>JGI12316J15310_10000013_pt10 | contig 841312 bp, 732 predicted proteins | sample MarCyaLeptolynsp_FD_15310 | JGI IMG/M metagenome (IMG submission 15310)
AGTCCCAATGACGGTGTCCAGGTCACCGACACTCCGGAAAACATCGGGAATGTCCAGGACTATTTGGCCCAGGCCTATCGCAAAAAAAGTGTGGACTTCTCCTATGATTCCTTTATTACACAATTGGAGGAGGTGGAGGTAGTGGAAAGAACAAGGACCGAAATTGAAGAAATAGCGGCCACATCACTCCATGGAAACGCTCAAGTAAGGCTTATTCCGGATTCCGTGGGCATAGCAGGTAAAATGGCCATCGACCTTATTGCGCAGGCCCCTGGAGTGGTTATGGATGATGGGATGCCTAAAATAAGGGGCTTAACGGGTATAAATAATAACCTTGATCGACCGACACAGGCTGCACGAAGAGATCCTTTCGAAACTATGCCTTCACCTAACATGCCCTTGATTTTTGTAGACGGAAGTGAAGTTAATCTTGGTTTTCTTGAAAACATTTACGCCTCGGATGTTTTGTATATTGATGTTTTGCGAGGTATTGAGGCTGCGATATATGGACTTAGGGGATACAACGGGGTAATCGTTATCGCCACAAAATCGAGACTCTCCAAGAGAGGTTCCCCATCCAATGTCCCGAGATTACAAGAGACGATAGTACCGGGATTCTTCGAGGCTCGCGAGTTTTTTTCACCGGACTATGCCTTTGAAAAACCGGACCATAATCGGTTGGATTATAGGACCACCTTGTTTTGGCAACCCAATATTGCAATCGAAGATAGTAACCGACCCCCCATACAATTCTACACCGGTGATACCACTGGAAATTATATGATCAAAGTAGAGGGAATTACCCGGGATGGCAGGGCCGTTGTAGGTCAAAAGGCTTTTGAAGTGCAAAATTAAATCCCGCGACCTGGAAATTTTTTATTCCTTAGCCTCTTTGGACACATTGTCCAAATCCCCGTAATCCTGAAAAATACCACAGGAATTTTCTTTTTTGATCAGGGATTGCTCTTCCTTTTTCTTTTTTTTGGCGAGGATTTCAATTTGTGGGGATAGATAGCCCATAGCTTTCTTGTTTAATCTATTAGGTAAACGATCGATCGACCCTACCTATTGTTTAGCTCTTGTTATTGTAGGAAAATCTTGGAATAAAATTAGGAACTTCAAGGCATTCGTGCTTATTCCAAAATACAACTTTGTGAGAATTTTAGGAATTGTGGCCAATGGATGGGATGATAGGCCATGGATAAAAATTCAGCTCCCCACAGAACGGCTTGTGGTCGGCACATGTTCATGTCTGTTGGTCGATTAGCTGGGCAGAAGACGCTTTTGAATGTAGTTGAGGATCAACATCCAATTCATTTTAAGTAAAAGTGCCGCGGTGGGTACATTGTTTTCCTCAATGGCCGATATAATGGCTTGATGTTGATTGTCCGCCTTTACATAATAGGATTCATCCGACATCAATGCCTTTTCATAAAAAAAGATTCGGGCCCTCAAATCGTTTAGAATATTTCGGGTAAGATGATTGGGATAATTTCCCGTCAAACGTCTGTGGAACTCAAAATCCGCGTTTATCCGGGATAAGGGGTCCAAAGCCGCTTCAAATGTCCGTTGCTGTTGTTTCAGCAATTGTATGTCCTTTTCGTTAAATACCGAGTTTTCCAGGGCCATTTCTTCTAAATTGGCGACCAGTTCATAAAGGTCCTTGGCCTCCTCGCGATTCAAACGTGCGATTACAAATCCCCGATTCGGAACCGCCTTAATAATCTGTGCTTGTTGCAGTTGTGAAAGAGCCTCGCGTATCGGTGTAACGCTTACCTGTAGTTCTCGGGCAACAGCGGCCAAATTAATGGTCTTTCCTATTTCTAGTTCACCTTCGCGCATTTTTGTAAGAAGGTGTTCCCGAACCAAATCCCGGATAATCTGCTTTTTCATGGATACCAAATATACCTAATCGTATACGATTTAACGTTGTATTCTCTATTTCCGTATGGTGCCCGAGGTTTTTTGTTAGCTCTTCTTGATAGAATCCTCATAAGGGATAGGGTTACGATTTACCGATGAAAGGACGTGCAGGCGCCCATAAAAGGGGGAGTTTTATTTTTTTCGTTATATTTATTGAAAGGGTCGTACATTTTTTCGGACCGATGAATCGCTAAACGTGGCGACGGTTGGTGGCTATTCCTTTCATTTCCGCCCGTACGATTCCAACGAAAATGCGCTATGAAAATATCCGAGAACAGTTTTGGCGGATTGTTTTGCGGACTGTTGATGTCCCTAATTCCAGTATTTGCCCTAGGCCAAGTACCTCCATGTACCCAAATAAGTACGCCGGCCCAAGGAGATGTGGGCGTGTCCACATTTACGGAGTTCACTTGGGATCCGGCACCGACTGCTACGGGTTATGTCCTGTCCATAGGTACCTCCCTAGGTGGAAGGGATATTTTGGACAATGAAAATGTGGGCAATGTTACGGAATACGAACTGGACATTGAATTGCCGGGTGCCCAGGATATTTTTGTTGCCCTAATTCCGTATAATGATCAAGGCCTTAATGGAAGTTGTACCAATGTAATGTTCACTACTGCGCAAGTAGATCCGCCTTCCTGTACCGAGATCATCAACCCTTTTGATGGGGATGTGCTGGTTTCCGTCACTGCCAATATTACCTGGATAAGGGATTTTAGGGCCACGGGCTATCGAATGACCGTCTATGAACGGGATCTAAATGGCATCTTGATATGGGACGAAATGGATGTAGGCAATGGCACCAATGCCAAGCCGCCTGATTTTAAACCCAGGACCCGATATTACATAACCATCATTCCCTACAACGAAGGCGGGGCCGCTGTGGGCTGTACCCCGATTTCCTTTACCACGGGAGACCCACCGCCCTTACCGGATTGCACTCAGTTGATATCCCCAAGGAACAACTCGACAAGCATCGCAACGGATGCAGCCTTGGAATGGGAAGATATTGCGGGGGTAGATGGCTACGTACTATCCGTGGGAACTTCTCCTGGGGATTGGGATATTGTTAATGCACTGGATGTTGGGTCCACCAATACCTATTCGTTTTCCGAACCTCTTCCTCTAGGAACGACAATTTATGTCTCTTTGGTCCCATACGATGGGACGCGTCAGGGCGAGTCTTGTCGAATCGAATCCTTTACCACAGCAGGACCCGATCCCGAATTGGTCGAGGAATTTATTCCGCGTTTCTTCACCCCCAATAATGATGGCTTCAACGATGTTTGGGCCGTATCTCCTTCCGAGGATATCTCCATTCAGGATATTTCCGTTTTTAACCGCTATGGACAATTGATCAAAAGGTTATCGCCCAATCAAGGATGGGATGGGACCTACAACGGGCGAAACCTACCATCGGATTCCTATTGGTATTCGATCAAATTAAGCGATGGACCTTCCCTAAGAGGTTATTTTGCCCTGAAAAGGTAATAGGTTTTTAGCCTTTCCGACGATCTCCGCACATATAATAAACCAACTCCTTTCACGTTTTAGGAGATATAACCCTAAATCTTAGTAAATGAATAAGTTGATGAAAAAGGGCAAGCATTTGGGCTTGTTCTGCGCCATGGCGTTTTTTGTATTAAGCTGTAGTAACGATTCTGAGGAAGGCGATCTGGAAGTTGTCCTTACCCAAACGGAAGTAAATACCATATTGGAAACCGATGGCGTTTCGGGAGTAGCCGATAGTGTCATCTCCGAGATATACATGGGGCAAAGCGCCAAGACTGCCAAAAATGAGGAATGTTATTCCACCGAATATAATGATCTTGGTTTTAATGTTACTTTCAATAATTGTGTGCTCAATGGCACGGAAAACGTAAATGGGACTTTACTTGTGGTGTATTCCGCCCAAAATGAAACGGCCGCCTTTACCGCAACATATACCGACTTCTATGTAGGAGAAATTAAGCTGAATGGAACGCGAAGTTTTTCCCTTAGCGGCAACGGGGAAGGCAATGGTCTGGCTTTTTCGGTTACCAGTGAAATGGTCGTTACCTTGGAAGACGACTCCACCATAACTGAAAGTGGAACCAAGACTTTGGGATTCTCTTTTGGCGATAGCTTGGAAGAAAGCGTGTTCACGATAGCTGGAAACTGGACCCTGATTTTGGATGGAAATACCTATTCCGTATCCGTTGGCGACATGCTTTATGGAAACCTAGGCTGTGCCCATATCAATAAAGGAACCATGACCGTAGATAAAAATGGCCTGGCCGTATCCGTGGATTTTGGGGATGGAACCTGTGATGACAAAGCTACCCTCACCTATCCCAATGGAGCTACCGAAGATATTTCCCTTAAGGATTAGATGCAGATAATCGAAAAATCGTATACCCGGTTCGGTAACGGACCGGGTTTTTTTATGGAAATAAGCCATTGTTTTAAGGACCACTGTAACTTTAATTGATTAAATTTAGGAAACTTCAAAATTCCAAAAACCGCACCAATGAAAAGAAGAACGCTATTTTTTATGTGGTCCTGCGCCATGGTATTAGGAGTTTTTGCACCGAACAACACTTTAAGGGCACAGGAGGGCATTCAGGCACTTATAGCGTCCAAAAATTATGGTTTTGATGCCAACAGGGCATCTCCCTTGGGATTACCCAGTAGAAGTATAGTGAATTTGGACAACTTTATTAAAGTACACAACGATAGCACTCAGGGATATCTTCCGTATTTTGGGGAAATGCGCTTGGGAGGCGGTTATGGTGAAGGCGGGCCCATTCAATTTGATTCTGGGATAAAGGCATATAAGGTAAGGCAGAAGAAAAATAATAAGGGGGTGATCGTCAGTTTTTCCGCCAAAAATGGCAATGAACAATTTGACCTTACAATGGACATTACCAAATCCGGCTCCGCAATGGTAACGATTAAAAGTCTACATAGAAACAGTATCACGTACAATGGGGTGATACGAAAATTAGAGAAGGAAAAGCCCTAATGTTCGACTGGGTCCGTGGCCAATGCCCATCCACTTTGTCGCTTCGATGGGACAACGGTGCTTTTGAACAATGCCCTCATTAAAATGTATCGAATAATTTTACTATACGCACTCTGGTTCCCATGGGGAACCTGCAAGGCCCAAAACAATTTTACGGCCCAAAGGGAAGTTATGGTGCGGGTACATCTGGAGGGCCGGGATATAACGGACGAAAACACCTTGGAAGCTATGCTTAGTGTACCGAGGCACTTATTTGTTCCCCAAAGCTTGAAGGAAATCGCTTATAGGGATGGTCCTTTGCCCATAGGCGAGGGGCAGACCATATCCCAACCCTATATTGTTGCCTATATGACCCAAACCTTAGGGCTTAAATCGTCCCATAAAGTTTTGGAAATTGGAACCGGTTCGGGGTATCAGGCGGCCGTGCTGGCCGAAATCGTCGATTCCGTTTATACCCTGGAAATTGTTCCTAAGTTGGGTCGGTCCGCCCAAAAGCATTTGCGAAATTTAGGGTACAACAATGTTTCGGTGCGTATAGGAGATGGCTACCACGGTTGGCCTGAAAAAGGTCCCTTTGACGGCATTATGGTAACGGCAGGTGCGGAAAGCATTCCTCCTAAATTAGTGGAACAACTAAAGGATGGGGGACGTATGATCATTCCTATCGGTCCACATCAAGGGGTCCGACAATTGGTTTTGATAACGAAAAGAAAGGGAAAGATCAAGAAAAAGAATGTGATGGCCGTACGCTTTGTACCTTTTACGCGGTCCACGGAGGACTAACGGAGCAGTCAACCTTTCCAGTGCGACCTTAGCGCGTAGCGCAATGCTTGTTTAATAAATCAACTGGCGGTCCGCTGCCCAACGGATACGTTTGCTATCGCTAAAACTGGAGAAAAGCGAATTCTTTCTGGAATCCGTTGGTGTATTCATTGTAAATGGAGTTTTCATGGCTTTTTGTTTTTTTAGTGAGATGTCGTCGCCAATAATCATATTATCGGGTAAAATTTCTGTATTCTGCCCATTTGACCCTTTTGCTTTCCCTAAAAGAGGAGAAATAGTTGAAGGTCTTTGATTCTGTTGCCGTTTTACTAAAAGTTGCTTTCATTGTTTTTAGTTTTTAAGTGTTCTTTCATTTCTTTTGGACCTTTCGTTGTAAAGGCGGTCCGTGCTCCAACCAAATCCGATGGTAAAATAGATCTTTGGTCGTACCATATGTTGATGTAGCCGTTTCATTTGATCATTGTTTTTGGATTGATATACAACTAAAAGACGACAAAAGAATTATTTTGTTACAGTACTATGCTATAAAAGGTACTATATTGGGTAATATTTAACATCTGACGATTAAGACAAAAAACACAACCATTTGTTTATTAGATAATTAATGGCAAATCCAAAATTTTTAGAAAAATTCTTTTGTTAAGAAAAATGCCGGGGAATGGGAGGGAAGTAAAAGATTTTTTAATACCTAACTTGGAGTTTATTCCTTTTCCAATGCCTCCATAAGCTCATCGTAGGTACTTATCTGGGTATATAATCTACCGCCCAAATTAACAATGGGGGTTTCTAGGGAGTCCAGAACGACCCTACTGGAAAGAAAACGGTTTAACTGTTCGGCAATTTCTATCTGTTCCCCAAGGTTATGAGTGGTGAATTTGTAGGGACCCTCGTTCAGCGGACCGATCAAACTATCGCAGCTTAAACAATTTTTAGGGATGTAGACCACAATCTGCTTCTTGGGACTGATCTTTATTTTTTCCGCTGGCTTGCGCAAAACCCTTTTGGAAAGACTATCGTTGACCACCAGATCGTAGGTATAGGAAGGCTTTTTTCCGCGAATAAGTACAATAGTTTTCATGTGCACCTTGGAAGTGGCCGGAAGTCTTATAAATCTTGGTGTGGCCCTACTTTGCCTAAAATTGGTTCCAGTAATGGATAGTTTAACATCGAAGTCCTGTTCATTCTCGTTAACCGCATAAAATGCCAGACGATTGGGTATTTCTTCCACCACGACCTTGATGGGGCGTTCTTGAGCGACCCCATGAAATAAGGAAAGTAAAAAAATGATGGCGGTTATCGATTCTTTTATCTTTAGCATCATAGTGTTTTTAAATATTCAAGGAGGGCTCTTCTTTCGGCATCCGTCAAGGTATCCCCAAAAGTATGTCCTCCATTACCATAACCCCTTAATGTGGTATCATAGGTGTTTTTGTCTACTTGGGTACTTTCAACGGTATAGTTCCAACCCACCTTTTCCGGATCGTAATCCGAACTGCTGAACGATCTGCTCCAATACGTTGGTCTGCTTGAGCTATTGAGCACTTCTGCCAAAGTAGGCACGGAAGCATTATGAAAATAGGGGGCCGTTGCCCAAATGCCGTCCAAGGGTGGCGCAATATAGCCCCCGTCCGAGACAATTTCCAACGGATTGGACGTCGTTCCAAACCATCCTGTATTGAACCAATCCGTAAAATAGTCATTTATAACGGAAGATTGGCTGTAGTGATTGGAAAGTTCCGGATCCGTCCCAACGGTATTCAATGCGACCATGTAATTGGGATAGGAGGGATCGTCTCCGTAAGTGCCATGGCAACTGGCACAGGTATTTTCAAAAATGGCCGCTCCTTGTGCGGATAGTTCCTCATCCACGGCATAAGGATACGCCGGAGGCTGCAAGCTTTGAATATAGGCAAGCACATCCACCATTTTTGCATCCACTTCCTCTGCTTTGGATTTGTCCGTCAATGTCAACAGACTGGACCCGATAAAGGATTTACAAAAATCACCTCGTCCTATTCCGCTATAGAACATGGCGTTTTTCTTTTTGAGCAACCACCAAGCCGGCACATCCGTGGGAATAACCTCATCGCTTATTTCAACAAAAGGTTCGTCGGACCACTCCAAGGTGTTCTTATCCCTGTGGGTTATTAACACCTGGGCAATTTTGTCCGCAGGGTTTACACCTCGGGATAGTGTAATGGTCTTGGGGCCAATGGCCTCTATACTTTTTCTAAATTGGTCATATGCGGCCCATTCCGGACTAGCCTGCCCTCCGTAAAGGAAGGAAACGGCAGTATTCAAAAGTTCGATATTATCCGTCCTATCAATGGTAAAATCCCCATCATGGCTACCTAACCCCAGGATATATTCACCATTGATTCTCCCGGCATGGCATTGCATGCAATTGGGCCCGACAATACGGATGCCATTAGGAGCGGTTGCCGCGGTATAGTCTGGTGGAAGTACGGCATTGTCACCGGTCCGTCCCAAAATATTGGCATTATCCTCGCCAAAACCGGCAAGAAAGGCATCATAAGGAACCCCGGAATTCATGTAATCCCCAGAAATTAAATATTGATATCCCAAATTGGCATCACCCTCCCGCTGAGGCTGTGCTGGAATTGCGGTGACCTGCAGTATAGGAAGTGGCATTGGATCGGGAGCTGGATTCGGATTCTCCGTGTTGTCCGGTTCCGGATTGGGTTCAAATGGTTCAATGCCGTCATTGGAACAAGACCCCATGATCCATATAAAGAGAAGCAGTAAAAGTGCTGTCTTTCTTTCCAAGGCGATTAACTTTATGTCTTGGTTATTGGTGCAAACAAATAAAGCTACGAAAATAGATGGTGCGTCCTAGCAACCGTGGACCATATTACCCATTTAATCGTTCAAAGGATAGGAATTGAGCGAGTTTTTAGCAATTTTTTATTATGTATTTGGTATATTAGAGGGATGTCGCACCTAAATAACTTTTCTTGTATCCCCAGGTTTGCCATCGGCTTTACCTAAGCACTTGCCCCAATTCCGCCAGAAGGATCGGAAAGAAAGAAATAATAATAGGATGGATGTCCACACTGTTGGGTATCTGGCCAAGTTTTGGCCAGGAAATATGTTGATGGACACAAGCTTGTGTTGAGGGGTTGCCTACCTTTCAGCCAACCAAAAATAGGTAATCAAAGTCTAACCATTCCATTAACGATTGGAGCTGGGTGTAAAACAGGTGCAAAAAGAGCATACTAACAAAAATCATGTTTTTCCTAAACGGACATATCTAGTTTTATTGCAATAACAACTAAACCCTATATAATGAAGGAATACGATCATAAACATATTAAAAACATTGTGCTGGTTGGGGCACACCAAAGCGGGAAGACGACCTTGGCGGAAACTATGCTTTTTGAGGCCGGGTTGATCAACCGCCGCGGTACGGTAGAAAATGGGAATACGGTTTCGGATTATCATGAAATCGAACAGCAGCGCGGTACTTCTGTCTTTGCCACTCCCTTACATACCGAATGGCGCAACTACAAAATCAATATTGTGGATACGCCGGGACTGGATGATTTTATTGGGGAAATCATTTCTTCCATTCGCGTGGCGGATACCATAGTCACGGTTATCAATGGCCAGCATGGGGTGGAAATCGGGACGGAAATCATCTGGAATTATATTTCGGATTATCATAAGCCTACGGTATTCGTCATCAATCAGATGGACCATGCGGGTATCGATTTTGAGGAAAGTTATAGGAGTATTGTTGATTTGGCGGGCAAAAATGCCATTAAGATCCAGTATCCCATTCGAATCGATGGCGCGCAATGTATCATTGATGTTTTGAAAATGAAACTATACAAGTTTGCCGAGGGTGGCGGTAAACCGGAAAAGCATCCCATACCCGAGGATCAATTGGCACTGGCAAACCACTTGCACAACGAGTTGGTGGAAAAGGCCGCCGAGAACGATGAGGATCTGATGGAACTGTTTTTTGAAAAAGGGACACTGAACGAGGACGAAATGCGGCAAGGTATAAAGGCTGGGATGTTGAACCACGAATTATTCCCGGTATTTTGTGTGTCCGCCTTACAGGATATGGGAAGCGGACGCCTTATGGGCTTTATAGACAACGTGGCCCCCGCTGCGGCGGATTTAAAGCCGGAACAAACACTGGAAGGAAAAGCAGTGGAACGTACCAATGAGGCCCCGACCTCCCTCTTTGTTTTCAAGACCATTTATCAACCTAATCTGGGACAGATAACTTTTTTTAAAGTAAAGTCCGGCGATATACGGGCCAACGAAAAATTGGTAAATGCCCGAAATGGCGAAACGGAAGTATTGCACCAACTCTTTATCATGGACGGTAAAAAGCGGGAGCCCGTGTCTCGATTGGCCGTTGGCGATATAGGGGCCACACTTCGTTTAAAGAACACCGAGACCAACGATACCCTGCACGCAGTGGGCGACCCCATAACCATACGCCCCATTGCTTACCCGGAGTCCCGAACACGCAAAGCTGTCTCCGCCGTTAAGAGAAATGAAGAAGAAAAGCTTACCGATGCCCTCCGCAAAATAAACAGTCAAGACCCCACAGCGGTAATGTCATATTCCCGGGAGTTGAAACAACAGATTTTGGGATGTCAAGGTGAGCTGCATTTGGCAACCATAGATTGGACATTGAAAAACATCTATGATGTAGAGGCCCATTTTGAAAAACCTCGCATAGCCTACAGGGAAACCATTCAGCGTGCGGCTACCGCCAATTACCGTCATAAAAAACAGTCCGGCGGAGCGGGACAATTTGCCCAAGTCCATTTAAAGATCGAGCCTTGGGTAGAAGGAATGCCAGAGCCACAGGGCTTTAACATTCGGGGTAAGGAGGAAGAAGAACTACCCTGGGGTGGCAAGTTGGTCTTTTACAATTGCATTGTTGGCGGGGTAATCGATCTTAGGTACCTACCTTCTATTAAAAAGGGAATACTGGAAACTATGGAATCCGGACCATTGACCGGGAGTTATGTAACGGATATCCGGGTTATGGTATATGATGGCAAAATGCATTCGGTGGATTCCAACGATATTTCGTTTAAGATAGCAGGGGCACATGCTTTTAGAGAGGCCTTTTTAAATGCGAAGCCTAAATTATTGGAACCCATTCGGGAATTGACCATTAAGGTGCCGGAAGATATGGTCGGTAACGTAATGACCGACCTACAATCACGAAGGGCGGTCATATTGGGCATTGATAGTGAAGATCGTTACCAAATATTAAAATGTAATGCCCCGGAAGCGGAACTGTATGGATATTCCACAAGCCTGCGCTCTTTAACCCAAGGCAAGGCGACGTTTACCTCGGCATTTTCATCGTTTCAATCCGTACCCAACAACCTGCAAAAGCAATTGGTCAATTCCTGACAAAAAAAGAGTTTAGGCCAGGATACTTTCATGACCGGAATCCTTTACAAATAGGCAGGAACTTTCGGTTTTTTGGGTCATTTCCTTAACGAACTCAAAGGGGAGGTCGGCGTGCATGCCAAATATGTTCAGATCCGCACTTGACGATTTTCCGACCACCTCCCTGAACTTTCCGATATGGATCTCGGTTAGCGTTTCGGGCAATCGGGCCAAACTGATCAAGGAGTTCAAAAATTCCTTGGCATTGTTGTATTCCTGTTCATCCTCGATGACCGTTATCAATCGGATTTGGGCTTCCCAATTCCTTTTTAACTTATAGGCAACTAGGGTGGATAGATCTAAATTTCCAATATCCCAACCCAAACTCCAGTTGCCACCGCGGTCACTGACCCAAACGTTGATTGTATTTCGTTGACCCAACAAAGCCGTTGGGTGGGCCTGATAAAGTAGTACTCCTACTTCCAATCGAATACACTCTTTGATTACAGGGCGTAGTTCCGTTTCATAGTTATCATGTTGTTGTAGATTTAAAAAAACGATATTCGGTCTAAAAAAAGCACCACGCAGCGCCTGGTTCCCATAGTTGACACCCCGTGCAAAATCGTCCGTATGGATAATGGTCCAGGAAGAGAACACCCCCTTTTGGTAAAACGCTTCGGAAAGATGGGATATTTCTTCCATAAAAGAATCGTTTTCCATAGACGGGGAAATACCCAAAAGCTTGATCGATCCTTTGGGTCTGGCAATATTACGCAAGAACTGAAAATTACCCTTTGCCCCTTTAATATCCCGAATGGGTACCATTAAATTGGGCTTCCAAGCCCGTTGTTGCATGCTTTTCATTCCCCAGGTCTGTTTGGCCGCCCATTCCGCAAAGGAAACGAACAATCCCGAACGCATATCTTCAAAAGGGGTTTCCAGATTCTGACGGGAAAGGAACCAATAGACCACAAAAACTATACTAATGGAAATGAGGCTGACCGTAGGATTGATGATAAACATGGCCAATACCGAGGACAGTAAACCCAGCCAGGGCACCCACTTACGGATTTTAAAAATGGGACGGTAGCTAATGAGTCCTAGGTTCTGCTCAATAATGACCACAATATTGATCATGGCATAGGTAATTAAAAAGAATAGAGTGACCAGCGGTGCTACGGCATTTAAATCCCGTAATAACATGGTGGTGAAAATCATTATCCCGGTAACGATCATCGCATTTCTCGGTTGCCCATTGGCACTTTGACCCGACAAAAATTTGGCATAGGGCAACACCCGGTGTTCGCCCATGGCGAAAAGGATACGGGAAGAACCGACCAAAGAGGCTAAGGCAGAGGAAAACGTTGCACCCAAAATTCCGGCGATGATCAAGGGACCTACATAAGCCTTTTCGATGATGATATTATAATTGGAAATGAGTTCCTCCTCCGATGCCGATCGGGCCAACCAAAAAGCCAGTCCCATATAGATCACAAAACTTACCCCAATGGCCCAAAGGGTACCTAGTGGAATGCTTCTTTTGGGGTTTTTGAGTTCTCCGGACATATTGGCCCCGGCCATAATGCCTGTAGAGGCCGGGAAGAAAACGGCAAAAACGATCCAAAAATCACTTCCAGAAAAACCATTCTCGGGGGAGCCCCTAAAAGTTCCCCAACGAATCGCATCTTCTGTAGAGAGGTACATGGAACCATAATAAGCCGCCACCACAATCGATATCAGGGACAGCACAATGACCAGCATGATAAAAAACTGTGTTTTTATGGCCAGGTCGGCACTGATATAGGCAATGGCAACCAGCACGGCAAAAACAACGATATCTACTAAAAATGGGCTATGTCCGGGAAATATTCCCAACCAACCCTCACGGAATCCGAAGATGTACATGGTGACCGCCAACCCTTGGGAAATATACCTGGGTATTCCCAAACTCCCCCCGACTTCCAGGCCCAAAGCTTGGGAGATAATGGCATAGGCGCCGCCGGCACCTATACGAATATTAGTGGTAATGGCGGACATGGACAAGGCCGTGGTCAGGGTGATGGTGAAGGAGACCAAAATAATCAACCAGGCACCCAACAATCCGGCGTTACCCACTACCCATCCCATCCTTAAATACATGATGACTCCCAATATGGTAAGTAGGGTAGGAGTAAATACGCCACCAAATGTGCCGAATTTTTTTAATGCTTGGTTTTGTTTTTCCATGTAGTCTCTTAAAAATAGTTCCCGTTTTGGAGAAATCAAGCAATCCGAAAACCGCTTGATTTATGAAATACAACCTGATTTACAAAGAAAAAGTGCGCAAAATTGACATAGATTTTAAAGAATGTAATATCTTCAAAGGGGGAATCATTGGAAAGTGACAATATAATCAAATTCCTTGCTATTTGCTAGATGGTATGGGCATTGTCCCGTAAGAAATTCATGGAATTCCAAAGTAATCGGGCTAGGAAATAATCATTCAAAATAGAAGTATGAAGGATGTATCCAAAAAAACGGATTCAATCTCCGATCGTAGAACTTTTTTAAAAACCTCTGGACTGGCCATGGTAGGAAGTTCTTTAACCTATCCTGCAAGTGTTTTGGGTGCAATGGCCCCCTTGGCAAAAAAGACCTTGAAAGTGGGACTCATTGGCTGTGGTGGCCGGGGAACCGGGGCCGCCGCTCAGGCCTTACAGGCCGATGGTAATGTGGTATTGGCGGTAATGGGTGATGTTTTTAAGGACCGATTGGACGCTTCCCACAGGGAATTGCTCAAAGTGGTAGGGGATAAGGTAAAGGTAGATGAGGAACATAAATTTATCGGCTTTGATGCCTACCAAAAAGTATTGGATTCGGACGTGGATGTGGTACTGCTTACCACACCACCTGCATTTAGACCGGGACATTTTACCGCCTCCGTTGCTGCGGGAAAACATGTATTCTGCGAAAAACCAATGGCTGTGGATGCTCCTGGGGTAAGGGAAGTAATAGCTGCGGCCCAGAAGGCCAAAGAAAAAAACCTTTCGGTTGTTTCTGGATTTACCTATCGCTTCGGTTTCGGAAATAGGGCCGCCTTTGACCATATCCTTAAAGGGGCCCTAGGTGATATTAAGACGGTCACTACCTTCCGTTTCGGGGGAGAGCTTTGGTATAAAGAGCGGCAGCCGGATTGGAGTGAAATGACCTATAACATGCGCAATTGGTACTATTACAATTGGCTATCGGGCGACTTTATTGTCGAACAGGCCGTTCATAGTTTGGACCTCATGTCCTGGGCCATGGGGGATATCATGCCCTTGACGGCTATTGGCACAGGAGGCAGGCAAAGACGAACGGACAAGCGTTATGGTAACATTTATGATCATTTTGCGGTAGAGTTCGAATACCCCAACGGGGTTAAGGGCTACCATTTCACCCGACAGCAATCGGATACGGACACACGAAATACCATAGATATTTTTGGGACCGAGGGGACGGCAATGATACAACCCGGGCGGAAGTATCAGATCAACGGATCCAACCCGTGGCGTTTTGATGGGGAGGAGAACAATATGTATCAAACACAGCATAACGAACTTTTTGCGGCCATACGAAGCAACCAACCCATTAACGATGGTGAGCGCATGGCCCATAGTAGTCTTTTGGCTATTTGGGCACGTATGGCTGGGTACTCCGGAAAAGAGATTTCTTGGGAGGAGGCCTATAACTCCAATGCGTCTTTGGGGCCTAAATTGGAACAATACAACTGGGATCTGGTTTGGCCAGGCCCTTCTATCGCCGTTCCGGGAAAGACAAAAACCCTTTAAATCCAATGAAAATAGTTAACAGAGAAGTTTACTACCTCGTATTCCTTCTATCGGGCATTCTTGTTACCTTCTATGGCCATGGACAGGAATCCTACCTACAATTTGGCAGGGAAGTCCCTCTTAACGGCCTGCTTTCCGGGTCAATGAAAGGGGAAACGCTTCACTGGATCAATGTAAACACCGATGAAGATACCTGGAGGGTGGAAGAAGACCTGCTTAAATGTAAAGGCTTGCCCATTGGGGTCATGCGGTCCAAAAAACAGTATGAAAATTTTATTCTACAAGTGGAATGGCGGCATATGGAACCCGGAGGGAATTCCGGTGTTTTTGTGTGGAGCGATGCTTTGCCCGACCCCAAATCGCGCTTGCCCGGAGGCGTAGAAGTTCAAATGTTGGAATTGGACTGGGTCAACCTGAACACCCGAAACGGTGAGAAACCGCCCATAGCCTATGTGCATGGGGAACTCTTTGGCGTAGGAGGGGTTAAGACCCTTCCGGACAATCCACGGGGGGAGCGCAGCAAGTCCATAGAGAACAGGGCCAAAGGCAAGGGTGAATGGAACGCCTACACGGTGGTTTGTGTGGACGGTACCATAAAACTTTCGGTCAATGGTAAGTTTGTCAATGGTATCAGTCAATCCACCATTAAAAAAGGATACCTCTGTTTGGAGTCTGAGGGTGCCGAAATCCATTTCCGGAATTTTAGTCTCATCCCATTGCCAGAAGGTGTGACTACCATAGACCAAATGGTTAAAGCACTGGACTGATTTAAAAGCTTGTTCTACTTCCCCGGCCCAAGGAATATGCGTACTATTGTATCGTATTGGTGACACAATTTTGCTATGGCCAAATCCCGACAGACTACCCAGATCGTTCTTGCTTTTTTTGCCATATATGTTATTTGGGGGTCTACTTATTTGCTCAATAAGATAGCCGTTGCCGATTTGCCTCCATTTATGCTAGCCGCAGTTCGCTTTAGCATGGCCGGAATTATCGTATTTATTATAGCCAAAAGCATGGGGATTTCCCTACGTATTACCGCACGGCAACTTAAGAACGTTACCATTGCAGGGTTCCTTTTTCTGAGTTTTGGAAATGGTATCGTGGTCTGGGCCTTAAAATATGTGGATAGCGGCTTTGCTGCCTTAGAAATATCCGCCCAACCCTTGGTAGTCTTGTTGTTGATGCGGGGGCTTCAGGGGAAAAAGATACAGCCCATGTCCTTAGTAGGTGTTGTCTTGGGCATACTGGGGATTTATTTATTGATTAGCCAGAGGACCATTATACAACAGGAACATTCCCTGGCCGGTATTTTCATGATATTGGCAGCAATGGTGTCTTGGTCATATGGCAGTCTTTTTGTGGGCAAGGCGGAATTACCAACCAATTTTTTTGTAAACACCGGCTACCAAATGTTCATAGGGGGATTATTTCTGGCATTGATGAGTCTGATATTTAGGGAGGCCTGGTCTTTACCGTGGACATGGGAAGGTGAGGTCCAATTGTCCATGGGGCTTTTGATCATCTTTGGAAGCATCATTGCCTTTACTTCCTTCAACTATTTGCTAAAAGTGGTTTCACCCGAAAAAGTGGCGACCAATACCTACGTTAATCCCATTGTGGCCATGGTACTGGGTTGGTATATCTTGGATGAAAAGATCACTTTACAATCTGTAATCGCGGCCATAGTCCTTTTGACCGGGGTATATTTTATCAACACCTCCAGACAAAAAGTAGGTAAACTGAATTTTTTCAAGAAAGGCTGATTATTGCGAATTCCCGGACCCATTTATCGATCCAACCTTGGAATAATTTTAAGGTAATTTTAGGGGATGGTACCATAATTTCTTGGTATCTTGAAGAATCGATGTAAAGGTAAAAGGTTATGAAATTAAGAAATGTTCATATTGTAGTTCTAGGCTTGCTATTGTTGGCATGCGGGAGTTCGACAAAAATTACGGGGCCCACCGCGGAAAGCGAGAAATTGGATGAAATGGTCGCGCAAAAGACATTTGAGATCGTTTCGGAATGGGCCATGCCCCAAATGACCAATGCCATGAACCAAATCAGTAACTCGGGATTATTTCCTCCTGGCAGCGCCGGAAATAGAATTACCCTCATAGGAAACCCCAATTACCTGCGGGTAGTGGGCGATAGCGTTTCCGCCTATCTTCCTTACTATGGCGAGCGACAAATGGGGGGAGGGTATAATGGAAACACCACGGCCATAAAATTTGATGGCATTCCAGAAGATTTTGAGATGTCGCAAGATCCCAAGGACCAAAGTTATGCGGTCCGCTTTCAAATTAATGACCAGAGCGAAAACTATACGGTGAGCCTTCAACTGTTCCCTAACCTAAAGGGTAATATCAACGTAAATAGTTCCCAACGTTTCCAGATTCGTTATAGTGGTGACGTCGTTGCCATTACGGAGGATTGAGAGCTAAATCAAGTCCAAGACACCATGGGAACCATGCTATGCTTTTTTATTTGATCAAAAGGATGCTGTTATATTTAGGAGTACCGCTGTTTGTTCTGTTTACCGGTTATTTCGCTTTTATCAACTTTTATCCATCCTTTGGAGGTGATGTATCGGCATCCCGTCAAAAGGAATATGAAAAATCGGATAACTTTAAAAATGGCCGATTTGTAAACAAAAAGGATGTTCCAGAAGACTTGAGCTTTTTGGAAACCCTTAAATTGGCACGAAAATTCTTTTTTACCAAAGTTCCTAATGGCGCTCCGCAACAGGATGTGTCGGTGAGAAAAATCGATTCTTCAGATATTGCCGATTATAGGCAAGATACGCGTTTGATTTGGTTCGGGCATTCCGCATTTTTATTACAGATCGAAGGGCAATCCATTTTAATCGACCCCATGTTTGGAAAGGTAGCCGCACCTCACGAATGGTTAGGCACAAATCGGTTCAATTCGGAAATGCCGATTGAAGTCGAAAAATTGCCCAAAATAAACGCGGTACTCATTTCCCATGATCATTATGACCATTTGGATTTTGGGTCTATCAAGAAATTAATGGATAAGGTGGACATGTTCTTTATGCCTTTGGGAGTCGGGGTACATTTGGAAAGTTGGGGCATAGAAAAGGATCGTATTAAAGAGCTCGATTGGTGGGAGGAAACAAAGTTTAATGATCTAACATTTACCTGTACTCCCGCACAGCATTTTTCTGGACGAAAATTCAATAATAGGCAAAGCACCTTATGGAGTTCCTGGGCCATACAATCGAGTGCCGAATCCATATTTTTTAGCGGTGATAGTGGTTATGGACCACACTTCAAGGAAATAGGCAAGGCGTTGGGACCTTTTGATTTTGCCATGGTGGAATGTGGCCAATATAACACCATGTGGCCGGACATCCATATGTTTCCGGAGGAAACGGCACAGGCAGGGGTGGACTTGCAAGCAAAACGGGTGATGCCGATTCATTGGGGTGCTTTTAAACTGGCATTGCACAGCTGGACAGATCCTGTTGAACGATTTGTCAAAAAGGCCGAGCAACTCAATGTCGAATCGGTGGTTCCCGAAATAGGCGAACCTATTTTGCTTCGGAGATCAAACCGCCCTTCCCATTGGTGGAAAGATCAGATCTAGGGCTCCAATCATTCGGTTATCGGATTATTCGAATTGATGGTCTAGCACTACCGTATCCCCCGAAAGATCGGTAAGCTTAACGTGGAAGATCTCACCGGTTCCCAAAAATTGAATGCGCATACCGATAATGTTACCAATGGATTGGGTGTAGGATCCCGAAAACAATTCGTCGCTTTCCAAAAACACGCCCAATCGTTTGTTTCTTACTTCAATGCTTAAATTCCTGCCCGAGGAGAAATCAACACCGAGACCGGATAAATCATTTTCCTTGCCGTCAACGTAAACCTCGCTCATCATCACACCAATTTCCGAAACACAACCGGGAATGCTCAACCCTATTACCAGGGCACTCTTGGTTCCCAAAATGGCGATGGAAGTATTTTGGCAGACGGCCCATTTTTCATGATATGTATTTTTAATCCTGGTGTTCAGCACAAAGTTATCCCCGGAAATGGCGGCAAAATCCTCTACCTTATGAAAGGTAGTGGAAAGGGGCCGATCACTTGCGGTAATTTCCTGTACAATGTTTGCGGGAAAGGACAAGGTGCCATTTCTCAATTCCTCTTCCATAATGTATTTGGGGATGGGGTCATAGTTCAATGTCCCCAACCAACCATTGGACTTTATAAATAGATCGTGCTGTTTAATCGGTGTTCCGTCTACCATCAGCTTAGCTCTAAAGTATCCCGGCAAATAATATTGTCCGGTAGCTTGCTTTTGTCCAGGGCTTAATTTGATGGTCTTAGTCGGGTCCCAATACTGCTGTATGTGGATACTATCAGATTGGATTTCGTCAATGTCCAGGTCAAAAACAACGGAGTTGGGAAGACCATTGCTTAGGGGGCGACTGGTAAACCCGATTTTTGAAACATCCAGGGAGGCGATATTGTTTTTAGACCCTGTCAAGGAATAGAGTGAGATAAATACTAAGGTCATTACCGAGGCGGCCAACATAATAATCCCCAAATTGGGGTTTACCTTTCGAGATACCCAAGAAGGCTTTTTGGTTTTCGTTTGATTCTTAAAATCCCTCCAATTCTGGAAACCGGCGTACTGGGCCAGGGTATTTAATGTGGTGATACTCGGGGCACTTTTGTAATCTACCCTTCCCCATAGGCGCTTTAAGGTAGTTGGGCTCAATAGCACTTGGGTCTGCTTTTGAATTTTTTCACTCAACTCCACAAACATATCGTTGTGCCATTCATGGGATGGCCCCCAGCCCAAGTTATCCTCGATCCTTCGTAGGCATTGTTGTACCAATTTATATTCCGCAACCATAATGAAAGCCTATAGTGCAAAGATCACAAAAAAATAGGTTCTGAACAGGAATGAATCAACTTGAACCAATTTGTTTTCGCCAAGTTGAACGGGTTATGGAATTTTAGGTCATTAAAAAACTCAACAGCAAATGATTATGAGAACAATTAATTTTTGGACTTTATTAGGTGGCCTATACTTAGGTTTTGGGCAACAATCCATTCCCATGGATACCTTGCATTGGGACATTGATGCTAAATCGTATGTATTGGAGAATTATAAGGGAAAGGAGTCCATTTATCTTCAGGAAGGCCAAATGACCTTGAAGGATGTTCCCTTTTTGAACGGAACTATTGAATATGATATTTTTTTGAAGGAAGCACGGGGGTTTCCCGGAGTATATTTTAGAATTAACGGGTCGGATTCCGAGCATTTTTATCTCCGCCCGCACCAGTCCGGCAACCCGGACGCCAATCAGGCCATTCCCATCAAAAAGGGGCTTTCCGCCTGGCAACTTTATTTTGGACCTACCTACTCTTTCCCGTATACGTATTCCTATGAGGATTGGACCCATGTAAAACTAAAGATCAACGGAAATAAGGCCCAAGTTTTTCTAGATCACAGTGATAAGCCTCATCTTTCCTGGAATTTGTTTCATCAACCCAAGGAAGGGAATATCCGATTTTCCAGTGGTGGGGAAGAGGCACTTTATATCGCTAATATCAAGGTAAACACGGATGCCCCGCAAATCGAGAACTTTGAACCTATAAAAAGGAAAGCCATTAAAGGTTTAGTACCCAAATGGGAGATATCCGATAAATTCGAGGAAAAACTGCTGGCCGATGAAGATAAATTGGAGGGCCTTATTGCCCGGCAAAGCTGGGACAAAACCATAACGGTTGAAGAAGGAACGGCCGCCAATATCTCACAACAACTCACCTTATATGATGAAGATCCAGGAAATACGGTATTTGCAAAAATTACCATTTCCTCCGACAAAGATCAGCAAAAGCTTTTTGAGTTCGGCTATAGCGATAGGGTCCTTGTTATCTTGAACGGACGTCCCATATACAAGGGAAATAATACATTTCGATCCAGGGATTACCGCTATTTGGGCACCCTGGGCCTTTTCGATGCCGTTTACCTAGATATTAAAAAAGGAAAGAACACTTTGCTTATGGCCGTTTCGGAGAGTTTTGGAGGATGGCTGGTGACCGGCAGGTTCACGGAACCCAAGGGCCTTAAAATCAAGTAAATCAACATAACCATGACATACGACCCAATGAAAAAAGAATTCTTGATCTCCGTATTGTTCATTTTAAGCTTTGGAATATCTACGGCAACGGCACAGGATATGCTGGTGGCCACCAAGGTGAGTCAAAAGGCCACTGTAATGCAGCGTATCGGCACAACGGACGTAACGGTAGTATACCATAGTCCGTTGGCCAAGGGCCGTAAAATTTTTGGTGGGATCGTGCCCTACGACTTTACAGTGGACGGTGTGGAATACCCATGGCGTGCCGGCTCCAATCAAAACACGACCATCGCATTTACCCACGATGTCATGATCCAGGGGAAACCTTTGCCCAAAGGAACCTATGGCCTGCACATTTTTGTCAAGGAAAACGAATGGACCTATATTTTCTCCAAAAATTCGGAGAGCTGGGGCAGTTTCTCCTATGATAAGGAAGAAGATGCCTTGCGGGTAACGGCTATTCCAAAAAAAGCGCCGTATCAGGAATGGTTGAGCTACAATTTTACCTCCCGTCAGCCGCAATCGGCAATTTTGGAACTGCATTGGTCCAACATAAAATGTGGCGTAACAATAACCGTGGATGTCAATGCCAACATTTTGGCGGACCTGGAGGCCAAGGAGGAGAAAACAGTGGACGATTACATAAAAATGGCACAGCTTACCGTTGCCAAAAATCCATCCGAAGTGGACAAGGCACTGGCTTACGTGGATCGATCTTTGGAAATTAAGGAGGAGTTCCGTAACCAAATGCTGAAATCGGAATTGCTGCAAAAAAAAGGAATGGCCAAAGAAAGTAAACAACATAAGGAAGCGGCCATAGCCCTTGGGGAAGGTTTTCCATACTACTACTATTATCCGCTTAGTTTTATGCTTTTGGAAGGGGATATGCAAAAAGCCCGTGAACTCCTTTTTCAAATGCTAAAAAAGGAGCCCGAAAACTATATCGTCCATCTGGCCCTGGGAGAATATTACATCAAGGACAAAAATCAGGAAAAGGCTACGTTTCACTTCGGAAAGGCCTATGAATACGCCGGGGAACGATCCAAACGGTATACGGGTTATATGTACCTGTCCAATAAATTAATTTTGGAAACCATGTAATCGGGCCTATTTTCAATTTTTGCCACTATAGTTAAAACTTGTCGGAATTTTAGGGTTGCTTTACTAAAAAATAACCGTTTTTAATCCCAATTTTATGCGCCTTTCATAATTGTGAAAGCGGTAAAATCCGAAAACCCTTTTTTTTCGTATTATCCGTATTGGTTATGAATTAATTTTAGTTTTTTTGCCGGATGATTCGATTAGGGAGAAACTATCCGTTTATTTTAATTCTGTGTACACTGCTCGCTCTGGTTCCTATGGTGCTACAAGGACAGGAAACCTTCCATTATTCCGGTCCGTTACAGATAGGCAAGTACAAAGGCGAAGCAGGATACGATTATAAGATAGTGTCCGGGGACACCTTGCTCCATGGACCTTTTTTAATGGAACGATCTAATCTGGAGGCTCTTTTGGAAAATGAAGACGCCTCTTTTTTGTTTTCAGGAACATTTACCGACCATTATCCAACGGGGTTTTGGCGATTCCAATTGGGAGAGTTCCAGTCCAATAGTCAATCACAGGTCATTGATTATCAGTATCGGGTATTGATCAGTGGCCTACAGGAGGAGGCCAGCGGTATACTGGACAGGGGCAAACCGGACGGTCCATGGACCTATTTGGTGAACCAAATCAAGGATTCTGAAATTGAAAAGACCCTGTTCAAAAGTACCATCACCTTTGAGAAAGGTATTCCCCAACAGAGTTTCCGAATAGAAAATGAAAAGAGCACCTTGGTGGGCAGGTTATTGAGAAATGGTTTGGCCCACGATGAGTGGTCATTATATGGGTCGGATGGGGTAGAGGCTTTGGAAAGTTGGATTTTTAACGAAGGCGTATTGGAGAAAATCCAATGCATGGAGGACAACGAAACCAAGATGGTGGAATTGGACCTCAATTTAGATCAGCGTAAGACCATTACATTGGATGACCGTTATGTAAAAATTTTGGAGCTCCAGCTTTTCGAAAATAACGACCTCGATATTCTGGAAAGGGGGATGCCCAAATTGCTGTCAAAAAATGCCCAATACTACCACAAAATCGACGCTATTTTGTCCAAATTGGGAGAATCCGAATTTTTATCCGAATTCAAGGTAAAAGTAGCTCATTATCCCTTGGATTCCGTAGAGGAAGCAGCATTGGATTCCATTGCAACCTATTTCAATCAGGCGAAAACAACAAGCGACGCCCTCCTCAACAGCACGCAACTCAATATTCTTAAATTATCGGATACGGAAGCACTCTTTTTGTATGAGGTTGTGAGCGTCATTTCCGAAGACTATTTGAATCCCATAGCCAAGGTTGTTGAATACGATAAACAAGGTATTCTTGAATTTATGGCGCGAGATCAACTATTCCCAAAGCTCTGGCCAAAGGGGATGCCCGCTACAAAAATTGAAGTTTTCAATGCGGCCGATAGCACTGGAATTGAAAGGACCTTCGAATTATCCAACGCGGAAAAATTTAGATTTGATGGAAGTTCCTTGTCGTCCGTACGTCAACTGGCACAATATACGGCCCTGAGTTTGGACCAAATACAAGGACAATTAAGGAACAAGCTCACCCAGGAACAGCGCGAACAAGAACTCATTGCCCTCGAAGAAGAATTGATCGCCCAAAGCAAGGGATTGTATCAACTTTTAGATTCCATACGTACTAACACGAACGGGGCGGACCGTCGTGCGCTAAAGCAAATTCAAGAGCTCACCGATAACAGTTTAAGCAAGTATTCGACTATGGAGGAAGCTGCCCATAAATTTGAGTCTGCCCAAAAGTTGGTGGCCTGTTTTGGTCAATTGCATGTTTTGGCTCGGGAGGTGGCCGCACTTCCGGCACAATGGGAAGAGATGCAAACGATTTATCAGGATGGGGTGTGGAATCCCTTTACGGCCACTGTTATGAACGAGGAAGTAAAAAAGCGTATTACCTCCGCTTACCGTAAGGTACTTGTCCCTTATTTGTTAAAACGGGCGCAGAACGATCTCAGTTGTGAAACCGCAGAGGAATTGACCGATCTTATGCAGGGTACCTATAAACGAATGACCGAACTCCGCGAGGAGGACACCTCCAAATTGGAACGAAAATTACGAAAGGAGCAGGACCCAAAAGTGGTATTGCAATTGTTCAACGTCCAACCCCCGGTCAAAGAATAGCAAAGGATGAAACGGCATTGCAAAAGTTTAGGACGGGTATTGTACCTGATTTTTATAGGTATTTCTTTTCCGTTTTGGGCCCAGGAGGTGGAACAGGAAGTCCTGCCCCTGGAATCCAAGTTTAAGGACCCCACTACAAAGGTATGGTTCAATACCTATGGGAATATCCGTATATCAAAACGTCTTTTCTGGGTGGCCCAAACCCATTTTAGGCTTGAGGAAACGGAAAGTACGCCCTTTGTAGGACAAGTGGGTCAAATCTACAATCGACATGCTATCGGATATATTTATTCGAAGAAATTCAACGTTAGCCTAGGGGGAGTACTGCGGCTTAACTTTAATACGGATGAAGATTCCACAGATCGGAATTTGGTGCCCGAATGGCGTATTTGGCATCAATATTTATTTGCCATGCCCCTGTCCAATATTATGACCTATCACCGTTTCCGTATCGAACATCGTTGGAGCCAGGGATTTGAGGAAAACAGCGCGTACATTTTTAGAAATCGATGGCGTTATATGTTCCGGGTAAAGGTACCGTTGAACAGTCACAAATTGGAGCCAAAGACTTTTTATGTGGCTCCAGAAGCCGAATTGATCATGCAAAGTGGGAAACCCGTAGTGGCCAGTCCAATGGAAGACCTCCGATTAACGACCACCTTGGGATACATTGTGACCCCCCGACTTACCTTTGCTGCGGGACTCATGTATTCCCATGGTCAGGAGTTAAGCAACGGTGGCATATACAAGCAAAGTTGGACCATGAGGTTCCATATGTACTTCGCCCCAGACTTTAGAAAGGTAAAAAATAAGCTTCCCGAAATCCACTTTACCGATTAACTACGTATATCATCCGTTGAATAACCTTTCTCCGCATGAAAAAGAAAAACCGCATTCTCGTTCCCTATTTATTTTTGGCCATGGCCCTTGGTATTTCCACCTTCTATTTTTTTAAGTCCCAAAGCCTAAAAAATGAGTTGAAAGCCAACAGGGCTTTGCAAAGTCAATTCTATGAACAAATGTCGGCCTATCGGGATCTTTTGCAAATCGATTCCACTTTGGCCAGTGGGGATTATCGAACAGCCCTGGATGCCTACGAAAACAAATTGGATGCGGACGAAGCTGTGGACGACAACGAGATTCAACTTCGTATTTCCCTAGCGGAGCAATTGATCGATATGCGAGGTGCACTTAACGCGGATGCCTCTTTGATTTCCCAATTGAGGGCCATGGATTCCAGTCGGGTGGAGGAATTGGCCACTCCTCATGAGATTAGACGTTTTGATTCACTCAGCTTTGTTTTGGAAAAAACCAAGGTGCAATTAACCCGGCTGCAACGCCAACTTCAGAAAAAATCCTTTGGGGAGTATTTGACATTTACCAATAGTAAAGGAAGCCAAATCCACTACGTAGGGGAGGTAAAGAATAAAAAGGCGAATGGTCAAGGTCTGGCCCTCTTAAGTACGGGTAGCCGATATCAAGGGGAGTGGAAAGACAACCAGCGCCATGGCCAAGGCACCTTCCATTGGCCTGACGGTGAATACTACGTGGGCGGTTATGTAAACGACAAACGAAGCGGGCAAGGGTCGTATTATTGGCCCAATGGGGAAAAATATACCGGGTCCTGGAAAGACGACCGAAGGAGTGGTGAAGGCATTTTCTACGGCAAGGACGGAAAAATTATAGCCAATGGCGTATGGCAGGAAGATGAATTGGTGGAAGCGAACAAAAAACAAAAAAAGGCAAGTCGATAAGTTCCATAGCATTCTGGAACCGGCCTACTTTTCTCAAAATCCTTTCGAATGCTACGGCATATTGGATGTGTTCCAGGGCCATAAAGATTTTATTCCTTTGAAACCCCTATAACCAAGGGCACTTTTCCCTTTTCCAAATAAGAATAGATTCATATGTTCCATCTATTTGATCATTGGAAGGACTTGATCTAGCCCATTAAGGCATATTTATTTTATGATTACATTTAGAAGGAAAACAAAGGTTTCCTAAAGATTTATAAATGTATCTAAATATGCTCACTTCCATAAAGTCCATCAGCATCCCACTTGTGTACATATTCCTAATGGTCTCCTGTGGACAAAAGAAAACCAATTCCCAAAAGGACTCGGATGAATCGGAAAAATTTCAGGTAGAAGAAAAAGAATGGGTATCCATCTTTAACGGAAAAGACCTGGAAGGTTGGACCTTTAAAATTAAGGGGTACCCCTTAGGGGAAAACTTCGGGAATACATTTCGTGTTGCCGATAGTATGCTTAGCATCCGATATGACGAATACGGACCCGAACTTAATGGTCGTTTCGGAACCCTCTACTACAACAGAAGACTAACGGATTATCGGCTTAAAGTGGAATATCGTTTCGTGGGTGAAACTGCCCCTGGAGCACCCGATTGGGGCTATCGGGATAGTGGCATCCAATTTCACGGCCAACCACCGCATACCCAAAAATTGGAGCAACCCTTTCCCATTTGTATGGAATACAATTTTCACGGCGGAAATGGTACCGATGACCGTCCATTGGGCGCTGTGTGTGTCAATGGAATTTTTGTGGAATTCAATGGAGCTAAAAATACGACCACCTGTATCCCAGCCACCGTGTCCCGTACCTTTCATGGGGACCAATGGGTGACCGCAGAAATTGATATCAAAGAGGGGAAAATAACCCATTATGTGAACGGGGAGGAAATTCTTAGCTATGCCAACCCGACTTACGATCCCGATAATGAAGTGGCAAAAACTTTGATGGAGGATGGAAGTACTACCGTTGAAGGCGGGTATGTTTCCTTACAATCCAATAGTCATCCCATAGACTTTCGAAAAATCGAGTTATTGGAATATTAATTTAGGCCTTGAAGTAAAGCCTCGTCCGTTATAAATCGACCCGTTTCCCCGATTTAACGGCCGCATAGATGGCATCGATAATCTTCATGTCCTTTACGCCTTCCTCGCCGTCCAGGGGAACAATAGGTTCCACCCCTTCAAAAATGAGTTGGGCCATTCCGTCCATCTGCAAGGTCTGATGGGTAATATGGGGTTGGGACAATTCACCCTTATGCGTACGGCCCTTGATGGGCCCGTAGCCAGTGGAAGGTTGCATCTCTGCAAAACCCTCCGTTCCATTTAGGAAAAAACGGTCCAAATGGCTCATGGCATAGGTGGATAGGCAAGAAGCTACCGCTCCGCTAGGAAATCCCATTTGAAACTGAATGGTCTCGTCCACACCTTCCTTAAACTTCACCGGATCGGTCTTGGTTTCTTGGGCCGTAATCCAAATAGGCTCCTCACCTACCATATAACGTGCACCGTTAATGGCATAAATACCAATATCCAACATGGAGCCCCCTCCCGCTAATTCCTTGTTCAAACGCCATTGGGACGGGTCGCCAATAGTAAATCCGCATAATCCCTGAAAAAATTTGATCCGACCAAACTCCCCAGCTTTTCGCATTCGGATCACTTCCACCGTTTTGGGCTCATAATGCATGCGGTAACCGATCAAAAGCTTTACGTTGGCCGCCTTACAGGCATCCACCATTTCCTGACCCTCTTGGGCATTGACCCCCATAGGTTTCTCACAAATGACATGCTTTCCTGCCCGGGCCACTCGTATGGTCTGATCCTTATGTAGCGCGTTGGGGGTAATGATATAGACCACATCGATGTCCGGATTGTCCTTTATTTCATCAAAATTCCCATAATTATAGCAGTTTTTATCCGGGATACCGTACTTGGCCTGCCATTCAACAATCTTGGAGGGCGTGCCACTGATGACACCGGTTATTTTAGCGCGCTTACAGGATTCCATAGCCCTTGCTACCCGTCGGGCATAGCTCCCGAGTCCCATTAGGGCAACTTTTAAAATTGGTCCATCATAAGGTTCCTCGGAAGCAGCGAACAATTGGGTAGGTCCGTACAATAAGGGTAAACTGATCGTTGATGCGGTCAATTTTTCTAAAAAATCTCTTCGTGAGCCCATAATATGAATTTTGTTGTGCCTTAAAAATAACCAAAACGAAAAGATTTTGTGGTAATAAAATGAAAAGTTCGGACCTTAAAATGAACCTAGGATTGCATGGAATATGGCCTTTGCCGGATGCAAGGAAAAATCCTCACTCAGGAGGATTATATCCAAAATGTATGATGCAGGCCTATTGTAAGTATTGGGAGATTTTTCCCTGTTGTATAGCCTCTAGGTCGATGCTATTATCCTCGAGTACCACAATTTTATAATCTACTTCTCGGCTTTTTAGCGCCCGGTCTATTCTTTCCAGATGGGTGAAGGCATCGGGGTCGCGTTGACCACAGATGATGGTGATAGGAACGTCCAATCGTTTTAGTTTGTCAAAGGCCTTGGCGTCATAATGGTCCCAATAATGACTGGAACAAACGACCAAGCCTTTGAAATAGTTACTGGACATTTCGATATAGGTTTGGGCCGCTACCGATCCGTCCTTATATCCAAAGGCCGTAAAGGTGCCGTTTGCAATATGGTAATTCTTTTTGATATGCTTTAATAGGTCGTTCAGGGCATGATGCGTAGGGTGATTGATCCAACCGTTCCTTCCATCCTTTGGAGCTATGGGCACAACAATGATATGTTGTCCATTTTTGTAATTGGACCAGATATGGGTAATGGTCCACTTGGCCATATCCTTGTTGTATTTCATAGACCCGAAGGAAACAAGCCCTGGACTGCCCTTCTGATCATTGTAATTGTCCGGTACCAAAACGGTGTACTCAATTTCGACCCCGTTAAAGGCATTGAAGGTCTTAAATTCCAATGTTTCGGACTTTACCGCATTTTTCTTTTCGGATGGGCAGGCCATACACCCAATGGCGAAAAATAGGGTCCATACCATGGAAACGATGGTGGCCTTAAACTGATTTGTTTTTTTCATGACTATAATTTTTAAAGTTTCCCCAAAGATTGGAGGTGTGTAACTGCCTTCAAAAAAAATAGCTATGGATTCCGGCCCAAAAAGTTTTTTGGCACAAACTTGGGCAATATTGATCAGGGAATTGGGGTTTTATCATGAAAATCCTTAGGAAGGCCATCGGCATGTTTCGCAAATGCCCTGTAAAATGCAGATCGGGAATTAAATCCCACGTGGTGGGCAATCGCTTCGATGGTAAATTTTCGGGATTCACTCTGGGCCAATAATTTTCTGGCTTTTTGGATCCGATAGCCATTTACAAAATCGGTAAAACTGGTATCCATTACCTGACTAAACGATTGGGAAAGATAGCTACTGTTGATTTCCAGTCGATCGGCGAGCTCTTGAAGCTTAAAATTTTTAATGGTATAGAGTTCCTCCTCGTTCATGAGGGTCTTGGCCCTCTCAATATAGCCTTGTGCCTTGGTAGCTGTTAGTCCCGAATTCCTGTATTTTATGCGGTCCAGTAAGGGAATTCGGCCATGTACTTTTTCATAGTCGCGGAACAACAAGATTCCGATCAAAAGCAAGGATAGGGCCCAAAAGAGAATATCCATTATCCATTCCAGATCTGAAATACCAAAAAGTCCAAGGTCTTGAAAGGAGAAACTTTTGATGGCCATGGAGAAGACCAATCCGCCTATCAGCAAATAGGTTATCTTTAGGGATGACTGCCCGTCAATTTTTTGATCCTTCCTAAGTACAAGTAGCGCAATGACCAAAATAACCATGGGATACAGCAAATTGAAGAACCAAAACTCCGGGGTATTCCTCACTCCGGTATTTACCTCGCCCAAGGAATAGAATGCCCGTAACAGGGTCTCTTTTTGTTCCGTCCCAATGCTGAAATAATTGTTGAGCCAAAAATAACTGGATACCAAAAAGGGGATGTAAAGTAGACTGAAGTAGGGAATCCATTTGTTCTTACGTTTTAGGGCCAAGAGATACATGATGATCGTGGGATATAGGGCCAACCTAAAGAAACCTCCAAGGCCATGAAAAAAAAGTGCATAAAAAATTAAGCGGGAGTGCACCAGCAAGTCATGAACAATCTCAAAGGCCAGCATCAACAGGATGATACCCAGAAACAGTTGGTCCCATCGTTTTCTCCAGATTTGACCTAGAATGAGATAACCACCAAAGAAAATACCTTGGCCAACAGCTACGCAAGCCATAAAAAAAATGAAATCGATTTGAGGTTCTACTACCATTTCCTTTCAATAACGGGTGATAATTTCAACTGACCAAGTCTAGAAGGCTATGGGACTGCCCACGAGGGACATCTATGTCATGTAATTAAAATTACCCAAAATTAGAATATGGGCTCCTTAAAACAGGGGCAAAACTGTGTCCTATAATAAATCGGGGCATTCCTTAATGTGCGATTTTACATGGATTGGGGTAGGGAAGTGGGGAGCTCAAAAACCTCCAAGTCAAAGTAGGGGAGGGCGGCTAAAAGGTGATCGAATATGTCCGCCATGATGTATTCATAATTCTCCCAGCGCTTGTCACTGCTAAAGGCATAAATTTCCAAGGGGATTCCCTGTGGGGTGGGACTTAACTGGCGGACCATTAGGGTCATTTCCTTATTAACGGCGGAGTGATCTTCCAAATAGCTTTCCACATATTTTCGGAAGACACCTAAATTGGTCAGGTTCCTTCCATTGATCGGCAGTTCCTTATTAAAACCTCGCTGGGTATTGAACTCTTCGATTTTTTCGGTTCGTGTGTCAAGATAGCGCGCTATGATCTGTATCCTTTTTAAGGATTCCACTTCTTTGGGGCTCAGAAATTTGACACTTTTCTGTTGTACTATCAAAGCCCGTTTGATGCGTCTTCCTCCGGATTTTTGCATTCCCCTCCAGTTTTTGAACGAATCGGAAATCAAGGCGTAGGTGGGTATTGTGGTAATGGTCTTGTCAAAATTCTGCACCTTTACCGTGGCCAGGCTTATTTCGATGACATCCCCGTCCGCACCATATTTATCAAAGGTTATCCAATCACCGATTCGCACCATATCATTGATGCTTACCTGTATACTGGCCACGAGACCGAGAATGGAATCCTTAAATATCAACAGAATAACCGCCGATGCAGCGCCCAGTGCCGTAAAGAATTTCCAAATGGTCGTATCCGTGATAATCGCAAAAATGGTCAAAATACCCCCGACCCAAGCAAATAACATAAATACTTGTATATAGCTATCCAAGGGTTTGTCGCGTAAATGGGGTAAGGTCCTTAGGTAATCCTTGGTGCTCGATAACAATTTTTTTACAAGTACCAGGGCCAACAATACCCCAAGGACCATCAAGACCTTGAGCATTAGTGCTGCTCCGTATGCAAAATCCATAAAGGTGATCGGAATAAGCTCAAAAAGTAGCAACAACGGAAAAACATGGGCAATGTATCTAGGAACCCTATGGGCAACAAGAAAATTGTCAAAATTGGTGGCCGTACGGCGGGCCAAACGGACCGAAAGGGTTCTAAGGATTTTCCATATAATGAAATCCAACAAACCGGCAATAACAAGACTGCCTACCAATAACACCAAAAGGTTAATATAGGAAGCGGGATTTTCCTTGATCCCGATCTGCAAAAGATAATCATAGAGCAAGTGACCGTAATGCTTATCCATAAATCATTCGCTTGGCAATTTCAAATACAAAAATACGGCTTAACCGGGATTTTTGAACCAGACCTTATAAAAGCGGGTGAAAAATTTAACAGGACCATTCGGATATGAGCAGAACGAGCTTGTTCTTGATTGGTTATTGGATAATCCCAATGGGGGCATAAGGCATCCATTTTGTCGGACCTGGAGTCAATAATTTAATCATTATTCGCTGTGTTTGCCCGGACCATAGACCCAAAACGTTTACGGGCACAAAAAGGGCGTAAACAGCCCAAAGAACGTTGTTTGCCCGGCTTATTTCGTTAGCTAGGGGGTAATTAGTAATTTCACCAGGAAATGCAGGCAAATCATTCTGAATGATAGACAAGATCTCCAATCGCAAAAATCGGGTATACTACCACATCCTTTTTTGGATGGCCTATGTGGCCTTGTATACCTTAATGTGGGGCAGTTATGACGATGCGTATTGGGAACAATTCCAACAATTGGTCTTTCTCTTGCCATGGAAAATGATTCCCACTTACATTACCCTTTATTATTTAATGCCCAAATTTCTATACCCGAAGAAAACTTTTCAATATATCTCCCTATCCATTATTTTGGCACTTTCCATGGCCGTAGTGGAGCGTTATATGATCTGGACCTATCTTTACCACTGGTTCAGCCCGGAAAAGCAATATTGGAAGACGCCCATGCTGTACCTGCCCAAGGTCCTTAATTCCCTGGTTGCCGTATCTACTCCTGTTTTTGTGGCCATGGCCATCAAATTACAGCTATTTTATTACCAGAAGGATAAAATAAACAAGGAACTGGAAAAGGAAAAAGTGGCTACAGAGCTCAAATTCCTGAAAGCGCAGATCCATCCCCATTTCTTGTTCAATACCTTGAATAGTATCTACTCCCTTTCCCTTTCCCGATCTAAAAAGACTCCTGAAGTGGTATTGGGCCTGTCCAAATTTTTGGACTATATGCTATATGAGTGTAACGAGCGGTTCATCAGTATCGGCAGGGAATGGGAACAATTGATGAATTTGGTCGCCCTGGAGCGCATACGGTACGAAGAGGGCCTCAGCATCAATGTTTCGGAGTCCATGGACAACAAGGAGACATTGATTCCTCCATTATTGCTGCTCCCCTTTGTGGAAAATGCGTTCAAGCATGGGGCGGACAATGAAATTAGCGATGCATGGATCACCATAGATCTCAAGCTGGTAAGGGATAATTTGGTGTTCATGGTAGAGAACAGCAAGAGCCCGGAACCTGCTAAAGATGGACTGGACACGGATAAGAATATTGGCTTGACCAATGTTAGAAGGCGTTTGGACCTATTCTTTTCCGAAAAGTACGAACTGAAAATCTTGGAGGAGGAAGACAGCTTTTTAGTAAAACTACATATTGATCTTGGAGCGATCACCGATTTAACCCAACAAAAAGATGTCCAATAAGATCCGTTGTATTATTGTAGACGATGAGCCCCTGGCCAGAAATGTATTGGTCAAGTACGGGGAGCAGATCGATCAATTGGAGGTAGTGGCCAGTTGTAGCAACGCATTGGAGGCTTTTGAGCACATTCAAAAGGGACAAATCCAACTGGTTTTCCTTGATATAAAAATGCCCAAACTAAATGGCCTGGAGTTGATCGAGTCCATCAAGAACCCACCCTTGATCGTCTTTACCACGGCCTATCGGGATTTTGCCGTAAAGGCGTTTGAACTGGATGCCATAGATTATCTCTTAAAACCCATTTCCCTGACCCGATTTTTGAAAACAATTTCCAAGGTCAACAAATACCTGCAGGGACAACAAATGGACCTTAACGGCATGGAATCCGAAACTACGCGGGGAGAGGGCACCGCGGCTTCCAACCAGGAATTCTTATACATAAAGGCCGACCGTAAGGTAGTGAAATTGGACCTGGCCTGCGTCCATTATCTCGAAAGCCTGAACGATAAGGTCATTATCCACTTGGGGGACCGGGAGGTTACCACTACGCAGCGTATCAGTTATTTGGCCGAGAAATTGCCCAAACTTTACTTCGTACGGATACATCGTTCCTATATCGTTTCCCTCTCCCATATCACGGCCTATAACAACATTATGGTAGAGGTAAAAGGTCGAGAACTACCGATAGGTCGTAATTATCGTTCCCAGGCCCTGGAAGCGCTTCGTCGATAACAACGCTTTGGTGATTTTCAATAGCTGTCCAGCACTACGCGGCAGCTACCATAGGAGATGAAATCCCCCTCTTGTTTTTTGTTAATCATTCCTTAAATGCAAGGCCAGTGCCCTTTTATCCCAGCAAACAACCGATTTTCCTAGGCTTTCGTCATCAATGGAGCCTTAAACGTCATAACCTTTCACAACCGGGTTATTCGCTAAAACCATTTGATAAAACAAAAATGGCAGCCTTACTTTGAACCATCATCATCAAAAAACGGACAGTCTTTACATACGGCTCTCATCAGGTCAAATTACAGACTTCCATCAGTTAAATTCATGCCCAATCAACCCAATGATAGGTTAGGGGACCATCAAAATCAAAAACATAGGTATGTCATCCATTTATTATCCTGCCCAAGAATCCGACGCTCACTTTACCGTATTTAAAGTACCGAAATGGCGGGCGACCTTTTATCAATTTCTTTCGGTATACCTTTGGGGAAATTTACCTAGCACCCTACAACGGAAGATTTCGGCGGTATATTCTTCCATGTATACCAAACCCTTTTCCAAAAAAATGATCGGACCCTATCTGAAATTAAATTATTCGGATAAGAATTACCTGCAAAAATTCAAACCGCCCAATGGGAAACATGACTTTATGAATTTCCAGGATTTTTTTACGCGGGAATACAAACAACTGCCTAAGAACGTGAGCCCCTATATATGGCCATGCGAAGGTCTGCTTTGTGATGCAGGATCCGCAATGGCCATAGGGAGCTCCAGCGTTAAGGGAGACCAGCGCACTGTTGAAACCATCTTTCATGTAGATGGATCGGCCATACCTGAAAACTATTATTTCACCAATGTTTTTTTACATAACAAGAACTATCATCGCATTCATGCGCCGGTGTCGGGAACGATTTGTCGAATTGACCACCTTCCTGGGGACTTGGTAATCCTTAGACCTTGGATATACAAACAAAATCCGTCGTTACCGGCCCTACGTAATGAACGCTATAACATAGATATCCTGGATGAACTGGGGCGTACTTGGTATCTATCCATAGTCGGCGGACCTGCGGTTGGGACCATTGCAATTCCTCATCATATAAAGGTCGGTGCCCCGGTAGAAAAGCTGGAGGAAATCGCTTTGTTTTATTTGGGATCCACTTGCTGTATGGCCGCTCCAGAAGCCCCTAGATATCACTCAAAAAATAGTTTTGTTCAGGTAGGCGCTACGTATTGATAGGCATAATGGATTAGATCGTATTCCCTATTGCCTCTTTGCCCAATATTTCGTGGCGCCTTACTCTTAAAACTCGCAATAGCCATCACCGTTCAGTATTTCGATCCCTAAAACGGACCTGATACGCTTTTGGGTAACTACTGAATGGTCCGATTAATTCTACCTCCGGTCCGTCAATTGCCCACTTATTGAACGAGTTGCTCGCCTGATCGTATAATTTCAACGAGAAAAACCCGACGGTAATCCCAAATAATTGTCCATACTTGGTAGGAACTCAAAATAATTATACTTTAATTGAGATCTTCGGCCTATGGATATCGATATAAGCTGCTATCCCGGGCCCATATAACGGTTCTTGCCAATCAAGATTCCGGTTGTCCAAGTTCGAATCGGTTCTTATCCCGATCAAATCCAATCAGCAAGATTTTTACCAATCCTTGAATTTATGCACGCATATTTGTTCCCTGGTCAAGGCACACAATTCCCGGGTATGGGAAGGGAGTTGTTCAATAAAAACAAACTAGCCAGGACCTATTTTAAAAAAGCCAACGATATTTTGGGTTTTTCCATAACGGACGTCATGTTCCAGGGATCCGCTAAGGATCTAAAACAGACTAAATTCTCGCAACCGGCCATTTTTTTACACTCCTATATTTTGGCCAAAACCATGGGCAATGACTTTAAACCCGATATGGTGGCTGGACATTCCCTTGGCGAGATATCCGCCTTGGCAGCCGTAGGCGCTTTGGACTTTGAGTCCGCTTTACGGCTTATCACTAGACGGGCCATTGCCATGCAAAAGGCTTGCGAGGTAGAAAACACGGGGATGGCCGTAGTCGTTGGATTGTATGATGTCATTGTCAGTGATATCTGCAAACAGATAGATGGCATTGTGGTGCCAGCCAATTATAACGCGCTCCATCAGGTCGTAATTTCCGGTGAGAAAAAAGCACTCAAGGAAGCCTGTGAAAAATTACGCCCAGGTGCTCAACGGGTTGTAAACCTACCCGTGAGCGGGGCGTTCCATTCGCCGTTTATGGATTCCGCTGTGGACGAGTTTGGAGCTGCCGTAGCGGAAACAGATTTCCAACAACCCAGCTGTCCGGTATACCAAAATATCGCCGGAAGGTCTACAATAAACGTGGCCTGTATCAAAAAAAATCTAATAGAGCAATTAACGCGTCCCGTGATGTGGAGACATACCATTTTACATATGATCGAGGACGGTGCCCTAGAATTTACGGAAATCGGACCTGGAAACTTTTTAAGGGGATTGGTCCGGCAAATCGATAAAAGGGTAGCTGCCTGTGGGGTATCATAGCTCGTACAACTACTTGTTCCTATAATCACAACGCTTCCAGATATTCCCGGGAGCGGACGAGTTCTTCATATCGCTTGCTATCCCAATGTACCGGCGGCGGAAACCGATCGCTATTATCAAAAAAGTAGGTGGACAGTTCTTTTACTTTTTCAGGTTGCTCCCCTGCCAGATTGTGCAGTTCGGCGGGATCGCTCTTAATATGGTACAATTCATAGATGGGATCTCTCCCTTCCATAAAATCATTATAAATACCCGGGTCCAGGGAACCGGTAAACCTGAGTAGGTAATCTCCTTGGACCACCATCCAAGCCCCCGGGGAATAGGCACGCTCCGTATCATGGTTTTTAGTGGATTTCTGCACCAGGAAACCGTAAGCGGAGGAATGAATACCGGCCCATATGAGATGGTCGTGTATTTCTGGAACAGCCAAATTCTGGAATAGCGGACTAAGGCTTTTGCCATCAATATGGTCCGGGACCGCACCTCCGGCAATATCTATGGCAGTAGGCAGAATGTCCATAGTAGAAACCAATTGGTCGGATATCCCCCTTTGATGTATGCCCTTTGGCCAATGCATAAACAAGGGCACCCGAACACCACCCTGATAGTAATTTCCCTTATGGCCGGAAAAGGGTGCATTGCCGGGTAAAGGGGATCCGGTCTTGAATCCGTCATACGGACCCATGGCCATGGCACCATTATCGGAGGTAAAGATGATGAGCGTATTGTCCAATTGTTGGGTTGATTTTAGAAAATCGACAATTTTGCCCATATTTTGATCGACCCCATAAATGTGGGCATAGAAATTATTCAGGATATAGGATTCCGATCGGAACTTGTCAAAATATTTCGGTGGGGCCTTAGGTTCCAACGAATCATGGACCGCATGATAATGCAACTGCACATAAAAGGGTCGGTTGCCCTTGATCTCCTTTTCCATAAACTGTAGCGCCTCATTGGTAAAGACATCGGTATTATATCCTTCCTGTTTCCCCGCGTGCTCAAAGTTTTTCCAGACATAGGTGGAATTATAGAATTCGCTGGCCCAATTGTTATATCCATAATAATAGTCGAACCCATTGTTCAATGGGTGGTGCTTATCGATAACCGAACCGTAATAGCCCGCATTTTCAACTTCCTCAAAAATATCGGGATATAAATCCTTCAATTCGGTATAGGGAATGGTATCGGTTATCCCATTCTTTAGAAGTATTTTCCGGATAATCTCCTCGTCCCTAACACCAATATGCCACTTTCCAATATGTGCGGTCGCATAATCCTGATCCTTTAGTATTTGGGCCAAGTGATCCCCCGGGATAAAGCCGTGGGCCTCCCCATCGTAATTGTCATAAATACCGAATCGATTTTGTAAAATCCCAGTGGCTATTCCCATGCGAGAAGGGGAACAAACATTGCTCGAGGTATGTGCGCGGGAAAAAAGAATACCGTTATTGGCCAACTTTGAAATATTGGGAACGGCTCGTTTGGAAAATTCGATCGACTGGGAAGGACTGTAACCTTCAAGACTGTCTACCAAGTAAACGAAGAAAGGGTCCAGACCATGGGTGGAAAGGGTATCGTTATGCATTCCGAATTGGCCATAGCCCAAATCGTCCATCATAACAAAAAGAATGTTGGGTGGGTTGGTTTTCGGTGGTTGTGAGCAACCTAAAGCAAAAAGAATAGGGATCCAAACTAGTTTTTTCATTGGTTGGTTTTTTAATTGGGTAGTTAGTTTACTATTGATAAATATATGGTTATAGTAACTATTATCAAAAAACAATATCGCTCCGAAAACCAATAGGAATAGAATAACAGGATCATTATTAGGGTCATAGTTCTCGTGAAAACCAGAAAACCTCCATAATTCTATGGTTTTTATTGGCTGTATTCTTATAAAAATCTATTAAGTTTAGGTGCGATAATTTTTTATTTCTTGTCAGGCTGGGTGGCATAGCCAAGGTCTAAACCATAAATAGGACCCACTTATTTTCTGACCATTGCCTATGGTGATGCCTAACCTAATAAGTCAAATCTATTTTTTAGCCGATAGACCCAACGGATTTCAGTAACAACACCAACTAGGATCGATATGATTTTTTCTTTTGGTTTATGGAGGACCATAGCGTTCCCTCAAAGCGGCTCGAATCTTTTCCAGGACCTGGATGCCTTGGTGCCTTCCATTTTATTGGCCCTATTAATATTTTTAATGGGTCTGGAGTTTTTTCTGAACACCAATGATGTAGCAGGGGACACCGTTAAGGCAAGACTGAGGGAATGGGCCTATGGTAAATACTTTTTCGTCACCTTTTTATGGGGGGTCCTTACCGGACATTTTTTCTTTGGATCGGAAAACCCCATTATCAAAAAAACGGAGTGGAGTGTCCTGGCCATTGTGCTGATGTCCGTACTCCTGATGATATGGGGCAGATACCTAAAGAATCCCTTGAAGGCGAAGCACCAATTGGGGCTTTTACTATTTGGGGTTTTATTTGGCCATTTCTTCTTCTCTATGAACTATAATCCATAAACCATGTCTGAAAAAAACAGACCCACCATCAATGATAGGGTAAAGACTTTTCTGTTGCACGATAATATAAAACGGGTACAACGCATTGTTATCTTCATTTTTGTGCTGGTTATTGTCTTGGACGTGCTATTTGTCATCGACCAGGATGATGCCTTTCCAACCTTTAGCCTGGTGCTCCATGAACTGGCCGCCAACCAATATTTTGTCATTACTTGGGCTTGGGGATTGGCCACGGCACAAATCTTTTTCCCAAGGGACTATAAGATGAACAGCATTTCTAGTCTAAACAAGGTCATTGTGGTATTATTGATCACTTGTTTTCTCCTCATTTTTGGCAGTATTTCTGCTAAGGCTTTTGAGGGTATCCTTTGGCAAGTACTCCTTTTTACGGGAGGTGGCCTTGCCGGGTATTATCTTTTGCCCAATGCCACGCGTTAGGAGGTAATTTCTTCGATATCCACCTTTCCAAATTCTTCACTTTTTTATAACCGACAACCTAGCCCCTAATGTTTCGGAATATGCTATTTTTGGCGATGCCAATGCATGGGATTATCAAATTCAAAGATCGTATGAAGAAAACTCAATCTATGATGACCGTTTTATGGATGCTGGTAATTGGAGTCGTTTTTGCTCAAGAACCCCGGGTATACCAGGCACCGGAATTTGATCAGGAGTGGAGCGCACCATCGGTGTACCCGGACCGGATCGTGTTGTCCCTGGGTGAAGATCCTGCCACTTCCGCTAGCGTCACCTGGCGTACGGTACCCGAAATCGAATCGGCCTTTGCGGAAATCGCCGTGGCTACGGCGGCCCCTAAATTTTGGCGTAATGCAACGACCCTAAAGGCGAGCACCAGTACCCTGGACGGTACGGATATCCCCACTGCGGGACAAGTATCCAATTACCATGCGGTCACTTTTTCGAAACTACGGCCGGATACGGTATATGCCTATCGTGTGGGCGATGGCCAGCGATGGAGCGAATGGATACAATTCCGGACCGCCAGCAAATCCACTACAGACCCCTTTTCATTTCTCTATGTAGGCGATACGCAGAACTTTATTCTGGAGCTGTGGTCCAGGCTCATCCGTGAAGGTTACAAAAAGGCTCCGGATGCCAGCTTTATCATTCATGCCGGAGATCTGGTCAACAACGCGCATCGCGAACAGGAGTGGCAGGAATGGTTCGATGCAGGCGGATGGATACACAGTAGCCTACCTTCCTTTCCCGTACCGGGTAACCATGAATACCGACCGCTGAGCACCAAGGAGGAGGAAACGGGGAAACGTAGCCTTTCTGCCCAGTGGAACCATCAGTTTACGTTGCCGGAAAATGGTCCGGAGGGGCTAGAGGAAACGGCCTATTATATGGATTACCAGGATTCTCGTATCATTGGCCTCAATACCAATGTGGAACATGAAAAACAGGCCAAGTGGGTCGAAAAAGTGCTGTCAGGGACCACACAAAAATGGAAGGTGGTAACCTTTCACCATCCATTGTTCTCGGCCTCGTCCAATCGAGACAATTCGGAGTTACGGGACCTTTGGAAGCCTATTTTTGATAAATACAAGGTGGACCTGGTACTTCAGGGACACGACCATAGTTATGCCCGCGGCCGGGTTTCCCCAGGGGAAAATACCCTGGACGGGGTAAATCTAAGGGATCGAACGGGTACGGTCTACGTGGTGTCGGTCAGTGGTGGGAAAATGTATGGATTACGTCCCAATGCCTGGGAAGGTTGGGAGGCGGACCGAGACCGGGCAGCGGAAAACACCCAACTTTTTCAAGTCATTACCATAGCCAACAACCAACTTTCATTCGAATCCTATACCGCCGTAGGTGAACTCTATGACGCTTTTGATTTGATCAAAGACGGAAAGGGACCCAATCAATTTATCGAACGAAAACAGGAGGCCATTGCCGCCAGGCGATTCGACAACACCATTCCCTATCAAGATCAATTGCCTGACGAAATCCGTAAAAAACTACTAAAACGACACAAGGGATTCAAGTTCGATCGCATCAATTTTACCAAGGAAAATGGGCTGTTTCGTTATCACGTCCAAATGGAGAAGGGCGATGCGGAAGTGGAACTGTTGCTGGATGCGGAAGGCAACATTTTGGAAGAGTTACCGAATAAGGATTAAATAATTTGATATTCAAGTAATAGACCAAGTACTACTTTTTTGATACTTTGTTCGCTTAGCCACTCGATAGAGAAGGTTCCTTTCGGCATTCCCGCATATACTAAGAACCTATGTGGCCGCACCTATAGGATAAAAGGCCATCAAATTTCAAAACTTAAAAAACATCTCGCTGCTAAGTGATTTCCTCTTACCCAAAAAAAGAGACACTCATTGAAACAGGAAATCTCTAATAGGCCCATCATGAAATGGCGAATTTCCTTTGTAAATTAACTCCTGCCCGTCGGTAATACGTAGTGGATCTTCGTGATTTTTGATTACTTTATGTAGGTATTCATTATAATCGCTCACGCCTCCATATTTAACTAATTCGGTTGAGGAAACTTTGATTAAATTATCCCTGTAAAGGTCTAAAAGACCAGAATTCTCTAATTCATTTGGAAGGGCTGGTATTACAATTTTATCTGTGGTTTTACTGTTGAAAGTGATGTCCCAGAGATAATTTGGAGTAGTTGACACCCTATCTAGGTCAAAAAGCCGAATCCTCCCAATTATGTGATCGGTACCCGCAATTAAAAAGTTTACAACGTTATCCGTAAATTCATAGTCCAATGTATTATCGGGTATTGTGTAATTTTCTTTTGGAATACCAGTTCCCGCAGCATAATAATTATCGATATTCAGCCAATAGCGATACTCATAAAAATTAGTGTTTAGGGCATAATCCAACTGATCTCCATTGGAAACAGATCCTCTAATATTATTGATTAAGTGATAGTTGTTTATCTCAAATTCTTTTACATTATAATAACCATATAGTTTCATAAACAATTGGCTATCGGTCAATCCTAATATGGAACTGAATGAAATACTATGAGATTCAAGTCCTTCCGTTACAAAATCAGCCTTGTCAAGTACAAAATCATCAGCTAGGGGAGGTGAAAGCATCAAGTATTGATAATTATTGAACATGCCCGAATTGTTGTATCCAAACATGTAGAAGATCTCCGGTTCGTATGAATCACCATCAACATCTTCAATTAAAACAACCTTGAATAATTCAGAATTAAAATTCATTTCAAGTCTATAATCTGAATTAAACGGTTCATTGATGTTATCCGAGAAAACGAATTCCTCCTCATTAAAACCACGAGTTGGAAACGTTAGTGTCTCTCCTTCCATACCTCTAAAGGGTTTTGTTAAGTTAATCGTACCCAAGTTGTTTCGGGTAAGGTTGGCATGGGTTGAAAGACTGGTTGCCTTACCATTATCCGTCAGAACAAAAGTGAGCATAAATTCTTCATCATGGTCAAATTCTTGGCGAGTACTAAGAGTAACTTTATCATCTGCATTTGTAAAACTTTTAACCGATAAAAGACTGCCATCCATTCTTGAGGCGAAGACTACCGCATTGATTACGTATTGGCTTAACATATTTTGTGGGAGATTGATAGTGACTAGTCTTCGATTAATTTCAAAACTCAATTCCTTGGTAGTAGTTTTCCCATTTTCATCGGTCAGTACCACTTTTAGTAAGTGTGTACCTGTTTCATAACCTTCCGGGTCAAAATTAATTGAAAAATTAATGGTGTTCTGAGACGAATAAATGGACTGGTCATCGATAAAAACCTCCACCCTGCTTCCACTTCCATTAATAGTCGCATCTATCTTTAAGGCAGCGTCAATAATTTGTCCTTCAATGATTGATGAAATTGCAATGGTGTTCACCATTTCTGGGTTTTCCGACGAAGAATCATCACTACAGGAATACACAATAAAAAGAAATGCCAGCAACAAAAGAAATCTTGGTTTGAGGAAAATCATAATGATGTTTAGTACAGTGAATCGATTTTGTTTCTCAAACGAATATCTGTCATCGATATTACATTTTTCTATTTAAATTTTATTATCCCCACGATTGAATTTTTTAACAAATCAAAGGGATAACAGCGTACGATTGAACTCAGCTATGTTAAACCTGCTCATCATGAATGAAAGCTAAAACGATACAAAGGTATCCTAATCATGAATTTGGTCCATATGTTCTATTATATTAATCCATTAAAGTTTTTTATTCAAGCGTTTTAATTCGAAAAAACATAATTTGCCAGCATGGCTAGACGTTGTAAACAAGACATTCCTTGATGAGCCATTGTGGTCCGTGATTTATTTGAACCATTGACATCCTATCTCAAGCTAACATTCCTTATTTTTATAGGACTAAAATCTATTTACTATGAAACCATTTTACACATATGTATGCTTCGTGGGCCTTATACTTACCTTTTCCTGCAAGGAAAAGACCGAATCCAAAAAAATGCCGGAGGCTCCGGCCCTAAAGATAAAAGGAGTTGAAGTGGCCTATGCCACTGATTCTACCAACTTAAAAGGCTATATCGCCTACGATGAAAGTCGAAGTGACAAGCGTCCAGGAATATTGATCATACATGAATGGTGGGGCCATAACGACTATGTACGGGAACGTGCGGACATGCTGGCCGAACTGGGGTATACGGCACTGGCCGTGGACATGTATGGAGATGGTAAGCAAGCCGATCATCCTGATGATGCGGGCAAGTTCGCTATGAGCGTCATGTCCAATTTACCGGAAGCGGAGGCCCGTTTCAATGCGGCCGTTGCCTTATTATCACAACATGCCACCGTGGATGGTGAAAAATTGGCCGCTATTGGGTATTGTTTTGGGGGTAGTGTGGCCTTGACCATGGCCAACAGCGGTGCGGATCTGGCCGCCGTGGCCGCGTTTCATAGCGGTGTTGCCCTTCCGGTGGGGCCGAATGAGGATCTCAAGGCCCGGGTATTGGTCTGCAACGGGGCAGATGATCCTTTCATCAGTCCGGAATCGATAGCCGCTTTTAAGTCTGCCATGGACAGCATAGGGGCTCCCTATGAGTATATCGCATATCCCGGTGCCGTTCACGGTTTTACTTCCAAGGAAGCTGATGCCAATGGCGAAAAGTTTGGATTGCCATTGGCCTATAATGCGGAGGCCGATCAAAAGTCCTGGGCAAGTTTGCAGCAATTGCTCAACGAAGTCTTTTAACCATCCTAGGGTAGAAGTTGACATAAATTGATGCATATGCTCTGGTAATAGGGCCCAATGCACTTGGGGTGACCAAACCTACTTTTAGTTTAGGGTTGTTTATATCCCCACGTATCAGGTAAAATTCCCTTAAAACCACAGAATTTATAAGGTTTTTATATACCATCTCCCGCCAACCATTTTGTACATTGAGTAGCTGCAAGAAGTTGACGATCCGGGTCTAACTTTCCAAAAGGAAGGACCACCATACTATAAACGGATGCGTTCATGACTTCGGATGAGTAGCGGAATTGTCATTGATGTCTATATAACCCTTAAAAATCATATTATATGTCCCCCGAAAAAAAAGAAAGGCTGTTCAGCAGTAGTATCAGCAAGGAATTTGAAGCCCTGAAGGCACAATTGATCCAGCGGGTAAATGAACAAGCGGAAAAGGAACTCAGCATACAGCATGAGCTTTTCGCCGACCGACCGATATCGGTGGAGTGTATGCACAGCCTAACCAGAAGGGCTATAAGAGCAGCACTTCCAGAACTTATTGACGCCAAACTTATACGAGCTTTCCTAAAAAAACTAAATGGGTCCCTCCCTTGTAATTCCTCGGAATTTCGAAATAGGTTGGCACATTCCCCAGTTCGGCATCCGGAGGAAGACCTGGTGTATTTATTGTTGTACGGTGTAAAACACGGACTTAAAAACCGGGATTTCAATGCCGTTCCTATCCAGGCCATTGGATTCAATTTTACATCCGACCCTGCACTGGAAAGCACTAAACTGAGTGGTTTTAACTTAATCATGCCCAGTACGGTCCAACGTACCTATTTGTTTTCGACCGGTACGTCCCATCAGCGTATCGGGGATTCCCATATTCAGCAGGTGGTGGATGCCGGTGAGACCATACAACAAGGTGCGGGGCTGGCCCACGAGGCCATTGAGTTGCTCAAGGAGCTTTTTGCTTGTTTCCGGGACCTGTTCAAAACCATCCGGGAAGCCCTTTTTGGAGGTGATAAGGATGATATTGAGGAAGCCATTGACGATGTTAAGGACGCTATGGACGATCTAAAGGACGATATCGAGGATTTGGACGAGGATATTGAAGATCTGGACGAGGACATCAACGAAGAGGAAGATGATGAGGACAAGGCGGAATTGCGGAAAGAGCGTAGCCAAAAACGGCGCGAACGCCGGGCCAAAAAAAGGGCGTTGGGAAAGCTGGAAGAGGCATTGGAAAGTCTGGAGGATGCCCAACGGGCATTAAAGGATTAGGACCCCCTTCGTCCGGATAAGAACGCATAGGGGCGTATGTTATCCTAGGTGTTCACCAAGATTGCGCCCTTCTATTCCGCATAAACAGAAATTACTACCTCCCCATTGCTGCTTGTAGCCGACTCGTGGGTCAACCTGCCTATACAAGGGGGTCATTATGTTTGACCATTCCGCTATTTGAAAAAACCGTTGCGCTTTAGGGTTCCGAAATTCGGGTTATTTTTACAATGAACACGGTCTTGCTAACGTTGTAGGCTTGATTCTATTGGGAAATACCCCCATTAGGGAACCTAACACTCCTAAAAATATCTATTTTGACACTACTTAAAACCAATCGAAGCACAAGACAGCATTGGAAAGTGGCAACTGCTTTCCTGCTCCTATTTTATATCATTTCCGGAATTTCCTGCGGGGATGCCTCCAAAAAACCAGGTGACCGACTTGAGGGCTTTATCGCAAGACCGGATATCTCTCCGGACGGCACGCAACTCGTTTTTGTACATGCCCCGGATCGAGATACGGATGTTTGGGAGATATACAGCTCGGATAGTGCCGGGAATCAAGTCCGAAGGTTAACATACTTCAAAGAAGCCCGGATCAAGAAAGGACCGGTATGGTCCCCGGATGGGAAGCGAATTGCCTTTCATGCGGATATTGATGGTGGTGCCCAACTCTTCGTGATGGACAGAGATGGTAAAAACTTACGGCAATTGACCGATTTGCCCGGATACAATGTGGAACCCAGTTGGTCCCAAAATGGGGCCGCCCTCTTGTTTAATTCGATACTTCCCGATGGAAAGGCCCAGATGTATACGCTTCCTATCGGTGGCGGGGAGGCCCGCCCGTTGCACCGATCGGAAGCCCATGATTGGTACCCCAAACAGACCCTTTTGGGCAATGTCCTGTTTTCATCTGACCGGGAACGGGAAGGTCAATTTGAAATCTATGCGATAGGAACGGAAGGTTTGGAACCCGAGCAGCTTACGCACGGGCAGGGGGCCAGTGCCATGTTTCCCGAAATATCTCCGGACGGACATCATATTCTTTTCAATAGCAATCGGGACGACCCGGAATTGAGCGATTCCGGGGAGTATAACCTCTATATGATCGACAGGGACGGGAGCAACCTCAAACAACTGACCGATTTGCCCGGTCAGGAGTTACATGCCAAATGGTTTCCCTACGGCGATCAGATCATTTTTGAATCATTTTCCGGTGACACATCCCAAATCATGGTGTTGGAGGTTGCTACGGGACACATCCGGGAGTTACGATTTTCTGACCAAAACCTATGAAATCAACCTTGGCTTGCCGAGCACGCGTTGAAAGCAGCGGCATGAACTGGCATAAAATTTGGTAATCTACCGGAATAAAACGGAATCCTATGAAAAGGAACTATCAAAAGGGTGCATTGCTCCTCCTATTCTCTTTAGCCCTATACCCGCTAAGCGCACAGAAAAGATCGTTTTTTGAAGGCTATATCATTGAACAAAGGGGCGATACCATCTACGGGCTCATCAAAGATCGGTCTCCAGAACCCTTTGTATCCCTCTACTCGAAAGTACGTTTTAGGGCGGCAGGAACTTCCCGTACCAGAAAGTATGGGCCCCGTGATATTTGGGGATACGGATATCAGGGTCAAGACTTCATATCCATGCCATTAAGGGAAGAAAGTCAGTTTTTTAAATTCCGATATTACACCGATGCTTCCGCGCCATGGGTGTTCTTGAGGGTCGTTCAACAGTCCAAGGAATTGATCTATCTAGAACAGCTCTTTATACATGATGATAATTCCTATTTGGACTCCTTCCCCTTATTTTATAGACCAAATTCCAATGAATTGGTCCGGGTTACCCAAGGAATTTTAGGATTTAAACGAAAACAGCTGGCCGCTTATTTTTCGGATTGTCCGGCATTGATCGAGGAGCTCCAAATTAAAAAGCCCATTTTTAGGAATGTTCCCGAGCTTTATGAGTTCTGCCTGACGCACTGTTTTCCATAAATATGCTGTGGAGCCTATCCATTTTTTGTGAAACGACCGGGTCGCTCATATTTCCTAAGGAAGGGTGCCCTTAAAAAATTCGGCGGCCATTTTTAGGTTGTCCCTAAACTCAAAGAAAACGACCGTAAAATGGTCTTGACCTTGTTGATCGACAAGGGTGGCATTCGGAATGTGTTCCTTAAGATAAGTAGCTTCGGAAAAAGGAATCAATTCATCTTCGGTTCCATGAATAATCAATGTGGGGCACGCTATGGCCGCCAGGTCAACCCTCCAATTAGACAGGAACTGTTTAAAATCATTTTGTTCCCCATCGCGTACCTCTTCCAGAGGAAAAAAAGCGGTTTTAAGATAGTTCAAGGCCTCGTCGGCCTCAGGGCCTTCAAATTCGCCACTTAGGGAAGTATAGGCCATCCAACGCCCGAACTCCGATCCCATAAGGGTCTCTTCCAGGGCACTGGGCGGGGGCACCTCAAATGCACGCCCGGAGGAGGCCATTACGGCCAAAGCCGAACACTGTTGGGGATATTGCGAAGCGAACATCAATGCCGAGGGTCCGCCTCCGGAAAAACCGATAACGGCAATGGAGTCGATGGAAAGTCGGTCCAAGAGGGCCGCATAGAGCGCGGCTTGATCGGAAAGGGTCTCCCCGGAGGACAGGGGCGTCCTGAAATACCCCGGGCGGGAAGGTGATATCACCGTAAACCCTGCATCGATAAGGGCATCGGCCATAAAGGTATGATAGCTCCCAGGTGTTCCATGCAACAGCAATACATAGCTATCCGTAGTACCTTGTTTCAAATACTCCACAGGTCCCTCAGAAGTCTGTACCACCGTACTCCGGCCGGGAAGTTGTTCCGCCACCTGGTTGACGCCCGAGCGGTATTGGAAAAACATGATGCCTATAAATAAGAAGACCAGGAAGAGTAACCCCAGCAGTATTCGACCGACCCACTTCATATGATATTAATTGGTTGATTCCAAGGAATATAAAAATATTACAGGAAATAACCAATACCTTGAATTTTTAACAAGGTCACTTCAAGAAGGTCCAAATGCAATTTTAAGAGAGAACAGACCGGAGACTTGGCCCGTTTTATTTTGATTAGCTATTCAAGTTTCTCTTGTAAGCGCTCTTTCATCTCGGCCTTATCCGCCTCGGAGAGGGAAACTAAGTTAACACGGTCGCACAAGGAGGAGAGTCGGGTGTTCTTGGCAGAGAATTTAGCACACTCGGGGTCAAAGATCAAATAGACCTTTAGTTGTAGAATTTCCCACCAGGTAGCTTCCCCGTATTGTGTTTTGGTACAGATGGTCTTTGCCTTTTCAAGAGTCATTTTCTTACCAATTTTGCTGTTCTAAATGGCCGATTTCAGTTATTCGGTTCGCTGTTATTGTGCAACCCCAATCCGAAGGGCTCAACGATACATATGTAATAACCACCGTCATGGCTTCAGTCGAAAGGATATTTAATCCTTACGCAAAGCTACCCCATTTTTTACACTAATTTGCGCTACTGTCCCCTAATTTATTCATCAAATTATCTACCATAGGTACGGAATAAGGTCCGCATTCGTTGTTGTCCGGGGGCTTTTGGGCGGTGGTACTCTAAAATAACTAAAAAATGATCGTAGGTATGCGGTTTATTGTTATTTTGGAGCCCCAAGGGAGTAAGGGATCCGGAATGATAAATTTCGCAGGTCCTCATATATTCCCAGAAAACAATTACATCCTAAAAAATGGCCCGAAAAACGCTTTTCATCCTATTGGTTTCACTTTTGGTCAATCTTTCTTGTAAGACAGAGGAAAAGCAGAAGTTCCGGGTCGAACGTTCCAAGGAACTCGCGGTCAAGAACAAAATCCACAATCAATTGTTGGAGATAGAAAAGGAACAGGGTTGGGAGTTGCTCTTTGACGGTAAGACCCTAAAGGGTTGGCATCTGTACAACCAACCGGACTCCACCGCGTATTCCGCCTGGGAAGTAAAGGATGGGCTCATTTTCTGTAATGCCACCCAGGAAAACCGGCGCTTTGGGGATTTGGTAACCGACAAAGCCTATGAAAACTACGAGTTGGTGTTCGACTGGCAGATGGGACTACGTGGAAACGGCGGTGTTTTTATCAACGTACAGGAATCCCCGGAATATAAAGCTACCTATGAGACGGGGCCAGAATACCAACTCTTGGAGCCCGCACATATGGATAATAAGACACCTTTGAAACGTCCCGGATGTCTGTGGGGATTATCCCCACAACTCAATCCGGTGGAAGCTAAGCCTATTGGGCAATGGAATACGACCCGGATCATCCAGCAAGATGGAAAAATCAAATTCTACCTCAATGGTACGCTGACCGCTGAAGAAGATTTGACCTCCTCGGATTGGACCCGTAAAATAGTTGCATCGGGTTTTAAGGATAGGCCTGGTTTCGGGAAGGCGACCCAAGGAAAAATAGCGCTTCAGAACTGGTACTTTGAATCCTGGTTCCGCAATATAAAGATTCGGGAATTGTAATAAACGCCCCAATGAACGGCCTGTTGCAAAAAATGAGAAGACTAGGGAGATGTGCAGATAATGACAACTAGGGATTTCTTGCCCATGAACTATAGTTTGGTATAGCAAAGAGCAAAACACTTCATTTTTTGCCGGGATTCCTCAAAACCCTTCAAAATAACCCTAAAACCTCAGAAAATATAAGGTTTTTGTGTGGTCAATTTTACTAGGCTATTTCTATATTGGAAGACCCCAAATCGTTGACTTACTTCCTTCTGTTTTAATCCGGAGAATACCTTTTAAAAGGTTTTGATTTATTTCAATTGCTGGTTTAGGACCATGCAATTCCATTGTTTGTACCCATGAAAAAACACATAAACATTGCTGGATTTCTGGCTTTTGGCATGTCCAATCCTCGGAACATTCTTGTCGTAATCTGGCTTTTGTTCCTGGTTTCTTGCGAACCGAAAAATTCTCACCTGCAAGTATTGAATAAAATCAGGCGAGTCTCGGATTTGGCCACCACCGAAGTATCAATAAAAAAATATGTTCTGGCCAATAAGGAGAAGAAGTTCCTGTTTATTCCATTAAAGGATGCCACCTTTGCCGCTGAAACCTACGCCTACCTAAAATTTGGGATCGACCTCCAAAAAATTGGGGTAGAAGATGTAATCATTGAGGAGCACACCCTTACCTTAAAAGTACCTGAGGTCAAGCTAATTTCTTTCGACTATCCACCGGACGAACATCGCGAAATCGCCTATATGACCACGCGAAGACAATTTGCAAACACCATTACATTCCGAGAAATCGACAAGGTCTTACAAGATGCCCAAAAGCAAATTGGTACTTCAGTGCAACATATGGGGGTATTGAACACCGTTAAAACCAATACCGAGAGTGCTCTGTTGGGGCTACTGGCACCCCATGGGATTCTTGAAGTCATCCTGATTATAGAGTCGGATACCATCAACATATCCAAATTCTTCTGATCATGGACTTAAAAAAATACATTGTGCCGGTACGAAATGTTTTCTTGGTCATTGTCGTAATTCTTGTACTCGCACTTCTGGAGACGAAACTTTCTGTCTTTTCTAAAGCTGGTAAATTCTTTTTTGTGAAATCCAAATTGGAAATGGTGGAAACTCCTTCTATTATACAAAAAGTGGTTGGCATCAATGAGCTTATATCAGCGGAATACTGCTCTGAAACATATTGTTCCTTTGACAACAAACCGGTTTTTGAAGTTGGATATTATATCCAGAAAGAGAAAGTCGATAATCTGTATATCTACGAAAAAGTAAAAAACATACTATTGAATTATGCCAAGGCCGGTATCCCGGACAGCAGACTGTCCGAGCAATTTAGCACAGATCCTTCTATTGACCATCTGAGGGACCATAAACAATTTGGTCTGCTATTGCAGCTTTGTGCGGCACAACGACTAAATGACAAGTTATTGGAAATAAAGAACAAGTCAAGGGATACCTATACGGGAAGAAAGTTCAAAAATTATTATAAGGATAGAAAAAAAGCCTTGGAAGCGCTTCAGGATAATAAAAATGCCGATATCGTTTATATTGGACGAGGGTGTGTGCAGGTTGGGGTGGATTTCCAAGAATTTAATGAGCAAAGCATTTCCGTAACGGAGGACGGGTCACTGATTATTAAAGGACTCCAGGTTGGGATATTAAGTAATTCCATAAATCCGTGGTTTATACCTAACAAAATCCCGGGATTTGAATTTTGGGATTCCAAGAAGGAACGAGATCTCAACTACATGGATGTCACTGATACCAAATCGAAGTGCCTCGAAAACTTACGGACAGAGGCCCTAGGTGTAGATGTAAAATTAAATGGCTTAAAATCAACAATCACTTCCTTGGCCCACCTGTTGAACGCCATGAATAGAAAATACGACAAATACATCGTAGAAACTCCCATACATGATTATCTGTATGAATCCATTGTGGCCGATTCACTTATTACACAAGAAGAAATTCTTAAACTAAATCGCACCGATGCTTGGATTACCCAGGAATTGGATTCCGGGGTATCCATAGAATTCAAGGATAGCGAAGGGGCTACGCTTTCAGATTTGTATGACAAGTTGATCCAGTTTTGTCAGCGCAGAAATCAAATAGACCCTATTCATATTCTTGACCAGCTCGTTTTACAAAAAAGCAGAATAGAAACCCCATAATTTGTTTATAATGAGACACTTTTCCCATCTTGTTGTATTTTTAACCTGTGCACTTTCCATTCATTGCACTGATTTTTCAAGTCAAACCAATGCGATTAACGCTATGACAACGGAAATTAGACCCTCTTTGAATAACATTACAAATATTATTGAAGTTTATGAGGACGAAATACCTAAAAATGTTTTTGATATAGAAGTCTATTTCTTTGATGTATCCGCTTTAGGGAATATGGAACCCCAATATGATGGAAGGCCAACCTACACTGGCGCGGTTTATGTAGCCAATTATAGGAGCGGAACCTTGAACGGACCTTACATCACATCTTCAACTTTCCCCAATTCAAAAAAGAACAATATGAAGGAAACAAAATACAATACCGTTCTTGAAGGTTCTTACATCTTTAATAATAGATCCGGGCACAAAGGGGCAAAAAGAAGAGGATTGAATCTTGTAAGACAAACAGGCCTATCGGGATGGGAAGGAAGATTTAATCTAGGATTCGATAAAAATGGGGATACGGTCCTAATGAAAGATGTAAATGTACATGGGGGCACTTCTGACAAAGGCAACTATAATAGTAGAGGTTCCCACGGATGCCTAACTATTTTACCAAAAGATACCCTTGAGTTTTTCAAACATTTTGGAATGCAACACAAAACCACGGGTAATCTGGAAGGCGGACTCTATGTTTTTAGGGAGGATGATACTAGTGTCGTAAATCAAATCCTGGACCAAATCAAATCGGAACTGCAATGAAAAAGCCTATATATTTATTGGTACTATTGGCCATATGTTCATGCCATATAAGAGATAAAAGTAAATCCGAAAATGATACGAAGGCCGAAGTTGGAAAATCCGATACTTTAATCGTATATGATACGATTAGAAAGGAACTAAATAGGGGTGAGCAGTTATTGTCGAGTGCACGAAAGAAATTAAAGCTGCAAAAAGAACGGCAATCCGAGGTGAAAGTTTCGGATAATAGAAAACTGATGGAGATTTTAATGAAATATCAAGGCGCGGGCCCCTTAAGTCAAGGAGAGTTGCAAGAGTTTTTAAAAATAAATCCAGCAGATTTGCAGAACTCGGCCGAGCTATCTGCCATTTACAATGAAACCTTGTTCGAAGTTGTTGGGAAAAACAACAAAATGTTTGTACATGAACTCGTAAAACAACCTGAACTTTCTATAAGGCTGGCGCCGGAATTGAGTAACCCGATCGATGATCAAATTCAAAAGGAGGTCATTCTAAAGAATACCCGAGACGAATATCAGATTCAGATTGATAATAGAATCAATGAATTGGAGGATCAGCAATTGCTGATGCAGTATTATATCGAGAAACAAAAAGTGTTTGAGGAATTGGAAGGAAATGCTGTTGACCTATCCAAACCTCAGAAGATTCAGGAACTGGATCAATCAATAATCAAAGAATTTGAAACCGATTATAGATTGGAAAATCGAATTCCCGATGCCGGAATGGGATTGGAACAAGGTGTCAATCCCACGGAAAATGAGCATATTGAATTTGAAAACATTCAGGTGGATCTAAACCAGTTTAGGGAGGATAACCCGGTTTTGGAATCCATTGATCAAAAGCAATTGGAAGAATTACAAAAAATTGAACAGTTGCAAGGACGTTCCAATGGTAGCTAAGGAACTCAGTGTGCGATTCCGTGGAATGGAAACGAACCCGTCTTCGCTTCAATTTCAATATTTGTAGGCAAATCATCCAAAATAACACCTATGAGTTATATCAAAGCTGGTCAGCATATATTCAACCTTATAATTTTGTCGATTATCGTTTATGCGTTGATCATATACATCTTTGATATTGATGACGAGCCCATCCGTTCGGCCATTTCATCCATGCTCCAATTTTGTTGGGACAATGTGTTATGGTCCATTGTAGGGTTCGTGGGCGTGGGGGCATTGGGTGCCTATATGCAGGACCAGGAGACCAAAGAGGAATTTTCCCAAAAAACCATAAATAGGATCGCGATTCTATTGGGATTCGCGGCCTTGGCCATTGTTTTACTTTTGCTGGGGGCTATCATACATCTGTCCATAGTTATCATGGATGGAAGAATCGGCGAAATTTTATCCAATTTCAGCTTTTTAAGCAGTCTCATAACCCCTTTGCTCATTGCACTTGTTTTGGCCTTGCTAGCCAAAACCTTTAGGTAAGGGGACAGTCCTTACAATCAAATACTAAGGAATTGGGCATATTCCTATGGTGTTGTCTATTTCCCGCCCCATACTTTATTCCTTCAAAGCCCGTTATATAAGATAAACATTGTTTTACCGGAACATCCTTTATCACCCCATTAAATAGTTTCATATGGCCTCGATCGACCCAAATCTGTTTTCTATAAAAAACTTCCCATTCAAATATACCTGCACTTGGTTTAAAGTAACCACAAAATGGACAACTTTGTTCGTTTTGTCTCTGCTTCTAAGCTGCAGCGATTCACAGGATCCCTTACCTGCAGAGGAAGGCACGGATCCGGAAGATGAAATCGTCAATTTGACCGGGGCTGCGCTTACGTACCGCAATCAATGTGGCGGTTGCCACGGCCAGGACCTGGGTTCCTTTGTGGAACGTGAGTGGACCTATGGCAATTCCTTGGAAGATATCGTACAGTCCATAACAGCAGGGTATTCCGGCAACGGTATGCCCGCCTATGGAACTGCCCTAAGCGACCAGGAAATCACGGATCTGACCAACTATATCCTGACCGAGATCGAGGGAAAGACCAAGGCCATGTTGGAAGCGGAGAACCCAGATTTGTCAGGCTTGATCAGCTCAGACGATTTAAGCTTCCGGGTAGAGACCCTTACCGATGATATTCCTGGCATTCCTTGGGGCATCGAACAATTGCCCAATGGTGAAATATTGGTGACCGAAAGGGGAGGGCGGTTGTTTCTGGTACGGAACAATAAAGAATTGGTAGAAATAAGCGGCGTCCCCAATGTGGGATCACAAGGGCAGGGGGGCTTGTTGGATGTGCTCATCCACCCTGATTTTGAAAATAATGCCTGGGTGTATCTATCCTATTCCCGGGTCAACCCTGAAAACTCCTCCGAGCGGACCACCGCAGTGGCAAGGGGTAGGTTGGAGGGAACCGGTTTAGTAGCAGTGGAGACTATTTTTACGGCTTTACCCTATCTCAATGGTGGGTCTCATTTTGGCTCACGGTTGGTATTTGATAATAATGGCTACCTCTACGTATCCGTAGGTGATCGCGGTTATCGGGACGTCTATCCCCAGGAATTGGACAATGGGATCGGAAAAATACATCGTATCCAGGACAACGGACAAATTCCTGCCGACAATCCCTTTGTCAATACACCGGGAGCGGTCCCGTCCATTTTTACCTATGGTATCCGCAATCCGCAAGGCATGAGCTTGCATCCGGAAACTGGTGCGGTTTGGGAGGGCGAGCACGGACCCCAGGGCGGTGATGAAATCAATTTGTTGGAAGCAGGGAACAACAACGGTTGGCCGGTCATCTCCTATGGTATCAATTACGATGGCAGCAGCTTTACCGACCTTACCGAATTGGCCGGTATGGAGCAGCCCATACACCACTGGACCCCTTCCATTGCGCCCTGTGGAATGACCTTTGTTTCCAGCGATTACTATGGGGCCTGGGGCAACGATTTACTGGTGGGCTCGCTCAAATTTGAATACCTCCATCGTTTACGGATGAACGGCAACCAAGTGGTAGGCCACGAAATGCTCTTGGAGGGTATTGGTCGGGTACGGGACGTACAAGTAGGTACGGACGGTTTTGTATACTTGGCGGTAGAAGGTCCGGGAAGGGTAATTCGTCTGGTGCCTGAGCAATAACGTCCTGCTTTGGTTTTGCCTTAAACTATTTTACCCAGTTTGCTATTGTGATTGGGATATTTCCGTCATATAGTTCTAAGACTCATCATCTCTATTGATTCTGTTCAAATACCAACTTCCCCCTTTGTTCCAAAGTTGATTCGATTACCTGGAGTTACATATGACGCTGGGATATCTTTCCTGATTTTGGATCCAACCGTTGGCCGGGCCTTAAACACCTTTACAATTAGAAACTTGAAAGGTTCAGTTCCAGCGTTTTCGGTGAACTGTGGTAAAGTGGCCCCACTTGTTCAGACATTGCATCAGGGAAAATCTCTTCGGTACCATTTTCAATGCCCTCAAGAATTTTTTCCGCCACCACCGAAGCGGGCGTGGTCTCCATATCATAGCCTTCGGTCAGACGGGTTGCTACTGGACCGGGATACACCCCGTGGACCGCAATTCCACTATCCCTTAACTGCCCACGCATGGATTGTGTCATAGAATGAACAGCAGCTTTGGATACAGAATAACCGCCAAAGCTTGGCATAGGAGCTAGACCCGCAACGCTGGACAAATTGGCTATCGCCGCCGATTCTTCTTTTTTGAGTATGGGTATAAGTGCCTTCGACACCGCCAATGTACCGAACAGATTGGTCTCAAGGTCGTTTCGTAACTGTTCTTCGGTATCCTCCAACAAATTGGTCGCAGTAAACAAGCCTGCATTGTTTATGAGGACTTGAAGTGATGGTACGGATTTTGAAAGATCGGCAATTGTGGACTTGTCACCGAAGTCCAGACGTACAGGCACAACACGTCTACCGAACTTTTCAAGAACCGAGCGGTTACCCGCTGACCGATAAGTGGCATAAACTCTGTTGACATCCTTTTCCAAGGATTTTTCTACCAAGGCCAAACCAATTCCACGGTTGGCGCCAGTAATTAGGATGGACTTCTCCTTAAGATTTATATTTTTCATCTTTTTATTTTTTTAAATTTTCGTAATTAGATTTTGCTGATAAAATCAGTGATAAGTTCCGCAGCTTTGTCCGAATGCAATTCGAGAAGAAAATGGCTTCCGTCAATTAGGTGGGTCTCCACATTTTTTAAATCCTTTGCATAGGCTTTGGCTCCCTCCACGCTGAAGAACTTATCATGTATTCCCCAAATTACAATGGTGGGGGGTTGATGCTTACGCAGGTATTGTTGCCATTCCCCATATTTCTCGAAATTGCTCCCGTAATCATTTAGAAACGTAATTTGTATCTCGTTGATACCCTTTCTTCTAAGGAGCGCCTCGTCGGTCAAATAGGATATGGGATCAACTTTGGATGGGTTTTTGACACCTCCAAGGTACATTGCCTTTATGCCTTCCAGGGACATCCACCAGTTTTGTAAGGCAAGTACTTCTTCGGAACTCCCGGATTCTAAGAGCGTACTGTATCTTTGGGCCCATTCTCCACTAAGGCCTTCATAGTACGCATTGGCATTTTGAACGATGAAACCTTTGACCTTTTCAGGACGGCGGTGTGCCATTCTAAATCCAATGGGGCCTCCATAATCCTGCATCATAATATAATAAGAATTGATGTTCAGCGCATCTACAAAGTCATCCATCAACAGGGACACATTGTGAAAAGTATAGTCATATTCCCGTATCGTTGGCGCATCACTGAAACCAAAACCGGGATAGTCAGGGGCGACCACGTGGAAATCGGTGGCCAACTTTGTCATGATATCCCTGTACATTAACGAAGAGCTTGGAAAACCATGCAACATCAGTATGGTCTCTTTACTTGGGTCACCTATTTCCCTGTAGAAAATGGAAAGACCATGGACCTTTATTTTACGATGGGCGGTTTCCAAATATGTCGTGCTATGGGAAATCCCCTTATCGGATTTCTTGTCAATTTGCTGTCCAATTGCCAACTGTGTCAAGATGACCAAAAGAAATCCAAGAGTTGTATTTTTCATTATTTTCACTTTTTGTTTTATTATAAATTTTAAAGCCAGCGGAATTCCACGGATTTGAGGTTAAACCTTTCAGGACCTCTGGTCTGGATGTTCACGGTATTGCATCAGCTTTGGATATTGTTCAAATCGAATCCGTTGTTGAACTTCACGTTCTTCGTGAACTGTTCTGTCCAGGCTTCCTGTATTATATTTCCATCCCAATCGGCAGGAGCATATTTTCGATAAGTGGTCAAGTAGACATCACCAAATTTCTCGTACTCCAGCTTCATAAGGCTAGGTTCTGTTACCCCAAAACCTTTTGCGGTGTACAAAAACTGGTCGATTCTGTACGTCTTGGGATTGATGTAAAGAAGGTATCTATCGTCAGATTCACCTACATTTTCGCCAAAAGTCATTTCCACAATCCTATATGCGATTCCATCTACCTGTCTATCCGCCAGCTTTTTGTGGTTTACGCCAGGATCTAAAAGTTTGAACATCATAGCGAACCAATAGTAATTGGTCTTTCTAAGCGCATGAGCGATATAAGCCGGTTGCTGTTCTGTTATAATGTTGCCATTGATCATGGAAGTGGTCTTGGTACCATCAAAAAACTGAGTATGCTTGCCCTTTAGTTGGGGAAGGGCATATACCTGTCTTTTGGTATATGCGCCGTACGATACTTCACCATTGAAAATGTACCTTTCTTTGGAAACATCGACCCCATTGTTTGCTGAAACCTTAAAGCTATACTCAAAGGATACATCCTTTAATTCGCGAAAGGCCTTAACGCCACCATTCGCGTCGACCACTTTGGTAATTAATTCCCTTGCATCTTGTGCTTGGGCAGAGGTTGCTAATATGGTCAGTACAACCGAAACGATTTTAAATAATTGTTTTTTCATGATAATTATGTATTTAAGTATTACTATTTATTCAAGGCATTAATGATCTCTATGGGTTCTACGCGATTGCGGTAATCGGCGCCTTCCGACTTGGCAAATGATATGATGCCATCTCTTTCAATAATGAAGGTTGCAGGTACCGGGAGGGCACTTCCTTCATCAGAGTTATAGCTATCGTAATCATATCCCATTTCGGTCATGGTATCCAATGAATCTTTAGGATTGGGGTGGACCGTCGTATATTCTTTAGCAATAAGGTTTCCGTTATCGCTCAATACCTGAAACTGTAGTGCGTTTCGTTCCTGCATGTCAAAGGACCCATTAGGACTTTGAGGGGAAACAGCAATAAGCACGGCCCCGGCATCCGTGATATCTGGCAAAATTGCCTGATATTGACTGAGTATCAGGTTGCAATAAGGGCACCAGGCACCCCTGTAAAAAGTAAGCACAACCCTATTCTTTTTTAAGGTCTCATATAAGTTGACGCTTTGGTTGACTGCATTGGATAAGGTAAAATCGGGGGCCAAGTCCCCTAAATTGAGATTTAGAACCGGTACATGTTCTCTTTGAAGTGCCTCCGCATCCCTATCAAATATCTGCTGTTTTTTAGGTGGGAGTATATCTGACAGGTTTTCTCTCAGTTCTTTCAAACCTTCTTTGTAAGAAGGAACGACTAGCTCTTTCATGGTCAAATATTTTATCGATGTTTTCAAAAGAAATTACACTACAAATCTCCGGCGAATGGCCAGGGATAAAAATGAAATAGGACAGGAAATACCCTTGAACTGGGACAATGGAGAATCTTGAACTAGGACAAGATTTTTAAAAGAACTACTCTTTTCAAGCTAAGAACCATTACAAATCGTAAAACAAGGGGCTACCAAAAGAGGATATGGAGGTCCGCCCTTTAAGTAAAAGGCAAAGCCTCAGAAGACTAAGACACGGTCAAAAGGAATGGACCTGCGGAAATAGGATAGTACAAGAAGGAAATGGAGTTAAAAAGACTAAATAAAAAGCAACAAGAAATCATACTTAACTTGTTCAAGTTTTCTTTATGGGCCGGGCTCGAATCTTACTTAAAAACTCAGCGGAAATGCCTAGATAGGAGGCAATAACGTACTGAGGAACCCGGTTGACAATATGCGGATATTTATTAAAATACTCCCAATAACGCTCTTCAGAAGTTTTGCTGAACGTGGACACAATCCTATTCTTGGAGTTAGCATAGGCCTTTTCCAAAATAACTCTCCAATATTGGTTGATGGCGTGACTTTTTGAACAGGTTTTTTCAACATCTTCGTAGCTCATTTGAAATATGATAGAGTCTTCCAGGGCTTCCGCGAAAAAATTAGAAGGCTTTTTATAAATGTGACTATAAAAATCGGTGAAAAACCAATCTTCGACCCCAATGCTTACGGTATGTTCTTTCCCTTTATCATCCAATAGGAACATACGGAAAGCTCCTTTTACAATGTAGTTCCGGTATTCGCAGGGATAACCTGGTTGGATAACAAACTGCCTTTTCTTTACTCGGGAAATCTTGATAATGGAGGTGAATAATTCTTTCTCGTAATCCGTTAAATCAACGTTGCGGGCAACATTTTTTAATATCGGTTCAAATTTCTCCATTTCTTGGTTTCGGAATCTCTGATGACATTCATTTTTATGAATGCCGGGCTTGCCTTTAAATATAATGAATTAGCCCGACTTCGGAGAAGCAGGGAGCTTGAAGAAAATTGGTCCCTTACCTCAAAATCCCACGGAGCCATAAATGGGGAAAATACCTACTTAACCCCAACATTTTGACATAAATGGTTTTCTATCGGCGTAGTTCGTTATAGAACAATTGGTATTTTTTCGTGGCTATAGAATAATGTTTGATCCAATCGACCGTACTGAGCACCTGCCTTCCTAAGTCACGTTCGGGAGGACAAGCAGTTGCAGGGAAGTAGTGGAGGGTAATGCCTTCCCGCACCCCAAAGACATGTGTTTATATGCTATTTCCTAGGATGAAAGAGCGAAAGCTCTCCTTCAGAAGACCTTACTAAAGCCCACTATCTACAATCAACAATTTAGAACCTAGGATTACTCCAAGTATACCCATACGTCTATTTTTTGCAATAAATGTCAAAGTTGGAAGTTTAGAGTACGTATGTGGGTATAATTTATGGTTATATAAATAGGCCCCTGCCAACGAAATGCAAATTTATGTCACGAACCGTATGATCACTTAGACGTTTATCCAAAACGACCATCTCCAGGTGGTTACAATTAAGGTTTATAAAATTAGATGTCCCAAATCTATCAAACCCGATACCTATGAAAAGATCAGCTTTTACTATGCTTTGCCTTGCTTTTGGCCTTGTTTCCTGCTCCAATGACAACGGTGAAGTAATAGATAAAGAAAATGGCCAGGAAATCCGTGAAGAAATTGGTGAAGAAACCAGCGAAGGAACTGGTGGCGCTTTCGCCCTACTTGGTAACGATTTTCAAGTCAATTCCTATACCGATAAGAATCAGAACTATCCCAAAGTCGCCATTGCTCCAGATGGTAAGGCCATAGTGGTTTGGGAAAGCGATGGGCAGGATAACGATGGACTTGCCGTAGCGGCTCAGTGGTTTAATCCGGACGGATCCAAATCGGGCGATGAGTTTGTAGTGAACACGGAAACCGAGTCGACCCAAAGTCAACCGACCGTCGCCATTGCGGACGATGGTTCCCATATCATTTTCTGGCGCAGCAAAGATCAAGATGGTAGTGGCTTTGGCGTGTATGCCCAACGATTTAATAGTGCTGGTACTAAAGTTGGCGACGAATTTAGAATCAATGAAGAAACCAACTCCAATCAAGACCAGGCTTATGCCGCGTATCACAGCAATGGCAACTTGATGGTCATTTGGGAGAGCTCGGACCAGGATGGAAAGGCCGGTGAAATATACGCCCGAGTTTACGATGATGAATTCAATGATATCAGCAACGGCGAATTTCGGGTAAATACGGTTATAGACGGATGGCAGAATACGGCCAGAATCGCAGCGGTTCCCAGTGGTTTTATTGTGGTATGGGAAAGTCTGAATATTGACAACGAAAGAATCGCTATTGTTTTTAAACGCTTTAGTAGCGAAGGCAATGCATTAATGACCCTGGAACAGCAAGTGAATATACGCCAAATCTGTGATCAAAAAAACCCGGATATTGCCACGCAAGAAGACGGGAAGTTCGTCATTGTTTGGGAACACCTGGAAGATCCGGAGAAATGCGGCAGTGCCGGAGCTCTGGCCAGTGATATCGCGGCGCGAATCTACAATAGCGATGGCACCGCTTTAACTGATGAAATTATATTGAGCCAAAACACCAGTGGAAATCAGAATCTCGGAATTGCCAATGACGCCCGAGGTGGATTCATTACAATTTGGCAAGGTGATGCTTCATCGGATGATAGTAGTGATGAAATATATGGGCGCCGTTTACTGAATACAGGTGCACTCGTTGGGGATCAATTTACGGTGAATAGCAACTCGGACAGCTATCAAGTCTTTCCAGCAGTTGCCACTGCACCGGATGGTACGCTATTCGCAGTTTGGGGGTCATGGTCCGGCGATGGTAACGGGACCAGCATTAGAGCCCGTCAATTAATGGTAGGTGAATAGCCCCCATAAAACGCAATTCAGGGATTGGATATGGAAAAGGGTTTGGAAATTTGTTCTATGGCTACCCCGCTGATTGGACTAAATTTTTAAGGAATCATATCCTTTAAAAATTGTAACGTTTTAAAGGTTCTTCTAAAAATTTCCCAATAAAAGGCAGCGCAGCGATGGTGCGAGGTTCACGAGCACCTATTAATACATGGAAATGGTGATAGCAACTACTGATTCAACGCGCCATGGTCTGTCTCAAGAAAAGTCGAAGGATAGGAGGAAAATGGAATAGTCTAGAATTATTGTGGATCTTTTAAAGCTTTCAATTTTTCAAAAACAGCAACCTTATACATTGCGCTCACCGGTACCTTTTTATCTCCAATAAGTACATGCGTCCGGGTAGCTTTGGTAACATGATCCAAATTGGAAATATAAGATTTATGGGTACGTTGGAAATTTTCGGGCAATACTGTAGTGATATTAATCAGTGTTTCGGAGATAAGGTACATTCTTGCATCCGTAAAAATCTTCAAGTAATTTCCAAAACTTTGAATGTACAGAATTAAGTCAAATGGAATATTAACGGGCATTCCATCATGCTTTACCTGTAGTTCCTCACTCCCTCGATTCTTTTTGGAGGGTGTTATTTCCGAAGAAGAAACCTTATTGATCGCTCTCAAAAAGCGTTCAATTTTTATAGGTTTCAATAAATAATCTACCACACTATAATTATAACTTTCCAACGCATACTCGGAATAAGCCGTGGTCAGTATGACTTTGGGGGGGTTGATCATGGAACGCAAAATCTCCATACCATTAATTTCCGGCATTTCTATATCCAGAAAGATAAGATCTATGTCATTTTGCTGGGTGAAATTGATGAATTCAAGGGGATTCCCAGTGCTTAAGACCAATTGAAAGTTGTCAATTTTGGAACAATAGTCTTCCAACACCTTACGTGCCAGTAATTCATCGTCTACGATACCAATTTTAATCATTGCTTATTTTTTTACAACGGAATCGGCTAAGTCAATGGATAAATTCACGCGATACGCTTTTTCCCCATCCCCAATTTCCAATTGGTGGGAATTGGGATATAACAGATTCAAACGTCTTCTTACGTTATCAAGGCCCATCCCTTCCCTTTTCATACAAGAGACCAAGGGAGGCTTCGAATTCACAACGGAAAAATGAATTGTCGTATGCCTTAAGGAAGCCGAAACATCGATCGTACTCCGCTTATTGGTACTATGTGCACCATGTTTGATAGCATTCTCAACAAATGGAATGAGTAACATGGGGGCGATCCTATGATCCGACAAATCTCCTCCAATTGAGAATTCAATAGTACACCGTTTGCTCAATCTTTTTTCTTCAAGCAACAAATAATTTTCTATAAATTCAAGTTCTTCCGTTACTAAAACAGTGTTTTTTTTGGAACTCTCCAATTGATATCGCATTAATTCCGAGAGCTGCATAACAACATCTGGAGTTTCGGCCGATTGCTGTCGGGCCAGTGAATAAATACTATTTAAGGAGTTAAATAAAAAATGTGGATTCACCTGCTCCTTCAAATAATTCAGCTCCATCTCCTTTTGCAATTTTTCTTTCTCGGCATTTTCCCTTCGAAATAATATATTTCTCCTTAAAAAGAAAGCGGCCATACCGGTGCCTGTGGTATAAAATAGGTAAAACGACATTTTGGTCATACCGATCCAGCTGACATCCGGATAATTTTTTAGCAATGCCCCAAGCAATAGGGTTCCAAAGAGTAGTAGCCCGTATACAACATAGCGTCTCTTATCAAAAAGGTAGGGGATTAGAAAAAAATGATTTACCCATATCACTCCCATAATACTCACGGTATAGCTAAGGCCCCATAAATAATACGAAAAAAGTGTTTCGTACTTATCCAAAATCATCCATCCGCTTAACAATTCCAGTAGGAGCACCAAAAAAAAGGCGCCCACATTGATCAGGATGGTATTCCGCAATGACTTCTTAAGCATCAACTTTAGGGTTAGATGAACTAAATATAAGGTCTAAGCATTCAAATTGGTATAAAATCGAGACGTATACACTTTAAAAATGACGAAATGACTTTATCATTTAATTGTTGCGTTCATCCCATTAATGAATGTACTGATGGAATATACCATACATTCGACAGCAATAAATACCAAGGATTATGAAAAACAACATGGGATTTTTGATGCTGATATTGGTATTACCTATGTTTTTCGATTCCTGTACTCCTAAAAAACAAGAATCAAAAAACAAGGATTATCCTACTACGGTAAGCCTCTATTTTGGACAACAACCGCCAGGTTTAATTCCTGAAGTCTTTGCTCCTGGAATTGTTTCGATCCATGGAAGGAATGAAGCGGGTATTTCGTTTTCACCTGATTTGGACGAAATATATTTTACGGCCAATGAAAAAGATGGGGAAACCGCGATCTATTTCACCAAACGTAAAGGAACTCAATGGGCTCCCGTTAAAAGGGCAAATTTTACCAAGGGGGTAAAAAATGAGGAATTATATCCGTTCGTGGGCCTTAATGACCAACGAATTTACTTCACCGCTTTGGACTCCATTTTTTCTGATGAGAAAATTTGGTACGTAGACCGCTTAGAGGATTCCTGGGGGGATGCCTTACCACTGGATTCTCCTCTAAATAATGACCTCGTTTTTTATGTGAATCAGGCCAAAAACGGCGATCTTTTTTACACCAATATTTCAAAAGGGGGAATGTATCGTGCTCCCAACAAAAACGGTGAATTTCCCGAAATAGCGGAAATCGAACTCGAATTTGGTCATCACGGTTTTATTGCCCCATCTCAAGAGTATTTGCTGGTACATGCCCAAAACAGGGAAAATGAAAAAAGAAAAGATGTGGACATCTATATCAGCTTTAAGGAAACAGAGGGGACATGGACACAACCGATCGGCTTTGGAAATGAAGTGAATTCCAAGTATAACGAAGGGTGTCCGAGTATCACCCCGGATGGCCAATATTTGTTTTTTAGTCGATCCAACGACGAAGACGGGTTATCCGATTTGTATTGGGTGAGCACGGCGATCATAGAACAACTAAGACCCCAATAGGGCGGAACGTACAAAGGACATTAGGAAAACGGTATTCATTTGCCATTTTGAACGATGAGGCCGTGGCTAGTCCTTTTTAGTGAACGAGCCCGTTGGTGGGTCGTAATCATAAATTCAAACACAAAGAATCAATCATGAAAACAACAAAATTATGGCTATTAACAGGTGCTTTAGCGCTTAACACGGTCTTCGCACAAGAAAATAAGGTAAACGGAAATCTGCCGATAGGGAAGGGGTCTGCCTTGGAATTGCCACATATTCAGGTAATCCCGATAAAGGATACTCAGAATGATCGGCAATATGAGTTATACATAAAACTTCCCGAAAAGTATGCAGAGAATAGTGCCAGGACATTTCCTGTGCTATATTTCACGGATGCGATGTGGCATGTCGAAATGCTATCGGCCTCCACGGAATATATGCTGGAAGATGTCATTCTAGTCGGGATTTCTTGGCAGAAAGATATCCAGGAGGGTCTGAAAACAGAAGTAGGTGATCATGTGAGTCGGTTTCGGGATTATAGTTTTCGTAAATCGAACAAACCTGACATTCAGACAAAATATCAATTGGGGCAAGCCGACAAACATTTGGACTTCATTAGGAACGATGTCCTTCCCTATGTTGACCTGACCTATCGCACCGACCCAAATAGTCGTACCTATTTTGGGTATTCCATGGGTGGTGAATTTGGGACATATATACTTTTGAGCCGACCTGGTACTTTTGACAATTACATTCTGGGTAGCCCATCGATCAAAAATGAAGTTCCGTATCTGTCCGAGCTTAATACCAAATTCGGACCTTTCGACGCGTCCAATAGAACTAGCAGCCTCAATGCCAATGTTTTTATCACGTACGGCTCCTTGGAACAAGAGATGGTCGAACCCATCGAGGAATTTATCGGGGTATTGAATGATAGAAGGGACAACGGTTTATCCGTACACAAAGAAATTATAGACGGCGATCATGGATCCGCATTCCCTAGGACCGCCGTCCGGAGTATCGCTTGGTTGTCCTCTCTAATGAGTCCTATTTCGGCGAATAGCCAGGAGGTTTCGTTCTGGTCGATTCCGAATCTTAATAATCCATATGTCAGTACCACACCAGAAGATAGACAGGATGGGATATTGGTGGATACCTTATCGGTAAACGGCGATGATCGAAACGCCATCCTAAAACTTTCCCAAGAGATTTTTGAAGGCGAACATGGAAGCTATGATGCGCTACTCATTGCACACAAGAACCAATTGGTTTTTGAGTCCTATTATAAAAAAGGGCGCATCAACTTGCCGCACGGACAAGCATCGGCGGTAAAGGCCTATACCAGTTTGGTGTTGGGTAGGGCTATTCAAATGGGGTACCTATCCATGGAAGATCTGGACAAACCCTTGATCCATTTTCTAAAAGATATCGATCCCAAAAAATTGACCCCGGGAGCTGAAAAGATTACCCTACATAAAGCATTGACCATGCACGGCGGGCTGACCATTGATGACGATGAATGGAAGAAAATGGAGAAAGATTCCGTTCGATTACAAGGGCAGGGGCTGGTTCAGACCCTTTTGGAGCAAAGTGCCCCTATTACGGAGGCCTCTCAGACCTATTTATATGGGAATTTCAATCCTATGCTGGTGATGACGGTCATTGATGCGGTGGTTCCGGGAACGGCCAAAGACTTTATTAAAAGGGAACTACTGGACAAACTCGGTATTACCGACTACCAATGGTCCGATCATATAAGTGGTTTGCCGGAAGCAGGGTGGCGGGCGAGTATCAGGTCTCGCGATATGCTCAAATTGGGTAATTTGGTGCTCCATAAGGGTCAATTCAATGGCGAACAGCTGATTTCCGCAGCCTATCTTGCGCAAGCGACCCGTGGATTGGTGAAACCTACACAAGATTGGATGCCCAAGGACTATCGTTACGGTTATTTTTGGTATCAAACACCCGTAACGGTAGGGGATAGGAGTTATGATGCCACCTTTGCCTGGGGCGGCGGTGGACAAAGGGTCATAGTCGTAGAAGAACTGGACTTGACCATCGTGATTTCCGGGCATGACCGAGAGGATAAACTAATGACTCCCATTTCGGAAATCGTCATACCTGCGTTTGTAAAATCCAAATTTCCATAAACCTACCATCCAAATTCAGACTATTGATTCTTTTAAGCCCATCTTATTCAGATGGGCTTTTTTATGTGCAAGAATGCTCAATTCGCAAATAAATCAACTACCTTAACGGCATAAACTGATAGATGGCAAAATCACAGCAAACATTTAGCAAAAGAGAAAAGGAAAAGAAAAGGCAGAAAAAACGCGAAGAAAAGCTAAAGAAAAAAGAGGCGAGAAAAGCAGAAGCCAAAGAGAGTGATGGGGGCATACCCTTTGCTTATGTTGATAAATTCGGTAACCTTACCGATACTCCTCCTGAACCATCGGAAAAAGAAGAAATAGACGCTTCTGAAATCGTTTTGGGCATTCCCCAGAAAGTTGAAGAGGAATTTGACCCTATTCGTCAGGGCAAAGTTGCTTTTTTCGATCATTCCAAGGGTTTTGGTTTTATAACGGACACAGCAACCCAGGAAAAACATTTTGTACATGTTTCAGGGCTGATCGATGAAATTAATGAAAACGACAAGGTGACCTTTGAACTTGAAAAAGGCCAAAAAGGAATGAATGCGGTTCGAGTAAAGCTGCAACAATAAATCTTTTTGTAAGGAATTAGACGCTTACCACGATTTTCAAATACGTTTTACATAACATCCGATTATGGCCATGTTTACCTGTTCCATAATCCGCCTGAGGCGGAAAAGTCCTTCCGCGTTCTACAGAATGAAATGAATGCATTCATTTCGGGCAGGTTATGCCGGTATGCCTTAGATTACCCAGATTGGGGTATCCTGAGCTTGGGAACTGTGGTTTGAAAAAGGTCCGCTAGACCTTATAAATTAGCGCCGCAAGCTTTTGCGAATAGCTCCGTAAATTTTCCCTTGCCAATTTTCAGTTACACTCCATTCAGGGCAGTTACATAGGATCTTCCGTATCCTGAAACTGATTATCCGAAAGAGAAATATTCGATTACGTGTTATCGAACATGATACCCTAGCATTTATAGTCATTCTCCTAACGGGTTGTCGTACCATTGCCCAAACAAATAAAATGGTATGAAACAACTACTCACCCTTCTTTTAGGTATCGCATTATCCAGCACCTATGCTCAATCTACTTACGATTACTTTGTTAAGGCCGACTTCTCCGGGTCTTTCTTAAAAGCATTCGGTCAAACGCTCTCCAATGAGGAAATCACCACCTATGATATAAAAAATTGGGCGGTTCCCGGCATTGAAATGGGAAAGGTAATCACTCCAAAGTTTCAGGTAAGCCTATCCTTTACCCCATCCTTTAAAGTCCATATAGAAGAACAATGGGGTCTGGGCAATGGCCCTTCGGATGCCGATCTTTCTTTGGATTATAAAACTCCCCTGATCATTTCTTTCAATGGACGTTTTTATCCATTCACCAAAGGCTTGTATGGCGCGGCATCCTTACAATATCTTTCATCGGCAAGATATGCTATGAGACTCGTTCCCCAAGAATCATCGCTGGCCATTGGCAACGGGGAATACGCTTCGGCCGTCATCGGAAATTGGGACTACAAATCGGCCCTGACGGCGGCAATCTCCTTGGGATGGACGTTTTCCTTTGCCCGGCGTCTCATTGTAGATGTGGGCATCCAGGTGCCGATCATACCCGGACCTTTTCATGAAAATATAGTATTGGCCCTGGAAAATGGGCAAGCTATCGAAAATGCCGATCGGGAATTTGCCGAGCGAAGAATTGAGGACGAGACCTTTTATTACCCAGTACAGTTTAGAATACAGCTGGGTTACCGGTTTTAGAAAACTAAGGGACGGAAAGTTGTCTACGGTATTCTGAAGGACGCATGCCCATATGTTTTTTAAATGCGGAATTGAAGGTCGAGCTGGATTGGAAGCCACATTCCGAAGCTATTCCGAGCAAACTCAGGTGGTTGTAGTCGGCATCGCCCATGCGTTCGACGACCAGTTTAATTCGGTACCCATTGATAAAATCAAAAAAACTACCCGATGTTTCCCGATTGATGGCGGCCGATAAATACCTACTGGAGGTGCCGATCTGGGAGGACAGATCACTCAAGGTCAAATTCGGATCGGTAAATAACCCCTCGGACTCCAACAGGTTCCGGGCTTTAGTTAGCAGCGCTTGGGATTCAGAAGGCTTGATGATCATCTTCGGTTTTCTTTCCAGGGTTACCGGTGCCAAGGAATTGATCTTTAAACTCTTGGATGATAGATAAATGATTTGGAACGACCAGATCAACACAAAATTAAGCCGGATCAACGGGGATACCGGCCCAATAAGCGCCTCATGGACAATAGAGAGGACCACCAGAATATAGATAATCAGGAAACCGTACAATATGTTGTTCAACCATTTATACAGCACCGAATCAATATTGGACAAGGTATTGATCAACTGGGTTTTATATCTTTTTGTCAATATAAAGGACAGGGTAATGTAGCTGATGATCTGAACATGGAAGACCACAAACATCACATGGTGTAGTTGTTCAAAAAGAGGGTGCTGGGTACGTCCCAATAATTGAAAAACGAAAATGGAAAAGAAATACAGCAGGAAGGGAATATAATGAAGTAGCTGCTTGCTGTGGGGTGTCTTATACCGGGTCAGCCAAGCGATGTATAAATAAATGGAAGGGGCGATAATAAGAATACAGGCATTGGAATAATCCTGATAAGGATACAATAGTTCGGCATATCCGGTAAAAATGATGACACTGTTCAAGATAATAACGGAAAAGGCGAGAAGTAGGAGTGCGAGAAGTCTGTTGGCTTTTTGAAGAGGGGATGATTGCCGGTACAGCTTGTATCCCAATATCGAGGACTGAATGATAGCCGCAAAATTCAATAAGACGGAGAGTGTGGCTAAGATATGGTAGAGTTCTTCCGACATTATCTAGATAGTAGGAGCATAAGGTAATACAATCGAATAGATATTTAAAATGAGCTTTGGGTGCGCTTATGGGTTTGTTTATTATTAGCAATCAAGTTTCGAGTACTAGCGAGCGAATACCCTTTATCAATAAAAAAGCGCGAGTACAACCTTTTTAAACTACCCGACCAGCTTCTCCGCCGAATCCGCCCTGGGTGGAGAAAGGGGATAGGAGGGTAGGGGAGTCGCTTACTTCACTAGGCAACACATCGCTAAAACATTGAAAATAAGGCAAAAACCTCGAATTTTCTAAGGTTTTTGTGTAGTTGATTTTAACATTCAATTTATATATTGACGCACTCCAAACCATTGACTTACTTTCTTCTGTTATCTCCCCCGGAAAATACCTGCTAATGGGTATTGAATTAGTTTTTATAAACTTCAATATTTCAGCTAAAACTAAACAAAATGAAAACAATATTGTATCACCTTAGTTTTGTCTTTTTTTTAATCTATCCTCTTATTGCTACCAATTCACAAGATATTGTAATTCCTAGCACAAAAGAGGAGTTGCGGGATATCACTTTCAGTAATTATCTAAATCGCATTGAAGGAAACATTGATGAAGAAAGAGTTAACGTTACAACTTTTAGTGGAAGCTTTTTGAATCAATTTTTTCAAGGAGAAATCAATTCCTTCTTTACAAGTACTAATGACTTATCTGTAGAGAATTATTTCTTGTCAACCGATACCGACCAAGGAACTTTAACTATTGGCGCTTCTATGAGCTCCGGTGATATCCGTGACCTATTTAGAAAAAAGAAATCTCTAGTGAAAGATTTTTACAGACTCAAACATTTATGGACATTATATGCAAAGTCTAACATAGCAAACAACTTCGCCACAATATCCAGTAAAAACAAAGAAAATGACAAGTTCGAATTTAACAGCGGTATCGGAATGGGAATTAGATACACATTGGTTGGAAAAGGCACGGTAAGGTTTAATAAGAGTGACGGCTACAAGTTTAGAAGTATTAGGGAAAATCAGATTAGAAAGAAGATCAATGCAGCAATCGAAGATTATTTAAAAAAGGAGTTTCCTGATGAACTAAAGAAAAATATTCTGGATAAAAAACTAAGCCGTCTCGCAGCAAAAAAAATCAATTTTTCAACTACAAAAATAGACGAAATACAGAAAATTCTAGACGATACAGATGTTCCAGAGAAAGAGATTGAAAAGAGTCTAATTGAAAAGAAATATTTTGATTTTCTTCAAAAAATAATTGACGAGGAATTGAAATTGATGAAAGAGGATAAACTATATAATGGATTTAATACAAGATGGTGGAGCACGGAATTATTTGTTCCCTTTACCAAACAAAGTGTAAACGTGGCTCCCGATAATTCTACTTCGTTTGAGGCTCAGGAGTTTAGAGATTGGAGGTTCAGTTCAGGGTTAAATTTTCTTTTTGGAACTTCTGATAAGACAGTCTTCAATTTTGCTGCTATAGGATCAGTTTTTAACAACAATAATTTCATTGCGCAAAATACTAGTGCAACATCATTTCAAGAGATAACAAGTACAGTAGGGAATCTTCAAGTTCTTGGAACGAATACTAAAGTATTTGTTGGTAATTATGATGAATTTACGTCTGTTTCGCTAGAGGCTGAAGCAGGTTTTCTTTACAAAGGAATTGCAGGGCTCAGCGCCTCAATAGAACGTACATTCGATAAGTTCGACACAACCAACTGGAAACTTGCTGTGCCCTTTAGTTTAAAAGACAAGGACGATAAACCAACGGTTAATTTTGAAATCCAATGGAGAGAAACGTTCGGTGAACATCTAGTTGGCATTGGTGTAGGATATGTTTTCGGAAGATTTATAAAGTAGTTAAGTCATTAAAATAATAATAATGGGCGATATTTCTATAAAAACACAGAGGGTTTATGGAGTCTCAAATGAATACGTGGACTCTTATGTATCAAGAGATGATGTTGACGCAGATTTCGTTAATGGTCTTGAATCAAATAAGCATATTGTTGTTTATGGTTCTTCTAAACAAGGAAAATCATCCCTTATACGTCAACATATTCTTGAAGACGAAAAAATTGAAATTGAATGCAGCCCGCGTACCACAATTGTTGATATTTACAAATCCCTTCTAAGACAATTAAATGTAGTCATAGAAGAGTCATCTACTAATACAAAAAGTAAGGAAATAGGAGGTAAGGTTAATGCTAAAGCAAAGCTGAAAATACCATTCTTCGGCAGTGGAGAAGCCGAAGCAGAAGCATCGGGTTCAATTGCCCATGAAAAATCTAAAAAATTCAAGAATGTTGAATATGATTTAAGCTTGCCACAAGACATCTCAGAAGTAGTTAAAGAATGTAATTTTAAAGGCAGAATAATAATAGAGAATTTTCACTACTTGCCGATGCTTGTCCAACGCGACTTGTCCTATGATTTACGAACCTTTGAGGATAAAAATATCTTGTTTATCATTTTAGGTATCTGGCGTGAAAGAAATAGATTAACTCAATTCAATGGTGACCTAGTAGATAGAATTATTGAAGTACCAGTAGAACCATGGATACGAAAGGATTTCTTAAGAGTGATTGAAGAAGGACAACCGATACTTAACGTGTGTTTTGATAATATATCTGAGGAATTGATTAAAAAAGCTAACAAAAGTATTGGAGTACTTCAAGAGTTATGCAAATATTCCTGTCTAAAAGCTGGCATTAGAGAAACAAATCATGGAAACACTTTCTATCTAGAGAAAAAGCACCTGAATCAAGCAATAGAAATTAAGGTTGGAGATTATTCCAGTAGACATATTCGATGTTTAGAAGAATTTGTATCAGGAGATGATACTAAATTAAACCTTCCGTATTTCTTTTTAATGGCTGTTCTTGAAGCCGACATTAAAGATTTAGAAAATGGTCTTCAAAAGACAAAAATCCAAAGTAAAATTGATCAACTGAAAGAAAAAGGTATGACCATTAGGCAAACTGATTACAATAGGTTTTTTAACAATCTTGTAGATTACCAGCTAAAAAGGAACATTTCTCCGCCCCTTTTTGACTTTGACAAAGGAGGCCAAAAAATAAAAATAATCGATTCTACATTTATTTTTTTCATCCGACATAAAGATAGAAAAGAGCTTATGAACTGCTTCTGTAAACCAAATTAGCTCTCATTATAAATCATCTTAAGTTAACCTGAATTTTATGAAGTTTTTTGAAAATGATAATTCTCTAAGAAAGCTTATGCTAATCTGTTTTTTGCCAATCGGTATTATTTGCAATTCTCAATACCGAAATAACGATGATGAGTTAAGAGATTATTTTAGTTCTGTGGTATATTTAGCTGATTACGGAGTACAAACCACACAAATCAAAGGCGAGCAATTCGAGGTTTTGTATAGAAAACCTTGGACAAAGGCAATTATCGAGAATAAATCTTTACAAAGAGGATCAGGTTTTTTTATATATAGAGGGCTAGACGTTTATTTGGTAACTGCAGAACATGTTGCTAGGATTTTGAAACCTTCAAGTCAACTTAAATACCGGGACATAAATGGCACAAAAAAGGAGATAACTATTCAAAATCTTTCATCTGATAAGAATTACCTGAAGCACTTGAATTGGGTAAGACATCCCAAGGCTGACATTGCAGTTTTACACTTGGGATTAATTGACAACGTTCCGGATGATATTGTTGCAATAAGATACAGTTATTTAATTGAAACTTTGGAAGCACCCAATAGGCTAAATGATGTGACTATTATTGGATTTCCTCTTGGTTTAGGAATCACAAGTTCTAGTATTTCGCCGATTACGAGAAATTCCCGTACAGCTAGTGATATCGTTTACTTAAAACGTTTTGATAATGGAGTAGAAAATCCTTTTGTGATTTTAGATGATCCAACTATAGGAGGCTTCAGTGGTGGACCTGTTTTGGAATTGCGTCTTACACCATCTAATTACCCAAAGTTAGATGGAGAACCAATTAAATTGGCTCCAAAATTGGTAGGACTAGTACATGGAACTATTGGTGGTTTTGCGGTCATAGTCCCAGCGTCACAGATTTTAGAAACTATAGAGTCTTCCCCTAAATTTAATGGTGAATACACTTTTTATTACCCTAATGGAAGTTTGTGGTCGACACGCATCTATAAAGATGGACTTCCTTGGAATGTTATAAATAATTTTGATTCCAACGGCAAACCTCAATCCAAAGGTACACTTAAAGACGGCGAGGGTACATTTTATAGTTGGAACGAAAAAAGCACACATGCAGAAGTATTTCATTGCAGCAATGGAAAATGCGAAGGAGGTGTCTATAGTTTTAAAAAAGACCCTTTCAAAAAAAACAATCCAAAGAAGTAGAGACACCTGGTTTTACAATACTCATAGTCACAAATTAATTTCTTCTTTTTACGCAGTATAGGCGAAGTTTTTGTTAAGAATTTTCGAAGCCTTGGAGAAATGCGAAGCATTGGCGAACACCGCTTTAAAAAATAGCTAGGCGGTGAGCAAAATTTAGAAAACTAAGACGGTTTTGTCCCGAGAATCCGGGATAAAAATACCTAGTAAAAAGGGTCTTTTCTTTTGGTTCGTTTTCTATTGACTCCGACGACCCCGAGCGCTCGGGGGAGAGGAAGTCACCGCAAAGAAAATGAACATCCTTAACAATTAAACTTAAAAGAAAAACAACGTGTAGATTTCAATCCTATTTGACATAATATTTTAAGTGCTCAAAAAGAAATCCAAATCAGGGGAGTATGTGAGCAAGTGCTTAGAAATTTACTCTTAGAGAAATTTTAAGCTTTTGCGACAGGCTGACTAGAGGCTCCTGAAAAATTTAATTCTAAAGAGTTCCGTAAATAACTAGAATTTCAAAAGAATCTAGAAAGCTTTGCTTTTTTGGCGTTGGCAAGCGATGGATAATTGAGTTAAAAAGAAAATGCTTATCAGCATTTTACTTTTTAAAAACAATCGAGCGGTTGGTAGCGGCAATTTGACATAACGGCAAATTATAGATACAAATGATAAGCCCGTGCGCAGCACACCGCTTAAAATGGTTTCTTGTATAGCGCAAACGAAAGGTTTAATGTTCATTCAATTTCTCCGCGATATTTGACATAATAGAATTATAGCTTACGAATGCGGTAAGGAAATGGTCTTGCTTGTAAAACTGCTGTGACATAATTGTTGATGATATGAGCCTAAAGGCAGTCATAGCTACAATTATATCAAATACGGTGGTATTGACGCAGTTTTACCCATATAAGCATTTGTACTATAATTTATATTATGTCAAATAAAATTATTAGGATTACAGAAGTTCCACTCCTTTTCCCTAAACAAAAGATGGCATGGTACATCTACACGTTCCCATAAACCTCTGCCCTTATTTTAGACTGGACAAATAAATCACCAAGGCGTCTACTTGATCCTCATCGAGTATATCGCCATACTCGGGCATGGTTCCAGCCTTATAACCTTCTAACGTTACCGCATTGGGCAACAGAATCGATTCCCGGATATAGGCCTCGGATGCCCGTTCGGAAATACCGAACAAGTTAGGTCCCAAATGCCGCTTGCCGGGAATGATGGCATGGCAGCCATTACAACTACGGGTATTGAACAGTACCTCGCCATAGGCCAAGGCATCCTCCTCATTAACTTCCGAAAGCCCCTCCCGGATATCGGCGATCAGGGAAAACTGAAAGGTGACAAACAACGCGTATAAACCAATAAGTGTTAGTAAGGGTATCACCAGAAACCTCACCCATCTTGATCGTATTCCTTTGCCCATAATCTTTAATTTTAAATCGGTAGTATTTCATTACGGCTACAAACCTAAATGTCATGCCCTACCTAAACATCCTGATTCGAGAATCTGTATTGCTCTTTTGCAAATCCATATAGGACCGGCAAACCGACCTCTTTCCTTAGCGGCTCGGATCATTTGGAATGCCTCCTCCCCTTAGCCAACCCTTATACCTTTCCCGAACCTTGGTACGGGCCAATCGGCATAACAGCATCTTTTTGCGGAGCTGTCTGGCCAAGGGCGTTCGTTTGCTTTGCTTCTTGCACATGACTCCCTATTTGTGATTTTACCGGAATCTACCCCGTCCGGATCCTAAAGGACTCTTCATTTGCAAATCAGGATGTTTCAATTCTCGAATATTACCTAGATTTGGATGGGTTTTCCTTTCCAAGCAATAGTATCCTGTTAAAACCAGAAATATACCATGTGGTATTATGAAACTTTATTGGTATTGGGTGCGGTAGTGGTCGGCCACTGCTTCTTTTTGGCCTTTTTGCTCCTGCGCTTAAGTCAAAAACTGGCGAATCGCCTGCTGGCGGTACTGCTCCTCTTTCTGGCCATACGCGTGGGTGGATGCATTGCGGGCCTACTATACCCCGATTTTGAACTGACCGGGATGTTTTTGAGTGGTATGTCCATGGCGGTCATCGGTCCGCTATACCATTATTATTTGGATAGTCTGTGGCAACCCGCATTAAAGTTAAGGGCCAAGGATAAGTATCACCTGCTTCCAGGAATCATCGCATTGGGGTTGCTTCCTATACAACACTGGAAAATGGCAGTTATCGTATATTTTTCGGGATTGGCCCTACTGCTGATTTATGTCATCTCCGGATTTTTGAAGTTCTATAAAGAGCGTTCTATCAAAAAATCGGACGATGTCCAATGGAAATGGACCCTATATCTCAGTTCCGCCCTACTGCTTTTGGTACTGCTATTTATGGGGCAATTGTTCCTTTTTCAGGAGTATGTCTATCTCTCCCTGGTACTCACGGCGACCTTGGTCAGCTATGTATTGTCGCTCTGGGCCGTTAAACATACCAAGCTCTTCCTACAGAAACCCCGTAAAAAAAATGGGCAACACGCAAAGATGACCGCACTGGGCAAGGAAATCGAACATCTCTTAAAGGAAGAGGCCGTTTTTGCCGACCCGCAAATAACCGTATCCAAACTGGCCAAACGGCTCAACGAACCGGCCTACCTGGTTTCATTGGCCATAAATGAATATTTTAATCGGAGTTTCCCGGAAATTTTAAGTGAGCTTCGCGTACAGCTGGCCATACAATTTTTGACCGATGGCAATAAGCAACAATACACCATTGAGGCCATTGCCTATGAAAGTGGTTTTAGTACCCTGTCCTCCTTCTATTCCACATTTAAAAGAATTACCTCAAAAACACCATTACAGTACAAAAAGCAATCCAATTCCATGGATATCATGGATGTACCCCATTAGACCATAGTGGTATGTACCGTTCAACATTCGTAAAATTAAATGCTTTCCATTTTTGTTCTGGTCCACCCATATTTTGATGCGAATTTGACCCCTTTGATACGGCCTAAATCTATGGAAATTTACCCCGAAAAGGGCCTGAAAGCCCATATGCACCGCAATTACTCATTCATCGTAAAAATAAATTATCATAAATATTTGATTTCTAGTTTATTAAACGATTTATTCCTGTTTTTGGGCCATTTTAACCGTATTCCGATATCGGTCCATTTGGCGAATACCCCCCAAAATTCTTACACTTTATCGAAAAAAAATGCACAAAATGGAAACAATAGTCAAATTGCATACAAAATTGTTCACCTACCTACGGGAAAAGAGAATTACTAAATACTAATTAAAACGTTAAGAATGAAAAAAGCCCCTTTGATTTTACTCGCGTTCGCGTGTGCCCTAATGTCAAGCTGCAAAAAAGACGATGTTACCTCCGTTGTGCTCCAAACCACTTCTTATCCTTTACTCTCCATTGGCGAGAATGGTCTTACCGGAACGGTAACCTTTACCGAGGATACCGAAGGTAAAACGGAAGTCCTGGTAGAATTGGACGATGGTTCCTCCGTAGCCGTACATCCGGCCTATATCCGTTTCAATTCGGTAGAGGAAGGCGGTACCATTGCCCTTACCTTGAATCCCTGTGAGTGTCAGGTGAGTCGGACTACCGTTAATCAATTGGATGTAGGAACTTCCATTTCCTATGACGGTCTGTTGCAATTGGACGGACATGTAAGCATCCACAACAGTCCAGAGGACTATACGGTGATTGCCGGAGCCAATATCGGTTCCAATGCCAATTAAGAAATCATAAGGTTCCATGGGGAAAACCTGGTTGTGCTCAATCAGGTTTTTTCAGGAATTTTAGGAGGTGGCAGATGGTAGGTCAATAACTTCGCAGGCCTTCCATATAGTCGTCCACACCTTGTTGCAGTTCATTGAATTTGGCGAATTGCCGGTGGATACGTTCCATATGCTCCCCCATGTTGCGCTGGTGTTCCCGTAATGCCACGATGATTTCCCGATTGGTGCGCATCCAGGCATCCAAACCGCTTTTTAGCGACTGCCGACGCTCGAACAGCAAATAGGTCTTAGGTTCGCAAACATAGGAATTGAGCTTGTTTCTCAGTTGGCCGACGTCTTGTTGACTGCGCTCCAACTTAAGTACCCAGGTGATTTTTTCAGGATGGTCCCGGGTCAGTGTTTTGTAGTCGTCTTTAAGCGATTCCATAGGATATGGATTAGGGGATTATAGCCAATATCTCACAACACATTTAAAGTTAAACAAAAAAAAGTTTCAAAAATTGCCCCATCTCGGAGTTTAACGTTTTTTTAGAGCAAAATTTATAATTAGTTTATATTCCCACTGCTTGATTTTAACCGGGCTTCTCGTTATCTTTCCCCTAACCTAAATTGAAATCCATGACCATTCACTTCGAATACGATGCCGTTCAGGCAAGCGATAGATTAGAGGCCCTCGCCGAAAAGAAGATTAATAAATTATTGGACAAGTACAGTTTTATCGTGCGTGCCGATGTGTTCTTCAAGACGGAAAACACCTCGGATCCGGACACCGGAAAAATCTGCAATATTCGCCTGAGTGCCCCGGGACCCCGACTTTTTGCCGAAGCCAGTCATGGCTCCTTTGAAGCTTCCATCTCCGAATCGGTGGACGACCTGGAAAGGCAATTGCGCAAGCGTAAGGAAAAGATGAAATCGCACTGATTTCAACGTATCTTCCAAAAAAAGAAACATCGGGTAATCCCCTACTCTTCGCCCTCCTCCTCTTCCAGTTGTATGGCTGCCAAGGCCCTTGAGAGTCGTCTCGAGAAAGGCTGGTAGCGGACATCTTCCTGTAATGCCCGGCGTCTGCGCTCGGAAATGGCCAAGGAGTCCAATAGCGCCAGATCTCGCCTCATTTCGGCAATACGCAATTGTTTAAGTTCCAGAATTTCCTCTGCCGATTGCACCATATGGGGTTCAAACCGTTCCATGAAGTTACGTGCCGGTTTTTGTGTTTTCTCCTTTTTCTGTTCCTGGGCATGCAGCGGGAAGCTACAGCATACAGCGGAGGTGAGCCAAAATAGCCCTATGGATATACGTTTCATTTCAAATTCAAATACAGTTCTACCAGCAAAATAATCCATTTCCTTGGGACCATTGCAATATGGGCCGATCACCGCCAAAACATCGATTTTTCATTTCCTTTTACCGACCCGAACTATTGATTACCTTTGACAGGTACACCAATGGAAAATGCTATGAAATTCGGATACACCCTCATTTTTTTTCTGGGGTTGCTGCACTTGGCCCCTGCCCTTTCCCAAGATGGGATTTCCCAAGCGGAGATCACCTTTACCTTTGTCTCCAAGGATGTGGAAGGCAGTATTTCGGGATTTGAGTCCACCTCCAACATCGATTTGAACAACCTGGTCCAATCCAGCTTTTCGGGTTCGGTGGCCGTGGAAACTTTAAAAACCGGAAATTTTCTACGGGATTGGTCCCTAAAGGGGAAAAAATACTTCAATGCGGACGAATATCCCCAAATCCATTTCAAAAGTACCTCCGTAAGTTCCACCCATACCGGCGTAGAGGTGAAGGGCATTTTGACCTTAAAAGGGAAAAGCGAGGAAATCCAGATTCTTTTCAATCGGAACGGTAATGAATTGAAGGGCACCACTACCCTATTTACCTCGGACTTCGGGATTTCCGTCAAAAAGAAACGAATGGACAATGAGGTGGTCGTCCATTTTTTGTTCACCCTATAATTCCTTTCGTAAAATCTTTGCCCAAGCCCTTGCATTCCTAAAATGGATGGTTAACTTGGCGGCCAAAAGATGGCTATGTGGATCTGGATGCTGTTCATTGCCTTGGTCGTGGTGTTTTTGGCGCTGGACTTGGGCGTATTCCATAAAAACGAACATGTTATACGAAGTAAGGAGGCCGGAATGTGGACCGCGCTTTGGGTCACCATTGCCCTAGGCTTTAGCGGTATTATTTATGTATTGTTCGCCAATGGACTGGTAGATAACCCTACGGGGCTCACCCCCAATATGGCGGTCATCAAATATATTACCGGTTATCTGATCGAACTTTCGTTGAGTATCGACAACGTTTTTGTCATCGCCGTTATCTTTACCTCCTTCAACATTCCTCCTTTGTACCAACACCGGGTGCTGTTCTGGGGCATTTTGGGCGCCCTGATCTTTAGAGGGCTTATGATCGCCTTTGGGGTGGCCTTGATCAATCAATTCGATTGGATCATTTATGTCTTTGGGGTATTCCTGCTCTATACGGCATTTAAAATGTTGCGATCGGACGATTCCGAATTCGACCCGCAGAAATCCTTCGTATTCCGACAAATAAAAAAGTTATATCCCATCACGGCCACCCTGAACGGGCACGATTTTTTTGTAAAACGGATGGGGGTCACCGCCGCCACTCCCCTATTCATCGCCCTAGTCGTGATCGAGCTTACCGATGTCCTTTTTGCCCTGGACAGCATTCCGGCCATTTTGGCCATTACGGCGGATCCCTTTATCGTATTTAGCTCCAATATCCTGGCCATATTGGGCCTGCGTTCCATGTATTTCCTCATCTCTAGGATGATACAAAAGTTCCGTTTCATCACCTACAGCCTAGTAGTTATTTTGGCCTATGTGGGCTTAAAAATGCTCTTTTCACACTATATCCATCCACCGGAGTGGTTATCACTTACGGTGATATCCGTGGCCTTGGTAGCCGGTGTTTTAGCCTCCTTGGCGATACCGGAGAAAAAGAAAAAAGTAGAAGGCTCCTAGAGATCTACCCAGCGTTTTTCCGAATTGCTTTGGATAATGGCCTCGCACAATTGCAGTTCACGCAGCCCATCGGCAAAGGTGGGAAATCCCCATTCGGTCTCCGCTTGCCCGGTTCGGATCGCCGCATAGATTTCCCTAAAAAGCTGCTTGGACGTATCCGCAAAACCTTCATTATGGCCTCCGGGATAGGAGATAATCTGGGCGGCCTCTGGGTGGAACAAACTGGGATCGCGTAACAATTGGCCGTTGGCCTTGTCCCGTTCCCCCACCCAGAGTTCGTTGGGCCGCTCGGATTCCCAGCCCAAGCTTTTTTCAGTGGACAAAATTTCCAGGGCCAATCTATTCTTTCTTCCGGCGGCCACCTGACTAACCGTTATGGACCCCTTGTGCCCATTGTCAAAACGCAACAGCACATGGGCGGTATCCTCCGTATGGATGGGGACATCCGCATAGTCCTCGGCCCGTAGCAGTTTCCCGGAATAGGTATCCACGGGAACCAAGGGTTTCTTGCGCACCTTATGTACGGTATCGAATTCGGCCATGACGGCGATTATGCTCAAACCGCTGATGTATTCCAACAAATCGATCAGGTGCGAACCAATATCCGCAATGGCCCGGGATTCACCCGATTGATCGGGTTCCAAGCGCCAATTGTAATCGGTTTCAAGGAACAACCAATCCTGGAGATAGGAGCCCATAATGGAGTGAATGATTCCCAGTTCGCCCTTTTCCCGCATGGTCCGCATCTGCCGGACCATGGGATAGTAGCGCACATTAAAATGAACGGCATGTACGGCATTTTTCTCGCGTGCCAAACGCAACAACACTTCCGCCTCGGGAATCGTGATGGCCAAGGGCTTCTCACAGACCACGTGCAGGCCGGCGGACAAGGCCTTTTGGGCCATTTCGAAATGTAGAAAATTGGGGGTACAGATATGGACGCAATCCAAGGCATCCTTGGCCAAAAATTCATCGTAGTCCTGATAGTAACGGGTAACCCCCAATTGCTCCGCCTTGGTTTGGACGTCATCGTTGTTGTGATAGACGGAGACCACCTCCACCCCGGAGATCCTCCGTAGGGCCTCCAAATGTACGGGGCCAATGAATCCCAGGCCCGCAATCCCGATTCTAATTTTTTTCATGTTTCGCTTGTTTGTAGTTCGTTCTTCCATTGGATCAAATAATTGGCCAGATCCCCTTGCGACGGACTGCTACCATTTTCCACGTAGGATCCGGAGGTCGCTATACCTAAGACCATACAACCGGTGATGGGAAAACCATGCAGTAGGCCAAACATAAATCCGGCATTGAAGTTATCGCCGCCACCAGTGGTGACCAAAGGTTTTTCCACCAGTCGGCCCATGACCTGGTAGGACGCATCCGCCTCGAACACCAGGGCTCGGTCCACAGGATGGATGACCAAACGGTCCACGTTCAACATGCCAAAAATATACCGACCGGATTGTTCCAAGGGCTCCTGCGCGTTGGCTTTTCCGAGAATATCCAACAAAATATGGGCCTCGTTCTCGTTGAGGCCCAAGGTCACCCCACCGTGGGGCCTAAATTCCCCGATGATCTCCAATGCCTTTTGCAATTCCCCTACTTCCTTTTTGGAAGGGTCGGCCAGGTCAAAGAAGAATTGGAGGGAGGTATCTTTTCTGGCCGAGATCAAATCGGTCAGTATACCCTTCCAAACATCATTGCCTTGCGGTAGGTTGCACCAGTCCACTAGGGCCACGAGGGCTACTTGGTCCGTTTTTCGTTTCAGGTCCTTAAAATCCACCCGTTTTTTTACCGTTTCCCAATCCAGTTCGGAGAACGTCTGTACATCGGACAGCATCAACTTTCCGTCATTGAATTCCAAGGCGTTGGTACCAGCTGCCGACCCGACCGAGATCAGCTGACAATCCGGATGCATGGTATGGAACAGGGGGTCGATGTCCGGATAACCAAAAGTACCCAAACAAGCATTGGGGATACCCAAAGTAGCCAAAGCATTGGACATTATGGGGGCATTACCGCCCAATTTCACCTGTTGGGTATGCAACTCGATCTGTGCGCTCTTGTTCGCGGCCATCACAATTTTCTCCCCAAATTGGGATAGGGTGGAAAAAAAGGTCTTGCCTTCCTTATTCTGTTGCTTTACCGGTCGTTGAATTTTATCGATATAGCCATCCAGGCCCACCAAAGCGGAAAAAACGCCTGTATCCGTAGCCTGCAAGGCTTTCAGGGTTGTCGCTATAATTGGAGACTGTTGATCCATCCGGCTTAATATCCGCTAGGCGAATCTTCAATGACTACATCCTTATCCGCACCATCCCCAAAGCGTTCTTTGGCTTCTTGGATGATCGCCACGGTGGCGGTAGCCCCGATCCGGGTCACTCCCAATGCCTTGACCTTTAGGAGGTCGTCCAAGGTACGGACCCCACCAGCGGCCTTTACCTGTACTTCGGGCGCGGAATGGGCCCGCATCAGCTTTAGGTCCTCTGGCGTAGCGCCCTGATAGCTATAGGTGCCATCCGCTCCTTTCACAAAACCATAGCCCGTACTGGTCTTCACAAATTCCACCCCCAGTTGGGAACAGATTTCACAAAGTTTGATTTTATAGCTGTCCTCCGGCAAGTGATCGTTCTCAAAAATGACCTTTAAAATACCCCCGTTTTCGTGAGTGGCTTTGCTTATCGCATCAATTTCCCGTTCCACATAGTCCCAATCTTCTTGCAAGACCTTTCCAATATTCACGACCATATCGATTTCCACGGCACCGTCCTTACAGGCCTGTATGGTTTCGGCCACCTTGATATCGATCGTAGAATTCCCATGGGGAAAACCGATAACCGTGCCCACCAGAACATCGGATCCTTCCAAAATCTTAACGGCCAAGGGAATGGCATAAGGTTTAATACAGACCGAGGCCACATCGTTTTCCAAAGCGATTTGGCATCCCTTTTCCATATCGGCATCCGTCATGGTGGGATGCAAAAGGGAATGATCGATCATTTTGGCAAATTCTTGGATTTCTGGGTGTAAAGTCATTTTGCTCTAGGTTTAATTAAAAAAGTTACTGATTGAATATTTTTCCGTGTTGCAATACAGGGAACTGTATATATGGAAATCGGACACATTGGTCAGATATTTTCGATTGATGTGCAGCACCGGTGCACGGGTGTCCAAGCCTAATGCGGCCAATACCGATGGCGGTGCCGTAATGGCCCGGATATCCTGCAACACCTTCTGGATTTCTATTTGGTACGCTTGCTGAAGGGTGGTGAATAGGGAGCCGTTTTTCATGGTTTCGAAGAAATGGGGCACCCCATTTTGGGGAATATAGGTAAACTCCAACATCACGGGCGAACGCTCTACACTCCGTAGGCGTTCCAGATAAAAACAACCGGCCTCCTTTTCCAAGGGGGTCAATTCATAAAAAAAAGGCGAGGGCCAAACACCGGTCGCTCCCTTTTTTAGGGTTTGGGTGGTAGACGACAAGGAAGAGGATTCCAACACTTCCGAAAACCCCTTGAACGATAAGAGCCCCAAGGTCTGTCGGTTGTTGACCACTACACTCCCCACACCCATTCGTTTCTCGATAAAACCTTCGCGTACGAGCTCCTGCAGGCCTTGTCTAACCGTGGCCCGGGTAATGTTGTACTGCGCGCATAACTCATTCTCGGAAGGCAATAGCGAACCTTTGGAAATATGTCCGGATAGAATGTCCTGCCTAAGCTCCAAATGGAGTTTTTTGTATTGAGGGAGGGGCTTTTCCACTTAGGACAGAAATTGGCGCAAGTAATTCCTACTGGTCAATATAGCTGCGTGGATATCCGCTTCGGAGCCTTCATAAGCCTTGTCCTCCACTTCGATACAGACCGGTCCTTTATAACCTACTGTGGTAAGTGCGGAGAAGAAATCACGCCAACGCACATCACCCAATCCCGGTATCTTGGGGGAATGGTACTCCAAGGGATAGGCCAGAATACCTACCTTATCCAATTTATCCTGATATACCTTAACGTCCTTAAGATGGATATGGAAGAGTTTATCCTTAAAATCGTAGATCGGAGCCACTTCATCCATCTGCATCCATACCAAATGGGAGGGATCGTAATTGAGTCCTAGATGGTCGCTGGGAATCAGATTGAACATTTTGTCCCATATGGCCGGGGAAACGGCTAAATTCTTACCTCCGGGCCATTCGTCCCGAGTAAAAAGCATGGGGCAGTTTTCAATCCCGATCCGTACTCCTTCCTTTTCCGCTACGCTAACAATATCTCCCCAGACTTCCTTGAATCGGTCCAAATTGTATTCGACATTCCTTTGGGGATCCCGACCTATAAAAGTGTTCACCACGGGAATGCCCAATTTAGGCGCTGCGGAAATCAATTTTTTGATGTGGTCGATATAGACCGATGTACTCTTTTCATCCGGATCCAAAGGATTGGGATAATATCCCAGTCCGGAGATATAGACCGCATTTTTTTGCAGAATGCCCTGAAGGGATTCGATTTGTCCGTCCAACGCGTCCATATCTACGTGGGTCACGCCAGCATACCGCCTCGTATCACTGCCCCCTTTAGGCCAACACATGGCCTCGATACATTGAAACCCATGCTTGGAAGCAAATTGGACCACTTCTTCAAAACTCTTATCCGCCAGTATGGCACTGACAAAACCCAGATGAAACATAATTTCAGTTTTGGCCAAATATAGGAATTACAACCTGTCTATACAAGTTAAATTTTTACTGAATGAGCCTATGCTTATTTACCATGGAATGCTTACAGGTCGGTCAGGCCGATTTAAAGATAGCTCGATAGATCTTTCCTACCGCCCAATTGCCCAAAGGAAAGTAGAGACCGAAAAAAAGGGCCATTCCCAGGGAAAAGTTGCGGATGTTGAATAGCTGATCCAGGATATTATCTGGATAAGCATAGGAAGTTCGCAGGGCGTAGCCCCCAAATTCCAATAAACACATGGCGATGAGCCCGTAGGCATACTGGGTATGAAAGGGAAGGCCACGTAACAAGAGCGAAATAGGGACCATATAAATAATATAGGTAGTAATTACCTGCCACCAGTAGGTAAATCGGGCAATTTCCATTTGGGAACCGAACCAATTCATTCCCATGCCCCATAAAAAATAGACAATACAGTAGACGATGATCAGTCGCCTGTCCACCTTTAATTTGGTCCGGGCCCAATTCAAAAACTCCTTCACTTTATTGGCTTGTCAGTTTGTTATTGATAATGTTCAGGGCATCCTGTACGGTTTGCATTTGTTCCATATCCTCATTTTCGAGTCGGATATCAAATTGGTCCTCCACATCCAGGATAACATCCACCAAATGGGCGGAATTGATATTCAACTCCTGGGTAAAATGGCTTTCCAAGGATATGTCATTGACCGATACGTCTTCCGGGAGATAGACCTGTAGAATATCCCGCAGTTGGGCATAATGTTGTTCATTCATAATGTTTCATAGCAGTTTTTCCATCGGAAGCCGAAATCGGCCTTAGTCCGAGTAGGCCTTAAAAATAACACATGCATTGACATCCCCAAAACCAAAACTGGCCTTCGCCAAAATTTTTGGGGCATAGGACTGGGTTTTCATTGGAATTTTATCAGGATGGACCCTTTGCGAAATCTCGGGATGCAGATCCTCGCAATTGATATTGCCGAACAGGCAATCGTTTTTGAACTGTAATAACGCCCCTACGCATTCGATGCTCCCACCGGCCGCCAAACAATGCCCAAAAAGGCCTTTAAAAGCGTTGATATAAGGGAAATCCTTGCCTTCCCGCCCCAGGGCCGTGCTCCAATTGGCGATTTCTGTGGCATCCTTGGCCGTAGCGGTAAGGTGACCGTTAATAACATCTATGTCCCCGGCCGTGACGCCCGATTGTTCCACGGCCTGAAGTATGCAGCGCTGTACGGCCTGGTCATTGGGCGCTGTCATGCTACCCCCGTTTCGCTGCCCCCCGCTATTGATGGCCCCGCCCAATACCTCGGCATAAATGGTGGCTCCCCTGGCCTGCGCACTTTCCAAGGATTCCAACACCAAGGCCCCGGCACCACTCCCGGGTACGAAACCGGCCGCGGTGGCACTTAAGGGCCGACTGGCCCGTGCTGGTCGCGCATTGTAATGTCGGGGCAGGATGCGCATGGCATCAAAACCACCCCATACATAGGGTCCACTATCACTACAACTTCCCGCGAGCATACGTGTGGCCTTTCCCGAGACAATACGGTCGTAGGCCATCAGAACAGCTTCGGTTCCGGTGGTACAGGCAGATGAATTGGTGGTCACTTGATTGCCACAGCCCAACATACCGCCAATATAGGCGCTTATACCACTGGCCATGATCTGTAGCACCGTGGTACTTCCCAATCGTCTGACCTTTTTATCATCCACCAAATAAATGGATTCCCGAAACTTGTCCACACCTAAAATGCCGGTACCAAAAACGATGCCGCTGTCCCAATCCGGTGTATCGGACGGGCTGATGGGAAGTCCAGCGTCCTTCCAGGCATCGGTAGCCGCCAATACGCCATAAATGATACCACTGGCCTTTAGGCCTCGTTGTTGCAAGGGCGTAAAATAGGTATCCATCAAAGCTTGGCTTACTTGGGGTTCCCCGGCAATTTGGCAACCGAAATCCAAGGCCTCCAATTCCTGATGATGGCGGATACCGCTATGTCCCGACCGCATGGCTTCCTCAAAGGCCGGTAATCCTACTCCATTCGGTGCGCAAACCCCCATTCCGGTGACAACTACCCGTCTATTCATCTTCCTCGAGTTTTACCATACCCGCCATGATCCCTTTACAGACCAATTGCCCGGAACTATTGTACATTTTAACCCGGCATTTCAACTTATGAAAACGAAAATAGATTTTGTCCGAAGTAACGGTGACCTTCTCTCCGGGTGGTACCGGATGGTAAAAGTCCATTTCCGTACTACTGAGACCGATACCCATCTTGGGATTTTGCTCTTTTTCCCAATAGTTTTCCAACAAAAAGATACCAAGGCATACCAGTCCGATCTGTGCACAGCATTCGGTCAAAATGACTCCGGGAGTGACCGGGAAATCCTTGAAATGGCCTTGGTAAAAATCGAGGTCCGGCGAAAAGGTAAAGGTACCTACTACCCTATCCTCGTTCAACTCTACCAGTTCGTCCACAAAAAGAAAGGGGTCGGAATACGGCAACAAATCGATAATCTCCTGATGTTTCAAGCTAATCCGGTTTTATTGGAGACTTTCGCCCCCGTCCACTTTTAGTACGGTTCCTGTAATCCATTTTGCCTCCTGGGTAGTGAGTAGGTATACTGCGTTGGCCACATCCTCCGGGGTCGTCAAACGATGATGGGGGTTACGTTGCAAAGCCGCTTCCCTTAATTTCTCGTGACCGGGAATCATCTGAAACGCCTTGGTTTCGACCACCCCGGCCTGAATACAATTGACCTTGATGCCCAAGGGTGCGAACTCCAAGGCCATATTCCGGGTCAGTGCTTCCAAGCTAGCCTTGGCCACCGAAATGGCTCCATAACCTGTCCAGGCCTTGCTACTTCCCTCACTGGTAAAGGAGACGATCCGAGTGTCGTTCGCGAAAAGTTTCAACGCGATGAGTTCCTTGGTCCAATAATAGAGGCTAAGGGCCATGGCTTGGGTCGTCAGCTGAAAATCTTGGGATTCCAAGGTAGCCCCTCCATCGGTATACATGGGTTTTAGGCTTCCTTTGGCGATACTATGGACCAGCAATTTTATTTGGCCATCCTCCCCTAAAGTCTCTTGGACTTCCTGTAGGGTAGACTTTCTTTTCTCGGGATGGGAGGCATCGATATTGTAGGCCAACAGACGAACACCACTAGCAGTAATTTCTTGAAATTGCATTTGGATTTGGTCCAAATCGGCCCGGCGGTCCCTGTGCACGATAATAAGATGGAAACCGTGACGGGCCAATTTTTTGGCCGTGGCCAGCCCCAAGCCACTGCTTCCCCCCAAAATAAGGGCCCACTCCACCTTTTTAGCAGAATTACCAGCGCCTTTCATATCGTTATCCGGTTTGGTTCCGTCCATTCTATGTATTCGTTTTACCTAAAGATTACCATTCCAAAAGTACCCGTTGTGCGGAGAAACCCGGTCCAAAACTCAGTAACAACCCTTGGTCGCCCGGGGGTACGTCCTGGGCCAAAAAACGCTCTAGGACATAGAGCACGGTAGCACTGCTCATATTGCCGTATTTTCGTAAGGTTTCCCTGGTCTCCTTGATGTCCTTCCCCAATTTACCAAAAAGTTCCTCTACCGTCTGCACGATCTTTCGCCCCCCTGGATGAAAGATCAAATGGTCGACTTGATCAATGGAGGTCCCATATTGACTCAAAAAAGGGTGAATGATCTGCGGAAAATGTTCGGCAATGGTTTCAGGAACGGCGGGGTCCAAAATCATTTTAAGTCCGGTATTCGTTACATCGAATCCCATTAAATGCGTGGCATTGGTGAAATGGTACATACCCTCGCCCATGATCCTGGGGCCTGGGGCATCCGCTTCCGAGGATAGTAATACACAGGCCGCGCCATCGCCAAAAATAGCGGCGCTCACCATATTGGCCATGGAAAAGTCGTTCAATTGAAAAGTGGCGGTCGGACTTTCCACCGCAATCAGGGCGGCGCGTTTTCCGGGGTTGGATTTTAAAAATTGCTGTGCATAGATCAATCCTGAAATCCCTGCTGCACAGCCCATTTCGGTCACGGGCAGACGCACAATGTCCGGCCTTAGTCCCAAATCGTCCACCAAATAAGCATCCAAAGAAGGAATCATTATCCCGGTACAACTTACGGTAATGATATAATCCAGGGACTCGGGCGCCCATTGGGTATCGTCAAGTGCTTTTTGCAGAACCGTTTTGCCTAATTTCTTCGCCTCACGGGCATAGATCCTGTTTTTATCCTCAAAACTGCTGGCAGTAAATACCTCTTCGATATCCATAATGCCATACCGCTTATCCACTCCGGCACCCTCAAAGATTTTAACGACCTTTCTGCGGAAGCGCTCGTCCTGATCTCGGAGCCAAAATTCGACAAAAGGGAGTATGTCCTTAGTGTTCCGGCTAAATGGGGGCAATGCCTTAGTGGTAGAAACGATGTGTACGCTATTCATCTTCGGCCTTTAGTCGATTTTTTGTCATTATCCATACATACCTAAAGGCCCATCGCCAACGAATTTCGTGCGTTGTACCAAAGATGTTCTTGGAAAAACGCATCAATTCCACTTTGGTAAACCCCCGCTCTATGGATACCAATCCGTCATTTTTGGCTATCTCGGAATGTATAAAAATACGACGAAACACCTTATAAAGGGCACGTGCCATTGCACTTCGTTGCAAGTCGTTGATCACCACCCCTATACGGGCCATTTGGTGGAACCGTTCCAAAACAAAAGGTATGGTTTCATCATGAAAATGGTGCAGGGTCAGGGTAGTAAGTAAGATATCGCATTCGGTCACGCGGCGCTTGGCATCCAGTATATCCTCGTTTTTATAGGTGATTTCCGGAAAATTCAAGGAAGCTTCCCGTGCAATTTCAAGGGCATAGGCATTCAAATCTACCCCAATGGCCTTCACCGGTAGGCCGACACCCCTAAAAAACAGCACCACCTCACGCAACAAGGTGCCATCGCCACAGCCCACATCCAAAATCAAGTATTCTTTTCTTGGATACTGGCGGACCAAACGGGCCAAGGCCTTTAGGGTAATCCGATTACCCCCTAGGATACGGTTGGCCCTATTGATATCCCGCAAAACCAGTTGCAAGGTCTCTTTGGATACCTTTGGGTCATCCATCAACTCGGCTTCCCGACTTCTTTGGATTAGATCTCGCTTCATTCTATAGGGGAACCGTGTGTTTGTTTGATCAAGGTTTGCAGCAACCAGGGTGATGTACCGACCAATGTCAAGGCCATGGCCGACAATCGGGTATGGAGCAAAATGGACTGCAATTGCCTTCCGACCCATATGCGATAGCCAAATTGTCTTTTCCATAAGGCGGCATAGGTCCGTTCCATTTGGTTTCTGGTACAGTGGTGGTCCGTTAGATAACGATGCACCTGTTCCGAAGCCAGTTTGGCGGAATGGATCGCCATTGCCATACCATTACCACAAAGTGGATGAATGAGTCCTGCGGTATCCCCGCACATGATGACGTGGTTCTTAATAGGTTCTTTTTTGTCAAATGATACCTGGGCTATGGCCAAAGGTTCCTGGAACAAGGGTTTGGCCTTTTTTAGAAACTCGCCCAAAAAAGGGTTGCGGGCGACGACTTTCCGGTTGAAATTATGCACGTCATTTTCCTTTTTAAAGCTGCGATAGGAGGCCAAGTAACAGAAATTCACGGCACCTGTCTCTGTTTTTGAGAGTCCGCCGTACCCTCCATCGAACAAGTGAAGGGATACCTGATGTTCTGGAAATTCGTCCCATTCGTAATGCGCCTTTACCCCCAACCATTGGGATTTTCTTTGCATAAAAGGGCGTTGCAGCTGCTTGTCCAAGTTACTGCGCTTTCCAAAGGCCCCGATTACAACTTTAGCGTACCAAGACTCCCCAGAGGACATTTTTATTGAAAAGAGGTCGTCCTTGTAATCAATGGCTATAACCTGCCCAAAGGTAAAAGGAATACCCTTGGATCGCGCTGCCCGGTACAACATATGATCCAAGGCATAGCGACTGATTCCCATACCGCCAAGGCCCAAGCGGCCCGTTAACGATTTTCCGTTGGCCGTAGTCAGTTGCAGGGTGTTAATGGAAACGGCCCGGGAGGTTTCCCAGTTAATCCCCAGTCGTTTCAAATAGGGCAATACTTCGTTGGAAACATATTCACCACAGACCTTATGATGCGGATACGGCTGTTTCTCGCAGACCATTACCGAATGTCCGGTCTGTGCCAAATGTAGTGCCGCGGTTAAGCCCGCAAGGCCACCACCAACGATGACCACATCATAGTTTTCCACCAATGAAAGATAGGGATTTAATAAAAATCCCGGCCTGTGGGCCGGGATGTTATGATGAAAAAAACGTGTTTAATTCCCTGTTTGTGTCTTGGCTTCGTCCTTAAGCTCCTCACTGGCCATAATGGCCAATTCTACCCTTCGGTTCTTGGCCTTGCCCTCGGAAGTACTATTGTCCGCTACGGGTTGGTTTTCGCCATACCATTTGGTGGTAAATCTGCCACTGCTCAACCCGGTTGAAATTAGGTAATTGGATACGGACTCCGCCCGCTGTTGTGATAATTTCATATTGTAATCGTCAGGACCCGCACTGTCCGTATGCCCTTCTACAAGTATGATCGATTTGGGATATTCCCTAAAAATACCGGCCAACTTGTCCAAGGTTTCTGCCGAGGCGCCTTTGATGTTGGATTTATTGGTATCGAAGAAAACCCCCTGACCTTGGGTAAAGGTTACATTGATGCCTTCCCCGACCCGAGTTACTTCGGCTCCTGGAATTTCCTCTTCTATCCGCTCCGCCTGTCGATCCATGCGATCCCCGATATAGCCACCGGCCACACCACCAATGGCCGCTCCGATCAACGCTCCCAGTACGGTATTGCCCTTACCTACGTTATTTCCGATAACACCACCGATAACGGCACCGCCACTGGCCCCGATCACGGCCCCTTTTTGTTTGTTGTTCGCATTTTGTACCGTTTTGCATCCAACGACCAGACTCAGTGCCATTAGTGCGTACATACTTTTTCTCAATATCAATTTCATTTTTTTTGTTTTAAGGTTTTTTAGTGAAATCATAGACTATGGTTACGGTCTCCCCATCCACGGAAACGTTGGATTTAAGTGTCATGCTTTGTTCGGTAAGCGAGGCGATATTCAAACGATACCCCAAGCCCCCGCCGATATCCTTGTTCTTTTCATTGATAAACTTGAACTGTAATTGGCTGGTATAGTTCTCCGGACGCTCGATAACGGACCAGCGGATATAGCGGTCGCCCCCATTGCAAAGCGTAGAAGCACTAATCGTGTACCGACCTGTGCTGTTGTTGTCCCTAAAGAACCATTCGCTGTCTTCAAAGCAAATATCCTCGGCATCGTTAAAAATGACCGATTTGAAGTTTCCCGTATTGTTCTCATAGGAAACATTGTCCAAATTCCAGGTTCCACTTAGGAGGTTTCGTTGACTTCTAGCCGATTTGGAAACCGAACAAGAAGATACGAACAGCACCGCAACGGCAAGTATAAAGATAGTTTTCTTCATGGATGATTTTTTTTGTTTCCCCTATATACGGTCAAAGGTAATTTTTAGTTTTTGCGAATCGTGGAATGTTATCAACAATACGGAAATGGAGAACTAGGGTCAACCCATTCAATTTGGCCTAGGTCGCTATTAATAGGCCCAAAGTTCTTTTAGCTCGTTTACAAAACGTTCCTTGGGAAGGTAATGGTCCTCAAGACTTCGTGCAAAGGGAATGGGGGTTTGCAAACTGGCCACTCGCTTAATTGGTCCATCCAGATAGGTAAAACAATTTTCCATGACCAAGGCGGAAATATCGCTAGCAATTCCACCGAACAGACTGTCCTCCTGAAGGATAATGAGTTTTCCGGTCTTCTTGACCGAAGAATACACCGTTTCCATATCCAAGGGGGCCAGGGTCCGTAAATCGATAAGGTCGGCCTCAATCTCCGGATGGTCCCCCAGCGCCTCCAAAGCCCAGTGAACCCCTGCCCCATAACTCACTATGGTAATTGATGTACCGGTTTGCAGCAATTGGGCCTTACCTAAGGGTAAGGTATAATAGTCGGTTGGAACATCTTGATATACCGTTCGGTACAATCCCTTGTGTTCAAAGAACAGTACCGGGTTGGGATCATTGATACTAGTGGCCAAAAGTCCCTTCGCATCATACGGAAAGGCTGGATAGACCACTTTTAGCCCAGGTGTTTTGGTGAACCAAGCCTCATTGGTCTGTGAATGAAAGGGACCAGCTCCCACCCCGCCCCCACAGGGCATACGAATCACCACATCGGCCTTTTCTCCCCAACGGTAGTGGGATTTGGCCAAATAATTGACAATGGGGTTGAAACCACTGCTTACAAAATCGGAAAACTGCATTTCCACGACGGCCTTCATCCCATTAATGGAAAGTCCCATAGCCGTTTCAATAATTCCCGATTCGCAAATAGGCGTATTCCTGACCCGATGCTTCCCAAAGCGTTCTAGAAAACCGGCAGTCACTTTAAAGACACCTCCATATTCGGCAATGTCCTGGCCCATAAGAACCAGATCATCATGTCGCTCCATGGATTGTTCCAGTCCACTGGAAATCGCATCAACCAGCCGTATATTTTTTTGATTTGACCCATGATTATATTCTTGATAATCAAAACTTTTAAAAATATCACCTAATTCTTTGGTTTCATTAAAATCCACCTCTTTTTCAGCGAATGCCCTTTCCAAATTATCTTCAATTTCATGAATAATCTCCTTTTTTATGGCCACCTCTTTTTCCTCGGAAAGAATGTTTTGGTCCCTTAGGTATTCGGTATAGTTTTCCAAAGGGTCCTTGGAAGCCCAATGGTCCATGAGTTCCTGTGGAACATATTTGGTGCCGCTGGCCTCTTCATGGCCCCGCATGCGAAAGGTCTCGAATTCCAATAAAACAGGCTGCGGATCTTTACGCATTTTTTGGCAGAGGGAAGTGACCGTTCGATAGACTTCCAAAATGTTATTGCCATCGATAGTATGGGACTCCATACCATAGCCCACCCCGCGATCGCGCAGATAGCTACAATTGTACTGTTCCTTTGTGGGCGTAGATAGGCCATATCCATTGTTCTCGATACAAAACAGTACGGGTAGGCTCCACACGGATGCAATATTAAGGGCCTCATGAAAATCCCCTTCACTAGTCCCCCCTTCTCCGGTGAAAACCGCAGTAACCATGGGTTCCTTTCTCAACAGATGTGCTAGGGCAATACCATCGGCAACGCCGAGTTGAGGGCCCAAATGGGAAATCATACCTACGATTCGGTGCTCCTGGGAACCAAAATGAAAGCTACGGTCCCGTCCGTTCGTAAATCCACTGGCTTTGCCCTGCCATTGGGCAAAAAGGCGATACAGCGGTATACCCCGGGTAGTGAAGACCCCAAGGTTCCGGTGCATGGGCAATATGTATTCATCCGGATGCAGCGCACAGGTCACTCCCACTGCAATGGCTTCTTGTCCAATACCACTGAACCATTTCGAAATTTTCCCCTGCCGTAAAAGGATCAGCATTTTTTCCTCGATCATTCGAGATTTTTGCATCTGTGCATAAAGATGGACGAGGACGGTTACATCCAATCCTTCAGCCTGGTACTGCATACCTATGATTTAAGACAGCATAAAAATAACAAAAATGTGCGCATTCCTTTCCCTTGGAAAAAGCCGGAACACATTATTTATTAACTTTGGAAAATTGTAGAAAACAACTTATGAATACTATCCCAAGCGCAGATTTACGGGAGTTTGTTTCCCAAGGTCCCCAAGGCAAAACAAAATTCATCAAGGAAATCGGAACAGCCTTCGAACAAATAGGTTTTGTGGCCTTAAGCGGGCATTTTTTGCCCGATCCGCTGGTAGAAAACCTGTATACGGAAATCAAAAAGTTCTTTGGACTACCCCAGTCCATAAAAGACCGGTATGAGATTGCTGGAATCGGCGGACAAAGGGGCTATACCTCGTTTGGAAAAGAACATGCCAAAGGCAGGACCGAAGGCGATTTGAAAGAGTTTTGGCACTTTGGCCAGTATGTGGAGGACGATCCTGTTTTATTGGCCGAGTATCCTGAAAACGTAAGGGTAAGCGAACTTCCCGAATTTAACAAGGTAGGCGAGGAAACCTACAAAATGTTGGAAAAAACAGCCAAATATGTCTTGCGCGCCTTGGCCTTGTATCTAGATCTGGAAGAATATTATTTTGACTCCTACATCAAGAACGGCAACTCCATTTTACGGCCCATCCACTATCCCCCGATTACGGAAGAACCCAAAAATGCCGTTCGCGCCGCCGCCCACGGGGATATCAACCTAATTACCTTGTTGATGGGTGCCCATGGCAAGGGCCTACAGGTAAAAAATCTAAACGGGGACTGGATAGATGCCATTGCGGCTCCGGATCAACTCATGATCAATGTGGGGGATATGTTATCCCGACTGACCAACAACAAATTACGATCGACCATTCACCAAGTAGTCAATCCCCCTAGAGATCAATGGGGCTCCTCCCGATATTCCATTCCGTTTTTCATGCATCCGGTCAGCCATATGCCCTTGAACTGCTTGGAAAACTGTATTGATGAGGAACACCCCAAACAATTCGAGGATATAACCGCAGGGGAATATCTGCACGAACGCTTGATCGAATTGGGATTGATCAAGGCTTAGCGAGTTTTTTACAAAAAGTCCAGCATGCACAAAATTAACCACCTGCCCGTTCTTGTCCTATTTCTCTTAGTGATCGCAGGATGTACGGAAAAGGAGGACAAGACCCCAAGACATCCCAACGTGCTCTTTATCTTGGCAGACGATTTGGGCATACATGACTTAAGCGTCACTGGAAGTGTCTATTACGAAACACCCAACATCGACCGGATTGCAAAAGAAGGAATGATCTTTGATCAAGGTTATGCCGCCAGCAGGGTATGCAGTCCTTCCCGGGCCAGCATCATGACCGGAAAATTTACCGCGAGACATGGTATTACGGACTGGATCGGGGCCAAAACGGGGGTGGCTTGGAGAGAACATCAACGCTTCGATCAGCTTTTGCCAGCAACCTATGTCGGCAGCCTGCCCAAAAATGACATCGTATTACCCGAAGCCCTTAAAGCTGCTGGATACCAAACCTTCTTTGCAGGCAAATGGCATTTGGGAAACCAAGGATCATGGCCCGAGGACCATGGATTTGATAGTAATAGGGGAGGATGGGAAAAAGGAAGTCCTATAGGCGGTTATTTTTCTCCATGGAACAATCCAAACCTTGAAAACGTAACAGAGGGTGAAAACCTGTCCATGCGATTGGCCAAGGAGACCTCACGTTTTATGGAAAGGAACAAGGACTCCACATTTTTTGCCATGCTGTCTTTTTATGCCGTCCACGGGCCCATACAGACCACTCAGGCCAAATGGGCGAAATATCGCGAAAAAGCCGTTCAGGCAGGGCTGGAGCGAGATGGTTACGAAATGGAACGCAACCTGCCGATTCGAAAAGTGCAGGACAACCCCGTTTATGCCGGTCTCGTTGAAAGCATGGACGATGCCGTTGGCCTGGTTCTGAACACCCTGGAACAATTGGGAATCGATGAAAATACCATGGTTATCTTCACTTCGGACAATGGCGGGGTAGCTTCCGGCGATGCGTTTTCTACCTCCAACCTTCCGCTACGGGGTGGAAAGGGATACCAATGGGAAGGTGGTATCCGGGAACCGTATTTCATTAAAGTCCCTTGGATGGCCCACAAAGGCAAACATTTCGACTATCCGGTGTCCGGCACCGATTTTTATCCGACCATTCTGGATTTGGCTGGACTCGAACCCTTACCAGACCAACATATGGACGGTTTGAGCCTAAAACCCTTGATGGAAGGGAAAACCATGCCGGAACGCCCACTATATTGGCATTACCCCCATTATGGCAACCAGGGAGGAGACCCCTCTTCCATCATCCGCTTGGGGCCATGGAAATTGATACATTACTGGGAAGATGATACCGATGAACTTTATAATCTCGCCAGCGATTCCGGTGAAAAGAAAAATGTTCAGGGTGTCTACCCGGATATTACCAAGGACTTAAGTGATCAACTGGCGTCCTGGCTAAAGGAAATGGGGGCGGCCACTCCTGTAAAAGACCCCGATTATGACCCGGGAATGGACCAGGACCGCGACCGGCGGATTCGAAACGAACTGTGGCCTAAGTTGGAGAAGGAACGGATTAACTTCCTTTCCGAAAGCTTTGAGCCCAATGAAGATTGGTGGGGAAGCAGGACTACAAAGGACTAGAACTCATTTTTGTTGATTTGAATAAAATGAAAAATAATGTAGGGTATTTATTATTTTATCTTTAATATTATTCTTTCATTATACACGTTTTAATTTGAACAGAAATGATCAAAAAAGTCTCCTTTTTATTTCTTACCCTTTTCATTTCATCGAATGCAATTGCACAAATCGATTTCCAAAAAGGATATTTCATTACTAACAATAATGAAAGAAAAGCTTGCCTCATCCGCGATTTAGATTGGAAGAACAATCCTGTTTCGTTTGAATATAAGCTAACCGAAAATTCGAAAACTCAAATTGGTGATATTAATGATATTCGGGAGTTCGGGATTGATGAGAATTCAAAATTTATTAGGAAGAAAGTGGAAATTAACCGATCATCGGATCTTGATGAATCTCTTGAGCATGATCGCGAAATCACATCTAGGGAAGAAGAATTGTTTTTGAAGGTAATCGTTGAAGGAAATGCCATTTTATATTATTACGAGGAGGGCAACCTAAGAAGATTCTTTTACGCCATTGATGAGTTTCCTGTTAAATCATTGGGCTATAAACGATATATGAAATCGAATAGTGTTATATCGGAAAACAATGAATATAGACAAGAATTATACAACAATCTTAAATGTAAAGATCTTACTAGGAATCGTTTTGCAAAACTGAAATACGGAAATCCCTCATTGGTAGCCTTGTTTCAGGATTATAATCAATGCATTGACCCTAATTATGTCCCGCTAAATATTAAAAGAAATAAGACCAAGATCAATTTGTCTCTAAGGCCAGGAATAAATTTTTCCACTACAAGTACCAAAAACACGACTGGGACCTTGGGTCAAGTTAGCTTTGATACGGAATTTGAAAGTAAAATCAATTTTAGATTCGGATTGGAAATGGAACTTGTTCTTCCTTTCAACAAGAGTAAGTGGTCCATTCTTCTGGAACCTACTTATCGAAATTATCAAGCTTCTTCGACGGAAAGTGAAAATTCCTTGTTTGATAATTTCGAGATCGATTATGAATCCATAGAGATTGCTTTGGGTGTTCGGCATTCGATCTACTTAAAGGATAAGGCAAAGCTCTTTTTAACGGGCTACATGCTAAACGATTGGGAATTAGATTCTAAATTGTTAAGGATCATTGGTCCAAGTGTTCTTGAACTCGAAATAAATCCATTGAGCAATTTTGGGATGGGATTAGGATACAAATCGAATGGAGGAATATCGGTTGAATTCAGGTGGGATTCTTCAAGAAACCTATTTAGGGATTCCTTTTGGACATCCGGATTCCGCAATGTTTCCTTAATTTTAGGCTATACTATAATTTAGTTATATGGATCTGCAAGACCAACTTCAAAACCTCTTCCCGGACCATAAACCTTCGGAAGAATCATCAGAACTGGAGAAATCGGTACCATGGAAGCAAGTAGAACCGATTATCTGCAAATATGAAAAACGTAAAGGGAAACCGTTGACCATTTTGGAGGGTTACCTGGGTCCTGAAGCGGGGTTTAAGGAATTGACCAAAGCGCTAAAAATTTCACTCGGTGTGGGAGGAACCGCAAAGAATGGATCCATAATTATCCAAGGGGACTATCGGGAAAAAATCATGGAAATCCTACAAAAAAAGGGGTTTAAAGTGAAACGCGTCGGTGGTTAATTTCCCGGAATTTTGGACATACCAGTTTAACGTTCAGGGGGTTGCGTAGTTTTCTGTTAATTTTTTTTGTTTTTTTCGATTAAATGTTACTTTTATCGGATTAAACCTAAACCAAGACTTTCTAATGAATTCCCTACTTCATATTACCAACGGAGATCACTTCACGGAACGGTTGCGAACACTGGATTTTAAAGGGGACATCATCACTTGGCGCGAAATGTTGTGCGAAGGTAAGACAGAAACCAATGTAGGTAGCGAATCATTTTGGAAAACGCGCTTTGAATTTCTGAACAAGAACTATAAAGTGTCCAAATCTTGGTTTATTGAGAAGACACTTAAGGAATACCGCTCCCTTTGCAACCACAAACAGCAGGATCAGATTATTTTGTGGTTTGAATACGATCTTTTTTGTCAGATCAATCTATTGGCCGTGCTCAGTTGGCTCAAGGCCAACCGGAAATATGCGGAAATCTCCTTGGTCTGCAGTGGTAAGGAGGATGAATCCGATCATTTATATGGACTCAACGAGCTTACGGACGAACAATTGAGACAACTGTACGACCGTAAGGTGGTGCTTAATCAGGACGATATTGAATATGCCGATTATATTTGGCAATTGTACTGTAGCGATAATCCCATTCGATTGGAGAATTTGACGGATTTCAACAATTATCAGTTTACCTACCTATCCGATGCGCTTCAGGCCCATTTAAGACGCTTTCCTACCATTAAGAACGGTCTCAATAACGTGGAGAACGATATTTTGAATCTCTCTTTGCAACATAGGCCCAAATCCAAAAGGGAGTTGATCGGTACCATCCTCAGGAATCAGGGTATTTATGGGTTCGGGGATACCCAGTTTGAACGTGTGGTATCCATTCTTAAGCCGCTGTACACCTCCTTTAATCCGGTTCGACTGTCCAAAAAGGGTAAGGATATTATTGCGGGAAAGACCAACTACTATTCCAGCATACGGGATAACGAGACGTATTTGGGTGGCGCACTCAAATACAGTTATTTATACAATACCGATTCCAACCGAATACTAAAGCTCTAGGGTATTCATGAAATTAGCGAAGTCCGAACTTATTCTCAATCCGGACGGCAGCATCTACCATCTCAATCTATTTCCAGAAGACATTGCGGCAACGATCATCACCGTGGGCGACCCCGATCGGGTGTCCGATGTTTCGAAATATTTCGACCACATAGAATTAAAAAAGGGCAAAAGGGAATTTTGCACCCATACCGGTACCTTGGCGGGAAAAAGGCTGACCGTTATTTCCACTGGAATAGGTACGGACAATATGGATATCGTTTTAAACGAGTTGGATGCCCTGGCGAACATTGATTTTTGCACTCGGGAAATCAAAAAAAATCGTATACGATTTGAAATGGTGCGCATAGGCACTTCGGGCGCCATTCAACCGGATATTCCCATCGATTCTTTCCTGATCAGCAAGTATGGCATCGGATTTGACGGACTCTTACACTTCTATAAAAGTGAATCCGTTCAGCGCACCGAGATTTCCCGGAATTTGGTTGCACATTTGCACTGGGAAAATGCCCCATTTTGTCCTTACGTGGTGAAATTCAGTCCGATTTTGGCCAACAAATTTACATCAAATCGTATACGATTAGGTATAACATCCACTAATTCTGGTTTTTATGGTCCGCAAGGTCGGCAACTCAGGCTTCAGCCCCGGGAAAATCGATTTCTTTCCAAGCTTTCAGAATTTGAACACAAAGGCATGCGCATCACCAATCTTGAAATGGAAACGGCGGGCCTATATGGGCTTGCGGAATTGTTGGGACATCAGGCCATTTCCCTGAATTGTATTCTGGCCAATAGGGCGAATGGACAATTCTCCAAACATCCGCACAAAGCTGTGGATCATCTGATCCAATACGCCCTGGAAAGACTCACTTCACCAGGCGACGTAGCTTAACGTTTATTTTAACTTGTTGGGAAACCAATTTCCTAATTTTGTCCGCCATGGAAAAAGAATTATACAAGCATCGGGACATCAACTGGTTGTTTTTTAATGAACGTGTACTGCTGGAGGCGGCCAATACCTCTACCCCTCCCCTGGAACGACTTAAATTTCTCGCGATTTTTTCATCCAACCTGGATGAATATTTTAAAGTCCGTATTTCGCAGCTGCGGCAATTAAAAAGTGTGGACAAATCACTTCGGAAAAAGCTCATGCTCCGTCCGAACAAGAAATTAAAATATATTTTAGAACTGGTCGACAGGCAACAACGGCGCTTTGGTCAGATTTTACAGGATATATACAAGACCTTGGAGGGGTACGACATACATTTCCCCACGGAAGAAGACCTTACCGAGGCGCAAATAAAATACCTATCGGAATATTTTCACGAAAAACTGGAAACGGACTGCGAGCTTATGGAAATGCATGAAAATCCCAAGCTTGTCGACGGCCGACTCTACTTTTTGGTCACTTATGTCGATGAAAGTTTTGGTTTCGTAAAGATTCCAACGGACAAGCATCACCGATTCGTCAAAATTCCGGGGCAAGGGTCCAGTTTTGTATTCCTGGATCAGGTTGTAAAACTCCATTTGACCCAATTATTGCCCGAAAAAGAGGTGGTGGGCAGCTATTCCATCAAACTGTCCCGAGATGCGGAATTGTACCTGGAAGACGATTATGGGGATACGGCCCTAGTCGAACGTATTTACGACTCGCTGGGCCAACGTAAATCCGGTCAGCCTACACGCCTGCTCTACGATTCCAAAATGCCGGAGGGACTAAAGAAGCGTTTGCGCCATTTTCTTAATTTGGGCAAGGTGGATCTTTTTCCAGGGGGTACCTACCATAATTTTTCGGATTTTTTCGGATTTGGGAATCCCACGGGGAATCCCGAATTGAACTATGAACCCAAGGAACCTTTACCCCACTCCATCCTCTCCAATTCCAACGATATTTTCGCGGATATTGCGGAAAAGGACAGGATCGTCCATTTTCCCTATCAGCTATTTGATTCCGTTGAAGCCTTTATCCTAACAGCCGCCCGGGACAAGGAGGTCGAGCACATCAAGATCACGCTCTATCGTATAGCCAAGAGTTCGGTACTGACGGACGCCTTGCTCACTGCGCTCGAAAATGGCAAAAAGGTTACCATGTTCATCGAGGCCAAGGCCCGTTTTGATGAGCGGAACAATATCGAATGGGGAAAAATCTTCCAAGATAAGGGTGCGAAGGTCTTTTTCAGTGTTCCCAACATCAAGGTGCACTCCAAAATCGCCTTGGTAGAACGGAAGGAAGGGCAATTGATCAAGCGATATGCCTATATCGGAACCGGTAATTTCAATGCGAAGACGGCAAAATTATACTGTGACCATGGACTTTTCACGGCCCACCCGCAGATAACCGAGGATTTGCACCAGGTTTTTTCCACTTTGGAGCGCAAGTTGATCGTACCCAAGCTCAAACAACTTCTAGTGTCACCCTACAGCACGCGGTCTACACTGTTGGATTGCATCGAAAACGAAATAAAGAACCGTAAAAAAGGGATATCCGCCTCCATACGTCTAAAAATGAACAGTTTGGAGGACAAGAGCATGATCGATGCACTTTACAGGGCCAGTGACGCGGGGGTGAACATACAGATTTTGGTCCGAGGATTCTGCTGTTTGGTCCCTAAGGAAAAAGAAGAGGCTTATCCGGATAGGGAGCCGATTGCGGTAACCAGTATCGTCGATCGCTATCTGGAACATGGACGCATTTACCTGTTTGAAAATGGTGGGGAGGAAAGAATGTATATGGGTTCGGCCGATTGGATGGGGAGGAATTTGGACCGCCGCATTGAAGTGCTGGCCCCCGTGCTGGATAGGGATGTTTTTGATGAACTGAAACACATCCTGCAACTTCAGCTGAACGACAATGTGAAGGCGCGGGTACAGGATGCCGCCGATACCAATGCCCCTGTTCCGAAGAAGCCCGGGGAGGCGCCTTTACGTTCACAATATGCGATTTATGATTATCTTCGACAAAAGGTCCAAGCATGAAGCAGGTACGCATAGTGGGAGTCCCGGAACATTTTAATCTACCCTGGCATATGGCCGTGGAGGAAGGTGCATTTCGTGATCGGGGAATCGACCTGCAATGGACCGATGTTCCCGAGGGTACGGGTCGAATGTCCCAAATGCTACAAAACCGCGAAACGGACCTGGCCATTATCTTGACGGAGGGCATCGTAAAGAGTATTTCCGAGGGAAATCCGGCAAAGATCGTACAGGAATATATTGCTTCTCCCTTGCTTTGGGGCATCCATGTGGGCTCCAAAAGCCATTTTAAGACGATTTCCGAGCTTAAAAGCGCAAAGGCGGCCATCAGTAGGTTTGGCAGCGGAAGTCACCTTATGGCGTATGTAAATGCCAAAAATCAAGGTTGGAATACCGAGGAGTTGTCCTTTGAGGTCGTTAACCACCTGGAGGGTGCCACGGTTTCCTTGGAGGCCGGGTCGGCCGATTATTTTATGTGGGAACGTTTTACCACCCAAGCTTTGGTGGACAAGGGGACATTTAGAAGATTGGGCGACTGCCCTACCCCTTGGCCTTGTTTTGTTATTGCGGCTACGGATGCATTTCAGGCCGAAGAAGGCGCCTCATTGAAACACATTTTGGAAATTATCAACCGCTATACGCGGGAGTTTAGGCGCATACCGAGTATTGACCGAACACTGGCCATCCGGTACGGACAAGAATTGGAAGACATCCAAAAATGGCTTTCCCTTACCCAATGGAGCCAAGAACAGATTAGTATACATGACCTTGTAAATGTGCAAGATACGCTGTTCGACTTAAAGTTAATTACTAAAAAATTGGCGATGAATACTATTCTAGGCGTTACTTGATGCCCGTATCCAATTTTCTAAGGAAATTGGGCGCATTACCAGACGATGGGCTCCTGCCCCATTTGTTGCAACAGCGCGTTGGTCTTACTAAAATGGCGGTTTCCGAACCAATATCCCTTATTGGCACTTAAGGGAGAGGGATGGCCCGAAGAAAGCACATGATGCTTTTCCTGGGCAATAAGCGCCGCCTTTTTTTTGGCGAATCCGCCCCAAAGCAAAAAAATCAGTCCTTCCCGTTGATCGGAGAGTCTTCGGATTACGGAATCGGTAAACGTTTCCCAGCCCTTATTTTGGTGGCTCCCGGCTTGATGAGCCCGTACCGTCAACGTGGCATTGAGCAATAATACGCCCTGTGTGGCCCAAGGTTCCAGATTGCCACTTTTTGGATAAGGTTTGGCCACATCCACTTTGAGTTCCTTGAAAATATTGACCAGAGAAGGCGGATGCGGTATTTCGTCCTTGACCGAAAAACAGAGCCCATTGGCCTGTCCCGGGCCATGATATGGGTCTTGTCCAATGATCACGACCTTGGTCTCCCAAAACGGACTATGGTCAAAGGCGGCAAAAATATCCTTTCCTTTGGGAAAACAGGTCCGTGACCGGTACTCGTTCTTCACAAATTCGGCCAATTCCCGAAAATAAGGTCGGTCAAATTCCGAACCAAGCTGCTCTTTCCAACTGGGGTGTATGTTTACGTTCATGAGGCCATCTTATCCGTCGGTAATGAACAACCTCCGTACTTCATACCCTTGAGCAGGGATGTGCGGAAGCCGTTCATTCCATGGGGATTCCCAAAAATAGCCAAATCTTAGGGAAATTTTAGCGGTTTTTATCGGAAAGAATTAGATATTCACGCGTCTCAAACGCTGCTTGGATTATCTCGAAACCTGTTGTTCCAAGGCCTCATTCTGGGCAAATCGGTATTTGAGCAAATTAAGGTAACGTAAGGCGTTACGGTCCCTATAATCGGCATAGGACTTGGAGGCCCAATCCATGGCTTCCGTCAAATTCCCGTTGATTTCGTTGATGATGGCCATATTGTAATGGGCCCTTCCCGCTATCTTGCGATTGGGGTTGTTGAGTTCTTTTTCCCAAAGCAAGGCCGCCCCATCCCAATCACCGGTCTGGGCCCTGCGCTTGGCCACCACAAAATTGTCCGTTCCGCGAACGTAGTAATCCCTGGAAATCCTGGTCCTAAAAGGTAACAGGCGTAAGGCGTAGCCACTGCCCATATTTTTGCTCAGTTCTACGACCCCCTCGTTCCGATTGGCCACCGCCTCTACTGCTTTGATGGGATTGATGCCCTTTCCCATGGAGGTCAGGCCTTCGTTGAACACAAATTGGTCGACAATACGTTTGTGCTGAAGGTCGTATATCCGCCATCCGTTCCGGATTACCGTACGCAAGCGCACCTCATGGGCAGGAATGGGCACATCCATACCGATACTGTTGGGCAATTGCATGGTGCTCATGGAATAGGATGCCTTGGTATCCGTATCGTAGAACGCCAAGGAGAAAATAGCATCCACTTCGTAGGTCTCGCAAAGGGAATTTATCTTTTCCCAGGAGAGGGTGGCCGGAAATACGCCAAGCCCCTTCCCCACTTCGGGTGCGTCGACGAGAATCTTTACCACCTCAAAGGAATCATGTCGCTGCAGTTCCTCCTGCAATGCCGTAATTGCCGCTTCGGCTCCTTTCTTGTCCAATTCCAATCCTTCTGCGGAAAGTATTTTGTCAATTTTATCCAAGGTACGGTTTCCTTCAGAGGGAAGACTTCGGTTGATGATACCAATGCGGGAGACGTGCTTGGGAATATGGACCGGTGCGGGCTCCAAGGCCCCCATGGTCAACTGGTTCGTGGCGCTACAGGAACAAATAAGCACTAGAAGGCCAAAGCAACTAGCAAGTAGGTTGAGGTTTTTCATTGTTGGGACGAATTTAGTACCTAAGCGATTTGGGTCGGTAGGTGTTTGGTATGTTCTAAAAACTGAAAAGGCCCTAAAATATTGCCCTGTAGGACTATTTTTCAAGTTGTTGGCAATGCGTACCTTTGCCTTCGTTTAAATATCCTGGATGGACACTACCCTAAATAAAGCCCTACAAGATCTTGAATTGCCCGCTGTTCTGGAGCAGGTCGCTACGCGCTGTATTACGGAGTTGGGCAAGGAAAAAGCGGTGTCCATCGTCCCGATGTTCGACCAAGGTGCTATTTTGGACAGCTTGGGTCAAACGGCTGAATATCAATCCTCCTTGATCAGCGATAACCGGATCCCCAATCACGGCTTTGATTCCATCAACGGCGACCTAAAGCTACTTCACATAGAAAATACCACCCTCGAAATCAGCGGGTTCCGTCGGATAGGTCGTATGTGTGGTACCGTTTTGGACCAAAAGAAATTCCTGACCAAATTCCATGAATATTACCCTTTGCTTTTTGGGGTTTCCCAGAAAATCGAAGGCAGTCCGGAAATTCCTTCGGCCATCGATGCCGTAATCGATCGTTTTGGCGAGATTCGCGATAAAGCCTCGGAAAGCCTGTTTCAAATCCGCCGGGAAATCATTCAGGTCAAAGGGAAAATAAGCCAAAGTTTTACCTCGGCTCTAAACGCCTATCACGGTTCCGACTATTTGGACGATATCCGCGAATCCGTTGTGGAAAACAGGAGGGTTTTGGCCGTCAAGGCCATGTATCGCAGAAAAGTCAAGGGCACCGTCATGGGCACCTCCAAGACGGGAAGTATTGTTTATATAGAGCCTGAAGCGGCCCTGAAGTACAGTCGGGAACTGAACAATCTTGAATTTGACGAAAAGGAGGAGATCCAGCGGATCTTGAACGGACTGACCGATCGTATTCGTCCTTCTGCTCCTTTATTGAAGGAATATCAGGATTATTTGATCTTTAAGGACGTGACCGCGGCCAAGGCCAAATACGCTACGGAAATCAATGCCCTAAAACCGGAAATCAACCAGAACCGCCACCTGTTTCTTAGGGAAGCTTACCATCCCTTACTCTTTCTGAGCAATAAACGCAAACGGGAAAAGACCTGGCCACAGACCATTGAACTGCACAACGAAAATCGCATCATCGTCATTTCCGGCCCCAATGCGGGCGGCAAGAGCATCACCCTAAAGACCATTGGACTGCTACAGGTTATGGTTCAAAGCGGACTGTTGATTCCAGTCCACGAACGCAGTTCGGTTTGTCTTTTTAATCAGATACTAACGGATATTGGTGACAACCAATCTATTGAAAATCATTTAAGTACATACAGTTATCGGCTTAAAAACATGAACCGATTCCTAAGGAAATGCAATGCCAATACTTTGTTTCTTATCGACGAGTTCGGTACCGGGAGTGATCCCGAATTGGGCGGTGCCCTGGCCGAGGCCTTTCTAGAAGTTTTTTATGAGCGTAAGGCCTATGGGGTGATAACCACCCATTATGCTAATCTAAAGGCACTGGCCAATGAACTGCCCCATGCGACCAATGCAAACATGCTTTTTGACGGCAGGACCTTGGAGCCCACCTTTCAATTGGTCCTGGGTGAGGCCGGGAGCTCCTTTACCTTTGAGGTAGCACAAAAAAATGGCATTCCCTACAATTTGATCAACAAGGCAAAGAAGAAGATAGAGCGCGGCAAGGTGCGTTTTGATGCTACCATCGCCAAACTGCAGAAAGAGCGTAGCAAAATGGCCCAAACGGGCTCCAGGCTGCAAGAAGAGGAGTCCAAGGCACGCGAGGAAGCGCTTCGATTGGAAAAGCTCAATGCCAAGATCAAGTCCAAATTGGAAAATTATCAGGAACTCTACGACCACGATCAGCGTATGATCCAATTGGGCAATAAGGTAAACAGGGCGGCCGACCGGTATTTTCATGATAAAAAGAAAAGACCGCTGGTATCCGAGCTACTTCAAATTGTGGAAACGGAAAACAGCAAGCGTAAGAAGAAGACGGCCCGCGAAGCCAAGGCGGAACGGGAAAAAAAGGCCAAAGTAGCCCAGGAAGCCCAAAAGGAGGTAGCGGTCATCCGCGAGAAAAAGAAGGTGGAGCGCAAAAAAGCGATACAAAGGGAGAAGAACAAACCCAGACCGGTTTTCAAGGTCGGGGATCGGGTTCGGATGCAAGACGGAAAGGCCGTAGGGAGTATCGACAAGCTTGAAAAGAACAAGGCCGTGGTGAATTACGGGGTTTTTACCACGAATGTAAGCGTAGACCAATTGGAGTTGGTGCAATCCAAAAACTAGGAACTGGCCTTCCAGGCCGAAAATTTATGGCTTGCCAAATAAAACAGCCGGCGTCAGGTTGTTGAACCCAACCTGAGCGGCCGACTGTGAACGAATGCTTTGGATTTAATTGGGCTCTACCGAAATGGTCTTACAGAACCCAATAAAATCACGTTCCGAGCAAAAGACCCTAAAATCCTCTTCCTTTGTAATGTAACCCAGGTCGAACTCTCCCATCCTGTCCCATTGGAGCAAGACGTTCTGCAAATCGAACTGTACCAGAACGTCATAGGCACCATTTGGCGGGCTACCACTTACCCGCTTGTCATTGTTTACCTCAACGTACCCAGTTTCCAACTCCCCGTTGGTTCCGGCCATTTTATAAATAAACCGGAAACGGGTATCATAATTGGATTCGTTGACTACAACAATATTTTTATGTTCAAAACGAAAATCCGTGCAAGTTTCCACGGTATAATCCGTGGTATAGCCCATTTTGGCCAGTGTATTGTCTTTTAAATACCGAATGGTATAAGCGATGGGGACCCCGGGATTACTTCTACTATACACCGCATTTCCACCGGTTATGACACTGTTTAGGGAACCGAAACCGGAATCGATATCCGCCAAACTGATCGCCTCCGAGGCCGCTTCCGCATTTCCCCCAATGGTTACTACGGTCACGCTGGAGTTTTTGAGGATCTCGTCGTATTTGGATTCCAAGGATCCCGCGGCACGATATCCCCCGGCATATTCCAAAACAGCATCCAGCTCTATGGACATATCCTTCTCCAAGGTCTGCATTCGGACCATAATAATCCTGCCGTAAGACACCGAACTTACATAGGCGGGAGGGGTTTCCGAACCGAATGTGGATTCCGCCTGGGCTTGGGTTACTTCCGGGCCAAAGACACTGGCCGAGGAACTGGGGGTGTCCATGGTAACGGTATAAAACACCTGTTTGAAGACAATAGCGGCGGTGCGCTCCGTAGCGTTGCTTTCATATTCAAATTGTGATGCCAGGGAACCACTGGCCCATTCCACATTTAATCCGACATCCAAGCTGAACTGTTTTGAGGAGTAGGAAGTTGTGGCCTGATAGGACGAATTGGCCGCATTCACGTAACCTTCTTGGTAGGCATTGGCGTTCCACCATTCCAAGGCATTGTCCAAACTGGACTGTACGGATGAATTGGTCGGATCTTCCACGATTATGGTACCTTGATCTCCGATTCCCGGCAAATCCAAGCTCAAGGTCACTGCCGACCTATCCAATGTAATGGGATCGGGTGCTCCGTCCAGCATGCCCTCGTTACCAACTACGAGTGCCCCGGGAAATATAACGCCGTTCGTTGGCCTTAGAATGGCCACATCATCAAAATTGGATTCCAAATTGTAATCCACACTCCTACATTCCGTAATCCAGCCAGCTATTGGGCCCTGTTCACCGCCCCCGCGACCCGTCTCCTGTCGGTCCGGCACCAAAGATCCCGTGTTTTGGACATTAAGGAGGGCATCCGGGTCGTAGGTAAGATTGGCAATGACATTCTCGATTTCCTCAAGGTTTTCATTTTCCTCGGTTCCTGAGTTTTCCTCCCCATTGTTTTCACCCCCACTCTCATTTGGCGGGGGATCGGCCGGGGTTTCCTCTTTACTACATGAAATTACCGAGAGGGCCATTACGATAATTGCCAATAAAGACATCATCTTGATTTTTTGTACTACTGTTTTCATAACTTTTTGGTTTTAAAGGATTCAACAGTTCGAAACTATTGGCAAATTGAACGCAGACCTAATTTTGTCCATGGACAAAGTATGGACAAGATGCCAATATTCCGTCCAAAAACGCATGGACAACCATCTTTTTCTCAAACCTTAGTTCTAGTTTAAAACTTTTATAATCAATTATTTGTGTAAATTGAACTTGTAAATTGACTATGGACTTTACATGGACAAGGCCATGTAGCGCCCGGAAGGGCTTGTCCTGGGAATCGAATTAATGGGTATCTTGGATACGGTAACCAGAAATCCGGCCGAAACGGACTTTTTTGCGTTCCTCATCAGTAATTATTATGCAAATAAAAATGTATGCCATGGTTAGACGGCTCGTATCCCTACTCCTTTTCTTTTTATCCTTTGGAGCAATTGCACAGTACGGCATAGGCGAAAGGCAAAAGGACAGTCTTGAGGAAATCCTGAAAAACGAAGTGTCCCTTAAAATCAAAAACGACCTGTACAACCAATTGTGGGAGGCCAACATAGACAATGATATTACCAAGGCCCAACATTATGCGGAAATGCTTATTGACAATGGAAAACGGATGAAGAACGACACCGTGGTGGGAAGGGGTTACAATCGTTTAGGTATTGTTTATTCCTATTTGAACGACTATACCCAATCGATCGTTCAATACAAAAAAGCCCTGTCCATATTCAAGGATTGGGACGATCAAATCGATGCCGGGCAAGTATATGTCAACATCGGATTGGATTATGACGAGCAGGATTTGGTGGACAGCAGCTTTGTATATTACGACAAGGCCCTCAAAAGCTTTCGGAAGGAACGGGATAGTTTTCATATCGGTTCTGCGCTACGGTCGCTGTCCAATGCCTATTCTAAAATGGGGTACTACAAGTTGGGCCTGCAAAAAGCCTTGGAGGCAACCAAGTTATTGGAGACCCAAAAGGACACGTTTGAGCTTCATCTTTCATATTTGGAGATGGCACGCATTTATGAAGAGCTCGCCGATACGTTGAATGCCGAAAAATACCTGATACGGTCTATCGATTATTTCAAATCCAAGAATCGGAAACGTTGGGAAAGCTCCGCTTTACTCAGGTTGGCCAAACTCTATGTCAACCATCCGGAAAAACAAGCCGAGGCCATCGCCTTGTTCGAGGAAGGTCTAGGTCTCTCTGAACAATTGGATTTCAGCATCAATCTTCAACTGGGTAATTTCTATTATGCCATGCTGAAGAAGGAATTGGGCGCCTATGGGGAATCCCGTAGGATGATACTGAAATCATTACAAATTGCCGAAGCAAAAAAACTCAAAAACGGTATCGCCAACTGCCTTTTGGAATTGGGGCAAATATACCTTGGGGAGCAAGATTTGGATAGCGCTCGTCAGCTAACACGCCGTGGATTACAAATGGCGCGGGAAGCGGCACTGTTAAAGGAGCAGGGGAAAGCCCATTTAGCGCTTAGCGAAATTGCCTCGATCGCGGGAAACGATAAGCTTTCCCTAGCGCATTTCAAGGCGTACAATCAGATCAGCGATAGCATCCTGAACATCGCTAAATCCAAACAGGTGGAAGAACTAAAAATCATTTACGAAACCGAAAAAAAAGAAGCCGCCATGGCGCTTCAACACGAAGAAATCAAGACATTGAACGAAAAGGCGAAAGTGGACAAGCTAACCAAGGGATTGTATGCCGGAGGCATGTTCACCTTTATTTCCGTTTCCGGGCTATTGTTTTTTGGCTTCCGCCAGCGTATGAAACGAAACCGAATTGCCCGGGAAAAACAAGAGGCCATTTATCGACAAGAAATTGCACACAAGAAGAAAGAATTGGCCAGCCAGACCCTGCATCTAGTCCAAAAGAATACCTTTATCCAGGAATTGATGGAGAACCTGGAAAACATCAAAAACTCCCCGGAACGTTTTAAAATGGAGTTTAGGCGCATCGTGATGTTGTTAAAGAAGGAGAATGCCTCTGATAAGGACTGGGAGGTGTTCAAAACCTATTTTGCACAGGTGCACAACGATTTTGACCAAAAACTGAAAACCCTGTATTCGGATATTTCGGAAAAAGAAATCCGCTTGGCCGCCTTTTTACGGATGAACCTGACCACTAAGGAAATTGCGGCCACCTTGAACGTATTACCGGACAGTATCCTTAAATCCAAATACCGATTAAAAAAGAAATTGGGCCTCGGAAAGGATACCGATTTAAACAGTTTCTTAAATACATTATAAAATTTAGGTACGCCAATTTTCCCGATTGTATCTTTGTGTTGTGGAAGAGAATAAAAAAGTGATACTCTTTGATGGGGTCTGCAATCTCTGCAATAGCTCTATTCAGTTTATTATCAAAAGGGACAAAAAAGACATTTTCCGCTATGCCGCCTTACAAAGCGACATCGGTGAACAGCTGGTTGCAGAGAGAAACATCGACACCAGCCAGGTGGATTCCATTATTCTCATAGAACCTGGGGTGGCCTATTATACCAAATCGGAGGCTGCTTTAAAAATTGGACAGTCCTTTGGCGGTCTATGGGGTATGATAGGAATATTTAATTTGATTCCCAGTTCATTACGGGATATCGTATACGATTTTGTAGCCAGGAACCGCTACCGTTGGTTCGGAAAAAAAGAGGCCTGTATGATTCCTACCCCCGAATTGAAGGCTAAATTTCTGGGTTAATAATTCAACAGGACCTTTCACTCACTAAAAGAGGGCATTCTCTACTTGTTAATTGCTAGGATTGGTTGTCGAAACTAAGTTTACCTCTCAACTTAAAAAACGATGACTATGCAAAAATTGTTCTATTTCTTAGTAATGTTTCCCTGCCTTATTTTAGGGAATGATAAAGAAGTTCCGTCTAAAATAACAGAAGTAACTGTTTATTTGGACGGCGCCCATATTACCCGTACTGCGGAATTTGACTTGACCAAAGGGTCCTCAGAAATTACGTTTACCGGACTTTCCGCAAAAATTGACGAAAGCAGTATACAAATTTCTGGTTTGCAGGCAGCGTCCATACTTTCCATGTCATATGACATCAATTACATGATAGAAAAGGTCAACAGTTCCGAATCATTATTGCTTCAAGAAAAAATTGAAACAAAGGAATTTCAAATCTCCTTGCTGAAAAGTAGAATTTCGGGCCTTGAAGCGGAAGAGCAGGTAATTAACACAAATCAATCTTTAAATAGTAACGTCGAATCAATAGATTTAGATAAAATAAAGAAAATAAGCAATTACTATAGACAGCGCATTACCGCGATTAAAAATGAAATTTTTAAGACGAATCAAGAAGTCAACAGTCTTAATCTCGAAATTCGGAAAATACAAAAGCAATTAGCCGAAATGAACAACATCCCGGAAAAAGAATTGGGAGAAATTAAATTAAGGTTGGACGCACCTGTAGCAACTAGACTTAAATTAATCTTTTCGTATCAGGTTTCCAATGCCGGTTGGATTCCGACATACGACATCAAATCCGAGGGTGTCGACAACCCCTTAAGTTTGGGTTACAAGGCCTATGTTTATCAAAAAACGGGTGCCGACTGGAATAATGTCCAAATTGTTTTATCTACAGGTAGCCCTAGTCTCAATATGGTTAAACCTCAATTGAGCACCAAATACTTGAGCTTCACAAGGGGACATCAACCACCAACTAGCACCACCAAAAAACAACGATTTGTTTATAATCCAACTGTACAACAGGTCACGGGGACAATATCGGACGAATCCGGCTCTCCTTTGCCCGGTGCAAGTGTGGCTATAAAGGGTACCGCTCGAGGCACACGAACCGATTTTGATGGATTTTTTACTCTCGATGTACAAAACGGACAGGAATTGATGGTTTCATATATTGGTTTCAAGACAGAGGAAGTACCCATTTATGCCTCTGTTATGAACATTAGGCTGGATGAGGATGCCCAAGCTTTGGATGAAGTAGTGGTCGCAGGTTATGGCATGAGTTCAAAAAAATCACTCTCTGGAGCGGCAAGTTCGGTTTCTGTAGAACGGATGTTACAAGGAAAGGTATCGGGAGTGAATATCAGTGATATTTCTAGACCTACTATTCGTGGAATCTCAAAAATCAAATCTAATTCAAATCCACTCTACGTGGTGGATGGCTTAGTAATGTCCACAAAGGATGTAGCCGAACTTGACCCGGAAGTTATTGCCTCAGTAGAAATTTTAAAAGATCAGAATGCACAAGCCCTTTATGGATCAAGAGGTGCAAATGGTGTAATTGTTATAACCACTAAAAAAAGTAGTGTACAAAATGAGGTCACCAACACCAAGTTTATTATTAAAAAACCGTATTCCATAGTGTTAGATGGAGATGTTACGGCCATTGAAATAAACACCTTTGCATTAGACGCTGACTACGAGTATTATGCAGCCCCAATTATAAACGAAAATGTATTCCTGACAGCCACTTTCAAGGATTGGGAAAAATATAACCTTATCCCTGGTGAAGCCAATATCTATTTCAAAGGTTCCTATGCCGGAAAAACTAGCATCAATCCTTATACCACTGATAAAGAAATGACTTTATCCTTAGGGGTTGACCCAAAAATCACAGTAAGTCGAAAGCAGGATAAGAATTTTAAGAGCAAATCATTTATTGGCAATAATCGTATTCTGAATCGCACTTATAACCTGGAGGTCAAAAACAATAAAGCGGTTGGTATTACCTTAAGGTTGATGGACAGAATCCCCATTTCCCAAAATAAAGAAATCAAAGTGGACAACATTGAAGTCCATTCCGCAGAATACGAAAGCAAAAAAGGGCTCCTTACGTGGAACTTGAACCTAGCGGCTCAAGAGAGCACAAAAAAGAGCTTTTCCTTTCAAGTGAAGTACCCGAGTTACAAACGTATTTGGTTTTAAATGGTATTGGTAGACTAGGCAAACAGATTCAATCAACTGTTTGTCGAGTCTACCAATAATCTTTACTTCAAATTATTCAGAATGAAATCCAAGGTCTGATTCGAATTCAAATTTTGCGCATAGGCCAGGTTCCTGTGCGTAATCTTTTTCGCCAATCCAAGCTGAAAAAGATGTTCAATATCTTTTTCATGTTCCAAGGCTACCTTGCCGGTCAGCAGGATATCCATGGACTTTTGTTGTCTATAGCGTTTGTAAATTTTCCGCAGTCCGCTTAAATACAAGCGATCCTTGGTGAAGCCGCCCCCTCGATGCGCCCTAAGGGTTATAGTAAAGGCCTCATGGCGATCGAGCTTATATTGGTTATGGATCAAGTCGAAGGTGTCCGCAAAGCTATATCCCTTGATCAAGCTGTCCGAGGCCAAAACCCGATAGGCGAGTTCCTTTAATCGTTTCAAGGTAAGGGCCCCACTCATGTATTCGCTAAACACGGCCAACCCTTCTTGGGTCTCCTCGTTTTTGGGAAAACCGTTGGAAAATATCTTTAGCGGCTGCAATAGACCATTGAACGTTGTGACCAGATGCACGCCAATTTCATGATTGGCCAACGTCTGCAATTCATTTTTACTGAACTGTACGTTCTTTTTGATCAACAGCGTCTTGGTGATATTACTGACCATGGCCTCGGCGGCAATGTGCGAGGAAAATTTAATGTTCAGCGGAAAGTCGTATTGCGCCACAAAGTCCTGAAAATAGATTTTGGCCTCGTGCCGGTCGAACCGTTTTTCCATATCCTCGGAATTGGGTTCATCGGCAAAATGCAATATGAACTTGGCATTTTGAACGTCCCTTTCCGTTGGTGTGCCATAGACCTGTAGCGAATTGAAATAAAAGGGCTCCCCCTCCCCTATGGTTTCAATGCATTCTACCATGTTGGAATAGAAGTATATGGTGTCCCGGTACAATTTTCTTACCCGCTCATCGGTAATCAATTCCAAACGCTGTGAAAAGAAAAGACGATGCAGTTTGTAGGGGTCAAACTTTAGTTTGGGGTATCTAAAAATGGGGTCATAGGTGTATTTTGAGGCAAAAAATCGTTGCTTCTCCTTTTCAATATTCAATGGGTTCACATGGCTAAGTAGTTCAATCCGCTTGACCAACCGGTCCAGGTGCGCATCGATTTCGAACAAACTGGCATATTCCCTTTCAATATCCGCGGGTATTATTTCTTCTATCATAGCTTTTCTTCCAGGAATTCCTTGGCCTGCAAAGGTATGGATTCTTTCATTTGCTCCCTTACCGCCCGTATCACCTCGGGGTAATGGATTCCTGTAAGCTCATCACAATACACTTTGGCGATTTCCGTAGCCAACACCAAAGTATGATCAAAATTTTGGGTGATATATTTCAAAAAATACCCGTTACCCTTAAAGGTATCATTGATTTTTGAAGTGGAGGCTATGCCGTGGGGGAAATACATTTTCCCTAATTTCCGGCTCCAAGCGGATACCGTACCGCCGAATTTTTCCATATCGATATTGATGGTCCCCAGGTTCCAAGTAGGTACTTCTCTTTCCCAACGTTTCCAGTTGTAGCTATGCATATCGAAAACCAAGGCCTTACCATGTTTTGATGTTATTTGGTGCATCAGCGCATGAACCACCTTATAGAAGTTGGCATGTTTTTCCAAGCTATGCCGTCTTTCCGAATCCGGCAAGGGGTTCCTCCATAACTGTTTTCCCCAGGCGGTATCGAATACTGCGCTCTCTGGAGGACGATTCAAATCGTACTCAAAACGGCTGTCGCATCCGGCCATAACTATGGGGTGGGAACCGATCATTTCCCGGGTGAATGGGTCTTCCTCATACCAGCGTTCATATTCGGTGTGCAGGCAATTGTCCCATAGCGATTTTCGAAATTGATGGCCATCGTGTACCGCAGCACATACGTAGGGAACATAATCGCTGACCTTAAGGGTAAACGAATAATCCTCGGATACGGCCTCAAAGATCGTCTCCGATTGGATCAACTCAATCATATGTTCTACGGAAAGCCTACGCATTTTGGACCTCGTCCCGTAACCTGGAACGTCTTTGAAAGGCTTTGAGTTGGTCCATGACCTTGCTTTCCACAAAATCAATAACCTTGGATTGGATCTTTGTCTTGTAGACCTTGTTCATATAGGTAACCCCACCAGGCGACATGACGTTGACCTCTACCAATTTACCACCAATGACGTCTATTCCCACAAAATATAGGCCGTCCTTGACCAATTTGGGGCCGATCTGCTTGCACAACGCCTTCTCCTGCTTCGTCAATGCATGTTTGGCCACAGAACCACCAGCCGATACATTGGAACGATGATCGTCCGAACCAGGTACCCGCTTCATGGCCCCTATGGGTTCACCGTTCAAAATCAGAATACGTACATCACCTTGATCAGCACCTTCAATGTATTCTTGAAGTATGACATAGTTAGACGTTCCATCCGAGTTAGTTACATAAAAATCCAATAGGGATTTAATATTGTTCATCGCCGACTTTTCAATAAGGATCACCCCGGATCCCCCAAAGCCGTTCAATGGTTTCAATATCATCTTATCGGATCTGGATTCCTTTATTTGTCGCAAGAGATAGTTCTTGTTTTTGGAAACATGGGTCGCAGGAATGATATTGCTGTGGGAATCCCCAAAGGCCGCCGTATATAATTTGTTGTTGGCTTCCCGCAATCCTTGAATGGAATTCACGATAAATACATCGTCCTTTACGGAATCCAAAAAGTTGAGCATTATGGGGTCCAGGGGTGGATTGGCACGCATAAAAATGACATCGAATCCGGCCAAGGGCAACATTTCCTCACGAACATCGGCCTGTTTATAAAAGGACTTTAGGCTACTGGACACCTTTTCCATTCGATTGATTACCGTACAGAAGGCATTGGTAACACTGTTGCGAATGGTTAGGTTGGCGGGGCTACATAGGGCCACTCCGTGTTTCCGTTTAACGCATTCATGGATCAGGGCCAAACTGGTATCGTTTTCGGGATCAATTTCTTCCCAAGGATACATTAGAAAACAAATGTTCATCGTTCTTGATGTTTTACTATTTTGAAATTACCTCGTCGAGATGGTCGTCCCATTCCTTAGGATGGGGTTCCCCCAATTTACCCACGGATTTAGCCACCACCATGGAAACGGTGGCGTCACCGGTGACATTCACTATGGTACGGCACATGTCCAGGGGCCTGTCCACGGCAAAAATCAGGGCCAGGGCAATAGGATATAGGTCCGGCGGGAAGCCAATGGACTCCAATACGATGACCAACATGACCATACCTGCTCCGGGAACCGCAGCCGAACCGATGGATGCGAGCAAGGCCGTAAGTACGATAATAATTTGATTGCTGAACAACAAGCCTTCGGGCCAGAGGACCTGCATGGCAAAAACGGCCGCCACGCCTTGATACAGACTGGTCCCGTCCATGTTAATGGTAGCGCCAACAGGCAATACAAAGCTGGAAACCTCCTTATCCACTCCAATATGCTCCTCTACCCTTTCCATGGTCACGGGCAGGGTGGCTGCACTGGAACTTGTGGAAAAGGCCAACAACTGCGCCGGGCTAATTTCTTTTAGGAACCAAAATGGGTTCTTTTGGGTATAGGAGGAAACGAGGATTACATAGAACACGATCATCAAAAACAATCCGAGCACCACCACACCGGCGTATTTGAGCAGTGCCACCAAAAGATCGGGATCCCCGGAAGAAACCACTACATTGGCCAACAAGGCAAAAACGGCATAAGGCGCGGTCAACATGATCAGATCCACCATTTTTAAGACCACTTCGTTCAAAGCATCAAACAATTGCTTTAAGGGCCTTGCTTTTTCTTCCCCGATCAACAACATGGAAATCCCCATAAAGATGGTAAAAAATATCACCTGAAGCATCAACGCATTGTCACTCATGGCCTTGAATGCATTATCGGGGACCATGTCCTCCAAAAATTGTAAGGGCCCACTTTCTTTCTGCTTAAGGGCTTCGTCCAGTTTTGAGGTCACCCCGGTGTCCGAGGCATAGGTTTCCGAAAGTTTGGCGACCGTCTCTTCCGAAATACCCGTTCCCGGCTGCAATACGTTCACCAACAAAAGACCAATGGTTATGGCCACGACCGTGGTGAAAATGTAAATGCCAATGGTCCTAAGCCCTATTCTCTTGAATTTGGAAATGTCCTTAAGATCCGAAATCCCTTTAATTAGGGAAGCAAGAATAAGGGGAATCGCAATAAGCTTTAATAATTTGACAAAAATGGTGCCCCACGGATTGATCCAATTGGAGACCCATTCCCTGCCCCATTCCGGATAGGTCATCGCAAAGCCGAACACTAATCCCAGCAACATCCCAATTAGGATTTTCCAATGCAATTCCAATTTTCGCATAGTATCGATTTTGGAAGTAAGATACTATATTTTGGAAGGAAAACACGCAGAAGGGTAGCTACAATTTTACGGTACGGTCAATAAGTGAATAATCCGCCAGTACCAGGGCCGTCATCGCCTCGACAATCGGCACCGCCCGTGGTACTACGCAGGGGTCGTGACGACCTTTCCCCTGGGCCTGGACCGTATTTCCCGCTTTGTCTATGGTCTCGTAGCCTTGGATGACTGTCGCCACCGGCTTAAAGGCCACATTGAAATAAATGTCCATGCCATTACTGATCCCGCCTTGTACGCCGCCGCTGTGATTGGTCTTTGTGGAACCGTCCGTGTTGAACTGGTCGTTGTGCTGGCTACCTTTCATTTGTACACCCGCAAATCCGCTACCATATTCAAAGCCCTTTACCGCATTAATGGAAAGCATGGCCTTACCCAACTCTGCATGAAGCTTATCAAAAACAGGCTCTCCAAGACCTATGGCCACATTTTGTACAACACAACTAATCACGCCGCCAATCGTATCGCCTTCCTTTCGGATTTCCTTGATATATTCCTCCATACGTTGGGCCGTATCCGGATCGGGACAGCGTACCGGGTTGGATTCTACCAATGAAAGGTCCAATTCCTTATAATCTTTCTCCAAGCGTAATGTTCCCACTTGGGACACATAGGCATTGATCTTTACCTTGGCCAAAAATTGCTTGGCTATGGCCCCGGCCACTACCCTGCTGGCGGTTTCCCTTGCTGAGCTCCTTCCCCCGCCTCTGTAGTCCCGAAAACCATATTTTTGGTCATATACATAATCGGCATGTGATGGCCTATAAGAATCCTTTATGTGTGAATAATCCCTGGATTTTTGATTGGTATTGTAGATGACAAAGCCTATGGGGGTCCCTGTGGTTTTCCCCTCAAAAATTCCGGATAGGAATTCCACCTGATCCGGTTCCTTGCGTTGGGTAACTATGGCGGATTGCCCGGGCCTTCTTCGGTCCAATTCCAATTGCACTGCCTCCAAATCCAATTCCAATCCCGCCGGACAACCATCCAAAACGCCGCCTATCGCCGCTCCGTGGGATTCTCCAAAGGTGGTCAACTTAAAACTGTTTCCAAAGGTATTACCGGCCATTGTATAGGATTATGCGATGTTTGCCTTAAGGACATCCATCGATTTTAGAGAAAGCCAAAGGTAAATCTTAAATTACAGATACAAAAATCCATCTTTTGCTTAATCTTTACTTAACAATTCGCCTCCTGAGCTAATGTAAACTTAACATTATACCAATCAATTATTGATTTCAATTTCATTTACAGCTTATACCTATGGGTTTATTTTGTAAGAAATTTTTCTTAGTCCCACATCCATGTTGCTTTGCCTAAATGGCGCGCACATGATAAATTGATTTTGCCCCACAAAACAACCGTGTCCCTTCGGGAGCATGATTACCGTTGACTAAATGAAGAAACGAAAAATTGATTTGGTGGTTATTTCCGATGTCCATTTGGGAGCCCGAGTATGCCATGCGGACGAGCTACTTGCCTATTTAAACAGCATTCAACCCAAGAAACTGGTTCTTAATGGGGATATTATCGATATCTGGCAGTTTAGCGAAAGGTATTTCCCCGCATCGCATTTGAAGGTACTCCGTAAAATCATTGGAATGGCATCCAAAGGAACGGAAGTATTTTATATCACCGGAAATCACGATGAAATTTTGAGGAAATTCGGGAACACCGCCATGGGCAATCTTCATATTTTGGATAAATTGGTGTTGGACCTGGACGGTAAAAAGGCCTGGTTCTTTCACGGCGATGTATTTGATGCGTCTACCCAAAATGCCAAGTGGCTGGCCCGCCTTGGTGGATATGGGTACCGTTTTCTTTTGTCCGTAAATCGGATTACGAACTGGTTCCTATTAAAAACAGGGCGCGAACGCTACTCGCTGTCCAAAAAGATAAAGAGCAGCGTAAAACGAGCTGTGCGATATAGCCAGGAATTTGAGAAGACCGGAGTGGATATCGCCATTGAAAATAATTATGACTATGTGGTTTGCGGACACATTCATCAACCCAAAAAAGAGATTCATCTGACCAAAAAAGGGAAGTGTACGTATTTAAATTCCGGGGATTGGGTGGAGAACCTTACTGCATTGGAATATTCCTTTAAACGCTGGAAGATATACAAGTACAATCAGGACAAGCTCTCCCCCTTCTTTGTGGACGAAGAGCTAAAGGAAATGGACATGGATGAACTGATCGCTACCATTACGGCAAAAAAAGAGGAGCTCGAAAAAGGAAAAAAGGGAGAGAAATCCTTAGATGAGGGCCTCTTTTAAAACGGAAACGGGATGCAATGCCTGTCTTCCGGTCCCATCATAAATCTGATGTCTACAACTGGTGCCATTGGCGGCAATGATAACGTCAGGGTCCGATTTACGAATGGCGGGGAACAGTTTTAGCTCCCCCACCTGCATGCTGGTTTGGTAATGTTCCTTTTCATACCCAAATGATCCGGCCATTCCACAACAACCGGAGGGTATGATGGAAACCTCATAATTCTCCACCAGGTTAAGGGTGTCAAAAGTGACCTTTTGGTTACTCATCGCCTTTTGGTGACAATGGCAATGTATTTTAATCGATTTTGCCTCCTTCGTAAACTGCTCCTTCCCAATGTTGCCCTTTGCTATCTCGGAAGAAAGAAACTCCTCGATCAGAAAGGCATTGGAGGCTATGGCGCCTGTTAATTCGGTTTGGGAAGAAAAACGTTTCAATTCGTCCCGAAAGGTTAAAATAGCCGAGGGTTCCAAACCGATTACGGGAATTCCGGTATCCACAAATTCCTTAAGCCTTTCCATATTCCTCAAAGCCAACTTCTTGGCCTGCTTCAGAAAGCCTTTGGACAGGAACGTACGCCCACTTTCTGCATAGAAAAGTTGTACATCGTACCCCAAACGTGTTAACACCTCAATAGCATCCTTGCCCAATCCGACATCGAGATAACGCGAGAATTCATCAATGAACAAAACAACTTTTGATTTTGTGGTATTATGTTCTTTTTTAATACTTTGTAAGTATTTATCAAAATTAAAACTTGATACTTTGGGGAGTTCGCGCTGCGTTGCAATACCGGCCCATTTTTTTAGCAATCCGCCCAAAAAAGGAGAGGAATAGACAGCGTTGGTCAATCCGGATACCGCGCTGCCCAATTGGTTCAAGCGGGTATTGTAGGCAAACAATTTAGCCCGTAAGGAATAGCCATTGGTTTCCTGATATTGGTACAAAAACTCGGCCTTTAAGGTAGCGACATCCACATTACTTGGGCATTCACTAGCGCAAGCCTTACAGCTAAGGCACAGGTCAAAAACCTCCTTTAATTCCGGTTGGTCGAACTTGTTTGCCTTTTCGGAATGGGTCAGGAATTCCCGTAGGGCATTGGCTCTTCCCCTGGTGGTATCGTTTTCGTTTTTGGTGACCTGATAACTGGGGCACATCCCGCCCTTCATGTGCTCGGATTTTCTACAATCCCCGCTGCCATTACATTTTTCGGCCGCTTTGAGGATACCCTCACTGTCCGAAAAATCCAATAGGGTCGTTACTTGTGGCTCCTCCCTGTCAATTTCGTAGCGTAGCGACTCATCCATAGGAAAAGCATTCACGATCTTACCGGGGTTGAAGATATTCATCGGGTCAAAGTAGGTCTTAACCCGTTGTAATAATTCATAGTTATCCTTACCGATCATCATAGGGATAAATTCTGCGCGAACAATTCCGTCGCCATGCTCACCACTGAAAGACCCTTTGTATTTTTTGGTAAGCCGGGCTACATCCGTGGTTATTTTTCGGAATAATTCGACATCTGCGGCTTTTTTGAGATTAAGAATGGGGCGCAAGTGCAACTCCCCAGCGCCGGCATGGGCATAATACACGGCATCCTGGCCGTATTCCTTCATGATTTGGGTGAACTCCCCAATAAAATCGGATAAATCCTCCAATGCAACCGCTGTGTCCTCAATACAGGCGACGGCCTTACGATCACCTACCATATTCCCCAGAAGTCCCAAGCCTGCCTTACGTAATTCCAAGGCGTTGTTGATTTCCGAACCTTTAAGAACAGGAGAGGCATAGCTCCTAGCCGATTTTTTTATCGTGGATTGCAAGGTTGCCAACCGCTGGTCCAAGCCCGCTTCCGTATCGGCCTTCACCTCCAACATCAATAGCGCCGCGGGATCCCCGGAAACAAAGAACCTATTTTTCAATTGTTCCCTATTGTTTTTGGTGCAGTCCAAAATGACCTTGTCCATCATCTCACAGGTATGGAGGTCGTGCTGCATTACCGGGGCAACATCCAGAAGGCAATCCTCCAAGGTTTTGTAGTGGGTAACCACCATGGCTGCTTTTTGGGGAGGTAACGTTTCCAGTTGTAAAGTGACCTCGGTGGTAAAGGCCAGGGTACCTTCGCTTCCACTGAGCAGTTTACAAAAATTGAACGGCCCATCGGTTTCCCCAAAAATGGAATTATGTAGAAGCTCGTCCACCGCATAGCCCGTATTCCTTCTGTGAATGGAAGGTTTGGGAAACTCCTTCACAATTTGATCTTGGGTATTCTTGTTGGATAATTCTTTATGGATGCTTTTATAGATGTGTCCTTCCAAGGAATCCAACGCCAATTTTGCCTTAAACTCCTCAGCGTCCATTGCTGAAAATTCTACCGTACTAGCATCAGAAAGAATGGTCTGCATTCGGACCACCTTGTCCCGGGTAACCCCATATTGGATGGAAGTGGTACCGGACGAATTATTTCCCACCATTCCTCCGATCATGCATCTATTGGAGGTAGAGGTATTTGGGCCAAAGAAAAGACCGTGGGGTTCCAGATATTGGTTCAATTCATCTCGCACCACCCCGGGCTGGACCCTCACCTGTTTCTTCTCAAGATCTAAATCCAAAATCTGGGTAAGGTGCTTGGAAACATCCACGACTATCCCATCCCCGACACACTGCCCGGCCAAGGAAGTTCCAGCCGTCCTGGGGATAAGCCCTACCCCATGGGCGCGCGCAAATGTTATCAATTTTTTGATGTCCCCTGTATGCTTGGGAAAGGCGACAGCGGTTGGTATCTTTCTATAAACCGAGGCATCCGTGGCATACAGTGCCCTGTACAGGGCATCCGTGCGCAACTCCCCTTCCAATTCCTCTCCTAGTTCCTTTAGTAAATTTTTAGCCAAGTCGAAACAATTTTAGCGGCTAATTTAAGTTTTTATTGTTTGAGCGTTATACTGAAACCTTCTTATTTATAAAAAACAGAACGTATGAAAATCACAAAAGCAATTGCCCTCATTTTTTTTCTTACCTCCTTCGCCATGGAGGCCCAGGAAATAGCCAATCACGCCATTGGTCTCCGACTTGGGGACAGTGATGGATTTGGGGCGGAAATTTCCTATCAAAAGTCCATCGCCAGATACAATAGGGCCGAGTTTAACCTGGGCTGGCGGGATAGCCGGAACTATGATGCCTTTAAATTGTCCGGGTTGTACCAATGGGTACATAATATTGACCAAGGTTTTAATTGGTATTACGGTGTCGGGGGCGGATTGGGAAGTGTGGACTTTGATGGAAGATTCAATTCCGACAATGAACCTTTTACCCCGGATGGTGGCCTTTTTGTTTTTGCCGCAGGTAATATTGGGGTGGAATACAATTTTGATTTCCCCTTATTACTCTCCTTGGATTTTAGACCGGAAATCGGATTGGTGGGTTATGATGACTTTTCGGACAACTTCGATTTTGATATTGCCCTAGGGGTAAGGTATCAATTTTAAAAGTGCTTCAAAACTTGGCGAAACGCCCTTACTTACGTTATGTTAAGGGCTTTTTTAAATCCTATTATATACCTACATTTGCGCACGTTAAACAAAGAACGATGAAAAAATCATTATTTGGAATAGTCGCTATTGGCTTCCTTATGGCTTGCAACCAAAACCCAAAAGGTTATGTCGTAGAAGGTACACTAAGGGGCGATTTGGAAGATGGCACCAAGGTATTCCTTAGAAAGCAGGGTGAAAATAGACAACCGGTGGATGTGGACACGGCAACCACCTTGGCTGGGAAATTTACCTTTACAGGAGAAGCAGCGGTCCCTGAGCTTCATTATATTTTTCTGGAAAATGCCATGGGTTATTCCGCGATCATCCTCGAGAATGGAACCATAGAAATATCTGCCCATATGGACAGTCTTGGACTTTCCAAACTGGAAGGAACCCTACAGAACGATATCTTTACGGATTACTTAAAGAAATCCAAGGAAATATCCGAACAGGCCAAGTCTATCCAGCAGGATATGCAAAATGCTACCCGAATAAAGGATACGGCCACCGTAGTTTCGTTGAGGGATGAGATGGCCGAGTTACAGGAGGAATACAAACAATTTGAGTTGACCTACATCGAGGAACATCCCGAAGGGTTGATATCTGCCTTATTGATCGATCGGGCCATGGGCTCCAGAATACTGTCCTCTGAAGAGACCCAAAAATTATATAACGGCCTCTCTCCGGAAATCAAGGAAACCAAAGTGGCCAAAAGCATTTTGGAGCGGTTGGAAGCCCTTAAGGAGCGTAACGAACGACAAAAAAGCACCTCCATAGGTTCCAAAGCCCCCAACTTTTCCGCTCCTACCCCTAACGGTGAGGAATTGGCACTTAATGATGCCCTGGGAAAGGTAACGCTTGTCGATTTTTGGGCCGCCTGGTGCAAACCCTGCCGAATAGAAAATCCCAATGTGGTCAAGGTATATGAAAAATATCATGACAAGGGACTGAATATTGTTGGAGTCTCTTTGGATAAGACCAAGGAAGCTTGGGAAAAGGCCATAGAAGATGACGGGTTGACCTGGAACCATGTTTCCAATTTGGCTTATTTTGAGGATGAAATCGCCAGGCTTTATGGTGTTGATGCCATCCCCGCCGCATTCCTTCTGGATGAAAATGGAGTGATTATTGCCAAAAACCTTCGCGGACCGGCCCTAGAGGAAAAAGTAGCCGAACTGTTGCAATAGTGCAGTTTGGTCCTTTGCGTAAAATAAAAGAAGCCCGATTATGGGCTTCTTTTATTTAGTATAGCTACTCGGCCTAGAACTTGTCCTGCACGTCTTCAAAAGTGCCAAGTACCGTAGTATTGCCGTTACTTTTTACTTCGCCAAAGATATTGACCACGGAACCGTTGCCAATGAACTCGATGGTAGCACCATCGTTTAGGATCAAATCGCCATAAATGGTCAAGTTGCCCTCTACCCTAAACGTGCCACCGGAGTTCACGGTAATATTTTTTCGTTTGTTGTTCCGTCCGATGACGAAAGTTCCGTTCATTTCAAACAACCCATTACTATTAATGGTGCTACTATTGTTAGCCGTCCAGGAGCCACATAACAACAGAGATCCGTTTACATTTATCCGATTAAACCGCTTGGATCCCCTATAGCCCAAGGTTTCGCCACTGTTTACATTTAAATTGGAGCTGCCCCGGTAGGCAGGAAGATCCGCGCAACGGACCACCAAGCTGTTGTCCGGCCTATTCAACTTCAAGATTTGAAGACCTTGAAGTCCAGAGGCGGCAAAAATATAGTCATCCTTGGATTCAACGTAGTTAATGGACCCTTCCAGTGCTATAATTCCAAAGGTTTCAATGGTATTGGATTTCTCTTCGGACAGGCATAGGCCGTTGGAGCCATTGGCCATTAAAAGAATATCGTCGTTGACGGCAACTGCATTGGTCACATTATCCGTTGAGGAACCTTTCCCATTTTCCCCATCGGAAAAGGTATTTTCCAAAAGTGGGACATGTTGCAATAAGTTTCCCGTAAGTGCGTCATACACGCCTGCTCCCTTATCCCCTTCCGCAACGACCATTTTATCGGAGTAAAAATCCAGCGTACGTTTGGCGGCAACGGGAAACTCGGAACCTACTGGTATTTCCTTGATAATTTCAAGGTTTTCGTCTAGGAACACAATTCCTTGAGTGGCATCCAAAGCGGCTACATTATCATTGTTAACCGATACTGAACGCACATCCGAAAATGGTATTTCATCCTCAATTTCCAGATCGTTTCGGTTGTACATGGTAATCGATCCCTCGGAACCACTGCTGACCAAAACCGAATTGCCCTTAATGGCAACATCGGTGGCCACATTACCTTGCTGGAAACCGTAGCTAATACTCCCAATGTTGAACCTTGCTCCGGAAACGGATATTTTAGCGATAAATGAATTGGATGTGGCGCGCACAGATGTTTCGGCATTTACCCCACCTACCGCATAAACATAACCATCGGCATATGCTAGGGCATTTACATCGGCATTTCTGTAAATAAGCCGGGATCGGAGCCTCGGCCTATTGGGATCTCGTACATCAACAATATCAATCGCGCCCAGATAGGTCTCATCCGCCGTATTATAACTAACGTACGCATAATTACCATGCACATCTACATGGGTAGCACCCAAGGTAGAAGAAGGGGACTTAATACGTGCTACTAATGTTAAAGGGTGGTCACCCGCCAATTCATCTTCCGATGCCTTTGAGGTTTTAGCGGTGAGTGTTTCCTCTTCAAAAATATCCAAAACCCCGGCATTGTCCAGGGCAACATTCCCTGCGAGTTCGGCCTCGCCATTTTCCACCACAAGATCATCTTGAAGGGTGTCCTGATAAACCGTAGTTTCGTCCGTACAGGAAACAACATTGCCCAGTGCAATTGCTCCTAAGGCAAACAAAGCAACTCTTTTCATTATAAGTAGGTTAAATTCAGTTAAATTTGGTTAATAGGGTAACGGCAAAACCATGGGAAGTGTATATTTTACTATACTTTTTCGATGAACTGCATTTATGCCTTTCTTGAAGGGGCGTTGCAGATTTTGGGAACTTGTTGTAGGAAATAAAGTCAGATTTTTCCTGTCTTTTCCATGACGAATAGAATGATAATAGGAATCGCCAAAAGGATGACCATCAAAGTTTCTGTAAGAATAAGATCGGGCATAAAGACCAAAGTAGTTAAATAGCCGCCAACGGCTCCGCCGAAATGTGCCGTATGGCCAATATTGCCCAATCTGCTTTTCATGCCATAAATGGAATACAACAAATAACCGATACCTAGTACATAGGCTGGAATGGGAATGGGAATAAACATTATGAACAGCTCCATATCCGGTTGTAGCAGTATGGCGGCATAGAGGATTCCCGTTACCGCCCCGCTGGCACCAACGGCACTGTAGTATGGTTCGTCTTTATGAAAGAAAAGGGCCAACAAACTTCCGGCCACCAGGCTTATCATATAGATTCCGATGAATTTTCCCGGCCCAAACCAAGAGATGACCACATTGGCGAAAAAATATAGGGTAAACAGATTGAAGAAGAGATGGGCCAAATCTACATGCAAAAATCCAGAAGTAATCATCCGCTCCCGTTGTCCGGCTTGTATCTGTGCTATCCCGAATTTATACCGTTCAAAAAACTGGGTATCATTGAACCCCTTAAAAGAAACAAGAATATTGGCAACGATAATGGCTATAGTGGCGAAATGAATATCGTACATGTATGATCGCGGTCATGTTTAGGGGTAAATATAGCTATATTTGCCCATTATATATACCAATGCAGCTACTCGTTTTTGTCCTGGCCTACCCTTTTCTATGGCTAATTTCCATTTTGCCCTTTAGACTGTTCTATGGGTTTTCCAACATTTTATGTGTGCTGATCTACAGGGTCATCGGTTATCGGAAAGCGGTGGTGAGGAACAATTTAAAATTGGTGTTTCCTGAAAAGTCGGATACGGATATACGGATGATCGAACGGGGTTTTTACCGCCATATGTGCGACCTTTTTTTGGAAATGGTAAAGACCATGCAGCTCTCCAGGGCCGAGGTGAAAAGACGATATCATATTGTCAATATGGAAGAACTTAGGAAAATTGAAAAAAAGAAAAGTATTCTAGTAGCATGTTCCCATTACGCCAATTGGGAATGGAACACGAGCATTAACAACTATATCGATGCCAAGGGTTATGCCACGTATCAAAAGATCAGTAATACGTATTTTGATCGATTGGTTAAACGAATACGGGCCAAATGGAATACCACCTTATTAACGCAGAAGGAAACCATGACCACCGTGGTCCGAAATCATAGGAACAATGTCAGTGCCATCTATGGCATTATCAACGATCAGTCCCCCCAAGCGCATTTGGCCCAGTATTGGACGGAATTCATGGGGGTAAAGGCCCCAATTTTTACGGGAATAGAGAGTTTGGCACGCAAACTGGACCTAGCCGTGGTCTTTTTAAAGGTCTCCCAAGTAAAGCGCGGATACTACAGGGCGGAATTTATACCGATCACCACTTCGGGCAAATCCACGGAGAAATATGAGATTACCGATCGATATTTGAGGCTGACCGAACAACAGATTAGAGAAAGACCGGAACATTATCTTTGGACGCACCGAAGATGGAAACATAGGGACAAGGTGCCCAAGGAGTTTTCCTGACTTTTTAGTGCAACCACTTCCCTTTTTCCTTATTTTTATAATATTGGCCGCAACGGACAAACAAACCACCCTTGATGGAATTTTTGACTTTACTTTACCAGGAAATCCTAAATTTTTTAGGTCTTCCCCAGCTATTGGACTTGATACAAAACGAAGATTATGCTTCCCTCAGTACTTATGAAGGAATTACGGCCCTAATCCTCCCTCTTATACCGTTGCTCGTTATCTTGGAGCTTGTCCTGGGCCTTATCTATAAGAAGCCCCAGACCAAGGTGTATAAGGTCAATTTCTTGATCTATATCTTTAATCGGTTTATAGGTCGATTCATCGCTGTGGCCATGGTAGCCCTTTGCATAGGATGGTTCCAACCTTATGCCCCCTTTCAGACCGAATCCACTTGGTACTGGTTTATCTATGGTTATATCGTTTGGGAATTTGGCCATTTTTTGTATCACTATTGGGGGCATAAGGTGCGTCTATTTTGGTGCCTGCATTCTACGCATCACGCTCCTGAGGAAATGAACCTTTCGGTCACTTATGCCCATTTCTTTCTAGAGGCTCCCTATGCGGACGTGATACGCACAACCGTCTGCATACTTGCCGGTGTGGAGCCATCCATGTTGCTCGCCATCATGTTTATAGATGGTACTTATGGGGCCTTTATCCATGTGGGTGAAAATTTGATCAAGGATGCCCGGTTCGGATTTTTGGGGAAGTTTATCCTTACCCCCTCCCACCATCGGGTACACCATGCCAGAAATCCCTTATATATGGATACCAACTTTTGCAACCTACTCAATATTTGGGATCGCATATTCGGGACCTATCAGGAAGAACAACAAGCAGTTACCGTAGAATACGGAATCACTCGAAAAATGGATTCTGCCAGTTTCCTGGACGTCTATTTTGGCGAGATCATTGCATTGGTCAAGGATGTAGCCCGTGCCCCTGGACTCCTGAACAAATTGAAGTATTTGTTCATGCCCCCAGGCTGGCACCACAAGGGGGAACATCGGACAGCCAAAATTGTTCGGAAGAATTATCTAAGGGGCCAAAAGGCTTAAATACCGGCAACTTCCTTTATTTCCAAAATGATGCGATCGGCCAGCGCATCGGCCTCGGACTGACTTTTGGCTTCCGTATATATTCTTATGATCGGCTCCGTATTGGATTTTCTCAGATGTACCCAATTCTCCGGAAAGTCTATTTTTACACCATCAATAGTGGTTACCTCCTCATCCCGATACCTTTGTTCCATTTCCTTTAAAATGGCATCCACATCCAAATCCGGGGTCAAACTTATTTTTTTCTTGCTCATATAATAGGCCGGATAACTGGCCCTGAGTTCGGCCACCGTACCTCCTTTTTCGGCCATAAGCATCAAGAACAACGCCGTACCTACTAAAGAATCGCGACCATAGTGACTTTCGGGATAGATGATTCCACCATTACCTTCTCCTCCAATGATTGCCCCGGTTTCCTTCATTTTAATAACCACATTGACCTCTCCAACGGCCGCTGCCTCATACGTTCCCCCATGTTGCTGTGTCACATCACGTAATGCCCGGGAAGATGAAAGATTGGAGACCGTATTTCCCTTAGTCTTACCCAGAACATAATCGGCACAGGCCACCAAGGTATACTCCTCCCCGAACATTTCCCCATCATTGCTTATAAAAGCCAAACGGTCCACATCCGGATCCACCACAATACCAAAATCCGCCTTTTCATCGACCACCATTTGGCAGATATCCATTAAATGCTCCTTTAAGGGTTCCGGATTATGAGGAAAATGTCCCGTAGGGTCACAATAAAGTTTTACGACTTCAACACCCAAGGCTTCCAGGAGCTTAGGAATGGCAATGCCGCCTGTTGAATTAACACCGTCCACGACCACTTTGAACTTGGCCGCTCGAATCGTATCCGCATCTACTAAAGGCAAATTCAATACTTCGTCTATATGGATATCTATATAGGCGTCATTCTTGGTTATTGTTCCTAAATGATCTACTTCGGCAAAGTCGAAGTCCTCTTTTTCCGCTATTTCCAAAATCCTTTTCCCTTGCTCGGCATTTAAGAACTCCCCCTTTTCATTCAACAACTTTAAGGCGTTCCACTGTTTGGGGTTGTGACTGGCGGTTAAAATAATGCCCCCATTGGCCTGTTCCAATGGCACGGCAATTTCCACGGTGGGCGTAGTGGAGAGCCCAAGATCGATGACATCGATTCCCAGACCCACAAGTGTGGAGACCACGAGGTTTTGAATCATTTCCCCGGAGAGTCGGGCATCCCGCCCTATTACCACAGTTAACTGTTCCTTTTTGGAATAAGACTTTAGCCAAATACCATAGGCTGCGGCAAATTTAACGGCATCAATGGGGGTTAGGTTATCGCCTGGCAGACCTCCAATGGTGCCGCGGATTCCTGAAATGGATTTTATCAGTGTCATAGGTGGTGAAAAAGTTTTTGCAAATATATCCATCTGGTAAGAAAACCGTGTTCCTTCTTTGTAAATTCGTTATTATGAATTTTTTGGCGCATATCTACCTTTCCTTCGGGAACGAGGACATTACCCTTGGAAATTTTATTGCGGACAGCATTAGAGGCAACAAATTCCATCATTTGCCAGAATCCATTCAAAAAGGAATCCTACTGCACCGGGAAATCGACACCTACACCGATTCCCATCGTATCCCCAAAAAAAGCAGCAAACGCCTGCACCAAAACTATGGTCACTACAGCCGGGTAATCGTGGATATTTTTTATGACCATTTTTTGGCAAAAAACTGGAATGTCTATTCCGACACTCCCCTGGACGTTTTTGTAGATCGTTTTTACGACCTGTTGGAGGAAAACTATACCATTCTCCCGGACGGTATCAAACGGATGATGCCCCATATGATTGCGGATAATTGGCTGGTAAATTATGCTCAAATGAAAGGAATCGGCAAGGTTTTAAGGGGTATGAACCGCAGGACCCAGAACAAGTCCAAGATGAACTTTGCCATTTTAGATCTCGAAAAAAACTACACCCTCTTTGAAGAGGAGTTTACGGCGTTTTTTGAGGAGCTGATCGTTTTCTCCAAACAAAAATACATTTCCCTATGCGAAAAATAATGCTCTTGGTTCCCCTGTTGCCATTTTGTCTAAAATGCAAAAAGAGTGACCCCGTACCCACAGGAACCATCACCGAAAAGGCCATGGTAGTTTCGGCACGCGAGGAGGCTTCCAAAATCGGGGCCGCTATTTTACAACAAGGTGGAAACGCCTTCGATGCCATGATAGGAACGGAGCTGGCCCTGGCCGTGGCCTATCCATATGCGGGCAATCTTGGAGGCGGCGGATTCATGGTCTACCGTATGGCCGATGGCGAGGTGGGAGCTTTGGACTATAGGGAAAAGGCACCCCTTTCAGCGCACAAGGATATGTATTTGGACTCTTTAGGAAACGTCATACCTGACATGAGTACCAAAGGGGCAACGGGCGTTGGAGTGCCCGGAACCATTGCCGGTATTTTTGCGGTGCATAAAAAATTCGGGACACTACCCATTGACCAAATTATGGACCCGGTCATTCAATTGGTGGACAAGGGCGTAGTAGTCACCGAAAAGCAAGCGGCCCGACTTGATAAGTATCGTGAGGTCATTCTCGAGGTTAACGGGAACAACACCTTGCTGTATACACAATGTACCGCGGGCGATACCTTGCAATATCCAGCCCTGGCCCATACGCTAAGACGTATCGCCCAAAATGGCCGGGATGAGTTTTACAAAGGGGAAACCGCTAGGATTTTGGCCGACTTTATCCAAAGAAAGGGTGGATACGTTACCGAAGAGGATCTGGCATTGTACGAAGTGAGATGGAGGCAACCCATAATCTTTAGCTATAAGGATTTACGTGTAATTTCCATGAGCCCGCCCAGCAGCGGTGGGGTCACTATCCACCAGATCTTCAAAATGATGGAACCTTTCGACATTTCACAATACGGCCATAATTCGCCTAAGGCGGTACAATTATTTACGGAGGCTGCCCGCCGGGCCTATGCCGATCGAAATTACTATTTAGGCGATCCGGATTTTGTGGATATTCCGCTGGACGTCCTCTTGAGCAAGCGATATCTTGAAAATCGCATGAGTGATTTTTCATTCGAAAAGGCAACAGCTTCATCGGATGTAGGAGCGGGCGAAGTTTCCATTATGGAAAGTTCGGAGACCACACACTATTCCATTGTCGATCAACACGGCAATGCGGTTTCCGTTACCACTACACTAAATGGTGCCTACGGTTCCAAACTGTATTGTGACGAATTGGGCTTTTTCCTCAACAATGAAATGGATGATTTTAGCGCCAAGCCCGGGGTTCCCAACATGTTCGGTCTTATTGGGGCCGAGGCGAACAGCATCGCCCCGGAAAAACGAATGTTAAGCAGCATGACCCCTACCATTGTGGAAAAAGGCGGAAAGTTATGGATGGTAGTAGGAACACCGGGAGGTTCAACGATTATTACAGCGGTAGCCCAGACCATTTTGAACGTATATGAATTTGATATGAGTATGCAGGAGGCGGTAAACGCATCCCGCTTTCACCACCAATGGTTGCCGGACCATATTGTTTTTGAGCCCAAAGGGTTTTCTGACGAACTCCTTTCCGATTTACAGACCAAAGGGTATAAAATCAAGGAAGAGCGAACTCCGGTCATCGGCAAGGTGGATGCCATCCGCGTTTTGCCTGACGGGCGTTTGGAAGGTGGTGCCGATCCCAGGGGTGATGACAGTGCGGTCGGATTTTGACCGTTACAGTTCGTTCAATTTAAACTCGTTCAACACCACGCTCCATTCCTCACTTTCCATTATCTCTAAAATACGCTGGGAAATGGCCTGCTCCAAGGCAATGCGCCTTTTGGCAATCCCAAAGGCATAAAACTGCACATCGAACTGTACCGGAAGAATATGGATATCGCCCAAAACCGAATCCTTATTAATACGGTACTTTAAAATAGGTTCGTCATACATGAATGCTTCAATATCCTTTTTTTTCAAAGCGGACAACCCCTCTGATACGGAACCGAATTCACTCAGATCCCTAAAAAAATGAGATTTTAAGAATTCGCTGGTCCCCGTATTTTTAACGGTGCCAACAGAACGTTCCTTAAATTCGTTGAAACTGTCAGGGTCGTTGGTCAAATGGTTAACCGTAAGTCCTGATGCGATACTCGCCGTAAGGCCCGATATGAACAAAAGCCCGCCGAACATCAGCAATAGGGCCACCATTTTACCCATTCTGGACCGCGGGGCCTTGTCTCCATACCCTACGGTGGTGAGCGTTACCGCGGACCACCACAAACCATCCCATATACCCCTGGGCCCCGGACGAAAGTGGTTGGGGTTCTTCTTCCGTTCAAAATACCAACCGGCCAGGCCGAAAAAAAAGATAATCAACAATAACACTCCCAGGCCTTTTAAAAAATTCAGGTTGAAAAAGGCACCTATAAATTCACCAAGTTTTTCCAGGGAGGAAGTTTCCGCTACGGCAATAGTAGAATTGGAGGCGTAGAAAGAGTGGGTGAATTCCATTTTCCTGCTCCGTTCACTGGTTATGGTAAGTGGATTGATACTAATATCGATTGTACCGGCCTCCAGGGAATCCAGCATTTCTGAAAAACCCATGGGCATAAGTTCATAGTCCAACTGTAAATCCTTGGCCACCCGTTCCCAAAGCCAAACATTGATTCCCCTTACCAGAGTATCCTCGTGAACAATAAATGGAGGCGCCGGGGTAAAGCCGACCTTTAACAATTTGGTTCCATCCAAGGTATTATCTCCTGTGGTTTGGGTCCATGAAGTCTGGAAAAACAACAGGAGCACAGCGAAAACCAATTTGGGTCCCATGGAAAATGTATTGAAATTGAGAATCAAAAATACAATTTTAGGAAAGGAAGTCCGGATGCCTTCCATAAACGTCCAAATCCGTTCAGTGGTTCAGCTTTTGCTTGAGCTCTTCCATGGATTCCTGTAGTTGTTTTAACAAGCCCTTTTCTGTAGTAGCGTCCACACCAAAGGTAATTTTGCTACTTACTTGCCACATTTCCTGTATTTGAAACGGTTTGATTTCATAGGGAGGATAGGAATCGTTCAAGGAAATTAAGGTAACATTATTGCTATTGGGCCGCTTTTCTATTTTTTTGACCAAAACGGCGTCCTGCAATACCACCACGTATATTTTATTGGGACTAACATGATCGATATGTTCTACCGATTTGGCCAATACCCACTCACCAGGTTTTAAATTGGGCAACATACTGTCCCCTTCCACTTGAAAACCACGATACGTGGCATTCCTAAATTCGGGAATGGGCAGATCAAAGGCCGGAAGTTGCCGGTACCAAGTTGCGTCCTGAATGTTCTGGGGATACCCGGCAGCGGCTTTGGCGTTCACTAGGACCATGTTTTCCTTATCCGAAGAATCCACAGTAATGACTTTAGGAATAACGCTGGTCTTGGAGGTTTCCAAATACTTGGACTCACTTTCACCGAATAACCACAATGGATTGATCTTGAACTGTTTTAACAGCTCGGCGACTACCTTGCCCGAAAGCTTGGTGCGCCCCCTTTCAATATCTGCCGTAGTATTGGAAATCCCTAACAATTTGGCGAACTCGGCCTGGGTATGGCCCAATTCCCTCCGTATATCCGTAAAGCGTTTTATGGTGATTTCGTTCTCCATGATGATATCGGTTAACGTACCCGCCCTATTATGGATCGGATGTTGAGGTCCCGTTATTTCATCTGCACAAGTCCACAGACTCCTCGAACCAGTTGAATTTTTACGTAGAACCTCCTTTTATTCCTTCAAATATACGTATTTTGGATTATTTCCAAAATTTTATTTGGAATATTTCCATTATTAGGAATATTTCCATATTTTTGGAATATTTACAAGCAACATGAGTTTTGAACGAATCAAGGAAAAATTAAACCTTTTGGCGGATGCCGCCAAATATGATGTTTCCTGTTCCAGTAGTGGCAGCGATCGCAAGAATTCTACAAATGGTCTAGGGAATGCCGCTCCTATGGGAATCTGTCATAGTTATACCGAGGACGGCCGCTGTATTTCACTGCTTAAGATTCTCCTGACCAACCATTGCATCTATGACTGTGCGTATTGCACCACAAGAAAAAGCAATGATATAAAGCGAGCGGCCTTCAAGATACAGGAAGTGGTGGACCTTACCATAAATTTTTACAGGCGCAACTATATTGAAGGACTTTTTTTAAGCTCAGGGATCTTTAAAAATCCGGACTATACCATGGAACGTCTGATAGCCGTGGCCCAAAAATTACGTCTGGAGGAAAACTATAATGGATACATCCATCTAAAATCTATCCCCGGGGCCAGTGATGAACTGATGCATGAGGCCGGTCTATATGCCGATAGGCTCTCCATCAATATTGAAGTGCCTACCATTTCGGGGCTTAAGCTATTGGCACCGGACAAGAAACATGAAGATTTTAAACGACCCATGCGAAAGGTACAGTATGAAATTGTCAAGTACAGGGAGGAGAAGCGCAATATAAAAAGTACGCCCCCATTTGCTCCAGCTGGACAAAGTACCCAAATGATCATTGGGGCAAGTCGCGAATCCGACAAGGATATCATGTATACCGCACACCATTATTATACACAATATCAAATGAAACGGGTCTATTATTCCGGTTACGTACCGGTTTCCAGGGATAGCCGCTTACCGGCCCTGGGGTCACAAGTGCCTTTGCTACGGGAAAACCGATTGTACCAAACGGATTGGCTATTGCGGTTTTATGGTTTTGGTGTTCAGGAAATACTGAATAACGACCATCCCAACCTGGATATGGATATCGATCCCAAGTTATCCTGGGCCTTGAGAAATATCCATTGCTTCCCCATAGATGTCAATACTGCGGAAAAAGGTATGCTGGCACGAATTCCTGGAGTGGGGCTACAGTCGGTTGGAAAAATAATAAGTGCCCGGCGTTTTAGAAAGTTGAACTGGGAGCATTTAAAGAAGATTGGAATCGCCCTTAACCGGGCCAAATATTTTATAATCTGTGATTCCAAGCAATGGGAAAACCATGATTTGGAACCCGATACGGTCAAAAGAATGATCTTGAAAAATTCCCAAGGGAAGTTTAGAAAAAATTACAGTCCACAATTACAATTATTCAACTAAAATGAACAACGCAAAAATTTTGATTTACGATGGAAGTTTCAACGGTTTTCTAACCGCAGTATTCAAGGCTTTTGAAGAAAAGATCCATGTTGCCGATATACAGCGCAACGGACAGGCTCAGAATGCCCTTTTTTCGGAAACTGAAATTATTTTCACCCAAATGGACAAGGCGAAACGTGTCTGGAACGGTATTCAACACAAAAGCAGCACGGCCATTAAAAATGTATATTTCGCTTTTTTAAGCGAACACCGGGGCATCGAAATCCTTCTTTACCGATACATCCAAAAATTATTTGCTTCACCAACTTCGGTCCATTCGAATTATTCAGATCCGTCCATTCTGAAAATTGCCCAATTGGCCAAAAACGTGGGTCGTGAGAAACATCGGATGGAGGCATTTGTACGATTTCAACTGACCAAAGATGAGCTGTATTTTGCCAACATTGAACCGGATTTCAATGTATTGCCCTTGATTTCCAAACATTTTCGTTCCCGTTATACGGACCAGTCGTGGCTCATTTATGATGTGAAGCGAAAGTATGGGTTGTACTACGACCTGAAAACGGTGGAATTGGTCCTTTTGGATCTTGAAGAAATGTATACCAATAGCATTCGCAAAAACGATCGGTTTTTGGACGAAGAGTATGGGTATCAAGAGCTTTGGGCCAATTACTTTAAAAGCACCCATATTAAATCGCGTATCAACAAAAAATTGCATATTCAACATGTTCCCAAACGTTATTGGCGCTACTTAAGTGAAAAAAAGCAGGCGGTTTAATTAACAACAGGTTTGGACGCTATCACGCAACTTCCTATTTTAATTAAAAACTTCGTGCCCCATGGCCTACAAACAACTAAAACTTTGGTTTGATCGGGATTTGGCCGTTATGTTGGCGGATAAACTGATCATAAATAAGATTGATTTCGATAAGAATTCTTTTGTGAATAAAGTGGATTCGGGAGTCAGGGATTTGGAACTTAAGGATAGGGTCGAGTTGATAGCGGATATGCTCAAACGGTATATATCATTGGACTACCCTCTGGCCATAACTGGATTCATGGAAATTCTTGGTCCGGAAAATGAAATGGAAACGGGTATGTTCAAGAAGTACTACTGGATAATGCCCATTGCCAAATATGTGGAAAAATACGGATTGGAACACTTTGATCTTTCCATGGACGCCATACGGGAAATTACCAAGAGAAATACGGGCGAATACACGATTCGACCTTACTTAAAGAACTTTCCGGAAAACACCTTAACCGTCATGAATACGTGGTCCATGGACAAGAACAAACATGTCCGCCGGTTAAGCAGCGAAGGGTTAAGGCCCCGATTGCCTTGGGCCACAAAGCTGGATGCCTTTATTGAAGACCCCACTCCAATTCTCCCCATTTTGGAAAACCTCAAGGACGACCCCAGCAAATACGTGCAGAAATCGGTGGCCAATTGTATCAATGATATTCTTAAGGACAATCCAAAAATAGGCAGGAACCTTATCGGAAGTTGGTTACCAAACCCCACAAAGGAACGTAAGTGGATCATTAAACACGCGCTTAGAAACTTAATCAAAGCTAAGGATCCCTGGGCATTGGAAGTTATAAGCGGTATATAGGGCAAAGGAATTCCTGTATTTATCCTGTGTCCCAAAATAAGCTGGAAAATGGATTACCTCTTTTTCAGAAACGGCAGTCTAATCCTGCCTTTTTGGAGGGCCTTCAACACCGAATATGGCCATGGGTCTTGCTTCTTTTTTAGGTGTCAAATTCCTACCTTTGCAACTTTGCTTTGAAAAATGATAAACTACGAGGAACATATTGAGGTCAAGGGCGCACGGGTCCATAACCTCAAAAATATCGATGTAACCATTCCGCGAGAAAAACTTGTAGTTATTACCGGCCTTTCCGGAAGCGGAAAATCCTCACTGGCTTTTGATACCATATATGCCGAAGGTCAACGTCGGTACATTGAAACATTTTCAGCCTATGCACGACAATTCCTTGGTGGTTTGGAACGACCGGATGTGGATAAGATAGATGGTCTGTCGCCGGTAATTGCCATAGAACAAAAAACGACTTCCAAGTCTCCCCGATCCACGGTGGGAACCATTACTGAGGTCTATGATTTTTTACGTTTGCTATTTGCCCGGGCCGCAGATGCCTACAGCTATGTAACCGGTGAAAAAATGGTGAGCTATAGTGACGCCCAGATCAAGGAACTCATCAAAACGGACTATGCCCACAAAAAAATCAACGTTCTGGCTCCGGTAATCAAATCCCGAAAAGGACACTATCGGGAGCTTTTTGAACAAATTGCCAAACAGGGTTTTTTGAAAGTACGAGTTGATGGCGAATTAATGGATCTTTCCAAAGGGATGAAAGTGGATCGCTACAAAACCCACGACATTGAAATTGTTATAGATCGCTTGAAGGTTGGGGATAGTGAGGATTTCCACAAACGCTTGAGCGAAACCATCAATACGGCCATGTACAGTGGTAACGACGTCTTAATGGTCCTAGAGGAAGGACAGTCCGAGCCGCGCTATTTTAGTAGGGACCTCATGTGTCCTACCTCGGGCATCTCCTACCCTACACCCGAACCGAACACCTTTTCCTTTAATTCCCCCAAAGGAATGTGCCCCAATTGTAACGGACTTGGACATGTGTATGAGATAAATGAAGACAAGATTTTCCCGAATAAGAAGATATCCATCCGGGCAGGAGGAATTGCGCCCCTTGGGGAGTATAAAAAATCCTGGGCTTTCAAGCAGATTGAAACCATTGCCCTGCGCTATGATTTTGAGCTGACGGATCCCATCGAAAAGATTCCGGAACAGGCGATAGAGGTGCTTTTGTACGGCGGCAAGGAAAGTTTTGAGCTGGATTCCAAAACCTTGGGGGTCAAAAGGACCTATACCATAGACTACGAAGGGATCGCCAACTTCATTAAGCACCAATTCAACGAATCGGGTTCTACTTCCATACGGCGATGGGCCAAGGACTACATGGACAAAACGGTCTGTCCCGTTTGTCAAGGTTCACGATTACGGACCGAATCGTTGAATTTTAGGGTTTTGGATAAAAACGTAGCCGAGTTGGCCCAGATGGACATTGCCGAACTGGGGGAATTCTTTGACGGGCTTTATCAAAAACTGGAGGGTCATCAGCAAATCATTGCCGAGGAGATTATAAAGGAAATAAAGACACGTATCCGTTTTCTGTTGGATGTAGGTCTGGATTATCTTTCCCTCAATCGAAGTTCTAAATCGCTTTCCGGAGGTGAAGCACAGCGAATCCGTCTGGCTACCCAAATAGGATCACAATTGGTGGGGGTTTTGTACATCCTGGACGAACCCAGTATTGGATTGCACCAAAGGGACAACAATAGATTGATCCGGTCCTTGGAATCCCTTAGGGATATTGGAAATTCGGTAATTGTGGTAGAGCATGACCGGGATATGATCGAAAGGGCAGATCATGTAATAGATATCGGGCCAAAGGCCGGGAGGCATGGTGGCGAGATCATTTCCGAGGGAAGCCCGGAAAATCTAAGGTTGCACCATACGCTTACAGCAGACTATATTACCGGGGCAAAGGAAATCCCGGTACCCCAAAAACGTAGGAAAGGCAATGGAAAAAGTATTGTGCTATCCGGCTGTACTGGCAATAATCTTAAGAATATTACCGTTCAATTCCCATTAGGGAAAATGATTGGCATTACCGGGGTTTCAGGAAGTGGCAAATCCACGTTGATCAATGAGACCCTCTACCCCATTATGAATGCGCACTATTTTAACGGGGTAAAAAAACCGATGCCGTATAAAAAGATAACTGGCTTGCAGCACATAGACAAGGTAATCGACATTAACCAGTCTCCCATAGGCAGGACACCGCGTTCCAATCCAGCAACCTATACCGGTGTTTTCAGCGAGATACGCTCATTGTTCGCCAAAACACCCGAGGCGGCCATTAGGGGATACAAGCCGGGTCGTTTCAGTTTTAATGTAAAAGGCGGTAGATGTGAAACCTGCCAAGGTGGTGGACTTAAGGTGATAGAAATGAATTTTCTCCCGGACGTGTATGTGGAATGCGAAACCTGCCAAGGAAAACGCTTCAATAGGGAAACTTTGGAGATTCGCTATAAAGGGAAATCCATTGCCGACGTTCTAGAAATGACGGTGGACGAAGCGGTGGACTTCTTTGAAAATATCCCCAAGATATATCGCAAGCTTAAAACCATAAAAGATGTAGGTTTAGGGTATATTTCCCTAGGGCAGCAATCCACTACCCTATCGGGCGGTGAAGCACAACGGATAAAGTTGGCTACGGAGCTTTCAAAAAGGGATACGGGAAATACTTTTTATATCTTGGATGAGCCGACTACGGGTCTCCATTTTGAAGATATTCGAGTCTTAATGGAAGTTTTGGAGCGATTGGTAGACAAAGGAAATACGGTCTTGATCATTGAACACAATATGGATGTAATCAAAATGATGGACCATATTGTGGATATCGGTTATGAAGGTGGACGGGGCGGCGGAATGATCGTGGCCGAAGGTACCCCCGAAGAGGTGGTAAAAGATCAAAAAAGCTATACGGCAGAGTTTTTGAGGATGGAAATTGGCCAGAGTCGCGAAAAGAATAAAATGGCGTTGGCGCGCGATAAATGAGGTTTTGCCATTCGGCATAAAAACGGACGATTATGAGAAAAGAGCAGCACCATAAAGGGTGGAACGAAATCAAGACCAATGATTCTTGGGCCATATTCAAGATTATGGGGGAATTTGTAAACGGTTTTGAGAAAATGAGCGCCATCGGTCCCTGTGTTTCCATATTCGGTTCGGCACGTACCAAAGAAGACGGCGCATACTACCAATTGGCCGTGGACATTGCCAAGAGCATTTCCGAAGCAGGTTATGGAATCATAACGGGTGGAGGTCCCGGGATAATGGAAGCCGGAAATCGGGGCGCCCATTTGGCCGGTGGGACCTCTGTTGGACTCAACATTGATCTTCCCTTCGAACAGCATGACAATCCCTATATTGACCATGATAAAAGCTTGGATTTCGACTATTTCTTTGTTAGAAAAGTAATGTTCGTGAAATACTCACAGGGATTTGTGGTCATGCCCGGTGGATTTGGCACATTGGATGAGCTTTTTGAGGCCATTACCTTGATCCAAACGCATAAAATAGGCAGTTTCCCCATAATATTGGTCGGTACCGCTTTTTGGAAGGGCCTCCTGGAATGGATTAAAACGATCATGTTGGAACAGGGCAATATTAGCCCTTCCGATTTGGATTTGATACGCATCGTGGATACCAAGGAAGAAGTAGTAGAGATTATTGATGCCTTCTATAAAGGAAATACCTTGAGCCCCAATTTTTAAGCCCAGCATTTTTGAAACGCACCAAGTATTTTCCTTTCCCCCTTGTTCTGGTAATTTCCTTACTGGTTACCGGGATATCCAAAGCCCAGCATATCAACAACCTTACGGCTGACCTGGACAAGGATACCCACGAAATACGAATCCAGCAGGAATTTGAATATAAAAACACTTCGGACGATACCTTACACGAGTTATATTTTAACGATTGGGCACATGCCTATTCCAACAAAAATACAGGGCTTGCCCAGCGATTTGCGGAGGACTTCAGGAAAAGCCTCCATTTGGCCAAAGATGAAGAAAGGGGAGCTACCCGGATTACCAGTGCGGTGGACCATGAATACCGTGGATTGTTCTGGGAACGGATGGCCGGACAGGATATTCTAAAGATAAGACTTAATGCGCCCTTAAAACCAGGGGATTCGGCCAAAATATTTATTACCTATACCGTAAAATTACCCTCCAAAAAATTTACCCCTTACGGGTATGATCAAAAAACCGGATATTACCTTAAAGACTGGTACTTGACCCCTGCGGTGTATGATGGCAAATGGCACTTGTATTCCAACAAAAATTTGGAGGACCTCTACACGGATGTAACCCATACGCATCTAAAAATCTCTTACCCCGACAATCTTTTTATGGTCTCCAATTTTAAGGAATTGGGCAAAACGGAATTTCCTAAAGGTACCGAAGCCCAACTAGTAGGGACCAACAGAAAAAGTTGTGAAATTATTCTGTCGCCCCAAAATAATTTCACCACCCACATAACCCACCACATGACGGTGGTTACGGATTTAAAATCCGGGAAATACGACAAGATTTCGCAAGGGGTCTCCATCCACAAGGTAACGGATTTTCTACTGGAGAATTTGGGGGGATTTCCACATCCCCATTTGCTGGTCAGTGAAATAGACTACAATAAAAATCCCATGTATGGCCTAAACCAATTGCCCTCCTTTATTAGGCCTTACGAAGAACAATTTCAATACGAAATAAAATTTCTCAAAACAGCCATCATCAATGTTTTGGAGGAAACCCTTTTCCTGAATCCCAGAAAAGACCAATGGATATTGGATGCCATAGCCAATTATCTGATGATAGCCTATGTGGATGAGCACTACCCGGACCAGAAACTGTTTGGCAAACTCTCAAAAATATGGGGATTCAGGAGCTACCAACTGGCAAAGATGAGCTTTAACGAGCAATATCCTTTTTTATATATGTTCCGGGCCCGTAAAAATCAGGACCAACCGTTGACCACTCCGAACGATTCCCTGATCAAATGGAATCAAAAAATAGGCAATAAGTATAAGGCCGGCCAGGGACTCTCCTACCTGGCCAGTTATATCGGGAAGGAAAAGGTGGATGAAAGCATCAAGACCTTCTATAAGTACTACAAACTTAACAAGGTCAAGCCGTTGGACTTTGAATCTATTCTAAAACGATCTTCCGATAAAAATATCGATTGGTTCTTCAATGATTATGTTTCCACAGATCGGCGTATTGATTTTAAGATAAAAAAAGTAGAAAAATCCGAGGATTCCTTACGGGTGACTTTAAAAAACAAAAAAGGGGCCAATGTGCCCATTTCCCTTTTTGGAACCTATAAGGATTCCATTGTGTCCAAATACTGGTTCTCCGATATTGAAGGGGAAAAAACCTTCACCATCCCCAGAAACGATGAGGAACGCTTGGTCTTGAACTATGACAAAAAAATCCCGGAATTCAATCAAAGGGATAATTGGAAATCCTTAAAAGGTTTTTTTTCAAGCAATAAAAAATTGAAGTTTACCTTTTTCAAGGATGCTGAAAATCCCTATTACAATCAAATCTTCTATGTCCCCATACTCAACTTCAATATATATGATGGTTGGTCGCCCGGATTGCGATTGTACAACAAAACTTTTTTGGAACGCCCTTTCGTCTATGATTTTCATCCATCCTACTCATTTCGGGAGAACACCTTGGTCGGATTCGGAAGTCTAGGGTATCGGAAGTATTTGAACAAAAGTGGACTCTATCTGTCCAATTACCGGATTAGTGCGTCCACCTTTCATTTCCAGACCAATTCAAGATATATGTCCATAACCCCCTCCATGAGCTTTGGATGGCGTCCGGCCGATCTTATTTCCAACAAGCGCAAATTTCTCACCTTTAGGTATATCAACATATTTAGGGATTTTGACGAGAGCGTCATGGACCTAAGAAACGATCCGGACACGCCGGATTACAGCGTTTTTAATGCCCGGTTTACCCATATCAACAATGGAATCATAGATTTTGATTCCTGGTCCGCCGATTTTCAACATTCCAACGATTTTACCAAATTGGTGCTCGAGTACGAATTCCGAAAACTCTTTGAAAACAACACCCAATTTAACGTAAGGTTCTTTGCCGGCAAATTTCTTCGAAACAAAATAGAGCCCGGAAATACTTTTTTTGATTTTGCCCTTGATCGACCTACCGACTATCTTTTTGATTATGACTATTTGGGACGTTCCGAGGATTCCGGCATTTATAGCCAACAGATCATCATTGCGGAAGGTGGGTTTAAGTCCTTTTTGGATGAGCGCTACCGTTTTGCCAACGATTGGTTGGCCACCATGAACACCAGCGTAAATCTATGGCGCTGGATAGAGGCCTATGGGGATATCGGGTTTGTGAAGAATAGGGGGCTAAAAGAAAAATTTGTCTACGATTCCGGAATTCGTTTGAACCTGGTGACCGATTTTTTTGAGCTCTACTTCCCCGTATATTCCAACAACGGCTGGGAAATTGCGCAACCCGATTATGAAGAAAGAATCCGTTTTATTATTACCATAAGCCCCAGGACACTAACGGGATTATTTACCAGAAAGTGGTTCTAGAGAATGAAATATTCTTATAAAAAGGGTGTTTCCTTTCCAAAAAGCTACATTATATCAAAAAAAGGGGGGCAATTTTGTCAATACATAAATAATTTAACTTTTTCCGAGTTGTAAAAAACTATCCTATTGGATATTTTTGCAAAAATGCCACCTGCCTATGGACCTATCCCCGAAAACGAGCACCGATATATCCTTTGAAGATTTCAGGAAACAGATCCTACAGGATTACAAAATAGCGGTGTTGAGCAGGGAGTGCAGCTTAATGGGGCGCAAGGAAGTACTTACCGGAAAAGCAAAATTCGGGATTTTCAGTGATGGCAAGGAACTGCCACAACTCGCCATGGCCCGATCCTTTAAAAATGGGGATTTCAGAAGTGGTTACTACAGGGACCAGACCTTTATGATGGCGTTGGGCCTATTGAGTCCAAAGCAATTGTTCCATGGACTCTATGCCACCACGGACATTGAAAAAGAGCCAATGAGCGCCGGAAGGCAAATGGTGGGCCATTATATGACCAATAGTGTGAATGAGAATGGCAGTTGGAAAAACTTGACCAAACAAAAAAACAGTAGTGCCGATATTTCATGTACTGCGGGACAGATGCCTAGACTATTGGGCCTCGCCCAAGCTTCCAAAATGTACCGGCATCTGAAAGACCTGAACTCCAATAATTTTTCTAATAACGGTAATGAAGTTGCCTGGGGCACCATTGGCAATGCCAGTACCAGCGAGGGTATGTTTTTGGAAACGGTGAATGCGGGTGGTGTGCTTCAAGTCCCTATGGTCATTAGTATTTGGGACGACGACTATGGCATATCCGTGCCCGCCGAATATCACGCCACCAAGGAAGATATTTCAAAAATGCTGAGTGGATTCAAAAGAAACGAAGCAGAAAACGGCTATGAATTTATAAAGGTCAAGGGATGGGATTATACCGCATTGATGCATGCCTATGAGAATGCGGCGGATATTGCCCGCGAAGAACATGTACCGGTCCTTATTCATGTGGTCGAACTTACGCAGCCCCAAGGACATTCCACATCGGGATCCCATGAGCGCTACAAGAGTGAAAAGCGCCTGGAATGGGAAAGGGAAAATGACTGTAACAAACGTTTCAGGGAATGGATTCTGGAAGCTGGAATTGCGGAGGACTCGGAGCTCTTGGAAATGGAGAAATCGCTTAAAAAGGAAGTAAGAATTGCAAAAAAGGAGGCTTGGGCAGAATATTTGGAACCGCATCGATACATGAAGAAGACCTTGGTCCAACTTTTGGAAAGCGTTGCACTCAATAGTCCCAACAAAAACTTTATTAAAAAAATAAAGAACGATTTAATTGCCATTGAGGAACCCATAAAAAAGGATCTTGCCCAAAACGCAAGAAAGGCCCTGCGATACGTGTTAGGAGAAGAAACTGCCGAAAAAAAGGCATTGGTGTCCTGGGTGAATCAATTTTTAGAGGAAACGCAGCCCAAATATAGCTCCCTACTCTATAGTGAACTTCCGACCAGGGCAACCCAAATAGCCGAAATACGGCCACAATACGAGGCCAACCCCAAAATGGCGGACGGGCGTTTGGTACTCCGGGACAATTTTGACAAATTGTTCGAAAAATATCCGGAAGTCTTAGTTTTCGGGGAGGACAGTGGTAAAATAGGAGATGTCAATCAGGGCCTGGAAGGACTTCAAAAAAAGTATGGGGAACTGCGGGTGGCCGATACCGGAATCCGGGAAACGACCATTATTGGCCAAGGTATCGGAATGGCGCTTAGAGGACTAAGACCCATAGCCGAAATCCAATACCTGGATTATATCTTTTATGCCATGGCAACCTTAACAGATGATTTGGCCAGTCTTTTATACCGCACATTTGGCAAGCAGAAGGCGCCTTTGATCGTAAGGACGAGGGGGCATCGGCTGGAAGGCATTTGGCATTCGGGATCTCCCATGGGCGGATTGATACATGTCCTACGGGGAATGTATATCCTAGCTCCAAGAAACATGACCCAAGCGGCTGGATTTTATAATACCCTAATGAAAAGCGATGAGCCTGCCCTAATGATAGAAAGCCTGAATGGATATCGGTTAAAAGAACCCATGCCCAACAATTTAGGCGAATTTTGCACCCCCATCGGAAAAATTGAAACGGTAAGAAAAGGGAAGGACATTAGCATTCTTTCCTATGGCTCAACCTTGCGTATAGTGGAAAAAGCGGCCCGCGAACTCCATGAAGTAGGAATCGATGCCGAAGTTGTCGATGCACGCACCCTATTACCCTTCGATGTACATGGCGAAATGGTCAAAAGTGTTCAAAAGACTAATAGACTATTGATCGTAGATGAGGACGTACCTGGAGGTTGTTCAGCCTATTTGCTACAGGAAATCATTGAAAAACAAGGCGCCTACACCTACTTGGACAGCGCACCCCAAACACTAACCGCTAAGGCGCATAGACCAGCTTATGGCACGGACGGGGACTACTTCTCCAAGCCCAATGTCGAGGATGTTTTTGAAAAGGTGTACGAAATTTTCCATGAGACCGATCCAGTGAACTATCCTAAATTGCGATAACTGGTCTTTACGCACGTCCAAGTTTTATATATTTAAGAAAAAATTGCCTTGACGCCGCTGGTCTTTCCTAATTTTAACTTATACAGCACTCCCTTGCTGGTCCTAGTAAGTCAAGGCTTGTTATTCGGATTGCTTTTATTGGTCAGGTATTTTAACAAAAATCGTATATCAGACCTTTTCCTGGCTCTTTTGGTCATCATTACCTGTTATCATCGAACCACGTATACCATCGGGTTTATGGATTGGTACGATACTTACCGGAACACAAAAATCAATTATTGGCTTGTTTCCCTATCACTCGCTATTGGACCCCTGATCTACTTATATATAAGGTCCGTAACCACCTCCAAATTCAGGTTTCGCACAAAGGATTGGCTTCATTTTGTACCAGTACTCATTTATGCGACCTATCGGGTTTTCATTTTTATCTATGACGCCAACCAAGTTGCATTTGACGAAAAACAAAATGGGGTACTTATGGAACGTTGGGCCATGGGTCCAGTAGGTACTTTTGCCGATGCCTTTACCATGATACAGCAAATATTGTATTTGGCCTTCTCGCTACAACTCTACCTTATCTACAGAAATAAAATTAAAAACTATTTTTCCAATACCTACAAATTGGAATTGAACTGGATACGTAACTTCCTTTATATATACTCGTTTCTTTACCTGTATGCGATCCTGCAACAGTTTGTCAACCTCTCCGTTGTCGAATTAAATTGGATTGAAAAATGGTGGTATCAATTCTTTTCCGCTTTGGCGGTCATCTACATTGGTATCAAAGGTTATTTTACGGACACCACGTCCTTGGAAAATTTAGGGTTTCAACTAAAGAATCTTTCACGGAACAATATTTCTGCATATGGCGACACACTTAAGTCACCTTCCCATAACCAAAAAGTGGAAATTGAAAATAGAAAGGAGTCCGTATCCCAGTTCATGGAAGAAAAACGACCCTACCTTAATCCAGAGCTGAACTTGAATGAAATGGCCCAGCAACTTAGTATGACAAGGGGGCAGCTATCTGAAGTTATCAACGTAGGTTTCGGTAAAAATTTTAATGACTTCATCAATACTTATCGCATCGATTCGGTCAAGCGGATGCTGCTGGAGGGCAGGCATCAACAACTTTCCTTGGTGGGAATAGCTTATGAATGTGGTTTTAATAGCAAGGCTACATTTAATCGGGTATTTAGAAAATTGACCCATACTTCCCCATCTGAATTCCTCAAAAACACAATTTAGTAGAACACATTGCTATCTTTTTGATACGTCTCAAATCGTATTTGAGGCACAACTCCTACGATTTGAAGCTTTGCAATTTTCCACATTCCGCAATTTTGTCCCATCAATTAAAAATGCCATAGACATGAAAGAAGTCGTTAAAAAAATCCTGACTCCCAAGCTTCAAACAGATTGGATGGCAGACCTGCTATTTGCCGTTATGCGTTTTTTATGTGGAATGTTACTGGCCCTGAGCTTTGGAGCTGATAAATTTGGGGTGCCTTGGACTGCAGAAAGCCAAAACCTTGATCTCTTTGAAGTAGCCGCCTGGTTCCCGGAAGATGTGGCTGCATATGGCGGTGTATTTGCGATCACACCAATATTCTTTGCCTGGATGGGCGCCTTTAGCGAGGCGGTCGGAGGTATATTCTTGGCCTTGGGCCTAAAGACCAGGGTGGCCGCCTTCCTCATCATGTGTACTATGCTAGTGGCCATATTTATGCAAAAGTGGGGTCAGGGCATTTGGGGCATGCTTCCCGCAATGGGATTTTTATGGATATCCATTTACAACCTCTACTTGGGATCGGGGAGATTTGGATTGGATTATTTGCTAACCAGGAAATATCAGGCTCTTCCTTCTAAAAATTAAGATTATGAAAACATGGATCCACATTATTCTTGGGGTTATTCTCTTACCTAACGTCTTTGCCCAAAAGCAGGTTACTCTAGATAGTTTCAGGCATCTGGACAACTCATTTTGGTCCGGGAACCTCATGTATATCAATTACTCGGACGGAAAGGAAATACATATCAATGCCACTCTGGAGATTATCCTAACGGAGGACGGGATTGTGCAGAAAATGGCCTACCCGGACGAACCTAATGCCAATTACACCAGTGATATTCCATTTAAGGATAATGGGCGATTTTTTGGGGATGAGGAGGTAATCGAGACTAAATTGATCAATAATCAAATTGTTGAGCTAACTACCTATTACAAAGGAATGGACAACAACAAAAAAGCGGACATTTACAAAACCTATCTATTTGGAGATACCAGGTTAACCATTACCATAGTGGTAGTCTATAAAAAGACGAAACAAAAAATGGTTCGTAATCGCTATACTTTTACAAAAAAATAAATCCTTAAGCCATGAAAGTGAATATAACGTGGATTAGCTTCCTTTTTTTGAACTGTGCATGCATTTTGAGTTGCGTACAGCAGACTCATCTTAAAACCGTGACGTTTGAAGTAGACCTGAACGGAATGAAAAATATATCGGCCGTAGGCCTACGTGGTAACTTCACCTCGCCTCCATGGGAAGTGACACTTCCTCTGACAGATAAGGATAACAATGGTATTTTTGAACTGACCCTATCCAAATCGACGGCACAAAACGAAGTTGCTTTCAAGTTTGTCGATCAGGATGATCGTTTTGAGTCGGATTGCCAACCGAACAGGGTCATCACTTTTGAATATAGGCCTGAAACCATTACATACAGCACAACATTTGATCAGTTGGATGGCAAGCAGGTCCTAAAGGACCACGAATAGACTAGGCCGGGGTACCCGTGCAAGCAAAAAAGACCTTCTTGGAACACCGGTTAATTCTTTAGATCATTGGTAGGCAACTGTACTTCGGGACCTAAGGGATTGCCATCGGCATCAATATCAATAATGGCATCGAAACCCAACTCATCCATTTTTTTGATAATTTTGGCCTTATCACCTACCACAAACCAATTGACTGCCTCTGGACGCACAATTTCAGTGCTCACTTTGCGGACTTCTTCCAGGGAAAGATTCCTTACATTTTGATCGTATTTTTGAAAATAATCGTCGTTGAGACCGTACTTGGCAATTGTGGCCACCGAACTATTTACCGCGGCATTGGTTTCCCATTGACCGGGCAGCTTCAATATTTGATTTATCTTAACCTTGTCCAGTTCTTCCTGGGTCGGGGGGTTATCGGAGACGAATCCCGAAATCTCTTTGCGTAATTCCAAAATAGATTCTGCAGATTTGTCCGTCTGTACCGGTGCATACATCAGAAATGGTCGTTCCTCCTTATTGGATAACACAAATCCACCAGCACCATAGGACCAATGTTTGTCTTCCCTTAAATTCATGTTGATCCTGGATGTAAAACTTCCTCCGAGAATGTCTGTAAATTGGTCCACGGCAATTTCGGATACTTCTCCATACTTATGGGTCAAGTGCCCGGCCAGGATAACCGACTGTTGCGAATCCGGCCGATCAATGAGGTACAAAGTGTTTTTGGTCGTTGATTTGGAAACTTCAAATGATATCTTGGGGATATCCGATTTCTTCCATTTGCCTAGGGATTTTTCCAGTTTGGATTTCAGTTCATCCAACTCCACATCCCCGGTAACCACAAGTGTGGCATTGTTGGGCCTTATCCATGTGCTATAGAATTTGAGAATGTCCTCTCTTGTAAGTTTCGCCACCGTAGCCTCATATCCCGTTCCTGTATACGGATTGGCATAGGGGTGGTCGGGTCCATATAAAAATTTATTCATTACACGCAACGCCATGGAAATGGGTTGTGATTTTTCCTTTTTTATGTTGTTGATCTGTTCCGCTTTCAGACGATCAAATTCCTTTTCGGGAAATGCCGGATTTTGAATAATGTCTGCAAACAAGTCCAAACTTGGATCCAAACTTTGTTTAAGCGTGTTGAGATATACATTTGAATTATCTTGGCTGGAATAGGTATATAAACTGGCTCCCAGAAGTTGTAGCTTTTCGTTCACTTCCAAAGAAGTTAATTCCTTGGTGCCCTCATCCATTAAATTCATGGCCAAGGCGGCAGTTCCTGGACTGGACAAATAATCTGTTTTATAGCCCGCATCGAACATCAGGTTCATAACCACGGTAGGGACCCCTTTGCGCTTGGCCAGAACCAGGTTTAAGCCATTGGAAAGCTGGGTACGCTCCAAAATAGGAAATTGAGAATTTTTTTGCACCCCCAATTCAGGGAGCTTCGACCGATCGACTATGGTCTCTTCAACGGAATAATTGGGAAAGGGCTTGCACTCCAGGATATGTTTCCCTTGAGTCAACCATTTCTGTGCAGTAGCCTTAACGTCTTCCGCTGTGGCTTCTTCAACATAGCCCAATACCGTTTTATAGTAGGAAGCATCCCCAAAGTAGGTTTCATTGGAAGCTAGGATATCCGAAATACCTCCAAATCCACCAACACGTTCCAACCCTTTGATGAAATTCGCGAAATAAGCCGATTTAACCCGTATGAGTTCCTCTTCCGTTGGCCCATCCTGGATAAATCTTTCAATTTCGGTCTCTAGAACTTCCCTCACCATATCGGCATCCATACCGGGTTTTACGTTTACGCGTGCAATAAAATTGCTTGCTATTTCCTTGGAAGATTGGTAAGACACCACGGAGCTTGCAATCTGATCTTCATAGACCATCTTTTTATACAATCTGGAATTTTTTCCGTTGGTCAGGATAGCGGATACCAAATCAAAATGGATGTCCTCCCTATGTCCAAATTGAGGGGTGTTCCAGGCAAAAAGGATGCGTGTTTCCGGGACCCGGTCCTCGTATACCTGGTAAGTGTCCCGATGACGTTTGGGAATGTCAATTTCTGGGCGCACGATGGTGGGACCGGAAGGTATGGAACCAAAGTATTTTAGTACTTTTTGATAGACCGCATCCGGGTCTACGTCCCCCGCCACGGCCAACACGGCATTGGCCGCACCGTAATAGGCTTTGAACCAATCCTGTACATCCTCCAATGAGGCGGCGTTCAAATCTTCCATTTCCCCGATTACAGTCCAGGAATAGGGATGGCCTTTGGGGTACATTGCCTTGGTAAGTAGTTCTCCTTGTCTTCCATAAGGTTGGTCCTCCTTTTGCCTTTTTTCATTTTTTACCACGCCACGCTGTTCATCCAATTTGTCCTGATCAATAGCGCCCAATAGATACCCCATTCGGTCGGATTCTAAAAAAAGTACCTGTTCCAGGGCGGAAACCGGGACATTTTGGAAATAATTGGTCCTATCCGAATTGGTAGTACCATTCAAATCCGTAGCACCGATACGTTCCAGCGCTTGAAAATAATCGTCATTGAAGTTTTCGCTACCATTGAACATGAGGTGTTCAAACAAATGTGCGAATCCACTTTTCCCAGGTTTTTCGTTCTTTGAGCCCACATGGTACCAAACATTTACCGCCACAATGGGTGCCTTGTGATCTTCATGTACCAAAAGAGTCAATCCATTGGGGAGGATGAATTTCTGGTAGGAAATGTCTATTTCACTTGCCTTGAACTGAATACCTTGGGGATAAAGTGCCTGAAAACAGAACAGCACGAACAGGAATAAGTAATGTGATTTTTTCATGATTGATGATTTAAAAGAATTGACCAGTGCCATGAGTAAATATACTATTTAGCGGTCAGGAGTACAATTTTTTATGATTTGTCAAACATTTACTAAAAATAAGCTCCACTCCAAAACATCATTATGATGATTATCTTTGATAGGCAAAACCTGCTACAATTGAAAAGGATTCTCTCCGAATTTTACGGTCTAAACCAGGTAAGGCTAAGCCCACTTGAAGGTTATGATAGTGTGAATTTTAAGGTCGAGAACGTAGACAAAACTTACGTCTTAAAACAATACCCTTTTTCCCATGCCCATCTAGAACTGCTGCAAGCCGAAAATCGAATATTGGGAAATCTCTCAAAATTGGAGCGCTATGATTTCCCGGAAACGATCGAGACGATACAAAGGGAAGCGTTTGTTGTAAAAGAAGATAAGGTTTTTCGTTTGCTGAGTTATGTGGAAGGCGATTTTTTGGGCGATGTTCAACACACGCCCAAGCTTTTAAAATCCTTCGGGGAATTCCTGGCAAAAATAGACAAGTCGTTGTCCGGTACATATGAAGCTTCCGTTGCTGCCAAGGAAACACCATGGGACCTGAAACACTTTATGGCCAATGAAAAATACCTGAGCTACATCCCAAACGTGCGGGATAGGAGTTTAGTGGATTATTTTTTTCTGCAGTTTCTCGACAATGTTTCTCCCATAGTCTATGAGCTACGGAAAAGCATTATCCATAACGATGCCAACGATTGGAATGTGCTTACCCGGAAAGGAGCGGTTTCCGGTATCATCGACTTTGGGGATATGAGTTATTCTTGGACGGTGAACGAAATCGCGGTGGCCCTTACCTACATCATGATGGAAAAGGAAAATCCTTTAGAAACGGCCTCCCAAGTTATAGAAGGTTATCAGGGTGTTTTTCCCTTGGAAACAAAGGAACTGGACATCCTGTATTATTTGGTAGCCGCACGATTGTGCACCAGTGTTTGCAATTCGGCATATGCCAAGACCTTAAAACCGGAATCCGAATATATTACGATAAGTGAAAAACCGGCTTGGCGGCTTTTGCGAAAGTGGTTGAGCATCAATCCTATAAAATGTGCGGATACATTGCGCATTGCGGCCGGTTATCCCGGGAGAAATAGACCAAAACTCAAGGAACAGTTGAAGCGAAGGAATTCCAATCTGGGCAAGGCCCTCTCCCTAAGTTACAGCAACCCTATACAGATGCAACGTTCGGCCTTCCAGTATATGTATGACAGTGAGGGAAATACCATTTTGGATGCATACAACAATATTATGTTGGCGGGACATTGTCACCCAAAAGTGGTCCGAAGGGGCAGACAGGCCATGACAAGACTGAATACCAATACACGTTACGTATATCCAGAGATCTTGACTTACAGTGACGAATTGTTGTCCAAGTTTCCCAAAAAGCTGAATAAGGTCTTTTTTGTCAACTCCGGTAGTGCAGCTACAGATCTGGCTATTAGAATGGCCATGGCCCATAGCCAAAAGAAGAAAATAATGGTCTTGGAACACGGTTATCATGGGAATACCAGGCAAGGGATAGATATAAGCCATTACAAATACCATAAAGGCAGCGGCCTAGGAAAACAATCATACATAGTAGAAGCCCCAATGCCCAAAGTTTTTGGTTCCGATTTAAGGGACGATGGTACCGCAGGCGGATACTACGCCAATATGGCAATGGCCCTATTGGAAGAATCCTTGGGCGATATTGCGGCCTTTATTGCGGAACCTATAATGGGCTGTGGTGGGCAGGTACCCTTGGCCAGGGGATATCTTAAGGAAGTCTATCCCGCCATACGCAAGCAAGGCGGTATTTGCATTAGTGACGAAGTGCAGGTAGGTTTTGGCCGCTTGGGAGATCACTTTTGGGGATATGAGATGCATGAAGTGGTACCGGATATAGTCATATTGGGCAAACCCATGGGCAATGGGCACCCCATAGGTGCCGTGGTTACCACTACGGAAATATCGGAAAGTTTTGCAAAGGGTCCCGAATTTTTCAGTTCCTTTGGCGGCAATCCTGTTTCCTGTGCGATAGGACAGGCCGTGTTGGATGTGATCCAGGAAGAGGAACTACAGTTACATGCCAAAAAAGTCGGGGCTCACTTAGAATCCCTTTTAATTGAACTGCAACAGGAATTTGTGCAAATAGCCGATGTGCGCGGGAAAGGTCTTTTTTGGGGTGTCGAAATATGGGATCGCCAAGGAAAACCCAATACAACTTTGGCCCGGAAAATTAAAAACGGGCTTCGAGAAAACCAAATCTTGATAGGAACCGATGGGCCTTACAACAATGTTTTAAAGATAAAGCCTCCGTTATCCTTTTCCATGGAAGACAGTGAGGTACTGGTTGAACATTTACGGTTAATACTGCACGATTTACTAAATTAGCACAACTCAAATCTTACACTTCATGAAAAATGCTACTTTAAAGGACTTGGGTCTGGCCGTATTGCGCATAGGTTCATCGGTATTACTTATGACCCATGGCTTTCCAAAATTTCAACAACTTATTTCGGGCGACTTTGAGTTTGGCAACCCTTTGGGAATCGGCGCAACACCGACCTTGTTTTTGGCCGTTTTGGCCGAATTTATTGCTCCCATACTGATCATCATTGGTTACCGGACTCGATGGGTAGCGCTGTTCCCGATAATTACAATGGCTGTAGCCGCATTTATGGTGCATGCCCAGGATGCCTTGGGCGTTAAGGAAAAAGCCTTGTTGTTTCTGGTCGCTTTCGTAACTATAGGTCTTGTCGGCCCAGGAAAGTATAGCTTGGATAGAAAATGAATTAAATGATTTTAACCAGCAATTCCTTTAGGAGATCGGACTGCGAAATGCCATACGCCCCTACCCCTTTTCCTTTAAGATCCATTTCCCGCAAGGAAGCTATGATGCGGCTCACCCGTTTCATGGGATAATTCCTTGCGGCAATGCGAAATTCATCTACAAAATAGGGATTGATGCGGAGTGCATTTGCCACATTTTTGGCAGAATGATCGGTAAGACCATGATACTGCAACAATTGTGAAAAAAAAGAATGCAGCAGGGTTACCGTCAACACAAATGGATTGTCTTTAGGGTTTTGAGCAAAATAATGTAAGATTTGGGTCGCCTTGGGAATATTCCGTTCCCCAATGGCTTTTTTTAGCTCAAAGTTGTTGTAATCCTTGCTAATACCAATATGCTCTTCAATATTGTCCGGAGTAATCTCCATGTCCTTGGCTAATACCAATTGTAGCTTTTCCAATTCTTTGCTTATTCTGCTAAGATCTGTACCCAGGAACTCCACCAATAGACTGGAAGCCTTGTGGGAAATCCGATAGCCTTTTCCCAGTAGTACCTTTCGTATCCATTCCGATACCTGGTTCTCATACAATTTTTTGCTTTCGAACATTACACCGGTACCCCGAATCGCTTTGTAGAGTTTTTTGCGCTTGTCCAGTTTTTTGTATTTGTAACAAAGTACCAGTACGGTGGAGGGCTGGGGATTTTCCGCATAAGCAACAAGTTGTTCTATGGAACGGGAAAGATGTTGGGCTTCTTTTACGATCACCACCTGTCGCTCGGCCATCATGGGATACCGTTTGGCATTGGCGATAATATCGTCTATGCCAACATCCTTACCGTACAGGACGGCCTGATTGAATCCTCGCTCTGCTTCGGTAAGCACGTTGTCCTCTATAAATTCCGCAATACGATCAATAAAGTACGTTTCCTCCCCGGAAAGAAAATAAATCGGTTTTATATGGCCGTTCTTGATATCCGCAACTATCTGCCTTACTTCATCCATTCAAAAAAAAACATCAAATTTGCACTATGCAGCAATTATCCTTTCCTGCTTATGACTTCCGTTTTAAAAGTAGGGAAAATACGATTTATATTTTTGATATCGTTCGCAAAAAATTCGTCGTACTACAACCCGAGGAATGGGTAAGACAGCATGTTGTCCACCATTTAATTTTGGAGAAACTTTTTCCCAAGAGCCTTATCAGCGTCGAGCGGCAACTCATCATAAACGGAATAAAAAAAAGGTATGATATTGTGGTATACAAAAGAGACGGGGGTATTCATATCCTTGTGGAATGCAAAGCACCGGAGATACGGATTACACAACAAACCTTTGATCAGATTGCCCGTTACAATATGGAGTTACGGGCCGACTATTTAATGGTCACCAACGGAATGAGCCATTTTTATTGTAAAATGGATTTTACAGGTCAAAAATACCATTTCTTGGAGCATATTCCTGATTTTAGCCGTTAATTTGCCATCGATTTGAATCTAGCCATCGTCATACTCAATTGGAACGGGGAAGCCCTTTTGGAAAGGTATTTGCCCATTGTGCTCAACTATTCGGAGGGCGCCGATGTCTATGTGGCGGACAATGCCTCTACGGATGGTTCCGTGGACTTTGTGCGTGCAAATTATCCCGAGGTGGGAATTGTACAAAACAAAGAAAACGGCGGGTTTTGTAAAGGGTATAATGACGCTTTGGCACACATTAAAGCTGATATCTACTGCCTATTGAATTCGGATGTCGAGGTCTCTCAAGGCTGGTTGGAACCGATTATGGAAGGATTTAGAAATCTACCAAAGGCCGCCATTATCCAACCCAAAATACTTGATCTCTTGAAAAGGGACCATTTTGAATATGCCGGTGCAGCCGGGGGGTTTATCGATCAATTGGGCTATCCCTTTTGTAGGGGAAGAATTTTTCAGGCTTTGGAAAAAGATGAAGGACAATACAATGATACCTTGGAGATTTTTTGGGCTACAGGTGCCTGTATGTTCATTAAAAGTGAGGTGTATTGGGAAATGGGCGGATTGGACGAGGATTATTTTGCCCATCAAGAGGAAATCGATCTGTGTTGGAGGGCAAAAAACAAAGGGTATAATATCTATTATATAGGTCAATCCCAGGTCTATCATTTAGGCGGGTCAACCTTGAGCAATATGAACCCTAAAAAAACCTATCTTAATTTTAGGAATTCCCTTTTTTCCATAACCAAGAATCTTCCGAGAAGAAAGGCATTTCCTATCATTACGATACGATTGCTGTTGGACGGCGTTGCCGCTTTACGTTTTATCCTTCAAATGCGATGGTCCCATTGCTGGGCCATTCTGCGTGCCCATATCAGCTTTTACAAGCATTTCAGAAGAATTTATGGAAAGCGGGAAAAAGCTAATTTTATACTAAAGTATTATGCCGTAAAGTCCATTGTATGGTCTTATTTCGTACATCACAGAAAGAAATTTAACATTTTAGTAAAAGATTAACGAATAAGTAATTTTGAGGTATGCCATTTTATCTAATTTTGCAGCCATAACCAACAAATTGTTGAACCAATAACAAATATTAATAATAGAATCCTTAATTATGAAAAGAATAATCTTAGGTTGTTTAGGAGTAGCTTTGTTGCTTTCGTCCTGTGTTTCACAAAAAAAGTTTGCGGATCTTGAAGCCAAACACAAAGAGACTCAGGATTTATTGAATTCGGCAACAGTTAAGTTGAACGATTGTTTAGAGGAAAAAGCTACGGCGACCTCAAAAATGAAGACATTGGAAGATCAAAATGCCTTCCTAAAGGCAAATAATCAAGAGTTGATCAACAATATGGGCAACTTGACCACCTTAACTACCAAAGGGGCCGAGAATCTAGAAAAATCATTGGAAAGCCTTAAGGAAAAAGATTTGACCATCCGCAAATTGCAGGATGCCATTACACGAAGGGATTCCGTTAACTTGTCCTTGGTACAAAGCTTAAAGGGAGTATTGGGTAACTTGGATGATGAGGATATAGAAATCAGTGTTGAAAAAGGAGTGGTATTCGTTTCTATTTCTGATAAGCTACTCTTTAGCAGTGGAAGCTACAACGTGACTTCAAGAGCTAAGGAAGTTTTGGGCAAGGTGGCCATGGTTGTCAATAATAAGCCTGATTTTGAATTTATGGTAGAAGGCCATACCGATGACGTTCCTTATCGAAGTGGAGTTCTTTTGGACAACTGGGATTTGAGTGTCAAGCGGGCTACTGCCGTGGTACGAATCCTTCAAAACGATTACAAGGTTGATCCCAAGCGTATGACCGCGGCTGGTAGAGCTGAGTTCATTCCTGTATCCCAAACGGAAAAATCCAAAAATAGAAGGACCCGTATTGTTGTCCTTCCGAAAATCGATCAATTCTATAGTATGATTGAAGAGGGCATGAAAGATCCTGCAATCAATAACTAAACGATTTAGATTATAACATAAAAAAACCGCAGCATTTACTTGTTGCGGTTTTTTTGTACTCGGTAATTACATAGCGGTCGTTGCTACTTCGTCCTGCAAAATGAATATTCCCAACTGATAGGAAAACCACAATTATTACAACCGGAGCTTATTTATGCTTTACATAAAAAGGTTGGGGTCACCCTTGCCCTCCCTGAGTAGAATGGGTTCGCCTTGCGAAAGATCGATTACCGTTGAGGCCACATTGCCACCATATCCGCCGTCAATCACCATATCGACTTGGCTCTGCCATTTTTCGAAAATTAATTCGGGGTCCGTGGTATATTCCAAGACTTCGTCCTCATCATAAATGGACGTAGAGACAATAGGGTTGCCCAAACCATCTACCAATGCCTTGGCTATCGAATTGTCCGGAACCCGTATCCCCACGGTCTTCTTCTTCTTAAAATCCTTGGGCAGATTATTGTTCCCTGGTAACACAAAGGTGTACGGCCCGGGAAGGGCCCGCTTTAATATCTTAAAGGTCGGGGTGTCTATTTGCCGTACATAATCCGAGAGATTGCTTAAATCCGAACACACAAAGGACCAATTGGCCTTGGCCAGTTTCACCCCCTTTATCCTGGCAATTCTTTCCAAGGCCCTGGAGTTGGTAATGTCGCAGCCCAGACTATAAACCGTGTCCGTAGGGTAAATGACCAACCCCCCTTTCCTTAGAATATCCACGGCCCGTTGCACCTCTTTGGGGTTGGGGTTATCTTCATATAGCTTTACAAATACGGCCATTGGGCATCAGTTATTTAACTTGATAGACCCGGATGTAATCCACTTCCATTACCGCAGGAAATATAGAGTTGTCGACACCGTTTAGGCCGCCCCAAGTTCCTCCCACCGCAATGTTCATCAAAAAATAAAAGGGTTGGTTAAAGGGCCAATTCTCGGCGGTGGTGGGAGACGGTCTAATAAAATTCAGTTGAACGTTTTCGGGATCGTCTATGTAGAATTTCAAATACCTGTCCGTCCAGAGCAGCCCATAGGTATGGAATTCCTCCTCCACGGTCTCCAAACCTACCGCGCCAGAGGTAATCTGGGTTCCGTTGGTATGGTTGTTCGCCGTGCTATGGATAGAAAAATGTACGTTGTTGGGATCAAAACTTACATATTCCATGATATCGATTTCTCCACAGGCCGGCCAGCCAACGTTTTCAATGTTGGATCCCAACATCCAGAGCGCCGGCCATAACCCGTTGCCCTTATGCTCCGGCATTTTCGCCCTAATCTCTATCTTGCCATATCTAAAAGATCTTGTGCTGTTAAGTCGAGTAGACGTGTAGCCCGAGGATCCGATTCCTTCCTTTTTAGCAATAATCTTTAAGGTGCCCTCACTTACTTCAACGTTGTCTCCTTCGGTGTAATTTTGAAGTTCGTTATTGCCCCACCCATGGTCCCCAGTCTCAAATACCCAATTGTCCGTGGATAAATCAGTTGCCTCAAATTCGTCGCTCCATACAAGTTCGGCATCGTCCCAGTAATCCGGAGCAAAAACATCCTTCAACTCAGGTACGGATGCATCATCGTTATCAACATCCGGAATCTCCTGTCCCGAGGCTTCGTCCTTTCCACAACCTATTAGGAATAGGCCTACAAGGCTTACAATAAAATATTCCTTTAACATATTTTCATTAGTTTTTTGTCCCCATCCCGCATCAAGATAGCACGTCTAATTTAGCAAAACGGAGCAACAATTTTTTTACATCCCCTTTTTCAAACTGGATTTCTGCTTTTTTATCGTTGCCCGCCCCTTCAATTTTTAAGACCTTGCCCTTGCCGAATCGCGTATGGTTTACCAAGGTGCCTTCGGTCAAATTGGAATTAATAGCATTGGTATTACCTACCGGGTCGGCCAATTGGGGCTTTAGTTTCCGTAATTTCCGTAATTGATTTGAATTGGGCTTCAACGTGCTGGGGGGTTCCCCATTTACGGGTTTGGAAAGACGCAACCTGCTTTTGTCCACCGCTCCGAAAATGTCATTATCCACCAAAGGTTTAAAGCGGTAGGAACTTTCTACCGGGGTAAGGTTCTCGATATATTTTTCATCGATTTCCTCCAAAAAACGACTGGGTTCAGCATCGATCAGTTTTCCCCAGCGGTACCTATTTTGGGTATAAGTCAAATAGGCCTGCTTTTCGGCCCGGGTCAATGCCACGTAAAACAAACGCCGCTCCTCCTCCAATTCACTTCTGGTATTCATGCTCATGGCCGAGGGAAAAAGGTCTTCTTCCATCCCTACTATGTACACATAAGGGAATTCCAATCCTTTGGCCAAATGAATGGTCATGAGGGCTACGCGATCATCATCCCCTGTTTCCTTGTCCAAATCCGTGGCCAAGGCTACATCTTCCAAAAATTCCGTCAGGTCCCCTTTGGCATCCGCTAATTCCTTTTGCCCTTCCACAAAGTCCTTTATCCCGTTCAATAATTCCTCGATGTTCTCCATTCGGGCAATACCCTCCGGAGTTCCGTCTTTCTTAAATTCGAGCAAGATACCGGTTTTCTTGGCCACATGTTCCGCCAAGGTAAAGGCATCCGCACCTTCGTTCATAATCTGGAAACTTTGGATCATGGTCGTGAAATCTTCCAGTTTTCTTTTGGTCCCCGCATTGATCTTCAAATCGATCTTGTCCAAATTTTGTATGACCTCAAATATGGAACGCTGGTAATGGTTGGCCGCCACGGTCAATCGATCCAAGGTGGTTTGGCCGATTCCCCTGGCCGGAAAATTGATGATGCGCTTTAATGCCTCCTCATCCTTGGGGTTGACGATTAAGCGAAGGTAAGATAACACATCCTTGATTTCCTTCCGCTGGTAAAAGGATAATCCGCCATAAATCCTATAGGGAATGTCTTTTTTGCGCAAGGCATCCTCAATAGCACGGGATTGGCTATTGGTCCTGTAGAGCACGGCAAAATTACCATTGGGCAACTGCTCCCGCATCTTGTTCTCAAAAATGGAACTCGCTACGTACCTACCTTCTTCGGCATCGGTGGTACTACGGTGTAACTTTATAGTGGAACCTTCGTCGTTAGCGGTCCATACCACCTTTTCCAGTTGATTCTTATTCTTGGCGATAATCGAGTTTGCCGCATTAACGATGTTCTTTGTGCTCCGGTAATTCTGTTCCAAACGGTATACGGCCACCCCGTCATAGTCGCGCTGAAAGTTTAGAATATTGCTGATATTGGCCCCCCGGAAGGAATAAATACTCTGTGCATCGTCACCTACCACACAAATATTCTGATACCGGTCGGACAGGGCCTTTACGATCAAATATTGCGAATGATTGGTGTCCTGATACTCATCTACCAAAATGTAACGGAACCTATCCTGATATTTTAGCAGTACCTCGGGGTACCTGTTCAACAATTCATTGGTGCGAAGCAGAAGATCATCAAAATCCATGGCCCCTGCCTTAAAACATCGGTCCACATAATTTTGATAGATTTCACCCAACCTGGGTCGCTTGGCCATGGCATCCGCCTCTTGAAGTTCGGGGTTTTGAAAATAGGCCTTCACCGTAATGAGACTATTCTTATAGGAGGATATCCTATGTTGAATCTGTTTGTATTTGTAAATATCCTTATCAAGTCCCATTTCCTTGATAATAGCCGCAATCAAGCGCTGCGAGTCCTGGGTGTCATAAATGGTAAAATTGCTGGGATAGCCCAATTTATCTCCATCAAAACGCAACAATCTCGCAAATACGGAGTGGAAGGTACCCATCCAAAGATTCTTGGCTTCGGAACTGCCCACGATCTGGGCAATCCGTTTTTTCATTTCTCGGGCGGCCTTGTTAGTAAAGGTAAGGGCCAGAATGTTGAACGCATCCACCCCCTGCTCCATCAAATGCGCTATACGATAGGTAAGCACCCGAGTCTTTCCCGATCCCGCCCCGGCAATGACCATAAGCGGTCCATCCTTATGTAATACAGGAGCTTTCTGGGCTTCATTCAGTTCTTCCAAAAACGTATTCAAACCTTGATATTTAATTGGTGAATTTAGCCATAAATACCCTCATCCTAAAATGATCTTTGCTGGATTTATAAACAACGGAACGCGATGCTCTCCCTTTTTTGAATATATTTAAACATTGGATAATCCCAATTGAAAACCTGGGAAACTCGCTACTTTTGTTTTCCTTGTTAATTGATTATAGGTATTTTCGACCCAGGTATTTTAATTGACGAAAGTGGCCGGTTATCAGGTGCTAGGGCTTTGACGAAATGCGCCTGGACTATTTGAACGACTAGGACATAAAATCGCATTGGATATGGGTTCCGTATCGGATTTTTTTTACTCCATCCCATGGTGGGCATGGCTGTTGATCGCTTTAGGCCTTGTGGCCATTCGGGATATATTTTTGCAAAGGTCCCATACCATTACCCATAATTATCCCATCGTGGGCCATTTACGATATTGGCTGGAAAGCATAGGCCCCGAGATGCGCCAGTACTTCGTGGCCAATAACCGGGAGGAATTGCCCTTTAACCGAATTGAACGCGGGTGGATCTATGCATCGGCCAAGAAAGAGAACAATTACGAGGGTTTCGGAACGGACCGGGATATTTATGCCCATCAGCATATTTTCATCAAGAATCAGTTGATGGCCTTCAAAGTTTCCGAAGGACACCCCAATACCATAGATGCCAGTTTTTTGCCCTGTGCCAAGGTCATGGGTGCGTTTAACCAACGGAAAAAGCCCTACCGTCCTGCTTCGGTAATCAATGTGTCGGCCATGAGTTTTGGTTCACTCTCCGCCGCTGCCGTGGAAGCGATGAACAAAGGGGTCGCAAAAAGTGGAGCCTATCACAATACCGGGGAAGGCGGCCTCTCCCCTTACCACAAGCATGGCGGGGACGTTGTTTTCCATTTTGGTACGGGGTACTTTGGAGTCCGTGACGAGCAAGGTAGTTTTTCATTGGACAAATTGGTGTCCTTGACCGCCAAAAATCCTGCTATCAAAGCCATTGAAATAAAGCTTTCACAAGGAGCCAAACCTGGGAAGGGCGGCGTACTCCCGGCGGCCAAAATCAGTAAAGAAATTGCGGAAATACGGGGGGTCCAAATGGGGAAGGACGTACTTTCGCCGGCGACACATTCCGCCTTTGGCTCTATTCCGGAATTGCTGGGACTGATAGAAGATATCGCAGAAGGTACGGGGCTTCCCGTGGGTATAAAGGGAGCCATTGGAAAATTGGATCAGTGGAAGGAACTGGCCGATTTGATGAAGCAAACGGGAAAGGGACCCGATTTTATTACCGTAGACGGTGGCGAGGGCGGTACAGGTGCGGCCCCACCCAGTTTTGCGGACCATGTCTCCTTACCTTGGGTATACGGCTTTTCCAGTTTATACAAGGTATTTCAGGAACACGGGCTAACAGAACGAATCGTTTTTATCGGAAGTGGAAAACTGGGTTTCCCCGCGAAGGCGGCCATGGCCTTTGCCATGGGAATCGATTGCATAAACGTGGCTCGGGAAGCCATGATGAGCATCGGTTGCATTCAAGCGCAAGTCTGCCACACCAATCGATGTCCAGCGGGTGTGGCCACTCAAAACAAGTGGTTGCAACGCGGTATTAGTGTCCCACTCAAATCGGACAGGTTGGCGCAATACTTTAAGACCTTTCGCAAGGAATTTTTGGAAATTACCCATGCTGCAGGCTATGAACACCCTTGTCAATTCACCATGGAAGACATCCATGTAAACGTGGATGATGACTATTTGCACAGCGATTTGAAATCCACTTATGGTTATGATAAGACACCGGTGCCCTTTGGAGGTATGCAAGAATTCGTGGATTGCGATTATTTAGGGGGAAACGCATTTTCAGAAAATCAATGAATACCCTACTTTTGCGGTTGTTAGCTAAACCCAAACCGTCTATGATGCGATTATTACTTTCCCTTTTGTTTATTTCCGTTTCCCTGTCCACGTTGTCCGCACAACGTAAGAGCGACCTTATTGCGGAAATCGCGGATCTTAAATCAGAAATGGATTCCTTAAAAAACGAACTTTTTACGGCAAAAAAGATTGAAAAGGCCAGTGTGGTAAAAGCCGATGCCTTGGAAACACAGGTAAGCGAATTGCAGGATGCCAATGCCACCTTGCTTACCAATCTTAATAATTTCGCCAAGGTCTCCAATAAAAATTCGGATATTGCCAATAGTGCCATGGCCAGTCTTCAGGCCAAGGAGGCCCAGCTAAAGTCCATGAAGGACGCTATTGCAAAACACGATTCCACCGCCATTGTGGTACTTACCAATGCCAAGCAAACTTTGGGGGAAAATGCCAAAATAGCGGTATCCAATGGAACGGTGATCATATCCTCCGGACTATCGGCATTATTTGGTTCGGATACGGGAAGTGACCTGACCGAAGCGGGGAAGGCCTGGATAGGAAAAATTGCGTCCATCTTAAATGTGAATCCGGAGATAGCCCTTACGGTTGAAGGATTAAGTATGACCGGAGATCTTGACCTCCCGGGGAAACAAGCGGCCACCATCGCTACGGTCTTGCAAAAGGATTTTGCCATTGCCCCGGAACGCCTCAATTCCCTGGGCAAGGATGGTAATTTGAAGGAAGGTATCAACTTAAGGTTGCATCCAAGTTATGAAGCCTTCTACCTTATGGTTCGGGAGCAAATGAAAAGTACCAAGTAGCAAAAGACTATACCTAAAATGACTGTATACTTTTTATGGGATTCATACGTTTTAAAGCAGTAACCAACAAAACAGACCCATGACCGGAGATGCCATTTTTCAGTTGTTCGCTTATTTACTTCCAGCCGTTGTAACCGGAGCAGTGGCCTTTTATTTCTTTAGACTGCATACCAATAATGAAGAGGGAAGACGCCGCTTTTTGCTCCATAAGGATTCCCAAAAAAATACACTACCTATCCGCTTACAGGCTTATGAGCGAATGGCACTTTTTTTAGAACGCATCTCCATACCCAGCCTAGTCGTGCGGGTTTCCCCAAAGTCTGCGGACAAAAATGAATATGAAGCCCTGCTTATCCAGAACATTGAAAAGGAATTTGACCATAACCTTTCGCAGCAAATCTACATGACCGATGAATGTTGGAACATTATCAAAGCGGCCAAAAGTGCTACGGTCCAGATTATCCGAAAAGCCGCTCTAAGCGATACCGACTCCTCCGATAAACTTCGCGAAGACATATTAAATCAGACCATGGACAAGCAATCCCCATCTGCCACGGCCCTCTCTTATGTTAAAAGGGAAATCGGGGAGCTTTGGTAGTCGGATATCACTCTTGCCGAGCTAGGTTCCGGCCATCGCAAATCCATTACATTCCGCTATTCTAAATCCGGTTCTATTGGGTTGAGCTCTAAATTCTTGTGCTTGGCAAAATCATAACCACTTTCCCACCATTTGGTCATCTTTTCCTTATTGAAGATCAGGGAATTGGTGGTCAATACTGTGGGAGTGTAGTAGAAATTTATGATGGCATCATTATGGTTGGCCACAAATTTCCCAATACGGATGTTCTGGCGTTCGATACGATCCAACATAAAGGAAAACATATTGGTTAATAAGGCAAAAGGGTTCTTGGACGGCAATCGATTCAAATGGGTTACTTCGGTCTGCAATATGATGGCATCGATTTCTGTGGCTCCCCTTTTTATGGCCTCTTCCAAAGGTACCATATTCCCAATGCCCCCATCCGCATATTCGCATCCATTCTTGCGCATCAAGGTCATAAAAGGCGTATAGTTACAGGAAATCCAGATCCATTCGCAAAAATCATCATAATTGAAATCCGAAATACTTTTGTACTCTACCTGGTTCAAGGATAAATTAGAGACCGTAACAATAATTTCCTTCGGACCTTTTTGCAGGGATTCAAATTCCTTGACCGTCAACGTATCTCGGATCAATTGTAAAAGGCTATGGCTCTCCCCAAAAGTTTTACTACCGTTGTAAAAGTTCTTGAATACATTCCAGTGATTTATGGCGATAGTATCCATACCATGTTTTTGTTGTATCAGGAATGGGCAGTTACTAAAAATGCTATCCTGATTCACCGATGTATACACCCCTTTGATCTTGTCGATTTTTTGGAGTGCCAGATGGGAAATTAGCAAGCTTCCCGTGGAGGTACCTAGAAACAGGTCATATTCATATTTCAATTCCTGCAAGAGGTATTGGGCCACACCACCGCCAAAAGCTCCCTTACTACCTCCCCCGGAAATTACCAATGCCCTCATCTCAATTTACTTTACTTTCTATATAACGGCGTTCATTGGGCTTTAGTTTGCCCAATAGTGCCACAAGACGCTCCTTGTACACATCGTCCTCAAGCAATTCCACCATTAAATTTCTGGAGAATTTCCGGAACTGCCAGGAATGATGTGTGGTGGCCTGGGCCAAGTTCATCAAATTATTATCCGTAAATCCAAAAACATCCCTAAGGTATTGAAAAGCCGCCTGGCGTACTTCATACGAATACATTGGGTCCGTGTAGCCGCTTAATTCATCAAAATACAACTTGGTGTTTACCGCTTCATATGGTTCCGTTAAAATGGCCAAGGTCAACCAAAGCAACCGTACGTTCTTGTTGGGAAGCCCAGTTACGCCTTTGGTCCTTTCCAAATATTGGTTCCGCTTTTCAGGGAAGGCTGTCCACAATTTGAATAAGGCATTCTCTTGGGTAATATAGCTCTCGTCATCTAAAAAGGACTCTGATTTTTCACGGGGAAGGTCCCTAATGTCCTCAATATTTAGGAGCAAGGCTTGTCGCAATTTTAAGTCGTCCGAGTCCAAGATTCCTGCGATTATTTTCCGGGGCAGCCATTGGAGAAAGTTTTGTAGTAGATATTCCTTTAGTTCCTGGGTGTTGGTCGCATTCCAATACCTGGCGAAATCGATTTTTCCCTTATCCATTTCCCTGGTTTGTTCCAATAATGAAAACAGGGATTTTAGGGATGCCGATTTATCGGCCAACTTCTCTTCTGCCATCTTAAGTGGCATTCCTGTATTTTCTAACCACAAGTTTACAAAACCCGATAGGTCGGTTCCACTGGACGCTTCCATTTCCCTAATAAAATCGGACACGGTCACCTGGGCAAAAGCATACTTCTCCAAATAATTTCGGATTCCCGTTCTAAATGCGGCATCGCCGATTTGTTCTCGGAGCATGAAAAGGGCCCACGCACCTTTCTCATAAAAAGTAAGGCTCCCCGACCGAGGGTTTAAAAGGCTCTGCCCTAGGCCATTGTCAATTGCATTCTGTAATGCCCGCAAGGTACCATACAGTTTCCAGTAAAAGTGTTCTTCCCCATAAATCTCTTTTTCGGCCAAATAAGCATAGTAGGTGGCGAATCCTTCATGCAGCCAATGATGTTCCCCACTTTTTTCCGTGACTAGGTTCCCAAACCATTGGTGGGCCAATTCATGGGCATTTACGTTTACATAACTCTTATCCACAAAGGCTATGGAATCGACCACATAACCATCCGAGAAAATGGTGCAACCCGTGTTCTCCATCCCTGCATACAGAAAATCATGGACGGGAAGCTGTTTGTAGTTCTGCCAGGGATATTCCACGCCAATTTCCTTTTCCAAAAAATCGAATATTTGCTTGGTATGGCGATAGGTAGGTTCTTTGCGAACACTATCCTTCGGATAAAAATAATTTTCAATTGTGGTGCCATTTTCAGAAGTCAATTCCTGCTTATCGTAGTGGCCAATAGCCAAGGCCAAAAGGTAACTGCTCATAGGCTCTTTCATGTCAAAAAACCATGTTTTCACGGAATCCGTCTGCTGGACATTGACGAGTTTACCATTGGCAATTACTTCATAATTCCTATCAAAGGTCACGCTGATATCAAATTCTATCTTCTCCGTCATATCATCAAAACTGGGAAGCCAATGGCTTGTATACTTCCCTTGACCTTGGGTCCAAATTTGATCGTTGTCCTGTAGGGCGTCGTTCCAATTCACAAAATACATCGTTTGCCGGGGCCTTGCCGTATATTCCATTTCCAATTCATAGGACCTCCCTTTGCGAAACTCATCCCTAATGGAAATAAATTCTCCAGAGTTGAAGTGTTTCACCTTTTTTTGGTCTAGCAGAACTGTTATGAATTCCATTTGCCTGGCATCCAAAAAAATGGAGTCCACATCTTGTAGTACATCAAATTCATAAGTCACCGAACCTTTAAGCGTTTGCTCTAGCGCATTGGGTATTACCGAAACATTGGCCCGAATACAGTCGATTTTGTCCTGCTCTTGTGCCTGCAAACAAACACCAAACCAAAGGAAATAAAATGTGAGGAGAAATCTCATAGACATGCCACAACAAAACTTGAACCAAATTTAGCATTTTAGTTTATTGCAGTTCCACAACACTTGCCCTATTTTAGTTCCATGAACACCCCTATGATGCAGACTCCGATTACCTATCTTAAAGGTGTTGGGCCCAATCGGGCGGAAACCTTGCAATCGGAATTGGGCATAGCCACCTATCAGGATTTGATCAATTTATTTCCCCATCGATACATCGATAGGACCCATTTTTATAAGATTAACCAATTGCAGCGCAGTAGCGCGGATGTGCAGATCATTGGCAAAATTGTCCATGTAAAAACGGTGGAGCAAAAAAGGGGGAAACGTCTGGTAGCGACCTTTATTGATGAAACCGGTGAAATGGAACTGGTCTGGTTCAGGAGCCAGAAGTGGATACGGGAAAATCTTAAAATCAACATCCCTTACGTGGTTTTTGGAAGATGCAATTGGTACAATGGCAAATTCTCCATGCCCCATCCGGATATGGAGGTCTTGGCCAATTATAAAAAGGGATTAAAACCAGCAATGCAGCCCGTCTACCCATCTACGGAAAAACTCTCGAACAAGGGCATCACCAACCGAGTCATTCATAAAATGATGCAGCAATTGTTTATGGAAACCAAGGGTCGATTTTCGGAAACCCTTCCCGATCAACTAATTTTTGAACTACAATTACTTTCAAAAAGCGATTCCTTGTTCCATATGCATTTTCCAAAAAACCAGGAAGTTTTGGCCAAAGCCCAGTTCCGCTTAAAGTTCGAGGAGCTTTTTTATATACAACTACAACTTATTTCCAAGAAATTATTGCGCAAGCAGAAAATAAAGGGATTCCGTTTTGATCAGGTGGGGGAACGCTTCAATACCTTCTACAAAGATCATCTACCCTTTGAATTGACCAATGCCCAAAAAAAGGTAATCAAAGAGATTCGGGCGGACTTGGGAAGCAATGCCCAAATGAATCGACTTCTACAAGGCGACGTAGGTTCGGGAAAGACCATAGTGGCCCTTATGATCATGCTCTTGGCCATAGACAATGGTTTCCAGGCCTGTTTGATGGCCCCAACCGAAATTCTGGCTCAGCAACATTACCAAGGTGTCAAGGAATTGTTAGATGGCACGGGCGTTTCGTGTGAATTATTAACGGGGTCGGTGAAAAAATCGGTTCGCAAACCCATACATGAGCAATTGGAAAGTGGCGAACTGCATATCCTTATCGGCACCCATGCCGTATTAGAGGATAAGGTACGGTTTAAAAACTTGGGTCTGGCCATTGTGGATGAACAGCATCGTTTCGGTGTGGCCCAGCGCAGTAAGCTTTGGCATAAAAATGAAATTCCGCCCCATGTTCTGGTGATGACGGCCACTCCTATCCCCCGAACCCTGGCCATGAGCCTATACGGCGATTTGGATATTTCGGTCATTGATGAACTTCCTCCAGGAAGGAAACCCATAAAGACCGTTCATCGCTATGATTCTAATCGTCTGAAGGTGTTCCATTTTATTCGAGATGAGATTAAGAAAGGAAGACAAGTCTATGTGGTGTATCCTTTGATCCAGGAATCGGAAGCCCTGGATTATAAGGATTTAATGGATGGATACGAAAGTCTAGTACGGGACTTTCCCCTACCCGACTATCAAATCTCTATTGTTCATGGGAAGATGAAACCGACGGACAAGGATTATGAAATGGAACGTTTTGTAAAGGGAGAGACACAAATTATGGTGGCTACTACGGTCATTGAAGTCGGGGTAAACGTACCCAATGCCTCGGTCATGATCATTGAAAGTGCGGAACGTTTTGGGCTTTCCCAATTGCATCAACTGCGAGGTAGGGTCGGCCGCGGGGCCGATCAAAGTTATTGTATCTTAATGACAGGGCATCAGCTTACCCAAGAGGCCCGAACACGAATGGACACCATGGTCCATACCAATGATGGTTTTGAAATTGCGGAGGTAGACCTAAAACTTCGAGGTCCGGGGGACTTAATGGGTACGCAGCAGAGTGGCATTCTAAACTTAAAAATTGCGGATATCGTAAAGGATAATACCATTTTGAAAACCGCACGTCACTATGCGATCCAATTGCTAAAAAACGACCCTAATCTGGAACATTTGGACAACAGGGTAGTTCGCCATACCTATGGCCAACTGATGAAACACAAGAACATCTGGACCCATATTAGCTGATACAAAAAAGGCCCGACCATCGCCGGACCTTTTCTTTCACGCAATTCGTTTTTTAATTGATTCCTTCCCCATTCTCAAGTTTGGTCATGTTGGTGGCAATGGTCGTCTTATTTATGGCGTCGGGGGCTCTACCCGCTGCTATTTTTAAATGCTTGAGTGCCGTTTTGTAATTGCCAACGGCCGAATAACCTCTGGCCAATCCATAATCAACGGGCCAAGTTCCTTTGTTTTTTTTGGCATTCATCTTAAATACGTCGAGCGCCTTTTCTTTTTTACCTTCGGCAATAAGTTGCCTACCATAGCCATGTATCTCAAAAACGTTGGCCATTTCCAGGGCTTCGTCCATGAGCGCCTCCGCCTCTGTAGTTTTGCCCTGTTTCGATAAAATCTGGGATTTTATGTTCAGATTATTATAGGTCTTTTCACTAAAAAACTGACCTGCTATGGCGGCATCGATCCAACCTAGGGCTTCGTCCAGGTCTCCGTCATTGTTAAGGGCGAAATTGGCCGCCTGCTCCCAAGTTTGTCGGTTAAAACCAGGTACGTCCTGCAATTTCTGCCGAATGTCCGCCAAAACTATTTCGGAAACGTTCACTTCAATCTTAAAGGGAATTTGCTTTTTCTCCCAATTTAGGGCCAACACGGCAGAATGGGCATCCACTTGATCAAAAGCGAAAGTGAGTTGTTCCACATGGGGAATTTCCTGGGTCTGTACATCCACCCGCAAAGCATCCTCGGAAGGTTCGTAAAAATAACTCCCCCAAGCCCCATGGTTCTTTGAGAAAATGATGGAAGCCGCGCCATCTTCCTCCACCACCATATGGAGACCATATTTTCCAGCGGCCAAATCTTGGCCCTCTATTTTAACGTCATCGCTAAATTTGATGACCGTATTTTCATTGGCTCCCGCTCTCCAGGGAGATTCCTTGGCAGTTCCAAATCCCAAATTGTTCATACCATAAGGCACCAGGTTTCCCCAAATTTCCCTATCGTTTACACTAGGCCTTGAATAAATTACCGTGATGTCCGTGATGCCTATCCGCTGCGAAACTTTGGCCATTTGACTACCCCTGGGCAGGTCCAGTTGGCCGTTGACCTGTGGAATTGTAAATACCACCCCTAAAAGTAGGAGCAGCAGGCTTTTTTTGTGATTTTTTTTCATGAGTTCGTTTTTTGATTAATTAGTCGCTTACGTTGTTCATGTTACAAGGTATTTATCCCAGAAGCTCGAAATCGTTACCATTGTGTTAAATTTTGAATTGGGATGTTAAACACAGGGCGGATAAGGATAAGATTGAGGGTGTCGATTGGGTATTCGCGGCTTTGGACATCGTAATTTTCCAGGGCAATAATTTCCTATAACCAGCCCATTTCATAGATTTGCATGCTTTAATGGAGAGAACTTTATGAGTGCAAAAAAAACATTATTTGACAAGGTTTGGGATTCCCACGTGGTTCAGCACATAGAAAACGGTCCCGATGTTTTGTTTATCGACAGGCACATGGTTCACGAAGTGACCAGTCCGGTGGCCTTTTTGGGGATAAAAAATAGGGGCATCAAAGTAATGCATCCGGAGAAGACCTTTGCCACGGCCGATCATAACACCCCTACCATCAATCAGCATCTGCCGGTAAAGGACCCCTTATCCGCCAACCAATTGAAGGCATTGGAGGAAAATGCGAGGACACATGGCATTTCCTATTGGGGATTGGGACATGAGAAGAACGGTATCGTCCACGTAGTTGGACCGGAATACGGTATTACCTTACCCGGGGCCACTATTGTATGCGGCGATTCCCATACCTCCACCCACGGTGCTTTCGGTGCCATTGCCTTTGGTATTGGTACTTCAGAAGTGGAGATGGTATTGGCCACACAATGCATTATGCAGACCAAGCCCAAAAGTATGCGTATCAATATAGAGGGGACGCTGAACCAGGCGGTAACCCCGAAAGATGTAGCCTTGTACATTATTTCGCAACTTACTACCTCCGGTGCCACCGGCTACTTTGTGGAATATGCGGGAGAGGTATTCCGCAATATGAGTATGGAAGGTCGTATGACGGTCTGCAACCTAAGTATTGAAATGGGCGCTCGTGGTGGTATGATCGCACCGGACCAACGAACATTCGATTATGTAAAGGGTAGGGAGTTTGCCCCAAAAGGAGCTGATTGGGACAAGGCCATGGCCTATTGGAAAACCTTGCCTACGGATGAAGGGGCGGAATTTGACAAGGAAGTCACCTTCGATGCGGCGAATATAGAACCCATGATCACCTATGGCACAAATCCTGGAATGGGTATTGGAATTTCGAACGGCATTCCCAATGCCGAGTCGGTTGAGGGCGGAGTGGCCACCTATAAAAAATCGCTGCAATACATGGATTTTAAGGAAGGGGACAATATGATGGGCAAACCTATCGATTATGTCTTCCTGGGTAGCTGTACCAATGGTCGTATCGAGGATTTCAGGGCGTTCGCCTCTATCATAAAAGGCAGGAAAAAGGCGGATAACGTAACAGCATGGTTGGTCCCCGGTTCCCATAAGGTAGAGACGGCCATTAAGGAAGAAGGAATTTTGGATATTTTGAACGAGGCCGGGTTCGAATTGCGCGAACCTGGATGTTCCGCTTGCCTGGCCATGAACGAAGATAAGATTCCGGCGGGAAAATATGCCGTAAGCACCTCGAATCGGAATTTTGAGGGAAGACAGGGACCAGGTGCCAGAACCCTTTTGGCCAGTCCCTTAGTAGCAGCTGCCGCGGCAGTTACTGGAAAAGTGACCGATCCACGGGAATTGATGGAATTGGAAAATGCCTAGCACCCTAAGCCCAACTTTGAGCAATAAATAGTAGAAAAAAATATAATCCGCGTACATCAAAAAGTGTAACGCGCATAGCAACAGAAAAATGGCATACGATAAATTTAATGTACTTACGTCTTCGGCCGTACCACTACCCATAGAAAACGTGGATACCGACCAGATCATTCCGGCCCGATTTCTTAAGGCCACTGAGCGCAAGGGATTTGGGGACAACTTATTTCGGGATTGGCGTTACAATTCCGACAACAGCCCCAAAAAAGATTTCATATTGAACAATCCCATTTACAGTGGACAGATTTTGGTGGGAGGAAAGAATTTTGGATCGGGTTCTTCCCGGGAGCATGCCGCATGGGCCATCTATGACTATGGCTTCCGTTGCGTAGTCTCTAGCTTTTTTGCCGATATCTTTCGCAATAACTGTCTTAATATTGGGGTCTTGCCCGTGCGGGTAAGTCCTGAATTCCTGGAAAAGATATTTCGTGCCATTGAAGCCGATCCCAATGCCCAAATAGAGGTGAATCTTCCGGATCAGACCATAACGATCCTAGCAACTGGTGAAAACGAAAGTTTTGATATTAATGCCTACAAAAAGGCCAATATGCTCAATGGCTTCGATGATATCGATTACTTATTGAACATTAAAAAGGAGATTCAGGAATTCGCAGCCCATAGGCCGCTATAAAAAGGGTTTAACAAAACCGTACCTTGATATAGGATTCAAATTAAGGGCGTATGGCCATCAGTACCCAATCGAATAAATCAAAATAAGTTACCTACCAGGACGGAAATACGAAGAAAAATGGGGAAGAGAAAACTGGAAATAATGGACACTACCCTACGGGACGGGGAACAAACCTCCGGGGTGTCCTTTTCAGCATCGGAAAAATTGACCTTGGCCAAACTATTGTTGGATGAACTTAAGGTCGACCGTATTGAGGTGGCTTCGGCACGAGTGTCCAAAGGGGAATTGGAAGCGGTGCAGCAGATTACGCAATGGGCGGCCGAAACCAATTATTTGGATTGTATCGAGGTACTTACTTTTGTGGATGGCGGTATTTCCCTAAAATGGATGGAAGAAGCCGGGGCTCAAGTGCAGAATTTATTGACGAAGGGATCCCTCAACCACCTGACCCATCAACTAAAGAAAACGCCAGAGCAGCATTTTTCTGATATTGCCACCGTTTTCGATTTGGCCCAAAAGCAAGGGGTAAGCACCAACGTTTATTTGGAAGATTGGAGCAATGGGATGCGAAATTCCAAAGACTATGTCTTTGATTACCTCGATTTTTTGGCGACGCAGCCCCTAAAAAAACTTTTGCTTCCGGATACTTTGGGTATCCTGACCCATACCGAAACTTTCGATTATCTGTCGGAAATCTTGGAGCGTTATCCCAATTTCCATGTCGATTTTCATGGTCACAACGATTATGACCTAAGTGTGGCCAACATCATGGAAGCCATTAAGGCGGGGTGTCATGGCCTGCATCTCACGGTAAATGGAATGGGAGAACGAGCCGGCAATGCCCCTATGGCCAGTGCCGTGGCCGTAATCAACGATTTCTTGCCCGAGGTGGAAATCTCGATCAACGAATCCTCCTTATTCAAGGTGAGCAAATTGGTGTCCGCATTTACCGGCTTTGGAATTCCTGCCAATAAGCCCATAGTTGGTGATAATGTTTTTACGCAAACCGCTGGAATACATGCGGATGGGGACTCCAAAAACAATTTGTACTTCAACGACATCCTACCCGAACGTTTTGGAAGAAAACGAAAATACGCCTTAGGGAAAACCTCAGGAAAGGCCAATATTCAAAGAAACCTTCAGGAATTGGGGCTTACCCTCAATGATCAGGAATTGAAGAAGGTTACGGCGCGCATTATAGAATTGGGCGATAAAAAAGAGAAGGTGACCAAGGATGATCTTCCTTACATCATCTCCGATGTTTTGGACAGCGATACTTTCCAACAAAAGGTTTTCGTTAAGTCGTACGTACTCACCCATTCCAAAGGGCTAAAACCCTCCACAACGGTCTCCGTGGAACTCAATGGAAAAACTTTTGAGGAAAACGCGCAAGGAGATGGTCAATTCGATGCGTTTATGAACGCCTTGAGGAAGGTATACCATTCTGAAAAAATCGAACTGCCCAAATTGGTGGATTATGCGGTACGTATACCACCGGGTAGTAATTCGGATGCCCTTTGTGAAACGATCATTACCTGGCGGGACGAGCGCACCGATTTTACCACTAGGGGTCTGGATTCCGATCAGACCGTTTCGGCCATTAAGGCTACCGAAAAAATGCTTAACATCATTTGATTTAAACCAATACAAACACTGTATGAAACTAGACATTGCCCTTTTGGCCGGGGATGGTATCGGCCCGGAAGTAATAGATCAAGCCGTAAAGGTATGTGATGCCATAGCCGGCAAATATGGCCATGATATCCATTGGATCCCGGCACTCACAGGGGCCACGGCCATAGATGCCGTTGGGGAACCCTACCCGGACGAAACTCATGAAATCTGTGCCAATGCCGATGCCATTTTGTTCGGCGCCATTGGCCATCCCAAATTTGACAATGATCCCACGGCCAAGGTGCGACCGGAACAAGGGCTATTGAAAATGCGTCAAAAATTGGGTCTTTTTGCCAATGTTAGACCCACTTTTACCTTTCCTTCCCTAATTGACAAATCACCTTTGAAGCGGGACCGGATCGAAGGTACCGATTTGATCATTTTACGGGAACTTACCGGTGGGGTATATTTTGGGGAGCGCGGGCGAAAGGACAATGGAGATACCGCTTTCGATACCATGACCTATCAAAGGTTTGAGATTCAGCGTTTGGCCAAAAAGGGTTTTGAAATGGCCATGAAACGCTCCAAAAAATTATGTTGTGTGGACAAGGCCAATGTTCTGGAAGCCTCCCGTTTATGGCGAGAGACCGTACAAGCCATGGAAAAGGACTATCCTGAAGTTAGCGTTTCTTATGAATTTGTGGATGCCGTAGCTATGCGACTGATCCAATGGCCAAAGGACTATGACGTCATTATTACTGCCAATCTTTTCGGTGATATTCTAACGGATGAGGCTTCGGTAATTTCAGGTTCTATGGGATTAATGCCCTCTTCTTCCATAGGAAGCGACGTTTCCCTGTACGAACCTATCCATGGTTCTTACCCCCAGGCGGCGGGACAGGATATCGCCAATCCATTGGCAACCGTACTCTCGGCGGCCATGCTCTTTGAGGATTTGGATTTAAATGACGAAGCCAAAGCCATTCGCGATGTGGTCAATAAATCTTTGGCCGAAGGCATCGTGACCGAGGATCTGGCAGACGGCGGAAAGTCCTTTAGGACCAGTGAGGTCGGTGACTGGTTGGCCGAACACGTTTAGTTTTCCGTATCACGCCCAATAAAAACAAAGAACCCATAGCATCTTTGAACGCTATGGGTTCTTTATTTGTAAGTTTTGGGTCAAGGGTGATAAGCCCATTTTTTGTGCCGCTTGGCTTTTTGATACCGGTGTATCAAAATACCTAAGGCAATACCCACCCCAATAGCGGCCAGAATCGCACCTACCAACCCTGCATAGACAATTCCATAGCCATAGGCAATAGGTAATCCTGCAAAATAGGCCCCAGAGGCATTCCCCATATTAAAGGCACTTTGATTCATTGATGATCCCAGCATTTCGGACCCTTTGGACGCATTGATTATCGCCATTTGAATCGGCGTGGCCACGGTAAACGAGGCCGTGCCTATCAAAAATGTCATGGTCAATATAGCATAGGGATTCGCTGCTACCAGGGCATTGATCAATAACAATACTACAATAAGGGATAGGCTTACCGCCACGGCCTTTAAAGGTAGAAACCATTCGGCCAGTTTCGCCCCAATAAAATTGCCGACTACCATGCCCAATCCGGCGAGGATCATGGCATACCCGATCATATAATCCGCCAAACCTGCGACCTCGGTAATTAAAGGGGCGATATAACTGTACCAGGCAAAAAACCCGCCCGTTCCTATGGTTGTCAGTAGAATCAGGGCCCATAATTCCGGGTTTTTTAGACCTTGATTCCCATCCGATTGTTGAGTGTTAGGCAATTGCGGTAATTTAGGCATCCAAAAATAGATACTGGCCATGGTCAATAGACCTACAATCCCTACCATGTAGAAAGAGGCACTCCAATCGTAATGATGCCCTATATAGGTGCCTACCGGCACTCCGATGACATTGGCAAAGGTAAGACCGGAAAACATTACCGCGATAGCTTGGGCAATCTTACCCATTCTTGCCAATCTTCCCGCGACTACGGCGCCAATGCCAAAGAAAGCCCCATGAGGCAGCCCGGATAAAAATCGAGTTGTCAAAAGGGTGGCATAGTTCCCGGACAAACCGGACAAGCTATTGAAGAGCGTAAACCAAGCCATTAAAAGTAGTAAGGTCCTTCGGGAATCCATTTTACCACTAATCTTGGTAAACAGGGGCGCCCCAATGACCACGCCCAAGGCATAGGCGGCAATCGCATGTCCCGCTTGGGGAATGGAAATACTAAGGCCCTGGGCCACATCGGGCAAAATACCCATGATTACAAATTCCGTTAATCCGATACCAAAACCTCCTATGGCCAAGGCAATCAGCGCTTTTTTATTTGAAGTATTCGTTTCCATATCAACAATTTTGTATTTCAATTCAATCTGTCAGGCGGTGTTTTAAACTTTATCACGCCGGACTTCATTCTTTTTCAAGTACAAAATTATTTCAAGAAATAACGGGGATGTTATACGTTCTTATCGCATTTATATGCTCCATTAACCGTAATTCACACAAATATTGATACTACAAGGTAATTTTTGACGCATCATTGCCTCATAAAGTTTTTCTATAAAAGAATCGAATCCCTAATATGACGGAATGAAAAAGTTAGCTGGTATTAATAAGTCGCCAACATCCATATTGGCAAAGCTTATCGTTCACAGTTTTGGGACACGACCTCAGCTTCTGAACAACCTACCGCATTGTTCCCAAAAAAGGCATCTTTTCCACTAGCCATGTGATTACATACTAATAAAATAGAACATTCCGATAAAAGATTGTTACGACTAAAGGTAATAGTATTAGCCACCGAGGCAACATTTTGGATTCCATCAATATTCGTTAGTACTGGATTTTCCGATATGGAAATATTCTGCACCACCGAATTAATTTGCTCCAAGCCGTTCAAGCTAGATAAGAAAGTATTTCCTTTAATGTTTATTTCGGATACTTGACTCAATTTATTAAGGCCATTAAAGTTTTGAAGGGCACTATTGTTGACAAAACGTAGCGTATTTTTAATATGATTTAGGGCCCTAAATCCAGATAAATCATTCAATGCTGCACAAGCTGTAATGTCAAAAGAGCCTCCAATAATTTTCAATTTAGAAAAACCGTTAATTGTGTTCAGTCCATTATTGGAAACTACCCCCAAAGAGGAGTCCGTTGCTTCCAAGGCTTGGAATCCGCTAATAGTTTTCAAAAAGTGATTTTGAATTATTAGAATTTGACCAACGATTTGGAGTGAATTAAATCCTTGGATATCTTCTAAGGATTCATTTTCCAAGATACTTATTCCATTTGTTACAGTATGCAAACTGGAAAAACTATTTAAATCGGCTAAACTTGGATTCTGCCTAATTAGTAAAGTTCCTCCCACTTCTTCCAGGGTATTTAACCCTGATAAACTTTGAAGTTTTTTTGCACGATCAATTACCAAGTCGCCTCCAACTTTTCTCAAATTATTTAGTGCATCGAGATTTTCTAATAAGCCAAAAGTGATTGAAAAACTTCCGTCAATATTTTGTAAGGATTTAAATGCATCGATTGAGTTTAACTCAGCACCCCCAAAGTTGAAATCTCCATTAATTTCTATGAGGCTGTTAAATCCCGAGATACTATCTATACCATTTATGAAAGCCCTTTTCAAACTTTGTACCTTATTAAAACCAGAAATAGAAGACACTAAATTCTGAGTTATATACAGTTCACCATTTAAAGTACTTAAACTGTCAAAAAAAGGTATTCTTTTGAGATTTAAATTTTCATAAAAGCTTAAGGATTCACCTCTTATCTCTTCTATTTTTTCAAACCCCGTAACTTCAATAAGACTACGATTTGCATAAATGGTTAGACTTCCGTCAATACGCTTGGCCCTTGAAAATGCCACTACGCTTTCTAAATTAACGTTATCATGAATTTCTAAATTACCTCCTATTTCTAATTCTCCAGATAAGCCATTTATTGAAAGTAAGTTGCTATTTCTACTAAATAGCATATCTCCTCCTACAGTATTCAGGTTTTTAAACCCCCCAATAGCAACAAGGTCGAAGTTATTTTTAAAAATGAGCGAACCTCCTATAGATATTAAGTTTTCAAATCCATCAAAACTCTCTAACCCTTGATTGTTATCGATTATAAAATCGCCTCCTATCGAGGTCAAACCATTTAGGATACTTGAATCAACCTTGGAAGCCCCTTTAATAATCAGATTCCCTCCAATTGACCCTATGTTGCCCAATGCTGTTATATTTGTATCATTGTTGCTAATTATAAAAGCTAAATCGCCGCCAATCGTCGTTAGGTTTTCAAATCCGATTAAATCAGTACCCCATCCTCCTCCAGAAATAGATACATTCCCCCTCACAACTTTCAAATTGGAGAGGTCTGCAGTAGAGCTTACATTGTTTATACCAAAACTTATAACTAAATCGCCATCAATCTGAATACAGTTTCGGTACAAACTAGCATATTCATTAAGCAATTCGGCTGAAGTTATTCTTACTTCTCCTTCAGGGCAAACAGCAATTTCATTTTCTATCGGACTTGAAATACTATCATCCTTCTTACAGGAAAGGAGAAGAAAAATGCAAAAAGTCAAAACAGCTGGGGAATATTTCATTAAAAAAATAGATGTTTGAAGATTTTAATCATATTCTAATATGCATGGGGTTGGCTCTCAACATTCATTTAAACGAACATCGTGTTAAATTATTCTACAAATTATTTTATCTATCATGATAGCTATGATTAAATAAATCGTATACATAAAAATTCAAAAAAATTATAAAATATAATCGGTGCTTACAAAATTGGAAAGCTTGGTGTCCAGCAATTTTTCTATGGTCTCATTGTTAAGGTCGTTGTCCTTAAAAGCCACGAACGTACGCACGGAAAAGGAGCGCAAGGCATCGTATACACTTAGGGTAGATTGTGCCGAGTCTTTTCTTCCCGTAAAGGGGTAAACATCCGGGCCCCGTTGGCAGGAACTGTTCAGGTTGACCCTACAGACCAAATTGACCAAGGTATCGATAAGTGGGGCCAACGCGTACACATCCTTTCCAAAAAGGCTTACCTGTTGACCATAGTTACTTTCCGCCATGTCATCCAGCGGTTCTTGAATATCGCTAAAGGACACCACCGGAATAACCGGACCGAATTGTTCTTCCTTATAGACCCGCATCTCCCTAGTGACAGGGTAAAGTACGGCCGGCCAGATGAAATTTTCACTATGCCGCCCCCCTTTTTCGTTCCAAATACTGGCCCCTTTTTCGATGGCGTCGTCCAATAATTCCTGAATGTATGCGGGTTTGTCCATTTCGGGCAGTGGTGTCAATTTTACACCCTCCTCCCAAGGGTTGCCGAAACGCAGCGCATCTATTTTTTTGGAAAACCGCTTGAGGAATTCTTCCTTAATGTCTTCGTGCACATAGACCACCTTGAGTGCCGTACAGCGTTGCCCGTTAAAGGACAGGGTTCCTGCGATACATTCATCAATCGTCTGCTCTAGGTCGGCATCGGGCAGGATGATGGCTGGGTTTTTCGCTTCCAACCCTAAAACTAGTCGGAGTCGGTTGCTCTTGGGGTGCTGATCTTGCAAGGCGTTGGCCGATTTGCTATTCCCGATAAGGGCCAGCACGTCCACTTTCCCCGTTTGCATGATAGGTGCCGCTACTGCCCTACCCCTACCGAACAAAATATTGACCACTCCTTTTGGGAAACTGTTCTGGAAGGCTTCCAAAAGTGGTGTGATTAAAAGCACCCCATACTTTGCGGGTTTAAAAATGGTGGTATTTCCCATAATAATCGCGGGAATCAACAAGGCAAAAGTCTCGTTCAACGGATAATTGTAGGGACCCAGACATAGCACCACGCCTAATGGTCCTCTTTTTATATGTGCATAAACCCCATCGTATTTTTGAAATTTGGCGGCATCCCTGTCCAATTGTTTGTATTCCTCCAGGGTATCGTGAATGTATTCCACGGTGCGGTCAAATTCCTTTTCAGAATCCGGAAGCGATTTACCGATTTCCCACATGAGTAGTTTAACGATCTCGTCCCGTTTGGTTTCCATTTGACGAACAAATTTTTCCATGCACTCCAAACGGTCGCGAACGTGCATGGTAGGCCAAACACCTTGACCTTTGTCATAGGCCAAAAGTGCCGCTTCCAAAGCTTGTTTGGCTTCGGTTTCGCCCATATCGGGAACACTTCCCAAAAGTGTAGGTTCGTAATTTTCCGTAGAGGATATGGTGGAATATACTTCGGTACAATTTCCTGACCAATCGCGCATTTCACCATTGATCAAATAGGTTCTTTGGTGGATAGGGTCATCCATTTGAAACTGTTGGGGTATCCTTGTTTGCGTGGTTTCCATTGCGGTCGTTTATTTTATTTTGAATCGATGTGATAAAAAAATCCCTGATTTCTCAGGGATTTGGTCGTTATACAATAGGCTTCATGGCCGTCATGGATTCCCGAAGCCGGGTACCGACAATCTCTACTGGGTGCTCCCGGAGCACTTTGTTCACCGTTATGAGCTTAGCGTTGTCCACTCCAGTATCGGCACCTTCATTATAGGGCTTACCAATCACGTCAGCGTCTATGGTCTTCATGAAATCGGCCAATAAAGGCTTACAGGCATGATCAAACAAGTAACAACCATACTCTGCGGTATCGGAAATTACCCGGTTCATTTCAAACAACTTCTTCCGGGCAATGGTATTGGCGATCAAAGGAGTTTCGTGCAAGGATTCGTAATATGCGGATTCACCTATGATTCCCGACTCTGTCATGGATTCATAGGCCAATTCCACCCCGGCCCTAACAAAGGCGACCATCAACACTCCATTGTCGTAATATTCCTGTTCGGAAATACTATCACTTCCCGCTGGTGTCTTTTCAAAAGCCGTTTCCCCGGTTGCAGCCCGCCATTCCAACAAATTTTTGTCGTCATTGGCCCAATCCTCCATCATGGTCTTGGAAAAGTGTCCGGTCATGATATCATCCATATGCTTATGGAAAAGAGGTCGCATAATATTCTTTAGTTCTTCCGAAAGTTCAAAGGCCTTTATTTTTGCGGGATTGGATAGGCGATCCATCATATTGGTAATTCCGCCATATTTCATACCCTCCGTTATGGTCTCCCAACCATATTGAATCAATTTGGAGGCATAACCCGGTTCTATGCCTTTTTCGATCATCTTGTCAAAACAAAGGATGGAACCCGTTTGCAATAGGCCACAAAGAATGGTCTGTTCCCCCATTAAGTCTGATTTTACTTCTGCAACAAACGAGGATTCCAAAACCCCCGCTCGATGTCCTCCAGTGCCAACTGCATAGGCCTTGGCCTGTTCCAGACCCTTTCCTTGTGGATCATTATCCGGATGAACGGCAATCAAGGTAGGTACACCAAAGCCTCTTTTGTATTCCTCACGAACCTCCGAACCTGGACATTTTGGGGCCACCATAATTACGGTAAGGTCCTCACGTATCTGCATTCCCTCTTCCACAATGTTGAATCCATGGGAATAGGATAAGGTCGCCCCTTTTTTCATTAAGGGCATTACAGCGTTGATAACACTGGTATGCTGTTTATCCGGTGTTAGGTTGATGACCAAATCGGCCTCAGGCACCAATTCCTGGTAGGTGCCCACCTTAAACCCGTTTTCGGTGGCATTTTTATAGGACTGCCGCTGCTCCTTTATGGCTGCATCCCTAAGCGTATATGAAATATCCAGTCCGGAATCCCTCATGTTCAGCCCCTGGTTGAGACCTTGCGCCCCACAGCCCACGATAACGATTTTCTTTCCTTTTAAAGCGGAAACGCCATCCGAAAATTCATTGGATTCCATAAACCTACATTTTCCCAATTGCGTCAATTGATCTCGTAAGGATAATGTATTAAAGTAATTTGCCATTTTGTGTTCTCGTTTTAGTATTTAAAGGTTTAGGTTTTATTTATCTTGATAAAAATCTTCCAATATGGTGGTAATGGGCATTTCCGATTTGGTTACGGTTATACGCCCGGATCGAACGAATTGCATAATGCCAAAAGGTTCCAATTGATCGTGCATTTCGTCAATCTCATGGCGTCTACCCGTTTTGGCCAGTACAAAAAAGTCCCGCGATACGGTGACGATCTGCGAATTGCTCTCTTTGATGATATTCTGTATTTGTCGTTCATCGAACAACAAATGTGAGGCAATCTTAAACAGGGCGGATTCTTGGTAAATGGTTTCCTCGTCCGTATGATAGAACGCTTTGATAACCTCCACCTGTTTTTCTATCTGCGCCACGATTTTCCGTGTCCAGTCTTCCGTAGTATTAACGACTATAGTGAATTTGGACACATGCTCAATCTCTGATTTTGAAACATTTAAACTTTCTACATTAATGTGTCGCTTTAAAAATATTCCGGAAATCCTATTCAACAATCCCACGTTGTTTTCGGAATATACGGATATGGTAAACCATTGTTTTTCCATAAGTCTATTATCATTTTTGATAGACCTGAAAGGTTTTGGAAACCTGTCAGGCCTGCGTTTTAACGGCCACGATCAATCCCGTGGACCAGTTCATTTTTGTTAGATTGAAATCCTTTCTACTTTCCAAATAAGTGATCAATCCATCCACAAGGTCTTGATGTCCCTCGGGCCAGTCGGGTTGGTGTGCCATATCGTCCACCACGTAAAGGCCTCCCACTTTTAGCAAGTCAAGTACCTCTTCGATTTCGCTATATTTTCCGGGCCAAGCATCGGCAAAAATTAAATCGAATTTTGCGCCGGTATTATTTTTTATCCATTCGGAGGCGTCTTGACAAAGAATTTGAACTCTTGGATCATCCCCAAAATACTCCTGGGCAATAGCGCTCAATTCCGGATCGTTGTCCACCGTAATTACGTTGGAATCCTTATCCATGCCATCTACTATCCAGGATAGACTAAGCCCGATTCCCGTGCCCAGTTCCAAAAAACTTCCTTTGGGCCTGCTGGATACCAATGTCTTCAATAAAGACCCGACATACAGGTCCGAGGGCATGCTGAATCCAATTTCAACACATCGCCGTTCAATTTCGGAATTGATTTTCGGCTTATCAAGAATAGGGGTGTCGTTCATGGTCCGTTCTAAATTATACCTATTGGTTTATTTTTCAAAAACACTCCTTATTTTAGACGGATATCGGAAACGGACGCGCCGGAAGGAATCATTGGGAAAACATTATCCTCTTTTTCCACCCGCACTTCCAGGAAATAAGGGTTTTTGGAGGCCATCATTTCCTGAACGGCTTTATTTAAGTCTTTTCGCTCTACAACACGCTTGGCTTCAATATGATAACCTTCGGCTATTTTTACAAAATCCGGATTGGTCATCACAGTAGAGGCGTACCTGCTTTCAAAAAACAATTCCTGCCATTGCCTTACCATACCCAAGTGGTCGTTGTTGAGCACCACAATTTTAACAGGAATATTATGCTGAAAGATAACACCCAATTCCTGGATGGTCATCTGATAGCCCCCATCCCCGATAATGGCCACAACTTCCCTATCCATTGCCCCCATTTTGGCCCCAATGGCCGCAGGTAAGGCAAAGCCCATGGTACCCAAACCTCCAGAGGTGATGTTGCTCTTGCTTTGCTTGAATTTCGCATATCTGCAAGCCACCATTTGATGTTGGCCTACATCCGTAACGATAACGGCCTCATGTCCAGAGGCCAAGTTAATTTCTTCGATGACCTCACCCATGGTAAGTCCGGGTTTTGTAGGATGCAGGTCCTTCTCGATCACTTGGGCGAATTCCTCCTCATATTTCTTGTCAAATTCCTTTCTCCAGATCTCATGGGAGTTTTCGTTTATCAGTGGGAGTATCAATTCCAAAGTGGCCTTTGCATTACCCAGAACGGCCACGTCCACGGCGACATTTTTATTGATTTCGGCCGGATCTATTTCAAAGTGTATGATCTTGGCCTGCTTGGCATAGGTATCCAAATTTCCGGTTACACGATCATCAAAACGCATTCCAATGGCGATAAGGAGATCGCATTCATTGGTAAGTACATTGGGGCCATAATTACCATGCATCCCTACCATGCCCACATTCAAAGGATGATCGGTAGGTATGGCGGATTCGCCCATTATGGTCCAAGCGGCGGGAATCCCAGCCTTTTCTATAAAGGCCTTTAAAGTCTCTTCCGCCTTTCCTAGAATAACACCTTGACCCCAAACGATGTAGGGCTTCTTGGCTTTGTTTATCAATTCGGCGGCAGTCTCGATAGCGGTTATATCCGGTGTTGGAACCGGGTTATAGCTTCGAACCCCGTTACATTTCTCATAACTAAACTCAAATTCCTCAAATTGGGCATTCTTGGTGATATCGATCAAAACGGGTCCGGGACGACCGGACTTGGCAATATAAAATGCCTTCGCCATCACTTCAGGAATTTCCGAGGCTTTGGTAATCTGGTGGTTCCACTTGGTTACCGGGGTGGATATCCCGATAATGTCGGTTTCTTGAAAGGCATCCGACCCTAAAAGATGACGCGGCACTTGTCCTGTAATACAAACAATGGGAGTGGAATCGATTTGCGCATCGGCCAAACCGGTCACGAGATTGGTAGCCCCTGGGCCAGAGGTCGCCATGGCCACCCCGACCCTGCCGGAGACTCTGGCATAACCTTGGGCAGCGTGCGTAGCCCCCTGTTCATGTCTCGTCAAAATATGGGTTAGCCTATCCTGAAATTTATACAATTCATCATAAACGGGCATTATCGCCCCACCTGGATAACCATAAATTAAATCTACCCCCTCGGCCAAAAGACAGTGAATAATGGCCTCGGCGCCACTGATCTTGATACCGACCTTTTTTTCGGCCTGGTTTTCTTTCAATCTTACTGTTTCCATAAATCTATATCTCATCGGTAACACAACCTTGGGAGGCCGACGATACCGTTTTTGCATATTTATATAAACTACCTCTTTTCACTTTTAATTCGGGTTGTTTCCAGTTGTCGCGCCTCTTTTGCAATTCCTCTTCGGTGAGGTCGACGGAAATCGTATTCTTCTCTGCATCTATGGTCACCATATCCCCGTCCTGCAATAAGGCAATATTGCCCCCTTCCTGCGCTTCCGGACAAACATGACCCACAACGAAACCATGGGTTCCTCCGGAAAAACGACCATCCGTGATAAGGGCGACCTCTTTACCAAGACCCGAGCCCATAATGGCGGCAGTAGGCTTGAGCATTTCCGGCATTCCGGGACCTCCCTTGGGTCCTTCGTATCTAATGACGACCACGTCTCCCTTGGAAACCTTTCCCGCCCCTATTCCAGCATTGGCGTCGAACTCGCTTTCAAAGACTTTGGCCGGCCCTGTAAAATGTAATCCTTCCTTACCGGTTATTTTGGCCACAGCGCCATTCACGGCCAGATTTCCGTATAATATTCTTAAATGGCCCGTCTCTTTTATGGGGTTGTCCAAGGATTTTACTATTTGTTGCCCCTCGGTCAAGCTAGGAACACCGGCCAAATTTTCGGCTACGGTTTTTCCCGTTACGGTCATGCAGTCTCCATGCAACATTCCGTTTTCCAGCATGAACTTCATGACCGCCGGGGTACCTCCTACCCGATGGACATCTTCCATAAGATACCGCCCGCTAGGTTTTAAATCGGCCAGAAAAGGCGTGCTATCGCTGATACGTTGAAAATCATCCAGCGTAAAATCTACATTGGCGGCTTTGGCAATAGCCAGAAAATGTAAAACCGCATTGGTGGACCCCCCCAAGACAACCACTAGGCGAATGGCATTTTCAAAAGATTTTTTAGTGATGATGTCACTGGGTTTGATGTCCTTTTCCAATAGGTTTTGTAGAACTTTGCCCGACTCGAAGCTATCCTTTTTCTTTTCTTCTCCCGTTGCGGGGTTTGATGAGTTATAAGGCATGGCCATACCCAAGGCTTCGATACCGGATGCCATGGTATTGGCGGTATACATCCCACCACAGGCACCGGCTCCCGGACAGGCATTTTGGATAACTCCTTTATAATCTTCCTCGTTCATTGTCCCGGCTACCTTTTCGCCCCAAGCTTCAAATGCCGACACGATGTCCAATTTCTTATTCTTAAAACATCCGGAGGCGATCGTGCCTCCATAGACCATAACGGAAGGCCTGTTCAAACGGATCATGGCCATCAACGCTCCGGGCATATTTTTATCGCAACCCACTATGGTAACCAATCCATCATAATTCATGGCCTGTACTACGGTCTCCATGGAATCTGCAATGATGTCCCTGGAAGGGAGCGAATACCGCATTCCCGAGGTTCCCATCGAAATTGCATCACTCACACCAATGGTATTGAAGATAAGGCCTACCGCACCACCGGCCCTTACTCCTTCCTTGGCCTCCTTGGCCAGATCGTTAAGGTGCATATTACAGGGGTTGCCCTCATATCCTGTGCTGGCCACCCCGACGAATGGCTTTTTTAGGTCGTCTTCCGTAAGCCCTATGGCGTATAGCATGGCCTGGGCACCAGGTTGGGTGTCGTTTTGGGTGATCGTCTTACTGTACTTGTTCAATTCCATTTGTGTCTTACCTAATTTATTCGGTTTGGTATTTTCTGGCAATCAAAGATAAATCTTTCCGTAACCCTGTTATTTTAACAAAAAAGAATGCTCTAGATCCAATTGCATTAATATCTATTTATCACACTAATTATCAGACATATAACCCCTTAATTCATACCATATTCAATAGGTTGAATATGTTTTCTGATGCTCAATAAACAGCTACATTAAAAGGAAAAGCCTGTATCAAATCGTATTCGATACAGGCTTTCCATTAAACAATGCAAGTCCGTATCATCCACCTGGGCAGACGACAAGTACTGTACTGTTCAAAATAGGAGTTTTATCCATGCCCCAATATTACACAAAAAATCAATTGCGCCAAAATGGAAACCTCGGTTTATTTTTTGGAGTGATTCCGTGTCAAAAAAAATGCCTATTCCAATTTAAATAGAATGTTATCCCCGAATTTCTTCTGGGCTAAAATAGAAATGGCATCGTCCGAAAGCTGGAGTATTCTGGGGTATCCCCCAGTGGTTTGTCCATCCTTCATCAATATGATCAGCTTGCCGGAGGGTGTTAGTTGCACCGTTCCCGGGAGCGTGGCCGAGGTCAACATGCTGGTTTCAATTCCGGTAATCCGTTCCACCAATTGATAGGCCATACGATCGTTGGCATTAGCAATGGTAAAATCCTGGAAAAACAAGGACTCCAATTGCCTATCGCCCAAAAGTCCGTATTCCGGTCCCTTGGAGACCATCAATATGTTCCGGTCCAAGAAGGAATCGATTCTAAATTCCGCAATTTTAGGTATAAATTGGTCACAACTTTCATAAGCTATGGTCTGTCCATCACTAACATGACTTTGGGCGGTCACCGGATAATACATGGACCGACTACCTAAAATATGCTGGGCCTTAAAGCCTTTTTTTACGGCCAAATAGCTACGAAAACCTTTGTCTAGCTTACCATAAGACAGAATATCGCCGGGTAAAACGGGATATACCTTAAAGTGGTCAATCGGAACGTTGTTCAGGGTAACGGAAAGTTTTGCGCCACCTATACAAATAAATGTCGGTTTGTCGAATTCCAAAGTAGGGCCGGTCATGGTGATTTCCATTACGGCCGCATCCGGATCATTTTCCAATAATCTATTGACCTTATGGGCGGAATAAGCATCCATGAAGCCCGCAATAGGAACCCCTTTGTCCAGATAACCAAAACGTCCAGCATCCTGTACCGTGGTAAAAAGACCGGATTTCAATACTTTAAGCATTCCATTTGGCCTTTTCGAGTTTATAGATGCCCACTTCGCCTTCAATCTTATGCAGATCGTATTCGGCACGTTCAATGGAGTAGAACTGAACCTTGTCCCCTACATTGACGAAACAGGGGTCATCCTTTTTGGGGTCGAACATCGAAACCGAACAACGTCCAATTATATTCCATCCCCCGGGGGAATCCTGTGGATAGATTCCCGTTTGTTTTGCAGCCAAACCCACCGAACCTTTGATAACCTTCGGCCTGGGTTCCGGTCTTCTTGAAATTTCGAGGCTGGCAGGCAGACCGCCCAAATACATGAACCCGGGCAAAAACCCAATGCCGTAAACCGTATAGGTATGGCTGGTATGTAAATGGATTAATTCTTCCTTTCCTATTCCCAGTTTTTCAGAAACTTCGACCAGATCGACACCAAACTCCAGGTCATAGCAAACAGGTAATTTCCAAATAAATCTTTGGGGCAGATCCTTGGTTTCCATTTGTGCATACCAACTTTCGAGTTTCTCGCTAAACTCCGAAAAATGAATCTGTGCCTTCCTGCATATAAGGGTTAGCGAATTGTATGCCGGAATCATCTCCCATTCTTCGTTCCCCAAATGATTTATTTTAAGATAGTGACGAAAGTGAAGGATATCGTCCAAAATTTCCTCATCCACCCGATCCGGCCACTCCATCAAAACGGCATGCATGCCAAAAGGTCGTATGGAAATTGGATAGCGGGTCACTTTTTTATTCGGATGTTATGATTTGGTAATTCTTGTGAAAGATACGATACAATTTGAAAAGCAAAAGGGTTATCGCCATGAATACATAGGGTATCTGCCAAAATCGTGGTCATATTTCCCATGGAAGTTTCTACTTTCTCATCTCGGACAATGGAAATCACTTGTTTCAATACCTCCTTTGGGTTTTGGATTACTGCCGAAGGGGAATTTCTGGAAACCAAACTTAAGTCCTCCTGATACCTTCTATCCCCAAAAGCCTCATACATTATAGGGATACCTCGCTTTATGGCTTCGGAAGCGATAGCCGATCTATAGGGAACATAGATGGAAAAAGAGAAATTGTATTTTTCCAAGGATCTCAATACCGTGCGGGCCAAATGTCTATCCCTGGCAACATCATTATACAAAGCGCCATGTAATTTTACATGATGTAGATCCAGCCCTTCTTGCTTAACGACGGCCAAAAGGCTTTCCATTTGCTTTTGGATGGCTTCGATCAAAACCTTCTCCGAAAGGTCCATCGAAACACGACCAAAGTTTTTTCGGTCGGGATAGGAAGGATGCGCTCCTATCCTTACCCCATATTGTTGGGCCAATTGTACGGTTTCCGTCATGGTCCATTGGTCTCCTGCATGCCCTCCGCAAGCTATATTGCAAGAAGAGAGGAAGGGAAACAGTTTTCCTTCAATCCCCATTCCTTCGCCTACGTCACAATTGATGTCAATGGCTTCCATTTAAAAAACACTGAATACCTTAATAATACTTTTTACCCCTAGTAAAACGGCAAGGACCATGATGAACAGCCCCAAGATGTTCTGAAGTGTCGAGTTCAGGTGTTTCCCCATTATCGTTGGTCTATTTACGGCCCAGAGCAAAAAAATGGCAGTGAACGGCAGCAGGATACCATTGGCAACCTGGGCAAACTTGATCATTTCGATGGGCTCTATTCCAAAGGTCGTAAAGAGAACACCAAAAATCAATACACCGATCCAAACTGACCTAAATCTGCCATCCTTTAATCCACCACGCCAACCAAAACAATTGGCGGCAACATAGGCGGAGGCCAATGGGGCAGTTATTGCAGAAGTGACTCCGGCGGCAAAAAGTCCAATGCCCATGCCATATCGGGCTGCATTACCATACAATGGGGCCAGGCCTTGGGCCAGGTCCAGTACGCCTTGGACGGATTTTCCAGGAATGGCAGCGGCCGCAATGATAATGCCGAGGGATACCGTTCCGCCCAGGGCCACGGAAATAAAGGTGTCCCTTTGCGCCCATTTTAAATCCCCCTTCACCTTCCACCTTTCACTTACCAGGGATGCATGAAGAAAGAGGTTATAGGGAACAATGGTGGTCCCGACCAAAGCGGCTACGGTCAATATACCATCGGATGGTACCTTAGGGAATAAAATTCCTGCCAACACTTGGTCCAGGTTCGGTCGCGTAATTATTGCCGTTATCAAAAAGGAGCAGCTCATAACGACCACCAAGGAAATAAACACAGTTTCCAACATCTTATAATTACCTCGGTAAAGTAAGGTGAAGGCAAAAATTCCGATCAAACCGGGATAGTAATCCATGCCTTTGGGGCCAAAAATGGCTTCGAGCCCCAAGGCGCCCCCACTAATATTGCCCCCTTCATATGCGATACTGCCCAGCACTATGGCCGTTAATATAATCCCTATGGCAGCGTTTCGAAAAAAACGGGACTTGATTTCAGAACGGATAACCGCAGCAATACCATTTTGGGTAATAACACCTAGTCGGGCGGACATTTCCTGTAGAACTATAGTGGCCGCAGTGGACAAAACCATGGCCCACAACAAGGTATATCCAAAGGTAACTCCGGCCAAGATACAGGTTGTAATAGTACCTGGGCCAATAAATGCCGCAGCTACCAAAACCCCTGGACCTAAGTTTTTGAACATCTTGGGCAACGTTTAATCTCTAAAAAAGAAGGAAATCCTTTAAATCAATTTTAACAAAGGAAAGGATTTCACAACAGTTTTAACATATTTTGATGCAGTTCATCTAAAAAATTGCAGTTCATCTAAAATCAAGGGGGTATCGTTGTCGAGTGTATACTATTCGCAGGAATATGTGGTTATTATTATCACAAATCACTTCGCCCCCGAAAGGGTCGAATCATAAATTGACCTACTTAAATGACGTGTTTGGAATGCAGCAAGAAACTGAGTGTTTTGGATTACAATAGTTCCGTGGATTCACTTGGAGTGGAACTATGCCCCCATCACAAAAAACGTATTGAAGATCTTATGGAACAAAAGGGCACATCATTGGAAGCCGTTCAATTGTATTATGGCCTAAAAAGAGCAGGTGTGGCCGCTATGCTGGATTGGTGGGACGGCAAAAAATCGATCGACATCGCCATCTCCCGAGTCAAGTTGAATATCCTAATCGATTCAAAATATCATATGATGACCCATGAACAGGCCATTAATAACCTGGAAGAGACCATGCATTCCTTCAAAAACGGATTTACGACCATTCGCATACCTCATTTTTTGATCCAACATTATTTAAAGGAAACCGTAAATAACATCATCGGTATCATGGAAGGTTTAAAGGCCAACGTAAAAGTAATTTAATCTTAAAAAAAGACCCTATGTCAGTTTCCCACAGAGTTCTCAAAACACCCATTAGGGTATCCATAGCCATCCTTCTACTAGGTATGCTGGCACAAGTACTTCAATGGCCCTTTGGTTCGGAAATTATGCTTTTTGCCTTTGCCGCCATAGGTATTCTATATGCTATACGTTTTTGGAAAAAGGATGAAAAAAGATTCATTGATTACGTTAAGCTGGTCTTGGTCATTTTTTGGACGACCAATGGTGTATTTAGAATTTTGGACTTTCCATATACTATAGTGTTTCAAGTTATCATTGCGGTTTCCTTTATGACCTGGTTTGTGATGGAGGGAACTGCCTATTTTCTGGATGATGACAGAAAGGCAAAAAACAGCCTGTCGCAAATCTTGTGGAACTGCGCCATGGTATTGGGCACCTTGGCCATCATTTGTGGGAGCCTTTTAAAAATATTGCATTTGGATTATGCCATACCTTTGTTCGTTGGAGGAATTGCCATTGTAGGCGCCTATATACTCAAAGATGTTTTTACCATTAAGTCCTTAAACAAAGAGGACAGGAACAATGAGGAGTTTCAACTTTAATTGATTCCATACGTCCTTCCGTTGCTTCTTACTTACCAATCTGCCTTGTAACATTGGGCACAAGGTGCTTTGATCTTCGTTTATTATTCGTATCTTTTTTCCATACGCCCGAGCTATGGAGGGAATTAATCGTAGAAATTGGTTGAAGACCGTTGGATTATCCAGCAGTCTTGCCTTATTTGGTGGATTGGAGGGTCTTGCACTGGACCTCCCGGAACACCTATTGGCTACCAACGATCCTATTCGTCTTAATGCCAACGAAAATCCATATGGCCCTTCCCAACGTGTCCAACAAGTAGTCATCAATTCACTAAAGGAAGCTTGTCGCTATCCCTTTAGGACCTTGTCTAGTCTGGTGGATCAAATCGCTTTAAAAGAGGGGGTTAGCAGGGACCATGTGGTAGTAACTGGCGGGTCCACCGAAGGGCTTAAGGTAGCCGGTCTCGTTTATGGAATAGGTAATGGGGAGATCATAACCGCCGATCCTACCTTTCATGTGCTCATGCAGTATGCCCAAACCTTTGGCGCCCTAATACATCGGGTGCCCGTAAACCATGAAATGGTCCACGACCTGGATGCCATGGGCAAAAAAGTAAATCAAAAAACGAAGTTGATTTTCATTTGCAATCCCAACAATCCGACAGGTACTATTATAGATAAAGGTAAGTTGATCGACTTTTGCACTTCGTTCGATTCAAAAGCTACTCTTTTTATAGATGAGGCCTATTACGATTTCGTCACGGAAAAGGACTATCCTTCCATGATACACTTGGTAAAGGAGGAAAGGAACATCATTGTATCCCGGACGTTTTCCAAGGTTTACGGTCTGGCCGGACTTCGGGTGGGTTATCTTATCGCCAAACCGGAAATAGCCTCCAAACTCAAAACCGGTGTGATGGCCAACACCAATATTTTAGCTATTGAAGCGGCCAAGGAAGCCCTATTGGATACAGAATTTTATGAATACAGCCTACGCCAAACCACTGAGGCCAAGCAGCATATTTATGCCTGTTTGGACGATTTGAAACTCCAATATATCCCTTCCCATACCAATTTTGTCTTTTTTAGGACAGGACGTCCTATACAACGTATGCTATCCGATATGCAGAAAGAAGGTATTTTGATTGGACGGCCCTTTCCACCTTTCCTGGAATGGGCCCGTATTAGTACCGGTACGCTGGAAGAAACCCGACTTTTTGGTAAGGCCCTTAAGAAGGTTATGGGGTAACAGCTGCAATTTGACGGCTTTTTTTGTCTTTTATCGATTTCCAGTTTTCTTGAATCCCCACGATAATGCAGTAGTTCATCGATATTCCCATCCGATTACCGAATATTCTTACCATATGTGGAGCTTAATGCGGTATCTGGCCCAAACTCCCTTCCTTTACTTCATACCACTTTCTGGGTAAACCAAGTCTTATGAATAAAAAAACCACTTTGTCATCATATCTGGTTTATGCCTTTTGCGCTTTTTGCATTTTATGGGCCTTCTCCATGCTGTTACTCGAGTTGCCCTAATTTTGGCCCGGTAACAAAAATGACCACCGCCTTAACTGCTTGCCGTTGACATCATTGTCCATCTTGGCCAGACCCTTCGCTGTTCGTAAATAGCCAATGCCCTTAAAGAATTTGCTTATTCCTCTCCAAACCCTGCTTTTCTTAAGAGCCCGGTAACTTAATAGCTGCTAGATCTTTTTGGTGTACCCATATTCGATCCCAAAACAGACGGCGGACAAGTATTGATTTATTCAAATTCTTGTTGTACTTTTTACTCAAATCTTTAGGCATGAAAAAACAACGAAGGGAGTTTATACAAAAAACGGGGCTCTTGGCCGTAGCATCGACCCTGGCCCCACATATCATTATAGCTTCAAGACGACCTCAAACCAAGAAATTAGGCGTCGCACTGGTAGGCTTGGGCTATTACAGTACCGATGTTCTTGCACCCGCGTTACAATTGACCAAGCACTGTGAATTAAGAGGAATCGTGACCGGAAGTCCAGAAAAAATTCCTGTTTGGCAGAAAAAATATGGTATTGAGGATAAAAACGTGTATTCCTATGATACCTTTGATACGATTGCGAATAATCCCGATATCGACATCGTATATGTGGTATTGCCTCCTTCCATGCATAGGGAATATTCTGTTCGTGCGGCCAATGCTGGAAAGCAAGTCTGGTGCGAAAAGCCCATGGCTCCGTCAGTAGCGGATTGTGAAGCCATGATCAAGGCGTGTAAGGACAATAAGGTGAAATTGGCTATTGGCTATCGTTGCCAGCACGACCCCAATGTGCAGGCTTATATGAAGGCCGCCAAGGAAAAACCGTTCGGCCCGGTAAAAATGGTGACCTCCGCAGCAGGATATTTTGATGGTCGATCCAATCATTGGAAACAGAAAAAGGCCCTGGGCGGCGGTGTTATGGGCGATATGGGGGTTTATTCCATTCAAGGGGCCCGACTGGCCACTGGTGAGGAGCCCATTTCCGTACTTGCCCAGACATTTACCACCAGGCCCGAAATATATCATGAAGTGGAAGAAACGGCCATGTTCCAATTGGAGTTTCCCAGTGGGGCCCGTGCTGCTTGCCATACCAGTTTCGGCATCCGCATGAACCATCTGAACATCACCTATGACAAAGGATGGGTTAAAATGGAACCCCATTCCTCTTATAGGGGCAACAAAGGAACAATGTCGGATGGAACACAAATCAATTTTCCATTGGAAAATCAGCAGGCCAAGCAAATGGATGACGATACCTTGGCCATCCTTAACAAAACAGACTTGATTGTTCCAGGGGAAGAAGGACTCCGGGACATTCGAGTCGTTGAGGCAGTTTATCAATCAGCGGCAGGGAATTGTTTGGTGTCCTTGTAGCATAGTTGAGAAATTTTATAGCTTATTTCTTACATGTTATGTAAGTTAATTTTTTGTTTCTGGAATTATTGTGCTTATTTGTCCCCAAGTGCTGAGGTTTTTACAATAGAGCAGCTCATTTTTCGTTCATCCTATATCAAATAATGGGTTTTAACAAATTATGATTGTGCCATCTTCGTGGAAATATATCGGTACCTCTAAATACTACGTACTGCCTTCCTTGGTCATAGCCTTTGTACTGGTATTACAGGTTAACGCACGTATCGACCCCAATTTATTACCGCAGCAAGAAGCAACAGAACTACCCAGAACCACAATTACAATTACGTATCCTGATAGTCGCACAGTTTGGACCACGGCCGATACCGTATCCTTGAAATGGAACACCAAGAATATTGGTGAGAACAAGACTATCAAATTCTATTTGTCCAAGGATGATATGGTCGTCCAAGAGCTTGGGATATTCAAAAATTCGGACTACGCACACGGTATCCTATTGCATCGAGGACTACCGGCGGGAGATAACTACCGGGTAATAGGCATCGAGCTTTATCCCGATGATAAGTTCTCCATAGCCAAATATGCTACCCCATTTTTTACCATTACCAAGGCTCCCCGTCCTATAAAGCAACCGGTGCCGCCCCAACCTGCCAAAAAACCGGTAGTACGGAATACCTTCGACGGCAGGGCATTGATCTACGTAAAGGAATTGACCGTAAAAGGGGAAAAACTGCAAATAAATTTATGGGATCATGGACGTAAGGATGGGGATATCGTTTCCATCTATCTGAATGGAGAAGCCGTTGTTTCCAAACACTATTTGGAGTATAGAAAGAAAAGCTTTGAAGTCCAATTAGATGCCTCAAAACCTAATGACCTCTTCTTATATGCCCATAATCTGGGTAAATTTCCTCCCAATACGGTTTCCATTGAGCTAAATGATGGAGAGGAGGCCGAGAATATTGTACTCAATTCCGATTTAAAAAGTTGTGAGGCCATCCTTATCAATGTGGAGTAATAGTCCGATTTGTCCCAAAATCCCTCAAATCTATCGTTTATTTTTTAGCGTCCTTATCGATCGATAGACCTCAAAATCAAATTATTTTTATTTAAAATACTGTTTTACAAATAGTTATATTGTAATTATCCGTGTAAATCCTATGCATTTGCGGGGTGATTTTAACAAATTCAGGGGCAGGTAGCTACAAAACCTATGAATTTTTATTAAGTGGAGGGTGGGCACATTTAGTGAACTTTGTCGAAGATTATTAACCCTTTATCGATCCACTATGAAAAATTATTCGACCCACCGCTTAATTTTCGGATGCATGCTACTGCTCTTTTGTAGTCTGCTTTCCGCCCAATCCTCCCAGCGTTCCAATTCCAATGTGTTGACATTGTACGACACTTATACCCAATTGGACAGTTATCTGGAAATGAAAAAAATGGGCTATGACGACCGCGCCATTTTTGAGGATTTGGGAAATGCCAATTTTCTAGCAAAAAATTATGAAACCGCTCTGTTCTGGTATGAAAAACTAAAGGGCACCTTTAGTGATGGCCAATTAAAAAGTAGCTATCAAAAGCGATACCTATACGCCATGGAGCAGACCGGGAACCCCAAAAAGATAGGTCGAGCTGACACTGACGATTGGATTGCCGAAGTCAAAGCCGATTATCAAATGAAGGAAAAATCGTCCCCGAAATTCTGGGATTTCGAATTTGGCCCCAATGGCGAGCTCATTACCAGCGCAGAGAAGCCCATAGACCATAGTCTTGAAATCTTAATTGGTGATACTTCCACGGACCAAGACGGATATAAGGCCCCTGTGGCATTAACCGCCAATGGCACCACAGCCTATTTTAGCAAGTCAGTTTTAGTGAAGCCTGAATATGGTATTTTTTCCAAAAAGCAAGAAGTACAGAAAATTTTTAGGGCACAGAAGGTAAATGGCCAATGGAAAAATATTAAAGAAGTGGTCCTTTGCCCCAAATATTATTCTGCTACCCACCCTACCATTTCTGAGGACGGCCGACACCTCTTCTTTGCCTCCAATATGCCGGGAACATTTGGGAAATATGATATTTATGTGGCCTCATTGGGTAAGGATGGCACTTTTGGAGTTGCCAAAAATCTAGGGGAAAAGGTAAATTCCAAAAAAGATGACCTTTATCCAAGTCTAGCTCCTGGAAACACCTTGTTCTTTGCCTCGAATGGACGCAATGGATATGGGGGATTGGATTTGCATATGGCCCAAGTAGGAAGGAACAAGATCGATTGGTCCGTAAACCTGGGTAGCGATGTAAATAGCGAGGGAGACGATTACTCCATTGTACTTCCAACGGCAGATCGCCAAGGATACGTGGTTTCCAATCGTGGGAAGGACAAAGGCCAGATGCATCGGGTCGCCTTCACCATGGAAAACAAGAGGGACAAGCCCTACCTTAAAAGGGAGTACGACATACTTGAGGCCCTTTACAGTGAGAACAATATCGATTATTCCTCTACCCTTTTCGAGGACGAATAGAAAGTATATGTTTAAAGCACGGTCATCCCTCTACATGGTTGCATTCGACCGGACGAGAACGCCAGCAGTCGCAGGGAATCAAATACTGTTTAGGGATGGCCAAATATAAACTTCAATAGGGATACCACTACCCTATTACAAAGTAACCATAAGGTACATATCGGGACCTTATCCGATACCACAACCATAAATTTGCCAAGATGAGCTGTATGTATAACTTTAAGAACAACACGGGTTTGCTTCTTCTGTTGCTTATCGTCCTATGGGCTACGAACACGTCCTACGGTCAGGAAGAAGAGTCCACTTTGAGCTCTAGTAGCACGTATCACAATCAATTGTTTTTTAATCGATTTTTGATCAATCCCACATTTTCATTGGTCAGGGAGAACAAATCTTACATAAATCTGTTGCATAGAAATCAATATGCCACATTTGAAGACAACAGCCAGAATTACTTTCTTGGTTTCAGCAATAAATTGAACGAGAATACGGCATTGGGTATTAGTGCCTATACCCAATGGTTGGGCGTGGTCCAGGAGTTTGGTTTCAACGCTAATTATGCCACATCCGTACGGTTGAGCCCCAAGAGCAGACTTAGTTTCGGTACCAACATCACCTATTTCAACAAGGGATTGGATCAAAATCGTGTGGTGGCGACCGCTTCGGATGAACGGATCAATGAGTCCAGGAAGGAAAGTAATCTGGCCATTCAACCTGGAATTACGCTATCCTTGGGAAGGTTTGATTTTGGCCTTTACGCCACGGATCTATTACGTTACAATCAAACCACCAACAGCTTTTTAACCAGTCTCAACGACCAAAGCCTCAAGGCGTCATTACAATACACGCATTCATTCAATGCACAACGAGGGTTATTTGAGGATGCCCGATTAATGCCCCTCATGCAACTAGGGAAAAACCCGGACGGAAGTCTTGCTTATGTAGGTTCCGTGTTGCTTGACTTGCCCAATTATGGCTGGCTACAGACCAACTATGATAATACCTATGGACTTGCTATGGGATTCGGAGTGAATTTGAACAAAAAAATGTCCATAGGCTATTTGGTGGAAAAGGACATTACCACTAAAGAGACCGATTTGGGTTGGAACCATGAGGTATCGCTAGCCTATACCTTTGAAGACCGTACGACCAGTCTTGGCGGATTGGTAGACGCCTCGGAAGATCACAAAATAGATGGTATTGTCCGCAATTATGAAGAGCAGATCTTGCAATTGATCGAAGAGAACAAACGGCTGGCGGCAAATGGTGACCGTAATGTCGGCACCAAAAGTTCTAGCCAAATCCAACCATCCCGGAAAAAAATAAAAAAAGAAACCCAAGATCCTATAGAGCTTGTAGACACGAAAGCACCAAGCCATGATACGGATTATACAGGCTCCCTCGCCTATGAAAACCGTCTGATCTTGGACGAGCTCATTCTGAGACAGGATTCTATTGAAGCCGCTCGTACGGCAGCTTTTGAAAAAAGGTTTGAAACCTTGGTGCGTTTGCTAAGGAATGATGTCAAGAACAGCATCAAATCCTATTCCCCGGAATCCAAAAGCCCGGCACACAGTCAGTTGGCACAGGAATCCGCTCATAAACAAAATAAGGTTGATCCCATAAAGGCCAAGTCGACCATGGCCCAAGAAAAGAAAGTTGCGGAAGTTACCAGAACACGCAATTATAACGACCCCTTGGACGTTTTAAATGGACGAGCAGGCAAGGGCTATGAAAAACTACCGATCAAGGTATTCAATCAGTCCGATGTTGTGGGGGTACGATCCGGTTACTATGTCATCGCCAATGTGTACAAGAATAAAAAGTACCTAAATGCATTTATGGCAGAACTCAAGTCCAAAGGACTGGATGCCAAGCAGTTCTATAATAAAGAAAATGGATTGCACTATGTGTATTTGGCGGACTATAATTATAAGGAGGACGCAAAAATTGCTTTTACCTCCAACCTTGACGGAAAATATCAGGATGAAAAATGGATCATGGAGGTGGCCGATAACCAAGCCATAGTGGATAACACCTTCTTGGAATAAAGCCATTTTGCAAACATATTATGAATAGTGGGTCCTAGTTTTTGTGGTTGGAAACTGGGTAAAAAAATAGCGGGGCTCGTCCCCGCTATTTTCTATTTAAATCCATTTTGGTCTTTCTTCAATTCACTACAATATTCAGGGCCTTCTTTGCGTTCAAGATATACTAAGATGACTTTTGCCCCCGGATATGATTTCTTGACCTCGTTTTATGACCATTCCCTAAGGCTTATCCCGGCCCAACGCAATGGACTCGTTTTCAATGTATCCCGCTTTAATTTACAGACCAAACAGTCGGTTCATCGACCAACTGCACGAAAAAGTCTATTAAATGTGCATTTGAACGAAAATTCGCAAAGTGACCACAGGTTTTAGAAATAATTTCTCTAGGTTTATTCACTGATAAAAGCATTAAAAACTATTGTCAAACCCAAATCCCACTAGATGAAACCAAGTCTACCTTTCAATTACAACCAAAAAAGTAGCGCCCATCGGCACACCTGAGCCGAAGTAAAGATCCTGATTTTTTAACCAGGATTTTCAGCGCCCATCCGTATTTCCATTACAACATACTAAACTCCGTTTAGTAGCGTGACGTTTTAAGCGCAGGAATACGCATCCCGTTTAAGCTTTACGGCTTAATACAGGGAAAAGTCCATCCATCAAGGTTCTTTCCATGTACCTGGATAATGGATCCTCCCATAGTCCATGCGGACTTAGGGCAAAGCTTTCTTGTGCTATGGTATTACCTTTTATATGATGATACAATTACAGTTTTCAACCACATTTTACCCACCACGGTCACCGAGGCGTTTATCGGATGCATTGGTGTGCCCACAACCCCCAAATCATTATGAACCACGACCCACTAAAAATTATCGTTATCGACCAAGAACAATCATGTCATGAAACCTATGCCACTTATTTTAACTCCTTTTTGGAGTACTCCTTAAAAGGTGTCTATGGCACTATGCAAGAGGCACTAAATGCTTATGCCCACGCGGTGCCCGATGTCATCTTTTCGGAAATAGCGCTTCCGGACCATTGCGGTATAGAGGCTATCCCGTTATTTAGAAAGAGGGATCCCAAGGTGAAGATTATTATGCTAAGCGCCAATAATGATTTTGAACTCGTTAAAAAGGCCTTTAAGTATGGTGCCAACGGATATGTAACAAAACCATTGAGTGTTAGAAGCTTGTTCAATGCATTGGACGCTGTAGAACATGAAGGTGCCACCCTAAGCAACGATATCGCCAAAATGATCATCGGGATGTTCCAAAGGAAATCGCGTCGATTGTTCTCGGAACGGGAAAATCAGGTAATTGATCAGTTGTTTCAAGGTGCCACTTACAAGACCATCGCGGAAAAACTGTTCGTCACCACCAGCGCTGTGAACTTCCATATCCAGAATATCTATTTAAAATTGGATGTGAACAGTAAATCGGAAGCCCTTTCCAAATTACGACAGTTGGAATATGCTTAAAAAACAAGGTTAAGTGTTGCGTTGTAAGTGGTGAGTTATTGGTTATTTGGTTATTGCTAATTGTTCATTACTCATTGCTCATTGTTCATTGTTCATTGTTTATTGTTAACTGTTAACTGAGAATTGATCGCTGACCAAAATACTCCATTGGGCGCCCTTTCGCATTTCTGATCCCGAATTGGGAATTGAAGTTTGGAATTTGGAATTTGGCTAAAAGATGCCCTATTTCCAGCGTTCCAAATCTCGATATTCGCGATTCGAAACCCCATTTCTTTTTCGAATCACAAATCGATTTGGTTTAGAATTATTCCATTTGTGGGATGAAACTTATGTTTATCCGGCAAAACAACTACGGAAGAACTCTTTACATCCGAAAATTTAGTTTTCACGAAATCGAAATCCTATATTTCACTATTTTAGGAAATCATGTTGTGGTAATAAAGCACGGGTTTTATTAGCATTTAAGGTGCCGAACAACAAACTTTGGGGTAATAGCCGGGTTTGATCATGTAAAAAAATAGGCGGTGCCAGGCTTTAAGAGTATTCGAATGTCCGAAGATTTGATCATTAATTTCACGCCTACGGGAATGATTCCGACCAAGGAAATGACTCCTCACGTCCCGGTCGGCATTTCGGAAATTGTGGAGGATGTGCTCGAAGCCAATGACATAGGAATTACCATGGTGCATCTGCATGCGCGGGAATCCGTAAATGGGACACCTACCTATAAAAGAGAAATATATTCCAAAATTATTGAAGGAATCCGCAAATATGCCCCTCAATTAGTCGTCTGTGTTTCCCTAAGTGGCAGAAACTTTAGTCAATTGGAGCAACGTACCGATCCTTTGTTTTTGGAAGGTCCTCTAAAACCAGATATGGGTAGCTTGACCCTTAGTTCGTTAAACTTTAATTCCATCGCCAGTATCAATTCACCTCAAATGATTCAAGATCTGGCCTTAGTTATGAAAGAGAAAGGGATTGCTCCCGAACTGGAAGTATTTGATGTGGGCATGATCAATTATGCCAAATATCTCGAGAAAAAAGAGTTGATCAAACCACCTTATTATTTCAACCTACTCTTGGGAAATATAGCCTGTGCTCAGGCCGAACTACTGCATGCAGGTCTTATGATCAAGGATTTGCCAAAAGACGCCTTATGGAGCTTGGCTGGTATCGGAAACGCCCAGTTAAAAATGAATTCATTGTCCATTGCTATCGGGGGTGGTGTTCGGGTCGGATTGGAGGACAACATTTGGTATGATGCGCAGAGGACAAAATTGGCCACAAATACGGATTTGCTCAAAAGGGTACATATCATTTCCAAGGCAAATTCAAGGAAAATCATGCAGCCTATGGAGTTTAGAAAAAGAATGAATCTGAACGAAGGCAACGGAAATTATGGTCTTCATTTCTAAATTCTAGTTTTGTTGTTATGAAGGTTGCTAAAAGTATAAATAATAGGCCCGTAAACCGATTTTGGAAAATCATCCGATATGGTATGCTGTTATACGGGATTACCAATAGATTGGCGCGTATCGGTATTGAAATAGCACCCTATTATTGGGTAAAGGAAGGAAGGAACGGATATAATCCTCCCCTTATTAAAGGGTCTTCTGCGGAGTATACGACCAAGTACCTGGACCAAAAAGAGCTAGAAAAAATTTGTCTCGACATTCCTGGTTTCAATACGGATGAAATGATAACGGGAATGAAAAATGGACAATTGTGTGTAGGTCTTATGCACCAAGGCCAATGTGTTGCTTTTATGTTTATCGAGCTCAATGATTTTGTATTTAGGCACAGAACCTTCCAATTGGCCAATGATGAGGCCTATCTTTTAAACATGTGGACCCTTCATGCCTATCGAGGAAAAAACATCGCCCCTTATCTTAGGTATCAATGTTATCTTCTTTTAGCTGAAATGGGCAGGGGTACCCCATATAGCATCACGGCCTATTTTAACAAATCTTCGCGACGATTCAAGGAAAAATTGCAGGCTAAAAACCTTAATTTGTATTTATACATCGGTTTTTTTAAGAAGTTCCATTGGAATTTTTTGCTTAAGAATTATGTCAGCTAAAACATTCAGGAAACAGATTATTGATTAAGATAATGTACACAAGAGATCCCTGGTTCACATATTTTGGCCAAATATCAATTATATAGGTGCGGTGTCGTAGTGCTTATCAATGATAAACGGTAGTGCTATTCTAGAGGGAATGGCAGATGCGGAAAAGTAGATGTCCACACGCGTTCGTCTTTACAGTTGTAGCGGAAATGTTTGATTTTTTTCATAGTTTTAAATCGGTTCCTCGTTCAAAAAACAGCGCTATGAAAAAAAAATTACTTTTAATCTTTCTGTCGACAACGACGCTCTTAAGTGCCCAGAGTCCCTGGAGTCCCTGGCAAGAAACTACATGCTACAAGGGAATAGACTTTAGAACAAAACGCAATGGTTACAACGAGTATGCCAAAAAATTCAATTGGACGGTCCAATTCCGTAATCGCTATCAAAAAAACTTACATCTCAATTGTAAGTTGTTTGTTTCCCAGGGGCGGGCCGCCGGCAAAAAAGCCACGGACAGATTGATGAACATCAAGCCCGGTGAAACCCGGGGGACTTGGTTTCTTGTTGCTTCTGGTGACCAGGTCTACGTGCTGATTCAAAACGTTCGTGTGGGGAATCAAGATGACTGGGGAGGTCCTTATTATCCAAGCGATAAGGGGTGTCCAACGGCCAGTAAAAATAATACCGCATCAAACAGAAATTCCAACCGCTCCGCCAATACAGGAGGTTACCAAAGAACGCCATCAGGCAGTTATATCGTCAATACAGGTAAGATAAGTGTTGGCAACGATAATGGGGCGGGGAAAGTAGTGTCCGTGAACGATGGTACTCCGTCATCGGACAATAGGAAATACACATCGTCCAATACTAATTCAGGACGCAACTATAACACGGGCAATTCCTATGGAATCCATTCCAGTAAGGATCAAAATGCGGACGAATTAATCAAAAAAGGTACCATAGCCTCAATCAATGGCAATCATCAGGAAGCAATCGGTTTTTACAGACAAGCGAAAATACTAAGACCAAACGACCAAAACATTGATAACCTCATTACGCTTCAGGAAAATCAAATCAAGTTCAAAAACAATTCGAGTTTTTACAATACCAACAATCAATATCAATATAACTCAAGCAGCCTTTCCAATGATTACTCATTGGAAGCCGAAGCGGCTGGTATGCTTGTACAGGGCATTGTATCCCTTTTTAGTGGCAACAACAACAACGTTTCTCCACGAATTACTGAAGCAGATAGGAATAAATGGCGGGAGGAACTTAGGACCAATTTGTCTGATTGGTATATGCATAAGGACGTTGAAGCCCTGGAAAAAGCATTATTTACCGGTGTAGCCAACTATACATATTCAGATGAAAAGTATTTGCCCAATAAGAAATATGATGCCAATATACGTGAAGACCTTTTGGTTTCATACTTAACGCATAGTTCGAACGGACAACCCTCAAGATATACCGTTAGAACATTGTATGAAATGGGCAATTTTTATCGAAACGATCGTAAATCAAAATCCATTATGTTTTATAAACTTGCCTATAGGCAAGGGTTATGCCTTGGGAAAAAAGTAGCGCCAAAATGGATAATGAAATATTCCAAGGAAAACATTGAAAGGGATTTGGGCAAAAAAGAAGCGAAAACTTGGTTAAAATACACCACAAAGACCAATGATTGTGCCAGGGTACAATCGGATTACGGGAAACTAAGGAAGGATTATGGCAAAAGAGGAACGACACAATATAATTGGAAATCTAATGAAAAGACAAAAACCACTGCGACAGCAAGTACTACCAAATTAAAAGTTTCATTGGATGATGTGCGTTTTAATAAAATCGACAAAAGTCCGGCAGATATAGCATCGTATCCAAAGAGCTATCGCATATCCAATAAAAAAGTTAGGATCCTTTATAGCAGACCGCAGCTCAAAGGCAGGGATATAAAGGATTTAATTCCTTTGGGAAAGGTATGGCGTACCGGGGCAAATGAGTCCACTGAAATTACATTTTATCAAGATGTTATTTTCGGAGGCGCCAACATAAAGGCTGGGACTTACTCATTATTTACAATTCCAGGTGAAATTGAGTGGAAAATCATTCTGAACAATAAATTGAATCAGTGGGGCGCTTATTCCCATGATCAGTCAGCTGATATGGCCAGGGTAACTGGAGTTGTTAGTAAAGAAGAAGAATATCTTGAGGCTTTCTCGATCACCTTTCATGAAGAATCCCATATTGTGAATTTGATCATCGGTTGGGGAAACATGAGGATAAGAGTTCCATTGGTTTTATAACTACTGGAGAATTTGGACAATACTACAGGGATACCAATAACTTTTTCAGATGTAATATTCTCGAGGTCCTACAATATTCGTTCAAGAACATGGATTAAACTTACCTCATGGGTAAAAGACTCTTCCCATCATGGGGATAAATGGCTTGTCTTTATAATTTTGAGGTTATTTGGCGCCGATCCGGAAGTTTGGGAGCTGACGACTGACGGATTCATTGGTGTTTCGCCCATTTGGACCTGAACGATATCCTGAACGATACGGTACAGGTCGATGATTACATGCCGGGCGATCTTGGATTGGTTGTTCAATAGTACGCAAATACCCAAGTCTTCCTCCGGAAAAACCGCTATTTCATTACGGAAATGGTTAACACTGCCACCATGGTGCCACATGGTGCTTTCCGTCTGCGAGTCGTCCGATTGAAAGTTGTGAATCCTCCAGCCAAAGCCGTAATACGAGGCCGTATGTCCGGGCCAGCGTTGATAGTACTTATGTCGGCCCGGTATCCTAATAAATGGGGTAAAGGCCTCTTGTAAGACTTCAGGTGTCATTATATCGGGGTGGTGACCTAGCAAAAGTTGCATCCATTTGCCCATATCCTCGGCATTCGAATTGATACCGCCTGCTGCAACGGCATTAAAGTAGGAATTGGTCAGTTTAGTAGATTTCCATCCTCGTCGGGATTTGACATGTGGGTCGGCCTTATTCACCGTTTCCTTCAGTGCATCAAAATCCATAGTTGTGGCGCACATTTCAAGCGGATTAAAAAATCGTTCTTGCAGGGAGACGGTCATCTCCTGCCCGGTCACCTTTTCCATCATTACCCCAGAAAGGGCAAATAGCGCATTTTGATAGCTATAGATTTCTCCTGGCTCGTTTATGGGCTTTACATTAACCATTCGGGCTGCAATCTCTTCAAGGGATAGGCCGGCCTCCACCAGATTGGTATAACTATGATAGGGTGCTCCCGAGGAATGGGACAATAAATGGGCAAGGGTGACCTTTTGTGTATTCTCGGGATCCCCTAAGGCAAATTCCGGAAGGTAATCATTGACCTTATCCTCAAAGGTCAACTTTCCTTCTCCCTTTAGATCGGAAGCAAGGATTCCCGTAAATCCCTTGGAAAGCGAGCCCAGGCGAAATACCGTTCGCCCGTCCACCTTTTGGCCGGCGAGACTATTCTTTATGCCGAATCCCTCCGCCAAAAGCACTTGCTTTCCCTGTACAATGCTTACACCGGCACCCACCACGTCCCCTGCCGCGATGGCCGCTTTAAAATAGGAACCAATGGCCTGTTTGAGGGCCAACTTTACATCGTTATCAAAAACTGTATCTAACTGTCCTATTGATGAATAGACCGTTTCATCGAAGGTTTTTGTTGAAGCATCTGTTCCCAATGAAGGGGCGTTGCTCCCCAACGTCAGAACAAATAGGAAAAGTAAAATCGCCAATCCGGCGAGGATTTTAAATCGGTTCATGTGCGAAAAAGGGCTTCCGTCCGGCTCCCCAATGAAGCGGGACGTTTGGATAATAAACCGATAAATGCGATGATTATTATATCACTCGGTATTTTTCTCATGTACCCGTTAAAAATAAGGAAATTCTGTTTAAGGCAGCTAATAGGCTGGTGGAGGCTTTAAAAAACTGGAACCACACCGCCAAGGCTCGAGCTTGCCGGCAACTGGTGGTTTTTCCAATGACCTACTTAATCGCTACAGCTCCGACCGATCTTGATGAAATTCCAAATCTCAAATCCCAAATCTCAAATCTAAAATCTCAAATCTCAAAATATAAGAATGAATTTAAAGTTCAAGTTCAAATACAAGTGCTAAATAAGGAGTGATACGTAGTAAGTTGGGTCTAGAGCTTAATCTGCTTTATGGATTATAGACTCCATGATCACTGAAGACAGCTCCAAGGGATTTTTCATAATTAGAGGGAGGCACCAGGACAGGCTTTTTGGGAAAAACTAATACAGGTCAAACGCTCTCAAAATATATAGCATCCCCAACACAATAAACACAATCAGGCCAAAGACAATATTTATGTCGTAGGACAACAACCAGTAGTTGTAATCTTTATCCTTTTGGTTGCTTCTTATCAGCAGCACCAACCAAATAACGGCACCAACCACCATTACAATGCCAATGATCAAATCCATTCATTACAAGGTTCAGGTTTTCCTATACTTTCCGATCATAATATATGCTTTGGATTTCATATTCTCGAATCCATTTACTACGTCCTCAGCTAAAGAAATCCAATACTTGAATAATTGCTTTTCCTTATCACTAATATCAAACGGGCGCAGCGTTTCTTCGTTTTCCTCATTGTCCCTCTTTTCTTTTGCCGCTCTTTCACCTCCTGCTTTCTCATTGGCAATCTTCTTAGAGATAAATGCTTTTTCCATAAATTTCTCTGCACCGTCCAGAAACAATAAACAATCTTCAAATGATTTAACAGAAGCATTATGGACAAACTGGTTTCTTATATTAAAAAATGTTCTGAAATATTTCTTACTGTCTTTTTCCAGCATTTTGGAATCCAACAACAAAACTAATTTTTGGTTCATCGTTAGAGCTTGACTAGTACTTCCTAACGAAACAGCCGAATCATCCAGTCTCATTACAATTTTTAAATAATCACTTGCCAAATTTTCAAATCTAACAGAATAATCTAAGACTAAAAGCTTAATCATTGCTTCATATTCCGAGTATGAGGTTCCCTTGATGATATTGTTCTCCATTATAAAATACATTTAACGACAATAAAAAGCTACTATTAAGTACTATCCTGATAGGCTTTAGAATGCTAATATAGTATAAGCACTACCAATCCTAACTCCGCCCGTTTGTAACAGGTGGTTTTTCCATTGACCTACTTAATCACCGTAAAATCGGTTGGGGTTACAAAACCATTGTGGGCTTTTGATACCATAAACAAGTATCTCATCTTTCAATTTTGCAAAATCAAGTCCATCCATATCAAACCTTATTTACATCAATACTTCCAGCATACTTATCCAAGTTCCCACCTGAATTTAATTGAGCCTTACCGACAATCTTATCGGATATACCGTCAAGTTCGAACTTAACAAAGAACCTGTAGAGGCTATAGAGTGTAAACTTTTTAAAAGGCTCTTTCCTATGACCAAAGCAGATTCCATTGCTCCGATTCATTCAGCTTCATGTTATAGGCTATGCTCATTTGATAAAAATAAAATATTATGCTGATTGGATAAAAACCCCAGTTTTTTTAAGGTTTTCCAATAATCGGTACTGGCATTAAAATGTTATATTGCTGACTCCCCCTATTACTTATTTATCTAACCAAAATATCAAAAATGAAGAAAGCTATTATCTTAATTGCTTTACCCTTACTATTGATAGTGGGGTGCGGCCAGTCCAATTCAAAAGAAAAAGAAGCAGCAAAAATAGCCCTTGCATCGGACAATACAAGTATTGAGGTTGCAGAAACAGCAGACGGTGTTTCAATTACCTGCACTTGTAAGGACAGTAACGGAAATTCCTACTCCAAATCTGGCAATTGTGCTGTTGATGGCTATTGTGATTGTTCAGACCCTAAGAATCCGAAGGTTGTTTGCTGTTCAAGCCCATGTAGGTAATCAATAATTCAATAATCAATCTAACCAACCGAAATGAAGAAAAAAACAATTTATCTAGTCCTTGCTGTTTTACTGATTGTAACCGTCCTAATATCCTATTTTTATCGTTGGGATGTAAGCAATGAAATTTTATCCAACGAAACCGTACAAATTAGTTTAGACAGTACCGAAATTTCAGCAGTTAAACTTAATAATCTCGATTTTGTAGAAAATGACAGAATATTGATTGAGATTGAAATAAGTAGGCGATGTACCAGAAATGTTCTAAATCAAAGAAGGGCAACGTATGCTGCAATTGCTAGAAGTTATTGGGAGAAATCCAAAAAACCCTTCGTTTGCAAGTACATTGAAGTACAACATTCAAAATCACCTACAAGGAGGGAAGCCAATGTAAGTCAGGTCTATACTTCTACTGGACAATCTCAAAGGCATTGTAGAGCGCATCACGGTATTGGCATATTCAATCCTTACGGGTATAAAGAGTACAGGGTGGAAAAAGGTCAGCAATAATGCCTATTTAAATTGACCGTTTCATCGTTGAAAAGAATTATACTTCTTGATAACATAAGAAGGGAGTTGTTCCCCAGCCCCAGCTCCTGCCAGTTTGTAACTAGTGGTTTTTCCAATGACCTACTTAATCGCTACAGCTCTTACCGATTTTGATGAAATTCCAAATTCCAAATTACAAACCCCAAACCTTCAGCGCTCAACACTAACAACTCATCACCCAACACTTAGCACTTATCACTGACAACTTATCACTTATAACTCACCACTTAGCACTGGTGGTTTTTCCAATGACCTACTTAATCGCTACGGTTCTGACCGGTCTTGATGAAATTCCAAATCTCAAATCGCAAATCTCAAATCTCAAATCCCAAATCTCAAATCTCAAATCTCAAATCTCAAATCTCAAAATCTAAGAAAGAAGTTCAATTTCAAAACACCAGAGTTAAATGTTAGGTTTTGATGGTTTGGAATTTGTTGTTTGGTTTGAGGTTTCAGGTTGCAGGTTTAAATGCTCTAATTTCACACTTCCTACTTCTATTCTCGTACTTCCAATTTCACATTTGGAATTTGGAATTTGGTGCTTGGTGCTTCGACTGCGCTCAGCAGGACAGATTTGTTATTTACAACTACCCCAACCAACCCTCACGATCCAGACTTCGGTATTGGATGGCTTCCCCGATATGGTTGCCGTCAATGTTTTCCTTGTTTTCCAAATCCGCAATGGTCCGAGCTAACTTTAAAATACGGTCGTAGGCCCGAGCCGAGAGGTTTAATCGCTCCATAGCGTTTTTGAGCAGTTCCTTGGAGGTATCGTCCAAGGCGCAGAATTTCCGGATTTGTTGGGTATTCATCTGGGCATTGTAATGCACCTTGTCCAAATCACTAAAGCGCATGGTCTGGATTTCGCGTGCCTGGATGACCCTGTTCCGAATGTCAACACTATTTTCACCCTTTCTGTCCTCCGACAATTTTTCAAAGGGAACCGGGGTCACTTCAATATGGATATCAATCCTATCCAACAAGGGCCCCGATATTTTGCTCATATAGCGCTGCATTTCCGCCGGCGAGGACATCACCGGGGCGTCCGGATCGTTAAAATAACCTCCGGGACTTGGATTCATACTGGCCACCAACATAAAACTGCTGGGATAGGTTACGGTAAATTTGGCACGGGATATGGTTACCTCACGGTCTTCCAAGGGTTGTCGCATCACCTCCAAAACACCTCTTTTAAACTCGGGCAGTTCGTCCAAGAACAAAACCCCATTATGCGCTAAGGAAATTTCCCCGGGTTGCGGATAGGTACCCCCTCCGACCAAGGCCACGTCCGAAATGGTGTGATGCGGACTGCGAAATGGACGTTGGCTCATCAAACCCGTATTTTTGATCTTTCCTACCACACTGTGTATTTTGGTGGTTTCCAATGCCTCATGCAAGGTCATCGGTGGAAGAATGGAGGGCAACCGTTTGGCCAGCATGGTCTTTCCGGCGCCGGGCGGGCCTATAAGGACAACATTGTGGCCTCCCGCCGCAGCAATCTCCATACAGCGCTTTATGCTTTCCTGACCCTTGACGTCCGAAAAATCGAATTCCGGGAAATCGAGGTTTTTATGGAATTCCTCCCGGGTATCCACAATCACCTGCTCCAACGGCTTTCCGGCATCAAAAAAATCAATGACCTCTTTGATGTTATCCACGCCATAGACCTTTAGATCGGAAACTATGGCGGCTTCCTTGGCATTTTCCTTAGGCAGGATAAATCCAACAAACCCCTCTTCCCGGGCCTGTATGGCAATGGGAAGGGCTCCTTTTATGGGTTGTAGGCTACCGTCCAGGGAAAGCTCCCCCATAATCATGTACCTTTCCAAATTATCGGACCGGATCTGTCCGGATGCGGTCAATATCCCTAGGGCCAACGTAAGGTCATAGGCGGAACCTTCCTTTCTAAGGTCGGCCGGAGCCATATTGATCGTAATTTTTTTACCGGGAATCTTGTAGCCATTATTAAGTAATGCGGCCGCAATACGATAATTGCTTTCCTTAATGGCATTATCGGGAAGGCCGACCAAATGATAGCCTACACCTCGGTCCACGTTGACCTCCACCGTTATGGTCGTGGCTTCCACACCAAAAACGGCACTCCCATAAACTTTTGTAAGCATACGTGTTAATCTTGTGTAGGCCTAAATGTAAGTAAAGATTTTGAAGTGGCTTCGATTTCTTTCCGATTCATCATCATTTTACGGAATTCCCCCTTGACAAACATTTCCGCCTGATCCTCGTAATAGGGACTGAACGGGTTTCCGGATTGACCGGTTGGCAGGATACTAAGGCTATTCTCGATATCGGAGAAATCGATAATCCTTCGTGTCGAGGGCCCGGAGACCACTTTGTACAGCTCGGTCTCCTTGAAGTCGAACTTCATGTTGTTTATCACTTCCCTTGTCCCACTTACGGGAAAGGGACCTACATTGAAAAAGGAGCGAAAAATGGCCACTTGGCCAATGGGGTGACCGTGCTCCACGGTATGGACCTTGCCCCATGTCCAGTTTATCCTATCGCTCCCAAAGTCCTCTTGTAGGGATTCCATGGCCTGGGCAAAGGATTTTTGTACAATTTCTTTCTTGGTTTCCACAACATCCGTGGTAGCGATATCGTCCCACCAGACCGAACTCGATTTTGCCGCCATGGGTGCAATCAATCGCTTTAAAAAGTGCGTTCCCAAGACTTGATCGAACAAGTCCTCACCCAATTCATCGGCGAATGTGTTTTTGAGAAAGTAATAGATCCATCTCGTAAACACGGTCGCCTCCACACTTTCCAAATGGTAGTCGCCCTGCCAGATTACCAGCGCATCCAATTCTCGGGTTTGTATACCATCCAACTGTTTTAAATCCAAAAACTGCACAAGGTCCTTTGCTATTCCCACATGCACCGGGGAGGTAACATCGCTAGTCATTTGGGAAACGGCTTCGATATCCCAATCATTTTTGGGTTCCAACAATTGCACGATTCGTTGGGCCCTGTTTTCGGGCAAATAATACCCAGGATATAACATTCCTGCAATGGAATCAGGCTGGTTGTTTGCCGAATACACATAATTCCAAGGTGGGTTGGTCGCTTGCGGATTTTGAGAAAAATCCAAAAATTCCCGCTCCATGGGCAATCCTTCACCCGGTTCAAAAATGAACTTGGTCTGAATACTATCGGGGATGTGATATAGTTTGGCGGCCGCCCACCAGGCCACATTGCCTTCCACATCCCCGTACATGATATTAAGCCCTGGGGCGTGAATATCCCGAAGGGCGGATTGAAACTCTTGGATATTGCCGGCATGGGTCATGTTGTACAGCGCATCCATAACCTTGTTCTCCTGTTGGGTATAGATCCAGTACATACTTATCGGTCGCTCCCCTACTACCTGATCCGCTATTCCATTGAGTACCGGACCGTGAACGGTTCGTTTGAACGTAAAGGAAACATCGGATGAATCCTTGACTTTAATGGTCCTCGTTACTTCTTCATAATTCGTCCAGCCTGTGGGGGACATATACCTTGAACTGTCCGTCGGGTGGGACTCCTCATAATAAAAATCGACGTCGTCGTTCTCGAACATGGTCATACCATAGGCCAATCGGCGATCGTGTCCTAGAATGGGAAAGGGAATGCCCGCCATATGATACCCATATTTTTCATAGGTAGGTGTTACCATATGGGCCTCATACCATACTGCAGGTTGTGCAAATCCAATGTGGGGGTCGTTGGCAAAAATAACTTTGCCACTCTTGGTTTTTTCAGGAGCGATTACCCAGCTATTGCTCCCTTCAAAAAACGGAAGTGCAATTTTTCCCAGGGCTGCACTTACCGATGCACTAAGGCTGTTTTGTAGGGTATCCGTAACTGGCCCGCTATAGTTTGGAATCCTTAACGAACCAGAATCCGAAACAATCTCCAGGTCCTTGAGATACTCGGGACCCAATTTGTTAGCTATATCGGTCAATAGAGGGTCTGTCTTATGGGCCATAGCGAAACTAAAGGCCATATACCCAACGGTATTGTAGATATCCTTAAAAGTAAAAGGTTCTTTTTGGAGACCGGTTAGGTAAAACTCGATAGGTGTTGGCCCTTCCGAAACGAATTGATTGACCCCGTCCAAATAGGCTTGGCAAAGCTGAGCCTTTGGACTTTCCACATCCAACGAGGCCAGCGATTTCTCGGAAGCATCATCAATGCCCAATGACAGGAAGAACTTATCCGTTCTGATCAGATCCTTACCAAAAACTTCGGAAAGGCCTCCCTTGCCCACCCTGCGCAACAATTCCATTTGCCATAATCGATCTTGGGCATGTACGTATCCCAAAGCCCTAAAGGCATCCTTTTCATGAGCCGCATAGATATGGGGAATTCCAAAATTATCGTAGTATACCTCCACTTCCCCAGAAAGGCCTGAAAGTTGCTTTTCGCCTTCATAAGTGGGTGTCAATGAATTAATAAATACTCCTCCGCATAAAATTACCACGCCCAGGACGATCAAAAGAATCCACCCAAGCATTTTAAATTTACCCATCCCTACTATTTTTAAAGTTAAGATAGGGGTATTCCCAACAATAAAAAACACCTTTACAGCTGCTTTTTGTTGTATACGTCAAAAACCGGATGATGTTTAGAATTGTGGGGCCTTGGCTATGGCCTTTTGCGATTGTTCAAAGTTTTCCAATCCTTTGCGCAACCAATTGCCGTAGGTTTCCTTATCGGTATATTGCACAGCGGTATTTAGCACTTCTAGATTTGGGGTGAGGAGCACGTAGTAAGGTTGTGAAACGGCATTAAAGTTTATCGTTTGGAACGTGCCCCACTTTTGCCCTACCGTTTTTATGGATTTTATCCGCCCCGAATCGAACTCGAAATTGAATTGTTCCGAAGTCGGTAGTTCCTTTCGATCGTCCACATACAAGGAAATTAAAACATAGTCCTGCTTCAATACATTGTAGATAACGGGATCGCTCCAGACCTTTTCTTCCATTCTGCGGCAATTGACACAGGCCCAGCCGGTAAAATCCAAAAGTATGGGTTTGTTCACCTCTTTGGCATAGGAAAGTCCCGTCTCAAAATCCTTGAAGCAATCGATTCCCAATGGGCAATCGGAATCTTTTTCCACGATACTATAAAAATCCGGAGGGGGAAAACCACTTAACCATTTTAGGGTGGAGGCATTAAAAAGTCCCAAAATCAAATAGATTGAAAATAAGGCGCTTACCATACCCACTCCCTTTCTTATTTTGGATATTCGTTGCTCCTTGGCATCATGTGGAAACCGAAAAATCCCAAAAAGGTAAAGTGTCAACAGTAGGAAAAGCACGATCCAAATTCCAAGGAACAATTCCCTTTTGAGGATTCCCCAATTGCCGACCAAATCGGCGTTAGATAAAAACTTAAAGGCCAGTGCCAGTTCCAAAAATCCGAGTACCACTTTTACGGTGGTCATCCAACCACCTGATTTGGGTAAAGAATTTAACCAGGTTGGAAACAGGGCAAAAAGCGCAAATGGCAAGGCTAGCGCCAATCCAAATCCCAACATTCCCGCGGAGAGGTTAACGGCCACATCACCTTCGGCCAAGGCGGTACTTCCCAATAAACCTCCTAAAATGGGGCCGGTACACGAAAAAGAAACGATGGCCAAGGTAACCGCCATAAAGAAAATACCCAATCCACCCCCTACTTTATTGGAGGCCGAGTCCATTGCATTGGCCCAGGAATTGGGTAGATTAAGTTCATAATAGCCAAAAAATGAAAAGGCGAAAACCACAAATATGGCAAAAAGGAACAGGTTGAGCCATATATTGGTGGCGATCGTATTCAGTATTTGCGAATCTATGGAATCGAACAAATGAAACGGCAAACTGAGCAAAAAGTAAATGAGTATGATAAAGAAACCATACAATAAGGCACTAGCAATTCCCTTAGTTCTTTGTTGGGAATGTTTGGTGAAAAATGAAACCGTTAAGGGAATCATGGGAAACACGCAGGGCGTTAACAGGGCAATGAGTCCTCCCAGAAAACCCAGACCAAAAATGGTCCATAGATCGGGCATGGATTTGGCATTCCCTTCAACGGACAGCTTTAGAAGTTCCCCGTTCTTTAGGTCCAGTTTGAGTGAAGCACTTAATGCTTTGCTCCGCTCATCTACTGTTTTAAGTTCTTCCACGGCCACGTTTCCATTCAAAGGGAAGGCAAAATCTTCCTCCACAGGAATACAGACCTCTTTACAGACTTGATACCAAAGGTTTACGTTAATCTGTCGAACATCAGGATTTAACAAGCGTATGCGTTGTGTAAAAACAGCTTTTTCCTTAAAAAAAGTCTCATCTACTTCAAAAACTTCACTGTACTCGGTTATGGTTTTGCTTTCCAGCGTTTTTCCCACCAATTCAAAGTCCTCATCGGCACCAGCATAGGTGAATTCACTGGGTAAGGAACCGCCTTCAGCGGTATGTTGCGAATATACATGCCATCCTTCGTGAATTACTCCGGTCAGTACGAGTTCGTAATCCGTATCGGATATCTTATGGACTTCCTGCGACCAGAGCACCGGGTCATTATCGCTCTGTGAAAATAAGAGTAACCCATTACATAGCAACAAGATATAGCATGCTATATACCTCATTCGTTTAATTCAAATTTTAGTATTTCGCGGGCGTTGTCAACTACCTTAAATCGGTCGTCCGCTCGCCTTCCCAAGACCCAGACTATGGCATCTCCGGAACAAAGTAACCACTGTCTTTCCTTGGAAAGGATGTCCATTTTTTCATCCTTGAAAAACTTGGAGAGCTTTTTTCTCCCCCCCAGTCCCAAAGGATAAAAATAGTCGCCTTTTTCCCATTTCCTTAAAGTCAGGGGATACTTTAACGTTTCCTTGGCCACGTATAGTACATTCTTTTCGGTTTTCTTAACAGTCTGAACCGGATTGATCCTCAGATGCACAGGGGCCTGCAACTCTTTCGTTTCCTTATGGATTTGAAATACCTTGGCCTCTTCTTTCTGAATCTCCGTTAACAACAGATATTCCCTGTCCTTGATCAGCCTATGGGTCTTGGAGCGGATTTCCTTGCCGCTCATGGCCGTTAACAAGTCCGCCACATCATTCCATTCGGTAAAACCAAAATCCTTGAATAGCGCATAAATATGGGTCTTTTGGGGCGTCAACTTCAACAAGGGGGCTATCCGGACTTGTAGGGATCCCTGGGTGTGTACGAAGAGATTTTCCCGAATCTGACGAGCGTAGCGCTCCGAGAGCACAGCGGTTTCCAAAAGATAACGCTGGGTGTTTTTAAAGTTTGCTTCAAAGTTGGGATGCAATTCTTTTAGCTTAGGGACCACTTCATGCCTGATCTTGTTTCGCAGGTATTTGGTATCCGAATTACTGCTATCTTCCCGCCACTTTAGGTTTTTTGTTTGGGCATAATCCAAGATCTCAGCTCTGGTAAAGATGAGTAACGGCCTCGAAATGGTATCGGTCTTTTCCGGAATTCCGGAAAGACCGTCAATTCCTGTGCCCCGGGAAAGATTGATCAAAAAGGTTTCTAGATTGTCGTCCGCTTGATGGGCAGTAACCAAAGTTTTTATGCGGTTCTCTTCCATAAGCTCTGCAAACCATTGATAGCGCAATTGCCGAGCCCCAATTTGAACTGAAACTTTATTTGAATTTACATATGCTATTGTATTAAAGCATTTTAAATATAACCGTTTATTCAGCTTTAATGCCAAATCCTCTACAAAGCTGGCGTCCGCATCACTTTCTTGGCCCCTTAGTTGAAAATTGCAATGGGCAATAGCAAAATCCAATTCCGCATCATGGCATAAATGGGCCAAAACCACACTATCCACCCCTCCGCTACAGGCGAGCAGAAATGGTTTGTCGCGTAATTCCGGAAAATTGATACTGATATGGTCCTTGAATTTCTCCAGCATGGAACAAAGGTAGCGGAAAAGTTTATTGTCAAGCCCTATAGCGTATCATCTCCCCTCCAGTACTTCACGCATGGCCTTGGCCTTCACAAGACATTCCTCGTACTCTTTTTCCGGGTTGGCCAAAGCCGTTATAGCGCTACCAACGGAAAAGGACACGTATTCTTTTTTTGCATTGTACAAGATGCTCCGGATGATCACATTGAAATCAAAATCCCCTTCCGGAGTAAAATATCCCACAGACCCACTGTAAAGGCTTCTTTTAAAGGACTCCAATTCCTCAATGATCTTCATGGCAGAAATCTTGGGAGCGCCGGTCATACTGCCCATAGGAAAGGTTTCCCTGATCATTTCAATGGGATCCTTGTTGGATTCCACCTTCGCGGTAATAGTGGATATCATCTGATGTACCTGCTTGAACGTATATACCTTAGCTAAAACCTCTACCTTCACACTGCTTTTTTTGGCGCTTTTGGACAAATCGTTTCTGACCAAATCAACGATCATGATATTTTCAGCTCGCTCCTTTGGATCTTGGGCCAAGGAATTCTTTAGCACCCTATCCTCCATAACATTTTGGGAGCGACGGGCCGTACCTTTTATAGGCTGGGAAATAATTTTGGTTCCCATTTTTTTAAGATAACGTTCCGGGGAGACGGAAAGCAGAAAATGATTCCCTGCTTTTAGGTAGGCCGAAAATGGGGCTTTCGAAATATCATTTAACTTCTCAAAAGTCCTTAACGTATCAATTTTCGCTTCCTCGGCATAAAACTCTTGACAAAAATTGGCCTCATAGATGTCGCCCCTTTGGATATGGGCCAACATATCTTGGACTTTTCTAAAATACTCGTCCTTGAAAATGCGCATCCGAATCCGGATATCTAAAGAAGCTTGATCAGGCGCCCCAGAAGCAGAATCACTTACAATCGTATGGAAATCCTTTTCCGTCTCATCTGCCAATTCCTCTAAGTATAGGAAATCCACTTGATTCCCCCGCAACCTGATGATTTTCTTGGGTTGAAAAAAAAACAATTCCGGAAAATCCAGTCCGTCGGGATTTCGGGAACTTAATTCTTCAATATCGTTCTTTAGGTCGTAAGACAAATAACCGAACAACCAATCCCTCGATTCCGACCGGTATTTTTTTAGCTTTTCAAAAGCCTCGTAGTAAGAGGTGCGAATGGCAGTGTAGGCTCCTACAGCCAAAATAGCATCAAACGATCCATAGGCATCGGGATATCCATTCCCTTCCAGCCAAACTATTTCCTCAAACCGTTGGGACCAGCGAAGCAGGGAACGCTTAAATTCCGATACAGCGGACACCGTATAGGTAATCCTTTTCCTCAAAACTCAAAGTTTGGACAGAAATTCCGCCACCTTTTCCTTGTGCGCCTTGGCCAGTTCTGGATGAACAATACCCTTGTCCGAATCAAAATTGGCATTGAAATCGGGCAGGGAAAAGGTCAGGATTTCAGCGGTTCCGAATCTGGGCAATGTTCGTTCCACGATTTCCAAAGCCCCCTGACCTCCCCTTCTTCCGCCGGAGGTAGACATTAAAAGAACGGTTTTATCTTGTAAAAATTTGCGTTCCAATCGGGAAAGCCAATCGATCAAATTCTTGAAGTAGGCCGAGGGATTGCCGTTGTGTTCATTGACGGAAATAAGCAATCCATCCGATTTTTTCATGTCGTTCATTAATTCGACAAGTGAATTGGAAAACCCTTTTTCCTTTTCTTGGTCGATACTGTACATCGGAAATGGGAAGTAGGCCATATTCAATAATTGAACCGTATGTTCCTGGAGTAGCGAGGCGGTAAACTTTATCAATTCAAAATTAATGGAAGTGGAAGAATTACTTCCTGCAAATGCCAATATGGTAGCCATTTTAGCGTTTTAATCGTTAATTCGCGAAAATAGCGCAAATGCAATTGAATTGCGAGCATTTTGCCTAATTTTGCTCCGCAAAACGTCCAAATACCCTGTTACACAAGTATATAGATTTTGAGGTATTGGATTAATCAACAAGCGGACCGACCTTAGGCAGTCTAATCATTCGTTTCAATGGAAGCAAAATCAGCCAGGTTATACTTCATCGACGCCATGCGGGCATGGGCCATCCTTATGATGCTCCAAGGGCATTTTGTGGACGGGCTCCTGGATTTAGGGTTTCGAACGGATTCCAGCTGGGCCTATTCTATTTGGAAGTACTTCCGTGGTATTACCGCACCCGTATTCTTTACCGTATCCGGGTTTATATTCACTTATCTTCTGGTTCGTGCACCCCAAGGGGGCCTCGACAACCCAAGGGTCAAGAAAGGAATTAAACGCGGGCTCCAATTGGTATTTATCGGCTATTTGCTACGTGTAAATCTGTTCGGGCTGCTTCAGGGCCATATATATAATTCCTTCTATCTGGTAGATGTACTGCACTGTATCGGTCTTTCTATTTTGGGGATTGTTGCCCTATATCTCCTTACGCAACATCTCAATAAATGGCTTTTCCCAGTCGCCCTCCTCGCAACCACCCTGCTATTGTTTGTATTTGAGCCTGCGTATAAGCAGTTTTCCTATTCTTTTTTGCCGGATGCGCTGGCTAATTATTTTACGAAAAGCAATGGTTCCGTTTTTACCATTTTCCCTTGGTTCGGTTATGCGGCCTTCGGTGGGTTCTTATCCTTGATGTTCTCGAGATACTCCCGGCTGAAGCAATTGTACCCAGCCGCCATTGGACTCTCGCTAGTAGTAGGTGCCGTACTTATTTTCTACTCTTCCCCTTTCTTTATGTACATATCAGAGTTGTATGACATTCAGTTATTTACTGATATTTATCTAAATAATTACTTATTTATTAGATTAGGGGATGTCCTGTTGGTGTTTGCCGTATTTATGCTGATACGAAGTCTGCTGACCAACAAGACCTTAATAAAAATCGGCCAAAACACTTTGTCCATTTACGTGATCCATTTCATTATACTTTATGGCAGCTTTACCGGATTGGGACTCTATCGTTTTTTTCATCACTCGTTAACCCCACAAGTAGTGATTCCGGCGGCCGGGGCTTTTATGATCATCTGCACGTATACCGCCTTGTGGTACGAAAAGCATCAAGACATGCTGAAATTCAATTTGGCTTGGGGTCTGCGCTATATTTGGAGCAAAACGGAGCCCCTATATCCCAGCGCACATAAAGTGCTGAAGACTGCCCTTGATCGATTACTTCGGCTATTTGGACTGGTTAAAAATTGATCTCCTTTCATTTCGATTATCTCCCGAATACCTATTTTCGTAGGAAAAATTTAGGATATGAGCGATACGAAATTTTCTCCCATCCCTGTGGATTTGGAATCTGGCCAACGATATTCCTGGTGCAGTTGCAGCCATAGCAAGGATCAACCCTTTTGCGATGGCTCCCATCGCGCCAATAAGGCCACACCTCCTTTGGTCTTTGAAGCGGAGGAAACCAAGGAGGCCTGGTTGTGCACCTGTAAACAAACCGCTACCCCGCCCTATTGCGATGGCTCCCACAACGCATAATGCTTCCAAGAACCTCACAAAAAAGTGCACATCCGGCAGATGACATATGGGTGACACCTAAATGACGTAACAATAGTCGTTCATATCCAATAGTTTTGTGGCAGTAAAATCACGAATATGAAAAAACGTTCGTTGGCCCAAAACCTCATCTATCAACGTAAACTCAAAGGGTTTTCGCAAGAAGACCTATCGCATAAAACCAATGTTGCGGTACGAACCATTCAACGTATCGAAAAAGGAGAAACCAATCCTCACCTACAGACCATAAGGCTTTTGGCGGCGGCCTTGGAAATTGAAGTGGAGGACCTCATGGTGTTAGCGCATCCGAAAACGGAAAACCTCCAAAAGAAATGGTTGTTGTTACTTCATGGCATGCCTATTTTGGGATTGGTGTTGCCCTTGTGCAATATACTTTTTCCACTCTTCCTTTGGATCCATAAACGGGAGGATAATCCTATTTACGACAGTCACGGAAGAACAATAATCAATTTTCAGATAACGATGACCTTATTGTTTATCCTATCCTTCATAGCCCTATTGAGTATTGAAGGTTGGGGTTTTGTCTTTTTTATATTGGTCGTCCCGTTTGCCCTATTTGTTATTCTGGCGAACATTGTTCGTGTTTTAAATGACCGCACGTACTATTACCCCTTGGCTTTTCCATTTTTAAGAAAAGGGAAAACGAATACTCCCCAAACCATGGGTATTCTACTTGCCTTGGTGTCGGTGCTCGCTGCCGGTTGCCATTCCCCGGCCTCCCAACAGATAACACATTTGTCCGGATCAACAATTTCGGAGGATTCCCTTACCTTCAAAATCGAAAGCCTCATGGAGAATGCACAGGTACATGGATTGGCCATTTCCCTGTTTAATGAAAATACCGCGGTGTATCAAAGAACCTTTGGATATAGGGATTTTGAAAAAAAACTGCCCTTGACCGACACTACCAATATGTACGGGGCTTCCCTGAGCAAGGCTGTTTTTGGTGTGTTGACCATGAAGTTGGTGGAAGAAGGTACCTTGGATTTGGACAAACCGCTGCAGTCCTACTTACCTAAAAAAATTTATGAGTATGAACCGCTGGCACGCTGGCACGATGACTATTCCGACTTAGCCTCGGATACCCTATATCAAAAGGTTACGGCCCGAATGTGTCTGGCCCATACCAGCGGTTTTCCCAATTGGCGATGGTTTGAAGCGGACAAAAAGCTACGGATAAAGTTCGAACCCGGCAGTCGCTATCATTATTCGGGTGAAGGGATGGTGTATTTGCAGGTGGTCTTGGAGCACATGTTGGACAACGATTTGGAATCGTTGGCACAAGAACATATTTTTAAACCGATTGGTATGGCAAGTTCCAGTTATCAATGGCAAAAAGGATTTGAACATAACTTTGCATATGGTCATACGCCCGCTGGCGACCTTTATTCCAAGGACACCGACAACGAACCTAGAGCTCCCAGTACCTTGGAAACCACTGCTCGGGATTATACCCTTTTTTTAGAAGCCATATTGGCGAAACGACTTATTTCCAAGGAATCTTGGGAAGCCTTGTTCCAACCTCAGATCAGAATCCGTTCCGCACGACAATTCGGACCCTTATCCCACAAGGATACCACACTATATGATACCATCCAATTGAGCTATGGATTGGGTTGGGGCCTATTTCAAACACCATATGGGTTTGGGGCCTTTAAAGAAGGGCATGGTGATGGATTCCAGCACTATTCCGTCATTTTTCCCAAAAGTGGTAAAGGAATACTTATGATGACCAATAGCGATAATGGAGAAAGCATTTTTAAAGAATTGCTGGAAATTGCTTTGGGCGACACCTATACGCCTTGGGAATGGGAAAACTACATTCCCTATGATCAGAAGTAAGGTTCCTCGCTTATCATTTTCATAAAGGGAATTTATTAAACTGCGTTTCCCTTCTTTTGTTATAAATTAGTCCGTAACATCGGACATCATGAGAATCAACGCAGTACTTCTTTGGATACTTTTCCTATCCAGTTTTTACCTAGAGGGCCAATCCAAAGTAGAACGGTGGGACATGTTCGAATTGCAACTAGAGGGAAGAAAATCAGGTAATCCGTTTACCGAGGTTCAACTTTCCGCAGCGTTTTACCACAAACAGGATACGATACAGGTAAGCGGGTTCTACGACGGAAACGGCAACTACAAAATTCGTTTCATGCCCGATCAAGAAGGGACTTGGCAATATTTGACGACAAGCAACGACCCCCTTCTCAACGGGCAAAAAGGTGCATTCCAATGCGTCCAGGCCCAGAAAGGAAATCATGGTCCCGTCCAGGTTAAGGACACGTTTCATTTTTCCTATTCCGATGGAAAACCGTTTTACCCCTTAGGCACAACGGCCTATGGATGGATACAACAAAACCAGGAGACCCGGGAACAGACCTTGGAAACGCTTCAAAAATCACCCTTTAATAAAATCAGGGTGGCCTTGCTCCCCCACGCACCAAGTGGTACGGACTACGAACTATATCCCTATCAAGGAAAGGCGCAAGATTGGGATTTCACTCGGTTCAATGTGGCCTACTTTGCCCGTTACGAACGGTACATCAAAGAATTGCAAAGCTTGGGCATTGAGATAGACCTGTTTGTTTTCCATCCGTATGATAAGGGGGTTTGGGGGTTTGACACCATGAACCAAAAAGAGCAATATCTCTATTTAAATTACGTAAATGCCAGATTCGGGGCATTTCGAAACATTTGGTGGTCCATGTCCAACGAGTTCGATTTGATATCCCAAAGAACAACCGAGGATTGGGACGGTTATTTCCGTTTTTTCCAGGAAAACGACCCCTACCACCATTTACGATCCATTCACAACGCAGCAATATGGTATGATCATAGCCAGCCCTGGGTAACCCACATTAGCGGACAAAGCGAGGCCTGGTGGAAAAGCACCACCCTACGGGATACGTTTAAAAAGCCGCTCATTTTTGACGAATTCTGCTATGAGGGCAACGGAGATAATCGTACGGTGGCCCTCAATGGAGACATGATTCGACATCGTTTTTGGCTAATGACCATTCTTGGGACTTATGCCACACATGGTGAGGCATTTAAACAAAAGGACACCGGTTTCCAATTTTTTCGTCAGGGCGGCATTTTCGAAGGAAGTTCGGTCGGACAGCTCCACGTATTAAAAAAAGTCCTCGATGAGGTCCCGGGTCATTTGAAGCCTATGGGAACGGATTGGCGCTTGAATTGGATCCGGGCCGGAGTGGATCCAATGTATTTCCTGTATTACTTTGGTGAATATCAAAATAGCAGTTGGACATTTACCGAATTACCGGATGACCTTACATACCAGGTAGCTATCATTGACACCAAAAGTGGCACCATCGATACCCAAGGAAAAGTTTTGGTCAAGGGCGATACATTGGAACTTCCGGGAAAACCCTATATGGCCGTAATATTACGATTGATTTCACAGTAAACGATGCATATGAGCTGTTTTAAAAACCTTTCTCCCCTTTACATACCCATCTTTTTATCCTTGATGTTTGGGAGTTGTTCTGAAAATAATTGGATTCCGATCTATCAGGGACAGGAGACCTTAACATTTAAACACTACTTGGGTATACCGGACTCCTCCGTTCACGTACCAGGGCTCAAAAAGGACAGTTTGGGCAATTATTTGGAGGGATTGGGATACAATGATCCTTTAGGCGTGTTTACCATCGATTCCTTGGATAAGGAAAACGTGATTCGTATTTCGGGCGAGGTCATTGGCGGATTGATCCTAAAGGACAGTTTGGCCAACTATCACCTTAAATTAAAATTTAAGTGGGGTGATAAAAAATGGAATTGGATGGAAGGTCGCCCCAAAGATGGAGGCATCCTTTATCATCAAGGAAAGGTTAGGCATGAATTACAGATCCACGAAGGGGATGTGGGCAGTTACTGGGCCAAAAATGTGATTTTGGATATTCCCGCTACTTCCACCATTGCGATTCCCAAAGCCATTAGAAAAGCCAAACCGTATTTGGAACATTTGGTGAGTACTTTACGGGATACGATGTTATTGTTTGATAAAAATGCACCCCTACATCATTTTGAAGGTAAGAATGAATGGCAAATCGTAATCGCCAACCCCTACAACGAAAAACCACCTGGGGAATGGAATACCTTGGAAGTCATCTGTTGGGAGAATCATGCCGTACATATGATCAACGGCGAGATCAATTTGATTCTCCTCAATTCGTTTTACAGGCAAGGCCAGGACCTGAAACCCTTAGAATCGGGCAGGCTAACCTTACAATCAGAGGGTGCCGTGGTTTATTTTAAGGATATAGTGTACAAGGACTTGCAGGAGGCTCCAAAAGTATTATTGAGATATCTGAAAAAACCTTAGTTCGCACCAAAACCAACACTTTATGGAAGCAAATAAGCAAAATGCCATTGCCTTTTATAAAATGGCTTACGAGGGAAACCCAAGAAAAGCAGTAGAACTATATATAGGCGACACTTATATTCAACACAATCCCGATGTGGCGGATGGAACAGCGGGTTTCATTACCTATTTTGAACGTATGCAAAAAGAATATCCCAATAAATCCATTGAATTTGTCCGGTGTATTGCCGAGGGAGATCTCGTCGCCCTGCATACCCATCAGGTATGGCCGGGGAACGATGAATACGTGACCATGGATTTTTTTAGATTTGATGCCGAAGGAAAAATATGCGAACACTGGGACGCCATTCAACAGATTCCGACATCATCAAAAAACCCTAATACCATGTACTAGGGGTTCTATTCAAAATACCCATGAAGATTACCTAAATATGTAACGCCCTATCGGCCGTGGCGGCCAAAGCGGCTTCCTTAACGGCTTCCGCATAGGTGGGATGGGCATGGCTCATTCGCGAAATGTCTTCGGCGGATGCCCTAAATTCCATTGCGGTCACTCCTTCGGTTATCAAATCGGCGCAACGTGCCCCGATCATATGTACACCCAATACCTCATCCGTCTTTTCATCCGCCAAAATCTTGACAAATCCATCAATGTCCATACTGGCCCGGGCGCGCCCTAGGGCCCGCATTGGAAATTGGCCGACTTTATAAGCAACCCCGGCTTCCTTCAACTCCTCTTCGGTTTTGCCCACCGCGGCCACTTCCGGCCAGGTATAGACCACACCCGGAATAAGGTTGTAATCGATATGTGGTTTCTGTCCGGCCAAAATTTCGGCAACTAGGGTTCCTTCTTCCTCGGCCTTGTGTGCCAACATGGCCCCACGGACCACATCGCCAATGGCATAGATATTGGCCGCACTGGTTTGTAGGTGATCATTGACCTCTACCCTGCCCCGCTCATCGATCTTTACCCCTGCCGCCTCAGCATTAAGTCCATCCGTATAAGGTCGGCGGCCAACGGATACCAGACAATAGTCGCCTTTAAATTCAACTTCTTGTCCCTTCTTATCATCAGCCTTCACGATGACCTCTTTTCCTTTGCGTTCAACAGACTTCACCTTATGGGAAAGATAGAACTTGGTCTTTTGCTTTTTCATCACCTTCATGAGCTCCTTGGAGAGCGATCCGTCCATCGTTGGTATAATGCGGTCCATATACTCAATTACGGATACTTCGGCTCCCAAACGTTTGTACACCTGCCCCAACTCCAATCCGATCACACCTCCCCCAATGACGATCATATGTTTAGGAATTTCCTTTAGCTTAAGGGCTTCGGTGGAAGTAATGATCCGTTCCTTGTCTATTTCGATAAAAGGTAGGGTTGCCGGTTTGGATCCTGTAGCTATAATGCTGTTCTTGGCCTCTATGGTTTCGGTATTACCGTCATCCTTGGTAATGATAATGTGGGTCGGGTCCTTAAAACTGCCCAACCCTTTATACACCTCTATTTTATTCTTGTCCATTAAAAAATCGACCCCCTTGACCGTCTTGTCCACCACATCTTGTTTTCGAGCGATCATTTGTTCCAGGTTTACCTTTACCTCACCTGGAATATCTATGCCGTGTTCCTCAAAATGCTTAACGGCGTCCTCATAGTGATGGCTAGAATCCAATAGGGCCTTGGAAGGTATACAGCCTACGTTAAGGCAGGTCCCGCCCAAAGTAGGGTATTTTTCAATAATGGCGGTTTTAATTCCCAATTGAGCGCAACGGATTGCCGCGACATAACCTCCAGGTCCTGAGCCGATAACGGCTACATCATATGAATTCATACACTAATCTGCTTTAATTTGAAGTACAAAAATACCACGATTTTTTGGGTTGACCATATAAAGAAATCAGATACGCCAAGGACTTGGGAACAGGCATGAGGACCCTACTTGCACAGGCTTGCGTAAAATCGTAATATTACCGGATAACTCAAACGCCTTGTATGAAAAACCCAAAATCCGGTAAGCGCCAAAAGGAGGACGTTATTATCGAAAACAAGGAGCTTACCATTTGGGAGGCCTTGATCCCGGTCGTGGCCTTGGTAGGAATGTTGGCCTATAACGTATATGTATTTGGTGACGAAGCCCTTAGCGGTTCCAATCAGTTCATCCTCCTGCTCGGTGGCGCCGTAGCGGCCATTGTGGGTTTCTTTAACAAGGTTTCGTACAAGACCATGTTGAGCGAGGTGGCCGAAAACGTAAAATCCACGACCGGGGCATTGCTCATTCTTTTAATGGTAGGTGCGCTTGCCGGCACCTGGTTGATCAGTGGCATTATTCCTGCTATGATCTACTATGGGCTACAATTATTGAATCCGACCATCTTTTTGGCGGCCAGTGTTATCATATGTGCCATTATCTCCATTGCCACCGGAAGTAGTTGGACCACGGCGGCTACCGTGGGAATTGCCCTTATCGGCATTGGGGATGCCTTGGGCATTTCTTTGGGCATGACCGCCGGGGCCGTACTTTCCGGAGCCTATTTTGGGGACAAGCTCTCCCCCTTGAGCGATACCACCAACTTGGCACCGGCCATGGCCGGCGGAGAGCTTTTCGGCCACATCCGTTATATGTTGTTCACCACGGTACCCACTATAAGCGTAACCCTTATCGTCTTTATTATTATAGGGTTCACTCTGGATACCAGTGGAACGGCGGACATCCAAGCGATCCTAAATTCGATCGATACGGCCTTTACCATTAACGGTTGGCTTTTTATCGTACCCATTGTAGTTATTTTCCTTATTATCAAGAAAACTCCGCCCTTGGCCGCCCTATTGGTCGGCACACTTTTGGGTGCATTATTTGCCTTAATTTTTCAACCTAATGTGGTAGCCGGTATTACGGATTCCAAAATACTTTCCTTTGAGTCTGGCTACAAAGGGATTTTAAAGGCCATAACTGTAAAAACATCAATACCTACGGATAATGCAGCCCTAAACGATTTATTTGCCGCCAAAGGAATGGCCGGTATGCTGGGCACCATCTGGCTCATTGTTTGTGCCATGGTTTTCGGCGGCATTATGGACGGAATCGGTGCCCTTTCGCGTATTAGCAGTTCGTTATTGGCCATGGCCCAATCCGTTTTTGGACTATTTACCAGTACGGTAGCCAGTTGCCTAGCACTTAATGTAACCGCTTCCGATCAATACCTGGCTATTGTAGTTCCAGGAAAAATGTTCGCCCAGGCCTATAGGGACCGCGGTCTAGCTCCCGAAAATCTAAGTCGTACCTTGGAGGATTCCGGTACGGTAACCTCTGTACTGATTCCATGGAATACTTGTGGTGCCTACCACAGCGGTGTACTGGGGGTGAGTGTAGCCGATTATTTCTTCTTTGCCATATTCAATTGGCTTAGTCCCTTTATGACCTTGATCTTTGCCCTGTTCCGTATAAAGATCAAGCAATTGTCCGCCCCGGTGGTCTCTTAAAAATTCAATCGATTAGAGTAAATTTGATCCCAGCTAAATTTCAACATTTTCTACTCGGATTGTTTACATTTCAATACATTATTTCATAATTTCACGCCAAATTAAAATTGATATATCCATGGCCACAATTACACTTAAAGGAAATGAAATACATACGCTGGGCAACTTACCTTCCATAGGGGATAAAGCACCTGATTTTACCTTAACGGCGACTGATTTGTCGTCCACATCCCTATCCGATTACCTGGGAAAAAAAGTGGTACTCAATATATTTCCCAGCATCGATACGGGAACCTGCGCACAGTCCGTAAGGCAATTTAATCAGGAAGCTGCAGAACTGGAAAATACCGTGGTGCTTTGTATCTCCAAAGACCTGCCCTTTGCTCAGACCCGATTTTGCGGGGCCGAAGGTATCGAAAACGTGGTCATGCTATCCGATTTTAGAACCGGGGATTTCGGTAAGTCCTATGAAGTGGAATTTACAGATGGGCCTTTGCAATCCCTACTTTCCAGATCAGTGGTGGTTTTGGATGAATCCGGAAACGTTAGGTATACGGAACAGGTACCCGAGACGGTGGACGAGCCCAACTACAAGGCCGCACTTGAAGCATTAATGGATGCCTAAGGAATCTTTCCTTAAGAACAGAATAAACGGAGTTGGTTATGCCTTGAAAGGGGCGTTGCTCCTGATACGAACGGAAGCCAGCATCAAGATCCAAATATTCATTGCCCTTCTGGTTACTGCGGCCGGCTTCTATTTTGAAATTTCAACAACGGAATGGATCGCTCAAATCCTGGCGATCGCTTTGGTTTTGGGTATTGAAGGTCTTAATACGGCTATAGAGAAACTCGCGGACTATATACAACCCGAGTTCGATGCCAAAATAGGCTTTATCAAGGATATTTCGGCAGGGGCGGTCATGTTGGTCTCGATTGCCGCTTCCATTGTAGGGCTGATCATCTATTTACCTAAAATTTTTTGATTCCCGAATTCGGAAACCTTCGTTTCTAAATTTGTATTTTAGCCCCCAGAATAAGATGATTTCATGGCAAAAAAGGGAAGAAAATCCAAGCCCAAATCCACTAAAAAAGGAATATCCCTAAGGCTATCCAAGCAAAACAAGATCATATTGGGAAGTTTGTTGATCCTTCTCAGCATTGCCCTATGCTTTTCCTTCATTTCCTTCTATTTCACCTGGCAAGACGACCAAAGCTTGCTGACCGAATTTACCGATCGCAATGCCCAGGCCGAAAATCTGCTGAATAAATTCGGGGCCAGTGTCAGCCATTTTTTTATGTACCGGGGGTTCGGAATCGCCTCGTTTGCATTTCCTTTTCTGCTTTGCATCACAGGACTCTACCTTTTTTTAGGGATAAAAGGGCAGGGATTGTTGAAAAAGTGGATTTGGGGTCTCATCTTTTTGATTTGGTTTTCAATAGCCCTAGGCTTTTTTGCGAACCAAAAGCCTTTACTGGCCGGCTTGGTCGGCTATGAAATGAACGATTTTTTGCAGGATTATGCGGGCAAGATCGGAGTACTTCTGCTGCTCTTGTTCGGATTGGTCTTTATTTTGGTACGCCTCTTTAATTTTTCTCCAGAGGACATCGGTATATTTTTTAAAACTAAAACAGCTTCCCTTGCCTCGGAATTTAAAAACAGGAAAAGTGGGAACGAGTTGGAAATGGAGCTGAGTTTGGAGGATGAAACGCCCGTAGTTGTGGATACCTACACCCACAAGGAAAATATCCCTTATCTGGAAAAGGACCCGGTAGAGGATTTTGAGGTTACCGCCCCTGCAGTAGAGGATGAAGGGGATAGCCTAACTATGAAGGTAGAACAAATCGTTGAGGAAAAGGAGGAAAAAAAGAATATCGCCGAAAAATTGGTGGACGATTTTGGTGAGTTCGACCCTACTTTGGAATTGGGCAATTACAAATTCCCCACCATGGAGCTCTTGGACGCTCATGGCGGAACGGGGGGCATCACCATTAATCAGAAGGAACTGGAGGAAAACAAGAACCGAATTGTAGAAACCCTCAAAAATTATAAAATCGGTATTGCCCAGATAAAGGCGACCATCGGGCCTACAGTAACCCTCTATGAAATAGTACCCGAAGCAGGAATACGTATTTCCAAAATTAAAAACCTGGAGGACGACATAGCGCTTTCCTTGGCCGCCCTGGGCATACGAATCATAGCGCCCATACCCGGTAAAGGGACCATTGGAATAGAGGTACCCAATAAAAATGCCACCATAGTTTCCATGCGGTCGGTTATAGCATCGAGCAAGTTCCAAAAAGCGGAGATGGAACTGCCGGTTGCTTTCGGCAAAACCATCAGCAATGAGACCTTTGTGGTAGACCTGGCCAAGATGCCCCATATGCTTATGGCCGGGGCCACGGGGCAAGGTAAATCCGTTGGATTGAACGCGGTGCTTACCTCATTGCTTTACAAAAAGCACCCAGCAGAAGTGAAATTTATTCTGGTAGATCCCAAAAAGGTCGAATTAACGCTTTATAATAAAATTGAACGTCATTTCCTGGCCAAGCTACCGGATTCGGAAGAAGCTATTATTACGGACAATACCAAGGTCATCAACACCCTGAATTCCCTTTGTATTGAAATGGACAACCGATACGAATTGTTGAAGCTGGCCATGGTTCGTAATATCAAGGAATACAATACCAAGTTCAAGACACGAAAGTTGAACCCCCACGATGGCCATAAATTTCTACCCTATATTGTATTGGTTATCGACGAGTTTGCCGATCTGATCATGACGGCCGGCAAGGAAGTGGAAACCCCCATAGCCCGATTAGCCCAATTGGCCCGGGCCATTGGTATTCATTTGATCATTGCCACCCAGCGTCCATCGGTGAATGTAATTACGGGTATCATCAAAGCCAATTTCCCGGCACGTATCGCCTTTAGGGTTACCTCTAAGATAGACTCCCGGACCATTTTGGATACCCAGGGTGCAGACCAATTGATCGGCCGGGGAGATATGCTCTTTACGCAAGGTAACGACGTTACCCGATTGCAATGCGCCTTTGTGGACACCCCTGAGGTTGCCAAAATAACCGAATATATCGGGTCGCAACGTGCCTATCCGCAGGCCCATGAACTTCCGGAGTATGTGGGCGAGGATTCTGGCACGAGTATTGATTACGATGTCAAAGATCGGGACAGTATGTTCCGCGAAGCCGCCGAGGTCATTGTGGTCGCCCAGCAAGGTTCCGCTTCCTTGATCCAGCGAAAGTTGAAACTGGGCTATAACAGGGCCGGGCGCATTATCGATCAATTGGAGGCCGCCGGAATAGTCGGCCCCTTTGAAGGCAGTAAGGCAAGGCAAGTCCTGGTTCCGGACATCCTTGCGTTGGAACAATTATTGAACAATGAATCTAAGTAAGCTCATATGAAAAAGATCTTTCTATTTGCGGTTTTCACTTTCCTTGCCGGGAATGTCTTTTCCCAGAGTTCCGACAAGGCCAAAAACCTGTTGGACGAAGTCTATTCCAAGGTAAAAAGCTATGGGAATATCCAGGTGGATTTTAAGTACGTCCTGGAAAACACGGAAGCTTCCATCAATCAGGAGACCCGCGGCGACGTTACTTTATTGGGCGATAAATACCTCATCAACTTCATGGGCTCACAACAAATGTACGATGGCAAAAAAGTGTATACCATTGTACCGGAGAATGAGGAAATCACCATTGAGAACCGCTCCGAGGAGGATAATACCGTTACCCCTTCAAAAATGTTGACTTTTTATCGCCAGGGTCATAATTATGAATGGGACATCCTTCAAAACGTTCACGGCAAAAAGATACAATATGTAAAATTGGTCCCCATAGATACGCACACCGAAATCAAATCCATCCTGTTGGGAATCGATGTAGAGACCAAGCACATCTACAAATTGGTGGAGACCGGTAAAAACGGGACCACCACTACCTTTACTGTTAATTCTTTTAAGACGGACCAACCATTGTCCAAAACCTTATTTACCTTTGATGCGGACAAGTATGAAAACGAAGGATACTACATCATAAGGGAATAGTACATTGAGAATTCTAGACGGATATATCTTATCGCGGTTCTTGTTTAATTTTTTTAGTTCGTTCGTCATATTGATGTTCATCTTCATTTTTCAGACGATATGGCTCTTTATTGATGATTTTGCCGGGAAAGGACTCGATTTGGTCATCATCGGTAAGTTTTTCTTCTACATGATGCCTAATCTCACGGAAAAGGTATTGCCGCTTACCGTACTCCTCTCCTCCATTTTAACGTTTGGGACCTTTGCCGAAAACTATGAGTTCGCCGCTATGAAGGCTTCCGGGATTTCCTTACAGCGTTCCATGTTGAGCCTAATTGTTTTTATGGTCATTTTGGGCGGGGTCACGTTTTACTTTGCCAATAGTGTTATTCCCGCTTCCGAACAAAAAATCTACAATATGCGGAGGAACATCGCCAAGGTAAAACCGGCCGTGGCCATAGCGGAAGGGGTGTTCAGTGATTTTGAAGGTGCGGATATGAACATTAAGGTAGAGAAGAAGTTCGGGGAGAACGATCGATTTCTCGAAAATGTAATCATTCACAAAAAGACAAAGACCAATATCAACAACACGGTGATCAAGGCCAAAACGGGGGAGTTGGTAAGTAGTGAGAATTCAGATTTACTGCAACTCATTCTCAAGGACGGTCATTACTATACGGATGTGGTTAAAAAGAAAAATAAGGACAAGCGGAAATATCCTTTTGCCCAGGCCGAGTTTGAAACCTATACCATGAACATCGATCTGTCGGAATTCAACAATGTAGACTTGGAAGAGGATTTGAATACCACCACGGACAAAATGAAGAATGTTTCCCGTTTGCTGAAGGATATCGATTCTTTGGAAGAGAACAACCTTCGTATTGTAAAATCGTTTTCCAAAAATATTTCGAACCGAATCGGTGTCTTTGTACCCCTGCAGAAAATTGATACCAACGTACGGAAAACGGGGGCACAGACCAAGGTGAACAGTATTTCATCCCCAAAAACGGACGAAGATAAGTCAACGGTCCAAGATTCGGCACTTGCCTATACCGGGAACATAGTGGACCTTTTTGAGGATTGGCAGAAAGTCCAGTTGATCAATACCGCAAAAAACACGGCCTCAAATATTTTGACCACCGTTCAGGGAAAGAAAAAGGAACTCCAAAAGCGCTATGAAATCTACAATCGGCACATCCTATCCCTGCATAAAAAATATGCCCTGGCACTTTCCTGTATCATTTTATTTTTTGTAGGTGCCCCTTTGGGGGCCATCATTCGCAAAGGTGGTATAGGTTTACCCATGGTTATTGCCATCATTCTCTTTTTGGTCTATTATTTTCTTGGGGTATTTGCGGACAATTATGCCAAAAAAAATGAGATACATCCTATTTTAGGAGCGTGGTTATCTACCATGATTATGTTACCTTTAAGCATATGGCTGACCAAAAGGGCCACGGCGGATAAGGGACTCATGAATTTTGCAAGCGTTCTGGACAGGGTCAAGGATGTTTTCAGAAAAAAGAAATCAAAATCTAGTAGTTGATGATAACGGCAATGGAAAACAACATACAACTCAATACCATAGAAGAAGCCATTGAAGCAATTAAGGAGGGCAGGGTAATTATCGTTGTGGACGATGAAAATCGGGAAAACGAGGGGGATTTCATCGCTGCAGCGGAAAAGGTAAGTCCGGAGATGATCAATTTTATGGCCCAATACGGCCGTGGACTTATTTGTGCTCCCTTAACGGAAGAACGCTGCGATCAATTGCAATTGGAAATGATGGTCCAGAACAATACGGTACTCCATCAAACCCAATTTACTGTCTCCGTCGATTTGATCGGGCATGGCTGCACCACAGGAATTTCGGTGCAAGATCGCGCAAAGACCATTCTGGCCTTAACCGATGAAAACACGAAGCCCCATGACCTGGGCAGACCGGGCCATATCTTCCCCTTACGATCCAAGACCGGTGGGGTATTACGGCGGACGGGACATACGGAGGCAGCTATTGATCTGGCACGATTGGCCAACCTAAAACCTGCCGGGATACTTGTGGAAATCCTGAATGAGGACGGGACTATGGCGCGCCTACCACAACTCATGGAGGTGGCCAAAAAATTTGATCTTAAGATCGTCTCCATTGAAGACTTGGTGGCCTATAGGATGCGGCATGACTCGCTGATAGAGAAAAAGGAAGATTTTCTATTAAAAACACGCTTTGGGGATTTTAGGCTAAGGGCTTATAAACAAACCACCAACAATCACGTACATATCGCATTGACCAAGGGTTCTTGGGAAGAGGGCGAGCCCGTTTTGACGCGTATAAATGCCAATTTGGTCAACAGCGATATTCTAGGTACCCTCACGGACAAGCCTGAAAAAAAGCTGGAAGACATGTTCCATGCCATCAACCTTGAGGGAAAAGGGGCCATTATATTTATCAATCAGGAATCCCAATCCCTCAATCTGATAAAACGGTTGGCCGAATTAAAGGAATTGCAAAAAAAGCAAATCTACAAAGCTCCCAAAATTGGTATGGACACCAAGGATTTTGGTATTGGGGCTCAAATTCTGCACGATCTGGACATTCGAAATTTAAAGTTATTGACCAATTCCGTGCATTCCCAAAAACGGGTGGGCATGGTAGGTTATGGCTTGGAAATCGTAGAGTACGTGCCCTACTAGGTCCGGTCCAGACAATCCCTGATGGTTTGCGCCATTTTTTCCGCCCGGGCCTTTACTTCGCTGTGCGTCCACCCCAATTTGATTAGGCAAGAAATGTTTCTACCTATCCAGTGGTCCGATTGCGAAAAATCGGAACGGGTATAATCGGGTAATCGTTCTTGAATCTCCTTAGGGAGTTTACCCAAGGACTTTTTGTGCACTAGGTGTTCCCATTGGCGGTAGTAATGCCAATTGTTGTCGAACCAATAAAAACAACCGTCCACACCCGCTTTGGATAAGGCGGAATGCACTTTTTTCGCCAGTTTTGGGTCAGGGAGAAAGAAATTCAAAAAAGCATGGCTTTCCTCACCGCCATGAGGTACCCTTCTGAAGGTAATTTGAGGAATTTGTGATAACGATTCCCTTAAAATTCCGTAGTTCCTTTTTTGGATGTCCAAAAATTCATCCAATCGTTTGATCTGGGCCAATCCCACGGCGGCATGCAGTTCCGATATGCGAAAATTATAGCCCATAAATGGGTGGTCCTCCGCTCCCCTATCCGTCCCCACGTGATCGTGTCCATGATCGGAATAGTGGTCGGCGAGGATATGATATTTTGAGTTATCCGTAATAATCGCGCCTCCTTCGCCACTGGTAACCGTCTTTACAAAATCGAACGAGAAGCAGCCCAAATCTCCATAACTACCCAAAGGTTTTTCCTCAAAGGTTCCCCCTATGGCCTGGCAGGCATCCTCCAAAAGCAGGAGTCCATGTTTTTGACAAATGGATTTTAAGCTCCTTAGATCGGCCATCGATCCACACATGTGTACGGGCATAATTACTTTGGTCCTTTCGGTAATGGCCGCTTCCACCGCTTTGGGCTCCAAGGCCAAAGTATCGTCCACATCCACCAAAATAGGAACGGCGCCCAACGCTAATATGGACTCAAAACTGGCCACAAAGGTGAAGGTAGGCATAATGACCTCGTCTCCTGCCCCTATCCCGGCAGCGGCCAACGCTACGGTAAGGGCAGCAGTTCCACTGCTTACCAATTGGGCATGTTTTACCTGCATGCGTTCGGCCAGGGCCTTTTCCAACTCCAATGCCTTCCAATGCCCCTTACGTAGGCCATAGAACCCATAGCGCATGAGCACTCCCGAATCCAGCACATCGTTTACTTCCTTTCTTTCCTGGTCGCCAAAAAGCTCAAATCCCGGCATATATTGATTTATGGTTGTGGAATTGAAATGGCTTAAACCATCTCAATAATACTATCGTCCATCTCCTTTCGGACCTTTTTTAGACTGGAGAACATATCATCCTCCGCTCGGTACCCAACAGGTAGGACCAATACGGAATTCAAATCTTTTTTGTGCAATCCCAATAGTGTATCATAACTTTTTGGGTCAAAACCTTCCATAGGGCAGGAATCGATTTTTTCCATAGCGCACACGGTCAATAGGTTGCCCAGGGCCAAATAGGCTTGATTAATACACCATTGTCTTATCTGGGTACTTTCTTTCTTCGAAAAATTTTCCAAAAGGGCTTCTTTGTAAGGGGTCAGAATTTCATCCGGGGTATTGCGTACCCTTTTGACCCGATCAAAGTATTCCTTGATGAAATCCGGGGTTATCCGACTTTCAATGCAAATAATCAGCACATGGGAGGCCTGTTCCACCTGTAGCTGTCCATAGGAATGTTGTACCAATTGTTTTTGCAATCCCTTTTCCTTAAGAATGACCATGCGTATGGGTTGCAGCCCATAGGAGGTTGCGGTCAGATTAAAGGCTTGTTTCAACAATTCGATCTTTTCCGAAGGAAGTATGCGCGCTGGATCGAACTTTTTTACGGCATACCGCCATTCGAGATGTTCTATACTGTTGGACATTGTTGTATTCTAGTTTCAATTTGGGCATAACGCCCGATCATTCATAAGGTATTAACCAAAGAACCACAGTTTAACGGACATTGCGATGACCATAATCACCAAAAACGTTTTGATAAAGCCATCGCCTTTTTTTACCGAAATCCTGCTGGCCAACCAAGCCCCGGTTCCATTCCCTAGGGCCAATATGAGGCCAACGCCCCAGTTTACCTTGTCGTTGACCACAAAAACGACCAAAGCGGCCAGAGTGTAAATCAGGACCACCGCTACTTTTGTGGCATTGGCCCGTACCAAGGTCATTTGGTTTACATAGTGCAAAAATAGGATAATTATAAATCCGAGACCGGCATTGATGAATCCTCCATAAATTCCAAAAAAGAAAAAGGCCAGCACGCCAATCCAAAGGTGTTTTCCGGTTATCCTTTCCTGGAGCTCCATCATTTTCATTTTGGGTTTAAAAACGATGATCAGCACTACAATTACCATGATGATGGCCAAAATCCTATTAAAGGTCTCCCCTTTAATATCCACCGCAATATAAGCCCCTATAATAGCGCCCAACAAGGCTGATAGGCCCAAGTACAAATTGAACGGAAAAGTAGAAACGCCCTTGCTCTTGAAACCGGCGGTCGCTAGACTGTTTTGAATCACCACCGCCACCCTATTGGTACCGTTGGCCACACTCGGAGGCAGGCCCAGGAAAATCAATACGGGAAGTGAAATCAGCGATCCACCACCTGCTACCGTATTGATAAATCCTACCGCAAAACCGACGACGACCAATAAGGGATAATGGTACCATTCTTCCATGGATGTAAAAATAGCCCCAAAAATAGAATTTATAGGAATAGGGATTCAAAAAACATGGCTACCCTTGGCATTCGCAATCGTATAGGCGGTCATTGCATTTCCAATGCCGCTTTTAGATCCAGTTCCGCCACGGATTCAATGACCATATCGGGTTTAAAGGGGTAGTCGTCCAATACCTCTTTTTTGGACACGCCGGATAAGGTCAATATCGTGGTATAGCCCAATTGAACGCCACCCAATATATCCGTGTCCATGGTATCGCCAATGATAATCGTTTCCCGGGCCTCCAGACCCAAAGTCTTTCTAGCCGCCCGCATCATTACCGGACTTGGCTTACCTACCGAGAAGGCCTTTTTTCCCGTGGCTTCTTCCAACATGGCTACAACGGCCTTAATGCCCAAATTGGCCCATCCCTTTTTCTTTGGGGAGGGATCTAAATTGGTCGCAATCAATTTGGAACCGGAGAGTATCATGTCCACCGCATTGTTCACCATTTCCAAAGTAAAATTTCTACCCTCGCCGACCACCACAAAATCGGGGTTTTGGTTGACCAAGGTGTATCCTTGCTGGTGCAAACTGGTGATCAGGCCACCTTCGCCCAGAACAAAGGCCGTCCCCTTGGGATTCATAAAGGACAGGAACCATGCGGTAGCCATGGCACTGGTGTACACATTTTCCTCTTTAACATGAATGCCCATCTTGGCGACCTTGTTTACGGTATCCAATGGGGTGCGCTGACTATTGTTGGTCATAAACAAAAAGGGGATTTTTTGTTCTTGCAAGGCCGCAATAAAGGTATCCGCCCCTTCGATCATGGTTTCCCCGCTATAGATAACACCATCCATGTCTATTAAAAATCCTTTCTTCATGGCCAAAACGATTTTATGGGTTTGCTTGGACTAAAGTTAGCAATACCGCCCGGTTTGGCATTCTTTAGTACTCAAAATATCGCAAAAAAGAAGGGTTTTTCAATTCCTCTTCCGGACTACGGTTTCCGTACTATGTCCTTATTTCTGCTTGAGATGACGTTTAAAATGGATAATGTAGGTCATATTAAACCCAAAGTTCAAATTGGGGTTTCTAAAGTTGAAGTTATTTCGAGTACCGGTAATAAACGCATCCTCCACCATCCGCACCGCGTTCGTTAGCATAAACTGAAGCATCACATCCCCAATTTCCCAATTTACGCCCAAGGCAAAGGGGCCGTAGGTATCAAAGGATTCAATGGGGTTGGCCGTATAATAGTATTCGGACATGACCGAAACATGATTGCCCAGCTTGTAGCGCCCTCCAAAGCCTATGGCAAAATGGCTCTGGGGGTCCCGCTCGGCATACTCCAGCCCCCTGTGGATAAAGGTAGGTGTAATCTGGAGTGAAAAATTAGGTGAGATCTTCTTCCCGATTAGCAATTGGGACGTAAATGCCAACCGATTTGAAAAGTCGTCCGCTATAAATGGTGAAACTATTCCTTCACTAAAATAGCTCGATGCCTGAAGGAAAGTGAGGCTAATGGGAGCGCCTTGCCTATCGCTTCTTTGCCGTAGCAATTTGTACTTAAGGAAAGCGTCGAACAGGCCGTCATAAGTGGTCCCGCCAAAACCTACCAAAAGCCGGTCGGAAACACCATATTCCAGGGCAATGCGCGTGCTCAATCGATCCGCTGCAAAGCTCTGGCTCCGTTCCGCTGGGGTGTTCCAAAAGCGATTGGCCACAAAAACATCCAAAATCCCTTTTTTCCGGGTCTCTATGGAGTGGCCAAAGGCGATCCTCGTGAATTTGAAGGTGGCCTGGGTATATTGGGGCGCTTCCCCATGTTCCTTGTCCAATAGGCCCAGGAGGTCCTGACTCCATGTGCTGGTAGTAGTACATACCCAAAGGAAACACAAAACTATTTTTCTAGCTTTCATAAGGCACATATTCAAATCTAAAATCTACAGCGATCGTTTTGGCTATATTGCCCGCCAGCAAAGGCGGTATTTTGATGCTATAATCCTTTACGTAAGCCTCAAAGGTACCCGACAGTATATAGGTTCCCCGAACGTTTTCTATTTTGGTCTTTATTTCCAGTTCCTTGGACTCCCCGTGCATGGAGAATATACCTTTTACTATCCGGGTCTGTTCTCCTTCCATAGTGGGATCAAAATCCAGGATTTCCCCTTCAAAGGTAGCTTTTGGGTAAATATCCGATTCTACATAGCTCTCGTTAAAATGTTCCCGCATAAGTGCTTTTTCAAAAACAAAGGCGTTCATCAGCATACTGACCGCAATATCATGGGTGGTCAAATCTATGATACTCAACACCTGATTGTTCTCGGCCTTGATGTTTTCCACGGATGTATACGAAAAAAAGGACACCCTGCCCTGCCGAGCTATGATTTTATCCTCATCCGCCTGTTGTCCGGAAAAAATGAACAAAAATAAAAGCGGGATTACTTTATTCATTGGTCTCGCTTTGGGAAATAATACAGTTCAAAAAAATAGCATCCTTTAAAAATCCCTTGAAAATCCCCTTTAATCGTATCGTATCCTTTGGTCCAAAATTTTGGACCAATTGAGTTTGGTCGGATTTCATATCGCATATTACGCAGGCCGACTCGTCGGCGCCACCCTCCAATAATACGGTAATTCGGTTGTTTAGACTATTTATTTCTTTTATGGTGCCTTCGATTTCAACTATTTTTTCAGCTTCAAGAAGATGCGCCTTGCCCTGCTTATAATGCGAAATAAGGGTTTCGGCATCTAGATAGAACTCCGGCTCGGACTCCAAGATATTGATATCATCGGGTTTATGGAGGTTCCAAAACCAAAAAAGACCTCCTATCAAAATCAGAAGAAGAAAGACTCCGAAAAATTTAACCGGTTTTATCACTGGCCGAGTAATCGATTATGGTATAGGCGCACCTACCACTATTCCATAGTGTCTAAAATAAAAACCTGGGGGCTCGCATGAGGCCCCAGGTATAAAACTAACAAAAAAAGCAATCTTCTTTTTCAATTTGCTATATCATCAGGGTTCCAGCCTTAAAGGCATGGTGACTTTCCATACATAAACAAAGTGCCTTCCCTTTTCCTTGGAACAAGTCAGGGAAGGTACTGATGGCCGGCAATCTCGGATATTTCCATATATCCGGCCCTCCAGTCGGGCGAACAACCACAGCAAGGTCGAACGTAATCCCTGCTATCGATTTTATCCCCTTTTGGAGGGTAGCCCAGTGCGGTTAAGGTGTTGAGTGCGATGGCCAATTCGTTTGCTCTTATAAAATTGAAGACCACCAAGGAATCAACGGCATAGAGATATACATTGCTGATGTTCTCGATCTTTTGGAGCTCGGTCCGTATCGTTCCCGAGCATTCGCTACAAAATGCATGTTGTACTTCAATTCTTGCTATTCCCGATTTCATATCCGTTCGCTTTGTACTGTTAAAAAACCCTAGAAAGATTAAATCCAAAAAAAACATCCCCTTTACTCCAATCTCCGGTAGCCTGCCCTAAAAACGTATTGGTATTCATGGGTTGGGCATTGGTAAAATGAAGTTGGAATACATGTCCCCCAGTTTCCAGATCAAAACCTATGGAGAACGGATTTTTAAAAGGGGAACCGGCCGCCCTGTTCAGGTGCAGACCATAATCGATGTTGATGGACCACCTTTTCGTTAACTTCTGCCTGCCACCGATACCGATGGCGAATTGCGAGTTTTCCTGTCCCTCGAAGACTGCTAGATTGTCGTGAAAAAAAGTAGGTGCCAATTGTAAGGAGAGGTTTTTGTTCAGTTTTTTGGAGACCAGGGCCTGAGTGGAATATCCCAACCTATTTTCAAATCGCAAGCCAGGCAAATTTTCTTCCTCAAGTGAGGTATTCATCAAGAGATTGCTGAACATGACCACGGTGAACGGGGAACCTCCGGGAAGTTGCCTTAACAGGCGCAATTTTAAGGAGCCTTCGTAGGTTTTCTGAAAGGAACTTCGTGAGATACCAATGTTTATGCCATCCGAGATGCCATAGATAAAATTGAGTCGGGTAACGGCCTGATCCAGTCCAAAGAAGTCTTCGATTCCGGTTTTTACCGACCCGAAGCGATGGGACACCACAAAGAACAATTGCTTTTTAGCAACCATTTTTGTGGATTCAAAATTCACTACTTTCAAACCTTTAAAAGCTGCCGCTTCATAGGTTTCCATAACAGGGGCACGGTCTATTTCATCCAGCAGGTCAACTTCCTGACACCACAGAAGCATGGGGGCCAAAAGAATCGGAATACATATTTTTCTCATTTTCAACATGGTTTCTTCCATAGGTTATTTATTGGGCATCAGAATGGCCTGATCAATTTTAACAAGTTCGAGTAGATCGTCATAACCGACACACCTCCCCTTTATGGTTATGGTTCCCGCTACCGATAAATTGCTTGGCAGGTCTCCAACGAAATCCACCTGTACCTTATCCTCGATTATAATGGCATGTTGCTCAATGGCCGTTATGGTTCCCCATATTTGTATCACTTGATCCACATATTTGGCCTGATCCGTCCCTTCCCTTAAATGCGAATGTATTTCGGGACCGGATAGGATAAGGGCCGCCTGCTCGGTGGCAATATTCCTGTGGCCTTGGTACATATGGCGATACGTTGAAATAGCTACTATGGATAAAATCAAGAGGATGGCCCATACGCCGTAAGACTTTTTTACCTTCATTTTTTTGCCAACTTAAAATCCAGTTTTACCAAAACTTCCTTGGCAATCTTGTTACGCACAATTTTGGGAATCACAATATCAAAATCACCAGGTGTTACCTTGAACATTCCCGTAATGGATATGATATCCCTAATTTTTTGTGTTTTCAATCGGGTGCGTATCCTTTTCTCCCTACCGTGCACCTCCAGGGTTCCCGCTACGGATACTTCCGTTATACCTTCATCGAGTTCCTCAATATTAAAATCGAGCAGATTCCCTCTAAATTTGGCCTTGGGATAGGTTTCCGACTCCACATAATTTTCATTGAAATGTTCTTCCATCAAGGCGTTTTTAAAGTGAAATCCCTTCATAAGCGCCAGGGATGCAATTTGGTTGGTCTCCGTATCCAGAATAGCGGTAACCGACTCGTTGGTTGCCTTCACCTCCTCAAAAAGCTGTTCAGAAGCCTCGAAAATCACAATTCCATTTGTATCGATATATCGTTCCTGTGCCCATAGCATATGAGTTGTTCCATGTATAAGAACAAAAAGAAGCCCCCATACTACAGCACGTAAACGGCTCATGTATTTGCTATTTTCCCGCATGCTATTGTTCCAAAAAACCTTCGTCGATCCATTGGTCTACCAAATCGATGGTAGCCTGTGGCAACCGTCCGCTGGGAGGCATGGCACCTGGATCTCCAGTCTGCCTGTTAAGCGCCGTGGATAACGAGCCATTTTCTGCCCTTACACGTACTTGTTGAAAATCCGCCAAAGGAAAAGGAGCCCCGTTTCTGGGTGGATCGGAATGGCAGCCCAGACAGTTACCGTTGATTATGGCCCTAATGTTCCCATTGTAGCTTATAGGACCATCGGGTTCTTCCATTTCGGTGAGATCACTTTCGCTATCACTGGTACAGCCAATAAAAATCAACGCCAAAAGCGGCAACAAAAACTTTACGTTCCTTCTCATAGTGTTTAATTTTAGATTTATCATAACTTCGAAAAAAGCTTGTGGGCTTACGACCCGAAAATTCTCCATTTCGTTTGTCAACCTTTTTCAAAGCAACGATTTACTATCGGTTGGCAGCGACAAAATGTTGCTGAGAGGGAAGAACTGGGCTTGACAGGGAAATATGAAGGTTAAACGGATTTTTACGAAAGGTGCAGGGAAAAAATAATCCCGAAGAAAATGCGCGCCTTGTTTTGATGAAGATCAAATTGTTATATTCGATATAAAAATTGCCCTAAGCACCATGCGAAAAGACAAACTTTATTTTCTCACTTTTTTGTCCATTTCGGTAATTTATACGGCAATTGCCAGTGTTGCGCTATATTATCTGGTTAGGACCAGCACCTACGAACTACTGGAGTCGCATCTGGAGTTCAGCAAGAAGGAAACCAAGACCTTTGCAACCTTACTTGGCCACCAATTGGCAAACGGTATTGCCAAGGATTCCGTAGTGGGATACGCCCAGACAAGCTTAAGGGGAACCGATCTTGAACGGGGCTTTTTAAGTGTGTACGATTGGTCTGGCAGGATAATATCACATCCGGATATCAAGAATGTGGGACAGCCTGCAAGTGCCCATAAGTCATTTGTATCGTCCGTTACCGATAATCTGGATCCCAATAATTTTTATGATCTGCTAAGAGAACGGCAGAAGGAATTGACCAAAACCAATGCGGAGGATACGGAACAGAATTCTGAAGTAATTCATTTATATCCCGTTCAAAACTCGGACTGGATTGTTGCTGCCCACGTAAATATCAGCAATATTTCCTCGCAATTGGAGGAAATGAGAAGACGATTCTATCTCATTTTTTTGGTAATGGGCCTTATTGTCATCCTTTCCTATGTCCTTACCGTCCGATTAATTGGGAGTGCCTACGAAAAACGATTGGAGATCAAAAACCAAAAATTGGAGGACGAGGTCTTCAACCTTTCCAAATTGAATCGGGCCGTTGGGGATTACCAGCAAAAGGTAAGCGAAAAGGGGCCACAATCCCTGTCCAATGAAAATAGTACCAAAAAGCGCATATTGACCTATACACGTAACGAGTTGCTGCCCATACCCATTGGGGAGATTGCCCACATTTATACGGAAAATACCATTACTTATGTAGTTTGCAGTGATGGTAAACGCTCCACATCCAATTTAAGTTTGGACGAACTTTTCTCTAATTTGGACCGCAGCTATTTTTTTAGGGCCAACCGGCAATTCATAATTGCCATATCCGCCATCAACAAAATTGTTAAATACGGGAATAACCAACTTAAGATATTGGTGAATCCAAATTCCGAAACGGATATCATCATTAGCAAAAATAGGGCCGCCGAGTTTAAGCAATGGCTTAATCTTTAAGCGGTACCCTGTGGTTCGTCGGGCACAGGCAATCGTTTTTTAATAATGACAAAAGGCATTCTTCAATTCCTGATAGGAATAGGCGTTTTACAGTCCGCACTGCTAGGACTCGTCCTCCTTATGAGTTCTGGAAAGCACAAACTGATTTCCATAATTCTTGGGGCCATACTTCTGCTGGCCTCGCTTTTATTGCTTTCTGAACTGACCGACCTTCTGGATATGGAAAAAGGCTATTCCTTTCTTCGGCACTATTCCGTTTTGTTCGATTTGATCCTCATTGTACTCATGTGGTGGCTTACCTTGGCCGTAGCGGGAAAAATGACCCGATTTTTCAAAAAGGATGTTGTCCATATCCTTCCCTTCGCCGTGGGCCTTATTTGGTTGGAAACCGGTTTTCAATGGTATGGAAACCATACACCTGGGACCTTCTCCCATATCCCTGATGCCGTCGGTATATTTTTAGTTTATAAAATGGCTATCTGGGGGTTGTACGTAACAGGTTGCCTTAAAGTCGTTTCCTCTGAAAGACTTCCGGATTCGGACTTGCCCCAATCAGTTAAAAAAGTGCTATTCCACAAATTGGTTTGGCCTTTTATCGGTATTTCCCTTGCTAGTTTTTTTTCCTTTTGGCTGATGTTTTTTGGGATGGAACTTCCCGTAGATTCCGATTATTTGGGAGCCATCATGATCACTGTTTTTGTGTACTACCTCACGTTTTCAATTCTACGGGAACCCCACCTATTTATACACACCAAACCCACCCGCCTTTGGCCTAAATATCGCAAATCGAAAATGAGCGATGGGCTGGATTCGGATTATTTAAAAAAATTGGTGCATTATATGGAAAGTGAAAAGCCCTATTTGGATCAAAAGCTAAGCCTGCATGGGCTTTCGGAAACATTGCAAATACCTTCCAATACGGTTTCCCGAATCATTAACGAGCAATTGGGCCAAAGCTTCAACGATATGATCAACACCTATCGTTTACAGGAGGTAAAGCAAAAATTAATGGATTCCTCCCAGGACCATAAGACCATACTTGCACTGGCTTTTGAATCGGGTTTTCAAAGTAAGGCCTCCTTCAATCGGGTATTTAAAAAAATGGAAGGAAAGACCCCTTCCGAGTATAAGGAAAGTTTTAGGTCTCATCCTACCCTTTAGGTCGATTCCACTACCCTGGCCTACTAAATTTGCCCTTATTCATCAATTCAATCCACTATGAAAAAATTAGGCTACCTTCTCTTATTGTTTATTCCCAATCATTTCATGGCGCAACCGCTAATCGAGCAGGCCCAACGACATTACCAAAATGCTTCCTGGGATTTGGCTTACCAAGCGTATAAAACTATTACGGACACCAATCCCTACAAAGACTTGTATTGGTACCGATACGCAGAGGCCGCAGCCAAGACCGATCAATTAAAGGAGGCCATCGAGGCCTATGACCACACCCTTTCCTTAAATCCAGGTCACGGTTCGGCCATGTATGGACTGGCCCGTTGCCATGCTTTGCAGGGCGATGCTAAAAACACCTTGCATTGGTTGGAGCGGGCCAAACGACAGGGCAAATACGATACACGTCGGGCAATTACGGACCAAGCTTTTAAAAATGTCCATCAAAAAGAACGATTCCTGGATATCACCGAACAGACCGAACAACCGGCCGGAAACCGTATCAAGGCCTGGAAACAAGACTTGGACTACCTGGTAGCCCGGGTAGAAAAGGAACATAAAAACTTTACACATTCCATAGCCTTGGAAAAATGGCAGTACGAAGTTCAAAAAATAAAAACAGAACTTCCGGAAATGACGGATTTGGAAATCATCGGTTCTTTTATGAAATTGTTGGCCCTAATCGGTGACGGGCATACCTTGGTGTATCCACCATTTCTAGGTAGTTACGCCTTTAAGGCCCTACCATTGGAATTCTATTTTTTTGAAGATGATCTATACATAAGGGCCGCCACCCCTGAATACCATAACCTTGTGGGGTCCAAGGTCGAAAAAGTGGGATCGATGCCCATAGAGGAGGTCCTTCATGCCTCTACGTCCTATTTAGGGCACGACAATACCATGCACCTTAAATGGATCATGCCCGTTGCCCTGGGCTTTAGCGACCTTTATGAGCTTATCGGGGCAAGCCATAGCCGGGATTTTATATCATTCACCGTTCAATCCGCAGATGAAGCCTCCCTCACGGTTTCGGTAAAATCGGGGCCCCTTGCCCGAGATCCCATGGCGAGGTTTGCCCCGGCCCATTGGGTAGATCTTCAAAATTCCAAGGTCCCGTTATGGAAAAAAGATCCGGACAACCATTTCTGGTACCAATATCTACCGGATAAGCAAATGGTCTACTGTCAATTTAATCAGGTTCGGGACAAACCCGACCAGACCTTGGCCGATTTCTCCAAAGAGCTGTTTCAATTTATACGTGAAAATGAAGTGGAAGCTTTGGTACTGGACATTAGGCTCAACAATGGCGGCAACAGTTTCCTGAATCGAGGCTTGATCCATGAATTGGTCAAATGCGACAAAATTAATACTTATGGTAAGCTGTTTACCATTATTGGCAGACGTACGTTTTCCGCAGCTATGAATTTGGCCTCCGATCTGGAAAAAAACACGGCTACGATTTTTGTAGGCGAACCCACAGGATCCAAACCCAATTTCTACGGGGAGGACAATGAGTTTACCCTCCCCAACAGCAAGCTAACCGGAAGTATCTCCAGCCGGTATTGGCAGGGTGGATACACTTCGGACGATAGGCGAACCTGGATTGCCCCACATTTGGCGGCAGATCTAAGCCTGGTGCATTATAGAAACGATACCGATCCCGCGCTTGATGCTATTTTTACGTATTTGGAAGCAGCAGAAAAGAACTAGATTCTAGTTTTCAATTCGATTACGAAGGTTTTTAGGGTTTTGTTGGATTCGATTTTTGTCTATTTTTACTTGGACCAAAGATTCATTGTATCCATAATCCAATCAAAAACTTGAATTCCATGAAAACCATCCGACTTTTTGCGATTCTACTGGTAACCTCTTTGGTAATGGGCTGCTCCTCTTACCTGACCAGTTCCGAAAATGTGGGCCAGACCAAGAAAAACTACGATAAAATTTTGGTGCTGGGACGTTCCAAGGACAATACCACCCGATTAAAATTTGAAAATCAAGTAGCTCAGCAACTAGAGGCAAATGGAATTAAGGCCATCGCCTCCTACACCATTGATGGAACCAAGAACATCAACCGAAAGTTTTCGGAAAGTGAAATTCGGGACGTAAGAAAAAAACTGGTCTCGGCAGGATTCGATGGAGTCATCATTACCAATTTGATCAATTCAGAGGAGTACACCGATGTGATCCCCGGGGGCTCATCAACCACTATGATCCCCACACGATATGGCCGATTTGGCCGATATTATGCCTATTATCCGGTAACCACCTGGGAACCCGATCAATTGAAGACCGGTATTAAATATGTCCTGGAAAGTAGCTTGTACAACATTAAGGCGGACAATGGCGATAATCTGCAATGGGTAGGGCGATTTGAATTGAAGGACCCTACCTCGCTGGAAAAGACTACGGCCAATTATGCCAAGGAACTTGTTGGGGCCCTACTGGCACAGAGCATTGTCTCTGACTAAGTGCAATTGCCAAAGGAAAATGAAGGTCCTGTTCTAAATTGAGACTTTTTCATTAGGTTGGTTATTAATAAGTATCTTGAAGGGCAATCCACACTTTTCGTTATATGGTCTTGGGCAAAACAACCAAATTGGGAATAGGTGCCGTTCTTCTGGGCATTGGGATGTACTTGGGATCCGTATGGGTAAAAAAGCGGATAAGCAACTTGATTCAGGCGGAAATCGTCCATTTTAACCGTACCAAACCCTACACCCTTACCTTTGATCATCTTCAACTTTCGCTCTGGAACAGTTCCGCCGAATTTCAAAATTTAAGCTTACATCCCGATAGTATATTCAACGGTGCACCCCTACCCCCTAATTTTGACCGTCCGCACATTGTGGTCCAAAACATGCAAATGGAAGGACTTGAACTGCCGGCCATACTACTTCACAAGCGTTTGGTGATAGCGAATATAGCCCTAAACGGGATCAGCGTGCGCTATCAAAAGAATCCTGGAGGTAATGGGGTTTCAACTGCCGGGTCCAAAAAAGAAGCTGCAAATACGATTCTCCTCAATGAACTGAAGGAAATTCGTCTGGGACATTTTTCTGTTCATGATTTTGCATTTACCTTGACCGAAACGAATCAAGATACCTTGGCGTCCTATACGTTAAATAAATTTGATGTGGATGGTATCCAATTGCTGAAAAAGCCCCGAGTCCCACGTTTATTCAGCATCAATACGGATAATTTGAACTTTAGACTATCCAATCAACGGCTTGGCCTGGCCCAAAAGGAATATGACCTTCAATTGGGAAGTGTACAATTCAATGCCCAAAAGGGAGTCCTTCAAATGAGCGATGTGTCCTATGCCCCTACATATTCCAAAGAGGAATTGGGATCCAAGTTCACCTATAATCAGGTAATTACGGAATCATGGATACCCCACTTGTTTGCCTATGGACTGCAAGCGGAAAAACTGTTTTTCAACCAAGGAATTATTTTGGATAGCATCCTAATGGAGCATCCCAAATTTGTCCTCTATAAGGATATGGGCAAGCCATGGGATAAAAATAAAAGACCCAGTATGCCATCTGAATTAATGAGGGAGGTTGGTAATCGATTTTATTTCAAAAAATTAGTGGCGACGAAGGCCGAACTGGATTACACGGAAAAAACAGAACAGGGCAAACTATTGAAGGTTCCCATGAAAAACGTGGAATTAACTATCCAAAGGACGGAACAGAACAAACGCGACGACCAGCTCGACATGGCAATGGAATGTGTAGTTTTTAAAGACTTATCCCTAAAATTGGATCTGTCGTTTCCCAATTTTATGTCGAGCGATGACTTTTATTTTACCGGTTCAACAGGTAGCACCACTTTTCAGTCCTTCAACCCGGTATTGCTCCCCACATCCGGAATCAGGTTTGAAAAAGGAAATCTGCAGGGGATGTCGTTCGAAGGTAGGGCCAATGCCACAAAATCTTCAGGAAAGTTAATTATGCGTTATAGCGACCTGCATGCGGTGGTACTTAAAAAAGATGAGTCCGAAAAGAATAAAATGGCCTCATTCCTTGCCAATCGGACCATAAGGACTTCCAATCCATCAAAAAACGGAAGGACTATGGTGGGCGAGATAAATTTTGAGCGGGTGGAGTACAAAGGTTTTGGAAATTTTCTCTTTAAATCGGTAGAATCGGGTATCATAAACTCGGTCTACCCTTTCGGGAAACGAAGAAAGAAAAAATGATAGCGACTACAGCAGGCTGGTTATCCCTTCTTTTTGCCCATCATATACTTCTCCACTACTACAGCGGTAATGATCACGATATAAAACTGACCTATTAATCCCGTTAAAATTGTGGCTTTTTGGGCAATGGAGGTAAAAGGTACGATATCACCATAGCCTATGGTGAGTAAAGTGATGTAACTGAAATAAAGCAAGGCATCCGATTTTTCTTCGATGGTACCCGTAATCCCCTTTCCCGTGAAGGAATCCGGCTGAATAAGTTCAATGGAAACGAACATAAAAAAAGCCAGTATCCCTAGGGAAAGGTAGGCACTCATAAGACCGATAATCACATTTTTACCTACTTTTTTCGCATGCCATACCTGACGTATGATCTCTAGGGTGACCAGCGCGTAAAAAAGGGTATAGATACCGAGCCGTACCACTTGGTAATTGGCCTCAATGCTCAATTTTTGCACCAACGTATATACGAAAAACGATACCCCAAGCAGGAATATGATCAGGTAACCCCACAACAAATTTCGCGATTTGGAGACCAGAAGAATGCCGGAAAGGATATTGACCAAAAAGAAGATGTGTATGATCTCTTCCTGAAAAACAACCACAGGAAACAGTAGGGAACCGAACAATACCATGAGCATACTCAGGAAAAAGAGCTCAAATCGGCTATGGTACAATCTGTCGATCACTAGTCTTCCATTAAGGCCGGGTCAAAAGTGTAGTCCTTGTACGTCACTTTGTATACCGCACTATAAAAGGTGGGAATAAAAATCAATGTGATTACGGTACCAAAAAGTAGGCCGACCATAATACTAACGGCCATTCCCTCCCACATTTCACCACCACTGATATATAGGGGTATCAATCCCAATACGGTGGTAAAAGTGGCCAAAAGGATGGGTCTGAAGCGTTGTAGGCAAGCCGTAATTACGGCATCTTTTTCACTCCTTTTGAGTACGTTCTGTTCAATTTCCATCCGGTCTATAAGTACAATGGCGTTATTGATCACTATTCCTGCCAAAGAGATTACCCCCAAGAAGGGCATAAAACCAAAAGGTTCTTGAAAGAGCAAGAGCCCGATCACCACCCCTATTATGGCCAAGGGAATGGTCAAACAGACCATGGTCATTTTTCGGAACGAATTGAACTGGATGATCAACAACAAAAGAATGATAAACCCGGAAAGAGGCAGGTACCGTATAACAGCACCCATATTTTCGGCCGTATTTTCCGCATCACCTCCAAATTCATAACCATAGTCAGCACCCCAGTTCGCCTTTTGTTCGTCCAACCAGGGCCTAATTTCATTGGTAATGGCAGAGGCGTTGGCATCCTCCCTAAGTTCGCTGGATACGATGACGGTCCTATAAATATCCAATCGCTTGATTTTACTGTACTGCCATTCAGGTATTATACGGGCCACTTGGAGCAATGGAATGCTCTTGCCGGTAGATTGCGAATAAACATTCAAGGTCTCCAGGGATTCCAAGGTCTGTTGCTGGCTGGCTTCACTGCGCATGACAATAGGAATGGATTTATCATCTTCCCGGTACTCACCGGTTTGGAACCCGTCCAATACCGTTTGCAAAGATGTGGCGATATCCTGATTGGAGACACCGGCTGTTTGGGCACGATTTTGGTCAATATCGATGACAAACTTCTTACTTTTCGGACCCCAGTCGTCCTTTACGTTTTTCGTGCCACTTATTTCGGTAAGTCTTCCTTTTACGGTATTGGCAATAGTAGCCAGGATATCAGGATCGGGACCCGATATCTTTACCTCTATAGGTACCCCGCCTCCACCGGAGCCCAAGAGACCCACTTTGATATCGGCGTTGGGAAAATGTTCGAAACAATAGCTGTCCAATTTCTCCACCATCGCATTATTGAACACAAAGTTGGAAGTATTTACCAATAAGTGGGCGTAGCTGGAGTTGGCCTCATCCGGGGAATAGCCCAAATCGTAGGATTCCGGACCTTCACCAATATAGGCGGACCAATCCACAATACCGTCCGGTCTATTTTCATTGATCTGCAAGGAATCGGAAATGAATTTTTCGATTTCCAAAACCACATCCGACGTAGTCTCTATCTTGGTTCCCAAGGGTAGGTTGATATCCACGGTAATCATATTTCTATCACTGTCCGGGAAAAACACAAAAGCAATTTTAGTAAACCCATAGAGGGAAAGGAAAAAGGCCACGAAAATACCGATCAACACGATCCATTTATGGGCCAGGGCTTTTAGGATCAGATTTCTATAATAGCCCTTTAGGGTATTGATAATGCGATCAATGAAACTTTCCTTCTGCTCGGCTTTTGGTGTAATCTTTAAAAAGAGGTAACAAAACAGGGTAATTACGGTCAGTGCAATGATCCAGGAGGACAAAAGCGCCAAGGAAATCACCACAAAAATAGGTCCTACGATATCACCCATGGTGGACTCGGCCAAATAAAAGGAAAGGAAAGCCGCCGAAGTGGTCAGGGTAGAAATGAGTAACGGGGTAAACAATTCGGTACAGGCGTCAATGGCGGCCTGTTTTTTGGGGACGCCCTGCTCCAGTTTGACCATAATGGTTTCGGCGACCACAATGGCGTTATCCACCATCATACCCAATGCCATGATCAAGGCAGCCAAGGTAACCTGGTTCAGGCCCATGTTAATGATCCCCATGAGCATTAGGGTCATCACCACTACAATAGGAATCAAACTGGCAATTATGGTTCCCGATCGCAATCCGAGAAACACCAACATAACGATCAACACAATGCTGATCGACTGCATCAGATTGACCACAAAATCACTGATTTTTACATCGATATAAGTGTCCAAAGAGGAGAGTCGGCCCAGCTCCAGGCCTACGGGCAATTTCTGTCGCCATTTGGTCAGGGTCCTATCGATGTCCTCGCCCAACTGAATCACGTTGGAACCCTCTTTAAGGCTTACATGCAATGATATGGCATCCTTACCATTAACACGTACCTTTTGTGTGGGGGGATCGATATAGGACTGCGTAATTTTGGTAATGTCCCCAAGCGGTAACAGTTGGGTACCATTGGCCCCAACAGGGATCAGGGTTTCCTCGATGTCCTCCAGAGAGTTGAAATTTCCGGTGGGCTCCAAAATAATGCGTTCATCGTTAAGATTGATTTGGCCACCACTACTCAAAATATTGGTCGAGGCGATGATGTTCTGTAATTTGCTTGCGGAAAGGCCGTATTCCTTCAAGCGGGAGTTATCGAACTCCACAAAAATCCGTTCCTCTTGTTCACCTCCTATTTCAACTTTTGCGGCATCGGGAAGTTTGATTAAATCGTCCTTGATATCGTCTACGTACGATTTCATCTGGGCATAGGAAAACCCATCGGAGGTCATACCCACCACAATACCATAGACTTCCCCTACCCCATCATCCTTAAGATCCGGTTTCACACCTTGTGGCAGGCCTTCTATGGCATTCAATTTCCTCCTTAGGCGGTCCCAAACGGCCTGCATATCCTCCGGGGCCACCTCATCCTTTAAGGTAACGGAAACTACAGAGAGCTCCGTGCGTGAAGTACTGCTCACTTCTTTGAGTTCCGGTAATTCCTGGGCGACCTTTTCGATCTTATCCGTAACCAAAAGTTCCACCCGCTCCGGACTTGCTCCCGGAAAGAAAGAGACCACGGTAGCTACCCGTACCGTATACGGGGGCATACTATCCCTGGGCAAGGACTGATACAGTGTTATGCCCAATAACATGATGGTACCCAGAATGGTGAAGGTAATTCTATTCTTATCTATCGAAAATTGGGTAAGGTTCATTGGTTTTTCTTTTTAGGACCTTAGGGTATTATTGTAAAGAGACATGCTGGCCATCCAACAAGGTTTGCAGGCCGGCAGTAGCGATCCGCTGTCCCACCTGAAGTCCTTGCACTACCTCAAATCCGTCCGAACTTAGGTCACCTACTTCAATCGGATTTTTTTTGACCACCGATTGTTCGCCCTCCTCAACGATCACATATACGAACCTTCCGGAACTATCCTCCCCGACAGCATGCGCAGGAATTCGCAGCGCATTGCCTTGGCTTTTGTTTTCATCCAATTCAAAAGTGACGTTGGCCGCCATTCCCGTTTTTATTTCTTCGGTGGCCTCATCCAACTTTACCCGAGTGGGATAGGTAGCCGTATTGGTGTCCACGGCAGGCGAGAGCTCGGTTACCTTGCCCATAAATGTTTTATCCCCCACCGAAGGTAAGGTAATGCCCACAGGCATGTTCAGATGGACTTCGTTGATAATGCTCTCGGGAAGGCCCAATGCAATTTCCATCTCCGTTCCCGCATTGAGGACTGCCACGGTCTGGCCCGGGCTTATGTTTTCGTCAACCTCCGCCGTTACCGAGGTGATTACCCCATCTTCCGGTGCGTACAAATACCCATAATTGACTTGCTCCTGTTGTATGGAAACACTTCTTTTGGCGGATTCGTAGCTTTGCTGGGCGGTCTTGTAGGAGTTCTTGGCTGATTCAAAATCGGTGAGTGAGGCACTTCCCTTTTCGTACAGGACCCGAAACCGGTCCAGGGAAAGTTTGGCCGTATTCATTTGGGATTCCGCACTGTTTAAGGAGGAAATGGAACGTTCGTAGTTCAAGCGGGATTCTACGTTGTCCAATTTGCCCAACAACTGGCCTTTTTTGACCGTTTGGCCCAAACGGATGTCCAGTTGCATAAGGATGCCCGTGTTCCTAAAACTTAGGTTGATGATCTTTTCCGTTCTGGCCGTGCCGCTAAAGGTCCGTTGTTTACCGCCATCACCGTAGGAAACTTCAATGTATTCCACGGGCCGGACGAATTCCTCATTTTCCTTCTTTTCCCCGCCACAAGCTAACATTCCCAGTAAGGTCACCCCGACTGCTGTTTTTTTAAGTGTTCCGTAAAGTTTCATATGCTGTGCTATTAATAAGATTAGTCAAAATTGGCATCCAAGAATTCGGTAAACCGTTGCCTAAATGCATTGTTTTCCTCCTCGGTATGCAATAAAAAGTTGTAGCCCATAAAGCGCTCCAATTGAATGGTGTTCAACAAAAAGTTGTACGTGGCACTGGCTTGCGCCAACTGGGCCTGTAGGTAATTGTTCTGGGCATCGATCAGTTGAATGATACTCACCGCACCTTCAGAATAAGAGGTTTGTACCAACTCCAACGCTTCCTGGGCCGCATTGACTGACACTTCCGAAAGTTGTATGTTGGAAATTTGATTGATAACGTTCAAAACCGCAGCACTAACATTGCTTTCAATGGCCAGTTCCGTATTCTGAATGTTGATCTCCAGTTGGTCCTGCTGTATTTTGGCGGTCTGTTTGTTGATGTTGTTCCTAAACTGATTGAAGATAGGAAGCGAGAGGTTGACACCCAGGTTGTAATTATTGGCCGGGTCCAGATCGGTACTACCCACCCCCCATTGATTGAAATTCTGGTTATAATTGGCCTGTAAGGCCACCGTGGGCACCAAACGGCCCAAAGAGTTCAATCGAAAATTACGCTCAACGGCCTTCAGGTTATAATCCAAGGAGGCCAGTTCCGGGGAATTGTTTTTGGCTTCTTGGATCAAAAAAGCCACAAAAGGGTCTTTCAATTGCGGGTTGTCCAATATCTCGGCAAGCTGATTATAATTATAGGATTCAAAAACGCCTTTGCCCAATTCGGCGTCTACTACATCCAATTCATAATCGATAGGATTGTTCAATAATTGATTGATGCTTATAAAGGCCTGGTCCAGCTGATTCACCGCTTCGATCATGGTTTGGGTGTTTTGTGCCATTTGGCTGCTAAAACGGAGCATGTCGGATTTTCCGGATTGACCGGCCTCGTAATTCTGTCGCGCCAATTTGAGGTTCTCCTTGGTCAATTGCAGGTTTTGGTTCTGAATTTTTACGTTCACCTTGCTAATCAACGCATTGAAATACAGATTGGACGCCTCTAAAACGGCATCCAATTGTGCCGCATTAAAATTGGCCTCCTGTGCTTTCTGCAGGTTCTTTTGGACCGTAATATTGGCATTCGCGGCCTCGGAGTAAATCGTTTGGTTCAGCTGGATATTTCCGTCCGTGGTATATTCCGGGGAAAGTGGTGCAAAAGCCACACTTTCATCGACATTGGTAAATGATGCGTTGGCGGTGATATCCGGATAATAATTGCTCTTTGCCGTTTTTACGTCCTGCTGGCTCAGTTCCACATCCTTTTGTTGGGACTGTAAGGATAGGTTTCTTTCAAAATTCTCGTTTAGGATGTCCAGTAGTGAATAGGTCTTCTTGGATAGCACATTTTTAAATTCCCCGACGAAATCCGTACGCGCTATAAGGCTATAGCGAATGGGTATACCCAGCAATTGCATGGTATTGAAGTTGGCGCTGAGCCGTTGCTCAAAATCGATAAACACTTTTTGTTCGGATAAGGGGTTTCCGTTAACATAAGCTTCTATGGTAAGGGCGATACGCCGAAATATTTGGTTGACGTTATCGTCACTACTATTGGTTCCCATAAGCCCGAGTCCAACATCATGGGCTCCGGTACTTGTAAAGGAGGGTATGCCCTTCGCTATCAACGTCTCGCTCAATTCCCTGATTTCAGCATCGCTCAGAAAAAAACCTCCAGCCATATATAGGGCGTCCCAATTGTCCAGATCAGATATGATGTCCTGCAGGTTGTCAAAAGGAACTATTCCGTAATTCGCCCCGGTGCCTTCCAAGATGGTTGCAATAGTATTGTCCAGGGGAAGTACCTGAGCTATCCCACGTTCGATGGCCACGCCTACATTGGTAAAATCCGATAATTCCTTTAGCGTTTTTAAATCTTGGCTGAAGGATTGTACTCCCATTAAATAGGTGAAATTTTCAATGCCCGAAGTTTGTTTTTCCAAATCGATCGACGTCATATCCGTATTAACGGAACCGAAAAGAATGGTGGGCTTTAGGTGTTCGGACTGACCTTGTATGACAATATTGCTTGCCGATCCTATGGCAATAATAATGTCCGCTTCGCTGTTTAGCAGACTCTGGTAATTGCTGCGGGCCAGATCCACATCAAAGTTGTTGATCAATCGATATTCCGGGGGAAAGCTTATGTCGGCATCTTCTCCGACAACGGCTTTTACCTCATTTTTCAATTGTTCCAATAGTACCTCGGTCTCGGCAGTGCTTACGTCCACCAACATCCCTATTGAATAGGCCTTTTTGGTTTGGGCCCGGCCGCACAAGCCGACCAAGATCAGTACAAAAACCAAATATCTTCCCATAATCTATATGCTTTTACGGTGTTACCGTAGATTCGATGTCAATTTAATTTAAGCTTGGTAATCAGTTTCTCTACGGTCAGGCCTTGTACAACGATAGAGAAAATGACCACAATATAAGTAACCACAAGGAACAGATCTCGTTCCATAGCCTCCGTGAGGCCCAGGGCCAATGCAATGGAAATGGCACCCCTAAGCCCACCCCAGGTCATGATGAGATTGGTATTGGGAACAAAATCCAACTTTTTCCGAAACAAGTTGACCGGTAAAATGAGCGAGAGATAACGACAAATTAAAGCAATGGGGATGACCAAAAGACCGGCTATCACGTATTGCGTATCCAAATCCAACACCAAGATCTCCATCCCAATGAGCACGAAGAGTATCATATTGAGCAGAATGTCCACCAGCTCCCAAAATTTGTCCACGTAGTCCTGGGTCAATTTGGACATGGCCGCTTCCCGTGTCTTATTGCCCCCGATGATCAAACCGGCGACCACCATGGCCAAAGGAGCGGAAACATGGAGGTATTGGGCCAAAACGGTACCGGTCATGACGGCGGCAAGGGTGAGAATCACCTCAATGTTATAATCGTCTATACTTCGCATGAGCCGATAGGTAAGCCATCCTAAAAAAGCGCCCAGAAGAAGCCCGCCAAAAACCTCCACTACAAACAATTCCAGTACTTCATTTAAGGAAAAACCGTTTCCCGAGCCGCTGGCCAATCCAAACAGGGTGAGGAATATGACCACTCCTACCCCGTCATTAAACAGGGACTCGCCAACAATTTTGATTTCCAATTTTTTTGGCGCGCCCGCTTTCTTTAGGATGCCAAGGACGGCTATAGGGTCCGTGGGTGAAATCAGCGCCCCGAACAACAGGCAATGGATAAACTTTAGTTGAAGCCCCAGGGCCATAAAAGCGTAGTATACGGAGGTCCCTATTAAAAAGGTGGACACCAAGACCCCAAAGGTGGCAAAGGCCAATACGGGCCAACGCTGCTCCTTGAGTTTTTCCAAATCGGTATGCAAGGCACCGGCGAATAGCAAAAAACTTAGCATAATATCCAACAGTACCGTCTTAAAGTCGATGTGGGTAATAATAAAACGCTCGGCATTCAGTAAGGTATCGTCTATATAGCTAAGCCAAAAAATGATGACGGTAAAGAAAATGGTAATTACGGTTAGACCTATGGTGGTGGGTAATTTTACGAACCGGAAATTAATATAGCCGAAGAGCGCGGACAGGAATACCAGGATACTTGTAATTACAAAATAATCCATCCAAAAACAGAAAATTGGGTGAGGCGTAAAAATATGTTAAATTTAGCAAAAGATGGGCGGTGACACTAAAAAAGATGGCCCTGGGAAAAGATTAATTATTCAAATCAAAAAAACCTCCAAAATTACATCCCTATGGGGTTGGCAAAGGTCCTTTGGGCAAAAAGGTTTCCAGGTAGTGGACTTTACCAAAAGGACAGGTCAAATTCGACCAAATCGACTCAAAAAACAAACATGATCCAGCGTACTTCATTTACTTTCCTTTTTCTGTTATCCATCGTCTCCTTTGCCCAACAAAAAATCGATTTAAAACAAAAGGCCAAAGAGCATGTACTAAACTCCTATACGGGAATCGTTTTGGTGAAGACTTCAAAATCCGTGTATGGAATTTCCCCCGAAAAGCAGGAAGTCATCTGGGAGAGCGAGGAGATTGCCCAATTGGACTTTGACCGGTATTCCGAGATTCCGTTTACCCCCTATGTCTTTTTTGAGGATAAGCCCTTGATCAACTCCAAAATTCTTTCCAAGACGTTGAACACCAAAGGGATTTCCCGCGCCATTGTGGATGTAACGAGCGGAGCCCTAGTTTTTAATTCAAGTCAGCAAGGGTTTCAAGCGGTCTTTAATACCTTGTTAATGCCGGAATTGGGCGCGGTCTTGGTGGATGGAAAAACGGAGGAAGGCTTTGGAATCGGTCTCTTTGATTTTGGGACCGGGGAAAAGAAATGGATGACCCAGATCGTTAGTGATTTTTTTACGAGAACCAAGGGCGCGATCCTGAACGAGGAGAAGGTCCTTTTGGATGCAGACCAGAATATTTTTTGGTTAAAGAACCGGCACTTGCTCAAGATAAATGCCAAAACGGGAGACATTACCTATGATAAAAAAGGAATCACCAGCATCCTGTTCAATGAAAAGGGAAACAGGCTGTACATGTCTTCCAATAACCTCAGTGGCAAAAAGCTTAACCAGGAGACTGTTATCTACGCCATAGACCCCAAAAGCATGGATAGTCTTTGGACCGGACCCGCCGTAAGCGTTGTTGGCAACATTGTAGAGACCAGTCTGGATGGGAATCAGTTGGTGGTCATTACCTCTAAAGGTTTTGATATTGTGGATATCAGGAGTGGGAAGAAGAAATGGGACAAATCCGATCCCTTGCCTTTGATCAAAAAAGTAGTCCCTACCCAGGACAGCTATTTGGTGGTTCAGGAAAATCAATTGACACGAATCGACAATACCGGACATCACGCGTGGGATACTCCATTAAAAATTACCTATTCCAACGATGAAAACCCTGTGCATATTTTTGACGATGGCCCCTATGCCCTTTATATTACGCCGTCCAGGGCCAATAGGATCGAAATTAAATCCGGAAGAAAACTGTGGGAAGAAGATCTTGCCCTCTTCGAAGCCGCTTTCATTAATCGAAACTTAAAGTTGGACATTCCCTATCACAGAGTATGGTTCAATCCCAAAACCCAACAGTTCCCGGTTTATAGCGAAGGTAAATTCTACCTGTTCGACAACAAGGGCCGTGAGGCCCCAAAGTCGTTACAGAAGTTTGATTTTGGCCGGGAATTTCCCAATTTGAGAATTCGGCAGAAAGGCTATTTTTTATATCAGGGGAATTCGTTTTATTTTTTCGACTTTACAGGAAAAATGCTTTATCAAAAGGAATACCCTGCGCTGAAGTCCGGTTCTTTTGTCCGCAGATCCTTTAGGGACTCGTTCTATTGGCTCAGAAGGGGGCTCCAAATTACATCGGCTACCTTGCTGTTCGCCCCTACCCAAGCAAACCGAGCCTTTAGAAGTGCTATTGTATCCCAGAACCTTGGGGCTTTGGGCACCGGGGCCTCTGGGATTTACGGAACCTATCGTTCCTACACCCAAGGTTTGGACAGTTTTAGGGACATTGATCTAGACCTGGATTCCAACTTGGAATACGTTTTCAAAAGAATCCGTAAGAGTCGAAACAACGAGGATTCCATGATCATCTCCGTTCCCGTGGATGACCGCTTGCAACTGATCAATTTTCAAATCGATACCGGCAACGAAACCTTGATCAAAGAAATGGAAGGGGCATCGGGAAACTTCATTGTTGATGAAATAGAAAGGTTATTGTACATTTTCGACGGCCGGGCAGTTACCATTGAGAAACTATAAGTGATGCCGGGCGTGTTGGGCTAGACTTCCAATTGTTTTTGTTCCTCAAGATCAATGGCATGGTACAAGGCCGTAAAGGCCGCATTGATCCACATATAGGATATAAAGGCCCCTACAATAAGACAGATTAGACCAGCGACGAATATGGGAATCGCCAAAAGGGCCATTCCAAAAATCTTCCAACCATGTCCCTTGGTCATTTCCCAGCTTTTTTCCACGGCAGCTATGGGTTCCATATGCTTGTCCATCACCAAAAGCGAAACAAAGGCAAGTCTGCAAGCAAAAATAATTCCGGGAATGATGAAAAGGACAAATCCGATACCAACAATCGCGAACTTTAACAAGTGCGCCAAAATAATGTTAAGGTAGTTGTCCTTGAAGCCTTGGAACAGTACCTCGATTTCCATTTTCTCGTTTCGAATACCCTTTAGATACAATAGATTGCTTCCGTATTTGATAATGGGAAACAACAGGAACAAATAGGCAACCGCCAGAATTTGGACAATAACGGTGCCTGCCGAAATTTCCATTCCCGAATCACGGGCTATGGTGGCAGGACTTTCGAATAGGACGGCGATCAATGTGATCAAAAAGAAATGTAAAAAGTGTTTCCAAAGTTGATGCCAGGCAAAGCTGTAACTTCCAGATATTGTTGCCTCGGGTATTCGTTCCTTTACTACCTCTTCCATGATGCTACTGATTGAAATTTGGATAAATGTACGGGTAAACCGAAATCATTCCTTCCAACTTTGGTAGTGTTTTTAAAATCACTACCAAGGTATTTATTGCTTTCAATCACATTTACATAATTTTAACGGTAAAAGGAGATCTTTGTTAAGTATTGTTTTCATAGTAGCCTTTCTATTTTGCATGGCCGTTGCAGTGGCCGGTATATGGATATCGCATCAAGCCATCCATACCTACAATAGCAATTTTCACCGCAACTATTTTTATTACCTGATTACTTTTTATGCTTTCGCCTTTTATGGAATCTGGGGGCAAGTCCTTATGCGTGCGCTGCTTTCCTTTTTGGACACGGACCATGCAGTAGTAGCCAAGGTCGTTGGTTTTTTACCGGTATTGGGTATACCGTTCTTATGCATCTCTTGGATCTTGCTGGTAAAAATGGGCTATGGCTTAATGGAAAGGCCCCATAATTCCAAAGTAGTACATTTTCATGCCATTTTTTTCATTGGCCTGGTTCCATTGGCCTGGGGACTCTATGTGCTTTTCTTTCAAGAGCACTGGCTCCTCGGCGAACAATTGATCTTTGCTGAAATAGGGTTGATCTTGTTCTTGGAACTGGTATCCGTACTCCTGTTTACCGGGCTGGTCCTACCCCATACCAAGCAGTACAAAACGTCCAAAAGAAAAATACTACGCACATTTGTGCTTCTCATGCTATTGACGTTCGGACTTCGTGTTGCCCTGTTGCCTTTTTTATTTTCAGGTATTTGGTGGGTGGCGCCGATACTCCTGCTGTATTTCCTTTCCAATTTTATCCCGTTATTCTATCTAAAGCACCATTCCGATACGGTCTTTGTTCCGGTATATGCCGGGTTGCCCAACACGGAAAAAAAGGAGATGCTTTGCAAAAAGTATGGGATTACCAAACGGGAAAGGGAAATAGTTGATGGCATATGCGAGGGGAAGACCAACCAACAAATCGCCGACGAGCTTTTCATTAGTCTTCAAACGGTAAAGGACCATACCCATAGGATATATTCCAAAATCGGTATCAAAAGTAGAATGAAATTGGTGCAATTGGTCAATGGTTAGTCTTTGACTAATTTTAGGTCATCATTTTTAAGAATTAGGTACTGAGTATATGAAATTCGAGTTGATGCCTCTCCTAGAGAAAATGGAGGAATTCTATCTGCTGCCCCGTTCCAAGCAACGCTTCCCCAATTATTTGAATTTGTTGCTCGATAAGCGCAAAGAGGATATTGAACTGCCCATAGCGGCGTTTAATCCCTTGGGCACGGAACTGGTCCTCAAAAAACTCAGGGAGCTGATCCAGTTAGGTGCGGAACCCTTGATCGGCGAATTGATCGATGCCATAAATCCTAGGCTTCTGGAATCGGAGAATCGGAAAATCCATTTGGCCCTAAACCTGGTAGACGATATAGGCGGGGCCTGGTCCCATAAATACACCACCGATTTTTCCAGTAAGTTCGATTTTGGGTCCGTTCTTAAAAGAAACTTCTGCCTTCCGTACTTCTGGACCAGTGAGCCATTTTCCCCGGAAATGGTGGTCAAGCGTGCCCAGGAATACCTGTATAGAACTGTATATAGGTTGGAAAACAAAAAACCGGAAACCCTGCGCGAACATCTATATCAAGAGGTAGCGGTACAGATCCAGGTGAATTCGGCAGATGGCAGCGCCTGGAATCGGGACTTTACAGAGCTCATGGAAAAGCGGTTAAAGGACCATGGGGATAGTACGGACTACGGACGTATCTTCAATTTCTTCTATGGGGACGAAGCTTGTGCAACTCTGGGTTACCCAACCTATGGTTTTCCAAAAAATGCAGGGTTCCACTATGCCGTCTATTTGGCCAGCCAAAAAGAATGATTTCAAATAAAGATACTTCACAAGCTATTGGGTCCCTGGTACATCCATTCGCATCTCGTACTGATCCACAGAATTCATTAATCCATAGGCCTCCAACCGCACCAGCTTTTCGGTTAACCTTTTGTCCACGTTGTTGACCTTGATGGTTTGGGAAATCTGCCGTATCCCCGAAAACAAGCTCTTCCAAGTGTTTTTATCCGCATGGAAAACGTCAAATTGTGCTACATAGCCCGTATGTGGGTCGATTACAAAAAAACCTTCCAACCGGTCATCTCTACGTACTTGGTAAAAAGTGTAACTGCTGTTGAGCAGGGTTTCTTTTTGATGGTCCCAGGAATAATACCCTTGGTTCGGCAATCCCGACCAATCCACCTTTTGGACATCTACTTCCTTTAGGGTCACCGTAGCATTTGCTTTTGGGCCTATTTCACCTTTGAAGCACTTGTAGGTGCGTTTAGTGGCAAAACCAATACCTTGGTAACATCGAATGGCAATCTCATTTTTTGTAATGACCTCCAACGCAAAATGGGTTACCCCAATTTGTTTTAAATCTTCAAAGGCATAGGCATAAATGGATTGAACGATTCTTTGTCCCCGATACCCAGGGATTACCCCGGTTCCTGTATTGAAGGCGGTCAACCTGCCCTCCCTGCGGTCAATGGCATGTATAACAAACCCCACCAATTTCTCCCCATCGAACATGCCGTAGGAAAAATTGAAATCGACCTTGGCGGCTTCCCACCTCTTCCTATAGTAATTCCTATCCCTAGGTACGTTGACGAAGTAATTTTGGAAGGCGAGCAGGAAACTGTCCAATATACGATCAAAATCAGTGGTTCCCAGATGATTTATCCTCATTTATTCCTATTATGCTGTTTGATTTATAATTAATTAGGAATTAATACGAGATTTGCGTGTTGGGCCAATTAAAAAGTATGGAAACACCCCAGTGCCCTACTTTAAACGTTCCAGAACTCCTTTGCGTTTATAGATATGCTTATAGTCCCATTGAATGTCCCGCCCTTTTTTTGTCCATCGCTCGATGTCCTCCTCATTGATGTCATCTTTGGAGCAATAGAGGATAGAGGCATCCTTGAATTTACCGCTTCCTGCTTGCAGTGCCTCCTCACCAAAACTTGCACCGCTCCAGAACATCAAACGAATCCCGGCCTTCAATTTACTATAACCTACTATGGGATTTCCGTCTAAAAACCAAACAGGATGCCTATGCCATATTTTACTTTCGGCTTCAGGAAGGAATCTATGGATTAAAGAGGCCAAAGCCCAGCATACTTCCCGTTCCTCAAGTATTTGATTGTCGTTAAATACCCTGATATCCCCATTCATGTCTTAAAATTATTCAATTCAGGCGCAAAAATTACAGCCCTGGCAGTGTATCCAAATCAAGAACAAAGATAGTGAATCTTGAAGCTTAAAGGTGCCCGTTTGGAAACCTGACGTTTCGTCAAAATATGCTGTTAAATGTCAGGTAAAAACTGGGCGCACATTTTCAATTTGACTCCTGCAAATTTTTGATTTTGGAGAATTTATACTTCATTTCAAAATTGAGTTTATTATCTCTATATGTATTTTGAAAACCCAACTTGCAGCTTATAAAAGCATCGGAATGCTCGCCCTTTACCAGTTGTTTGTTTTTGATATTATGATTTTTAATAGCATAGTTTTCAGTGTTTTATATTTATAAAAAATGATGGAAAGGACAACATATTTGCCATTATGGACGTTACATTAGTCATTTAGCCAACTAAAACCCCCGAATTATGAAACAAAAAGTTCATACAAAAATTGATCGATTATTTACTATAATATTATTTTTAAGCGTATCTTTGGCAGCCTTTTCACAGACTGATTTGGAGGTCTTGTCAATGGACCCTACGCCCAATACTATTGGCGTGGATCGATCGACCAACATTGGTCTTACTTTTGATCAAAATATAGACCCCACTACCCTAAATACGGACCACGTAAAAATTAACGGAAACTACGGCTTGTTCTCAGGTTTCCCGGCCCCCAGTGTAAACGGGAACCTGGCGATATTGAATATGGACCGGGATTTCTTTCCTGGAGAAACGATTTCGGTAACTCTTACCAAAGGTATTACAAACCAAATGGGAGCCTCCCTTACAAAACCTTTTACCTACCGATTTAACGTTGGTGTAAGCCCCGATAGCCCTGGTGAATTTCCTAATGGAACAAATATAGTTTACCCAGGGGGAATTCGGAGTTTATCCAGAAATAGCGCAACTCCGGTAGATATGGATGGCGACGGGGACCTGGACCTACTTGCACCCCACGCAGATAATGGTGGTGCTGTCTGGTATGAAAATCCTGGGGACGGGAGATTTGTCTCCCACCGAATCATAAAAACAAGCGACCCGGTGATATCAAAAATGGTACCTAGCGACATGGATGGGGATGGGGACTTGGACTTTCTCGCGATAAACGTTTTTTCTACAGCAGTAACCTTGTTCCAAAACGATGGGAACGGGAACTTCCTCAGCGGACCACAGATATCGAGCGATTCCCGTTTCAGAGACTTGGCCGTAGGAGATTTCGACAGTGACGGGGACCTGGATATGATAGCCATAAATGGAAACAGCATTACTTCGGTCACAAATGCCACAGCGTCTAATGGCCAAGGGACTATAAGTAGGGAAGTTTTCGGTGCGAAAAGGACCGTTACTACACAAGTAGCCGGAGGCCAAGAAGTAGCCTGCGCCGATCTGGATGGGGATGGGGATCTGGACGTCGTTTCGACTTCCGCCGACGATAACAAAATCGCCTGGTATGAAAATGATGGGAACGGGATTTTTGGTGCCCAAAAAATCATTACCCAAACGGCAGTTGGAGCCCGGAATATATTTATTTCCGATTTGAACGGAGATCGTATACTGGACATCGTATCGACTACCACAGGGGACAATAGGATTTCCTGGTTTCCAAATCTTGGAGGTGGAAATTTTGATAGCCCGCGAACGATTACCCTGGCCGTGAACGGAATCGAGGATATAGATGCTGCCGATATGGACGGTGATGGGGATTTAGACGTACTCTCCGCCTCTAACAATGACAATAAAGTTGCCTGGTATCCCAATGATGGTAACGGGAATTTTGGGGATCAAATAATCATTTCCCCGGAAAAAAGAGGAGCCTCATACGTGTGGGTCGCTACGGGTGATCTGGACGGGGATGGGGATTTGGACGTGGTTTCGGCTATTTCTGATAGGGGGATTATTGAATGGTACGAAAACACCGGTTCCGTTCCCTTGTCAGCCAAATGTGTCGCCCCCTTTAGCATACCCTTGAATGCTGACGGTACGGCTCATATCACGGTGGCCGATATGGACGACGGCTCCTCTGGTTTCACGGATATGGAAATCGATATCGCCGATTTTGATTGCTCACATTTAGGGGCGAATAGCGTAACGCTAACGGTAACCAATGCCACAGGTAGTACAGAGAGCTGTACAACTACCGTTACGCTGGTGGATTCCACCGCACCGATAGCCGATAGTAGTGCCTTACCGGAGGTTATGGGCGAATGCCGTGCCCACATAGCGCTGGTGCCCACGGCCACCGACAGCTGTGGGGGAACCATTACTGCAACCACTACCGATCCATTGACCTACGAGGAACAGGGCACCTTTACCGTCACCTGGACCTATGACGATGGAAACGGGAACACCAGCACACAGGAACAGAACGTTGTCGTGGAGGACGTTTCCCCTCCCCTGCCCGATATGGCAGCATTGCCGGATGTAACCGGTGAATGCAAGGCAACTGTCCTGGTCGCACCCACCGCGTCGGACAACTGCAAAGGTGCTGTTACCGCAACCACCACCGACCCTTTGTCCTATGAGGAACAGGGGACCTATACCGTAATCTGGACCTATGACGACGGGAACGGCAATACCAGCACGCAGCAGCAGATCGTAATCGTGGAGGATACCGAAGCACCTATTCCCGATATGGCCATTCTGGAGGAGGTCGCAGGTGAATGCCAGGTCGCTGTGGAAGAGGTGCCCACCGCAACCGACGGCTGTGGGGGAACCATCAATGCCACCACAAACGACCCCCTGGAATACGACCGACAGGGAAGCTATACCCTTACCTGGACCTATGACGACGGCAACGGCAATACCAGCACGCAGCAGCAGACCGTTATCGTGGAGGATACCGAAGCGCCTATTCCCGATAGGGCCGTACTAGAGGACGTGATAGGTGAATGCCAAATCGCCGTAGAGGAGGTACCCACTGCAACCGATGGCTGTGGGGCGACCATTACCGCCACCACCAATGATCCCCTGGAGTACGACCGACAGGGAAGCTATACCCTTACCTGGACCTATGACGACGGAAACGGCAATACAAGTACACAGCAACAGACAGTCATTGTGGAGAATGCCCAAGCGCCTATTCCAGATAGGGCCGTACTAGAGGACGTGATAGGTGAATGCCAGGCCACCGTAGAGGAGGTGCCCACTGCAACCGACGGCTGTGGGGCGACCATTACCGCCACCACCAATGATCCCCTGGAATACGATCGGCAGGGTACCTATACCGTAAACTGGACCTATGACGATGGAAATGGAAACATCAGTTCACAAACACAACAAGTTATTGTAGAAAATTCCATGACCGGTTTAACGCCCGATAGGGCCGTCCTGCCAGATGTCAGGGGGGAATGTGAAGCAACCATTTTATGGGTACCTACGGCCACCGATAGTTGTGGAGGGACTTTTACTGCCAAGACAAACGACCCTATAACCTATAATGAACAGGGAACCTATACCGTGACCTGGAGTTACGATACCGGAAATGGAAATATAATCACACAGCAACAACGTGTTGTTGTGGAGGACCTTACCCCGCCAACAGCAATGGCCAAAAATATCTCCGTAGCGCTGGATGAAAACGGCCAAGTCCAGCTCGCCGCCGAGGACATTGATAATGGCAGTGCGGACAACTGTGGGATTTCGGATCTTTCCTTGGATACCATGCTATTTGACTGCCCCGAACTCGGAAATACCACAGTAGAATTGACCGTTACGGATACCAACGGTAATAGCAGTTCGGCCACGGCCACGGTCACCTTCACTGCACCGGACAATAATTCGGACGGAGTGGCCGATACTTGTGGTCCTGAGCTAAAAATCGTCCCTTTATCTGGAATCTCTCCTAATGAAGATGGCATTAACGATACTTGGGTCATCGAGAATATTACTGATTTTCCACAGGCACTGATCAAGGTATTCGACATCAGGGGAAAGGAGGTATTCAGTACCCATAATTACCGGAACGATTGGCGAGGTACGGACAAGACTGGAAGCAACCTACTTCCTGTAGGATCCTATTATTATATCATTCGCCTCCAAAGACCCCAAATCCGTAACATTAGTGGATGGCTCTACATCAATTATTGAATCAACCCAATATCAAAAAATTCCATGAAAAACCTGAATATTCCCATATTACTGATAATCCTGGCACTGCCCTATACGGTTTTGTCCCAGAACGGACCGAGGGTAATCGCTTCTGAAACGGTCGAACAACCCCTTCCCGAATTCCCCAATGGGCCGAATATCGTCAACCCTCGAGCGTACCTGTATTCGTTGGTTGATATGGCCATAGGGGATCTGGACAGCGATGGGGACCTGGACATAATCTCCGCTTCCATTGGTGATGATCGTATTGATTGGTACGAAAACGACGGGAAAGGGAATTTTAGTGGTCAAAGGGCCATTAGCACATCGCGAATCAACGTCCTGAGATTGGCTATCGGAGATTTAGATGGCGATGGGGACCTGGACATACTCTCCGCCTCGAAAAAGTCGCGTCGTATTGCCTGGTACCGGAATGATGGTAGTGGAAACTTTGGTCCACAACTGACTATTGGCCTTAGTAATGATGATGGACAAGCGGACGTTGCCGTGGCAGACCTGGACGGCGATGGGGACTTGGATGTGATTTCCTCGGCCACCCGCTTTGCAAATAGCATTGACTGGTACCGGAATGATGGGAACGGAAACTTTGGAGCCCGGAGGAACGTCACCACCGCGGTGCGAAGAACCGAGGACATGACAACTGCAGATCTCGACGGCGACGGGCACTTGGACATTCTCTCGGCCTCAGCCAATAACGATCGCATTGTATGGTTCAAGAACGACGGCAACGGGAACTTCGGTCCCTTACGGACCATCACCACCCAAGCATATCGGGCAATGGCCGTGGCCAAAGGCGATCTGGACGGCGATGGGGATCTGGACGTACTCTCCGCCTCCTTTCTTGATAATCGTGTAGCCTGGTACCGGAATGATGGGAGCGGGAATTTTGGTCCTCAAAACACCATTTCCACGGCCCTGAAATCCCTAGTGGACGTAACCGTTGCCGACCTGGACGGGGACGGGGACCTGGACGCGCTATCGGCCTCTTTTAGTGATGACCGAATCGCCTGGTACCGGAACGATGGTAACGGGAACTTTGGTCCGCAAAGGACCATTACCACGTCGGTCCGTATAGCCGATGGCGTGGCCGCGGCCGATCTGGATGGTGATAACGACTTGGATGTAATTTCAATGGGATCTTATTTTGACGACATTGCCTGGTACGAAAATACCAGTCCACCAAGGGCCAACTGCACAGCTCCCTTTACCTTGCCCTTGGATGCTAACGGCACGGCAAGTATTACCGCAAACGATATCGACAATGGTTCTATCGGGATAACAGAGATCAGCATCGACATGACCCATTTTGATTGTTCCCACCTCGGGGACAATACCGTGACACTTACAGTCACCAACGAAACAGGTATGACGGACAGTTGTACCACCATGGTTACCATTGGGGATACGGCCCAGCCATTGCCCGACTTGGCTGTACTGCCAGAGATACGGGGCGCGTGTGCTGCTGACATCGTTGTAAAACCAACCGCCACCGATAACTGCGGTGGAGTCATTTCCGCCACCACTACCGATCCGTTGACCTTCAGGGAGCAGGGTACCTATACCGTCACCTGGACCTATGATGACGGGAACGGGAACACCAGTAAGCAGCAACAGACCGTTATCGTGGAGGATGTGACGCCGCCTTTGCCCGATAAGGTCTTACTTCCAGATGCAACGGGTGAATGCAGGCTGACTGTTGACGTACCCACGGCGACCGACAACTGTTCTGGGACCCTTACCGCAACCACTACGGATCCATTGACCTACGAGGAACAAGGCACCTTTACCGTCACCTGGACCTTCGATGACGGCAACGGCAATACCAGCACCCAGCAACAGACTGTTATCGTGAAGGACGTGACCCCGCCCCTGCCCGATAGGGCACTATTGCCCGATGTAATGGGTGAATGCGGGGTAACCGACCTTATCATTCCCACCGCAACGGACAACTGTACCGGTGCAATTACCGCAACCACAACCGATCCGCTGACCTATGAGGAACAGGGCACCTTTACCGTTACCTGGACCTACGAAGACGGCAACGGGAACTCAAATATGCAGCAACAGACCGTTATCGTGGAGGACGTGACCGAACCGATCCCAGATATAGACCTGCTTCCGGACGTAAGAGGAGAATGCGAAGCTACCCTGGTCGTAGTCCCCACGGGGACCGACAACTGTGCGGGAGCCCTAGTTGCGACCACCACCGATCCGTTGACCTATGAGGAGCAGGGCACTTTTACCGTGACCTGGACCTATGACGACGGGAACGGGAACAGCAGTACACAGGAACAGAACGTGATCGTGAAGGATACGGAAGCACCCGTTGCCGATAGGGCCATTCTGGAGGAAGTCGTAGGCGAATGCCAGGTCGCAGTGGAAGAGGTACCAACGGCAACCGACAGCTGCAGCGGAACCATTACTGCCACCACCGACGACCCCCTGGAATACGACCGACAAGGCACCTTTACCATTATCTGGACCTATGATGACGGTAATGGCAATACCAGCACACAGCAACAGACCGTTATCGTGAAAGACACCGAAGCCCCCATGCCCGATATGGTTGAACTGCCTCCGATACAGGGTGAGTGCGGGGCGAAAATCAAAACAGTGCCCACCGCGACCGATACATGTGCGGGCACCGTCTCCGGCACCACCAGTGACCCCTTAGAATACCACCAACAAGGGACCTATAACATCACTTGGACCTATGACGACGGAAACGGGAACACAACTACGCAGCAACAGACCGTTATCGTGGAGGACGTGACCTCGCCTTTGCCCGATATGGCCCTCCTGCCAGAGATAAGGGGAGAATGTGGGGCAACCCTGGCAGTACCACCTACCGCCACCGACAACTGTGCGGGTGCCGTTTCGGCCACCACCGCCGATCCTTTGTCCTACCAGGAACAGGGCACCTTTACCGTGACCTGGACCTATGACGATGGGAACGGGAACACCAGTAAACAGGAACAGACCGTTATCGTGGAAGACGTTTCCCCGCCCCTGCCCGATATAACACTATTGCCTGGGGTAACCGGTGAATGCGGGGCAACCGTCCTTGTCGTACCCACCGCAACGGACAACTGTACGGGTACTGTTACCGCAACCACCATCGATCCCTTGTCCTATGGGGAACAGGGGACCTATACCGTAAACTGGACCTATGACGACGGCAACGGCAATACCAGCACGCAGCAACAGACGGTAATTGTGAAGGACGTGACCCCGCCTTTGCCCGATATGGCCCTCCTGCCGGACGTAAGGGGGCAATGCGGGGCTACCGTGGGCGCCGTTCCCACGGCGACGGACAACTGCGCGGGCACCATAAACGCCAGCACGACCGATCCCTTGTCCTACGGGGAACAGGGCACCTTTACCGTGACCTGGACCTACGTAGACGGCAACGGGAACATCGGCACACAGGAACAGACCGTGATCGTGGAGGATCTGATCCCGCCCATGGCCGTAGCCAACGATATCACCGTAAAGCTCGATGCCTTTGGAAGGGCCGCCATAAGCCCGGCGGATATCGACGGGGGAAGTGCGGACAACTGTGGTATCGCAAGTCGGTCCCTGGACCTGTCCACATTCGAGTGCCCCCCGTTGGCGGGCACCGAGGTCACCCTGACCGTCACGGATTTGGGGGGGAACACAGCTTCCGCTACCGCAACGGTCACCTTCGAGGCGACCGACGACAATTCGGACGGGGTGGCGGACAGCTGTGGTTTTGAGGCCAAGGTATATCCCAACAAGGGCATATCCCCCAACGGGGACGGCATAAACGATACCTGGGTCATAAAGAATATCTCCGATTACCCCCAGGCACAGATCAAGGTGTTCGACAGGAACGGCAGGGAAGTCTTCCGTACCGATCACTATGCCAACGACTGGGGAGCCACCAAAAGCAACGGGCAAAGCCTGCTGCCCGTCGGGCCCTATTATTATGTCCTGCACCTGGACCGGCCCAGTGTACAGAACGTGACCGGATGGATCTACATTAATTATTAAAAAATAAACCATGAAAGACCTGAATCCTTCCAAACTGTTGATGCTGGCCCTAGGGCTAACATACAACATTTATTCGCAAACCGATACCGGTGTTAACGTAGCACCCGGGGAATTCCCGAATGGGCCATGTACCATAACCAAAACCGCAGATGGAGCAAGGGATATTGCTACAGTCGATTTGGACGGTGACGGCGATCCGGACGTGCTCTCCGCCTCCTTTGAGGATGATCGTATCGCTTGGTATAGAAATGACGGGAACGGGAACTTCATCTCCCAAACGACCATTTCAGCAGAAGCGGATGGAGCCATGGCACTAACCGTGGCCGATATCGATGGCGATGGCGACCCGGACGTGCTCTCTGCTTCTTTTAGTGATGACCGAATCGCTTGGTATGAGAACGACGGGAACGGGATCTTCGGTACCCAAAGAAACATTAACACGTTTGCTGATGGAGCCCAAGATGTGGCCGTAGCCGATTTGGACGGCGACGGTGACTTGGATGTGCTCTCGGCCTCCTTTGAGGATGATCGCATCGCCTGGTACGAAAACGACGGAATTGGAAACTTTGGTTCCCAAAGGACCGTGACCATGCAAGCGGATGGCGCCATAGCCGTAACCGTTGCCGATCTGGACAACGATGGCAACATGGATGTAATCTCTGCCTCTAATTTGGACAATCGTATTGCCTGGTATCGGAACGACGGCAACGGGAACTTCGGTAATCCAATGACCATTACTCTGGAGGCAACCGCAGCTTTTGATGTGGGTGTGGCCGACCTGGACGGTGACGGGGACACGGACGTGCTCTCAGCTTCGGTTGACGATAACCAGGTTTCCTGGTACCGGAACGACGGCAACGGGAACTTCGGTACCCGGGAGACCATTACCACGGAAACGGGTGGACCCGTCGCCTTGGCAACGGCCGATTTGGATGGTGACGGGGATTTGGACGTGCTTTCGGCCAACGTATTCGATAACCGTATCACTTGGTTCCGAAATGATGGGAACGGGAATTTCAGCGAAACACAGACCATTACCATAGAAACGGACAGGGCGGCGGCCGTGGTGACTGCGGACCTGGATGGCGATGGGGACCTGGACGTACTTTCGGCCTCTTTTGGCGACGATCGAATTGCTTGGTACGAGAATACCCTTCCCTTACAGGCAACATGTGTCGATCCCTTTACCATTCAATTGGATGAAAACGGCAAGGCAAGGGTAACCGTCGCCGATATCGACAACGGTTCGACGGGAGCAAAGGGTATGCAAATCGATATTGCGGGTTTCGATTGTTCACACTTGGGAATGAATACCGTAACCCTTACGGTGACCAACACCAAGAATGCTACGGACAATTGCTCCACTACGGTGACCGTAAAAGATACCATTGCACCTAAGGCCATAACCCGTGACATTTCCGTACAGCTCGATGCCAACGGAAGGGCCGTCCTAAGCCCGGAAGATGTGGACGGAGGAAGTACGGACAACTGCTCCATTGCGGAACGTTCACTGGACATCTCCGTTTTTGAATGCCCCCCATTGGCAGGCACCGAAGTCACCCTGACCGTGACCGATCTTGATAGCAACACAAGTTCCGCTACCGCGATGGTCACCTTTGAAGCCGATGACCATAATTCGGATGGGGTGGCGGACCTCTGTAGCTTTGAGGCCACGGTACATCCTTCCAATGGCATAACTCCCAATGGGGATGGTATAAACGATGTTTGGGTCATTCGAAATATTACCGATTTCCCTAATGCGCAGGTGAAGGTGTTCGATAGGAACGGCAGGGAGGTCTTTCATGCCGACCATTACACCAATAATTGGGGAGGTACACGGAAAAAAGGGCTAAACTTACTCCCCGCAGGACCTTATTATTATATTCTTCATCTACAAAGACCCAGTGAGCAGAACGTGACCGGATGGCTCTACATCAACTATTAGTCCGACCGAAAAAATAACCCATGAAAAACTTGAATCCCCCACAACTGTTGTTCCTTGTACTGGGCCTATCTTATGGAACTTTCGCACAAACCGATCATAGGGCAGCGGCTACCGACGCTTATACCAATGCTCCCGGAGAATTTCCGAATGGGCAAAGAAAGATTACCAAATCGGTGGACTGGCCAGAGGATATTGCTATTGGTGATCTGGATGGCGATGGCGACCTGGACGTACTCTCCGCCTCTTTCACCGACAACCGTGTGGACTGGTACGCCAATGATGGAAAGGGTAACTTCAGCGACCAAAGGCCCATTAATACATTGGCACTTGGTGCCTTTGATATCTCGGTCGGTGATCTGGATAGCGATGGGGACCTGGACGTGGTCTCCGTATCCTACCTATTTCATCATGTGGTCTGGTATCCAAATGATGGCAAGGGAAACTTCGGCTCACAACGGACTATAAGTTTTACAGAAAACGGACGTGGGGATGTAGTTGTCGCCGATTTGGATGGTGATGGTGACCTGGATGTGTTATCCATGTATAACGACAATATGGGCTCCCCCCGTGGTCATATGGACTGGTACGCAAACGATGGCAGCGGGAATTTTGGTCCTCAAAGGACCATTGCTACAGGGATGAAAAGAACGATGGGGATTACGACAGGCGATCTCGATGGGGATGGGCACTTGGATGTACTTACCACTACACCAAACGATGATAGCGTTACCTGGTACCGGAACGATGGACGCGGGAATTTTGATGCCCAAAGGACTATTACCATATGGGCCAGTGCGGCTCGCGAAGTGGCGGTTGCCGACTTGGATAGGGACGGTGACCTCGATGTGCTCTCAGCTTCTGTACTGGATGACCGTATCGCCTGGTATCGAAACGACGGGAATGGTAACTTCGGTCCTCAAAGAACCATCACCACAGATGCGGATGCAGCCCAGGACGTTACAACTGGCGATTTGGACGGTGATGGGAATTTGGACGTACTCTCGGCTTCCTTTAGCGACGATCGTGTTGCCTGGTACAGGAACGAAGGAAACGGAAACTTCGGTACCCAACAAATCATTACCGCTAAGGCGGTGGGGGCCTGGGCCGTGGCCAGCGGAGACCTGGACGGCGATGGGGACTTGGATGTGCTCTCTGCCTCGGTTAGTGATGACCACATTGCTTGGTATGAAAACGCTGAGCCCCCAAAGGCGAACTGCGTGCCCACCTTTACCCTTTCACTGGACGCCAACGGTCAGGTAAGCATTACCGTGGACGATATCGACAACGCCTCCACCGGGGCAACTGGCATGGATATAGATATTACCGAGTTCGATTGTTCGAACCTGGGGGCCCATACGGTAACACTTACGGTGTATAATGCCGCCGGAACCACGGACCGTTGTACTACCATCGTTACCATAGAGGACGTTTCGGCGCCTTTGCCCGATATGGCCCTCCTGCCAGAGATAAGGGGAGAATGCGGGGCAACCCTGGCAGTACCACCTACCGCCACCGACAACTGTGCGGGTGCCGTTTCGGCCACCACCACCGATCCCTTGTCCTATGGGGAACAGGGCACCTTTACCGTGACCTGGACCTATGACGATGGGAACGGGAACACCAGTACACAGGAACAGACCGTTATCGTGGAAGACGTTTCCCCGCCCCTGCCCGATATAACACTATTGCCTGGGGTAACCGGTGAATGCGGGGCAACCGTCCTTGTCGTACCCACCGCAACGGACAACTGTACGGGTACTGTTACCGCAACCACCATCGATCCCTTGTCCTATGGGGAACAGGGGACCTATACCGTAAACTGGACCTATGACGACGGCAACGGCAATACCAGCACGCAGCAACAGACGGTAATTGTGAAGGACGTGACCCCGCCTTTGCCCGATATGGCCCTCCTGCCGGACGTAAGGGGGCAATGCGGGGCTACCGTGGGCGCCGTTCCCACGGCGACGGACAACTGCGCGGGCACCATAAACGCCAGCACGACCGATCCCTTGTCCTACGGGGAACAGGGCACCTTTACCGTGACCTGGACCTACGTAGACGGCAACGGGAACATCGGCACACAGGAACAGACCGTGATCGTGGAGGATCTGATCCCGCCCATGGCCGTAGCCAACGATATCACCGTAAAGCTCGATGCCTTTGGAAGGGCCGCCATAAGCCCGGCGGATATCGACGGGGGAAGTGCGGACAACTGTGGTATCGCAAGTCGGTCCCTGGACCTGTCCACATTCGAGTGCCCCCCGTTGGCGGGCACCGAGGTCACCCTGACCGTCACGGATTTGGGGGGGAACACAGCTTCCGCTACCGCAACGGTCACCTTCGAGGCGACCGACGACAATTCGGACGGGGTGGCGGACAGCTGTGGTTTTGAGGCCAAGGTATATCCCAACAAGGGCATATCCCCCAACGGGGACGGCATAAACGATACCTGGGTCATAAAGAATATCTCCGATTACCCCCAGGCACAGATCAAGGTGTTCGACAGGAACGGCAGGGAAGTCTTCCGTACCGATCACTATGCCAACGACTGGGGAGCCACCAAAAGCAACGGGCAAAGCCTGCTGCCCGTCGGGCCCTATTATTATGTCCTGCACCTGGACCGGCCCAGTGTACAGAACGTGACCGGATGGATCTACATCAATTATTGAAATATTAACCAAAAACAAAAATACAACCTTAAAAAACAAACCATGAAACATGTAAAACCCCCGAAATTTCTATTCATTTTACTACTAATGAACGTGTTCTATCTAAGCGCACAACAGGAGCCCTTATACACTTTATACCGGTACAATACCCAATTTTTCAATTCCGCCGCTTTTGGCATCAACGATAGGACCGAGTTTAGATCCAATCTTAGAAGTCAATTTACCGGAATCGATAATGCTCCGGAAACCATAAGTCTGTCCTTGGCGGTACCGGTCAATGAACGCATCGGTCTAGGCGCCACCCTTATGACCGATAAGGTTTTTATAGAGCGTACCACCTCCCTTTTCACCAATTTTGCCTATGCCATTCAATTGGATCGATGGACCCATCTCTATTTCGGGATCCAGGCGGGAGGTACTTTTGTAGATATCGATTTCGATGATCTTAATTTGTCCAATGATCCGGTATTCATGGAGAATGTAAATGATTTCAATCCAAACGTGGGTGCTGGACTATACTTGAAGGGAATGAACTATTTCGTATCCCTGTCCTCTCCAAAAATATTGACCACGGACAGGATCGACGATGAGGACGGAGTAGTGACCGTTGCCAGAAACCGTCCACAATTCTTTATGAGTGGTGGTTACCACTTCCAACTGGACAGCAATATTGTATTTACCCCGTCCGCACTGCTGCGTTTTTCCGACCAGGAAAGCATTGCCGATATTACGGCCGCCTTTAAAATCATGGATACCGTGGAGGTGGGTGCGAACTATAGGGTAAATAGGGCCCTGGGCGGGCTACTCTACCTAACCATAAAAGATTGGCTGGAAATCGGATATGCGTACGAAGCCAATTCAGGAGCCATAAATACCATGGCAGATAGTACCCACGAGGTTGGGATAGCACTTAAGTTTTGATCCAAAAAAAACGAACCGATTCATTTCACTCCGATATCAGACACTTTGTTTTCTTGATTGAGCCTGTAATGCCCTAAACACAATGGATGGTTTAGGGCATTTTTTTGGGTATAATTTCTTCTATTCGATATTGCGATTATAGGCCCATAGGTTCCTGCTCACTCCGAACGTAGGCTTCTGGCCGGATTGGCCATTGCGGCCTTAATGGCCTGAAAGCTTACCGTAATCAATGCAATGGATACAGAAAGCCCCCCGGCCCATACAAACACCCAAATCGAAATCTGGATGCGGTACTCAAAATCCAAAAGCCATTGGTCGACCGCGTACCAGGATAAGGGTAACGCAAGGATAAAAGCGATAAGGACCAGTTTTAGAAAGTCCTTGGACAATAGTGCGGTTACACTGGCGACAGAGGCTCCCAATACCTTTCGTACCCCGATTTCCTTGATCCTATTCTCCGCCATAAAGCTGGATAAGCCGAAAAGACCCAGACAGGAAATCAGAATGGCAAGTACGGTGAATAAGGAGGCCAGGGATTCGGTTCGTTTTTGATCCGCAAATTTGTCCGCATACTCCTCATCTACAAACTTATAATTGAATGGATAGGCCGGGTTGTATTTTTTGAAGACCGATTCGATCTGGGCCAAGTTGTCGGCTATGGAACGATTGCGGTTGAGTTTAATATCGATAATATTGTTCCCCATTCCGCTGTGGATGATCATAGGCTCGATTTTTTGAAAGGGTGAACCCATCACAAAATCCTTGACTACGCCAACTACATGCCACTTCTCCCCCATATCCCCTATAATTTGACCAATGGGTTCGCTAAAACCCATATGCCTGGCGGCCGCCTCGTTGATGATCATGGCCGTGGAATCCGTAGGAAATTGGGTATAATCAAAATCACGACCTTCGACCAGTTCGAGACCAAAAGTTTCGATAACATCCGCATCAGCGCTGAACCTCAAAATCAAGGTATTATCGTCCGGGTCCTTTCCGGCCCAGTTCATGCCCCAGGAATTGCTCCAGTTTTCGGTTATGGGAGACAAGGTCTTGGTGACGGCCATTGCGGCACCGGAGGCTAAGAGGTCCTTTTTGATTAAATTGTAATTTTCGAGCAAATCCCCTTCCATGGGAGCATAGATCAGCTGCTCTGCTTGGTATCCCGTTTGTCTATTTTGCACATGGACTAACTGTCGTTTTACGAATATAGTGGCCGTAATGAGGACAATGGCTACTGCAAATTGTGTAATGACCAAAACCTTTCTTGGGGTAATAAGGGTATTGATCTTTTTAAAGGTTCCCCGTAATATGGCCGCTGGCCGAAAAGAGGACAGATATAATGCGGGATAGCTTCCTGCCAATATACCGGTAACCAGAATAATGGAAAAAGTGATCAACCAAAGCATGGGTTCGGTAAGGTCCATTTCCAAATTCCGGTGGATCAATTGGTTAAAGCTGGGCAATACCAATAATATGATGACAAAGGCCAGCATCGCACTTAAAAAGGAAAGTAAAATGGATTCGGCCATAAATTGACCGACCAGCCCCATTTTATGGGCCCCTATGACCTTGCGAATACCGACTTCTTTGGCTCGTTTTTCGCTACGGGCCGTGCTCAGGTTCATAAAATTGATGCAGGCCAAAAGAAGTACGATCGCCCCGATAATACCGAACAATCGGATGGTGATGATGTATCCTCCCTTTTCTACCCCATCTTCAAAATTTCCATAAAGGTGGGTCCTTACAAAGGGATATAGGTAGGTAACCGTATCGGGATCTCCCTTATCATAGGTTTTGCGTAAGGTTTTAATTTTTTGGGAAAATGCGGTATAATCCGTTCCCTTTTGCAGGAGTATAAAGGTGGCTACGGAATTATTACCCCAATTTTCATCCACGCCATATTGCTGTTCAAAATAGGTCCAGGGCAATAAAAATTGGTGGTCAAATTGGCTGTTTTTGGGTAAATCCTGAAGTACCCCGGTGACCGTAAACAAATCCCGATTGTTCAATTTAACCACTTGTCCCATAGGCTCTTCCTCCCCAAAAAGAATTTGGGCAAAGGATTCCGTAACTACAATGGAGTTGACCGCTTCCAAAGCGGATTCGGGCACGCCCTTTACCAATGGAAAACTAAAGATGTGTAGAAAATCCGGGTCTACCGTAGTACCTGTTGCCTTAAGTCGCTTATCGCCAATAGAAAACAAAAAGGTATCATCATAATTGTATCGGGATATGCGCTCTACCTCCGGAAAATCCTTTTTAATCGTCGGTGCCATGATCTTGGGGGTAGAGTTCCAGGTCCAGAGTTCCCCATCCACGGGATATTGGTTATACACCTGATAGATCCGGTCCTTATTTTCATGGAATTGTTCGATACCCAACTCGTGGCCCATCCATAGGGCGATGAGTCCGGTGACCGCCAATCCCATGGAGAGGCCTAGAATGTTCAATATGGAAAAAGAGGTGTTGCGCCATAGGTTGCGCCAAGCAATTTTTAAGTAGTTCTTTAGCATTGCGGTGGTTATTTTTTTGAATTGAACGTATACCTCGATAAGCGCACCATCTTTTAATGATGGCCTACTTATTGTTTGAAATAACCAAATGTATGCCGAAAACATAAACAACTGATAATAAGTTTTTTATTTGCAACTACTTGGGATCGTTATCAATTTTGTGTAAAGGAATTGGACAGTGTCTGTAAAAATATTGTACACCGATATGGTCTCGTAACTACACGCCATCCAACCGATTTTATGGGCCCGACTTCGGGTTGGATGGGAATAAATCATGGACGGGATTGGGATAAAATAATAAACCCGGCAAACCTTTAAAGAACGAAAAAAGGTTTTTATATTTGCTCCCTCCTTCGCGGCGCTGAGCGGCGCTTCGGAGGGCCCCGCCCTCTAGCATAGGGGGATATTTTTCTGGAGGAATGGCAGAGTGGTCGAATGCGGCAGTCTTGAAAACTGTTGAGGGTCACACCTCCGGGGGTTCGAATCCCTCTTCCTCCGCTTAGAGCAAAGCTCGATTTTTGTTAAATCGAGCTTTTGTTTTTGGCAGCGTTGAAAGGATTTTCATAAGCGGACAAAAACAGAAGGTAGAAATTGCATAGCAATTTGAGCTTTATTATCAGTTGGGGATAGTGAGGGATGTTTGAACAAAATCCCTCTTCCTCCGCAAAAGGAAACCCTGGCATATGGCCAGGGTTTTGTATTTTCGGTAGCGAATGAAATTTATTTCAATTGAGCTATTGAAAATACAAAGGCGTTCAGGCTTCGCCTGAACAGGTTTCCATGCTTGCCAAGGATTCCCCTATCGGATGCACAAGCGAAGCGAAGTGAACCCCTCTTCCTGTGCGAGCATCTTTAGAAAGCCCCAGCTTAGCACTTCTATTTTTGAGGTATTGTCAGGTTACCAAATCAAATGAGTCATATTCAAGCTGAAGCAGTTCACTTATTGGATATACCACTTGCTTTCGTTCTAGACCAGACTACAGGGAAGACCGATGTTTTGCTGTTGTGCACCGGGTTAAATTGGCCCCAAAACTGCAGTGCTCTATATTCAGTTCAGTAAAGTAAGGCTGGAATGGGGCAAAGACCTGATTTGATGATTTTGAGTTTACCACAAAAAACAATGCCAATCATCTTTTTTATTGTTATTTTGGGCTTATGGGTAGGTCCTTAATATCCATATAAACTAGTTAACCTGTATTAAACATAATTTGAACGACCAAGAGGAGAAGTAAAGATAAACAACCTGATGAACGTTTATAACCTGCATAGGGCTAATCCAGAAATTTTTAAGCAGTTCGCCATAAAGGACATCTTGTTTTTGTATTACCATTGTCCACAAAAAGAAAAAATTCTAAAGTTACATTCCCCGTACAATCAACTTACATTTTCTATTTCAGGTAGAAGAATATTCCATCAAGGCGAGCATACGTATACCGTTAATAAGAATTCTGGATTTCTGTTACGAAGAGCGGCTTTTCTGCAAGAAATGGATGATACCATTAAAGGGTGGGAATTAATGGCATTTTATCTAAAAGATGAATTCTTAAAAAAGATTTTCAATGAGTTCAGACCTCACTTGCCTTTAAGAGATCTTCCGCAACAGCCCAATGAAATGGTCATTCCGATGGATATTAATAAACGCATCCGGGATTGTTACCTTAGTCTAATTCCATACTTCAATCAGACAGATTCCTTACCACAGGAAATTTTGATCATCAAGTTAAAGGAATTGCTGTACAACGTTTTTATTAATCCCAAAAACCGCACGCTTCTTTCTTATGTCAATAGTCTGGCCAATGGTTATAAAACCCCCATTTGGGAGACAATGGAAGCAAATTATATGTATAACTTGAAACTCTCGGATTATGCACAATTGGCTGGCAAAAGTCTTTCTTCCTTTAAGAGGGAATTTGAAGAATTTTATGGGACTACCCCCGGTAAGTGGATTTTGGAAAAACGTTTAGAACGGGCCAAAAGACTTGTTCAAACTTCTCAAAAAACCATTAGCGAAATTACATTTGAATGTGGTTTTAAGAACGTATCCCATTTTAGCAGAATATTTAAAGAAAAGTTCGATTTATCGCCTACCGAATATCGTGAGACAAATTAGATAAAGTAGTTATCATTGGTGAACTCCAAAGTACAAAGATTGACTTTTTAAGAAAAACCAAGTATTGGGTATACAACTAGATTTGTGATGTATTTATTAATCACTAAAATTTAGAATTATGAAGTATTTTGTGCTATTACCCATGTTATTTGTATGTGCCCTATCGCTTGGACAAAATCAGACTAAGCAGGCAACCGAAAAAATGGTTGAAAATGAAAATTCTTCCATGAGGACCTACGTAATTGAACGCAATATTCCAGGGGCAGGGGACTTAACATCTGAGCAACTTAAAGGTATTTCCCAAACATCTTGTTCCGTCTTAAAGGAAATGGGGCCTGCAATTGAATGGCAACACAGCTATGTAACAGGCGATAAAGTCTATTGTGTTTATAAAGCAAAAAATATACAACTCATTAAAGAGCATGCCGAAAAAGGAAATTTTCCCGCAAATTCAATCAATGAAGTGGCGACCACAATCGGCCCGGAAACGGCAAGTAATTAGTTTAGACTCTTACCTAGAAGGTATAAAGACCATAGCGGTTCGGCAATTCCCCCGAACCGCTTTCCGTTTATTTAAGTATATTGTATTTAAAATTGGGGGTGAAATTACTACCACCTCCATTCGCAGGCGAAAATCTGCAAATAAGACCACATATATGAAACCGATACTTTTCTTTTTATGGATTCTTGCCATTCCTTGTTCGGTGTTCTGCCAAGAGATTGCTCCTACAAGAATAGATTCCATTACTACAAATGGAGTGAAAATTTATTATGAGGAATTTGGAATAGGGGAACCGCTGTTATTACTTCATTATTTTCAGTCCACCGGGAGGGAATCCTGGAGCCCATTTATCGAAGAATTTTCGAAATCCTATAAATTGATTATTCCTGATTTGAGGGGTCATGGTAAATCAACCGATTTAAATACGATGGAGCCCTATGCTATTGAACCGGTGGCCGATGACCTGATCACTTTATTGGATTCACTTGACATCAAAAAAATCAAAGGAATTGGAAGCAGTGTTGGCGGAGCTGTTTTATTTAGTATGTCCGCCAAAAGACCGGATTTGATTACCGATATGGTAACTATTGGTGGAGTGGTCTTTAGGCCGGTCAAGTTTAGGGAATGGGTAAAGGAAAATCCGGATACGGGCGCCAGCGAACACCTTATTGCATTACATGGTGAAGAAAAGGCCCATAAACTCGTTTGGCAATTTAATAATCTAGTGGACTTTTACGGCGACCACCAACTTACACCGGATGTTTTGGCCAAAATAGAGACCAGAACGCTTATTGTCCACTCTGATAAAGATCCCATTGTTCCCGTAGAACACGCCTGGCTAATATATGAATCCATACCAAATGGGAATTTGTGGATAGTCCCACACTACAGTCATGTGCCGCATATGTATCCTGAAAATCAAGAGGATTTTAAGAGAAGGGTATTGAGCTTTTTAAAAGAAAAATAGCACCCTCAAAAAGTATTGCGACGTACTGGATTGGCACGGGTGCCCGTTATCGCTTGCACGCAAAATAGGGCAGTGGACAAAATTGGATGTATTGGCGAGCATTCCGGTACATAAAAAAGTGCTATGTGAATTCTTCTTATTGCAAACCTACGGGCGAGAATCCCCCAAAAGTTCGAAACTCGATTATGACGTATTATCCGTACCCCTTGGGGCCATCAAAACCGCCAAAACCCGCGAAAAGCCGATCATTTTGTATCTTTAGACGTACAGGTGACTTGAATTCCAATCCAATTGAACAGAGACATGGTGGAGCTAGTAGGCCACAAAGAGACCACGATTGCCGTATTGCCCTTTCGATTCTTAGGAGATGCCCAGCATATGAATCCCATAATCAACGGGTTTACCGAAGATCTTATCATCAATTTTTCCAAGTTTATTGGCCTTTCTGTCATTTCACAATATTCCACCCAGCACCTCACAGACGATAGGGACAAAAATGTTATATCACAACTGGGGGCCGATTATATCATTACCGGTACCTTTAGGCCCTTGGGAGACCACTACCGAATTGGCGTGCAACTGATCCGAACCCGGGACGATACGGTCGTTTTTGCAGGAAATCATGACGAAACTTCGGAGTCCCTATTACATACCCAGGATGCCATAACCCAGCAAATGGTAAGCGTGCTGCAGCGGCAGATCGACCACGACCTTCTCTCCTATTCCTACCAAAAATCCTCCGTGGATTTGGCAGCTTATGAAAATTGGCTTTTGGGAAAGCATCTATTGAAAAAGGGAACCGTTGAAAGCGATGCGGCCGCCCGCGAGCATTTTGAGGCCGCCTTACGCATAGACCCGGGATTTGCCAGGGCCTATTCCGGCATTTCCCTGTCCTATTTTAACGAATGGAGCTGCCAACTCTGGGACCGTTGGGAAGTCAATCAGAAAGGGGCACATGAGTTTGCCCTTAAGGCCATTGAGCTGGATGAGAACGACTATGTTTCCCTAGCGGTATTGGCGCGTACTTATTTGTATCTGGGAGATTACGACAAATCCGAACTTTTTCTGAGGAAGTCCTTAAGAATGAATCCCAACGACGCCGACAACCTGATGCATATCGCCTTTTATTTGGTCTACTTGGGATATGCGAAGGAGGGCGAGCGCCTATACCTCAGGGCAAAGACTTTGAATCCCTTGCATCCCGAAATCTATCTTCCCTATGGGTCCTTTATCTATTTTGAATTGGGGGATTACAGCAAATCCGTTGCGCTGGGCGAGAAGGTGAAGGATGTTTCGGTCTGGACGGATTTTACCGCCTATATGGCCGCGGCCTACTATCATCTATCGGAATGGGACAAAATGCGCAGTTATTGGGAAAAGTACCTGGTACTGTTCGCCAAGAATATCAACGGAGGGCAAACGGCTACCGACAGGGAGGCCCTGGATTGGCAAATCACCGTTAATCCCTATAAAGGAAAATCCAATTTGGAACCCTTCTGGAAGTTTATGGGCAGCTCCGCCCCTGCCCCATCCCGTCAAAATATGGCCCAGGGTACAACTAACGGAAGCTTTATCAACAATGGTGAACTTTGGAATTTGGAATATGCGAACCAATCCATTGTCATAAAGAATGCCAAAGGACTACATGATATAGCACAACTGCTGCAACGTCCGGAAAAGCAAATCCACTGTTCGGAACTCATGGGCATTGTTCTGGACAGCCCGGGCCATGACACCTTGGATACCCGATCGATCGACGATTACAAAAAAAAGATCCGCGACCTACAATCCCAAATGGAAGAGGCGCAAGCTATGGGAGATGGTACGGGATACAAAAGTTTGCGTGAGGAATATGAAACCCTATTGGCCTATTTGACCAAGGCCATGGGAATGGGCGGAAAGTCCAGAAAAACGGGTTCCTCACTTGAAAAGGCTCGGTCCGCGGTTACTTGGCGAATTCGAAGCACCATCAAAAAAATCGAGAAGGACCATCCACAATTGGGCAAACATCTTTCAAATTCCATTAAGACGGGCACTTTTTGCAGCTACGTTCCCGAGGCGACCCATAATTGGACCATTTAAGGACGTAAACCCAAAACTTACATTGTAAGGCGGAAACTTTTGCCTTAGAGAGTGTAAACCAATAAATACAAAAAATGGAAACTATTTTACAGAACATGCCGACTCCTTGGGAAATTCTAATCGATCCCGTTTCGCTTGTGGTTTTGGGCATGTACGGTGCGCTAATGCTTTGGGAGGCCATTTTACCGGCCAGAAAATTGCCCCCGATGAAATTTTGGAAGCTAAGGGGACTGACCTCCTTTGCCGTATTTTTCTATCTTTCTTCCTACTTGCCCTTACTATGGGATACTTATCTGATCGACTATCAGGTTTTCGACCTTACCGCCTTGGGCACGTTTTGGGGCGCTCTTGTCGGCGTCATGATCTATGAGTTCGGATTGTATATCTGGCATAGGAGCATGCACAAGAACAATGTGCTTTGGAAAATTTTCCACCAAATGCACCACAGCGCGGAACGAATGGATAGTTATGGGGCATTTTATTTTAGCCCGATGGATATGATCGGTTTCACTTTCTTGGGCAGTCTATGTTTGGTGGTGGTGGCCGGTTTTACCCCGGAAGCGACTACCTTATTTATCTTGATCACGACATTCCTGGGCATTTTTCAACACAGCAATGTAAAGACCCCCTCCTGGTTGGGGTATTTCATCCAACGGCCCGAGGCGCATACGGTACACCATGCCAAGGGCATCCATGCCTATAACTATTCGGACATTCCACTTTTCGATATAATCTTCGGTACTTTTAAAAATCCCCAAGGTTATGACCACGAAACGGGATTCTATCACGGGGCCTCCGAAAAAGTTTGGGATATGATACGCTTCAAGGACATCAATAAAACTGCTTAACCGGGGTGAGCAACGCCAGGTCCGGGGACAAATCAATAGGGTCTTCCTTTTCAAGCCATTTTCAATGGAACGATAACCAATTTGAAATTAGTTTTGAAAAGGGAGGCTTCCCTCCTTCCCTTTTTACCCATGAGGCACATTTGCGATTGGCTTGGATCTACCTTAAAAAATACAGGGAAAGACGAGCTATAGAAAAGCTGTGTACGGAACTGGAACAGTTTGATCAAATACACGGTGACGGTAAAAAATTCCACAAAACCATCACGGTTGCAGCGGTGAAAATCGTCCATCATTGGGCAAAAAATTCAAAATCCCAGGATTTCACTTCGTTTATCCGAGCGTTTCCAAGGCTAAAAAATGCATTCAGGGAACTATTGCATTGTCATTACAGCGTACATGTGCTAGCCAGCAAAAAAGCCAAAGTTCAATACATGCGGCCGGATCGGCTACCGTTCCTTTGAACATGTCTGTTCGGGTACGATGGAATTTGCATAACTTGCGGGCATGCAACATCCGTTGGTAAGCATCCTTATCCCCTTTAGGAATACGGCCCAATTTCTTCCCGAATGCCTCAACTCCATTTTGGACCAGCAATATCCCCATTGGGAGGTTTTGGCCGTTAACGACCATTCCACGGATGAAAGTGGGAAGATCGTACGGGATTTTGCCCAAAAGGATGCACGAATCAAGGTATTTGAGCCTAAGGGCAAAGGTATTATAGCGGCGTTGCGAACCGCCTACCAACACAGCCAGGGAGCCATGATTACCCGAATGGATTCCGACGACATCATGAAACCGAACAAACTACAGGTCTTGGTGCAGTCCCTTCTAAAAATGGGTAGGGGTCATGTTGCCGTAGGACAGGTGCAGTATTTTTCGGATAGGGGGATCAGTAACGGATATGCGCGTTATGAAGACTGGCTTAATGGACTTACCCTAAACGGTAACAACTATTCCGAAATCTATAAGGAATGTGTTATTCCCTCACCTTGTTGGATGGTGTTTCGCGAAGATTTGCAGGCCTGTGGCGCATTTATCCCCAATCGCTATCCTGAGGATTACGACCTTACTTTTCGCTTTTATGAAAAAGAGTTGCAGTGTATTCCCTGCAATCACATTTTACACCTCTGGCGTGATTATGACTCCCGTACCTCCCGGACCAGTGAGCACTATGCCCAAAATTACTTTCTGGACATAAAGTTACATTACTTTCTACAACTGGACCATACCAAGGAACGCCCTTTGACTATTTGGGGGGCTGGCAACAAGGGAAAGGAAATTGCCAAAGGGCTATTAAAAAGGAACATGGATTTTTATTGGTTGTGCGACAATCCCAATAAAATAGGAAAATCGATCTATGGTAAAAAGATGTCCCATTATTCAACCTTAGAGCGTCTAAAAAATCCCCAAAGTATTATTACAGTGGCCAACGCGGAAGCACAACAAATGATACGCAATTACTTTTTGGAGTTGGACCAACACCAAGGGTCGGACTATTTTTTCTTCTGCTAGGAAACATGGGAAAGGCGCGCGATATATGCTCCTAAATCTATCCTTATGAATTTTAAATATCCCTTAAACTTTTAGCTTTCAATCCCGAATTGGCTATATTTGCCTAATCAAATTAAGGAATGCAGTTTACGTATCCAGAACTCCTTTGGGCCCTTTTCTTCCTACTGATTCCAATTTTCATCCATCTTTTTCAACTACGTAGGTTTAAAAAAACACCTTTTACCAACGTAAAGATTTTACAAAAGGTAGTCGCTAAATCTCGCAAGAGCAAAACGCTTAAAAAATGGTTGTTGCTACTTACCCGGCTATTGCTCTTTACCGCCCTGATCCTGGCCTTTGCACAACCTTTTATGGCCGAGGAATCCGCTTTTATTCAAAAGAAAACGGTCATTTATCTGGATGATTCCTTTAGCATGCAAGCCAAAAAGGATGGGAACTCCTTGCTGATCAATGCCATCCAGGAATTGATCGGCACCATCCCGGAGAATGATGTCTTTACCTTATTTACCAATGAAAAAGTCTTTGAGGAAACTACCGTTCGTAACATTCAAAACGAGTTGTTGGTACTCCCCTATGCCACCCGTCAACTGACGTTGGAAGAAATCCACTTAAAAGCAGCGACTTTTTTTGACACCGCTGAAGAGGCGGTCCAAAATGTTATTATCATCTCCGATTTTCAAGAAAGGATGGCCGAATTTGACAAGGATTTGGACAGTACCCTTATAAGGAATTACGTTCAGCTTGTACCGGACGCCATTACCAATGTCTCATTGGATTCCGCTTATATCAGCAATGAGAATTTGGATAATGTGGAACTTGCCGCCTTGCTCACGGCGGATACCGAAACCAGGAACATTCCGGTTTCACTTTTTAATGGGGACACATTAGTGGCCAAAACGGCTGCTGTTTTCGATGAAAAAGGCCAGGCGATGGTGAATTTCACACTGCCCAAGGACGGGATACCCAAAGGAAGGTTGGAAATTCTGGATAACGGGCTTACCTATGACAATCAGCTTTACTTTACGTTGGACAAAAAGGATAAAATTAAGGTCCTCGCCATTGGACCAGGGGAACACCGTTTTCTGGAACGGATTTATACGGAGGACGAGTTTCTCTTTTCCTCTTCCAACCTAAGGACTTTGGATTATGGGGTTTTGGACGATCAAAACTTGATTGTTCTAAATGAGCTCGAAGAAATCCCCACTTCCCTGGTCGGCAGCTTGCAAGCGTTTACAGCGGCCGGTGGTTGGTTGACCTTAATTCCAACAATGAAAGGGAATATGGCCTCCTACAACCTATTGACCGCTCCATATTCCTCCAGCCGTTACGTAGAAAAGGTGGAAAGGCCGCGGGAGATCACCGGAATATCCTTTGATCATCCTTTGTACAGTAAAGTGTTTGAAAAGGAGGTGACCAATTTTCAATATCCCCAAGTAAATTCCTTCTATCAGATGAATTCCGCGGCTCCCTCGGTTTTAAGTTTTAGCGATAGCAGTCCCTTTTTACTAGCAGGGCCGGGCATATTCCTTTTTGCGGCTTCACTTTCGCCCGAAAACTCCAACTTCAGGAATTCACCGCTTATTGTACCCACATTTTACAATATGGCGGCCAATAGTCTAAAATTGCCGGAGCTTTACACACAAATGGGAAGTCAATTCCAGGTGGACTTGCCCATAGCACTTCAAAAGGACGAAATAGTAAAAGTCTCCCGAAACGACTTGGAATTTATTCCCTTGCAACGATCGTCCACCAATAAGGTTAGGCTAATGTTTGGGGAAGAACTTGCCATGGATGGAAGTTATCGCGTCCATAAGAATGGAGCGACCATTAGAAATCTGAGCTTTAATCATCCTAGAAACGAAAGTGTGCTGAGTTATATGAATGCAAAGGATCTGGGTGAAGATGCCAACGCCACCTCCATTGACGCGTTCTACCGTTCCCTTGAAAAAGACAACCGCGTAACTGCGCTTTGGAAATGGTTTGTTATTTTAGCGCTACTGTTTTTATTGGTTGAAATATTCATCCAAAAATACCTTCCATGAACATACTTCTGAAGTCCGCCACCATTCTGGATCCGAGCAATGCCCAACTGCACACCAAAAAGAGGGATATCCTTATAAAAAATGGTCGGATAGAAAAAATTGCGGTAAAGTTGGATGCCGGACCAAAGGTAAGAACGGTAAGCCTGAAAAATTTGCACATCTCCCCGGGCTGGTTCGATGGAGGAACTAGCTTTGGCGAACCAGGTTTTGAAGAGCGGGAGACCATCGCGAACGGATTATATACGGCCGGAAAAAGTGGTTTTACGGATATTGTGTTAAATACGATTACGAATCCCGTTGCGGACAGTAGTTCGGACATCGTGTTCCTTAAAAGCGCCGCTAGGGACAAGGCGACCCAGCTACATCCTTTGGGATGTCTTACCACAAAAAGTGAAGGAACGGACCTAGCGGAACTCTATGATATGCGACATGCCGGAGCGGTCGGTTTTTACGATTATAAAAAACCGATTTCCAACGGTAATCTTCTAAAAATTGCGCTGCAGTATGTACAGAGTTTCGACGGATTGGTATGCTCTTTCCCTCTGGATACCGATATATCGGGAAAGGGAATTGTACACGAAGGGGAAATGTCCACCAAACTGGGGCTTAAGGGTATTCCCGCTCTTGCGGAGGAACTTCAAATGGTCCGTGATCTTTTTATCCTGGAGTATACTGGAGGAAAACTACATATCCCTACCATATCTACGGCAAATGCGGTAAAACTCATAGCGGATGCCAAGAAAAAGGGACTGAACGTAAGCTGCAGTACAACGGTGCACCATCTTTGGTTTACGGACAACGAACTGGAAGATTTCGATTCCGAATACAAAACCTTACCGCCATTACGCACCCAAAAAGACGTAAAGGCACTCATTAAAGGAGCCCGGGAGGGTATTATAGATTTTGTTGTTACGGACCATATGCCCATGAATATCGAACAAAAAAAGGTGGAATTTGACCGCGCGGCCTATGGTACGCTTGGTCTGGAAAGTGCCTTTGGGGCATTGAACACCATCTTTGGTACTGAAACTGCCGTGGACCTGTTGACCCGTGGGAGAAAATACTTTGCAATGGAACAACCTGAAATCAAGGAGGGAGCTCCGGCAGCCATTACTTTGTTCGATCCTGACGCGACCTACGTTTTAAAGCGTGAACATCTATCGTCTACCTCCAAAAACAGCATCTTTCTGAACAACCAATTAAAGGGCAAGGTTTATGGAGTAATCAACAATGGACAACTATTATTTTGATTACCTTTAAACAGCTAAAAATCTTAATCCAAAATTCTATACAATGAGCCAGCAAACCAAAGAAGATGGAAAGACCATAGCCATCATTGCCTATATCACCATTATAGGGCTGATTATCGCCTTTATCATGAACAGTTCCAAAAACAATTCCTTTGCCAAGTTCCATATTGGGCAATCTTTTCGTATCGCGATATTAGGCATCGCCAATTCCATCTTGGGGGCCATGCTGCCTTCGTCCCTTTCCTTGGTTACTACCATTATCGGATTAGGGGTCTTGGTCCTATGGATACTAGGATTGGTCAATGCCATTAATCTAAAGGAAGAGCCTGTGCCCATCATAGGAACTATTGGATAATCTATTTTATATTCTAGGTACTTCGCATCTGAGTTTATCGTATCCATGGTACAATGAAAGAGATCAATGAAGGAAGGACAACGGCCATAATTGGTTATTTGACCATGGTCGGCGCCCTGATCGCCATAACAATGAACGTAGAACCCAAAAATGGTTTTGCCAGATTCCATGTAAGGCAGGCTTTTGGGCTGCATCTCTGTTTCTTGGGGTTTGCCCTTTTTCTCAGTGTCTGGTTTAATCCCTATGCATGGTACGGTCTATATATCTGTTATATAGCACTTTGGTTCTACGGTTTTTTGGGTGCATTGAAAGGTGAAAAAAAATTGGTGCCGCTTGTTGGTGCTTATTTTCAAAAATGGTTTACTTTTATTCCATAAATGACGACGGCTCCCCTATCCCTTGAACATCTCATTCGACCTTCTTCCCTAGCGGAAGGTAACCCTCCGGTACTTTTTATGTTCCATGGTTATGGGAGCAATGAAGAAGATCTGTTCTCCTTTGCCCCTGAACTACCCGAGAAACTTTGTGTCATTTCCGTAAGAGCTCCCTATGTGCTCCAGCCCTTTGGTTTTGCTTGGTACGCCATTAATTTTGATGCGCAGCAAGGCAAATGGAGCGATGATGATCAGGCCCGCTCTTCCCGACAAAAAATTGTGGACTTCATCGATGAAGCCTGCCAGACCTATCGTTTGGACAAGGATAACATCAGTTTATTGGGGTTTAGCCAAGGTACGGTCCTAAGTTATGCGGTTGCCCTCTCCTACCCCAATCTGATCAAAAACGTGGTGGCGCTCAGTGGATACATTAACGAAAATATCCTCGTGGATGGCCATAGGGATAAAGCGTTTGGAAATCTTTCCATCTATGCCTCCCATGGTCAGGTGGATCAGGTTATTCCTCCGGAATGGGCTCAAAAAATTCCTGGTATCCTTACCCCACTGGGTGTAGATCATGTCTATGAGGAATTTCCCATGGGACATGGGGTTTCTTCCCAAAATTTCCATTCCTTTAGGAAGTGGCTAGAGGCCAAGATTTAAAAGGTGCTTGAATACAATAGGTGGTTGGCAAGTGTAAAGTCTACCTCTAAATCGTCCTTGAGTTCATATTCCAATATCATTTCACCCCAATGCTTCCCATCCGTAAATTCGGCCAAGATCCAGCGGTGGTTCAATACATTGATTTTGTTGATCTTAAAATCGCCTTCCATTCCTTCATAAGGCACATAGGGATTGTCTCCCCTACTTTCATTGGTCTCCAAGAGTTTGTCCGCAATATGGCGTTCGGGGTCTTCAAGATTCAAATGGTGATAATACTCCAGCGCATAATCGTTGTTCTCCAGGGAGAAATGTTGCAGGTCCAGGACCTTGAAATTCAATTTTTGTATGGAATCCCGTAACTCAACGGAGGCCGCCTTTAATTTTTCGATCTCGAGGTCCTTGGCCTTTTGCATATTCCCGCTGCTTACAAAAAGATAGAGCCCGATCAAGGCAGCAAACACGAACAAATACAGAAATAGGCTTTTCTTCATTTGGGTTATTATAGTTCCAATACTAGATTATCATAGGCCAAAAATACATTTTTCGGCAACTTTTTCTCCACTTCTTCATGAAATCCCATCAAGTGGCTAATATGGGTAAAATAGGTTTTTTGGGCATTCACCCTCTTGGAAAACGCCAGCGCTTCCTCCAAATTGAAATGGGAATGGTGGGGTTCCTCGCGCAAAGCATTGACCACCAGCACCTGGGTACCCATAATTTTTTCCAGTTCCTCGTCGGCAATGGTCTTAACATCCGTTAAGTAGGTAAAATCGTTGACGCGGTACCCCATTACGGGCAATCGATTGTGTTGGGCCTCAATGGGTACCACCAGAGCATCCCCTAACTTGAAGGGCTGACCCTTTTCCACAAGATTTACTTCAACTGCAGGGGCGCCAGGATACCTATTGGCATGGGCAAAAATATAATCAAAACGTTGTCTAAGGGAGTTGACGACCCGTTTATGCGCGAATATGGGAATATCTCCCTGTCTAAAGAAAAATGGACGTATATCGTCTATTCCAGCCGTATGGTCCGCATGCTCATGGGTAAAAAGGACACCATCCAGACGGGTAATCCCATGGGTAAGCATCTGCTGTCTAAAATCCGGCCCACAGTCGATAACGTAGTTATAGGAATCCCAAGACATGAGAACGGAGACCCGAAGTCGTTTGTCCCTGTGATCACTACTCAAACAGACCGGATGGGTACTTCCGATTACCGGGATTCCCTGGGATGTTCCCGTGCCTAAAAACGTGATTCTCAACTCCTGGTCTATTTATTTCAAATTTATAACATATTTATTTATTTGATTCCCCATTCTTATTAACTTTGTTAGAAGAAAAATCTAGAAATGGCTTCAGTTCTAAAAGAGGACACCGCTTTTGAAAACATTCCTTCCATAAAGGCCAAAACCCTCAGAATCAATTTAAATCCGGGTATATACGGAACCTTTGCAGAAATTGGTGCGGGTCAGGAAACGGCAAGGCATTTTTTTAGATCAGGTGGGGCCTCGGGTACCATTGCCAAGGCAATGAGTGCCTATGACAAGGACTTTAGTGATGCCATTTACGGTGACGAAAAGGATGGCAGATATGTGACCCAATCCCGGCTTAAAAAAATGCTAGCCCACGAAATGCGATTGATGGAAGAACGCATCAGTCGGGAAACGCATCCCAACCGACTGTTCTTTTCCTATGCCAATACGGTGGCAACCATTGATTTTTCAAAACGCTATAAAGGCCATGGTTGGGTGGGGATACGATTTCATTTGGACCCCAAACAAAAAGAGTTTGATGAAATCATCCTGCATATTCGATTTAAGCAAAATGAGGCCCGATTGCAACAGGAAACCTTGGGTATCGTTGGCGTAAACCTCATTTATGGTGCCTTTTACAAATACCACAAACCGAGGAAGCTTTTAAAATATCTCTACGACCATATTGACAAGGATACCATTGAAATTGATATGGTCAACTTTTCGGGACCAAGTTTTGCCGGAGTAGACAACAGGCTGATGAGCCTACAGCTGATCCGCAATGATATGACGGACGCAGTGATGTTCGGTCCGGATGGTAACAATCTGCTTCCTGCCACTATACTTTATAAAAAGAATATTCTGGCACTACGGGGTAGTTTTAGGCCCGTTACCAAAGTGAACATGGACATGTTCAAAAAATCCTATGATATTTTTGTTCGCAACCCGGCGGTGGAGGAAGAAAAAGCGATTGTTATCTTTGAGATTACCCTTTCCAACTTAAAGGCTTCCGGCGAAATCGACGAACAGGATTTCATGGATCGCGCCGAGTTGTTATGCTCACTAGGGCACATCGTTCTTATCTCCAAATTTCAGGAGTATTACCGGTTGGTGGAATATTTGAACAACTACACCAAGGCACATATCGGTTTGACCATGGGCGTCAATAACCTGGTCGACATTTTTGATGAAAAGTACTATCGTCACTTAAGCGGTGGGATTCTAGAGGCCTTTGGAAAACTCTTTTTCAAGGAGCTCCAGGTCTACCTCTACCCCATGAAGAATGCCGAAACGGGACAAATTATGACCAGTAATAATATAAAGGTCCATCCCAGAATGAAGGAGTTGTACAAGTTCTTCAAGTACAATGGAAAGGTTATGGACATTATTGACTACGATCCGGAGATTATGCATATTTTCTCCAGGGATGTCCTAAGAAGACTGATCAACAACGAAGAAGGTTGGGAGGAAATGCTACCCGAAGGAATTGCAGAAACCATAAAGGAAAAGAATTTATTCTCTAGCAGTATGGTAAAGCAAAAGGAAGAGGCCAAAACCCAATCATAACCTTTTTTTGGACCAATCTCCATTCCCAATTCCAAATAATCGAAGATTTGGCTTGCCCCTAAGACCATTACCGCCAGAGCGGGAACATGGGTGATTTTTTATATTGGTATCGACTCATGTCGGCCAATATATGGTCCAACATCTTAATAGTTTCCACAATATGTGGGCCTTTGTTCAGCATCACGCATTCCGCTCTTTGGGACATGGCCGCATCCGTAATTTCGGCCCGGGACGGAATGCCCTTTTTAGCGAGGTTTTCCAGTACCTGTGTTGCCCAAATTACGGGAATGTGTGCGGCCATGCACAAGGAGAGTATTTCTTCTTGGATCATCGCCATATTCTCCCACCCACATTCCACGGCAAGGTCGCCTCGCGCAATCATGACACCAATGGGGTATACTTGCATGGCCGTTAAAAGTATATCCGTCAAATTGTCAAAACCTGCCTTGGTCTCTATTTTTAGGATGATACCCAATTGATCCCCTTTGGGCAAGCTTGTTAGCGCATCAATGAGTTCTTGGACGTCTTCCTTTCTGTTGACAAAGGACAGGTTTACAATATCCGCATGTTCGGCCACAAAGGGCAGATTCTCTTTGTCGGCCTGGGTGAGTCCATTAATTTTAAGCTGTGTATCCGGAAAATTTATTCCTTTGTCCTCACGTAAAATACTCCCTGTGGCTTTTGCATGTGTAATTTTGATCTCCATGGCGGAATTGGAATGATCGACTATGGTCCCCGTTATCTTACCATCGTCGAACAGCACGCGTTCCCCTTTTTTAATGTAGTGAAAAACCGCATGGGAAGTACTTAGCACCCTGGGAATCTTATGGCTATGTGCACCCTGTTCCTGGGTATCCGTCTCGTGATCACTCTTTTCCAATATAACGGTGTCGCCTACTTTAAGCGCCAGAAACCGTTCTGACGAGGAGCGCACTTCCTTTATGGCCGCAGTGTGTTTCTTCCCTTTTTTGTGAACCGTAAGTTCCATACCGGACTTTAGATAGCAGGTTTTGTACACGTATACCTCCACCCTATCCGTGGAAATTCCGCACACGATAAATTTCCCATGTTTTCCACGGGCATCAAAAAAGCGTACGGTGTCTCCAAGATGGAGCCGCTTTATCCATTTTAAGGGCAAATGCAGGCCATTTTGTACTGTCTCGGGTAGTGTGGATTTATCCGAAAAAAGTGAAATTCTCAATGGATCTGTCACCACCCCGTTGGTGTCCTTGGATGGTTTATACTTTACGATATTGGAACTGTTGAATATAGTTCCTGTGCGAATCTTGGGCCCGCCTAGATCCATACATATTTTGCCGCCGCTCCAGGAGGCTTTACTGGCACCTTTTATATTATCGATGATCTTTTTCCAGACCTCGGGTGAATCATGTGCACAATTCAAGCGGGCAACATTCATTCCCGAATGGATCATTTCGGTTACCCAATCGATATTCCTGGCCGCCTCTGTCGGCTGGGTGACCATAATGCGTACCGGTCTTTTTTTAGGTTGATTTCCTAGCAAATCGTCCGTATGTAACGGCAGGAGACCGTTGCCTTCTTGGATGCTAAGAAACGTGTCCGGAGTACTGATCTTACTAGGCTCCAAAAAACTGACTAAGACTTTTTTTGTGATGGTCAGGCTCTCCAGTATGTGAGCCTCCGATTTGCCCAGTCGGGATAAGCCCAATTGGGAAAGTCCATTTTGCAGTTCTTTGATATCAAATCTTCTAAAGGTCCTGTAGTGCAAAAGGTTGATGGCACTTTTTTCAAATTTGGGATGGATTTGCGACAGCGTATCGGCATACTCGCGTTCCACAAGTGTCGTTGCCGCAATGATATCCTCCAAAAGCGCAATCATTTCCACTATACGTTCCTTGCTCAACATAGGCCTATGTATCGGTCGAAATTTTCAAAGATTCAATTTTGGAAAATAACGCAAAAAAGCTAAGCAAAAAATAAAATAATATGTTTTTTAGGTTAACCTTTTCAAATGCAAAACCTAACCCAAAAACAAAAAAAGCCCCATTAAGGGGCTGTTTTAATTGCAAGATATCTTTAGCTCGCCAATAATTGGGCGGCATGGTCTTTGGTCTTGACTTTGTCTATGACCCGGGAAACGTAACCTTTTTCATCAATGACGAATGTTTTTCTATGTATACCGTCAAACTCGCGACCCATGAACTTTTTGCGACCCCAAACACCAAAAGTTTCTATAACCGTATGGTCCTCATCCACCAATAAGGGAAAAGGGAAATCAAATTTTTTCTTGAAATTGGATTGCTTCTTTTGCGAATCCTCGCTTACCCCTAGCAATTCGTATCCCTGAGCCTGTAATTCGCCATAATTGTCCCTCAAATTGCAGGCCTCGGCCGTACAACCCGGGGTATTGGCCCTAGGATAGAAAAAAACGATCAGTTTTTTTCCATGGTAATCGGATAAATTTATAGTATTGCCATCTTGATCTTTAGCACTGAATGCGGGAACTTTATCTCCTACCTGTAATGTATTCATATCGAATTCAATAAAATTATGTTTAATTATTTTTGAACAAAGTTAAACAAAATGACGAAAGCAGAAAAGGTAAATTTTGTTATCGACACGTTAAAGTCCCTATATCCTACGATTCCCGTCCCGCTGGAACATAAAGATCCCTATACCCTGCTCATAGCCGTATTATTGTCCGCACAAAGCACGGACGTTCGGGTAAACAAAACAACTCCCCTGTTGTTCGCAAAGGCCGACAATCCATACGACATGGTAAAACTCACCGTTGAGGAAATACGGGAAATAATACGGCCCGTGGGATTGTCGCCTATGAAATCCAAAGGCATCCATGGGCTTTCCCAAATTTTGATCGAAAAATACCAGGGCAAGGTTCCAAGGAATATGGCCCTATTGGAAGAATTGCCCTCTGTTGGGCATAAAACGGCAAGCGTGGTGGTGTCCCAAGCTTTTGGTATACCCGCCTTTCCCGTAGATACCCACATACATAGGTTGATGTACCGATGGGGGCTTTCCAACGGAAAAAATGTAGTACAGACGGAGAAAGATGCCAAAAGGCTCTTTCCCAAAGCTTTGTGGAACGACCTGCATTTACAGATCATTTGGTACGGTAGAGACTATTCCCCGGCGCGGGGCTGGAATCTGGATAACGATATCATTACCCGAAAAATTGGGAGAAAAACGGTATTGGAGGCCTATCAGAAAACAAAAAAGACCCGCAAATAGCGGGTCTTTTCTAGTTTAAAATATTTTCAAAGGTCAGGTCCTTGTGCCTTATAATGTGCAAGGCTTTCGAATAGTCCAATAAAAACTGTACAGTTTCTGCACAAGCTGTTACTATTCGATAATCTTTTTCGTGTTTAGAGTAGATTTTTTCCATATTAGATGCATTGTTATGATAAAATAACGCAGCTAAAATGGAAATATTGTCCGGGGAATCCCGTGCCTACTGATTTGTCAATACAATTTTGTGCTTTTCAATAATCTTTCGAAGGTTTATCAGTGCATAGCGCATCCTACCCAATGCCGTATTTATGCTCACTCCGGTGTTCTCGGAAATTTCCTTGAAGCTCATGTCCCTGTAGATGCGCATGATCAATACTTCCTTTTGGTCGTCCGGTAATTCCTCAATAAGGTGTCTAAGGTCCGAGGTAATTTGATCCTGGATAATCTGTTTCTCGGCATTTAGTTTATCATCCCCGATTACCGAAAAAATATTAAAATCGTCACTCCCTTCGAACATGGGCATGCGTTTGTTTTTTCTAAAATGATCGATAATGAGGTTATGGGCAATGCGCATGACCCAGGGTAAAAATTTACCTTCTTCGCTATAGGTACCCTTTTTGAGGGTCTTGATTACTTTGATAAAAGTGTCTTGAAAAATGTCTTCGGTGATATCGCGGTCCAATACTTTTGAGTAAATGAAGCTGGTAACGCGTTGGTTGTGGCGATTGATCAATATCTCCAGAGATTTCTCATCTCCGCTAATGTAGTCCCTTACGAGTATCGAGTCTTCTATTTGTAATTCCATAAAGATTGTTTTGGGGTTAAGATTGGGGCTTCCGAGTAGTAAGCTTCCGAGTTCTTAGTTGGATTAGATTAGGTTATTGTTCGACTTTTGATTTTTAATTATGACCTAAAACTAGATAAATGGGCCCTAGAGGAAAAAACTATGTTGTCAAACCCATTTATTTTGATGTGAAACCTCAATTTTCACATTTTGGCCACAATAAAAATGAACTTTCCCAGTTACGGAGCTTCGGGCAAGGCCAAGGGATACTCTTAATTTTCGTTATGCGGGAGCCTTCACGGTTTAAAATGTGACGGAAAAAGAAAAACCCCCAAGGAATACATCCTTGAGGGTTATGTTATCTGGGAGCCCGTTGCCTAGTTCATATTGCTTTCGAACGATATTCCGTTTGCTTTGGTGATTTTCAACGATTTGGAATAATTCAATAAGAATTCCACCGTTTCAGGCTTGGCCTTGACAAGTCTACATTTGTCCCTGCGCTTTGTGTAAAGTTTTTCCATATTTACTTCCGTTTTTGATTTAACAGGATAACGCGACGGGAATAAATATAGTCAATACGCTCGACCTATGGCCCATTAATTCGTTAAAACAATATTATTCTCTTCGATCAGCTTTCTTAAGTTAATCAGCGCATAGCGCATTCGGCCCAAAGCCGTATTGATACTGACCCCTGTATTCTCGGATATTTCCTTAAAGCTCATATCCTTGTAAATACGCATGATCAAGACTTCCTTTTGCTCTTTGGGCAATTCTTTAATGAGTAGGGAAAGGTCATGGTCTATTTGATCCTTAATAATTTGTTTCTCAACATTCAACTTTTCATCACTGATCAAAGAAAATACATTGAAACTATCCGCACCTTCGAACAAAGGCAACCTCCTGTGCTTCCTAAAATGGTCAATGATCAAATTATGTGATATGCGCATGACCCAAGGCAGGAACTTACCCTCTTCACTATACGCTCCCCTTTTTAGGGTCCGTATCACTTTCATAAAGGTATCTTGAAAGATATCTTCGGTAACTTCGCGATCGTTTACCTTAGAGTAAATAAAACTACTGATGCGCTGATTGTGGCGACCGATTAACTGGGCGAGCGCCCTTTCGTCTCCTGAAATATATCTTTTAATGAGCTGGGAATCTTCAACATGGTGTTCCATAACGACTACTTTTTTGGTTAAAATTAGGGGCCTTTTCTTCGAAAAGGGCTTGTGGGATTAATTCTAATTCTAAAAAAGTAGTAGTCTCGCTATAGGCCTTTTAACATTTTGTTGAGTTCAAATATAGAAAAAATTATGAGACCTTAAAAATGAAAGGGCCCTGCCCATAATTTTAAGGGCGGGGCTTTTCCGGTTGGTTATTGAAAAATGCTTGTCTTATCTTTGCGGTCCCAATACGAGGTATGTCGACACTTTTAGAGGTAAATCCCAAGGAAAATATCATTATCAAAGGTGCCCGTTTGCACAATTTGAAAAATATAGATGTGGTTATCCCCAGAAATAAATTGGTGGTAATCACGGGACTTTCCGGGTCCGGAAAATCGAGTTTGGCCTTCGATACCTTGTATGCCGAAGGACAACGCAGATATGTAGAGAGTTTGTCTTCCTATGCGCGTCAGTTTTTGGGAAAATTGGATAAACCCAAAGTGGATTACATAAGAGGTATAGCACCCGCCATTGCCATTGAACAAAAGGTAAATTCCACAAACCCCCGCTCTACGGTCGGAACCACTACTGAAATTTATGACTACCTAAAACTTTTATATGCACGCATTGGCCAAACCATATCACCTATTTCCGGGCAACGGGTAAAAAAACACACGGTCGCCGATGTTTTGGCCCATGTACGGAAGTACCCTGGAGATGAAAAACTATTGCTCCTGGCCCCGGTGGAAATTAGACCGGATCGGGATGTATCAAAATCACTCCAGCTTTTTTCCAAGCAAGGTTATGCCCGTATAAAATATAAAGGAGAAGTTATACGTATAGATGCTGCCCCCAAGGATTTGGACCGAAAATTCGATTTGGTCGTGGACCGTATCGTTAAAAAGGATGATGAGGATTTTTATAATCGATTGGCCAATGCCGTGGATACGGCATTTTTTGAGGGCAAGGGGGCATGTATCATTGAGGAAGTGGCTACAGGAAAACAAACGCGGTTTAGCAATACTTTTGAGTTGGATGGCATGAAGTTTCTGGAACCCAATGTACATTTATTCAGCTTTAACAATCCCTACGGGGCCTGTCCCAAGTGTGAAGGATATGGCGACGTTATCGGTATTGATGAAGATCTGGTGATTCCTAATACTTCTTTATCCGTTTATGAAAATGCCATTTTTCCTTGGCGCGGGGAAAGCATGGGCTGGTATCGGGACCAATTGGTAAATTCGGCCTATAAATTCGACTTCCCCATTCACAAGCCTTGGTTTCAACTTACCGAGGAGCAAAGGCAATTGGTTTGGGACGGGAACGAATACTTCACGGGTTTGCACGACTTTTTCACCCAACTTGAAGAAAAAAGCTATAAAATTCAAAATAGGGTAATGCTTTCCCGCTATCGCGGGAAAACCCGTTGCAACCTTTGCAAAGGGAGACGATTGCGCAAGGAGGCCAATTACGTAAAAGTTGGCGGAAAATCAATTTCCGATTTGGTGGAGCTTCCCTTAAAAAGTTTGGTTCCTTTTTTTGAAGAACTGGAATTGGAGGAACATGAGCAAAAAATTGCCGCGCGCCTATTGAAGGAAATCAATACGCGATTGGATTTCTTGGATAAGGTGGGACTAAGCTACCTTACGCTCAATCGGAAATCAAATACCTTATCGGGAGGTGAAAGCCAACGCATTAATCTAGCGACTTCATTGGGCAGCAGTCTGGTGGGGTCCATGTACATCCTGGATGAACCTAGTATTGGACTCCACCCCAAGGATACCGAAAACCTGATCGAGGTGCTGAAGTCCCTACGCGACTTAGGCAATACGGTTATCGTAGTGGAACACGATGAGGATATTATGAAAGCGGCAGACGAGGTCATCGATATTGGTCCCGAAGCAGGTACAAATGGCGGAGAAGTCGTCGCGTACGGCCCATTGAGCGAAATCTTAAAATCACAATCGCTTACTGCAGGTTACCTCAATGGTTCCCAGCAAATAACAGTGCCCTCTGAAAGACGGACATCGACCAATCATATAGAAATTCAGGGTGCACGGGAAAATAACCTGAAAAACATAGACGTCACCTTTCCTTTAAATATGTTGACCGTGGTTACCGGTGTTTCAGGAAGTGGCAAAAGCACCTTGGTCAAAAAGCTACTGTATCCCCTTATATTAAAGAAGGTTGGTGGTTATGGAGAAAAAGCAGGGCAGTTTACCGCAATCAACGGGAAATTCCAGCACATAAAACATGTGGAGTTCGTAGACCAGAATCCCATAGGGCGCTCATCGCGTTCCAATCCGGTAACCTATATTAAGGCATACGACGATATACGGTCCTTGTTCGCAGCTCAAAAACTAAGCAAGATCAGGGGCTATCAAGCCAAGCACTTTTCGTTCAATGTAGATGGTGGTCGTTGTGAAAAGTGCAAGGGCGAAGGCGTAATTACCGTGGAGATGCAATTTATGGCAGATGTTCATTTGGAATGTGACGCCTGCGGCGGCAAACGATTTAAAAAGGAAATCCTGGAGGTAAAGTTCAACGATGCTTCCATCGATCAGGTATTAAATATGACCATTGATGATGCCATTACCTTTTTCGAACAGGGAAAACAATCGAAAATCGTATCAAAATTGAAGCCGTTACAGGATGTGGGACTGGGGTATGTGACTCTGGGACAGTCCTCCTCCACCCTATCCGGGGGCGAGGCACAACGTATCAAATTGGCTTCTTTTTTGGTGAAGGGCACTACAAAGGACAAGGCCCTGTTCATTTTTGACGAACCCACCACTGGACTTCATTTCCACGATATTAAAAAACTTTTGAAATCTTTTGATGCTTTACTTGAACGTGGCCATTCCATTGTGGTTATCGAACATATCATTGAACTTATTAAATGTGCCGATTATATCATTGACCTAGGTCCGGAAGGAGGAGAAAATGGAGGTAGGCTCATGGCACAGGGAACACCGGAAGAAGTCGCCAAGAATAAGGAATCCTACACGGCCAAGTATCTCCGGGAGAAATTGTAATAAACTAACCTATCCCCTAAGGCATAAACGGCCTTAACGGATTGCAAATCCGAGGCACCCCTTGTTTCCGTTTACGGGTCCAAAAAAGTACCGAACCCGAGGCGCATTTCTCAAACCTCTTACAATCATCTGGTTAACAGTTATTTATATTTTTATTCTAGTTTTTGGCACGCTGTTTGATTTGCTATTACCGGAATGCAAATAGTTGCTTCCGAAACTTGCCTGTCAACGGACAGGATTTAAAATGACGCATTATGAAACAGTTAGTACTCTTATTTTCAGCCCTAGTCTTGGGTACCACGGGTACCCAAGCTGTAAGTACAAATGATAACACCGTTACCTATGGTGCTTATCGATTCAACAATTCTTTCATCTTTGTCGAGAACGGTATTACGTTTTCGGTTTATCCAGATGGTGAATTTGATTTTTACATAGATAATAGGGTGAATTTTGGCGCCAATGTTAACATCGGACGTTCCAATTTTACCTTTAACTCGGGATTCGATTACAACCCATTCGTTCAATATGACGATTATGGTGCCGTGATACAGGTGGAGAACACGCCCATTTTTTACGATCATTTCGGACGTGTGGCCCAGGTTGGCTCCATTTTTATAAACTACCGCAACGGGTTTGTATCCCGATTGGGCAACATGAATATCTTTTACAATAATGGCGTTTATGCCTATCATACAGGATTTATAAATGTCTATAATAGGCGATATATCTTTAGGCCCTTCCATAGGTTCTTTATTAGACCTGCCTTAGGATTCTGTTTGGTGTATAACAGACCCTATCGAAGGTTTTATAACCCTATCCGTTACACCTGGTACAGACCGTACCGATACAACACACGTAGGGCCTATGCCCGAATCGGTAAGGAACATCGATATAACCAAATCCGTCGGGAACGTGCCCGTGTCTATAGAAATGACAGAAGGGTGGCTGTACGCCAAAACAATAGGAGAAGAGCCGATGCCCTTCGTACGGATAGGGCCGTAACCCGAAGGAACAATAATGTGGCCCGTAACAATCGTTCCGTAACGCAACGTAATAACGTTACCCGAAACAATGACAGAACGGTACGTAGGGATGCCGCGGTTCGATCCAACAATACACGAAGAACTGCAGTGGACCGTACTCGAAAAATTGAGAATCGTAACATCCGCAAGGTAGATGCGAGGCCTACACGAAAAAGAGCGGTAACACAACGTACGACTACGGTGCGCAATCCAAAAAGGAACGCGGTTACCCAAAGGACGGTGACGAATACACCCCGGAGCAGAACGGTAACGCGTAGTACCAAGACCTATAAAAGTCCGCAACGCGCTACAAATAGAACGGTACGAAAAGCGACGCCGGTTAGAAGTAGAAGCAGTCAGGTAGCATCGAGGAGCAGTAATACGAGAAAATCGGTGAACCGGGCTCCTGCAAGGAACAAAAGGAATACTGGTAACAAATCTCAATCGAAAAGTTCCAGAAGATATTAAAAATAGTTTTTAGGTTGGTTAGTTGTTTATCCCCGCAGTTGGATCCGTCCGCTGCGGGGTTTTTTTATCGGTGTTCCCGACTTCAGCTGCCCTTTTTTAGGGCTATTTTATTTCCTTTTCTTCCCTACCACCTTTGAAATAAGGCCAACGACATCCTCGGACCATCTCAAACGATACAATAAGAGCGTATAAATGACTACTATCAGCAGGCTTTTCAGTAGGATATTCCCAATAGGATGGAATGGAAAAGGTACCGCATAAAAGGTAACGCCCATAAGAACAAGAAGCAATAATACCTTAAGGGACCCCCAGGTAAAAGGCTGAATGTCGAATTTGGATTTTACATAGAGAAGTTTAATGGTATTGTATAAGAAAATGGCAAAAAAGGTCCCGGCAGCGGCTCCTTCAATACCATAATTGGGAATAAGCCACATATTGAAGATAACGATGAGCACGGCCAATAAAACGCCCATGACCAATAAAGAGCGATAGTACTCGGAATTATAGAGAATGGAATTATTATTACCAAGGATGGAATCATATACTTTGCCCAACCCGACAAAGAAGACAATAATAAAACCATTACGGTACTCCTCTGGAAGCAATAAATATAAATCGTTTAGATTAAGTATAATCAGCAGGAACAATAGCCCAGAAATAATAAAGAGGGTCAATGAGCTCTTTTGATAGAGCGTTTTTAGGGCCGGAATATCATTCTTGGTCATCAATTCCGCAGTTATGGGGTAGGTAATTTGGTGCATGGATCGAGAAGGTACAATAATGGTAGTGGCTATATAAACAGCCACCCCATAGTAGGCCACATTTTGAATTTGAATAAACTGGTTGATCATAAACTTATCAATTTCAAGGATGACTATGGCGGCCGATCCCCCTAAGATAATCAAGGCACTATAACTGATCATATTCATAGTGTTGGGAGGTATACGAACCGTAAAATTGGGCATGCGGATGTGATAGGCGTACAATTTCATAATAACTGTCCGCAGTAGGTAAAGTGCGACCAAAGCCTTTAAAAAAAAATCAACGGAGATAAGCTCGAGATAAATCAGGGTCAAAAGGACCATTACCCCGATCCTATTGAAAACTTCCTTCATAAAATTCCCAAAAACCGATTTCATATGGACTTTGGACCACGCGTAAAATATTTCAAAATAGGCCATGGCCAGCCCGATTAAAAAGATGTACCAAACATACCCTTTTACTATAGGGTTTTTGCGGGATAAAAAATGTGCAATGGCATCAAGGGATAAAAAGGAAATCAAGGCCAAGGGTACAATAAACAGCAAAGGCAACAATAACATCAAACTTAAAAAACCATCGGAATCTTGTCTTTCGGAAAAAGTGCTGTAAAATTTGACCAAGGTATTGGGTACCCCAAATGCCAGCAGGGGCATTAAAATGGCCGAGGTAGAAAGAATTACGGTAACCAGGCCGTAATATTCATCCGTTAAAAAACGTGTATATAAAAACAGGGTGTTAATTGCGGCAATACCAAATCCCAAATAAGTAATGAGGGTGTTGCTCAGCGACTGTCTTAGAATTATGCCCATTAGAGATGTTCGGCCAATTGTTGGGTCAAGGCCTTCCGGCTATATTTATCAATATTACCCGAAGCCACGTTCAAATTTCCCTGCTTGTAGGCAGTAAACCACTCTAAAATTACATTTTTTAGTCGGGAATGCATTTGGTAATTGAAAACGGCTCCCAAATCCATTTCCAGAACTAGGTTTCCTGCCTCCCAATGTTCGGGGCCTATTGCCAAAATGGGTCTCTTGGCCGCCATATATTCAAATAGTTTGCCCGGAATGATACCCTTGGTCTCCTCGGAATCAATTTCAACAAGGAGAAGAACTTGAGTACGCCGTTGCCTTTCCATTGCCCCTGCATGAGGCATATAACCGTTTAGGCTAATGTAAGGTGAAAGTCCATAGTTGTCCAGGCTATCCAGAACATCCTTGCTCACCACACCTATAAATTCAAGTTGAAGTTGCTTGCCAAAGTGCTCGTTTTCCTTAACCAATTGGGAGAGTACTTTCCAAAGATTTTCAGGGTTTCTATCGCTGAGCAGGGATCCTATATGAGAAATGGTAAATTGCCTATCCAATGCCGATCCACCGGTATAATCTGAGTCAAATCCATTGGTTATCAATTCAATAGGTTGTTGTGTCAAAGCTTGGAATTCTTTTCGTGTGGTATCGCTCGTCGTAATCAATACATCTGCACCTGTAAGAACGGAAAGCTCCAGGTCCTTGTGCTTTTTTTGAGAAGCCCGGCTTAATCTTAGCCTTTTATGATAACCGATCGAGGTCCATGGATCTCGAAAATCGGCAATCCATTTTAATGGATGCGACCGTCGCAATTTTTGACCGATCAGATGTACACTGTGTGGTGGGCCGGTGGTTACAATGGTCTTAATATCTTCCTTTTGAATCAAATCGGACAAATAGGGAATAGCGGTCTTTCTCCAATATTTCCTAGCATCTGGAATAAAAAGGTTACCCCGTATCCACAACATAACCTTTTCCAAAAGGGACTGGTCTTTGGTCCGGATGATACCGGAGCTGATGCGTTCGGTCTTTCTTTTGGAAAGTAACTGGGCAAAACGATAGGGTTCAAAAATGGGCGTATAGTGGATGGCCAGGCCCTCTGGAATCTCATTGAGCAATGATTCGTCGTAAATGGGATAATGTGGGTTTTCGGGCACAAAAACTATGGGTTCTATCCCAAAATGGGGCAAGTACTTGACAAACTTCAACCATCGCTGTACGCCCGGGCCACCGGCCGGGGGCCAATAATAGGTGATGATGAGCACCTTTTTCATTAGGTCCGCTCTTTTTCCTTTTTCCGGGAACGCCAAAAGGTAACCCCCAATCCGCACAGAATAATCACACCCATCGTAATGGAACTGGCCAAGGTTATTTGACTTCCGATTTTGACAACCTTTGGTTCAAACTTAAACTCCACGGTATGTTCGCCTTCCGGCAGGGCCAATGCCCTTAAACCATAATTTACCCTAAAATGGTCTACGCTTTTGCCATCAATATACACGTTCCATCCATGGGGATAGTACATCTCCGAAAAAACCGCAACGCCACGCTTGGCGTTTTGGGAACGGTACGTCAAATGATTAGGTTTGTAATCGGTCAACTTAATGGAGGCAACGGAGTCTACTACATAATTAAATCGCTTGATTCCCGGAAACTTGCCCGTATTAACAAGGGCTTCTTTTTTAGTATCCAAACTATCAAGCTCCAGGATCTCGGTATTGCCGTTGGGTACGGGTACCAATTTTTGTATAAACCAAGCGTTTCCATTGGCATTGGGGTTCAATATTTTGTACATCCTACCCTCTTCGTCCCGTTGAATTACGTATTTAACGTTTAACATATTAAGGATCTCAAGATTACCCTGGGCAATATGGAAATAGTATAGATCCTCCATACCGGCCGGTTTTGCAGCATGATAACCCGATATCGTTTTATGAAAATACGAGGTACGTGCACCTTCGAAGCCCTGAGTTCGGTCAAACACCCTAAAATTCGAGGTATCCTTGCGTATTTCAACGTCGGTAGGTGTCTCTTGGAAAGGTCGTGTCATGCGTCTTTTCGCCACGAAATTCTCCGCATTCACATACCTAAGCCCTACCCCAACTAAATCGAAAACCAGTAATAGGCCGATGAGGACCACGGCAAGGTTTTGCCGGACTTTTTCTTTAAGTAGTAACCAGATGATCAATGCGGCCAGGCACACGTAAACCAGTGAGCGTAAAAGGTCACTAGTATATACCGATTTTCTGTCCGATTGGATGAGATTCAGCATTTCCTCCCCATAGTATCGTTTGAGGGTGTCATCATGAAAGCCCGAAAAATTGAACACCCCTTTGAATAAGAACAAGAGTATTCCTAGACCAAGCACACCTATTAAGGAATATCGTAGGGCCTTCAGCTTGTCCGCTTTGGAAACTTTGTTCTTAAATAGGACCTGAAGTGCCAAAATTGCCAGGACGGGAACACAAAGCTCCAAAATGACCTGAATGGAAGATACTGCACGGAATTTGTCGTACAAGGGAAAATAGTCGATCATAAAATCCGTGAGCATTCCGAAGTTTTTTCCCCAGGATAAGAGCAAGGAAAGCACCGTGCCTCCCAAAAGCCACCATTTGGTCTTCCCTTTTACCAGAAAAAGTCCCAAAACGAAAAGAAAAAAGATAATGGCGCCAATATAGGCCGGACCAGAGGTTCCCGGCTGATTGCCCCAATACAGGGCCATTCCACTGGAAAAATTGAGCGCTTGGTTGCGTGGGATGCCCTGATCGATCAAAAATCCGTAAGTTTTGGAATTTTCACCTAAGTTTTCCTGGGAAGAGCCTCCAAAAAGGCGAGGTACAAATAGGTTGAGCGATTCAGCAATGCCATAACTCCATTGCGTGATGTATTCCTTGTCCAAACCATCCGAATTCGCTTTGGGGTTGCCCTGATAGTCAATGGTCAATTCCGATTTCCCACGAGTGCTCCAATCGGCATATTGCTTAGTGGCCATCAGACTGGTTGCATTGGCCGCGATACCTAATGCCACGGCCATTATCAAAATTCCGACGGAGACAAAAAAGTGTTTCACTTGCCTTTTTCGTATGGAATCGATCAGATAAACGATACCCAAGACCACCACCAACAACATACCGTAGTAGGTCATTTGATAGTGATTGGCCACCACTTCAAGTGCCATGGCGAGGGCGGTTAGCGCAAAACCCCAAAAGTACTTTTTCCGAAAAGTCAACACTATACCACCAAACAGCATCGGCAAATATCCAAGGGCATGTGCCTTGGCATTGTGTCCCACACCAAGTATGATGATCAAATAAGTGGAGAAACCAAAGGCCAGGGCACCTATTACGGATAGGCGATAATCTACCTTTAAGCAACAAAGTAGTATGTAAAACCCAATGAAATAAAGAAATAAATAGTCCGCTGGTCGGGGCAAAAAACGGATAAGCCTATCCAGTTCTTTTACATAATCATGGGGGTAATATGCCCCCAATTGGAAGGTTGGCATCCCACCAAAAGCACTGTTGGTCCAATAGGGCTCTTCCCCGGTCAGTTTTCGGAAATCGTTCTGTTCCTTGGCCATACCGGTAAACTGGATAATATCGGATTGCTCGATAACCTTTCCCTGAAGTACGGGATGAAAATAGGCCAAGGCGGCCAGGACAAAAAAAACGGCGACGAAAAAGTGGGTTAAAAGTGCTTTAAGGGCATTCTTCATTGGTCAATACGAAGGTTGATCAAGGCAAGATAATCAATCGATTTCCTCAAAGTCAATATATTCCCCGACTTTTTTGGAGGATTTGGTTTTTTTGGACGGTTCCCTATCTATAATAACATCACCAACATTTTCGCTTTCCCCATTGTTCTCACGTGCATATTCATCGAATTTTTGCCTAAAATGGGTTTCTGTCCTTTTTGCAGCATAACTGAACAACCTGGGAGCGAACATTCTAAATAGCATCTTAAAAAGATAATAAACCAAAAGAAGTAATAATATCGCTTTTAAAAACCCCATATAATTTTCATTGTATTATATCAAAAGTACAATTCTCACGTTGTATTATCAGGGCAAAAGTGCTAAAATAATGATAAAACCATCATACGATATGCCCATTTAGACCATTAATCTGCTGTTTAAACATGAAGCAACTCGTTTATTTGATCGTATTTGGCTTTTCAATATATTCTTTTTCACAGTATACCGATGTTATCAACTCCAACCGGCCGGGACTTGCCGTAAGTGCCTATGCCGTTGGTAAAAATGTGGTCCAAGCCGAAATGGGCATCTTTTATGAACAACAGGACCATGATCGCTTGAACACGGAATCCGATATCTGGGGGACGGATATTTCCTTGCGCTATGGCCTATTGTTCGAAGCATTGGAACTTAAATGGGAAGGAACCTTTCAAAATCAGAACATCGCTTTCAACAATTTCGGATTAGAGGATTCTCGAACCGATTTCTACAGGAACCGCGTGGGCCTGAAGTTTTTAATCTATGATCGTTATAAGGCCCCGGAAAGGAACAAGCCCAATCTTTACAGTTGGCGGGCCAACAACCTTTTTCAGCTCAAAAATCTTATTCCATCGGTTTCCGTTTATGCAGGGGCCAATTTTGTGTTGGGTGATAATCCCTTTTATGTGGAGGACCCTACGGTATCGCCACGTGTCATGGTCGCCACCCAAAGTCGACTCACTCCGAGATTTGTATTGATTTCTAATATAGCTTATGATCGTATCGGCACCGATTTTCCGGAATGGAGCTATTTGGTCTCCCTCTCCCATGCCTTCAGGAATCCTAAATGGAGCGTTTTTGTGGAAAACCAAGGTATACAAAGCGACCGATACTCCGATGTTCTATTGCGTAGCGGTGTTGCCCATTTATTTAGTGAAAACTTTCAGGCGGATGTTAATCTCGGGGCAAGCTTTAAAAATAGTCCTTCTCGAATTTTCGTGACCTTGGGGGCTTCTTACCGATTCGATTTTCACAAGGATACCTTAAAGCCCATTGATGAGCAGAAAGCGGTAGGATCTGGCGGTCCTATCCAAAAGAACTCCATGAAAAAAAAGGAGCGCGAGGCTAAAAAGAAGCTTAAAAAGAACAAAAATGATCGCGGTGCGGAGGACATTGATCTGGGGCCCTCCAAAAAGCAGTTACGGAAGATGAGAAAAAAGAAGAAAAAGAATCCAGGGACCGATAGGGATGATATCGATTTCTAATTCCGACACACCATACATTTCCAGAATTTTGTAGTAGTATTTTATTCCCTTGCCAAATATGACTAATATTGGCCTTGCTAAAACAAGCCTATGGTCACCCTTAAAGAGGTTGTTTCGAAGTCGGATTTCAAGGAATTTGTGAAGTTCCCTTTTACCTTGTACAAGGAGTCTCCCTATTGGGTCCCACCTATTATCAAGGAAGAACTGGAGACCTTTGACAAATCCAAAAATCCTGCATTTAAGAATTCCGAGGCCCGATTTTTCTTGGCTTATAGGGAAAAGGAGATTGTTGGGCGCATCGTGGCCATCATCAATTGGCTGGAAGTAAAGGAACAAAAAGTAAGAAAAATGCGATTTGGGTGGTTTGATTTTATCGATGACCCAGAAGTTTCGGAAGTATTGCTCCGGCAAGTCATTGAAATTGGTAAGCGGAACGAGTTGGACTTTGTTGAAGGGCCCGTTGGGTTTTCAAATTTGGATAAAGTTGGTGTTCTCACCTATGGTTTTGATCACATTGGTACCATGGCTACTTGGTACAATTATCCCTATTATCAAGATCATTATGAAAGATTGGGCTTTAGTGTTGAAAAAAAGTATGTGGAAAATAAGTTCCCCATCAGCAATGCCAATCCAGCGCTATTCGCTAAAATGAACGTGCTGGTAAAACAACGTTACGGGCTTAAGGAGGTGAATTTTACACGAATAAAGGACGTGATGCCCATGGTGGACGAGATGTTCGACCTTTTTAATACAACCTATTCCAAACTTTCATCCTTTACCCCCGTTACCGATGCTCAAAAAGCCTATTTTAAAAAGAAGTACATCAGCTTCATAAACCCGGAATATATCAAGTTCATTGTAGACAAAGAAAACAGGATCATTTCGTTTGCCATTGTTATGCCTTCCTTCTCAAAAGCACTTCAGAAAGCCAAGGGAAGACTTTTCCCTTTTGGTATTTTCCACCTCTTAAAGGCCAAAAGAAGCAATAGCGATGTGTTGTTTTATTTGATAGGAATTCATCCAGATTACCAGAACAAGGGGGTAACGGCGATTATATTTAATGAATACTATAACACCTTTAAGGAAAAAGGGATAAATATGTGCTACCGCACCCCGGAATTGGAGGACAACATCGCCATCCGACAAATTTGGAAGCATTTTGGTACCGTTATATATAAACGAAGATGTACGTTTAGAAAGGACTTATAAAAGTTATAGCTCCAATACCGCCGGCAATCCTAAAAAATCATGCTTTTTTACTCCCCCATAGCCGCGGCCACCGCTGCGGAAAGTTTCTTGTAGGTACCGTTCCGCAATCGTTCCCTAATGGCAGAAAAGGCATTCAATGTCTGTTCGATATCCTCCATGGTGTGGGTAGCCGTCGGAATCATTCGAAGTAAAATTAATCCTTTAGGTATAACAGGATAAACAACTATAGAACAGAATATTAGATGATTTTCTCTTAGGTCCTTAACCAAGGCCATAGCCTCGGGGATGCTGCCATTTAAATAAACTGGGGTCACACAGGTATTGGTGGTTCCAATATCAAATCCTTTGCTGGTAAGACCATTTTGCAGGGCGTTTACGTTTCGCCAAAGCTTGGCTTTTAGATCCGGTTGGGTTCTTAGCATTTCCAACCTTTTCAAGGCTCCCTTAACGTAAATCATAGGGAGTGATTTGGCGAACATCTGAGATCGTAAATTGTATTTAAGGTAATCGATAATCTCCTTGTCCGCTGCTAAAAATGCACCAATGCCGGCCATGGATTTGGCGAAAGTGGCAAAATATACATCGATATCGTCCTGAACACCTTGTTCCTCGCCAGCACCGGCACCGGTCTCTCCCAATGTGCCAAAACCGTGGGCGTCATCCACCAAGAGACGGAATTGGAATTTTTTCTTTAGTGCAACGATTTCCTTGAGTTTACCTTGTTCCCCGCGCATTCCGAAAACACCTTCGGAAATTACGAGGATGCCACCGCCTGTCTGTTCCGCCATTTTAGTGGCCCGCTCCAAATTCTTCTCTAAGCTGTCAACATCGTTATGCTTAAACGTAAATCGTTTCCCCATATGTAGGCGTACACCATCAATGATGCACGCATGGGAATCCACGTCATAAACAATAATATCGTCCTTGGAAACCAATGCGTCAATTGCGGACATGATGCCCTGATATCCAAAATTCAATAAATAAGCGGATTCCTTGCTCACAAAGTCGGCCAGTTCCCGTTCCAATTGTTCATGATAGTCCGTATGACCACTCATCATACGAGCACCCATGGGATAAGCTGCTCCATGTTCTATGGCTGCTTCACCATCGATCTTTTTTATTTCCGGTAAATTGGCAAGGCCCAAATAATCATTAATACTCCAGGTAATCACTTCCTTACCTTGAAACTTCATTCGGTTGGAAATGGGGCCTTCCAATTTAGGGAATACGAAATAGCCTTCGGCCTGCGACGCCCATTTTCCCAAGGGGCCCTTATTCTCAATTATTCTATCAAATAAGTCTCTCATTAGCTCGGGTTGATTTTGCCGACAAAAATATGGATTTTTACCTTGGATTCATAAAATTTTCTCTGTAAACGAACGAGCAAGGCCTAATACTAGGTAATGCTTTTGTTAGGCCGTCAAGGTGATTTTGCTATTTAATGAGCTGCATCTCTTGGGTGTGGTCCACGGTCTTGCTGTCAAAGAAGCCCTGGTCCTCCATCCATTGATCACTGTAGATCTTGCTCATATAACGCGAGCCGTGGTCCGGGAATATGGCAACCACGTTGCTGTTTTTATCAAAGGTGCCTTTATCGCTCAATTGTTTGATGGCCTGCATAACGGCACCGCTGGTATACCCCACAAACAAGCCCTCGGTACGGGCGATCTCACGGGCCGAATGGGCACTTTGCTCATCGGAAACCTTAATGAACTCATCTATCACCTCAAAATCGGTGGCCGATGGAATCAAGTTTTTACCAAGCCCTTCAATGCGGTAGGGATAAATTTCCTTCGTATCAAACTCGCCCGTTTCATGATATTTCTTCAATACGGAACCGAAGGCATCCACACCGATAACCTTAATATTGGGGTTTTGCTCCTTTAAAAAACGTGCCGTTCCCGAAATGGTGCCCCCTGTGCCACTACAGGCCACAAAGTGGGTAAGATTCCCATTGGTCTGTTCCCATATCTCCGGCCCTGTTGTTTTATAATGGGCGTCTATGTTAAGCTCGTTAAAATATTGGTTGATGTAGATCGAGCCTTTAGTTTCCTCGTGCAAGCGTTTAGCCACTTGATAATACGATCTAGGGTCGTCGGCACTAACATGGGCCGGGCAAACATATACCTTGGCCCCCATGGCGCGTAGCATATCTATTTTATCCTTGGACGATTTGGAAGTAACCGCCAAGATGCATTCATAACCTTTTACAATGCTTACCATGGCCAAACTAAACCCGGTATTGCCCGAAGTAGTTTCAATGATGGTGCTTCCTTCGGAAAGGATGCCCCGCTGCTCGGCCTCTTCGATAATGTAAGCCGCAATGCGGTCCTTGGACGAGTGGCCGGGATTAAAGGCTTCCAATTTGGCATAAAAATTACCCTTAAGCTTAGCGGTAATCTTGTCCAATTTTAAAAGGGGGGTATTTCCTATGAGTTCCAGTAGGTTGTTATAAGCATTGATCTTATTTTCCATAGAGGGCTATATAGGTTTCGAATTTAATGGATTTTGGCAAAATCCGTAAAATTCAAGGCAAAAATACATTTTTTTTTCAATTACTAAATTTTGTCTTCCAAATCCAAAAGAAAGGTGTATTCCCTGGCAAACTCCCTGAGGGATTCAAACCGACCAGAAGCTCCACCATGACCCGCTTCCATATTGATTTTAAAAAGTAAAAGGTTATCATCTGTCTTAAATTCACGAAGTTTGGCCACCCATTTTGCCGGCTCAAAATATTGAACCTGAGAATCATGGAGTCCCGTAGTGACCAACATATGGGGATAAGCCTTGGCCTCCACGTTGTCATAGGGGGAATAGGACTTCATATATTCATAGTACTGCTTTTCATTAGGGTTTCCCCACTCGTCGTATTCTCCGGTGGTAAGGGGAATGGAATCGTCGAACATAGTGGTTATTACGTCAACAAAAGGCACCTGGGCAACAATCCCATTGTACAGCTCCGGTGCCATATTGGCTACAGCTCCCATTAAAAGTCCGCCCGCGGATCCGCCCATCGCATAGAGATGGTCGGGAGAGGTGTATCCCATTTCGATTAAGTGATGGGAGCAGTCTATAAAGTCCGTAAACGTATTTTTCTTCTTTAACAATTTTCCCGCTTCATACCAGGGCCTTCCTAAATACTCCCCGCCACGGACATGGGCCAGGACGAACACAAACCCCCTATCGAGCAGACTAAGGCGGGTTATGGAAAAATTAGGATCCAAAGTAACCCCATATGAACCATATCCGTATTGCAAAATAGGAGTGTCCGGACTCAATTGGGTATTCTTGTGATATATGATGGACATGGGTATGTCCGCACCATCCCTCGCCTTGGCCCAAAGGCGTTCTTCCCGGTAATTCTCTTTGTCGAATTTTCCTCCAAGTACTTCCTGCTCTTTTTTCACCTCCTTTTGACGGGTTCGCATATTGAAGTCGATGATGGAACTCGGCGTGGTCATCGAATTGTAACCATACCGCAAGGTCTCCGTATCAAATTCAGGATTTCGGCCTATATAGGCGGTATAGGTCTCACTATTAAAGGGCAGGTGATAACTTTCCGTATCGTCCCAACGGGTTATTCTAATTCGTGTGAGTCCATTTTCCCTTTCCGATAGTACATAGTAGTCCTTGAACACATCGATATCCTCCAAAAGCACCTCTTGGCGATGGGGAATGAATTCCTGCCACTTTTCCGAGGAGGTATCCTCCGCATTGGTTTTCATTAACTTAAAATTGGTGGCGCCGTCCTTGTTGGTAAGAATATAAAAGGTATCCCGGTAGTGCACTATGGAATATTCCAAACCTCGTTCTCGAGGCGAAAATACCTTGAATTCTCCATCCGGATCTGCAGCTTCAAGAATTCTAAACTCCGAGGTAAGGGTACTATGGGACCCTATCACAATGTACTTTTTGGATTTTGTTTTGTATACGTAGGTAGCAAATGTCTCGTCCTGCTCATGAAAAACCTCCGTATCCGTATTGGAGGGGGAACCTAGTTTATGCTTTACGATTTTGTCCGCCCGTAAGGTAACCGTATCCTTATTGGCATAAAATAAAGTCCGGTTATCATCCGCCCAAACCGCACCACCGGTAGTATTTTCAATTTTGTCCGCGTAGATTTCACCGGTTTGCAAGTTTTTAATTTGCAGGGTGTATTGCCTTCTAGAAACGGTATCCACTCCAAATACCGCCAATTGGTTATCCGGACTGATACTGATTCCCCCAATATTGAAATAATCATGTCCTTTGGCCATTTCATTCACATTGAACATGATTTCTTCCGGGGCGTCCAAACTACCCTTAAAACGGCTATAAACGGGGTATTCCTTGCCAGTTTCATAACGGGTTACATACCAATAACCATTTTTTAGATAGGGCACGGAGGCATCATCTTCCTTTAAGCGCGACCGCATCTCATTGAAAAGCGTCTCTTGAAAGACATGAGTATGACCCGTTAATCGGTCATAATATTCATTTTCCAGATTTAAATGGGCAATTACTTCCTCATTATCCCTATCGCTAAGCCAGTAATAATTATCTATCCTGACCTCATCATGCGCCACCAGCTCTTTGTTGACCTTTTTTGCAACGGGTGCCGTTATGTCCGTCATATTTTTGTTTTGCTGTATACAGGAAATGGCAAAAGTAACACATCCTAAAAAAACAATTGGACCTTCTATTTTATTAAACATGAAACCGCAGTGATTTCGTACAATTTAGTAATTTTGAGGAAAAATAATTCTAATTCGCGGAATATGTTCGGAGATATGATGGGCATGATGGGTAAACTCAAAGAGACCCAGAAAAAAGTGGAAGAGACCAAAAAAAGATTGGATACGGTTACCTTGGAAGAAAAGACGGAGGATGGGCTGGTCAAAGTGGTAATTACTGCAAATCGGGAAGTCAGGGAAATACAAATACAGGACAGTTTGTTAGGGGACAAGGAACATTTGGAGGATGCGCTTGTACTAACGATCAACAAAGCCATAGCAAAGGCGTCTCAAGTTAATGAGAGTGAACTGACCGCGGTTGCAAAAGAGGGCATGCCCAATATTCCCGGTATGGATCGTTTTTTCAAATAAGCTGTTTTTTCTAAAATGTAGTCCTTATAACCGGGACCTGGGATTTAGCTCTTCCGAAAACCATCCTTTCTATGGTTTTTAAGAATCAAATGATGTAACTTTAGGGAAAGCTAGGTGTAAATGATTGCAATTGAAAAAGACCAAGGGAAGGGTTATCGGTTTTTGTTGAAATCGGAAAGTGGACAGACACTTTTGCGAAGCATTCATTTCACCAATGAATCGGAGGTTCAAAAATCGTTGCAACAATTGAAGAATATGAATACCATTCCCATGGGATTCGAAAGAAAGACGGACAATGAAGGCAAATTTCTCTTCAATTTAAAGGACCCCGAAGGTGTTCTTATCGGAAGTAGTGAATTATATTCTTCCGAGGCGGGAATGGAAAATGGCATCAAGAACTTAAAAAATCGAATCGTCGTACTCTCTAATTTGGGAAAACTATAGTTTTTCCAAAATGGACAAGAAAGCTTCATGCATTTGGTCGGTATAATCCTGATGCGTCACCATCCGCAATTTTTCTTGGCCCATGCCAATAATGTGAATATTTTTCTGTTTTAGTTTTTGTAGGAATACCTCGCTTGACATAAGGTTCTCATCCATTTCGAAGATGACAATGTTCGTCTCCACAGGTGCTACCTTCTTTACATAGGGCAATTTATGCAAACTATTACCTATATCCTTGGCTTTTTCATGATCTTGGGTCAACCGTTCTATATGATGGTCCAGGGCATAGATACCCGCAGCCGCCAGATACCCGGACTGCCGCATTCCTCCACCTAAAATCTTGCGAATGCGCAGTGCCCTATCTATGGTCTCCCGATTTGCGACCAATACAGAACCTACAGGACAGCCCAGACCCTTGCTCAAACAAATACTGATAGTGTCAAAAAGGGCCCCGTAGGATCTGGGCGACTCTTTCTTGGCAACTAGGGCATTCCATAAACGCGCCCCGTCCAAATGATAGGCCAAACCATACTTTTGGCAAACCGAATGGATCTTTTCCAATTCCTTAAAATCCCAACACGCCCCTCCACCTTTGTTGGTGGTGTTTTCTATACATACCAAGGAGGTCAACGGGCTGTGATAGAAATCCGGGGGATTTATGGCCGCCTCCACTTGTTCCGCCCGCATCATGCCTCGTTCGCCGTCGACCAGCTTACAGGATACCCCACTGTTAAAACTGGCTCCTCCCCCTTCATAATTGTAAACGTGGGCATATTTATCACAGATGAGCTGATCGCCAGGGTTGGTGTGCAGTTTAATGGCGGTTTGATTGGTCATGGATCCCGAGGGAAAAAATAGGGCGGCTTCCTTCCCAAATAGATGAGCCAACTTAGCTTCCAATTTGTTAACTGTGGGGTCTTCCTTAAAAACATCGTCCCCTACCTCTGCGGCCATCATGGCTTCTAACATGCCCGGCGTTGGCTTAGTAACCGTATCACTTATTAAATTGATATTCAATGTATAAGTCTTAAAAATTAAATGCCTTAGTTAAAGAAATGAATAGCCATGTCTCAATGGAAGCAGTCCAGCCCAATGGGAGATCCATCCGGAATTTTAGGTGGGCGAACCATTTCAAATTCATTGGGGTGTTCATAAAAATTACGGATTCTTCGGAGCATTTCCAGTGCATCGATCTGCTCCAATGCCTTTCCAAAATTGGTTTCATTGATACTTTTAAGTTTGGCATTGGCCAAGGCATTGACTCCGGGGTGCACCTCTTGGACCGAGGCCAAGTTCATGAGGTGGTCCAACACCTTAAAGTTAATACTATTCTGAATTTCAAATAAATAAGGATCCTTATGCACTCTCCCCAACGTATTTATGATAACTTGATTGAGTACCTCCTCGAGTCCCAAACTTCTTGGGTTTACGGCTTTTTGCTGAATTAGACGGGATGCACGTTCAGGATGCAGTAAAAACCCAAGGGTCATATCCGCGGCGGTCTCAGCAGCGGAAAGGGGGTCAAAAGCCACACCGGTTTTCCCTTTTATGGATTCCCGTGTTCTCGGATAACCAAAGGCCCTAGGCGGAAAAAGGTCCAATTTATCTTTGGGTACAGCTATTACGGAAGCATTTAAAGTCCTTAGTAAAACCATAAGGGCCTGTCTTTGTATGGCGGAATTGGCCGTTTCCACTACCGTTTGCCCATCCCCTTTTACGGCATAATTATACTCCAATCCGCCAATCACTTTGGCAACCGCTTCCGTCTGATAGCGATGAAAGAAGTACAAGGGCACAAATACATCCTCCAGCAGGGTAAGTGGTTCACCGGTACGGATATTGTCCAATGAAAAATTGGATATAGCTGTCTCTCGAATTTTCAATACATTTTCCAGTTCCTCACTTACATTGGTGCCGTTATCCCATAGATGGGCCAAGATATGGGCACTACCCCCAGGTCTGGCATCTTGGTCGGTTATATAACGTAGACCATCTTGTCCTGCCTTTTCCAAAATTTGGTTCAACCCTTTTTTCTCATCGGTTCCTTCCGGGAAATCTGTGTAGGAATAGGCTACGGTCACCTTGTCCCACTCCCCTATGCCACTGGCATAGGCATTGGAAAAGTCGATTTCAGTTTTTTTGATCGAAAATTTAGGGTGGGGATAATCCATTACGGAAGCTCTATCATTTGCGCTGGCAGCAAAATTGTGGGCAAATCCCAGGGTATGTCCAATTTCGTGTGCAGAAAGTTGGCGAATCCGTGCCAGGGCCAATTCCAGCATAGGGCCATGGTTATCATCATGTTCGGCAAAAGGTCGGTTCATTAGCGCCTGGGCTATTAAAAAATCCTGTCGAATGCGGAGACTACCCAAGCTAACGTGCCCCTTGATAATCTCTCCTGTTCTGGGGTCCGTAATGCTATTTCCATAACTCCAACCCCTCGTTGAACGATGTATCCATTGAATCACGTTATAACGCACGTCCAAGGGGTCAGCATCGTCAGGCAATATCTTTAATTGAAATGCATCCTTATAACCAATAGCTTCAAATGCCTGGTTCCACCAACGGCCTCCCTCCAACAAAGCAGAGCGAACCGGTTCTGGGGTACCGTTGTCCAGATAATAGATAATTGGCTCCAAAGCTTCACTTCTTGCGGCCTGGGGATCTTTTTTTTGTAATCGGTGTCGGGTTATATATCGTTTGACCAAAGGCTCTTGAATGGGGGTGGCATAGTCATAATAGGCAAATGGGTAGGAACCACATCTTGGATCAAACTCCCTTTTTTCATAGCCATCGTCCGGTAGTTCAATAAAGGAATGGTGCTGTGCCACCGAAATCAACGCAGGGTTTGAGGCAACGGTTTTTATCCAGTCCCCATGCGGTTCCCCTTCAAATGTCAACATCATATCAAATTCGACGTTTTTGGGAAAAGCCTTGGTTCGGCCTAAATTAAGGGCACTCCGTCCCTTGTCGATCCTATAGGCTCCCTGCCCCGTATCTTTTAATCTTTGCGAAACGCCATGTGCGTCCCGCATCAAAAATTCGGTTATATCAATGATATAGGACCCATCGATTTCCATTTCTATTTCGGCCCCATGCAGAATGGAAGTCGCAAAGGCCTGTTCTACAGACTTCTTTTCCAAGATATTATCCGTAAGTGCACGAAACTTCAGGTTGGGTTGAACGAGTAAGAGTCGATTGCCTACTTTCTTGAAGTAAACCACCTGCTCATTTCCCAATTGTCCCCGGTCCAATCCGATATCATTATTACCTACTCCGCTACTAAGCGCATACACATAAAGGAATTCCTTGTCTAATTCATCTACCTGCAAATAGATTTTTTCGCCTTTGCCATCGAAATAAAAATTGAAGAATCCATTGAACTGGGTATAGCTCTCCAGGTCCTTTTTCTGAAGTTGGGCACTTGCCGAACCAATAATGTACACTGTAGTGACAAAAAGAAGGATGTGTTTCATGGGAAATGGATTCGTTCACGGATTATTAAAAATATGCAAAAAACCTGAATTGCGTAAGACCTCACAGTGTCCGATTCCTAAAAATCAAAATGATAGAAATGACCTTGTTTTTTTAAACCTTCCGTCAAAAAAATGCTGGATTATTAAGGATTTAACATGATAAAATACCCCGAAAACCATTATATTGAACTAAACAAAAATTGCATGGGAAACCTGGAAAATCAAATATTCTCCGCTTACCAAAGGAATCCGGAAATGTTTGATGAAATATTTGATAAAACCGGGGAGGTGAAAGAAGTTTACCGAACCTTATTTAATCTATACGGTGGCCATTCCATACAGGATTATGTACGATTGAACGAAAAGGCCAAATCTTCCTTTTTTAACCAGGGAATCACCTTTCAAGTATATGAGGATAAGGAAGCTAAGGAAAAAATTTTCCCTTTTGACCTCTTCCCGAGAATTATCGACACCAAGGAATGGGACATCATAGAAAGGGGTTCCATACAGCGAAGTAGGGCCCTTAATTTGTTCCTTTGGGACATTTACCACGATAAAAACATACTCAAACAGGGAATTGTGCCATTGGAGCTTATTAGTTCTTCGGATAATTATCTCCATCAAATGATCGGAATCAATCCACCAGGAGGAGTATACAATCATATTTCCGGCACGGACGTCATAAAACACACGGATGGGAACTATTATGTACTGGAGGACAATATCCGATGTCCTTCCGGGGTAAGCTATGTGATTTGTAACCGTACCGCCTTAAAACGGGCCCTTTTTGGGGTTTTTAATCATTATCAAACCCATACGGTGACCAATTATGCCGAAAACCTATTGGACCTCTTGGAAACGACAAAACCCAAAGGTGTGGATATTCCCAGTACGGTTGTAATCACTCCTGGTATGTACAATTCCGCCTTTTATGAGCATTCCTATCTGGCCAAGACTATGGGTGTGGAATTGGTGGAAGGACGCGACCTTTTTGTGGAAAACGATTTTGTGTATATGAAGACAATCCAAGGTCCGGAACGTGTGGATGTCATCTATAGGCGTATAGACGATCAATTTATCGATCCATTGGAATTCCGGTCGGATTCCGTCCTAGGGGTCCCCGGACTATTCGGTGCCTATAAAAAAGGAAATGTAACCTTGGCCAATGCCCCGGGCACTGGAGTTGCAGATGACAAGGCAGTATATACCTACATGCCCGAAATTATAAAGTATTACTTGGACGAGGAGCCCATTATAAAAAATGTGCACACCTACCATTGTAGTCGGCCCGATGAGCTTAAATACGTTTTGGAACATATTTCCGAACTGGTCATAAAACCTGTGGACGAAGCTGGCGGTTATGGAATTTCCATAGGAAATCGGCTGTCCAAGGAGGAAATTGAGGAGGTAAAAAAGCAAGTTTTACAAAGTCCAAGAAAATATGTGGCCCAGCCCATTATGTCCCTTTCCGTACATCCCACCTATATCGATGAAAACGAATCATTTGAACAGCGGCACATCGATTTAAGGACCTTTACCGTTTTGGGCAAGGATCGGGAGTTTGTGCTTAAGGGAGGACTTACAAGGGTTGCTTTAAAAAAAGGGAATTTGATCGTAAACTCCTCCCAGGGCGGTGGATCCAAGGACACCTGGGTCCTAAAATAACCCATGGAGCAATGGTCGATACATTAAAAACGAATAGGAATATATGCTAGCACGGGTAGCCAACAACCTTTTTTGGATGGGACGGTATATTGAACGTTCCGAGCACATGGCGAGATACCTGAACGTCAATTATTTTTCTTCCCTGGACGCACCCAACGAATTGTCCCAGTCCCGGCAGTTTGTGTTACGCTCCATGCTCTTTATGGTGGGTGAAGCAGAAGAAGACGAGAACGTTGTACTAAATGAAGAAAAAGTGCTGTATTCGATAGCACTGGACCATGAAACGCCGTATTCCATCATCAACAACGTAAAGTATGCGCGCGAAAATGCCAATAGTGCCCGTGATCTGATTTCCACAGAACTCTATGAAGCCATTAACAAGTTTTACCACTTTATCCTGAACTATCCAGCAGATACTTTTGTAAAAAGTGGTTTGCATGATTTTACGGTCAATATCACCGAAATGTCCACGGTACTACGGGGCAAAATACGGGGTACACTGCTTCACGACCAAGTATATGCCATTATTATGATGGGAATGAACATCGAGCGCTCCACCCAGATTATCCGCATAATCAATGCTAAATACAATGACGCATTGAAGGCCCAGGGAAGTTATGGCGACAAATTCAGTCATAGTTTTGAATGGACCACGTTGTTGAAATGTGCCGAAGCCTATGATATGATGCGCCGATACTATAAGAAGACACCTACCAGCATAACCACCTTGGAGTTTCTCATATTAAATCCCAATTGTCCCCGTTCCATTATGAACAGCCTTAATCAAGTCTACAACCATATTAGGGTGCTTGATCCAAGTAAGCGCTACAATAAGCATTCTACGGCTTTTCTGGTTGGCCGTGTTCGATCGGAATACGAATATAAATACATTGAGGAAATCGAAGGGGACATTAAAAAGTTCATTGACACCTTACTTAAGGACCTAAGGGCCATCAGTCAAAAAATGGAGAAGGAATTCTTCAACTATTGATTACCTTTCTTTGCCTATATTTACTGAGCCTTTTCCGCGCAAAACACATTCCATAAGGTTCAAGTGCCGTTGCACATAAAAGGCGTAGCCAAAAATATTGATGTATCAGGAATATTTCATTACGTATAGTGCAACCAACAATTACGATACCCTGGTTAAAGAGGCCTATTGGCAATTCCTCATCCTTCCTGAAGACAATGATAGTCAACAATTGGTATCTTGGGAGTTTTCGGATTCCCTTAGCGACGGCTACCAAAGTTCCGTAAATGGTTATGGATTTAAGGCCATAAAAGTACACCCACAAAGAAAATTTCGGGATATTTCCTTTAATGCATCGTTCACGGTAATAAAAAAAGAAATCGACCCCTTTGCCTTTTCATTACCTCTGGACAACAGTGCCGATTATGCAAAATTAAAGGAACTCGGTTTTCAGGTGGATTTTGAACCTTTTCTTCGAAAGAGTCATTTTACCCAATTGCCCGAAGTATACGAAGATATCTATCCCTTTGATCCAAACAAGTCCGTGTTCAAAAATCTATTGGCCCTTAACCATTGGATCTCCCAAAATATTTCTTTTAAGACGGGGGCCACCGACGTGCATACCACACCTGAAGAAATCCTCCGGAGAAAAGAAGGGGTTTGTCAAGACTTTACCCATTTGTTCTGTGCGCTGGCCAAGAGAAATGGGGTTCCCGCCCGCTACGTTTCCGGTTATCTGCATCAAGGCATGGGTTATTTTGGGGATTCTCAAATGCATGCCTGGGCGGAGGCCTATCTTCCCCATGTGGGCTGGGTAGGCTTTGACCCTACTAACGATATATTGGCCCATACCGATCATGTAAAGGTGTGTCATGGCAAGGACTATTCCGATTGTGCCCCGTTAAAGGGTGTGGTCTATAGTTCTGGTGACAATGAAACATCCTATACGGTAAACGTTTGGTCTGCCCAACAGCAATAAATTTGTCCGACAGAAGGCGTCCAAAACTCAAACGACATAGACCGACACCCAATATATATGAGTGGGATCCAATACGCTTCATTTTTCTTTGACATCGCGAAAAGAACCTTATTTTTGCAAGAAATTAAAACCAATGATTACTACAGATCAATCCAAGGATCTTATTGAGCGCCTAGGTGCGTTAAGGAGGTATCTTTGACATCGATGCGAAACTTATCGAAATAGAGAACGAGGAAGAAAAAACCCTCGCCCCCGATTTCTGGGACAACCCACAGGAAGCCCAAGCCCACATGAAATTTATCCAGTCTAAAAAGCAATGGGTAGACGACTACAACCTGGCGGAAACATTGGTTGGTGATTTGGAAGTGCTTTTGGAATTTCTACAGGCAGGCGAGGTCCCCGAAGGGGAAGTACAGACCCAACATGAAAAGGCCTTGGACGCCATCGAGAAATTGGAGTTCAAAAACATGCTTTCCGAAGAAGGCGATGAACTTACGGCCATTTTACAGATAACAGCGGGTGCAGGGGGCACCGAAAGTTGCGATTGGGCCGGGATGCTTATGCGAATGTACATGATGTGGGGAGAAAAGTCAGGTTATAAGATAAAGGAACTCAACTATCAAGAGGGAGATGTCGCTGGCGTAAAGACCGTGACCCTGGAGATAGAAGGTGATTTTTCCTTTGGTTGGTTAAAAGGAGAAAATGGCGTTCACCGTTTGGTACGTATTTCTCCTTTTGATAGCAATGCCAAGCGCCATACCTCATTTGCCTCAGTCTATGTGTATCCCTTAGTGGACGACAGTATAGAAATTGAGGTGAACCCTGCCGATATTGAAATTACCACGGCACGCTCCAGCGGTGCGGGCGGACAGAACGTCAACAAGGTGGAAACCAAAGTTCAGCTGTTTCATAAGCCAACAGGAATCCAAATTTCGTGCTCGGATTCCCGTAGCCAACATGATAACCGCGCTACAGCTTTAAAAATGTTGAAATCGCAGTTATACGAAATAGAATTGCGTAAAAAGATGGAGGCCCGTGAAGAAATTGAGTCCTCCAAAATGAAAATAGAATGGGGATCTCAAATCCGCAATTATGTCATGCATCCCTATAAACTGGTAAAGGACGTGCGAACGGGAGAGGAAACGGGTAACGTGGACGCTGTTATGGATGGGGATATTGACCAGTTTTTAAAATCGTATCTGATGATGACAGGACAACAAGAAAAAGAGTAATTTATCCTAAATGCTCCTTTACGGATGTTACGAAATTTAACTATAAAAAGAATGATAAAAATATACCACAATCCAAGATGTAGTAAATCGCGACAGGGATTGGAACTATTGGAAAAATCCGGAAAGGATTTTGAGGTCATTAAGTATCTGGAAGATGTACCCACAAAGGAAGAACTGCGTCAAATATTGTACTGTCTTTCCCTTTCTCCCGAAAATTTGGTACGTAAGAACGAAGCCATTTGGAAGGAAAAGTTTAGGGGCAGATTATTATCCGATGAAGAGATTTTGGACGCTATGATCCAATATCCCAAATTGATCGAGCGTCCTATAGTGGTAAATGGGAACAAAGCGGTGGTAGGAAGACCTACGGAACGGATTAACGATGTCCTATAGGAATTGTTCAGGTTTCCATGTTCCAACTGGTTACAATTTGGTATATTTATTGTGCGTCCATCCATAAAATTGCAACCGATGGACCGTGAACTGCGGTGTAAGTTAATTTCGAAAAAATAGAGTCTCATGAGAACCAAAACCCACTTTTTCATTGCCTTATTCGTGCTGTTACTTACGGGAGTTGAACTACAGGCCCAATATGGTTACGGAAGGGCCAGCGGCTACGGCTACGGCTACGGCAGGGGTAGAAGTGCCATTCCAAGGACCGAAGCGCCCGCTCCCAAAGAACCTGCCCCCAAGACCGCCGAGGAAATTGTAGATGGAGAAATGCCCAAAATTGCGGAAACTTTGGAGCTTAATGAATTTGAGACTGCAGTGCTAAGTTCCATTCTAAAAAAATATGTGCAAAAACGCATTGAGCTACGAATTTTAGAGCTCACCCCGGATCAAATGCGTGAAGGAATGGAAAAGATTACCGAAGCCCAAGATGAAGAACTGAAGGCCGGACTTCCGCTAGAAAAATACGAAGCTTTTGTCCAACTCCAAAAGGACGGACTGCAAAAGGCTCAAAAAAAGCAGAAGAAGAAAAAAAGGAAGGAGAAAAAAAATAAATCCGAGGATTAATTCTTGAACATATATCTATGTGTTCTTTTTCTAATAAGCAAACCTCATCTGAACAGTCCGACGGTTAAGCTTCTCGCTGTGCCCTCTTGGCCTCTCGCCTTTCCTTAAAGAACTCGATGAGGTTGCCGGTCAACCAATAAGGGACAACAAAGACCAATAGAAATATCATTAACCAAAAGCCGATGGTTAAAATGGTCAAGAAAGCCAAAAATCCCAAATACTGATCAAATTCGAACATATCCCCTGTTTTATAAGGCAAAGATACTCGGAAAAGAATGAATATTGCAAATTGAAACTGAAAAAATATCCCCTGGAATACGCTCTATTTTTTAAAATGTCCTGATGGAATCATATGGTTTAGACGTACCTTTGTGTAAACTAAATTACTTCAAAAATGAGCTTCAGAATAGAAAAGGACACCATGGGCGAGGTACAGGTACCTTCGGACAAGTATTGGGGTGCACAAACGGAACGTTCCAGAAACAATTTTAAGATTGGGCCATCCGGATCCATGCCTTTGGATATTGTTTATGGTTTTGCCTTTCTCAAAAAGGCCGCCGCCTATGCCAATCATGAACTGGGCGTTCTTCCCCAGGAAAAACGGGATTTAATTGCCCAGGTATGTGATGAGATTTTGGCAGGCAAACACAACAAACAATTTCCGCTGGTCATTTGGCAAACCGGTTCAGGTACGCAAAGCAATATGAACGTGAACGAGGTTATCGCCAACCGGGCCCATGAAATCGCCGGAAATAAAATAGGAGAAGGCGAAAAAACCATCCAGCCTAACGACGATGTGAACAAATCACAATCTTCCAATGACACTTTTCCAACTGGAATGCACATAGCCGTTTACAAAAAAGTTGTGGAGACTACCATTCCAGGAGTGACGCAACTTAGGGATACACTTCACAAAAAAGCGAAAGACTTTGCTCAGGTCGTTAAGATTGGGAGAACCCACCTTATGGATGCAACACCTTTGACCCTTGGCCAGGAATTTTCGGGATATGTTTCCCAATTGGACCATGGGTTGACCGCCTTAAAGAACACTTTAAATCATTTGAGCGAATTGGCCTTAGGGGGTACAGCGGTAGGTACCGGACTTAACACGCCCCAGGGTTATGACGTTTTAGTAGCTAATTATATCGCTGAGTTTACTGGACTTCCGTTTAAAACGGCAGAAAACAAATTTGAGGCATTGGCCGCCCATGACGCTATTGTGGAAAGCCATGGAGCATTGAAACAATTGGCCGTTTCCCTGAACAAAATTGCCAATGATATTCGCATGATGGCCTCCGGGCCAAGGTCCGGCATTGGAGAAATTATTATCCCTGCCAATGAACCGGGGAGTTCCATCATGCCTGGAAAAGTGAATCCTACCCAATGTGAGGCCTTGACCATGGTCTGTGCCCAAGTTATGGGCAATGACGTGGCTATCACCATTGGGGGCACGCAGGGACATTATGAATTGAATGTATTTAAGCCTGTAATGGCGGCAAATGCACTGGAGTCGGCGCAATTACTGGGCGATGCCTGTGCCAGCTTCGATATAAATTGTGCAGCTGGCATAGAACCCAATCACAGTACGATCAAAACTTTGTTGAACAATTCCCTTATGCTGGTCACGGCCTTGAACACTAAAATAGGATATTATAAGGCAGCAGAGATAGCGAATACCGCCCATACCAATGGAACCACCCTAAGGGAAGAAGCGATCAACCTGGGTTATGTTACTGCGGATGAATATGACGCATGGGTAAGACCTGAGGATATGGTAGGCAGCCTAAAATAAGTAAGACGCAGGTTCATGGATGCTTCAAACATCCAACCTAGGACTCATGAATGGAAAGCAAAAAAAAGGGTCGATTAAAAAAATCGACCCTCTTTATATTAATGGATAGTGTAAATTACTTCAAGGTGAATTTAGAAGTACCCAACAATTTCAATCTATCGTCATACACATTCACCATATAGTTTCCATTTTGGAAATTTCCGGCAGGCTTGTCGATAAAATCGCAAACATCCAAGGATCGGTTTTCGAAATAGAAGTTAGTTCCTTTGCTATAGGTTACGGATGCACCGGAATCATTGGTCTTGGAATAGCTCTCCCCCAATACGTTTCCTTGTGGGTCTAAAACTTCCAGATAAAACTCCCTATCGCCGGCTTCGGCAATTACGTTATCGGCTACCGTAAAGCAAATTTTAAATTTATCCGTTCTTTTGGCACGGGAAGTGGAAACCAATTTTCCGCTACCACGCTCCCTTACGGCGTCTACGTTGAATTTAGAAAGGTTTAAAGCGGAACCCCTTTCAACAACATCGGCCAGTTGTGTGTTTTGTACTACTAAAGAGTCGTTGAAAATAGTTTGCTTCTCCAATTCGTTATACGTACTATCGCGTTGCATGGCGATAAGGGTATTGGAACGGGTCAAGGAATCCACTTGCTTTAACAACTGCTCCCTTTCGGCCTTTAAAACGCTCACTTGCCTTCTATATCTGGATAATGAAGCAATATCCGATTTCATGTTCTTAACGGAATCAATATACTTGGCAATATTGTCCCGAGCTTCTACCAATTCTTCATTGGTAGCGTTGCTCTCCAAAATAGCTTTGTCATATTCAGATTTCAAGCTATTAAGATCCTCAACGACCAATGCTTTTTCTTCAGTAAGCACAGTTTCCGTTTTCTTTTTATCCTGATAAAGACTAACGGTGTAGATGATGGTACCCAAAAGCACCACACCTAGCAAACCTGCTAATACCTTCAATCCGTTGTTACTTTTTGTTTCAGTCATAATGTTAAAATTAAAATAAGCTCTTTTACTATTGAAAAAGTGTTTGTTTGTATCAGTCTATATACGGTCCATTTTTATTTTTAGATTTTTTAACCTAAAAAAATTGAAAATGGCACATCGTCAACCTTTGCATAGCGTAACTTTACCCATTATCAATTCCAACGATCCATGTGTGTTAATATAGTGCCCTTTGAACCACGATATGCTACTAACTTCAGGGATTTAAATATGGCATGGCTGGAGAAGTACTTTTACGTTGAGGCCAAGGATATCGTTTTACTGGAACGTTCACAAGAATCAATTATCGATAAGGGTGGTTTTATCTTTTTGGCCGAATACCGGGATACCATAGTAGGGTGCTTTTCACTAATTCCTTTTAAGAAAAAGTTTTTTGAACTGGGGAAAATGGCTGTAGATCCTGATTATCAAGGTTTAAAAATTGGACAGAAGCTACTGGATTTTGCCATATCATTTGCCAAGGAGAACCACTGGGATGGCCTTGTGCTCTATTCCAGTACCAAATTGGATGTGGCCCTTCATATATATCGCAAATACGGATTTAAGGAAGTGGAATTGGAAAAGGATAACCCATACGAACGCGGCGACATTAAAATGGAATTGATATTCGATTCCTAAACCCGGGATGTCCACTGAAACCTTTGCACACCATGAAAAATGTAGGTCTCGTCTTGTTGGGTGGTTGTTTTATCCTTTTGGGCTGCAAGGAAAATCAAAACATGGAACGATCAAGGACCGTTCCAGACACTGCGGTTTCCAAATTAGACGTCGCTCAAGAAATAAAGATTAAACCCATCTTGCATGCCACGGCCGTACTGGAATGGAAGACCATAACCGTTTACGTTGATCCAGTGGGCGGTGCCAAAGCCTTTGAAATGGAAAATGACCCAGATCTAATATTAATAACCGATAACCACAGTGATCATTTTAGTGTAGAGACCTTACAGCAGTTAGATACTAGAAAGGCAAAAATAATGGTGCCCCAGACCGTAGCGGACAAAATTCCAGCTGAGTTTACGCCACAAATCGATGTTCTTGACAATGGGGATGCCAAAGAACGCTACCACATACTCGTAGAGGCCATTCCGATGTGTAATTTTCGCGATAAGGGTAGAAAATTCCATAGTAAGGGCACTGGAAATGGGTATGTTTTAAATATGGGAGGAAAACGCCTTTACATTTCCGGAGCTACGGAGGATGTCCCCGAAATGCGAAGCTTGAAAAATATCGACAAAGCTCTTGTCAGTATGAACGTACCCTACTCGATGACCGTGGAAAGTGCAGCGGATGCGGTATTGAAAATGGCTCCTAAACAAGTATATCCCTACCATTATAGGGGAGATCCGGATGTAAGCGATGTCATCAAATTCAAGGAGCTCGTGAACCGTGGCAATCCAAAAATAGAGGTGGTACAGTTGGATTGGTACCCTCAAGATGATTTTTGATAATCTCCTTTGGTCGCTACTACTACCAAATCACTGCTCCCACCATCTTGGATGCAAGCCTACTTTTAGGATAACCATTGAAAAATAACTACCGAATCAACTTTTTGTATTTGATCCGCTTCGGCATAATATCGGCGCCGAGGCGTTTCTTTTTGTTCTCCTCGTAGTCGGAAAAGGATCCCTCAAAGAAGTAGACCTGGGAGTCGCCCTCAAAAGCAAGGATATGGGTGCAGATACGATCTAGGAACCAACGGTCGTGGGAGATAATCACCGCACAACCGGCAAAATTCTCCAGGCCTTCCTCGAGTGCCCTAAGCGTATTTACGTCTAGATCATTGGTAGGTTCGTCCAGCAGAAGAACATTGCCCTCTTCTTTCAAAGTCATAGCCAGATGAAGCCTATTACGCTCCCCGCCGGACAGCATATGCACCTTTTTGTTCTGTTCGCTACCAGAAAAATTAAAGCGACTTAGATAGGCACGGGAATTTACCTGTCGTCCTCCCATGAGTACCAATTCCTGCTCATCACTAAAGTTTTGCCAAATGGTCTTTTCCGGATCAATATTGGAATGGCTCTGATCTACGTAGGCCAGCTTTGCCGTATCACCAACTACAAATTCCCCATTATCTGGTGTTTCCTCTCCCATAATCATTCTGAAAATTGTGGTCTTTCCGGCCCCGTTCGGCCCAATGATACCTACAATTCCGGCTTGGGGAAGGTTAAAATCCAAACTTTCATACAAAAGCCTGTCCCCGTAGGATTTACTAACCGCCTTTGCTTCTATGACATGGGTTCCCAATCTCGGTCCATTGGGAATGTATATTTCCAACTTTTCATCCAGTTGTTTCTGGTCTTGGTTCATTAATTTATCATAGTTCTTTAAACGGGCCTTTTGTTTGGTCTGCCTCCCCTTGGGCCCCTGGCGCACCCATTCCAATTCCCTTTCCAAAGTTTTTTGCCGTTTTGAGGCTTGTTTGCTTTCTTGGGCCAACCGTTTTGCCTTTTGATCGAGCCAACTGGAGTAATTCCCTTTCCATGGGATACCTTCTCCCCTATCCAATTCCAAGATCCAACCTGCTACGTTATCTAGAAAATAGCGGTCGTGGGTAACCGCTATCACCGTGCCTTTGTATTGGGCCAAGTGGTGTTCCAACCAGTGAACCGATTCGGCATCCAAATGGTTGGTGGGCTCATCCAACAACAAGATTTCCGGTTCTTGGAGCAATAATCTGCAGAGGGCCACCCGTCTCTTCTCCCCGCCCGAAAGTATTCCGATTTTTTGATCGCCCTCCGGAGTACGTAGGGCGTCCATGGCGATTTCCAATTTGGTATCCAGCTCCCAAGCATTGGCCGCATCGATCTTATCCTGTAAATCGGCCTGCTTGTCCATTAGCTTTTGCATTTTGTCGGCATCCTCATAGACCTCGGGAAGAGCGAACATATCATTGATTTTGTTATACTCATCCAATATGGCAACCGTTTCGGCGACTCCCTCCTTAACCACTTCAAGTGCCGTTTTCTCTTCGTCTAGTTGCGGTTCTTGCTCCAGGTATCCCACGCGGTATCCGGAAGAAAAAACAACATCTCCTTGATAACTTTTGTCGACCCCCGCAATAATTCTCAACAAAGTGGACTTACCGGATCCGTTGAGACCTAGGATTCCTATTTTGGCTCCGTAAAAAAAACTGAGGTAAATGTTCTTAAGTACCGGGGTATTTGCATTCTTATACGTTTTGGTAACTCCGGTCATTGAGAAAATGACTTTCTTATCGTCGCTCATCTTGGTAGTGATTGATAGCTGCCATTTTTAGGGCAATTAAATACAGTTGGTTTTTCAAGTAGATAATAAATAGTATAAATGCAAATGGATGGGGGACGAATCCCTTTTATTTCGGTCCTTTTTACACCCTCCCCTTTAAGGCATTAAAGACCCATGCAATGGCAAAAAAGCCAATTCCAACAGAAGCAAAGCCCCATCCGGCAACATCATCGTATCTAAAGGCACCAAGACAGATCAGGGCACAGCCCACGACGATCATAATAAATGTTGCCCAGGCAAGCACCGTATTTTTGTTCATTCCCATTTGTTCTAGTTTGGTTTTTGGTAATTCCAAATATCGGAATTTTTGAAAGAATTTGGGATTTGAACCTTCAAACTTTACGATTCAAAGGGAAAAGTAATGCCCGTTAAGCCTCGTACCTCATCCAGAAGTCCTATTAAATCCAAACTATTTTGATGATTCCAAAGCTCGCTTTGCAACTTTCCGGACAATAAGCATCGGTGTACTTCCTCAATTTCATAGGAGTAACCCCTACCCTTGGTGGGCAGTGTTATTTTTTCGGAATTCCCATCCTTTTGAACAATATAGCCTTGAGCCTCATGCCATCGCGGTTCAATAAATACAGTGCCTTTGCTACCTGCTAGTTCTGCCTTCATTTCCGAGTTAGTGGTGAGTCCACTATATAACAAAGCCTGTGCGGCATCATATTCAAAAATCATGGCCGTTTGAATTTCTACCCCGGTCCTGTAGAATTTGGAGGTAGCCTTTATACGGTTCGGTTTCCCCAGCATGACATAGGCCAAAAAAACAGGGTAAATTCCGATATCCAAAAGAGAGCCACCGGCCAAACTTGGGTTAAGCAATCGGCCTTCTTCCGATCGGTCCAAGCCATAGAAGGCAAAATCCGCATGCAGATAGCCCAAATCCCCAATTTCCCCGGCATCTATCAATTGTTTTACTTCCCGTATGGTCGGGTTGAACCTGCTCCAAAGCGCCTCCATCAAAAAAACTTGGTTGCTTCGGGCGGCCGTAATCATTTTTTCGACCTCGGAAAGGTTTACCCCAATAGGTTTTTCACAAAGTACATGTTTACCATGATCCATGGCCTTGATACTCCATTGGGCATGTGAAGTGTGGGGAGTGGCAATATAAATCACGTCCACCTCATCACATTGGAACAGTTCCTCATAACTTCCAAAGGCATATTTGGCACCATATTCCTTTGAAAAGGTCTCCGCTTTTTCAATATTTCTAGAGGCTACCGCGGTTAAACGCCCATTAGAAATCAATTTGAGGTCCTTTGCAAAATTATGGGCAATCTTGCCTGGCCCTACGATTCCCCAACGAATTATATCTGTCATTCCGGTATTTTATTTTGCCAAAGTTAATCAATAATACTGCTATCTTTATGCGGATAAAAGAAACTACGAGGAGCATGAATCTTAAGTTCAACAAAAATGAAGATCATAACCAATTGTTGCTTTCAGAGCTTAAAAAACGTTTGGTGCGCGTACAACTTGGAGGAGGAAAAAGTCGCATAGAGAAACAGCATGCCCTAGGTAAAATGACTGCCCGCGAGCGCATTGATTATTTACTGGATAACGGAAGGAACAGTTTGGAAATTGGAGCTTTGGTCGGCGAGGACATGTACCCCGAACATGGCGGTTGCCCTTCCGGAGGTGTTGTGGTGAAAATGGGATATGTTTCGGGCAAACAATGCATCGTAGTTGCCAATGATGCCACCGTAAAGGCCGGGGCTTGGTTCCCTATTACCGGGAAAAAGAATTTGAGGGCACAGGAAATTGCCATGGAAAACCACCTGCCCATTATTTATCTGGTGGACAGTGCCGGGGTTTTTCTACCCCTACAGGACGAAATCTTTCCGGATAAGGAACATTTCGGAAGGATTTTTAGGAACAATGCCCAAATGAGCAGCATGGGAATACCCCAAATTGCCGCTGTAATGGGCAGCTGTGTAGCTGGAGGTGCCTATCTGCCTATTATGAGCGATGAGGCCCTAATAGTGGACAAAACGGGAAGTATTTTCTTGGCGGGCAGCTATCTGGTCAAGGCCGCCATAGGAGAAGAAATTGATAACGAAACTTTGGGAGGGGCCACCACGCATTGTGAAATTAGTGGAGTAACGGACTACAAGTCGAAGGACGATTCGGATGCCCTGGATACCATAAGAGGTATTATGGACAAAATCGGGGATGGTACCCAGGCCGGATACAACAGAACCGAAGCCTTACCGCCCAAAAAAGACCCGAAGGAAATAAGCGGCATTCTTCCGGGACTACGCACCGATCAATATGACATGATTGAAATTATTGAACGGCTGGTCGATGGTTCCGAATTTGAACAGTATAAGGAAGGATACGGGAAAACCATTTTGACCGGTTATGCCAGAATAGCGGGATGGGCCGTAGGAATTGTGGCCAACCAGCGTAAGGTGGTAAAAACCAAGAATGGTGAAATGCAATTTGGTGGTGTTATTTATTCCGATTCTGCGGATAAGGCCACCCGTTTTATTGCCAATTGCAACCAAAAGAAGATTCCCTTGGTATTCCTGCAAGATGTTACCGGTTTCATGGTGGGAAGTAAAAGTGAACACGGTGGTATTATTAAGGACGGTGCCAAAATGGTGAATGCGGTCGCCAATAGTGTGGTCCCCAAATTCACTGTAATCATCGGGAACAGCTATGGCGCAGGAAATTATGCCATGTGCGGGAAAGCTTATGACCCCAGGTTGATCGTAGCCTGGCCCAGCGCCGAACTCGCGGTAATGAGCGGTAATTCCGCGGCCAAGGTGTTACTGCAAATTGAAAAGGCGTCCCTGAAAAAGAAAGGTGAGGTCATATCCAAAGAAATGGAAACTGACCTTTTTGACCAAATCAAGAAACGGTATGACAACCAGGTATCTCCCTATTACGCTGCTGCACGACTATGGACCGACGCCATCATCGATCCTTTGGAAACAAGACGATGGATTGAAATGGGCATAGAGGCTGCCAACCACTCGCCTATCGAAAAATCATTTAATATGGGCGTTTTACAGGTATAGTCAATTTGGGCAATACAGGCCAATGAAAAAAGAAGCAAGCCAAGTACGATCAAATGGGTCTTATGTACCATTTATCGAATGGAAAGTGTTCCGTTCGCTTCAATTTTAAATAATTGCTGATTCCGGTTTTTGGCCATCAACTTGAAAACCTTGGACTCCAACTGCTGGGAAGGTTTTCCATAATTTTGATATACTGTGGCCTTCATATAAGTGGGTGTCAAGCTTTTGTTGCCTAGATAATTGATATTTACTTGCCAAACCCCTTTAGGGTCGTAAATGAGGTGCTCCTGACACGAAAATCCATTTAGTTTCTCATCTTTCACAAGTTCCTCATTGTCGAATACTGTATGCTTAAATGTATAATATTGCTGGTCACGATTTACGAACTGTAATTCAAATTCGGCTTCGCTATCATTCCACTCAAAAACCAATCGGGTACCGTTAAATTCATCGGCATCGGATACATAAAACATTTTTTCTTGGGAAAGGATTTCTCCTTCCAGAGCAACCAAATTATTAAAATCCCTATTTAAGATGGGTGAGAAAGTATCCGATTCATTAAAAAACCCTTCGCGCATTAGAAACTGGTGGCGGGCATATAATAGCGCGGCCTTTTCTATTTGACCGTTGTTTCGGTAGGCGTTGGCCAAATCGTGATAGGACTGTTGGTAATGCGGTCGTAAAATGAAAATTTTCTTATACAATTCCACCGAAGCGCCATAACTCCCCTCCTCATCCAATTGATAGGCCAGTGCTTTAAGGATAACTGGATTATCCGAGTAGCTGGCTTCAATATTCTCCGTTATTATATCGACCATGTCCTTGTCCTGTCGTTCATTCTGAAAATAAGACCGGGCATCCAGATAGAAATAAGGGGACCCTCCATTTCGCTTTTCGAGTTGGGCGTAATCTTCCTTTGCGGTTGCCAAATTTATGGCAGAGCGCAACGTCCGCAAATATTGCGGGACGACCAATTCATTTCCATCGATGGCATCACCTGCTGCAAAGAAATTGTCACGCAACCTGGCTTGGTCATAGGGTTCATTTTTTCCGGGTTCCTTATTGAAGTTGGCCGTCTTTGTATTGATAATAATCAGGCCTCCAGCGGCAAGACTACCGTATTTACCTAATCCCACAGATCCTTGGATTATGGCTATTCGCTCTATATTCTGAATATCTATAAATGTGGGGACCTGTTGTATTAAAACGCCGTCTACCTCGAATATTGCTGGCGTTGGCGTATTGATCGAGGTAAGTCCCCTACGAAAAAAAACCTGGATATCATTCAGATTTAGGCCCACTGTATTGGTAGGAGCCAAGATGTTGGGGACACGGGCACGCAATAGAGTCAAAATATCTACCGTTGAAGGATTAATATCCTTTTCTCCTAGAATTTGGACCCTATTGGCTATTCTTTTGGTGTCCACAATGCCGTAGACCGTCTTGATCAGGTTTGGGTCGGTAGAGTACGCTTGTTGAAGTTCCTTTTGTGATCTATGATACTTTTTTTTGGTGACCACTACTTCCTCCAGCTCTTGAACCTCATCCATAAGGGTAATATTTAAGAAAGTGGTGACATCCTCCACCAAAATCTCCAAGGTTTTTTTGCCTATATAACTATAAACCAAAGTTTCGCCCTCATGGGCATTGATTTTGTACCTACCCGATTGATCGGTCCTCGACAGCCTGTCCGAATCCTTAACTACGATATTCACATCCTTTAAAGGTTTCTGACCATCAGAGACCCAACCTTTAATGGTTTTAAGGGTTTCCTGTGTGTGTCCCTGATAAAAAAGAAAGAAAGCCAGCGCTGGGAGTAGAAATTTCATAGAAGTCCTGGTTTGTAGTTTTGTTTAATTAATTTACTAAAAAGTACCACAAAAACTGCGCCAAATTTCAATCGCTCAATTGCCTTTTCAACCGAGGTATCAAGAGCAATTCCGTTTGCCTTCCGTTTACATATCTAAAACCTTGCTCTCCATAGAATCCAGCCTCTTCCAACATCACCCGGATATCACGGTTCCACTCGGGAATAGTAACCGCAGTATTCAATTCTATGGCATAAACCGTATTGCGCCGTAACGGATAGCTTTCTCCATCAGCCTTCATTACACCGTCCTGCGCATCCCACATACCAATGGTAGTGCCTGCTGAATGACCGTAAGTGCCCAAGGGGTGAGTATAGATGACCGGACGCAATCCCGCTTCACGTCCGTCCTTTAGGGCCTTGGCGAGAATTTCATTTCCTGTGCGTCCCTCGATCATATTTTGGGTGAGAAAGTCTTGGGCCCGATTCCCCTCCTTCAAGGCCTTCCGCAGGAATTCAGGTGCTTCCGTTTCCTTCGGTTTGAGTACGTAGGCCAATTGCTGACAATCCGTGTTCAAACGCAAATAGGTAATTCCAAAATCACAATGCAGCAAATCACCCGGCTGAATGACCATGGCTTCCGGACGACCGGAAAAGGAATACAGATGACCTTCATTTTCTTTACTGGTGCGTTGTACATCCACCGTAGGGTGAAACCAAGTTTCCAATCCTAGATCGGTCACCTTTTGACGCATCCACCATTCCACCTCTGTTGTGGTGGTTATTCCTGGGGTAATCACCTTTTCCGAAAACGCTTCTGCTATAATATCACGGGTAATGTCCACGAGTTGATCATAGATAATCATCTCACGAGCGGTTCGGGTCTCTATCCAACGTACGGCCAACTCCTCTGCGGAAACTACCTTTTTATGATGCTTTTTCGGAAGGTGCTGCATGAATTCCCCATAATCCGTCTTATCCAGACCATCCGCAATATTATGGTCCTTGGAATAGTTCAACCCTATCTTTTTGGGGTTGTGTTCCTCGATCAATTGCATAAGTCGCTTCCATTGTACGGGTTCTTTTTCCTTGTTCCAGACCGATTCGAAATGGTCTCCTACATTGTACCTCGCCACAGCCAACTTGTCCAGTGTATTTTTCGCTTTGTCCCTATGAAACAATAAAATAGTACGTCTACGGGCATTTAACCAAGTAGCGGGTAACATGGTACGCAATACCGGGTCTTCATTGTACTCCCTTGAAATCAATATCCACATATCGATATCCGATTCGTCCATCAATTCGGGCAGCAAATGATTAAAACGATCCGCCAATATTTCATCTATTACCTTGGCCCGTTCATTTTCCGGAAGAATTTGCTGGCCCGACAGCGAAAGGGATAACAGGGAACCAAATATTGAAAGTAATTTCCTCATTCGAATAGCTTTATCACTTAATGTCAAATTTACGAAGGATTCATCGGAGATTACAACAAGGTCCTGGCCGTTTTTTGTCTTAAAATTTTGCCATTGTCGGATTCCACAAATCTGGGAATGGTATAAACTTCCTTTGGAATTTCAAACTTATCCAAGGAGGGAGCCGTGGACATCTTTTTTAAGAGGTAATCCCCATTCAGTTCCCCCTCAACGATCAAGACCAATTTTTCTCCCAAATCTTCATCAGGTACTCCCATAACAAAAAATCGATTGGTAATGAATCGGGACAATTTGGATTCGATTTGTTCGGGATTCAATTTGATACCTCCGGAATTAATTACGTTGTCATACCTGCCCAGCCAGTTGAAGGCGCTTTCCGAGACAAGCTGCACCAAGTCGTTGGTTGTTATCTCTACATCGCTAATTTTCGGTGCATGGATGACGAGACAGTTCCTGGAATCCTGAGTCACCGTTATCCCTGGTAGGGTCTCGAACAATTGCCGATCAGTCTTTGCTCCAGTCCCACTTAATCTTCTAGCGGCAATGTGGGTTATGGTCTCCGTCATCCCATAGGTCTCAAAAACACGGGTCTTTTGTCGATCAATTTTTTGCTTCAAGGCATGTGGGATGGGGGCACCCCCTACTAAAAGGGTTTTTACTCGTTTCAGTTCATCCAACGAGTTTTTTAATTGCAAGGGCACCATGGCGCAGAAATCATAACTGCCGGAAATCTGTTCCAGGGGGTTTATCGATGGTGCTACATAATTCAGTTCCAGACCTAGGACCAGGGCGCGTACCAACATCATTTTTCCAGCGATATATTCGCAGGGCAAACACAACAAGGTGGAATTTCCGGCTTTCAATCCGAAAAAACGGCCGGTAGCCAAGGCGGAATTGACCATATGTTCCTTTTTAAGAACAATTGATTTGGGTGTTCCCGTTGAACCGGAAGTTTCTACTTCCATTGTAGGCCTCTCATTGAGCCAATCCAATAAGAAGTGGCCAATGGCTCGTTCAAAGGCGGCACCTTTTTGATACAAGTCCAGGCCTATCTTTTTCAATTCGTCCGTAGAAGGGCGAATGCCCTTAAGTTTAAAACCGGGGTGATGCTGTTTATAGTTGTGTTCCTTCATCACGGGAAGCGAAAAACTGTTCTCTAGGCGTTACGATACCGGCGAGCCGTTCTTTCCAATTTGTCCATTTGTACTTTCTAGAAAAGATATATAGAAGTATGGGAAAGACTACGAATACCGGCAGAATGGCATCAAACCCAAGGCTTGGCTCCGCTACGTTCTTAAAGATGGCATCTACTTGAAAGGCAGTGCTATCTGCGGTGACCAACAAAGCGGTGACCAGATTATTGGCCGCATGAAAGCCCAAGGCCAGTTCCAAACCTTCATCCATTAAAGTCATGATTCCCAAAAAGAATCCGGTTCCGATATAGTAAACCATAATACCATATCCCAGCTTACCTACTTCGGGGTTGCCCAAATGCATCAATCCGAACAAAACCGAAGTGACGAACAAGGGCAACCATCGATTTCTTGCCATGATGCCGATGCCCTGCATCATATAGCCCCTGAATAGGTATTCTTCAAAGCTGGTCTGTATGGGAATAAGTAGTACGGCTATCACTAACAGATATAAGAAGGGTTCCAATCTGAAGTTGACGACATAATTCTCCGGATAGGCTATAACATCTATTCCGGTCAATACCACGGTAATGGTAGTCCAAAGAGCAAAAGCAAAGAAAATCCGTTTCCAATCGATTCTTCTTCTGGAAGTCGTTAATGAAGTCCATGTCTGTTTGTGAACGTACTTCACCCAAAGAAACAATAGGGCAAGACCAACAATAAAAGGTATCAACATCTCCACTAAGAAACGATTGGCTCCCTTTTCATCGATTTGTTTTTGCATCATAGCCTCCACATCCAGGTTAAAAAGCAGGATTACGGCATAGTTGAGAACCATAAGTCCAATGAAACCTAACGGAATCAAAAAATACTTCCAAAGACCTATTTCGCCCTTGTAACCTTGTTCTATGTACATAGTTCTTTCATTAATTTGGTTTCCCATTGTTTTTCCCGGCTATATCCCAATTGCCCGTCCTTTATGAATAAGGGAGATAAAATATTGTTGGTAAAAAGAGTTCCGGTGCCCAATCCTTGATGCATCGGATTGTTTAATGCAAACGTCCACTGTGCAATGGCATTGAGTCCAATATTACTTTCCAATGCGCTGGTTATCCACCAGCCGATACCATAGTGTTCCGCAAGTTTGATCCATTCATCGCTTCCGGTAAACCCACCGACCAAACTTGGTTTTAAGATGAGGTACTGAGGTTGCACCATCCGTACCAACTTTTCCTTTTCGCCAATATCTGAAATTCCGATCAATTCTTCGTCCAAGGCAATGGATAATGGGGATTTTTCGCAAAGCTCCGCCATTTTTGGCAACTGTCCCGGTTTTATAGGCTGCTCGATGGAATGCAGGTCGTATTGGGAAAGTATCTGGAGTTTGTCCAACGCTTCTTCCGGGTCAAAAGCACCGTTGGCATCTACACGAAGCTCAATATCGTCCTTTGAATATTTTTTGCGGATATTTTCCAATAGCTTGATCTCCCGGTTGAAATCAATGGCTCCGATTTTCATTTTTATGCAATCGAACCCTTCCTCCAATTTTTGTTGAATTTGAGCTTCCATAAAGGAAGTGTCGCCCATCCAAATAAGCCCATTGATCGGGATGGCTTCCTTCCCCAAGGTAAAATTCGAGGTAAAAAGCTCAAATGGATCGCTTGATTCCAAGGAAATATAGGCTTGTTCCAATCCAAATTGGATACTGGGATAATCCGTCAATTTGGCATAAAGGGTTGCCAACCCTAAGTGTATATGTTCGCAGGTCCACTGCAACCTACTCTCGTAATCCTCAACGTCGTCCGCGCTTAAACCCCGTAACAAGCCACATTCGCCAATGCCCCAACTACCGCCCTCTTGCAATAGAATAAACCAGGTTTCTTTTTGGGTAAGTACGCCGCGGGATGTTCCTCCCGGACGTTTGAAATTGAGTATATATCGGGTATAATTCGCTTTCATGGCCAATTCCCAAATTTAGTCATATTTAAGGGCAAAGCTGCGAAAACTCCGGGAAATTGGTAAAAGGAAAGCAGACTAGATGGTCAACACCTCTCCTATGTCCAACAAATGAAGTTTTTTGTTGGCGGCCTCAAATTTCCGTCGGGAGGCCTCATGGTTTATTTCAATATATCCGAAGGTATCAAAATGGTAACCCAAAACGGAATCGCAATACAAAAAATCGGAGGCTCGAATGGCGTCGTCCACGCCCATGGTGAAGTTGTCGCCGATAGGGAGTATCGCCAAATCCAATGGGGTATCCATGGGAATCAATTTCATATCCATGGTAAGCGCCGTATCTCCGGCAATGTAGATGTTCTTGTTTTCCGACGAAAGAACAAATCCTCCAGGCTGTCCGCCATAGGAACCATCTGGAAAGGAAGAGGTATGGATGGCATTCACATACTTTAACCGTCCGAAATCAAACTTCCATCGTCCCCCATGGTTCATAGGGTGCCCCTTAAGGCCTTTGTTCTGGTAGTGCACCACAATTTCATAATTGCTTATTATGATAGCATCGGAAGCTTTGGCAATTTGTTCTACATCCAAGGTGTGATCCTGGTGGGCATGGGTCACTAATATGTAATCCGGACGTAAATCGTTAGTGTTGATGATACCCGATGCTTTTTCATTACCGCTGATAAAAGGGTCCACAAGAAGCGTTTTATCCTCGGTTTCTATCAGCAATGCGGCATGGCCCAAGAAAGTAAGTTTCATTTTGAAGGGTTTAGGTTGGCCTTCAAATTTATTTAAAATTGAACCAAAAACGAACCCCTTCCGCCGTTTTGTCAATGTTCAATCTGGTCTGCAATTGGTTGGCCAATCGGTTCATCAAGCGGATTCCCATGGAAGAATTGGTTCGTTCCTCCGTATCTTCAGGAAGACCGACCCCGTTGTCCGAGTATTCGAAAAAGCCCTCTTTGTCACCCATTTTCCGTAGATGAATGTAAATCTTGCCATTTTCCTCATCATGTGGAAATGCATATTTAAAGGAGTTGGACACAAGTTCGTTTAGAATTAGGCCAAAAGGAATGGCACGGTCAATATCCAGTTCAACCCCTTCCGCATCTATGGTAATGTTGATATTGTGACCTCCCTTTTTGTAGACGGATTGAACACTGTTGATCAAACTTTCGATATACCCTTGCATTTCAATAACGGAAAGATCATCATTCTGATAGAGCTTCTGATGTATAAGGGCCATGGCCTTTACCCTACTTTTCCCTTCTTCCAGGGCATTTATGGCGGCCTTGCTCTTGGTATTCTTTGTCTGTAGGCTTAATAAGCTGGATACCATTTGCAAGTTGTTCTTAACGCGATGATGGATTTCTTTTAAGAGCGAGTCCTTTTCCACCAATGAGTTTTCTATAATATGTTTCTGTTCGGCTATCAACCGTTGGTTTTTTATACTTTTTAAATAGGCATATACCAGGCCCGCAAACCCCAAAAGTGTGAATATCAAGGAAATGAAAACCAAATTTATACGCTCGTCCTGCTCTATCATTTCATTACGCTGCTCCTCCAAGGCCTGTTTTTGTGCGGCCATAATAGATCGAGTATTGGCCTTTTCCTCCGCCATTACGGTAGCTAATTGTTGCTTTCGCAACTCGGATTCATGGATACTGATGGAATCGTTTATCCTAATGTTCTTCCGCAAATAAAACGCAGCATTTTCATAATCCTCGGTCATGTCGTAGTACATGGACAGTAGCCTATTCAATTTTATCTTGTTTTCTGTTTTCCTAGGCTGCATATCGTCGCTCAGAAAATCCGTTGCCTTTCCCAAATCATTTAATTGTAGATAGCATTCTACGATGGCCAGTCGGTTTTCAACAATGTCCGTGGTATACATTCCATTGCTATACTTGGTCATTTCATCGATGCTCTGTTTTAAAAAGGGGATGGCGTCCTTGTACTCGTCCAATAGCAGATGACACTTTCCTATATTGCCCCGAATCTTGCTGCTCAATAGATTCGCTTCCATAATATCCACTTCGGACTTGATCCTGGTTACATCGTTCAAGTAGACATCGATGAAACCTTTTGCCTTTTTATAGGAATTCAGCGCGGTGGGTGCGGATTTGTCCAACCGCAGATAGGTTCCCACATTATTATAGAATTCTGCCTGGGCATAATAATCCTTTTCATCCACGGTCTTTTTAACGTGCTCAAAATAATCGTCCATGGCCTTACGATGAAGGCCCAAATTGGAGTAGATATCATAAAAAGCAATATTATCGGTAATCCCCAGTTCCTTCTTCTCCTTCCTAATATCGATTTGTTCCGCATAAAGTTCCAATTTGGAATAGTTCTCGTCCATTAAATTCAAAAGAACGGTTCTCGTGTCCAACTCAAGTTTCTCCTTTTCCGTATATAACTCCTTGTTTATCGCCAAACTCTTGTCATAGTCCCCTATGTCATAGTAAATTTGAGAGCGCATAAGTTTGTAGCGCTTTACGGCGACCGAGTCTTTTTGTTTCTGGGCGTTGTTCAAAAAAACGTTTACCGTGTCCAACCAATCATAGGCAGAATTCTCCCTATAGCGGTTGGGGGTGTTGAAAAAAAACTGGAACCTATCATTGAGGGTTTCTGTGTTCTGAAATTTTAAAAAGAGGTTCTCGTCAATTGCCGTGCTGTCCTGCGCAGTCCCGGAGGGTATGAAAAGAAAGCAGTGAAGAAATACCACCAAAATTTTGCCAAGCAGATTTTTCATATCATGATACAGAACAAAACCAATGATACTAGAATACTATGGTTTCGTCAAATTTTTGTTGCCAACCAAATTAAGAGTTTGTTACGTTTCCGTTAACCTTAATTCATGGGGTACAACGCCGATTGTTCTCAATTAACCTTTTTGACCAGTGCATAATAGGCCATTTGTACGCCGGAGCGTACTGACCGCTAGATAGGGTATGTTTTATACGGCAACCCGTACATTCCCTTTACAGATGAATTCAAAAAACAAATTGGCAAAATTTGGGGTGTCCAACGGACACATCAAAAGTATACCATCCAAGCCTTCATTTGTGGATTATTGTTGTATAACCTTTGTTTTTTGTTGTGAAAATTGGAATAGTGCAAAACGGGCGCATTTTAACCGATTTTTTAAGCATTTGGTCGATTGTGCAAGCACTGTATTTTAAAGGGGAAGGCCATGAAATTGGTCCAATACCTAATTAACAAGGCAAACTACAGGTTTTAAGTGCAAAACGACGCCCAATTAACCAAAAAGAGTCCTATCAAATATGACAAGACTCTTTTACGAGAACACTATATGAAAATGAAAAAAACTATTTAAACGATTCATATCTTCCGATAGGATGCCCCTAAAGTAATTTCAACATCCCAAGGCTCAAAAATTATGTTGTGAAGAGTGGAAAAATGGTGGTGTGGGATATACCTGCCGATATATGAAAAGGACATCCAGTGGATGTCCTTTATTTATTGTTCTTAATGTTAATACTAGGTTCTACGAATTCATTGCCGAAATAATGAATTCCTTGAAATCCTTTGAAATTGGAATCAACGTATTGTTGATCATAATGTCTTTGGAATTTATGGCATCAATATGGTCCACGTTAACAATATAAGATTTGTGGGCCCTATAAAATTTATTTTTGGGCAGCTTCTCCAAATAATCCTTTAGAGGAGAACGCACCAAAAACTTTTTATCCACCGTGTTCACCTCCAAATACACATTATCTGCTTTTATAAACTGTATATCACCAAATTGTATGCGGTAATACAAATGTTGTTTTTTGACAAAAATGGAGTCCTTCAATACGGAATTTGACATGGGCATCTCATGGGAGCTGTTGTTTTCCGAACTTTCCCCTTTACGTGACCCATAAGTGAAATTGGAAAGTGCAATTTCTATGGAGGTGTACAAGTCCTGTTGCTCAAAAGGTTTTACCAGATATCCGTTGGGCTTTACAGTTTTGGCGTTTTCTACCGTAGCACGATCGGAATTTGAGGTGACAAAAATGAAGGGTATGTCATAATTTTCCCTAATGTGTTTGCCTAAATCGATCCCCGTTTTATCGGAAGCAAGAATGATATCGATCAGAACGAGGTCTACCTGTTGGGTTCTTAGGACTTCCTCCGCCTGCTCGTATACAATTACGTTATCAACAATCTCATAACCAATCTCTTCTAGCATGGATTGCATATCGTCAGCAATGATAACATTGTCTTCTACGATAAGAATTCTAATGGGTTGTTCCAAGGTAATTGTGGTTTAGATGGTTAGACCCAAAATTACAAAAAATTATTAAAACTAATAAAGAAGACAACGGCCAGAACAAAAGTACCAAGAGCCAATTTTTTAAGTTCCGGATCTAACTTTATGGGCGATTTTGTTCGGTATACCCGCCAGGTCTGAAAGAAAATAGGTATAAAAACCAGCAAGGAAAACATATGCCACCAGTTGGCCAGATTTAAAACCACAAAGCAAGACAAGCCAGCAAAGGCAGCAATAATAAGCACCAGATGGTAGATCTTTCCATTTTTGAATCCCATACGTACCACCAGGGTATTCTTGCCCGATTGCCTATCGGAATCGCAATCCCTTAAATTGTTTAGATTAAGGACACCGACACTTAAGAAACCCATGGTGCAAGCCGGCAATAGGGCTTGTAGGTAAAGTGTTTTTGTAAAAAGGAACATGGAACCTACAACAGCTACCAAACCAAAGAAGATGAAAACGAAAATATCCCCCATTCCCCGGTAGCCGTAGGCAGAGGTTCCCACCGTGTACCTTATGGCCGCCCAAATGCTGGCGAAGCCCAAAACCAAAAACACTATGAAATAGTTCATATTCCCAGCACCAAAAGCAAAATAGAGAAGCGTAAGGACGAAGATGAAGTTGAGTAGACCGGAAATTATGATTCCTTTTTTTAATTCCCGTGGGGATAATAGCCCACTTTGAAGGGCCCGTTTTGGCCCTATCCTAAAAGCATTGTCCGTACCTTTCACCCCATCACCATAATCGTTGGCCAAATTCGAAGTAATCTGAAAACCGATAGAAGTGCACAAAGCCAGGGCGAATAGTTTCATGTCGATGGGGCCGTGTAAACCGGCAATGGTGGTTCCCACGATAACACCTGAGACCGACAATGGCAGGGTCCGCAAACGCATAGCGTCCAACCAAACTTTAGCCTTGCGCAAATTGAAATTAATAAGGGTCTTCTATTTGAATCCGCTTGCCATCACGGTAAGAAGCAACAAAGGCATCCTGAAATCCCAGGTCCACCAATTGCTTTCTAAACTTTTGGGCTTCCTCCAACGTCTCAAAGTTACCCAGGGAATAGGAATAAAAGGGATTGGTCTTTACGAACATGGTATTCGTAAGTGCCTTGGAAGCAAGGGTCACGTTGTTATCCACAAAAGACTTGATCTGTACGGAATATATTTTTTCCTTTTCCAAAAACTTCTTGGCCAAATAAAACTCATTGACCAAACTCAGTTCTTGGTTCTGCAGCTTAAGATTATCGATTCGTGTCTTAATCGCGTCGAGACTATCAATGGATACCAAAAGATTTTCTTGCGACTCAAAACCATTGGAACTGCTAAGGCCTGCCGTAAAGGAGGTAATGGCTAGGGTGCCGATCAAAAAAAGCGTAGTAACCCCTGCCAAGATGTTTCGTTGAATCTTGCTTTTCTTAAGTTCCTTGTTTTTGATCTTAATTTGATCCAAGAGACGTTCATTGATGATTTGGGCCTTATCAATGTCTTTGTGAAGTTCCAATAAATCACTTTCTTCAATAAAGGGCATGTATCTATGGTTTTAGTCCCGGATATCCTCTGATAAAGTTAGGTAAAATACTGTAATCCAAAAACGGACAATTATCCTTTGTTGCAAAAGTAGAATATTTAGTTGTAAAATGGACGAAAACTGGAAATAAATTACTATAGCAAATTGATATTCATTCCTTTAAGTAGAAACTATAAAGCTTGTTTGGTAGTCATATAAATACCATTTTCCCTGATTTCTATCTTTCTGGCCTTGTACAACGTACCTATCCCTTTTTTAAAGGTCTTTTTGCTCATTTGAAGCTTGGATTTTATTTCCTCAGGGTCGGATTTGTCATGAAGTCCCAAAAAGCCATTGTTTTTCTGTAATATGTCAAAAATCTTATGGGCGGCCGGCTCTAGAACATTCACCCCCAATGGTTGGAGCGAAACATCAATTTTATGGTCCGGACGTATCTTTTTGATAACACCTTTTGTTATATCGCCAACGGCCACCTTTTTAAATATCTCGTTGGAATAGACCAATCCTTTGTGCTGATTGTTGATGATTACTTCCCATCCCAAATCCGTAAGTCGCGTAAAAATAAGGTCCACTACCTCCCCATTGGTTACAGAAAGGTTGGTATTATCCAAAAATCTATCCAATTTGTTGGTCGCTACAAGGCGATTGGTCCTGGAATCCAGATAGCAATAAACAATATACCAATGGCCTTCCTGCATTTTTGACCTTTGTTCCCGGAAAGGGACCAATAGGTGCTTTTCCAATCCCCAATCCATAAATGCTCCAAATTCGCTAACCTCGGCTACCTGCAATAACTGGAATTCACCTAGACTGATCTCGGGTTGAAGCGTAGTAGCAACCGGACGTTCCTCATGATCCAAATAACAAAAAACACTGATTTCACTTCCTATTTCATAGGACTTGGGCACATACTTATTGGGCAACAGTATTTCATTGCCTTCTTCGTCTCCGAGAAAAAGTCCTACACTGGTATCCCTCAAAACCCGCAGCCGATTAAATTTTCCAAGTGAAAACATAATGCAAAAATATCTTTTTAAAATTAGGCCATAAAAAAACCGTCAACCCACTGGAGGACGGTTCTCAATATTAGGTACACCTCTTTTCTAATTGTATATGGAGGCTTTGTCAAAGTGCTTGCACAACATATAGTAAACAACAGCCCTATACTTACTCTTTACGGAACTGCCGTATTTATCCACAACAGACTTTACAGCGTCCATTAATTCCGGGCTGTCGGACAGACCCAATTTTTTGACCAAATAATTGTTTTTAACGGTTTCCAGTTCCTTTTCATCCCCACCGGATACTTTGGAAGCATCCAAATTGTAAATGGCCGGACCCAGTCCAATAGTAACTTTGGTCAACAAATCCATATCCGGCGCCTCACCAAATTTTTCAGTGATGTCCGCTGCGTACTTGGCAATTAATTCTTCTCGTTTACTACTCATAATAGTTAGTGTTCTAATTGTTAATGGTTAATAAAATCCGAAGATAAAAAATCAAAATAACCGAGCAAAATTTTATTATTCAATAATCTTGGAGTGATAATTTCCAATAATTTGGGCCTTTCGGACTTTTGATAAAAAGCTTTTAGACCATCTTCCATTTCCCGCTCTTCGGCCACTCTAATGTGTTCCAAACCGTATAGATTGCACATATGATTGGCATCCAAGTCTTGGACAGTCTCAAAGTAGGTTTCAAAGTTTTGGGTATTCTCCTGGCCTGGCAAAATTCTAAAAATTCCACCACCCCCGTTGTTGATCAACAGTATTCTAAAATCGGGTCGGATATAGTTGTTCCATAAAGCATTACTGTCATAGAAAAAGCTTAAATCGCCCGTAATCAATAAAGTAGGTTCCTTACTATATATGGAAGCGCCCAATGCTGTAGATGTACTACCGTCGATACCACTGGTCCCCCGATTACAAAACACTTTGACCGAGTTGGGCCAACCAAACAACTGGGCATAACGCACGGTAGAACTGTTGGCCAAATGTAATTGATAATTTGCAGGCATATTCCGTCCAATATGGTGAAAAGCCCATAAATCGGAAAAGGGAATTCCTTTAAGGTATTCCTTGCTTTTAAGATTGAGTGACTTCCATACATCCTGCCAATAAGGTTGGAAGTCGCTTTCAATTCTGTTCCCTGAGTTCGCGGACAATAAGATTTTAAGAAAGCTGTTCGGCTCCATTTTAATATGATGGGTAAGGGAAAAGAAGGTGTCATAGGCCTTAATGCTATCAATATGCCAATGGTGCTTGGGCTTGTAGCGTCTAAGGAAGGCCTTGATTTTTTTGGAAACGATCAACCCGCCGAATGTAAGTAGAACCTCCGGTTGCAATGCCTTGAAATACCGCTCTTTTTGTTCCGATTTTTCGATTGGGGCCACAATACCGTCTATACTGGAAAAGAAACTAGGATGGTGCAGGTTGGAAGTGGTTTCGGTAAACACCATTACGGATGGGTCATTGGCCAAAAGATCGAGAATCTTTTGATCGATCCGCTCTGGATAGTTCACCCCGACCAGGATCATTTTTCGTGTGGCGGTATTCCAGATTTTTGCCAATTGGTTAGGGTCCGGACCTGAATACGGTTCTTCGGGTCCATCGATAACAAGTTTAGGTTTAAGGTGGGTTGCCGCCACAAAATCGTACAACGGTTCTTCAAAAGGGGCGTTGATATGCACTGGGGTTTTGGTGCGAATGGCCATATTCATGGCCCTGTTCAATTCACCGTCATTGAATTTTTGGATGTTCTCCTGGGCCGTTTCCATGGGACCTTCCCCAATCAATTGTGGGGCATAATACTTTACCTTTTCGGAGGCATGTGAAATGTCTTGTTTTAAATTTGCGGAATATCCTATATGTCTTTGAAAGACGTCGTCCTGCCGTATGGTCTGTCCGTCCCCGATATCAATTTTGTACGTAGGCCTATCCGCCGAGATAACAATCAACGGAATGTTGCTGTAATAGGCCTCGGCAACTGCGGGATAATAGTTTAATAAGGCACTGCCCGAAGTACAAACCAGGGCCACCGGCTTTTGCAAATGCTGGGCGATTCCCAATGCAAAAAAAGCGGCACAGCGTTCATCAACAATGCTAAAACATTGAAAAAAGGGGTTTTCCGAAAAACCGATGGTCAAGGGAGCGTTGCGAGAGCCCGGAGAGATTACGATATTTTGGACACCTTTTGCCTCACAATGTAAAATAATGGATTGGGCCAAAGGGATAATAGAACATCTCATGGGGACCAAAAGTACGACGAGGCCGTTTGTAAAACAATCTAAACTGTAAAAACTAATATCTCAAAGGAAATCCAATAAGGTCCTACTTTTGGCTACAGTTTCCTTCCACTCCTTTTCGGGGTCCGAATTCATGGTAATTCCTCCGCCCGTGTACAATATGGCCTTGTTATCCTTAATCTGTGCGCAACGCAGATTTACATACAAATCGGTAGCCCCGTCAAAATTGAGCTCACCCAAAAAACCCGTATAAAATTGACGATCGTAGTTCTCATTTTCCTTTATAAACAGCTGCGCAGCTTCTTTGGGAAAACCGCAGACCGCGGGTGTGGGGTGCAGGGCATCGATTATGGCGGGAAGTCCTTTATTTTCAAGGAGGGTTCCGTTAATTTTGGTCCTTAGATGCAGCAGCTTGCCAGCCTGAATCGATTCTACCCCTCCCGTTTTAATCCGCTTCGTCTTGTCCCTCAAAACCTCCAAAATAAATTGGGTGACCCAACTTTGTTCTTCCAACTCCTTCTGTCCCCATAACACCTTGGCGCTACCCGGATATGGCTGTGTGCCGGCCAAGGAAATTGTGGTAAATTCCTTATGCCTAACATGCAACAACATTTCTGGGGTCGCTCCCAGCCAAAGCCCTACTTTAGGATGGTACCATAAATAACAAAAGGCATTTGGGTAGTGGACTAAAAGAGTCCGGAATAGCTCCAATGGGGCTTTGTTGGGGCAAGCCTCTATTTGTCTGGACAAGACCACCTTTTTAAAATCACCCTGCTTAATGGCTGCTATAGCTTTCACCACCAATTCTAAATAGGCTTTTTTTTGTGCCAAATCCAATTCCTTCTTGCCGGTGTCCTTGTGATTTGATGAAATTACCTGGTTTATTTCAACTTCATGTTTCTCCTCCATTTTCAGCAATACCGTTAAATCCCGTTCAAAAGTGGAAATAACAAAACCTGTCTCCTTAAAGTTGGTGACCAAATGAAGTATGTCCGTGTTTTGCAAAATAGCCGTTATCCGATCTTGCTTAGGCTTTTTATAGACAACAAAGGGTTTTTGATCCGCAAATTGGGCGGAAAGTCGGTCCATTAACTTTTGGAACATATCAATTTTTTGGCAAGGAAATAGTGGTCAGCTTGCAGACGGAAATCAGATTTTCCTGCTCGTCCGAAATTTTGATCTCCCATAACTGTGTGGTACGCCCCTTATGGACCAATGATGCCTTGGCGAACACCGTACCTTTACGCACACTTTTGATGTGGTTGGCCGATATTTGTATGCCGCGGACAACAAATTTCTCCGCATCCATAAAAATATAGGAAGCCATGCTGCCAACGCTCTCCGCCAAGGCCACGGATGCGCCACCATGCAATACACCATCCGGTTGATGAACCTTTGCCGTAACCGGCATTTTCCCCACCAAATAATTCTCGCCTACATCTACATACTCTATCCCCAGATTTTCCATCATCGTATTTTTGGAAGAATCGTTGCAGACCTTCAAAATTTTTTCCTTAAAATCGTTCATCCAACCGTTTTTTGTAAAATTACAAATTGCATCATGAATTAGGCATAGTATCCCCGCACAGATTTACCCCATATGAACGAAAAAAACATTCTTTATAGCACCACCAATACCTACGTCACCTTGAATGAAATGGGCACAGGCACAAAGAATGTTTGGGTGGTATTCCATGGTATCGGTTATCTGAGCCGATACTTTCTTAGACATTTTAAGGATTTGGTGCCAGAGGAAAATTATATAATTGCACCCCAGGCTCCTGCTAAATATTATCTCAGCGGAGCTTACAAACATTTGGGAGCCAGTTGGTTAACACGTGAGAATACGGTACAGGAAACCCAGAATGTATTCCGCTATTTGGACGCCGTCTGGGAAGCAGAAAACGTACCTTATATCTGCAACTTGATCGTTCTTGGTTTTTCCCAAGGTGTATCCATTGCTACCCGATGGGTGGCCCATAAAAAATTACCGATCTACAAGTTGATTTTATATGCCGGGACTATTCCTAATGAGCTAAAGCCTTCCGATTTCGATTTTCTTAAAACTCGAGAGGCCCAGGTACAGATCGTAACAGGAGAAAACGATACGCATATTACCCAAGAAAAACTATCAGAAGAGTACAGTAAAGCTAAAATCCTTTTTGGCGGCCGAATCGAAGTCATTACTTTTGAGGGTGGACATGAGGTCAAAAAAGAAGTTATAAATCGTTTGGTATAAAAGCTGTTGTGTTCAATTTGGAAAATAATAGGACTAAGTTGATTCCGTTGACCTTGGAGAATTACCATCACCTGATCCCGGTTGCTTCGCAGGAAAAGCTGGTGCAGTACTCCCCCTCCAATATCGCCACTCCGCAGGCCTTAAAAGAGTACGTTTCCACCGCCTTGGAACAACAACGGGAAAAAACCAGCATACCTTTTTTGATAATAGACAAGAAAATGGGGAAGCACGCCGGGTCCACAAGATACATGAACATCGACCGGAAGAACAAAGTCCTCCACATAGGATCTACTTGGATAGGTAGGGAATTCCAGGGTACCGGACTCAATGGTCAAGTGAAATTTTTATTGTTGGAAAACGCCTTTAACAAGATGGGGTTTGAAAAAGTGGAATTTCGCGTGGACGAACGGAACCTACGCTCCAGAAAGGCAGTAGAAAAGTTAGGGGCAAAATTGGAAGGGGTGCTAAGGGAAAATGTGTTTCTAATGGATGGATTTAAAAGAAATACCTGTTGCTATGGTATATTAAAAAGGGAATGGGATGCCACGTTTCAATAGGGTTTCCATGATTATTCTTCGTTCGTTTCTTCGGGAAAGTCGTAGTATTTGATTCTCCTTGTGGTATAGGCGTTACCCGGGGTAATAATTTGCTTTACCCAATTACCCTGTTCCCCATTATCATATTGATAGATATATTCCTTTGCGCTTTCCACATCATCCTTCCTCTCAACAGTTTTGGAGAGTGCCCCCGTTTCATCATAGGTATAAGAAACAACCCTTGTCTTTGCAAACTGTTTTGTTGTCGGGTCGTAATTGAAGTACGTTGTAGAAACAAGCTTGTTGGAAGCATCAACAATTTCCTCCGTTGCTTCCAGTGGATTCCCATTCAGGAATTTTTTGGTCAGTACAACTTTCTCATTCGATCCCGATTTTGCTTTACGCGTTGAGGTCCGTATCGACTTCTGTTGTAGCCCGTTCAATATATAGGTTTTAGTCTCTTCGTCCTTATAAACGGAATACTCAATAATGGTCTCGTCGGTACCATCATTGTTGGTGCGAACAATCCTTGTCACCCTGTCCTCGGTATCATAAAAATACTGGTTTTTGTCCAGGAATTCCTTCTCGTAAGAAACAATCTTCTCGGTAATGATTTTGGTATTGGTGGTATCCACCTCATAAAAATGGGCCATAGAAGTCGCGGAATCAAAGGCATTTTCCCTATAGTTTTCCAAACGTTTTTCCAACAATTGACTTTGACCGTATTTGTAATAGGTAATATCGTAATCATAGTCGTTGTAGCGGGTAACCGATTTGGTCAATCGTCCCATTTCGTCAAAATCGTACTCTTCCTTTCCATAATCGGTAATGACCAAGCAGGATTTTACGTCGCCCCTAAGGTCGAAATCCTCTTTATTGAAAATTCTAATTTCCTGGGAATAAGAACCCCTAACGGTGAATAGGGCAATCAAACAAAAAAAACAGGTGTAGTTTTTTACCATAGTCAATTCCTTTGTGATGTAAGTGTGCGGCCCCCTAGCAATAAATTCACATTTCAAAAGTACTTTATTTAAGATCAATTTCCATACCATAAATGATTGCAAATTGATGGAGTACACTATCTTTAATCGACTTTATTTTTAAATATAATGAAGAGATATGGCTTACTATTCTTGGCAAATTGCCTCATTTTGATGGGATGCTCCCCAAAAAAGAAGTCTGTATCGGAATTTCCGGAATTTGAAATAGGGGTTATTGCCGATTGTCAATATTGCGATTGTGAACCAAATGGAATTCGTTTTTATAAAGACGGACCTTCAAGATTGGAACAGGCAATCGACACACTCAACTTGCATTCCTTGGAGTACTGCATCCATTTGGGAGATTTTATTGACAAGGATTTTAAAAGTTTCGATGTGGTCTCCCCCATCTGGGCAAAGCTTAACTCCGATGCCTATCATGTACTTGGAAATCACGACTTTAGTGTGGCAGACTCCTTAAAACCCCTTATCCCGCAAAAAATGGGGTTAAAAAATAGGTATTATAGTCTAGTCAGGAACAATTGGCGCTTTGTTGTCTTGGACGGAAATGACTTAAGTACCTATGGCGCACTCACCGAATCCAAAAGACAACAGACGGATTCGCTCTACAGATTGCTGAAAACAAAGGTTTTACCCAATATTGTGTCTTGGAATGGAGGGCTGGGCCAGGAGCAGTTAAACTGGATGGAACAACAATTGAACCAGGCAACGGAGAACGGAGAACGTGTTGGAATTTATTGTCATTTCCCTGTTTTGGGCCATAGCAATACCCATAATTTATGGAATTACGAACAACTACTCGGACTTATTGAACGATATGATTGTGTGAAATTCTATTTCAACGGTCATAACCACAATGGCGATTATATAGAACGGAACGGGGTCCATTACCTCACCTTCAAAGGAATGGTGGACACTATGGACAGCACCTCGTTTGCCACGGTCGCCTTTAAGGATGACGCTATCCTCGTAACCGGATATGGTCGTGAACCTTCCAGAAAACTCAAAATAAAATAAGGTGGTACCGCCTGGTTCCTCAAGGGTTTCGTAGTAGGTTGGGCAACGAATGGAAAAATATAGGGATCCTATTGCATAAAAAAAGGTGCCATTCAGCTGATGGCACCTTTTTTGTTCATTTTTTGAAAGCCAATTACTTCACTTCTTCAAAGTCTACATCTTCAACATTATCGCCCTCCTTGGAGTCTCCTCCACTGGCGGAAGTATCCTCGCCGTTAGCGGACGGTCCTCCGGCCTGTTGGGCTTCTGCCTGCGCCTTGTACATTTCCTCAGAGGCAACTTTCCAAGCTTCATTAATTTTTTCCAAAGCCGGTGCAATTACCCCTAAGTCCTTACTCTCGTAAGCCTTTTTCAGTTCTTCCAAAGCATCTTCTATCGGTTTTTTCTTATCGTCCGACAATTTATCACCGAATTCCTTTAATTGCTTTTCCGTCTGAAAAATCATGCCATCCGCTTCGTTCAACTTGTCTGCAGTCTCCTTGGCCTTCTTATCCGATTCTGCGTTAGCCTCTGCTTCCGCTTTCATTTTTTCGATTTCCTCTTCGGTCAATCCGGAGGAAGCCTCGATACGAATGTCCTGGGATTTGTTCGTTGCCTTATCCGTTGCCGAAACCTTTATAATACCATTGGCATCGATATCGAAAGTTACCTCGATTTGGGGTGTTCCCCTAGGTGCGGGTGGAATACCGTCCAGATGAAAACGTCCAATGGTCTTATTGTCATTGGCCATGGGCCGTTCTCCTTGCAGTACATGGATCTCAACGGAAGGCTGATTGTCCGCTGCCGTAGAGAATACTTGGGATTTTTTGGTAGGAATCGTCGTATTCGCATCGATCAATTTGGTCATTACGCTACCCATGGTCTCAATACCCAAGGATAGGGGCGTAACATCCAACAGCAAAACATCCTTTACGTCTCCTGTTAATACACCGCCCTGGATTGCGGCACCTACGGCCACCACCTCATCGGGGTTTACCCCTTTGGAAGGTTTTTTACCAAAGAATTTTTCAACGGCTTCCTGTACGGCCGGAATACGAGTGGATCCTCCAACAAGGATGATTTCATCGATATCGCTTTTTGAAAGTCCCGCAGCTTTTAGTGCTGTTTCACAAGGTTCAATGGTCCGTTTTACCAAATCATCGATCAATTGCTCAAACTTGGAGCGTGACAAACTGCGCACCAAATGTTTGGGTCCGGAGGCGGTTGCCGTAACGTAGGGTAAATTGATTTCCGTCTGCGAGGAGGCAGATAATTCGATCTTGGCCTTTTCCGCAGCTTCCCGTAACCGTTGAAGCGCCATGGCATCCTCACGCAAATCGATTCCCTCATCCTTTTTGAATTCCTCTGCCAACCAATCTATAATCTTTTGATCTACATCATCACCTCCCAAATGCGTATCACCATCGGTGGACAGCACTTCAAAAACACCGTCGCCCAGTTCCAGGATAGAGACATCATGGGTACCTCCCCCAAAATCGAATACCACGACTTTTTGGTCCGTACTTTTCTTATCCAGACCATAAGCCAGGGAGGCCGCGGTAGGTTCATTGATAATTCGTTCCACGGTAAGTCCTGCAATTTCACCGGCTTCCTTGGTAGCTTGTCGTTGTGCGTCGTTAAAATAGGCCGGAACAGTAATGACCGCCCTGGAAACATCTTGTCCCAAGTAATCTTCCGCAGTCTTCTTCATCTTTTGAAGTACCATGGCAGAAAGTTCTTGGGGCGTATACAAACGTCCATCAATATCTACACGTGGGGTATCATTATCTCCCTTCACTACTTTATAGGGTACACGCTCTGCTTCCCTCTTGGACTCCGAGTACTTGTTTCCCATAAACCGTTTGATGGAGTATACCGTTTTATTGGGATTGGTAACCGCCTGCCTCTTTGCCGGATCGCCCACTTTGATCTCTCCGCCTTCCACAAAAGCGATGACCGAAGGCGTTGTCCTTTTTCCTTCGGCATTGGGGATGACCACTGGTTCGTTACCCTCCATTACGGAGACACAGGAATTGGTAGTACCTAAATCTATTCCTATTATTTTGCTCATTATTTATATTTTAAATATTAGTGCTTGTTTACAATCGCTATGTGAATGACAAACAATATGCCAAGCATCAGATTACTGACATGATGTCATTTGGCATGTTTTGACCGATGCGGAACGCACAAAACTTTCGCTTAGCAGAAGTACGGTGTATGATGAAATCAATTACATCCTTTCTTCCTACGGGTATCTACGAGATAAATAATTTTCCAATTTTCGTTATCCTTGAACAACTGAAATGAATTTACGCCACAATGGTGAAATTTTCCATCCAGCCAAAATTCATAAGGGGTCCAAGCATGCGCCATAGTACCATCTACTTGTATGTTGTAGGAAAGGATTCTCTCGTCAAACTTGGTCGTTTTTGGGATACCTACAATAGACTTAAGAAAGTCTTTGAATTGTTCGCGGCGCACATATCCATGGCCATCTTTGTCCTTGGCAATGGTCTCCAAAATGATCGAATTGGAAACGGTTTGTTTTATAATAACCGAATCCTGCTTATGAAATCCATTAAAAAATGTCTCAATTGCTTTTTGTACGGCTTCGGATTCGGATTCCTGGGCCAAGACCGCCGTACCGTTCATCACTAGAAAAAAGAAAAGAATATATTTCATAGGATTGATTTTGTCCAAATGTAAGGAAAGGTCCCCTGGTTACCTATTCGGTTCTCGAATATGACGTTAATCATCCTATTTTTCGCTTCTCGGGATACCAACAATTTCACTACATTTAGTGCTTCTAAAGGAAACCGGATGTCCACAGCAAAAAAAGAATACAAACGGGTTACCGTAAAGTCGCTGGTAGAAATGAAAAAAAATGGGGAGAAAATTTCCATGCTCACCGCCTATGACTATTCGATGGCCAAAATTGTTGATGCGGCCAACGTAGACGTCATCTTGGTCGGGGATTCCGCAAGCAATGTTATGGCAGGTCACGAAACTACCTTGCCCATAACCCTGGATCAAATGATATACCATGCCACTTCGGTCGTACGTGCGGTTAAGCGGGCACTTATCGTGGTCGATATTCCTTTTGGAAGTTATCAAAGCGACCCCAAGGAAGCCCTGCGATCAGCAATCCGGATAATGAAGGAAAGCGGGGCCCATGCCATTAAATTGGAAGGCGGTATTGAAATTAAGGAATCTGTAAAACGTATCCTCAACGCCGGAATCCCGGTTATGGGACATTTAGGTCTTACGCCTCAAAGCATCTATAAGTTTGGAACTTACACGGTTCGCGCCAAGGAAGAAGAGGAAGCCGAAAAACTAATGGAAGACGCCAAGCTTCTAGAAAAACTGGGATGTTTTGGTATTGTTCTGGAAAAAATACCGGCCGAATTGACCAAAAAAGTTTCTGAAAATCTCAACATCCCGACCATAGGCATTGGGGGAGGTAAACATGCGGACGGGCAAGTGTTGGTCATCCATGATCTTTTAGGTATGACCCACGAATTCAATCCGCGTTTTTTAAGGCGCTATATGAACCTTTACGAGGATATGGGCAATGCCCTATCGCAATACGTTTCCGATGTAAAAAGCAGGGATTTCCCCAGTGAAGAGGAACAGTATTAAAACTTGATCGGGGGCCATCGAATTGTGGATTTTGTCATCACCCATTAATGATTCAATCATAAAAGAGAGGATGTTCAAGAAACTGGCGATAATAGTTTTAGTAATGCTCAATATTGGTTGTGATCAACTTTCCAAGGATATGGTGCGGAAATATGTTGCGCCCAGGGATTATATTCCGCTTGTAGAGGACAACCTGATCCTAACCAATGTAGAGAATACCGGTGCCATGTTAGGCATGGGTCAAGGCTTGGCTCCTATTCCAAAACTTATCCTGCTTCAAATTATTCCAGTACTGGTCTTGCTCATTTTATTGTTGCGGCTGCTTCAAAAATCAAATCTAGACCTAGGGTTTATCATCGCTTTTGCCTTTGTTATTGGTGGGGGTATCGGCAATCTTATCGATCGTATTGCCTACGGTTCGGTCACGGATTTTTTTCAAATCAAACTTGGTTTCCTTAAAACCGGTATTTTTAACATGGCCGATGTTTCAGTTACCATTGGGGTATTGCTCTTCCTTGTTCTTTCCTTCGGAAGCAAAAAAATGACGTTCTAGTGTCGGAAAAAATCCTTTCTACCCCTCAAAATCTTCAAGTGCTCCATGAGGATAATCACATCATCATTATTAATAAAAGGCCGGGCGATATTGTACAGGGGGATAAAACCGGGGATATTCCCCTGAGTGACGTTGTAAAGAGTTATATCAAAACGAAATACAAAAAAGCGGGAAACGTTTTTCTGGGAGTGGTCCATCGATTGGATCGACCTACCTCGGGCCTCGTCGTATTTGCCCGTACCTCAAAGGCCCTATCCCGATTGAACAAAATCTTTGCGGAAAAGAAGGTGAAAAAGACCTATTGGGCCATAGTCGGCAAACCACCCGACAAAGACAGGGATATCTTGGTCCATTGGCTCAAACGCAATCCTAAACAAAACAAATCCTACGCCTACGGACACGAAATCAAGGAAGGGAAAAAAGCGATTTTGGAATACCGCACCTTGCAAAGGTTAAAAACACTTTACCTCTTGGAAATCGATTTGCAAACCGGTCGGCACCATCAAATTCGGGCGCAACTTGCGGCAAAAGGAAATCCCATAAAAGGCGATTTAAAGTATGGTTTCCCCAGAAGTAATTCCAATGGCAGTATCCATCTACATGCTAGGAGAATTTCCTTTGTCCATCCCGTCACTAAAGAAAGGCTAACCTTTATTGCCCCAACACCCCCGGATTCCATTTGGGATGCCTGTTAGGCACATCATATAGCGTAGGAATATCACAAAAGGGAAATTTATGATTACCCTATGGACCCCTATCGCATCATCTGTAAGAGCGTATGCTCTCAATAATTACGGAGGCCAGAATCATAATCCCTCCTAGGATGGTGCTCCAAGTAGGAACCTCTGAAAGGAACAAGGCGCCAATTATAATTCCGTAGACCGGCTGAATGCAGCTGATAATGCTAACCGTGGTAATTGAAAAGTGTTTGAACGTATTGATGAACATGGTATGTCCCAAAGCGGTGGTAATAACTACCAGACCTAAAAGACCGGGCCATTGATCGCCAATTGGCCTAAGGTCGTACAGGAAATATACCGGGAACAACAAAACGGTGACAACAATCAATTGATAGGTCATCAACACAGAGCCGTTGTAGGTGTCGACCTTGGTCTTTAAAATGAGATTTCTCACGGCATAACAGAGCGCAGAAAATAATCCAAAACCAATGGCCACAGTGTGTCCATCGCTTAAACTAAAGTTGGGCACTAAAAAGTAGATACCCAACAGTACCAAAAACGCCAAAACCAGGTGAACTCCCTGAAATTTGGTCTTCAGAAAAAAAGGCTCAAGAAAAGCGGTAAATACGGGATAGGTAAACAAGGACAGCATCCCAATGGCCACATTGGAAAGCTGTAACGATTTAAAGTAGGAAGTCCAGTGAATGCCCATCAACAAGCCGGTCAATAAAATAGGGAATACATCGCGCTGTCTTAAGCGAAACGAGATGCCGCGCCACTTGCAGTACACCAACAGTAAAACAAACGCCAAGGCGGCGCGGATGCCAATGGTGAGTGGTACGGGTAGTTCAATAAATTTTCCGAACGGCCCCGAAGTGCCCAACAGCAACATTGAAATGTTGATTTCAATAAAATTTCGGGTATTGATAGCAGGTTTCCGGTCCAAATGCTAACGGGTAAGTTTCATGGCCTTCTCTCGGATGATTTCCGCTACAGGCTTGTTCTCTAAATGACTTTCGAGCCAAGAAATGATGTCCAGGTATAAGAAGGCCCTTTTTTCATAAGGATGTTCCTCGTATTTTTTTAGTTCGGCGTGTAGCTTTTGAAATTCTCCCCGAAGTTCGTGGGGATAAATGTTCCCCAAATTTCGCAGAAACTTGATCATTTCCTTCTGTATGGCATGCAAATCGTTCATTTTCAACAGAAATTTGTAGGTGCTTTTTAACTGTACCTCCAAATGGTAGTCCATTCCAGCTTCGTAGTGCGCTACCAAACTGAGCACTCGTGCAAAGCACATTAAATCTTCACGCATTCGCAGACTTTTGTTGTCAATAATTTTCTTTAAATAGTGTATACACATCTTATTATCCCCCACCCCAAAATAAAGACAGGCAATCTTATAATACAAAATCATGATATGATGCGCATCTATTCTTTGCCGGTGTTTGGCAATACCATATTCGATTATCTTCACCAGATAAAGTCCTTTTTCAAAAGTACCTTCCAAAAAATGCAGGTTCAATTTATTGGCATTGATATATAGAAAGGCCAAGGATGAAATGTTATCGTTTTTTGGAAAATTGTTGGCATTTACGATAGATTCCAATTTTTCCAGTGTTTGCCGGAACTGAGAGCTATATTTTACGTAGAACAGGGATTCCAATAGGTAGTGGTTTCCTTTCAGAAAGAACACCGGGTTCAAATATATCATATCGGGACGCTCATAGAAAAGGTCTACCCATTTGCTGGCGTACTTGTAGGAGGATAAAAAGTCCTGGACCAAAAAGCTATACCACAAATAGGCCTTGTATAACCATAATTTTTCCCGAAATCCCAGAGCTTCCAAATCATACTTGGGCAATTGCCGTTCAAAATAATGCTTCACACGGGTATAGTCCTCATCACTGCGAACATAACCCACCTTTAGCATCCAACCGTAAAGTTGTAGCGATAGATTGCTCAGTTTGCTGGTCATTACATTATGGGCGGAGAGTTCCTTGGCCTGTATGGCCAATTCATCCGCTCTGTCAGGTATACTTCGCGTTATGTACTGGGTCTCGATAATTTTTTCCAGTTCAACGATTTCATAGGCAATGTTCTTTTCCTCATTCTCAATAGCCGTGCTCTTGGCCTTGTCCAAAATCTTAAGACTTTGTTTGTAAAGCCCTTTTTGATATAGAATGGTGGCAAAATCCAATTGCTCCCTAATTTGCACCCTAATATTTTGATTGACCGGGTTTAAACGTAAACTCACTAGAATTTGTCGATAAAGATGTGCCTTTAGATTGGAGAGTTGTGCCTTTTTTACAATTCCACTATCCAAAATAGCGGATTCATCATAAGCCTTAATTTTGTCCAAGAGATTGAAAAGTGCCAAAAACTTGGCATCCGTATTGACCCCCAGTCGGCCCACATATAATTTAAATTGTCTCTTCTCAGATTTTGAAAGCGATTTTACCAGTACGAACAGCGCATCTTTATGCTCACTTGTCATCGTAAAATAAAGTATTTAAACAATTGTTAATCAGATATTTAAAAAACCGAAAAAGTGGATAAACGTTGTAAATGTTCCTTTTAATTTTAGGTCGTTTGTCCTATTGGTCATATATTCGTATAGGCTAGTTAAAACTAAGTAAATATAATGAGTAAAGATAAAGTACATATTTTTGATACCACACTTCGAGATGGCGAACAAGTTCCCGGATGTAAATTGGACACCGAACAGAAGCTCGTTATTGCAGAAAGATTGGACGAATTGGGTGTGGACATCATAGAAGCGGGCTTTCCCATTTCCAGCCCGGGGGACTTTAGTTCGGTTACTCAAATTGCGGCATTGGTCAAAAACGCCACGGTCTGTGGACTTACCCGAGCGGTGAAAAAGGATATCGAAGTGGCCGCGGAAGCTTTACAATCCGCTAAGACCCCACGTATACATACGGGTATAGGTACTTCGGATTCCCATATAAGGCACAAATTCAATTCCAATAGGGATGCCATTATTGAACGGGCGGTCCAAGCTGTGAGTTATGCCAAGAGCTTTGTTGAGGACGTCGAATTCTATGCCGAGGATGCCGGAAGAACGGAGAACGAATTTTTGGCCAGAGTCTGTGAGGCGGTTATTAAAGCCGGAGCTACCGTTTTAAATATTCCCGATACCACGGGCTATTGTTTGCCCGAGGAATATGGGGCAAAAATGAAGTACCTGAAGGAAAATGTAAAAGGCATCCATAAAGCTACTCTTTCCTGTCATTGCCATAATGATTTGGGACTGGCAACGGCCAATTCCATAGCCGGGGTGATTAATGGAGCACGCCAAATTGAATGCACGATCAACGGAATCGGGGAGCGTGCCGGAAACACTTCGCTGGAAGAAGTGGTCATGATCCTAAGGCAACATCCCTACTTAGGTTTGGACACCAATATCAACAGTCAATTGTTGTATGATACCAGCCAAATGGTATCCCAAAAAATGGGGATGATGGTACAACCCAACAAGGCTATCGTAGGCGCCAATGCCTTTGCCCATAGCTCCGGAATACACCAGGATGGAGTAATCAAAAATCGGGAGACCTACGAAATCATTGATCCTGCCGATGTAGGAGTTACGGAATCTTCCATTGTACTAACCGCGCGTAGTGGTAGGGCGGCCCTGGCCTACAGAGCCAAAAAAGTGGGTTACGACCTTACCAAGACCCAATTGGATAGTGTTTATGACGAATTTCTGAAGTTTGCGGACCAAAAAAAAGAAATTCTAGACGATGACATCCACCTTATCATCGAGGCCAGCAATCTAAATACCGAAAGTCTAACATAGATGCGATTAAAGATCGCCTTATTGGGTGGGGACGGAATCGGTCCAGAAGTATTGGCCCAAGCGGAGAAATGCCTTCAAGCTGTTCAAGAGACTTTTGGCCATGAATTTCTTTTTACTTCGGCACCCTTAGGTGCAATAGCCATAGACAAAACCGGGAATCCCTTGCCCGATCGAACCTTGGAAATATGTCTTGCTTCGGATGCCATTTTGTTCGGTGCTATTGGAACTCCCCATTTTGATAACGATCCAAAGGCCAAGATTCGGCCGGAACAGGGTCTATTAAACCTAAGAAAGACCTTGGGCCTTTATGCGAACATTAGGCCGGTAAAGGCATTTCCGGCCATGCTAAAGCAATGTCCGCTACAGAAGGAAATTGTGAAGGGAACCGATCTGGTAATCTATAGGGAACTTACCGGAGGCATCTATTTTGGTAAGAAACATCTTAGTGAAGACGGAAATTTTGCCTCCGATATCTGTGAATATTCCGAAAAGGAGATTGGCCGTATTGCGCACAAGGCGTTCAAGGCCGCTAAAAAGCGTAGAAAGAAGCTAACCTTAGTGGATAAGGCCAATGTTTTGGAAACATCACGACTATGGCGCAGAGTAGTGACCGACATTTCCAAAAGTTATCCTGGAATAGAATTGGAATGTATGTATGTAGACAATGCTGCTGTCCAGATTATGTTGAATCCCAAAAATTTCGATGTCATTCTTACGGACAATATGTTCGGAGACATGCTTTCCGATCTTGGCAGTGTAATTATTGGCTCGGTGGGATTGTTGCCTTCTGCTTCCATTGGGGAGAAGAAAGCGATGTTCGAGCCCATTCACGGTTCCTATCCCCAGGCTAAGAACAAGAATATTGCCAACCCGGTCGCCTCAATTTTAAGCACTGCCATGTTGTTGCAACATTTTGACCTGCACGAGGAATCCAATGCCGTAGTGGCCGCTGTTTTGAAATCGTTCCAAAAGAACGTTGTTACACCGGACATTTTAGGTAGTAGCAAATACGGCACGGACTATGTTGGCGACTTCATTGCTGAAAATATCGTTGATCAGGACCAAGATTTCAACATTAACGATGAAAACATTGGCTTGGGTAAATCCACGATTATCTAGTTCCACCTAAGGCCAGCTCCCCCTGCCCTATTTAAGGCGCCCTAAAGATTTACTACCGCTCATAAATTACCATGCCTGGAATAGCTTTTGGAATTCGCCCTAATGTATTGAATGTCTTATCGCATTGTTTTATCTTTACGCGCTCTAATGCCGACCGATGAATATCTCTTACAACTGGTTAAAACAATTCCTCCATATAGATTGGCCTCCAGAACAAACTGCGGAACTTCTCACCGATCTCGGTCTGGAGGTAGAGGGAATCTCTCCCTTTGAATCCATAAAGGGTGGTCTACGGGGTGTGGTGGTAGGCCATGTGCTGACTTGCGAAAAACATCCCAATGCCGACAAACTCAAATTGACATTGGTAGATATAGGAGAAGAAGAACCTGTACCTATAGTATGTGGAGCTCCAAATGTTGAGGCGGGACAAAAGGTTCCGGTGGCAACCATTGGTACGACCCTATACTCGAAGGAGGGTGATCCCTGGAAAATAAAAAAGGGTAAAATCCGCGGGGAAGAAAGCCATGGTATGATATGTGCCGAAGATGAGCTTGGCTTGGGGGCGAATCACGATGGCATTCTGGTGCTCGATAAGAGTCTAAGACCCGGAATACCGTGTTCTGAAGTTTTTGAGGTTGAAAACGATTCGGTTTTTGAAATTGGACTGACCCCTAATCGGGCGGATGCCATGAGCCATTTTGGCGTTGCAAGGGATCTAAAAGCGGGGCTGGCCCAAAAGGATATTCAATTGGAATTGATTACTCCACCAGTTAGTCATTTCAACTTGGACAATAGATCCTTGAAAATAGATGTTGAAGTCCAAAATTCGGAGTTGGCGCCGCGCTACTGCGGACTGACCCTGAGCAACCTCATTGTACAGGAATCCCCCACTTGGCTGCAGAACAGGTTGCGGGCCATTGGCCTTAAGCCGATAAATAATATCGTGGATGCCACCAATTATGTACAACACGAATTGGGACAACCGCTTCATGCCTTTGACGCCAACCGTATACACGGAAAAAAAATTATCGTGAAGACCGTCCAGGCGGGGACCAAATTCATGACCTTGGATGGTGAAGAACGCGAGTTGCACAGCGATGATCTGATGATATGCGATAAGGAAAAGCCGATGTGTATTGCCGGAATCTTCGGGGGTATTTATTCCGGTGTTACAGAGGATACAACCTCCATATTTTTGGAAAGTGCCTACTTTGATCCGGTCTCCATACGAAAATCGGCCAAAAGACATGGTCTTAATACGGATGCTTCATTTCGTTTTGAGCGAGGTATCGATATCGAGAACGTGGAATATGCCCTAAAACGCGCGGCCATTCTTATAAAGGAAATCGCCGGGGGCGACATCACTTCGGATATCACAGACCTTTATCCCAAAAAAAAGGAAGATCAAAATGTCTTTTTAACGTTCGAAAAGATCAATGCGCTAATTGGACAGGAAATCCCTAGGGATACCATTAAGTCCATCCTGTCCTCCCTGGAGATTAAGGTGGGGAATGTGACCGAATCCGGATTAGGGGTGGTAATTCCCTCTTATCGGGTTGATGTGCAGCGCGAAGTTGATGTCATTGAGGAAATTTTACGGGTATATGGTTACAATAACATTGCCTATGGCAAAAAATTGAATGCTTCCATTGCCACCAGTTCCAAATTTGAGGATTATAAAATTCAGGATATCATTGGGAATTTACTGGTTGCCCAAGGTTTCTTTGAAATGATGACCAATAGCCTATCCTCACCGGATTACGGGGTGTCTGGGCAAGGTGTGTCCGTGGTAAATCCTTTGAGTTCGGATCTTTCAGTCTTGAGACAAACCATGGTGTACAACGGTTTGGAAGTCCTATCGCATAACTTGAATAGAAAAAAACAACACCTTAAGTTTTTCGAGTTCGGAAAAACATATCACGGTACAGAGGAAACTTTTTTGGAGGCCTCACATTTGTCCCTGTTCGTAACCGGAAACAGAAATCCCGATCATTGGAAGGCACCTGCCCAACCTACCGATTTCTTTTATGTAAAATCGATAGTGGAAAACATTTTGTTACGGCTAGGGATAAGCGGTCTGGTCCCCGCTCCTGCGAATAACGATTTGATAGCTGAAGGTATCGCATTAAAAAGAGAGGAAAAGGAAGTTGTGGTTTTGGGTATCTTAAAAAAATCATCCCTACAACCTTTTGACATTAAACAAGAGGTACTATTTGCAGACTTCAATTGGAACCTGGTGGTCCGTCTGATGCAAAAAGTTGATATAACGTTCCAAGAAGTTCCCAAATACCCAGAGGTAAAGCGCGATTTTGCCTTATTATTGGACAACAGGGTAACTTTTGATCAAGTGTATCGACTGGGAATAAAAACAGAAAGAAAATTACTTAAGCACATGGTATTGTTTGATGTGTATACAGGAGAAAACCTTCCCAAGGGCAAAAAATCCTATGCCGTGAGCTTTACTATGCAGGATGAGAAAGGTACCTTGACGGACAAGCAAATAGACAAGGTTATGACTAAGCTTAGAAATGCCTACGAGACCGAATTGGGCGCTGAACTACGCTAAAATTACAAGTGTCCGGGTACGATTACGCTGTCTATTTCATGGATTACCCCATTGGACTGATCCGCATCGGCCATGACAATCTTGGCAGAATTTCCATAGTTATCCGTCAAAACAATGTCGATTCCACTCATTGAAGCTACCAACTTATTTCCCTGTACCGTTGTAAACGTAGCCTTTCCGTTTCCCCTGCACATGGCCCTTAAAATATTAGAGGCAGTAAACCGCCCTGCGACAATATGATAGGTTAGCAAGGCTTTTAGCTCCTCTTTGTTCTCAGGGCCAAGGAGTTGTTCCACTTTGCCCGACGAGAAATTTTCGAATGCCTTGTCCGAGGGTGCAAACAAGGTAAAAGGACCTGTATTGCCCAAAATTGTTTCCAAATCCGCAGCTTTGAGTGCTGCCAGAAGCGTCTTGAGGTTTTTTGAGCTTTCCGTGTTACCAAGTATGGACTTTTGTGGATCCATATCGGAAAAACGTTCAGCACTATGAGGAGATATATTGGTCTGGGCTAAGGAGATAAGGGTAAAAAAAAGGAAAAAAAAGCACATAGGCCGTGTTAAGCACTTCATAGGTTCTCAGGTTTAGGGGCATTAAATGGAAAGTCTACATCCCGTAGGCTTGGCCTTTCAATATACTATAAATCCTAAGCTTTCCTTAAACGGATGTGCTGTTCTGTTAATATTTAACATAATATTAACAATGTGGTTGTGGCAGGCGAAAATTTTCAAATTGGAAATGACTAATTTTGAGAAAATTGCTAAAAAGAAAAAGAATGCTGCTAAAAAGAACCAATATCGAGGAACGGCTTGGCAAAACCCGAAAAGGTCCGGCCGATTCCCAAAAAATCTTGGATGAAGTCCTGCGCATACTGGCGGAGGACGAACAACACACCAAACGTATACAGGAGGGTATTTCTGGTGGAAAATCGGAAGTTATTAATCACTTTGATTTCGATTTGTTGGATACCGGAAAGATTTACCATCTGTCGCAAATCAAGGAAATCTGTATTGATTACCGTTTACGCTTCCTGGATTCCAAGTACTTTAAGGGGGAAATTCCGTCCGAGGCCATTTCCAAAATAAAGCAAATGGAAAAAGAACATGGATTGGAGATCAAGGGATATAAAATAATGGCTCCTTCCAAACTATTCAAACTGGCGGACAAGGACGACCCGCTTTTATGGGTTCCTATTGGCAATCAATATTTTTATTTGATCCATAAATGGGGAAACGATCTCCACCCCCTTAGAAAAGCTCTGGTATGGCCGTTTAAGAGTATTATTAACCTGACGGCATTGGTTCTGGTCATCAGTTATTTGGTGACCCTCCTGGTGCCCAACGGCTTATTTTCAAAGACCGGTTCCAGCACCGAATTTTGGATCATTTATTTTTTTATGTTCAAATCCATTGCGGCGGTGGTGATTTTTTACGGGTTTGCCCTAGGCAAGAACTTTAACCCGGCCATATGGAACAGTAAGTATTTCAACGCTTAAATTTGACGTCCATAAGAGTTTAAGAGGCCGTCCCAACGGCCTTTTCCTTTTTAAGAAGATATTTTCAATCAACGTTCAGGTAGAAGGGTATACCTTCCAAATTCGTATTATCCACAAATTTGGGATCGGGAACGGGCTTAATTCGTAATAACCCCCCTTTACCGTCATCGGACATTTTTTTATACCCGACCAAAATCAATCCGTTCTCTTGATCGTAACTTACCATGGTGGTACTTTCTATCTCAAATTCAAAATCCCGTTGTGTCTCCGTCAAAAAATTCTCGTAGACATAGAGCACGGTAAGATCGACTCCAAAATCATATACGGCAGGGATGCTCGGATATTGGCTAAATGAACCGGATACCATGGTATAGTACATCCTTCCCTCTTCATCAAAATAGTTGAAATTAGACCCATTAAAACTGGGCTGCGTACCTTCCCCGTATTGTGTATAGGCAAAGGAAAAGTCATTACTATCCAAAGTAGTATGTAATTCGTCGTAACCAATGATGATATTGCCATCGGGAGTCTTGAAGATTTTGCGGACGTTAAATCCAAGGTCCATTTCGTGCACCCACAAATTAGTGCCCGTATTCAACACGGCAAGGCTATTTTCATCCGTTATTTCCTCGTCCAAAGTAAGTACAAACAACCTATTGTTGGAAAATACCATTTCCAAGGGCTTTTTATCCAGTTCAATGTCCGAAAAATCAGGTTCCCCGGCGGTTAGGTCAATTGTTCTCACAAAATAAGTGGTTCCTTTTGAGGTCACCTCTATCTCATAAGCCACAAATAACCTGTCTTGGGACCCCGCAATGGCATTTACGCTCAGATTGCAATCCGGTACATCGGCAAAAACATCCATTTCCTGTAATAGATCCTCCTTAAAGTCGTAAGCTATAACTTTACCATTACAGGCGGTTTCCTCTTGATACAGCAATAATAAGGAGTTATCCTTGTAGGTCAGTTCTGGAGCCGCCATGTTGGGAAAGGAACTGGCAGAAGGGCTTGGGACGATGGATTCGCTTCCAGCGTTCAGCAAGGTGCTCATAAGTTCACCGTCTTTTTTTAGAAGTACGGTGTAATTGGTGTTCGTCGTTGTGAAATTGTCCTGATCAGCAATTTCCTGATCTTCGGATTTGCTGCAGCCAATGATGGCACAACATGCCAATAGCATTTGAAAAGTAGTGTAGGTTCTCATAATGTAGGATTTGGGGCAAACAAAAATCACACGGGAACAGCGTACATTTTCTCCCGAAGTTCTCGTATTTTTTTGTCGGACATATATTCATCAAACGTTAAATATCTGTCAATGTTGCCTTTAGGGGTCAATTCTATGATCCTATTGGCCACTGTTTGGGCAAATTCATGGTCATGTGTGGTAAATAGGACCGTTCCTTTAAAATTCTTGAGGGAATTGTTGAAGGTAGTAATACTTTCCAGGTCCAAATGATTGGTAGGTTCATCCAACAATAGAACATTGGCCCGGAGCATCATCATTCTACTTAACATACACCTTACTTTTTCCCCTCCGGACAGTACCGTACTTTTTTTTAGGGCCTCTTCCCCACTGAACAGCATTTTGCCTAAAAATCCCCGAATAAACACCTCTTCCCTTTCTTCTTCCGTTTTGGCCCATTGCCTTAACCAATCCACCAAATTGATATCCTCATGGAAGAATTCCGAATTATCCGCTGGAAGATAGGATTGGGTTGTGGTTACACCCCACTGGTAATTCCCTTGGTCCGCCTTTATTTTTCCGGCCAAAATTTCGTAAAACGCGGTGGTTGACCTAGAATCCCTTGAAATAAGGGCTACTTTGTCCTGTTTGGCCAAATTAAAATTAATTTTCTCAAAAAAGGGTTCGCCGTCCTCGGACGAGGCTGATAAATTTTCGATGTTCAAAATTTGATCCCCTGCTTCCCTTTCCCGTTCAAAAATAATAGCGGGATATCTTCTACTAGAAGGTTTAATATCGTCTACCTTAAGCTTGGACAACATTTTTTTTCTGGAGGTAGCTTGCTTACTTTTCGCCACATTGGCACTAAACCGAGCAATAAACTCCTGAAGTTCCTTGGCCTTTTCCTCCGCTTTCTTATTTTGCTGTGCTCTTTGTCTCGAAGCCAACTGACTGCTTTCGTACCAAAAGGTATAGTTTCCGGAGTACAAATTGATCTTACCAAAATCGATATCGGCAATATGCGTGCACACTGCATCCAAAAAGTGACGGTCGTGGGATACCACAATAACGGTGTTTTCATAGTCCGCCAAAAAATTCTCCAACCACTGTATGGTATCGTAATCCAGGTCATTGGTAGGCTCATCCATTATCAACACGTCCGGGTTGCCAAAAAGTGCTTGGGCCAACAGTACCCTGACCTTTAATTTGGAGTCCATCTCTGCCATGGAAGTGTAGTGCAATTCCTCGGAGATACCCAAATTGGACAACAAGGCCGCTGCATCACTATCTGCGTTCCAACCATCCATTTCCTCAAATTGGACCTGTAACTCACCAATTTTATCCGCATTTTCGTCCGTGTAATCCGCATAGAGTGCATCTATTTCCTTTTTTATGGCAAATAAGGGCTTATTTCCCATTACAACCGCTTCCAACACGGCGAACTCATCGTAGGAATTATGGTCCTGTTCCAAGATGGACATTCGTTTTCCCGGTTCTAAATGGACATGACCGGACGTAGGCTCGTTCTGACCTGATAGCATTCTCAAAAATGTGGATTTTCCGGCCCCATTAGCGCCGATAATTCCATAACAGTTTCCTTGGGTAAAAGTGACGTTCACCTCATCGAATAAAACCCTTTTCCCGAACTGAACGGACAAATTGGATACGGATAGCATAGACTATTCTTAAAATTTTGTGCAAAAATAACTAAATTATAGGTCCAAGACCAACCTTCTTTTTAATTCATCCGTTCACCGATCGCCTTAACGCAACCGCCTAATTTTTAACTCGCTATTAACAGCCTTACGCATGTCGGTTTCTTAATTTTGTCCGTTACACAGTAGATACCTTTATATGCAAAGACGTTTACTCTACCTCTCTCTTTTTGTACTTATGGGCTGCGATGTCGCTGTAGAAAAAAAGGATACTGTTTTTTTTGCAGGTGAGATAGTCAACCCGACTAGTGGGCACATAGTGCTTTACAAGGGGGACGATTTTGTGGATTCCGCCCGACTCGATAGTAACAATCGATTCTCTTTCCGACTTGATTCCCTAGAAAATGGCCTCTATCATTTTAAGCACCATCCGGAATATCAATATGTTTACTTGAAAAAAGGGGATAGTTTACTTATCCGCTTGAATACCATGGATTTTGATGAATCCTTGGTGTTCTCTGGAAATGGTGGGGGTATCAACAATTTTCTGTTGGAACTTTTCCTGGCCCATGAAGCCGAAGCGCCATTGATTTATTCCATGTACCGTTTGAAGCCCGAGGAATTCCATAAAAAGATAGATTCACTCAAGCGTTCCAAATTGGAACAATTGGAAATCTTAAAGTCTGAAACGGATCTGTCCGAAAAGGAAGGGAAAATAGCAGAAGCCAGTATTGTTTACAATTACTACACCTTCAAGGAAAAATATCCTTTTAAGCACAAATACTACACTGGTGACAAGGTAATCGACAAATTGCCACCAAGCTTTTACGATTATAGAAAGAACGTTACTTTCGAAAACAAGGAATTTACCTATTTGAGGCCCTACTATAACTTCATGATCAATCATCTTGGGAATCGAACCTATGTAAGTTGTTCCGAAAAATGTGGAATAGAGAACGATATGGTCCAGAACCACCTGCATTTTAACAGGCACAAACTAAAACTTATCGATAGCCTGGTAAAGGAGAAAGACCTAAAGGATAATTTGTTTAGGAATGTCGCCTTTGATTATCTCTTACAGATTCATGATACCGAAGAAAACAACAAGGTTTTTATAGAGAATTTTCACCAACTCTCCGGCAATAACAAACATATCTCCGAAATTAATGAATTGTATGAAGGGATAAGGAACATGCAACCGAATAAGGAAATACCCAACATTAGTGTACTGGACACAGCGGGAACCCAGATTTCCTTACGGGAAATTGCCAAGAATACCAAGACCGTCTTTTATTTTTGGTCCGGTACGGATAAGAGACATTTTGAGAATATTACGCGTAGGGCCCACCAATTGTCCTCCAAAATGCCCGAATATAGCTTTGTAGGGATAAATTTGAATACCGATGATTCCAAATGGAAGGTCATGATGGAAACACGCAATCTGGACAAGGCTCTTCAGTATCGGGTCGAGGACTTTGAGGAAGCCATGAAGGCCTTGGTCATTTATCCTATGAACAAGTGCATTATTACCGAGGACACCAAAATTGTAGATGCCTTTTCCAACATGTATGCATCCTCCTTTTAACGAAAAAAGCCTTGGAAATACTGAAATTGGTATTCCAGGATTCCCAAGACCTCTCAGTCGCTTGTAAAAGGAAAACCTAGTTTCCTTTTTTATAATCCGCTAAAAACTTTTCCAATCCACTGTCCGTCAAAGGATGTTTTAAAAGACCTTCGATAGAGGAAAGAGGTCCGGTCATAACATCGGCACCAAGTTTGGCACAATCGATTACGTGCATAGTATGTCTTACGGACGCGGCCAAAATCTGGGTCTGGAAACTATAATTATCGTAAATATGGCGAATCTCCGCAATGAGGTTAAGTCCGTCGGTAGAAATATCGTCCAGCCTACCAATAAATGGCGAAACGTAGGTGGCACCGGCCTTGGCCGCCAAAAGTGCCTGACCCGGTGAAAAGACCAAGGTGCAATTCGTCCGTATCCCCTTGTCCGTAAAATATTTCAACGCCTTTACACCATCTTTTATCATAGGCACCTTAACAACGATTTGTTCGTGCAATTCGGCCAACTCCTCCCCCTCTTTAATAATACTGTCAAAATCAGTGGAAATAACCTCAGCGGAAACATCCCCATCCACAATGGTACAAATATCCACGTAGTGCTTCAAGATATTGTTCCGACCTGTAATTCCTTCTTTGGCCATGAGCGAAGGGTTGGTGGTTACCCCATCCAAAACTCCCAATTCCTGGGCTTCCCGAATTTGATCTAAATTGGCCGTGTCTATAAAAAATTTCATTTGCTTTTATTGTTTATTCGTTATAAAAATTCCTTTATAAATCCGTGTACCGGGCAAAATCCAAAATTACAACTTATAATGATCAAGAAGTAATTTCTCATACACTTTATCCGGCAGGAATTTCTTTAAAACCAGGGAGAACTTTTGCATAAACGAACCCACGGTGTAGTGCACCCGTGGCCGTTTTGTCGTAATGATCTTAAAAACTTTTCGTGCCACTTCCTTAGGGTCCCCTCCTTGTGCCACCCCTTCGTTCATTAATGCCAAGGTGCGGCCATATGTTTCCTTGTACGGCGATTTGGTTTGTTCGGGTACATGATACCTGCCAGAAGCAATGTTTGTCGCATAATCGCCCGGGGCCAAGCTGGTAATCTGTATACCAAAGTCTTTGGTCTCCATACGCAACGCTTCCATGGTTAGTTCCAGTGCGCCTTTTGTTGCCGAATAAATTCCACGAAAAGGCAGGCCCATATAAGCTGCAATGGAGGTAATATTTATGATTAGACCGGAGTTTTGCAAGCGCATTTGAGGCAATACCGCTTTGATCATGTGCAACGGTCCATTAAAATTGGTGTCAAAGGCATTCAGGATTTCATAATGCGGTGTCTCCTCCAACGGTCCTGTTATCCCCATCCCGGCATTGTTTACCAAGATATCGAGTCGGCCTTCCTTTTGTAATAGGGACGTCACCGCATTGTTGATGCTATTCGGCTCGCGTACATCCAGTTCCAATAAATCAAAAGCGGTGAAATCCGTGTGTTTTCTCAAGTTCCTCGTAGTACCATATACCGTGAACCCTTTTGATTTTAAGAACAATCCAATGGATTTTCCAATACCGGAAGAACCTCCTGTAATAAGGACGATTTTTTGCTCCATAATGGGTGCAAATTAACAAATAAAAATAGAGAAGAACCCTTAAATACGTTTGAGCCGACCACAGATCCGAGGATTTGATTTTACGGCATTGGGGGACTAGGTTGAAGTTTGGGTACAAAAAAAGGCAAGCTACCTACATCGCACCGCTACAACCGTATACCCTTGCTGCGTTCCCACCCTGGGGGATTAAACAGGAGCTGGTCGTGTAGGACTTGCCCAACTGCAAATATACAACCTTTTGAACCTTTGCCAATTGTTTAAGATGTTTAAATTATCCAAATAAATTGTCCGTATGCTAGGTTTGCCATTATTTTTGCCCTAATCAAAGTGAACAGTATGAATCAAAATGGGCACCTAGGCCCTTTGTATTTAATATTCGTGGCAACTTGGTTGAATCGGTAAAAAAATGAAAGCATGAAACGTATTAAATGGTTGATCATCAATAGCTCTTGTGTATTACTTCTTGCTTGTGGAAGTGGTAACACCAAACCTTCCGCCTTGTTTGCCATTGAATTGGCGGGCAACAAAACCAAGCTCCAAAAAAATGAGACCATAGGTATTGGTTTAAAAAACAAGAAAGGAAAGACGATCAATAAAGTAACTTATTCCATAGATGGCAAAGAGTTGCCCGTATCCAACAATACCATAACCTTGGATGTTCCCGCTCTGGGAAATAAGCTTTTAAGGGCGGATATATCCTATGACGAAAGTACCGTAGAAATTACTAAAAAGATCAAGGTATTGGCCTCCAAGGCCCCGGAAATATATACCTATGAAATCATAAACGAATATCCGCACGATATAACGGCCTATACCCAGGGCTTGGAATTTCATAAGGACACCCTATATGAAAGCACGGGCCAAAAAGGTACCTCCTGGTTACGAAAAATCGATTATACCACCGGTGAAATCCTAAAACAGGTGGATTTGAACGATGCATATTTTGGAGAAGGAATCACCATTTTGAATGGAAAAATCTTTCAGCTAACCTGGCGAAGCGGTTTAGGACTTGTCTATGACCTGGAAAACCTGGAACAAATGGATACCTTTCAATATGGCAAAAGCAAGGAGGGCTGGGGATTGACCAACGATGGGGAAAAGTTGTTCAAAAGTGATGGTACCGAAAAAATTTGGTTTCTGGACCCGGACACCCTAGACGAATTAGGATATATAGAAACGGTGACCAACAAGTCCATCTTTAACATGGCCAATGAACTGGAATATGTAGATGGTAAGATTTACGCCAATGTATATCAAAAAGAAAGTATGATGATCATAAATGCAACCAGCGGTGCCATAGAAGGGGTGGTCAATTTTGGAGGATTAAAAAAGCGGGTCACCCAGCACCAGGACTTGAACGTGCTCAATGGTGTGGCCTACCACCCCCAACGCAAGACATTTTTTGTTACCGGCAAAAATTGGGACAAACTCTTCGAAGTCCAAATTTTGAAAAAATAATGCGCACTTTTGAAAAGACGATAACCGTGGTTAAAGAAGACTTGGATGACTTGGACCATGTAAACAATGTACGCTTTGTTCAATGGATCCAAGATATTTCCAAGGAACATTGGCAAAAATTGGCAAGTCCGGAAATTCAAAAAAAAGTGGTCTGGGTGGTCATGAATCATAACATCACCTATTCCAACTCGGCCAAGTTAAATGACCCCATCAGGATAAGGACCCAGGTTGCCAAAAGTAAGGGGGCCACATCGGTTCGAACGGTGGAAATGTATAACGATAAAACAAATCGGCTTTTACTCCGTTCAAATACACAATGGTGCTTGTTGGATGCAAAGACCCATAAACCCATACGCATATCCGACGAAATCAAAGATCTCTTTTACAATAGTGACGGATAAACACCGTGCTTTTTGGGAATAGCCCCCTCGAAAACAAAAAACAATGCGCTCCTACCTCTATGTTCTGTTGCTTTTTTCAATATTGGTGCTCTGGAGCTCCTGTAGAAAGGATTTTGAGTACGGGCCCAGCTCGGGAAATTTAGAGTTTTCCCGGGATACCGTTTACCTGGATACCATTTTTTCCAATATAGGTAGTAGCACCTATTCCTTTAAAGTATACAATCGTACAAGGGACGACATCTTAATTCCATCCATTCGTTTAAATCAAGGGCAGGAAAGTGGATACCGTTTAAATGTGGATGGTGTTGCCGGAAAGGAGTTCATGGATGTACCCATACTGGCCAGGGATAGCCTGTTCGTTTTTGTGGAAACCACCTTCGATGTCTCCGAAACCAATGAGGTCAACTTCCTGTACACCGATGCTGTTCAGTTCGATTCCGGAAGCTTTTTGCAGGAAGTACAGTTAGTGACCTTGGTCAAGGATGCCGTTTTTTTATATCCGAGTACCTCGAGTATGGGCACTACCGAAACCATAGATGTTGGAATGGACGGCAATGGGGGGATTCTCCAGGTGGAGGGTTTCTTTCTTCAGGATGACCAACTTAATTTCACCAATGAAAAACCTTATGTAATCTATGGTTATGCCGCAGTACCGTCGGGCAGAACACTCCAAATAGATGCAGGCACTCGTGTCCATTTTCATCAGGATTCCGGAATTTATGTTTCCGATAATGCCTCATTGCAGGTGAATGGGCAGCTTAGTACGGATACGACCTCACAAGAAAATGAAGTCATCTTTGAAGGTGACCGTCTGGAACCTCAATTTGAAAATGTCCCCGGGCAATGGGGCACGATTTGGCTTAGTCCCGGTAGCTCCGCCGACATGGATTATTTGACCATTAAAAATGCATCGATCGGTATGTTGGTCCAGGGCAGTCCATCTTCCCTATCCCCAATCCTCAGCCTGAACAATACGCAGATACATAACAGTGCCAACATAAATCTTTGGGCACAAAATGCGGATATCTCCGCGGAAAACTGTGTTTTGGGCTCGGCGGGCAGGGCCTCCCTATATTGCAATAATGGGGGATCCTATGATTTTAGACATTGCACCATTGCCAATTACTGGACCAATGGACCAAGGCAAGGTGCCGCTCTCCAAATTGACAATTTTTCTACATTCGGAGCCAGCGATTTGGTCAAAGCCCATTTTGCCAACTGTATTGTGGATGGAAATGCCGCCCTAGAGCTATTACTTACCCCCAATGAAATCAATGCGTTTAATTTCACCTTCTTAAATTGCTTGATAAAATTCAAGGATGATAGAGGACAATTTGCCCAAGATCCCCTTTATGATTTTGAGAATGGTACCAGCTATCAAAATATATTCCTCAACTTGGATACGGATTTTGTAGATCCTAGCCAAAACGATTTCAGCATTCAGGAATCGTCAAGGGCCAGAGATCAAGGGGATATCGGCACGGCCCAAACCGTTCCATTGGATATTAGGGGAAACGACCGTACCCAGACCCCCGACATTGGCGCGTATGAGAATAGCCCAAATGCTTTGTAGGCCTGTGCGTTAGGGCTCTGAAGGTATTTTCTTTCAAAAAACTCATTTTCAGTGAATTAGACCCAAAACCTCAGTTTTTATAAGGTTTTTGTTCAATCGCATATGGCTGAGTATTACTAATTTGCATCAAACTAGTTTGGTTCTGTGGAATATACGTACGCCATAATCGATTCTGATGCAACATCCAATTTGCAATTGCAACATTATTTGGATGATTATGGCGATTTTACCTGTACCGCCCTGGCAAAAAATGATGACGAAGGGCTCAATGCCATTCTAAAGTTTTCCCCTGAAGTAGTTTTTATTAATTTGAACCAAAGGGCTCGTACTTTTTTTCAAATGGCCGTGGAGCTCCATCAGTACATCGAACAGATGCCAGTTCTTATTGGCATATGCAAAACCAAGGATTATGCTTATGATGCCATTAAAAATGGTTTCTTTGATTATTGGTTAATGCCCTATAACGAATTTGATATTCGTAAATCGCTGTTGCGACTTAAAAAAAGGATGCCGAAGGAATTGAGACCGCAGACCATTTGCCTCAAATCCTATTCCGATTTCCATTATTTGAATACGGACGATATTCTGTATTTACAAGCGGACAATAACGCTACAGAATTTGTTATGAAGGACGGTTCCGTAACCAATGCCTTCAAAACCTTAAAGACATTTGAAAACCAGTTGCCCAAAAATTTTGTTCGCATTCATCAGAGTTACATCGTTAACACCGATTATATTTCAAGAATCAATTACGGTAAATCCATTTGCGCCCTTCAATCCGGAAGGCAACAACTTCCATTCTCCAAATCGTATAAGCAGAATATTGATAGCCTAAAAAAGCTACTTTCAAAAAACACGATTTCCGCCCTAAATTGAAAAAATCCTCGCAGATTTAGGTTAAATACTTCCAAAACCCTGTTGTTTACTCATATTACCCGAACGTCACGGCTTTCGGTATGCCCAATTATTAGATTAGCAACATAATAAATTTATAACCACTTAAAATTTTTGAAGATGAAAAAAGTAATCGGTATTATGGCAGTTGTGCTTATGGGCATGGGAATGGTTTCTTGTGAGAATGATAGTGCGGTAGAAGACCAGGCGTTGTATGAAGCTTTAGACGAGGAAGCCACTGATGGTAGTGGTACAAAAAGCGATCCAAGGAAATAATTTGTTGTATTTATAAGAATTTCGGCCTCAAATGAACACATTTGAGGCTTTTTTTTTACCTTGTATAGAGTAGGTTAATGTGTTGATGGAGCTATGGTATACAAGTATATTTTAACACTGGGCTTAGGGGCCTTTATTTGGCTCTCAGATTCTTACGATGGATTACCTGCCCATTATAAACCTGTTCTCCAGGCCCAGGATAGTGTTCTTAATTGGATACAGGAGGGGCGCAATTCCGAATTTGACCTGAGCAAAAGAAAAACACTTTTGTTGAAGGCCTACAAGGCAGCGGAAGCAACATTAAATGATTCCCTAAAGACCAAATATTTTTCGCGACTTTCTCTTGCCTATTTTTATTTGCCCGATTCCCTATTGTTCCGGAAAACCAATAGAATGACAATGCAATTGGCACAAAATTCCAAAGATTCCGTGGTACAAGCTGAGGGACATTGGGATCTCGCTATTTTTTATAGGAATTTTGCCATTCCGGACAGTGCCTACTACCATTATGGGGAAGCCCTGGAAATATTCAAAAGACTTGATAACGATTTCAACTCGGCCCGTATGCTCTACAATATGGCAGTGGTACAGGCCGATGTTAAAGATTACACAGGTAGTGAAATCACTACCATCAAGGCCATAGAACTGCTAAAGCCACTGGATAAATATGAGCAGTTGTACAACTGCTATACCAATTTGGGCGTCATAACCATCGAACTCAAGGAATATGAAAGGGCAATCCGTTATTTTGATTTGGCCTTGGAATACCTCTCAAAACTTGGTGATGGAAACATTCGAAGATTCGAGGTAATGAATAATATGGGCATCGTATATCAAGAACAAGGTACCCATAAAAAGGCGGTTTCCTATTTTAAGAAAGTCGTTGAATCCGCCGAATTGCGTACCAAGGATCCTAATCTTTATGCGCTGGCACTTAATAATTTAGCTTACAGCAAATTACAACTTTCGGAATATACGGACCTACCCGGTTTGTTCGAATACGCAATTAGCATCCAGGACAGTCTCCGGGACATTGTTGGTATTTCAAGGAGCTATTACAGTTTGGCGGAGTACCATTTGTCCCAAGGGGATACGGCTATGGCCATGTCTCGGGCCCAAATGGCCCAGTCCTATGCGGAGCAGGGTAGCAACAACAAACGCTTATTGCAGACCCTCCAACTCATGGCCCGTATGGCTCCTAAAGACGCACTGGAGTACTCCCTACGCTATATAGCCTTGAACGATAGTCTTTTCCAGGAAGAGCGAAAAGCGCGCAATAAATTTGCTCGTATTCGATTTGAAACAGATGAGTTCATCGCGGAAAACGAATTACTCACCAAGGAGAAACAACTTTGGGCAGGTATCGCGGTTGGATTTTTCCTTTTGGGATTGGCCATTTATATTATCGTGACCCAAAGGACCAAAAACCAAAAACTGCGATTCCAGCAACAACAACAGGCCAGTAACCAGGAAATATTCAATTTAATGCTGTCCCAAAAACAAAAGGTGGAAGAGGGTAAAAAATCGGAGCAAAAACGAATTTCCGAGGAATTGCATGATGGTGTTCTGGGCAAAATGCTCGGGGCGCGCATGTTACTCACCGGCCTGAATAAAAAAGCGGACGATGAAGCCATAGAACAGAGGGCTCGGGCCATAGCAGCCCTACAGGAAGTTGAGGGCGAAGTCCGGTCCATTTCCCATGAATTGAGCCATGCGGCTTATCAGAAAATCCATAACTTTATACGCTCTATTGAAGATTTATTGAAATCGCTCAGGGAAAACACCAACATAGCGCACAATTTTAGCTATGATGATGCGTTTGATTGGGACGGGCTTACAGGGGATATCAAGATCAACCTGTACCGAATGATTCAGGAAAGCATTCAGAACAGTGTAAAACATGCCCAATGCCAAACGATAATACTTAATTTTGAAAAGAAGGGGGACCACTTGTTGATTACGATTTCCGATGATGGTCAAGGTTTTAGCATCAAAAAAGGTAAAAAAGGAATTGGCATGCGAAATATCGCTTCCAGGATTGAAAAATTGAATGGATCTTGGGATATTAGCAGCGTGCGTGGAGAGGGCACTACGGTCACTTTCAATATTCCCGTAAATGCGCCGGAAATGGTTGCATCCGACAGCGGAAAAAGGGAAATTGAAGAGGCGCAAACAGTTTAGGAATTATGAAGTACGTTCGTATTTTGGCAATAGATGATCATGAGATGACTCCCTTGGGATATAAGTATGTCCTGGAAGAAAAGGACTTGGGTGGCTTTCAGGTAAAAATGGATGTGGCTTCCAACTATGAGATGGGAGAAGATAGTATCCGATCTTCCGCCAAGGGGCTTAGGTATGATATCATTTTATTGGATATAAGATTGTTTCCCACAGAATCCCACGAACAACGCAGCGGTGAAGATTTAGGCATTCTGGCCCGCGAGTTGGTACCGGAATCCAAGGTAGTCTTCATGTCTTCCTTTAGTGACAACTATAGGATCAATAGCATTTTCGCCTCAGTAAATCCGGATGGATATATGGTAAAATCGGAAATTGACGAAAAATCCTTGATTGCCATGGTACAGACAGTTACCAAAAATCCACCCTATTATTCGGCTGGAGCTTTGGCCGCCATACGCAGAAAAATGGCCAACGATGTAGTCTTGGACGAACAGGACAAAAAAATACTATATTTCCTCTCGGTAGGTACCAGGACCAAGGATATTGGTCAGCTCATTTCTGCGGCAAATACTACGGTAGAATCCAGGAAAAGGCAATTAAAAACGCTGTTTGGTGTTGAAAATGGAAATGATATGTCGCTTGTTGAAGAGGCAAAAAAGAGAGGTTTCCTATAATTAAGAAGAATTATTGATTTCCATTCTTATTCAAGAATCTGATTTTTAGACACTTAACGGTTTATTTCCCCTTCCTTTACAAAAACCTCATTTTTTATAAGGTTTTTCTGTGGTCTTAACCAAACGGGAAAAGGTAACTTTGATTACCTAAGTACTTTTTTGTTACGTTTATGGCGTTATATCTCGATAATTTCAAGGAAAACTCCCCATTTAAGTTCAATAAGGATTTTCGAGTTGAGGGATTAGTATCATTTAAAAAGGATCTGGAGCGGCATTTTTTTGCGAAGGCGGCCATTTGCAATTACACCATAGATGATACCGAATATCTTTTAGCCATAGAATTGAATTGCAATCTAACCCTGGTAGAATTGTTGTTCTATTACAATAGAGGGGACTGGGGCAATGAAGATACCTTAGCCTACCATCTAAGGAAATTGGCCAAAATCAATACACTCAATATCGATATTGGAGAGCTTTCCATCCATTTAAAGGATACGTCCATAATTATCAATAGGCTATATCATCAAAGTATACAAGAGCAGTTTCAAAACATCATCTCGGAAATAGCCAACCATTATGTACATTTCACTAAAGGGCTTTCGGAAGTACCTTACGAAATTTTCGTGCCGGTTTTCGAAGAAACCAATTTAGAGACCAATACCTCATTTCTGAATATGGCTCACGGTAAAAGTTCCAAGAATGACTACTTTAAATATTGGGGTGTCTATTACCAGTCGCAAGATCATCCTTCCATTTATGATCTTGGCCACCTTTCCTTGATTTCGGGGGACTTATATATGTTCAATCATTAGGCACAATACCCCCTAGGAGATATTGAATAGGGGCCTGCCCCGCATTAAGCTATGGGTCTTTTCGGCAATTTTTTGTAAACGCCCTTCGTCCTCAGGATGGGATATGACCTCATCGATCAAATCCACTATACTGGGCATATCTTCTTCCTTAAGTCCGCGTGTCGTTATGGCAGCAGTACCAAAGCGTATTCCGGAAGTTACAAATGGGGATTTATCATCAAATGGAACCATGTTCTTGTTGGCCGTAATATCCGCCTTCACCAATGCTTTTTCTGCATCTTTGCCAGTAATGCCCTTATTTCTAAGGTCGATCAACATCATATGGTTGTCCGTACCTCCCGAAATAATGTGGTAGTCCTTGGCCACAAAAGCCTCAGCCATGGCTACAGCATTTTTTTGGACTTGTACTACATACTTCAAAAACGTGTCCGAAAGGGCTTCTCCAAAAGCAATGGCCTTTGCTGCGATGATATGTTCCAATGGGCCACCTTGGTTTCCTGGAAAAACAGCTAAATCCAAAAGCGCGGACATTTTTCTTAAATTTCCATTTTTTAAGCGGATGCCAAAGGGATTCTCGAAATCCTTACCCATTAAGATCAATCCGCCCCTAGGTCCGCGCAAGGTCTTGTGCGTAGTTGTAGTGACTATATGGCAATGGGGTATCGGGTCGTTCATGATGCCCTTGGCGATCAGTCCGGCCGGATGAGAAATATCCGCCAACAGAAGGGCGTTTACACTATCCGCTATTTCCCGAAACCGTTTAAAATCCATATCCCTGGAATAGGCCGATGCCCCGGCAATGATCATCTTGGGTCGTTCCTTATCGGCAATCTCTTGGATCTTATCGTAATTCAATCTTCCAGTTTGTTCGTCAACCCCATAAAATACAGGATTATACAAGCGTCCAGAAAAATTTACCGGTGAACCGTGGGTAAGGTGCCCACCATGGGAAAGATCAAATCCCAATAGGGTATCCCCGGGTTGAAGACAGGCATGATATACGGATGCATTTGCTTGCGAGCCCGAATGCGGTTGGACATTGGCGTATGCCGCACCAAAAAGTTCCTTGGCCCGGTCTATGGCCAATTGTTCAATTTGGTCGACCACTTCGCAACCTCCATAGTATCTTTTTCCAGGATATCCTTCCGCATATTTGTTGGTAAGAACAGATCCGGCCGCCTCCATAACCTGTGGGCTGGTAAAATTTTCCGAAGCGATAAGTTCTATTCCATTAAGTTGCCGTTCTTTCTCGGACTGGATAAGCCCAAAAACCTGGTCGTCTCGTTGCATCATAACGTCTTTTGTTAAATGAGGCGTAAAAATACAAATTGCCCCTTTTTCAAGGGCATAAAATAATATATTTGATAAGGAATTTATTAAATGTAAATTAACAATTATAGCATGCCCGCCCAAACCAATGATCCCAGTAAGAAGACCTGGTTGCCGGTTTCCGGGAATTCGGATTTCCCGATACAGAACATTCCTTTTGGTGTTTTTCTTACTCCTGAAAATGTGATTACCATTGGAACGCGTATCGGAGATTATGCTATTGATCTGGGTGCGCTTCATCAATTGGGGTACTTTGAGGGCATTCCGTTGACCGAGGATATATTTTTGCAGGATACGCTCAACGATTTTATCTCGGATGGCAAAAAAACCTGGCGGGCTGTACGCAACAGGATCAGTGAGGTTTTTGACGAGGGCAATGACCTATTACGGAATAATGAAAATCATAAAAAGGTCGTCCTTTTTTCCATGGATGAGGTAGAAATGAAGTTGCCGGTACAAATTGGCGATTACACGGATTTCTATTCCAGTAAGGAACACGCCACCAATGTTGGAAGTATGTTCCGTGATCCGGAAAATGCGCTTCTGCCTAATTGGTTACAACTCCCAGTGGCCTACCATGGACGTAGTTCTACCATTGTGCCCAGCGGAACCCCGATTAGGCGGCCCTTGGGCCAAACCTTCCCAAAGGAGGCCAATGCACCCACTTTTGGCCCCTCAAAAGCTGTGGATTTTGAACTGGAAATGGCATTTATTACCACAGATGCCAATGCTATGGGCGAGCCTATACCCGTGCAGGAAGCGGAAGATTATATATTTGGTCTGGTTTTGTTCAATGATTGGAGTGCACGGGATATCCAAAAATGGGAATATGTACCCCTGGGACCCTTCCTGGCCAAAAATTTTGCGTCTTCCATATCACCATGGATCGTAACCTTGGATGCCTTGGAGCCCTTCCGTGTGGCAAGCCCCGAACAGGATCCCAGGCCATTGCCCTACCTTCATAATTCAGGTAAACATAGTTTTGATATTAGCCTGGAGGTGGATCTCAAGACTAAGGAAGGCATATCCACGACCCTAAGCCGATCCAACTTCAAGTACATGTACTGGACCATGGCACAACAATTGGCACACCATACCATTAATGGTTGCAAGATAAGCAGTGGGGACATGATGGGTAGTGGGACCATCTCCGGATCCACGGTGGATTCCTACGGCTCTATGTTGGAATTGGCATGGCAAGGCACGAGGCCAGTTCAATTAGCGGATGGTTCGGAAAGAACCTACCTAGCGGACCATGATACCATCACGCTAAGGGGGTATTGCCAAAAAGAAAATGTTCGCATCGGTTTCGGGGAAGTAACCACACAACTGCTACCCGCCTTAGAATACAAAAAAGCATAACGTACCACCTAGAAGCTTTTGGACCGATCTATACGATAGTTGGTCGTTTTGCGTTAGAAATAAAAGTCGTTTTGGCACGACTATTGGATCTAACAGGAAAACAATAACAAAAGCGCCATGAAAAAATCAATACTATACACCGCAGTTTTAATGGTTCTGATAGCCTGTGGTGGAATCAAGAAAACCCAAAAGGCCGTAAATTCCGGGAACTATAACAATGCAATAAACAATTCCATACGGAACTTGACCCAGAACAAAACCAAAAAAAGTCACCAACCCTTTGTGGTACTACTTGAAGATGCCTTTCAAAAGAATGTGGAACGCGAATTGGATCGTATCGACTTCCTAAAGAAAGAAGATAATCCAGCCAATTACGAAGCTATTTACCAGGGATATAGCAATTTAAGGGACATTCAACAGCGTATTGCACCTTTGTTGCCCTTGATGGTCCAAGAGGAGAACCGACAGGCTCGCTTTTCTTTCCAAAATTATGACAACGAAATTATTGTGGCCAAAGATCTATTATCTGACTATTTGTACGATAATGCGCTTAATTTATTGAATAATGCCACCCAGAAACAGGACTATCGTAACGCCTATGAGGATTTTAGGTATTTGTCTGAAATAAGCCCGGGATATAAAGATCACAAAGCGCGAATGGAAGAAGCATACGCCAAGGGACTTGACTATGTAAGTGTGGAAATGGTCAACCACACCGAACAGATCATACCGGTCCGATTAGAGGAAGAACTACTCAACTTCAATACCTACGGTCTGGATGGACAATGGACGGCTTACCATACCAATCCCTTACCTCAGATCCGTTATGATTATAGCATGGATGTTGCGCTACGTGAAATCAATATATCCCCAGAACAGGTAAGTGAAAAGCAAATAATCAAAGAACGGCAGATCAAGGATGGACAGGAATATGTTCTGGATTCCAATGGTAATGCCGTAAAGGATAGTTTGGGCAACAGGATAAAAATCGACAAATTCCGCACCGTACGTTGTAATTTTTATCAATTTACCCAGTTCAAGGCCGCCCAAGTGGCAGGTATGGTCAGTTTTACGGACCTCCGCACCAAACAACAGGTGAATTCCTATCCCCTATCCAGTGAATTTGTTTTTGAACATGTTTACGCCAATTACGACGGAGATCGGCGGGCCTTGGAAAATGACCTAGTCGCCCTGCTGGACCTAGCGGCCGTCCCCTTCCCTACCAACGAACAAATGGTCTACGATGCAGGAGAGGACTTAAAGTCCAGGTTAAAATACATTTTAATGCAACAACGGTTCAATTGACAACGATGCCCGACATGATTGCCGGGCATTTTTATGCGAATCGCTTCAAATCAATGGCATTAATGGCTCCATGGGAATCATGGGCCACGGTTACACCGTTACGGATTACCAAAATTTGGGGCGATTGGTGTATTACCTGAAATCTTTGGGCTACCTTATCGGAAACGGATCGGTAAGCATGTAGGTCGAGAAAGTAAAAATCCATTTGAGACCCGAATTCATTTAAATTTCCTTCGAACATTCGGAGCACCATGCGGCTTATGCCACAGGTGGTGGAATGTTTAAAAATTATCTGGGGCCGAAGATGTGAGTTTTCTTCGATTTGGTCCAATTGATCCGAGTGGGTCAACGGTATCCATAAGATAGGTTCTTCGGAATCATTTATGTCTTTTTTTCCACTTCCGAATACATCGTTAAAAAGTCCCATAGCTTATTTTTTTCTTTTTCTTATTTGAACCATTAGGCCAACTGCCGAAATGTCCTGTGTTTTCCGGTATTTACCGCCATTTTGTCCGGCAACTTCCAATGGTAGGGTTATTGTCCATTATAGGGCAAAAATACATATTAACAAAAATAATTGCAGGTATATGAACTTCAATAATTTCACCATAAAATCACAGGAAGCCCTTCAACTGGCCCAACAATTGGCCCAGGGTATGGGCCATCAGCAAATAGAGAACGAACACATTTTCAAGGCCATTTCCGAGGTAGAGGAAAATGTACTACCCTTTATCCTAAAAAAGCTGAACGTAAATGTCCCTATGCTAAACCAAATCTTGGACCGGGAGTTGGAAAGCTTTCCCAAGGTGTCGGGAGGAGACATTATGCTGTCCCGCGAAGCAGGAAAAACCGTTAACGAGGCCACCATAATCGCCAAAAAAATGGAAGATGAATTTATTTCGTTGGAGCACATGCTGTTGGCCATTTTTAAATCCCAAAGTAAAATATCCCGGATACTTAAAGATCAGGGCGTTTCCGAAAAAGATTTAAAAGCGGCCATAGAGGAACTGCGGAAAGGAGGCAAGGTTACTTCCCAAAGTGCTGAGGATACCTATAATTCTTTGGACAAATACGCAAGAAACCTCAATCAACTGGCGGACAGTGGAAAATTGGATCCGGTAATCGGTCGGGACGAGGAAATTAGGCGAATATTGCAAATCCTATCCAGAAGAACAAAGAACAATCCCATGTTGGTGGGCGAACCAGGTACTGGTAAGACCGCTATAGCAGAAGGGCTGGCACATAGAATAATACAGGGTGATGTGCCCGAAAACCTGAAGGACAAAATCATCTATTCCCTTGATATGGGGGCCTTGATCGCCGGTGCAAAATACAAAGGTGAATTCGAGGAGCGGCTAAAATCGGTTATTAAGGAGGTAACGGCTTCGGACGGTAATATTGTACTGTTCATTGACGAAATCCATACCCTTGTCGGTGCCGGTGGCGGACAGGGCGCAATGGATGCTGCGAATATCCTAAAACCGGCCCTGGCCCGGGGAGAATTGCGCGCTATTGGGGCAACCACCTTGGACGAATATCAAAAGTACTTTGAAAAGGACAAAGCCTTGGAGCGTAGGTTCCAAAAAGTGATGGTGCATGAACCCGATACGGAGAGCGCCATATCCATTCTACGTGGTATCAAGGAAAAATATGAAGCCCATCATAAGGTACGGATCAAGGACGAAGCGGTCATTGCGGCCGTGGAACTATCGCAACGATATATTACCAATCGATTCTTACCGGATAAGGCCATCGACCTTATGGACGAGGCGGCCTCCAAACTTCGGATGGAAATCAATTCCAAACCCGAAGAACTGGACGTATTGGATCGAAAAATAATGCAGTTGGAAATTGAAATTGAGGCCATAAAGCGTGAAAACGACAAAGCCAAGTTAAAATCACTTCATATTGACTTGGCCAATCTTAAGGAGGAACGCAATGAAATCTTTGCCCAATGGGAAAGTGAAAAGAGTGTAGTGGACCATATCCAAAGAACAAAAAAAGATATTGAGGATTACAAATTAGAGGCTGAGCGCGCCGAAAGGAATGGGGACTATGGCAAGGTAGCCGAACTGCGTTATGGTAAAATAAAGGAAGCCCAGGAAAAATTAGCGGCCCTCCAGGAAGAACTTCAAGAGCAACAGCAGTCGGACACCCTGATCAAGGAAGAAGTGACACAGGAGGACATAGCAGAAGTAATTGCTAAATGGACCGGTATTCCGGTGACCAAAATGCTGCAGAGCGAACGGGAAAAGTTGCTGAAGTTGGAAAATGTACTGCACAAGCGTGTCGTTGGACAGGAAGAGGCCATACAAGCGGTTTCCGACGCGATCCGAAGAAGTAGAGCGGGACTGCAAGATGTAAAAAGACCCATAGGCTCCTTTCTGTTCCTTGGAACTACCGGGGTAGGAAAGACCGAATTGGCAAAGACCTTGGCCGCCTATCTGTTTGACGATGAAAATGCCATTACCCGAATTGACATGAGCGAATACCAAGAGCGGCATTCGGCAAGTCGACTGGTAGGGGCTCCTCCTGGATATGTAGGCTATGAAGAAGGAGGACAATTGACCGAAGCGGTCCGTCGCCGGCCATATTCCGTCATCTTGCTCGATGAGATTGAAAAAGCACATCCGGATACCTTCAATATCTTGTTGCAGGTTTTGGACGAAGGTAGATTGACCGACAACAAGGGACGTGTCGCGGATTTCAAGAATGCGATCATTATCATGACCAGCAATATGGGAAGCCATATCATTCAGGAAAAGTTCGAGGACAATCCCGACATTTACAGTGCCACGGAAGCCGCACGCGTAGAGGTTCTTGGTCTTCTCCGGAAGGCTATTCGCCCGGAGTTCTTGAACCGTATCGATGACATCATCATGTTTACACCCTTGAGTATGGAGGATATCGTAGAGGTGGTTAAGCTACAGCTTGAATATTTGAAAAAGATAGTCGCCAAGCAACATATTACCATCGATGCCACGGACGAAGCTATCGCTTATTTGGCTCAAAAGGGCTACGATCCGCAATATGGGGCAAGGCCTATAAAGCGGGTTATCCAGAAAGAAGTACTGAACAATCTTTCCAAAGAATTGTTGAGCGGAAGGATCAAAGCGGACAGTGTGGTGCTTATCGACTCATTCGACGAGACCTTGGTCTTTAGAAATCAAGACCAACTGGTAGGATAATACGTTATCTATTTTATATAAAAGGGTTGGCCTTAATCTTTGTTATGGGCCAACCTTTTTTTCAACATATATACCACACAGTATATAGTTTTTTTATATTCGTATAAAATAGATTGCCATGACCACCAAAGCCGAACGAACCACTGCTTATATTATAGAGACCGTAGCCCCGATTTTTAATAAATTGGGGTATGTAGGGACGAGTATGAGCGACCTAACCGAGGCTACAGGTCTTACCAAGGGTGCACTTTATGGAAATTTTGAGAACAAGGAAGCCTTGGCTTTGGCCTCCTTTCAATATAATCGTGGCAAATTGCTTTCCGCGGTGGAGGAACATTTAAATACGGAAGGTACCTCAATAGACAAAATTTTCAATCTTCTAAAATTCTATAAGAACTACGATGTGCACACCGTGGATATGGGCGGATGCCCCATACTCAATGTTGGCGTGGACGCACAACACAACAATACTCTTTTGGCTGCGGCTGCGAAGGAAACCATTAAAGAAATAGAAGGAAAAATAGCTTTGGTTCTAGAAAATGGGGTTAATGGGAATCAATTGAACCTTCCGGTGACTCCTTTACAGTTTGCCAAACAACTCTTTACGATGCTTCAAGGAGCTATTGCCATGGCCACGATTACAAGAGACCGCAAGTATCTGTTAAATACCGTTGCCTATTTGGAGGTGCTCATACAAAGGGAAATTAAAAAATGATTTTTTTTTGATTAATTGCCCACCACTCTAAAAATCCAGGTCTTATCCGGGTATTTACCACCAAAATTGCTATCTCTAGCCTCTCGGGCCTCATTCATGGTATTATATCGCGCGAGATAAACATAATTATAATTGTTCCTTGCCCTGACAAAAGATCCGGGTTGAAGTCCCCTACCCTGCAGATCCTTCATAAAGGCGTCGTAGTATTTTTTGGTGCCGAATACATTGGTGATTAGGTAATATCCCGGTTCCAAATCACCTTCGGCCAAAACTTCCTCATATTTTTCACCGACCTTTGGCTTACTCTCCTCAGCTTGTTCTACAATTTGGGCTTCCTCCGTTTGTTCCTGGTTCTCCTCGGCCTGTTCCGTTTTCAGGTTAGCCAGGGAATCGGTTTCTTTTTGTCGCCGTAATCTTTGCGCAGCAGCCAAGGCTTCCGCCCGTCTCGATTCATTTATGGAATCCAACTTGCGCTGTTGTTCGTCCCGTGCATTGGCTAATTCTTGTTCCCTTTCAGCCTGTTCACGGGCCGCTTTTTCACGTTCCTCCTTAATCCTATTGGCTTCGGCCAGGGCGGCACGTTCCTCTTTGGCGGCCGCTATGGAATCCCTTCTCTTTTGACGCGCCATTACCCTTTCCTGGGCTGCCAACTCTTTTGCTTCATTGGCCGCTTGCTTTTGCCTGGCCCGTTCCGCAGCTTTTTCTTCTTTAGCAAGGGCCTCCGCTTTCTTAATTTCCTCTTGGGTCTTTTCTTCGGTAATCAACTCTTCGGTTTTGGGCAGTTCCTCTTCTTCCAGGGTACGGATTTTACGCCGTTCCTCAGGTTTCCCGATAAAATAGGAAGCTACCAATTCAAAAGACGGGTCTTCTGAGCTTATTGCGGAATTTGTGCCGAATTCCACCAAGGCCCCTACAGAAAATCTTTTAAAAAAAGTTCCACCGCCACCTACGGAAATACCATAAAAGTTATTGTAGCCAAGTTGCGCCCAATAGACGGACTTACTTAACAGTACATTGAGTCCTACCTGGTTATCCAATTCTGGAATGGTCCTAAGGTATAGGGATGGTCTTAGAAAGGCTGTTGGGTCGCTGGTCGCACTTACGGGAATATCATAGGACACCATCCCCATATAAATCTTATCCGCAGGAACCGTATTTCGTTCCTTGTCCGTGAAGTTATAGTCGAACAGGTTTTCGGCAGCAAGGCTAAAAGCAAAATTTTCAACGGACAAACGGATTCCCGGTGCCAATTGTAGGATGAAATCGGTAGTTGGTTGCAATACAGGTAACGGTAAATCCGGATCAATTTGAAAACGGTCGTCCGCCAGTTCTTGTTGGAAACCAAAAAGATTGAATCCGAACCCAAGACGGATGAGGGAATTTAGTCGAATTTCCTTCGCATAATTGAGGATGCCCCCGGTATTGAAGAATACACCGGTATTGTGTTGAAAAAATGCGGCGCTCGCAGCGGAGGATTCATTAATCTTGCGGGTATAGTTCAAGAACAAAGTGGTAGGGTCGGCATCGATGCTCTGCCACTGCCAGCGTGTCCAAAACGACACGGACTGCGGATTGTTCCGGTCCAATGAAAAGGCTGGATTAAAAAAACTGGAGTTATATTCGGTCAAATTGTGCTGCCTAAAATCCACAGGAAGCGAAACCTCCTGAGCACTGGCGAAGAAAAAAGTCGCACTAAAAAGAAGAATTATACCAAATTTGCCCATTATGCAAAAAAACAAAAAACTGGCAGCTTTACATACTATTTGATGTTTATTTTAGTTACAATAAATAGAAAATTCCGGCAGGGAAAAAACCTTGTATATTAGTTTCAAGGAAAAGGGGCAACAAAATTCATGTGAGCTTATCAACATTAAACAGCGTGTTTGCTTATATACTTTCTCCAAGGGACAACCGATAAAAAATAATCTTGTAAGCATAGATGAAACCTGTTAAGATTACCATAGTATTCGCCGTATTTGTTCTTTTAATGGGCTGTGGAGAAGACAAAAATCCTTCCCTAGAATCCGCAAATCCGGATGTATCCACCTTTTATTTTATCCGTCATGCGGAAAAGGACCGTTCCGATCCGGGGAATGTCGATCCCGAGCTGAATCAAAAGGGCCTGGGACGCGCTATGCATTGGGCAGAGATACTGGACGATGTTCCCTTGGATGCCATATATACCACGGATTTCAACAGAGCGTCCATGACGGCGGCCCCGGCTTCCGTAAAACAGGATATCATAGTACAGTACTATGGCCTGGAAGGATTCGATATGGACCAATTTATGGCGGAGAACCTCAACAAAAATGTGCTTGTTGTGGGTCATAGCGATACAACGCCGCAACTGGTGAACCAAATGATCGGGGAAGACAAATATGGCCCTATGGACGATTACGATAATGGCAGCATGTACATTGTACAAATTATCAACGGCATGGCCACCGACATGCGGCTGCAGTTCAATTGTAACTGTCCGGAAGGACGTTAATATGGGTCAGCTCAATTTGGGACAATAGTTCCAATTTACCAGCCGAGAACAAGCTATCGGTTTTCTGCACCGGAATCGTTTTGTCCAGCGTCTTGTAATTTTGGTAATCCACAAATCGTATGCCGCCCACATAGCGTTCGTTAAAAGCTTTTCGAAAGCGAACACCCCCACCATCAACGTGAAATTCATAAGCGATATAATCGGGTTTTAAAGTAGCTACATTAAACCAGTAGACATAGGTGTCATCGTAATCGTCCCCACCGCCTACCTGGTCAAATGTTACCTCAATCTTATGATATTCCAAGTCTCCGATCGGTACGCGGCCCAGATATTTTTTATTTACTGCGGCATCGTTCAGCCCATAGGGCAAATACGCAAAATAATGCACAGAATTGATCGAGTTACCGTACTTGTTGGCCATGGAATCCGGTAGGAAAACCAGACTATCGTTAACAAATCGCTGAAGTCCTGTCGATTTCCTGATATCCAAAACCGTAGTGGAATCCATTTGAAAAACTCGTTTCAGTACTTTTTGCCCGTTTTGGCGTTCCATGATGTACGTTCTGTTCCTAAAATCGAAGGAGATGATACTCTTTTTATAGCGTTCACCACCACTTACCTGTATACTTTCGTCTACAATACTTTGAGCCGTGGGGGACATTTTTCCATTGGGCCCGCAGGCCACAACTAAACCGATACAAAATAAAAGAATGATCCTGTTCATGTTCATATGGTAGGTAAATTTTCATCAATCTTACAAAATATTCGTGGCATATGGTTTTCCTGGTGGATGGTTCTATGGATTATTGTCCTTATTTTTGCCAGTCATGCAAAAGAACATCAACATAAAGAATAAAAGGGCCCGTTTTGAATACGAGATTTTGGACACTTATATCGCCGGAATCGTTCTATCCGGAACAGAAATAAAGTCCATAAGGCTAAGCAAGGCATCCATTTCGGAAAGTTTTTGTGAGTTCAATGACCGAGGCGAGCTTTTCGTAATCAATATGCAAATTGACGAATACGCCCATGGGTCCCATTACAACCACCGCCCAAAAGCGGAAAGAAAGCTTTTGTTGAATAAACTGGAGCTCAAAAAATTAGGCAAAGAAGTAAAGACCTCCGGATTGACCATCATTCCCTTAAAACTTTTTCTAAGCGAAAAAGGACTGGCCAAGCTTCAAATTGCCCTCGCACGGGGTAAAAAACTTTACGATAAGCGGGAAACCATAAAGGATAGGGACAACAAGCGAAATCTGGACCGCATAAAGAAGAATTTCAAGTCCTGATCGCTTCCGCTCCTACCTTTTCGGACAAGGTTAGTTTTTGTCTTCCAATAGCGGAACAAAGCGAAAAGAACCGTATTCTTTTTTTTCAAACTCCTTATCGGATTTTCGTCGATACACCGTCATAATCTGTTCGTCCACACCCACGGGTATGATAAGATGACCGCCTACCTTTAATTGGGACATGAGTGCCTTGGGTACCTCCGGTGCCCCGGCAGTAACAATAATGCCATCAAATGGTGCTTCTTCCGGTAGTCCCTTGTAACCGTCCCCAAAAATGAATTTTTTGGGCCTGTAACCCATCTTTTTAAAGAAAATATTGGTCTTCTTAAAAAGCTCCAGTTGACGCTCGATGGTATATACCTTGGCTTTCAGCTGAAGTAAAATCGCCGTTTGATACCCGCTCCCTGTACCAATTTCCAAAATTTTCCGATTTGGGCGTACTTGCAAGAGTTCCGTTTGGTAAGCCACTGTATACGGCTGCGAAATCGTCTGTTCGGCAGCAATCGGAAAAGCTTTGTCCTGGTAGGCATGTCCTTCAAAACTGCTGTCCATAAATAAATGTCTGGGTATGACACGAATGGCATCCAAAACTTTGGGGTCCTTGATGCCCTTGGCGATCAGAACTTCCGCCAATTGGTTGCGCATACCCTTATGTTTCAAGGTATCTTTCAAGTGTTTGGTTTTGACAAAACGAAGTTAGAACGGAAAATATCAAAATCCAAGTTAGACCCGCAATTGAATTTTTCACCAAAAAATAATGGCCCCATTTGGTAAAGCGTGTGCAACCATCCCCTAAACTCGTAAACTATCCTTACTTTTGGAAAAACAAAATAGTATGCTCAAAGTTGGTGTTTTGGGAGCGGGACATTTAGGGAAAATACACTTACGCCTGCTCAATGAATCCCCAAAATATGAATTGAAAGGTTTTTATGACCCTGATGCCATTACGGGTGAAAAGGTGGCCAAGGAATTCGGTTATTCCTACTTTGATAACATGAATGCCCTTATGGAAGCCGTAGATGTTGTGGACATTGTTACCCCTACCCTTTCGCATTACGACTGCGCCAAAAAAGCCATGGAGATGGGACGCCACGTTTTTATTGAAAAGCCTATAACCAACACCTTGGAAGAAGCTCAAAATCTAATCGCCCTGGAACGCAAATTCAATGTTAAGGGGCAGGTGGGCCATGTAGAGCGTTATAACCCGGCCTTCACCGCGGTAAAGGATAACATAGTAGATCCCATGTTCATAGAAACCCATCGCCTTGCAGAATTCAATCCCCGTGGTACGGACGTACCTGTAGTCCTGGATTTAATGATACATGATATCGATGCCATTCTTAGTGTGGTCGATTCCGAGGTAAAACAAATAAATGCCAGTGGGGTTTCCGTAATAAGCCACTCTCCTGATATTGCCAATGCGCGTATCGAATTTGAAAATGGATGCGTGGCCAATCTTACGGCCAGTAGAATTTCGCTCAAAAATATGAGGAAGTCGCGTTTTTTTCAAAGGGATGCCTATATTTCTGTGGATTTTCTGGAAAAAAAGGTTGAGGTGGTCAAGATGAAAGATGCTCCTGAAACCCCGGGACAATTTGATATGATATTACAAAATGCGGAAGGTGAAAAAAAGCAAATCTATTTTGAAAATCCCAAAATTGAGCCGAACAATGCCATTTTGGACGAATTGGAGACTTTTGCGGATGCCATTGATCAGGGAACCGTTCCTACGGTAACCTTAGAGCAGGGAACCCAGGCACTTCAGGTAGCGTTACAGGTAATCGAATGCTTTTAGAGCAACCACTCCAACTGATATAATCGGAAATCGGGCAGGATAGCTTCTGAAAAATATATAAATCGATGGAATAGTATGAGCAAAATAGCAGTTATTGGCTCTGGAACCATGGGAAACGGAATTGCCCATGTAGTCGCCCAACATGGGTATCAAGTGAATCTCGTGGATATCTCCAAGGATGCTCTGGAACGTGGACTTGCCACCATTGTCAAGAACTTGGATCGCATGGTGGGCAAGGAAAAAATCGACGAAGCAACAAAAGACGCCACTTTGGCAAATATTGGTCAGTTCACATCGCTTAAGGATGCAACAAAGGATGTGGACCTGGTTATCGAAGCAGCAACGGAACAATTGGACCTTAAACTCCGCATTTTTAAGGAACTTGATCAAAACTGCGCTCCTACCACGATATTGGCCACCAATACCTCTTCCATTTCTATAACCCAAATCGCGGCCGTTACGGACAGACCGGACAAGGTTATCGGGATGCATTTTATGAATCCCGTACCTATCATGCCTTTGGTAGAGGTCATACGGGGATACCGCACTTCCGATACTACCACGGAAACCATTATGGAACTCTCCAAGAGATTGGGAAAAATGCCTGTGGAGGCTAACGATTATCCGGGATTTGTGGCAAACCGCATCTTGATGCCCATGATCAATGAGGCCATTTCTACCCTCTTCAATCGGGTGGCGGGAGTTCGGGAAATCGATACAGTGATGCGATTGGGCATGGCGCACCCGATGGGTCCCCTAGAGTTGGCGGATTTTATCGGCTTGGATGTTTGCCTTTCCATCCTCAATGTGATGTATAATGGATTCAAAGATTCCAAATACGCCCCTTGTCCCTTGCTGGTCAATATGGTGACCGCCGGAAAATTGGGTGTGAAATCCGGGGAAGGATTTTATGATTATAGCATCTCCCGAAAAGCAGAGCGGGTTTCTTCCCAATTCAATTAGGTTTCCCATGGCAATCGTAAAACCGTTTAAAGCCATACGTCCGGCCAAGGACAAAGTTTCCTTTGTTGCTTCCCGTTCTTATCAGGAATATTCAAAAAAGGAGTTAGATGCGGTGTTGCGGTTTAATCCGTTTTCTTTTTTGCACATTATCAACCCAGGCTATCGCTTCGATAAGAGGGTTTCCGGGCCCAAACGCTTTAAATTGGTATATAATCGGTATCTGGAGTTCTTGGAAGACAATATTTTTTTAAAGGACGCCCTGGATAGTTTTTACATCTATGAGGTTAAAAAGGATTATTTTAAGTGCTCTGGAATCTTTTGTGCCACAAGTGTGGAAGACTACCGTAACGATATTATCAAAAAACATGAAGACACCATCCGACCACGGGAAGAATTATTTGCCCATTATTTAGAAACCGTGAAATTCAACGCGGAACCGGTTTTGATGACCTATCGGGACAATGTTATAATATCCGGTATTATAACGGAGGAAAAACGGTCCGAGCCGGAATACCGTTTCACCACGACCGACAAGGTAACCCATACGTTATGGGCAGTTTCTTCAAAGGAAACCGTAAGAAGATTGGAATCGGCATTCTCCGGTTTAAAATCCCTGTATATCGCCGATGGACACCATAGAAGCGCTTCTTCCAACTTATTGGCATTAAACGCGACTAAGAGCAATGCCAACCATACGGGGACAGAACCCTATAACTATTTTATGAGCTATTTGATTCCGGAATCCGAAATTAGGATCTATGAGTTCAATCGTATGGTAAAAGATCTGAACGGAATGTCGAAGAAGGAATTTCTCATGAAATTAGATGGCCATTTTAGAATTGAAAACAAAGGAAATACCCTCTACAGACCGCAAAAAAAGCATCATTTTAGCATGTATCTGGATGGGGAATTCTATTCACTTTATTTACGGAAAAAGGTCTATCATTTTACGGATGCCCTAAGTCGATTGGATACCCAAATCCTGTTCAAGACAGTTTTGGGACCCATTCTTAACATCCGGGACCTCCGAAACGACAAACGCATCCAATACGGTTATGGAAAACACAACATCATCCGCATGAAGGACGAAATAGACCAAGGCAACTTTGCGGTCGGTTTTAGCTTGGTCCCTATCGTAATGGATGAAATTAAGGCCATTGCGGATGCCGGTCTTACCATGCCGCCCAAAAGCACGTATATTGAACCCAAACTTCGAAGTGGTCTCACCATTTATGAGCTTTGATAAAAAACGCCAAATTCGTTGATAGCTTATGTCCATAGCCAAAAATCTTGAACAAATACAGAACCGACTTCCCTCCAGGGTGACCCTCGTTGCGGTTTCCAAGACCAAACCCAATTCCGATATTCAAGCGGCGTATGATGCCGGCCACAAAATATTCGGGGAAAACAAGGTACAGGAAATGGTAGAAAAACATGAACACCTTCCCAAGGATATCGAATGGCATATGATAGGCCATGTGCAGCGTAACAAGGTAAAATATATGGCGCCTTTTGTTTCCCTCATCCACGGTGTGGACAGTCTGCGATTGCTTGGGGAAATTGATAAAAGAGCCCAACAAAACAATAGGGTGATCCCCTGTCTTTTGCAAATCCATATTGCCGAAGAGACCACCAAATTTGGATTGGATGCCGAAGAACTTAATGAAATCATCCATTCGGATGCCTTTCTTAAAATGAAGAACATCGCCGTGGTGGGATTGATGGGAATGGCTACGTTTACCGAGGATCGGTCCCAGATCAGAAAGGAATTCCAGAGGCTGAAAACACTGTTTGAGACCACCAAAAAATCCATGCCGGATATGAACGTATTATCTATGGGTATGAGTGGTGATTACGATATCGCTATAGAAGAAGGAAGTACCATGGTACGTATTGGAAGTATTATCTTTGGGGCCAGAAATGTCCATTAAAGGTTATAAATCCTGAAAACCAAGGAATGCATGTATGCAGTTTTAGATATTGAGACAACAGGAGGCAAGTATAACGAGGAAGGCATAACGGAAATTGCCATCCACAGATTTGATGGGCACCGAGTTGTGGACAAGTTTATAAGTTTGGTGAATCCGGAGCGGGAAATTCAGCCTTTTGTGGTCAACCTTACCGGTATCAATAACAAAATGCTCCGGACCGCACCAAAATTTCACGAAGTGGCCAAACGTATCGTGGAAATTACGGAAGGTGCGGTTTTGGTCGCTCACAATGCGCAGTTCGATTACAGGATACTCCGTACGGAATTTAGGCGTTTGGGTTATAACTATGAGCGTAAAACCTTATGTACCGTGGACCTGGCCAAGAAATTGATCCCGGATGCAGAATCCCATAGCTTGGGGAAGCTGGTCCGTTCCTTGGGCATACCCGTTAGCGATCGGCATCGGGCCAACGGCGACGCCTTGGCAACATTGAAACTCTTTAAGATATTGCTCACCAAGGATGTTGACAAATCCATACTCAACCATGTATTGCGTTCGGAAAAAGAAGGGGAACTTTCTCCTAAACAGTTGGATATTGTGGAACGGATGCCTTCGGAAATTGGAATATACTACATGTATAACAAGGAAGGTGAGCTCATATTCCTAGGGAAATCCAACAATATCAAGAAAAAAGTAAATGACCACTTTATTAAGAATGGTGCGCGCGCGAGAAAAATCCAGAAAGAGACCAAAAAAGTGGTATTCGAGGAAACAGGGAGCGAGTTGGTGGCCCTTTTGAAAGAGAACGAGGAACTGCGGCGCAATAAGCCCAAATATGCCGATCATAAAGCACGCTTATTTTCCCATACCCTGTATCAAATAAAGGATGAAGCGGGGTATATGGCCCTAAAGATTACATCCAACGGGCAGGTTGGGTCGGCAGTAACCACCTTTGACAGTTTCCAGAGCGCACAAAACTTTTTACGGAAAATTACAGACGAATACGGACTTTGTTATTCCACAAACGGATTGCCGGATACCACGAACAGATGTTCCCTAGCAGAAGCAGGTGCCTGTAATGGTCATTGTTGCAAGTCTAGGGAAGACAGCTTAAGCTATAACGAACGGGTGTTGGATGCAGTGGCCGGGTTTTCGTTATCGGGAAAAAATAAGCTTATTGTTGACCGAGGGAGGGAGACAGGGGAATACAGTGCTATTCTTATAAAAAATGGCACCTTTCGGGGATTGGGGTATTATGACCTTAACCATCAAATAAATAATATTCATATCTTAGAATCCATTATCACACCGATGAAGAGCGATGAAAATACCACGCACCTCATAGAGTCGTACCTTAGGAGAAAAAGGGTTGTAAAGATTTTGGATTTAAACCCCTAACATTTGGAAGACCAAAAAACGGACAAGGATTGGAGGTATAAGCTCCACGCGATCATTTACGGAACGCACACCCGAGCGGGCAAGATATTTGACATTGTCCTGCTCGTTGTTATCGTTTACAGTATCATCGTGGTCATGCTGGAAAGCCTACCTCGTTTTGATGAAAAATATCATGCTTTCTTGAACATCTCGGAATGGGTGGTTACCATTCTCTTTACGATTGAGTATATTTTGCGTCTGGTATGTATAAAGAAGCCTTGGAAATACGTGTTCAGCTTTTTCGGTATCGTGGATTTCCTCTCCACCATACCCAAATACCTCTCCTTCTTTCTCGTTGGATCACAATATATTACCGCCTTTAGGGCTTTGCGCTTGCTACGGGTATTCCGAATCTTGAAGTTGGTGCGCTTTGTTGGGGAATCCAACAATCTGATCAGGGCGTTGCGGGCCAGTAGGACCAAAATTTTTATATTCGTTTTTTTTGTTCTTGTCATCTCTGTTTTACTGGGTACCACTATGTACTTGATAGAAGGGCCCGAACATGGTTTCAATAGCATCCCTCATAGTGTCTACTGGACCATTGTAACTTTAACCACCGTTGGTTATGGGGATATCTCCCCGGAAACCGGTTTTGGGCAAATTATTGCCACATTGATTATGATCATCGGGTATGGGATCATCGCAGTGCCCACTGGAATCGTTTCGGCAGAATATGCTTCTTCCAAAAAGGAACTCAAGAATGTAGATGAAGGCCGCTGCTGTCAAAACTGCGGTGCGGAAATTATGCGAAGTGATGCCCACTTTTGCCGTGTTTGTGGTTATAAACTAACCGATGCCTAATGGCACAACCTTTTTTGATTACTGTTGTAGGGCCAACGGCCATTGGCAAGACCCAGTTGGCCATCGCCATTGCCCAGTATTTTGGCACGGAAATTCTATCGGCGGACTCTAGGCAATTCTACAAGGAAATGAGCATAGGGACCGCAGTTCCCGATACTGATGAGCTCCGTGCCGTTCCACATCATTTCATACAGTCTAAAAGCATATTTGATTCCTATTCTGTCGGAGATTTTGAGCAGGACGCCCTATCCTGTTTGGATGCGATTTTTTCCAAAACGGATATCGCCGTTATAGTCGGAGGTAGTGGACTGTACGTAGATGCCGTTACCAAGGGCTTAGATAAGTTTCCCGAAGTGGCCCCTGAAATCCGCCATCGATTGAACGCGCAATTAAAGGATGAAGGCATTGAAAGTCTACAAAAGCGATTAAAACTATTGGATCCGGACTACTACACCAAAGTGGATTTGGATAATCCACACCGCTTGGTGCGGGCCCTGGAAGTCTGTATGGCATCCGGAAAACCCTACTCCTCGTTTTTAAAGGGTCAAAACAAAACTAGACCCTTTTCTACGGTTTCGATAGGGCTTACGGCAGATAGAAAGGTGATTTACGACCGTATTAACCGACGTGTTGATGATATGATGAAAAATGGGCTATTGGAAGAGGCAAGGGAGTTGTACCCGTACAAAGGGGAAAACGCCTTGCAAACTGTAGGATATAAAGAGCTTTTCCATTATTTTGATGGGACTTGGGACTTGGATTTTGCAGTAGCTGAAATAAAGAAAAATACCAGAAGGTTCGCCAAGAGACAACTCACTTGGTTCCGAAAGGATGAGCGTATTCATTGGTTTGGACATGACACTTCTATGGATAAAATCCTTGCGGGCATAAAAAATGAAATGAAACAACGGTAATGGTAGTAAAAACCAATGTTTTCATAATTATGGGCGTTTCCGGTTCGGGCAAATCCACGATAGGCAAATTGTTGGCCGCAACACTTGAGCTTCCCTTTTTTGATGGGGACGATTACCATCCACCCGAAAATGTAAAAAAAATGGCTGCCGGCACTCCGTTAAACGATACGGATCGAATGGGATGGCTAGAACGCTTAAATATCCTTATTTGCGATAATTTGCATTCTGGGGCCATAATAGCCTGTTCCGCTTTAAAAGAAACTTATCGCTCCAGACTTATGCACGGGGTTCGGGAAAAAATCAACTTGGTGTATCTCGAAGGCAGTTTCGAGGAGGTCTTGGATAGAATAGGAAAAAGAAAAGGACATTTTATGCCACCTACCCTGTTACGTTCGCAGTTTGCGGTCCTGGAGCCTCCAAAGCAGGCCATTACCATTTCCATCCAGAATAGTCCTTCTTCCATCGTTACCGAAATTCTGAAGTGTATTCCAAAAAAATAAGGGCGCTTCCAACGAGCGCCCCTGTTTCTTTCTATATAACCGCATATTTTAGCTTTCCGTTTTTACGACCAACCTAAAGCCCTCACCATGGATATTCAATATCTCCACCGTATCGTCCAGTTTGAGGTATTTCCTTAATTTGGCGATGTAAACGTCCATGCTGCGCGAAGTAAAATAATTATCGTCCCTCCAAATTTTCGTAAGTGCCAGTTCCCTCGGCATCAAGTCGTTTTCGTGCAAGGCCAATAAACGCAACAACTCGTTTTCCTTGGGCGATAACTTAATGGCTTCTTCATCCCTAAATTTCAAAAACCGCAATTTGGAATTAAGATGGAAATTTCCAATTTTAAATTCAAATTTCTTGCTGTCCGCTAATGAGTTGGAAGCTTTTCTTTGAATTATAGCTTTAAGCTTCATAAGTAGTACTTCGGAATCAAAGGGCTTGTTCAGATAATCGTCTGCACCGGCCTTGTATCCCTTCAACACATCTTCCTTCATGGTCTTCGCCGTGAGGAATACGATAGGCACGTTCTCGTTTTTTTCGCGTATTTCCTTGGCCAGGGTAAACCCATCTTTATAGGGCATCATCACGTCCAAAATGCAAACATCATAATTGTCCTTTTTAAACTTCTCAAATCCCTCCATCCCATTTTTGGCCAAGGTAACATCAAAATCGTTCATGGACAGATAGTCCTTTAGGACAATACCAAAATTTGGATCGTCCTCGACCAAAAGTATTTTCTTATTTATTGTTTCCATATTGTTGTTAAATTAAAGGCAGTTTTACATAGAAAATGCTTCCTTTTCCTTTTTCACTTTCCGCATAAACCTCACCTTGATGATCTTCAATTATTTTTTTTACATAGGCCAGACCAAGTCCATGTCCCTTAACATTGTGCACGTCTCCCGTATGTTCCCTATAAAATTTTTCAAAAACCTTTTTTAATACTGCCTTGCTCATTCCGGCACCTTGGTCCTGAATTTTAATAATGATAAAATTTTTGGCCACCTCCGTTGAAACGTCAATTTTTGGCGATTCCGGCGAATATTTAATGGCATTGTCCAAAATATTGACCAAAACGTTGGTAAAATGTACGTCATTGGCCAAAACCTCCTTGGAGTCCGCATGCAAATGAGTCTTAATGTAACCTCCACGATCGGCGACAATGAGCTTAACATGCCCTATGGCCATCTCAATTATGTCGTGAACATCCACCCTATCCTTACTAATATCCAATTGGTTCTTTTCCAATTTGGAGATACGAAGCACATTCTCGACCTGAGCGTGCATGCGCTTGTTCTCATCCCGAATCATTTGTAGGTACCGCTGTACCTTTTCCTTATCCTCGAACGCCCTCGGGTTCTTTATGGCTTCCACAGCCAGATTAATAGTGGCAATGGGCGTTTTGAACTCGTGGGTCATATTATTGATAAAGTCCGATTTAATTTCCGAAATCTGTTTCTGTCGGATGAGCTGGTAGATAGCTCCCGAATAAGCCACAACAATGACCAAGGTAAAAACCAGTGATAATATGGCCATCCCCAAAATGGACTGGACCAAAAAACGTTTCTTTTTGGGAAATGAAATGAGTAGTGAAAAATTAGAATTTCCCTCGCTGTCCTTGAACATTGGGCCCTTGTAGAAGGTGTCCTCCTCAAACTTAAATTTTCTAGATCGTACTTTGGTGGGTAGACCCTTACTGTACACTCCATATTCGAAATCAATGTCCATTCCGCGATTCCGCAATTCACGGTCCAGCAGTAATTCTATTTCTTGTTTGGACACCCTTTTGTGTATCGGCACTTGTTTGGCATATTCACTAAAAACATCCTCAAACTGTGCTTTTTCTATGGAAGATAGCCCCCCGATCTTTTCCAATTTCTGAATGGGGTTAAGCTTGTATTGTTTACCGTCCAGCCCAAAGTCTTCCTTAAAAATGGTCTTTGTCCGCTTACTGGTATAACTTTTGATCGTTGTGGTATCGTCGCCGTTACCATTGTCAAAGAACGTGGATGCTATATCATATTCCTCCTCCAAGATACCATGTGAATAAAACAATATCTCGTTGGAGTTAATATCACGATCTATATAAAAAATATTTCTGAGGTGAGAACCTTTGAACTCCCCAATACTATCTTTTTGGTTGAGGTAGCGATCAAAATAATCCTTGGTTTCCCTTTCCGTTATTTTATCGGTTACCCTGACGAGTATTTCGCTAACTACATTGGAAAACTGTTCTTCCTTGTCCCCAACTGATTTTTTTATCCAAAAAACTTGAACGAAGATTATCCCGATAAGAGATAGGCTCATTAGCACCACCAAAAGAACAAACAATCTCTTATTCATCTTCAGGTAAAATTAAATATTTAACCCCTAGTATTTCGAACGTTTAACCTAACCTTAACAAAAATGTTAAAACCGCAAACCCTCAGGTATTATCAAGGAGACGGCCATGTATCCCCTCCACTTTTAGGCGTGTTTCCGCCAAATTTTCATTGCGTATTACAAAATCGGAAAGCGGCATTTTTTTGGAGTCCGGCCATTGATTGCCCATTCGTTCCAGAATTTTTTCCTTCGACAAACCGTCCCGTTTCAAAATTCGTTCAACTCGGATTTTTTCGGGAGCTGTGACCAAGATAATCCGATCATAAAAATCTTGATTGCCATTTTCAAAGAGAATGGCCACTTCCTGGATAACATAAGGGTATTGCTGTTCCTTGGCCCAGGAAATGAAGTCCTTTCGTACCAAGGGATGGACAATAGCGTTGAGCTTAGCGAGCATCTTACGATCACCAAATACCTTTCCGGCTATATAGGACGCATTAAGCTGGTCATCCAAGTAGGCTTCTTCCCCTAGAAGCGAAACGATCTCCTTACGTGCCTTTTGAGACGAAACCATCAAATCTTTGCCCCTTTTGTCCGAATGGTATACAGGCACCCCCAAATCCCCAAACATTTGGGCAATGGTACTTTTTCCACTCCCGATACCCCCGGTTAGGCCAATGATTTTCATTCCCGATTGAGTATAAATTCCACCTCGTTCTGCAACAGGTCCGCACTATGGATGTGTTGGGGTTTTTTGATCAGTTCCAAAGAAAGTGTTCTTGTGTTGCTATCGCCCACAAGGCCGTAGTCCGCAACGATTTGAAAATTGGACTCCTCCAAATCCCTTAATTCCTTGATTTTGGCCTTGCATAAGACAGAAGCGCTATCTGGGAACATACGGATATTGGTTCCCAATGGAAGGTTGACCACCGCTATGGGAATTTGGAATACCTTTTCCGAAAAACGGGCCACTTTACCTTGTATGGAAACGTTTCGTGAGGAAAAAGTGGTGTGTTGCAGTGCGCCCGGTTTCAAGATCTCCGCCCTACTTGAAAAATCTTCTGTGACGTCTTTCAAGTCCAATTTTGAACTTGCCACCCATTGGATCGTGTCAATTTCCTCCAAAGGTCCTTTAATGATGATGGTATCCGGGTCAATCAACAATTCTCCATCCAACAGATAATTTTGGACCAGGTCCAATTTTAGTTGAGGCCTTACGGGTACCTTCTTGGAGGAAAGCTTTAAAAATTTGAAGAATAGGGTGTCACGATCCATTTCCAAGAGGGTCATGCCGCCTGAAAGTTGCTTTTCTATCTGCCTGCGATAGACGCCTTGCGGGATATAAAACTTAGAAGAGGAGACTTCCGTTTGCGAGAGATCGATCTTTACCGACTTTGGTTTAAAATTAAAGCGGAAGAATTGAAACCCGACCGCCTTCAATTTGACATGTACCTCTTTTTTTGAAGCGTTATCCAGTAGGAGGCTATCCGGGGTATTGACATAAACCAGATGAAATACGGCGTTGCTCGTATAACTTTCGGATAAATTATTGATAAACCAAGCCAAGCCGGAACATAGTAAAAACAGGAGGAATATCTTTACTTTTCTCTTCTTGAGACTCCCTTTGATCTTGCTTATCACCTTATCAATGTTTTTTAAAGAACAGTTTTGGGAAGATTTCCCAGGGTTGCCGTTTGCTAAAATTAACCCAAATCGTGGACTTTAAAAAACCTTGACCGTAGCCAAAAAATTGTATGCATACAGCCACCAAGGAAAGTAGGGCCACTGCAAGGCTCCTGTTCTTAAGTAGTGCGTCCAAAAATAGGAGCACAAAATAGACCCCATAAATTACAATGGGAAGAACAATTCCTGCCATCCACAATACCAACGCGGCGACCAGTCCCAAGCAAAAGAATGTCGGGAACCAATACGTCATTTTCGCAGTCTTTGGGTGCCATTTGTTTAAAATTGGACGGACCATACCAAATTTGTTCACCTGAACGTAGAACTTGCCCCAATCAATACGCCGCTTGTGGTATACGAACGCTTTGGGGATTAATTTAGTAGTATATCCCTTGTTCCATATGCGGATGGTAAGATCGGGATCTTCCCCGGGGTGAATGGTCCCAAACCCACCAACGTCCTCAAAGGCTTTTTTGGAAATCCCCATATTAAAACTCCTGGGTTGGAACTTGCCCACGGCTCTTTTGTTGCCGCGAATGCCACCAGTGGTCAAAACGGAGGTCATGGCATAGTTGATTGCCTTTTGAATTAAACTAAAGGATTCATGAGCGGCGTCCGGCCCACCGAAACAATGGACGAATTCCCGTTGCAGGGATATTTCAACTTCCTCCAAATACATGGACGGCAAGATACAGTCGGAGTCCAGTATGATAAAATAGTTGCCTTTGGCGCGCTGCATCCCGTAATTACGGGAATCTCCAGGTCCGGAATTGGATTTTTTGAGATAGGAGATGACAAGTAGGTCCTTAAATTCAAGAACTATTTTTTCCGAATCCCGGTCAGAACCATCCTCAACGATTACCACCTCAAAAGGCCGTGGGTAAGACTGTTGCGCCATACTCTGAAGCAACTCCCTAATCTCGTCCGGCCGATTGTAAACGGGAACAATAAAGGAAAAGAAAAGATCCATAGGCCCACTTTAAAACAACAAAAGCCATGTAGGGGGTACATGGCTCAATACTGCACTGTATTTACTATTTTGAAAAAGCATCCACCACTTCCTGACTGACCCCCGTATTGGAAAAGCCACCGTCATGAAAGAGATTTTGCATGGTCACCTTTTTGGTCAGGTCGGAGAATAAGGATACCGTATAATCCGCACAATCATCTGCAGTAGCGTTGCCCAAGGGCGACATTTTTTCCGCATAGCTAATAAAACCACCGAACCCTTTAATTCCCTGTCCGGCCGTGGTGGCCGTTGGGGATTGGGAAATGGTATTGACGCGAACTTTCTTGTCCTTTCCAAAAAAGTACCCGAAACTGCGCGCTACGGACTCTAAATAGGCCTTGTTATCCGCCATATCATTGTAGTCCGGAAAACTGCGCTGAGCCGCAATATAGGTTAATGCCACCACACTACCCCATTCGTTCATGGCATCGGCCTTGTACAGACTCTGCATTACTTTGTGGAAGGAAAGGGCGGAAACATCCCATCCCTTAGTGGTAAAATCATAATTCTCGTCCATATACTCCCTGCCCTTACGAACATTTACGGACATGCCTATGGAATGTAGAACAAAATCCAATTTGCCGCCAAGGATCTCCATGGATCGGGCAATCAAATTGCTCAGATCCTCCATGTTGGTAGCATCGGCCGGTACAATTTCCGAGCCCGTTTTTTCGGCCAAATCCCTAATTTGTCCCATGCGCATGGCAATAGGGGCGTTGGTCAACACAAAGGAGCCGCCTTCCTCATGTACCCTCTCGGCAGTTTTCCAAGCAATGGAATTGGCGTCCAATGCCCCAAAAATAATCCCCTTTTTGCCTTTCAATAAGTTATAAGCCATATATCGTATCTTAGGTTGTTGGGCAAATATATCAAATTTAACGTCGGGTTCTCGTCACAAAAACCAGTAAAATTCCAAATGCCATAGTGGGGCCTAAAGGGTGCTAAAACCTAGTTCAATAATTGTCGTGCATGGGCCATAGCCGAATCCGTTAATTCCTTGCCCCCCAACATTTCGGCAAGTTCCACTACCCGTTCGTCCGGGTCCAATTTTTTCATTTGTGTACGGGTAACCCCACCTTCGTCGGTTTTATAGACCTTAAAATGATGGTCGCCTTTGGAGGCCACCTGGGGTAAATGGGTAATGGAAAATACCTGCATGGTCTTGCCCATATCATGCATAATATCCCCCATGCGATTGGAGATTTCACCGGATACCCCGGTATCGATCTCATCGAACATAATGGTCGGCAAATTTTCATACCGCGCCAAAATGGCCTTTATGGTCAACATAATGCGTGAAAGCTCCCCTCCGGAGGCCACTTTCTTCAGTTCGCCGAAGTTGGTCCCTTTGTTGGCCGAAAAAAGAAAGATCAAATCATTCTTTCCGTTGTGTTTGAATTTTTCCGAGGTCTTAATTTCCAGGGCAAAAGTGGCACTGGGCATACCCAAAGTATCCAAACGTTCCTCCAGATACTTTTTCAATTCAGGAAGCACGCTTGCCCGACGCTGGCCCAAGGCCTCTGAAATTTCTTCCAAGGCCTTCTTTTTAATGGCCACCTGATGTTCCATTTCGGAAATCTCCTTATCCAAGTTCTCGGTGGTAGCCACCTTTTCCTCCAATTCCTGCATTATAGCCAAAAGTTCAGGTACATGTTGGGCGCCATGTTTTTTCTGCAGATCGTAAAGCAGTTGCAACCTTGCTCCCACCTCTTCCAAAAGTTTGGGGTCCGCTTCAGCCTGTTCCATAAAGGATTGTAGTTCGGTACTTATATCATCGATTTCAATATAAAGGGATTCGATACGCTCGTTCAGTTGGGCATATTGATGCCCAAAAGTAGCCAACCTGCCAGCGGCCTGTCGTAGTTCGATCAATAAATTCAGTACTCCTATTTGTTCGTCGTTCAATAATTGATGGCCTCTTGAAAGCTGTTCTACTATGGTCTCCACATTATTCAACTGTTCGTACTGTTCCTCCAATGATTCCTGCATTCCTTCTTGCAGGGAAGCCGACTTCAATTCCTGCAACAAAAAGCTGTTGTAATCGTGCTCCTTGATGGCGTTCCTCTGAAAATCAATCAAATGTTCCAGTTCCTTGGATGCAGTTTGATAGGCCTGCAACTCCTTATGATAAACATCCAAAATCTCCTTATTATCCGCCATCGCATCCACTACCTTGAGTTGAAAATCGTGGTCTGTAAGGCGCAAAGTCTGATGTTGGGAATGCACATCGACAAGACGATCGCCCAACTGGGAAAGTATTCCGAGTGTAACCGGAGTGTCATTGATAAAAGCCCTGGACTTACCACTGGGCAATATTTCCCTTCTAATAATGGTTCGGGATTCGTAATCCAGGTCGTGGTCCTCAAAAAAAGCCCTTAGGTTATAGGGTGCAATTTCAAACTCTGCCTCAACGATACATTTCCGTTCCTTGTTTCGCAAAGAGGACAGATCGGCCCGTTTGCCCAAAACCAAGGATAGTCCGCCCAATAAAATGGACTTGCCCGCTCCGGTTTCCCCGGTAATACAGCTGAAACCGTTAGCAAAAGCCACGTTAATATCGTCAATAAGCGTGTAATTATTTATGAGAAGGTTATTCAGCAAGGCTCTAGAATATCAGTGCCGTAAAGATAATCGATATTCCAAAGAAAAAACGAGAGCGGTCAGTATTTTATATCGCTCCAGGTGGCGGAATAGGTAGGGGCTACCCGATTGAGCGTTTCCTTTAACCTTACGATATCCACCTTGGGGCCATCGGAAAAGATATTTTGGATTTCTTCGGATTTGGCATCAAAAAACGTTAGCACTAAAAATGCATTGGGTCGTCGTTTGACCATGGTCTCGAACAAATTCAAGGTTCCGGCAATGACCTGTTTTCCGGTACTATTATTATCACCTAGAATATCCAGGCCTTTCCGGTGGTAGTTGTACATGGCTATTCGGTATTCCCGGTAGGTATTGGACAGTAGGTCATCTATGAGTCGAAACCGGTTGCGGTTGTTCCCCGCTTGTTCCTTCCATCCGGCAAAATTGGTCCCTTGGGCTTGAGTGACGATACCCTGTGCAGTTCGGAAATGTTCGGTCCCCCCTTCCAACGAAAAGGTATCGGCATCCAATCCCAGAATCACATAGACGTAATAGGAAATTACCCCTATAAGATTGGAATCGAACGAATTGGGATTAAAGACCAAGGGCTGAAATTCGATATATTCAAAATTAAAGCTATTATCCTTGTGATTTAAAATTGGGGTCTCGTAGGAGGTGTTGAATACCGGGCGGGACGATTGGATCTGGATATTGGCCTCAAACCGATTGTTCTCAAAATTTGTGACCGTAATGAACATTTGTGCATTCACACGTTCGTTCTCCTGATACACGCGATTGGTCCATTTATTCTTATTGATAAAATCCGTAAGGTAACGCTCCAACGTATTGAATATCTGCTGATTGGTTTGGGAAACCTGATCGGAATTTACGGTGACCGTACAATTCAGCTCCTGCGAGAACGCACGGCCCACAAAGGCAAGGCAACAAATAATAACTAAAATATTAGCTGGGAATCGCATCAATAATTTCCTTAAGGATATCCGAGGCCACTTCTGACTTCTTCTTTACATCAAACGCAGTTACCTTTAAATTCTTGTCTATGAAGGTGATTTTATTCGTTTCCTTTCCAAAACCGGCACCGGTGTCATTCAGGGAATTCAGTACGATGGCGTCTAAATTCTTGATTTTTAGTTTCTTCTTGGCGTTGACCAGTTCATTTTCGGTCTCCAAGGCAAATCCTACCAAATATTGATTCTTTTTTTGTTCCCCCAAGGAACGAAGGATATCCTTGTTTTTGGTCAATTCCAGGGTAAGGTGGCTTTCTTCTTTCTTAATTTTTTGATCGGCGACCTGTTTTGGCCTATAGTCCGAAACGGCGGCCGCACAGATGGCAATATCGGTATCCGGGAAATTAGCATGGGCCGCATTATACATTTCGGAAGCCGAGACCACACGATGCAACGCAATGGCGGAATGGGCCACTGTTAAATGGGTGGGACCGGAAATTAAAGTTACCGTAGCCCCAAGATCGGCAGCGGCCCTCGCAATTTCAAAACCCATAAGTCCAGAAGAGTGATTGCCGATAAACCGTACCGGATCTATGGCCTCATAGGTAGGACCAGCAGTAATCAAAACCTTTTTGTTTCGCAATGGCATTCCCTGGATCAAATGCTCCAGAATAAATCCTATGATATCCTCAGGCTCTGCCATCCGTCCTTCCCCTTGTAACCCACTGGCCAATTCTCCAGAGGTAGCGGGAATCATTATATTTCCAAAAGATTGCAATCGCTCTAAGGAGGCCTTGGTCGTTGGATGTCGGTACATATCCAAATCCATGGCCGGTGCAAAGAAAACGGGACATTTGGCTGAAAGATAAACGGCCAACAGTAAATTATCGGAATTGCCATGGGCCATTTTGGACAAGGTGTTCGCCGTGGCCGGGGCAATAAGCATCAGGTCCGCCCAAAGACCCAATTCCACATGATTGTTCCAATCCGTGGTATGGCCTTCCTCCTTAACAAAGGAATGCACTACAGGATTTTTGGAAAGTGTAGCCAAAGTAAGCGGTGAAACGAAGGACGCCGCAGGTTCCGTCAGCACTACTTTGACATGGGCACCTGCCTTGATCAAAAGGCGGACGAGAAAAGTTGTCTTGTAGGCTGCAATCCCTCCCGTAATTCCTAAGAGGATGTTCTTGCCGCCCAACATGTTCTTAAGCGTCTTTCTCCGTATTTCTGTGGTATATTTTATCCTGTAACCACTCCTCTACGGCCAGTGCATGGGGCTTTGGTAATTTTTCATAGAATTTAGAGACTTCGATCTGCTCCTTGTTTTCGAAAACCTCTTCCAGACTGTCGCTATAGGTGGCGAATTCCTCCAACTTTTCCAAGAGTTCCTTTTTGATTTCGGAATTGATCTGTACCGCACGCTTGGCCGTTATGGAGATGGCCTCGTAGATATTGTCGGTCTTTTCGTCAAACTCATTCTTGTTGATGGTAATCGTGGATACGGGTGCTTTAGAATTCTTTAAATCATTCATATTCATTAGGAATAATGTTATTTGGCTTCCTTGTTTTGGCGACTTGGGCCATTGCCGAGTTCCTTATCTATGGTCTTCATCAATTTATCCGCTGCCTCGGCATATTTGGTTTCGGGATATTGTTTCTTTAGAACGTTATAGGCTGTCCTGGCATTTTCGAATCGCTCGGCCTTTAGGGATTCAAAACTGTTCAAGGCGAGATTGGTAGTGGCTTCCACTTTAACGAACAAGGCTTCCTCCCTATATATCGAACCTGGAAAATCTGCCACGAAGTTATCCAAGGAGGCCACGGCGGATTTTAGCATGTCGTAGTTGAACTGGCCCAATTTGTTATACTGTTTTGCAATCTCAAAGGCCTTCTTTTCCTTTTTGGTAGTTAGTTCCTGGGCCATTTCGTTGGCTTCATCAAAGAATTCCGAGTCGGGATATGTATTGATAAAGGTCTGCAATTTGGCAAGGGCCTTATCCGTATCCGTTTGATCCAAAGAATATTCCGGCGAAAGCTCGTAATAACTTTTGGATACCAGGAAAGATGCCTCGGGAACTTTTTCACTTTTTGGATAGGACTTAATAAAGCGTTCGAATTGATAGCCCGCCATATTGTAATCCTTCCGTTCAAAATAGGTGTTGGCCAAAAAGAACATGACCCGTTCCCCCTGAGGTCTTCCCACATATTTGGGAGCGATTTGCTCAAACAGCCTATTGGCCCGCTTAAAGTCGCCCTCCTCGTAATATTTTTGGGCCATGTCGTACTTGGGCTTTACCTCTTCGTTCTTGAGCACTTTTTGATATTCACTGCAGGAATGAAGGACAATCACAAGTAGCGAGCCCATAAAAAAGCCTGAAAGTTTACCGATTTTCGAAAACATTTTGCAAAATTAAGGATTCTTGCCGGATATAAAAAACGTAATGCGCACACTAAAGTAACGCAGTTGGGACCGTTTTCTGTATTTTTAGCTAAGATTTAACGTTCTGAACGCAAATGGTTTAGGCGTGGATCTCCATAAAGGGCACCACAAAGTCCTTTAAACGTTCCCTCAGCTGCGGAGACGCTTCCACCAAGGGCAAGCGTACCGTGGGAGCGCAGAGTCCGAGTATCTCGAAAATCGATTTTATCCCGGCCGGATTACCTTCCTCAAATATTAGTGACATCCCATCCTGCAATCGATAATGCTGTGCATAGGCATCGTCGGCCCTATTTTCCAGACCTAGACGGATCATGTTGGCCATTTCGGTAGGCAAAGCCTGACCAAGAACCGAAATTACCCCGGTTCCTCCTGCCAATACCGTAGGCAGGGCACTGATATCGTCCCCAGAAATGACATGGAAGCCTTCAGGCTTGTTTTTAATAATTTCCATGACCTGGATCATGTCACCGGAAGCCTCCTTGATGCCTTTGATATTTTCGAAATCGTTGGCCAATCGCAATACGGTATTCGGCAACATATTGCTGCCCGTGCGACCGGGTACGTTGTACAGAATAATGGGTTTATCCGTTGCTTGGGAAATGGACCTGAAATGTTGGTAGATTCCTTCCTGGGTAGGCTTGTTGTAGTAAGGCGAAACGGACAGAATGGCTTCAAAATCGTCCGATTCAAATGCCTTTACCTCATCCACGATCCGATACGTACTGTTACCGCCAATACCCAACACCATGGGCAATCTTCCCGCATTGGCCGAAACCACCGTCTCCATCACCAATTGTTTTTCGGCCTTGTTCAAGGTCACGGATTCACCTGTTGTCCCGAGGACGACCAAATAATCCACCCCACCGTTGACGCAGTATTCCACAATACGCTCCAGCGACTCCGTATCTATAGAGAAATCCTTATTAAAGGGTGTAACCAAGGCCACACCGGTTCCGCGTATATTTTCCATATTCAGATTTCGTTAAGTACGCCCAGATACTTTTTTAATTCGATTTTAAAAGTGCTGAAGTCCTTCATGGGCAGGCTCAAAATAATATCGTTAAGGCGTTGGTCCACGGTTTGGAAACCGACGCGCACCCGCGCTTTTGTTTTAATACTCATTAGTTGGACGAGCAGATGGTCTTCATCAAAATAGTTGACCAATAAATCATATTCCCTACTCAAAAACTCCAGGGCATAGCTGTTTTCAATTTGTCCTTTCCAACCCAAATCCTTGTCCGAAAATACCGGAGTGGCATAGGGGGAATTTTTATCGTAATAACTTTTGTAACCAATAATTTTTACCGCGCTGGGGCGCAAATTATATTCATCGACAAATTCAAAAAAAACATCGGACTTTTCAAACTTGTCCAAATCTACAATACAACCGACCGACTTAATACCGCTAGTTCTGGCAAGAGTCGGGACCGGTTTGGCCAGTTCGTCTTTTAGATATTTTACCGCGGATTTGTACTTGAATTTGTCTTTTATCCCTTTAAACATTTACTTTTACATTAGGTAGGCTTTGCTGCTTGATTTCGGCAACACGGGGTCTACAAATGTAAAGAATATCCGCTCATATCCTTTTGCGAAGATAAAAAGGTTTATAGTTTTAAAAATAAAACATTTTGTTATATATAAAACAATAATGTATCTGGAAGGGTGCGCTACCTAAGCATTTTGCCTTATGCCAACTTCAACACCATTGACCGGAAAAGCGACATTCAATCCAAAAATAAGCACCTATATTTTGCTCAAAGTGGCGTTTTTCATAACCATTTCCGTATTTGGTATTCCCTTACTCCTGCCTTGGTTTTTGGGACTGGGACAATGGATATCCAAGCGGTACTATGAAAGTCTAAGCTGCTCATTGAGCGGGAAACACCTAGAGTTTAAAAAAGGGGTGTTTTTTAAGGTGGAAAAGACCATCCCCCTGGAAAATATACAGGACCTTACTTTTATTGAAAATCCTTTGTTGAAATATTTGGACCTCCGAATCTTAAAAATAGAAACGGCCGGCCATAGTAACCCACAAGGGAGCGACATGAAACTCGTTGGTATCATAGACGCCCTGGCATTCAAGGAACGGGTATTGGCACAGCGGGCCTTCCTGGTGGGCAAACAGGACGAGACAACCCGTGTAGAGGGAGACGAAACCTTAACGTTGCTACGCGAAATCCGGGACATTTTAAGCCAAATACAAAAAGGAAACAATATATGATCACCTACAAAAGAACCGATTCCACGCATCCCGACTTCAAACAACTCGTTGATTTGTTGGATGCCGATCTGGCCATTCGCGATGGAGGCGATCACGCTTTTTACCATCAGTTCAATGGAATTACGGATATTGGCCATGCCATTGTCGCCTATTCCAACGATATTCCGGTTGGCTGTGGGGCTATCAAGGCATTTCGACATGACATAATGGAGGTTAAACGAATGTATGTGATTCCAGAGTCCAGGGGCAAGGGATTGGGAAGTGGGCTATTGAGCGAATTGGAACAATGGGCCGCAGAATTGGGCAATACCCATTGTATCCTGGAAACGGGCAAACGACAACCCGAAGCCATTGCCCTTTACAAAAAGAACGGCTATTCGATCATTCCCAACTACCCGCCTTATGAGACTATGGAAAATAGTGTCTGTTTTCAAAAAGCTGTATCTTCCCAAAAAAACCAAAACTCATGAAAAAACTAGGTCCTTTTCTAATTTGTCTGCTCGTCTCTCTTTCCTTGCATGCCCAGGCCCGGGAGTACTACCAACTTAAAATCTATACATTCGAGACAGAGGCACAACAAGGGGTTACGGATGAATATTTAAAGAATTCCTTTCTCCCTAGCTTAAAGCGATTGGGTATTGAAAACGTTGGCGTGTTTAAACCCCATGCTACGGATGAGGGCACTCCGAAACAGACCTATGTTCTAATTCCGTTCAAATCCATCGTGGAGTTTGGGTTGTTGGATCATACCCTGGCCAATGATGCAACCCATCAGGAAAGCGGCAAGGCCTATTTGGGGGCCGCCCACGACAACGCGCCCTACCAACGGATCGAATCCATATTCATGAAGGCCTTTGTGGATATGCCCAAAATGGAGCCTTCCTCCTTGGAGGGACCGCGTAATGAACGTATTTATGAATTGCGCAGTTATGAGGCGAGCACGGAGAACCTGTATTGGAGCAAGGTGGATATGTTCAATGCCGGAGGCGAGATACAACTTTTTGACCGCTTGGATTTCCATGCTGTTTTTTATGCCGAAGTCCTGGCAGGGACCAACATGCCCAATTTGATGTATATGACTACCCACAAGAATAGGGAAACCCGGGATGCCAATTGGAACGCCTTTGTCAAATCCCCGGAATGGGAAAAGTTAAAGGTGATGCCCAAATATCAAAACACCGTTTCACGAAACGATACGCGCTTACTATACCCAACCGAATATTCGGATTACTAGGGCATCCTTTTTAAACTGCTTATATCAATTTGACTGCATGGCCACCTTCTACTTCTCAAAAGAAGGATATTTGCCGTCATGCCCTCGATGTTGCATCTTCACCTTCCAGGGGAAGGACCAGATTTGAAAGGCAAGAATTTTTTAGGATTCCTGTAGCACGAACAGTACGATGGTCTTCAGCTCCTCCTCCAAACCGATTTTAGGAAAGGATTTACCGGCCCGACGGTACCAATACCCGGCATTCCACTCGTCCCCTTCTTTACGATGAAGATAACCATGGATCCAACTGCCTAAAGTATTCTGCATTTCTTGGGCTATGTCATGGGACGCCTCCCAGTCGCCCTTGGCCTCGTACCAAAGCGCGCAAAGGGCCTCCGGCCAATCCGCCGTGGGTCGGGTTTGGGAAAGGGTGTCCAAAAATTCGTCGTAGTTCTTGGGTAAGGCCATGTCTTTTTAGTTTGCCAATGATTTCCATCCCCAATAAGGCCAAGTTTTCACTGGGAATGCAGTCGTTGCGCTAGCTCCCAAAAGTAACCATCCCATCGCGGTTTTCCAAGGTCCTTACTTGGGCGCTCTCCGTGCTTTTTACAAGGGCTATCCAACAAATTTGACCTCCAATGTTCATAGATACTTAACGGGAACTATGATTTATGGGCGCTTTCCAAAATTAGACGAGCTTCAATTTAGTTGTCCCAAGAATAATTTTAATTGGGAATTGCGTCCATTAATCGTTAAAGACGTCTATGCGCATTCGGTAAAAAAGTTCAGACAATAACTTGATATATTTAGAATTATACATTCGAGCCACCTCGACGGCTGTATGGCATATCAAAAATTTGGGATTTGGAAAAACAGTCACATTACAGAATGATTGTTTGTACTACTACCATGGTCAAGTCCCAGCTTGTAGCATAACGGCTAAAAACTTTTTGAGAATTTTATTGATTAGTACTTATATTCGTATAATTACTGTGGGATTTCTGGTAAATTCTAAATGATTAAACAAAAATAATGCGGTTTTCCCCAATACCAAGATAATTTGCCTTCACAAGATGTTTTCACTTTTTTTGAAGTCGGAAAATTTTCTTATTTGTTTCATTACAAAAGAATAAAGGTTAGTTTATTACAAATCCAACAGTAAGTTCAATTCTAATAAGATTAAGTATTTATGTCCAACCTACCTTTTGGAAATCCCGACGGCTCCCGAGCCGATATCAAAGAATTAACTGAAAACGGTTTTATTGATTTTAAGAACGAAAAAATTTGGGGAGGAATTGCCTCCCAAAAAGACGATTACTCTGCTAGGGTAATAGCTGGCAGAAAGGGTTCCGGAAAAACCGTTTATTTGCGGAGAATGGCCGCTAATGCGCTAACTCAAGAATCAATCTATTCAGATGACATACAACAGGATTTACCCTCCACAGATAATATTATAAGGTTCTGCCAATGGTTTCCGGAAAACGTATTGACCGAAAAATGGATGCAAGTTTGGAAATTGGCAATAATTCGATCTGTAATTTCTCATTTACTAAATTCCAAGCTGTTAAAAGAATATGTTGAAAAAGATATTTCAAGTCTATTAAAAACAGAATTTAAAACATTTATACCAAATACTGTCACTCCTCTTTCAGTATATAGTCAGGTTTCGGAAATTATAGTTTCCAAACACTCAAGCAAGGAATTCAATCGATACATCAACAATTCAAAGTGGAATCAATTGGAATACTTGATAGGTGAGATACTAAAGTCTACACCTCCAATCTATTTTTACATTGACGCTGTAGACGAAGAATATGCGCATGCCCCTATGTATTGGCTAAGAAGCCAGAAAGGTCTTTTCTATCAGACCATGAGATATCTGAGAGACGCAAAATTTGGTGGCAGATTGCACATCTTCATTTGTATTAGAGATCATGTTTTATCATCTGTTTACAGAAGTGAGCACGCCATGCGCTATGTCAACGAACCTCACATAAGAATACTTAAATGGGACTTGAAATCATCCAAATACTTGTTGATAGCAAAGCTTGGAAAATTGGATTACAAATATTTCATGAAAACTGGAGATGAAAAATCCGTTGAAAATTGGCTAGGAACGAAGAAAATTCACAATGTAGTAAGGAATTTGGATGAACCTCTAGTTGACTATATTTTAAGACATACTCGTTTATTGCCAAGAGACATCATTCAAATGGGCAATGAATTATGCAATATTGTTATTCGATCAAAATCGGAGGACCTTTCCAACATAAATACCAAAATCATTGAAACCGTTGGTAATATTTCAAGACGCTTGGGAAACGAGGCAATCTCTATTTGTTCTAACCAACTTCTTTCCGATTTGATTCCGGAAAGAGCAGCACTACACAATTATTCTTCTTTATATACGAGCAGTAAAGAATTCGCCAATGATGTTAAAAACAAATTTAAAAAGGTTATTAAATCCATTGGGAAAGATAGGTTTTCTGAAACGGATTTGGACAGAGCCCAAAATAATGCTAACGAAATATTTGAGCAGGAAGTAAATATTTTCTCCATTTTATGGATAAATGGTCTATTGGGTTATGTAAGTGAAGAGCATGAAGCACCCAAATTTTTTTCTGAAGGTTATTTAGACGATTTTCATTTTCCCAGAGGCCAAAAGGAATATGTTTTTCATTCCATTTTGATTGATAGCGTCAATATAAAAGCTATAGGAAAACCAATCCAAATCTTTTAACCATGAATATACTTGTCGACACCTATACCTGGAACGAATTCAAAGTCGATTTAATGGCTGAACTTTATGATGGCAGTTTTCAAAAAGGTAAATACATTTTTAGAGGACAATCTAACTCGGATTGGGAGTTAAAAAGTTCATTTGACAGAGTTTTTGAGGATGTCAAAGTTGCCGCTCAAATACTAAACGAATTTAAAAACGATTGTGAGAGATACGATCTTTCACATTCCAGTGTCCTAGGTGACAACCTGAAGATCAATGCTTTAGGTCAACATTTTGGCCTTCCTACAAGGCTGTTGGATTGGACATACAGCCCTTATATAGCTGCTTTCTTTAGTTTTAGCGATATTAATGTTAATGGCTACGATTGCGAATATGTGGCCATTTGGTGTTTGGATTCCACAAATGAAATATTCAATCAAGAACTGGGGTTGGAAATTGTAACCATTAAACAGGTGGGAAATCAGAGATTAAGAAACCAAGATGGAGTATTTACCTATTTAAAATCCACTGATAGGGATTTAGAGCAGTTCATTAGAAAAATTGACATAAAAAATGAGTCTCCCATACTTAGAAAGATACTTATACATAAATCCGAGCTTGAAGTTGCCATAAACGATCTAGACGCCATGGGAATTAATAACTTAAAAATCTATCCGGATTTAATGGGAATAGCGATGAATGCGAAACTAATGCATTATATTAAAACCACTCGTGGCAAAAAGTACAGTTAGTATCGGAACTTATGCGGGAAACATTGTTTTATGCTTCAATTTCGTTTCCAATGGTATATCGCGACAGTAACTAATTTCTCACAGCCATTTTGTAAATCCCATTAATTTTTAACCATCCCCAAAAACTCCTGTTCCGAAATTATCGGAATGCCCAAACCCTCCGCCTTGGTTCGTTTGCTGGGACCCATATTGGCGCCAGCCACCAGATAACTGGTCTTGGAGGATACCGAGGAGGCGACCTTGCCCCCGTTGTCCTCTATCAGTTTTTTCAACTCGTTACGGCTTACGGTCTCAAAGACCCCGGAAACCACAAAGGTTTGCCCCTTTAGGGTGTCCGTTTGGTTTTCCAATTGGGCCTCGGACAAGGAGAATTGCAGTCCATAGTCTTTGAGTCGGTTTACAATCTCGCGGTTTTTGTCCTTGGCAAAAAATTCCACCACACTCTGGGCAATGCGTTCCCCAATTTCATCGACCGCTACCAATTCCCCTTCTGTGGCAACCATTAAGGCATCCATATCCTTGTATGCCCGTGCCAGTTTTTTGGCTACGGTCTCCCCGACATAGCGTATGCCCAGACCGAACAACAACCGTTCAAAGGGAATCTGTTTGGAGGCTGCCACCCCGTTCACCAGATTTTCAGCGGACTTCTCCGCCATGCGTTCCAAGGGCATGATCTGCTCTTTGGTCAGGGTATATAAATCTGCATAGTTGGAAATCAGGCCCTCCTTGAACAATAGCTCCACGGTCTCACTGCCCAAACCTTCGATATCCATGGCCTTACGCGAGATAAAGTGCTGGATGCGCCCCGTAATCTGTGGCGGACAGCCCGTATCATTGGGACAAAAATGCTGGGCCTCTCCTTTCTTGCGGACCAATAGGGTACCGCATTCCGGGCAATGGGTTATATATTGGGTCGGTTGGGAATGGGCCGGACGCTTACTAAGATCCACACCTATGATCTTAGGAATGATCTCGCCCCCTTTTTCCACAAAAACGGTGTCCCCCTCCCGAATGTCCAATTTGGCAATCTGATCGGCATTGTGCAACGAAGCCCGTTTCACGGTGGTCCCAGCCAATAATACCGGTTCCAGGTTGGCCACGGGTGTAATGGCTCCTGTACGGCCTACCTGATAGGTGATTTTGTTCAATACCGTTGCTACCTGTTCGGCCTTGAACTTATAGGCCAGGGCCCATCGGGGGGATTTGGCCGTATACCCTAACTCCTCCTGATGTCGGAGGTGGTTGACCTTTACCACTACCCCATCCGTCTCGTAAGGAAGTTCATGCCGGTGGACTTCCCAATGGGCCACAAATTGCAACACCTCGTCCGTCGTCTTGCACAATTTGGCAATGGCAGGCACCTTAAAACCCCATTCCCGGGCCTTCTCCAACATTTCAAATTGGTCGGTAATGGGCAAATCCTTTCCAACGATACTATACAACAGACATTCCAGCGGTCGCTGGGCCACCAGGGTACTGTCCTGTAGTTTTAGGCTTCCCGCAGCAGTATTCCTAGGGTTCATATAAGGTTCCTCGCCGTTTTCCACGCGCTCGGCATTCATTTGGGCAAAGCCTTCGAAAGGCAACACAATTTCGCCGCGGATATCAAATTTGGGGGGATAATCGCCCTTGAGTTGCAAGGGAACGGATCGGATGGTCTTCACATTCGTGGTCACATCATCCCCTTGAAAGCCATCGCCCCGGGTGACCGCGCGTACCAATTGACCCTCTTCATAGGTCAGGCTGATGGAAGCACCATCATATTTGAGTTCGCAGGTAAACTCAACTTCCACATTACCGAGGATACGTTGCATGCGTTTCTCCCAATCCATCAGGTCTTCCTTGGAGTAGGAATTGTCCAGGGAGTACATGCGCTCCTCATGGGTCACGGTCTCAAAATTCTTGGTCACCATTCCACCGACACGAAGCGTGGGCGAGGTAGGATCGTGGTATTCCGGATGTTGTTCCTCCAAACCCTGCAGTTCCTTGAGCTTCATATCGAACTCATAATCGGATATCACGGGTTCATCCAGCACATAGTAGTTGTAGTTGTGTTGGCGAAGTTCCTCACGAAGCGTGATTATTTTTTGCTCGGCATTCATGGTTCGTTGCAGGTTGTCAGTTATTCGTCATTAGTCGTTAAAAATCAAATTTACGGTATTGCGTCTTTCATCTTTTTATCCTTGCATCCCTTCTTCGGAATACGCCTAAGTGTTTGGTGTTTGGTGTTTAGTGTTTAGTGTTTAGTGTTTAGTGTTTAGTGTTTAGTGTTTAGTAAGATAGCATTATTCCGTTATTGTTTATTGTTCATTGCCCACTGTTCATTGTTCATTGCTCACTGTTCATTGTTCATTGTTAATTGATCACTGTTCACTGTTCATTGTTCATTGCTAACTGTTCATTGTTCATTGCTAACTGTTCATTGTCCATTGCTCACCGCTAACTGCCTACTTCTAACTTCCCACTTCTAACCTCTCACTTCTAACTTCTTCCCGTCTTTCCTCTTTCCATCTTTCCTCTAACATCTCTTGTCTCAAACCTAACGTCTTCCCTTAAGCATCCGGTCATTCCCAAAAACATCCTTTCGGACTTCAATATCCGTAAAATTTTGGTCTTCCAAAAGTTGTTGGGTTTCTTGGGCCAGGTACTGGTTTATTTCCAGGTACAGGCTCCCTCCCGGTTTTAGGTTCCTTATTGCAAAAAAGGCAATCTGCCTGTAAAATAACAAGGGATCGTTATCGGGAACGAACAAGGCTCCATGCGGCTCATATTCCGTAACATTGGCCTGCATGTGACTTTTTTCCAGCTCCCGCACATAGGGCGGATTGGAAACGATAATATCCAGAGGAGCGGAAAAGCGTTCCAGTTTTAGGATATCCGCCTTAAAGAAACTAATGGGAACATTATTTTGTATTGCATTATGTTGGGCAACATCCAGGGCCTCCTCTGAAACGTCCAAGGCATATACTTGGGCATTAGGTCTATTTTTACCTAGGGCCAGGGCGATACATCCACTTCCAGTACCTATATCCAAAATGGTAATACTTTGACTGCCTGCCCGAACATGTCTTTCAGGCGGGCGCTCCGTTTGAAAGTCGTCCAAAATCCAGCGGACCAGTTCCTCCGTTTCAGGCCTGGGTATGAGCACATGCTCGTTCACCTTAAGTTCCAGCTCCATAAAATGGACCTTGCCCAAAATATACTGTACCGGTCGGTCCAGTCGCAATTGGGCCAAGGCTTCAAACAAAGGTTGTTCCTCCTCCTTTGAAATGACCAGATCGGGTTGCAAGGCCAAAACAAAACGTTGCAAGCCCAAATAGTGCTCCACGAGCAAACCAAAAAAACTATCGACCTCTTCCTTGGGATAGCTAATGTCCAATTCCTCGTGAAAAATATTCTTGATTTCCTTTAATAGCATGCTATTCAATTCAGTCGGTTGTATCCGGAAGCGTCAAGTATGTGAGATTATTTCGGATGGTTTATTTCAGTTGCCTAGGGTGCATTTTTTATACCCGGCCTATATGGTCAACTGAGGTATCGATATAATAAAGTTCCCCAATTTGATGCCGATTTCGCCTTGGGCACCCCAATTACCAACAAAGCGTTCAATATCGGGAAGGCCATGGGAAAGCTGTCCTTTTTTACAATTCCCAGATGATTTTGGGCGCTATTTTTTTGAATTCGGTCCGTTTTAAAGTTCTATTTTTGCGAAGTGAAGATACGGCAAATGGATATATCCGAAAAGCCTGATACGGCCGCACATGCATACTACATGAAGCGTTGTATCCAAGTAGCGAAAAATGGAGCGGGAACCACGGCTCCCAACCCAATGGTAGGGTGTGTTATTGTACATAGCGACAAAATTATTGGGGAAGGTTTTACCAGTCCATATGGCGGTGCGCATGCTGAGGTAAACGCCATTTTTTCCGTAAGGGACACCGAACTTTTAAGGAAGGCGACCTTATATGTTACCCTCGAGCCCTGTTCCCATTTTGGGAAAACCCCGCCTTGTGCGGATTTGATTATTAAACATACCATCCCCAAAGTTGTAATAGGCACATTAGATCCGCACGACAAGGTTTCCGGTAAGGGTGTACAACGGCTTAGACAAGCAGGCTGTGAGGTGGAGGTAGGTGTTCTTGAATGGGCCTGTAGGGAACATCATAAGCGTTTTTTGACCTTTCATGAAAAGAAACGACCCTATATTATCTTAAAATGGGCCCAAACCTTGGATGGTTTTATAGCACCGGACCATGCGGCACGAAAGGTCGATCCAGAACCTTTTTGGATCACCAATCAATATTCGCGACAACGGGTACATCAATGGCGAAGTGAGGAACAAGCCATTTTAGTGGGAACCCGCACCGTTTTAGCGGACAACCCCAAATTGGATGTTCGACATTGGGAGGGGCAGTCGCCCTTAAGAGTGGTGTTGGACCGAAATCTGAAAATACCCCCTCAGTTTCATGTCCTTGATGGCAGCGTTCCTACCCTGGTGCTGACCGAGGTCGGGGACACATCAGGATACATTTCTGGGTTGAGTTATGAAATCTTGGATTTTTCCTCGAATCTAGTGGAACAGATTTGCAACGTGCTCTACAGCCATTCTGTAACCAGCGTTTTAGTGGAAGGCGGAACGCAGACCCTGCAAAGCTTTATCGATTCCCGTATTTGGGACGAAGCGCGGGTATTTACCGGAAACCAGAAGTTCCACAACGGAATCGAGGCGCCAAAACTTTCGGGTAACCTGACGCAAACCGAAACTATGCTTACGGACACTTTATACACCTATAGAAATGATTAAGAACATTATTTTGGACTTTGGCGATGTCTTCATCAACTTGGACAAAGACGTCATTTTAAGGGAAATGCCCAAATGGGGCGGAAACGGCATTACCCCGCAACTAATGGCCCTTAACGAGACCTATGAGGTCGGTGGCATGAGTTCGGAGGAGTTTGTCCACCAATTACAGGCAATTTACCCCAAAGCTTCCAGAGTCCAGATAACTGCCATTTGGAATGCCATGCTGCTTGATTTTCCGGACGTACGCTTGGAGTTTATCGAGGCCCTGGCCCGAGAAAAACAATATCGTCTTTTCCTGCTGAGCAATACCAACGCCCTCCACATTCCTTATGTAGAACAAATTATGGGAACGGAAAAATACCTTCGCTTCAAAAATTGCTTTGAACAATTCTACCTGTCCCACGAGATTCACTTAAGAAAACCCAATGCAGATATCTTTCAGTTCGTTCTGGAGGAAAACGGTTTGAGGGCCGAAGAGACCTTTTTTGTGGACGATACCCAAGAAAACACCAAAGCCGCCGCAAAGCTGGGTATATATACCTGGAACCTAAAGGTAGGTGAAGAGGACATCCTTCAACTTAAAAGCAAACTAAAGGATGTTCTATCTCGCACTTAGTATACTTTTCTCCAGTCTTATCTTTGTTATTTTCAAATTGTATTCGGTGTATGGGGTCAATACCCTATATGCCATTGTTGTAAATTATGTGGTAGCCTTTGCCGTAGGACTACTTTTTTATCAAGGTGATGTGACCTTACGCGAGGTTCCGCAAAAATCTTGGTTCTGGGGTACCTTGGCCCTAGGGGCCTTGTTCATTGTGGTGTTCAACCTTATGGCGGCCACGGCCCAACGCTTAGGGGTTTCCGTAGCTTCCGTGGCCACGAAGATGTCCTTGGTAGTTCCTGTGATATTCGGTGTGCTCTTATACCGAGAGCAGTTGAGCCTGTTACAGGTCCTAGGTATTGTCCTGGCCTTGGCAGCGGTCTATTTTGCCTCGGTAAAGGGGAAATCCCCAGTTTTAGGGCGGGCAGCCCTTTGGTTGCCTGTAGCGGTCTTTTTGGGTTCCGGTATAATCGATACCAGTTTAAAATATGTTCAGGAGACCCAAATTGGGGCTGACGAATTTCCGTTGTTCTCGGCTATCGTTTTCGGGGCGGCGGCTGCGGTTGGAATTGCGTTACTGATCGTGAAAAGCCTAAAGGCCCCCTTAAATTTTGGGGCTAGGAATATCCTGGGAGGTATTGCACTGGGCATACCCAACTATTTTTCCATTTACTATTTGCTACACGCCCTAAGACACCCTAGTCTGAACAGTGCGGCCGTGTTTACGATCAATAATGTGGCCATAGTGATGTGTTCCACTCTTTTGGGCATCATCCTTTTTAAGGAACACATAAGCAGCAAAAATTGGGGAGGCATCGCCCTGGCTGTGGTAAGTATCGTTTTGGTAGCCTTGTTCTGATGGAAAAAAATCCAAACAGCTACCATACCCTGGCCCGACCTTCCGAAAAGGTGCTGTTTACCGACAAAAAAAGTAAGTTCTACGGTTTCGCCTTTCCCATTAATGACCGAGATGAGGTTAAACCCCGTATTGAAGGGCTGCGCCATCAATTCCCTAAAGCCAATCATGTATGCTATGCTTGGCAATTGGGAACAGAACAGGTTCAATACCGTACCAATGATGACGGCGAACCAAGAAATTCGGCCGGAGCTCCCATATATGGGCAAATTCAGTCCTTTGGGGTGACCAACATCTTAGTGGCGGTAGTCCGAATCTACGGAGGGACCCAATTGGGTATCGGTGGGCTAATCCATGCCTACAGGACTGCGGCCCGTATGACCTTGGATACCTCCGTCATTATTGAAAAAAGACTAAAACTCCATTGGGAGCTGAACTTTGATTACCCTTCCTTGAGCCAAGTGATGCGTACCATAAAACGCCATAAATTGGAAATTAACTCCCAAAAATTGGAAATGGACTGTATTTTAAAGGTACAGGTAACTCCATCGGAGGCAAAAAAAGTAAAGGGGGAATTGGAAGGTATCCGCGGACTCCTACTAAAGGAACTCAACTAATCCTTTTTTAATTTTTCCAGAAGATAATTCGGGCATCTCAAGGGCCGTTTGGTCATCTTATCGACGAAGGCCAAAACCGTGTTTCCCGTGGCTAGAATTTCATCCGAATTCCGATAAATTACATAGTCAAATTCGATGCGCGCCATGGGGGTTTTTACGAGTGTGGTCCGGACCGTAATCTGATCGTCAAAAAGAGCGGATTTTTGATAATTTATTTGCATGGACACAATGGGAAGCAACACGCCGTTTTCTTCCATGGATTTATAGGATATGCCCAAGGCCCGTAACCAGGCAATCCTTCCCATCTCCAAATATTGCGGGTAGTTCCCGTGATACACTATGCCCATTTGATCGGTTTCTCCGTACCGAACCCGAAAAGAAATTTCGTTAAAATCCATATTATTTCAACTAAAAAGTATATATTTAAAAGCTTTGGAGCAATACCGCCGAACATGCGAAAAAAAAAGGGTAAATTCAAGACGGATTGATTTTTTTTTTTAGATTATTGTTCACATATTTGTCCCACTCAGAAAGTATGGTTTCCTCCAACCAATTTTCGACCGACTAGCGAAGTCACTAACCAACAAAATAAGATAAGCTTTAAAATGAGTGTTACTGCAAATTCCGTATGGAACAATTGTTTGGCCTTTATCAAAGATAATATCCAACCGCAGGCATTCAAAACTTGGTTCGAACCGATCAAACCGGTCAAATTAGCGGATAGGGCCTTAAGCATCCAGGTCCCCAGCAAATTTTTTTATGAGTGGCTGGAAGAACACTATGTAAAACTGCTCAAAGTCGCCCTTACCAAGGAACTGGGCGAAACTGCCAAATTGGTATATATTATCCGAATGGAAAATACCTACGGCAACCGGGAACCCTTTACGGAGCAAATACCCAGTACCAATCGATCCCATGTAGGGGCACAGGAAATGGATGTTCCAATCAAATCCAAGAACCCGGAATTGCGCAACCCCTTTGTTATTCCAGGAATACGGAACATTAAGATAGAATCACAGCTCAATCCCAATTACAATTTTGATAATTTTTTGGAAGGGGACTCCAACCGTTTGGCCCGTAGTGCGGGTATGGCGGTGGCCAATAAGCCCGGAGGCACTTCCTTTAATCCACTTTTGGTATTTGGGGGCGTAGGTTTGGGAAAAACCCATTTGGCCCATGCCATCGGGGTAGAGATCAAGGATAAATACCCGGAACGTACCGTACTTTATATTTCGGCCGAAAAGTTTACGCAGCAATATATTGAATCCGTCAAAAAAAATACCCGGAACGATTTTATCCATTTCTACCAATTGATCGATGTGCTGATCATAGACGATGTTCAATTCCTATCCGGAAAATCGGGTACACAGGACGTGTTTTTCCATATTTTCAATCATTTGCACCAAAACGGCAAGCAGGTGGTCCTTACTTCGGACAAGGCCCCCGTTGATATGCAGGATATTGAGCAGCGTTTATTGTCCCGTTTTAAATGGGGCCTTTCGGCAGAGTTGCAGAACCCGGATTACGAAACACGGATATCCATTCTAAAGAACAAATTGTATCGGGACGGTGTGGAAATGCCCAATGATATCGTCGATTATGTAGCCAAGCACATCAAGACCAATATTCGGGAACTGGAAGGAGCCATAATCTCCCTGATCGCGCAGTCATCCTTCAACAAAAAGGAGGTGACCCTGGAATTGGCCCAACAGGTTGTGGAAAAATTCGTTAAGAACACCAAACGCGAAGTATCCATAGATTACATCCAAAAGGTAGTTTCCGATTATTTTGAAATGGATGTGGCCACCCTCCAGTCCAAGACCCGAAAACGGCATATTGTGCAGGCCCGTCAATTGGCCATGTTCTTCGCCAAAAAATTTACCAAGGCTTCCTTGGCCAGTATTGGTTCCCAGATCGGCAAACGGGACCATGCCACCGTCCTTCATGCCTGCAAAACGGTGGACAACCTGGCGGAAACCGACAAGCAGTTCCGCAAATATATCGACGATTTAACCAAAAAGCTTTCCTAATAGCCTATGGCCACCAAGGTACTAATGGTCTGCCTGGGAAATATCTGTAGGTCGCCATTGGCCGAAGGTATTTTACAAAGCAAGGTGGATCCGGAAAAAGTAATCGTGGATTCCGCTGGAACCGGAGGGTATCACATCGGCAATCCCCCGGACAGAAGGAGTATCGCCGTAAGCCATAAATACGGCATAGATATTTCGCATCAACGTTGTCGGCAATTCTCCCCGAGGGATTTCGATGAATTCGACCTTATCTATACCATGGATCGCAGTAACTACCGTAACGTTATGGCGCTTGCCCGGGACGAAAAGGATACAAACAAAGTAAAAATGTTGTTGGACGGTACAGGATCCGATACCCTCGAAGTTCCTGATCCCTACTATGGATCAGGGGACGGTTTTGAAAGGGTATATCTCCTTATAGATCAAGCCTGCGACAAGATTGCCGACTCCTTGCATACCAACCCTTAAAGCGATGGAAAACAACTTGGGCAAATTGTATCTTATACCGTCTACACTGGGAGATATCGCCCCTTTGGAAGTCCTTCCTATTTCCATAAAACAGGCGGTGGAGGATATTGACTTTTACATAGTGGAAAATGAAAAATCTGCCAGACACTTCATCAAAAAAATAAGTCCCAGAAAATCCCAGCCCAATCTACGGATACAAGTCCTGAACAAATACACCGAACCCCAGGAAATTCCCAATTTTCTTTTGCCCTGCCTAGACGGTATCGATGTCGGGGTAATTTCCGAGGCAGGCTGTCCCGGAATAGCAGATCCCGGGGCGGAAGTGGTGCGGGAGGCCCATGAGAAAGGAATCCAGGTAATTCCCTTGGTAGGTCCATCCTCTGTCCTATTGGCTATGATGGCAAGTGGTCTTAACGGGCAGAATTTTGCCTTTAACGGGTATTTGCCCATAGACACCGTTGAGCGAAAAAAAGAAATTAAAAGACTGGAAAAATTATCGAGGGAACAGGGGCAGTCACAATTGTTTATTGAAACGCCATATCGAAACGATAAATTGTTCGCGGAGCTTGTTCGGGCACTGCTGCCCAGGACCCTGCTCTGCATTGCCACTGACATTACATTGCCTACGGAATTTATACGTACCCGTGCGGCTAAGGACTGGAAACAGCATGTGGTGGAACTTCACAAACGCCCTACGATATTCATCATTCAGGGATAAAAAATAAATCCGGTCGTTTCCGACCGGACCTATCCATTTTCATATATAACTAATACTATTTAGATTTTTGGGTTCCTTTTTGAAGTGACGTAGGACACGTCATAACCCGAAAACTTTCGAATATAATCCACTATGCTTGTGCCATAGTCATCCGCTGTATCCACGCGCCCAAAAGACCTCAAATACTTCTTTACGTTACCGGCACCCGCCAAATGTGCTGCCGCCAATATTCCGGATTCGGTAATCTCCACACCGCCCAATCGCTTACCCACATACCTATCAATATCCTTTCTAAGTATCCATTTGTTGCGGGACATATTGGTGTAGAATACCTTTTCTTGTAATATTGGGTCATTTAGAAAGCGTGTGGCACTATACACCCCCATAAGCTGTAATGTGCCAATACCAAATTGGTATTTTCCCAAATACCCTAAGGTATTGATCGTAAAATAATCCCCTTGGGACTCCTTAAATGCCAAGGCTTCCTTAAAGCCAACATAGGAGCTGCCCAAAAAGGGCGGGGCAATCGTCGTATCGGTTCCAGCAGTTTTGTTTTGGGGAAACAAAACTTCAGTAGGTTCGCTTACTTTAAGACTTTTGGGGACCTCGACCGTAGTGGCCCTGTCCCTAAAACTCGTTAAAATAAAAAGTAAGATTAGGGGACAAACAATAATTATCCCTCTTTTCATACCTTCAATTTCTTAAGACTTATGGCCCGTGCGGGCTTGCTTAAATTTCAATTGACAAAGATACGGCCCAATTTATGGTCATTTTTAAAGGCTTTGTTAAAATTATCCAATTTTAGTTAACATGTACCAAAAAATAGATGGGAAGCCTATCTTCGGATCTTTTGTGCATTGATCCAGCGGATATACTGTACTTTATTTCGGTTATGTTGTGCCAAGGTCTCCGCAAATTTGTGATAGCCAAAATTCTCAACATTGGCCACAAAGTATAAGTAATTATGCCTTTCCGGATTCAAAACCGCATCGATTGCCGAAATATCCGGCATGGTGATGGGACCAGGCGGTAGACCCGAATATTTATAGGTGTTGTAAGGCGAATCGATTTCCAAATCTTTGTATAGCACCCGCTTGATGACCATATTAAAGTCCCCAGACTCTTTTTTTAGCGCATAAATTACGGTGGGATCGGCCTGTAGGCGCATGTTCTCCCTTAGCCGGTTAAGATACAATCCGGCTACTTTAGGCCGTTCATCGATTTTGGCTGACTCCTTATGCACTATGGAGGCCAAGGAAGTTACTTCTTTGGCGTCCAGTTTTAATTTGCGGGCCTTCTCCAAACGCTCGGCATTCCAGAACCGACCGTATTCCTTTAACATTCGCTCTCTAAATCCCTTGGCGGAGGTATTCCAAAAAAATTCGTAGCTGTTCGGTATGTACATCCCGAGTTTGGAATGTTCATCAAAACCATGTGCATTTAAAAAAGTAGTGTCCGCAAATGCCCTTAACAGGGATGTGCTATCGGCTTCAATTTGAGCGGCTATCCTACCGGCCAGGCTTTCCAAGGTCTCCTGATTGTTAAAAGAGACTCGTACGGGAATGTTGGTACTCCGCAGGGTATTGATGATATCGTTGTTGTTCATTCCCTTTTTTATGGCGTATTTCCCTCCTTTAATGTTCGCGATATAGCCTTTTCGTTGGGCAATTTGCTCAAAGGAACCGATATCTATCAGTAAAGGACGCAAGGCTTCCCTTACTTCGGCAAAAGTGGCATCCGACTTAATATATACGAAGGCCTCTTCATTGGAAAAAGAGGTGTTCGGAGAAAAAATGGCCGTATATACCCGATAGGCAAATACTCCTCCCAAAATAAGTCCAATTAGCGCAATGGCCAACAAAATCCTTTTGATATACATTAAGTCCTTAATTTTTGAAATAAAATTTCATCCTTATAGCTCCCATTGAAAAAAATCCAGTCCTTCTTGATGCCCACCTGCAAAAATCCTAGTTTACGGAATAGGTGCAAGCTTCTCTCATTATCCGCCGTAACATTGGCATACAATTGTCTTAGGTCCAAAGCGGAAAAGGCATAATCGCATACCAACCGCAAGGTCTCCGAGCCTACGCCTTTGTCCCGTTCATCGGCAACCAAAACAATTCCGACACCTACCCTTCTGTTTTTGGGGTCAAAGTCAAATAAATCTACAAACCCGATAAGGGCATTTTTATCCGTACATATACACAAACGCAGTTGCTTTACCTCATAGATGTCCCGATGTGCATTATCCAGATAACTTTTTAGAATGTGCTTGGAATACGGGGTGATGGTACCGCTGATTTCCCATACCTCAGGATTGTTCTCCAATTGGTATAAAAAATCCAAATCCCCGGGTTCAAGGGCTCGCAGATACACTTGTTCCCCTTTAAGCCTTAACATGGATCTCTCCTTTATAAACTTGTTCTGCAGGACCTATTAGGCTAATGTTGCTATAGCTATCGCCATTCTCTGAAAAGGTAACCTGAAGTTTGCCTCCCGGGGTACTAATATCGGCCTGATTGCCTTCTAATTTTTTCATGCTGTGCATAGCTAGGGCTACGGCCGTAACACCCGTGCCACAGGAAAGGGTCTCGTCTTCCACGCCCCGTTCGTAAGTTCTTACCGCAAATGCCTTATTTTCCAGTGGTTCTACAAAATTAATATTACTTCCTGTTTGACCGTACAGCCCGTAACGCAACCGCGCCCCTTCCTTGTAGACCTCGAAATTGGGCAAATCTTCCACCAACTGGACGTGATGTGGCGAACCCGTATCCAAAAATATGGCATTGGGTCGTTGTTTGATGTCGGACACGTCCTGCATCTGAAGGCTAACTTTATTTCCCGCAATATGGGCCTCGTGGTTGCCATCCGCCGCTCGAAAGACCATTTTATCCACTATGAGTCCCAAATCCCGGGCGAAGGCCACGAAACAACGGCCTCCATTGCCACAAAGACTGCCTTCCTTTCCATCGGCATTGTAATAAACCATCCCAAAACCGGTGTCGCGGTCCTGCTCCAACAAAATAAGTCCGTCCCCACCAATACCAAATCTTCGATGACACAACCTCGCGACGAGATCGTAATTTTCCCGTGGAAATTTTTCATCACGATTATCGATCATGATAAAATCGTTGCCTGTACCCTGATATTTGTAAAAAGTAAGTTGCATTGTCCTATATAAGGCACAAAGATAGGACTTTATTTAAGCTAATTTTGGCAGTTAAAAAGTCGTTAAACGGATACGGATCCTTTTGGAATTCTGTTAATTTTATGCGGTATTTTAAAATTTTTAGATCATTTACCTATGAAGAAAATTGGAAGTTCTTTGTTGATCGCCCTTTTTGCGGGGTTTTTTACTCTGGGTGCGTACAAACTGTTTTTTGAAAAGGAAAATTATACAGTGGTTTCGGAAAGGCCTGAGACGCCGGTCTTTGCCACAAGTTATACGCCGACATCTGCCAAGGGTGCGGGCATAAATGAAGTAGATTTTACCGTTGCCGCGGAAAACACGGTAAATGCCGTAGTCCATGTTAAAAATGTAACCCTGAATAGAAGTTCTGGAAGCTTGTTCGATTTCTTCTACGGTTCGGGCGGTAGCCAAAGGCCACAAATTGGCACGGGATCGGGCGTCATTATAACTCCGGACGGTTACATTGTAACCAATAATCATGTCATTGACAAGGCGAATCAACTACAGGTAACTCTCAATAATAACAAAACCTATGAAGCGGAATTGGTCGGTGCCGACCCTAATAGCGATATCGCACTTATAAAGATCGATACAAAGGATGCCCTACCCTATTTGGCCTTTGGTGATTCGAATGACACCAAAATCGGCGAGTGGGTCCTTGCCGTGGGAAACCCGTTTAATCTTACTTCTACGGTTACAGCAGGTATTGTAAGCGCAAAGGCTAGGGATTTGGGCAAAAATCAGTCCTTTATCCAAACTGATGCGGCGGTAAACCCGGGCAACAGTGGTGGAGCCTTGGTCAATACCAATGGTGATCTTATTGGTATTAATACGGCCATAACTTCCCAAACAGGTTCCTACGTGGGTTATGCCTTTGCGGTTCCTAGTAATATTGCCAAAAAGGTGGTCGAGGACATTATGGAATATGGCAATGTACAGAAAGGTTTGCTGGGCATCAACCCGATTCAATCGAATACCCCGTATGGTATTGAAAAAGGCGTAAAGAATATCGATGGGGTCTACATAGACGGCATCCAGAAAGGAATGGGAGCAGACGAAGCAGGTTTACTACGTGGGGATATCATAAAGCAAATCGATAACATCCGGGTACGTAAATTACCGGATTTAACGGGTTATATTTCTACCAAAAGACCTGGTGATACCGTTGCTGTTTCTGTGGAACGAGAGGGGGAGATTTTACAGATGGAAGTCCTGCTCAAGGAAAGGCAAACTTTAATTGTACCCGTCATGGGATTTGAGGTAAAAAACCTTACGGACGAGGATAAAAAAAGGTTTAGGACCAAAAAAGGGGTGAAAATCGTCGGGGTTCCTGAGACTTATAGGGGGTACGGGTTATATGGAAAGATATTGCTTGCTGTGGATGGCGAGGAAATCAACAATATCCAGGAGGCTCGAAACTTATTTGGTGCTATTAGCCGCTACGGAAAAACGAGCATTACCATGCTCAATGAGGACGGTGAAAGAGAACGGCTTATCTTTCAATAAAAAGTCTTGATGAAAACGTCCGCTAAAGCGGGCGTTTTCCTTTCTTTTTGCATTTATCGGACAAATGGATGCTCTGCGTCCAAAATGGGAAAATTATCGTATATTAAGGTATAGGTACCCACCAACAGTGCAATGCATGGATACGCCGACATATGCCATAACGGTTGCCCGTGCTGGTCGTGTACCACAAGCCAAAAGAAATTCTTCCCCCCGAAAAATACTATGAAAGTAGGACTATGGTAAATTCCGTACGAGCTTGGGCCGAACATCGATTTTTTTTATTTATTGATATTAATGGATTACTTTAGTCCCACCTTAAATCATTAATTTAACTTTGCCTAACCATTACTTGAAATGAAAAGTTTGAGGATACTCGCAACGCTTGCGACCTTTTTTGTGTTGCACCTTCATTATGCACAAGGACAGGAAAACAGCCCACAGGAATTATCCCTGGACACAAGCCCGATAGAGGGCCAATTTGAATTTATCTACAAAAAATCAGGTAATTATCGGGCCGATGGCCGACGTTACGAAGTGGTCCGGGTCATCTCACTGGACAAGCTGCGCAAAAATGTAATGGATACCCTAAGTTTGTACCATAGGAAGAAGGAGGAACTGAATACCACCATTTCCGGGCATGAGACCACGATTTCCTCCTTGAACAAAAAACTGGAAGAAACGACCGCCGACCTTGCACAAGTTACCGAAGAAAAGGACAGTATGTCCTTTTTGGGCATTCCAGTTTCCAAGGGAACCTACAATTTTATCGTCTGGACCATTATCATGGGGCTTTTGTTCCTTTTGTTATTGTTTATATATAGATTCCGAAAAAGTAATTTTCTTACCCAGGAGGCCAAACAGAACCTATCCGACCTAGAGACGGAGTATGAAAATCATAGGAGAAGGGCCCTAGAGCGGGAACAGCGTATAAGCAGGCAATTACAGGACGAAATAAACAAATACAAAAAATCCAAGTAAAAAGCGCCGAGCGACCTGTTCAACCGAATTTTAAGATTCCAATGCTTTCGATCCTACAGGCCGACAGGTCCCATATACCCTATATAGTTCCCTTACTTGATCGTTACCGCGTATTCTATGGGCGAACATCGGATGAAAAGGCGGCGCAACAGTTCCTTGAAGAAAGATTCGATAAGGATCAAACGGTAATTTTTTTGGCATTGGACAAGGAAGTACCCGTAGGGTTTACCCAATTGTATACTACTTTTTCCTCTGCTTCCCTACAGCCGGTCTATATTCTTAACGATCTTTACGTTGACAAAGCCCATAGAAAAAAAGGAATTGGTGCGGCACTGTTGCAGCGGGCCCAAGAGCATTGCATAAAAATGGGGTACAAAGGTTTGGCCTTGGAAACGGCAACGGACAATCCTGCACAAAAGTTGTATGAGCGGTTGGGTTGGAAAAAAGATTCCCATTGGTTTCATTACTTTTGGACTCCAGCATAATTCCAAACAGCATTCCCAATGCGTATCGATATTATTACCGTGTTACCGGAATTGCTTCGCAGTCCTTTTGAGGCATCTATTTTGAAGAGGGCCATACAGAAAGGATTGGTGGAGATACATTTCCACAATTTGAGGGACTATACGGATAAGAGCTACAACCAAGTGGACGACTATCAATTTGGAGGTGGCGCCGGCATGGTACTGATGATAGAGCCCATAGACCGATGCATTTCCGCTCTAAAGGCGGCAAGGACGTACGACGAAGTCATCTATATGACACCTGATGGGGAAACCATGGACCAAAGCATGGCTAATCGGTTCTCCCTTTTACAAAATGTCATTATCCTATGTGGCCACTACAAAGGAGTAGATCAAAGAGTACGAGACAGCTTGATTACCAGGGAAGTTTCCATAGGTGATTATGTGCTTTCCGGTGGGGAACTAGGGGCCGCGATACTTTGCGATGCCGTAATCCGCTTGATTCCTGGCGTTCTTAACGATGAGACTTCAGCACTTACCGATAGCTTTCAGGATAACCTTTTGGCTCCGCCGGTGTATACCAGACCCTCCAATTATAAGGGGTTGGGCGTGCCGGATATCTTACTCAGCGGTAATTTCGCCAAAATTGAACGCTGGAGGGAGGAAGAAGCCTTAAAAAGAACAAAAAAATTGCGGCCGGACCTCCTGGAATAAAGGAATTCGGACCCACCGTACTATGCCAAAATTTGCAAAAAATACTTGTGGGTTCTAATTTATGAACTATTTTTGCAGCCAATTAAATCAACCTCTGACGAGAATCGTGAATGTTGGTTTAAGAATGACCATAAAAAAGAGACCATGGAGTCACTAGTTAAATTTGTAGAGGACGAATTTGTTACCCGGAAAGAATTCCCAAATTTTTCCTCAGGGGATACCATAACGGTGTACTATGAAATAAAGGAAGGTGAAAAGACCCGAACGCAGTTTTTTAGGGGAGTAGTTATCCAACGGAGGGGTAGCGGGGCCACGGAGACCTTCACCATTCGTAAAATGTCCGGTACCGTTGGTGTGGAACGTATCTTCCCCGTTAATATGCCGGCCCTTCAAAAAATCGAGATCAACAAAAAAGGTAAAGTACGCCGGGCTAGGATCTTCTATTTCAGAGGACTTACAGGTAAAAAGGCCAGGATAAAGGAAGTACGCTCCTAGCCGATTATAGACAAAGAAAATAGGAATCCCTGCCCGTTCGAACGGGCGGGGATTTTTGGTTATGAACAATTGTTAACAGTAATGGTTCATATCATGTTGATTTTTAATCGCTTACTCTTATGGCCAGTTTCCTAATTTATTGTATATTTAAATGTGATTTAAAGGAAATATTTGGAGAAATATGAAATTAAATCATTACGAGGTTCACGTTCTTTGTATTGTGGTTTAACCGATTAAAGTTTTGAGTTGCGAGAAATTGCTTCCAGTTTTTTAATCAGTGAGCATGGAAGTCAGGGGCTGTCGCCCAGGGCACTGTTCCATGTGGACATCCCTTACGTTAGGCGTACCGCCTTGGCAGTACTTCTGAGATAGGTTGTTAAGACTACAAAAAGAGATATGCAGTAGTTGCTTGGTTTCATAATTAAGGACAAAGCATATTTCAAACGTGGAAATGGTGAAGTAAATCCGACCAATTGTCGGGGTTCTGTTGTAAATACGGAACACACGATTTGCGAGCTGTTTCTAGAAAGCCATGTCAATGTATCCGTACAATGATATGGCTTTTGTTTTATAGCTACTTTTGCCTATGCCGATTGGGCAACTTTTGCTATTCCATTCCACATTTCTTGGCCCTGGATAAATCAAAAAATCCTGACCTGCGGGAGGTAGAAAATTGTATATTTGCACCGCCTAATACAAACCTAGCAGCTAGATGCCGAAAATTTTGTACACCAAAACCGACGAGGCCCCGGCCTTAGCTACCCAATCCTTCCTACCCATAGTAAAAGCCTTTGTTAAAACATGCGGAATTTCCATTGAAACCAAGGATATTTCACTAGCGGGAAGAATCATCGCCGCTTTCTCTGATTTTTTGTCCCCGGAACTGCAGCTACCTAATGATTTGGAAGAGCTGGGGAACTGGGCAAAAAATCCCGAAGCCAATATTATCAAATTACCCAACATAAGTGCATCTATCCCCCAACTTAAAGAAGCCATCGAAGAGCTTCAGGGTCAAGGGTACACCCTTCCCGATTATCCGGACGAACCCAAAAACGACAAGGAAAAGGACATCAAATCGCGATACGATGGTATAAAGGGCAGTGCCGTTAATCCCGTCCTTAGAGAAGGTAATTCGGATAGAAGGGCGCCTCGGGCCGTAAAAAACTATGCCAAAAAGAACCCACATTCCATGGGCGCTTGGCGACCCGACTCCAAAACGCATGTGGCAACCATGTCCCACGGGGATTTCAAATCCAATGAAAAATCCACTACGGTTTCTCAAGCGACAGAAATAAAAATACAATTGCTTACAAAGGATGGTTCCCCAATAATTCTTAAGGATAAGGTGGAGCTCTTGGCCGGTGAGATAATCGATGCTTCGGTGATGAGCAAAGAGGCCCTAACCTCATTTTTGGAGGAGCAAATAAAGGATGCCAAGGAAAAGGGGGTTCTTTTGTCCCTTCACCTGAAGGCGACTATGATGAAGGTCTCCGATCCCATCATTTTCGGCCATGCCATGAAGGCCTATTTCAGCGCTATTTTTAATCAATATGGCTCCCTTTTTGAAACGCTCGGAATCAGTGCCAATAATGGGCTGGAAAGCCTTTTAAATAAATTAAAGGAACTCCCCAAGGAGACCAGGGAGGAAATTGAATCCGATATTGAGAAGACCATTACCAATGGACCGGATCTAGCCATGGTAAATTCGGACAAGGGCATTACCAACCTACATGTACCCAGTGATATCATTATTGATGCTTCTATGCCTGCAATGATCCGGAATTCCGGTCAGATGTGGGATGCGGAGGGTAAATCCAGGGATACCAAGGCCATCATACCAGACAGCAGCTATGCCGGAGTCTATGAGGCCACCATAGCATTTTCTAAGGAGCACGGGGCTTTCGACCCCAGAACCATGGGTACAGTGCCTAATGTGGGGCTTATGGCCCAAAAAGCGGAGGAATACGGCTCCCACGATAAAACTTTCGAAATCCCATCAGCTGGTACGGTTCAGGTTATCGATATAAATTCAGGCCAGGCCCTTATTGAACATGAAGTGGACCAAGGTGACATTTGGCGAATGTGTCAAGTAAAGGACGGTCCTATACAGGATTGGGTGAAATTGGCCGTATCGCGTGCAAAGGCAACCCAAACCCCCGCGGTATTTTGGTTGGACAAGAATAGGGCCCACGATGCAGAACTGATCAAAAAAGTGGACCAATACCTTCCACTTCATAATACCAAAGGATTGGAAATTAGTATACTTTCACCGACAGAGGCCACCTACTTCACCTTACAAAGATTAAGGGATGGAGAGGACACCATTTCCGTTTCCGGAAATGTCCTACGTGACTATCTAACGGATCTTTTTCCCATCCTGGAAGTAGGCACTAGCGCCAAGATGTTGTCCATTGTTCCATTAATGAACGGCGGAGGTCTTTTTGAAACCGGTGCCGGAGGTTCGGCACCCAAACATGTTGAACAATTCCTGGAGGAGGGCCACCTACGTTGGGATTCTTTGGGCGAATTCTTGGCCCTTGGCGTTTCCCTTGACTTTTATGGGGAAAAGAACAACAACCCAAAGGCACAGGTATTGGCGGATACCCTGGATAGCGCGACGGAAAAATTTCTCCAGAACAATAAATCGCCATCACGCAAGGTCAACGAACGCGATACCAGGGGAAGTCATTTTAAACTGGCGCTATATTGGGCGCAGGCTCTGGCCGCCCAGACTCGGGATCAAGAGCTAAAGGCCATTTTTACCAACGTGGCCCAGGCCATGGAGACGAACACCTCGCAGATTATTGATGAAATGATAGGCGCCCAAGGAAGCCCACAGGATATCGGTGGGTACTACAAACCCGATCCGGCAAAAGTGGCGGATGTAATGCGGCCCAGTGGAACATTGAACAAAATTCTCTCGGAAGTCTAGAATGCGAATACCCTGATTTTTAGGGTTGACTAAAGACATGGACGTTTTCAATTAAAGATATGTTAACGTTTTCCCGGTCGGTTTTTTTCTCTTTATTTTTAGCAAAAATTGCTTGAATGAATCGGCTTTCGAGAACACTTTTTACTGTTCTTTTCTTTTTTTCCCTTCTTGCGTATTCCCAACAAAAATTTACCCTAAGCGGAACCGTTTCCGAAGCCTCCAGCAATGAAACTCTAATTGGTGTGACCATTGCTGTTCCCGAATTGGGAACGGGGGTGACCACAAACGAGTACGGATTCTACTCCATAACCCTACCTGAGGGTGAATATAGCTTGCAAGTGAGCTATTTGGGCTTTCAAAACATCGTTAGATCTATCGTGCTGACCAATAACCAAAAAGTCAATTTCCAACTGGTGGAGGAGGCGGAACAATTGGAGGAGGTAGTAGTTACGGAAAGTGCGGAAAAGCTGGATATCAAAAAACCGCAGATGAGTGTAAATACCTTATCTGCCGGAACCATAAAAAAAATACCGGTGATACTCGGTGAAGCTGATGTTATTAAATCGATTCTTTTGTTGCCCGGGATAACCAATGCCGGCGAGGGTGCATCGGGCTTTAACGTTCGTGGTGGTGCAGTGGACCAAAACCTGATTTTGTTGGACGAGGCCACCATTTTCAACTCCTCCCACCTTTTTGGCTTTTTTTCAGTATTTAATCCCGATGCCATTAAAGATATTAAGTTATATAAAGGAGGAATTCCGGCAAGGTATGGTGGTAGAGTTTCTTCGGTACTGGATATATTCCAAAAAGAAGGCAATAGCAAGGAACTTAAAATCAATGGGGGTATAGGTGCCGTGGCGAGCCGTTTACTCGTGGAGGGGCCGATCAAACAGGATAGGGCAGCATTCTTGGTAGGCGGCAGGGCCTCTTATGCCCACCTGTTTCTACCTTTGTTCGACATTGATAACACGGCTTATTTCTTTGATTTAAATACCAAGATCAATTTTAAGATCAATGAAAGGAACAACCTATTTTTGTCCGGCTATTTTGGCCGCGACGTCTTTGGAATTGCCGATAACTTTGTTAATACCTATGGCAATGCGGTGGGAAACTTTAGGTGGAACCATTTGTTCTCGGACAAACTTTTCTCCAACCTTTCACTGATCTATTCCGATTACAATTATGGATTAAAACTGGATTTTGTGGGTTTCAATTGGAATTCGGGCATACAAAACTTCAATGTCAAATATGATTTAAAACACTATCTCAGTGACAAATTGCGGATCAATTATGGCATCAACAATATCTACTATCAATTCAACCCCGGTAAAATAGAACCCAGCAATGATAACTCCGGGATAATAGAAGATCAGCTAGTGGAAAAGTACGCCAATGAATTTGCTGCTTACGTGGATTTTGAACACCAGCTTACCGAAAACCTAAGTTTGGGCTATGGGCTTCGATTCAGCAATTTTGTCCGTTTGGGACAGGACGAACTATTGGTCTATGAAGATAATAATCCCGTGCTCTTTAACCCCTTGTCCCTAATTTATCAAGAAGCCTTTCCCATAGACATCATTGATCCCGGCAGGGGTGCCAGTTTGGCTACCTTTAACAACCTGGAGCCCCGACTTTCCCTGGCCTACACCCTTAATGAAAACAGCTCCGTTAAGGCCAGTTATACCCGATTGGCCCAATATCTACATTTATTGTCCAATACCAATTCCCCTACTCCACTGGATGTATGGACCCCCAGTGGACCTTTTATAGAACCGCAATTGCTGGACCAGTATGCCCTAGGTTTCTTTAAGAACATTAAAGACGGGGAATTTGCCCTGGAGGTAGAAGGTTTTTACAAGGACATTCAAAATCGGATTGATTATATCGATGGTGCGGACCTCATAGCCAATGACGCCATAGAGCAGGTCATCTTAAATGGTACGGCCAGGGCCTATGGCTTGGAATTCCTTTTGCGGAAAAACGAGGGTGATTTTCAAGGTTGGCTAGCATACACCCTTTCCCGATCGGAACAACGCACCCCCGGTCGTACCCCCGAAGAAACCGGAATCAATAATGGAGAGTGGTATAGAACACCATATGACAAAACCCATGATGTGTCTTTTTTCGGGAGTTATGAGCATAATGAAAAATGGAGCTTCAATGCCAATTTTGTGTTTCAGACAGGACAGCCGACCAATTATCCCGTAGGCCAGTTTGAATTTCAAGGACTAACCGTTCCTTTTTATGGCCTTAGAAATGCCGAAAGGTTGCCCTCCTACAATCGATTGGATATCTCGGCTACACTCACTCCTGGAAAAAACAAGAAAAGAAAGGTACAGGCCGAATGGGTTTTTAGTATTTACAACGTGTACAACCGAAGGAATGCCGCTTCCATAAATTTCCAACGTAATCAGGATACCAATGTTAATGAGGCGATACGTACCTCTATTTTTGGCATTGTACCGGCGGTGACCTATAATTTTAAATTTTAGAAACATGAAAAGGATCGGTTTTCTTTTAGCCACTTTGTTTGTTTTGTCCGGATGTGAGGATGTGGTGGATGTAGATCTTCCGGAAGTGGATTCCCGTCTTTTTGTGGATGCCTTTTTTCGTATCGATGCCAGTGCCCCCATTACCAACATTACCTTACGTGCCGGTCTTACTAGTTCTTTTTTTGATGATATCCCCCCGGCAGAACTACAGAATGTGACCCTTATTAACCTGGACCAAACGGACGGTGCTGGAATCCCGAGTTTTATTACATTAGGACAGACGGGGCCAGGTGTGTATGAAGCGCAGCAAGGCACTTCTTTTTTTACTAGCGGTAGATTGCTATTGTCCTTGGACCATGAGGATCAATCCTATGCCGCGCTCACCAATTATGTTCCTGCAGTACCCATAGAACAACTTTCCCAAGGTGATCAAACCTTGTTTAGCGGGGATGAAACCGAAATCATTATTTCGTTTGTGGATGCCCCCGATAGGCAGGATTTTTATCTTTTTGACCTTGATTTTGATGAATTCCTGGTTACCGAGGACCTATTTTATCCAGGTCAGCGATTCGAGTTCTCCTACTTCTACGATGATGGTCTGGACGAAGGTCAAAATTTGCGGATCAGTCTAATGGGCGTAGATATTGGTTTTTACAATTACATGAACCAGCTAATTGTACAAAGTGGAGGTGACCAAGGTCCTTTTCAAACCCCAACGGCCACGGTTAGGGGCAACATCATTAACGTGACCGGGGTAAATATAGACGACATCGATTTTGAGAATATCGATTCTTTGGAAGATATCGGTTCCTTGAATCCGGAAAACGCATCCGAAGGTTTTCCTTTGGGTTATTTTGCAGTTAGTCAAGAATTTAGATCCTCCCTTATTATAGAATAATCCAAGGATAATTCCTATTAAATACTACGAATCCGAAATCCTAAGTCCGGTCAAAAAAAGAAAAAACGGTGTTTTCCGTTAACTCGGCCGCATGGTCCATATTATACTGTAGAGGTTTTGTAGAGTCTTTAACTTCCAGCACAGTGGCTATTCCCATAGCTTCCGATTCCGAAGCCGTAACTTCGGATTGACCACATACCACGACCACCGGCACCTTGAATTGTTTCCCCAAATCCACTACCCCTTTGATCAGTTTACCGTGCAGGGTCTGTCCATCGAATTTTCCCTCTCCGGTGAAGACGTAATCGAAATTTTGGTCACGGAGCAATTCATGTACATGGGTCAAACCCAAGATGAACGTTATTCCGGAAATGAATTTGGCATTAAGGAAGGCTTGCAGACCAAATGCCGTTCCACCAGCGGCCCCAGCACCTGGATTTTGAGCAACCTCCTTTTGCAACTGGGTGCGTACCACGGCGTCCAAATTGCGAAGTCCCTTATCCAGAAAGTCAATTTCCGCATCATTGGCCCCTTTCTGTCGGGCATAGATATGGGCCGCTCCGATTTTCCCAAATAATGGATTTTCCACATCATTGACCGCATAAAAGGAAACGGAATCTATTGTTTCCAGGACGGTTTCAGTGGCAATTGTTTTGATCTCGGAAAGATTTTCGCCTATGGGTTCTAATTCCTTACCCGACGCATCCAAAAATCGATATCCCAAAGCATGGGCAATACCCGTACCTCCATCATTGGTAGCGCTACCACCCAAACCCAAATAAATGGAGGTAACCCCCTTGGCAATGGCATCCCGGATAAGAAGCCCGGTACCATAGGTAGAGGTCGTAATGGCACTACGCTCATGGGGTTCCAACAATTCAAGCCCGGAGGAATTGGCTAATTCCAAATAGGCCGTCTGTTCCAAGGGGTTCCATAGATAGCTGGCGCTTATTTTCCTGCCCAGTGGATCGACGGTATTGACAGTAATCGTTTCACAGTCTATATTTTCGCCAATAGCCTGCAGGAAGCCATCACCACCATCCGAAGCTAGTACCGAATGAAGCTCCGCATCTGGAACATTTTGTTTTATGCCTTTGGAAATGGCGGCAATTACTTGCTTGGCCGTTAGGGAACCCTTGAATTTATCAGGAATAAGAAGTACTTTCATAGAACATTATTGCGCTTCTAAATATAGGCTATATTCCTTACATTTGGTCTTCGTTCCTACAATCAGTCATGCAAACGAACAAAAAAAAGTTGGTAAAGGGGCTAAAGTTCCTTTTGTATACCGTTGCCCTGATGTTTACGGCTCCTGTGGTCCTCTTCCAGGCGTTTAAAAATCAAGAGCACCCTTGGTACTGGCCTGTATTGACCGTGGGGTTGCTACTGGCCATAGCGGCCATTTCCCTGGGATTCTATAGCATTCGCCTGTTTATGATCGCCCTTTTTGACAAGAAAGGGTCTTAAGACGGCGGTAGTAACGTTATAGCCTATTAAAAATCAATCTTCTTTTTGTTTGTCGGGTGTCGAATTCCATTTGTTGTTCAATGCCGCATAGTCATAATCCAAAACGGACTCTTGACGCTCCAATCGATAGGAGGCAAAAGCACGTTGCAAAATATCCTCGATCAGGTAGTCTTCATGGATTTCATCCGGATGAAATTCCTCCTTAATGCTAATTTTGAACAATTTCGCGGTAGTCTGGTACCAAAAGGCACGCCAACCGCTACGTAATTGCTTGACTAAATCAAATGCGGTTTGACCAGTTTGGCGGTAAATCAGCTTTACCAATATCTGCCCTTCGGTACGGGTAAGTTTTTTCAGTTCTTCGGAGAATTCCCCTTCAATATACTTTTGCACCTTTTTGGTATATTTTTTACGATGGCGTTTTCGTTTAATCTTGGAAAGGCTATCGTTCAGTTCTACAAGACGTTCTGCCGCCAATTTAGCATAAGGGTATACCTTTAAGGTCTTACGTCTTAAAATATAATACCGTAGCTTTTCCTTGTAGGAATCGAATTTGAGTTTACTGAAAATATAGACTTCGTCCAAGGCTATGGACTGCTGGAGCAGGGAATCACCTTCGATGATGATCATTTTTTCGGCTACCGAATCCAAAGGCTCTTCCTTTATTTGTGCGTTGGCAGAAATAAACAGCACGGAAAATAAGACCAAAAGTATGCTTTCTTTCATACGTCGCGGTTCGCTGGAAGCCTCGCCAAAATTAACGATAAATAGTTGCCCATATTATTAATTAAAAGTGAATATTGCTAAGTTTGCAATCAAACAAAATTTACATGGGCGAAAAGAAATTATTGACCGCAAAATCACTGGACTTCTTTGAAAAGTATCTGAACAATGCCGCTCCTACCGGGTATGAATGGGAAGGGCAAAAGCTATGGATGGAGTATCTACGGCCCTATGTGGATACCTTTATAACGGACACTTATGGATCGGCCGTGGGCGTCATTAATCCGGATGCGGAATACAAAGTGGTCATTGAGGGGCATTCCGATGAAATTTCTTGGTATGTAAACTATATCACCGATGACGGTTTGCTCTATGTGATTCGCAACGGCGGAAGCGACCATCAAATTGCTCCTTCCAAGTGGGTAAACATTCATACTAAAAATGGTGTAGTAAAAGGCATTTTTGGATGGCCTGCCATCCATACCCGAGACAGAAGCAAGGAGCAACCACCAAAATTGGATAATATTTTTATCGATATTGGCGCCAAGGACAAGGAAGAAGTCGGTAAAATGGGAGTTCATGTAGGTTGTGTTATAACCTATCCCGATGAGTTCCATATCCTCAACGAAACGAAATTTGTGTGCCGCGCCATAGATAATAGGGCTGGTGGATTCATGGTGGCCGAAGTGGCCCGTCTACTCCATGAAAACAAAAAAGAATTGCCTTTTGGGCTTTATATCACAAATTCGGTACAGGAGGAAATTGGATTGCGCGGGGCGGAAATGATTACCCAGACCATACGGCCCAACGTGGCCATTATAACGGACGTGTGCCATGACACGACCACCCCTATGATCGACAAAAAGACACAGGGACATACGGAAATAGGGGCCGGTCCTGTAATCTCCTATGCTCCGGCCGTGCAGAATAAACTTAGAGAGCGAATTATTGAAACTGCCGAACAGAACAATATTCCATTTCAGCGCCTTGCAGCTTCCCGATCCACCGGAACGGATACGGATGCCTTTGCCTATAGCAATGGTGGTGTAGCTTCTGCATTGATTTCCCTGCCTTTGCGGTATATGCATACCACCGTGGAAACGGTACACCGGGACGATGTGGAAAATGTCATTCGATTGATATATGAAACGGTGCTGAACATTGAGAGCGGGGAAACTTTTAGCTATTTCGAATAACCCAATCCATATCTGGTAACCACCCATGGACGAGCTTGTAGATATTTTGGATGCGCAAGGTAGGCCTACGGGAAAGACCGCTATGAAATCCGAGGCCCATGCCGAGGGGTGGTTTCACCCCACTGTACATGTTTGGTTGTATACCCACGACGGCAAAGTGCTACTACAGCAGCGTGGCAGGCATAAGGATACTCATCCGCTTCTTTGGGACGTTTCCGTAGCCGGACATATGGGCGCGGGGGAAACCAGTGAGGCTTCAGCAGTTCGTGAGGTAGCTGAGGAAATAGGGCTTGACATTTCTGAAACGGATTTGGAAAAAATCGGTGTTTTTAAGTCGGTCCACAAGCACGGGGAGCAGCTGATCGATCGTGAATTCCACCATACTTTTTTGTGCGAATTAAAACTGCCCCTGGAAAAACTTAAAAAACAGGAGAGCGAGGTGGAGCAATTGGATCTCATTCCTATCACCCAATTTTCGAATGATATTCTGGGCCCGACCAGTTCAAAAAAATACGTCCCCAACGAGACAGGATATTACATGGAAATCGTAACCGTGCTCCGTAAAAAGTTATAGTTCGGAGATAAGGTCTTCTATGGCGTCCAACCCGATGGTTTTTTGCGCTCCACTGACCATATTCTTCAAGACGAAGCTATTTTCCACCAATTCTTTTTCACCCAAAAGGATTACATAAGGGACGTTGCGGCTGTTGGCGTATTTAAACTGCTTCTGGATTTTGGCATCGGTAGGGTATAAATCCGCTTTTACACCCAACTCCCGCAGTTTTGTAATTAGCTTTAGTGCCGCCAAAGCCTCTTGGCCTCCAAAATTAAGGCAAAGCACTTGTACCGATTGTTCCAAGGTCTGGGGAAAAAGGTCCAGTTCCTCCAACACCAAATAAATGCGATCAAGACCAAAGGAAATACCTACCCCGCTCACATCCCGAAGACCGAATATTCCGGTGAGATCGTCATAGCGGCCACCACCACCAATGGATCCCATTTGTACACCTTCCGGAGCGCTTACTTCCAATATGGTACCGGTGTAGTAATTGAGTCCGCGGGCCAAGGTAACATCCAGAGTAAGTTGGGCCGATTGTAATCCCAGTTCGGTTACCGTATCCCATATGAATTGTAACTCTCCTACGCCATCCAGACCTTCTTGGGAATCCTGCAACAAATCTCTTAGCAGGTCCAGTTGATCGGATGCATCCCCAGAAAGACGGAACAAAGGGGCCGCCTTGGTAATGGCCTGTTCCGGGATACCTTTGTCCAGCATTTCCTTTTTAACGCCCTCCTCCCCTATTTTGTCCAGTTTGTCCAGGGCAACGGTAAAATCCACCAATAGATGTTTAGCACCGATGACCTCTGCGATACCGGCCAACACCTTTCTGTTGTTCAATTTAATTTGGACTCCTTTTAGGTTCAGGTCGGTAAAAACGGCATCGTACAGTTGTATCAGTTCTACTTCCTGGTAAAGGGAGTGTGCCCCTACCACATCGGCATCACATTGGTAAAATTCCCTGAAACGCCCTTTTTGGGGCCTATCGGCCCGCCAAACCGGTTGGATCTGGTAGCGTTTAAACGGAAAGTCAATTTCATTTTGATGCATCACCACATAGCGGGCAAAAGGTACGGTCAAATCATATCTCAGGGCCTTTTCGGAAATCCTTGGGGTCAACCGAGCTGAATCCCGGGCGTCATAGGTAGCATCGTCGATCTTGCTTAGGAAATCTCCGGAATTCAGAATCTTGAAAATCAAGCGGTCTCCCTCGTCTCCATATTTGCCCATAAGGGTCTCGGAGTTTTCAAATGACGGCGTTTCTATGGGTTGAAAACCAAAAACCTGAAAATGTTTCTTTATGGTATCAAAAATATAATTGCGCTTATTGACTTCTGCCGGTGAGAAATCCCGGGTGCCCTTGGGTATACTGGGTTTTTTTGCCATTGGTGATTTTTGCTTCGAGCCCCTATCGGCATGGTCAGGGGACCCTATTTCCAAAATATGAACAAATATAATCGTTTGCCCGTTGTTATCCCTCTTTTGGATACCAGTGTTCTCTTGCGAAATCTTTAGCCATCCAATGGAATCCGATGAATTCATTCAGGGGCGTGAATCACGGCATCGAACCATTGGTACAATTCTCCCTTGGTAATTATCGCGCCCTGTTCCACCAGATTGAATTTATCCCGATTCTTATCTTCACCGTAGGCTTTGGAAGCCGTGAGGTACTCCACAAAATCCGATTGCCAGTTCTTTTTGAACCAGCTAAAACCTTCCTTTGAGGTTAGGTCTACCTCCGGATTCATTACCTTTACGGAAATGAGTTTCATTTCCTTTTCGGTACAATGGAACAGGTGCATATGCTGGGCGGAAATGTTTTCCAAGTAACCTACTTGGGTAAGAACGCCTTCCCAAATAAGATCGCTAAAAACATCCAATTCTTCTTCGGCAACCTCCGGCTTTTGCGCTTTCAAGTTTTTCCATTCTTCGGCGGTAATGGACTGTGTTGCCAGAAAATTGATGAATTCCCGGTGCAACTCCTCAAATTGCTGTTGGGTAAGTCGAGTATACTTCATGACATGAAATTAAAAAAGGCCATGCACAGCGCATGGCCTCTAATGTTCGTGTTATGTTTCTTTAAAAAATGTAACGCAATCCAAATTGTATTTGCCATCTGGAGAGTAAGCTGGAATCGAATCCGAAAGTCTCCGTCAAGGCCGGATTAAAGGTATAGGTGGGGACATTATTGTCATCTACCGAAACCGACAAGGGGTTAAGGTTATTGGGCTGCTGAACCACTCCCCAATCCGAGTTGAGCAAGTTCCCAAAGTTCAAGATATCCATGCTTAGCTGAACGGTATGCACCTTGTCCTCGGCCACGTTGAAATTGTAGTCCTGAAGGACCTTGATGTCCCATCGGCTTCTCCATGGGGCCAGCGCGCCGTATCTATCAAAATACTCGCCCCTGTTGTCACTCAGGTAATCGTCCTGTTGGATAAAGGCTTCAAAGGCATCCGCTTGTCCTGGACCTGAAAATTGCATTTGCTGCACCTCTGCGGCCGTTGGAATATAGAGCAGGTCGTTATTCTGGAACGAACTGTCGTTATTAATGTTTCCGGCATAGGTATAGTTGAACCGGCCACCTTGGGCGTACTCAAAGAACGTGGAAATGGTGGTCGCCCACTTGTCCTGTCCGTAACGGAACTGTTTGGAACCGACACCGATAAATCTATGCGTGTCGCCATATCGGGAAAAGGAGAGCACATCGTCATTGGCATTGCCTGAAATGGGGTTGAAATCGAAGGCATCCCCTGTGATTTCTGCTTCAATTGAATTGACATCCTTGGAATTCAAGTAGTTGTAGGCCAAACTGGCGAACAATCCGTTGCTCCAGGTCTTTTGGGCCTTGAAGGTGGCATTCCAAATCCGTCCTTTGTCGGAATTGGTAAATACATAGGCGTTGTTGCCTTTATCCGTATCGGCGTATACCGGACGATTGTCGCCTGGTGCATCCAAGGTTTCCGAGGGGTTTCTAAGTCCCCAGTTCTGTACATGTGCCCCGTTGATATCCTTGGTATAGGATATATCCGCTGTTAGAATGATTCCATTTTCCAGACGATGGTCGGCCCCGATATTGGTACGCCATACCTGAGGCCACTGAAAGTCCGGATCTACGATCTGATAGAAAAAGAAGTCCAGTCCTTGGACCTGGTTGCCCAGCCAAACAAACGGGAATCTTCCCGTAAAAATACCACTACCTCCTCGAATTTGGGTGGTCTGGTTGCCATTAACATCCCAATTGAAACCGACCCTTGGAGAAATGAGAAAGTCATTGTTGGGCAATGTCTCGGAATCCAAAGTGGTTTCCTGATCCGTCTGGGGATTGAAATAGACGATAGAAGGATCAAAAGTGAACGGCTTACGTGCTATGTTTTCCCGAATCTTGTCTTCGGTATCAAAATACAGGGGCTTGTCAAAACGTATACCATAAGTCAGTTTAAAATCCGAGGTTACGTTCCATTCGTCCTGAAGGTAAAAGGCCAACTGGCCCACATTGGTTTCGGCCAGGGCCCAACCACCATCGTTGCCCACACCAGCAGCATTGCTGTTAGTAAAGATAGCCTGTGCGTTGGCCAATGCAGCTTGCAACGTACCATCATTGGCATCTGTAAGGAAAGCCGCTAGATCCGGATAGGCAGCAAAAGCTCCTACTTCTTGGTTAAAGTCACCATCCTCGTCATATCCATAGGCCCCCAAGTTGAAAGAGTTATCAAACTGGAATTTTTCAAAGGAAAAACCAGCCGTTAACGTATGGTTCCCTAAGAAGTAATTGAAATTATTGGTGATCTGAAAGACCTTTTGATCCAATCGGTTGTTGATGGAAAATGGTTCGTGACCTGTAATAATGTAATTACTGCCTGCTCCATCCTGAATGGTGATGGCCGGTGCCGGGGTGGAGAGGGGATTTCTAAAATCGTCAAAATGGGTATAGCCTACCTGCAATTTGTTGGTCGCCTTGTCCCCGAAGGTGGAGTTCAATTCGATTTGAACGGATTGGATGTTATTGTTGATCTCGTAACCGGAATTTTCAAATTGAAGCGTCTGGAAGCTTGGGCCCCTTATACCCAAAGCTGTGGGATGCGCAGGTTTTTCCTTGGATGCGTCCAAAAAGTTATAAATAACGGCCAAACGATTTTTATCGTTGATGTTCCAGTCCAGTTTTAAAATACCTTTGGTAGACTCCGCCCCATAGGTAAACCCTTGGTATCGACCAGTATCATAGCCCAATCCGGCCAGTGCCGATTGGACGGCGATTAAATCGGTTTCCAAGACTCGGGATTCATTAATAGCACCCGATCCGGTATTGGGAACCCATCCATTGGAACCCAGATCGTCCCTTTCGTCCCTTTCAAAGTTGGCAAAAAAGAACAGCTTGTTCTTGACTATGGGACCGCCAATACTAAAACCGTACTGGTTTTGCTTCAGATCCGGTTTAACAACGTCCTCTCCCTTTATCTTACCGCCGGTCAAACTTTCATTCCTAAAAAATCCGTAAACCGTGCCATGAAATTCGTTGGTTCCGCTTTTGGTAACGGCATTGATGGTTGCACCGGTAAAGCCCGATTGGGTTACGTCGTAAGGTGCCAAAGACACTTGTATTTGATCAATGGCGTCCAAGGATATGGGCTGTGCCTCGGTTTGTCCCCCAGGTGTCGGGGCATCCAAACCGAACGGATTGTTGAAAATTGCGCCATCCAGTGAAAAGTTATTGAACTGATCGTTCCTGCCCCCAAAGGAATTACCGGTGGAAGAGGGTTCCAATCGCGTAAAGTCCTGGGCCGAACGCGAAATGGTTGGAAGCCGTGTCAGTTCCCTTCGGCCTACCGAAGTTTCCGCACCGGTGCGGTCGCTACCGAAGGTACTTCCCCTATCCGAAATCACAACAACTTCATCCAAGGCCTGACTTTCAGTGAGTAATTTGACATCAATGGTAAAGGTCTTCCCCAAAGTAAGGAAAACATCGTTCTGTACCTGATCCTTAAAGCCTATGTAGGAGACCGTAACTACGTAAGGTCCCCCTACCCTAAGGTTCAACATTTTAAAAAGTCCGTTCTCATTGGTTATCGCGCCATACCTTGTACCTGTAGGTGTATGGACGGCCACAACATTGGCTCCCAATAATGCTTGGTCTTGATCATCGACCACGCTACCACTAATATTGGAGGTGGTCACCTGTGCCGCAACGGAAAAAACCATAAAAAACAGCACAATACTAAGGTGAACGTTTTTGAACATAGCCATGAATTTGAGTTAGTGCCGCAAAAGTAAGACAAAAAAAAAGAGCTGTGCGCGCACAGCTCTTTAAAATTTTTACTTTTTATTAAGATTATTTCTTTTCTGCTATTACTTCAAAAGAAAAATCAACAACTACGTCACGATGTAGCCTAATTTGAGCATTATACGGGCCGATACGTTTCACGGAACCGCCCTGTATATTAATGTATTTTTTGTCGATTTCATGACCTTCCTTATGTAGGGCCGCGGCCAAGTCTATGGTAGTGACCGACCCAAAAAGCTTGTCGCCGGCACCGGTTTTGGCCGGTATTTTTAGTTCCAACGCCCTTAAGGCGTCGGCCGTCTTATTGGCAGCATCCACAATGGATTTCTCCTTATGTGCCCGTTGCCTCAAATTTTCCGCTAAAACTTTTTTTGCGGATGGCGTAGCCATGGTTGCCAATCCTTTGGGGATAAGATAATTTCTACCATAACCATTTTTAACGCTTACCAAATCATCCTTGAAACCCAAGTGTTCCACATCTTGTTTTAATATAACTTCCATCTTCGGTCTCTTTTATTTTAATAAATCGCCTACATAGGGCATTAAAGCCAGGTGACGGGCACGTTTTACGGCCTGCGCCACCTTTCGCTGATACTTCAATGAAGTTCCTGTAAGTCTTCTAGGAAGTAATTTGCCTTGTTCGTTCACTAACTTCATCAAAAAATCGGCGTCTTTGTAATCGATATACTTAATACCGGATTTTTTGAACCTACAATACTTTTTCTTCGTGTTGGTCTCAATGTTCAAGGGGGTCAAATAGCGTATTTCACCGTCCTTTTTCCCTTTTGCCTGTTGTTGTAATGTTGCCATGTCGTTACGCTTTAGCCTTTAACCTTGTTCTTCTTTTTTCTGCCCATTCAATGGCATGCTTATCCAATTTAACGGTAAGAAAGCGCATAACGCGTTCATCTCTTCTAAATTCCTGCTCATAGGGGCCGATAACCGCGCCTGGAGCCGTAAATTCGAACAAGTGGTAAAAACCACTTTTTTTGTGCTGTATGGCATAGGCCAATTTCTTGAGTCCCCAGTCTTCCTTGGAGACCATTTTGGCGCCATTCTTAATTAAGAAATCTTCAAATTTCTTAACTGTTTCCTCTATCTGAGTATCAGATAGAACGGGATTTAAAATGAAAACAGTTTCGTAATGGTTCATATGAATCTATATTTTTTAGGAGCGCAAAAATAAGAATATTTGACACACTTCACAAGAAAACGAAAAAATCTTCGTTATAGACTAACAATCTTTAAAATCGAACTTAACCAAATCTTGAATTATGGTCATTGCGAATTACACAGGTATTCATAAAGTGTTTACAACTTTTGTTGTAGTTGAACGTGTTTTTTCAGTAATTTGTCGATGATTTAACCCCGCAAATCAACCTTTTATGAAATTACGAAGCATTATCGTTGACGATTCTTCGATGCAGCGTATGGCAGTCGCTAAGCTTGTCAACAACCACCCAAATCTTGCTATGGTTGCCGAATACAGCAATGCTATCGAAGCTAAAAATGGCATCAAAAATAATGAGATCGACCTAATTTTTCTTGATGTTGAAATGCCCATTATCAATGGATTCGACCTACTGGAATCCCTTGAAAACAGCCCTCAGGTAATTTTGATCACCGGTAAACCGGATTACGCCCTAAAGGCTTTTGATTATGATGTAACCGATTACCTCCACAAACCGATTACCATGGCCCGTTTTGATGCCTCTGTTAGGCGAGCGGTGGCCAAGTATGAACAAATGCATAAGGTAAACGAGGATGAGGAACACATTTTTGTTAAGAGCAACCTGAAAAAGAGAAAAGTAATCCTTAACGATATCAAATGGATAGAAGCATTGGGAGATTACATCAAATTGGTGACCGATGAAGCCAATATCGTAATTTTATCCACAATGAAATCTTTTGAAAAACAGTTGCCGGCCGAAAAATTTCTGCGTATCCACAAATCCTATATTGTCAATTTGGAAAAAGTGGAAAAATTCAACAGTAAAAATGTGGAGGTAAGTGGGCGATCCATTCCATTGAGCCGAAACAAGAAGACCGAGTTGGCCGAGGCCTTAAGCAACGTCTAAAATCTTTATAGCACTACGGAACATTACCGTCTTTCCCTAGGGATTGACGGTTTTTCGTTTTCTGGACATATCTCTTTCTGGAGATGTATTTTGAGATCCCATAAAGATAACCTTCAAATATGGTCGACGTTATAGATTACACGCACGCTCTTATACGGGGAAATGGCGTTGAAAGATCGCTCTATCCTTTTGATTTTACCCTTGGTCGCTGAGAGCGCCTGAGTCTTGTTGACCTTTACCAAAACATTTTTCAAATACTGGTTTCGGATGCGCGCAACAGGAGGATACTCAGGGCCCAAAACGCTTTCACCAAAAGCATTTCTTAGGGACTTGGAAAACCAGTCGGCCGCTTCATTGAGCACATTGAAATTTTTATGCTTGAACGTAATCCGTATAATTCTATTTAAGGGAGGGTATTTGTACAATCGTCTTTCATAGATCTGTTCCGAATACATACCCGAATAGTCATGGGTAGAAACCTGTTTTAAAATTTGATGATAAGGGTTATAACTCTGGATAATGACTTTCCCCCTTTTCTTGGTACGTCCTGCCCTACCGGCAACCTGGGTCATCAGTTGGAACGCCCTTTCGTGCGACCTGTAATCCGGGAAATTAAGAAGCGTATCGGCATTCATTATGCCCACTAGGTTGACATTTCGGAAATCCAATCCCTTGGTCAGCATCTGAGTGCCTACCAATATGTCGATTTCCTGTTGCTCAAATGCCGTTATTATTTTTTCATAGCCGTGCTTGCCCCGGGTCGTATCCAAATCCATTCGTCCAATATGGGCATCTGGAAATAATTGGCCGAGCTCTTCTTGTATCTGTTCGGTACCAAATCCCTTAGTATCCAAGGTGGGGTTGCCACAGGCAAGACAGTTTTCCTGAAGTGCCATATGATAACCGCAATAATGGCATCTAAGTTGCTTGCGGTGCTGATGGTAGGTAAGGCTGACATCGCAATTGGGGCACTGCGGGGAATGTCCACAGGTAGTACATTCCACAATAGGGGCATATCCCCTTCTATTTTGAAAAATAATGACTTGTTCATTGCCCTCCAAGGTTTCGGTTATTTCTTCCAAAAGCCTTTCCGAAAAATGACCATTCATCTTTCGTTTTCGGTTCTGTTCCTTTAAATCCACCAATTCAATATCTGGCATAAGCACATTGCCATAGCGACGATTCATGGAGGTGTAGCCGTATTTTTGGGTCTGGGCATTAAAAAAGCTCTCGATACTAGGTGTAGCCGAACCTAGAAGAACATTGGCCCTATGGAGGTTGGCCAAAACTATGGCAGTATCCCTGGCATGATATCTGGGAGCCGGGTCGAATTGTTTAAAGGAACTTTCATGTTCCTCATCCACTATAATCAAGTCTAGTGCGGCATACGGCAAAAACAAAGCGGATCTTGTGCCGATAACTATTTGGGCCTTGGATTTCTGGGCCAGCACATTGTTCCATACCTCTACCCGTTCCTGGATACTATATTTAGAATGGTACACAGATACCCGTGGACCAAAATAGGCCCTTAGCCTAGCTATTAGTTGCGTGGTAAGTGCAATTTCGGGCAGGAGATATAAGGCTTGTTTTCCCGAATCCAAGGAGCGTTCCAAAAGTTTCATATAGACTTCGGTCTTGCCCGAGGAAGTGACCCCGTGCAACAGGGTTACCTTGGATTCTCCGAAGTTTTGCAAAATATCGCTCAATGCCCGTTCTTGATCGGGAACCAAGGACTTAATTTCGGTATCCCCATCACTCCCTTCATAGCTAATCCGGTCCTTGCGAATGAAGTACTCTTCCAAAATACCTTTATCCAGTAATGCTTTGAGCGCCGATTTGGAAGTATTTCCCGTTCTTTCCAAATCCTTGATGGAAATATCGTCTTTCCCAGCGGCCCGTAATTGGAAAAGCGAAAGTATGACCTGACTTTGTTTTGGGGCTCGACCAAGCCCCTCCAATACCATTTCCAGTTTTTCTTCGGTACGGTACTCCTCTCCAAGTCTTATATAGCGTACCAATTTGGGCTTGTATTGTTCGTAAATTTCCTCTTTTAACACGATTGCACCTTTCCCCAATAACCGATTTAAAATAGGGAGTGCATTTTTACGATCGATGATGGCCGCAACTTCATTGACCTTTAGTGAAGAACGATGTTGTAAGGCCTCAAAGACCAAAAACTCATCATCTCGAAGCTCATTTTCATCAATATGGGCATCTGGGTTCTGCAACACCAAAGTTTCGCTCTCCAGTAAAAATGCACTGGGCACGGCCGTTCTGAAAACTTCGCCCAAAGTGCACATATAATATTCAGCTATCCATTCCCAGAGCTTTAATTGTGTAGTGGTAACTATGGGCCGCTGGTCCAGTACTTCATGGATTTCCTTGGCCTCATAGGCTTCAGGAGGTGTATGATGTATCGCATAGACCAGCCCGGTATATATCTTGGATTTCCCAAACGGGACGGCAACGCGCATTCCTGGGGACAGCCATTCACTTTCCGCTTCGGAAATACGATAGGTAAAGAGTTTTTCTAGGGGTATGGGTAAAACTACGTTGATAAAATATTGCATAGCTCCATTGCCTTCTATCCTTCCACCCGAATCCAGGTCTGCGTGCGATACAAAAAAGCCAAATAACCGCGTACCTTAAGTTCATCCCGATTTTTCGGATTTAACCAAATCTTACATCGAAAAGTCATTCCTTGCTCCGGATCGAACAGGGTCTTGCCTTTCCACTCGCCATTGTCATTTTGCTTCAGGCTATCGATTATTTTCATTCCAACAATAGGCTGATCTTTTTTTTCACCTGGGCACTTAACGCAACGCGCATTTTCCTTTCCAGGTTCCAGAACCTGGACAACCTTCCCATGCATGAATCCGTTCTCTTCATAAATATGGATTACCGCCTTGGGCTTCCCGGTTCTATCGTCAATCGTCTTCCATTTTCCAAAAATGTCCTGGGAGTGTGCCAGATAACCACAAAACAGACAACACGTTAAGGTCAGGAGTTTTTTAATCCTCATATTTCTTATAACTTTTTCTCAGGGAATTTAAGGAGGCGTTCAATTCGAAGCCCAATAGCAATATATTGGAGTTTAACCAGATATACACCATTAAGATCAGCAGTCCTCCCAGGGCCCCGTACAATTCATTGTATCTTGCAAATTTTTCAACATAGACCCCGAACAAATATGAAGTTAAAATGAATAAAAGGGTAGTCATTAAGGCACCCGCTGAAAAGAACTTGGCTTTTTTTCCTTCAGCTGTACCAAAGTAATAAAGTATGGCCACGGTCAAGTAGGACAATACGATAAAAAATAAAAACTTGGCAATCTGTACCCCCATAATATCGTCTTCCCCCAAAACATAGCCCCCGGTCCGGGCCGCAAACTCACTCAGGTAACCTAGAACATAAACTTCAAAATACACAAAGGCTACAAAACCAAAGATGATAAGAATGGACAAAATCAAACCCACCATAAGGGCATAACCGTATTGCCTAATAAAGTTGCGGGTGAGATCGACATGATACGAGTTTTCGAATCCGCCAAAAATGGCATTTACGCCATTGGCCATTAGAAAAATGGAAATCAAAAAAGCGGAGGAAAGCAGGCCCCCTCTTTTTTGATCCTTTATTTGTTGATAAATTTCGCCAAAGTACTCACCGGTAGCGGTGGGAAGGAAGGATTCCAAAAACGAAAGAAATTCGCTATCAAAATCGGCATTGCCCAGACTAAGGTAGGAAACCAAAAAAGGAACTAGGGTTACCATAAAGATCAGCAAGGGAAACAAGGCCATGAACAGGCTAAAGGCTATGGCACTGGCCCGACTGGAAAGTGCACCCTGTATGATACCCACAATATACATTTCTATGAGGTCATAGAGGGATAGTCCTTCAAAAGCAGGTAGTCTTATCCGTTTTAAAACGGCCGCCAATTTATTGATTATGGGAATTTTGTCGATTTGTTCCTCTATTTCCAACGACATCTACACGGCTTTTAGGCTCAAATCCATATTATGAACGGAATGGGTCAACGCTCCCGAAGATATATAATCCACCCCACATTCGGCATAATTACGGATGGTGGTTTCATTGATGCCTCCAGACGACTCGGTTAAACAGGCATCCCCAATAAGCGAAACCGCGGCGCGCGTATCCTCATAATTGAAATTGTCCAATAAAATTCGGTATACCCCCCCGGTTGCCAAAATCTCCTCCACTTCCTTAAGATTCCTGGCCTCCACAATTATTTTTAAGTCCCTGCCCGTTTCCTGTAAATAGGATTGGGTCTTCCGAATGGCCAAAGCGATACCACCGGCAAAATCGATATGGTTGTCCTTAAGCATAATCATATCGTACAGCGCAAACCTGTGGTTCTCACCTCCTCCTATTTTAACCGCCCATTTTTCCAGGGCACGAATACCTGGGGTGGTTTTGCGGGTATCCAAAATTTTGGTCGGGGTGCCTTTCAATAAATCAACGTAAGATTTGGTCTTCGTGGCAATAGCACTCATGCGCTGCATGGCATTAAGTACCAAACGTTCCGCCTTCAAAATACTTTGTGAACCACCTGAGACATAAAAGGCAACATCCCCATGATTCACCTCTGTCCCATCAGGAATCAAAATTTCCATTTCCAGGGCGGTATCCACATAGGAAAACACTTGTTTGGCAAAGGCCACACCGGCCAAAATCCCTTGGTCCTTAATTAAAAGTTTGGCCTTACCATGGGCCTCACCAGGGATACAGGCCAAGGAACTATGGTCTCCGTCCCCGACATCTTCGCGTATGGCATTGCGAATGATGATATCCAATTCTTTTTGAAACTGCGCTTCTGAAATCATTAGGGGTTTTTAATTCGGATAAAATTAGTAAAATGTTTTTTGCCTATTCAAAGAAAAACAAAGCGTCCAGTAATTTGCAAGTGCCTATTCCATAGGTTCCCATTACCTTTGTGACATGAAAATTAAATTGCTGGTCGTTGGAAAAACGGACAATGGACACCTTCTTCAACTGATATCCGATTATGTAAAGAGATTGCAACATTATGTGAACTTTGAATTGGATACCGTTCCCGATGTAAAGAACGTAAAAAATCTTTCGGAAGCACAGCAAATGGAAAAGGAAGGCGATGCCATCCTAAAAAAGTTGGCGACAACGGATGTTCTGATCCTTCTGGACGAAAAAGGGAAAGCCTTCTCATCCTTGGATTTCTCAGAATTCCTTCAAAAAAAAATGAATGCCGGTCTCAAACAATTGGTTTTTGTTGTTGGGGGACCCTATGGTTTTAGTGAACAAATACACAAAAAGGCCCAAGGGACATTAAGTCTTTCCCGAATGACCTTTTCCCACCAAATGGTGCGCTTATTTTTCGTGGAACAACTCTACCGCGCGTTCACTATTTTAAGAAAAGAACCCTATCACCATCGCTAGAGTTCCTTTAGTAAAGAACTCTAAATTTAATGGTATGTCCCACCTTTTTTAGGGCTTTCATCACATCCTTATTGTATTCCTTGTCCAAATCGGTAATTACATAACCAACCTCACTATCCGTGGAGAGGTATTGGCCTACGATATTCATTTCATACTTGGCCAAGACTTCGTTGATATGGGCCATGATGCCCGGAACGTTTTTGTGTATGTGCAAAAAACGATGTGATTTGTTTTGCTTGGGCAATCGGATGTTCGGGAAGTTTACCGCATCCACGGTATTGCCCGAGTTGATATAATCCATAATCTTGTTGGGTACAAAATCGGCTATATCCCTTTGCGCCTCCTCCGTACTACCTCCTACATGGGGGGTTAGAATTACGTTTTGCAGCCCTTGCAGCTCGGTATTGAATTTACCGTTGCTTCTGGGTTCTTCCGGATATACATCTATGGCCGCGCCCGATAGCTTGCCTTGTTTAAGGGCTTCGGTAAGCGCCGTGATGTCGATTACAAATCCGCGGGAAAGGTTAATGAGCAATGCCCCGTCGCGCATCTGGTTGATTTCCCGTTCCCCAATAAAATTTTTGTTCGCCTGATTGTCATCGATATGAACGGTCACCACATCGGATACATTCAATAGGTCTTCCAAGGTGTCACATTTAACGGCATTGCCCAAGGCCAACCTGTCCTCTATATCATAATAGTATACCCGCATACCGATGGCCTCGGCCAAAACGGAAAGCTGTTTTCCAATATTCCCGTACCCTATGATACCCAAGTTTTTCCCCCTCACTTCCCTGGAATTGACGGCGGTCTTATTCCATTGCCCATTATGGATCTCTGTACTGCGCGGAAATACATTTCGCATGAGCATGATAATTTCACCTATGGCCAGTTCCACTACGGAACGCGTATTGCTGTAGGGGGCATTGAAAACGACAACCCCCTTCTTCTTGGCATAATCCAATTCTATTTGTTTGGTGCCGATGCAAAAAGCGCCAACGACCAACAGCTTATCGGCTGCGTCCAAAACACGTTTGGTGACCTGGGTCTTGGAACGGATTCCCAGCACATGAACCCCTTTTATCCGTTCTATCAACTCCTCTTCGGAAAGGCTGTGTTTGACCAATTCTACTGAAAATCCGTCTTCGGAGAGATTGTCGAAGGCCGCCGGATGTACATTTTCCAGCAGAAGAATCTTAATGCGGTTCTTGGGATATGAAATATTTCTGGGTAAATCGTTCACGAAAAGAAATTCATCCAGGTTTGGAGCAATATGATCGGCATTGTTTGCGGCCTTTTCCCGATGTACGTTCTCTGTATAGGCGAAAAACTTATGGGCTATACCAGCTTCCCGCATCACATAATCGCTATACCCATCGCCTATGACCTGCACCTCCCCGTCCAAATCCAATTCCTTCAGGCATTCGATTTTTCCATTGTGCGAGGAAAGCACATTGGTTTCATCAAAACCGATGATATTTCCACTTTCGTCAAACTTAAAGGTATTGGCATAGACCCTGTCCGATGGGATATTATATTCCGCCACAATGGGATCGATAAACTCCTTAAATCCACAGGAAATAACATAAATGTCATCGGAGAATTTTTCAAAAAATTCCTTATTGGAAGCAATGGATTTGGATATTTTCTGTCGGAGTTCGACTACCAGTGCACTGAGGTCTTCCTTTTTGGCATTTAAAAGTTTAATCCTGCGCTCCAAGGATTCCGTAAAGGAAATATCGCCGTCTATACCTAAATTGGTGATTTCCTGTATCTGGTTAACGATTTTCTCGCGGTCCGATCTTCCCTCTAGGGTCATTTCGGCCAAAACGTCCAACGCCTCCACCCGGGTAAGGGTGCTATCAAAATCGAAAACATATTTTCGTCCCACTGGAATATCTTTTTAAAAATTCGACGGTAAAAATAAAGATTAATTTTCTCCTGATAACGAGAACCTCGAATAAAAACCCTTTCGCAACCTTTGAGACGTAAATGGACAAGTACCTCTTAAATTACATAACCATGCGGTACCTTTAATTCCGGGCCTCCGTCATTACCTTAATAAATTCGATTTCCACTTGGGAATAGGGAGTGCCATCTTGTCGGAGAATATCGTGATGCCATATTTTAGGCTCTGCAGTAAAAGTAGAGTCCCAACTTTTCCACGGATAAATCGTGTTGCTTTTCCCTGACACGAAACCCCAGTTTATAGCGGCTATCTTCTTTTCCTTCAAAATAGGCATCATGGTTTCAAACGTATTTCCCGTTCCCCTGGCAATATATTCGGTACATAATAGTGGCCTTTGGTATCCTTGTAATTGTTCAATTTTTTTATGGACTTGACGCATATCTCCGTCATAGGCATGAAAGGATATCACATCCGAATGGTCGATCATGTACCTGTCCAAAGGCGGTAGGCTATCGATGATACCCCAGTGATCCACATTTCCGCGCCAAATGCCCGTGGTAAGGGGCTGGCTTGGATTCACTTCCCTGGCCCATTGGAATACTTGTTTTAAAAGCGCTAAGGAATAGACCTGTTTATCCTTTACTTCCAATTCTGCCCTACCGGGTTGACCGGCCACATTATCCGGCTCATTGTAGAGATCCCAGACCAAGACCCGCTTGTCCTTGGAGAAGTGGCGAATAACCCCTTTAATATAACCCTCCAACTCCCTATGTCTGGCAGAATCTCCCAATATTTCTGCCCCCGGCGCCTGTACCCAGCCCGAATTGTGCACATGGGGTACCGGTTGTGGTTGTTGTCCCAATTTTGGAATCGGATGCCATACGTCGTCCAAAAGAACGAACATGGTCTTTATGTTATGGGCGTCCGCCATTTTCAGGTAACGCTCCAAGCGTTGCAAAAAGGCAACGGAATCCTGTTCCCACAATAAATTATGCAGATACACACGGTGGAGGTTCATCCCCAAATCTGCAGACCACTTAAGTTCACGGTCAATGGTTTCCGGATCAAATGTGTCCTTTTGCCAAAACTCCAATTGATTGATGGAAGTACTTGGGTTAAAATTCGCCCCGACCAACCAAGGTTGGCCATCGTACCACTCCCAAGCCTTTTCCAAAGACCAACGTTGCCCGGGTTGTTTTTGCATGTTCCCAGGAGCAGTTTGCTCAGCTCCTTCCTTACAGGAGAGGATAGTCAAAGCGATTAGAAAAACAAGTGCATTTTTCATCCTTTTAGAAATTAACATAAATAATTCCAGTGATTATGGCCATACCAAAACTGAGCAAGGTGCCTATTAAGATATACTCGGTCAATTTTCTATTATTACTTTCCTTTAAATCGTTAAAGCGAAAAACGGATTTGGCGGTAATCAAAAGCCCAATGGCCTCCCACCTTCCCAAAATAATAAAAGTTAGAACGAACAAACGTTCCAAAATCCCGATGTACCTGCCAGCATTGGGAAGGGATTTGTGATCCAATTGGATGTTGTCCGACATACCTTCCATTAATTTAACCATGATGATAGCAGCTGGGTAACTTACAAATACGACCGCGGTAAGCAGGGCCCAGTCAATTTTTTCAAGTAAGAAAATGGTTTGCCCAATCAGGTTCCCGGCATAGGCAGCTATGTAGAGTACCAACACATGGAGTAACTGATCGATGAAGAAAGGAATATGTTTAAGCTTAAAAAATGGGGTCGTGTACAATTTGGCCAAGTCAATGACGTAATGGGAGAGTGCAATGGCCAAGATAATTTTCCAGTAGCCAAGATTCCATACCAGTAACAAAACGACGATAAAATGGATGACTATGTGGAAATAGAGGTATTTGGAAGCCACTTTATGTACCTCCTTGTGTATGATCCATTTTTTGGGCTGCAATAAAAAATCCCCGATCAGATGGGCCAGGACAAGTTTTATAAAAAGTATCATGATGGTAGTTCTTTAATAGTTTGGGCATAATATCCCAAAAGTTCGTTTACCAAATCCAATCTTGCCCGCTTTTGGCGTTGGCTCACGGCAGACTGCCGAATATGAAGCTGTTCAGCGATTTGGAGTTGTGAAGATTGCGGATTTTGTAGTGCCATGGCCACAATTTCCGCCGAGACCGGACTCCAATTATCCATAAAATCCAAGGACAGCCTTAACATTAGATTTAAGGTACGGTCATAAAATTGATGGCCAGTGGAAATGGTTAAATTGGTTTTGCCTTGCTTCATGGATTCAAAGGTTCTACCTGAAAGTTGATATGCGGGGCCGTTGGATTCACTTACACTGTTGCTGGTAAACGTTTCCGTTCCTAGACCTATGCTCATACGGACATCCAGGCCTTTTACCGTCTTTATTAAGGCCTTTATGTGAATGCCTATTTCCAATGCCTGCTCCCCCGGGGCCCTTAATTGGAATTCATCTCCCCTGTAAATCTCCCAATCATAAGGGGAACTACCCCATTGGGAAAGATAATCCTTTAGAATACCCATCCACTTGGAGGTCTCATGCCCCTTGGAATTTATAATATCCCCTGTAATTATTGCAATCATAGTATTAGCCAAAACACTAATATTATACAAATATAAGTAAATTTGCTAATATTTAAAATTATAAGCTAAAAAACTTATAATTATACGGTGTTATCCAAAACATACTGTCAGAACCAACGCCGTACCTGGGTGCAATACTGGCTATACTCCTTACCAAAAATTTGGAGCAGGGCCTCTTCTTCAGGTGCAATCTGAAATCGATTCATATAAGCTACAAACCCGGCAGCTACCAAAATATTAAAGGCATTGCCCAAAAGCAGCCCCAAAGCCAAGAGCAACAGCAGCATGGCAAGGTACATAGGGTTTCTAGAATACTTATAAAGGCCCGTAACCACCAAAGTAGAGGATTTGGAGGGATCGCTAGGGTCCACAGTGGTCCTTGCCCGACGGAACTGGGACAAGGCCGAAATTGTAATGATCATGGCCATTCCCAACAAAACGGGAATCAAATAACTACGTCCAAAAAAATCAAAAAAACCGAAAGTAAGGAATTTGGCAACCAAATACATTAACAATCCGAAAGACAAAAAAACAAGAACAGGAGGTACTTTCAAATTCATGGAATCCACTTTTAGCGTGTTAAAATTAGTATTTTTGATTTTATGCGAATCGTATTTGCCACACACAATCAAAATAAATTAAAAGAAGTACGCCATCTATTGCCCAAATCCATAGACCTTCTATCTCTTTTGGACATCGACTGCTCCGAGGAAATTCCGGAAACCGGAAAGACTTTGGAAGAAAACGCCCTAATCAAGGCCCGCTACGTAGCCCATAGGTACGGATACCCTTGTTTTGCGGATGATACCGGACTTATTGTAGATGCTTTGGACGGGGCCCCGGGCGTATATTCCGCCCGCTACGCCGGAGCACACAAAAGCGCTCAGGACAATATGGACAAGCTCCTTTCCAAATTGGGATCGGCAACGAATCGTTCGGCAAGGTTCGAAACCCATATTGCCTTACTGATGCAAGGGAAAGAATGGATTTTTACAGGACTAGTAGAGGGTGAAATTACCCATGAAAGAAAAGGACAACTAGGTTTTGGATATGATCCGATCTTCAAACCGGCCGGCTTTGCCCAAACCTTTGCAGAACTACCGTTATCCTTAAAAAACGACGTAGGGCATCGGGGCAAGGCTATCCGGAAATTGGTAGACCACCTAAAAAGCCTGGAACCCACACCAACCAAATAAAACCCTGTTATTTATAGGGCATGTCCAACAGGAACACCCAAGGCCTTTGTAAATCATCCATACGATTTTAAAATCCATGGGAATGCTATACCCAATGGTTACTTAGGTTCCCCATATGAATAAATAACCGTATCTTTGCCGCTTAATTAACGCCGCCGGTATGGCAGGTGTTGCGCTGAGTCCATTGGGTTATGTACGATAATCGCTCTATGCAACACACATATTTGCGATTAAGTAAAGTACATTATGACAAAGTTTGAAGCGTTGGGACTGGAACAGTCCCTTTTAAATGCCGTTTCCGATATGGGTTTCGAGACTCCCTCGGAGGTACAGGAAAAGGCAATCCCCATTCTATTGGGAGAAGAAACGGATTTAGTGGCCCTGGCCCAAACCGGAACCGGGAAAACCGCAGCCTTTGGTTTTCCGCTGATTCAGAAAATAGATAAGGCAAGTAGGACTACCCAAGGGCTTATCCTCTCACCCACCCGGGAACTGTGTTTGCAGATAACCAATGAAATGCAGTTATACTCCAAATATGAGAAAAGCATAAATACCGTGGCCATATATGGCGGGGCGAGCATAACCGAACAAGCCAAGCAGATCAAACGCGGTGCCCAAATAGTGGTTGCCACTCCGGGAAGGATGAAGGATATGATAGGCCGCGGCCTAGTGGACATCTCCAAAATAGATTATTGTATCCTGGACGAGGCCGATGAAATGCTGAATATGGGTTTTTATGAGGATATAAAGGATATCCTGTCCAACACCCCGGAAGAGAAATCCACCTGGTTATTTTCAGCGACCATGCCTAGGGAAGTGGCCCAAATAGCCAAAAAGTTTATGCACCATCCCCAGGAAATCACTGTCGGCACCAAAAATTCCGGAGTGGATACGGTACAGCATGAGTACTATATTGTAGGCGGAAGGGACCGTTATCCGGCCTTAAAGCGACTTGCGGATGCCAATCCGGACATATTTTCCGTGGTGTTCTGTAGAACCAAGAGGGACACCCAGCGGGTAGCCGAAAAGCTTATCGAAGATGGTTATAATGCAGGTGCCCTACACGGTGATCTTAGCCAAAATCAGCGTGATCTGGTCATGAATGCCTTCCGAAAAAAACAGATCCAAATGCTCGTGGCAACCGACGTAGCTGCCAGGGGTATTGATGTGGACGATGTTACACATGTAATCAACTACCAACTACCGGACGAAATAGAAACCTATACCCACCGAAGCGGACGTACCGGAAGGGCCGGAAAATCGGGAATTTCCATGGTCATCGTTACCCGGAGCGAAATGCGAAAGATCCACGCCATTGAGAAAAAAATAAAACAGGACTTCATTTCCAAAAAAATCCCTACGGGAATGGAAATCTGTGAAATTCAATTGTATCATTTGGCCAGTAAAATCAAAAACACCGAGATCAACCAGGATGTTGAAAATTATCTGCCCGCCATCAATGACGTGCTCATGGGTATGGATCGGGAAGAGCTCATAAAAAAAATGGTCTCGGTAGAATTTACACGTTTCTCCAACTACTACAACAAGGCCAAGGACCTTAACGCGGCCAATTCTGGTGAAGGAAGAAAGGGTAAAAACAAGGAGGGTGGCCATTCGGCGAACGGGTCGGTTCGATATTTTATCAATGTAGGCGAAAGGGATGGATACGACTGGATGTCCTTGAAAGATTTTTTACGGGACACGGTAGGCCTTGAAAAAGAAGATCTTTACAAAGTTGATGTCAAAGAAAGCTTTTCCTTTTTTAATACCGATTCCCATATTACGGAAAAAATTCTCGCTACCTTCTCCGACCTTAAGGTGGACGGACGCTTCGTCAATGTAGAAATATCCAATAATCCCGGAAGCGGGCGTGGCAATCGAGGAGGCCGGGACAAAGGCAGAAGAAGGGAGCGTGACCGGGGACGAGGAAAAAAAAGAGAGCATGGCAAAGGCCAGGCAACATATTCCGGAAAAAGGAGGAGTAAAAAGAGAAAAAGCGATTTCTTTTAGTTAATTGTATATTAAAAAATACGCCATGGCGTATTTTTTTGTTTTGTTTAGTAGCTTTATTTTGGAATTTAAGGGTTAATGGCGAAATATCGAATAGTTGGTTTCTTTATCTTTCTATGCTGTGTTGGAATAGCCCAAGAAGCGGAAAAACCGTTGGAGGATAACGGTAAAATCTCTGCAACGGTTGTAAACGCCCAATCCAACCTCCCCATGGAAAGTGTCCATGTCGTGAACCTGAACCAAGTTCTGGGGACCATTACCAATGAAGAAGGACAGTTTTCAATTACTGCAGCGGTAAATGATACCCTTTACTTTTCATTCCTCGGTTTCAAATCACAGAAAGTCCGCGTAACGAACGATATGTTCAAATTCAAGGATACCAAAATATCGTTAACGGAACTCGCCTATGCCCTGGAGGAAGTTATTGTTAGGCCCTATCAACTTACTGGCTACTTGGAAATAGATGTAAAAAATCTACCGATAAATAATGCCTACCAATATAGCATCTCCGGACTTTCAGTGAGTTATGAGGCAGGAAATAAAAATCCAAGTGCGGTGACCAAGGTTTTGGGCGCTATCCTAAATCCCGCTGATCTTCTTAGAAACCTTTTCGGCAAAAAACCGAACCAAATGCGGAAGTTGCGCAAAATGAAAGAGGATGACGAAATACGCAATCTTTTGGCATCTAAATTTGATCGGGAAACACTTCGGGAATTTCTTCAATTGGAGAAGGTCGATATAGAGGATATCTTAAACAATTGCAACTATTCGAAATCTTTCATTCGAACCGCGAACGATCTTCAAATTTTGGACGCTATTAGCAGTTGCTATGAGGAATTCAAGGTGCTAAACAGAAAAAAATAATTGTTTTGATTTCCCCACTGCATTTTATAGCTTTAGACAAAATAGATGCCCATGAGAAAACTGCTTATTGCTATAGTAATACTCCCCATATTTTTTGCCTGTAAAAACGCAAAAAAAGAATCTGCCCCAGAGACCGCTGTATTACAAGATTCCATTCCGGAACCCGAATTGAAACGACCTTTTGTATGGGAAGGTGCCAATATCTATTTTTTGTTGACCGATCGTTTCAACAATGGCGACCCCAAGAATGATGTTAACTTTGAAAGAGTAGATTCTACGGGAGTTCTAAGGGGTTTTATGGGCGGCGATATTGCTGGAATTACCCAAAAAATAGAGGATGGATATTTCAATGATTTAGGTGTTAATGCCATTTGGTTTACCCCTGTAGTGGAACAAATTCATGCTGCCACCGATGAGGGTACGGGCAACACGTATGGATATCACGGGTATTGGGCCAAGGATTGGACCGCTTTGGATCCGAATTTTGGCACGAGAAAAGACCTCGAAAATTTCGTAAAGACCGCCCATAGGGAAGGAATTCGGGTGCTTATGGATGTCGTTTTGAACCATACGGGACCGGTAACTCCCAATGATCCGGTATGGCCGGAGGAATGGGTACGCACCGAACCTACCTGCGAGTTTACCACTTATGAGAACACAACGGCCTGCACCTTGGTTGCGAATTTGCCCGATATTCGGACGGCCTCCGATGAGCCCGTAGAGTTACCGGATGCCCTTTTGGCCAAATGGAAGGAAGAGGGCCGATTGAGCCAAGAATTGGATGAATTGCAATTATTTTTTGAACGTACAGGATACCCTAGGGCCCCTAGATTCTACATCATCAAATGGTTAACGGACTACATTCATGACCTGGGTATTGATGGGTATCGCGTAGATACGGTAAAACATGTAAACGAGAATGCCTGGAGCGATCTGTACAAGGAGGCCAGCCACGCCTTTGAGACTTGGAAGAAAAAACACCCTCAGGATGTTTTGGACGATATGCCTTTTTATATGGTAGGTGAGGTTTATAATTATGAGGTTTCCGGTGGAAGGGAGTTCAATTTTGGGGATAAAAAGGTGGATTTTTTCAACCATGGCTTCAAAAGCCTGATCAATTTCGAATTAAAAAAGGATGCCGCAAAAGATTACGAGACTATCTTTAAAAAATACAGTGGTCTGCTACATACCAAATTAAAAAATAAGAGCGTGGTCAATTACCTCGTTTCACACGATGACGGGGAACCTTATGATAAGGAACGTAAAAATCCTATTAGGGCGGCCAATGTGCTGTTGCTTACCCCGGGAGCTTCGCAGGTTTACTACGGGGACGAAACCGCTAGAAACCTGGTTATTGACGGTAGCGTTGGAGACGCCACCCTAAGATCGTTCATGAACTGGGAGGAACTGGATAGTTTACCCGCAACCCAAAGGGTATTGGCCCATTGGCAAAAGTTGGGACAATTTAGACGGAACCACCCTGCCGTAGGGGCTGGAAAGCACAAAAGGCTCGCAAAAAAACCCTACGTTTTCAGCAGAACCTACATGGAAGGAGATCTAAAGGACAAAATTGTGGTCGGATTGGATTTGCCTAAGGGTAAAAAATCACTCCGGGTCAAAGGCTTTTTTGGGGATGGCACCAAGCTTTTTGACACCTATTCCGAAACCGAGGTTATGGTAAGCAATGGCAAAGTTATTTTGGACAACGACTATGATATCGCTCTGCTGGAATTGCTACCACACTAATTTTTCATATAGCTACTCGTAATAGGACCTGTCGGTTCAAATTTAACCTTGGCGCGTACCGGCTCTGCATCTACTTCGAAACAAGAATTCCTGATTCGATACAAAACGCAAGTCCTCGTAATATCGATGTAGGAGGAGGTTAACTTCGGGAATGGAGGGCAATCCTATTGCTTTCCGTATCGAGAATAAGCCCCATAAATCCATGGCCCTCCCCGATTTCCGTTTTCCCTTTTAGAATGGTTCCGCCAGCATCTTCCACCCGGGAGAGTTCCGTGTTTACATCCGCACTGGAAAAATAGATCAGGGGACCATCCGTTGGACTCGCCTTGTACATTTCATGCTGTACCAAGGAACCCGATGATCCTGGTTTATCGTGCGCATGGGGAAACCAACCCATTATCAAACCATCCAGATCATGCACCGTAATGGTGATATCAAAAACGGTCTCATAAAACATTTTGGCCCGCTCCATTTGGACAACGGGAATTTCAAACCACCCTACCAGATTATAGTCCATAGACTTATTTTTCCAAGTTGGATTTAAGACTGGCCAATCCCTCTTCAAAATCCTTGCCCACCATTTTGTCCATGCTCATAAACAACATCATGATGCTCATGGGAAACTTGTTCTTGCCGGAGAAACCCCAGGTTACCTTGGTTTTGTCCTTACCCGCCTCCTCGACCGCCGTATAGCAATCGGATGTGGATTTCCACGGTTTTAAAAAACGCAATTCGGACTCAATACGCTCGCCATCGATAATATTGGTGATTTCCTGTTCTCCTTCCCCAACCTCTTTGTTGCCATTCCAATAACTTGTGGCTCCTACTTCGCCATCCGTTCCAGTGAATTTCTTTTCCATATTGGGGTCCTTTTTGGCCCATGGGGACCATTCGTCCATCTTTTTCAGTGATTTTAGATAGTTGAAAACTTCGGTCTTAGGTTTGGAGATTTCAATGGATCGGGAAACATCATAGGTCTTGGGCGCCAATAGGGCCAAAACCAATACCAATAAGACAATTCCCCCTAAAATGTATAGCACTATAGTCATTTGCTTAAGAATTAGTTGGTTACCGTAACAATGTAAGAAAAAAATCAGTTCTGGTTATGATATCTCTTCACTATTTCCTGCACGCTTTTTATGGATTTTTGGGTCCAGTCCAATCGTTTTTCAAGTTTTTCCATTTCGGTTAACTGCCAAGCTATTTCAGAGTTCCTCAATTGCCGGGTCAATTCTTGGAGTACTATAGCCGCGGAAACAGAAACGTTGAGGCTTTCGGTAAAGCCTACCATAGGTATGCTCAAGAATCCATCCGCTGCCTGCATGACCTCGTCGCTAAGCCCTTCCTTTTCCGTACCAAAAAAAAGAGCCGTTTTTGCATTTATGGTATAGTCCTCAAGGGAGCAAGAATCCATATGGGGTGTTGTGGCAATAATTTGATATCCTTCCTGTTTTAGCTTTGCCAGACAATCCCCCAGATGGTTATAGCGGTGGACATCCACCCATTGCTGCGCGCCCATGGCAATATTCTTATCCAATCGCTTTCCAAACCTGTTTTCCACGACATGGACCTCCTGTATACCGAAAACTTCGCAACTTCGGATTACGGCACTGGTATTATGAAATTGGAACACATCCTCGATAGCAACGGTAAGATACTTGGTACGCTTTTCAAGGATCTGCAAAAATCGCTCTTTCCGATCGGGACTGATAAACCCTTCCAAATAGTCCAAAAGTTTCCCATCTGCCATAGGTCGAATATAACAAAAACCTTACATTAGATCCATGATAAAAAAGGTGGTGGTATTGACCGGCGCAGGGGTCAGCCAAGAAAGCGGTATCAAGACTTTCCGCGCTGCCGATGGTCTGTGGGAGGGACATGATGTCATGGAAGTGGCTTCCCCACAGGGTTTCGCCAAAAATCCGGAATTGGTATTGGAGTTTTACAACCAGCGGAGAAGGCAGCTTCTGGAAGTAGACCCCAATGCGGCCCATAAGGCACTGGTGGACTTGGAGGCGCATTTCAAGACTACCATAATTACCCAAAACATTGACGATCTGCATGAAAGGGCAGGAAGTTCCAATGTAGTCCATTTGCATGGAGAGCTTTTTAAAGTAAGAAGTACCGGGGATCCCAGCCTTATCCTGGAATGGAAATCCGATTTAAACTGGGGCGACGTTTGCAGGAACGGCTATCAATTACGTCCTCATATCGTTTGGTTTGGGGAGCAGGTCCCCATGATAGAAAAGGCGATGGAAATTACCCAAAAAGCTGATGCCCTAATTATTATCGGTACTTCCATGCAGGTATATCCAGCGGCGGGATTGGTGCAATACGCACCACACGGGGTACCTATATATTTTATTGATCCAAGACCTAGTTTGGCATCGGGCGATTACGAAAATTTGATCGTTCTTTCGGAAAAGGCATCCGTGGGCGTCCCTATTGCGGTATCTCGTTTAATTGATACAGTGCCCTAGTTTTTTTGGCCCATGCCATTAAGGCTTCCCGCTGTTCTGGGGACAATCTCGCATTTTCATGGGTCCAGGTATACTCGTTCAACGGCATTTCCTTATTCTCTATCATTTCCTCCAGCTCTTCAAGCTTGTGGTCCTTTTTTTTGACTGAATAGGAATCCCACTCCGAAAAATTCAAATGTTTTTTACCATCCTTTACATGGCTGGCCAACCAAAAGGAAATTGGGGCAATATTGTTATACCAAGGGTAAACGGTATGGTTGCTATGGCAGTCATAACAGCTTTCCTTCAATACCGTTCTTAAATCAGGTGCCGGATTGGTTTCCGCCAAAAAGATTTCCGAGTGGTTCCCTTGCGCTACGTTCTTCTCCGGCCGGTAAAACTGAATGGCCACCAAAAGCACCAACAAAGCGATAAGAACTTTTTTAATTAATTTCATGATTTTATTTTTGAGGTGAAACGAAAATACAATTTTTGTGACCAAAACCGAATTATATCGGTCGTTAAATTATGTGGATGCGACCCGGGAAAAACGTACCCAAATGGCCTCCCTGATTTTGGACCATCCCGAAGCAATTGGGCCGCTCTTGGAAATCATTTTTACCGAGGAAGAGCCTATTTCCAATAGAGCGGCTTGGGTCTTGGAATTCGCACTTAAAAAAAGGCTCCATTACCTGTATCCTCATCTGGATTACTTTAGCTCGAACATCGGTAAACTACGATTGGATTCCTCGGTAAGGCCGATGGCAAAAATTTGTGAATTTCTTACCAAGGCGTACTTTGCCCAAACCGAAAATGAAGCTCAAAAAATGGTAGGGAAAACTCATTTGGAGGCTATGGCTACGGCCTGTTTCGACTGGCTTATTGGCGATTTTAAGGTCGCCGCCAAAGCCTATTCCATGACCTCACTTTTTTTATTGGGGCAGAAATTTCACTGGATACATCCGGAATTAAAAATGGTGCTGGAACGGCACTATGCCCAAGGTAGCGCCGCCTACAAGGCCAGGGCGCGAATGACATTGGCCAAAATAGGACAATAATTTCCCGAAAACATTGCGGTTCCCAGGGAACTTCGAGCGGTAGTGTATAAAACACCTGGCTGAACGATTTCAACACGGAACTTTTGGCCATAAACTTTCAAACTCCCTGGCTTATAAGTATCTTTGCCACTTCCTTTTTAACCACCAATTTAGAAAAGATGGCCTTGAATCCCTTAAATGCAATTTCACCCATAGACGGAAGGTACAGGAGCAAAACGGATAAGCTGGCCGCCTTTTTCTCGGAAGAGGCCCTTATAAAATATCGGGTTCGGGTAGAAATTGAATATTTCATTGCGTTATGTGAGATTCCTTTGCCCCAACTACGGGATTTGGAGGAGGCCCAATTCGCTCCGCTACGGAAAATCTATCAAAATTTTGATGCGGTCGATGCCCAGGCTATCAAGGAAATAGAAAAAATAACCAATCACGATGTAAAGGCTGTTGAATACTTCATCAAAAAGGAGTTTGATCGCCTTGGATTGGAAGAATTCAAAGAGTTCATACACTTTGGCCTAACTTCACAGGACATCAATAATACCGCTATCCCGCTGTCCATTAAGGAAGCCTTGAACGAGGTGTACGTGCCCCAATATTTTGAGGTGTTCGAAAAACTACGGGAATTGGCGGACGAATGGAAATCCATTCCCATGTTGGCGCGGACCCATGGCCAACCAGCCTCTCCTACTCGATTGGGAAAGGAAATAGCGGTTTTTGTAGAACGTCTGAAGGAACAGTTCAACTTGTTAAACGACATACCCAGTGCTTCTAAATTTGGAGGAGCCACGGGAAATTACAATGCGCATAAAGTGGCCTATCCCGAACAGGATTGGCAGCAATTCGGAAAGGAATTTGTTCAGGAAAAATTGGGCCTGCACCATTCGTTTCCCACCACTCAAATTGAGCATTATGATCATATGGCGGCTCTTTTTGACACATTAAAACGCATCAATAGCATTTTCCTGGACCTGAACCGGGATTTTTGGACCTATATCTCCATGGATTATTTTAAGCAGAAAATCAAGGCCGGGGAAGTGGGTTCCTCCGCCATGCCGCATAAAGTAAATCCGATCGATTTTGAGAATTCCGAGGGCAACCTTGGGGTGGCCAACGCCCTATTTGAACATTTGTCCGCCAAACTTCCTGTCTCAAGGTTACAACGGGACCTAACGGATAGCACGGTCCTAAGAAATATAGGGGTGCCTTTTGCCCATACTATCCTGGCCCTGCAATCCACTTTAAAGGGATTGAACAAACTATTGCTCAATCCGACCAAATTTGAGCAGGATTTGGAAGACAATTGGGCGGTTGTCGCCGAGGCCATTCAAACCGTATTACGCCGCGAAGGTTACCCCAATCCTTATGAGGCATTAAAAGGATTGACACGGACCAATGCGAAAATAGATAGGGCGTCCATTGCCAAATTCATCGATACCCTGGAAATCCAGGATACCATTAAGGATGAGCTTAAGCGCATTACTCCTAGTACGTATACCGGCATATAAAATCCGTCCATTATAAAATAATGAACGGATTTGATGGTCCTCTTCTTATGGAATGCTTATGGAGATCCGATTAGCCTTCCTTATGAATTTCAACGGAATGTGGATATGGAATCTCAATTCCGGCCGCATCAAGGGCCAATTTGGACCCCTCATAGGTTGCAAAATATACATCCCAATAGTCCTCTGGCTTGCAATAAGGCCGAACAGCAAAATTGACGGAACTATCCGCAAGCTCCAATACGTTGACGGACGGTGCAGGATCGGACAGCACCTTGGAATTTGAAGTAAGAACTTCCATAAGGACTTCCTTGGTCTTTTTAATATCTTCCCCATAACCTACCCCGACAACGGTGTCCACACGAATCTTGCCTTCCTCGGAATAATTGATGATATTCCCATTGGCCATGGCTCCATTGGGAACTATCGCTAGCTTGTTTTCCGGAGTAGTGAGCTTGGTGGTAAATATTTCTATCTCCTTTACCACTCCCAGAACACCCTGGGCCTCGATCAAATCCCCAATGCGATAGGGTTTGAATATCATAATAAGTACCCCGCCCGCAAAATTGGATAGCGACCCTTGAAGTGCCAGGCCTACGGCCAAGCCTGCCGCGGCGATTACCGCTGCAAAGGTAGTGACGTCAATACCTAGGGTGGAGATGACTATTATGATAAGAAGGACCCTCAAGGCCCAAGAGGCCATATTCAATAAGAAATGTTGCAGCGATTCGTCATAGCTGCTCTTGCCCATTACCTTGCGAGCGGCCCCAATAATTTTCTTAACGACCCATGATCCAATAATATAAATTAAAATGGCCCCTAATACCTTGGGACCATATTCGACAATAAAGTCGATTCCCTTGTTTATCCAAACTTCGGCTTCTTGCATAACGGTTTAATTTTAGTTAGTGTTAATAGCACCCAATATAACAATTTAGCCTTTAAAAGAAAACGCCTTTCTTACCCTGCAAACCCATTTTTATATGAAACAAAAAAAAGACCGCTTTGGGGTTTCCAAGGCGGTCCTTTATGCTGTGTAGGTAGGATCAACTCTGAAGAAAGGAGCCGATTTCACCGAGGCCTTCCCCTTTGTAATCCGATTTCTCCAATGCCTGAATGAACTGTACCAATTTGGCGGGGTTCATATTGTTGCCCAGTATACGAACCAGAAGAAATCCCTTATCATCGCTATCGCCATAAATGATTACTTCGTCAATGGCATCGTCATCGCCAAGGTATTTTACGGTACCCCTGCCATAACTGGTGTTTACCTTCATAAGCTCCGTAAATTTGGGCTGGCCAAGAATACCCCTAACATTAGCCTTTTCTGATGCAAATTCCGCGGCATTTTCCGAAGTCTTTTTGAAAGCCAGGATATTCATCTTTCGTAAGGATTCCATGGCCTCTCGTTGTTCGGACGTTAGATCGGCCTTCTCCATATTCAATAAACTGGCAGGAAGGTCCACGGATAAAAAGTTGGGGTTGTCCGCATTTTCCACATAATACTCCTGCAAACTAGTGCGTGAAGAGCATGCCGCCAAGCTTACCAAAAGGAAAAGCAAAAAAATTGTCTTCAATGTTTTCATATCTGTTGGTTTAAGGGCCCGGGTTCGGGCCCAATGTTCTTTGTATTTATTTACTTTCCTCCTACGCGATTGAGCTCATCGGGAAGGTCCATTTTCCTTGTAAGAGAGCTGATCTTGTCCAAATCGATATCACCGGTCAAAGATACAAGGACCGATTCAAATTTTCTACCGTCAAAATCCATACCGGAGTCTTGAATACCGTTAACGAACATGAGAAGTTCACGAACATGCGTATCGTCTTTTCCATTTCTGATGTAGAACTTTACATTGACATCCTTGTCCTTTACCCGCATTAATTCCTCAAGTGAGGAAGATTTCACATATTTGCCTACGGTCTTCAACATATCCTTGGAAACCCCTTTATCCTCGGTGATAAAGACTTTTATCCCTTTTAGTCCCCGGGCTACCTCCATAAAATCCCGGGCATCTTGGTCGTCGCTGTCCACCTCTATGGCACTTACCAGATCGATCAACCCTTTGTTAATGATAACCGAACCCACATTGTCCATATCCTCGTATTTGTCAAATAAGGATTGGGAGAAACCCAACAAGGGCAACAGGGCCATTAAAAATACTACTCCTTTTTTCATGATGATTGTTTTTGATTGATGAATTATTGTATTAATTACCTTTTTTCCCGGCTTTGTTCAATTCCTCGGGAAGATTCATTTTATTGGTTAGGGAACCTATTTTATTCAAGTCGATATTGCCGGTCAAAGAAAGCAGGACGGTTTCTATTTTTCGTCCATTGATGTCTACATCCTTCAACTCTTCCCGGTCTTTGATACCCGTTACAAACATCAAAAGCTCCCGAACATGGTCGTCATCTTTTCCGGGCCTGATATAAAATTTAACATTGGTATCCTCGTCCTTTACACGCATTAGCTCTTCCATGGAAGCCGATTTTAAATACTTGTTTACGGAAGATTGCATATCCGCAGAGACCTTGCTATCCTCCGTGATGAAAACCTTGAGGTTATTCAGGCTTTTGGCAATATCCATAAATTCCTGGGCCTCGGGATCGTCCACCTCAACGTCTATTTTGGACAGGAGATTGAACATACTCTTATTTACCACCACGGCACTAACGTTGTCCAAATCCTCATACTTATCGAATAGGGATTGGGAAAATCCCATAAAGGGTAAAGCCGCTATTAAACTTGCAATAATTAACTTCTTGCTATTCATGATCTTAGATTTATTCATTTTTATAAATTTTTTGTTTTGTTTTCTCAAACTGATTTAAATAGGCCATTTTTTCCGTGCCACGACCAAAGTTCTCGGCCAGGAGGTCCAATGCCTTCTTGGTTTCCGCATAGGCGAATTCCGCCTCTTTTTGTTCTTGGTAATTCTGGTACCGATCAGGGCCAAAATAGATGCCGAATGCCAAAACCGCCACGGCTGCGACAGAAATCCACTTATAATAATTTCGTTTGGGTTTAAGAGGAACGGATCGGCTAGATCGTTCTTGCTTGGCCATTGAAAAGTACTGGAACATGGGAGCATACCTTTCCAGATGCGACGCCACTTTGTCTTGTGCAAAATAGGCCTTTAGCATTTCCTCTTCCGCCAAAGTGGTAGAAGCCTCAAAATACTTTTCCAATAATTTTTCTATCCTATCCAATTCCATAACTATGTTTTTGCATCAATTTTTCCCTTATCGTTTTTCTCGCCCTGGATAATGCTACCCGAATCGCAGTGGGTTTCATATCCAACATTTCCGCTATTTCGTCATAATCGTACTCCTCAATATCGCGAAGCTGCAGTACCATCTTTTGTTGTTCCGGCAATTCTTCCATTATTTTCTGCACCCAATCCGCACTGTCTTTTGCCTCGACCTGATGATGGAGGGAGGTACCCGTATCACCGTAGTTGCTATGGACCAATTTAAGGTTGCCGGCCTGCTTCGATTTCAATCGGTCCAAACAAAAATTCTTGGTCATGGTCATGGCAAAAGCCTCCACATTTTTATAATTACCGATCATTTGGTTCTTTGACCATAATTTCATCAAAATCTCCTGTGTCGCATCTTCGGCTTCTTCACTGGAGACCAATAGACGTTTGGCGAGCCGATATAGCTTATCCTTAAATGGCATCACAAGGTTTAAAAATTCCGATTGTCGCATTGGGTTGGGTTATTGCTATTATGGTGCCAAATTCTGGATTACACTAGCAAGACGAAGTACATCGAGTTTTGTTACAAATAATTTTTTTTCAGGTGATATGTAAGTAATTTGGCCAACCATAAACTAAATTACTGCGTATATTATAGGTAAATGTACAATATGGGTTCCTGTTTTTTGTTATTTACATTGGAACGATTATTGTTGAAACATTTGTTTTAAAAAAGAGCTATGAAAAGAATACTGTTCCCAATCTGGGCAGTGCTGTTTGTTTTTCTGTCATGCAGGAAAAGTGATGATAACATCATTCCTGTGGATGGGGTCGAACAAACAGGACCCCCCCAGGAAAATGCCCCAGTCCTGGCGGACTATCCCGTGCAGGATTTTATGTGGCAAACCATGAACCTCTATTATTTTTGGCAAGAGGATGTACCGGATCTGGCAGATGCCTTAATTGAAGATCCGGAAGCTTATGTTACATTTTTGGCCTCGGAATCGAACCCCGGGGATTTTTTCTATAAAATTTGCAATAACCATGAAATTGTGGTTGGTGAAGCTGCAGCCATCGATCGTTTTTCGGTAGCTGTTGAAAATTACAGGGATTTGGTAAACAGCCTACAAGGCATTTCAAGAAGCAATGGTTTGGAGTTTCAATTGTATCTTTTTGCGGGCAGCGATGATGTATACGGTGTAGTAACCTACGTAGCCCGGGATTCCGATGCATCGACCAAGGACATTCAAAGAGGGGATATTTTTATCGGGGTGGATGGCCAGACTTTAAATCGCAACAATTTTAGAGATCTCTTGTTCGGCAGTTCGGATACCTATACCTTGAACATGGCCGATTTAGTGGATAGCACTATTTCCGGCAATGGCCAGGAAGTGACCCTGACCAAAATCGAGAATTTTTCCGAGAACCCCATTTTGGTTTCCACGGTTATCGAGCAGTCGGGCAATAAAATAGGATATTTAATGTACAACTCGTTCTTGGCCGCCTTTGATGAAGAATTGAATGAAGTTTTTGGCGAATTCAAGTCCCAAGGTGTTAACGAACTGGTACTCGATCTTCGCTATAATGGGGGTGGCCGGGTATCTTCGGCCATTCAGATAGCCAGTTCGATATATGGCGCACGGACCGACGAAGTTTTTATACAGCCGCGCTTCAATAGCAAGTTACAACCGTTTAGCGGTGCTCCGGACAACTTTACGGCCACCACCTTACAAGGTACGGCGATCAATGAACTCAACCTGTCCAGGGTAATTGTCATCACTTCGGGAGCCACCGCGTCCGCCAGCGAACTGGTGATTAATGGTTTGGTGCCGTATATTGAGGTCATCCAGGTGGGCACCACCACGGTTGGCAAAAATGAATTCTCTAACACTTTTGTTGATGATCCTGAAAATGGAAATTTCTATAGCCCCGATCGTGAAGACAACATAAATCCCGACAGCCAATGGGGCCTACAGCCCCTATTAGGAAGAAGTGAAAACGCCGATGGTTTTTCGGATTACACGGCGGGCCTAACACCTGATTTTGAATTGGAAGAAGACATCGCCAACCTCGGAACTTTGGGCGATCCCTCGGAACCTCTTTTGGCATTGGCATTGAGTCGTATTTCCGGCGAGACTGCCAAAATAGGTGTGCAACCTATTTTCACCGCGGACGTCTTCTCAAATTCCCTATGGTTCAAACCGACAAACAACAAAGCATTAATGGACGGATTATTAACCCCTGTGAAATAATAAACGAAGTGGATAATCCCATGTTCTTAGCAACCCGATCTTATATGATGAAAAGTAAAGTACTCCTGTTAATCGCAATTGCGATATGCGGTCTTTCTTGCAACAGTGATGACGACCTCGGAGGTTTTGTACTCCCTAAAACAGCGACCGCAGATCCAAGCTTGGTGTCTACGGACATCACTGCCCAGAATTTTATGTGGAAAGCAATGAATTTTTGGTATTTCTGGCAAGCCGAAGTACCTAATCTGGCGGATGATGCCTTTGCCTTGGATTCGGAAGGAACCCGTTTATATACCGAGTTCTTGGCCTCCGAAAGTAATCCGGAGGATTTCTTTTCCAATCGCCTACTTTTTGGTCAGGACCGATTTAGTTTCGTCAATGCCGATTATGAAACCTTAACACGGTCTTTGGCCGGTGTTTCAAGAAGCAATGGCATGGAATTCGGGTTGGTCAGTTTCGCGGATAACGACGATATTTTTGGATACGTACGCTATATCATACCCAATTCCGATGCTGCCACTAAAGATATTAGCCGTGGAGAAATTTTTACCGGAGTAAACGGGATTACTTTGAACAACAACAATTACGTAGACCTTTTATTTGGTGAGGATAACACCTATACCCTCAATATGGCGGATATCGAAGGTGGTATTGTTACACCCAATGATAAGGAGGTAACCTTGACCAAACAGGAAAACCTGGCGGAAAATCCGGTCTTTCTAACCCGGTCTTTCGACATTAATGGGCAAAAGATAGGTTACATTATGTACAATGGCTTTACCAACGAATATGACGAAGATCTTAATGCTGCGTTTGGTGAGTTACGGTCCGCCGCCGTTACCAGTCTTGTTCTGGACCTGAGATATAACCCCGGAGGCTCTGTAAATACGGCCCGATTACTTTCCAGCATGATTTATGGCACCAACACCAGCGATCTTTTTTTAAGGGCGCGGTACAATGACCGACTTCAGCCATTGTTTAATGCCGATGATCTGGAACGCAATTTTGCCGATCGTACCAATGATGGGACCACCCTGAATCGGTTAAATCTCTCCAAAGTTTACATATTGACTTCCAATAGTACGGCATCGGCCAGCGAATTGGTGATCAATGGCCTTACTCCCTATGTTGAAGTGGTACAAATTGGGGAAACCACCCGTGGAAAAAATGAATTTTCGGTCACCATGGTGGACGATCCCGGTCATGAGGGAGCTCCCTACGTTTACACCCCGGAGCGGGAAAATAAAATCAATCCCAGTAATCGATGGGCCATTCAACCGCTGATCGGAAGAAATGAAAATGCGGATGGCTTTTCCGACTATACTTCGGGCTTGGCCCCGGATATCCCGTTGCAGGAGGACTTGGCCAATCTAGGCATACTCGGTGATTTGGACGAACCCTTATTGGCTAGGGCCATTCAAGATATTACTGGAACCGCTTCCAAAAGAAGCTTTGCCGTACAACTACCGGCCGAGGTGATGACGAGTTCCAAGATGTTTACCCCTTTAAAGGATAATATGTATGTGGAGAAGGTTCCCAAATTGGACCTTTCTTTATTGGAGTAATCCCGATAAAATAACTGTGAGATTTAAAAATGGCTTGGAAAAACCAAGCCATTTTTTTATCCTTTAACTATGTATAACACTTATCCTATCCAAAGAAAAAATGTATCTAGGTCATCAAAAATTAAAATCTCCATTAAAGTAAACGGCAGTAGGAATTAAGGAAACCTCCTCGGAAGTCACTAGCGAATTATCTCCTAAATCATAAACCTCTAACGAGCCATTGCTCAAAAAATCCTTGGCGTCTACTCCAAACAACCTGCCTTCATTTACGGTCATGTCATAAAAGTTCAAATCGGTAATATCTGCCGTGGTAGGGAGTGCCGTGTCCATCGCTTCCATGGAGAATATACTACCGGACAGATAATAATACAAGCTATCCCCGTCCAAGGACAAAAATCCGGGATGCTCCGTTAGGGCAAAGGTTAAGGTGGTCTCCACGGTATTGGAAGTAGTATTCACCTTATCCAACTGCCCGGCAGTTTCATTCCCTGTCCAGGCCGGATTCCCTCCGGAAAGCACCCAAAGCTCCTCATTTCTCAATTGCATGGAATTGGGCCGATCGGCCACGGTAATGGTTGTTGTCACCATGTTGGTAACGGCATCGATGACGGATATGATATTGTTTTGTCCAAATCCACCTTGATGGGCCACGTACAATATATCGTCTTTTGCCAATATCTGTTCTGGGCCTTCAGCCACTGCTATGGTGGATTCTACCGTATGGTCTTCCAGGTTCACCACAGCGATAAAATCATCATCCGGATTAAATCCATCTCCCCAATTGGTGACATAACCTTTTCCATTGGCCACGGCCATATATCTTGGATTTAAGAAGTCCGCTGCACTGGGCCCGCCAATTGTAGCGACGGTTTCAAACGTATAACGGTCCACCACTTCTATTTTTTGGGAATTGTTCACCACAATGTAGGCCATATCGTCATTAAAGGTGATGCTTTGCGCCGTATCGCCCCATGCATCTACCGAATTGGCCGATTTAAAGATTCCGTTTTGAACAGTACTGAAATCATTGGTTACAAAGGATACGGAAGCATTTCCCGCACCAAAATTCCCCTCATGTAGCACCAAAATACCGTTTTCAAAAGGGAAAGAATCGTTGTCTGTAAGGGTGATGGTCAGGGAATTTGTTGAACTGATAAAATCCGTGCCTCCGTCAACTGCTGTCAAGGTAATGACTATGGCCTCGCTGGATTCCACCTCATCATCGTCATTCAGAATCAATTCGAGAGTTGTAGTAGTCTCCCCTGAAACCAGGGTAAGTGTTCCCGGCAGTGCTCCAAAGTCCTCTCCAGAAGTTGCCGTACCACTAACTTCATAAGTTAGCACCACATCCGCGGCAAATGCCTCCGTAGTAGTAAAGGTAAGAGTTATGGGACCATCTGCCTCGGTGACGGTATCACCGGAAACTGAAATTCCGACTCCCGGTTCAAATGGGGCGTCGTTGTCGTCATCGCTACATGAAGTGAACAACAATCCGGTAATGGCCGTAATCATAAAGAATCTGCTTTTTTTCATTCTCAAAAGTTTAGTATTAATTGGGTTTGAATATTTCTATTGGGCATCGGTCGTAAGGCGATATTCTCGTAATAGGTATTGAATAGATTGTTTACCGTGCATCCCATACTATATTGCCATTTTCCCTTAGTGGCCAAGGTATAGGTAATTCCGGCATTGGCGACTTGATAACCTTCCAACTTTCCACCAATAATGGATACAGGACCGTTATAAAGATGCTGGTAGAATATCCCTAAATCCGAAATGCTGTAGGCCAGGGAAGCATTGCCCCGGTGAAAAGGAACATAGATCAATTGTTCGTTGGTTTCGCGATCTTCGGAAACGGTGTAAGCGTAGTTGGCCTTAAAATCAATTTGTTGCTTTTTATGTAGGGCATAGTTTATCGCGAGTTCCCCCTCCAATCCGTAGATCTGGACCTGATCCACATTGGTCGGTGACCAGAGGCCCGTATTATTGGGAAGCCATCGGATCATATCCTCGGTACGGATATAATAGCTATTCAGGTTCAATGCAACTCCACCGAATTTCAAACGATGGCCCAAATCAATTTGATAGGAGCGTTCCGGAACTAAATCCAGGTTACCGCCCGGTTCCCAGTAGAGATCGTTAAAAGTGGGCATTCTAAAATTTCGTGAAGCATTGATTTGTAGACCGTAATGGTCGTTGAACTTATAAATGCCATCTAGGGAAAAAACCATAGGATTGGAAAAATCCGTGGAAAAATCCTGTCGGAGACTCAGGTTATAGGTCATTTTTTTGGACACGCTGTGCTTTAATACGGCGGTTACCGAGGCATCGTTACGTTCCGGGTTGCCAAAACTACTTCCCTTGCCCCTAAAATGGTTATATTCCAAGAAGGAGTTTAATCGGAAAGCTTTCGAAAGTTCTATATCCATGGAGTAACGGGCCAACAAAGTGGTCACCCTTCCATTAGAAAAAATATCGGAATCCTTATTCTCGAAAAACTTGAACTCCTCCTGCAAATGGGCCAGTTTTAATTTGGAAAAGGCCCTCTCTCCAAAACGCCCCCACTCCACCTGGGTACGATAGTGATTGTCCCTATAGCGACTTCGGCCAGGAGCTACCAAAGTACCCGAAAGATTACGATCGCCGATAAAAGTTTGGTGATACAATCGTAGTACCTGTTTATCGGATAGCACATAGCCCGTATTAAAGTTTAGGTTGATATTTTCGAATTCGCCATTACGATTTCGGTCATCGGTTTCCAAGTACCGGTAATCGTTATCCGACCCGGTATAGTTTATTCCGAAATTAGTGGACCACTTTCCGGTTCCAAAACTTTGATTGTAATTGACATTTCGCGTGTCAAAACTCCCATAACCCACAAAAACCTGTTGCTCAAAGTGTTCTTCGAAACGCAGGTCGTTGTTCAAATGGACACTACCCCCTATGGCACCTGTTCCGAACTGCACACTGCCTCCTCCGCTGCGGATACCAACAGAACTGTAATTAAAGGGGTTTATGGTATTAAAGTCTACCTGGCCGTTCATTTGGGAATTGATATTTATGCCATTCCAGATGACGGCGGTATGGGAAGCATTGGTGCCCCTAAATGCCGGGGAAGAAACCATGCCCAGTCCATTTTCTTTGAAATACATATTGGAATTAAAGGCAAGAAGTGAAGTTAGAAAAGCACCGTTGCGCCGTATGGTGCTGTCCTTCAACTCGGTTACCTTATGTCCTTCGGCATAGCGTTTTATCCGGGTATCGGATACGACAACTTCTTCCAATTCCCAGATAGGTGTTTCCTGGGCGGAAAGTTGCCACCAAATCGGCCCCAATAATAGTACTACTGCGAATGCATGTTTTTTCATCCTTTAAACCTTTATCCCGAAAGTTTAACACGGCTTATCTGAATTTGGCAGGTCTCCTGACTTGCTTCATGTTGTTTGACCTTCCCATTCAAATTGCTTTTGCAATGTGAACAGTGGCTATGCAGAAAACAACATCCTTGTTTCCAAGGTGCCGGAACACTTCCGACATAAGCTTACAGTTGCGGGAACAGCTCCAGATTTACACTGGATTCCCTTTTAATCCCATTGTCCCAAGAACAATGTGAACCAATATTCAGGGCGAAAATAAACATTTTGTTTAATCTTTTAAACTAAAAATTAAATAATACTACTTTTGGGATGAACAAAATTGCATTGCATTGAGAAATAAAATTTTTGTGCTGTTTTTTCTGGTGGTGGCCTGCAAAAATGAAAAAAGAACCCTACCCGACCCTCCCTCCAAATCCGAACCGGCCCAAATAGCCCATGCTAAAGGTTTTTCGATTAAAAAAGATGCTTCCGGGATCACCACACTGCAGGTAACTTCCCCCTGGCCCAATTCGGAAATGGCCTATACCTATGCCTTGGTCCCCAGGACAATCCTGGCGCATACCAAGTTGGACGAGGAGTTGTATGATGCTGTTGTTCCTGTTCCCGTGGAACGGATTATTGTAACCTCCACAACGCATATCCCTGCCTTGGAAGCTTTGGGAGTAACGGATAAACTGATGGGATTTCCCCATACGGCATATATATCTTCCAAAGCCGCTCGGGCGCGTATTGATCAAGGTTTGGTTCAAGAATTAGGCAACAATGAGGATATCAATACGGAAATGGCCCTTGCCTTGAATCCAGATGTGGTGGTGGGGTTTGGTATCAGTAACCAGAACAGGGCTTACGAAACATTGGAACGGTCTAATGTCCCAGTGGTCTACAACGGGGATTGGACCGAGGAATCACCCTTGGGAAAAGCGGAATGGATCAAGTTTTTTGCACCTTTTTTTCAAAAGGAGGCTATGGCCGACCGTATTTTCAGAGAAATCGAACAATCGTACTTCGATGCCCAAAAATTGGCGGCCAAGGCCCGATCCCGACCAACGGTAGTAACTGGAGGGCTGTACAAGGATGTCTGGTACGTTTCAGGTGGGAATAGTTGGATGGCCCAATTTCTGGAAGATGCCCAAACGGATTACCTCTGGGCGGATACCGAGGAAACCGGGAGCCTTTCCCTAAGTATCGAAAGTGTACTGAGCAAGGCACAACATGCTGAATTTTGGTTAAACCCGTCCATGATCACCTCCTATCGCGAATTGGACGAAGCCAATCGACATTACCGGCAATTCGATGCCTTTGGTAAGCAGACCGTCTATTCCAACACTATCGTAAAAGGAGATACAGGCGGGCTGGTTTATTACGAACTGGCCCCACAACGACCAGATTTGGTGTTAAAAGATCTTATCCATATTTTTCATCCCCAATTATTGCCTGATCACCAACTTTTCTTTTTCAAGCCCTTGGAGTAATTGAAACAAAATATCCCAAATACCATTTCCTTTCTTATCCTGGGTATAGCACTTGTGCTCTGTTTTGGACTGAATATTAGTCTGGGTTCGGTCCCCATTCCATTTTCGGAGACGGTAAAATCGCTCTTTGGTAACCCGGTCCAAAACGATTCTTGGAATTATATCATTTGGAACTATAGAATTCCCAAGGCGGTCACGGCCCTATTGGTAGGTAGTGGATTGTCGCTGAGCGGCCTGCTGATGCAGACCTTGTTCAGAAATCCCTTGGCCGGTCCCTTTGTTTTGGGAATTAGTTCCGGGGCCAGTTTGGGTGCCGCTTTACTTATTATGGGCGTCTCCCTCTTTCCGGGGTGGCTTGTCTTGGAATTTATTAACGACGTTACCTTGGCCATAGCGGCCAGCATGGGAAGCTTTTTGGTACTCATGGTGGTCATGGTAGTAGCACTACGGGTCAAGGATACATTGGCCTTGTTGATCATCGGTCTGATGTTCGGGAGCATTACAGCTGCCATTGTGAGTGTACTGTCCTATTTTTCGAATGCCGAAAAACTACAGCAATACATCTACTGGTCTTTTGGCAGTGTGGGAAACCTGTCCTGGCCCCAGCTGATTCTTTTATTCGGGATAATTGTGATAGGTACCGTACTGGGCATAGCTTCCATTAAATCGTTGAACGCCCTCCTATTGGGAGAAAAATATGCTCAAAGTCTGGGGGTAAACATGAAACGATCGCGTTATATCATCATTATCTCGGCCGGGTTGTTGGCCGGTGGGGTTACCGCCTTTGCAGGGCCTATTGCCTTTGTTGGTCTCGCGGTACCACATCTGACCCGACAGATTTTTAATACCATGGACCACAAAGTACTTTTACCTGCCGTTCTGCTGTACGGCGGCATTTTAATGTTGCTATGTGATACGGTGGCCCAGGTGCCCAACTCCGCCAGCGTCTTGCCCATTAACGCCATAACCAGTATTTTAGGGGCGCCCGTGGTTATCTGGTTATTGGTGCGAAAAAGAAAAATGATATTTTAAAACCGAAACATGCTCTTGGAAATACGGCCGAAACCTTAAACCTATTGCCTAGAAAATCACTTTGGGGTCCGGTAGGGTTTCTAGTGAACAACGTAAAACTATCGATTATTACATCCAAAACCCAACATAACGCTTTGGCCATTGAAGACCTTGCCATAGGGTATTCCGGCAAAAAACGGGACCATGTTATTGGCCGTCACATTGGTTTTAGCCTTCAACCGGGGGAACTATGTGCCATTATCGGTATAAACGGCATTGGAAAATCTACCCTATTGCGTACACTCGGAAAGGTACAATCCAGTTTGTCCGGAAAGATCTGGATCAATGAAAAGGACTTGGACAGTTATGCTACCGACGAACTCGCCGCTACAGTGAGCATCGTACTCACCGAACCCATAGCCTCCAAAAATTTGTCGATATGGGAACTGGTCGCCCTGGGAAGACAGCCCTACACCAACTGGATCGGCAAATTGACCCCCACCGACAAAACCAAGATTATGGATGCCCTTGAGATGTTGGAGTTGAAGGAGCTTCAACATAAAAAGTGTTACGAGCTCAGTGATGGACAGTTGCAACGGGCCCTGATCGCGCGGGCTTTGGCTCAGGATACTTCGGTAATTCTCCTGGATGAACCCACCTCTCACCTAGACCTGTACCACAAGGTGCATATTCTAAAACTATTGCGATCCATTGCCCACCGTAGGCAAACGACCATTGTTTTGACCAGTCACGAAATTGAATTGGCCATTCAACTTTGCGATAAGATACTTATTCTGGGAACCGATAAAAACCACTTCGGAGATCCTTGTGAACTCATGGATCAACAGGCATTTGAAACCTTGTTTCCAGCGGATACAGTGACATTCGATTCCAAATCCGGCTCCTTTCGCATTGCAAAGTAAGACCTAAGGGATACCCGTTTTAACCCTCAAACTTGTATCTTTACTTTTGAGAACGAACGATACCTATGAATGAATTTTTGATATACCTTCTCATAGGGCTTTTATGCTTGGCCCTGGGCTATTTTTTGGGACAGTACATCCAGAACCTCAAGACCAAATCCCAACAAAGTGCCCTCAACGAGCGCGAGCAACAACTGAGAAATAACCTGGCCATTCTTGAGGGTCGAATCAGGGAAATGGAGGATGACCGGGCCCAACTGCGCTTGGAAAAGGAGGGCTTGGGAAATCAAGTGGTCCGCTACCAGGCTGATTTGGAAAATCTTCAGACCAAAAATTCGGAACAAAAGGAAGAGGTGGAAAAACTTCAGCAAAAGTTTACCAAGGAATTCGAGAATCTGGCCAATAAAATATTGGATGAAAAAAGTCTAAAGTTTACCGAGCAAAACCAAAAGAACATCAAGACCATTCTCAACCCGCTACAGGAAAAGATCCAGCTTTTCGAAAAAAAGGTAGAAGAAAGTCAAAAGGAAAATATCAGTATCCATTCCGCTTTAAAGGAGCAGCTTCTTAACCTTCAAAACCAGAACCTTAAGATTACCCAGGAGGCCGAAAACTTGACCAAGGCCTTAAAAGGGGATAGCAAGACCCAGGGCAATTGGGGCGAATTGGTGCTGGAGCGGGTACTGGAAAAATCAGGTTTGGAAAAGGATCGGGAATATTCCGTACAACAAAGCTTTACCTTGGACGACGGTTCCCGCGTATTGCCCGACGTCATTATCCATCTACCGGATGGAAAGAAAATGATCGTGGATTCCAAGGTTTCGCTAACGGATTATGAACGATACATCAATGCCGAGGAGGACCTTCGGGAGAAATTCCTTAAGGACCATATCAATTCCCTCAGAAAGCATGTGGATCAACTTTCGGCCAAGAAATACGAGGATCTATATGAAATGGAAAGCCCGGATTTTGTATTGATGTTCGTGCCCATAGAACCTGCATTTGCCATTGCGATAAACCAAGATAACGCCTTGTACAACAAAGCATTTGAGCAGAACATCGTTATTGTAACGCCTTCTACCCTGCTGGCGACCTTGCGTACCATAGATAGTATGTGGAACAATGAAAAACAACAGCGCAACGCCATAGAGATTGCCAGACAGGCCGGTGCCTTGTACGACAAGTTCGAAGGATTCGTGACGGACCTCACCAAGGTGGGAAAAAAAATGGACGATGCCAAAACCGAATACAAAGGTGCGATGAACAAATTGGTCGAAGGTCGGGGCAATATCATCACCAGCATTGAACGACTGAAAAAAATGGGGGCCAAGGCCAAAAAATCCATCCCGGAACCGATTTTAAGACGCGCTGAGGAAAGCAGTGAACAGTGAGCAGTGAACAGTGAGCAGTGAGCAATGAACAATGAACAATGAGCAGTGAGCAATGAACAGTGAGCAGTGAACAGTGAGCAGTGAGCAGTGAGCAGTGAGCAGTGAACAATGAGGAATGAGCAATGAGCAATGAACAGTGAGCAGTGAGCAGTGAGCAGTGAGAAATAAGTAATGAGTAATGAGTACTACATAAGTTCCTATAAACCAAACATTAGAAACTTGAAACCTGAAACCTGAAACCTGAAACCTGAAACAATTTCTGAAGAAAGACGGAAAGACCAAAAGAAACGAGAAATGAGACTAAGGAGGATTTGTATCTAAAAATTATCAGTGAACAATGAGCAGTGAGCAGTGAGCAATGAACAATGAACAATGAACAGTGGACAATGAACAATGAGTAAGGAGTAAGGAGTAATGAGTAATGAGTAAGGAGTAATGAACAGTGAGCAGTGAGCAGTGAACAATGAGCAATGAGCAATGAACAATGAACAATGAACAATGAACAATGGGTAATGAGTAATGAGTAATGAGTAATGAGTAATGAGTAATGAGTAATGAAAACTACGTAAGTTACCATAAACCAAACATCAGAAACCTGAAACCAAAAACTTGAAACCTGAAACCAAAAACCTGAAACCTCAAACCTGAAACCAAAAACCTGAAACCCCAAACTTGAAACCTCAAACAGTTTTAAATTACCCAATGAAAAAAGCCCTATTTATTACCCTTGCCGCCATAATAGCACTGTTTCTATTAACTTACGCCTTTGTGTATTATGTGCCTTATAGTAGGGGGTATCGTTCCGGTGAACTGATCAAATTCAGCAATAAGGGAATTTTGGTCAAAACTTGGGAAGGAGAGATCAGTCAAGGTATTTCGGGAGCGCAGATTTTTGCGTTCTCCGTCCTGGACAAGGATGAGGAGGTTATACAACAATTGAAAGACTATCAGGGGCGGTACGTTAAGGTGACCTATGTGGAACGTTTTGCCACCTTCTTTTGGCTGGGGGACACCAAATACTTCATCACCGAAGTGGAACAGGAACCATCCCCACATTTTAGAAATTAAGTGGACCACTATCCTTTCCTTACCCACCATCATTTTTGAATTAGAACTTGAACTAAACTTTCTAATCATGGAACCCTTTAAGACCCCACGAGCATCCCAAGTTTCGATTACCGAATTGATGCTTCCATCCCACTCCAATTTTGGGGGCAAGGTGCATGGAGGATATATTTTGGGCCTCATGGACCAAATTGCTTTTGCCTGTGCCTCCAAGCACTCCCAGCGCTACTGCGTGACCGCCTCCGTAAATCGGGTGGATTTTTTAAATCCTATTGACGTCGGGGAACTGGTAACCTTAAAGGCCTCCATAAATTATACGGGAAGAACCTCCATGGTGGTCGGTGTGCGTGTAGAGTCTGAAAACATCACTTCCGGAGAGCGAAAACATTGCAACTCCTCCTATTTTACCATGGTAGCCAAAGATGAAGAGGGAAATAGTGTACCGGTTCCAGGTCTGATTATTCGAAACGAACAGGAAATCCGCCGCTTTGCGCGGAGTAAAATCCGAAAAAAAGAGGCTTCCCGACGCGATACCCAATTTGACGCGTCCAGTTTCAATGCCCAGGAATATCTCGGGCTATTGGAAAAAGAAAATGTCCAGATCAGTTGGGACTGATGCCTTGGGCCGCTGCTTGATCCAAAAACCAGGTCAGTTTGCCCGAAGTGGGAGCCACCAGATTTGCGGGATATTCGGTATATTTTCCTTCCTTTTTAATAATCTGTTGCACTTTATCGGCCTTGCCTTCCCCGGTGACCAAAAAGGCTACTGCCTTTGCCGTATTGATCACTTGGCCCGTAATCGTTATCCGCTTTTGGCCGGTATCCGGATGTTCCGCCACCACACAGTGTTCTTGGGCATTCCATAGTTCGATTTCGTGGGGGAAGATGGATGCGGTATGCCCGTCATCGCCCATGCCCAAAATCACCAGATCAAATTGGGGGATACCCTCTATGCGTTCCAAATTAATTTCCAATAGATTCGCGTACCGATACGCTTCCCGAACGGGTTCGGCCTCCCCTAAAATGCGATGGATATTCTCCTTAGGAACTTCAATTTTGGAAAACAAATGGGCCACGGTCATTTTATAATTGCTCTGCTCATCCGTTGGGGGTACACAACGTTCATCGCCCCAATAAAAATGAATTTTGGACCAATCCACGGTCTTCCCATACTCCGACGCCAATACGTCAAAAACGATTTTTGGTGTGCTTCCGCCCGACAAGGCCACATGAAAAATGGTCTTATCACGGACCAAATCCGCCAAGTAGGCCGAGAATTTTTGGGCCACTTCATTCTTGTCCTTATAAATTTTCGTTTCCATAGTAAACTTCATTCATTGCTTGCAAACCGTTCCATCAACCCACACCCAACATCTAACATCTAACATCTAACATCTAACATCTAACATCTAACATCTAACATCTAACATCTAATATCTAACATCTCATATCTAAAATCTAACAAATCACACAGAACCCAGGATCGTCCGCCAGATTTTCACTGGGATTGCGCCACATCCCTACCCCATCGATAAGTTCATCCGCATTGGTAGGGCCCCACACCCCGGCAGAATAACCATAGGTACGAACCTCCTTTCCATTTTTCCAATAATCCAGAATGGGATCCACAAACTCCCAAGCGGCTTCTACCTCATCTGCACGCGCGTATAAGGTAGCATCGCCCTGCATAGCATCGAGCAACAGGCGTTCATAGGCTTCCATAACATGGTTTTCCACCAAATTGGAATAGTAAAAGTCCAGATTGGCACGTTCCACCTTAAATCCTTGTCCAGGTACCTTCACCCCGAATTTTATGAGCATCCCTTCGTCCGGTTGTATTCGGATAATCAATTTATTATCCTTGTTGAAGGCCACGGAGTCCTTAAAAATCAGATGGTGCGGCGTTTTAAAGTGTACCACCACTTCGGTGACCTTAGTGGGCATTCGTTTGGCGGTACGCACATAGAAGGGCACATCGGACCAGCGCCAATTATCCACAAAGAATTTGATGGCGGCATAGGTCTCCGTAGTGGATTCCGGGTCCACACCCTCCTCTTCCCGATATCCTTTCACCGTTTCCCCATTAATTTGAGAGGAAACATATTGCGCGCGTATGGTATTTTCAAAAAGCGTTTTCTCGTCCTTCATGATTCGTAAGGATTTTAACGCCTTTACCTTTTCATTCCGAATTTCCTCTGCATCCGATCCAATGGGAGGTTCCATAATGACCAGGGAAACGATCTGCAACAAATGATTCTGGAACATATCCCGTAGCGCCCCGGATTTATCGTAATATCCTCCTCTTTTTTCAACACCGACACTTTCCGCATTGGTGATTTCCACATGATGGATATAGTTCCGGTTCCAAAGCGGCTCAAAGATGCTATTGGCAAAACGCGTTACCAACAGATTCTGAACGGTCTCCTTACCCAGATAATGATCGATCCGATAGATTTGGGATTCCTTAAAGTACTGTTGTAGCCCCTTGTTCAAATTCCGGGCACTTTGCAGATCATACCCAAAGGGTTTTTCCACGATTAAGCGCTTCCAGCCCTCGGTTTCCTGGTTAAGCTCCTGATCGGATAGGTTTTTGGCCACAATCTCGTAAAGACTGGGCGGGGTGGACAGGTAAAATATACAGTTGCCCCCGGTGCTGTAAGTGGCATCCAAACCCCGGATACGCTGTGCCAGGTTGCGATAGTCCGTATCGTAGTCACTGCCCAGGTCCTCATAGAACAATTGATGGACAAAGGCATCCAAAAAATCGCGTTTCTTACCCTTTATCCGGTCCGTAAGATAGCTACTTTCAGTGACCACCTTTTTACGAAAATCCTCATCGGAGAGGTTGCTTCGGCTGACTCCGAGTACCACAAAATTTTTAGGGAGGTGTCCCCCGGTATATAAATTGAACAGTGCCGGCACCAATTTTCGTGCAGTGAGATCACCGGAGGCCCCGAATATGACCAACATCTGATTTGCTGTTTTACTCATTTTTACCAAAGAATTAAGGTTAACTTTAACTCATATTTCAAAAAAAGGATAGCCGTTGATCCATCCAAAAATCGGTCGATCCGTTCATTGGGTCGTTTATCCATTCCTTACATTAATCCAAATCACCTTACCCCTAATAAAAAAGAGACAAGCCGGAATGTTTAAATCATTGTCACACGGACCATGGACCCAGGTGTGGACAGGCAACCCAAACATCGGGTTAAAACTATCCAATTTTTGCTCTTAAATATAACTATCCTAAGGGAGTTTCCAAGTGGAATGGTGACAAAACCGAATTATTTCATTTATTTTTGAGAACATCCGGTTTACGGGCGGATAAATACTGAAAAACGATAACTATTACACCTAATCTATGGAAGAGAAATACGACTTTGGATTGATCGGTCTGGGCGTTATGGGCCGGAATTTTATATTGAATGTGGCCGATAACGGATTTACCGCTTATGGCAACGATCTGGATGAGGAAAAGGTCAATGCCCTAAAGGAAGAAGGGGGAGATTTGGCCAAAGTAAACGCTACTTCGGATGTCAAGCAATTTGTAGAAGGGTTGGCCACCCCAAGAAAAATCATGATGCTGGTTCCGGCCGGAAAAATCGTGGATGCGGTTATCGAAGGTATTTTGCCCCATTTGGATCAAGGGGATATCCTGATCGATGGGGGCAATTCCTTTTTTACGGATACCGACCGCCGGGAAGCCTATCTCCAAGATAAAGGCATTCACTTTTTCGGCGCAGGCGTTTCCGGAGGGGCCAAGGGAGCCCGCTTGGGGCCCAGTATCATGCCCGGGGGTTCCAAGGAGGGTTATGCCCCGGTACGGCCTATTTTCGAGGCGGTTTCCGCCAAGTACCAGGGAGAGCCCTGTGTGGCTTATCTGGGACCAAAGTCGGCCGGAAATTATGTAAAAATGGTGCACAACGGCATCGAGTACGGACTCATGCAGCTGACTTCGGAAATCTACGATGTACTCAAAAAAGGCGGTGATTTCAATAATGATGAACTGCACACCACCTTTGCCCAATGGAATGCAGGCCGTCTCCAGTCTTTTTTGGTGGAAATTACATCCGAGATTTTTGAAAAGGAGGACGATTTGGGGGAAGGCCGCTTGGTGGACAAAATACTGGACAAGGCCAAACAGAAAGGCACCGGAAAATGGACCTCTCAAAACGCCATGGACCTGGGCATTCCCGTCCCCTCCATCGATATTGCGGTAAGTATGCGGGAAATCTCCGCCCTCAAGGACGAACGTACCCAAGCGGATACGCTGTACGATCGACCCCAAGTAGAAAAAATGGACAAGGCCGCCTTGGAAAAAATGGCGGAACAGGCCCTGTACTTCTCCTTTATCGTTACCTATGCCCAGGGCTTGCACCAATTGGCGGATGCCTCCAGGGAATACGGCTATGATCTGGACATTGCCACCATCGCCAAAATCTGGCGGGCCGGCTGTATTATCCGCGCCGGACTCTTGGCAGATATCACCCAGGCCTTTAAGGCGGATCAGGCCCTGCCCAACCTGCTGCTCTCCCCTACCTTTGTGGAAAAGGTACAGGAAACGGTAGGGGCGGCCCGGGAATTGATGGCCTACGCGGCAAAGAACGGAATTCCTGTACCGGGACTTTCCAACTCCCTTACCTATTTTGATGCCTATACCTCCACCCGCTTACCGTTGAACCTAATCCAGGCACAGCGCGATTATTTTGGATCACATACCTATGAGCGCTTGGATCGCGAAGGTATCTTCCATACGGAATGGGAAAAATAAGGGCAATTATGAATGCATTCGGGATATAGATCTTAATTCACATCCCGTACCTGGAAATAACCAAAAAACCAATTCAAATGAAACCATTGTCATGTTTATTGTTCGGGATAAGTGCACTTTTAATATTTTCATGTAACGAATCAAAAGACAAGGGTACAAATCCCCACCTCCATGATTCCGCCACTATTTTCTTTAATGGCGATATCATAACCATGCGCGGCGACACTCCACAATATGCAGAGGCAATTGCCACGGTAGGAGGCAAAATTAGTTTTGTCGGCACAAAAGCGGAAGCACAAGAAAAATATGGTACTGCGCATCTATACGATCTGTCCGGTAAGACCTTGTTACCAGGTTTTATTGATGGTCATGGACATATATATAATGTTGGTTTACTTTCCGGCCTAGCTGCCAATATTCTGCCCCCACCGGATGGTCCAGGTGCCAATTACAGTGAGCTTGTTAATAGTATCAAAGCATGGACCAATACGGACAAAGGTCATTTTGTAATGGATAAGTTTGGGATTATTTTGGCCAATGGCTACGACGATTCCCAACTTGAAGAAAAAGCGCATCCCACTAAAGATATCTTGGATCAAATCTCGGTTGACATGCCTGTCGTTATTATCCATCAATCGGGACATTTGGCCTGCGTAAATACCAAGGCACTTGAGGTTTTCGGTCTTACTGAAGACAGCCCTGAGATAGAGGGCGGTGTAATACGTCGCAATGCCAAAGGAGAACCCAATGGAGTTTTGGAAGAAGCCGCTTTCTTCAATTCAGTCCTACCGATTATGAGTAAATCGGATGAAGAAGTCCAAATGAGATGTGTTGAAAGTGGACAGGAGGAGTACGCCAAATTTGGTTATACCACGGCTCAAGATGGGCGCAGTACCCCGGATAATACGGCCGCTTTGGCTTTGGCGGCGGACAGGGACAAACTTTTTATCGATGTGGTGGCGTACCCTGATATCATCTGGAACAAGGCCGCGATGGGAACCAAGTACTATACACTTGACAAAAGCTATACCGATCACTTCAGAATTGGAGGTGTTAAATTGACTTTGGACGGTTCGCCTCAAGGTAAGACGGCCTGGCTTTCCAAGTGCTATCACGTTAATCCTGAAGGGCAGGAAGGTTGTTACATGGGTTATCGCATACTTGCCGATATGATGGCTACCAAATATATTACCACAGCATTCGAGAACAAGTGGCAGATACTATGCCATACCAACGGTGATGCGGCAATCGATCAATTCATCAATGGAGTCCGGTCCGCGGTTGAAACCACAGGATTGAGTGATCACCGGGCCGTGATGATACACGGCCAAACGCTTAGAAAAGACCAAATTCCAGCTTTGGTAGAACTGGATATTTATCCGTCTTTGTTCCCCATGCATACCTATTATTGGGGCGATTGGCATCGCGAATCAGTTTTGGGCGAGGAGCGTGCGGCATATATCTCCCCAACCAGGGATGTGGTCGACGCAGGCCTGACCATCACTTCACATCACGATGCGCCAGTGACCTTTCCCAATTCACTTCGCGTATTGGATGCTACCGTAAATCGGGTCACCCGTAGCGGCTTTATTCTAGGGCCTGATCAACGGCTAACCGCCTATGAAGGTCTACAGGCCTTAACCGTTTGGGCGGCCATGCAACATTTTGAGGAAGACACCAAAGGTACCTTGGAATTAGGTAAATTGGCAGATTTTGTCATACTGGATGCGAATCCGCTTAAGATAGACCCTATTAAAATCAACACCATAGAAGTACTGGAGACGATCAAAGAAGGAGAATCGGTCTATAAAAAGAAGGATTGGGCCGGATATTGGTCCAAACCCAAAATTGGCGATTATGCTAATAATAGGGAAACGCTTGCGGTCAAATAAATTGTTGCACTGGTAGGGCTGGACACGTAATGGCGAAACATCGTAAAAAAGGTTACGGATAATTGCTAACTTAAGTTGGGGTCGCATACCTAGGTACACATGGATCGCGAAGGTATTTTCCATACGGAATGGGAAAAATAACAGACGTTCCGCACATAAAAGATATATAGATCATTAATGATCTATACTCCTACGTTGGCAACAATATGAAAGCAACTTTTTTTTGATAATAATTTTCTTTTCATTCAATATTTACGCCCAAAATGTGAATTGCAATAATGTTAGAACAGGTAAATTCAATTATGCTCTAAAGAATAGACCGGAACTAATTATTCGCACTGATTCAACACAAATAGAAATCAATCCCTTAACTAAAGTTGAAGTTCACTCATCTATACAATGGATCTCAGACTGTGAATATGTAATGACTTATGAAAAAATCTTGAATTATCCGGATGAATACGAGCATTTGATAGGCCAAAAAATAAATGTGAAAATCATAACAGCGTTCAGCAATGGTTATGTTGTTCGAACCACTAGTCCTAGAATTGACAATGTTTTAGAATTCGTTTTTGCTGATTGAAATACAGTTGACCCACTCACACAAACTCATATACACGATAATCTTATGCCAAATGGCATTCTTTACCATTTTAGGGCAGAAAACGATTAAAGGAAGAGTTATTGATGGAACTCTAACTCCATTAGCAGGAACTAAAATATTTAATAAGGACACTGTGCTCCTGGATGAGGCCGACTTCAATGGTTATTTTGATGTGGAGATTGAACAGCCGATTTCGGAACTCTTGTTCGGCTATATTGGATATGAATGGACTAAAATTCAAGGAATTGGAGATTGCTCTTTTATTGAGCTTGTTTTGCTACAAGATGGGAATTATCACATGTCGAATAGAAAAATAGACAGAATAAGAAAAAATAGATTTGAAAGACTCCCGGAAATGCATCTTGCTGCAAAAAATAAAGGACTTTTTAAATATGATACGCCTTGTTACAATCAAGAATTTGAGCCATGGAAGGAGGAGCTTGACAAGATTGGCAAAGAATTAAAAGAATTCAGAAAATTAAACAAAACTGATTTTAAAGATTTAAACAAAGGAGACATCGTAAAAATACCTTTTGGATTAGATGTGTCGGAAAAAAGAATAAGCACCAATTACTCACCTTGCGGTTACTGCACAGAAGAAGATTATGATTACGTAATTGAAGGGGAGATTGTCAATAAAAATAGAAGTAAGTTAACCCTTGTAATTAAGGTTACGGAAATGCAGCCATATGATTCCCTGGAATATAGAGGAAAGATTTTGAAGGTCGGCAGTGATTTTAAATATGAGATGAAATATTTTGAGGTGGTAATTAATAAATAAATACTGTTGCCAACAATGGCTATAACCAATGGCTAACGCTTGGTCATTTTTTTCTAACTTCAATAAAGCAAAAAATATCTGGAGCTGGCCACGAGGTCATAGCCGGAACGTTGGCAACAATATGAAAAAAGGCATTTTCCATATCATAATTCTTCTGATTTTAACGAGTTGTAATGACCAACCTGAAAAAGTGGTAATAGAATCAACCGAATCGATTCAAACGGAAAAAATCGATAGCGTGGTAAATTATCGTCCTGATGGAACGATGGAATTTAAAGTCAAAACTAAAAACGGATTGAAAAACGGAAACGGTTATTATTTTGACTCAAATGGATACGTCATCGGATTTAAGCACTTTGAGAACGACTCTGTAAATGGTTACGGATTAATTTTAAACGAAAACACTTTACGACCGAAATACTTGTATGAATCAAACAACGGAAAACGAGACGGAGTAATAATTGAATTTTATGAAAATGGCGTTATTAAAAAGTTTAGAAGTGCAGATATTTTTAATGATAGCCAAACTATCAGATTTCACGAAAACGGAACTATAAAACAAATAGGACAAACAAAAACTGGAAGAGGACACGGAACAATTTACTATTTCGATGAGAATGGGAAATTGGAAAAAACCGTGGAATACGAAAATGGGAACGTTAAAAAATAAAATACTGTTGCCAACAATAGCTATAATTCATTGTGGTTTTGTGCCACACCAAAATAAAAGTATAAATCAACGGCTGATTTCTAAGCGGAATAATCCTGCGGATGATTCCACAACGAAATCATAGCCGAGACCGTTGTGCATAACTCTAGCGATAATGGATATCATTCGATTGCTTCAATTCTTTAAACGTGAAATCATCCGTTTACCATAAACTGAAGAGCCAAGCCGAGAAGGTAGCCTGGATCACGTTCTTGTGGATACTAGTCTCCTTGACACAATTTATCCGAGCTTATATCACGTTGATCCAATTCAATTGTACGATTGAAGAAATGAACGTCATGGTCTATTTGACGGGTAGCCTGATCACAGGTCTAGTTGCAGGGCTGATCGGTGGAAGCAGTATCGTCCTCTTTTGGGAGCACTGGTTGCGGACCAAACCCTATGGCAGAGCGCTATTGAATATAGCCTGGTCCTATACATTGATTTTCTTAATTGTAGCTGTAATAAGCGGACTGTTCTTCAATTCCGGCCAACTGGGCGCATCCGCGTTCAGTATCGAGGTATGGCAGGCGCTTTGGGCTCAATTTCTGACCATTGAACAACTCTTGGTTTACTTGTTCTGGCTCTTCATCGTGATCATCACGCTGATCGGCTTATTGGTAAATGATAAATATGGTCCAGGAGTATTCAAGTCTTTTATCCTTGGTAAATATTTCCACCCAAAGCGGGAGGAGCGGATCTTCATGTTCCTGGACCTACGAGGATCGACCACTATAGCCGAGAAACTGGGAGAGGCGAACTATTTCAATTTCCTGAAAGACATCTTCAAGGACGTCACACCGGCCATTCTGAATTCGCAAGGGCAGATCTATCAATATGTAGGGGATGAAATTGTAATCAGTTGGAAGACCGATGCTGGAACAAAGAATGCCAATTGCCTACATTGCTTTTTTGATATTGAGAAAGCCCTGATGGAAAAGTCCGCCTTTTATCGGAAAAACTACCAGGACATAGTTCCCAAATTCAAAGCAGGGCTTCACTTCGGAGCCGTTATGGTGGGCGAAATTGGCATTGTGAAGCGAGATATTGTATATTCAGGTGATGTGCTTAATACAGCAGCTCGTATTCAGTCAAAGTGCAATGAACTCGGTAAGGACATCATACTCTCAAAATATCTGCTGGAAAAACTGGAGCCTTTACCAAACCCATTCAAATCAATTGCACTGGGCGAAATGCAACTGCGCGGAAAACAGGAATCAGTGATGCTCTATACGGTGTAATGAAGGAAATAACTTATGCGTAATCATTTCCGTAACTTGTGCTTATATCCAAAACCATGCACAATTTTTGGCGGTCCTACCCATCCCTAGTTCCCATGGGTCTTCTGGTTCTGGGTGGTTGTGTTGGCCACCTCCGGGACTTAACGCCCCATGTATTCGAGCCGGGCACCATTTCCACCCCTTTGGTGGAATATGGCATCGCCTTTTCCAGCGACGGCTCCGAACTTTATGTGGCAAGAAGTTCCGATCCTTGGGGGACCCCAAGGCTGAAAAGTGCCATCTATCATTCCGTAAGGAAGAATGGCAAATGGGCTGCCCCAAAATTGGCTTCCTTTTCCGGGACCTATAACGATGGCGACCCCCACCTCTGCCCTAATGGCAAAACCCTTTATTTTACCTCGGATAGGCCCGATGTGGCAGCAGGAAATACATCCATGGACATTTGGAAGGTGGAAAGGGAACCCGGGGGCCTTTGGGGCAGCCCAACGCGACTGGACCAGACCATCAACTCGGAAGCGGACGAGTACAGTCCCCGCACCGATGTCGATGGCAATCTATATTTTGCATCTGCCCGTGAAGGTGGGTACGGTCAGGGGGACCTGTATTGGGCAAAAAGGCACCCAGATGGTTTTGGCAAACCGTTTAATTTGGGAAAGACCATTAACTCGCCAACCGGGGAATGGAACCTTGAAATCGACCGTGAGGGGAACATCCTTATTTTTGAATCCTCTGGAAGGGAACGCAATTTGTCCTCCTACGGCGACCTATACATCAGCTTTAAGTTCAACGAAGAATGGTCTATACCTCAGGCACTTACGGAACTGAATACCACCGGAAGCGATCTGAATCCCGAATTGGCCGCCAACGATACGATGCTATATTACGCCAGCACGGATAGCCTTAAGGGTAGGATATCCCATATTTATGCCATCGATTTTGAGGAACTTTGTAAACGATACAAAAAAATTGCAGTTTTGCCACCGGACCCGGGAACCGAATAAACTGGTAAGCGTTCTTCCCCGGACACGGGAAATACAATTCGGAAAAAATATAACATTATGGCCAAAAAGAACATTGTTTTTATCGCCCAAAGCTTGGACGGTTATATTGCCGGGAAACATGGCGAATTGGACTGGCTACATTCCATACCCAATCCGGAGAACGACGATATGGGATATGATGGGTTCATGGACGAAATAGATGCCATCGTAATGGGGCGGAATACCTTTGAGACGGTTTTGGGCTTTGGTGGGGTATGGCCCTATGCCAAACCTGTCTTTGTACTTAGCCGTTCACTGAACGAACTCCCACAGCAGTCGCAGGACAAGGCAACCTTGATAAAAGGGAATCCCAAGGAAGTTCTTACGCAAATCCATGAAATGGGTTATTTTAACCTCTATATCGACGGGGGCAATACGATCCAAAATTTCTTAAAGGAGGACATGATCGATGAACTGCGGATTACCACAATACCCATAGTTTTAGGGGGAGGATTTCCGTTATTTGGACCTTTATCCGAACCCCTTCCATTTGAATGGGTTCGATCCCGTGTATTTTTAAATCAGCTGGTACAAAATCACTACAAACGAAAACGATAATAAAATACCTGAAGTCAAACCACTTCACCTAACGATCGTATGAAATTCCTGTCCATTTTCTGGTTGCTGTGGTCCGTTTTCGGCATGTTTTCTTGTACACCCGAACCGAAAGGAAAGTACTTGTTTATCCTTTCTGGTCAATCCAATATGGCAGGGCTGCTTCCCGAGGAGTCCTTTACCCCGGCCATTGAAGCCCAATTTGGAAAGGACAACGTAATCATTGTCAAGGATGCCCATGGCGGCCAACCCATAAGACGGTGGTACAAGGATTGGAAACCGGCGCAGGGCAATGAACCCAAGGCCCATCCGGATCTGTACGATTCCCTGTGGATCAAAATCCGTAAGGCTATCCGACAAGAGAAGATCGTGTCCGCCACCTTTATTTGGATGCAAGGCGAGCGGGATGCCCGGGAACAACACGGGGCGGTCTATGAAAAAAGTCTGATAGGGCTTTATGATCAATTGGCCGGAGATCTAGGCAGGAAGGACCTCAACTTCGTTATTGGTAGGTTGAGCGATTTCGATATGGAGAATACGACCTATCCGCATTGGACCCGCATACGGAAGATACAGGTAAAGGTTGGGGAATCCTCCCCGCGTTTTGGTTGGATTGATACGGACGACCTCAATGATGGGTACAACAGAAAGGGGAAGAAGATTACCAACGACCTCCACATGTCCCAAGAAGGCTATGTGGAAATGGGGAACCGTTTTGCAAAACAAGCCATACTACTGATCCAGGATGAATAAAATTTACCCATGAAAGCCGCCATACGTCGTAATTACGGTCCGCCCGAGCGCATTGTCATTGCGGATTTGGAAAGACCGATTCCCAAGGATAACGAAGTTTTGATTCGGGTAAAGGCGACAACCGTCAATCGGACCGATGGTGCCAATCTTAGGGCAGTACCTTTTATCATGCGCTTTGTGCTCGGGTTCCGAAAACCCAAGAAAATCATTCTGGGAACCGACTTTGCGGGCGAAGTTATAGCGATCGGAAAAGAGGTTACCTCCTTTCATCCGGGTGATAGAGTCTTTGGATTTGATGATATGGGCCTACAATCGCAGGCAGAATTTCTAATCCTCCCAGAAAGTGCTAGTCTATTTCGTATACCCAATGCCATAGGCTACCAGCAGGCAGCGGCCAGTCTGGAGGGGGCGCATTATGCCTATACATTTGTACACAAGGTGAATATACAATCCGGTCAGAGAATTCTGATCAACGGCGCGACCGGGGCCATCGGCTCGGCCCTCCTACAGTTCGTTCGACCTTATGATGTACACATAACCGCTACCTGCAGCACAAAAAATATCGAACTGGTGAAATCCTTGGGCGCCGATAAAATTTATGACTATACCCAAGAGGATTTCACCAAGGATACCCAAAAATATGACTTCATATTCGATGCCGTAGGCAAAAGTACCTTTGGGAAATGCAAGCCCTTGTTGAAGCGCAGGGGGATTTACATTTCCTCGGAATTGGGCCCCTATTCCCAAAATGTGGGATTTGCGTTGCTCGCTCCTATGTTGGGGAAAAAGGTTATTTTTCCCATACCCTACGCCACCCAAAAAACCATACCTTACATCATAGACCATTTAAAAACAAAAAAGTTCGATCCGGTCATGGATCGGGAATATTCCTTGGAAGAAATTAGCCAGGCCTACACTTATGTACTTTCTGGGATGAAAGTTGGAAATGTGATTATTAGGTTTTAAAAAAATCAAGAAGCAAAACACAAACATCGATCATGCCCAAGACCCAATATCGTATTTATGTAGTGGAACTGTCCAAAAGGGTCTTTACCGAAAATCGAAGGTTTCGAGAGGCCAATCCACAATTCAACGGGGTATTGGAATGTTTGTATGTGGGTATGACCAGTAAGACTCCCAAAGAACGATTTACCCAACACAAAACGGGATACATCAATCAAAAAGGGCATAAATTATCTTCCAATATCGTACAGAAATACGGGAGCTACCTCCGCCCTAGCCTTTACAACCATATCCAACCAATGGATAGTAGGGCCGAGGCCTTAAAAATGGAAAAACTACTGGCCTTGGAATTAAGGCGAAAACGATATGCAGTTTGGTTCAATTGATTGTACGATGAAGTATCTTTACCTTGGGAAAGACCTCCAAATAAAGACAGCGATCCATGACTAAAAAGACTCCAGACCAACCCTTCGAGACCTTGGACCCAAAAGACTGGGAAAAATCCAAAGCCCTAATGCATCAAATGGTGGATGATGCCTTTGACTATATCTCCAAAGTAAGGGAGCGAAAGATTTGGCAGGAGATGCCAGCAGGGACCTTGGATAGCTTTACCACTCCCGTACCCCGTGAACCTCATGATGCCAAAACCGTATATGAGGATTTCACCAGACATGTCCTGCCCTATAATATGGGAAACATCCATCCCAGGTTCTGGGCTTGGTATATGGGCAGCGGTACCATTTCAGGAATAATGGGAGACTTTTGGGCCTCCGTGATGAATCCGAACCTAGGTGGCGGAAACCATGCGGCACACAAAGTAGAGGAACAGGTCATCGACTGGTTAAAGGAAATTATGAAGTTTCCCCAAACGGCAAGCGGTCTATTGGTGAGTGGGGGTTCCATGGCCAATTTCACCGGATTGACCATTGCCCGCAATGTGAAGTCAGGGTATCCCATTCGGAAAGAAGGGCTTCGCCCGGATGTGGCTGGGAAAATGCGGGTATACGCCTCTACAGAAATCCACAGCTGCAATCAAAAAGCGCTGGAAATCTTGGGGTTAGGTGCCGACAGTCTTCAAAAAATTCCTGTCAATCCCGACTATACCATCAAAATAGATGCTTTGGTGTCCCAAATAAATAAAGATCGGAAGAACGGGTTAAGGCCCTTCTGCATTATCGGCACTTCGGGTACGGTAAATACCGGGGCTATCGACGACCTAAATGGACTTGCGGATATCTGCGAGGCGGAAGACCTCTGGTTTCATGTAGATGGGGCCATCGGTGCCATCGCCATGTTGTCTCCGGAAATACAGTCTCAATTGTCCGGAATTGAACGTGCCCATTCCGTGGCCTTGGATCTGCACAAATGGTTGCATATGCCTTTTGAATCGGGATGCGTATTGGTCAAAGATCAAAAGGCGCATCGGGATACGTTTTCTTTGATTCCTGAGTATTTGGCCAAGAATACCCGTGGTGTGGCCTCAGGTGAGGATTGGTTTAGCGAATACGGGCTTCAATTATCCCGCCGTTTTAGGGCTTTAAAAATTTGGATGTCCCTAAAAGAACATGGAACGGCACGCTTTGGTCGAATGATCACGCGCAATGTGGAGCAGGCGAAATACCTGGGCGAACTTATCGATTCGCATGAACACTTGGAACTGGTCGCCCCAATCGGTTTGGATATCATATGTTTCCGATACAACCCCGGTGGTTTGTCCTTGGAAAAATTAAATACGATCAACCAAGAGATTAAACTGCAGTTGGAGGAACAGGCCATCGCCCTACCCGGTTATACAACGCTAGACTCCTTATATTGCCTACGGGTCGCCATTGCCAACCACCGCTCGACCGACACCGATTTTGAGGTCTTGGTGGACCATGTTTTGAACCTGGGCAAACAACTGGTCCAAACCTTGATAAGGAAGTAGGTTCGGAATCGACCGAAATGTAACCCATGAAATCGCCTGTAGTACGATTAAACCTGGGCTGGGGGTCCCTTAAATCGATTTCCGGTACCAATGCCTTTGGTTTTTATTGGATAAGAAGTGTAACGTATTGGAGAATGGGGCTACAAATGGTGCATATGAAGCAAAGCTAAAAATATGAACCATTCTATTTTGGAAAGTCGGCTTACAGATCAAAAAGACCCATTGGAGAATGCGTATGATAAACTCCTTAAAATAGAAGATCAGAAGTCTTACAGGGCCTTTTACAAATTTCTAAGAACAACGGATCTACCTTTTATTCCGTGTTTTGAAAACGATACGGAAACCGTATATCGTGAGTGTTTTAGAGCGTTGCACAAATTGGGCGAGGCTTCCATCCCCGTATCGGTGGCCTTGTCCATGCACTACTATGTCCTGGCCTCCATCGCCTCCTATCCATTTGCCAAAACAAGTACGCAATATTGGAAAAGGGAGGTGCTATTGAACAAAATTAAAAAGGAACGGCTTTTTATAGCGAATACAGGTTCGGTTCGCACCTATAATAACGTCTCGGGAGACCAAAAAATTAGGGCCATGAAGGAAAAGGGCGGCTATATCGTTCATGGAGAGGCACCTTTTATGTCCTTGGCCGGTATTGCGGATTATTTGGTTTTTACGGCGGAATTGTCCGATGGTGGCCAAGCCGTATTTTTCGCTCCTACGGACACGGCCCAAATCGAATTTACCGACACCGCATTCGGGGATATCATGGCGGGATCCTTCACCAGGTCGTTAAAATTCAAAAATTTACGGATTCCCTTTTCCAATGCCATCAGAATGGAAGTTTCCGACCAATCACCATCCGAACTTCTTGTTTATCAAAGGTCCTGGTTTCAGGCGCTGGTATCCGCTCCTTATTTGGGAGCCGCCTATCGCGTGATCCAAGAACTACAAAGGTTTGGCAGGCAAAAAATTAAAAATGGGAAGAAATTAATGGAATCGGACCATTTTGTGCAAGGTTTGGGGGAGTTGACCCTCAAATACCAGGCGGCCAAACAATTATGTGCACAGACAGGGCATTCCATCACCAGGTTCAAAAGGCGGGATAAGTTCCTATTGGAAGGGCTATTTGAAGCCTCCTTGGTATCCAAATTTTTCGGTACGCACCATGCGGAAGAAATAGTGACCCAGGCCAGGCAGCTCATGGGAACCCAATTTTTGTCCCCGTTGCTACCCACTTCCCAGATTTACAAGGAGATTGTTTTCGGGCCCTTACAACCCATGACGGATATGGATATCAAGGCCTACTTTAGCCAAAATTTATGAAATGAAGGCCATCCGCAATGAAAAATATGGTGGACCGGAAATACTCCAATTAAAGGAAGTGGACAGGCCCGTTCCCAAAGATCATGAAGTTTTGGTTAAAGTAGGTGCGGCCTCCATCAATTCTTGGGACTGGGACTACCTTATAGGAAAACCGCTGCTATATCGGCTCTTGTTCGGATGGTTTGGACCCAAGCACAAAATCCTTGGCGCGGACATTGCCGGACAGGTTGTAGAGGTAGGCGGGGCAACCCGGATTTTTAAACCGGGAGACATGGTCTATGGGGACCTCTCGGCCGACCATTGGGGAGGTTTTGCCGAATTTGTATGTGCCGATGAACACTTATTGTCCCCTAAACCGGTCAACCTATCGTATGAAGAAGCGGCTGCCGTACCCCAAGCCGGGGTTCTGGCGTTACAGAGCCTAAAATATAATGGTGATATCCAACCTGGGGACAAGGTATTGATCAATGGTGCCGGGGGCGGTGTGGGAACCTTTGCTGTGCAAATGGCCAAGCTTTGGGGGGCCGAAGTTAGCGGGGTTGATCGGGCGGAAAAACTGGATACTCTTATTGAATTGGGCGCAGACCATGTTATCGATTATCAACGGGAAGACTTTACGAAAAATAAAAAGGAGTATGATTTGATCTTGGACGTTATTGCCAAAAAACCCCTTTCCGATTACAGGAACGTACTCAAACCCAATGGCGCCCTGGTGGTGGTCGGGGGTTCAGTGTCCTTACTGGTGAAGTTGGCCCTTAAGTCCCTATTTTCCAAAAACGCTCAAAAGAAAATGGGCATTCTTGTACACAAGCCTAACCAACAAGACTTGAAAAGGTTGCAAGAGTTGTTGGAAAACCAAAAATTAAGGCCTATCGTGGACAAATCCTTTGCCCTGGAAAAAACCCAGGAAGCCTTTACTTATTACGGAAAAAACTTGGCCAAGGGTAAAGTGGTCATCCAAATGGGGCTGTCCGAGCCACGCAATGGATAACTGATCGCTCCACCAGTGGGATCATTTACTTAAATACATCTTCCTTCTACCGTACAAATCGTAAAACTCGTCGTCCTTTAGGCTATCGATGAACAAGATACTTTCCCCGGTACTTTTCATTTCCGGACCCAAATTCTTGTTTACATTGGGGAATTTATTGAAAGAGAATACCGGTTGTTTGATGGCAAAGCCTTCCAATTGCGGATCAAAATCAAAATCCTTGACCTTATTTTTACCTAGCATCACCTTGGTGGCATAGTTGACATAAGGTTCCTTGTAGGCCTTCGCAATAAAGGGAACCGTTCGGGACGCCCTTGGGTTGGCCTCTATGATGTAGACCATATCGTCCTTGATCGCAAATTGAATATTGATCAAGCCCACCGTATTCAAGGCTAGGGCAATTTTCTTGGTATGGTCCTTGATCTGTTGCATTACAAACTCCCCTAAATTAAAGGGAGGCAGGGTAGCATTGGAGTCCCCGGAGTGGATACCGCAAGGTTCAATATGTTCCATAATACCGATAATGTAAACCTCCTCACCATCGCAAATGGCATCGGCCTCGGCTTCAATGGCTCCGTCCAGGTAATGGTCCAAAAGCAATTTGTTATTGGGTATTTTACGCAATAGATCGACCACATGCGCTTCCAAGTCTTCCTTGTTGATCACGATCTTCATTCCTTGACCGCCCAGTACGTATGAAGGTCGCACCAATAAGGGAAAGCCGAGCTCGTCCGATAATTGTAGGGCCTCGTCGGCAGTTTCGGCCACCCCGAACCTGGGATAGGGAATGTCATTTTCCTTAAGCAGGGTGGAAAAACTCCCTCTATCCTCTGCCAGATCCAAGGACTTAAAACTGGTACCGATAATATTGATTCCATATTTATCCAGCTTCTCGGCCAATTTTAGGGCGGTTTGCCCTCCCAATTGGACAATGACACCTTCCGGCTTTTCATGTCGTATAATGTCGTAGATATGCTCCCAGAAGACGGGTTCAAAATAGAGTTTATCGGCCGTATCAAAATCTGTGGAGACCGTTTCCGGGTTGCAATTGATCATGATCGTCTCATATCCACATTCCGAGGCGGCCAGTACTCCGTGTACACAACAATAATCAAATTCTATTCCTTGACCGATCCTATTGGGACCAGAACCCAGGACTACGATCTTTTTCCGGTCCGTAACCGCGCTGTCATTGGCAACGTACCGTTCGCCATCTGGGGTTTCTATTTCGGCCTCAAAAGTGGAATAATAATAGGGAGTCATGGCCTTGAATTCCGCCGCACAGGTATCCACGAGCTTATATACTCGATTGATTCCCATTTCCGCTCTTTTGTTGTAGACTTCACTTTCCCAGCAGTCCAGCATGTGTGCGATTTGACGATCGGCGAACCCTTTTTGCTTGGCCTCAAGCATCAACTCCTTGCTCAAGGTGGCAATGGTATAGGTGGATATCTCCTTTTCCAACTGGTACAATTCCTCATACTGCTTGAGAAACCACATATCGATACGTGTGATATCGTGAATTCGGCTCAGGGGTATCCCCATTTGGATAGCATCATAAATGACGAACACACGATCCCAACTGGGGATGGTCAACTTGCTAATGATCTGGTTATAATCCTTATATCCTTTTCCGTCCGCCCCCAGTCCATTGCGTTTGATTTCCAAGGATTGGGTGGCCTTGTGCAAGGCTTCCTGAAAAGAACGGCCGATGCCCATTACCTCGCCAACGGCTTTCATTTGTAATCCCAAGGTACGATCGGAACCTTCGAACTTATCGAAATTCCATCTAGGTATCTTTACGATGACATAGTCCAAGGTAGGTTCGAACAAGGCGGAGGTGGATTTGGTAATCTGGTTTTCCAGTTCGTCCAAGTGATAACCGACTGCCAACTTGGCGGCTATCTTGGCAATGGGATAGCCCGTAGCCTTGGAGGCCAATGCCGAGGAGCGGGATACCCTGGGGTTGATCTCAATGGCAATGATATCTTCCTTTTCATCCGGACTGACGGCAAACTGTACATTACAGCCTCCGGCAAAATCACCAATACTCCGCATCATTTTTATGGCCATGTCCCGCATCCGTTGGAAAGTTCGGTCCGAAAGTGTCATGGCCGGGGCCACCGTTATGGAATCCCCCGTATGGATGCCCATGGGATCCATATTTTCAATGGTACAGATAATGACCACATTATCGTTTTTATCCCGTAAAAGCTCCAATTCATATTCCTTCCAGCCCATCATGGCCTTATCGATCATCACTTCATGGATGGGGGATATCTCAAGACCACGGCTCAAAAGCTCGTCGAAATCCTCCGGTTTGTATACAATGGAGGCTCCGGCCCCTCCAAGCGTATAGGACGCCCTGATGACCAGGGGAAAACCGAACTCCTGTGCAATTTCCTTTCCCTTGAGGAAGGAGGTGGCGGTGGCCTGTGGTGCCATCCCTATTCCGATCTCCGTCATCAACGCCCGAAAACGTTCGCGATCTTCCGTAATGTCTATGGCATCGATATCCACACCGATAATCTCTACGTCAAAATCTTTCCAAATGCCCTTTTCATCCGCCTCGATACAGAGGTTTAACGCGGTCTGCCCACCCATGGTAGGTAATACGGCATCGATTTGCGGATGTTTTTTTAAGACTTCCAAAATCGATTTGGTGGTCAATGGCTTAAGGTAAATGTGATCGGCCATCACGGGATCCGTCATAATCGTGGCCGGATTGCTATTGATCAGTATGGTTTCTATTCCATCTTCCTTAAGGCTGCGCAAGGCTTGAGATCCGGAATAATCGAACTCACAGGCCTGTCCAATAATTATGGGGCCCGAACCTATTATCAAAATCGATTTTAAGTCTTTTCTTTTCGGCATGTTATCTTATATGTTTAGTCAATGATTACGGGTACACCTTCGGTACGGGCAAAAAAAAGGTGCTACTTCCGAAGAAGTAACACCTTGGTATTGTTAAAATGTTCAATCATTATCTTTTGTGTCTCGGCTCTGAGGATACGGTTAATTTTTTTCTTCCCTTGGCCCTTCTTCTGGCCAATACCTTTCTTCCATTCGCCGTAGCCATGCGCTCCCTAAAACCGTGCTTGTTTCTTCTCTTCCGTACCGATGGCTGGAATGTTCTTTTCATTTTTGAGCCTTTAAATAAAAATCAGTGTTATATCATTTTACAGACCTTGGCTGCAAAATTCTGGGCGCAAATATACGAAGAGTTTTTGCATTGCCAAATGGAAATATAAAAATGTTTCGGTTTGTTTTTATTACTTTTGCCGCAGTCTATAAATTCGATTTTCCCCACAATGAAAAACGTTTCAACCCTACTGTTTATATTGTTATTCGGATACTTGGGCATAGGTCAGGTAAAACTGGAATACAAGTTGGAAAAGGATGAGGTTTTTACCATAAAACAAGAGGCCAAACAGGTAATTACACAGCAATTGGATGGGACGGAACACGAATTGACCAATATCATCGACGGCATTTTGGAATTCAAGGTCCTGGGAGAGGAAAATGACCACTATCAAATTGCCATGACCTTTAAGGATCTCAATCTTAAAATGATGTCCAATATTCAGGGAGAATTAATGAACGTTTCCGCCAAGGAAATCGTGGAAGGCGATGCGCAATCCAAAATTTTCAATTGCCTTTTAGATCATCCGGTTGAAATGACCTTATCCAGAAATGGGGATATCCTGAACGTTACGGGCGGGGACAGTCTGGTCGTAAAAATGGCCGAAGCTTCGGGTCTGGAGGATGACTTCTCCCTGGCCATGATGAAAAAATCGTTGAAAAAGGAATTTGGATCGGAGGCATTATCCAATAGCTATGAACAAATGACCTTTCTCTATCCACAGCAAAAGGTCCAGCCTGGCGATTCCTGGGAGAATGCGTACTCCGGGAAGCTAAGTACCAAAAACAAATGGACCTTGGAATCCCTAAAAGAGTCGCGGGCGGAAATCATAGGCAAGGCCGAAGTTCTAATGGATATTTCGGAGCCTTCCACGACGATGAACCTAGCTGGAAATCAGGATACCCGAATTACCGCAGATCTGGAATCGGGATTTATCCTTAGCATGATTGTGGAAGGCGAGTCCAAGGGTACAGGTACTATGGCACAATTGGGCGATCAAAAAATTCCGACTTCCATAAAATCCACGGTCACATACGAGCTAATCAATTAATTCAAAAACATGTTCCATAAGAGTATTAAACTGGTGATAGCCGGACTGATTATAACCTATGCCGTTTACCAATTTATAGAAGGGTTTATCGGGAACGGTATTGCTTTGATTCTTTTTTCGTTAATTTTCATCTTCCTTTACTTTAGGAACGAATTGATCTTGCTGGCCTTTTTGCGCATGCGTAAACAAGATTTGGAAGGCACCCAAAAATGGTTGGACAAGATAAAGAACCCAGAAGCCGCACTGATTACCAAACAGCAGGGCTATTATCATTACCTACATGGTATCATACATTCCCAAAAAAACCTGACACAGGCCGAAAAATACTTCAGGAAAGCCTTGAAATTAGGGCTTACCATGGATTATGATGTAGCTATGGCCAAACTGAGCCTGGCCGGCATTGCCATGCAAAAACGTCGAAAGCGGGAAGCCACTACCCTATTGCAGGAAGCAAAAAAACTGGACAAGAATAATATGCTTACCGAGCAGATAAAAATGATGCAACAGCAGATGAAGCGGATTTAAAGGGTTATTTGGACGATTTGTAATAGCCCTTATTCGGAATTTCTATAATATATTTTTTTCGGGAAGCATTATTTAAATGGGGTTCACGTAACCACGGATTGTGACGTTTTAAAATCTTGTAGTTGATTTCATACTCCTGGGCAAAGTCGGCAAAGCTCAGAATTGGTTCGTCCACCTCTACTTGGAAGGTGGGCACGGATCGGTACATATCCTCTTGTTCGATTTCAAAGCCGTACTTTTCCGGATGGGTGAGAATTTCTTTTATGGCCATGATGCGAAACACATAACGCCCTGTTTCCTCTCCAAGCAACAAGTCGTAGTAATCCTCAACTTGCTGTATCCCCATAAATTTATTGATGGCGCCCGGACCGGCATTGTAGGCGGCCGCGGTCAGTGTCCAACTTCCATATTTCTCCTTCCACTTTTTAATATACTGGCAGGCCACCTCCGTAGATTTGACCAAATGATAGCGTTCGTCCACGTTCTTGTTCACCTCCAGGCCGTACTCCTGCCCAGTTCTTTTCATGATCTGCCAAAATCCGGTAGCTCCAGCATGGGATACCACGTTCTGCAAGCCACTTTCAGCTACGGCCAGGTATTTGAAGTCGTCGGGAACCCCATTTTTGGCCAAAATAGGTTCAATAATGGGAAAGTATTTATGAGCCCTTTTCATTAACAAAAGGGCATTGGACTGCCAATAGGTATTTACCAAAAACTCTCGATCCACGCGTTCCATGACCTCGGGATCACTTTGTGGTACGGGTTCCCCTGCAAAATTGAGATCTTCCGGAATATCAATGGCCGAAATTTTATATTCCTTGGCTACGTTTTTATCCGGATCATTTTCTGCAACATCCATGGAATCGTCCGCGGTCTCCGAGTTGGTGTTTTGGATAGCGAATACCAAGGTGCTGATTACAAAAAATACCCCCAAAAGGGTCAAAACGTTCTTTATGATTTTCATAGTACCCCAATTTATGGTTGTATAAAGGTATTAATACAACTCCCTTATTCCAAAATAATTGTAGGCAGGTGCTCATTGAACCATTTGGCCCTATGAATGATCATCGTATGGGTACCGTTTTTGACCGTAATGCATTGTTCAATTTTCTCAATGGGAAATACGGGGTCTTTTTCTCCGTGGATGTGCACCAGGTTTTCTGGATAGGTATCTTGTTCCCAGTTGATGATTTGATCCAGGGACCAATCCAGATACGATTTGTTTCTAATGGACAAATATTGCTCGTACAACTTAAGACGCTTGGTTACCGTTTCCCCAAAAGCATATTTGGCCAAAAGTTCAACATTGTGGACCAGACCGGTCGGAAGGAGTTTATGGGCATTGGTGTATTTGGCAAAGACCATCTTTTTTGGTAACTCCGAGGTTTTCTTGACACTGGAAATGATAATCGTTTTTCTTGTAGGAAGATACCTGGCCATTTCCTGCACGAGAATTCCACCGAAGGAGACACCCACAAGCACTGGGTTCTTGTGGACTATTTTTTTGTTCATCTCCAGGGCGTACTGGGAAAGCGTCATCCCTTTTTCGGGAACGAACCATTCCAACAACAGTGGCTCAAACGTGTCTTCCGGTAGTACAATATTTTCAAAAATAGAGGGATTAGCAGCCATGCCCGGCATGAAATAAACAGGTATTTTATCTTGCTGCATACGGGCCGCGCTTGAATTTTACTAGGAAAGTTCCTTTTTTTTCTTTAATTTTGCCTTAGTATTGGACGTTTTCCCCGACATCTCAATTTCAAAGTAAAAATATAGAAAATTACGATTGATATACATCGTGATTTTTTTGTCTAAGACCAACATTAAAATCAAACTATATGAATGAAATGGAAATCAAGGACAATAGTTTCTTGCGCCAATTTGAAACGAGGCTTAACGGGCATTTGGCCAAAATTGAGTACTCTTCGCAGGAAAGAAAGGTCTTTTTGACCAAGCTGGTAGTACCTGAAGAGATTACCGAAAAGGGGTTTAAGGAAGATTTTATCAAATCCGTTCTAAACCACATTCAGGAGCAAAATCAAAGGGTTGTCCCTACCAGTCCGCAAATAGCCGGTTTTCTTCGGAAAAATAGACAATATAAAGAGATGTTACCGGTAGGTATCAGAATCTAGAAAAAATGAATCCCGCACCTAGCGGGATTTTTTATGCCTCCACACTACTTTCCAAAAATTCGAAACGCACAAGGCCGTCCTCATCCATATGGGTCAGCTCTATTTTGTGCAGGGTATTTATCAGACTGGGATCCCATGGCGCCTTTACCTTTACGTAGTTCTCCGTGAATCCATGGATATAACCCGCTTTGTTCTCTGCTTCAAGCAAAACGGTCCGTACCGTCCCCAATTGGCCCTCATAAAAAGCCCGGCGTTTTTTGGCCGAAAGTCCCCGTAACATCTTGCTACGTTTATGCCTGACCTTTAAGGGTACGGAGTCCTCCATCTTAGCCGCTGGTGTATTTTCCCTTTCCGAATAGGTAAACACATGGAGATAGGAGATGTCCAAGGCATTCAAAAACTGATAGGTCTCCAAGAAATGCTCATCGGTCTCCCCTGGAAATCCAACAATTACGTCCACCCCTATACAGGCGTGGGGCATTGTTTCCTTTATCCTATGAATCCGATCTTGGTACAAATCCCTTAAATAACGGCGGCGCATACGCTTCAAGATAGCATTACTACCACTTTGCAAGGGAATATGAAAATGGGGGACAAAGGAATCGCTGGAGGCCACAAAATCAATGGTTTCATTTTTGAGTAGGTTGGGTTCTATGGACGATATTCGAAGACGATGGATCCCTTCTATCCTATCCAATGCCTGTATCAGATCCAAAAAAGTATGCTCATGCTTTTTATTGCCGTATTCTCCCTTACCATAATCCCCGATGTTCACTCCGGTCAAAACAATCTCATGGACACCTTGGGCGGCTATTTTCCGAGCATTTCCAATGACATTTTCCAGTGTATCGCTTCTTGAAATTCCCCTCGCCAAGGGAATGGTGCAAAAGGTACATTTGTAATCACAGCCGTCTTGAACCTTTAAAAAGGCCCGGGTACGATCTCCTATGGAATAACTGCCTACATAGAAATTGGCCTCCTCTATTTCGCAGGAATGAATTTGGGCCGCCCGGGGACCGTCTCCAGGCTTATTATCCAAAATATCGTTGATATACTCCGTAATCTTGAATTTTTCAGTAGCTCCCAATACAAGATCCACCCCATCCACGTCCGCCAGCTCCTCTGGCTTTAGCTGGGCATAACAACCAATAGCAGTGATGAATGCATTGGGGTTGGACCGTAACGCCTGGCGTATAATGGTCTTGAAACGCTTGTCGGCATTTTCCGTGACCGAACAGGTATTGATTACGTACATATCGGCCGATTGGGAAAAATCGACCCGCTCAAAGCCCTCAGCGCCAAAACTTCTTGCAATGGTAGCCGTTTCCGAGAAATTGAGCTTACAGCCCAAGGTATAAAAGGCGACTTTCTTTTTCATTTTTAGGAGGACAAATATAAGCCAAAGTTGCCATATGCCCCGTCCGTCTTAATAGGTAAAGGCACTTAAACCACATAGGGCCTAGTAGTTACGCCATTTTTTTGTCAATTCGAATACGTGGTTTAGAATGCCGGCGTCCTTTTCATCGAACTGTACATTTCTCCTGGCCATCATCACCTTGGCGGCCTCAAAGGCTTTTTTAGGGAGATAGGTGCTAAACCCTGAGGCCCCGCCCCAACTAAAACTGGGAACAAAATTACGCGGAAATCCGGGCACATAAATGTTGGCGTTTACCCCGATAACCGTACCCGTATTGAACATGGTGTTTATGGCCGTCTTGCTATGGTCCCCCATCATAAGTCCACAAAATTGCAATCCCGTTTGCTCGAAGCGCTCCGTGGCATAGTTCCAAAGTCTTACTTTGGCATAGTTGTTTTTTAGGTTGGAATTATTGCTATCCGCCCCAATATTACACCACTCTCCCAATACGGCATTTCCAAGGTATCCCTCATGTCCTTTACTGGAATACCCGAAGATGACGGAATTACTAATTTCACCACAGACTTTCCCATAGGGCCCAACCGTAGTGGGACCATAGATTTTGGCTCCCATTTTTACCACTGCATTGTTGCCCAGGGCGAAAGCACCTCGAATCAAGTTGCCCTCCCAAACCTGGGAGTCCTTCCCTAAATAGATAGGACCTTCCGTAGCATTTAAAATACTATGTTCCACTTTTGCCCCTTCTTCCAGGAATATGTTCTCCGGGTGGATCAAGTGATTGGTGTCGGAAATGGGCGCACTTTTTCTTCCTTTTGTCAAAAAGTCAAAATCGGCCTGCAAAGCTTCTCCATTTTTGGAAAAGATGTCCCAAGTCCGCTCAATACGCATGACATCACCGGTAAATGGTATTGGCTTAAAATGCGAAAGGTCGATTTCCGCTTCGGAACCGGAAGCCCGGTAGGCAATGAGTTGGTCCTCCTTGTATAGGGCCTCATGGTGATCAAGTTCCTTGACCAGGGCGATCAACGGGCCATTGGGCAAAAAGGAGGCATTGATCCAGATATTCTCGTCCTGCAGGATCAACGGAAATTTTTCCTGAAGGTAATCCTCGGTTTTCGAACTTGTTGGAGCTTCCAGATATTTCTCCCATTTCTCGCGTATGGTCAAAATACCGATACGGATATCGGCCACAGGTCGGGTAAAGGTGAATGGAAGGAAATGGTTTCTAACGTCTCCGTCAAAAAGAATGTAATTCATTATATGGGAAGGTTTGGGACAAAATTATAAAATAAACGCCCCCAATATTCATTGGAGGCGTCCTATTATTTTTATATGCCGTTTCGCTATTTCTTTTCGTCCTTTGCAGCCTCTTTTGGTTCGACAGCAGGCTTCTTCTTAAACTTGTCGTACTTGCTCTTAAATTTATCGATACGGCCTGCCGTGTCCAAAAATTTGGCCTTTCCGGTGTAAAATGGATGAGAGGTCCTGGATATTTCCAATTTTACCAAAGGATATTCCACCCCATCTACTTCCAAGGTTTCCTTAGTGTTTGCCGTGGATTTGGTTATAAACACATCGTCATTGGACATATCTTTGAACGCGACCAATCTATAGTTTTCCGGGTGTATCCCTTTTTTCATCAGTTCCGTACTTTAATTACTTTTTCTAAAAGTGGTGCAAATTTAGTCATTTTTCATAAATCTGCAATTTTAATTTCCTAAAAATGGAAACAAATTATCGTATCTTTAATTGTAACAAATTTGTTAAAAAGTGTACTAAATCAATAACCAATTAAAATCAAGTAAAATGGAAGAAAATCAACCAAAAACCGGAAAGTACGCCTTGCGTTTTGGATTGCTGTTAGGACTTGTGTCCATCATTTTTTCAATTATGCTCTTCACCATGGACATGCATTATGAGCAAAACACCACGGTCCAGATCATATCCGTTATTTTGGCCGCGGCGGCGATATTCCTTGGGGTCTCACAGTTCAAAAAGGACAATGGTGGCTATCTAAAACTTTCCGATGCCTTAAAGATTGGAACCGGAATAGCCCTTGTTGCCGGTATTCTCGGCCTGTTCTATTTCTTTATCCAATCCAATATCATTGAGCCTGATTATTGGGACAAGGCTTACGAAATAGGAAAACAAAAGGCATTGCAGGACAATCCTTCCCTAACCGAAGAACAAGTGGATCAAGGCATAGAAATGCAGAAAAAATTCAAATGGGTATTCTACCCCATTGGCCTCATTATCAACTTGATCGTCGGTTTAATTCTCGGACTGATCGTCGGTTTGATCTTGAAGAAGCAAAAACCGGCTTATTAATTGCAAAATCGTATTTTTGGACAGATGCTTAACCGATTGTTATGAATCTGTCCATCGTAATCCCCTTACTCAACGAGGAAGAATCCCTGGTAGAACTCCATGATTGGATAGAAAAGGTGATGGATGCCTGTGGCTTCTCCTATGAGGTTATCTTTATCGATGATGGAAGTACTGACGAATCTTGGGAGGTGGTATCCCTGCTCTCCGCAAAAAATAATCGGGTAAGGGGTATCCGTTTTTTACGGAACTTTGGAAAATCGCAGGCGTTGCATGCGGGCTTCAAAGCGGCCAAAGGAGAGGTAATCATCACCATGGATGCCGATCTACAGGACAATCCGGAAGAAATCCCGGATCTGTACCGCTTGATAACCAAAGAAGGATTTGACCTAATCTCCGGATGGAAGAAAAAACGTTACGATGCGCTCCTTTCGAAAAACCTGCCCTCCAAACTATTCAATTGGGCGGCAAGACGGACGTCCGGGGTTAAGTTGCACGATTTCAACTGCGGCCTTAAGGCGTTCCGAAAAGAAGTGGTCAAAACTATTGAGGTCCGTGGAGAAATGCACAGGTACATTCCCGTTTTGGCCAAAAATGCAGGTTTCTCAAAAATCGGTGAAAAAGTGGTTCGCCACCAAGCGCGTAAATATGGTAAAACAAAATTTGGAATGGAGCGATTTATAAATGGCTTTTTGGATTTGATCACCATTTGGTTCGTGTCCAAATTTGGCAAACGACCCATGCATCTATTTGGAGCCCTAGGGGTATTGATGTTCATTGTCGGATTCGGGTTTGCCCTCTATCTGGGCATAGATAAATTGTTTATCAATCCCTCTGGCCGTTTGATCACCGATCGGCCCCAATTCTTTATCTCCCTTACCGCCATGATTCTGGGGACCCAATTGTTTCTTGCCGGTTTTATCGGGGAAATCATGATCCGTTCCAGATTGAACGAACCCCGTTACACCGTTTCCGAAGAAATCAATTTCGCAGTGCAGCAAGAAGAATATTCTTCTTAAATTTGCGGCCTAAACACATCTCCCTAAATGGACCCTATTTTAGCATCTGCCCAAAGCTGGTTGACCGATTTTTTTGACCCCTCCGTAAAAAAGGAAATCGAATATTTGATCGAAAATGATACCGAGGAACTCAAGGACCGTTTCTATAAGAACATGGAGTTCGGTACCGGAGGTATGCGTGGGGTTATGGGTGTTGGCACCAACCGAATAAATAAGTATACTCTGGGCAAAAGCACCCAGGGGCTCAGCAATTACCTTAAAAAGAGCTTTGGTGATACGGATATAAAAGTAGTGATCGCTTATGATTGCCGTCATAATAGTGACACCTTGGCACGAACTGTGGCCGAGGTATTTTCAGCCAATGGCATCCAGGTGTATCTGTTCTCTGCCTTGCGAACCACTCCGGAACTTTCCTTTGCCGTTAGGTATTTGGGCTGCCATGCAGGTGTAGTGCTCACCGCCTCGCACAATCCGCCGGAATACAATGGTTACAAAGTTTATTGGACGGATGGCGGACAGATCGTACCCCCGCAGGATGGAGAAATCATTGCGGAAATCAACGCACTTTCTTTTGAGGATGTCAATTTTAACGCGAATGCCGACCTGATCGAGCTTATCGACACCAAAGTAGATGAAGCATTTATTGAGGCCTCGGTGAACAACGGAAATTTTGATGCGGCCGGAAAGGACGATTTCAAGATCGTTTTTACCTCATTACATGGTACCTCGATTACCGCCATCCCGGAAGTATTGAAGCGGTCGGGATATAACAATGTAACCACAATTGCAGAACAGGCGGAACCGGACGGAGACTTTCCCACGGTGGAATCGCCCAATCCGGAAGAACCGGAAGCCCTGTCCATGGCCATTAAAAAGGCCGAGGAAAACCAGGCCGATATGGTGGTAGGTACCGACCCCGATAGTGATCGCCTAGGAATTGCGGTCCGCAATCTGGAGGGAGCGATAGAGCTGCTCAACGGGAACCAGACCATGGTGCTTATGACCCAATTTCTATTGGACAAACAAAAAGCCAAAGGGTTTACGGGAAACGAGTTTGTGGCCACTACCATTGTCTCAACGCCGATGTTGGAAAAAATGGCCCATGCCTATGGAGTGGAATATAAGACAGCTTTGACCGGATTTAAATGGATCGGTAAAATGATCAAGGATTTTCCCGAACAAAAATTCGTCGGTGGTGGGGAAGAAAGTTTCGGTTATATGGTCGGCGACTTTGTTCGGGACAAGGACGCAGTCACCTCTACCCTATTGGCCTGCGAAATTGCTGCCGATGCCAAGGCCAAGGGAAGTTCTTTCTACAAGGACCTGATCGATTGCTATGTAGCTTATGGTTTCTACAAGGAAAAATTGGTCTCCTTGACCAAAAAAGGAATGGATGGTGCGGCGGAAATCAAACAGATGATGATCGATTTTAAGGAAAATCCCATCAAGGAAATCGACGGTTCCCCGGTGGTAGTGGTAGACGATTATAACACCTCCACTTCCAAGAATCTGGTTAGTGGGGAAGTTTCGGAAATTGATATCCCAAAATCCAACGTTTTGATCTATACCACAGCGGACGGCACCCGAATGGCGGCACGACCCAGTGGGACCGAACCCAAGATCAAGTTCTACTTTAGCATCAATGCCCCACTGGACCATGCCGATAACTTTAAAAAGGTGAATGCGGAATTGGATGCCAAAATTGGACGCATCCTTGGAGAATTCAATCTGGGTTAATGGAATATTTCAAAAAGATTCTTCGCTTTGCGAAACCCTATAGGAGGTATGGCTTCCTGAATATTTTCTTCAATATACTTTATGCACTCTTCAGTGCGCTTTCCTTTGCCGCTTTGATTCCCATGCTCAATGTCTTGTTCGATAAGACGACACAGCTAACGGAACCACCCATTTTTCAGGGCATAGGAAAGGCCAAGGATTATTTTATGGACTACATGAACTACCGGGTTACGCAATATTCCGGTGATGACCCCATGCAGGGGCTCGTGTTGGTCATTGGGCTGGTATTGGCGCTCTTTTTGTTGAAAAATGTCTTCAACTATTTGGCCATGTACTTCATCACCTTTCTTAGGAACGGGGTTTTAAAGGACATCCGTAATAGTATGTATAAAAAAATTACGGAACTGCCCATAGCCTACTATTCGGAAAAACGTAAAGGCGATATTATTGCAAGGATCACTTCGGACGTACTGGAAATTCAGCATTCCTTCCTTTCCATACTCGAACTCATTGTCCGGGAGCCCTTGACCATTCTCTTTACGATCATCGTTATGTTCCTGATCAGTGTGAAACTCACGGTCTTTGTCTTCATTTTTATCCCTATTGCCGGGGCCCTGATTTCCCGAATCGGGAAATCCCTGAAAAAAAAGTCCGATAGGGTACAGAAGGAACAGGGCGAATTCCTTTCCATTGTGGAGGAAACCCTGGGTGGTCTTCGGGTTATCAAGGCCTTTACCGCGGAATCCCGGTTTTACCAAATATTCAAATCGTCTACCGAACGCTTCTTTCAATTTTCGAATACCTTGTTGAACCGACAGAATCTGGCCTCGCCTACCGGCGAGTTTTTGGGTATTTTGGTTATCGGTGTATTGCTTTGGTTCGGTGGCAAAATGGTACTGGTGGACCAAACTTTGGACGCCTCCTCCTTTATTGCCTATATGGGTCTGGCCTATAACATACTAACGCCTGCCAAAGCCATTAGTAAAGCCTCCTATGGGGTCAAAAAAGGGAACGCCGCCGCAGAACGGGTATTGGAGGTACTTGAAACGGAGAACCCGATCCAGGACCGTCCCGATGCCTTGGAGAAATCGGATTTTGAAACGGGTATCGTGTTGAAGCAGGTTTCCTTCAAATATGAAAAAGACTATGTGCTAAAGGATTTTAACCTCGACATTCCCAAAGGGCGTACCGTGGCCCTAGTGGGTCCGTCCGGTGGTGGCAAAAGCACGATTGCCAACTTGGTCACTCGTTTTTATGATACCACGGAAGGTGAAATATGGGTAGATGGTATCCCGATCCAAAATTTGAGCAAAAAATCGCTTCGCGGGCTCATGGGGCTGGTGACCCAGGACTCCATTCTCTTTAATGATACGGTAAAGAACAATATTGCCCTGGGGAAGGAAAACGCAACGGATGCGGAAATCATCGAGGCCGCCAAAATTGCCAATGCACATCATTTTATTTCTGAATTACCTGAGGGCTATGATACCAATATTGGCGATAGTGGCACTAAATTAAGTGGTGGACAAAAACAACGGTTGTCCATTGCTCGGGCGGTATTAAAGAATCCGCCCATCATGATTTTGGACGAGGCCACATCCGCCCTCGATACGGAAGGCGAGCGTTTGGTTCAGGATGCATTGGAAAAAATGATGCGGAACCGCACTTCCATCGTCATTGCACATCGGCTGTCCACCATCCAAAACGCGGATACCATCGTGGTCCTTCAAAAAGGTAAAATAATAGAAAAAGGCTCGCATACCGAGCTGTTGGGCCAAAACGGGGTCTATAAAAAATTGGTGGGCATGCAGTCCTTACAATAAACCGATTTACCGACCCGCTTATACCTTTCCATTTTTAGGCTTTCGGTGCAATTAGGCCCTATCCTTAGCGTTTCTTCCCAAATTTACAAGCGCAAGGTCTAAACCTTTTTCTATTTTTATAGTCCAAAGGATGTATCGAAGAAAACGAATTTGATTTCCGAAGAGACCTTAGTACAGCAACTAAAACTGAAGGAAACCCAGTCCCAGGCCTTTGAGGTGCTCATCAACACCTATAAGGAACGGTTATATTGGCATATCCGGAGGATTGTTCTGGACCATGATGACGCAGATGATGTATTGCAGAACACTTTTATCAAGGTTTTTAGGAATATTGAAGGTTTTAAGGGCGACAGCAAACTATATTCCTGGATGTATCGCATAGCGACGAATGAGGCCTTGAGTTTCTTAAAGTCCAAATCGAGGAAAATGGGGCTGAGTGATGTTGAATTACAGGATAGAATGATCGAAAACTTGGAGGCCGATGTGTATTTTGAGGGGGACGAAATTCAACTAAAATTACAAAAGGCGATAGCGGCCTTGCCGGAAAAGCAGAAACTCGTATTTAATATGAAGTATTTTGAAGAACTGAAATACGAGGAAATATCGGAAATACTGGAAACCTCGGTAGGAGGACTAAAAGCCTCCTATCATCTGGCGGTAAAAAAAATAGAAACTTCCTTGAAAGGGAATTAAACTTTTTAAAGTAGGAAGGGTCAAAACCAAGGCATGGACAAAAAATATAAAAAAGAGGATTTTAAAATACCCGAGGGCTATTTGGACGGCTTCACCGACAAAATGAAGCGAAGATGGTCCAAAGAAGCATTGGACCGTCCCCAAAAGGAAGGTTTTAAGGTGCCGGAGGGTTATTTTGAAGATCTTAACGAAAAAATAGCCCAAAAAGTCGGTGATAAGGAAACCAAGGTAGTAAAGCTGCGCCCCTACAGAAAGTACTATTATGCAGTAGCCTCCATTGCGGCCATATTGCTGGTGGTCTTCGGACTGCGATTAGGTCAAGAGGAGGAGTTTACCTTTGGCGATTTGGCCAATTCCGATTTGGACACCTATTTGCAGAATAACGATCTGGGACTGAGCCTTTATGATATTGCCGAGGTGGTCCCCGTAGAGGAATTGGAAATCAACGACCTTTTGGAAAATCAGATCAAAGACGAAAACATCATGGAGTATTTGGATGATACCGTGGATGATGTAGATGAACTAAACATAGAATTCTATGAATACGAACAGTAACATACGGATAACCCTATTGCTGCTGCTGTGCACGGCGGTCTCTTATGCCCAAAACCGACCGGTAAGGGATAAAATCAAAACGCTTAAGGTGGCCTTTATTACGGAACGTCTGGACCTGACCTCGGAAGAAGCCCAGGTTTTCTGGCCGATTTATAACGAACATGAAAACACTTTGGAAACGATCAAAAGAAAGGAGCGATTGGAAATTCGTGCCCAGTTGCAGGATTTTGATCGATTGTCCGAAAAGGAGGCGGATGCCCTGCTGGACGATCTGATTGCTATGGAAAACAAAAAGCAGACCTCCAATACAGCTTTCTTGGAAAAGATGAGCAGGGCCATTGGTTCCAAAAAAACATTTCTTTTGATAAAGGCCGAAGAGGATTTTAAAAAGCGGCTGCTCCAAGAAATGCGGAATCGAAGACGGGGAGGTGGCTAATCGGGACAAGTTTCGATAAATAACCAAAAAAGGCGCTGGATAGCGCCTTTTTCAATTAAACCATCTAGGAGAATAAGGGTCAAAAAGTAACAAACCTGATCAGGAAATACTTCCCGATCGTAAAATTTATGTTATGAAGAATCTGAAGTCGATGGTAATTATCGTGGTATTGTTCGGAAGTTTTTTGACCGCAAATGCCCAAAGAAGGACTGTAAAGGTATATCCCCGAATCGGAGCCGTAGTAACCACGGTCCATCAACCCAAGCTTGTGGTGCATCGCGGAATAAACTTTCATGTGGCCAATGGGATTTGGTACCGATATAGGTCCGGGAAATATGTGGTATGTGCCGCTCCCATTGGTATCACGGTAAGAAAGTTACCAAGGGGCAACCAAGTAGTCCGTGTGAATGGGAGGAAATTCTTTCGCTACCGAGGGGTCTGGTATAAAAAGCAAGGTAGGGGCTATATTACGGTAAACGTATAATCCCGTTACCATAATCTCCCGGGCAAAAAGAACTGTCCAGTACAGAGCGGAAAGTCGATTTGCCCGGGATTGATTCCGAATAAACCAACTCTCCCCACGGCAGATTCTAAAATCAGGTATTAAATCCTTCAAATGCTGCCCCATAAGGCTTGGAAATTGTTATTTTCCCACCGTAGCGATGCGCAATGCTGACTAAAACAATACCTTTGCAATCTTATTTTTTAAAAATGAAGTTGCATAGAAATTTGGTCTTCGCCGTAATCGACGCTTTGGGTCTAATTTTCACCGAAAATGAATATGCGGACAAGGTAATTGAAAAAGTATTGCGACGGGATAAGCGATGGGGTGCGCGTGATCGAGGTTTTATCGCGGAGACCACCTATGAAATGGTAAGGTACAAGCGTCTCTATGCCGAAATCGCGGATGTTAGGGAACCTTATAGCCGCAGCAACCTGTTCCGCATGTGGGCCGTCTGGGCCGTATTAAAGGGGATACCCCTTCCGGATTGGAATCAGATCGAACCTACGCCGGAACGCCGTATCAAAGGTAAATTTGATGAACTTTCCAAAATCCGTAAATACCGTGAATCCATTCCGGACTGGTTGGATGTTCTGGGTGAAAAGACCCTGGGCGAAAAGTTGTGGACTACCGAAATAGCGGCTTTGAACCAACAGGCGCATGTGGTCTTAAGGACCAATACCTTAAAAACCACTAAACGTCAATTAAAAAAGGAACTTGGAGATATGGGAATCGCCACCGAGCCGCTAGAGGGCTATCCCGATGCCTTGAAATTGGTGGAGCGCACCAATGTTTTCAGTTCGGAACCTTTTAAAAGCGGATGGTTTGAAGTTCAAGATGCCTCTTCACAACGAGTGGGGAACTTTTTGCAGGTATCGCCGGGAATGCGGGTCGTGGATGCCTGTGCCGGTGCCGGTGGAAAAACACTGCACTTAGCCGCCTTGATGGAAAACAAAGGGCAGCTGATCGGCTTGGACATTTATGGCAACAAGCTCAAGGAACTTAAAAGGCGTGCCCGAAGAAATGGCGCCCACAATATAGAGACCCGGGTCATAGACTCTACCAAAGTGGTCAAAAAACTTTACGGTGGGGCGGACCGGGTGCTTATTGATGCACCCTGTACCGGATTGGGTGTCCTTCGCCGCAACCCGGATGCCAAATGGAAACTACAACCGGAATTTCTTGAAAAAATCACCCGGACCCAAAAGGAAATATTGCACAGTTACAGTAAAATGGTAAGGTCCGGAGGCAAATTGGCTTATGTTACCTGCTCCATTCTTCCCCAAGAAAACCAAGATCAAGTGGCCAATTTCCTGGAATCCGAAGAAGGAAAGGACTTCACCCTGGAGAAAGAAGAGCATATTTATGCCTCGGCCAGCGGTTTTGATGGATTTTATATGGCATTATTGGTAAAAAAAGATGCCACCTAAAAAATCCCGTCAGGTTTTGAAAACCTGACGGGTCTAAGCGATAATGCACAATCTCCCTTAAATCCTTTAATCTTTTCCAAAAGCAAAAAGACCTGTCAGGTTTTAGACATGGAAAGACCTGTCAGGTTTCGGAAACCTGACAGGTCTGCAAGATTATCAACAATCCCCATTAAAGCTGTTAACTTTTCCCTGCAAAACTTAGCCTAAAAAGGTGTAAATTTGTGCTTTCTAAAAGCAAACACGTTCAAGCTAAATGATTCACTTTTTCGGAGCGGTCAATGCAAAAGTTTTTGCGGTCCAGACCCAACAGGAACTTTCCCAACAGGACATCGAAAAACTGACTTGGTTGTTCGGGAACCGATTTAAGATAAACATGGCGTCAATTGACGCCTTTTTTGTTGGCCCTAGGGCAGCCATGATTACGCCTTGGAGTACCAATGCTACTGAAATTACCCAAAACATGGGCATCACGGGGATAGTCCGGATTGAGGAATTCCATTCCGTACATGCCGATTTTGAAGGGTATGATCCCATGCTTGCCCAAAAATTCAATGGTTTGGGGCAACAGATATTCGATATCGATATTATCCCCGAGCCCATTCTGGAAATTGAGAACATTTCCGGTTACAATGAAAAGGAAGGCCTTGCATTGAGTGATGAGGAAGTGGATTACTTGGTAAAGCTTTCGAAAAAAATGGGAAGAAAATTGACGGACTCCGAAGTGTTCGGATTCAGTCAGGTCAACTCGGAGCATTGCCGCCACAAAATCTTCAACGGTACCTTTGTTATTGATGGAAAGGAGATGCCGTCTTCCCTTTTCAAGTTGATCAAAAAGACATCACAAGAAAATCCCAACGACATTGTTTCGGCCTATAAGGACAATGTAGCATTCGTTAAGGGACCGAATGTGGTCCAGTTCGCTCCCAAGGTGGCGGACCGACCGGATTATTACCAAGAGGAGACGTTTGAATCCGTTATTTCCCTAAAGGCGGAAACCCACAACTTCCCTACCACGGTCGAACCTTTCAATGGTGCGGCTACTGGATCGGGAGGCGAAATTCGAGATCGCCTCGCAGGAGGAAAGGGCTCACTCCCCTTGGCCGGTACCGCCGTATATATGACATCCTATTCCAGACTGGAGGAAAATCGACCCTGGGAAAAGGCTTTCCCGGCGCGCAAATGGCTTTACCAAACCCCCATAGACATACTGATAAAGGCCTCGAATGGCGCCTCGGATTTTGGGAACAAATTTGGACAGCCACTGATTTCGGGATCGATCCTGACCTTTGAGCATAAGGAAGATGCTCGGGAGTTAGGCTTCGATAAGGTAATCATGCTTGCCGGAGGCATTGGTTATGGAAAAGCGGATCAGGCCATTAAGGAAACCCCGAAAACCGGGGATAAGGTTGTCATTCTCGGGGGTGACAATTATCGCATTGGAATGGGGGGTGCGGCGGTATCCAGCGCCGACACAGGTGAATTCAGTTCGGCCATAGAGCTCAATGCCGTCCAACGCTCCAACCCCGAAATGCAAAAACGGGCATCCAATGCTGTTCGGGGCTTGGTGGAAAGCCATCAAAACCCTATTATCTCCATTCATGATCATGGAGCCGGAGGACACCTCAATTGTCTTTCCGAGCTGGTGGAGGACACGGGTGGAAAAATAGATCTGGACAAGCTGCCTATTGGAGACCCTACCCTATCGGCCAAGGAAATTATTGGCAATGAATCCCAAGAGCGTATGGGGCTGGTTATTGGTCAAAAGGATATCGATCTACTGCAACGAATTGCCGAACGGGAACGTTCTCCCATGTATGAGGTCGGCGATGTCACCGGGGACCATAGGTTTACCTTTGCCTCAGGCACTCGAGGTGAAAAACCTATGGACCTGGATTTAACGGCCCTCTTCGGAAGTTCGCCCAAGACCTTAATGGAAGATTCCACAATAACCAGATATTATACCGATTCCGACTATGGCCTGGAGCATTTTCATGATTATTTGGAACAACTGCTGCAATTGGAGGCCGTTGCCTGTAAGGATTGGTTGACCAATAAAGTAGATCGTTGCGTGGGCGGCAGGGTAGCCAAACAGCAATGTACGGGACCACTTCAATTACCTTTGAACAATTGTGGGGTAATGGCACTGGATTTTAAAGGAAAGCAGGGTATTGCGACCAGTATTGGCCACTCCCCTATTTCCGGGTTGATCGACCCCGAGGCCGGAAGTAAAAATAGTATTGCCGAGGCCTTGACGAACTTGATTTGGGCCCCCTTAAAGGACGGTCTACGTGCTGTTTCCCTATCCGCGAATTGGATGTGGCCCTGTAGAAATGCCGGCGAGGACGCCCGTTTGTATGAGGCTGTGAAAGCCGTATCCGATTTTTCCATTGAATTGGGAATCAATGTGCCAACGGGCAAGGATTCCCTTTCCATGAAACAAAAATATCCGGATAGGGAAGTCATTGCCCCGGGAACGGTGATCATATCCGCGGCAGGGCATTGTGACAACATCACACAGGTAGTGGAACCTGTTTTGCAAAAAGAGGGCGGCTCCCTATACTATATCAACCTGTCCCGGGACGATTATAAATTGGGCGGATCCTCCTTTGGGCAGGTCCAAAATGTAATCGGTTCAGCCGCACCGACCATCAAGGATGCTTCCTATCTTAAATTGGTTTTTAATTCAATACAAACTTTGATAAAGGAAGGGCAAATACTTGCAGGTCATGATGTTGCCTCCGGTGGATTGATTACCACACTTTTGGAAATGTGTTTTGCCGATGTCGATTTGGGGGCGCAACTGAACCTGACCGATCTCGGGGAAACGGATACCATCAAATTGCTTTTTTCCGAGAATGCAGGTATCGTTTTTCAATTGAACAAAGCCAACGAACATCAGGTGGAAGATCGACTAAGCCGGTCCGGAATTGCTTTTGCCAAAATTGGAAAAGTCATAAGCGGAAATATTCTTTCGATTAAAAATGGAGGGGTAGAACTCGGACTCAACATTTCTTCCCTAAGGGATACCTGGTTTAAGACCTCCTATTTACTGGACGACAAACAAACGGCCAAGGGATTGGCGAAAATCCGGTACGAAAACTACAAAAAGCAACCGTTGCGCTATAAATTCCCCAAGCAGTTTACAGGTATTCCGCCGAAACGAAATGAATTGGCCAACAGGCCCAAAGCGGCTATTTTAAGGGAAAAGGGAAGCAATTCCGAACGGGAGATGGCCAATGCCATGTATATGGCCGGGTTTGAGGTCAAGGATGTGCATATGACCGATTTGATCACGGGTAGGGAAACCTTGGAAGATGTCCAATTTATTGGAGCGGTTGGGGGGTTCTCCAATTCCGATGTGTTGGGAAGCGCCAAGGGATGGGCCGGGGCCTTCAAATACAACGACAAGGCAAAAAATGCCTTGAAAAGGTTCTTTGACCGATCGGATACCCTTTCCGTAGGGATATGCAATGGATGCCAGTTATTTATGGAACTGGACCTGATCAATCCCGAACACGGGGAGCGGCATGGAAAAATGACCTATAACGACTCCAACAAACACGAGAGCGGTTTTACCTCCGTTACCATCCAAAAGAACAATTCCGTTATGCTGTCCCATTTGGAAGGCACGACCCTGGGGGTTTGGATTTCTCATGGTGAAGGTAAATTTAGTCTGCCCCTTCCCGAAAAGGACTATGCTATTGTGGCAAAATACGGATATACAGGTTATCCCGCCAACCCGAACGGAAGTGACTACAATACCGCCATGTTGTGCGACAGGACAGGAAGGCACTTGGTAACCATGCCCCATATGGAACGTTCCATATTTCCTTGGAACTGGGCCCACTACCCTGCGGAAGGAAACAACGAGGTATCGCCTTGGTTACTCGCCTTTGAAAACGCCCGAAAATGGATAGATGATAACAGTTAGCATTGTTTATTTTTAAAGTATAGGATGTTCCAGAAGTTATTAAAGACCCATTTCTATGATCATTCGTACAGCTATTAAAAAGGATGTTCCAGATATCGTGTCCTTACTTGCCCATGATAAGCTAGGTAAGCTACGGGAAGATTTTCAAGATCCGCTGCCCCAGAACTATTACGATGCTTTTCTTCGGATCGATTCGGATGCCAATCAGGAATTAATGGTAATGGAGGAATCCGCTCAAATCATTGGGACCTTGCAGTTGAGCTTTATCCCCTATCTTACCTATCGGGGAGGCGTCCGAGCGCAAATAGAGGCGGTGCGGGTGCATGAACAATTCCGTGGCAAAGGTATTGGTCAAAAATTGCTCGAATGGGCAATCGAACGTTCAAGGGAGAAAGGAGCCCATGTAGTTCAACTTACCACGGACAAAAAAAGACCTATGGCCCTTGCCTTTTACCGAAAATTGGGATTTACCAATAGTCATGAGGGGATGAAACTCCACCTTTCCTAAATACCCATTCGTAGAATTCCTACCTTAAACCATCCTTTCTAGCGCGCTAATATAGCCAGCCCACTGCCTTCATTGGGCATGAATATCGGAATTTTATTATCCCGTCTACTTTCGCTATTTTGCAGTAACCTTGGAGAAACTTACTATGCAGAACATCACCAGACTATTCGATTTTCCCTATTATCAATTGGAAAAATACCAATTGGAAAAATCCTTGGTCACCAAATACAATGATAAATGGGTCGCGACCTCCACTCAAGAATATATCAACAAGGCCAATGCGATCAGCCGGGGATTATTGCGGTTAGGCGTTAAGCCCAATGACAAGATAGCCCTCATATCCATGAACAATCGTACAGAGTGGAATATTATGGATATTGGTATTTTACAACTGGGCGCTCAAAATGTACCCATCTATCCTACTATTTCAGAGGATGACTATGCTTATGTTCTCAATCATTCGGAATCCTCTTACTGTTTTGTTTCCTGTTCCGAGGTCTATGCCAAGGTTAAGGCCATCAGAAAACAGGTACCCCATTTAAAAGAGGTCTATTGTTTTGATGAGTTGTCCGATTGTAAAAATTGGAACGAAGTTTTGGACCTGGGTACGGATAATTCCAATCAGGCGGAGGTCGAAAAAATAATGGATGGAGTAAAACCGGATGACCTGGCTACCTTGATATATACCTCTGGAACGACCGGAAAACCCAAGGCCGTCATGCTATCGCATGATAACGTGGTAAGCAACGCCTTGGAAAGTTTCAAACGGTTGCCCTTGGAATATGGCAATGCAAAATCCCTGAGTTTCCTGCCCGTTTGCCATATTTATGAACGCATGTTGATGTATCTGTACCAATACGCGGGAGTGACGGTATATTTTGCCCCGATCGATCAAATAAGTGAGTTTATTAAAGAAGTGGAACCCCATGTAATGACTGCGGTACCCAGGCTCTTGGAAAAAGTGTACGATAAAATCATTGCCAAAGGCGCTGAATTGTCGGGCATAAAGAAAAAGCTGTTTTTTTGGGCCGTAGGCGTAGGGTTAAAATATGAACCTTACGGGCAGAATGGTTGGTGGTACGAAAAGAAATTGGCAGTGGCCCGCAAATTGATATTTAGCAAATGGAAGGCCGGACTCGGTGGCAATCTTAGTTTGATCGCCTCGGGAAGTGCCGCGTTACAACCGCGATTGGCACGGATATTCAACGCTGCGGAATTTGGGGTGATGGAAGGTTACGGACTTACCGAGACTTCCCCGGTAATCTCTGTTAACGATATGCGGGATGGCGGATTCAGAATTGGTACAGTAGGTAAGTTATTGGATCGGACCGAAGTAAAAATAGCCAATGATGGGGAAATCTGTATTAAGGGGCCCCAGGTAATGCTAGGATATTACAAGGATCCCGAACTTACTGCGGAAGTTCTTAAGGACGGTTATTTTCATACCGGGGATATTGGGGAAATCGATTCGGAGGGCTTTCTTAAAATTACCGACCGCAAAAAGGAGATGTTTAAAACCTCAGGCGGCAAATATGTGGCGCCACAGCTATTGGAAAACAGATTGAAACAGTCCCGCTTTATAGAGCAAGTTATGGTCTTGGGTGAAGGGGAAAAAATGCCGGCCGCCCTCATTCAACCCGATTTTGAGTTTTTACATGAATGGGCCAAAAGACATGAAATTACCATTCCGGAAAACTCGGATATCATTCTAAATGAGCGGGTACTGGCGCGGTATGAAGAGGAAGTGAACCTGGCCAATGAAAAATTCGCTAAATGGGAAAAGGTAAAGCAGTTCCGACTCACTCCCGATGTATGGAGTATAGACAGTGGCCACCTTACCCCGACCATGAAGCTTCGGAGAAAAATTATCAAGGAAAAATATCTGGACCTGTACCAAAGTATCTACGGACAAAGTTAAGGGCCCTATAAATCTTGGACTTCCCTTATCATTTCCAAGAAATGACACCCTGTGTCCAAAGGCCAATTAACGGATCTTACCCATTAAATGGCAACACCTGCACCCGCAATGGGTAGATAACCAAAATATTTTCTTTTTTTATTATGCATGCATAATAATATTTCCTATCTTTGGGAGTCATAACCAACAACCATTCGATGAAGGAAATTACCATAGACTACGCGCTTCGGGCGACTTGGCAGGCCGTTGCACGAATGTACAATGAAGAAGCCAAAAAATTCGGATCTACCATGGCGGTAGGTTTTACCTTATTGAGTATAGACCCTAAGACCGGGACGCCTTCCACGGCCTTGGGTCCCAAAATGGGCATGGAAGCTACCAGCTTGTCCCGAATTTTAAAAAGCATGGAGGGCAAAGGACTTATTGAACGGCGGCCCAATCCCAATGATGGAAGGGGGGTCTTGATCCATCTTACGGAATTTGGCCTGGAAAAAAGAATGGACTCCAAGGATGCCGTACTTCAGTTTAATGATACAGTGCGTTTACATGTCTCCGAGGAAAAATTGGCGTCTTATTTTGAGGTCATGGAGACCATTAATCAATTGATTACGGATAAAAAGATTTATTCCGAAGAATCAACCAAATAAGAGGGTGTACGATCTATGAACAAACATATTAGCAAAGTAGCGGTAATCGGATCAGGTATTATGGGAAGTGGTATTGCCTGCCACTTTGCCAATATTGGTGTTCAAGTACTACTGTTGGACATTGTACCGCGCGAACTGAACGCAAAGGAAGAAGCAAAGGGTCTTAGCCTAACGGATAAAGTGGTACGGGATAGATTGGTAAACGAATCCCTGGCGAACGCCTTAAAATCCAAACCTTCCCCTATTTACCATAAGGGGTTTGCCCAACGAATCACTACGGGTAACTTGGAGGACGATATCGCGAAGGTCTCCGAAGTGGATTGGATTATCGAGGTAGTTGTAGAACGTTTGGACATCAAGAAACAAGTATTCGAAAACTTGGAAAAGTACCGGACCAAAGGTACCCTTATAACCAGTAATACCTCAGGCATACCGATCAAGTTCATGAGTGAAGGTCGCAGCGATGATTTTCAGGAACATTTCTGTGGTACCCACTTCTTTAATCCGGCACGTTATCTCAAATTATTCGAAATTATTCCCGGGCCCAGGACAAAACCGGAAATTCTGGATTTCTTGAATTCATACGGCGAGAAATTCCTGGGAAAAACCTCGGTAGTGGCCAAGGATACTCCTGCTTTTATTGGTAATCGTATAGGCATCTTTAGTATTATGAGCCTTTTCCATGCCGTTAAGGAACTGGACATGACGGTGGAGCAAATCGACAAATTGACCGGTCAGCTTATCGGTCGCCCTAAATCGGCTACCTTCCGAACGGTGGACGTGGTGGGCTTGGATACCTTGGTACATGTGGCCAATGGTATCCATGCGAATTGCACCGATGATGAAAGGCATCATCTTTTTGAGCTGCCCGATTTTATCAATACCATGATGGAAAATCAATGGTTGGGGAGTAAATCCGGGCAAGGGTTTTACAAAAAAATATCGGGAAAGAATGGTAAAAGCGAAATTCTTACCCTGGATTTGGACACCATGGACTACCGTGCCAAGAAAAGTGCCCAGTTTGCAACCTTGGAGCTGACCAAAAGCGTGGATAAGGTCATCGATCGATTTCCCATTTTGGTAGACGGAAAGGATAAAGCCGGCGCATTTTATCAAAAAAGTTTCGGCCAGTTGTTCGCTTATGTTTCGCATCGGGTTCCCGAGATTACCGATGAGTTTTACAAAATCGATGATGCGATGAAAGCCGGTTTCGGTTGGGAACATGGGCCATTCCAGATTTGGGATGCCCTAGGCGTTGAAAGAGGTTTGGAGTTGGTCAAAGCCGAAGGACAAGAAGCAGCGGAATGGGTGCATCAAATGTTGGCCGCAGGCCATAGGTCGTTTTACACCGTGGAGAACGGAGCGACCTTTGCCTACCATAGGGGTTCACAATCCGCTGAAAAAGTGCCCGGCCAAGATGCTTTCATTATTCTGGATAACATCCGAAAATCCAATGAAGTCTTCAAAAACAGCGGGGTAGTCGTGGAAGATTTGGGGGATGGGATTCTAAATGTGGAATTTCAATCGAAAATGAATACCATTGGTGGAGACGTACTGGACGGATTGAACAAGGCCATTAGCTTGGCCGAAAGAGATTTTCAAGGTTTGGTGGTCGGTAACCAAGGTGCCAACTTCTCAGTGGGAGCCAATATAGGAATGATATTCATGATGGCCGTGGAACAGGAATATGATGAGCTGAACATGTCCATCAAACTATTTCAAGATACCATGATGCGTATGCGGTATTCCTCCATTCCTACCGTGGCGGCTCCCCATGGCATGACCTTCGGCGGTGGTTGTGAACTCTCGCTGCATGCGGACAAGATAGTCGCTGCGGCAGAGACCTATATTGGACTGGTGGAATTTGGCATCGGTGTCATACCCGGAGGGGGCGGCAGTAAGGAAATGACCCTAAGGGCTTCGGATACCTTTCGAAAAAATGATGTGGAATTGAATGTTCTCCAGGAATACTTCCTTACCATAGGCATGGCCAAGGTATCCACCTCTGCCTATGAGGCTTTTGACCTGGGCATATTTGAAAAAGGGAAGGATGTGGTCGTGGTCAATAAGGACAGGCAGATCGCCACAGCCAAGGCGTATGCCCAACTGATGGCCGAACAGGGTTACACACGACCCGTTCCTCGCAGCGACGTGAAGGTATTGGGAAAACAAGCTTTGGGAATGTTCCTGGTAGGTACCGATTCCATGGAAGCCGGGCACTACATATCGGAACATGACAAGAAAATAGCCAACAAATTGGCTTACGTTATGGCCGGTGGGGATTTGTCCGAAGCCAGCCTGGTAAGCGAGCAGTACCTTTTGGATTTAGAACGGGAAGCCTTCTTATCGCTATGTACCGAAAGAAAGACCTTGGAACGTATTCAGCATATGTTGAAGAAGGGGAAGCCTTTAAGAAATTAGAAAAAAGACGGAACGAGTAAAGAAAAAAGACGGTACATGACTCATAATTTCCGAAAACTGAAAATTTGGAACGAAGGCATGTTGATTGTCCGAGAAACTTATAATCTGACTAGAACTTTTCCAGATTTTGAAAAATATAACCTTGCCAGTCAAATGATTCGCTGTGCTGTTTCTATACCTTCAAACATTGCCGAGGGTAGTAGTAAAAATACGGATAGACATTTTGGAAAGTTTCTGGAAGTAAGCTTAGGCTCCACATTTGAATGGGAAACACAACTCATAATTGCATGCGACCAGGAGTACGTATCAAACGAAAAATTCAAGGAATTGGAAGAAAAAATTCAGGGGCTACAGAAAATGATTTCAGGATTTAGCGCTGGATTGCGGAAATAGTCTTTTGTCTTTGCTCTTTTAGTCCTTTATCTAAAATTTATATATGAACAAAACAGCATACATCGTAAAAGCCTATAGAACGGCAGTGGGAAAAGCGCCGCGCGGGGTGTTCCGATTCAAGCGCCCCGATGAATTGGCAGCAGAGACCATTGAACACCTAATGAAGGAGGTGCCCCAATTGGATAAAAAAAGAATCGATGATGTCATTGTGGGCAATGCCATGCCCGAAGCCGAGCAAGGCCTTAATATGGCACGATTGATTTCCCTAATGGGCTTGGAAATCGAGGATGTACCCGGAGTGACCGTAAATAGGTATTGTGCCTCTGGCATAGAGACCATAGGTATTGCTACGGCAAAAATTCAAGCAGGAATGGCCGATTGTATCCTTGCTGGTGGCGCGGAAAGTATGAGCTACATCCCTATGGGCGGTTATAAGCCCGTACCGGATTATTCCGTGGCCAAGGCCGGAAACGAGGATTATTACTGGGGAATGGGATTAACGGCCGAGGCGGTGGCCGAAGAATTTAAGGTCTCCAGGGAAGATCAGGACGAGTTCGCTTTCAATTCCCACCAAAAAGCATTAAAGGCACAGGCCGAAGATCGTTTTCAAGACCAAATTGTTCCCATTGAGGTGGAGCATACGTATGTAAACGATTCCAATAAAAAGGAAACCAAGACCTATACCGTAACCAAGGATGAAGGCCCTCGATCGGACACTTCCATGGAAGCCTTGGCCAGACTGCGACCGGTCTTTGCCGTAGGGGGTAGCGTCACGGCCGGGAATTCTTCCCAAACTAGTGATGGTGCTGCCTTTGTATTGGTCATGAGCGAGGAATTGGTCAAGGAGTTGAATCTGGAGCCCGTTGCCCGGTTGGTCAATTATGCGGCCGTGGGCGTAGAACCCCGTATTATGGGTATCGGTCCCGTCAAGGCCGTGCCCAAAGCCCTGAAGCAGGCCGGATTGCAACAAAAGGATATCGAATTGATCGAATTGAACGAGGCCTTTGCCTCACAATCGCTTGCCGTAATCCGAAAGCTGGAACTGGACCAAGATATGGTTAATGTCAATGGTGGTGCCATAGCCTTGGGTCACCCATTGGGTTGTACCGGTACCAAGCTTTCCGTGCAACTGTTCGATGAAATGCGCAAACGCGACATGCAAGGTAAATACGGCATGGTAACCATGTGTGTTGGCACGGGACAGGGAGCTGCGGGTATCTATGAATTTCTTTCTTAGAAAGAAAAGGGAAAAAAGTAGCGACAGGAATGGCGAAACGACACAATTATAAAAATGGTAACAAAAGACCATAGGTTTTCAAAATAGATTGGATCAATTTTTATTCAACGCTATCTATTCTATTTTCCTAATACTAAAGATAAAAACCATGAGTACACAAACAATAAACAAGGAGATTTTACGGGGCGGACAATTTTTGGTAAAGGAAACCCAATGTGAAGACGTGTTTACTTTGGAGGACTTGAACGAAGAACAACGGATGATGCGGGAGAGCACCAAGGAATTTACGGACCGCGAGCTGTGGGCACATTGGGAACGTTTTGAAAAAAAAGATTATGCCTACACGGAGGCTTGCATGCAAAAAGCCGGGGAACTGGGTCTTCTCAGCGTAGCGGTACCCGAAAAATATGAAGGCCTGGGGATGGGATTCGTTTCCACCATGTTGGTCTGTGATTACATTTCCGGCGCCACCGGCTCCTTCAGTACTGCCTTTGGGGCCCATACGGGTATTGGGACCATGCCAATCACTTTATACGGCACTGAGGAACAAAAACAAAAATACGTGCCCAAACTGGCCTCCGGAGAATGGTTCGGGGCCTATTGTCTAACAGAACCGGGAGCGGGATCGGACGCCAATTCCGGTAAGACCAAGGCCGTATTGTCCGAAGATGGCACCCACTACAGCATTACCGGGCAAAAAATGTGGATCTCCAATGCCGGGTTCTGCCAACTATTTATTGTCTTTGCCCGAATAGAGGATGACAAAAATATTACAGGATTCCTTATAGAGAACGATCCGAACAATGGAATCTCATTGGGCGATGAAGAGAAGAAATTAGGCATCCACTCCTCCTCTACCCGACAGGTTTTTTTCAACGAGACCAAGGTGCCTGTGGAAAACATGCTTTCCACCAGGGGAAATGGATTCAAAATTGCGATGAATGCCCTAAATGTTGGACGGATCAAACTGGCCGCAGCTTGTTTGGATGCACAGCGCAGGGTAGTTACCGAAGCGGTAAAATATGCCAATGAGCGGGTACAGTTCAAAACGCCCATTATGAATTTTGGAGCGATCAAGGCTAAGATAGCGATGATGGCCACCAATGCGTATGTCGGGGAATCCTCATGTTATCGAGCAGCCAAAAATATTGAGGATCGGATTGCGTTACGGGAGTCCGAAGGCAATCCGCATCATGAAGCCGAGTTAAAAGGAGTGGAGGAATACGCCATTGAATGTTCCATTCTAAAAGTGGCCGTGTCCGAGGACTTACAGGAAACTACGGATGAGGGAATCCAGATTTTTGGAGGCATGGGCTTTAGCGCGGACACACCTATGGAATCTGCTTGGCGGGATGCTCGAATATCCAGAATCTACGAAGGCACCAACGAGATTAATCGAATGTTGGCCATTGGAATGCTGGTCAAAAAGGCCATGAAGGGGCACGTAGATCTTTTGGGTCCTGCGACAGCTGTCGGCGAAGAGTTAATGGGTATCCCGTCATTTGAGGTCCCGGACTTTTCCGATGTGCTGGCAGAGGAAAAGGATATCGTCTCCCGTTTAAAAAAGGTGTTTCTGATGGTTGCTGGACAAGCGGTCCAAAAATTTGGACCGGATTTGGAAAAACACCAACAATTGATGTTGGCGGCCGCGGATATCCTGATCGAAATCTATATGGCGGAATCCGCCGTTCTCAGAACTGAAAAAAACAGTAAACGTGCTGGGGAATCGTCGCAATCAACCCAAATTGCCATGTCGAAACTCTATGTATACAATGCGGTGGAAACCGTTATCAATAAAGGAAAGGAGGCCATTATCTCATTTGCCGAGGGAGATGAGCAACGCATGTTGCTTATGGGGCTCAAGCGATTTACAAAATATACCCATTATCCAAATATAACGGCCTTGCGTACGCAAATCGCCGATGCAGTGGCCGAGCAAAATGGATATACCTTTGACTAATTCAAATGTTAATTCTGGTGAGACAGAAGGAAAACCGTCCGCATTGAGCGGACGGTTTTTGATTAAACCAACTAAACAACTTGCTATTTAATTTTTCTTTTAGTCTATTTCTAGGAAACCAAAGTGCTCCGAGTAGTCCAACATTTGGGCCGAAAAGCTTTCAGGCTGCTTAACCTCGATGTCCACTATTTCTCCGGAATCATTGGTTTTTGGCTCTAAGATCGGGTTTACGAATCCGCTATAAGGGGCGGATTTGAATTGCGCGTTGCGTTCCAGTACCTGTGCGTGTAGCTCTTGATCGACCTTTACGCCATAGCCTTCCACCAAATCTTGGGCAGCCTCAAAATCACCCTCGGATTTAATACGCTGTGTCTCCTTGAGCAATGCGCCAAAAAGGTCGCGTAATTTGACGTAATCATTGATATTATAGAAGGTTTTGCCATCACGCTCCACTTTTTCGATAACATTGTCGGCCTTACCCTTTTCATAGGCCCAGGCAGAGACCCATTGTCTGTTTACCATGTGATCCTCTTCAATATCATTGCCTAGTTCTATGCGGACAAGTTGTACAATTAATCCATTTCGAATATATCCATCGTAAGCTGCCTTGCCCAAGTTTTCCCAATCATCCGTTAAGCCAAGTTCCTTTAATTTGGGGTCCATAAGAAAATATAAGCCGACCAGATCTGCTCTACCCTCCTCCATGGTGGAGGCGTAGTTCTTAAGGGTTTCCTTAGGTTGGCCGACTCCTTCATTGATCAGTCCGGAGGCATGCCCAATTACTTCGTGAAGCGCGGTATGTAATTTATCCGCCAATTGCCCATGTTGTTCTTCCAAGGCAATTTCCTCGGCATCGTGGGCAAATTCCTTCAATCTGCCACTGCCTCCGGCATTGTTGTAGGCATTGATAATATTACCTAGGGATACCGATTTGCTACCATGTTTTTGACGAATCCAGTTGTTGTTGGGGAGGTTTACCCCAATGGGGGTGCTTGGAGATGCGTCCCCGGCTTCCCCAGCCACGTTGACCGTCTTATAGGATATTCCTACTACATTGTCCTTTTTATGTTCTTCCATCAAGGGGGAATTATCCTCGAACCATTGCGCATTTTCCGAAAGTACGGCCATCTGTTTGGACATTTCAAAATCCTTGATCTGTACAATGTTCTCATAGGAACCTTTATATCCCTTGGGGTCGTTATATACTTCGACAAAACCGTTGATCCAATCGATATTCCCATCCGTTGAGTTTACCCAGGCTATCGCGTATTCGTCCCAAGTGCCCAGATTCCCAGTTTTGTAATAATCAATCAACAGTCCAAGCGTTTTTGCCTGTTGCTCATTTTCTGCTACACCTTTGGCTTTTTCAAGCCACTTGATAATCTCGTCAATGGCCGTTCCATACATTCCGCCCGATTTCCATATCAACTCTTTCATCACACCCTTATCCTTGACCAATTTAGAGTTGAGGCCTACCTCAATAGGTTCTCCTTTGGGTCCCTTGTCCATTTGTGCATAGTAGGAGTCCACATCGGTATCGGTAACCCTAGGACCATAAAAATTAATGGCTGACGATGCCACATTATCCAATCCTTTTTTCTTGTTGACTTTTTTATTGTCCTCCTCGTCAAAAATTACATCAAAAGGTTCCCCTACAAGTTCGGTATCGGTCGCTTTTAGCAAATAGGTCAGGTATTCCTTCGGGAAATCCGGCCTAAGCTTGTCATTGGAATAATGGTGATGAATACCGTTAGAAAACCATACGCGTTTTAGATAGGTCTCGAAAGCTTTCCAGTCCACGGTATTCTTATCACCATCAAAGCTTGTATAAATGTTTTCCAAAGCGGCCCGAATCTCTAAATTGTGCCGATAGTTTTGGTCCCACATAATATCCCTACCGGCCAAGCCGGCCTGCACTAAATAATAGACCAACTTCTTTTCCTTTAGGGTGAGTCCATCAAAGCCCGGAATTTGATAACGAAGAATTCTTAAATCGGCAAATTGATCGACAACATAATCAAAAGAGACCGCCTGCGCTTCCGAGACCGGTTTTTCCTTTATTTTTTCACTACAAGACCCTAATATCAGGGCCAAACAAAAACTGCCGACAATGCTTCGAATATCCATAGTAGAAAGAAAATAAATAATTCCAAATGTAACAAAACCCTTTATGATTGTTACATATTTTGTAGGAAAGTTTATGGTAAAAGCAATGTTATCGGTCCTTTTTTTTGTTTCCATAACCCAAGACGCTACTTTTAGGCATGGATAAAAACGTATTGAAAAAGGTTTATGACCCTCAGGATTTTAGGGAGCGGGGTCACCAACTTATTGATTTATTGGCCAATCATTTGGAGGAGACGACCCAAGAAAAATCGAAACATGCCATTACATGGAATCTACCGGAAAACGAGCTTGATTTTTGGCGCCGCTTCCTGGCCAAAGAGGAAGCCTCCCAGCTTTTTCCTGAAATTCTCAAGCACACCACACATGTTCACCACCCCAAATACATTGGGCATCAGGTGAGCCCTACTGCTCCCATAACCGCATTATCAGGCATGTTGGGCGCTTTGTTGAACAATGGTATGGCCATCTATGAGATGGGAATGGCTCCTTCGGCCATAGAGCGAGTCGTCATAGAGCAATTAGGCGCTAAAATTGGATATGATAAGAATTCCGGGGGATTTTTGACTTCCGGAGGCACCCTGGCCAATCTTACCGCGCTACTGTCCGCCAGAAAAGCAGGCGTGCCCGATGATGTTTGGAACCAGGGGCACAATGACCGATTGGGCATCATGGTTAGCGAGGAAGCCCATTACTGTATCGACCGCGCGGCCAAAATAATGGGGCTGGGAGAAAAAGGAATCATAAAAATACCGGTAACCCCAAATTTTGAAATAGACACCACACTATTGCCGTCCTATCTGGAAAAGGCGAAGGCTAATGGAATAACTGTTTTTGCCATCATTGGAAGTGCCCCCTCCACAGCCACAGGGATTTATGACGATTTGGACACCCTGGGACAATTTGCCGCTGACAACCAATTGTGGTTCCATGTGGATGGCGCCCATGGCGCCGCTGCCATCTTTTCCAAAAAATATGCACCTATGGTAAAGGGTATACAGCGAGCCGATTCCATAGTCATAGATGGACACAAAATGATGATGATGCCGACCATAACCACGGCCCTGCTGTTTAAAAATGATCGGCACGCTACGGCTACCTTCAGTCAGAGAGCGGATTACCTGCTTACCCCTACCGACCACGAGGATTGGTACAATTCCGGGAAAAGGACCTTTGAATGTACCAAGACCATGATGAGCATACACTGGTATGTCCTGTTAAAAACTTATGGAGAGGAAATATTTGATGCCTTTGTAACCCGATTGTACGACATGGGACATGTATTCGGGAAAATGCTTCAAGGCGACCCGCAGTTCGAATTGGCGATTCCACCGGTCTCCAATATTGTCTGCTTCCGCTATATAGATGCCCAATTGGATACATTGGCGTTAAATGGACTTAATGAAAAGATCAGGCAGACGCTGCTGGAAGATGGGGAGTTCTATATCGTGCAGACCAAACTAAAGGGCGTCCATTACCTACGGACCACCATTATGAATCCCTTTACCCAGGAAACCCATTTTTCCCAGTTGATGAAGAAAATAAGAACAATCGCTGCCCAATCAAGCATTCTCGATTGACTTAGGGTCGCACTACTCCCGCATGGATTCCAAAATGCGTTCCTCCGTATTCTTTCTGGAAAAATTGACGGCGCATTCGATCAATGCCAAATGGGAGTAGGCCTGTGGGAAGTTGCCCAACAGCCTTTTGGTCTTAAAATCAATGTCTTCGCTAAAGAGACCTAAATGGTTACCATAACTCAAGGTTTTTTCAAATAGAGCCACCGCCTCTTCTTCCTCCCCAATTTTGAAAAGACTATTGATATACCAGAACGTACAAATGGTGAATGAGGAGGAGGGCAGCCCAAAATCATCCTCATTTTTATATCGATACAGGAGGCCACCATTGCTCAATTCCTTTCCAATGGCCTTTACGGTACTAACAAACTTGGGCGATTTGGCATGAATGAAACCATAGGATTCCATGAGCAGCACCGAGGCGTCCAAATGCGTGGATCCATAAGATTGGGTAAATGCATTTACCTCGTCGTTCCAGGCATTGGCATGGATATCATTCTTGATTTCCTGTTCCAACGCTGTCCACATTTCCAATTTTCGAGTCTTTTTCAGAATTCGGGCCACTCGAATGGCTCGGTCTATCGCCACCCAACACAACACCTTGGAGAAGGTAAAATGTCGGTCCTCTGTTCGCAATTCCCAAATACCCTTGTCAGGCTCTTTCCAGTGCCTGGAAACGATCCAAACAATGCCCTTGGTAATGCCCCATAACTCTTCGCCATTTTCAATCCCGGTACTGAACTTGGCCAATTGGGCATGGATAACATCCATTAAAATGCCATAAATATCGTTTTGTTTTTGCTCATAGGCCGCATTGCCCACCCGTACCGGTTTGGAGCCCTTATAACCACTTAGGTGGTGCAGGGTATTCTCCGTCAACGTCTTTTCCTTGTTGATGCCGTACATGATCTGTAGCTTTTCATCCTTGTCCGGGATAAGGTCGATAACAAACTGCAAGTATCTACGTGCCACGTTTTTATGGCCTAGATCGGCCATTACCTTAATAACCATGGAAGCATCGCGTATCCAACAAAAACGGTAATCCCAGTTCCTGACCTCCCCAATAGTCTCCGGTAAGGAGGTTGTAGCAGCCGCAAGAACAGCGCCCGTTCTGTCATAACTCAACAGTTTTAGGGTGATGGCGCTTCGCATAATCTGCTTATTGTACTTGTTGTAGGTAGGCGTTCTATTGGTCCAATTGAGCCAATATACTTTGGTGCGCTCCAAATCCAAATAGATTTTTCGCGTATTAGGTTGAAGGATTTTTTCATTGTATCCCACCAAAAAATAACCGTTTTGTTTGACCTCCAATTCCCGGCCCTCTACCACAGCGTTCTTATTAAAGGAGGTATATAGAAAAACGGTATCGAATTTTTCGGTCTGGGTAAGGCTGACCACGAAGTTTTTCTTTACAAAGGTTTTGGTTTCCCCCAAAGCGTATTCCAACTTGGGATCGTAATGCACCTTGAATTTGGGTTTGCCCTTAATGTGGCGAACGTGCCTCGCCAGCTCCGGTGGCGCATGATACCCTCCATTTTCATTATAGTATCGCGGCATAAAATCATGGATCTCGAAAGTGTTTTCACCATCTGAAAACCGGGTAATAAGCACTGCCGTGCTCTTTTTATAACGTTGCTTAATGGAATATTCCTCCCCGACGATTATCTCAAAACTTCCCCCTATTTTTTCATCCAGTAATTTGGCGAATACCGAAGACGAATCGAATTCCGGCAAACAGCACCAATCCACCGAACCGGTTTTGGAAATTAAGGCGGCACTCCTACAATTTCCTACAATTCCGTAGTCTAAATTATCCATTCAATAAAAATGTTGATGTATTCTTGTTTTCAATTGTTATTGCGATGCAATTTGACGAAATTTAGAGAATTTAAGAGTAAAACACGCTAAAAACCTCCATTTCATGGGCAAAACTATCATAATCTCAAATAGACTACCCGTACAATTACAAATTAGCAATGGCAGCATCACGGCCATTCCCAGTGTAGGGGGATTGGCAACGGGAATGAAATCCGTGCATTCGGGTGGTGATAGTCTATGGATTGGATGGAGCGGACTCACTGACGAGGAAATACCGGACGAACTGGTATCTGAAATAGACAAGGCCCTGGCCGAACACGGTTCCGCCAAGGTGAAATTGACCCGGAAAGAAGTGGATGGCTTTTATTTTGGTTTTAGCAATCGGACTATTTGGCCCCTATTCCATTATTTTTTAGAATATTCCGAATTTGAACTGGATTATTGGAACGTTTATAAGAGCGTAAACCAAAAGTTTGCCGATGCCATTTTGGAGAACGCGACTGATGAGGATACCATTTGGATACATGATTATCAATTGATGTTGGTTCCTCAAATGGTAAGGAACCAACGTCCTGAAATATCCATAGGTTTCTTTTTGCACATCCCTTTTCCTTCCTACGAAATATTTAGGACCCTACCCTGGCGAGCGGAAATTTTGGAAGGGCTCCTGGGTTCCGACCTTATTGGTTTTCACACCTATGATTACGAACGTCATTTCTTAAGTTCGGTGCGAAGGTTATTGGGCCTTGAGGTGAGCTTCAACGATATTTATTTGGAGAATCGGATCATTAAGGTGGATTCCTTTCCCATGGGAATCGACTATAAAAAATTCAGCACGGCAGCAGAGGAGCATGGCAAGAAAAAACCGCAGGAAAGGTCCGATCTGCAACAGCGTTTGGACAAACATAAGAAATCCACTCCCGACGGGAAATTTCTGTTATCCATCGATCGATTGGACTATTCAAAAGGTATCGCCAAACGCTTAAATGCCTTCGAATACTTTTTAAACAAATACCCACAATACAAGGAAAAGGTCCGACTTATTATCTTGGCCGTTCCCTCCCGTTCGAATGTACCCCAATATCAGTTGCTTAAAAAGGAGGTAGACGAACTGGTCGGGCGGATCAATGGGGAGTTTGCCACCGTGAATTGGACCCCGATTTGGTATTTCTACCGATCCCTCCCCTTCGACAGCCTCATAGATTTATATACCTCCTGCGATATTGCCTGGCTAACCCCGCTACGTGATGGAATGAATTTGGTGGCCAAGGAATATATCGCCACACGGACCGATAAGACCGGTGTGCTTATCCTAAGCGAAATGGCCGGATCGGCGAATGAGATGAACGAATCCCTATTGATCAATCCCAATAATTTTGAGCAAATCGCCGATACCCTATATACTGCCATCAACATGCCAATAGAAGAACAACAGGCACGGAACATGGAACTTCAAAACCGTTTGGCACGCTACAACGTTGAAAAATGGGCCAATAGCTTTATGAATTCCTTGATCGAACAGAAAAATAGGGATACCTCAAATATTTCCAAAAGAATGACCCCTATAATTTCTGATGGTATACTAAAGAAGTATGCCAAAGCTAAGAAAAGACTGTTGTTCCTTGATTATGACGGTACCTTGGCGGGGTTTCATAACGATCCGCAAAAGGCAAGTCCGGACTTGGAATTATATGAGTTGTTGGACAAAATACACCACCAAGAGCATACCGAAATGTATTTGGTAAGCGGCCGGGATAAGGAGACCTTTACCCGATGGTTTCTTCACAAAAAGTATAATATGATCGTGGAACACGGAGTTTGGATTTCCAATAAGGGAGCGTCGTTTCGAATGTTGGAGAACGTAAAGAACGATTGGATGGAAAAAATCCGTCCCGTTTTGGAATCGTTTGTCGATCGAACGCCCGGAAGCTTTATTGAAGAAAAAAACTACTCGCTGGCCTGGCATTATCGGAAGACCGACCCGGATTTTGGAAATCTGCGGGCCACTGAACTAAATACCGTGCTCACCAGCCTTATTGCCAATGACGACCTTAGCGTGCTCAACGGGAACAAAGTGATGGAAGTAAAAAGCAGTAATGTAAACAAGGGCAGGGCTACGGTCCGGGTACTGGGCGAGGATAACTATGATTTTGTCTTTGCCATGGGAGACGATTGGACGGATGAGTTTATGTTCCAAGAGCTCCCTAATGACACCATAACTGTAAAGGTAGGCCAGCAAAAGACGCAGGCCAAATTCTTTGTGGAGAATACCAAAAAGGTTAGAGAGCTACTCAATCGATTCGCGGAGAATAAATAGATGAATTCTATTCCAAGAAATCCTTTAATTCAATATGGATTTATGAAAAATCAGATATTTTTGGTTTTCAATATGTACCCATGAAACAGAACTTTATCGCCGTTGTGGTATTTGCTTTATTTTCAGCAAACGCCATAGGCCAAATTTTCAACCAGCAAGACAGCCTACGGGGCAGTATTACCCCCCAAAGAGCTTGGTGGGATCTGAATTATTACCATCTGGATGTTACGGTGCAACCGGACAACAAATATATTTTAGGAAAGAATACGATCCGTTATAAGGTTTTGGAACCCCGGCAAACCCTACAGGTAGATCTACAGCCCCCCTTACGCATTGAAAAAGTAACCCAGGATGGTCGGGAACTTGAAATCGATTCTAATGGCAATGCCCATTTTGTGCAACTGGGCAAGCCCCAGGAACAGGGAGCATATAATGAGATAACGGTCCATTATTCCGGACATCCCAAAGAAGCCGTCAATGCGCCCTGGGATGGTGGCTTTTCGTGGAAAAAAGATGGGAGGGGCAAACATTTTATCGCCACATCGAATCAAGGCTTAGGAGCCAGTATATGGTGGCCCAACAAGGACCATATGTACGACGAGGTGGATAGCATGTCCATTAGCGTAACCGTTCCCAAAAACCTTATGGATGTGTCCAATGGTAGGCTCCGAAAGGTTGAGGAAAATGAAAATACAAAGACCTATCATTGGTTCGTGGGCAGTCCAATAAATAACTATGGGGTAAATGTCAATATTGCCGATTACAAACATTTCGGTACCACTTATAAAGGAGCGGCCGGACCTTTAACCTTGGACTATTATGTGTTACCTCAAAACTTTGACAAAGCACAAAAGCAATTTCAGCAGGTTCCCCAAATGCTAAAAGCCTTTGAGCATTGGTTTGGTCCCTACCCCTTTTACAAGGATGGTTTCAAGCTGGTGGAGGTTCCTTATTTGGGCATGGAGCATCAAAGTTCGGTCACCTATGGAAATAAATATCAAAATGGGTATTTGGGACAAGATCTTTCCGGGACGGGTTGGGGACTAAAGTTCGATTTCATCATTATTCATGAATCGGGACACGAATGGTTCGCCAATAGCATAACCTATAAGGATATTGCGGACATGTGGGTACATGAAGGCTTCACCGCCTATTCCGAGAACCTGTTTTTGGATTACTATTACGGCAAGGAAGCTGCAGCGGACTATGTAATCGGCACACGCAGAAATATTAAGAACGATCGTCCTGTAATTGGCAAGTACGATGTGAACCATGAAGGCAGTTCGGATATGTACTATAAGGGGGCCAATATGCTGCATACCCTCAGACAGTTAGTGGAAGATGATGACTTATGGCGCAAAATCCTCCGAGGGCTCAACCGGGACTTTTATCACCAAACCGTAACCACGCAACAGATCGAGGATTATCTAAGCGAAAAAACGGAAAAAGACCTGTCCGCTTTTTTCAATCAATACCTCCGTAGCACTATGATTCCAAAATTGGAGTATACCATTACAGGCAATACCCTAAAATACCGTTATACGGATATTGTAACCGATTTTGATATGCCGATCCGGGTTTTCATTGAAAATGAGCCATACTGGATCTTCCCCGATCAAAATTGGAAATCGGAGACCTTGGATGGAGCTCTGTCCACCCTAAGTATCGATCGCAATTTCTATATAGTATCCGAAGAAAAATAGAAATGCTTGGATCAAGCAACCTACCTGATCCAAGCATTTGAATTATCTTTTATCCCGAATATTAGGGTGCCCCGCTTGCGAAGGTCACGTTCATCAACGCAACTGGGGTCGCACCACGGTCGCCAGTGGGCTTATAGATAAAATAGATTTCCTCGGCCTTGCCATCAACGGTCGAAGTTAGCGGAATGCGAACCATACCTCCAGGTTGTCCGCTCACCGGTGTGGGCATACTTCCCTTTCCGAGAAGTTGTCCGTCAGGGGCATTCAACCGCACCTCAAAATCAAGTCCCGATTTTGGAGGTTGCTGCCATCCCGCCATAAGATTGGCCGCTCGTACGCCTTTCAAATCAATGTCCTCCAGGACGAACCAGCCTTCTCCTTCCGGCAAGATCAGCATATCCATCCCATTAAAGGCAATGGGCGTAAAGCCATTGGCTTTGGTCTTATCCGAAAAAGGAACCGTACTTCCCTGTAAGGCCACTGATTTTACCCCGGTCAATGGAATGGTTCCTTCGGCACCGTTATCGGTATAACTGGCCGTCAACACCATTACATTGGCCCCTTGGGTAGGCTCCGGATTTAGGGTGCCCGAAATCGGGAGGGATTTCTTTTTGGCCTTGTTTGAGCCAAGGGACAGTATATACTCTGCAATTTGCCGGGCCTCGCCCTTGGTCACGTTGGGATGTGCCGGCATGACTACTTCACCCCAAACACCGCCACCTCCGGCAATGATCTTATTCTGCAAATAGGCCATGGCATTGGGATCGTCCTGGTATTTTTTGGCAACATCCGTATAATTAGGTCCTATCGAGGCCTCGGCTTCCTTATGGCATGTCTTACAGTCCATACCTTGGGTCAACGATTTTCCCAAGACTGCTGCAGAAACTTGTTGGTGCCCGAGGGACATGTTTACTTCGTCCAGACTTTCCAAATAATCGACCGAAACGTAAATATTGGACTGATCAATAGCGTCACCATCGGAATCCTTAACGGATACTTCATAAGGTATGGGAACCCCGGGAAGGAAAAAAGACGAATTTCCGCCCTTAAGATCAATGGCGACCTCAGGTCTGGAATTTCCGGCAACGACTGAAACCACTTCACTTTGGGCAGACTCTCCCTGATCATCCCTTACCTCAACGGATACTTTATATTCACCAGGATCGGAATAGGTGTGCGCTATTTTGGGTTCCTGGGTCTCTATTTGCTCCCCATTGCCCAAATCCCATACATAACTTACCGGATTGTTTTCGCGGTCATGGGCTTCAACAGAGGCATTAATACTTAGCGGCAGTTTACCGGAGGTATGGTCTACAATGAGATGGTCGATTACCGGCGGTCTATTGCCGCCATTGTATTCAATAAATCCTAAGGAGGAATCCTCATTCTGACGGAACCATCCACTACCGTACTCCAACAGATAGATCCTTCCGTCCGGTCCCATTTCCATGTCGATTAAATTGTTCACTTCAATATCCGCGGCAAATGGTTCCATTTTATTGAAGGTGCCATCCTCAAAAAGTGTTACCGCCTTCATCCAGCCCCGCATCCATTCATAAATGATCACCTTGCCATCATAATAAGAAGGAAGTCCGCCACCATTGGGATACATATCGGAATAGTACACCGGTCCTGCCATGGCATTTCTACCCCCGGTACCCACTTGCGGAAAGTCATTAGTAGGCGCATAGGGATAATAGACATAAGCGGGTTGCGCCGGTGGAAGCTCCCTAAGGCCGGTATTGTTCCTAGAGTCGTTAATGGGCTTTTCGGGGTCAAAAGTAATTCCACTTTCCCCAGTTTCATAATCGTAATCCACATAAGGTTTGTTGTTACCCACAAAGAGGGGCCATCCAAAATTCCCGGCTTCTCTGGCCTGGTTCATTTCATCATAACCCATGGATCCCCGGGTTTCCAAACTATCCGCTCTAGCATCCGGGCCTACATCACCCCAGTACACATAACCGTTCTTTTTATCCACGGAAATGCGGTAGGGGTTTCTATGGCCCATAGTGTATATTTCAGGTCGCGTTTTTTCCGTACCTACGGGAAAAAGATTGCCTTCAGGAATATCATAGCTGCCGTCTTCGTTGACCTTGATCCTTAGTATCTTACCCCTGAGGTCATTGGTATTTCCAGAGGAACGTCGGGCATCATATTGTTCTTTCCCGGGAAGATCGTTTAAAGGGGCATATCCGTTATTTACATACTTTGCTCCTTTTTCATTAAATGGGGTGGAATTGTCCCCGGTGGAAAGATAGAGCAGGCCGTTCCCGTCAAAGGCAATGGACCCTCCCGTATGGCAGCAAATTTCCCGCTGACTTCCTACGTCCAATATCTTCTGTTCGGAAGCAAGATCGAATTCACCGTCCCGGTATTTGAAACGTGAGAGCCGGTTGACGGATTCGTTACCTGTAGGAGCATAAAAAACATAGATCCAATGGTTGTTGGCATAATCGGGATCTTTTTGCAGCCCCATAAGGCCCTCTTCCGCATTTACCCCTGGGGTATGTAAGGTTTGGTGGTACACATCCAGTTTGGCCACTTCCTTAAGTTCCTTGGTGGCATCGCTGTACAATAGTATTTCTCCCCTTCGTTGACCAATAAGGACATCGCTGTTGGGGAGAACGGTCATTTCTGTAGGTTCAAAAAACTCACCAACGGCTAGGGGAACTTTGGCAAAACGATCAATATCAGGTGGTATTTGAGTAGTGGCTTTGCTATAATCCAAATTCAGGTTATCACCGATCGCATATTGAATTCCGCCTAAAACATGTTGCATAAATTTTTCTTCGGAATAACTCTCTTCGGTATGACCGCCCCCGGTGTAGAACACACGGCCACCATCGAACTCATGGTACCAGGCAAAAGGGTGAAAATCGCCATTGGTGCCGCCTTCATAGGAAGACTCGTCTAAAGTCATAAGGACATTTACATTGGGGTTTATTTTTCTGAAATTATACCATTCGTCCGTTCTGTGCCATATGGAATCCGTCAAATGCTGGGTAGCGATAAAACTTCTATCATCAACGATAATATCGGCCTCCGGTGTTCCGGGTGGGTGGCTTTGAAAGTAAGCCCCGACCAATTTGTTGTACCATCCCCAATCATACTCGGTATCCGTAGCGGCATGTATGCCGACAAAGCCTCCACCCGCCTGGATATACCGTTCAAATGCGGCCTCTTGCTTATGATCCAGAACATTCCCTGTGGTACTTAAAAAAACAATAGCCGAGTATTGCTTCAGGTTTTCATCCGTAAATAAATCGGAGTTCTTGGTGCTATCCACCGCAAAGCCGTTCTCCTCACCCAATTTTTGAATGGCTGCGATTCCGGCAGGAATGGAGGCATGCTTAAAGCCCATGGTCTTGGAAAACACCAATACCTTAGGTTCCCCTTTTCGTTTATTCCCGCATGCACTTATCAAAAGCCCCAGTACAAGCACCGTTAAAAAAGTTAATTTCTTCATTTTTTGCGTTAATTCGTTTAGTTTTTCTACAATCTCTAAAAATACGGATTACCTTTCCGATTTACCAAATTGATAAAGGATTATGTACTAATTTTAAGAAAAATGGTATCTGTGCCCGTGAAATATGAAAGATATTCAAGCGCATTATTTTAAGAACGATATAGAATGGCGGAATTGGTTGCATGAAAATCATGCTATATCGAATGGTATTTATTTGATTTTCTATACCGTGGCCCATGAAAAACCGAGTATGCGTTGGGAGGAAGCAGTACGGGTCGCCTTGTGTTTTGGGTGGATCGACAGTACGGTTAAGAGTCTGGGTGATGGCAAACGCCGACAGTACTTTTGCCCCAGGAAACCCAAAAGTGTTTGGAGCAAAATCAACAAGGGGTATTTGGAAGAACTCATGGCACAAGGTGCAATGCACGAAAGTGGATTGAGGAAAATAGAGGCTGCCAAGGCGGATGGATCATGGACCGCATTGGACGACGTAGAAAACGGCGTGGTCCCACAAGATTTACAAAAAGCTTTCAACAGGAACAAAAAAGCTTTTGACAACTATCAAAATTTTACCCGGGGACAACGAAAAAGTTATCTGTATTGGCTCAACCAGGCAAAAAGGGAGGAGACACGGAAAACACGGATAGCCGAAATTATTAGGCTTTGCAAGGCCAATATAAAATCCAGAAATGCAAATTCGCGGTCGTAATGGGTTTCGATCTCAAGTCTCCACCAGATGCGTTAAAGCTCGCAATGGAGAGGTAGATGTTCGCCGATGTGTTATTTTTCGACATCAGGTCGAACCCTTACGAAATCAGGGCATTTAATTAAAAATACCATATTTTTATAGGTAAACGCCAGAATACGGAAAAATGCGCCTTCTGCCTAAACTTTTGGGATTACTTTTCCTATTCGGGGCTTGCTCACCGGATATCCCAAAAGATGTGGAAGTGGCCTATGAAGAACTTCCCGAAATAATTGATTTCAATTTCCAGGTAAAGCCCATACTTTCGGATCGTTGTTTTACCTGCCATGGGCCGGATGCAAATACCCGTAGAGCCCAATTGCGTTTAGACTTGGAAGAAGAAGCTTTCGGCAAATTGGGTAGCGGTCGCCGTGCCGTGGTTTCCGGGAAACCATGGAAAAGTGAATCCATCATCCGTATTCTCAGTGAAGACCCAGAATTTATGATGCCTCCTCCGGATTCCCATCTTTCCTTAACGGCCCAGGAAAAAGCCACCCTGCTCAAATGGGTCGAGCAAGGAGCTCAATGGAAAGCGCATTGGGCCTTTGTTCCACCCAAAAGACCCGATGTACCACAATCCCCATCTACAGAATGGGTAAATCACAATGAGGTCGATGGTTTTGTTCAATATCGCTTAAAGCAAAACGGTTTTGAACCATCGCCCGAAGCGGACAGAGAGCGTTTGCTTAGGAGGGTCCATGTCGATTTGACCGGATTACCGCCTACCATCGAGCAAATCGATTCCTTCCTAGCGGATAAAACCCCGGCCGCTTACGAAAAGGTAGTGGATGAACTGCTATCCACCGATGCGTGCGCCGAACGCTTGGCCTTGGATTGGATGGATCTTGCCCGCTATGCCGATTCACACGGTAAGCATGCCGATGGTTGGCGGATGATGTGGCCCTGGCGCGATTGGGTCATCAAGGCCTTTACGGAAAATATGCCATACAACCGTTTTGTAACCTGGCAATTGGCTGGTGATCTTTTGCCCAATGCCACCCAGGAACAGAAACTGGCGACCGCCTTTAATCGGAACCATCCCATTACCAGTGAGGGCGGGGCAATAGATGAAGAAAATCGATTAGGCCATGTTTGGGATAGGACCGAAACGGTAGGAACCGCATTTATGGGGTTGACCATGGCCTGTGCACGATGTCACGATCATAAGTTCGACCCAATTTCACAAAAGGATTATTTCCGAATGACAGCTTTTTTCGATAATATCAAAGAACTGGGGGTATCCGGAAATGATGTTAATTCGGGGCCTATGCTCCCCTTGACGGATGCCGAAACGGAACAGCGATTGGAACAGCTTACATATGAAATCGACTACAAGGTAAAAGCCCTGGTATCCACAAAAAAAGAGCTCCATACACATCCTAACTACCACAAACCAATACCCGGAAGTTTTATTAAGGACGGACTCATTGGTCATTATCGGTTCAATAAAGCTACCCCAAAAACCGACGAAAAAGGAATATACAGGGTGGATGAAAATTCCAAAGTAACCATGAAGACCTTCCCTACGATAACCAAGGGAGTAATCGATGGCTGCTTTGAGTTCACCGGGGAATATGATGAAGTCTATATAGACGATGCGCGGAATTTCGAATGGACGGACCAATTTTCGGCCAGCCTCTGGGTCAATACCTCAAAACGAGAGGCCGGAAAAACCCAAACTTTGATTGGCACCGTAGGCGGTAAAAACAGCTTATGGCGGGGATGGGATTTTTTTCTGGATAGTATGAACCGTTTGAATGTTAGGTTGGTAAGCTCGCTTCCTCATAATTACATCCATGTCCGATCCAGGGATTCCGTAGAAAAATACAAGTGGCGTCATGTAGCGTTCAGTTATGATGGTTCCGGTAAGGCCAAGGGACTAAAATTATTCATAGATGGTACAGAAAAGCTAGCGGATATTCCCTATGATCGTTTGTATAAGAGCATTAAAACCATTAAGGATAAGGAGCATACTTTATACACCCGATCCATTAAAGTAGCGAGAAACTATAGTTTTTCCACTGGTGAGAATGGAATCTTTAAAGGCAAAATCGACGAAATTCGATTGTATGGAAGGACCCTTTCCCCTCCAGAGGTAAATATCATTTACGATCGGGACAAAGGCAGGACACCACAGGAATTAAAAGGACCTCATACCGACTATTGGTTAAACCGGTCAAAGAAAATAATGGACTTGGAAGGTGAACTTAAAATTCTTAGGGATAAGTGGCTCTCTTTAATGATGCCCGTGCCGGAGGTAATGGTCATGGAGGAAATGCCACAAAAAAGATCGACCTATGCTTATGCCCGTGGCGACTATGAACAGCCCACCTACCAAGTAACCGCCGCTATTCCGGAAGCCTTACCCGATTTCCCTGAAAGTTATCCCAGGAACAGGTTGGGCCTGGCCAAATGGATTTTTTCAAAGGAAAATCCGTTAACGGCACGGGTCGCCGTAAATAGATATTGGCAGATGCTTTTTGGAAAGGGACTGGTGGATACCCCGGACGATTTTGGGGTACAGGGGGCATTGCCATCCCATCCCCTGTTATTGGATTGGTTGTCTTGGTATTTTATCGAAAGCGGCTGGGACTTAAAAAAGCTTTTGAAGCTCATGGTTATGTCCCACACTTATAGGCAATCCTCATTCATAACACCGGAATTATTAGAAGAAGATCCTAACAACCATTATTTGGCCCGAAGCAACAGCTATCGTTTACCCGCCGAAATTATCCGAGACAATGCTCTGTTCGCAAGCGGTTTATTAATTCCCCATATTGGCGGCGAAAGCGTTCGACCCTATCAACCCGGAAATCTCTGGATCGAAAAAAGCAATTTCTCCCATAAATTGTTACGATACAGGGAATCGTCGGGCGACAGTCTGTATAGAAGGGGCCTTTATACTTTCATACGACGCTCTTCCCCGCATCCGGCCATGTCGGCATTCGATGCCCCCTCCCGAGATCTTTGTACGGTCAAGAGGGAAAATACCAATACGCCTTTACAGGCGCTGGTATTGTTAAATGATATTCAATTTGTGGAAGCTTCCAAGGTTTTGGCGCAACGGATGCAAAAAGAGGGTGGAGATTCATTGGAAGAGCAACTAATCCATGGGTTCAGGTTGGCTATTAGTCGTTTTCCCAAGAAAGAAGAGACCCAGGTCCTAAAGGTATTGTTCCAAACGCAATTGGCACGGTTTCAATCGAATCCCTCCCAAGCCTTGGAACTCTTGGGCGTGGGAAGAAAAAAAGTGGATAAATCCCTTGATGCGAATACAATAGCTGCTTTAACGGTAGTAGCGAACACTATACTGAACCATAATGAAACCTACATGAAAAGATAATCTTGACCATCGGATTTAAAAAATTTCCAACAAGCCATGGTGCCCTTACCCATTACTTCATGTTTTTGGTATCTTTGGCTGGCCAGTATAGTACGGATAACGATATGAATTTGAAAGCTGGCACCGTGCTATACATAGGAAAGGGCGATAATGTATACCTTATCATCGTTTCCTTTTGTTTTACTTTTCATCCGTATCATTGCATTAAAAACAGACCGATTTGAAAAAGTTTCTACTTCCAGCACTTCTGTACATCGTATCTTTTCCCCTTGTTTCACAGGAATTTTCCATGGATCTGGTCCAAGACCTAAAACCTAGAAATATAGGACCTGCCGGAATGAGCGGTCGGGTTACCGCCATAGATGTAGTACATTCGGATCCGGATGTCATGTATGTGGGTACGGCATCCGGAGGGCTATGGAAATCGACCAGTGGCGGTATCCGATGGAATCCAATCTTTGATCAGGAAGTTACCGCTTCCATAGGTGCCGTTGCCATACAGCAGTCCAATCCCTCGGTTATCTGGGTAGGTACCGGTGAAGGCAATCCTAGGAACAGTCTTAATGGTGGATATGGGGTTTACAAATCCCTGGACGGCGGTAAGAATTGGCAAGCGATGGGATTGGAAAAAACACGGCATATCCATCGTATCAAAATAGACCCGACCGATCCCAATACGATTTATGTCGGAGCCATTGGGTCCCCTTGGGGCGAACATTCGGAGCGTGGCGTCTATAAAACGACCGACGGGGGTAAGACCTGGAAACACATTTTGTTCGTTAACACCAAGACCGGGGTTGCTGATATGGTTATGGACCCCACCAATCCCAATAAGTTGATCGTGGCCATGTGGGAGCATAAAAGGGACCCCTGGTTTTTTAAATCGGGCGGGGCGGGGAGTGCCCTCTATATGACCCATGATGGTGGAAATCATTGGAAAAAGCTAACGGACAAGGACGGATTGCCTCCTGGAGAATTGGGCCGTATAGGCATTGCCATCGCCAGTAACCGACCTAATATCGTATACGCCCTGGTAGAATCCAAAAAAAATGCGCTGTACAAATCCGAGGATGGCGGATTTAAATGGAAAAAAATCAATGACAAATCCGATATTGGAAATCGGCCATTTTACTATTCCGAAATTTATGTGGACCCCCAGAATGAAAATAGGGTGTATTCTGTCTTTACCTATGTGAACGTTTCGGAGGATGGCGGAAAAAACTTTAAACAATTGATGCCCGCCTATGAAGTGGACCACGGGGTACATCCAGATCACCATGCCTGGTGGATCCATCCCAAAAATGGCCAATTCATGTTGGATGGAAATGATGGCGGGGTGAATATTACCAAGGATGGTGGAAAGTCTTGGCGCTTTATCGGTAACCTGCCCCTCGCCCAGTTTTACCACATCAGTACGGACAATGAGTATCCCTACAAGGTGTACGGCGGGATGCAGGACAATGGATCTTGGCGCGGACCGGCCTATACTTGGCGAAAACAGGGCATCCGAAATAGTTATTGGCAGGAAATTGCTTTTGGTGATGGCTTTGACGTAGTGCCCGATAAAGACGATTCCCAATTCGGCTATGCCATGAGTCAACAAGGTTTCGTATCCCGCTATGATTGGAAAACTGGAAACAATTATACCGTGCGTCCCACACCACCGGATGCGAATACCAAGTTGCGATTTAATTGGAACGCCGGCATTGGACAAGATCCCTTTGACCATAGTACGGTCTATTTTGGAAGTCAGTTTGTGCATAAGAGTACCGATAAGGGACTCACTTGGGAAATCATCTCCCCGGACTTAACGACCAATGACCCCGACAAACAGAAGCAGGATGAAAGTGGGGGTTTGACCATGGATGCTACCGGAGCCGAAAACCATTGTACTATTTTGGTCATTGAGCCTTCCCCTTTGGAAAGGGATATGCTCTGGGTAAGTACCGACGATGGCCGGGTACATTATACCCAAAACGGTGGAACTAGCTGGGTCGAAGTAACGGCCAATATTAAAGGGCTGCCCTTGGGCAGTTGGATTCCCCAAATAAAAGCTTCGAATAAGAACAAAGGGGAAGCTCTTTTGATCGCCAATGATTATAGACGTTTCAATTACACCCCCTATGCCTATCGAACCAAGGATTACGGAAAGACTTGGGAACGCCTTGTGGATGCCAACGATGTGGCAAGCTACACCTTATCCATTGTAGAAGATCTTGAAAACCCCAACCTCCTATTTCTTGGTACGGACGATGGCCTATATATCTCCTTGGACGCCGGTGACCATTGGCAAAAATGGACCGAAGGCTTTCCAACGGTTTCCACCAAAGACCTGGTTATCCAGGCTCGGGAACATGATTTGGTCATCGGTACTTTCGGCCGTGCGGCTTGGGTTTTGGATGATATTCGGCCATTGCGCGCCTTGGCCGGGGATAATTCCATCTTACAAAAGGATATCAAATTGTTTCGGCCACCCATGGCCTATCAAGCGGCCTATCAGCAACCGACGGGCAGCCGATTTGGGGGCGATGCCCTTTACAATGGGGAAAACCGCAAGGAGGGCGCCATGATTACGTATTATTTGAGGGAAGGTCAAAAGAAGGATGAAAACGATAAGACGACCAGTGCTAACAACAACGAGGAAAATTCCACGGAAGAAAAACCAGGAGCTAAGGACAACATATCCGGAGTAGAAAAGAAAGATTCCATACAATTCCAATTCTACGATGGGGAACGATTGATCCGTACCTTAAAATACAAAACCCCTGAAAAAGCCGGCTTTCACCGCATCTACTGGCAGATGGACGAAAAAGGACCTAACAATCCCTCCCGAAGTATCCAAAAGGAGAAGAAGGAACCCGGAGGCGTTTCGGTTAAACCTGGTGAATATCGCATACAAATGAACTATGGCAACATTTCCGAGGAAACCTCCATTACCGTCCAATCCGATCCCAGACTTGAAGTATCCGCGGCTGCGATCAATGAAGTATATGAAAGCTCCAAAAAACTTGATAAATTGACACAAATGGCCGCGGACGCCGTGAAGCAACTGGTAGAAAGTAAAAACATTGCCAGGAAGTTGGAAACGGATTTGAAGGAAATGAATAAAGAGAAATTTAAGGAGAAAATCGAGACCGCCAAGACCATCCAAAAACAAATAGATTCCACGGTTTCTCTATATTTGGGAAAAGTGGACAAGCGGCAGGGCATTACCCGAAATCCCGAGATTACCATGGTTCAGCGCTTGAATACCGCAAGAAACTATGTGGAGAGCCGAAAAACGGGCATTACCGAAACAGAACGCAAGCTTATCCGATTTGCAGAGGAGGACCTAAAAAGCGCCCTACGGAAGACCAACGCTTTTTTTACCGAAAAATGGGAAGCCTTTAAAAGTGAAATCTTACTACTGGATATGACCCCTTTTAAGGAGACCAAAAGTTTTAGTTTGGAATAAATGAAGAAAATTGTCCTCTTATTGTCCTTTGTTTTTTCTTTCTCCCTCGCCGCTCAGGAAACCGGAGAGGATAAATTGGGCTCTTGGCACATGTATTTTGGGACCAATAGAATTTCCGAAAAACTGAGCATACATACCGAAGCCCAGGCACGATATTATGAACAGTTGAGCAATTTTAATCAATTATTGCTTCGGACAGGACTTAATTACCATCTGAATACCAATGCCATAGTAACAATGGGTTATGCCTACATTGTTACAGATGGCACATTCCAGGAATTTCCAGGTGATCTGGATTCCAAGGAACATCGAATATTTCAGCAATTTATTCTAAAGAATAAGGTCGGTAAAGTTGGATTTGAACACCGTTATCGTTTGGAGCAACGATTTTTGAATTTTGGTGATCGCAAAGAAACGGAGCATCGGGCAAGATATCGATTACAACTTACCCTTCCGATCACGCCCATTGTCTTTCTCAATTTCTATGATGAGATTTTCTTGAACCTACAGAACGATGTTTTTGGCCAAAACAGGCTTTATGGTGCGCTGGGCTTTAATTTATCCAAAGAATTAAGCATGCAGGCCGGGTATCTTAAAAATCACTTCCCCAATGCTCATTTTAATCGATTGCAAATCGCCCTATTCTACAATCCGGACTTGAGGAAAAAACAACCCTCTAGCCCATAACTTCCCGTCCATAACAACTGAGTACCTAGCACATCGAGGATCTTAGCCCGCGCACACCCTTACTCATTACTTATTACTCTTTACTCCTTACTCATTGTTCACTGTTCACTGCTCACTGTTCATTGCTCACTGAAAAATTTTAGATAAATCTTCTTGTGTCTAAATTCTTTTATTCTTTCCGTCTTTCTCCAAAAATTGTTTCAGGTTTCAGGTTTCAGATGTTTGGTTTATGGGAACCTACGTAGTATTCACTACTCATTACTCATTACTCATTGCCCACTGTTCCCTGCTCATTGTTCATTGTTCATTGTTCTTTGCTCACTTTTCATTTCTCCTTACTCCTTACTCCTTACTCCTTACTCTTTACTCTTTACTCTTTACTCATTACTCTTTACCTCCTACCTCCTACCTCCTACCTCCTACCTCCTACTTCTTACTTAATCCCAAACATGACGAATGTCAGAATTTGAAGGCCGTAGCGGTCGTAGCTTTGTGGTACCAAATACCTTTAAATGCCACGCCGGATTTTGAGCATAGGACTGTTCCTTTTCGCCATCATAGGTGGTCTTGCCCAAAACGAAAGCAACGACTATCTAGGTACCTGGACCATGTTGCAGGGGCATCATCAAGTGGACAATAAGATAAAAATCCTTACGATCGGGGCTATCAACCAGTACGAGACCTTCCATCATTACCAATTTTTATTTGCCAGTGCAGGAGTTAGCTATGCATTAAGTCCTAATTTCTCGGCTACCGTGGGCTATGCCTATTTGGATTCCGAACCTTTTGTAATCGACGAAAACGAAAGGGGCGCAAGGCAGGACTGGGTCTATGGACAGATTACCCACAAATTGAATTGGCGCAAGTGCACCATTTCCAATCGCCTGAGGACGGATAACCGTTGGATACAAGTTGCGGACGGTACTATTCTTGAACACAGGGCCCGATATCGCTTACAACTGGTCTATCCCATCACGGACCTCTGGTATACCCGAATTTCCAACGAAATTTTTGTTCACTTACAAAATGCCCCTTTTGATCAAAATAGGTTGCTTGTCGGATTAGGCTATAAGGTAACCCCTAGCCTCCAAATCGAAACGGGCTATTTAAAGCATCATTTTGCCCATATCGTTTTCGATAGAATGTGCCTAGGGGTCATTCTCAAAACCGACTTCCGAAAAAAGCGCGGTTGATACCCCCTTTCTCTTCCAAAATTTCGGACCAAACCCTTATCTTTAAAAAGGCGATGTCCATCGCTTTCAATTCAGTAATAAAACGACGTTTATGAATCTCCAAAAAGTAACTTTTCAAAATGAAAATGGGCAAACTTTGATCGGGAGGTTGGAACTTCCGGTGGACCAACACCCCCATAGTTTTGCACTTTTCGCCCATTGTTTCACCTGCGGCAAGAACCTTTTGGCCGTAAAACATATTGGCAAGGCTCTAACCTCGGATGGATTTGGGGTCCTTAGATTCGATTTTACGGGATTGGGGGAAAGTGAAGGTGATTTTGCCGACACCAATTTCTCCGGCAATGTATCGGATTTGATTTCCGCTGCCGGTTATCTGGAACAAAACTACGAGGCCCCTTCCTTATTGATAGGTCATTCCCTGGGTGGGGCGGCCGTCATCTTTGCCGCGGCAGAAATTGGCTCCGTGAAGGCCATCGCCACCATTGGCGCACCCTCTAACCCCATACATGTGGAACACCTGTTAAAGAGCAGTCTCGAAGAAATAAATGCCCAAGGAGCGGCCGTGGTGAACCTGAGTGGAAGGGACTTTACCATTAAAAAACAATTTTTGGATGATTTAAGGACCAAGTCCCTGCCCGAAACCGTTAAAAAACTTCGGAAGCCTCTTTTATTGATGCATTCTCCCCAAGACGATACCGTGGGCATACAGAATGCCGAACAGATTTATGTAGCGGCCCATCATCCGAAAAGCTTCGTATCCTTGGATGGGGCCGATCACTTGTTGTCCGATAAAAAGGATTCCATGTATGTCGGGAAGGTCATTTCCGGTTGGGCACAACGGTATTTGAACCTCGAATCCGAGCAGGCCCAACCGAAAACAAAACATGATGTGGTCGCCAGTTTGGATGCAGAAGATGGTTTTACCGCCCAGATGAAGGTGGGCAGCCATTACATGATCGCAGACGAACCATTGGACGTAGGTGGCAGCGACTTTGGTCCGTCGCCCTACGAATTGGTAAGTGCGGGGCTTTCCGCCTGTACGGTGATGACCATACAGATGTATGTAAGACGAAAAGGTTGGGATCTGGAGAATGTAGAAGTGCATACCTCTTATGCCAAGGAGCATGCATTGGATTGTGAAAACTGCGAATCGGAAGATGCAAAAATCGACACCTTCCATAGAGAGGTCATCCTAAAGGGAGAGCTGGATGAAAAACAAAAATCCCGAATAATGGAAATTGCCGATAAATGTCCGGTCCATAGGACCCTACATAGCGAAACGCAAATTATAACCCAATTGCGCGATTGATGGAAAGTCCGATTTTTGAGATGGCCGTAAACGGAAGTCACCATTCCCTCCTACTCCCCAACGAGATTGTTATGCCATTTTGGGAGAAAAACCTGAAAAGGGTCCGGGCAAAGGCAACGTACCAAGGAAAGGAACTGACCTTTTATGGGGCCATACAAAAAAGAAATGGCCTGTTTTATATGATGTTTGGCAAACGGTATCAAAAAGAATTAGGTGTTTTTCCAAACGATTATTTTCAATTGCAATTCTTTAAGGACACCTCCAAATATGGGGTAGAAATGCCGGAAGAATTGGAGGCCGTATTGCAAAGTGATTTCGAGGCCCAAGAAATATTCGAATCTTTTACGGCCGGAAAAAAACGGGGCATTATTTATATGATCCTTGGATACAAAAACTCGCAGACCCGTATCGATAAATCCATCTTGGTCTGTGAAAATCTTAAAAGAGGCATCAGAAATAATCCGGAACTTCTAAAACCATTTTAAAGAGTGCTTGAAATGCCTTTTTTTATTGTGTAACTTTAGGCCCATCTATTAATCCATTTTTCGCCTTGGCGGGAATTATAACAAAAAATACAACTATGAAAACAGTTAAATTGGCAATTCTGGGACTGGTTCTTTTGGCATCCTACCATTGTAAAGAAGCCAAAAAGGAAAGTGAGGAAAATGCCAAAGAGGTAATGGCCGATGCTTCGGAAAAATTCAGCTTGGTAAAAGACTCCACAAAAGTGGGTTTCACGGCCTATAAGACTACGGAAAAATTACCCGTGGGCGGCAAATTCCTGGAAATAGATATTACCGAAAGTGCGCCGGGAAGCACAGCAATGGATGCTATGGACGGTACCGCCTTTACCATACCGGTCAGTAGCTTGTTCACCAATGATGGCACGGGAACCCGTGACCCCAAAATCATTGAATTCTTTTTTGGTGCCATGAAGAATACCGCCCTGATTTCGGGCATGTTCAAGGTATCCGAGGATGGGAAGCCATCCATTGACGTGACTCTGAACGGCGTAACCGAAAATATTCCTTTGGAATCCGAAAAAACATCAGAAAATTCTTATGCCTTTACTGGTGTTATGAATCTTGAAAACTGGGATGCACTGGATGCCGTAGCCTCCATAAACAAAGCTTGTGAGGCCCTACATACGGGCAAGGATGGTGTTAGCAAGACCTGGAGCGAGGTGGCCGTACAGGCAGAGGTGCTCCTTCAAAAAATTGAATAAACATGCCATACTTATAGTTTACCTCTGGTATGTTGTAGTACCCATGGATAGAATTCCCCTTCGGCAATGGGAATATGGTGTGTAGCTTAGAAAACAAAGGACCTCTCGATCAATGGTCATGAAATCGGGAGGTCCTTTTTAAACCATGCCCTTTACGGCCAGTTCCGTGCTCAAAAACTTTATCCCGACCTACCTATTCAAAAATTCGTGACGAGGATACTCCGACCATTAGCGCGTTGAGATCGGCCATGGCGCATTAAAGAGGAAAAGCAGCACGCAACAAAGGAGATGCCCAATTTTATTGGAATATAGAGGACATAGGACACGAGCTGTAATAATTATTCCGTATTTCCTTGAAAGCTGGGTAGACGTTTTTCGAACTAACCCCTGTCCCTTAAGTGGCGTTGCAAGGAGTTCCCAAAATATAGGCGATGAAACTGAATTTTAGCTTATTAATGTTATTGCTGGTATGGAGCGGTGGTCGGGCTCAGCAAGCCAATTTTGAAAAACCCGCTATAAAAAGTACGGAACTTAATACACTTTCGGTGGAATTGCTACAAGCGATAAGAAATGGTCAGGACACCAAGGCAATCCGCGAAAAAGTAGCCGATATCCCTTTTGAGGAATTGACCCGTTCCTTGATCACCGAAGACCATAAACTTGCTTTTTGGATAAACATTTATAATGCCTATATCCAAGTTATTCTTGCGGAGCAACCGGAATTGTATCAGGACAAGAAATCGTTTTTCAAAAAAGAACAAATCCTTATTGCGGGCAGACGAATTTCCTTTGAGGACATAGAACATGGTATTATTAGAAAGTCGCAGTGGCCTTTGGGACAGGGGCGCATTAGAAAATGGTTTCCCGATAAATTCGAGCGGAGGTTGCGGGTAAAGGAACGTGATTTCCGTATTCACTTTGCCCTCAATTGCGGTGCAATGGATTGCCCTCCGGTATTCATTTATAACCCTGCCCAACTGCAAGACCAGTTAGAAAAAGGTACCCGACTTTTCCTCAATCAACAAACCGATTATCATCCGGAAAAAAAAGAGGTGGCCGTAACGGCAATTTTTAGTTGGTTTCGTGGCGATTTTGGAGGAAAGAAAGGAATTCTAAGGATTTTGGAGCAATATGCCGATATCCCGGATGCCGAAAATCTTGAAATAACATACAAAGATTACGACTGGACGTTGGATCTGAATAATTGGGCAGATTTTTAGGATTTTACCACGACCCATATTTCCACAGTTCCTTAAGAGCCTTTCGCTCCCGGAAAATCAAGGGTCAATAGGGCAGGTTGCCCATGACATCAAAAGGTCAACAGCTCCAATTATCTATTGGTTCAATGTCCTGCGTAATGCCTTATGCGCCATTGCCATTCGAAACACCAAAACAAACATAATTATAATCCAAGCAAAGAAGAGGAGATATTCCATAACATTCGGATTAAAGAGGTTAGTTACTTAGTTACTTGCTGCAGTACTTGGGACCTCCAGAAGTATTTTTTTAAAATTTGGACGATAAATTTAAGCAATTAAACCCGAATTTCCAATAATTGACGGGACAAAGCCTCGCATTGTAAAGAAACACGCCTCAAAGAAAAACGTATATCAAGTCGACATTACATGGAAAAGTCTTTTATTTTCCTTTAATTTGAAGCTCTAAAGGCCCTGTCCATGAACCCTTCCGCATCTGGCTGGATAGAAAAATTCGGTTACCTCATCGGGGAGCGGCACTGGTATCCCAACGACTTCGATTCCCTGTATCTTGAAATGAAGAAGACCGGGTTCATTTATGGGATCAACATCCGAACCATACCACTAATTCAACTGGAACATACGCTTTCCGAGGATGAAAATGCCAAAATAAATCTTTTGGCAGCCCTGTATTTCACTTATCATCTGGAAAATCCCAATAAAAAGTTCAAGGCCTTTTTGGATTGCATATTCGGTTTTTACAAGGTCTTGGATGTGGGTAAAATTTCTTTTTTCACCAAAATCCTCACCGGGAAAAAGACCTCGTCACAATTGGAGAAGCTCCTAAATTCCAGAATTTATCTGGAAGACAATCTCATCAGCAAGACATTTAATAGCATCATTACCAACTCGCTGCTTTTTATTGATGTCCTCACTTTTAAGCGGTATTTGCAAAATAGCGACAACATACGCAACTATGCCCAGGACTTGGAATACATCACCATTAACCTTACTTACCACGCCTTAAATTCCAAGGAAAAAAATGCAACGGACAAGAAGTTGGAACATCTATTCGCCTCCTCGCTTACCTTCATCGATGAAGCACATCAGAACTTTGACGGCTCCTACCGCGAAAAGATGATGCACCATTTCGCCTCTTTCGAAAATCAATATTTTTTGGACGTAGCCTGTTTGACCGTCTGGGAGGATAAATCCCTAGATTATAAGGAATCCCATTTTATATTTGGAATCGGAAAGGATATGGGCATAGCGGAAGAACAAATTGCACAGTCCCTGGAAGACGTGACCCGTTTTTTTGATTTTAATGCGAAGAATATCCCGCATTTGCGGGATACCAATTTGGCAGCTCAATTTCACGACAGCATGTCAAGGGTAGTGGACAAACTTATTTTACGAAATAGCAAACGGCTACAAAAGGAACTGACGGAAAGCAAGGAATTGGTCTACTTGTTGTCCAAATCCACCAAAAGGGAACTTAGTGCCTTAGAAAAGAAAAAAGTTCAAAATCAGTTGTTGGATATTTTTAAGAGCATACCGTCCTTGGCCATTTTTATGTTGCCCGGAGGGGCCGTACTATTACCCATTTTCATTAAATTGATCCCCAGGCTATTGCCTTCGGCATTTGATGAGAACAGAGTGGAAAAAAAACATGACGTGTAGTGGATTTAACACTATAAGGAAAATCTATATTTGATTTTATATATCAGATTTTCAATATTTTAACAACATTCATTCCAACCATAGCTTAAAGTCCTTTACTCTTTCCCGACTTACAATAATTTCATGTCCGGAAAAGCGTTTCAATTTTATTTTCAACCGCGAATTGGTGTAGGAAACGATATCCTGAATATAGCTGATATTGATATAGAATTTTCGACTGACCCGAAAGAAGGTTTGGGGCTCGAGTTCGGTCTCCAAATTTTCCAAGGTGGTTTCGAGCAAATAATTCCGCCCGTCATGGGTAGCCGCATAGGTCCCTTTATTTTCACTATAAAAACATTCAACCTCATCGGCATTGATAATTTTAAGGTGCTGCCCTACCCTAGTGGTAAATCGCTTTTTGTATTCCCGCTCCAAAGGATTGGCCAAGAGTTTTTTGATATCGTTGAAATCCAATGTCAATTTTTGCGACTTCGGTTTAAGCGTTCTAAATTTATGTACTGCCTGTTCCAGTTCCTCATCATCGATAGGTTTCAAAAGATAATCAATGCTGTTCAACTTGAAGGCTTGAAGTGCATATTCATCATAGGCCGTGGTAAATATGATGGCGCTGCGCACATCAACATGTTCAAAAATCTCAAAGGAAAGCCCGTCGGCCAATTGGATGTCCAAAAATATCAAGTCCGGATGCTCATTATCCTGGAACCATTGGATAGACTCTTCAACGGAATGCAGCATGGTGGAAACGCCCACATCCAGATTTTCCAAAAGTCGGTATAGCCTTCGCGCTGCAGGCTTTTCGTCTTCTATGATAATAGCGTTCATTGATGTGCTTTATAAGTCGTTATTAGGTAGCTGTCCCCATTTCCTATCCTGTTCCGCGTCGGATTTCATGAATTTCCGAATTTGGCGCTCTTCCCATTTTTTTATAAATCCGGGCTTTAGGTTTTTCCATGGAAACCTGACGGGGCCAAATGCCAAAATTCCATGTATGGCCAGGGCAATGCCCCAAAGTAACGGGGTTAATATGATATTAGCCGTGAGCCAATTCGATAAGTCTTCATTGGCGATTCCCTCCACTTCCAGGTAATGCGAGGTATATGCATTAAAAATAAGTAGACATACATTGGCTACTACATAGACCGCCGTATGTCCGTAGAAGTCTTTGATCCGGTCCACGCGATTTTTTGCCTTTATAAATTTTTCTGAAGGTGTTGTTTCCATAATTTGGTTCTAGTCTATTTGTATTTATTGGCTTCCCGTTTATCTTCTTCCATATACTTCTGAATTTGCCTTTCCTCCCATTCCTTACTAAAAAATGGGTTGTACGCGAATACTTTCATGGCATGAAACGCCAGACCTATGCCCCAGAGTAACCAGACTGCAAAATTGCCCAGATCCCAGAAAGCCTCGCCAAAAGTTTCTCCATTGCCCATATTTCGAATAATCTTTGAGATACTTATGAATAAATTCACTCCCAAATAGGCGACCAAGTGCCCATAGAATCCCTTTAGGTCTTCCACGCGTTTTTTGGCCTTTATCTGTTTGTCTAAATATTTCGTGTCCATTGTAATTGATTTACAGGTTATTGTTATCTGTGTTTTTTTTGTTATTCCCAGCGGTCTCCGCGTTCGTCCTCCCGCATATACTCCTTTATCTTACGCTCTTCCCAATCCTTTCCAAAAAATGGATTTAATCCAAATACTTTGACGGCCTGAAAGATAAGTCCAATACCCCAACCGAATGCGGCCCAAAGGAACCACATATAGCTCCATTGATCAATATAATAGTTTACCGCGGCCAACATACTTATGACAACCACATAAGACAACAGGCTGGTATAGAACTTCTTAATTTCCTCAACTCTTTCTTTTGCTTTAAGATATTTATTCTCTTTGTCCATTTCCCTCATTTTGGTTTGATTTTTAGTGTTGATCAAATTTCCGATACCTCCTTCGCTTTTGCAGATCTTTTGTTCCGAATTGTATTTTTTTAGGGATGAACCGGGTTAGATCTTTGTTCGGTTCCCAATTGGCAAAACCAGTTTGCGCTTTATCATATTTCGGGTCTACGCAAATGGGAAATCAAAAATTCTCATCTTCCATAAATTCGCGCATCTTTTTTTCCTCCCAGCGCTTTCCCCAGATGGGATTGTACCCAAAAGCCTCCATACCGTGGGCGACGACCCCCAACCCCCAAAAAACCAAAGGAAATACCACCCATGGGAAATCTGTGGTCCTATGATTTAGATAGGCCAAAAAGGGAACTACGATACAATAGGAAATTAGGTTGCCATAGAATCCCTTAACGGCCTCTACACGCTCCTTGGCCTTTTTGTACCTTTTGTCTTCGATATAAGTCTTCTGTTTGCCCATCACGGAAATCTGTCGGGTCAACATAGGAAGACCTACACTAAAATCCGACACCGATTTCTCGATATCTACCAGTCGGTCCGTAAGAATGCCATACCGTTGCTGAATATTCAACAATCCCACACCACTACTTTTTTTCACTACCTGTTTCTCCTGAAGATTGTTGTTGACCACCAGTTTATTCTCCTTTTCATAAACCTTGATATGCAATGGCTTGGTGGAAGTTACTACATTATGCTTTACGGCATTCTCCAACAACAACTGCAATGAAAGCGGAACAATTTTGGCCTCGGGATTTGTAGCGGTTTCCGGGATATCAAATATGATGCTGTCCTCAAAGCGCATTTTTAACAGTCTTACATAGGTCCTCGCAAATTGTAGCTCTTCGTCAACCGAGACCAGATCCTTGTTCTTTTGTTCCAGTACATAGCGATACACCTTGGAAAGGGAAGTTGTAAATTTTTGAGCCTGATGGGGGTCTTCCTCGATCAGGCTGGTCAAGACATTTAGGCTGTTGAACAAAAAATGGGGGTCCAACTGATTCTTTAGCGCATCAAATTTGGCAGAAGCCGTTCCCGCGATTACCTTTTGCTCCTTGACCTTTTTTTCCTGTAGGGCCTTATAAAAATAAATAGCGTGGAAAAGGATGGAAATCACAATGGTAATGAGCAGGGAAATTGCGTAATAAATGGCTTTTTCACCTGCAATAAAATCGGCCCAATCCTCTCCCTCAAAAACCGTAAAAATAAGGACCCGCATCCCGAAAATCCCCATCATGGTCAACACGACTCCCCCAACAGCCCCAATGACCAATCGGTACCTAGCGTATTCCTTCCAAACTACCTTCCGATTCAAATAATCGAAAAAACCTCCGTTAATTATGGTAAGTACAACGGCAAACAGTAAGTTATAGCCAATTTCCTTATAAAAGTCGTTGTTGATGTCCAATGGTGCTCCGGCCAACAGGTCCAAGCCTATTTGGATGCCCGCCAGAACGACACCGATCAACACTCCTACCGCCACCATTTTGCGCCAATACTTCATCTGTACCTTTTGAATTGCCTTATACCCTATTTACCACAATTTTCCAGGACGGACCTGGCACGATCTTCTCCCCAATTGGGATGAAACTCACTCTCTGGTTTAAAGGTAGCAAAAAGTTCCAACGAACGTTCCACGTCCGAGCAATAGGGGGCGGTATCCTGCCCAAAATACTGGGCCGAGCCCATATCCCACTCCGCCTTGGAAAATACCACTCTGGGGTTCTCGGGTGCGAGTTGGAGGGCCTTTTCATACAACGAAACCACCTTTCCGGAAAATTCCATGCCATAGGTGGCACCGTCAAAGGCGATCCAAGCCGTATACACCATGGCCTCCTGCACCAATACTTCCGGATTATCCGGTGAGATGGCCTTGGCAAGATCCACATATTCCTGGGCCTTTGCCAATAATTGACCCACTTTTTCCGCGTCCTTCTCCATAAAAGCTGCCACCGTATTTACCTGGGCAGCATAGTAGTGGGGCAACCAATTATCCTGTTCCGCCGCCGCAATACGTTCGAACATATGGAAGGCCTCCGTAGTCTTTTGTTGGCCCCACAATTGAAAAGCCTTATTCATTCCCTGGGAATAAGGGTCCTGCGCCATCGCATGTACGGACAATAATAGTGTAATGATTCCTAATAAATTTTTCATGTCCTTTAGTTTTAAGATTAGGGCCCAAAATTGAGTTAAGTCTGGAATAAGGGGAAAAAAGAAAGACCGAATTGTCGGATCAGGGCGATGGATTGTAAAAAATAGCTTTCACAAATTTCCTGAAGAAAGAAGCGACACCTACCCACTGTTTTTGGATAATATATATTAAATTTCCGGGCCTCCGGAACGGGATAGGTACGAAAAAAAGAAACCTATGGCCTTTTTGGCCATAGGTTATATCCTGTTTGTTGGGGGTCCGGCTATCGTGCCATTGCAATCAATTCCGCAATGTATACGTACTTCATGTCCCTAGAAGCAATGCCCTCTTGCATTAATTTGGTGTTTTCCGGGGTTATCCCTTCCGAAAAGTTGATATTTTGGCCCAAAAGCTGACCATAATCCTTGAACATATTTACGGTCATGTGAGAGGCATATGTATCACTTCCAATGGGCGACATAAATCTGATGAGGCCCCAGCTTCCTTTTTCTCCCGCATCTACCGCTTTTTGATGTAGCGGTTTGAATACTTCGGATTCCGCCTTTTCGTATTTGTCATAATTCTCCAAAGACACCTTCATCATATCTACTTGCGCTATGGTTCCCAAAGCCATTTCAAAATCTCCCTTGGTCATATCGATTTCCTCAGCATAAATACGTACAGCCAAATTTCTGGTTTTGGCCGAACCGTAGAGCTTGTCCATCATATCGGACTCGGACATATCGGGATATGCGGCCTTGGCCCGATCCATCAACTTGTCCCAACTGGAACCATCCATCATTTTCACCGGATCGGTATGCAAGGAAACCGTCAAATATTGAAAGTCTTGCATTTCCCCTCCAGGTTTAAGGGACCAAAGGTCCCAGCCCATAATGTCGCCGCCCTTAACACGTTCTTCATGAATTTTCTGCCAGAATTCCTCCGTCTCCGCATAGGACGCCTCCTGCTCGTTATCCACCTGCATAAATTCAAAAACAAGGTAGAGTTTGTCCTGTGCTAAGCTCAGGTTGGCAAGCAATACCAAAATTGAAGTAATCACTAGATTTTTCATATCCTAATTATTTATGGGTTAGTTAATAGGGTTTCGTTAAAACCGTTCACCATAAATAGGACAAATCATTGAATGACAAAAAAAGGATTGGACGAATCCAAGTAGTTTTTGTCCCAAGGGCGCTTTTAGTGATCGAATCAATTGTCATGAGCGCTAAATCGTCTGTAATCTTCCCATCAAAAGATCTCTTTGCGACCGGCTAAAGGGGATGACCTTTCTTCCAATTTCCAAATGATGGTCCGCCACCACATCCAATTTGGAGATATTTATCACATACGAACGGTGCACACGAACAAACTGTGAACCAGGAAGTTTTTGCTGCATGTTCTTTAGGGTGCTCGCCAATACATAGTTGCCCGCAGATGTTACAATGGTGCAATAGTTCCGGTCCGCTTCAATATATAGGATTTGATTCAAAAGCAGTTTTTCCATTTTACCATTATGCCGGACAAAAATACGATCTTCCAGTACCTGAATATCGGGGTTGGCCTTATGCTTCCCTTTGCGTTCCTTGGCCTTCAAATGTTCTTCGGCCAAGGCTATGGTACGTTGCAGGTTCAACTTGTTGAAGGGTTTGGTGATAAAGGCCAGGGGGTGGGTCCGCTTGGCCCTTAAAAAGGAAGCTTCATCCGTATTGGCCGTAAGATAGATCATAGGAATGTCCGATTTTTGTTGAATAGCCTCTGCCGTCTGAACGCCGTCCAAGGCTCCCTTAAGGTTAATGTCCATAAGTACTAAATCCGGAGGGTTCATATGGGCCTTTAAAATGGCCTCTTCTCCCCTACATTCTATTCCGGTGACTTCGTAGCCTAAATTGGTCAATTGTAGCGATATATTCGCCGCAATGATCATATCATCCTCAACTACCAAAATTCTAGTTTTTTTGCTCATGATTACGCTGCTTTATGATATAGAAACCTAAAGGAAACCAGGGTCCCATTTTCATGTATGATATCCATTTGGCCGTCCAACTGCTGGGTAAGTAATTGAATAAGGCGAGTTCCAAAACCCAAACTTTGGGTGTCTTTGTGTTTCCCGTTGCCTATCCCATCATCGGCTACTTTCATATGCAGACGACCCCCTTCCCGAATCAGGCCTATCCGGACAGTACCTTTCTTTTCGTTGGGAAACGCATGCTTGAGGGAATTGGTCAACAACTCGTTAACGATCAATCCTATAGGAATGGCCGTATCCACGTCCAGTTCCAAAGGATCCATTTCAAAAAGCACCTGTACCTGGTTTTCCAAACCAAAGGCGTCCAAAATATAGTTGGCCAAATTCTCGAAATAGCCTTTCATTTCTATAGCGGAAAGGCTTTTACCTTGATAAAGATTTTGATGGATCATACTCATGCTAAGTACCCTGTTTTGACTTTCCCGCATGGCCTCTATGATCTTGGGGTCGTTAATTTCCGCTGATTGGAGGGCCAAAAGACTGGAAACGATCTCCAGATTGTTTTTTACCCGATGATGAATTTCCTTCAACAAAAATTCCTTCTCCCTATTCTGTTGCTGCAACAACTTGTTTTTCTTGACATTATTTTGAATTGCGATGTACGAAAGGACCAGAAGCGTCAGCAACAATCCTGCGATAATGATCACCAAGGTCTGTCTGGTACGTTGTTTCTTTATTTCCGTTTCCTGAAGTTGAATGGTTCCGTCTTTGTCCACGACATCGAATTCGGTCTTCAACAAGGAAATGCGTTGGTCCGCCTCTGCGGTAAAGATCCTATTTTTAAGGATGTCGTACTCGGCAAAGGCCTGATAGGCCTCTTTGTAATTATGGTTGCCGGCCAAGGCTTTTCCTAAGGTTTCATAGGCCTGGCTCAAATAATATTCGTCCCCAAAATCCGCAGTGGCCACTTCTATGCACCTGTTTAAACTTTCGATGGCCGAAGGATATTTGCCCTGTAAATTCTGCAACTTGCCAATAGATAGCCAGGACCGCATGACCATGAAGTTATTTTCCAGTAAATTGGCATATTTTAAGGCATTTTTACCCGCTTGCTCCGCCTTACCGAATTCGTTCAAATGGGAATACAGGTCCACCTGGGAAATATAAACATCGCTCAAATTATTATAAAAGCCATACCGTTCACCAATGGCTATGGCGTGCTCATAATAGGTCTTGGCCTTTTCGTACTCCTTGAGAGCCATATAGTTGTTTCCCACCACATAAAGCGTGAAGTCATAATCCAAGTCGTTCAGGTTCCTTTCCTCGAACACACTTAGCGATTTAAGACCATATTCCAAGCCGGTCTCGAACTTGGATTGCTTCCAAAAAAGATTGCTCAGGTCGCTGTAGGCCAAGGCAATGGCTTTTTTGTCTTTGAGCTCCGTTCCTATATTGAGGGCCTCCAATGCAAAATCGGCCGCCTTGTCCAATTGCCCTCGCCGTTCAAAAACATATCCCATTTGGGTATGTAAGAAAGGTAGGTCCTTTTTTGGCACCTGATCCCTGGCCAGATGAAGTACCAACTCCGCACTATCCAATTTTTCCATACGCAGCAGTATGGCAGCCTCCGTTATACGGAACCGGCCCTCCCATAGCGAATCTTTTGCCGTTTCAGTTAACGACAGGCCTTTTTTAGTAAAATCCAAGGCCTTGTTAAGATTCCGGGTATGCCAATAATAGGCTAGGTCGTTCAATATTTCAAACTGGAGTGAATCCGGCTGTGCCCTTGGGTAGGCCTCTTCCAACATATCCAGATAGGAAGGTCCAAAGTTGTCCGTAGCCACGAAAACCTTTTGATAAGGGTCTTCGCGCTCAAAGTCGATCAGCTGCGCAAAAATAAAACCACAATGTAGAAAATACAGGGCACTGATCAGCGCGCTTACTAGAAGTGTTCTCATTTCATTGGTTGGTCCTTATTGGGGAAACGAGTAAGCTAAATATACAATAAAATTGCCGAATCCCATTCGGTAAACCGAAGGGGCACTTTGGACAAAAATACAGGTGACTCGTCCTTGTTCAATCTGCCACCTAGTTCTGAAGAAGTTAATTTATAACATGTTTGGTATCTAACAAAACCCGTTGGCCATCATGAAAATAGAAGTACTACAACTCTTGATCTGCGCTTTTTGTGTGCTTTCCTGCCAAAGACCATGGCCAAAGGACATGTTGAATACAAATAGCGGTGCATCGGACAATACCATACGGGCCAATTTGGGTGTTTTGATCGATTCTTGTTGGAACAACCAAGATACCACCTTACTGACCGATATATCCCAGGAAGATTTTGTGCGAAACCTCAATGGTATGCCGATAGCTGTATCCAAAAGAGAAATGCAAGCCCATATGAACGTCCTTTTTACCGCTTTTCCCGATTTGAAGGTAAGCCTTGATCAATTGACCATAGGCCACAACAAGGCCTTTTTGGAATGGACATCCAAGGGAACCCATACGGGAATCTATGGTGGTGTAGCACCAACGGGTAAAAAAGTGAGGATGAACGGATTTTCGCATCTGTACTTTACCGATGATGGCGTACTGTCCCGAGAAGAGGTATACTATAACGAATTAAGCCTCCTACAACAACTGGGCTACACCTTAATCCCCCCCATACTGGAATAAATGTTAAACCATTAAACAATTACAATTATGAGAACCTTACGAACAACTTTGATTATGGCATTTGCCTTAGTAAGCCTTCCTATTATAGGACAGGAAGAAAAGACCACCCAGGCCTTTTGGGTCCATGAGGATGTAGTAAAACCGGCCATGGTGTCGGAATATGAGACGGTGTGCAAGGCACTGACCTCGGAAATGAAAAAACACAACATCCAGGAAATAAACTCTTTAGTGGCCAATACCGCGGATAACCGGTATCTATGGGTCGGGCCCATAGAAAACATGGCCCAGTTGGACAAACCGCTGTTCGCCACTTTGGCCGAGAAAATGGGAGCGGATAAAATGGATGAATTATTTGATCGCATGGACAAATGCTATGATATTGAACAAAATTATATCATCCATCTGGATAAGGAACTCTCCTATATGCCTGGAGGTATCACTCAAACTCCCGAGGGACAGGACTATAGAAAATTCCACTATTTCCATTATACGCCAGGCAACCGGGCAGTTGTTAAAGAAAAGGTACAGGCCATACGCGACCTATTCGAAAGCAAGGGGTCCAAGTTGAACTATAGGGTATACCGCAGTGGCTTTGGGACACGGGGCGAGTTCTACATGGTAGCGATAGCCGCCAAGGATGCCGCGGACTATTCGGCCAAAATTGCCGCCAATAATGAACATTTGGGCCAGGAATGGTTGGATACGTATACAGGCTTTATGGCCACCCTGGAAAAATATGAAGCCTTTGAAGGGCGTATGCGTCCAGATATGGCCTACTCCCCGGCCCAGTAGAAATGACTTATCCCTGGTCCTAATAAAAATCGATCGGGGTCCTTAATTATAAACCACCTTAAAACACACCAACATGAAAAAAGTACTCTTATTACATTTTGTCGCTTTACTCTTTATTGCCTGCCAGCCCAAAGGGCCGGATCGCTACACCCAGAATTCCCCGGAAATCGATATCGTGAAAAAACACATCGCCAACTACAATGGCCATGTGTACGATGCCAGCGCTTATGCCGATACTTCCAAGACCTACTTCAATAGCAGAAAAAATCCAATGTCGCCCAGCGATGCCATGGCCTATCATAAGGAAAGTGATGCCAATTATTCCAGTCGGGGTTTTGAAGCGGAAGACCAGGAATACGAAATGGTATTGACCGATGACGGCGAAACTTGGGTCAATTGTTGGCTGAACTGGAAAGGAACCTTATCGGCCAACGGTCAGGAATTTGAAATCCCCGTTCATCTTACGTATCGTTTTGCGGCAGGTAAAATAGTAAGGGAACTGGGCTATTGGGATCCCACGGAGATTGTTCTTACCCTTCAAAAAATCGAGGCCGAAGCCCAGGGTGACCATGCGGAATCTGAAGAGGATTAAATCCAAAATTTAACCAAAAAGACTTAGAATGGATAGCATAGCGAAAAAGAAAATAGATCCTTCAAGAATCATGCAGGTCGGTACCGGCTTCTTTGCCACCAAGACCTTGCTAACGGCGGTGAACATGGAACTTTTTACAGTTCTGGCAAAAAGGGAATTATCAGGTGCTGAAATTCAGTCCAGACTTGGACTTCACCCGCGCAGCCTTTACGATTTTCTGGATGCCCTGGTGGCTCTGGGGTTTTTAAAAAGAACAGGCATCAAAGAAACGGCCTTATACAGCAATGCGGAGGATGCGGATCGGTTTCTGGATAAGAACAAGCCCACCTATATGGCAGGAATCTTGGAAATGTGCAACAACCGTTTGTATGGGTTTTGGAACGATTTGGAGGATGGCCTAAAAACCGGACTACCTCAAAACGAAACCAAGAATGGCGGAAAGCCAATTTTTGAGGAACTCTATGCTGATCCGGAAAAGCTACGGGAATTTGTATCGGCCATGGCCGGTGTCCAAATGGGAAATTTTATGGCCTTTGCCCAGGGTTTTGACTTTTCCAACTACAAAACACTTTGCGATATGGGCGGAGCAGGAGGTTATTTGGCCATACAGGTAGCATTACATAACGAACATATGCATTGCTTTTCATTCGACTTACCTCCGGTAGGGCCTATTGCCAAAGAAAATATTCGGAATATGGAACTGGAAAATAGGGTAACCGTCCGTTCCGGGGATTTCTTTACCGACGATTTTCCAAAGGCCGATGTAATTACCATGGGCAATGTTTTGCACGATTGGGGCAAGGAAGACAAGCTAAGGCTCATCAAAAAGGCATATGGGGCATTGCCCGAGGGAGGCGCACTGGTTGTCATCGAAAATATTATTGATGATGATCGAAGGCAAAATACGTTTGGGCTCTTGATGTCCTTGAATATGATGATCGAAACCGAGGAAGGTTATGATTTCTCTTTATCGGATTTCGACGAATTGGTCTTGGAAGCCGGATTCACCGAAACTTCCTTGATGCCCCTCACTGGTCCCACCAGTGCGGCAATAGCAATAAAGTGAGCAAGGGGTTTAAGAATCCTTAAAATGAAACTACAATACTATTAGTAACAATTATTTTAAAACTTATATATCATGAAAAAATTGATTTATTTGACTTCTTTTTTAATGACATGGGTCATTGGGGCGCAGGAAAACCAACCGGCACCAATTTTTATGAATGTCATGCTGACTCCACAACCGGATAAAATTGAGGCTTTTGAGGCAGGATTGGCCGCACATAATAAAAAATTCCATGCCGATGAAGGTAGCCAGATCAGTGTTTTTTGGATCGCCAGCGGGAAGGACTCGGGCAAGTATATTTGGAGCTTGGGGCCAACAAGCTGGGTCGCCATGGACCAAGCCAACGATTATCCCGAAGAGCATACCAAGCATTGGAATGCCCATGTAGCGGCTAACGCGAAGGCCGAGATGGAAACCACCTATTGGAAAGGTGATATGGCCCATTCCAACTTTTCCAAAGATTTTGGCTTAAAAAATCTTTCTATTTTTATGCTGGACATCAAAAGGTTCAAACAAATGGAATTTATAGCCCTTTTGGACAAAGTACAAAAGGTATTCAAAACCAAAGATCCCGATCATCAATGGGGAGCCTATTTTAATGAATTGAGCAACAATGATGGACAGGATATGGTTTGGGTAGACTTTTTTGAAGAATCCGCTTGGATGGGCCAAGAGAATAAATTCCCACAATGGTACGAGGAGGTCCATGGTGATGGTAGTTTCTCGGATTTCCTAAAAGAATTTGAGGCCACCACGGATAGGGACAGTGAAGAGATATGGATATTTCGATCGGATCTCAGTAGCTCCGATGGACAGGTACAAGCCATTACCGGAGAATAGATTAAACTAAAAAGCCGGGGCGAATCATCTGCCTCGGCTTTTTGAATAAAAACCACAAACCGACCAAAAAAGCAACCTATCGAAAACCAACATTTTCAACCTATCGCCAAAAAGGATCGCATCAATTCCCTTGATGTTATCCGGGGTATCGCCCTATTGGGAATTTTATTGATGAATATCATTGGTATGGCCCTGCCCTTCGCCTACCGCGACCCCACCATATCCGGCGGTTCCGAGGGACTCGACCTTTGGGTATGGATAGTGAATACTATGCTCTTTGAAGGTACAATGCGCGGATTGTTTACCCTTTTGTTCGGGGCCGGGATAATATTGCTCACCAGTCGATTGGAAAAGAAAGGTGCCGGTATCCAAACGGCGGATATTTATTATCGAAGGCTATTGTGGTTGTTGCTTTTCGGAATAATCAACGTTTATATCTTGCTTTGGGAAGGAGACATACTTTATCCCTATGCCATTTTTGGCCTCTTCCTTTTCCCATTTAGAAATTCATCGCCTAAAAGCCTGATCATTTACGGATCGGTGCTGCTCGTCCTTGGGATAGGTTGGGATTTGTTAGATCACCAAGACACGCTTGAAGTTCAAGAACAGGCGATGGTGGCCCTGGCGCTAAAAAAAGAAGGGGATTCCCTCTCCCAGGAGCAACAAGAGCATCTGGACAGTTGGGAAAAGAAAAAGAAGAAAAAAACAGCTGAGGACGTCACCGAGGAAATTGAAAAACGGGGCAAAGGCTATTGGGCCAATGTACAAAGTAAGGTAAAGACCAACCAGTTGTTTCAGACTTGGTTTGTTTATCGGTATTGGCCATGGGATTTGATGAGTTTTATGCTGTTGGGAATGGCGTTTTTTAAACTACGCATCTTTCATGGCGAAAAATCTGTTCTTTATTATCTGATAATGATGATAACCGGATACCTTATCGGCTTATCCGTAAATTATTATGAAACCTGCTTGACCGTAAGTTCAAATTTTGAAGTGTTCGCCCAGTCCAAGGCCGGACAGACTTATCAAATTGGAAGGTTGTTTACCACTTTGGGACATGTGGGCCTTTTTATGCTTTTTATCAAATCGGAAATCCTGGGTTTCCTGCAAAAAGCCCTTGCCGCTGTTGGTAAAATGGCCTTGACCAATTATTTGGTACATAGCCTTATCGCGGCGATCTTGTTTCACGGTTTTGGATTTTCATTATACGGACAACTGCAAAGGCATGAGCTCTACTACATAGTGGGAGCCATTTGGTTATTGCAACTTATCTACAGTCCTATTTGGTTCAAGTATTTCCAATTTGGTCCAATGGAATGGCTTTGGCGATCTCTGACCTATAAACAAAAACAGCCTTTTACCTTAAGATAAAGAAGCGATATGGGGATAAAAAAACGACCATTGGCCTACGAAAATATGGGCTATTACTTCATCGGAATGTTTGCACTGGCCGTAGCGGGCTTCTGGCCTTCCTATTTTTCAAAATTTTTTGATGGGTCTGCGGATTTCAATTTTTATTTCCATTTTCATGCGGTTTTGGCCATACTTTGGATCGTTATGCTCATCGTCCAACCGATGTTGATACGAGGAAAACGGTTTGCGCTACATAGAACCCTGGGTAAGCTCTCCTACGTATTGGTACCTTTGATTTTTATATCGATCTTTCTATTGGCGCACAGCAGGATAACCGGGGAGGAAGAAAATTTAGGTTTAAGCTTATGGTTGCCCTTTAAGGATTTGATAGTCTTTGCGTTTGGTTATGGTGTCGCAATTGGATTCCGCCACAGATTGCCCATACATGCGCGTGGAATGGCCGTAGCAGGAATTGTATTGATAGAACCGGCACTTGTCCGGTTGCTATTGTCCGTTTTTTTTCCGAATTCCGGTTTTGCCATTGAAGGATATTTGATTACGCTACTCATCCTATACGCACTACTGATCGGATTAATCATTGCAGAACGGAATCAAAAACAAGGTAGGTGGGTATTTCCATGGGCCATGGGCTTATATCTTTTGGTCCATGCCGTAGTTATTTGGAAGATAAACTTACCTCCGTGGCAAAGATTTTCGGAATGGTTCGCAGCGTTGCCCTTGACATAACAACAGATTTACAAAAATGTCCGTACATTTAGCGGACAACAAAACCAATATCATGAGAAAACATATGTGGATTGCGTTCCTAGCGGTCCTGTTGTACCACGTTCCGACCATGGCGCAGGACCATGTACTCGATTTCCTGAACTCGCTGGAAAAAAGTCAACGGGAAAAGGCACAATTGGCTTTTGATGACCCGTTAAGGGAATCCTGGCATTTTTTTCCGGCCTCCATGTGGGAACGGGAAGGCATTCCCTTGAAAGCGCTGAATACCTCCCAAAAAGAATATTTACATGCTTTGCTCAAAAACCATTTGAGCGCTTCCGGTTATACCAAGACCATGAAAATCATTGCACTGGAGGACGTACTGCTCGAAATGGACGGAAACAGTACCATGCGGGACTCCGAGAATTATTATGTAACTGTTTATGGGGACCCTTCAAAGGATAAATTATGGGGTTGGTCCTTCGAAGGGCATCATATATCGCTAAACTTTGTTATCGCGGAGGATAAAGTTTCCTTTGCACCCCGTTTTTTTGGGGCCTCGCCGGCCATTATTCCACAGGGAAAACGCAAAGGTGAACGTACCTTGGAACAAGAACAGGACCTCGGTCTGGAATTGATCAACGCACTAAGTCCGTCCCAACGGGAAAAGGCAATTTTTAATCCGAAGGCATTCGATGATATTGTCACCTTTGTACAATCTTCCATAGAACCCTTGGATCTTGTTGGAGTTGCGTTTAAAAATTTGGAAAAGAGTCAGCAGAAACTGCTGCTAAACCTTATTTCCGAATACCTTTCTGCCATGCCAACCGAACTTGCTGAAAAACGTATGGCCAACCTTAAAAGCGAACAACTGGACAACATCCATTTTGGATGGGCGGGTGGAACCGCTTTGGGACAACCCCATTATTATCGGATCCAGGGCAAAACATTTTTAGTAGAATTCGACAATACCCAAAACAACGCCAACCATATCCATAGTGTTTGGCGCGATTTTGACGGGGATTTTGGGAGAAATCTGATTAAGGAACACTACGAACATTCCAATCACCACTGATCGATCGCTGTAAACTCGCTTAGCCAAAACTACCGGGCCCTTCAAACATCCCGGTAAAATGTCAATCCGTTTTTGAAGGGATCATAAAAGGCAAATTCCTTGGTGCCCCAAGCGGTTTCCCTAAGAAGGGTATGGGCATCAAAGACATCCATTTCGGAATATTGCGCATAGAGTTGCTCTATATTTTCGGTAACAATTCGGAGCATGGGCCGATCAACGGCCAGCTCCCACTCGGAGGCATCATGCCATTGCAGATGTATTTCTACGGCGTCCTTAAGGATTCCTGCATATTTCGGGTTCTTGGAGTCATCGGCAAAAGCTATCTTAAACCCCAAACGATTCACATAAAAGTCCAATGCCTCTACCACATCCCTGACCGGAAGTACTGGATGGATCTGATGTAAATATCCCTTTACTTTCACGCAACAAAATTAAGCTATTATGAGTAACTTGGCATTCCATTTAAGGAAACCGGCCTTAAAAAAATGAGTCTATCGGAGCTCCGGTCAGATTTTGGCCGTACCCTGTCCCATTTGGATTTACCCATCGCATGGAGCATCAAGGTCCAACCGACAAAATCTTAAAAAATGGTTCAACCAATCATAAGCCTATGGAATCGATAAGAAGAGGAATTATAGCCTTTTGCTTGGGTTTGTTCTCCCTAACACAGGCACAGGAAGTACAACTAATGACCTATAACATAAAATATGATCATACTTCCGATACGATCAACAATTGGAACGATCGTAAGCAGGCCATGGTAAGGCTCATTAAACATTATGCGCCCTCATTTATAGGCACTCAGGAAGTCATGCATCATCAATTGCAATATATAGATAGTGCCCTTACAGAATTTAGCTATATCGGAGTGGGACGGGAAGATGGTCGGCAAAAGGGGGAGTACTCCCCTATTCATTATGATGCCACACAATTTGAGGTACTGAAAAGCAATACCTTCTGGCTTTCGGATACACCGGGCAAAGTATCCGTAGGTTGGGATGCCGTTTTGGAGCGCATCTGCACCTATGGGTTGTTCCGGGAGAAGTCGACCGGTAATAGGCTCTATGTATTCAACACCCATTTCGACCATATTGGAAAGCTGGCACGGAAAAAATCCGCCGAACTTATTGTTCAAAAAATAGAGGAGGTGAACGGGGAAAAGCTTCCCGTGGTACTCATGGGCGATTTTAACCTTACACCCGAAGAAAACCCCATTAAATTCATAAAAAGTAGGTTTTCCGATGGTAAAGAGGTCTCCGCAAAATCGTTTTATGGTCCTAACGGAACGTTCAATGGATTTGACCCAGAGCGGGTCTTGGACCAACGTATCGACTATATTTTTGTCCAGCATCTTAAAGTTTGTGCTTATGAACATATTGACGATCGTAAGGAGAACAACAAACATATTTCCGACCATTTACCCGTTTTAATTTCAATTCGTACCGATTAATGTATATACCCGAACACAATAAGAACGAAGACTGGGACGAAATCAGGGATTTCATCCGCGAAAACAGTTTTGGCCTATTGATAAATGCATATGAGGGTCAACTTATGGCAACCCATATTCCATTGGAATTGGAAATCGATGCCAAGGGCCATGAGGTGCTGGCCGGCCATATGGCCAAAGCCAATCCACAGTGGAATGGCTTTTCCGAAAATCAGGAGGTGTTGTGCATCTTCAATGGTCCGCATGCCTACGTCTCCTCCTCCTGGTACCAAAAGGAGGAGGTGCCCACTTGGAACTACATCGCGGTGCACGTGTACGGTAAACCAAAAATCCTCAACGAAACAGAGACCATGACCTCCTTGAAAAGGCTTGTGGACAAACATGAAAGAGGCTCAAAAAATCCAGTTTCGCTACAAAACATGTCGGCCAAGACCCTAAGACAAGTCAAGGGAATTGTTGGATTTCAAATTGAGGTAACGGACATACAGGCCAAATACAAGCTGTCCCAAAATAGGGAAGATGACCATGAGCGCATCGTTAAGGAACTCGGTGAGCGGGATGATGCGGGGAGTCGGGCCATTTCCGAGTATATGAAAAAACCATGATCGAATTTTTTACAGGCCTAAATTATTGACTACTTTGTGGTAAACTATACGAATTTAAATGAAAACGCGAAGAACATTTTTGAAGCGGGCCCTACAGCTTACCGCGGCGGTCTCCTTGCCACCTTCCACCGTTTTCAGTAATCCTTTATCCATAAATATCCCAAACATGAGTACACCCAAAATATCCTTGGCGCAATGGTCCCTGCATAGGGCGTTGGAAAAAGGTGATGTTCTTGCCGTAGATTTTGCCCAAATAGCAAAGCGCACTTATGGCATTCATGCCATTGAATATGTAAACCAATTTTATATGGATCATGCCCAAGATGAGGGATTTTGGATGGAGATGCGGCGCAAGGCCGAAGATGAGGGAGTTGCCAGCCTATTGGTCATGGTGGATAACGAAGGAGATTTGGGAAACCCAAAGGACGAGGAACGAAACAAAACGGTGGAAAACCACTACAAGTGGATACACGCCGCCAAGATCCTGGGCTGTCATTCCATTCGTGTCAATGCATTTGGCAAAGGAACTAAAGAGGAATTAAGACAGCCCTTAATCGCTGGCCTGGGAGCTTTGGTGGAATATGGCGCAAAGGAAAACATCCATATTCTTGTAGAAAACCATGGTTTCCATACGTCGGATGGAAAATATATGACGAATATTATCAGGGCCGTAGATCATCCCTATTTGGGAACCTTACCGGATTTTGGCAACTGGTGCCTTAACAAGGAATGGGGCAGCACCCAAAATAATGATTGTACGGACGTTTATGACCGATATCAAGGCCTTGCGGATTTTTTACCATTTGCCAAAGGTGTAAGCGCCAAATCCTACCACTTTGATGCAACGGGTCAAGAAACCGTTATGGATTATGGTAGGTTATTGCAATTGGTAAAGGATTCCACTTTTGATGGCCATATCGGTATCGAATACGAGGGTGAGGCCATGACAGAACCCGAGGGCATTAGGGCGACAAAAGCCCTTATTGAACAAGTTTGGAAGGGGTTGGATTAGGGGGTGCTTTCGGTTGGAAATCCTGTAGGACTTTATAAAAATTTGCAACTTTATGTCCCATTCGGGAAAATTGGATCGTCCTCTAGTCAGTAACACAAAAAAACCATAGCAATTATGAATGAATTTATGATGATTTTTAGAACCGAAAACGAAGACAATGCCGCACCTACTCCGGAAGAAATGCAGGAGATCATGAAAATATGGCAGGATTGGATCGGCGGCATCGCTGCTCAAGGGAAATTTGTAGCAACCAATGCCCTGGGTACCCAAGGAAAAACGGTGACATCCGGCGGTGTAATTACGGACGGTCCCTATGCTGAAATCAAGGAAATTGTCGGAGGTTACATGATCGTAAAGGCCGAAAACCTGGAAGAGGCCTTCAAATTGTCCGAAGGCTGCCCCATTTTGGCCTTACCAACAGGAAAGGTAGAAGTTAGGGACGTTAGGGTATTTAATATGTAAAGTTTGGCACAAACGTCATTGCTCCTAATCCGTAGACCGTCTTGCCGAAAAAATCGGAGCTTGCCACAGTTTGAATCGGTGCTTGTGCAGACGGGCCGTTACGGGGTGCAATGACGTTTTGTATCTTTAATCCATGCCGGAAAAAGACCTGATACCCCATTTGTTCCGAACCGAATTCAGTAAAATCGTTTCGGTGCTTTGTAAGACCTTTGGGCTTTCCAATATCCAACTGGCAGAGGATCTGGTGAGTGAAACCTTTTTAAAGGCCTCGGAGACCTGGGGGATGAAGGGTATTCCGGATAATCCTACGGCTTGGTTATACACCGTGGCCAAGAACAAGGCACGCGACACGTTTAAAAGGGAAAAGATATTTCGTGAGAAAATAAGGCCGGAGTTGGCGCATCGATCCTCCACAGTTGAGGCGGTGGAAATTGACCTATCCGACTCCAATATCCAGGATAGTCAACTTAAAATGTTGTTCGCCCTTTGCAATCCTATGCTTTCCTCGGAAGCACAAATCGCTATGGCGCTGCGTATTCTTTGTGGATTTGGGGTAGCGGAAATAGCCCGGGCGTTTCTGAGCAAGCCGGAAACCATTAATAAGCGCCTATACCGGGCCAAGGAAAAACTACGTCAGCACCAGATGGATTTGACCATGCCCGATTCGGCCCATCTAAAAACGCGATTACAAAACGTGCTTTTGGTGCTCTATCTTCTCTTTAATGAAGGCTATTATTCCTCAAGTTCGGAAAAACGTGTACGCAAGGAGCTATGCCTGGAAGCCATGCGGCTTAATTACATGCTATTGAATTCCAAGTTAACCAATTTGCCCCAGACCAATGCACTCATGGCCCTATTCTGTTTCCATTCTTCCCGGTTCGAGGCCCGGATGGATGAAAATGGAGGGCAAATCGTATATGCCGATCAAAATGAATCCGATTGGGACAGGGCACTGGTAAAAAAAGGGGAGCAATTCCTCAACCGATCCGGAAGGGGCAACGAGGTCACCAAATACCATTTGGAAGCCATAATCGCCTATTGGCATACTCGAAGTAACATGGATACCAAGGAGAAATGGGAACATATATTGCAGATGTACAACCGGCTGTTACAAATCGAATATTCCCCAATGGCCGCACTGAACAGGACCTATGCCTTGGCCATGGCCAGGAGTCCAAAAATCGCATTGGAAGAGGCCCTCAAAATAGATTTGGGACAAAACCATCTGTATCATTTGTTATTGGCCGAATTGTATTCCGAGCTGGACAAGGATCGACAACGGCAACACTTGCTAAAGGCGGCCAAAATGGCCACAACAAAAAACGAGCGGGATTGGATCCATAAAAAACTGGAAAGTGCTCAGAAGGTATGATGTATATCCGACTACCTAACCCAAAAAAATAAACGCATGGCTTATGATGAGTTTTTGGCCGATCGGGCCCGACAGCTACTACTACAAAAATCGGTCTATTTTGAGGAAAAGAAGATGATGGGCGGACTTTGTTTTATGGTGGATGGAAAGATGTGTTTCGGTCTGGATACGGATAAAACTACCAATACCGCCCGTTTAATGTGCCGTATTGGGGAACAGCAACAGACCGTGGCACTAAATAAACCGCACTGCGGCCCTATGGATTTCACTGGACGACCCATGAAGGGCTATGTCTATGTTTCGGCGGAAGGCCTGGACTCGGATTCCGAATTGGACCATTGGATCCAGCTGTGCCTGGATTTCAATCCCTTGGCCAAAAGCAGCAAAAAGAAGCGTACTAAAAAATAGGCCACAACCCTACAGGAGAATGTACGCCTCGATTAGACTTTTGGCCATGAAGTAGGTCAAATGAAAGATTCAAGGTTTTCTTAACCTTTCCAGTAGTCCTTCGCTGCACAATGATACTTACACATTTTTATATCTCGTTAAAAATGAGTATCTTAAGTGGTCTACAACCCTACCTATCCAGCGGTAGACAACAACTTTGACCATGGGAACTATTAAAACTTTAAACAAATGGGCCAATGCCCATACCTATTACCCACTTGATCTTTTGCGCATAGCCTTGGGAGTTTTCCTGTTTATCAAAGGCATCGATTTTATGTCCAACCTCCAACATATGGTGGAGGTTATCAAGCCCTTTGAAAATCTACCGGGAGGTATGCTTATCCTTCACTACGTTGCCCCGGCCCATTTTGTGGGCGGATTCCTCATTGTGATCGGACTGCTCACCCGATGGGCCGTCATTGCCCAATTGCCCATTTTGATCGGTGCCGTATTGGTCAATTTTTTTGGGGAAATGAATCCGACCAACCTAATTCTGGCATCGGTGACTTTATTGCTATGTTTATTTTTCACTTTCTATGGGTCCGGTAAACATTCGGCGGACTATTACCTTAAGATGCAGAAGTAGAACGATTTTTTACAAATTGTCCAGCTGATTGCTTTTTTTGTCCGAACTGATCGTCCAGAAAAAACCAACAAAAAAGAAGGTGTCAGCCGGCGGACGAATGGCCCGTCGTTCAAAGACACCCTCGGTATTGGGCGCATTGGCATATTGGTAACCATTAATGTTATTGAAACCCAACAAATTGTTTACCGAAAAATATAGGATTTTCTGTTGGGAGATCAAATAGGCCCAGTTGAAACTCAAATTATGGAATGCCCTGGTCTTTTCAGCCAAGAATTCGGGTGTATTTGGATTATTGTAGTAGCGACCGGAAGCATAGGTATAAGAAAGTCCTAGCTGGGAGCGCCAGTCGTTCACCCAGTACTTGGTGACTGCGGAAAAATTGTGTTTGACCGCAAAACCAGGTGTCGCCCTTTCGGAAAAATTTTGATAATCCCGTTCGGTATCCAGATAGGAATAGGACACCCAATAATCCAGATATTTGAAGCTTTTATTGTCCCTCCAGAACAAATCCAACCCACTGGCATAGCCGTTCCCTAAGTTGTTGTAATCGGAATCGAATTGGGCACGTTCGGTATCAAACTTTACCAAATGGTCATAATCCTTGTAATAGGCCTCCGCCCTAAAAGTCTTACCATCTCCTAGGAACTGGTAGTTCAAGATATAATGGGATGCCTTCTCGGCCAAAAGTCCTTGTTCAAAACGGAGATAGTCCCGGATAGGGTTCTGATAAAAATCGCCATACGCCAATGAAAACTGTCCTTTTTCACTGCTTTTATACGCCAAGGAAAGCCTTGGGGCCAGGTTGTAGCCGTCCAGTACCGCTGTATATTCACCGCGCATGCCCAGTTTTAAGGCAAAGCGATTACTAAAATAGATGTCGGCCTCGGAAAACAACGCCCCCAGTTGATCCTTGTATCCACTGTTAAAAGTGAATCCATCGGAGTCCTTAAAGGTATCCTCCAAGTCGGTTCTAAAATATTCGGCCCCAAGATTCAATTGAAATTTTGAGTTGAAATTTTTCCGGAATTTCAACTTTAAGTGAGAAGCCGTTTCCTTGGAGTCTATGGTGTCGTCCTGTATACTCAGGTCATTGGTATCCCAAGAAATACTTGCTCCAGTGGACATCGTCCAGGCATTGTCAAAAAAGTGCTTGTAGGTTCCATTGAAATATAAGTTGTTGTTCCGCAATTGAAAGCGTACCAAGTCCTCAAAATTGATATCTTCTTGATCAACATCCAAATCGGCCTGATTAAACCCCGTGTATAACTTGAAAATATTGTTTTCTCCTTGGCTCCGGAACACGGCCTCCCCGGATAAGGAGGTAAAAGGCCGGTTCCATCGGACCCCTTGGTTATCCGGAATCAGGGATTGATAGGGCGATAGGTTGATATAGGAGGTATTGACGCTCAACGATTCATCGCCCCATATTTCCGTATGACCAAAGGTTCCGCCAACGGACATGATGCCGATATCGGTCTTTTCTTGATCAGGCATGTCGGTGGTATTCAACAGCAATACACTGGAAAGTGCCTGGCCATATTCCGCGGAATAACCTCCCGTGCTGAAGGTAATGCCCTTGAACAGAAAGGGTGAAAACCGACCCCGCGTGGGGATATTATTTGCGGTAGCGTTAAAAGGTTGAAATACACGAAGGCCATCAATAAAGACTTGGGTTTCCTCGGCCGAACCACCCCGGACAAACAATCGACCGTCTTCGTTAACAGTGGACGTACCGGGCAAGGTTTGCAGGGCGGCCACAAAATCTCCAGCGGCACCGGCGGTAGTAACGATATCCAAAGGCTTGAGTACCGACACTTTGGAATTGTCGCCGGCCTCAAAGGTGCCCGCGGTAAGGGTAACACCGGTCAATTGGTTGATCGCTTCTTGTAATACGACCTTTACATCCTTAAAATAGGAGATATCGCCTGCTATGATATGGGTCTCATAGGAGATCATGGAAATAATCAGGTTCTGAATCCCGGTTTCGGAGGTCTCAAATTGAAACGTCCCATCCTCCATGGAGGAAGCACCATCATAAGTACCCTCCAAATATACGTTGGCACCGACAATAGGCTGATTTTTAAGATCCATTACCGTGCCCGAAATGAGCGTTTGTGCGGAAAGGAAAGTGGAGCAAATTAATGTAATGCCTAGTATTAAATGTCTCATCGTTTGGAATTTGATGAAACAAAGATTTCACCTCACCCGACGACACCCCAATAAAACTGACCCAAGTGTTTTTTTGGGCTACTGAATTGCTAAAAAATATACGGTTTCCCAAAACTATTACAGGTCTAGTAGGTGTTCCCGTTGTAGGTCTTTTTGTGTTTACTGCGATAAACATTACATTTATGGAAACAACCAACCGACCATCCCCGCACCGATAATGAAAAAAATTGTTCTCATACTTCTTTGGGGTTTCTTCGTTTGCCAATTTTCCATGTCCCAAACTGGCAAAATAGATAGCTTAAAACGTGTTGCCCAGTCCGCAGCAACGGATTCCATTAAAATTTATGCTTTAAAGAACATTTCCTGGGAATATTTGAATACGCGATCCCAACCGGAGTTGGCCAAAATATACATCGATAGTTTTTCTAAGCTCAGCCATACCATTGATTTCAAAAAAGGCATCCAACTGGCCAATTATCAATATGCCGTATTGGAAAGACAAAAGGATAACTACGAAAAGGCCTTGGAATATATCGATCGATACCTGGAATTTTCCATAGCAATAAAGGACAGTCTGTCCCTTGCCAATGGACTTTACCAGAAAGCCTATATTCTTGACGAAAAAGGGGATTACGAAAAAAGCACCCAGATTTACTATGACATTCTAAAGATTTACGAAAAAAAGAAAGACAGCTTTAGCATTGCCACTATTTTCAGTTCACTGGGGGAGCAATACAAAAATGCCGAGAAGTATGACGAAGCCTATGAGCATTATTCCAAGGCCTTGGAAATATTCAGGAAATTTGGAAATGAGGAAAATATGGCCAACAATTTCTTCAATATCGGTGATCTTTATTACAGAACGGGGGATAACAAAAAAGCGTTGTATTTTTTAAATCAGGCCCTCGACTTGGATCAAAAGCTGGAAAGCAAGTGGGGAATGGCCTATGATTATGAAGCCATAGGTGAGGTATACGAAGCTGAACAAAAATATGGGGATGCCTTGTCCATGCACTTAAAGGCCCTCGAGATCAGGCAGGAACTTCCTCAAAAAAGGGAATTGGCGGAAAGCTATATTCAAGTGGCTTCGGACCACCTCGTACTCGGCAACCATCCAGAAGCTCGTAAAAACTTGGAAAAGGCAATTTCGCTGGCAGAAGAAATCGATGCCAAGACCACACTTCAGCCAGCTTACGAGAAAATGTCCACACTCTTTGCCCAAACCGGGGAGTACGAAAAGGCCTTGTTGTACAAAGACAAATTCATGTCCATAAAGGATAGCCTCTTCAATGCTACAAAATCCAGGCAATTACAGGAATTACAGGTTAAATATGATTCGGAAAGGCAACAAGATGCGATAGTGACACTCCAGCAAGATGCCCAAATCAAGGACTTGTTACTTCAACGGCAACAGGCCATACGTAATGTATTGATCGCTTTGGCCGTTCTGATACCCTTGTTCGCCTACCTCTTATTCCATCGTTATCGCAGAAAACAAAAGGAGAAACGGGAATTTGAGGACAAACAACGACAAATCGAGGAAGAGCGAAAAAAAACCCAAATTGAAAAACATCGGGTCGATGAACTCAAAAAAATTGATAAACTAAAGGACGAATTCCTGGCCAATACCTCCCATGAGCTCCGCACCCCTTTAAATGGCATCATTGGGCTCTCGGAATCGTTAAAAGATGGTGCCGCGGGCCAATTGAACCCCAAGGCCATTCAAGACCTGGATATGATTACCAATAGCGGCAAGCGGCTGTTCCACTTGGTGAACGATATCCTGGATTTCTCCAGATTAAAAAACAAGGACCTCATATTGTCCAAAGGACCGATCGATATGCACGCCATTGTGGACGTGGTGCTTAAACTATCGCAACCGCTCATTGGCGGCAAGGAAATCGAATTGGCCAATGCCGTCCCAGAGGATGTCCCTTTGGTGGAAGCGGATGAAAATCGGGTCCAGCAAATTTTGCATAATCTTGTGGGCAACGCAATCAAATTCACGCATCGGGGCAGTGTAAAAATAAGTGCAGCAGCAACTAAGGAATCATTGACGCTTTCGGTTTCGGATACGGGCATTGGTATTGCCCAGGATAAATTCGAGGGGATTTTCAACTCTTTTGAGCAGGCCGACGGATCTACCCAACGTGAATTTGGCGGTACAGGTCTTGGGCTTTCGGTATCCAAACAATTGGTGGAACTCCATGGAGGAACCATTGGGGTGGAATCGGAACTGGACCGGGGTTCGACTTTCTTCTTCACCTTACCGATCAGTGCCAAAAAACGAGGCGATATAGTCACGGACAACAAGGCAGACGGAAAAAAGGTATCCCAAATAAGTTTCCATAATGAGGCAGTGGAACTTGTGGAATCCCAAGGACCATTGCCCCAAGGAAGTTCCCGGATTCTTATCGTTGATGATGAACCGGTAAATAGGAGGGTCTTGGAAAACCATTTGACCGTGGGCGGTTACTTGACCGTAGAAGCCAGCAATGGCGAAGAAGCCCTAAAAGAACTTTCCAAAGGGAAACCCGTGGACCTGGTTTTATTGGATGTGATGATGCCCGGTTTGTCCGGTTACCAGGTGTGCGAAGAGATCCGAAAGAACTTCCTGGCCAGTGAACTTCCCATTATTCTATTAACCGCCAAGAATCGAATCAATGATCTTGTGGCGGGCTTTGATGCCGGAGCGAACGATTATCTGACCAAGCCATTTTCCAAAAAAGAATTGCTAAGCCGGATCAAGACACATCTCCATCTTAACGGAATACATAAAGCTGCCAGTAAGTTCGTGCCTACGGAATTTATCAAGTCCGTGGGCCGGGAGGCGATTACGGAAGTTGTACTGGGGGACCACGTGGAAAAAAATGTGACCGTCCTTTTTTCGGACATCAGGGGCTATACCACTTTAGCCGAAGGGATGACCCCTAGACAAAATTTTAAGTTCGTCAATGCCTATGTGGGAAAAATGGGTCCGCTCATACAAAAGAACCGGGGCTTTGTCAATCAATATTTGGGTGATGGCATCATGGCCCTATTCCCCCAAGATTCGGAAGATGCCCTGCAGGCCGGCATCGACATGCAAAAACGGATACAAGAATATAACATCCGGCGAAAGAAGGAAGGTTATCTGCCCTTGTCCGTAGGTATCGGACTTCATACCGGGCCTTTGGTCATGGGAATTATAGGCGACCTCGATCGAAACGATACGGCCATAATCGCGGATACCGTCAATACAGCCTCCCGTATGGAAGGGGTAACCAAACACTATGGAGCCCAAATCATAGTGAGCGAGGATAGTTTTAAGACCATAAGGAACAAGGACCGTTACCACTTTAGATATTTAGGCAAAGTACGGGTTAAGGGCAAGGACAATGTCACGGGCATCTATGAATGTTTTGACGGGGATGCACCGGAGATTACCCAATTGAAAATTGAGACGCTAAAGGATTTTAAAAAAGGTCTAAATCATTTTTTAAACAACCAATTTCCTAAGGCATCGGCGGCGTTTGATAAGGTACTTAACAAAAACCCGGAAGACATGGTAGCCAAATATTTTATCACCAAATCCGCGGAATATATGATTTCCGGTGTCCCGGAAGACTGGGAAATCGTCAATACGATGCATGAAAAATAGCGGGGTCCAAGACCCTTCCGGTCCGAGCATATCCAGGCCTTTGGCTTAAAGTGGAATAGCGCATATACCGGCGATGTATATGTTCTTGCATATCCTCCATCATTTCTTGGGCCAAGGCATTGTCCTTTTTAAAGAGTCGTCCAAAGCGACCTTCCATTCGCAAATACTCCTGTAGCGGCATATGCGGGGCATCGGAATCCAATTGAAATGGATTTAATTGCTGTGTTGCCCGCCTTGGATCGTTCCTGTACAACAACCATTGCCCCGATGCTACGGCGGCTTTATGATATTGACTCGGATGGGTCATATCGATACCGTGGGCCGGACTATGGCAATACGCAATAACAAGGGATGGGCCATCATAGCTTTCTGCTTCCAAAATGGCATCCAAGGCCTGTTGTTGATCCGCGCCTATGGCAATCGAAGCCACATATACATCGTCATAGGTCATGGCCAAAAGACCTAGGTCTTTTTTTGCCTTTTTCTTTCCTAAATGGGCAAAATTCGCAGAGGCACCCATTGGTGTGGCCTTGGACATCTGACCACCGGTATTCGAATATACTTCGTTGTCCAGCACCAAAATATTCACATTTCTTCCGGATGCCAATGCATGATCCAAGCCACCGTAGCCAATATCATAGGCCCAACCATCTCCCCCGATCATCCAGACGCTCTGTTTGACAAAACTATCGGCCAAACGCAATAATCGCTTGGCTTCCAAAGTGGGAAATGGTCTTAGTTGTAATTTCAACGTTTCTACTCTTTGTCGCTGATCCTCAATTTCTTTGTCGGACCGCTGTTTGGCTTTTAGAATTCCATGAACCAAATTGGAATCGAGTAAGGGCTCGAGCTTTTTCAATAAACGTGTTGCCTCCCATTGCTGTTGATCCAGGGACAAGCGAAATCCCAATCCAAATTCGGCATTGTCCTCGAACAGGGAATTGGACCAGGCCGGACCCCTACCCTTTTCGTTTTTGGACCATGGGGTAGTCGGGAGGGCACCACCAAATATGGAGCTTGCACCGGTAGCATTGGCTACCACCATCCGATCTCCAAAAAGCTGGGACAACAGTTTTAAGTAAACGGCTTCCCCGCATCCGTCCTCACCAAAGGAGTACTTAAATAACGGTTCCTGCAGCTGTTGTTGACTGATTTTATTCGTATTAAGTTTTGTCCGGTCAAACTCCGGAATGCCCTCAAAATAGGACCAATTTGCCCTTGCACTATGCAGAACTGGAGCCTTGCTTTTTAGGGAAAGCGACTGGACCGGGCAGGCATCCACACAATTATTGCAGCCGGTGCACTGATCTGGGTTAACCTGTAGCGTATAGTTGAGCAAGTCTGATTGCCAATCCGCTTCCAGGGCCTTTATCGCTTTAAAATTCTCTGGGGCCTTTTCCAAAGAATCGTCATCACAGGCCTTAATACGTAAAGCCCCCTGTGGACAGGCCATGCTACAGGCACCACATTGGGTGCACAGGTCGGTATCCCATTCGGGAAAAAGGTCGATGCCGTTTCGTGGATGCTCCTTGGCGGTATCCGTGGCATAGGTTCCATCGACTGGAAAAACGCTTACCGGAAGTTCCCCACCCTGACCACTTATCAATTTTAATAGAAAGGAATCCATGTTTTCTTCCAGTTCATTGCCCACGTTTGTTTGATAACTTGTCATTTTCGAAGTCGTTACTTCATGCATAACCAAGGTATTCTCATCGCATTCCTGATCAATTTCCAAATGCTCGAGTAGGGTTAACACGGCGCCGTGAAGTTTTGAAATTTTGAAATCTTTGGAAAAATGGACCTTTTGGTGGCTATTACAATCCACAACGAACAGACGAATTCCCTTGAACATGATCTGCTTTTGTACTTTTTGGGAGAAGCTATCCCAGCATTGCTCGGCGTCCAAAGATGTATTCACAATAAGCTTCCCACCCATTTGGATGCGTTCCAGGACATTATCATTTTCAACAAATCCCGTGGATTCGCAAGCTATAATCCCAGCCTGGGTAATTAAATACGGTGAACGTATGGGGTGATTTGCCTTTCGAAGATTCCCTACCAGCCGCGAATCAGATTTTCTATAATCTATTTCTGCATATCCCTGAACGAAAGACTTTTTTCCCAGGATTTGTAGTAGTCTGTCAAAACTTTGGAGGTTGGTCCCGGATTTGGTACCGTAGAACAAGATTTGATCGGTATCGGGTATCGTAGTTTCCATGGCTGCATAGGACAAACTCCGCTGGGTGACATTGTCCTCAATGCCAATGGTAAAGTTGTGTTCGATATTTCCGGACTTCAAATGTTCAAAAATCGACTTTACCATGCCTGGCTGTAGTTCTTTGGAAGAAAGTCCATATCTGCCACCCACTATTTTGGGTACGGTTGCCCGGGTTGCCCTCATGCCGTCCAGTGCGGTCAGAACATCCATATACAAAGGTTCTCCCAACGAACCGGGTTCCTTACAACGATCCAAAACCGCAATACTCTCACAACTGTCGGGTAGTGCCTCCCGCAAATGCTCGCTACTAAAGGGCCTAAATAGACGTACTTTGATCAGCCCTATACTTTCGCCCTCCGCATGTAACGCATGAACGGTTTCCTCTATGGTTTCGGTGGCGGAAGCCATGGCCACAATGACCTGCTTTGCCTTAGGGTGGCCCACATAATCGAACAACTTATACGATCTTCCGGTGAACCGGGCAAACCTGTCCATTTGGTTTTGTACAATTTGCGGACAGGCGTCGTACCACACATTACAGGCTTCCCGGCTTTGGAAAAATACATCAGGTCCTTGGGAAGTGCCCCGTAATACTGGACGATTGGGATTTAAGGCTCTGTGATAATGCTGGGCTATCGCATCCTTGTCTATCATCTGTGCGATGACCCCGTCTGGTATCCGTTCAATTCTGGAGGTTTCGTGCGAGGTTCTAAAACCGTCAAAAAAATGTATAAAAGGAATCCTTGAGGCCATGGTGGCGGCCTGGGCGATCAGGGCAAAGTCCTGGGATTCCTGTACGGACGCTCCTCCTAAAAATGCATAACCGCAATTCCGCACCGCCATGATGTCGGAATGGTCCCCAAATACGGAAAGGGCGTGTGTTGCCAAAGATCGGGTAGCAACATGGATTACATTTGGTGTTAGCTCTCCCGCTATTTTAAACATATTGGGCAGCATAAGCAAAATGCCCTGTGAGGCCGTAAAAGTTGTGGACAAGGAACCCTTTTGAAGGGCACCGTGCATAGCTCCGGCAACGCCGGCTTCACTCTGCATCTCAAAAACAATAGGGGTTCCACCATAAATATTTTTATGTCCTTCGGCCATCCATTGGGCGGCTAATTCGGACATCTCAGAAGAAGGAGTAATGGGATAAATGGGGCAAACTTCATTGGTCTTGTAGGCAATGTTGGCAACGGCCGCGTTTCCCGTTGTGGTGATATATGTATTGTTTGCGTCCATCTGCATATGGGGATTGGTGGTTATCTATAAAGGGTTGAAGGTTCCGTTTAGAAGACAAAAAAAGGCCACCCGGAACCTGAGCGGCCTTTTTTGGGAAGATTACTTTTCAAACTCGATGTTGACCGGGGTAGGATTGCTCAACATATCGAAAACCGGTGAGAATTCGGCCAGGTTGCGCAATTGTTCCTCCGTGGCGTCCGATTTTACCTTGAACTTAACGGTTATACCTTCGAATCCTTTACGAATTTCAGGGTTAAGTCCCAAGAAACCATGTAAGTCGGCACCACCCTTAAGACTGGCTTCGGCACCTTCAATTTCTATACCGTTGGCCGCCGCGTGATACACCATGGCACCGGTAAGGCAAGAACCTAGGGCATGCAATACGATTTCGGCTGGAGTAGCCGCCTTATCCTCGCCCAAAAGTACATTGGGGTGGTCGGCCTCCATGGTAAAGGTCTCTTGACGACTGGTATCCTCTTGGCAGACGCCATAAAAGCTTTTGGCGCTGGACACACAATGTCCTCCCGTAATCCAGTTGGTCTTGGTACGAAATTCAAATTTCGCCAAATCAGGGGTTCCTTGTACTGCTTCAATGGTTTCTACCAATTGATCTACGTTTACGCCATTTTTGATGTTTGCTGTCTTAATCATTTTTTTATGTTTTAAAGTTGTTGGCATTATTGCCGAACAGCGAAATACCATAGCCGTGCCAAATGTTTATTTATTTGATTATCAAATTATTACAGGCTTATTTTAAAAATACAAACTGACGAAATATCGTTATATGACGATATTTCGTAATTAAATTTTGCGAGATTTCGTGAGGTTAAAGCGGTCTGGTGATGTTCAAGGCCTTGATTTTTGAATTCAATGTGGTCGGTTTCATTTGGAGTAGTTCCGCTGCGCCATTTTTGCCCGATATCTTCCATTGAGTCATTCGCAGGGCTTTAAGGATATTTTCCCGTTCCAAATTGACCAAATCCGATGCGGTAAGAATACTTTCTCCTTGCGATGGGCCTTTAGGGTTTTCCAAATCGACGGAATGTGGCAATAGGCGATTCCAATCGATGCTCCCATCCTGGGCGATAATGACGGCCCTTTCGATCAAATTTTGAAGTTCGCGGACGTTTCCCGGCCAGCCGTAACGGGACAACTGGGCTTTGTCCGCTTCGGAAAGCGGATGTATCTTCTTGTTGAGCTTATCGGAGAATTTATCAATTATCGCTTGGGCAATAAGTTCAATATCCTTCCCTCGATCTCTAAGCGGCGGAACCACGATGGGAAAGACGTTCAAACGATAATACAGGTCTTCCCTAAACTTCCCTTCCTTGGCATATTGTAATAAATCGCGATGTGTTGCCGCAATAATCCGTACATCTACTTTTAGCGTCTCCGAGCTGCCCAAGGGGTCGAATTCACCCTCTTGAATAACCCGTAAAAGTTTGGGCTGCAGGTCCAAGGGCAATTCCCCGATTTCGTCTAAAAAGAGGGTTCCCTTATCCGCCAATAGGAAGCGCCCTTTTCGGCTTGTGGTGGCCCCGGTAAATGCCCCTTTCTCATGGCCGAACAATTCGCTTTCAATAAGATTCGCAGGTATGGCCCCACAATTCACACGGATCAAGGGTCTGTCTTTTCTTTGACTGGCCTGATGAATAGCCCGTGCCACCAATTCCTTTCCCGTACCCGTTTCGCCATTGATCAATACAGTGGCCTGGGTGCGGGCCACTTGCTCGATCAGGTTGAATACCCGTACCATACTATCGTCTTGGGCAATGATGCCATAACTATGGGTCAACTCCATGATCTCACTCGCCAGATATTCCGTCTGATTGGTCAACTGGCTGATCGTTTGTTGCGAAGCCAGACGCTCTTCCACATTTCTTAGGATCAAGGTGTAAAACGCTTCCGGTCCCATTCCGTATTTGCTGATCGTTCCCTCGTTTAAAGTTTCCTTTCCTTCTGAGCCGATAACCTTTACCATTTGCGGGAGATAACAATTGATGGCCTTGTTAGCACCATCAAGCGCTGATTTCACGGTATTCTCTATCAAATTGGCACTGGAATCCTCAAAAAAGAATAGGATATTTCGCTGTAGCACATCTTGATTCTGTAGTAAATTGTTGGCGGATGGGTTGGTCAACGTAATCCGATATCGCGAATCGAACAGGATTATGGAATCCATGGCACCATTGATCAGACCGCTCATCTTGCCATTGGCAAGCTCCAATTGTCTTTTGGAATGCGCCAATTGTTGTTGGGTCATGTCCAACTCCCTATTTCGCTTGATCATAATGGACAGGATACCCTGGGCAAGTCCCCTATCGTGTTTCATGAGACGAAGAAAGTGTTCTCGATCGATCTTGGCCACTTTGGTCTCTATCAAGGCGGTAACCGAGGCGGATCGAGTCTCGTCGTCTATCAAGGCATATTCCCCAAAGCATTCCCCTTGTTCCAGAGTACCATAATTGTGCCGGTCCTCGTGAACCTTGACCTTCCCTTCTAAAATGGCATACATGGCATTGCCGATATCTCCTTTAATGAGGATAGGGTCGTTCCTATAAAAGATTTGGATTTCGATATGGTTGCAAAGATTTGCTAGGGATTCTTTAGAGACCTCAGAAAAAAAAGTAACCTTGGCCAGAAACGAATTGAGGTCGGATGCTACATCGGACATATGGGTAACCAGTGGATTGATTATTCTAAATATAAAAATTTATGACGAATGCACCTTCAACCTGCCATCGAAAAACTCCATAAAAAAAGCCCCTGGGTAGGGGCTCTTCTTTTTTGTACTGGCCTATATCTCCTCTGCCAACCAAGCTTTCATCATCCATACCGTCTTTTCCTGTTCGGTAATGAAATCGCTCATCATGGCATTGGTACCTTCGTCATGGGCCTCATCCGAGGCATCCAAAATCCTTCTTTCAATAAGCAGCAATTCCTTGAGGGAATCCACGATCAATCGGATAGCATCTTCGTCCTTAGTAATATTTTTGCCAATAGGCACCCTGGAATTTTGGATATAGTCCTCAAACGTATGTTGTGGAACGCCTCCCAAAGTTAAAATGCGTTCGGCGATCATATCGACTTTAAGGTTGGCGTCATCATATAATTCCTCAAATTTTACATGGAGGTCAAAAAAACGCTTCCCTTTAATGTTCCAATGGATACCGCGTAAGTTTTGGTAATAACGTTGGAAATTGGCCAATAACGAATTGAGATCGGTGGCCAGTTCGGCAGATTTATGGGCATCTAGCCCAATACTATTTAGTTTCATCATCGTATTATTTTGTGTTTCTAAAACATCATAAATTTAATGTATAAAAAAGTGGTTTATAGATAGATTTTATCAATAGTTTTTATAATTTTATATTCTAAAGTTATGCCTTATGACCATCACACAATTACAGTATGTATTGGCAGTTGCCGAATACCAGAATTTTACCCTGGCGGCCGAAAAAAGCTTTGTTACCCAGCCTACGTTAAGCATGCAGGTTCAGAAACTGGAAGACGAACTGGATGTGTTGATTTTCGACCGCAAGAAAAAACCCATATCCATTACCGAAGTAGGCGAAAAGATAGTGGAGCAGGCCAAGAACATTGTGAATGAGGCCGAAAGGATAAAGGATATCGTTGATCAGGAAAAAGGGTTTATCGGGGGCGATTTTACTTTGGGCATCATCCCTACCATCATGCCCACTCTTTTGCCCATGTTCTTAAAGACCTTCATTAAGCGGTACCCTAAGGTAAACCTGATCATCAGGGAACAGAGTACCGAGCAACTTATCCGAAACATTCAGGACGGACATTTGGATGCCGGTATTGCGGCTACGCCACTGGAGACCGAATTTATAAAGGAACGACCCCTTTATTATGAACCCTTTGTGGGTTATATACCGAAAAACCACAGACTGGCCAAGACCAAAAACCTAAATCCCGAGGATTTGGATATTTCGGATGTACTGCTGCTAAGGGACGGGCATTGTTTTAGGGATGGGGTCATCAACCTTTGCAATGCACCCACACGCTCACCGGAAACCCATTTTCAATTGCAAAGCGGCAGTTTCGAAACGCTCATCAACCTTTCCAACGAAGGATTGGGAATGACCCTGCTCCCCTATTTGAATACCCTGGAACTGGATGATGCCAAAAAACGGAACTTGAAATACTTTGATAATCCCCCACCGGCCCGGGAGGTAAGCTTGATCTATCATAAAAATGAGCTGAAAATACAGATTACGGATGCCCTTCGCGAAGTCATCTCCGGTATCGTAAGAGGGGCCATTGCCTTTCAGGATGTCAAGATCATCAGTCCCTTGGGCAAATAAATCCCGACGCTTCCAAAAATTCCAAACATGACCGGTGTTACCCTGGTAGCATTGTTTATTATTTATTGTTGCGGGTTAGGGTCAGGGTTTGGAGTTTGGAATTTGAGATTTGGGGTTATTGGTTATTGGGTTATTGGGTTATTGGGTTATGGGTTATTGAGTTAATGAGTTAATGAGTTAATGAGTTAATGAGTTAATGAGTTAATGAGTTAAAATTAAAGTATTAGTTTTTGGTTTATTGCTAATTGTTCATTGTTAACTGCCCATTGCTCATTGTTCATTGTTAACTGCTAACTGCTAACTGATCACTGCCAACTTCCTACTTTTTACTTCCATCTTACAACTTACAACTTATAACTTTTAACTTCCCACTTCGCACCTCCAACATCTTTCCTCTTTCATCATTATTCCTTCATTCCGAGATTATCACCAATGATAGCTACAGTTTAATACACTTCGGGTATTGGAATTTGAAATTTGAAATTCGGAATCTGCCATTTGTTGCTTCGACTTCGTACAGCACAAAGGATCAAACGTCTAAAAAGAATACTGAGTCCACAAAAAAACCACCCGAAGGTGGTTCCATATTATGCTCTTAAATAGAGCAGCCCTTCTTGAAGTTCGGGCTTGTCCGTAACAAATTGTTTTAACCAGAGTTCAAGTTCCTCAATTTCTTCCGGCAGCAATCTGGCAACTGCCTTTTTTAACTCCTTGAGGAAGAGTTTCGCATCAAAACTAACTTTTTTGAGTACCGTTTTGGTGTATTCCAACATAGCTCTTGCCATATACCAAAAAGTTTTTAAAGATTAGATCGTGTTATCAAAAATAGCAAGAAAAGCGAATTTTTAAAGATTGGTCCAGTTAAAAATTAGATAATTTCTTGTTAAAATAGGATAAGTGGCGGGTATGCTTCAATATGCGTATCTTGGTACCGAATGCGCAAGAAAATAACCATAGGACTCCTACTGCTCACTATTGCGGGTTGCGCCGTCTCCAAAAAAAAGTTGCAAAAAAATACGGCTTCCGTCTTGGAATCCGAACTATTCGAACATCAATTTACCGGCTTCTTCCTTATGGATGCCGAAACACGGGATACCCTCTATCGTTTGAACAGCACCAAATACTTTACTCCGGCCAGCAACACCAAGATATTTACTTTATTTACCTCCCTGCAACTGTTACCGGACCATATCCCGGCGCTGAAGTATGGCAGGACGAACGACACCCTATTTGTGGAGGGGACCGGAGACCCCACGTTGTTACATCCTCATTTTAGGGATAGTACGGCCCTACATTTTCTTAAATCCCAGGATAGTCCCATTTCCCTTTACCTCAATAATTTTCAAGAAAAACGTTTTGGCCCTGGTTGGGCCTGGGGCGATTATCCTTGGTACTATTCCGCAGAACGTAGTGCGTTGCCTATGTATGGTAACGTGGTGTCCCTCTATCAGATGGACGGGCTACAGGTATCACCGGTCATTTTCCAGGATAAAGTCGTTCCGAGCGATCAAGCCATGCCAAGGGAAGAATACGAAAACCGCTTTTATTTCGATCCGGCACGAAAGGATACCGTTGAAATCCCCATCAAGTGGGATACGCTTTGGACGCGCCGCCTTTGGGAAGATGTTTTAAATCGACCGATTACCTTGGCCTCAGAACCTTTTAAAGGGAAAAAAAGTACCCTCTACAGTATACCGTCGGATTCCGTTTATACAAAAATGATGCAGGACAGCGATAATTTTTTGGCGGAACAATTACTTGTTCTGGCCGCATCCACCCGATCGGACACCTTGGATACCCAAGAGGTACGTGATTTTGTTTTGGACAGTCTTTTGGGCGATTTGAAACAAACACCCCGCTGGGTGGATGGATCGGGCCTTTCCCGTTATAATCTATTTACTCCCGAATCCATGGCCCATGTACTCTATCGCATGTACCAAGAAATCCCGCGGAAAAGATTATTCCATTTTTTTCCGGCAGGTGGGGTTTCAGGTACCTTGAAGCATTGGTACCCGGGAAATGCGCAACCCTACATCTATGGTAAAACAGGCAGCCTGGGAAACAACCATTGTCTTAGTGGCTACCTGCTCACACAATCCGGTAAAACATTGATATTCAGCTTTATGAATAACCATTTCCGTAGGCCAACAGCTGAGGTAAAAGAAAATATGCAGCGTATTTTTGAAAGCATTCGGAATCATTATTAAGATTTCCCTTTTCCGGAAACTACATATTTAGCGAATTTTTCCTGGAGCCGTTTCAACTTGGGATCGATATGTTTTTTGCAAAATGGCTTTTCGCGATCGGCGTAGTAATAATTATGGAACCTTTCTGCGGAAGGGGTAAATTCCCGAAACGGCAATATTTGGGTCACCAGCTTGTCTCCGAACTCCGCCTGCAAGCCTTCCCACATGTCCTCCAATTCTTGCCGATCCCCTGGTTCCATGGTATAAATGGCGGAACGATATTTGGTTCTTAAGGAATGTACTACTGTACTTTCATGGGTAAGTAAATGGATCCGCACCAGGACCTCCAAGGGAATTTCATCCGGATCAAAGGCCACAACTATCGCCTCGGAAAAAGTAGAGGCATCACCCTCGGAGGCCACAAATCCTTGAGCCACCTCGGATACGCCTCTTAGTGATTGAAACACCGCTTCGGTACACCAATGGCAACCTCCCCCCAATCCGATTTTTCGAATTGTTCCCATGGGAACATAGTCGTTGGGCGGTCAGGAAAATAACATATTTATCTGTGCGTACTGCAATAACATGACAGTCTTGGCATCCTTGATCTCGCCGTTTTGTATCATATGCAATGCGGTCTCGAAAGGGTATTCCAAAACCTCAATGTTCTCGGTCTCATCCTCCGCACCACCGCCCTCGCCAATTTTCATCCCCGCCTCGTATTCGGCAATAAAGAAGTAAAGCACTTCGGTTACCGAACCCGGGGACATATAGGCCTCGAAGACTTTCTCTACCTGGTCCACCTGGTACCCCGTTTCCTCCTCTACCTCTTTTTTAATACAATCCTCTGGGTTTTCCCCATCCAAAAGACCCGCGCAGACTTCGATCATCATCCCATCCGCATTGCCATTGACATAGGTAGGCATTCGAAATTGCCGAGTAAGGACTACACTTCCCTTCTTTTTGTTGTACAGCAGGATGGCCGCCCCATTACCTCTATCATAGGCTTCCCTGTGTTGCGTCTCCCAACTCCCATCGGGCCTTTGATATTCAAAAGTGAATTTGTTGAGGGTATACCAATTGTCGGATAAAAGCTGTTTTTTGATGTTTCTGATGTTGTCGTTTTTCAAAGCTCGTTTTTTATGAGATTGCGTAAAACTCGAATGTGCTTCCTTTTTCTTGGAAACATCAAACGGTTACCGCCTGATTCAAATACCGACGGAAAGGTAGCATTTCTTGGTACACTGCGATGACTTTCTCGTCAAAATCATTTTGCAGAACTTCCGAATTGGGAAAGGTATGGACAACCGCAAAAGTTTTATTCCGCAATAATTCAATATGGGGATGGTCATTGGAAAAACCTTTGGGTGCCTTTTTTAGCTTTTCGTCCAAATACAAACCGCCGAAGGTCGCCTTAAAGGAAGGTTTGTTGAGTATGGCCTGGAGCACCTCCCCGTCATAATCTATGGCATCCCGAATGCTACGCAATATCTTGGGTTCCGGACGCCAAAATCCCCCGGCCATCAACGACTGTTCCCGGCCGATTTCAATATAGAAATCCCCGGTATTGGGGCGTTTGTCCAGTCCCGCCCCGAAGTGGTCCTTATAAATCGGTTTATGGGGATGGAACATCAGGTTGTTGTTGATACGATTGATGCCCTTTTTGCCTGGGGTGGCATAATATCCGTCGTCCAGGGCGCCTAGGGCCAGGTCCATTCGATCCAACCAGCTCATATAGTCGTTTCGCACTTCCTTATACCATTTCCGATGACTGTCCATCCATTCCTTGGAGTTGTTTTCGCTGAGTTCGGTTAGAAAATGGATCAAGTTGTTAAAGTCCATGGATTGGGTTATGGGGTTATGGGGTTATGGGGTTAAAAGTAAAGTTTTAGTTTCTGGTTTCAAGTTTCTAGTTTCTGGTTTCTGGTTATGGGTTAGTGTTCTGTTTTTGGAATTTGGAATTTGGGATTTGGTGTTTGGTGTTTAGTGTTTAGTGTTTAGTGTTAAGTGTTAAGTGTTAAGTGTTAAGTGTTAAGTAAAATACATCATTTTGCCCATTGCGTACTACTCACTGCCAACTACCTACTTCCCACTTCCCACTTATAACTTATAACCTCTTTCCTCTTTCCATCTTTTAGTCCCTCTTCATATAATATAAAATAATCAGTAATGCATATGAAATTCCCATTGCCCATTGTTCATTGTTCATTGTTCATTGTTAACTGTTCATTGCTAACTGCTCACTGCCAACTACCTACTTTTTACTTCCAACTTATAACTTCTTACTTACAACTTATCACTTAGAACTTATCACTTACAACTTCCAACCTCTCCCCTCTTTCCGTCCTTCCTCTCACATCTTATATCTCAATTCTCACGTCTTACGTCTCACTTCTCATGTCCAACAACTAAAACCTATTATCCCCATCCAACAGATCGCCCAGTCCGCCCAAAAGACTACCTTCTCCCTTGTCCTTGCCTCCTCGTGGAACCGAGGCCAATATCCTTCCGGCCAATCGGCTAAAAGGTAGGGATTGTATATAAACAACGCCTGGACCGCGCAAGGTGGCGAAAAACAGTCCTTCGCCCCCGAACACCGTATTTTTAATGCCGCCCACGAACTGGATATCGTAATCCACGTTTTGGGTAAAACCGACGATACAACCCGTATCCACTTTTAAAACCTCGCCAGCGGCCAGTTCTTTTCGCGCCAAGGTCCCCCCGGCGTGCACAAAGGCCAGACCATCACCCTCCAGTTTTTGCATAATAAAGCCTTCCCCCCCAAAGAGTCCCCTGCCCAATCGTTTGGAGAATTCGATGCCGACGGATACCCCTTTGGCCGCACAGAGAAAGGCATCTTTTTGACAAATAAATTTGCCGCCATTTTCCGAAAGATCGATCGGAACGATCTTACCGGGGTAAGGGGACGCAAAGCTCACCTGCTTCTTGCCTTGGCCTATGTTTAGAAAAGCGGTCATAAATAGGCTTTCGCCAGTGAGTAAGCGTTTTCCGGCGGAAAACAGTTTGCCCAGTACCCCACTGTCCTGATTGGACCCATCCCCAAAGATGGTATCCATCTTAATATCGGTATCCATCATCATAAAGCTACCGGCCTCGGCGACCACAGCTTCTTGGGGATCCAATTCAATTTCTACATATTGCATTTCCTCGCCATAGATGGCATAGTCTATTTCGTGATCGTTCATATTGATACTAAATTAGTTTTGTTTAATAATCGGTGCGGCTACAGGCCTTAATTCGTAAAATTACTACATAAGTAGTCTCTACACCAACCAATTTGTTACGTATCCAAAACGAAAAGATGATAGAAAAGGAGGTAAAATACAAGAGAAGAAAAATGCCTACCCGGGAAGTGGAATATAATATTTGATGAATAGTTTATGCCGGAGGCTAGTAGTTTGCTTATCGAAAAAATAGGAAAGGTAAAAACGGGTCCCGCCTTTGTTCAGTTCCAAAAATGCCAGACTTCATGAAGATTACGCTAATAACTTTTGGGAAGTATTGCCGGAACCGGTCGGTTTGGGGACCCGTTTATGTAGCTAGTTAGTTAGTAAATGCCCAAGCGCATTCTTTTGTGGAAGAGGACTTCCTGCCCTGAGGAAACCCGTACGTGGTACAAGTCCTTTTTGGAATGGGCAAAATCGAAAATTTTGCCGACCACAACGGCATCACCTAATTCCTCCTTACAGATCAATTCGTAATCGGAAGAATAGATTTCCACGGTATAGACCGATTCTTCTTCATTAAAAAAGGTCATCCTTACTTTGTTCTCGTGTTGTTGAACCCTTGGATCGGCATTGTTGTAAGGGGTATCCGCCATGACTTCATTGGTAAACATAAAAATGCCAGCTGCGACCAGCGGTCCGAAAATCTTACTTATTTTTCCCATGATTGATGAATTTTGAGATGAAACATTAGATTCAAATCTAAATTAAGGTATCGACAGGCTCGGAAGATGCTTAAATGCCCAACGAAGTATTTTCTGGTACGAAGAGGTCAAAACGGCATATCAAAAAGATAGGGGGCATTATATACTGTTTTTGTCCAAGACCTCCAACACTTTGGCCTTGTAGGCGTTGCCCAGAGGAAAGGATTTTCTATCGATCACCAGGTAAGTATGGGTATAGTTTTGAACATGCCCCAAATTGACCAAAAACGATCGATGGATGCGGATAAAGCTATTTTTGGGAAGCCTGTGCTCCATTTCACTTATACTGACCATGGTAATCAGGCTTTTGTTGGCGGTGACTATTTTAATATGGTTCTTTAGGCTCTCCACATAGCGAATGTCCGCCAAGTTGACCTTGGTATTCTCTCGGTCACACTTGACAAATATGTGGGCGGAAGGCTCGGAGTTTTTAACATTACCGTAGGTTTGGGCGGCCCGCAAACGCCTCACTTTACCTATGGCTTGCATCAAACGCTCCAAGGGAATAGGTTTTAAAAGATAGTCCACCACATCCAGTTCGAAGCCGTCCAAGGCAAAATTGCGGTGAGCCGTAGTAATGAGGACCAGCGGCGGATTCTTAAGTGATTTAAGAAAGGTTAGTCCGTCCAACTTGGGCATCTCTATATCCAGAAACAGCAGGTCGATTTGCTGTTCCTGAAGTACTTCAAAGGCTTCGGAAGCACTACGGCAAGTGGCCACGACCTCAAGATCCTTGAATTCCTTAAGATGGGATTCAATCACCGTAATGGCGATGGGTTCATCATCCAATATCAGGCAGCGAAGGGTCTCCATTTAGTCCTCATTTATAGTTAATTCGATCAAATACGTATTTTCTCGTGTAATTGTAAGGGTATAGCGCGAGCCATAAATAAGATCCAAGCGCTTCCGCACATTGTCCAATCCTATGCCACTTTTTACCTCAGGTCTATCGGGCTCTTTACCCCTATCCGATTCGGGAAGGCTGTTCTCCACCACAAATAGCAACTTTTTTTCGGTGATTACCGTGGAGATACGGATCCAACTTCTTTCCAGATTGGAGGACGGTCCGTGCTTGAACGCATTTTCCACAAAGGATATGAATACCAGGGGCGGTACTTTTTTGCCCGCCGTTTTACCCCTAAGCTCGTAATCAATATGTAGTTCCTCGCCATAGCGTATTTTTTCCAGGGCCATATAATTCGCTAAATTGCCCAGTTCGTTTTCCACGGGCACCAGGGTCTCATTGGATTCGTAAAGCATATAACTCATGATTTCCGATAGTTTGACCACCATATCACCGGCCTTATCGCTTTTGGTAAGGATCAATCCGTACAAGTTGTTCAAGGTATTGAACAAAAAATGGGGTTGTAACTGATGCTTCAAAAATTGAAGTTCGGTTTCCAATTTTTGGGTGAGCAGGTTTTTGGTCTTCCTTTCATAGGCAATCTGTTGCTGGATAAACTTAATGATGGCCACCAAGGAAACTACAAACAACAGATCCAAGGCCTTATAGACCATTTTAAACACAAAAAAAGGTGCCTCTCCCCAAGCACAGGACAATTTTCCGGAAAGTAAAAGCCAAGAATGCAGGGAACATATCTCCATGGTCCTAAGTACCATAGAGCCAAGGAAGCAAAGGGCCAAGGTTAGGAACAAGAGGGAAAAATACCGCCTTTTTTCGGAGAATCTCGGGAGCAGAAAATAGATGACAAAATAGGTAATGGTCAGTTTAACGGGAAGCACGAAAAGCTCTACCAAAAGCCAATCCACATAACTACCGTCCCTATACGAATTGGTGTTCACCAAGGCGTAGAATCCCCACCAACTGCACCAGTACAGTACATGGCGAGCAATGCGTTCCCATGTCCATTTCTCATATACCTTGGAGAACAAAAACATAATGCTAAAATAACCAACCTAGGGCCAATAGGGTGGTAAAAAGCTACCAATACTTGTTTTGTTAGTACCAACAAGTCGTTTTTTAGTACCAACACGCGACGCTCCTACGGGTCGCCCTTAAGTTTAACCGTCCATTCAAAATTAAAGGTGGATACCACGGCCCCTTCTTCATTACGACCAATGGATTTCATCCAAAAGGTTTGCCCCTCGCCGTTATCCAAGGTTTTTGCAAGAGCCTCGCCTATCAGATGTCCGTCGTTACAGGTAAATGTAATCTTCCCGGTAGCCTTTTTGGAATAGCTTGCATTATTGCTGATAACCAGGGTGGATATGGATCGACCGCTCTTTCGGACCTGGTCGAGGACCATAGCCCCCGTGGCCATCTCCGCGGCCATGCCCTGTACGGCCCAAAACATGCTTTTGAAAGGGTTTTGATTGATCCATCGGTGCCTTACGGTCACAACCGCCTTATGTTCGTCCAAGTATCTTAGGCGAACACCGCACCACCAGGCGGAGGGTAGTTTAAAAAAGGTAAATACGTTGAACTTGCCCGTGGATACTGCCATTGCGACTTGATTTTTGCTTAAAAATATTGAAAATTATCAAATGATAATATGTTAATATTATGTTAAATATTAGTACTATGTTTTGCAAAGTACCTGCTTTTAGATATATATTTGCATAAGAAAATAATAGGTCATGGAACATACTTTGAGCAAACATGAAAGAAATCTATCCGCGATCATACACGCGTCCACCTTTTCCAGGTTCTTAATTCCCTTTGGAAATTTCATCCTGCCTTTGGTATTATGGACGGCCAATAAGAAGGATTATGCCTTTGTGGACCATAATGGGAAGCAGGCGCTCAACTTTCAAATAAGCCTACTCCTCTACTCCATCATAGCCGGTTTGATCAGCATACCGTTTTTGATCGGTTTTTTACCGGATCTGTTCAATTTTACCCATTTTGGTTTTGATGGCCTGGAAAGGTTCAATAGCCTCAATCTTCAAATTGACAGTGACAACTTTAGGTTCGATCGTTGGATTTGGCCTTTGGGTTTCGCCGGATTGATACATGCGGCCCTGTTTATCGTCAACATTATATATACCATACTGGCCACGATTCGCACCAATGAAGGACAGACTTTTACCTATCCCCTAACCATAAATTTCATCAAATGATACAGCTTGTAAAATATATTTTGGTATTGATTTTGTTTTTGGTACATGCTTTTGCCAGTGCCCAAGTATCCCAGGATTCGGAACTCTTTCTGTCCTTAAAGCAAAAGGACAGTATATTGTTCGATGCCGCCTTTAACCAATGTGATACGGAGGTCATGGCCCATTTATTCAGTGAAGACTTCGAGTTCTATCACGATAAGGTAGGCGTCACCTCCGGTAAAAGGAATTTCTTAAAACCTATGGAGGAGAATTGTGCCCATAGAGATTTCGATCTGCCCCAACCGGCCAAAAGAATTTTGTTGGAAGACAGCTTGGAGGTTTTTCCCCTGTACAAGGAAGGAGAGCTATACGGTGCCATACAACATGGGGTCCATCGCTTTGAATTTTTAAATGGAAACCAAGAATACCAAAAAGGGGATATCGCCAAGTTCACCCATATTTGGATGTTGGATAACGGCAAGTGGAAAATAAAGAGGGAACTGAGTTATGATCATCGCTCGACCCCTTAGGTAAATCATGGGTACTCATCATGCCCTTTAAAATAGGAGTTTAATCATCAATCAAATCAATTAGGATGTCTATTCATCGGTCAAAAAACGAACAGTTAATCTATGCAGTCTATCACTTCAAATACAGGAAAGAAAGCGTCGCATAAAAAGAAGAAAGAAATTATGAACGTAGAAAATACAAAAGCACAGATGCGCAAGGGGGTTTTGGAGTTTTGCATACTGTCCATCCTGGATGGGAAGGACAAATATGCCTCGGAAATCCTAGGGACGCTAAAGGATGCAAAAATGCTTGTGGTAGAGGGGACCATTTACCCCCTGCTCACCCGATTGAAGAACGCGGGGCTACTGAATTATCGCTGGGAGGAATCCACTTCCGGGCCTCCTCGAAAATATTACACACTTACAGAAACCGGAAAGATGTTCCTTAAGGAGCTGGATACTACATGGGACGAATTGCGAAAGGCCACCAATCTGGTAACCAACAAAAAAAACAAGTAAACAATGAACAAGACAGTAAATATAAATCTCGCCAATATACTTTTTCATATTGATGAGGACGCGTACAACAAAATGCGGCGTTATCTGGAAGCTATAAAGCGATCCTTTGCCAATACGCCCGGGAGCGACGAAATCCTGGCCGACATAGAGGCAAGGATAGCCGAGCTCTTTCAAGAAAAATTGGAAAACGAACGACAGGTCATCACCCATAAAGAAGTGGACGAGGTCATCACCATTATGGGGCAACCCGAGGACTATATGGTGGACGAAGATATCTTTGAGGATGAACCTAGACCCAAAACCGAACCGAGACGGGTAAAAAAGTTGTATCGGGATACGGAACATAAATATGTGGCCGGGGTATCTTCTGGTCTGGGACACTATCTGGGTATTGATCCGCTATGGATCCGATTGCTTTGGATTTTCCTTACCCTGGGTTCCGGGGGTGGTTTTATCCTGATCTATGGTCTGCTGTGGATACTTATCCCGGAAGCGGTCACCACTTCCCAAAAATTGGATATGCGGGGGGAGGCGATCAACATTAGCAATATAGAGCGAAAGGTCAAGGAGGGGTTTGATGATGTTGCCGAAAAAGTGAAAAACGTGGATTACGAAAAGATGGGCAACGCCGTAAAAAGTAGTGGTAGAACCTTCTTTGACACCCTTGGGGACATCATACTTTTCTTTTTTAAGGTCATCGCTAAATTTATCGGGGTCATCCTGATCATTGTCGGGGCCGCCACGATCATCGGATTGTTTATTGGTCTATTGACCGTCGGTATAGCCGATATGGTGCACATCCCGGGAGTGGATTTTTACAATATCCTAAATTCCAGCAGCGTTCCCGTATGGTTAATGTCCCTATTCCTATTCTTTGCAATCGGTATTCCATTTTTCTTCCTACTTTATTTAGGACTGAAAATTCTGGTCACCAATCTGAAATCCATTGGAAACGTGGCCAAGTTCACCTTGTTAGGTTTATGGTTGATTTCCTTGATCATACTGATCATCTTTGGGGTACGGCAGGCAGCGGCCCATGCCTACTCCGGTAGTACCGTAGTCGAGGACTCCTTCTACCTAGACCAAGAATCGGATACGTTGAACATTGCCATTCTTACTTCCGAACTCTTGGATGAAGGAACACATATCCGGATGGATGATATGCGCTTGGTCTACAATGAGGCCGAAGAAGAAGTCCTGCTTTCCGAGGATGTACGTTTTACGATAAAAAAATCCAAGGATTCGCTGGTACGGATAAAAATACGCAAGGAGGCCAATGGTGCTTCTTTTAATGAGGCCAAGGCTACAGCGGAAAAAATCAGGTATGGTTATCAGATGGATGGCAATCAATTGCTTTTGGATAATTATCTCACCACGGCCCGTGCCAACAAGTTCAAGGACCAAGAAGTTCGTGTGGAGGTGATGGTGCCGGTTGGGACCGCCATCCGTTATGAAAAAGACAACTATCGATGCTGGACCTTACGGGCGGACAATGATCGAGATCTTAACGGCTGCGATATGACCGATTATACTTGGAAAATGCAGCAAGACGGAGAGTCGGTTTGCTTGGATTGCCCGGAGGACCTTTATAATGATGACGATGAGGAGGAAAACAAGATTATCATCAATAAGGACGGTATTGACATCAATATCGAGGAAGGTGGGGAATCCTTTAAGCTTAAGGTCGATGAGGACGGGGTAAAACTAAAGGCACAGGATGGCGACAGTGATAAAGTGGATATCAATATCGATGGTGAACAAAAATTGATCAAAATGACCATCGAGGAAGATGGGGTAACCACCGAGAAAACCATAACCAAGGATTAGGTAATAACCGTTTCCGACAGTTGGGCCCCCAAATCCGACGATTCGGTACAATAAGTGTGTAAGCTGCCATCCTAAAAACGAATTTTACATCAATCTAAAAACAACGATCATGACAACTTTAGTAAAAATTACCATCACCTTTTTAGTAATGCTTTTTTTGTCCTCCTGTGCCTTCGATATTAATTTGGGCGATTTTGGGCCTGGAAAGAAAGGTAACGGCACGGTAGTGCAGGAAAATCGTCCGATAAAGAGCGATTTCACCGAAATATCGGCTTCCGAAGGACTACACGTATATGTTACACAAGCGAACGATTTTGAGATTACCGTAGAAGCCGACGAGAATATAATAGACCTTATCGGTACGGATATCAAGAATGGAAGATTACGCATCCATGCCATTGAAAACATAGGTAGGGCCACCAAAAAAATCTACGTCTCCTTGCCAGAGATCAATGCCTTAAAAAGTTCTAGCGGCGCCCATCTGAACAGCCAGGGCTTGGTGGAAACCGATAAACTGGAAATCGATTCCAGCAGCGGTTCCAATCTAAATGTAGAACTAATGGCAGGCGATGTAGATATCGATGCCAGTAGCGGGGCCAATCTAAATCTTTCGGGAGCGGCCAAGGTAGCCTATATCGACGTAAGTAGCGGTGGTAACATTAACGCCCGAGGGTTGGATACCCAAACCTGCCATGCGGATGCCAGCAGTGGCGGTAACCTGAGCGTAAATGTTTCGGAATCCCTTACTGCAGACGCCAGTAGCGGAGGTAACATTTCCTACTCCGGAGATGCCGATGTACAAAGCAAAAAAAACCTCTCCGGGAGCATTACCAAAAGGAACTGATCGACCAACAACCTAACATGAACCCACCCCGATGAAATCCATCGGGGTTTTCATTTTCTGTACCGCAGCCTTTGATTATCTTAGCAAGAAAGCTATTTGATGCGACTGGAACTCAAAAAATTTGTATTACCCTTAAAGCATACTTTTAGTATTTCCAGGGAATCCCATGATTTTCAAGACACCTTGGTGGTAAGCCTGGCCCTGGACGGGAAGGTGGGCCATGGGGAAGCCACTTCCAATCCCTATTACCACATCACGGTCGAGGGGATGATACAGGAAATTGAAGCCCAACGCCAGGCCATTGAGGCTTTCGATTTTAGGGTTCCGGAAGAATTTCACGCTTTCTTGATGGATTTAGGGTTCAATAATTTTTCCATTTGCGCCTTGGATCTGGCGGCGCACGATTTATATGGAAAGTTGCTTGGAAAACCATTATATCAACTTTGGGGCACGGAGCCTGCACACTACCCCATCACCAATTACACCCTGGGCATCGCGGATATCCAAACCATGGTGGCCAAAATGAAGGAAAAGCCTTGGCCTATTTATAAAATTAAATTGGGTACGGACGATGATATCGCCTTAGTGAGGGAACTCCGAAAACATTCCGATGCCGTTTTTCGAATCGATGCCAATTGCGCTTGGACCGCGGATGAGACCATCCATAACGCCCCACTACTTAGGGAATTGGGAGTGGAGTTTTTGGAACAACCGCTAAAGGTGGATGATTGGGAAGGCATGGAACGGGTGATGCACGGCAGTGTGCTCCCGATAATGGCGGATGAAAGCTGTGTGGTAGAGGACGATGTAGAACGATGTGCATTGCATTTTAATGGAATCAATATTAAATTGACCAAGTGCGGAGGACTCACCCCGGCATTGCGGATGCTGAAAAGAGCCCAGGAACTGGGGCTCAAAACCATGGTCGGTTGTATGACGGAGTCGACGGTCGGAATTTCGGCCATAGCCCAATTGGCTCCCCAATTGGATTACGTAGACATGGACGGACCTCTATTGCTTAAAGAGGACATTGCGGAAGGTATCCAAATTCTGGAAAACGGTGAACTGGTATTTCCAACAGGGGGTGGTAGTGGTATAAAGCTAAAGTAATGGTACATTATGTGGACGACTTCCCCGGGCGCAGCATCATTCTTGAAGGTAAGGACTATCTCTACTTTGGGGGAACTTCCTATCTGGGCTTGCAGACAGACCCGGAATTTCAGGATTCCTTGATCAGGAATATAAAAAAGTACGGAACCAATTACGGTGCCTCCAGAAATTCCAATGTCCGATTTTCCATTTATAGAAAGGCAGAGCAACAACTGGCGCAGCAGGTTGGTAGTGAAACTTGCATGACCTTATCCTCCGGCTATTTAGCAGGACAATTTGTGGCACAATATTTCAATGTCCCAAAATACAGGCTTTTTTATGCCCCCAACACCCATTCCGCCCTACACTTGGCCACCAATATCAAGCAAGCGGTAACCTTTGCTTCACTTAATATCGCGGTACGGGAACATCTGGATGGCAAGCATAAAAGTACCCCTGTCGTTTTACTGGATTCCATAGACTTTTCCGGAGCCCATTACCCAGATTTCGAGGGGTTAAGACAGCTTCCCTTAAAAAAAATTATACTGATCGCGGATGATTCTCACGGCATGGGTGTTATTGGGGACCAAGGTGGAGGCGTATACGCAATGCTGCAATCTTTGGGACCAAAGGAATTGTTGGTTTGTTCTTCCTTGGGCAAAGGTTTCGGTATACAGGCCGGGGCCATATTCGCTTCGGACAAAAGGATGGCCCAACTCCTTCGAACTCCATTCTTTGGCGGTGCCAGTCCGGCCGCGCCGGCCTACCTGGCGACATTGTTGGAAAGTCGGGATTTATATGCCCAAAAACGAAAATGCCTAACGGACAACATCCTACTTTTTTTAAGGGGCCTGCAACGGAAAAGGCGTTTCAATTTTATGAACGAGCACCCGGCCTTCAGCTATTCCGACCCCAAGCTCACGGACCATCTTTTCACAAAGGGCGTGGTAGTCACAGATTTTAAATATCCCAACGAACATGCCGGACTAAAGAGTAGAATTGTATTAAGTGCCCACCATAGTGCAAAGGACGTTCAGCACTTGGTCGATATGGTCAATGCATACCCCATGCAGTAATTTCATAGCCTCACCACTCACATTGGTAAATTCGTATTTATTGTATCTGATTATTATGGATTTAACAAAAAAATTCGTAACTTTTGATACACTGAATAATCACTAAAACAAAAGAACACGACCATGAAAAAATTACTCGCTTTGATTTTTTTGATGTTGTTCTTGGTATCCGCTACCCACACAACAACATCCGAACCTCAATCGGACCTTTCTTTGGAAGGAACTTGGGAACTCATCAATCGTTTTAATTACGATGGCATAAACGTATCGGACACTATTCCAAACACCAATGGATATAGACAGGTAAAAATCTACAGCAAAGGAAAAGTCATGTGGACCCGCTATTCCCCGGATGACCCCAATGAATGGTTTGGTTACGGCACCTATAGCAGCACCACGGACACTTTACGGGAGCGTTTGGAATATGGATCAAAAGTGATGATGGGTGTGGTGGATACCGTGGAGGTTTTTGAATTTGAGCTACAGCTCGATACGGATTCCTACAGTCAGATATCTTTTGATGAAGAGGGCCATAGGACCTTCTCCGAAAACTACAGACGCATTGATTAAAATTGTCCTGTTTCCTAAAAATAAAGGGGCCGTTGTTTAAACAGGGGCCCCTTTATTGATTGTAATCAAACACTTGTTTTTTTAAACCACCTCCTCCGGTGTTTCTATAGTGGCCAAATAACGCTCCGCGTCCAATGCCGCCATACAGCCGGTGCCGGCCGCAGTTACGGCCTGCCGATATTCCTTGTCCTGGGCATCGCCACTAGCAAAAACTCCTGGCTTATTGGTTTTAGTGGATTTCCCTTTGGTGATAATATATCCGGTTTCGTCCATATCCAACTGCCCTTTGAAAATGCCCGTATTTGGCGTATGTCCTATGGCAATGAATAGACCGGTTACCGGTATTTCATCTTTTTTCCCGGTTTGGTTATTTACCACACGAAGTCCTTCCACTACTTGATCCCCTAAAACCTCCTCAATTTCGGTGTTATAGCGGATCTCAATATTTTTCAAGCTTTTTACTCGATGCTGCATGGCCTTGGAAGCCCGCATATAGTCTTTTCGGACCAACATGGTCACTTTGTTACAGATGTTGGCCAAATAGGAAGCTTCCTCGGCAGCGGTATCTCCGGCACCCACAATGGCCACATCCTGACCTTTGTAGAAAAACCCATCACAAACGGCACATGCAGAAACGCCTCCGCCACGCAATCGCTGCTCACTGGGCAGGTTCAAGTATTTGGCAGATGCCCCTGTGGAAACGATAACGGTCTCCGCTTCGATCTCTTGGGTATTATCAATGGTCAATTTGTGGATGCCCCCTATCTCATCACTCAGCTCTACGGCCGTCACCATACCTATCCGTACATCCGTACCAAAGCGTTCCGCCTGTTGCTGCAGTTGTACCATCATGGTAGGGCCATCGATTCCTTCGGGGTATCCCGGAAAATTGTCCACTTCCGTGGTAGTGGTCAATTGACCCCCTGGCTCCATCCCGGTATACATAACGGGCTTTAAATCGGCCCTAGCGGCATAAATGGCCGCGGTGTATCCCGCGGGGCCCGAACCTATAATTACGGTTTTTAATCGTTCTGTTTTCTCCGACATAATCAAAATCCTTTGCTTAAACTTATCAGGACAAAAGTAGGTTTTTTGCCAAAAAACTTACACTTTAATCATGAAAAGTTCTCAGACCCGATAAACGATACTAAAATTGATTGGCAAGGCTGGTTGAAACCCTAAGGGACCTTATCGATACCGGTATGCTCCCAGAGCCCTACGCACTATCTTCCCACCCGGTTGCACCGATGATCAGTAAAAAATAAGTTGTTGTTCCTCCATGGCCAGAACGACCAATTTTATATAATCCGAAACACTGCGCTTTACATTGTCCGGGTCCGTAATATCTATGGCTCCTCGCCAGATCAGTTCCCGTTCCTTGTCCACACAAATACAATACAGGGAGGTTTCCGCGTGGTACACCGTAAAATCGCTGTAATAGTCCCCGTCATAATACATATCTTGATGGCCGGCATAATCATCGGAAAAATTGAAGAATAGTCGGTTCACGCTTTCCAATTTTTCCTTAAAGGTCTGTCTATCCTCGGAACCCACCACTTTATTGAACAGGATGGCGTCAAAATCCTTATCCAGAAGTTGCTGCTCCACTTCCGAAATTTCCTGCTCGGATCGTTCCGCCGAAGTAAATTCAACATCGAACAGATCCAAACTACGGACGGACTCCACACCCCTTTTTTCAAACTCCTTTTGCATTTTACTTTCAAATGCTTCTCTCGCGTCTTGATTGGCCGTCATCCCTACGATCAATACCTTGTTCGCATGAAAAAGGACAATTTCCGGATTTTTCCAATTGTGTACCAATTGGGTGGAAGAACAACCCCATAGTAGCAGGGCAAAAAAGTATCCTATTCTTTTCATAACCTTGGATTGTTTTATCATAGTTACCTTAATCGGCCATTAAGTAGGTTTTTCTTCGTTCCTTATACTGAAGATAAGACATTTTTCAGAAGTCGTTCGGTCATTTTCACAAGGACATCTAATCTTTAATTGCACCACATCCGAATACGGTTCGGGAAAGGCAATATATCTGTTTGAAATCAGTCTCCAGGAATAATTAAAAAGGGCGTCGCGACATGAAAGGTCATACGCTGGATGACCGGTTCCCGCAAAAGATACTCCAAAAAGCTATGTTCATAGTTGACCATCACCAACATCCCTATGTTCAATTCATCCAAAAACAGTTGAATGGCCTTGGTTTTACTGGTAAAATTAGGCATCCAATGCACGGTATGTTCTATGGGCTTCAGATAGGCCATAAGTGTGTTTAGATTGGATTCCTGGAACTTGTTCAATCTTTTCTCCTCATTAATATGGACTATCCGAATAGAGGCGTCACAACGATTGGCCATGAGTCGCAGAGGAGCGATCACCTCGGCATCAAAAGGCTTTTTATAGTGCGTGGCAAAGGCTATTTCCTTGGGCAAATCAAATTCCTGATCTTCGGGAACGGCCAAAACTGGGCACCCTTTGATCGAGGCAATTACCCGACTCGCGGTGCTTCCCCAAAAAACGGAACCCAGACCTGTAGTTCCCTTGTTTCCAAGAACCAATAACTCGATATGGAACCTTTCAATAGTACCTTTTACCACTTCTAAAAGGTCCCCTTCTTCAGAAAGACCTTCAAATCGATGTTTTGGGTTGGGGTTGTCCAAATTGATCCTATGAAAGACTTTCTCCAAACCTTCTTTAGATTTCTTTTCTTCTTCGGTAGGCAGATCGGCCTCCTCGGACCAATCGGAACGTGGGGCACCTTCATCATGTACGTTCATCAGAAAAAAGTGGCACACATGCTGATCAAAAAGTCGGGATACGTAGAACAATGCATTGTAGGCATTATTGGAGAAGTCGGTCAAAACCAGTATATTTTTCATTTCTTCAATTTTTATGTGGTGGAGGGGACATCAATGGTACGGGTATAAGGAATCCTATCTTTTTGATAGCGGGTTCAATAAACAGGTGCTCCAAAAGAGCATACCTATTTTTTAGATATTCGTTCATTTCCTTTTTAATGGATTGCCGGAGCCATATATCAACGGCATGTAGTATCGGAAACAGAAGAATACCCCATGTTCTTCTGTTCCTTACGGAATCGCCGAATAAACTGGCATCCTTGGGATGGTACTTGGTAATAGCCGAGAAAGCCGTGGGCAATTTAATCCGTTCCATAATAGCATCGTTTTATTTTCGGTGGGGCGTAAAATCTCTTGTTTGAATCCGTTCCGACCTTCCCATATCGAACAGCTCCGACTACCTAAAAAGGTTCTGCATGACCAAGAATGGAATCTTGATATGCAGCCCTATTCTATCTATAGTGGATTGGTACAACATATCCTCCAGATAGGAATGTCTGGAATTGACCAATACAAGCATGTCGATGTCCTTATGCACAATGTATTTGGTTATGGCCATGGTTTTATCCCTTTCGGAAACCGTCTCAAAGCGTAATTGTGCCTTTGCCAAACCGCCCTTAAGGAACTGTTGGTTGTCCTCCTGTCGCAAGGATAGTTGTTTTACCGGATTGATGTACAATAGGTGGATATTGGATCGAAAGGAACCCGTTATCTCGCACAATAATTTAAGTTCTCGCCGTTTATAGGGCACCATATAGTCCGTTGGGAACAGCACCTCCTTGGGCGCATGAAATTGATAACCCTCTGGAATGGCCAATACGGGACAATTCACATACTTCAGCACTTGCAGCGTATTGGTCCCAAATATAATTTTTCGGTCGTTGGTCTCCCCACGGGTCCCCATGACTACGATATCCATATTGACGCGGTTGACCAAATCGTTGACCTCATCGGTCAGCGATCCAAAAGCGGCGACGGTTTTATAAAGATGTTTTGGATTCGGAAATTGCGTCCTGATTTTTAATAGCATATGTCGTAAACGGTCCTCGGAATGTTTAAGCGTCTCTTCCTTCAATTCTTCCAGGGCGCTTCGCGTTTCCGAAGTCTCCCTTCGGTATACCTCATCGGCATAGGCATGCACAATAAAAATTTCACTCCTTTCGTATTTAAAGATACTACAGGCGTATTTGAGTGCGTTGTACGCATTTTCAGAAAAATCCGTCGGAACCAAAATCTTTCTCATAATAGCCGTTTGTAACAAATTTAACGCCCAAAAAAGCCAAAAACCATGATTTTGGTCAGTTTTGGGTCCTTAAACCCCATATGGGATGGCATGAAAAAGGATAAAATCGACCCATACCCCTACTCATTGTTCCCATATAACGGGAAATCCTTAAAAATAAAAGTACGGGCATGACGAAAATCATTTTACGGATACGGATTCCTATGTAATTTGGCCACATATCCCATCCCTGTGGATGGGTTGTAACGAAGAAAATGAACTGGGAAAAATTATATTGGCAAGCAGATAAGTGGGTTTCCATTATGGTTTCGTACAAGGAACAGGTAGAGGAACTGCAAAAGTTTTTGGATAGCCATTTTGATGCAATGATCCAGCATGGGAACCTAGATGAAATCCGTGAAGAGGTGATGCGTTTTGAGGACTTGAAATATAAGGGTGAGATCTTGTTGGTCCAAGTCCGGAGCCATAGATATCGATTGGCATTGGCCATGGAAAAGGAATTGAGGGATTGCGTCCATACCGCGCAGGAACATAGCACGATCCATGAAAAACTTCAACGATTCGCCCAAGGGCTTTCAATGGCACAGAAAGAATTTGAACAAATCACCACTAGTCTTGCCGAAAAGTCAAACCAGCCAGGATAATTTGCCCGTAAAACAAGCTATCCCATCTTTCCTTTTTTTCGTTCCATGTCCAACAAGTAGACCAAAAGGCCCAAAAAGACAATATTTTTCATAATATATTGTCCTAAGAGGGTTAGTCCAAATGGGGCCTGGGTAAACGTAAGCTCCGGAAAAAATAGGAAAGGAGTAAACGTGAGTAGCATATGAACCAAGGCTACCATAATGGCAAACCGGTTCAACAGCCCACCGATCAAAAGTATTCCTAATGTGGTTTCCCAAATGGCCAAAAGGAGAAGGGATACCTTTGGGGGTATGGCTCCCATGGTCAATTCATGAATGGTATCCATGGCTATCGTCTCCGCGGGACTTACACCCGGAAAGAATTTCAACATACCGAACCACAAATACAATACCCCGATACAGGCCAAGAGCATATTTTTCTTTGACACCCTTTCCTTAAGGGTGATGACCATCTGCTTCACTAAATTCAATTTTTATTGGCTAAACTATACTTCGCTAAAAGCGAAAAGTATGATTTATATCATATTTTTCCAATTTTTATGTCCGTAATATTCCTTTCGGCACCTCCATCTTTTCAAGTTTCGTAATTTTAAAATCTTTAGCCGGATTATGCGAATTCGAATTTTTCTCCCCTTATTGGCGTTGCTCACCGTAGCTTGTTCCCATTCCGACAAGGGGATCACTCCCGATAAGAATACCCTGGTCGAATCCGTATATGCGTCCGCCCTTGTACAACCGGATAGCCTTTATGAAGTATATTCCGCCGTGACGGGAATTTTGGACAAGCAATTGGTGGAAGAAGGGGATAGGGTTATGCGTGGACAGCCATTGTTCCAGATTTTCAACAAAATGCCCGAACTAAATCGAGAAAATGCCAAACTCAACCTACAATTGGCGAAGGATGAACTGAACGGCAGCGCAGCTATACTTGATGGTCTTGAAAAAGAGGTTAGGACAGCGAAATTGAAATTTTACAATGACTCCATCAATTTCATGCGCCAAAAAAGGCTCTGGGATCAACAAATCGGATCCAATGCGGAGTATGATAACCGGAAACTGGCTTATGAAACTGCTCTCAACAACCTTCAAGCACTTGAAAATAGATATGGCCGCACCAAAAATGATCTGCAAACACGAATGGCACAAGCCGAAAACAATTACCGTTCTGCACTGGTCAACACGGATGATTTCACGATTGCCAGTAAAATCAATGGAAAGGTCTACGCCATCCATAAAAGGGAAGGGGAAATCATCACTGTTCAACAACCTTTGGCGAGTATGGGCAGTGCCGATGATTTTATCGTTGAACTGTTGATCGATGAAGTGGATATTGTGGCGCTGACCAAAGGGCAAAAGGTGCTCATTACCTTGGATGCCTATGGCCAGACTATTTTTGAAGGCAGCATAAACAAGATTTACCCAAAAAAGGATGAGCGCACCCAAACCTTTAAGGTGGAAGCGGTATTTGATAAAATGCCGAAGGTGCTTTACCCCGGATTGGCCGGAGAAGCCAATATCATTATAGCCCAAAAGGAAAATATTCTGACCATTCCCTTGGAATACCTTATGGAGGGCGATCGGGTTATGACCGATGATGGTCCGCAAGAAATTGTCCCAGGCATGCGCAATTTGGAGCGGGTGGAAATTCTGTCGGGCATCGACGCCGATACTAAAATTTATAAACCCGAACCATGATAAACTGGAAGGTCATACTGGGCATATCCAAAACACACATGCTTTCCAGAATCAAACAAACGGCGATAGCGGCATTGGGGGTAACCTTTGGCATTGGTACATTTATTATTTTGGTGAGTTTTATGACCGGCCTAAACGGTCTCCTGGATGGTTTGATATTGGATCGTACGCCCCATGTACATATCTACAATGAAATAAAACCTTCGGAAAGGCAACCGATCGATCTTTATGATAAAATCAATAACGGTTTTACCAAGGTGCGTTCAATAAAACCCAAACTGATTCAGACTAAAATCCATAACGCTCTTCCCATCATGGATCAACTCAACCGCAATCCTCGGGTAAAGGGTGCTATTCCACAACTACAGGCGCAAATATTTTATACCTCCGGCACTATTGAATTAGGCGGCAATCTGGTAGGCATCGACGTATTGGAAGAGGTACGCCTTTTCAATTTTGATCAATATGTGATCAAAGGGAGTCCAGAAGCCTTGGAAAATCTGGATAATGGCATTCTCATTGGAGCCGGGGCGGCCAAGAAAATGTCTTTGGATATTGGCAACACCGTACAAATCAGCACCATTAGCGGAGATTTGTTTCCTTTAAAAATTGTGGGCATATATCAAAGTGGGCTGGCCGAGTTGGACAACGTACAGAGCTTTGCCAAGCTAAAGACCGTACAACGCATTTTGGGAGAGCCCAGAAATTATTTTACCGATATCAACGTAAAACTTCACGATATTGAGGATGCGGTGCCCTTGGCCCGTCAAGTGGAAAAGCAATTTGATCTTACCGCTGTGGATATTAAGACGGCCAATGCCCAATTTGAAACAGGCACCTCCATTCGAAATTTGATTACCTATGCCGTTTCCATTACTCTATTGATCGTAGCTGGATTTGGTATTTACAATATTTTGAATATGCTTATTTATGAAAAGATGAACGACATTGCCATTCTCAAGGCTACGGGGTTTTCCGGCAGGGACGTAAAGTATATTTTCATAAGTCAGGCCATGCTCATTGGTCTAACCGGAGGGGTTTTGGGGCTTTGCATAGGATATGGTATTTCCGTGGTCATTGATAATCTGCCCTTTGAAACGCAGGCGTTACCAACTATAAAGACCTTTCCGGTAAATTATAATCCGGTATACTACATTATCGGTATAACCTTTGCCATGATATCCACTTTTTTGGCCGGGTACCTTCCGGCACGGAAAGCCCAAAAAATAGATCCTGTCGAAATCATAAGGGGACAATAATGAAAATGGGGAATATTTTGGAAGCAAAGGGCATTGATAAATATTTCAGGGAGCCCGTTTTGTTCCATGTACTTAAGGACATCAGTTTTCATATCAAAAATGGAGAATTTGTTTCTATTATGGGAAAATCGGGTTGCGGTAAGTCCACCTTGCTCTATATCCTATCCACCATGGACACGGATTATACCGGCGAACTTCTTTTGAATGGGGAAAAAATAACGGGGAAACACCACGAGGAACTGGCCCAAATCCGCAATCGAAACATCGGCTTCGTTTTCCAGTTCCATTACCTCCTCTCAGAATTTACCGTCCTTGAAAATGTGATGTTGCCAGCCAAAAAATTAGGATTAAAGTCCTTGGAGGAAATAGAGCACAATGCCATAGAAAAATTGAGATTGCTTCATATTGACGATCAGGCTAAAAAATTGGCCTCCCGCATCTCCGGAGGGCAAAAACAGCGCGTTGCCATTGCCAGGGCCTTGATCAATGATCCTTCCATAATCATGGGAGACGAACCCACCGGGAATCTGGACAGTCATAATTCCGAAAATGTCATGGATATATTCAAGACACTGGTCCAAGAACGCAATCTTTCCCTGTTGATAGTAACCCATGACATGGATTTTGCCAAAAAAACAGACCGAATCATTGAAATGGAAGATGGTCGAATTTTACGGATGTGATTCCCTTGGGATTATGAAATTTGACTTATTCAGGTGCTTGCTTATCGTCTGATCCGGAATCATGGCAATCCATACGAAAAAGTTGAATGGCCTCCGTTTTTCCGCGTAGCACCAAATTGCCGATTTTAGTGAATGTAAAATCGTCGTTTTTGGGCAATAAAGCTAATAAATCGCTAGATATCAATGCTTTGGCATTATACGTATTGCATTCCGCCTGGATGCGGGCCGTAGTGTTCAATATATCCCCGGTATAGATAATATCCTTTTTAATAATACCAATTTCACCAACAGTAACCGCCCCAATATGATAGCCGGCCTTAAAGCCGGGAACCGTACCAAACCGCTTTATATAATACCCGCTCCGTTTGCCAAGTACCTCATCAATTTTACGAAAACACGCTAAGCAATTGCTCTTATACAATCCATTTTTTGACGACCAGGACACCACGATTTCATCACCGACATATTGATAGATTTCCCCCAAGGTCTCCAAAATGGGATTGGTCATGTCCGCATAGTACGTCTTCAATAACTTGAAATATTCAAGATGTCCCAAACGTTCTGCTATAGCTGTGGAGGATTTCATGTCCAAGAACATAAAAATTCGGGTTTCCTGCTTCGGCTTATGATACCTGCCCAAAGAATAATTGTATATGGCCCCATTGCCCAAATAAGCATTTACTTCCGAATAGAACAAAGCAACATCCAGGACGGCTCCGGCATAGAGGACCACACTCCAAAAAGCGAAACTCTTTATAAAAATTAGTACATTTTCCAGTACGAGGGGATCGGTTATTCTTAGCCCATGACGTGTGGCATTCGTCATCGCGGACAAAACGATCAGGAACAGCATTAGAAAGACCAGGTAGAACAACGTTTTGAGCAAAATTTTAACCCAAAATGCATTTCTTTCAAAACGCTTTCTTAGCCAGGTTATCTCTATCCATCCCTGCAATAGACCTGCAAAGAAGCTACCTAGTCCGGTATAGAGTAAGGCACTACGGAAATCATAACGGGCGCCGGTAGTGGGATATACGGTAAGCCTTCCCAATAAGCCCGCTTCCAAAAAAACATAGATCAGTCCAAAGACCAGCCAAATGAGCCCAAAGGCCAATGTCTGTCTAAAATACCTTTTATATCTGGGGTGAAGCACGTACTAAATGTAAAAAATAAAGGGAAGAGCGTGCCCGTATTTCTCAAAAAACAAAGGGATGTACTGATAAAAGTCATATTCTACACCTTTAGGCTTTCCTATTTTTAAAGTATCTTAAAACAAGTACCATGGGAAATTTTAGAAGCAGGCCAAAGGGCGATTATATACAAAACACGAATTGGCAAGAACTTTATGTTTTAACGGAACATTGGAAATCCGATCTACTCTTTTATCGGGATGACCTCAAATTTTTGAATAAACTGTTGCAACGTTATTTTATCTGGATAACCAAGGAGGATAATCTGGATGCCGTTCGTGTTTTGGGACAAGGGATTATGAATCACAGCGCATACTGCAACAAGCTTTTGGAACGCATAAAGGAACACCTTTCCCATTTGGCGGGTATCATGGACGAACCCTTTAAAAATGATGCTAATGCCTTTCGCATCGAGCACCAGGGATTGGAGGATGATATTTCCCTGTTTGTAAAAGAGGTTCGTGAAATAAGAAAAAAGGTATTTTCCTTAACAGAGCGGGTTTTGGACAGCGAACACTTGGAGCATTTGTTGCAACATGGATGAACACTTTCCCATTCTTTAGGATAAGGCCAGGGCTGCCGGTCCCAGTACGGAATGCGTGCTGGGTGCATTGTATACCAAAACCTTAACTTTATTCCTGTACGCATTAAAAAGATTAATTTCCATACTGGCAACGGTCGGTTCCAATAGTATATCCCCGGCCTTACTAAGTCCGCCCGACAAAATGATAGCTTCGGGATCTAAATGTGCAGCTATATCTGCCATTTTGTTTCCCAATGTAAATCCGGTACGGGCAAAGGCTTCCAAGGCCACCGGATCACCCTCCAATGCGGCATCCGCTATCATAATTCCGGTCATATCGTCAAAACTGATACCGCGCAATGGGGAGTCTTCCGTCATATCCGCCAAAAGCTCAAAAACGGTACGCTTTATTCCAGTAACCGAGGCATAGGTCTCGAGGCAACCTTGTAAACCACAGTTGCAGTGTCTACCATTGGGGTCCACATTTACATGACCCAGTTCCGCCGCCATGGCATGGGCTCCCAATAGCAGTTCCCCGTTAACAATGATACCACTTCCAAGGCCCGTGCCCAAGGTAAGTGCAACGAAATTCCTCATTCCTTTGGCCGGACCAAAACGCATATGGCCCAGTGCAGCTGCATTGGCATCATTGGCGATGGCAACGGGCAATCCAAAAACCTCTTTAATGGATACCGCCAAGGGAATTTTATCGCCCCATTTCAGGTTGGGCGGGTATTCTATATGCCCAGTTAAAGAATTGGCGTTGGGCGCGCCCACTCCAATGGCTACAATTTCGGGTAACTCCTCAATATCGGATAGTAAACCGTTTATTTCCTTTTCCAAATTGCTAATGAAATGGGCAAAAGGCTCCTTGGCACCGGTACTAAATTCCTTGGAGGCCAAAATCTCGCCCGTTTCGGTAACCAGTCCTACCTTGGTATAGGTACCGCCGATATCGATACCCCAAACCGCTTTTCTTTTTCTTTGGGAAGCCATATTGTTCATTTAATACAAATCAAGCTAAATAATCCATAGATTGAACTGACATTTATCATTTTTATGCGTTAAATAATGGGATAAATTGAATCCGTTCACCCATAAGCCATAATTACTACTATGAAATCCATTTTTTATATATTCAGATTAAAATCGGAAGTCGGCAAACAGGTCCTAGTAAGGAATATTCGTCGCTTTTTGGATATTCGAATTATGGACATACCGATGAGGCAACGGACCATTACATTTGCCCATGATGGTGTTTCGGCCTTTGAAAAGGCAGAACGCAAGTTAATTCGAATAGGTGTCCCTATGCAGAAGAGCGAACATCTTACTTGGATACCATCGGGAAGCTTACAGAATTCACTAAAACCAAAGAGGCGATCATAATTGGATATCACATGAATTATTCCGAACATTCCATAAATGCCATGTACCAAAATTTAGGGAAGCTGTTTTATGCCGTGGCCATGGCGGACAGAAATATAAGGCCGGATGAAGTAATGGCCCTGCGTGAAGCCGTTCGGGAGCAATGGTTGGAAGTAGATGATGTTGAGGATGATTATGGAACCGATGCTGCTTATCAGATAGAAATTGTTTTTGATTGGTTGCAGAATGAGGAAACGGAGGGGGGTACCTATTTCAAGGAATTCACGGAATTTTTTAAAAAGCACCCTTCTTTGTTCACCAAAAAGATACGGCTACAAACCTATAGGACGGCCTATGCCATTGCCATTTCATTCGGAGGTACCAATAAATCGGAATTGGTGCTGCTATCCAAATTAAAAATATTACTGGAGTTGGAATAGCGTGGTACGTTACATCTTAAAGGTCATCACGGGCAAATTGGCATGATTGGCCAAATCTTCGCCGATACTCCCCTGAAAAAAATGGGCCAGACCCCTTCGACCGTGAGTTGGAATAGCGATTAAATCGGCACCGCATTCCTCAGCATATTCATATAGGCCTTCCTCCGCGCTGTAGCCGTTCCTATGTTTCACATGAATATGTGCCGGAACTTCACCATGATGCGCAACGCGCATAAAAGCTTCCATTTCCTTGATTATTTCCCCCGAGCTCCTAAAATGCACATGGGGTTGATTGATATACACCACATGAATTTGGGCATTCCAGGGTCCGATCATTTGCAACGCCTTATGATAGGCCGGAACACCCTCAATCTTGAAATCGCAAGCAAAAACTACCTTGTCCATTTTAAAATCCGAAACACGTTCCTTAATGACAAGGACCGGAACATGGGAAGTACGTACCACTTTTTCTGTATTGGATCCTACAAAAAACCTACCCAAATTCCCGGTTCCATGTGAACCCATGACAATCAAATCTACTTTTTGCTCTAGGGCTACCTGGTTCATTTCCTCAAATATCTTGTAGTTCTGTACCATTTCAGCGACTTGGATACCTTTGAGGTATTCCTTGTCCTTGAATTCCGCAAACCGCTTTTTGGCGAGCATCATATAAAATTTGGCCTCCATAAATTCCTGTGCCTCGTCCTTGGTGAGCACGGCCTCGGACAATCCAAGCATATGGAGCAATAGGATTTTGGCACCGGATTCCTTGGCCAGCGTCGCCGCAACTTCCAAGGCAAGCTCAGAACATTCCGAGAAATCTATGGGTACCAGAATCTTATTCATTTCATGTCATTATCAAAAAAGGAAAGCACAACGTGTCAATGGCGTTGAAATAAGGATTTTCTTTTGCTCAATTGCCGCTCCAGTTCCTTAATGGTGGAAGCCGCAGCCTTTTCAAAATCGTCCTCATTGGATTTCGCAAATAATCTAGGCCCTGGGGCACTGAGTTCCATTTCGCAGATTTTGCCCTTTCCCGTGGGATCTTTTTCCTGTTTGAATTGGACCTGGGCCCTAATGACCCAATCATATTTTCGGGCAAGCGTACTTAATTTTTTGGAAACCAGTGTCTCCATAGCCTCACTGGTAGGCATCTGGATAAATTGAACATCAACAGTCATACAAATCAAATTTATGGTTACCCTAAAACTAGTAGTATGGTCTGATTTAATTTATGATAAAAATCATTTATCCCTATTCACCGGACCTGTAATTTTATGTTTCCCACAGTTTGTGGCGAAACACGATACCAGTTCAAATCATTTTAAACCTTCTTGGAACGACACATGCCAAGACCCAAAACAAAAAAGGAACTTCTGGATTTTAGCAAGGCCAACTTTAGAAGTCTCTTGAATTTTGTACGGGAAGTGCCTAGGGAGGAATTGCAAAATGAGTTTCCACCGGCTTTCCTAAATCGTAATATTCGCGATGTATTGGCCCATCTCCATCATTGGCATCTTCTAATGCTGGAATGGTACAAAGTAGGAATGTCCGGTAAACTACCGGATATGCCCAGTAAGGGATATACCTGGAAAACGGTACCGGACCTCAATCGAAAAATACGGGACACGTATAGCAATGTTGATCTTAGAGTAGTTCGGGACTCTTTGGAAGAATCTTTTGAGAAACTTCAGGAAATCATACAAAGTCATTCCGAAAAGGAGCTTTTTGAAAAAAAATACTATCCCTGGACAGGCTCCACCTCCTTGGGTGCTTATATTATCTCGGCTACTTCCAGTCACTACGATTGGGCGTTGAAGTTGATTAAGCGATGTAGACGGCAATTGGTCCAATAAAAGCATCTTATCCAAATTTGGCCGGGGTTCATCCAACCCGTGAAGTACCTCCACTCGGTCTCACCTCAAAAGCTTCCAAATCAATGGCAAAGGCTTTCTTGTAAGCCTGGCCGGCTTCAGCAACAAATTCATCGATTCGCGCTTCATGGACCAAGTTAAGCGTACATCCCCCAAAGCCACCGCCCGTCTGTCGGGCACCGAGAACTGCATCGAATCGTTTGGAGAAATCGACCAGAAAATCCGATTCGGGACAGCTTACCTCGTACATTTTGCTTATACCCTCATGGGCTTCGTACAGTAGTTCCCCGGCCTCCTTTAGTTTACCGGACCGGAGTGCTTTGATCATGGCAAGTACCCTGTCATTTTCCTGAACGATAAAGGCACATCTATTGTATATCTTAGGGTCCAACTCGTCTTCAAAAGGTTGCAACATTTCAATCGTTACGTCGCGCAACGAACTTACCTGAGGGTGTTTTTTCTTGATGGCTTTCACCCCCTTTTGGCATTCCTCTCTTCTGGTGTTGTACTCGCTGGAGGCCAAATTATGGGAAACCTTGGTGTTGAGCAGGACAATTTGGTAAGGGTTTAGAGCTATGGGGACATATTCGAATTCCAGGGATCGGCAATCCAAAAGGATGACATGGCCTTCTTTGCTCATTACCGAAGCGAATTGATCCATGATACCACATTGGGTACCCACGTAGGTGTGTTCCGCAGTTTGGGACAATTTTACCATGTCCATTTTGGAAAGTCCCAAACCGAACAACTCATTTAGTCCAAACGCCAGCCCACATTCCAGTGCCGCCGAAGAACTCAATCCAGAGCCCGTGGGAAGGTTGCTTTCAATGGTGCAATCGAAACCTCTGACTCCATCGGTCAATTTCGAGATTTCATGGAGAACGCCCAGGATGTAGTTCTCCCATTCCACCTCACTTATGGAAATATGGTCTAGATTGAAACTAAAACCCGTAGCATAGGTGAGACTATAAACCTGGCAATGATTGGGTGAGCCATTCTTTTTTAAACGAAAGGTTAAGCCATTTGCTATCGCAGTGGGAAGTACATAACCCAAATTGTAATCCGTATGTTCCCCAATAAGATTGATCCTGCCCGGGGATTTAATCACTAGTTCGGGCGTGAAATCCGAAATAAACTCCATGGATCCTTTTTTTAGTTGTTGGTAACTCGTGCCATATCCGCGGTTGCTACCGTCCTAAAACCCAAATGTTCCAGAGCGGAATCCAAGCTGGATGCCATACGGGCAGAGATGCGGTAACTTGCGCAGTAGGACTCGCTACATAAAAACGAACCGCCCTTCATTACCTTTTCCTTGGCATAGGGGTCTCGTTCGTTATACGGAGTGGACGCTCCAGCGGGATTTCTTGTAATACCGCCTTGAACACTAACTTCCCGATAATAATTGGTGTTATACCAGTCACTGGTCCATTCCCATACATTGCCCGCTATATCGTAAAGGTCAAAATCGTTGGCCGGGTAGGTTTGGACCACTGCCCTAAGTTCATAACCATCAATCAGGGTATTGTTTACGGGAAACTCCCCTTCCCAAGTATTGGCCATTTGGGAAAGTAAGGAAAGATCGTCCCCCCAAAAATAGATGCTGTTTTCTTTTTTACCCCTTGCGGCCCTTTCCCATTCCGCTTCCGTGGGCAAACGCCTCCCGGCCCACTCACAATAGGCCAAGGCATCCTCATAGGCAATCTGTACCACGGGATAATTGTCCTTGCCCTTAATGGAACTTCCCGGCCCGTTTGGATGCTTCCAATTGGCCCCAATGGTCCATTCCCACCATTGGGAAAAATCGTAAAGGTTGGGTACAGAACTCTTGGACTTCTTGAAGGTCAGGGAACCTGGTTGCATTATACTATCATGAGGTTTAGGTGTCCCTTCGGGCAACTGTTTTTTCATTTCCTCCCAATCAATTTCCCGTTCGGCCACGGTAACATAACCGGTCTCTTCTACAAATTCTCGGTATTCCGCATTGGTCACTTCAGTAATGTCCATAAAGAATCCGTCCACGGCCACTTTATGGGCTGGCTTTTCATGACCCATGGCCAATCTGTCTTGTGGCACGGCCCCTTGGGTAAAAACACCCCCGGGTATCCAGACCATACCTTCCGGTGTTTCGATATCATCCGGTTTTTCAACAAGAATGTCCGCTGTATCGACAATCACCTTCAATTGCTGGGAGATCATTTCGTCGGCCTTCTTTTTCGGAATTTGTTTACTCCCTTCCTTACATTGCAGAGTGATGAGGACAAGGGGCAGTAAAAAAAGTGGTTTAGGGATAAATTTCATTAAGGCTAAAATTTTAAGCGCCACAAAGGTAATGCTATTTTTGCGGCAACAATCCGCCTTCGATGAGCGGTATCTTAAATTTTTCCAACTCCGGTGACTCTCTTTCCCGTAGAAAGATGCTGGCGGCTTTTTGCAATACTTCTGGTCGAGTTTCGGCCATATTATTGGTTTCCGTAGGGTCCTCCTTCAAATTATAGAGTTCCAGGGTAGGTTCCTCTTCATTGAGTAGATTACGACGTACTACTTTCCAATCGCCCATTCTTAGGGCTACTTGCCCTCCATAACTGGGAAACTCCCAATAAAGGAATTCGTGTGGTTCCTGGTCCCCCTCGTCCAATAAAGTAGGCAACAGGCTTATGCCGTCCGTTTCCATGGGATCTTCGTAGCCGGCCACGGTTGCAAGGGTGGCCACCATATCATAATGTGCGGAAACATGATCACTGCTACTCCCGGCCTTTATTTTATTAGGCCAAACGGCGATCATGGGTATTCTAATTCCCCCTTCGTACAAAAAACCTTTTCCTCTTCCATACCGACCGTCAAAGGGCTTGGCACTATCGAAATGCTCTGGATCGGCACCTCCGGCATAGCTAGGACCATTGTCCGAAGTGAAAACGATCAAGGTATTTTCATAAATCCCTTCCTTTTTTAGTTGCTGTACCAATTTGCCGATATTCTCGTCTAAGTACGAAACCATGGCCGCGTAGGCCGCATGCGGATTTTTATGTGAAAAGTAACGGTTTTCCCCTCCGGAAAGATAAGGTTCCTCATCACCAAATTTGGCGACATAATGGTTTACCCATCTTTGGGGAGCCTGAAGGGCCACATGGGGAATAGGAGTTGCCCAATATAAAAAGAAGGGGGCTGCCTTGTGTTCCTCTACAAATCGGGTCAATTCCTCGAACATGAGATCCGGCGCATAATCCGTTAAGGTGAAGTCCGCATAACTGGCGGGGTCACTTGAATCTGCACCTTTGGGAAAGGGGGTGTTCGGGGCAATGGTATCGTTGGCCAAATGAACACGATTTTCGTTCTTGTACAGGTGTAATGGATAATAGGTATGTGCCTGTCGCTGACAATTATACCCATAAAAAAAATCAAATCCCATATGGGTCGGGATAGAGGTTGTATGTGGGGCGCCAAGTCCCCATTTGCCCACCATGCCTGTGGCATATCCTACACTTTTTAAACGATGCGCCAAGGTAATCGTATTTGCAGGCATCGGTCCCTGTCCCTCCAAAGTGGAGTCCTTGGCCATTGCCCTATAGTTCCAGACATCACCCCTTTCTCCCCATTCCGTATTGCTTCGAATGTAGGCGTGTCCGGCATGTTTTCCGGTCATCAACATATAACGGGCCGGGGCGCATACCGGAGCACTGGAGTAATGTTGTGTAAATAGCATCCCAGCTTTGGCCAGGGCATCGATATTCGGAGTCTCGATTTTCTTCTGACCATAAGCACCGATATCCGCGTATCCTAAATCATCCGCCAAAATATAGATGATGTTAGGTTGCCGGGGCATTGCAGCTTTCACACCACCCACCGATTTTTCCTTACAGGCCAAAAAAAGTGTCCCTGCCAAAAGCAGGGACATATAAATGCATGTATTCCTTGGATTATTTAATCGCATATCGGACTAGATTACTACAGTTTTTCCGGGAGTGGGAATCTCATACCATCCTTCTGCATTGGGCTTCACTGGGGCTGGGGAATCCCAGCTAAGATTTTCGGGCACCAAAGCCAAATTGGAGGCCATGGCCTCATCCCATGTCACCACTTTTCCCGAATAGGTTGCCATTCTTCCCAAAATTGCGGACATGGTACTTTTGGCCCCATTTTCCGCATCGGAAATTACCCCACCGTTCCGAATGGACTCAAAGAGTTTTATATGTTCCACCTCGTAAGGGTTGGGGTCATCCTTGCCCCGGTGTTCAAAAATGGTGCTTCCATCCCATCCCTTAAGATACGCCTTATCGCCTTGTGTGGAAACCGTTCCCTTGGTGCCCTGGAAGAATTCGGAAACCCGGCTCATGGTTTCGGGCTGATGACGACACTGGCTTGCCACAACGGCACCCCCGGGATAGGTGAATTCGACAAAATGGTGGTCATAAATCTCACCGTGATCTTTGCCTGTACGGACTTGTCTTCCCCCCATACCTTGGGCAGAAATGGGATACTCCCCAATAAACCAGTTGGCCACATCTATGTTGTGGATATGCTGCTCCAAGATATGGTCCCCACATAACCAGTTGAAATAATACCAGTTACGCAATTGGTACTCCAACTCCGTCTGCTCAGGTTTCCTTTCATTCACCCAAACACCGGCGCTGTTCCAATATACCTGTCCCGAAACAATCTTGCCAATGGCATCCTTTCTTATTTGATCTATGGCCGCCAAATAATTGTCCTGATAGTGGCGTTGCAATCCGACCACCACGTTCAACTTGTTCTCTTTGGCCTTTTTGGCTGCTGCCAAGACCTTTCTCACTCCAGGTACATCGGTGGCTACGGGCTTTTCCATAAATACGTGCTTCCCAGTATTAACGGCGTATTCAAAGTGTTCTGGACGGAAGCCCGGTGGCGTCGCCAAAATGACCACATCGGCTAGGTCCATGGCCTTTTGGGCCGCATCAAATCCAACAAACTTGTGTTTTTCGTTTACATTCAACTTTTTGGTATCTCCCAAAGCCTCGGCTATTCGCCTAAAACTACTATCTAAGCGGTCCTTAAATACATCTGCCATAGCCACCAATTCCACATTATCATCTGCATTTAGGGCCTGCAAGGTAGCTCCCGCCCCCCTTCCACCGGAGCCCACCAAAGCGATTTTAAGTTTCTTGTCGTTCAAGACGTTCACCATGGCATCCATTCTTAGTTGGGGCAACAACATGGTACCGCCAGTGAACAGGGCGGTGTTCTTGACGAAATCCCTACGAGACTTTTTCCCTTTTTGGGTTGAATTCTGATTGTTTACTGCATCTTTCATTGGAAATAAATTTGTTTTTGTGAGTTTTTATGGGATAGGCAATGAATATAAAACTTTATCGCGAATTCGGCAATGACATCCCCTTCGATTAACTTAAAATACTTGTTTAGTTAAAAAAGAACCGGTATTGCTTATTTGGCGGTCCATCCCCCATCCACGGTCAGCATCGATCCCACTACGTAACTACCTGCATCGCTGGCCAGAAAAATGGCTGCTCCCTGAATTTCCCTAAGTTCTCCCCAACGAGCCAAGGCCGTGGCGCCTACTATAAAGTTCTTGGCTTCGGCCGTTTCCGCAATGGGTATGTTCATTTCCGTTAAAAAAGGCCCGGGGCAAATGGCATTTACGGTAATGTTGAACGGAGCGAGTTCCAGGCCCAAGGCCCGTGTCATTTGTACGACGGCCCCCTTGCTAGTAGCATAGGGGGTTCGATTGGCCAGGCCCACCAATCCCAAGGTACTTGCCATATTGATAATACGCCCGCTCCCCTGCTTCTTCATTTGGGTGGTAACCGCCCTGGAGGCATTCCAGGTACCATCTACATTTACCTTCATCACTTGCACAAATTCATCCGGACTAAGTTCGTCTATTGCACCCCGAATGTTGATTCCGGCACTGTTGATGAGAATATCCAACCGACCAAATTCGTCGATAATCGCAGCCACGGCGGACTCTACCTCCTTCAAGTGCGTAACATCGGCGGCGTAGGCCCTAGCGGTAACCTTGTAATCCTCGGCCAGATGTTCGGCGGCTACTTGCCCTTCCTCCAGATTCCGGTTCAACAAACAAACATTGGCACCGGCAGAGGCCAATCCGGCCGCCATCGCATAGCCTAGGCCTTTGGAGCCCCCAGTAATCAAGGCGCATTTTCCACTAAGATCAAACTGTTGTATTCCAGGTAACGGTATTTTGGTCATTTATTTTTAGTTTTTATTTGAATCCTAAATTTTCTTGGGCGTAAACCAGACAACTCCTATTGTTCTCTACTTCCAATGATAATTGTTCATCCGTTGGCTTATCCGATATTATGGGTAGATCTGCCGTAGACTTCAGACTTCTAATTTTATGAAGGTATAGCGCAAGTTCGGAAGCGCTTATTTGATCGAAGGTAGCCCAATACTTTTCGGTTAAACAGGGGATTTTCAAAGGGTCCCGAGTAATCATTTCCAGATTGAAGCGAACTTGGGGCTGGTGTTTCTTAATGGTGTCAACAATGGCGTTCATATCCAAACAACCGGTCCCTAGGTTAACTTCGGAAAGTAAAAATCCGTCTTTGTATTCCTGCACTGCCATGTCCTTTAAATGAACCGAAAATGTATACGGCGCAAGGGCCTCAACGACTTCCATGGGATCTTCAAGTAGTGAAATGTTGTTTCCCGTGTCCAAAGTAACCCCGACCCACTCACTTCCAATGGTGTCTAAAATATGTATCATTTCCTTGGAACGCCAATCTTTGTGATTTTCGATCGCAAGTTTTACTTTATACTTACGAACAATTGGCTCCGCCCGTTGTATAGACCGGATAGACTCCTTTTTAAAGGTTTGGAATGCAGCCATGCTATCAAAAGTCTCATAACGTCTTCCGGATAGGCAAATCGCCCTGAAAATATCGATGCCGGTCTCCTGCGCTATTTGGACCTCTCTTTCAAAACGGGCTACATCTTCATCGGTTTTGGGCAAGCCGATCTGGGCCTCCAGGAAAATATCAAGTTCCTGCTTTCGTTTTTTTACCTTTTTGGAAAAATCCGAATTCCAACCACCAACGCCAACCTGCATTCCGCCAAAACCCAAGGAACCGCAATGTTCTATCATATCCAGCGCATGGGCGAATGGTGGATATGCCTCACTGGGCATTTTTCGGTACCGCCGCATCATATAAGAGGCATCCGCTATACCGAATCTCGCCTCCGACATTGTCTTTAAAAAATCCGGAATTATAGGCATGGATGCAGCCAACGTACCGGCCATGGTGTTTTTGATGAATCTCCGCCGCTTCATTTTAATTGGTTGATTGGATAAGAATCGTATTCCCGGACTAGACAGACTGTGCAAAGCCCGTGAAGTTAAAAGTAAGGAAAGATTATCATATTCCTAAAAAAAGGGTGCTCTGAGCACCGATTTGACGAATAAATAATCATTCTATTTTGTTAACTGTAGTAAAGATGATACCTTATTCCGAAATTTCAAAATCAAAAAATGGCGGATAAAAGACCCAAAAAATTGCGCAGTGAGGATTGGTTCAATCCAGATGATGAAAAAACAGCATTTATACATCGCTCTTGGCTTCGGAACCAAGGCTATCCCAATGATTATTTTGAGGGCCGCCCGGTAATTGGCATATGCAATACCTGGTCCGAACTAACACCTTGCAATGGACATCTTCGGGACTTTGCAGAGGTTGTGAAGCGCGGGATATTGGAAGCCGGAGGCGTGCCATTTGAATTTCCCGTTACCAGTTTGGGTGAAATACTGATGCGTCCTACGGCCATGCTTTTTCGAAATTTGGCAAGTATGGACACCGAGGAGAGCATCCGGGCCAATCCGTTGGACGGTGTAGTGTTGTTAACAGGATGCGACAAAACCACCCCATCGACCGTTATGGGCGCCTGCAGTGTAGATCTACCTACTATAGTGGTTCCCGGGGGACCCATGCTAAATGGCAAGTACAAGGGGGAACGTATTGGTTCGGGTACCTTTGTTTGGCAATTAAAGGATAAGATTAAAAACGAAGGATTTACCAAAGAAGACCAAGTAGAGGCTGAAATCTGTTCTGCTCGGAGTGCCGGACATTGCATGACGATGGGAACCGCCTCCACTATGGCCTGCATGGTGGAGTCCCTAGGACTAACGCTACCGGGCGCTGCAGCCATTCCCGCCGTAGATTCCCGTAAAAAGGTTATGGCCCAGCTCTCGGGAAGGCGCATAGTGGAAATGGTAAGGGAAGACCTTAAACTTTCCAAGATACTGACCAAGGAAGCTTTTGAAAATGCTATTAAAATCAATGCAGCCATAGGAGGGTCCACCAATTTCATTATTCATTTAATGGCCATTGCAGGACGAATTGGGGTAAAGCTTGACTTAAAGGAATTCGACACCTTGGGAAGTAAAATACCCCTATTGGTCAATTTAATGCCTTCGGGCAAATACCTTATGGAAGATTTCTATGATGCGGGAGGCCTTCCTGTGGTAATCAAGGAAATGAAGGATCAATTGCACCGGAATGTCATTACCGCCAATGGCAAATCCCTAGTGGAAAACAATACGACTGCGGAATGCTATAATCCGGAGGTCATCGCTACCTTGGACAAACCCTTTATGGAAGAGGCCGGTATCGCGGTTTTATATGGCAATCTTTGCGAGAACGGAGCGGTGATCAAGCCCTCCGCTGCCACCCCGGAACTCATGACGCATAAGGGCAAAGCCGTGGTATTCGAGACCATAGAGGATTTTTTGTCATCCGTGGACAACCCGGATCTGGATATTGATGAAAATAGCATTATGGTACTCAAGGGCGTTGGGCCTGTTGGGTATCCTGGCATGGCCGAGGTAGGCAACATGGATATCCCGGAAAAACTTTTGAAAAAAGGCATCAGGGATATGGTGCGTATTTCGGACGGACGAATGAGTGGTACCGCTTTCGGTACCGTAGTGTTGCATGTATCACCTGAATCTTCCGTTGGCGGAGTCCTAGCCTTGGTACGATCCGGGGATACCATTATTTTGGATGTGCCCAACCGCAAACTCCATCTGGATGTTGAAGATGCCGAAATTCAAAGAAGAAAAGCAGCCTGGCACCCACCCGAACCTCCTATGCATCGAGGATATACCAACCTGTATACTAAAACCGTCCAACAAGCGCACCTGGGAGCCGATCTCGACTTTTTAGTCGGAAAATCGGGGGACCAGGTAAGTAGGGACGCTCACTAAAACCACCGACCATGATCAACATCATTCTTCTATTAGTAAGTGTTTTAATCATCATTCTGCTCACCGTAAAGTGGAAAGTCCATCCATTTTTATCCCTTCTGGCCGCGGCCCTATTTTTTGCCCTTTTTTCAGGAATGACTTTGGATACCATTGTTTCCTTAGTCAATGACGGATTTGGAATTACCTTGGGCAAAATAGGTATCGTCATCGTACTGGGGGTCATTATCGGAGCCTTTTTAGAGCATTCCGGCGGAGCCTATAAATTGGCCGAAGTAGTTTTACGCGTCATCGGGAAAAAACGGGTTCACGGCGCTATGGGTATTGTGGGTTTTATCGTTTCTATCCCAGTTTTCGCCGATAGTGGTTTCATTATCCTCAATCCGTTGAACAAAAGTTTGACCAAAAGGGCAGGGCTCTCCATCGTTGGTACGGCCACTGCACTGATTTTGGGTTTAATGATCACCCACGTGCTGGTACCCCCCACCCCCGGACCTATAGCAGCGGCTGGAATTATTGGTGCCGATGTGGGATTGGTGATGTTGATAGGTCTGATCATCGGATTGTTGTCCTTGATCATTGCCGTAATCTATTGTAAAAAAATGGGGTCCAGAACCTACATCGATCCCAATCCGGACGTTACGGAGGAAGTGATCCAGGAACGCATGAAACAGGCCCCGGGTGCCTTTAAGTCCTTTTTGCCCATACTGATACCCATTTTGCTCATTGTAGGGAAATCCATACTGGAGTTCAATATGGTGGAGGGAGAGGAAGTGTCCGGTTTAATGAAATTCATCTCGTTTATCGGCTCCCCCATAATTGCTTTAATGATCGGTATGCTTTTCGCCTTTCTTTTGCCCAAAAAATGGGACAATGAAATGTTGGCTACTACCGGATGGGTGGGAAAAGCGCTTTCGGATGCCTCGAATATTATCCTAATAACGGGAGCTGGTGGTATTTTCGGGACCATATTGCAAAACAGTGGTATTGCCGATACCCTAGCGGATTCATTATCGGGTGCCAATCTAGGGATTTGGTTGCCATTTTTGCTATGTGCCGCGATCAAAAGTGCGCAGGGTTCTTCCACTGTGGCCCTGATCACCACGGCATCCATTGTGGCCCCTTTGTTGGCTACCATGGGCTTTACTACGGAATTGGACAAAGCGTTGGTCGTGGCCGCTATAGGTGCCGGTGCCATGGTAGTTTCCCATGCCAACGATAGTGGATTTTGGATACTGACCCAGTTCTCCGGTATCGATGTCAAAACGGGTTATCGTGTCTATACCTTGGGCACCTTGGTCGTAGGAACCTGTGCCGCTTTTATGATTTTCTTGACCAGTTTGATTTTCTAGGAACCGTGGGAAGTACAAAAAAAATTGCTAGTAATATACTCCATGTATGAGGTTGACTTAAAAAATAAGATTCGACATTTCTGTGTCATACTGATCGCCCTGACCGGCCTTTGGGGCTGTAAAAATGACCCTTCCCCGCCCTTATCGCCAGAAGAGGCCATGAATTCCTTTGTCCTGGCGGATACGGACCTACAAATCCAATTGGTCGCCGCAGAACCCCTTGTGCAAGATCCCGTGGCCATTTCGTTTGATGAAGGGGGTCGACTGTGGGTGGTGGAAATGCTAGGGTTTATGTCCGATATCGACGGTACCGGTGAAGAAGATCGGGTAGGTCGGATATCGGTATTATTCGATGACGACAGTGACGGCCAAATGGACCGTAGTCAGGTTTTCCTGGACAGTCTTATACTTCCCAGGGCTCTAGCGGTAATTAACGGAGGGGCCCTGGTGGCCGAGAATATCCCGTTGTGGCATGTACAGGATACGGATGGGGATTTTAAGGCGGATACCAAAATCCTAATCGACTCCACTTACGGTGGTAGCGGAATGCCCGAGCATTCCGCAAACGGTCTTTGGCGAGGAATGGATAACTGGTATTACAATGCAAAATCCAAGTATCGCTACCGAAACATCAATGGAAAATGGGCCAAGGATGAAACCGAATTTAGGGGTCAATGGGGCATGGCCCATGACGATGCAGGCCGATTGTTTTACAACTACAACTGGTCACAATTGCATGCCGACCTCGTGCCCCCGAATACCCTGGGCCGCAATGAAAACCACCAACCCTCCAGCGGTATCGACCATGGGCTTACACTGGAACGCAAGATTTTCCCCATACGCAGCAATACGGCAGTGAATCGGGGCTATGTGCCCGGTACCTTGGACGAGAACGGACGCTTATTGGAATTTGCCTCGGCCTGTGGTCCCCTCATTTATCGAGGGGACGTACTTCCAGCAGATTATAAGGGCAATGCCTTTGTCTGTGAACCCACCGCCAACCTGATCAAGCGCAACAAAATTACGGAAGAGGGTTTCATGTTAAGTGCACAGGGTGTTTATAAAAACAGGGAATTCCTAGCTTCTACCGATGAGCGTTTTCGCCCCATTTCCTTGGCTTCGGGTCCGGACGGGGCACTCTATGTGGTGGATATGTATAAAGGGATCATTCAACATGGGCCATATATGACTCCCTACCTCAGGGAGGTAACCTTACAACGGAAACTGGACAAACCCATCCATATGGGCCGAATTTGGCGCATAACCTCCAAAAAAACGAACGATAAGAAAAGTCCCGTTGACCTCGCCACGGCGGAATCCAAAACATTGATCCAACTTTTGGGACACCCCAATGGGTGGACGCGCGATATGGCGCAACGACTTCTGGTAGAAAAAGGAGAACCCGTATTCCAAGAATTGAAGGATGTTGTGGACAAGGGAAACCCTCTTGCCCAAATACATGCCCTGTGGACACTGGAAGGCCTAGGTTTGACCTATCCCGAAGTCTTATTGCCCGCTTTAAGGTCAAAAGACCCCAAGGTGGCACAAGTGGCCTTACGCTTGATCATCGATAAAGATTCCCACCATTTGGACGTAGAAAAAGAGGTGACCGAATTTATGCGGGAAAGCTATGATCAAGCCGCCCCCGCACTACAAATGCAAATGGTACTGGAAAGCCACCAGGTCGATTCGGACCTAGCCTTTGATATGGCGCAAAAATTCCTATCCCGATTCGGACAATTGCCCGTTGGCCGGGATGTAGTAATGAGTAGCCTACAAAATAGGGAAGCTACACTTTTGAATAGGCTTTTGGCCCAATCTGAATGGAAGACGTATAGCCAGTCCCGGGAAATTTTCTTGGAAATGTTGGCAACGGCCATCGCCAATAAGGATCCTAATTCAGAAGTGCAACAATTGTTGGCCTTAAGCCAGAAGCAACTGCCGGAAAATCAGCGCTGGATCAAAACTGCGTTGATCAATGGCATGATCAATTCCAAGGGCTCCAACGAAACCGGGGAAATCGTACTCTCGCGTAAACCAACATTGCATAAAAGTGACCCCTTGCCACAAGAACTGCTCAAAAAATTAAGTTGGCCTGGAAAACCTAAGGCAAAAGTTGTTGCTACTGCCCCCAAACATATGGTAGATCCCGAGGTGTTTGCCAAGGGAAGACAAAAATACCTCAACCTATGCGCCAATTGTCATGGCACCCAAGGAGAAGGTATTTCCCGTTTTGCCCCTCCCCTTAAAAACTCGGAATGGGTCACCGGTGCGGACTACCGATTGGCCATGATCCTATTGCATGGTATGGAAGGGCCCGTTACCGTAAACGGCAAGGAGTATGGCATCCCGGACATCCTTCCGAGCATGCCCTCCTTCTCTACCCTTCAAAACGAGGATATTGCCGCTATTGCCACCTACATCAGAAATACCTGGGGCCACTCCCAAAAACCTTTGTCACCGGGTTATGTGGGCAATATCAGGTTTCGTACCCAAGGCCAGGTAACCCCGTGGAAAGCCACAGAATTGGACACTCTTATCTTCAATACACCATAAAAAAGATAGCATGAGGGATAGGTTTACATATATTATTCTGGTTTTGGGGCTCGTGGGTCTGACGGCCTGTCAGACCAAAAAAAACAATCAAAAATTATCCGGTCTTGATCAGGAAAGTCGGTTCGTCCTGAAACAAGAGGATGAGGCCATAAAAGTGTTCGCGGTGAACGGCGATAAGGCACTGGTTACCCAGAACGTTAAAGCAGATTTTCGTCCTTATATCCATCCCATTTTGGCTCCCGATTCAACAGAAGAACTCACGCAATACAGTCCCGGCCATCATCCTCACCAAACCGGACTATATTGGGGATTTACCCGCGTAAATGGCACCGGAATCGATTCTGCAGGTCTAAAAAAGTGGTTTTATGACCGGAACAAACCAGAGGATATTAGGAAAAAAATTGGTAGGGACTATTTTCATTTTCCAGGCGGCGACCATTGGCGGAAAGTTTCGGCCCAGGTACTTATCGCCGAAGGCGCCGAAGTAAAATGGAAGACGGTGTATCATATGTTGGACGAAGCCGGGGTTCCGATTTTAAAGGAATCCCAGACCTGGACCTTCATGGAAAAATCGGATCATTATTTGCTAAGTTTGGAATGGCAGGGCGAGGCCCTTATCGATATTACTGTTAACGAATTCGATTATGGCGGATTGTTTTTGAGAATGCCCTGGCGGGAAGGCATTCAAGGAGAGGTAGAAAATGCGGCCCGACAACGCAACGAAAAGGCCGAAGGACAGCGCGCTATGTGGGTAGATGCCGGAATGGAGATAGATGGATTGGAGGAATGGGGCCATATCGCCATATTCGATCATCCGGATAATAAAGGCTTCCCCCAGACCTGGCGCGTAGATTCCCAATTGGGCATAGGGCCTGTACGGGCAAAAATGGGGGATTGGCACATTAAGAAAGGGGAAGTGGAAACCATCCGCCATCAGATAGTAGCCTATACCGGAAAACTGAACGCCATAACCATGGACGACCTTTGGGGCGACTATGTGGGCGATAAGGGAATGTACAATACCGCTTCGCTCTGGGAGCTTGCCAAAAAAGAAGGGCGGGATGCCAAATTGCTAAGCCCGGAGGAGGCCGTAGCAGCTATGACCCTAAAGGCGGGCTACCAGGTAAATGCCTTTGCTTCCGAGCCAATGATCACCCAGCCGATGGCCTTCTGTTGGGATGACAAGGGACGGATGTGGATTGCCGAGAATCGCGACTATGAATCCCGAGGGCATGGCTTTTCAAATTTTGGGGATAGCCGTATCCTCATTTTGGAAGATACGGATAGGGATGGAATCGCTGACAGCCAAAAGGTCTTTTTGGAAGGGATACCGTTCCCTTCGGCCATAGCCGTGGGTCATGGCGGATTGTTTTTGGGTGCGCCACCAAACCTATTGTTTGTCCCCGACAAGGATGGGGACGACAAGGCCGATGAGGAAAATATTAAAGTCCTATTAACAGGATGGGGCATTAGGGACAGGCATGAGACCATAAACAGTTTACATTGGGGACCGGACGGTTGGCTTTACGGTCTCGAGGGATTTGCCACACCTTCGGTCATACGGAAGCCCAAGGGAAAAGGTCGTATTTATAGACATGGTGAAGCCTTCCCAGAGGATTTACTGGATGCCGAGGGAGTGGATATCAACGGAGGTGTTTGGCGTTATCATCCCATAAAGGAACGCTTTGAAGTGGTCTCACATGGCTTTAGCAATCCCTGGGGCATCGACTATGATTCCAAAGGTCAGCTTTTTATTTCTGCCTGCGTTATCCCGCATTTGTTCCACGTAATTCCGGGTGGCATATATCATAGACAAGGTGGACAACATTTTAATCCCTACGTTTATGAGGATATCAAGACCATTGTGGACCATCGGCATCGTTCGGCCCATGGAGGCGCCAGAATCTATCAATCCGATGCATTCCCCAGCGAACAGCAAGGACGGATTTTCATGGCCAACATTCATGAACACGCTGTATTGTCCGATATTCTTAAACCCAACGGTTCCGGTTTTACGGCGAGCCATGGTGAAGATTTTATGTTGGCCAATAATGCCCAATGGGTAGGATTCAGTATGGAGGTAGGTCCGGAAGGTGGGCTCTATGTACTGGATTGGCACGATGCGGATATTTGTGGTGGAGAGGTACTTAATAAGGAAACCGGGCGGGTATTTCGGATCATGCCAGAAAAGTCGGAGGCTAAAAACTGGCCTGGGCGTTTTGAAGATCTTAACCAAAGAAGCGATTCGGAACTGGCAGCGCTACAAACCAGTAAAAGCAACTGGCATGCACAGCGGGCCAGGGTGATCCTTCAATATCGGGCGACCGAAAATGCACTCGACAAAGAGGCCATCGCACGTTTGGAAACGATGTTGTACAAGGAACGGGGCGAGGACCTTAGGCTCCGCGCGCTTTGGACCCTATGGATTACGGGAAACATCACTCCCGAAAAGTTGGTCGATCTTTTGGAAGATAAACAGGAATACGTCCGGTCCTGGGCCGTTCAACTACTAACGGAAGACGGCCCACCGTCAACAAAAGGCTTGGCGGCCCTTACCCGATTGGCAAAAAATGAGGAATCCCCCGTGGTAAGGCGCTACCTGGCCGGAGCCCTGCAAAGAATCAACAAAGTCGATCGATGGGATTTGGCGAATGCTTTGGTGCAATATGGTATGGATAGTGACGATCCCAATATCCCCTTAATGCTATGGTTCGGGATAGAACCCGTGGTGGTGGACCAACCCGAAAAAGCCTTGGCCATGGCCAGGTCAAGTGCAATCCCCTCTCTGGTCGAAAAAATCGCCCGTCGCCTGGTAGATGGGGATCAATTGAAGTCACTGGTGGCCGATATCGGTAAAGAAAATCCACAGAAGGAATACCTGTTACGCGGCATGCTGGCAGGTCTTGAAGGCCGATTGGACCTGAGAGAGCCTTCAAATTGGGACACTGTCTATGGATCACTTCAGTCCAATACCGATTTGGCCCACTTATCGGATCAGATAGCCCAGCGTTTTGGTAACGCAGAAGCAGCCAAAAAAATGATGGCGGTTATCCGAAATCCAGAATCCGGTCTCGATCAAAAGCAAAACGCCATAAAAAATCTGGCCCTCCATCAACGGGAAGAACTGGAAAAGGAACTGCCCCAATTATTGAACGATCCTGATCTACGGATGGAGTCCATCCGTGCAATTGCCGCTTTTGAAAATGAGGATTTGGGCAGGGCACTTTTTGAGCTGTACCCGACACTCTCGGGCCCCGAAAGACAGGAAGCCATTTTGACCTTGGCCTCCAGGGGAACCTATGGTCGAATTCTGGCCGAGGCCATTAAGGAAGGGAATTTGCCCAAAAAGGACATTCCGGCCTATGTAGCCATGCAAATGCGTAGGGTTGTGGGCAGTGGCTTTGTGGAAATCTGGGGTCCTATCGACGATATTTCCGGTGATATCCAAGGTCAATTCAGCAAGTATCAGCGATTGCTTTCCGATGAGGCCATAGCCCAGGCGGATGTCAATAAAGGAAAGGGTATTTACCAGCGTACCTGTGCGGCATGCCATGTGATGTTCGGGGAGGGCGGTGTCATCGGACCCGATCTTACAGGATCCAACCGTACCAATACCGCCTACTTATTGAACAATATTTTAAACCCAAGCGGGGAAATTCAGGATGACTACAAACTGGTAGTCATCATTACACAGGACGGAAGGACCTACAGCGGAAACATCATTGCCGAGAACGATAGGAGCGTTACCCTAAGAGTGGTGGGTCAAGATCCCATTTCCATCAACAAATCCAAGATACGTTCCAGGGACGTTACCGAGAAATCCATGATGCCCGAAGGTCTTTTGAATACCTTAAGTGATTCGGATGTCCTCAATCTGGTCGCTTACCTGAAAATGCTCGATCCCTCAGAAAATTTATAATTGTTAATTCTTTTGATACCTTAATTATGAGAGACAAAAAAGTCAAAATTGCCATTATTGGCCTCGGGTTCGGGGCGGAATTTATCCCTATTTACCAAAAACATCCCCATGCCGAAATGTATGCCATTTGTCAACGTACCCGATCCAAGTTGGATGAAATTGGTGATGCCTTTGGCATTGACCATAGGTATACGGACTTTGATGAGATGCTAAAGGACCCGGAAATTGATGCCGTTCATATCAATACGCCCATTCCCAATCATGCGGAACAATCTATTGCGGCCCTCAGGGCAGGGAAACACGTGGCTTGTACCGTGCCTATGGCCACTACCGTGGAGGAATGCCGACAAATAGTCGAACTTGTAAAGGAAACCGGTCTTTCCTATATGATGATGGAAACGGTTATCTACAGCCGGGAATTCCTTTTTGTCAAGGAACTCTATGAAAAGGGAGAATTGGGAAGGATACAATTTTTAAGGGCTTCCCATCAACAGGAAATGGCAGGATGGCCAGGTTATTGGGAAGGATTGCCGCCCATGCATTATGCCACGCACTGTGTTGGCCCCATATTAGCTTTGCCCAAAGGGGAGGCTGAATACGTCTCGTGCTTTGGTTCCGGAAGAATAGATGAACAACTTATTCCTATTTATGGTTCTCCTTTTGCCATAGAAACTTGTCATATTAAGTTCAAGGACTCCGATCTGGCCGCCGAACTTACCCGTTCCTTGTTCAATACGGCAAGGCAATATCGCGAAAGTTTTGATGTATACGGCAGTAAGAAATCCTTTGAATGGACACTCATAGAACACGAGGATTCCGTAATCCATACCGGTGAAATTCCGGAAAGGGTAAAAATTCCGGATTATGCACACCTGCTGCCGGATGAAATAGCCCCATTTACCACCAAAGGCGTTTACGATTCGGACGATAACCAACACCTTTCCTTTATTCAAGGTGCTGGCCATGGGGGATCCCACCCGCATTTGGTCCATGAGTTTTTAATGGCCCTGGTCGATCAGCGGGAGCCCTACCCCAATGCCATCCAGTCCGCCAACATAACCTGTGTAGGTATCTTGGCGCATGATTCGGCTATGAAAGGTGGGGAAATCGTGCATTTACCTGAATTTACCCTAGGAACAGCTGGGAATTGATCAAAGTGGCCTCTTACGGCAATGCACAAAATCCCAAATTATGCTGAATCTTCTAGTATTCAAAGCACCAAAGATTAGTTACTTTATTGTTATATTTAAAATCATATTATAATGAGCGGCCACCCTTTAAAAACATGGGGTAAAAACAGCTCCAGACCCAATTTTACATATGCATATCAACCCCGAACTCGTACCCGATGATCTAAGGAATAGTACAGAAAACGTATGGACCTTTTCCGGACATAAAATAAGGAGCATGGCCTCGCATTTGGAAGGAGCTTCTGGCTCCCCCGTAGTTACCGTAAACGGCACCTATGAAGCTAGGAGTTGGACGGATTGGACACAAGGTTTTCAATATGGATCGGAACTACTACAATTTGATGCCACCCGTGACCCCTATTTTCTGCAACTTGGCATTGATCATATAAAGGCCCATATGCCGCCACATATCAGTCATTTTGGCGTTCATGATCACGGGTTTAATAATCTGAGCACCTATGGTAACTGGCTCCGTCTGTTGAACGAGGGAAAAATCGAAGAGGATTCCGGAGCCAAGGAATTTTGTGCATTGGCGCTAAAACTGTCCGCTTCGGTACAGGCCCAACGCTGGACCCCGCTTCCAGAAGGAGGGTTTATCTACTCCTTTAACGGACCGCATTCGCTATTTGTGGATACCATGAGGACCATCCGTATTTTGGTTGTAGGGCATCTTTTGGGCCACCACTCCTCAGGTGAGAACGACACCAAGATCAATTTGTTGGTGAGGGCCTACCAACATGCCATGGCCACGGCAAAATATTCCATCTATTACGGGGAGGGACGCGATAGTTACGATATTTGGGGAAGAACGGCCCACGAAGCCATATTCAATATTAACGATGGCAACTTTCGTTGCCCATCCACCCAGCAGGGCTATAGTGGATTTACCACTTGGACCCGTGGTTTGAGCTGGGCGATGTTAGGCTATTCGGAACAATTGGAATTTCTACAAGGTCAAGAGGAACTTCCAGAGTTGGATCAATTGGGAGGTAAGGACCATGTTCAAGCAACTTTTCTTAAAGCGGCTAAGGCCACCTGCGACTTTTATCTGGAAAATTGCGCCGCCGACGGCATTCCGTACTGGGACACCGGAGCACCGGGATTATTCCAGCTACCGGATTGGAGAAATAAAAAGTCGAACCCTTTCAATGATCATGAACCTATCGACAGTTCGGCGGCGGCCATCGGTGCCCAAGGCTTGCTTAGATTGGGTAATTACCTAAAGTCAAGGAACGACACGGATGGCAATACTTATTGGTCCGCCGGTCTTACCATTGCCCATACCCTCTTCAATACGCCCTACCTCAGCATGGATAAAAACCACCAAGGTCTGATACTGCATGCCATCTATCATCGTCCCAATGGGTGGGACCATATTCCGGAAGGAAGCAGGATTCCCAACGGCGAGGCCTGTATGTGGGGGGATTATCATGCCCGTGAACTGGCACTGTATCTGGATGGGCTGATCAAAGGCGATACATACTACACATTTTATACAGGAATAAGTATTTAATATGGCCAAATCTAAACCCCGGTTCCCGCGTATGGCCCAACTGAAAACGGCCGAAAGCTTTTTGCAGCATCTTACCCAGATCCAGGCGGATATTCCCTTCAACGAAAATTTAAAAGATGCCGGACAATCCGTTATGGGCCGGCATTTTAAACTAAAGTCCGGCAAGGACATTGGTAATCGATTTTGTATACTGCCCATGGAAGGTTGGGACGGGACCCCGGATGGCAAGCCCACGGAATTGACCAAACGCCGATGGCATAATTTCGCCATCAGCGGGGCCAAACTGCTTTGGGGCTGTGAGGCCGTAGCCGTAAATCCGGAAGGAAGGGCCAATCCCAACCAGTTGCGGATCAATGAAACCAATTTGGCCGCCTTTGAACAACTGTATGCCGATCTAATTCGTGATCATGAATCGAAATTCGGAACGGCATCCGACCTATACGTTGGTCTCCAGCTTACCCATTCCGGACGATTCGCGGTTCCCGATAGTGACCGTAAGCGAAAGCCCAAAATCCTATATCGCCATTCCGTACTGGACAAAAAGTTTAATCTTCCGGAGGATTATCCGGTGTTGACCGATTCGGAAATCGATCGGTTGGTGGACGATTTTATCAATGGGGCCCAACTCGCCAAAGAAGCTGGCTTTCAGTTCGTGGACATCAAACATTGCCATGGCTATTTGGGCCATGAATTTTTAAGCGCGTTCCACCGTGAAGGGAAGTATGGGGGTTCCTTGGAGAATAGGATGCGTTTCCTGTCATCCATTGTAGCAGGCATCAAGGCCACCAGTAACCTACCTATTGCGGTAAGGCTCAGCGCGTTCGATTGGATTCCGTTTACCAAGGGAATCGATGATATAGGGGTACCAGAGCAATCGGAAACCAACTATAAAGAGGCCTTTGGAGGATCGGACCAGGGTCTCGGAATCGATTTGACCGAGGTTTTCCAAATGCTGGATCATCTGGAAAAATTGGGTATAGAAATGATTTGCGTAACCGCGGGCAGCCCGTATTATGTTCCCCATATCCAAAGACCGGCACTTTTTCCTCCCTCGGACGGATATCTTCCCCCGGAAGATCCCCTTCTGGGCGTTGCACGCCAAATTCAGGTTACCCACCAAATCAAACAAAAATTTCCGAAGCTCGCTATTGTGGGTTCCGCCTATTCCTACCTTCAGGAATGGCTGCCCAACGTAGCCGAGGCCGTAGTAGAAAAACAAATGGCGGATTTTATAGGTTTGGGAAGAATGGTGTTAAGTTACCCGGATATGCCGGATGATGTCCTGAACGGCAGACCGCTGACCCGTGGTAAAATTTGCAGGACCTTTTCCGATTGTACGACGGCACCGCGAATTGGTATGATATCCGGTTGCTTTCCCTTGGACCCATATTACAAGGGGAAACCGGAAGCTGCCCAACTTAAGGCGTTCAAAAAAAGTTCTGGCTTATGACCAAAAATGTTTTAATTACCGGAGGATCCCGCGGAATTGGGTTGGGTATCGCCAAGGAACTGGCGAAAAATGGCTGCGCCCTGGCCATTAATGGCATTCGGGACCGTGAAGAAGTGAGAACTACCCTGGATGAACTGGAAAAACTAGGGGCCGAAAAGATAATCTACTGCCAAGGGAACGTGGCCGTTGCCCAAGATAGGGACAATGTGATTACGAAAGTGCTGGAAGAATTTGGAGCTTTGCATGTTTTGGTCAACAATGCGGGAGTAGGTCCGCAAAGGAGACTCGGACTACTGGAAACCACGGAGGAAAGCTATGATCGGGTGATGGACATTAACCTTAAAGGGCCTTTTTTTCTTACCCAGAAAGTGGCACGACATATGGTAGCCCTTCGGGAAAAAGACCCTGAAACTGTTTTTTGCATTATCAATATTTCGTCCATTAGCGCCTCTACCGCTTCCGTCAACCGTGGAGAATATTGCTTATCCAAGGCCGGTCTCAGTATGATGACTTCCTTGTTCGCCACCCAGTTGGGCGAAAGTAATATTCCCGTTTACGAGGTGAGGCCCGGGGTCATTGAAACCGATATGACCGCAGCCGTACTACAACAATATCGCGATAAGATAGAACAAGGACTTACACTACAATCCCGAATGGGATTCCCAGAAGATGTGGGCAAGGCGGTAAGTGCCTTGGTAGCGGGAAAATTTCCATACTCCACCGGACAGGTCATTATGGTCGATGGAGGTTTAACCATTCCCCGATTATGAAAAAAAGACGTACCCTGTTATTAAGAGTTTTGGATGGCCTGGCCATTCTTATGTTTATCGCTTCATTTAGTCCGTTGGTTACCCCCGAACTTAGTACCGGACCTTATCTGCTAGGCTTGCCCTACACCTTATGGATGGGGATTTTGGTGAGCATTCTTTTTGTGGTCCTGGCATATTTGGTATCCCTCATCAATAAAGAAGAGCCTCATGCTGACTAAATTTTTGATAGCAGGGGCCATTTACTTGGGAATACTGGTCCTTTTGGTCAGGCGTACCCGGGTAAAGGAAAAAACCACCTCAAGTTATCTATTGGGCGGAGGAAATATTGGATTTGTAATTGGGTTGTTTACTACCGCCGCTACCCTATTTAGTGCATTTACTGTAATCGGTATGCCCGATTTTTTTAGAACACATGGTATTGGGGCCTGGATTTTCCTTGCCGTATCGGATACCATGATGGTCTATGCACTGATGCGGATCGGTGAGATGCTCCGAAGAAAAGCCAGGAAGCTGGATTTCAAAGGGATGTCCGGTTTAATGGTAAATACCTATGGTTCTAAATTGGCAGGCTACGTGGCCTTTGCGGGAGCGGTAACATTTTTGATTCCATACATAGCGGTGCAGATCAGTGGTATTTCCATATTTCTTAATGCCGCCTTCCCGGATGCCATACCGGTATGGGCCTGGAGCTTCATTATTGTTGGCATTATGATTTTATATAGCGAAACCGGTGGGCTCAGGGCCATCATGTACAACGATACCTTACAAGGTATTCTTCTTTTTATCACGATATGGATCATTGGCTGGAACTGTGTAAGCCATTTTGGGAATATGGGTGAAATGTTCGCGAAGGTAGAAGCCATAAACCATGAACTACTTTCCGTACCCGGTCCCAAGGGACTTTTTACTACCCAATTTTTGATTATCTCGGCAATTGCCATCATTTCATTGCCCTTTACGCAGCCCCAGATATCCACACGGGTGGTCATCATGAAAAATAGTTCCGCCCTTAGAAAAATGGCCATTGGTCTGGGCATTGTCGCCATTATAATTATTCTACCTACCCTGTTTATGGGGATGTACGGCGCAGTATTGTATCCAAAATCCTCTACTCAGGAATTCATAGGACAGGTATTGTTATATGATCAGGCCGAAGGTATTGCCGCATTGGGATTGATCGGGCTGATCGCTGCCGCTATTTCAACTTCGGATTCCCAAATATTCGCTTTGGGTTCGGAATTGCGGTCCTTGCTTAGTCTAGGGGACAAAAAGGCAATTTCCGTCACAAGGATCTTCATTTTCCTTTTTGGTGTACTGGCCCTCATTTTCTCGATACTAAGTACGGAACACTTGGTTTTATTGGCTCGTACCAGTTTTACGGGAACGGCCATGATGGGTCCCATGATATTGGTCGGCATATTGAGTTCCAGAAAACCTTCTTTGCTCATGCCCATTGTAACCATTATGGCTTTAATGGCCTTTATTCTGGCCAAAGCAGGATTTATTCCTTCCAAAATAGGCGTCTTGGAAATTGAACTTTTTCTATTTTCCATACTGGCCATCGGCAGTATGGTGGAAGTATTCCTTCTTGGTAAAACCAAGTAAGACGTCTCAAGGAATTGAATGCCTTGCGAATGCATCATCAAATAATTAAATTTATGGAGCTGTCATTACATCGGAGCTATGCTTATGGCGGTCAATCGACTCATATCAAAACATAATGATGAAAAATACCTGCTATGTACTGATGGCCTTAGGTCTACTTTTAGCCTGTAGGCCAAAGGTGCAACATGCATCTTCAGAAATTGGGTCCGTACGCACATTGGACATAGCCGCCATAAAAAAAATAGACGTCCATACACATTTTAAATATTCCAGGGAATACTTACCGGAACTCTTTAAAAAATGGAATATGCAAGGGGTACTTATCGATGTTTACCGAGAGACCCCTAAAGGTATGGTTAGAAGTTGGGATGAGTATTTGACCCATGCCCAGACCCATCCAGAAACATTTCGCCTCTGTTCCGCCATTATCGGTGTGGGCATAGATGCTCCGGACTATGCTCAAAAGACCATTGAACGTTTAGGTAGGGAAATCGATTCCGGGGCCAGGATGGTCAAGGTGTGGAAGAACTTTGGTATGGTAACCAAGGATGCCTCCGGTACCTACATTCAAATAGACGATTCCCGTTTACAGCCCATTTGGGACTTTTTGAAATCCAAACAAATTCCGGTACTGGCCCATATTGCAGAACCTGTACAAGCTTGGCGGAAATTGGATCCCAAAAGCCCACATTATGGATATTACATGGGACACCCACAATACCACGCTTACAACTTTCCCGAAATACCCTCCTACGAAACCATTATTGCCGCTAGGGACAATTGGATCCGAAAAAATCCTGATCTGAAAATTTTAGGCGCGCATTTGGGAAGCATGTCGCACAACGTGGATATGGTGGCGGAACGACTGGATAAATTCCCAAATATGTACGTGGAAACCGCCGCTAGGTTTGGAGATTTGGCGAGTCAGGAGAGTGATAAGGTAAAGGCCTTTTTCACAAAATATCAGGACAGGGTATTTTTTGGATCCGATTACGGAAATAGTTTGCCGCAGGATTCCTTGAACACGGCCCGAATCAAAAAGGAAGAGCTATCGCTGGATGCCAATTACCAGTTGTTATGGGAATATCTAAGCGGAACAGATTCCTTGGAGATTCGGGGACAACAGACCCGCGGCTTGGGATTGCCCGTACATATTCTAAAAAAGGTATACTATCAAAATACGGCGGACTTTTTGAAACTGGATTTATGATAATATGGCAATCAAAATGACACCCATTTAAAAATAATACGCAACACCTTAAATGTAATAACCTATGAAAAGACACTGCTTGGCCTTAGATTTAAAAGATGACACTGCCCTAATTGCAAAATATGAGGAATACCATAGGGAGGTTTGGCCGGAGGTATTGGACAGCCTTAAGGATGCTGGAATTGTCCACATGGAAATCTATCGGGTTGGAAATCGTCTATTCATGATCATTGAAACAGAAGATACTTTCTCGTTCGCAAAAAAGGCCCAATTGGATGCGGAAAATACCAAAGTACAGGAATGGGAAGTACTCATGTGGGAGTACCAACAGGCCTTACCCATGGCCGAGCCCGGGGAAAAGTGGCTGCCCATGGAGAAGATATTCGACTTTAAAGCTTCTTGATGTTATTCCATCGGATGTTCCTTTAGCAGATCCTCCGCTATATAGAAGCCCTCCTTGTCCTTAATACGTTCGCGTATTTCCGAGACCTTTTCCGGAGAAATGGCGCTGGCTTGGTTGCCAAAACTATTTCTAACAAAGGTTAGGACCGCGGCAATTTCCGTATCGTTCAGCATACCACCAAAAGGGGTCATCGGTACTTGTCCGGGATAGGTCTTACCTTTTACTTCCATTGGTCCCATAATTCCCTTTAGGGTAAGCTTAATTAGTCGATCTTCATTTCCGGTGACCCAAGGAACCCCGGCCAATGGTGGAAATTGGGAAGCGGTAAGGCCATTACCGTCCGGTTGGTGGCAAGTAATGCAATATCCTTCCCTTTCATAGATTTCTTGGCCCTTAATGAATAATTCTTTGGCACTGCCTTCCAGATTCGTTTTGGATCCCTTATCCTCAAATTTCTCCGAATACCTCCCTCCTTCCCCTAAATTATAGCCATTCAAATGGGCGACGGCAGCTTCATAGGGCAATTTCATCCAATCGTCCATGGGTTGCTCCGCTGCAGTTTCCAAAATGGGATTCCCGCTTTCGGGATCCAACCAGGATGCCGCCACCAAAGCCTCCAGCCGTACCCTTGGATGTTTGTCCCGGGCAGCCTCCAACAACATTGCGTCCTGATCGGCCACCTGATGTCCGGAATAACGAAGTACCTTCACCGCTGCGGAGCGTGCCCTAAAATCTTTGGCATTCAACATCTGTCGCAACAAGTCTTCGTCAACGGCATTAAGTCCCCAACTCACCCAGAGCGCTTCCAAAACATGATGTTCATACCTGGAATCTTCGCTGTCCAAGTTGTTGACCCATTTTTTCAATTTGCCCAATACCTCAGCCTTATCCCTAGCCCTTAATTCCCTTTTGGTACGATATCGGGTGCGGTATTCGGGCAGTTTCAAGTTTTCCAGAAGTTCCTCGATACTGGCGTTAACGATCGGTGCGGGTTCTACCAATGGCCTTGATGGATAGGTTATCCGATATATCCTGCCATGTACGTGGTCGCGCAAAGGGTCCCGTGCATTATGCTGCATGTGGCCCACCAAAACATTATGCCAGTCCACTACATACAATGAACCGTCGGGAGCGAACTCCATATCGACCGGACGAAAGTTGGTATCCGTGGAGGTCACCAAATCCATTCGGTGCCTGCTTACATATCCGGAACCATCCGGGTCATCCAGCATGGTATGCTGTTTGGTGCCTAGAAAACCGATGGTGTTGTTGATAATAATATCGCCTTGGACCTCGTCCGGAAAATGACGGCTCGAAATAAATTCGAGACCGGAAGTTGGGCGTACCCGATGTTCTTCCTGTATCAAGTTTTTGGGCAAGGGAGATGCCCGACCGTAACGCGGTTTGATGCTTCCGGGCATCATCCAGGTCATGTCCGGACCGGAAGTGTGGGCAAAAAAGTTTTGCCCCCATTCGTCAAAAGCGATACCCCAAGGATTGGGAATAGGAAGCTGCGCGGTCCGTTCCAAATGATGGCGCTGCGGGCTATAACGGTAAAACCCGCCATTCGTGGCCCGAACCGTACCATAAGCAGTCTCCACATTGGTGTGAAGGAAGACCCCCTCCCCCATATAAATGGCACCGGAGGGGTCGGCTGTAAAGGCCCCAGCGGTGTGGTGGGTGTCGTGATCGTCAAAGCCACTAAGTATAATTTCGGTGGTATCGGCCTTGTCGTCCCCGTCGGTATCCTTCAAAAGAATCAGATTGGTTCCTTGGGAGACATAGACCCCTTCGGGTGCAAATTCAAATCCAATGGTCAGGTGCAATCCATCCGCGAAGGTGGTCTGCTTATCGGCCTTCCCGTCTTTGTCCGTGTCTTCAAGGATAATGAGTTTGTCGTTGGGCTTGGCATCACCTGGTTTGTAATGGGGATAACTGGGCATAACCCCTACCCAAAGCCTTCCTTTATTATCAAAGGATAGCTGAACGGGATTGGCCAAATCCTCAAATTCGCTTTCCGAAGCGAACAATTCAATATGATAGCCTTTGGGCACCTTAATTTTATCCAGTGCCTTCTGCCCGTATTGATAACCGGCATTGACATCCCCTTGGCCTGGATCATAATTGGTCTTTACGGGAGGTAATGATCGGGTCTTGGCATCTGCAGTAGCCAAATCCATGGATTTTCCATGCGCGGCCTCCCATATGGCCGTATCGCGAATAGCGGTCATTTGGCGGATCTTCTCTATTTCGAAAGGATAATTGTCCGGCCCAAACGGATCATACCGTCTACCATAGGCATGTACCCCATTGGGTATTTTAAAGTCATTGTGCCAAAACCAATTTTTTTCCATTACCGCCTCGTGTACAAGCCCTCGATTAGTATCCAAATGGGTTTTCCCCTTTCCAAAAATCCTATCGGCCAGTAGGTGGCCCAACTTTTGGTATCCCAAATCGTTCAATTGAAATCCATCCGCGGTAAGGTCTTGCTGCTCGTCCTGGTACCATTTCTTACTGCTGTCAAAGGCATTCACAAAAAGGACACTATCCGCTGTGGCTACCTCTTTCATGGCCTGGGTATATAGCGCCAGGTTCCGATTCTCATTTTGGCCATTGGGCAAATCCCTCTCGGCCGAAAGGTCCTCGAAGGCTATTGGGGATACCAGGGCCAATTGGGGTTGGGATTCGCCATTATACTGCTGTTTGCGCGTGTGTGCTATAAACGCCCGTAGTTCTGCTTTATAGTTTTCCAGACCTTCTGGACCCTCAAAAGATTCGCTATAGCCGAAAAAGGCTATAATAATATCGGCCCCCAGTTGGGTGAGCCATTTGTCCTCGCTTGGAAAATGTCCGATACTACCCGATTTCTGGGCATACTCTTCCTGATATTTTTCCGCTTCCGGAAAGGCCCAGGGTGAATTTCTCGAAGAATGGGGCCGAAAACCAGGAGTATTCCCGGGATCGCACATATTTCGGATGAACAAAAGACTGTCCGGGTACCGTAACTGCATTTCGGTTTCAAAGTGTCCAAAATTCAACATTCTGGAACCTAGGTTATTCCCGATCAGTACGATCCGTGCCTCCTTTTTCAAATCCAGAACGGGTTCTTCCTTCTGGTTACAGGCAGTAATCATTAGGAGTATACCCAACAGGGCGATTCCCTTTTTCCAATTTGGCCGTAAGCTCATTATTAGCTGTGTTTAGTTCTTGCTGTTTATTCGAAAGTTACATGTATTCCCGCTTCCACGCTCTTTTCACAGGCCTCGATAATACGCTGACAAGTGATGGCATCTTCCAAACTGGAAAGTGGAGCCGCATCTTGACGCAAAACCTGGTTGATAAAGTGGGTGGTGGTATTCTTAATGGACTCCGGGTAGCAGTAATACGTCTGGGAATGCGCCCCGTTACGATCATTGATGACCCAATCACGATAACTATAGCGTGTACTCCCCTTGGTCCCGATCACCTTGATCATACAAGTCCAGGGATCTCCGGCATGATCATCATTGGCAAAACTGGCGCACAAATGGCTTAGGGTCCCGTTCTGCATTTGAATATTGGCCATCGCTACATTCTCCTGGGGTGCCAAGGTATCGTCCACGGTATGCTTTAGGCAGGAAATGGTTCTGGGCCTACCCGCCAAATAAAGCATGGTATAGCTGTGGTGGGTCAGGATCTGCCTGATCACCCCTGGATATCTTGCCCGAATCTCATCGGCATGGTGGATATTGTACATCATATAAAACTGGGTAACGTCCCCAAGCTTGCCACTTTCGATCATATCCTTGGCGCGCCGAATACCAGTTTCGTAAATATAGTTGTGTACGGGCATGCACTTAATTCCAGCTTTGGCCACAGCTTGGCTCATACGTTCCAGTTCGTTGATATTGGAGGCAGCTGGTTTTTCCACCAGTACGTGCTTTCCTGCCTTTGCGGCCATCAGGGTATATTCGCAATGGGTCTCCATATTGGTCAGGATGAACACCGCATCAATTTTTGGGTCTTGGAGCAAATCGTCCACTGTAGCATAGGTCGTGCAACCATATTGGGCCGCTTTGGCCCTGCCCTTTTCAGGGGTGCGGTTCCAGAGCCCCACCAATTCCGCACCTTCCAAACTATTGATGGCCTCCGCATGCAAATCGGCCACATCTCCGGCCCCAAGTAACCCAATTCGTATTGTTTTCATGTGTTTATCGAATATTCCAATATTCCATTTTCTGCCATTTTTCTGAATTCCAGGAGGGACGTTCGCACTCCGTCAGCAATCGGGGTCAATGGTAAATTCTTGAAAGCGCCATCGATCTTGGAATGATCAAGGTCACAGACAAAAAGATTGGGAGGGGCATTCTCGGCCATGGAAAATGATACAAATTCTTCCATTCCTAGATCGACAGCCTGCTCTTCCACGATTTGGAGGAACGATTTAATGGGAATGGTCTCCCCTTTAATATTGAATGCTCCAAAGCCGCTATAGGGGTGTAAGGTACAAGCGGCAAAATGCGCACCGACATCTTCCACAAAATGATAATTTTCACGCCCTTGATAGGGCATTTCAAATGGCTTCAACTCCCCGGAAGCAGCTCCCAGGGCTATGGCTTTCATAGCGTTGGTAGGTGCCGAGGTCTTTCCCTTGTCCCTGCCTTTGCCATAAGTGGTATTGAGTCGCAAGCATACCGTAGGTATTCGGGTCGAATCAAAAAATAATCGGGCCAGATGCTCACCGGCCAGTTTCCATATACCATAGTGGTTGGGCGGGGCCAGGACCACATCCTCCGCAATCAGGTCCTGAGGATACATGGAACGCATTCCGTAGACCGCTGCCGAACTGGCGAATACAAAACGTTGTAAGGAGGGAAGTTTCTCCGCAGCATCAAAAAGAGCCATGGTACCCCCCGTATTGATCTCCATCCCACCCATATGGTCCCTAGAGCAATCCGGGCTTTGGTAGGCTCCCAAATGAATGATGTGGGTGGGTCGTATACGTAAAAGCACCTCCTCTATGGCCACATAATTGGAAACGTCCAAGACTATAAATTCCAAACGGGAATCTAAATCTTCACCTAACCATAACTTTAAGGGGTCCTTGTTATTGGATCGGGTGGCGACAAAAATTTTATCGACCTCGGGCGACTGTAATAACTTATAAATGGTTACCGAGCCTATACAACCCGTGCCCCCGGTAATGAATATGGTATGCATTTTAGTTAGTTGTAAGTTATTAGTTATGAGTTGTTAGTTATTGGTTATTGGTCATTGTTTATTGATCATTGTTTATTGATCATTGTTAATTGATCATTGTTAATTGATCATTGTTAATTGCTCATTGTTGATTGCTCACTGTTAATTGAATTATAAAGGTACAGTATCTCATATCTTTCATCTTATATCTCCTGTCTCTCCAACAAATTCAGTTCATTTTAATCACGGCCTTTACGTTGTTCGCTTTAATGGAATCCTCAAAGGCTTGGGTGATATCCTCAAAGTTGTACCTATCGATATAATGTTCCGATGGGAACACCCCGGTGACCATCAATTTTTGGGCTACCATATAATCATCCCGACAAGACCCCATAGATCCCCTCATATTTAAGGAAGTCCGAGTTAAATGTGTAGCGTTGATTTCCACCTCCTTGGGATAGGTAGCGATTACACAGATATCCCCCTCCGGTCGAACCACATCAATGGCTTCCGTCAAAACTTGGGGCACCCCGGAACATTCGATGAGGAGATCTACCTTGCCCGCGGTTCCAAATGGAACGCCGTTTTCGTCCCTTACGCCCTTGCTTAATTGCGCACTCAAGGTATGGTCGGGCGAAACTTCCAATGTGATGAAGCCGCGTTCCCTCGCTTTCTTCAAACGAATATCGCGGTCGTGTGCAATCCCGGTCACGGCTACTCGCGCCCCGGCAGCCCGGGCCAGTTCGGCGGACATGAGACCTATAATACCGCATCCTGTAACCACTACATCTTGTCCCGGCTTTATGTTGCATTTGTTGTGCAACGCGTTTACGATTATGGACAAAGGTTCTACCAAGGCTCCCTGTTCGGGCGTTAGGCCGTTGACGAGATGAACCACACGGTCCGATTCCAGCACCACTTGTTGACCAAAACCGCCGTCCCTATGAAAACCGATGATTTGTTTTTTTGGACATAGGTTCCATTTACCTATGCTACACGCCGGGCAATCTTTCTCGCGGCATCCCAGCATAGCCAAAGGGGTAAAAACATCCCCTACTTTAACATCGCCATGATCCCCGGGTCCCAACTCCAACACCTCCGCACTAAATTCATGACCGATTACCCTTGGCCTCTGCACCCAATCAAAGTTGGGCTTTCCCAAACTGGCACTATTATCGGACCCGCAAATACCGGTATATAGGGTCTTTGCCAAAATTTCGCCCTCCTTTAATGCGGAAAGCTCCATGTCCACTATAGTGGTATTGCTCGTTACCGAAACTCCGGAGCTTGGATATATCCTTTCTTTTCCATGAAGGCAAAAGCCCCTTATCTTTTCGTTCATTCTTTTTGTTTTTAGACTGGTCAGGTTTTATAGACTTATTAGGTATGGGTAGACTTATCAGCTATGGATAGACCTGTCAGGTTTTTAAAACCTGACAGGTCTATAAGTTGCACAAGGAGATTGTCTTGTTTGGATACCGTTGAATGGCACATTTGCACTCCTTGTTGAGATATGTCACTACTACCAGTTAACACCGGTTTCCTGCCAGCTTTTGGTTTTCGCGGAATTCAATACCGCCTCACAAACTTTTTGTGTTTCCTGTGCTTCCTTGAAGGTGGGGGAACATGGGGTTCCGTCCTCGATACTTTTGAAGAAATCGGCGACCTGATGCACGAAGCTGTGCTCATATCCAATGGAAAGGCCTGGCACCCACCATTTATCCATATACGGTTGGTCCCCATCCGTAACATGAATAGATCGCCATCCGCGTTCCACAGATTCGTTTCGATGATCAAAATATTCCAAACGCGTTAAGTCGTGTAAGTTCCATTTAATGGAAGCATGTTCTCCATTTATTTCAAAGGTATACAAAGCCTTATGGCCCCTAGCATAACGTGTAGATTCAAATAGGCCCAGGGATCCATTTTCAAAATGGCAATGGAATATACAAGCATCGTCTATCCCAACTTTCTGTATCTCCCCGGTTTCGGTATGTACCCGTTCCTTGATAAAGGTTTCCGTCATGGCGGAAACGTCCTTTATACCACCATTCAACCACATGGCCGTATCTATGCAATGTGCCAATAGATCTCCGGTAACTCCCGATCCGGCCGCATCGTTGTCCAGTCGCCATAATCCTTCACCGCCTTGCGGAAGTTCCGGGCTAATGGTCCAATCTTGAAGAAAATTGGCCCTGTAGTGGAATATCTTTCCCAGCTTGCCGGCATCGATTAAATTTTTGGCCAAGGTAACCGCCGGAATCCTTCTATAATTATAGTACACCGTATGGGGAACCCCTGCCTTTTCCACGGCATCGACCATGGGCTGCGCTTCGGCAACGGTCCGGGCCAAAGGCTTTTCGCAAAGGATCATTTTACCTGCTTCCGCCGCAGCTATGGCAATTTCTGCATGCATATGGTTGGGGGTACAGATATCGATCGCATCGATATCGTCCCGTGAAACGATTTTTCGCCAATCGGTTTCAAAGGATTGGTATCCCCATTGCTCGGCGAAGGCCCTTACCCTTTCTTCGTTCCTTGCGCAAACTGCCTTCAATACGGGACGGTATTCCAGTTCCGGGAAAAAATCGCCCAATCGTTTATAGGCATTGGTATGGGTCCTTCCCATAAATCCATAGCCTATCAATCCTATCCGTAATTCCTTTTTGTTCGTCATTTAAAATAATCGATTAGTAAGTTGACCTATCGGCCTAAGTAAAAATGAGTGTTGATCTATTTGAAGGTTTTCTGTAAAATTATGCTTCGTACCATCCGTGCAGCTCACGCACCTTGATCATGGCCCCGAGTACATCGTTCCAGGTTTGGGGCTGCATCATCACTTCATTGGGAAACATACAACCATCCCAACAAATATGCTTAAACCTTTTGGTTAGGGATCCATCCTCGTTGCGAAGCCAGTGTCCGGCATCCACCGGAATGTCCAATTTTCCATTGGGATCGGCGGCTTGGCAGTGCCTACCGGTCTTATCGTGAGAACCTGCACCGAAAACCGTTCCATCATTCTGGGCTACATGAAAATCTATGGTCCATGGCCGTAAGGCAGCGGTAAGTGTTTTAAGTCCGGCGGTCAAAGTTTCCCTGTCGTCCCATTGAAAATCCTCGGGCAGAATACGTTCGTCCGGTTTGTTGTATCCCAAAAGATACAATAAGGTATGGGCCATATCCGCCTGAAAACCGATATTCGGTCGGTCTACAGCTTCCAAGGTATTGATCATGGATTTCCAACCGTGCATGCCTCCCCAACAGATTTCACCTTCTGCCGCCAAGTCTTCGCCATAATCCGCGGCTATATCACAAGCCTCACGAAAAGTTTGGGCAATCAATTGGGTATTTCCCACTGGGTCCTTGGCCCAACTTTCCGGATCAATGGAGGAATCTATCCGTATAATGCCATGGGGACGTACGCCCAGTTCACGTAGTTTTTGCCCTATTTTACAGGATTTGTGTACTTGGGTCACAAATTGCTTGCGCTCCTCTGCGGTTCCCATGGCCGATCCACCGCCCGTAGGGGTCCAAACCGGGGCGACCAGACTTCCGATTTCCAGGTTTTTGGAGGTTGCCTTGTCCGCCATGCGCTTGATATCATCGTCAGATGCATCGATATCCATGTGCGGGTCAAATAGGAAGAGATCAAAGCCATCGAATTTGGTGCCGTTCACTTCCGCATTGGCCGTGAGCTCGATCATGGTATCGATGTCTATGGGAGGTTCGGAATCGGGTCCTTTGCCCACCACACCGGGCCATGAGGCATTGTGTAATTTGGGATAATTATTCTGCTGCATTTCAATATATGTTTAGGGTATTTTGTAATCTGGTGTGTTCGAGCACTTGGTGGACTAATTTAGATAAAATCACGGTTTTCATGAAATAAATGTTGTGGCTTTTTTAACCAAGGGCCTTATTTTGTGACAAACTGGTAAGACAGACATAAAATAATTATGATAATAGCAAAAAAGTAAGTAAACTTATACCTTCAATTCAATTTAGTTCTATAGATTTTATCAACCTAAACCAAAACATATGGAAAATTCCAGCACCGCCCCGGCGGTAAATGACAAAAGATTATTTTATGGTAGTTGCTTTGCCTTGATCACTACGGCATTGTCCTTTAGCATTCGAGCGGGAATCTTGCCCCAATTGGGAGAGGAATTGAGCCTATCCGCCACACAGTTGGGTTTCATCAACCAAATGTGGTTTTTAGGCTTTCCGATTTCCATGATCATCGGCGGCCTGATCTACCACAAGGTAGGTGGCAAGGCCATTATGCAGTTTGCCTTTCTGGCCCATGCCATTGGAATTATCATGACCATCTATTCCGGTAGCTATACCGGCCTACTGATTTCCACACTACTCATTGGGCTGGGCAATGGATGTACCGAGGCTGCCTGTAATCCTATGATAGCGGATGCCTATGAGGGCAATAAAATGAGTAAGATGATGAACCGGTTTCATATGTGGTTTCCCGGAGGAATCGTTATCGGTAGTATTGTCTCCAAGGTGATGACCGACATGGGCATGAGCTGGGAATCCCAAATTTGGGTCATTTTGATTCCAACCCTAATCTACGCTTATCTCTTCTTCGGACAGCAATGGCCTAAGGCCAAAGTTAAGGAAGGAGCCACCCTTACCGGGAATTTAAAGGCATTGATAACGCCGTTGTTCCTGTTTATGGTTATCTGCATGTCCCTAACGGCAATTTCTGAATTTGGTCCACAGCAATGGGTGGGGCTGATCCTGTCCAAAAGTGGCGCCTCCCCGATGATCATATTGGCCTTGGTTACCGGTATTATGGCCGTAGCCCGCTACTTTGGTGGGGAAATGGTGCATAAATTCGATCAGACCGGGGTACTACTGGGGTCCTCCGTACTGGCCACAATAGGAATCTATCTTTTCAGCACCCAGACCGGTGCCATGGCTTATGTAGCAGCCATATTCTTTGCTTTGGGTATCGCCTATTTCTGGCCGAACATGGTCGGTTTTGTGGCCGATAAAATTCCAAAAAGTGGAGCTTTGGGACTTTCCATCATCGGTGCGGTAGGTATGTTTTCCTCATCCATTTTCCAACCCATTATCGGGGGATGGATCGATGCCGATAAAGCCGAAGCCGCAGCGGCCGGACTTACTGGAGATGAATTGGAGTTAGTTTCGGGACAGGCTACTTTGGAGACTATGACCTTGTTTCCCGGAATATTGATCATATTGTTTACCTTACTCTATTTTTGGATGAAGAACAGAAAACCGGAAGCTGTGGCCGCAGCCTCGTAGTCGCTTCGGAATTTGAATTGTTTTCGGTTCCCGAATCCAACAAAAATCGATAACTTTAAACCAGCCCCTACCTATTCCGGGTGGGGGTTGTTGCATTTAGAAAATGAAACTTGAAAAACAACTCCACTTAAATTGGTATAAATGAAAATTGGAATGAACCTTTTGCTTTGGACCAACCATGTGACCGAAGCACATTATCCCATTATCGACGATTTAAAGGAAACGGGGTATGATGGTATTGAACTTTATATGGGCGAGGGTGATGTAGCCCACTATGCCAAATTGGGGAATTTTTTGGCGCAAATGGAAATGGGCGTCACCACAGTGACAGGCCTGGGTCCGGAAGAGAATATCGCCAGTCCCGATCCCAAGATACGGCAGGTGGGTTTGGATCGCCTAAAGTGGGCCATCGATAATGGGGAAGCGCTGGGATCTGAAAACATTTGCGGTCCCCTACATTCCAGTTTTGCCTATTTTACACGGCAACCACCCACCATGGACGAGCGCCAATGGAGCGCCGAAATGTTGCGAAAGGCCGCGGAATATGCCGCGGAAGCAAATATCATATTGGCCCCCGAAGCGCTAAACCGGTTTGAATGTTACCTGTACAATACCATGGCCGACCTGCGGACCTTGGTTGAGGCCGTGGACCATCCTTATCTAGGGGCTATGTACGATACCCACCACAGCAACATCGAGGAAAAAAGTCAGTCCGAAGCCTTAAAAACCATTGCTCCCCACCTCAAGCATGTTCATATTAGTGAAAATGATCGGGGAACACCAGGCAGTGGACAAGTGCAATGGGAAGATGTCTTTTCTGCCTTGAAGGAAATCCAATACGACGGATGGTTGACCATTGAGGCCTTTAGTACCATTATCCCGGAATTTGCCAATGCCATAAATGTATGGCGGGATTATTCCCCCTCCAAGGAAATATATACCCAGGGGCTCGCCTTTATCAAAAAGGGAATGGGGGTTTGAGGGGTTAGTGATAAGTGGTAAGTGGTAAGTAATAAGAGGAAAGACAAAAAGACGAAAAGACGAAAAGACAAAAAGATGTAAGACTTGAGATGTTAGATTTGAGATTTGAGATTTGAGAAAATAGACAAAGAAGACAACCCTTTATGTGCTACATCTACCATCAAATATCCAACTACACTAAATCCAAAAAAAATGCAATCATGAAAAAGATCTGTACGCTACTCCCCATTGTTCTGCTGTTCGCCTGTGGACAGAAAGCGGAAAAACAAGAAACCGAAAAAGTGGTGGAAACACCAAAACAAATGCTAACCTACCAAGGGAGCGAGGAAAATGGGAAGCATCTCGTCCTAATTTCAGGGGATGAGGAGTACCGATCAGAGGAGGCACTGCCCCAATTGGCCAAAATCCTATCCAAACATCATGGGTTTAGCTGTACGGTATTGTTCGCACAACATCCGGACAGACCGGGTATCGTGGATGCCAATTACCTTAAAAATATTCCCGGACTTCAGACCTTGGAATCGGCCGATGCCATGATTCTCTTTACCCGATTTAGGGCGCTCCCCGATGATCAAATGAAATACATCGATACCTATTTTATGTCGGGCAAGCCCGTGGTGGCGATACGCACCGCTACCCACGCCTTTAATTTTGACAAGGACAGTACCTCATCCTATGTGCATTACGGCAATTATTATAACGGTGAAATGAGTGAATGGACCGACGGTTTTGGTCGCTTGGTCCTTGGTGAGAAATGGCATACCCACCATGGACATCATAAACATCAAAGTACCCGGGGCATCATTACTGAAGAATCTACGGAACATCCCTTAACCAATGGTATTGCAAGTGGGGAAATATGGGGATCAACGGATGTCTATGGTGTTCGGCTACCTTTGCCCGGCGATTCCGAACCTATTGTTTTGGGACAGGTCATCAACAGAAGAGGACCCTTTGATGAAAACGATGTTTTCTATGGGATGAAACCCACCGATGACGAAATTGCCGAAGTAAACGACAAGGGAATACCAGTAAACGACACTTTGATGCCCATTGCCTGGACCAAAAGCTATCAGCTCCCCGGTGGGGAAAAGGGCCAGGCCTTTACCTCTACCATAGGTTCCTCCAGCGATCTGTTAAACGAGGGGGTACGCAGGCTTCTGACCAATAGTGTATTTTGGATACTCGATTTGCCCGTGCCCCAAAAGGCCAACGTAGATTTGGTGGGTGCGTATGACCCTAGCGCCTATGGGTTTCAAACCGATGAATATTGGTTGGAAAGGCAATTGAAAATCGAGGATTTGGAATAGTCATAGCCCTTTCCTTTACTTGATGTTATACTGATTTAAGGACGGTATTCTAGAATTTCTCCAGGTTGACATTCCAATGCTGCACAGATAGCCTGTAGCGTACTAAAGCGAATGGCCTTGGCTTTTCCCTTCTTTAAAATGGAAAGGTTGGACATGGTTATGCCAACCTTTTCGGAGAGTTCGGTAAGTGACATTTTGCGTTTGGCCAACATTACATCAAGATTTACTACAATCGCCATATTCTATTTTAAATGGTCAAATCGTTTTCTTTCTTTAAAAGAGCACCGACCCTAAATGTCTCTGCAATAACCAACAAAAAAAGCGAGATCAACAGAGATTCTAAGCTGAACCAAGAAAGAAAATGGATTTCGGTAAAATCAACATTGACGGATTCCAATTTATCACTAAAATAGTGGGAAGAAAACAAAGTTCGAAAGTTTTCCAAAACAAAGTAAGCCATCCCTAAAAATGCAATATTCTTGAGTCGATTTGCGTTGGCCACCACCATAAATTTTCCCAAATAAGCAGAATCCAATATACGGATTGTTAGTTTAAAGATGAGGAGTACACAAATGACCATCAAAAGCTCCAAGATGCTAAATATCCCCAAAAACCCTTTAGGAATAGAATCAGAAACAATAAGACCCTTGCCCTGCAACAAATCGAAATTTGCGCTCTCGCCAATGCTTATTATACCCTCTCGCTGAAGTTCAAAAATTACGGGAAACGCCATATGGGTGGACGGACTTCCTGTAATAAAAACGAAGACACTATAAACGGTCCAAATCATAAGGCTTAGAGCACCCATAAAAAAAATGGCCCTGAAAGTCCCCAATACTATTTTGATAAAAGTAATGCCGTAAAACCTTTTTTCACCTATCATATTTTCACAAATTATGAATCCCAATTTATCACTTTTTATTGAAATTCAATAAATATTTAATGAAAAAAAATAAATATTTTGATTAATTCAGTATCATAACACCGATTAGGGTTAGGGTTCCATATTCGGTATTCTTCAATTCTCTTACATTATAAATCAATAGCGCACCTTTAGAATGGAATTAGGCTGCCTTTCCTTTTGGGCCCAATTTGTGGAAAAGAGATGTACTTGGTAATTGGGTGTAGCATTTAGCGCTTTGTTAAGGTTTAAGCCGTGTATTATTTGTGTTAAATACCCCGGTTTTACTTTTAGAGATGCTCTATTTACGCCAGGGGATAAAGCTCCGGATGATCGATAAACCTTTTTCGTAGGGCCTTGATGGTATCCACAAATTGTTTACAGGCCACAAAAGGATCTCCCCCAATACGCCAACCTTGGGTGGATATGGGACCGGTATATCCAAAATCGTACAGCTTGGCCAACATCCAGGCCATATCGATCTGGCCTTCGTTAAAGCGGACCGCACTGAAGTTGGCCGGCCTGAAAATCCCGTTGGTCAAGACCACATAGCTCAGCCTTTTCATATAATCATTGCTTAACACGGCATCCAACTGGTCCGAGGCCGAATTGGCATACCAATGATGGGAACAAAATGCGGAACCAATAGTTTTGGCCTGGGCGCCATCCAATATTTTAAAGGCGGATTGGGGCGTATCGCATATCCAATGGGTATGGGGATACAATGCACCGGTAATCCCATAATCGCCACAAGCCTTATCGAAGGCGGCGATGATTTTATAGGCTCGTTCCCAATGCCGTTCCTCGGCCTTGGCCGATCCACTTTCCGCTATGGTATCCCCAATGAGTTCGCCACGTCCACTTAACGACAAACTGTAATAGGGTTTGATCGGTAATTGGGACAGGGCCTTGACATTATTCACGATTTTAGCGATCTCTGAATCGATTTCCGGCGCCTTGGCATCCACAACCGCTTGCGTAGTACCATGAAAGCCCATGACCTTGAAACGCGTCTTTGAAAACAGCGCCACAGCATCTTTCCATGTGTCGGATTGTGTATCCTGTCCCACAAACTCGAAGCCATCAAAACCGGCATGGTCCGCGGCCGCCAATTTGGCCTTCCAGGAGTACGACCCCCGGTTGCCCGCATGGAAATTATCGAACAATACCAATGGATTGTCGGGTAGATCTCTTGTTGCTGTTTCCTTATTAGGTTCATTGGAACTATTTGTCGATGCATCGAGTTGCATGGGCACACCGATGGCCAAACCGGCCGTGGTACCGGCCATACGCTTTACAAATGTTCTTCTGTTACTCATAACTCCTTATTTTAGTTCACTCAAGTAGGTAATCAAATCGTTGAATTCCCGGGGGGTCATAGTTTTTTCCAATCCTTCCGGCATCAATGAACTTTCCATAGGCCCATATGATCTAGGATTTTTAAAAGTGTCGTACTCCCCTTGTGTGTTCATTAATTCGGCATTATTTAGATGTACATCAATTTGTCTTCCCGTATGTCGATTTCCTGCTTCGTCTATAAGGAACCAACCTTGCCATTCGGGTGAAATCTCCAAGGATGGCTCTAAAATGGCCGATATGAGTTGGGACTTGGATTTGCTGCTTCCAATATACGATAGTTCGGGTCCAAAAACTCCTCCCCAACCCTTCACCTTATGGCAAGTGGTACAAAGTGCCGTCCTGTTCCAAAATACCAGTTCGCCCAATTGCGCATTACCTTTCCCATTGACGGAAACGTAAGCTTCCTCGTTCGCCGAAGTAGAGTCGATTTCCCCATGGCAAGCTTTCCAAACGGACAAGACCGTATCAGAAATGCGATCACCCTGCTTTTCTACCCATTTTTTGGCCTCTTCTCGGGCAGGCTCCCCAGAGGCGGACATACAAAGATACTTCATCGCCACATACTGCAGCATCTCATCTTCCTCCTCCAACAAAGCCAACACCTCCCCAAAGTATTTGTCCGGACCATAACTCAATTCCAGGACCGCCATGGATCGCGCACTGTGGGCAAATTTTCTATTGAATGCAATATGTTTGAGCAAAGTTCCATGCGCAACACCTGGGATTTTTTGAAGCGATTTTATCAAGGCAATTTGAAATTCTTCGTCCCGGGTATCTTCCAGAAGCTGAATCAGTAATTTTTCGTTTGCACCAAAATCGTCCAAATAGGGCAAAGCCATGGTTTTCACGGCTTCGGCAATGGAGGCGTTCTCTAAGATATTGGCAATAAAGGAGGTTGGCAATTCCCTGGGAATTGATCCACTCCTTCCCGATTTATTGGCAACGCCTTCCATAAAGGCGGGTTGTAAGTGTCGAACGGTAGCCAGAAAGGTTTCAAAAAGTTGGGTGGGAATTTGATTTTTCCGCAATGCCGCATATAGGTGGGGCTCCATTTCGGCAATCCCTTTTACACCGATGTAGACCAAGGCCATTTTCCGAACATCCAGATTCTCATCGGTCAGTAAGGGTATGAGCTCCGCTGTGCCTATTTTCTGTTTTAACTTGAACAGGGTAAGTAATCCTTGGAGGCGAAGATGGGAGTCACTGTGCTGCAATAAAGGAATTAATTCGTCGAGCGTCGCTTTTTTGGAAAGATAATGTCGGGTCGTGGCCAAATCAAAAGCATCTGTTTTTTCCAGATCGGTAATCAATTGATCTTTGTCCCTAGTATCCTCTTTAAAACGATTGATTTGCTTTACATCCTTCCGGATATCGGATGACCCGGGATTTTTAGATCGAACGCGCCACAATCGCCCTTGGCCATGGTTGGGATACTCCCGTAATACCCAATCCGTCATGTACAGATCGCCTTGACTATTTGTCGCCAAAGCCACGGGGTGAAAGGATTTGTCGCCTTGGATAAATACTTCCGGGCTACCTTGTACGGAGGAACCTTGTTCTAACATGGGAATGCGCACCATATTATTTTCTTCCCATACATTGACCAACATCTGATCATCATAAGGCTGCCCAAAATTGGTGTTGGAGGCATCCATCATGGCACATGGTGCTTCTCCAAGTGCCACCGAGAAAGGTAAAGTACCCGGCAATTCTCCGTTCCAGGAAGAAAATGGATGCAAGCCGCTTGGCCCATAAATGGTCTTATAGCCGTAATCCCCTCCCAGTACGATCTCGATGAGACGATTGGGACCACGACTATCCGGGTCGTTGTCCGTAACAAAAAGTCGGCCTTCCCTATTGAATTTTAAATCGAACGGATTCCAAAAGCCAGTGGCTATTTCCTCGAGCTGGCTTCCATCCACCTTACACCTAAAAACGTTGCCCCCATCGCCATATCCTTCAATGTGTGAACCATCCGTTCCTTGGATTTCCCAGCGATTTCCACCTACATTTCCACGAGATAGGTATAACCAATTGTCCTCACCTATCGCAATACCCAAAATACCTGCATGATCATATACATTTTTGGGCTCCACCATTGTGACTATGGTATTTTTTGTGTCACTTACCCCGTTGCCATCTAGGTCCGAATACCGGTAGACCCCCATTTTTGATGTCAGGAACAAGCCAAATTGGGCACTGTGGTACAAGTTCATCCCATCGTTGATGCTATCTGCGAAAATGGTCCATCGTTCAGGAATGCCATCCCCATCGGCGTCCACGGATTTTTTGATCCTATCGAATTTTGGCCCTTGATAGTCGTCGGGCGGGGTATGGGTATGGGATTCCAGAATGTAAATCGCATCTTTCTCATCAATGGCCATTCCGATAGGTGTGGTAATCGCCGGGGACTCGGCGATCAATTCCAGGGAAAGGTTAGGGTCATTTACGGTAATATTATGGGGTAACAAAGGGCCTTTTTCATTACAGGAAACAAGCGGGATCAACAGCAAAATACTCCAAGCCAAATTCCTCATATTACTACCCCTATTGAAAATAGCATTGGAAAAATTCCTTGGAAACATATTTTAACCCTCGTTTTCAAAAGTCAACAAAATACAGGTTTTGCAAGTGCCGTCAAAACGATTTTTGATCATATGATCATTATTTATTGACTTTCCAAATAGTGAAGAGACGTCTACTCAGGGTTTAGGGCGTGTATGGTGTTTTGTATGGTCCCTTCCATGGGAATACCGTTCCGGGAAGCTAAGGTATATTCAATGGTCATGACATCCACAGCTTGTAAATCCGTCACCTCCAATTTCACCGCTTTGCCATCGGCCATTACTTCAGCTTTGGAAACGGTCAAAGTACGTTCATTATAGCGATCCGAGCCGTACATACTACTCCTGATTATATTCCAGGTTTTTACCACGTAATTGTCTAAATCCCCGGCCTTTTTGATATCCAGAGGTTGGTCGAAAACCAATTGGACCGATGAAGTTGTGGTCTTGAGCCCCAAGGGTAGTGTCACAGGATTCCCGGTATAACGGACCCTGTAAAGTCCTCCACCGCGCAACATCTGGTTGGTTCCCCAAGCGGACATACCGCAGGCATATAGCTGGCCATCACCTGAATTGAACCTCCCTCTCATGATACCGGTCAAAAAACGAACTCCGGGTAAATCGATGACCCCGCCTTGCATTTGAGTTTTTACCTTTTCGTGAAGTACCAATTGAATTTTACCATAGCCGTAGGAGAAACTCAACAAGCTTCCATTTAGAGGGCCCCATTGCTCGCTATCCACCCATAGTAGCTCGGACGGGGAGCGATCAAATTGCATATCCACCCAAACCATGGGTTGTTCCATGGCCAGTCGGGTGGTATCCGCAGGTGGGGCGTATCCCCACATATTGCCATAAAACTTATTCTTCCCCTCGATCCAATTAATGCGGTTCATGGGATTCCAATACCCTTGCTGATCCGTGACCAAAAAACTACCATCGGGATTAATGCAGACCCCGTTGGCCGCCCTAAAACCTTTGGCAATAATCTCCGTTGTGGAGCCGTCCTTACTCACTTTCAATAGGGTACCGTGTTGGGGTACCAAGGCCTCCCTGGCATGGCGACCACTTTTAGCATAATAAAGATTACCCTCGTCATCGGCCTGAAGGCCCATGGCAAATTCATGAAAATGATCGGTTACTTGATGATCGTGGTTGAAGCTTTCGTAAAAATCGGTCTCGTTATCCCCGTTAAAATCATGCAACCGGACCAGTTGGTCACGACAAATTACATAGATATCATCATTCAGGACCTTGATACCCAAGGGCTGAAAAAGACCTGAACCGATACGTTGCCAAGTAAGTTCTCCCGTATTCTCTGTAAGTCCTTCAATTAACCAAATATCACCATCGGTTGCACATACCACGGCCTTATTGGCGTCCTTCAAAAAGTCGATACCACTTAACTTCATCCTACAGGCCCAGGGGTTTTCGAAGGGAGGGGTCAGTTGGTCTACGGCAAAGAGACCTTCCTCCTTTCCCAAGGTTATCAATGTGCTGATTTTCTCGCCGTAGTGCGCCGTACCACCAGAGGTATATGGTGCCAGTGACGGGGCCGGTCGCGAGTCCGCAAAAGCATCCAAACCTTCAACGGACTTATCCGCAATAAACAGCTTCAGTTTCACGGCATTTCCCGGTTTTACCTTTAGCATTACATAACCCCTTTCCTCTGCCAAGGTAGCGTCCTCGCCATTTAGAGCAACGGTGTTGGTAGCCGGAGCTATTTTCATCTTTAGATTATGGGTCGATGGTCCAATATTCAAGGTCCGTGTAAAGACGGTTTCCCCTCCATATTCTTCCATACCCAATTCTTCCAAAATTTGCACATTTCCAACACTGTATGAAATAATAACATGGTTCCCGTGATAATACAGTCCCTTATAATCGGCCCAACTTTTCGGTAAGGGTCCAAAAGCCCTACCATCCCGCGCTCGAAATCTCGGATCTTCAAAAGAACCGGTCTCTGGATTTGCCCACCCAGGCCCTACCGGGGTCTCAAAATGAAGTTTTCCTATGGTTCTGGGGTAGGTTTCATGTTTGTCATTTAAAAGGATGCCGTCCCAGTCTATAAAACCCGTACCGGTCCATCCTCCTGCTACGCGCATGAGGTCATGATCAAAGAGCATCCATGCCTTGCCCTGGGAAACTCCACCTTGGCCCTGGTCCAAACGGACCGCGATACCCTTATAGGCAAAATTGTTCTCGCTATAATCCTCATCGGCATACGGGACAGGCCCCGGTGAGTGGAAGCGTTCCGGTCCCGTCTCCGCGTCCACCAACTCATAGGTGTTTATCAAAAAATGTCCATAATCCATATCCGCCCAAGGTTGATAGGGCTTAACCTCCGGTCCTCGCGAAGATCCCTGGGGCAATCCCTGCAAGTAACCGGGCGTATTGGGCACAAAGGCTTGCTTGGGATTTTCCCGGATATATTTATGGCGTATATAGGAGATGACATCATATTTTTCCTGTGGCGTTAGGGTGGGTTGTGGCGGCATGGAACCGAAGCCCCGACTTATGGTCTGGTACATGGAAAAAGCGTCACCGCCAGCCTTTAGGGGCTGTTCCCAAAATTTGGTGGACAATGGAATAGAGCCTTCGACTTCCTCGGTGCCATGACAGTTGATACAATTGGCCGAATAGATGCGTTCACCTCTTTGATATCCTTCCCGGTCGGTATCGGATATTATACCCGCGTGGTCTATATTACCTTCCAATTCCAAGAGTTCCGATTCGGCAAGTACATAGGCAATATCGGATCGATCGATCACGTACGGTTCTTCGGATTGTCTATGGGCCTTAAAGGCCGATACTTCACCATCTATGTTGATTTCTCCTGTAAAAATGGCATCTTCCAACTTCCCTTTTAATCGAGCCCTATTGCCGAACAATTCAAAACTGCCGGATAAGCTATCACCCATAACGGAAATATGGTCAAAATGAAATGTGCCCCAATCCAAGGAAATCAATGAAGCCTTGCTATACTTACCGGCCCGTTCCAATTTGAGGATGCCCTTAGGTTGTTCATCCCCAAAGTCAATTTCATAGTCCCAGGTTTCTTCCCAACCTCCGCATCGGCAACCCATCAAACACAAGATGAGCCATGCATTTAGTAATACCAGTAAGCCACATCGAAGGACATTTTTGTCTTTTGCTCCTTTTACTGCAATAGTTTTCATAATTTATTTTGTGGAAACGTTGCCAACCCTCCGGATTCCATTCGGATATCAAAAACCGGTCTTTCCTTAAAAATAAAAAAATATTGACTACCGGATCAAACGATATATGTCAATCCAGTTGGGAGACATGCTTTTCCAACAGATTGAAGACTTCGGTAGGCGCCATTTGCCCTTTGAGGTCGGTCTTGAGGTAGTTGGTTATGAAAATCGGATAATCTTGGGGCTCTTCGGGAATCCTTCCATGGGAACCTTTAATAAGATCCGCATTCAACGGGATAATATCCATGACCGTTCGGAATCCCAATTTCTTTTTGATCAATTTGCCCATAACCTTGGCCATAACCCATTTGTCCTTGGGGTCCGCATGCATTTCCACGGGGTCGTAACCCGGTTTCTTGTGAATATCCACCATACGGGCAAAATCCGGTGCTTTTCGGTCGTCCATCCAGTAATAATAGGTAAACCAGGAATCCTTATCCGCCACCACGACCAAATCGCCACAACGGGAATGGTTCAAATGCACCTTGTTGAGTTCATCCCCCGACCATACCTTTTCCACCCCGGTCACTTTTTCCAGTAGTCTTTTCACTTCGGATAGTTTGGTGGTATCGTTTAGGTAGATATGTGCGATCTGATGATCGGCCACTGCAAAAGCCTTGCTGGCACCGGCATCCAAAAGCTCTAAACCCCTTTCTACGCGAACACTGAGATAACCCGCCTTTCGCAATACCCGGTTCAAGTGCACGGGACGGTTTACATTGGTTATCCCATACTCCGAAAGTAGTATGATATGGGCTTGCCGTTTCTGGTAGTAGGTTATCAACTGCTGCACCACCGTATCGATTTCGTTCAGGTCTTTGGAGATGATATCAAAATTTAGGCCATGGCGTTGCAGGTTGTAATCCAAATGGGGAAGGTAGATCAAGGTCAATGTGGGATCGTACAATTGGTCCGTTCTTAGGGCGGCATCGGCTATCCACTGACTTGACTTAATGGACGTTTTTGGGCCCCAGAAATGAAACAGGGGAAAGGTTCCCAATTCCGCTTGAAGGGTATCCCTCAGATTGGCGGGGTTCGAATAGATGTCCGGAATCTTCCGGCCATCCGCCAAGTAATTGGGACGGGGAGTAACGTTATAGTCCGTATTGGCGTACATATTGTACCACCAAAATAGATTGGCACAAGTAAAGCCCGGGTCTTGCCTTCGAAGCTTGTCCCATATTTTTTCACCTTGGACCAATTTATTGGATTGCCTCCAAAATTTAACCTCGCACTCCTCTTTAAAATACCAACCATTGCCTACAATACCATGTTCCGCAGGATATTTACCGGTAAGGTAGGTGGATTGTGCCGAACAGGTAACCGCTGGAAGCACTGGGGAAATGTAGGCAGATTTTCCTTGCTCCAAAAACGATCGTATGTGGGGCGTATGGGGACCGATAAGCCGCTTGGTGAGCCCCACAACATTAATAATAACGGTTTTATGCATGGATTAAAATCTGTCCTTTAACCAATTGATTTCCCGAATTATGGATTCGGAAAGCTCGCGTTTCAATCCTTTGGGCAGTACGTCCCAGGTATAGGTCTCTATCTCAAGGTGTTCCGAGACTGGAAGTTCTTTGATATAATCGATAACCTTTATAATGTGGTCCTGGGTAGAAAACAGGATATCAAAACGTTCTAAAAAAATGGGAACATGAAAATGGGCCCGCAATTCCGTGAAATCCTTTTTTTGCTCCAAAACAACAGGAAGATCATTATAGGTGGTAACCTTTCCGTCTTTTTTTTCCGTAACCTGATGCAAATAGGTAGGCTCGTCAAATCGGGAAAGGGAAGCCCAAATGGCTTCTTTATCCTTCTCCTCAAAAAGGATTTTTAAAGCGGCGCTTACCTGAATTTTTCCAACTCGAATGCCAGCTTGATCCAATGCCCCAAAAGTGTATTCCGGTTCTTCATAAGCCAAGGAAAAATGGCAGATGTCGTAACAAACGGTAATGTATTTCTTAATGATTTCTTCAGCCTCTTCAACGGTGGCTTCTAGCTGTCGCTGTACGACCGGGATCGCTATGGGAAGCAGATAATCGGTAAAAAAATGGATGACTTCTTCCGTATTTTCAAGTAGACCGTCGGGCTCGGGTTCTATATCCAAATGGAGATACCTGCCCATTGAGGTTTCCAGGTCATAGAGCTGTATAACAATTTCGGTCAAATGTTTGGCCCCAATTTCAAATGCGGCCCTTTTACGTTCCTTTGAATCGTGCCAATACTTGTAGCTGATAGGCGAAGTGGAAATACCTCCGGACAGTCCGGCCGGAAGTAATTCGGCCAATTGCCGGAAGAGGCGCTGCGTGTAAATCAGGCGCTCCTGCGTGGTCCAATCCGGTGTGTGAACATCTTCCTTTACCCGTTCGTTGTGGAAATTGCCATAAGGAAAGCCGTTCATGGTAAATACGTACAAGTCATGTTGCGCCAACCATTCCTTAAACTCTTCGAGAAGCCTTCCTTCACCCAGTTCCTCGCTGGCCTTATTGGACAGTCGCAAACCCAATCCAAATGGTCCATCTGGTGATACCTCTCGTTTGATAAGGGGCACATACGCTTTTAAGCTTTCAAACGTACTTTCCCAATTGGCACCGGGATGGATATTGGTACAATAGGTAAGCTGATGTTGGTGATCTATCCGCATTAGGGTCGGCCTATTTTTATTTTGTAATGGTCGTTGAGAACGGTAATGGCCTGTTTCATGGCTTCTTGGTCGATTTGGTCGACGTCTATTTTTTTACCTATTTCGGAAAATAGGGTGATACAGAGCTCCCCGCCCAAATGCTCCCTAAATTCCTGGATGCCCCCCAGAAGTTCGTCCATTTCCGCTTCCGTTTCCACGGGAATTTGCAAATTGAACCCCATTCGCTCCAGAACGGACAACACCCGACCTTGTATGTCCACGGTAATAAGCCCAATAAGTTGGGCATATATCGTATCCAAGGCGATGCCCTTGGCCACGGCTTCCCCGTGGCGTAATTCATAATTGGACATCTGCTCCATTTTGTGGGCGGACCAATGTCCAAAATCCAAAGGCCGTGATGAACCGCTTTCGAACGGATCACCTCCCTGGGCAATATGCTGCATGTGCATTTCGGCACATTTATGGATTACGTATTGCATCTGATCCATATCCCTATTTCTCAATTTTTGGGCATGGTCCTCTAAATAATCAAAGAACTTTCCATCTTTGATTAGGGACACTTTGACCGCTTCGGCCAAACCTGCGATCCAATCCCTATCCTCCAAGGTTTTTAGGAAATCCATATCATTGATGATGGCGTAAGGAGGAGCGAAAGTCCCAAGAAAATTTTTCTTTCCAAAATAGTTTACGCTGTTCTTTACCCCCACTGCGGAATCGTTTTGGGAAAGTACCGTGGTTGGAATACGGATCAATTTTACACCACGGTGGGCAATTGCGGCGGCATAACCTACCATATCGATAACCGCACCACCTCCGATGACCGCTACAAAGGAGTGTCTGTCTATATGTTTGTCGTTGATGCCTTCAAGAATCCGGTCCACATTTTTGGAATCGTTCTTGCTTTGTTCGCCTCCAGGGACCAAAAGACTTCCCATATACTGTACCTGATCGGAAAATTCCTGACAGTAGTCACTTATCCGATCGACCAAATCCGGATAATGGGCGTTTACCCCCGCATCGATAACAAAGAGCACCTTGCAATTTCCCTTTTCCTTAAAACCCTGTAAAATATCCCGAAACAGGCTATTTTGAAGCGTAAAAAGTCCTTGGGTAAAGTATAGCTTGTACGTATAGGTCAACGTAAAGGATTGTGCAATGGGTTTTAGCTGCATTCTTCGGGTTTAGGTAACTGCAAAAAGCTTGGACAAAAGTAGGGATAAAGGTAACAATAGCAACAACAAAAGACCATACCACCAAACGGAAAAACCTGACACCCAGGCTGCATCCAATACAATTAAGGAAAGTACCCCTGCCTTAACGGCTTTTTTTATGTTATCGGGAGTATTGGACCGATAAGCATTGGCCAATGGTTTCAATACCAAGAAAGCAAAGAGCCCCAAAAACGGTATTACCTGCAGCAGATTATCCGTGTTCCGGGCAACAAGAGCGGCCATGGATACCATAACAAGAAGGTATAAAAGGGCCGCCCAAAGAATATGGTTTTTGTTATCCCCGTGTACCTCTCCCCGGCTAATAAGGGTAATGGCAAAGATGTAAATCAACGGTAGGGAGGCATAGCCCCAATCAGAAATCCCATCAAGTACGGACATCCCCAATACTAAATTCAATCCCCTACACAGGCCCATATTCAAGGGTCCAAGAAAATCGTTTTTTTTGGCCCAGGCATCATAAAGCACGATACAGGCGGCCAAGATTAGGGACACGATACCACTGGTATTTCCATTGAGAAAGGCCATTACCGTTCCCAAAAGCAATAACATACCTCCGTAAAAAGCTGCGGATTTCAATGGAATTAGGCCACTTGGGATTGGACGTTCCGGGCGTTCCACTTTATCCACTTCCATATCAAAAACATCATTGAGGACTACCCCTCCGGCATATAGGAATACAGCGGCCAAAACCAGAAAAATCAATCGGGTATCCCACCATATAGCGGTCGATTGGGACGAAAACATTCCGGCAATGGCGGCACCGGCAAAAATATCGGCCGCTGCCGAAGGTAGATTGGCAGGGCGTGCCAATTGCAAGTAGCCCTTAAGAACAGCACGCATTTAAACAATTTTATCTGCGTCTACCCTGGGAACCTGACCCCGCAATACACTGTTGTCATTATATAATTGGGTCTGATCGATCCCGACCGGTTTCAGCCAGGCGGACTCCTTCATTTTACCATTCATTCCATAGACATCCAGTGCATTTTGATAGCAAGTCCGTATGACGTCCGCTTTGGCCACCCCTCTTTTCAACATCAGATTGGCCGTCTTGGGGACCGCTAGGGGGTCGCTTACGCCCCAATCCGCCGAACTATCGACAATGATATCCTTGCTACCGTATTTCTTTACTACTTCTACCATTCGTTCATTGCCCATTTTGGTCTTGGGATAGATGGTGAAAGCGGCAATAAAGCCTCGGTCCAATACATCCTTTACCGTTTCCTCATTGTTGTGATCGATAACCACTTTTCTTGGATCCAGTCCGTGTTCCAAGCATACTTCCATACTCTTTAGGGTCCCGGACTTTTTATCGCGATGGGGTGTATGAATTTGGACCACCATATCAAGCTCCTTTGCCATTTCCAATTGGATCCGAAAATATTTGTCCTCGGCCGGGGTCTGGTCATCATACCCGATCTCACCTACAGCAACCACATTCTCCTTATGCAGATATAGGGGCAATAATTCGATAACCTGTTCGGCCAAGGGCTCATTGTTGGCCTCTTTCGAGTTTAAACCAATGGTGCAATAGTGTTGGATACCAAATTGGCTTGCCCTAAAAGGCTCCCATCCCACAAGGCTACTAAAATAATCCTGGAAGGAACCGACTTGGGTGCGCGCCTGACCCAACCAAAAGGAAGGTTCAATGACCGCCACCACACCTGCCTCGGCCATGGCCTCATAATCATCCGTGGTCCTGGACGACATATGAACATGGGAGTCTATAAACATCATTTTTTCTTTCATATTCAATTTTTTAAGGTTTTCCAACTCAGCGTTTTGTTTTTGACCTGCTCTACCCATTCGGGGTAGCCGACCAAAAGTTCTTTTGCCTCGGGTTTTCCCGAGTGATAACAACACAATACGGCCGCCCGGTTCTCCAAGGAATCATTACTTTCCAAGAGCCGCTGCATATCCTTAAGGAGCCCAGGGCTAAGAAAGGCGGTAACCGGTCGCCAAAAATATGGGTCGATATTCCGGGATGCGGCCCAGCGCTCGTGGGCATAATCCGAAATAATCCGTGCCAATTCCGCATTGGCCCTTGAGTCAATGTCCACCAATGTACTCAAATCGCCTTGCATAAACGCCATTTTTAGGTACATCTGATTCCATTGTTGTTCATTAAAGAACCGTGCCGGGTATGGATTATGGGCAGCAATCGCATTGAATACCTGGGTAACATTGGTCCGTAACGCATCCACCGCCTGATCCCTGTAGGTCCCCGGATCGGGCAACAATATCAGAAATTTCAAAAAGGTTACCAATTCCCCGGTATCCGCCACTTGAATAATTTTGGCCACCTTGGGGGCAAAGAAATTCTGATTTGCCTGCAACAGCCGTACCAACAAATAGATTCTTGCCACTTGATGGATATCCGCTCGTTGTACTTCTAGATATTTTTCTACATCGGTACCTAGGCCCATCTTCGGAATACCCTGTTTCCCTATCTTGGTGGGCACAAGACTATAGGCCATAAACATTTCCCTAGGCTTATCCCCTTCGATAATTTCTTGGATTTTCTCCTCTAGCCAAGAGCGTACCGAGTTTTCTACGGTATTTTCAATAATCTTCGACAGTTGTTCGCTAACGTCATTTAACTGCATAAAAACACCTTTTTTAAAGGTAAATCGGTAGTTTCACTTATCGCTACCCCTGTCCCAAGAAAACCATTTGGCCAGAGCATCATCAAAAATAAAGCTAATTCCGTTATAATGAAAATGGTAATTATACGGGTAGGACCTGACTTACAGCGCAAAGAAAATGAAATGGAAAATTTGACAAAATGGCCTCAAGGAAAGCGCAATTAATGGCTTTGGACATGCATATCCTTATTGATAGGTGACTCGTGCCACAGGCCGGACAGTTAACATCCGGTCCGCACGCCAACTGCGCAATAGACCGCTAGAGGGCCGCGGTATTTAAAACGAATTGAAATTGAATCTAAGCTTTACGCCTGCATTGTTAAAGTTGATGTTTTCCCGGGTAACGGGAACCAGGGAATGGTGAAAAAAGGGTTCAACGACCAGGGACTGCTTCTTGTTATTTATAGGAAGTTCAATCCCTATGGATACATTCAATATTCCGGCAAAGTTAAAATCCCCGGATTCGGATCGTACGTCCTCACTTTCCGTTCTAAAGCTGTTTTCGATCCGGGTAGTCACACCTCCGTTTTCTCCCTCAACAAAGATAGTCTCGGTTTCCTGAAAGGTGGATTCCACCTTTTCCTGAAAGTAAGTCGTGGAGGAAACCCCAGCCGTGGCAAACCATGGGTTGCCCTTGATCTTGAAATTGTATTTTAGGTTGATTGGCAGTTCCAGGCCGGTTAAGATCGCCTGCCTGGATTTTAGTTGCGTGCCCTCCCCGATTTCGTTTACCGGATTTTCCTCAAAATGTATTCTTTGGTTAAGTATGGAAAGTCCTGTGTAAAGATCGATGTTTTTGACAAGGGGCACTTCCACGACGGCTCCCCCGGATAAGGTCATATGGCTTTCACCTGTACTTTGGTTATAATTCACCATGGGCGAAAAAACCAGTCCCACCCTAATCTTGTGCCTCAATATCTCGTCCAAGGTCTCTTCGTTAAATTTCTCCTCGTCCGGTAACTCAAGAGCCCCGTCTTCCTTATCCGTTTGGGCCACTTTTTCTTCCTCTTTCGTTACATGCTTAATATTCTCCATATCTTCATGGGAGTTTTTCAAGGTTCCTTCCTTCAGCGCCATACCCTCCAAATCATTGGAATGGAATAGTTCCTTTAAGGAGTCCCTTTGACCATTTAAATGGTTCTTCCGGGCCTTATTTTCGGCCTGGGTACGTAACTCAATGGCTGGGGAACGGATGTTCTTCCCTTTTTTGGACTGGATCCGGACCCCGATTTTTTCTTGGGATGCCGTTACTTCCGTATCATCCGGAGTATTCCGATGCTGCTGGGGACGGACCGTATGTTTAAATGGATTTTCTTGCTCCTTTTTATCCCGATTTACGCGCTCCTTTATTTGTTCCAAGGGTAAATCGGGTGTTTCCTTAGCCCCCCATTCCGAAAAATAATGCACCAACACGCCCGTGGTAAAAAGTACCAATAAAAGGCCGGCGTAACGCAAGGGAAGCCATAAAATTCCCCTTCGGTCCTTCTTTCGCTTCCTTTGGAGCTTTTCCCAATCTTCCGGACGATACGGTTCCTCCCATTGGTCGAGAACTCCTTTAATCTGCCCAACAATTATAGCGTCAATATCTTCTTTCATGTTCATGTTGCGGATTTTCATGCTGTTGTAAAACAACTCTCAATGTTTTTTTGGCCCGGGCTAAAAATGTTCTTGAACTACTTTCGCCGATATCCAGCATTTCACTTATTTCCCGATGGTTGTATCCTTGAATCTCAAATAAGGTAAATACCAATCTATGGGCCCTGGGTAATCGATCGAGCATCCTCAAAATATCGGCTACATTCAATAGGGAAATCGCTTCCGAATGGATGTGTTGCATAGTTCCGGCTTCTGGTTCCAAACTCAGGAATTTTTCCCTTTTTTTTCTAAAATTGTCCAGTGAGGTATTTATGATGATTTTCTTGAGCCAAGGTTTGAACGATTTTCCTTCCTGGAATTTGCCGATTGCCCCAAAAACCTTGATGAAGCTATCGTTAAGGACATCCACCGCCTCGTCCCTGGAATAGGTGTTTAGCCGACTAATGCTAAAAGCGTAGCCGTAAAAGTATTGGTACAATAACTCTTGGCTTCCCTTTTTTTTGAGTTTGCAGTTGGAAACGAGCAATGCCTCAAGCTTTGCCCTTTCGGTTTCTTTGGGTATTGTCTTCAAGCGGGGGAAATTTAAAAAGACTATGGCAACAAAGGTTGTCGCCATAATCCGCAAGCTATTTCATTGTAGCATAATATAAACGAAAAACCTTACACCGAAACTATCTTTACTAGTTATCTACGGATATCGACGACGCTATCCGGATTACCGGTTTCGTTAAGCATACTGTAAACGTCGATGGAGCAATTCAGTGTCTCGGCATTGGCACTTCCGAAAAGGTCTGCCAGATCGATTTCCAGAATCTCATTGACCACCTTGTTACATCCACCATCGCTATCCTTCTTATGCGAAAGGAGCAATCCGGTCCGACATGGGAATATCTCCAATACCACCCCGTCCCAGACCACTTCAAAAGTGTGGTCATCGCATCCCCCTTCATAGGAAACACTCACCTTAAGCAGATTCCCTTCACGGCTAACCTCCAAAATATCGAAATCCGCACTTTCCTCTTCGCCCTTACCATCCCTTCTTTTGTTCTCCAAATCGTTAAATAATTCGGAACCGACCCGGAGATTGATCCGGCCCTCCCCATCTCCAGGCAAGGGATCATTGTCTTCCCGATCGCACGAAAGAACCACAATACCTAGAAACAACACTAAATAAAGACTCATGATCCAACCCGGTCTTAACTTCAAGCCATTTAATTTTTTCATTTTTCTGAATTTTTAATTGTTATATACCTACCTATACGACCCCGTCGGTAAAAACGCTACACCTGGCTCCAATTAATTGGAATCGGATACCCCATTACACTTTTCCCGGGATATCTCAGTCCATTGCCTTCGCGTCCATCTTAAAAACCGGACATTATTCTGGTTTTATACCCATACCTGCAATTACCTCCCTTGAAAAAAGCCTTATTTACGGGTAATCGGGTTGCCTTACCGATAATCAAATGGATGCTACCGTTTACAGGATCGGACCCAATTTCACACCTGTAATAAACTAAGTTTGATTCGAAAATGAACGTCACCCCTTTTTTGACCCATTGCATCAGGTGGTTAAAAAAGTAGGCCAAGACCGGCGAAATTTCTGGTCTTCAAAATATGTTGAAATGATTTTTTTCAAGAAACTTAACCTACCCCTATTCCTTGTTTTCCTAACCGTGGGTCATATGGTTACCGCCCAAGTAACATTGACCCACAATGTTGGGGAAATAGTTCCCAGCAACCTGTTTTCCTGTAGTCCATCGGATATGGCGCGGACCTTTACCCTCCAAGACTTTGGGGTTGCGGACAATGTGGAATTTATCATCGATTCGGCGGAAATCGCGTATCAAGTAACAGTAGAAAAAGATCTCGGTGCTTTCATCAGTCTCTATGTCTACGCCATCGACGATAATTTCCCCACCTCCTTTCCACAATCCACCCTGCTGGGCACCCAACATCTTGTACAATTGGAGACTACACCGACCAACAATGGATTGACGCCCATGAAAACATTGAGGGTCAATTTCAATATTCCAGTAATCGTGCCGCCGGAGGTAAAAAGAATCCTGGTGGTTGTTGAGGAAAAACTATGGCCAAATAGTCTCCATTTGGCCACTACGGAGGAGGAGACGGATTCGTCTTGGTTAAAAGGTGGCTGTCCTCCTTACCAATATCATACCACCGACGATTTTGGGTATCCGGATGCCCACTTCTACCTGAAAGTATTTGGGAAGGCGCAAGTTCCCTCGGGTTGCACACCCTTAGGATATTCCGGCGTATCTACTATTTGCGATCCGGATGGAGATGGTATTACCCAGTTCGAAACCGCCCATATCGAAGGTTGGGCAGGCGGCATCGGAAAGGATGTTTCCTATTTTGACGGCCAAGGGGTACCGCTTCCATCCCCCCTTCCCCATCCCTACACCAATACAACACCTTATGAGGAAGTGATTACGGTTCGGGTTACCGATCCCCTAACGGGCGAGTGCAGAGAGACCACTATGACCTTTAGGACGGAAGACCCCTTGGACGCCCAACGGCCACCCGATCAATATGCCTGTGACGAAGGAGATGGTTTTGGCCAGTTCGACCTTTCCCAAATCGAAAGCCAAATCATCGGCACACAGACCGGATTGTCGGTTACCTACAGCGATGTCAATGGAATGGAACTCCCCGACTTTCCTTCGACCTCATATAGGAACCAGGAACCATATTCCCAGACGGTTTACGTAAAGGTAACCTTTGGTGCAAATCCGGTATGCTTTCTCGAAACTTCATTCGACCTGATCGTAACACCCAGACCTACAGCCCATCCCTTGGAAGATCTTGTTATGCCGGATGACGATGGTAATGGATTTGCCCAATTCGATACAAACCATATCGAAAGTACCGTAATTGGTGGCCAGACCGGAGTGGAGGTCTCCTATTATAATGGGTCCAGGGTCCCGCTGCCCAACCCACTACCCAACCCTTATACCAATACGGTTCCCAATCAGGAAACCATAACCGTTCGGGTAACCGATCCCCTCACCGGTTGCTTTGCAGAAACCGCTCTATCATTTCGTACCGCCAATACTCCTGGCATAGGGAATCCATCCGATTTGTATGCCTGCGATGAAGGAGATGGCTATGCCCATTTTGATGTATCCTCTATAGAGGCCCAGATCATTGGTCAACAGACCGGATTACGTATAACCTACTATGATACGAATGGATTGGAACTAACCCATTTCCCCGTTACCTATTATCGCAACCAAACCCCACATCACCAGACCGTTACAGCCATTGTAACGGACAACAATGACCCCGCATTTCGTGCCGAAACCGCCTTCGACCTTATTGTAACCCCTTTACCCATGGCACACGCCCTCCAAGATCTCATCGTGTGCGATGCGGATGGTATCGCCAATTTTGATATCTCCGGGGTCGAAGGCGCCGCTGTCGGTAATCAGACCGGAATGGAGGTCGCCTATTTCAATGGGTCCGGGGTCCCACTACCCAACCCTTATACCAATACGGTTCCCAATCAGGAAACCATAACCGTTCGGGTAACCGATCCCCTTACCGGCTGTTATGCCGAAACCCCATTGAACCTGCGCACTTCCAACCCGCCCATAGTGAGCAGGTTGCCAAATCTGTATGCTTATAATGAGGGAGATGGCCATGCCCTTTTTGATGTCTCTTCAATAGCGTCGCAAATACTAAACGGACGTACAGGGCTACATATCTCCTATCTGGATGCCCATGGAACAGAACTACCCGGTTTCCCCTCCACTTCCTATAGAAATCAGGACCCCTATTCCCAAACCATTACCATTAGGGTGGAGGACAACCACGATGCCGGATGCTATGCCGAAACCGCTTTTGACCTTATCGTCATCCCCCGACCCGTGGCACACGCCCTCCCAAATCTTATCGTGTGCGATGAGGATGGGTTTACCGATTTCGATATCTCCGGGGTCAAAAGCGCGGTACTCGGCGACCAGGTTGAAATGGAAGTCGCCTTTTTTGACGCCCAAGGAGTTCCCATTCCCTACCCCCGGTCCAATTGGTACACCAATGCGGTTCCTTATCGGGAAACCATAACGGTTCGGGTCACCGATCCGCGGACCGGAGGTTACGATGAGACACCTTTGATATTACAAACTTCCATAGCTCCAATAGTGGCCAAGCCAGCCGATCTGTACGCCTGTGATGAAGGTGAGGGCTATGCCCAATTCGATGTTTCGGAAATAATCCCCCAAATCATTGGTGAACAGACTGGATTGAACATCACCTATCTGGATTCCAACGGACAGGCACTATCCAACTTCAATTCCAATAGTTATAGGAACCGTATTCCTTTTTCCGAAACCATAGGCGTAAGGGTAGCCCATGTGGACCATCCCGAATGCTATTCCGAGACCTATTTCGATTTGATCATTGAACGTGCCCCGATAGTAGATTTGCAACCCATCTATTATGTATGCGACCAGGAACCGTCCAGGATCTTTACCGCCGACCCCGAGGCGGATTCCTGGGCCTGGGTCGCCGAAGATGGTTCCGTTCTCTCCGACACCTTTGAAGTTACCCTTGCCCAGGCGGGCCATTATACGCTTTACACCACCCATTCTTTAAATGGTATCAGCTGCGGGTATTCGGCATCCTTTCAATTGGTCGTGGCAGACGCTCCCACTATCCAGAAGGTGAAAACGGACAATTTTTCAGGTAATGGCCTGATTGAAATCCTGGCCACCGGTACGGGTGAACTGGAATATTCAATAGATGGGGAGCACTATCAAAAGGAAAGGCTTTTCCAAGGACTTCCGGAAGGACTCTACACGGTTTACGCCAGGAATCTTGAAGGTTGTGGACAGGATTTCCAAGAAGTGGTCCTATTGGACTTTCCCAAATTCTTTAGCCCAAATGGGGACGGGACCAATGATTATTGGCAAATCAAGGCCCTGGACAATTTCCCCGGTGCAGTGATCCATATTTTCGACCGCTATGGAAAACTACTTAAGGAGATACGACCCAACGAACTGGGTTGGGACGGTACGTTTAATGGACGTTCCTTGCCTCCCTCGGACTACTGGTTCTCCCTAGATCTTGGAAACGGTAAGGAGTTCAAAAACCACTTTACCCTAAAACATTAGAAATCGACCGTATGGTCGACCCCAAATCCGAATACGCATTGAAAAACCCATATAACATAGGGAAGTTCCCAAGGTTTCCTTCGGCCGCAATGGCCGGGGGCAAGCCTTCCCGATACAGGATGCTGCGTCGCTTCGCCAAACGAACCTGCACTCGCCGATTAGACCTTTTCCTGTCCGATACCCGAATGGTGCCTACCGTTAAAGAAATCTGCGAAACAGCGGCCGTGTACACGCATTAACTTTGAACCTGTAAAATCCAAAATCCCTCACGGGTCGTTCCTTCCTAGGTTATCTGGATGAAGACCTGAAAACCCAAAGACCATGTTTCCTTTAGAAAAGTTCGACCTACTTTTGTCCCTTCTTCACCCTCCCTATGGTCCTACCTTAAAGAGGACATTTTCGGTCATAAGAAGATTGAACCAACCCGACCATCGATTTATTTCCGTTGAGATTTCCACCCCAATAGCGGCATTTGCCGTGGACGGCCCTTTGATTTGTGGGGTCGTCCGGGGCTCGGGAATCGATTTGCTCCATGATAACTTGGAAAAGGACTCAGGGCCTCACCCCCAAACCACCACGAAGACAGTACTTCTTACTCCGAAAAAGGAAATAAGGAATGCGGTCCCAGAACATACCCATTTACAACCCATTAAAGGAATATACCTTATTAGCGCATGAACCAGGAAGACCCCATAAAGCAAGCCTACCGTCATCTGGCCGTTTCCTTTTTACTCACCGGAGAGTACAAAAAGGCCATCGTATATTTTCAACATTTTATCCACGACGAGAACATCCCTTCGGAGTATCATAAGAAATACATCAATGCTCTTTTTTTAGATGGCCGGTACGAAGAAGCGGACTTATGGATAAAAAAAGTGAAGGTCAAAAATTTAAGAAGGATATAAAAGCATCTAAATTTCAGATGTTTCCGTAATTATACCCGATGATAATAATTGTTTTTGGAGTCTCATGAAACCCTGTTGTCCATGACCATTTTACCAAAAGGGAATAAACGATTCCGCTAAGCGGCCCCAAAACGGTACATCGCCCAGATAATAGACTTTTTTCGCAGCCCTCCATACGTAATCCTTTTTTCTGACGTTACCTTAAGGAATCGATCGTCGAAGATTGATTTCCAATTTTGATTTACGTTTAAAACAAAGGAACAATGAATACCGTACTTATAGATGATGATCCTTCCGAAGTACATTACTGCACAGAACTTTTCTTAAAAAACTTCGGTCATCTCGGAACCTTGAAAAGCTTTAGCGATCCTGTAGCAGGTCTGGAGTACACCAACCATAACCAGCCGGAATTGTTGATCGTGGACATGGAAATGCCCCGCTTAACCGGGTTGGAACTGATAAAACGACTCCGGTCCCCCCGAACGGAAATTGTTTTTTGCACGGCCCATGATAAATTTGCCTTGGAGGCCTATCGGAATTTTGCCTTAGGATTTCTTCTCAAACCCTATGCCGAAGCCGATTTTATAGCAGTGATATCAAAGGCTTTACAAAGGTTGAACACCACCAATAGGGAAAAAGTGATGGGCGAAAGGCAGATGGAGATCATGGAAATCGAAAACAAAAAAATTCCCATTCCGACCATAGGGTGTACCTATTTTTCGCATATTCTGGACATCATTCGCTTGGAAAGTGTCGATAGCTATGCCAAAATACATTTGGTGGATGGAAGCATTCACATGAGCTCCCATGGCATTAAGTTCTTCGAAAAGATGTTGACCATGCCTTTGTTTTTTAGAACCCATAAGTCGCATTTAATCAATCTCAAAAAAGTCTCCAAACTTTTTACGGATGGTACCTTGGTCTTGGAAAGTGGGGATCGAATTCCCGTAGCCAGAAGACGTAGACCAGAATTAATGGCGGTCATTAATCAATTTTAGAAGTTTATAAAAGGAGGGGAATCCTTTGTAAGGTACCTCCATAACCACTCAGGCTACGTATCCTTACCACACTCAACTCTTTTGTCACATACCTTTATTTGAAGATTAAACTACCTACAAAGATCGCACCAAAGGATAGGTAACAGTGGGTGCTTGATTAGTCTACAAATAGAGTCGTCCTAGATTGGATTGAAATAATATCGTATACCTCGTTTAAGTTATAGTAATAAAATGCATTAAGGAATTCGGTTCTTCATATTTTTCTTAATTTTATGTTAAAGGATTGGATTGAAAAAAATTGCGCGCTCTAAGTGGGTTTCCATACCGTTGCCTGGCCTCATTCTTAGCGGGTCGTTTGCAGGAGGTGTGGCCTTATTTCCCAGGGGACCATTCAATACATGAAGAGGACAAGAGTAACGTCAGTAGCTCGTGTATAAAAAGGTGGGGGTTGATTTCTTTTAATATGAATTTTCGATGCATACAAAAAAAAGGTTCACTCTAGGTCTGCTGTTGCTATCCGTCGGATTGCAAAGCCAGGATTTGGACTTCAAGAACTACCTGCTACTCGGTATTGAAGGGGCGGAAGAGTTGACCGAGCTCTATCTAGGGCCCTTATCGGACGGGGTGATGTATGGTCTTACCGGGGGTTGGTACCACACTGCGGAGGTCAAGGAAAAATGGCGAGTGGAGCTTTCCCTAATAGCCAATGGTTCTTTTGTCCCTAGCGAACGCCTGAACAAAAATGTGAACATTGGCAGCATCGAGAACCTAGAGGTTTTAGGAGGTGGAGAGAATATAGCGCTTCCGACCATACTGGGAAGCACCAATTCCAGTGTCACTTTGGTCGCAACCGTTAATGACGAGGAATTCCAATTTGAAGCTCCCACAGGTCTCGGTTTACTCAACTTAAATTTGTTGCCCACGGCCTTTTTGCAGGCAGGCATCGGTCTACCGCTAGCCTCGGAATTCTCCTTTCGCTATTTTCCCAAACTTAACATCGATGATGCTTCATTGGGAGTAGTAGGCTTTGGATTGAAACATGAATTGAGCCAAAGTATACGGAGATTGCAAAATTTACCTTTGGCCCTTTCCGCCTTGGTGGCCTTTACGCGACTCGATGCCAATTATGACATAACCCGTGGGAATGTCGTTTCCGGAACGGGACAACGTGTGGACGGTTATATGAACACCTGGCTGTACGAACTGATCCTGTCCACCAAAAAAGAGGTTTTCAATCTCTATGGGGGTATAGGATATGTTACGGGAAAATCGGAATATGATATTCTAGGCACCTATATCATTACCACCCAAAATGAAACCCTCACTTTTGAAGATCCCTTTGATGTACAGGACAGCGTTTCCGGATTAAGGGTAAGTGCCGGGGCCAAAGTGGACATCAACTGGTTTGCCATTAATTTAGACTATACATTTCAGGGATTCAACAATCTATCCCTGGGGCTTAACTTTAATCTCAACCCATAAACCCAATGCCATATGACCAATTCAAACCTTTTTACATGGTCCCTTGCCCTTTTGATACTTGTTTTAGGGTGCAAACCCAAAACGGAAAAGACCAGGGAGCAGGAAGACATTAGTAATCCACCAACAGACCGTATCGAAACCGATTCCACCAACATCATTGCTGAAGAACATAACAGCCGGGATTCCCTGGATTGGCATGGAACCTACCAAGGGACATTGCCCTGTGCCGATTGTGAAGGCATTAAAACTTCGATTACTCTTTTCGAAAGTGGTGCGTATACCAGAACCGTCATGTATCTGGGCAAAGAAGATCGGGGAACCACGGATAATGGTAATTTTAGTTGGAATGCGATAGGTTCCAAAATCAGTTTACCTTCCGAAGCGGGCGGTGATCAAATGTATCTGGTGGGCGAAAATGCACTTTTTCATTTGGATGCGGACGGTCAACCCATAAAGGGGACCCTGGCCGAGCGCTACCTATTGGAAAAAAATGCCAGCGACGAGGGTCTGGAAGACAAAAAATGGGTTTTGATGGAACTTATGGGCCAGGAATTCGTGCAACCAGAAGGTACCAAACAAGCCTATATCACCTTTCACAGCGAATTGGCCCGGGTTATTGGCAGCAATGGATGTAATGTCTTTACCACCGAGTATCAACTGAAGTCCATGAACCGAGTGTCCATGGGCCATTTGGCCAGCACCTTGATGGCCTGTCCGGGTATGGAAACGGCCGCAACCTTTAATGATATCCTACAAAAGGTGGATAATTATAGCCTTAGCGAGGAAGGTATCCTATCCTTGAATCGCGCCCGTATGGCACCCTTGGCCAAATTCAAATGGGAACCTGAGGAATAGCCGCCTATTTCATCTTATCCAAGGCCTTAAAAAGAATCAGGGGCAAATCGCTCTTGCCCCTTCCTTCCCTAATTTATACTAGGCGATTCGTGTCCGCAATTCCATCTTTTTAATTGAACACCCTTTTTTCCAGGATTTCCCTTGCTAATCAACCCTCTTATTCTTGCTCGCATAACCATTTCCCATTACTTCGGCAGGTGGTCCAACAAAACATTTTTCACAAATACCATTGAAGCGGACCTTTATCCTTTCCGCTAGAATTTCACTTTTAGCCCGGAATTATGGGTCCTTGCCGCTTCTCTCCCCATTACCGCCCATCATGGAATGGAAAGCACCGTTTATGCCACCGTGCCTTGATTTGGCCGGAGGTGCCCCTAATTTTGTGGAATACAGGTAGGTAAGTAAGACTTTAGGTTAGGATTGCCGTCGGTTTGATCCATGTTTTTTTTAGAAAAACGGGGAGGCTGCAAAATAATGGGTTACCCAAATTAAAAATTGGGTCTAACCCTAATAAGGAGCAACCAATCTAAAGCAGACCCATTGGAAATCAGTAGAAAACCCCGTGCACTTTCCGACGAGGAATTGATACGTAAGATCGTGCAAGTAAATGATCCGCTGCTCTTCGGTCATCTGTATGATCGCTACGCCCAAAGGGTATATAATAAATGTTATAGTTTTTCCAAATCCAAGGACGAAGCGGAAGACCTTACCCAGGACGTTTTTCTAAAACTCTACCTGAAACTGGACACTTTTAAGGGGAAATCGAAATTTTCGACTTGGCTCTACGCCTTTACCTATAATTTCTGTGTGAACTACGTGCAACGAAAAAACAAGAAAAAAATGGAGCATAACTTGGGGGATATCGATGATGCCACCTTTATGCCCTGTTTTGAAGTGTCCGAGGAACAGTTGATGCAGGTAAAGGCCAATAAATTGAAAAAAGCCCTGGAAATGATCGATCCCCAGGATAAATCGCTTTTGCTTTTAAAGTACCAGGACGAGGTACCCATTAAGGAATTATGCATCCTACTAGGAACCAGCGAAGGTGCTATAAAAATGAGGCTGCGCAGGGCGAGACAACGAATCATACGTGAATATCACAAGCTAACATAAACAATGGAAATACAATGGAAATAAATAGTAACCCCTTTAAGGAAATTGAAAAGACAACGAAACCGGTTCCCCCGGAACTTAGGAAAAAAGTGATGCGAAACATAGCCTTAGCCAAGTTTATTATGGAAGTAGCATCGCTTTTTTCTACTAATTATAGCGCTGCCCTGGAAAACTTATTTAAGACCAGGGGGCGCTATTAAACGAACAGCTGTAGCTACAAAATAGACCAATATGGAAGAAATAACCAAATGGAAGACCCTTACCCTGGAATCCCTTAAGGAAATGTTGGATGGCGCCATTGCTATCTTACCCAACATTATCGGAGCGATGGTCATCCTCTTATTGGGATGGTTCGTGAACAAGGTCATCGAGTTTCTGCTAAAACGGATCTTGAAGTTTGCCCGCGTAGACAAATTGACCGATAAAATAAATACCATCAACCTATTTCAAAGGGCCAGCGTTAAATTCAAGGTATCCCAAGTCATCCTTAGTTTTGCACGCTGGATCTTGTTCCTGGTGTTCCTGATCATCGCCTCCGATATCATGGGTTGGACGGTGGTGTCCGAAGAGATCGGGAACCTGCTGCGCTATCTGCCCAAGCTTTTTAGTGCCATAGCCCTGTTCATGATCGGATTGTACATTGCGGATTTTATCAAAAAGTCGATACGCGGTGTTTTTGAATCCTTTGATCTAAGCGGCTCCCGGATCATTAGTGATGTGGTCTTTTATTTCATTACGGTGCTGATTACCATTGCCGCCCTCAACCAAACCGGAATCGACACCACTATTGTCACCCAGAATTTTTCCATCGTCCTAGGAGCCTTCCTCTTGGCTATTTCCATCGGGTTTGGCCTAGGTTCCAAGGAAATCATCGGCAAGCTGTTGCTTACCTACTACGCCCGAAAGAACTACGGTATCGGCGACCGAGTAAAACTCCATGATATGGAAGGGGTAGTAATCGCCATTGATAATATCTCCCTGACTATTAGAACGGGCCTGGAAAAGAAAACCATCATTCCGATTCGGGATATCATCAACGGAACGGTGGAGGTGGTTACCCATTTTGATAGCGAAGACGATTAGGATTGGGGTGCAAGAGGCATAGGTTAATTCAATAGATCGTGCTAACCATGAAACTCCTATGGCATATCGCCCAGCTACTCCATTTTGAAGGTTGGTATTATTTCTTGATCGTATTGACCGTCGCCTTGTTGGTGGCTTTCTTTGATGACATGGATTAGCAGGCTTGTTAAGAAATATAACGGGAAGCCTCTTAATTTCTTGAAACGCCGGCTAACGGATGTAAAGGTAATGTGGATTACCCCACCACACTGCTCAACTTGAACATGGGCAGGTACATGGAAACCAGGATGACCCCCACAAAAATCCCAATGACAACGATGATCAAAGGCTCCATTACCGTGGACAACAACTTTGATTTTTGCTGTACCTCAATGGCGTATTGCCGATTGAGGCGTTCAAAGATGTATTCGGTCTGGTTGGTCTCTTCCGCCACCTTGACCAGGGAGACCATCTTATGGTCAAAAATGGATGTGGTGGACATACTTTCGTTCAGGCTTTTGCCCAGAAGTACATGTTTCTCCACCTGGGTCAGCGCCTGTTTCAAGGGATAGAAATCGATCATCTTCTTAACCAGTCCGATACTGTTTAAAACGGGAACCTTGGAGGCTGTCAGCAAAGCAACGGCCTGGGTAAATTGGGCCAGATAAACCGAAGCAATAAAGTTGCCCAGGTACGGTATCCTCAATAACAGAAAGTCTTTTCGCCTCTTAAATGCAATAGTATTGGCCAACGTTTTCCGTAAAACGATCAAGCCTACTCCTATCAACAGGACCAACCAACCAAAATCCCGGATAAAATTGGACGCGCTTACCACCATCTTGGTCATCGCCGGCAGGTCCACATTATTTTGTTTAAAAATATCCTCGAACATGGGCACCACCATACGGAGCATAAAAATAACCACCAGAACCGCCGTAATCAGTATAATGATCGGATAGGTCAGGGCATTGATCAAACTTCTTCGCTGTTCGTTCTTTTGGGCAAAGAACTTGCCCAGTTCCTCGGTGATTCGGGGCAGGGTTCCGGTCTCTTCCCCAATTTTAACGGAACAGTATTCGTATTCCGTAAAGGGTCTCTGTTCCTGTAGTATCTCATAAAAGCTTGTCCCGGAGACCAATGCATCCACCATTTCCGAATAAAAAGAACGCATTTTTTCCTTTTTCTCATTTTCCCGTACCAGGGCCAGGGCATCCCTTAAGGTAATTCCGGCCTTGAGCAAAACGGCGATTTCGGTATAAAAATCCTCCTTCTTCCTGTTACCAAAGGTCTTCCCGAAAAAAGTGACCTCCTTTTGGAGTGTACGGGAAATCCAATTGCTTTCCAACTGCTGTTCGGGTGTCTGTATATGTTGTTCCAGTTTAAAGCCCATGGTTATTGGTTCATATAGGTGGTTGCGGCGTTGTGCTTAAAGACAAAAAATGTCCGGCTCCCAAAGGACTTGGTCGTTTGGAACCCAAGGGCATCGATTTCCCCCGAGAGCACCTCCCGGTTTTCAAAAAGAAAACCGGGCGTTTCCCACTCCAGGTAAAAGGTATCCTGATCCTTGGTCAGGAAACCTTCTTCAAAACGATAAGTGGGACCTCCCATTTCGTTAACAAATTGCAATTCTCCCGTGTTGTTATGGTAATACACCCTATCGTACCGATTAAAATCAATCCATAGGGAATGGCGCAATAGCTCAAAAGTGGTGCGCCGTTCATAGTTTTCCCCAATACCGTTCATTTGATTTTGCACCAGATGAAGTACGGAAAAGGCCATACCTACCACTAGGGTTGTAATCAGCAGGACAACGATCATCTCGCTTAAGGTAAAGGACGGTATTTTTATGACCCTATTCCCCATACAGCATGGATTTACTCATTGTTTTTTGAGACCTTTGGTGGGTAGCATGGAACACTATGGTTTCCGTTCCGTTCCGATTTTGGGAGGTTACGGAAAATACCCAGTCCCCCATTTCCTCGGTATGGGGCAATTTCAAGTACCCATGCCCTTGGGCATAGACCAGTTGGTTCAAATGTTCCCGAGCCCGATCGTCCCTACCCCGAAGGGTGCTGGAAAAAAGGGTGTTCAACACCATACTGCTGATCATAAAAATAATCACGATCAAGACGGTGGCGACCAAGGTTTCCATTAAGGTAGATGCCTTTATCCGTTTCAGTACAGCCATTTCATTGTTTTTTTTTCTTCGGCTCCGTTAATCGGTAGGCCAGCAAAGGCCGGCGGAAGAGTGGTACCGTCCATTAGTCCATTGTACAAGTGGTTCTGGTAAATGCTTCCATTTTCCAATGCGATAAAGGAATCCGTGTACACACCACCGATTACCGAGCCCGCCAATTCCAAGTTTTCCGTACAATATAATTGCCCGCGAATCAAGGCGTTTTTAGAAATTTTAATCTGGGGGGCATAGGTGCGTTCCTCGGAGGCGTCCCAATAAAGTACCGTTCCATGGACCATGGAATGCGCATCGACAAAGAGATTGGCCTCCCGATTCCGGGTTTGTTTGGTTTCCTTCAACCGTTTTTCCTTGACCACAAGAGCGGACGGATAAGCCAGTTCACAGCGTTTGCCTACATGGATTCTTTTATCCGCGATGGCCTGAAAATATCCCTTTACCCCATCCTTGATGATGATTTCGGGGGCAACCAGTACCACATCCCTAAGAAGAGCAGTGGGATGGACCACAATTTTTTGGGAAGCAACGATTGTAATATTACCCGTTAAGGAAACCATTTCCAGTTGAAGACTATGCTCGGCAATATAGACCGTAGGTGAGGCAAAGGAGTTTTTTAATTCCATTTTGGGCTTCAAGGAAACCAGGGATTCGCTGGGCACATTACTCTGGAGCAATTGATCGATATGAAGCAAGACAGACTTGGAAACCTCCGGTATTAGGGTATTACTGGGCATCTCCCGACCATGGACCAACCGACTATGGTGATAGGAATTACCGGAAATATTGCCCATTCGGATACCTTGCTGTGGTAGGAAGGCATTCCCGGTAATCTTGGAATTCCCGGCAATGATCAACGGTCGTTGTTTGTCCCTCAGGTATAGCGCAGGAGGTTCTTCCATATAGCCATTTCCGGAGAGGGCAAGTTTTGCAAAGGACAGTTTCCCATGTTCCGCCATGGAGAAGTAAGTTTCAAAAATGCCCCAATATTTTTTTTGAACGGTCAGGACAATTCCCAGCTCCCCGGTGGTCGGTACCTGAAGTACCTCCCCCACCCCCATATCCTTTTGGTAGGCATATTGCAGCCCATAATCGGTCTTCTGAACCAGGTCTACGGTCAAATCCGTTTTTTTACCGAATAGGCTATGGGTATAGGAAATGAGCACAAAGGAAAAAAGCAGGATCGCGATCAGCGCCCCGATGAACAGTACAAATTGCAATGCACCGGCTTTTATCCTTACCGGAAATCTCATTGGACCAGGGGTATGGATTTGGTTTTTCCGTCAACAAGTACCCGGATTTTTTCGGAATTTCCGGATAACAATCGTACCTCCCGAAATACCTCGTTTTTAGCCATTAACTGCTGCTGGCCGTCAATGGTCAAGAAGAAAATCGTGGGTGCGGAGGAACTTTCCGTAATAAATCCGGTATACTGGATCTCCCGTTGGGGAGGGGTATCTTTTTTTGGCTTCGCCTTTTTTATTCTTTTGGGTTTTATCGGTTGGGGAAATGTCCCTAAAAAAGGGTCCCGATAATTGGCCTGTATACTAAAGGTATCCCTTTGCTTATACACGATGGGCTTAAATGTTTCCGAAAGTACCTGTTGGGTATTTTGGTCGGAAATCGGATTTACGGTCTTTACGATCTTAAATCCCAGAATACCCCAAATGGCAAGCACAGCGGTCAACAAAATAGAGGTCTTCTGATTCTTTTTCATGGGTTCCTGGATTTATTCGCCGGTGGCCTGTACACTAAATGCACCTTGCGAAAAGTCCGTCTCAAAAGCAGAATTCACGGCCTTTACCCGCCACTCATAGGTACTGTTCAGCAAACTCTTGGAAGCTTGGGTACCCAAAAAGGTACTATCCAAAACCACAATACTGTCCAAAAGCACCTGGGAAGCCTCGGCAAAATTGGGTGTGGCGACCTGAATGAGATAAGCATCAGCATCAGCCACCCCGTTCCAAGTGAAATTCACGAGATTTTGATTGACCACGGTTCCGTTCAAGGGGGCTACTAGTTCCACTTCTTGACCGGAAATATCCGGTACCTCCAGGATGTCCTCACAGGAGGCCAGAAAAAGGATACATGCGGCAAGGATAAAAAGTGTTCTCATAATTTAAGATAGGATTTGGTCTCGTCCAATTTATAGGCCTTGCGTTCCGTGTTTTTTGGACACGGATCGGATGTCCCGACCAAGGCTTCTATTTGTTTTTGTCCATAGGGGGTCTTTCCCCAACAAAAGCCCAGGGTATGGTAATCAAAGATGTCCATTCGGGAGAGGTCTACCGCCTTGGGTGGGTTACCATTGTCTACATATAAGGTCAGGATGCCCTCGTTATCCGTTGCTAAAAAAAGTCGGTTAGCTTGGGCCAAAAGCCCATAGGTTTCCGTATCGGGAAGAACGGCCAATTTATGTACCAACCGATAGGTATCGTCCTTTTCCAGGTAGCTTAATACGTTTTCGTTTGTTGCGGCGTTCAAGGCGTCCCTTATTGCGATTTTATTCGTAATTTCAAGACATAGATAGTAGGATTTTTTACCTAAGGAGTCGGCCATCGATATTTCCTGTGGCAATCCGGCCTGCCTCCGGGAAAAGGTATATTTTTTATAACTGGATTTGCTAAAGGGAATTTCCTGCACCGAAACCGCAACAGGATCTGAAATCAAGGGGTTTCCAATTTGTTGAAATTGGTCGTTCCACAGAGAATGGTCTTGAAATCCAATGACTCCCAATGTTGGTGTATGCCCGCTGGGAGCATTCCATTTTTTTAGGGAAGCACAGGAATAGAGCAGTAGCCCTAGGGCCAATACTATAGGATATAGTCGCATAAGTAGGTTTCTTACAAAAGGATAACGAATTTGTCCGTAAAGTGTTGTGTAAACCAAAAGAAAAAATTCCCCGATTTATGACTTTAAGGTAAAGCAGCGGTTGCGCATTGCTCAATAATAAAATAACATCGAAATTAGGTTAGCTGCTTCACCTCAATTTCCGGAAGGGGCGACTCATTTTAATGTAATGATCAAAATTTAAAAATCCGAAGTAATCTATTCAATTGCAGTAAGTTATAAATACAATAGTATTATTTTTGCAGTGGTTTTTGCTTAGTCCCCCTGAAGTTGATAATTTCGATAACCTTCTTTCGGGGTCGAATTCGATAAATAATATAGTTGTTCCTATCGACCAGTCCCTTTCGCAAATGAGGATGCCTGCCTGTTGGCGGGCATATTTTTGGATACTTGGCGATACGTTCCGTGAATTCGAGTATTTGCTTTTCCAGGGCCATTATTTCTTTGTCCGCCCATTCTTCCTCGAGATATTCCAGAACCGCATTCAGTCCTTTTTCGGCCTACGGTGTCCAAAAAACATTCAACGCCATTTATCAAAGCGTTTCATTACCTCTTCCTGCGGTGTCAATTGCTTTTTTTCTGCCTGGGAAAGGCCCGTCTTTATCTCTTTGATTTCTTCTTCGTCCATATCGTCCCACCAATCCGTACCTTCGTCCTCAAATACCTTTTGCAACTTGGCCAATACACTTTTTTTCTGCGTCCGGAGCAGCAGATGCATAAGTTCCAGTTTTGTGGCTTCTATGTTCATTGCTTATCATTTGATGTCTTAACAAAGATAATCGATATTTTCTTCCTACTTCCTTAAATAAGGATTCCCTGTTAGCATCCCCATCGTTTATTATCATTTGCCGACTTTAGTACTTCAAAGCAAGTTATCGCTTTAAGCTAAAGTGGCCCGTAAAGGTCTTCCCACTGTCAAAATCGTAACGGAACCAGTAGTCCGAAGCGGGCATGGCCACCCCGCCGAAGGTGCCGTCCCACCCGGGTCCGTTGGGAAGTACCTGGGCGATCAGTTTCCCATAACGGTCGTAGATATAGAGCCGGGAGTCCGCATAGCGTTCCGCACCGATAATGTTCCAATGTTCATGGGAACCGTCCCCGTTGGGGGTAAAGAACTTTTGGTAGCCCAGGGCGATCACTTCCTTTTCCAGGGTACGGCACAACAGTCTGTCCCGCACATAAACGGTGTACTCCCCGGGGAACACTTCCAGACGGTCGCTGTCCTGGAAGTTCTCCCCGTCCACGGAATATTCGAACTCCCCGGTCCCGATGGCCGATACGGCTATGGTGACCCGGTCCCCGAAACCGATGATCTCCGTGGTAAAATCGTCCGGGGCACCGGAGGAGACCACTTCAAAGGTCGACGTTTGGGAACAAGAGACCCCATTTTGGGTTTGGGAAACGGTAAGCGTATAATCGCCCAGGTCGGTGATGGCCAGCATACGGCCGGTACCGATCTCGGCACCGTTGCCGTCCCGCCAGGACCAGCTCTCAAAATCGCCCCCATCCAGGACCAGTTCCGGGCTGTCCGGACAGATCACATAGGTATCCTCCAAGGGAGGGATTGGCAGGGGGTTGACAATCAGCTCAAAACTTGTAATGGCATAACATTCGGTATTTCCTATATGATGTACCCGGGCATAGAGGGTCTCCAGGGCCGAGGTATTCCTATAGTCCGTTTTGAACAAGGGGTCGTCATTGGTATCGGCATCTGCCTGGGTGGCGAAATAGGCCACCGTGAATTGGCCCGTATCCTGGCCGTTCAGGATCTCCGGGTCCTTGGCCGAAAGGTCCACCGTCCGTACCCCCGTCCCGTCGGTATCGCAGACGACAAGGGGCTCCGGTACATGGGCCGTGGGGGTATCGAAGACCTGTAACTGGAAGGTGCCCGTAGCGTAACAGTCGGGATGTTCCGTGTTCTCCATCCTAACATAAAGGGTCTGTGGATTGGCCGTGTTCTGATAAGTACCTCCCAGGACATTGATGCCATTGTCCGCATCAATTTGGGATTCGTAAAAGGAAACCGAGGTACCAGTGGTCCCGGTCAAAATCTCATTGCCCTTCTCGGTGAGGTCAAAGGTATACTGGCCATCGTTGTCGTAGTCGCAAACCTGCCAATCCGATACCTCGGGCAGTACCGGCGTATCGAAGATATTCAATTGAAAGGAGGTGGTGTCGTAACAATCCGCATTGGAGGTATTGGCTACCCGGACATAGATTGTATTTTGGTAGGTGGCGGACAGATAGTCCGAAGCGTTCAGGGCATTGCCCCCGGTATTGGCATCCGCCTGGGTTTCGTGATAGCTGACCATAAGTCCCGCCGGGTTCTGGCTCCCGATAATCTCCGCCTCTGTTACTGTCAAGTCGAAGATGGCCTGGCCATCGTTGTCATTATCGCATTGGTCCAGATCAGAAGGGGTATGGGCCGTTACCTGCTCGATGACCTCCAATCGGAAACTTCCTGTTTGAAAACATTCGGGATAACTGCTGTTGGCAATACGGAAGAAAAGGGTTTCCGTAGGGGCGCTATTGGTATAGTCGGGGCCCACTGCATTGATGCCGCCATCGGCATCGGCCTGGGCCGTATGGTAGCTGATGGAAAAATCGGTCGCGTCCTGCCCGTTCAATATTTCAATGTCCTTGATGGCAAGATCAAAGGAAAACAGCCCGTCCGAATCCGTATCGCAGACCGTCCAATCGGCCACCGGATGGAGTACCGGGGCCTGTTTTACGATAAGATCGAAACTGGTGATGTGGTAACAGGCCGCGTTGTTACTGTTAGAGATCCGTGCAAAGATGGTCTCTACAGGATCGGTATTGGTATACATGACCGGCAAGGGGTTGGTCCCGCCCTGGGCGTCCGCAAGGCTCGGATAATAGGCTACCGTAAAGTCCGTAGCGGACTGGCCGCCCAAAATCTCCGTGTCTTTGGTGGAAAGATCGAATTCGTAGGTCGCGGACGGGCTACAGACCTCGTAGTCCGTGACAGCGTTCGCCGTCGGTGTTTCATAAATAGTAATATTTTCAGACTCAATTCTAGTCCCAGCGGCCGAGGTAACCGTTGCGTTAACCGTATAGCTTCCCGGGTTGATGTAGGTGTGGGATGGATTTTCCTCCGTAGAGGTATTGCCATCCCCAAAGTCCCAGTTTATGGACACAATTGGGTCTGTGCTGTTGATGCTGAATTCCGTACTATCCCCTAAACAAGTATTTTCAAATATTAAACCAATATTGAAGAAGGAGGAAATAAAGGTGGGAAGTCCATAACGCCCTTGATTTCCCAATAAGTTCAGCACTTCAAGATCAATGTTAAGATTGGTCGCATCTTCGTTAGGATTTTCAATAACTGACATATAATCTGACCAATCCCCTATATACCTAAATTCTTCAGTATCCCTCAATGTGGTGAAATAGATTTTACCGTCAATTGCCAGTTGTAGTGCACTTGTATAATAGGCGTAGGGTAAATCCAATATCAAGGACCGGGAAGCAGGTATATCGGGACTTTCAAGATCAAATTGGTAAATTTTTCCATTTGGTTCGGATGGGACAAGTTGGGCAAATCCGGTACTGATATATAATTTACTGGAATCCGGTGAAAATTCCAATCCATAGGGTCTGAAAAAGTCGGACAGTAGCCTGGGGTTGGTAGGTCTTCCTGTAGTCAAATCAAAGTCGTATAGAACAACCCCTCCCAAACCCAAGGTATAGTTTTCATAGGGATAGAGCATGTCCATTACCGCCATTGCCAGCTTGGTCCCGTCCGGGGAAAACTTCATATAACCAATGCTGCTATTAATTCCGAAAAAATCATCTTGTGCACCGGCTACCGAAGGACCAATAGTAGTTATCGTTGGTACGGGGTCCAGGCCAAAAGTATCTATTTTATATGTATAGAACGTATCATAAAAGCGAGTGATTATTAAATACTCAGTATCCGACTTCTTTACCGCAGTAAGTTTTTCTTCCGTGAGGGACAGAAGTTCAATATTTTTTTGGCTTGGCACAACATCGCCATTACCTCCGTCCAAAGTGAGGTCCACCAAAGTATAGTTTAATCCATCCGCTCTTATAAAATGATAATTGGCATTGACCGTAAAAATATAATATTGGTCGATGTTCCCTGGATGGGGCACAATAATGGCCGATTGGGAACTACTGCTATCTCCCAAGAGTCCATCCCCGTTAGGCATTATTTGATTGTTCTTGTTCCAGATCTTAAGCCCATCCGTATACAACAATAAATTTCCATCAGGTGTGGAGATTGTTGCGCAACCTTCATTTATGTAGTGTTGACCATTGGTCAAGGGAGTTGGACTGCCACCTCTAAAATCGAGGCCAGCATTGTCACCAAAATACCAGATGGCCCCTTCCTGTTGGGCATAGACGGTAAAAGAAAGGAACAGCGAAAAAACTAGGGGGAATACGTTTTTCAAGGTAAGGTTGAATTTTAAATCTAAATGAACCCAAATTTACGGAACGAGTGGGTAAAATACTACAAAATAGGCTTGTTTTAGATGAAATGCAAGGGATTTCGATAGGAGGTCTCTGAAATGGTATGAAGTTAAATGTTCCGGTATTCGATCTTTTTAAAATTGCCATCCAAAATGGAATATTTAAAGTCTATATTAGTGAATAGACCAGGTGCCAATTTGGAATATTACCCGCCAACTGGGGTCAACTCTAACACCCTATCCTCAAAAGCTTTGTTGTATTGATTCTCATCAACTGTCTCATTTAGAAACTCCTCCAGAGTTATGCCGTCAGTAATTCTATAAAGTTTAACCTGGTACTTTCCCTCGTTTAAATATAAAGTATCCTGAGCCATTAAGATCTTGGATTTTTTTTCAAAGTCCTTGGACTTATCTGTTTTTGTAAAAAAATAGCTTCCCTTTATCTTATATATGGATGAGGACAAACCAGTTGCGCTATAGTAGAATATGCTATCCTTTGAAAAATACATCTCGAAGTAATCGTCAAAGGTATCTTTATCATATACCGTAGCCCAATTGCCTTCAACTTTTAGAGATGACTTTTCTTGAGATATGCAGCTAGTGAATAGAAATAGGCCTATTATCAGAAATAGAATCTTCTTCATATATTTTGATTTAATCCCCCCGCTACCGCCAGTTTGCAACTGGTGGTAGACTTAATATGATACACAAATCAACTATTATCCCAAAAAACCAATGGCATCTATTTCCAAAACGGTGTTATCCTCGGAAAAGTTTCTGGCACTGCTATATTTCCATTCCGTGGGCTCGGTAACAAAACCTGATTCCACCGGGTTGTTGTGGATATAATCGATTTTTTGTTTAATGACCTTGGTACTCCACAATTCGATAGGTTTGTTATGGTGTTGCCAAAATTGATATTTCGAAACATTGCCCTTTTTCCCGCCTGCCCTTTCGAACATCTCCAAGAGCCATTCCCTTCTGCTTTCTTGTGGATTTCCTTCGATAGCCTGTACAACCTTTTTCGAAGTATGTCTCTTGAAATCCCGTATTAAACCAGAAGGGTCTTCCTTAGTTGAGCGAAAAATGAGATGTACGTGGCTCGGTAAAAAACAGTAGGCAAAAAGCTCCATCCCTTTTTCCTTTCTACAATGATAGATACTCTTCGCCAATACGTTGAAATACTCCTGTCTCGTAAAGACATCGATCCAATGGACCGTGGCAAAGGAAACAAAATAAGCGGCCGAGGGATTATGGAACTTGTAATTTCTACTCATATCCTAAAAATACAAAAGCATGGGATATGGTCACGGTCTTCATATATTAAACATAAATGAACTTAAGTATTGTAATTAACAGTTAGACCACCAGTTGCAAACTGGCGGTAGCGGGGTGATTTCGATGTGAGACCCTGGAAATTGAATCTAGTTGCGAAAACTACCTGAATGGTCACGCTCGGAAAAGACAGCTACCCAGGCAACAACGATTAGGGCTATATAGTACTAACCCTTGGTCCTTATGGTAGGAACTGTGGAACGGTGGCAGAAGGTTCGTCTTCCAAGAGGACATCCAAGAAACAACCAGCATAAAAAAACCACAGCTGTTGCACCGTGGCTTTCCATATTAGTCCCCAAGTATTTCAATGCCTACTAACTCTTCTTCATCGTTAAAATCAAGATAAATACTTGGTCCTTTGTAGTTATTGATTAGGTCTGAAAGCCATATTTGCTTGTAAGTAGTTTTCTTTTCGTCTTGAGAAGAAAGTTTAGTTCTTACGTACAAAACTGAATCCTCTTTCATGCCAACATGCAATACTGTCTCCTTAGATAATACGACTTCGTTTGTCTCCCCTTTTATAGATTCGATAACAACGCTGTTTTTTCTCATCTCTTTGCCTTTAGTAGGAGCGAAAATAACCATTGAAGGCATTACCTTGGTATAACAAATATTTCTTTTTCAAAATAATACTTATAGACCTTTTCGCTTTTGAAAACGGAATCGATGGGCAAATCCTTATTTTGATACTCAAGGATATAACCTCTAATGGTGTCCTTACCAACGTATTTGAACTTTCTTCCAAAAACAACGGTCTTATCAAAATCATTGCCTTCCATCCATTTCTGATTAATAGTATCATATTTCAAATTTAGATATAGATCTCTATTTATATCAAATTCATTTGACAAATCTTTCTTAAGATTGTAATCATCATCATTATCTACAATAACCATCATTCCAGAATTTTTAAAATATGATTTTTCTAAGTAAGCAAAGCTTTTTAAATATTCATTCACATTTACCGTATCAGATATTGTTTCTATTTTATAAGCGACTTGTTGTTTAGTAACAACTTTAAACTGATTCTCCTTTTCGATTTTGCAACTTGCAAACTGTATAATAATTAATGCAAAGGTGGAAAACAGAATAAAGTAATAAGATTTTTTGCTGTTATTAGACATAGTTCTTTTCAATTTTTGTTTAATTTCTAGTTATCATTGTATCCCCCGCTACCGCCAGTTTGCAACTGGTGGTAGACTTAATATGATACACAAATCAACTATTATCCCAGTTCCGCAGTAGTTGCACTGCTGCGGAAACGCCATTATGTTATGGTTTTCAACATTTGGGGCGTTATCATAACCTCCGGCACAATTGATCCTTCCTCCAAATAATAGAATCCATTTGTCTTTATTTAATGTCTTAAGCCTTATTTAATGCCTTAATGTAATAAAATTAAGCAGCCGGGAAAAGCAATAAAGGGTCATGGCGTTTGCCATGACCCTTAACGCTCTACTATTATTTACGCTGTCTTATTTATTGTGCCGCAGCAGTACAACCCTGTCCACCTTTGGCGGGTACTGCAGAGCGTGACGCCACTCGTCACAGACGAGCGGGAGCGGAGAGATTATTAATCTTTATCTAGGTAAAAACCAGTGGTTATCAATCCATTTAAAATGACTAAATAAAAATAATACCAAAAGGATCAAGGATATAAAAAGATATACCTTGTTGTCTTTTTTAAGAAAAATTATTAGCAAAATAGTAATATGGACAAACAGTGATGGTAGGTGTATCAAGTTTACATACCATTTTTGATAGTAAGGTGCCGATCCAAAACCAGCTAAAAAACCTAACAAAATATTAAAGTATCTTAAAATGATGAAAATAATTACGTTAAAGATTAAGTATATTAATGTCTTTTTCATCTCTGTTACTTACTGATTAATTTTAACGTCAATCCCATATCTGTCCTTTGCATTTTTAATAAAATCATCAATTGTAGATTGATTGACTTGCTCATCATTGCTTAAAAAAGCACCTAAAAAAGAACTTAGCTCATCTGTAAAGCTTTCCACGTTGTGAGCTTCTAGAACATCATCACCAATATTAGACGACAAAGCGGTAGTATTACCCATATTATTACCTGATAATAAATCATTGTCATGATGCAGAGAAACACCGTTAACACCGCTTGGGGTATCAACCGATCCCGATTGGTGAGATGCCAAATTCAGAATGAATTGAACAACGTTCGTTGGATCTGCGAACTCATCAGCATAATCCCCTATCAGATTTAGAAGTTGTTGAGTATAACCCTCTCCGAAAGCAGCTCCGCGACTGTGGGTGTAAATTTGTATTTTCTCTATTATTTTTCCTGATTTGGGGTCTCTTGCCAACTTGGAAAGTATTGTTTGGAAGTCTGTAGAAGCCTGTCGAATGCCTGCACGTCTCCTCTCCCCTGCATTGTTTCCTGAAAGAAAGCCGGCTCTTCTGTTTCTTGGTCTTAAGTCATAACCTGAATTATTATCAAAAAACTGATCACCATCCACAAAATGAAATTCATCATCCGAATTTGTGTGAGGGTTGGCAATACCAGAGTTTCTAATGGTATTAAGGATTTGATTGCCCCAATAGTTCGCATTCCCTCTACAGTTTTCGCATGCCGCTCTACCATTTATTAAAATAGGTAATTCCCCATCCAAGTCAATATAGACTGTAGGATCATTTAAGGCATATACGTATGGCGATGACATTTCTAATAAATCAGTTGCTGGGTCAATGTTCATCCACCTTCCAATCCATGGATCATAGTTCCTCGCCCCAAAGTCGTAGGTCTCAAAACCTAAACTCTCATCAAACTCCTTTCCATTATACTTCCACATTTGGGCAAGGTCATTGCCAAGGGAGCTGTCCCCACCCATATTATAGCCGTTGTGCCTTCCGCCAAAAGGGTAGTAATTGTTTTCCTCGATGATGGTGGCCTGTCCGGGATTCGAGGGGTCATCCGTATAGGAGACCCGCACATTGCCCAAATGGTCCTTGTATTGGTAGATATACTCGTACCCGCCACCATTGGCGTTTACATAACCTTCCGGTGTATTGAAAAACTGTAGCGTTCCGTACTCGTAGACAAAATTACCGGCATACTCTATACTGTTTCCAGTGCTGCTTACAGTCTTTTTCAATTTTATACCGGTTGCGTCATAAATGTAATCTATGGTACCGTTTCCTCCGCTTCCATTGATGGCCACCTCGGTGGGCAGGTTCAGATGGTTGTAGGTCACCCCCGTGATTCCCTTGTTTCGGTCGATCTCCAGGTTCCCGTTGGCATCATATATAAAGTCGTCGTTGGTATTGGTGCCGTCCTTGAATCCGTAATCAACATTACCGGCGTCGCTTACCTTGCTCAGCTGGTTCCCAGGACCGTATTCGTAATCCAGGATGTCCATATTGGTATAGGTGATGGTGCCGTTATCGTCCTGCCATCCGTCCCGTGTCAGGGTGAGGATATTGCCCATCTTATCGTAAGTGATATTGCTTACCTCATAGTTGCCCAAGTTGTCCAGGGCCCATACGATCCGGTTGAGGGCATCATAGGTATAGCCGTAGGACTTTAAGGTATTGTCCGTACTCGCCGTACGCCACTGGGTCTGTGAAATATTGCCGTTGTACAATGGATCGGGGGATTGGTAGTAACCTTAGCCTAAAGTTAAACAATTTGTTCGGAATTGCATTTGAAGTTACGAGTACGTCGAAGTAGCCCTCCATCGAGGTCGGCGTGATTGCCGATGAACTTGAGATAAGTCTAGATTTCTTATCGGTAAAACTGAAGTTGAAGTCGATGGTAAACTGTTGAAACGTGTTATCAAGGTGCAGCAAATGGAAGAGGATGACCGCGAACATATCCTTTAAACACTCGATGCGCTTAACAAAATGTAAAGCTTAAATCTATTGCATAAAAAAACCACTCCGAAAAGTGGTTTTGTTTTTATCTTGATTTTATTCTCTTGAATATAGAGGTGCTTATCGCTGCTAAAATTAATGATAAGATAATTAAATAAAACCACCAATAGATTAGCACCCATCCAAAAAGATATTCAAAAGTTTTTCCGATATTCTTAAAATACCCTCCTTCCAAATTAAGAACTTCCATCCCTTCCTCTATTGAGGTAAAGTATAAAATCAATAATCCGATAAGAAGGAATATCAAAAAGTGTTTTATATATCTTTTCATAGTTTAATTGCCATTTGGGTTTTGTGTGTTAAATAACTTGTTATAATCCTGAATGTTATATTGTTGCCCTTTATAAATTACATTTTGGAATACACCATCAGAATTGAAGTTTATTTGTAGGTCATTATTTATTCTTTCATTCCCTCCTTCTCCCGGCAAACCACTACGCGGATTTCCTTGCAAAGCGCTAACGCCAATAAAAACAGAGTTGCCCGCACTATCACTAATAAAAGATTCAGCGGCAGGGAAATTATCCCCAGTTATATTTGCTGAGATACTTAAAACCCCGGTCTCTTGATTTGAGGATATAGAAAAAGCACCATCAAGGTCTATATTAGGATTTAACGGTCCTCCAAAATCTGTAAGTGGGTTAGCACTTTCTATTTCCGTCTGAAAGCTTACTTGTTTTGCCCCTGTGCTTGTTTCTCCAGTTTGTACATTTTTCAACCCCTTTTTAACTGGTGCCCTGTCTGTTCCTAAAATCGGATGATGGCTTAAATCGCTAACTTGTTGCCCATCGGCAACTGTAGGGGTACTTTGATTAAAATCTATATCCACGGTTTGGCTAACTCGTGATGTAACAGTCGATGAAGTTGTAAAACCTCTATCCGCACCATCTCCTGAAAAACCAAGACCAAAAGTTTTAAAGGGAGCAAAAGCTCTATTGTGTATGGATACTTTTTCAAGCCCTTCAAGTTCAAAAGCATCGATAACCCTGTTTTCAGAAAAATTATAGGGCGATTGATAACTATACTGTTCTGCCAATGGGTCGATGCTCCAAAAACGAGCGATTGCTGGGTCGCTGAACCTAAATCGCCATTCGTGAACATTCAATCCCAAGTCCTCTGTAAATTCTTGGTCTTGGTATTGCTGGTAATTGTCGACCACACCATTGATATTGTTATTATAACCTTTATGGAGCAATCCGAATGGGTAATAATTTCGCTCGTGCAAAATCTCATTGCCCGGGTCGATAGAACCATTTCCGTCAAGGTCTGAATAGGTCAACCTTACATTTTCTATCTGGTCATGGTAATTATATACATATCGATAGGTACTTCCTTCGGGTTCAACGTATCCCTCTTGGTGTCCGAACTGTCGCAAAGTACCGTTCTCATAGATGTAATTGCCGGCGTATTCGGTAGTTCCTGAACTACCGCCCGAAGACATCTTTTTCAGTTTATTGCCGTCAGCTGCGTAAGTAATCTGGACATTTCCGTTGTGTTCGCTACTTGCGACCGTGATATTCGTGGGCAGGTTTAAATGATTGTAAACAATGCCCGTAATACCCTTGTTATCGTTAAAGGTCATGTTTCCATTCTGGTCGTACACAAAGTCGTCCGTACTGTCGACTGCCGTATTGACGGCATCGTCCTTGAACCCATACTGGTCGTCGGCCGCTCCATCCGCAACTTTCATCAACCTGTTGCTGTTGGGCCGATAGGAATATACGAGGTTGTCCATCAATCCATAGTTGTTCGATGTTGGATTATTGGAAAGAAGTCCCTGTCTATCAAGAGTCAGTATGTTACCGTTCTTATCGTAAGCTACATTGGAGAGACTATAATTTCCGGTATTATCGGTCGCGCCCGTGATTCGGTCCAGCGCATCATAGGTATAGCCGTAGGACTTTAGGGTATTGTCCATACTTGCGGTACGCCACTGGGTCTGTGAGATATTGCCGTTGTACAATGGATCGGGGCCTTGGTTGTAACTTAGGCTAAAGTTAAACAATTTATTCGGAATTGCATCGGAAATATCGTTAATCCCTGTTAGCCATCCTCTTACATTATAGGTATAGTCCACTTCCTGCAAACCGGAAGTGGTCCCATAATCGCCAGCGGGTGTTCCCCCTACCTTTTTACGGGCCAATTGTCCCAGTTCGTCATAATCGTTGTAGACAATGAGCTCCTGCCCCATATCGCTTACAATACGCAAGGTGGTACCGCTCGTTCCCGGTACAATGTCCGCGTTTCGGACAATGATGCTTTGGGTCGCCTCGGTATCGGAATTGATCGTACCCAGCCCATCCCAGAGTAGATCGGCATCCAAACTGCCGGAGCTAGGACATACTTCACCTAGCGTACTATCCCCGATACATTGGGTCTGGGCCAAGAGACGGCCTGTGGGATCATAGGTAAAGTTGTCCAGGGTCACCAGGGTAATACCGTTCCGCGTATGACTGGTCCGTACCTTTACCGGCTTGCCTATGAAATCCAACTGGGTCTCCACAACATCCAAGGTTCCCAGGTAGGTGTTATCGGAATAGGTCTGGACAACCCGGCCCTTGGCATCATAATAGGTTTGGGTATTGATCCAAACGTTGGAACCGGTAACATCCAGGACCTTTACGCGGCTTACGGTAGGAAGTCCCTGTAACTGGTCGCTACTGGGCTCCACCGGATCGGAACCTAATAAGTTTACCGAACCGGGCGCACCTAAAGGAGCGTCCACATAGGTATCGTAGTAGTTGATGGTCAATATTTCATCCAAGCTGATCCTAGGGACACTGGGTGTGGTGCTATTGTTCGGGTAGGCCCCGTCGTCATAGTAGATATCCGTACCCCCCAAAGTAACATCCGTACTGCTTTGGATTACCCATAAAGGATCGGTAAAGGCATCCACTTCCGTTTGTATCTGTTCCCGGGAATAATCCCCGGTTTCCAGAGCAATACCCGTATAGGCCACCCTACCCAGGCCGTCATATTTGGTAAAGAGCCACTCATCCGGCGAATTCGCCCTTTGGTTGGCATCCTGGGTCATAATCGGCTGGTCCAACGTATTGTAGATAATGTATTCCTCACCTTTGCCGGGTAGCTGCTTCTCCACCAGGCGATTGCGATGGTCATAGACATATTGGTAGCCCAGTTCCGCCATATGGGTATTGATATCCGCAAGGCTTGCCGTACTGGCCTCCATCTTGGGCGGCAGTACATAGGTCAGGTTCCCATGATCGTCATAGACGTAATACGTATCATGGGGGGCCTCGGCTTCTTCCCCGGTATCGTCGGTATCCCCGTCAGCGTTCAGATCAATGTCGGCATAGGTCCGTTTGAGCACTACCCGGCCCTGCTTGTCCGTAAACTCCTCGGTGGTGTGTAGTTTGCCGTCCACCGTATCATGATTCTCGTCCTTAGTGACATTTTTGTAGAGTTCGCCCTCGGGATAAAAACCATTTTCGGCCAATACCGGGTTCTGGTCCCCGCCGCTTAGGTCCACTTGGAACAGGCGCACATCGTCATTGTCCGGGTCATTGGCATCGTTCGGGTTCTGAATATTGGTCAAATACGCAAATTCGATGCTATGGTCGTCCGTATTTTTTACCAGTTTCCAATCCTCCCCGGGTGCGGCCTGTTTTAAGACCCGGTTCAAAGGGGACGGTTCAAATTCCTTTTCGGAATAGGGGTTTGCCGTGTTCTGGTACTTTGGAGTACTATAATACATATTGGTTCCGGAAAGCGCGTTGGAACGATAGGTGCCCAAATCGTTATCCGTAACCGCATAGGGCAGGTACTCCTTATGCTGGCGGCTGTACTCGTCATAGGTTATATGGGTCACAATATCATGTTGGGTCGGCGTCTGATCTATCCCAATTTGCTGTGCCGGTCTGCCCAGTCCATCGTAATAGGCGATTTCCTGGATCAGGTCGTCATTTTCCGTAAAGAAGTCCGAAGCCGTTAAGCTTTCCGACTGATAGGTACGGGTATACAGATAGTTGTCCGCGGTTAGGGTACCACTACCGGCACCGCTACAAGTGTTCGAAGTATCGTAGATCATAGGGCAGAGATCCGAATTATTGCTTACATACCCTACCGGAACGGTACATTGGGTAATATAGTTGAGGGGGTCTCCCCATCCGTCGTCGTCCTCGTCCTCGTACCAGGTGGTCTCCCCTGTAATGGCCGGATCGGCATCATCGCAATCGTCCACAGGCAATGGGGTCAGTTTCCAACCACTTCCCGGACTAACACAGGAATCCGTTTGGTCCCAAGCGTGATCGTCATTATCCGCGTCCAAATACCAGGTGGTCACTAGGTTGACCGCATTAAAGACGGACGGACATACGTCCTCCTCGGTATTCTGTGTCCACCCCGCTCCGGGGTCGGAACAATTTAGCACACCTTGGGAAGCCGGGTCGCGAAAACCGTCATCGTCGGAATCGGCGTACCACAGTAAGCCCGGAATAACCTCTGCGGTTATGGCATGGCGGGTAGCCGAAGTACAACCCGTGCCGCTGTTATAGCTTTCCACATAATAGGTGGCATTGGCACTTAGGTCCGGGGTGGTGAATTCCAGTGTGGTGCCACTGACCCCGGTGGTCAGGGGCGTACCCCCGGACGCTACAGTATACCATCTGATCTCGTCGCCATGGGTACCCGGGGAGGCGGCCAAGGTAACGGTACCCGGACCACAGCGGGAAACCGTACTTCCGGTGGCCTCTAAGGGAACCTGATTGATGGTATAATCAACGGTTCGGGCATCGCCCCAACAGTTGGAGGTATTGTGTTTGGCCCTTAGGTAATATACGGTCCCACTGGTAAGGGTAATGCTGGCGGCCGAATTCGCCGCAGCGGTACTGGTACCCGTAGGTTGTGTCTGCCAGTACCAAGTAACGTCCGCAAGTGGATCGGGCTCGTCCCTTGTCAAGGTAACCTCTCCGCAGACCGTGCTGTCAATAGTTGGACTTAATGGTGCACCCGGTACAAAGGGCTGCTCAAATATCTCGATAGGATCGGAGGCCTGGGACGAACAACCGTTATGGGTGGCGGTTACGGTATAGGTCCCTTGGAAGGCGGTGACCGTATCCCCATTGATGCTGACCCCGGTTGACGGACTCACCGCATAGGTATAGGCAGCATTGTAGTTGGTGATGCTAAAGCTGCCACTGGGCGAGGAACAACTGGTTTGCGATACTATTTGAAGGTCGGGTTTCAAGACATTGGGCTGGACCGTTACCTGAATCACATTGGAATAGCCAAACCGATTACAGGACAATGCCTTTCTTCGGTACCAGCGGTTGCCGAGCAGGGTTTCCGCGGGGTCATAGGAGGCTGACGTGGCACCGCCGATGGTGAACCAACTGCTGTTGTTGTCGGAATACTCCCATTGGTAGGTAAAGGCACCGTCCCCTCCAGTTGCCAGGGTGGCATTGGCCATATTTCCGGGATCGGTATCAAAACAGAGCACTACCGATGGTGGGGCGGAAATCTGGCCTCCGTCGATCGAGTAATCGATATACTCACCGGTTACCTCAACCAGGTCCCCTTCACAGTTGCCTACTTTGCTCGCGACCCAATAGCTGGCACTTTGGCCCACTTGAAGGGTAATTGTCTTTTGGGTACCTACCGAACCCGAGGGAACACCACTGGCCGGAACATGGGAAACAATGTTGCTGCGCGTCTGGTCGGAATACCAAACGTGTACCATATCGTTATGGAACTCGCCATCGACCGTTTTGGAGCTTATGGCGGAGAGCACTACCGTAGAGGTAGAGGTACAATCGCGTACGGGACTGTTGTTCAGTGGGGCGGGCAGGTCGATCACATCCACCTGGATAGTTCCCGCTGCGCTTTCACAACCTGCACTTGAAGTGACCCGTGCCGAATAAGTGGTAGAGCTACCGGGGGAGGCCGCGTAACTGGTACCCGTACCTACTTGGGTCCCTGAGGAATTGTACCAACGGTAGGTACCCGAGATCGGGCTGCTCACCGTCAATGTCGTCGTCTGGCCCGCACAGATCTCCCTGGGATTGCTCCCGGTAAAGGTAGGGGTCGAAGGGGTTGTGGGAATGGTAACATCCACATACCCGGTCCCGGCGCTCCATCCTCCGGTATCGTACTTGGCCTTGATGTAATATCTTCCGGAACCTTCGTCGGCCACATAGGTACTTCCGGAGCCTTTGGTCGTAATCTCGGCCGCACCATCCTTTCCCTGCCAGTACCAGGTAATCCCGGAAGTTGGCGAACCGGTCCTGGTGAGGGTCACTTCGCAATTTGAAGTGGAAGCCGTAGGATTTCCCGGGTTGGGCGGACCACTGGGGGTTACATTGACAAATAGTGCCGAATAGCCAGGACCACCCGTAAAATTGGCCGATACCGTATAGTTGGAACTACCGGCGGTTACGCTAATGCTGCTCCCGGATCCCGACCAACTGGCCGCCCCGGATACGTTCCAGGAGATATTGGAAGCCCCGGAAAGATAGTAATTGTTGGTCGTTCCCTCGTCCACGGCGGTCGGGCCCGTTATCTGTTGTCCTGTGACCTTGGCCCCGGTTAGAAGGCACAGCCATAAGACGGCCAAGGCACCAAAGGTGTTGATTATGTTTTTCTGCTTTGTTTTCATCTTGAGGTCTGTATGATGGTAAGTTCTGCTCATGATACTGCTATTTGGGGTCTTGCTTTCCACTATTGTTCCGTTGCGTATTTGTATTGGTAATCCGTAAGAATATGATCTTCCTGGTCCTTTACCGCTTTCAATCGCTGCAAGGCATCATACTCAAAGAAGGTGCTATAACCTCTAGGGTCGGTCATCTTGATCAGTCCAATAAGGGGATCGTATTCATAGGTGGTGACCATGGCCTGGGGAAGCCCGTTGCGTAAATCCGACTCCTGAACTTGGGTAAGGGTTGGGGTAGCGGGTCTAAATGCTTCCAAGTCAGGTATATTCAGAGCATTCTGTATTTGGATACGGGTGGCATTTTCTATTTTCGCCAAGGGATATAGGCCCTTATTATTCCATAGATAGAAGGTGCTGGTCCCATCCGCTTTCTTGGATTCCATTAAGGCCCCGTCCGGGTAGTACTCCAAGAGTACTCGATCCTCCAACTGGGTAGCGGCCGCACTTCCCTTGCCTGTCTTGATCGACTTGGGTAGCACGATCCCCGTACCCACAACTTCGTAGTCGGTTGCCCTTTTGGACAATAATACAGGGGTAACGGCATCGGGATCCTGAACGAGTTCGCTTTGTACGATTTCCGATCGATTGTTCTTGTCCAGCAGGTCCTGGGATCCGCCGACCAATCCGTCCAAGGGATAATAATTGGTGGTTTCGAAGGTCTTACCGCTGCTCTCCGTATGTCGTATGCGTCTGGGGAGGTACTCCACTTCGGGAGCATATTCGGTGGTTTCGATGGATCGTACCTCCTTGGGATCGTTGGCCAAATCACCAAAGCGGTCTGTCTTGGCTACGGAAGAGACCCCACCATAAGTACCTGCAGCCCCTGAAAGTCTCATTCGCAGCGTACTTACGTCAAGCAGTATGGCCAAATCGTTGGGGTCGGTCAATACCGGAACCAGACATGCTGTTCCCGATGAACAGTTATAAGGTAAGTATTCATAGGTTACATAAGGTGTGCCATCCGTATCAAACCTTTGTTTTAGGACCACGACCTTATCGGAATAGTTGGCATCGGTATAGACCGCAATGCCACGGGTCTTGGCCACGGTAGCTCCCCCAACAGAAGGGTCTGGTCCCTCAAAATATTGGACCTCGGTCTGTGACACCAGATGATTGTCCGCATTATATAACTTGGTAAATTGTGGATTGCCAATACTTAGACTGGAAAAGTAGCTGTTTTCATAAGGCGGGCTTGATCTTGGCACGGTTCCACTAAGGCCGCCATAGTATTCATAGGTGGTATGTCCTTCGGAATTGCCGTTACCGTCCAATATCCTTTCCGTAACGGACCCATAGGTCATGTAAGGTGTGTCCCCCTTGGGAAACCCGGCCGTCCTAAGAACTTGTGCTACGTCGTTGTTATCAATATCCTTAAAGCCTTGGATCCTGACCAGATTGGGCGCATAGGAAATTCGGCCGCTACTTCTTCCATCCACGCGATAGCTGTAGTCCTTGATGCGGGCCACGGATCCGGAGTTGGCATAGTCACGAATTTGCCCTATTCGGATACCCCCGACTTCCGAGTTGGAGGAAAAGGTGGTAGTTACCTCTTGACTTACCATTAAATCAGTACCCCCGGAACTTCCCGGGTCCAGCAGTACAATGGCCGCGTAGGATCCGGAATCCAAATAGGTGGTCAAACTCGTTCCATCCCGCTCGGAATTGAATAGAGCGGAACCGGAAACGGCCAAGAACTCGCAATAAGTGGTATAGGGATTTTCCGGGCAAACTTCTACGCCGTTCTTGATCCTACATCCCGAACCGAAGTATTGGATATAGGCAATGCTGTTGGCATTGGTATTTTGCAAGTTGATATCATATTCCCCGGACTCTTCCAAGACAAAAGTGGCAATTTTGATTCTGGGATCAGAACCTCCGAAGGGATCATGGCAATATGCCCCGTTGGTGAATAAATCCGGGTCGTAAGGAATACTACTATTAACGTTCAACCCAAAATGATTTACCGTAGTGGTGTTGGAACTGGTTCTGTAGACATCGTGCGATTCAAAGTCAAATTCCGTAAAGCCTCCGGTGGGGTAGGTGATTTTTTTGAGCAAGCCAATTTTTGCATGGGTTGGGCTAAATTCCCTATCGGCGCCTTCAAAATTGAAATTACCGTATGAATGACTTGGATACAAACTTGAATTCAAATCCGCACCATTGTAATAACCCAATTTATCCATACCCTTGGAATCCCTGGAGGGCAGGTCGTCCGGTCGGTCGTATTCAAAACTATAGGCTTGATACGTTTTGTCATCGGTACCCTTTATTTGGAATCCGTTCAATTTGAGGCGAACATCCATACGGTCCTTGCCGGTAGGCAAGGGGCCATTAGGACCTACCGTAAGGCCATCCAGATTGAAGTAATCTTGATTGTCAAATTGGATGTTCTTTATGGGTTGTCCCGAATAATCCCGGAAATTCAGGCCTTCCAATCGGGTTTGTGTCAGCGCGTCGTTCACGTCCAAGCGGTTCCCGAAGGTCACGGTTACCAAAGTACTCCCATTATTGGAAATACTGGTTAGGAACTGTTGAGAGGTCCTATATTGGGCACTTCCGGCAAACACCTGATCCGGCTGTGAATAATCGTTCTGGGTAGGTACAATTTGGGTCACGGCCGTAACTGCCGAGGATGCGGATTGCTTATCGGCCCAGTATCCGCTATCGGAGTAGCTAAATTCAAAGTAATCCTTTCCGTTGGAAGACTCTATCTCGGTCAACAACCAGGAAGAGGTATACTCGTAATTTACGGCTCCTGAAAGCTGACCATCATTGGATACCTCCGTATTCTCCTTTTTATTAAAATGATATATGGTACCATCCTCATGGGTCACCTTCCAGCTTACTATGGGATTGACCACCGTACCCGTACCTGTGGTCACCTCTACCTTCATCCGCGGATTATTGAGTACTTTGGGCGTATTGCCGTCCGTAATATCGATGACAATGGTCTCGTTAATTCCGGGCAGGCTCAAGGAATAATAGTCCGGTTCGGCATCCGTAAAGTTCATTTGGATGTTCTTTAAAAAATTGAAGTATTCCAATGCGGCGGCCTGATCGGGAAAGCGGTTATTGTTCTCGGAATAGCTATTGATCTTGTCCGCTAGTCCCAGGGTGCTTATGGAACTGTAGGAGCCCCCTGCAAAATAATCGTCCGGAAGCCCGTTGGCCATTCGGGTAATCCTACCCCCTACATTGAGGTTCCAATTAAGCCCCACCCAAGAGGAAAGGGCTTCCACCTTAATGCCCGAGGCATCGTAGGTGAGGGAAATGGGAATATTCATTTCACGACCGGGAAGGACGTGAAGGGGAATGCTTATTTCCGGGATACCGGAATACAGGTTCACCGGAGTATTGCCGTATTGGGCAAAGGCAGCGGCTTCGGGGGAAACGGGTACCTTTACCAGTTTATTAACTTCTTCCTGATAAAAATCGTCCTCGGTGGGTTCCTGGGAAAATCCAAGGGCACACACCGTCACCATGGTGACTAATAGAAATCTGGTATTCATGATCAATTCAATTTGGGGTTGTTATGGTGTACTTATTCGTTATTCTTTTCTAGTCTCATTATCCGTTGCTCCAATTGCAGGATATAAAGCATCTGTTCCTCGATCTTCTCCAGGAGCAATCGGTTCATATCGCCCAGTTCAATACCGTTGGCTTTCACTTCGGCCGCCGAGGGGATGTTGATCAGATGGCCTTTTTCTTGGATGTGTTGCGCTACTTCCTCTAGGGTAGGTAGGTCATAATCCTGGGCAAAAACATAGTCCGCCCAGCCGGTCTCTACCTTCACCTCCTCGGCGCGGATCTTGCCTCCTACGGCCAGTTTCCAGCTTCCGATGGTCGTGGTACCGATGCCCACATTGCCCGTGGTATAATTGATATCGTTGCCCGAGGCGTTCCAAACGGTGCTTCCTCCGGAGCCGCCACCTGCACTGTCCGTGGTAACGGATACGGCATTGCTGACCGGACTTTCGTTACCGGCCGCATCCAGGGCGGTCACCGTAAAACTGTAGGCGGTATCTGCCGTAAGCCCGGTCACCTGATGGGTAGAGATGTTCCCCAAGGTGGTCTCGAGCGACCCGTCCTTGTACACTTTGTACCCGGTAACGGCGGTATCGTCCGTGGCCCCGGACCAGCTTAGGTCCGCGGTGCTGTCGGTCTGACCGGTGCTGCTTAAAGTCGGTGCCGTAGGGGCCTGGGTGTCCGAACCGCCGCCAAGGCCCAACAAATCCTGAACTGTAGGTTCCTGGCCATTGACCTCGTAGAGAGTCGGATTCCAGAAAAGAAGCTCCCCGTTGCCGGTGTCATTGCCCCACAATACCGCCTCTTCACGCATGGTTACGGCGGTGGTTGCAAACTTGTAGTCCAATAAGGACCCCACCAAGGTACCGTCCGTGGCATATATGGCCCCTAAATGTGTAGTAGAGGTCTCATCGCTCGCACGGGCGAATCCCACCAAAAGGTACCAGGTATCCAAGGCGGGCAGATCCGCATCATGGAACCAAGGGGAATTGTCTACACTGCCATCCAGGTTGAGGCTGGCCTCCTGGGAGGAACTGTCGTTAGCCTCGAAACCAAAGAGTTCGTATCCGTCATGGGAGCCCGTCTTTTTCATCCAGACGGTAAAGCGATAGGTCTTGGTATGATCGATGGAAAGGAAATCGCCTCGCCATCCGCCATCCTGACCGTCGTTACCACTGGGAACGGCTTTCCAGATGACACTGGTACCCCCAAGGGCGTCGGTGCCGGAAATCCTCACATTTTCGGAAGCGTCGTTTTCATAGACGTTAAAATCGCCGACGGAACCACTTCCCACCGTCCAGGTGGAGGCGTCGAGCAGATTGTTCTGGGCAAACCCTAAGGTTGAAATAAAGAGGAGGGAAATTTTTACGATTGATTTCATCATTCTATTTTTTTAAGCTGTTAATCTGTTCGATTAAATATTGTATGGTCCTTTGTTGTTCAATAGTATACAGTGTTAGTTCCTCGATCTTCTCCAGGAGCAATCGGTTCATATCCCCCAGTTCAATACCGTTGGCCTTCACTTCGGCCGCCGAGGGGATATTGATCAGATGGCCCTTTTCCTGGATATGCTGCGCCACTTCTGCCAGGGAGGGCAGTGAATAACCGTGGGCGAACACATAATCCGGCCAATTGCCGCTAAGTTGGACCTTTACTTCTTCGGTGATCAGTTTGCCGTCCACCGCCATTTGGTATCCGACCGGTACGCTGGCCGTGCCTACGGCAACATGGCCCGTATAGCTTGCCACCGAATTGGCCTCGTTCCAAACGGTGCTTACTCCGGAGCCGCCACCAACACTGTCCGTGGTAACGGATACGGCATTGCTGACCGGACTTTCGTTTCCGGCCGCATCCAGGGCGGTCACCGTAAAACTATAGGCGGTATCCGCCGTAAGGCCGGTCACCTGATGAGCGGTGACATTCCCCAAGGTGGTCTCGAGCGACCCGTCCTTGTACACTTTGTAACCGGTAACAGCGGTATCGTCCGTGGCCCCGGACCAGCTCAGGTCCGCAGTGCTATCGGTCTGACCGGTGCTGCTTAAAGTAGGTGCTGTAGGGGCCTGAGTATCCCCATTACCGGAATTCCCGGTGAGGATTTCCAATAAGGGCATCTCGTTGCCGTTTACTTCTTCTAATCGCGGGCCATAGGCATACAGGTCATCACCGACCCCACAACTATAGAGGGAAGTCATGATCCTAGTGTTCAAAGTGGTTTCCGAGGCAGGCAGTAAGTAACTGGTAACACTATAGGAAGGACTGGGAAGATTGTTCCCCACCACTAGGGAAGGATCGTAAATACCTCCTAGTTCAATCCCTGTATAGTCATTGGCATGCAGATAACCCACGGCCAACAACCACTTATCATTGGAAAGTGCCACATTGCTAAATTTGGGCCAGTCATGGATTACCCCGTCCAACCTTTCGTATTGGGTAAGTCGTTGACCATCCGACCCCTTATAGCCAAAGAATCCTACACCATCATTACAGCTGGTGGAACCTGCGCTACGTACCCAAATAGTAACCCGATAGGTCTTGTTGGTGGACAGGACTACGCCATTATGTATCATACCGCCGTTAAGACCATTTGTTGCATCAGGTTGAGCCTTCCAGGCCACTACATTTTGGCCATAGGGCCCCATAATGTCCACACGATGGTTCATAGAATCCGGACCATATCCATGGTAATTGGTAGTGGCACCATTGGTGCCGGACACCCAATCGTCCATATTGACCAGATTTTGGGCAGAGGCAATTTGCAAGCCAAGCAAAATGGAAAAGTTGACGAAAAACTTAAATTGAAATCTCATTTTTTGTCTTTTTAAAGTGCTTTTATGGTTTTTGCTTATTCTCCTGAGTTTTAGCACGAATTCCATCAATTTCCATTTGTAAGGCCTTTAGTTCCTGGCACATCAACTTCCGGTTTTGCTCTTGTTGTAAAATGTAGAGTGTCAGCTCCTCGATCTTCTCCAGGAGCAATCGGTTCATATCCCCCAGTTCAATACCATTGACCGCTACTTCGGCCGCCGAGGGGATGTTGATCAGATGGCCCTTTTCCTCGATATGCTGCGCCACTTCCTCCAGGGAGGGCAGTGAATAACCGTGGGCGAACACATAATCCGGCCAATTGCCGCTAAGTTGGACCTTTACTTCTTCGGTAATCAGTTTGCCGTCCACCGCCATTTGATATCCGACCGGTACGCTGGCTGTGCCTACGGCGACATGGCCCGTATAGCTTGCCACCGAGTTGGCCTCGTTCCAAACGGTGCTTCCTCCGGAGCCGCCACCTGCACTGTCCGTGGTAACGGATACGGCATTGCTGACCGGACTTTCGTTTCCGGCCGCATCCAGGGCGGTCACCGTAAAACTGTAGGCGGTATCTGCCGTAAGCCCGGTGACCTGATGGGTGGCAACGTTCCCCAAGGTGGTCTCGAGCGACCCGTCCTTGTACACTTTGTATCCGGTAACGGCGGTATTATCCGTGGCCCCGGACCAGCTGAGGTCCGCGGTGCTGTCGGTCTGGCCGGTGCTGCTCAAAGTAGGCGCCGTTGGGGCCTGGGTGTCCGAACCGCCGCCAAGGCCCAACAAATCCTGAACTGTAGGTTCCTGGCCATTGACCTCATAGAGGGTGGGGTTCCAGAAAAATTGGCGGTCGGATGTGTTGGTATCTATGAACAAATAGGCCCTATGCCGCATCTGGGTGGAGGTGGATGAAAATTTAAAATCCATTAGATCTTGTACCTTGACCCCGCTCTGATCGTAAATACCACCAATACTTACCAGGGAGGTGTGTCCGCTCTCGTGTAGAAACCCGACCAATAGGTACCAAGTATCCAATTGGGGGAGATCTCCCGCAAAAAAATAGACATTGCCATTAACGGTGCCGTCTAAAAGGCGGGTGTTCGAATTGTTGCTGGCATCATAGGCATAAGGGCCAAAATAAGTTACCCCATCGTTGGAGTTCGTTTTTTTAAGCCATACCGTAAAGCGATAGGTCTTGGTGTGGTCCGCTGCCATATAGGGTGAATTCCACCCCCCATCGGCGTCATAACCCGAATCCGGTACCGCTTTCCATAATACCGAGGTATTGCCTAGGGGATCGGTCCCCAGTTCGCGGACATTTTCCGCATCGGTTCCATTTTTCCAGAAACCGGTTACCGTGCCGTTGCCCACAGTCCAAGTAGAGGTATCGATCAAATTGGTTTGGCCCAGACTGAGCGTTGAAATAAGGAACAGGGAGATTTTTACGATTGATTTCATTTGTCTTTTTTATGATGTTGTTGTTGTTTTTAAAAGGGTATCCCTTCTCATAGGGACAGATTTACTCTATTTTCGTTTTACCGCTTTAACATAGTGGGGCTACTACTTCCCTTATTCCGCTCTTGCGTCCGAGACTGGGTATATAAATATTCCGATTTTCTGAGCGCATGTTCAGGCATCCACATGTTATCCAAAAAGGAAATGGGAGACCAAGGGCCCACTGGAAAGTAGTTTTCATTTTTACGATAAATTGAGGTATTGTTCAAGTCCTGTTTCCGGAGCATTCCGGAAATGGCCCATTGAAATGAAGTGGAGCACCCTAAGGCGCAAAGAAAGGGGGAACTTTGCATAAGGAAGTAGGTTAGGTCAAGTTTGGGAACTACATGAATTCTTTGCTTTGTTATTTTAAGTTTTCAATGTATATAATCGTTATTAATTCGTTTTTATTCTATTTTATAACTACTTTTTTCTATTTTTTCGATAAAATGCACGACTCCCCACCAGCTCAAAAACGCAGCAAGTCCTGTTTCCACTCCCTTTGAGCAACTCTGAAGGAGTTTGAGCATGGGTATTTGATTACGGCCTGATTTTCGTCCAAATGTCATTTGAGAAGCCCAAAAGCCAAAAAATAGTGGATGTAAAGATAGCGGAAGTGCATGTTCGCGGGGGGAAGCTTTCATACAAAGTAGGTATAAATCAATATATTTTTAATACGTTTTTTCTTACTTATAGTTACGTATTCAATTGCAAATTATATCATTTTAATTTACATAAAAAAATTAAAATCCATAATTTCGATGAACTACATGAATTATATTCTACGGCTTATTTTTTGTATTCTTATATAATAATACCGTTCTTTTTCTGTTATATCCCTATCTAAACCCAAATCATTCCCCCATGCAGAATACCCTCCTTAAAAAAAGAATCCCTGCCCTAAATTTACAGGAAACCCTTATTGTACTGGCCATTATCGGCATTTTATTGTTGTTGGCCCTCCCTAATCTTATGCCGCTGATTTCCAAGGCGAAGAGTGTAGAGGCCCAAACGCAATTAAAAGCCATTTATAACGCCGAGACCACTTATCGTTATATGTATAGCAAATTTACTACGGATCTCAACGAACTGGATTTTGAAGCACCCAAGACCGTAAAGGAAAACGGAACGGCCAACTACCAATATGTCATTACGGAGGCCGGGGATGCTACCTTTAAGGCCCGGGCAGAGGCCATTACGGATTTTGACGGGGATGGTGTCCTAAACGTCTGGGAAATTGATGAAAATGGCAATCCCAAACAAATTGTAAAGGACTGATGTTGTTCCTAAAACTAATGGCATTTTTGATCTATTTGGTCATCGCCTACCAGGATATTCGGGACCGCATGGTGACAATGGTCATCTTTCCCCTACTAAGTGTGGTGCTGGCATGGATCCATATCTCCCATTCCGGATGGGAGGTCGTGCTCTGGTTTTCACTCCTTAATCTACTACTGGTGAATGCGATGTTACTATTGCTCTTTGTATATACCAGAATACGCAGAAGTGGAAAGTTTTTAAACCACAGTATCGGTCTTGGGGATATCTTTTTCTTTTGTGCCTTTGCTGTGGGATTTCCTACCTTAACGTTTAGTGTCCTTTTTGTAGGGGCCTTACTTTTTTCCCTGTTTTTGTTCCTTACGGTAAAATCCGTCAGGGACATGCGGACCGTTCCACTGGCCGGATTTATGGCCCTATTTCTGATCGGGACCTTAATCCTGGAGCTTTTTCCCGATTCCCCTAACCTCTATCTACTATGATCTTGAACGAAACCCAAATAGCACCGGCCCTCAGGCAACGCATTTCCGCGGAACAGGCGTTCCATTATCGGATCGTACCCATTGACCATACCGACAAAGGGCTCCTTTGCAAAACGGACAATACCGCTTTGGAAAGCCTGATGTCGGAACTTGAAATTGTCCTGGATACCCCGGTACTCCTGGAACCCTGTGCCGAAGAGGAGCTGCAAAAATTATTGACCGCCAATTACAGACAGCAGGACACCTTAAGAAAAGATGACCTCCACTACTCCACCGATTTCCTGGAGCAACTTTTAACCAACGCCAAGGGCATGGGCAGTAGCGATATCCATTTTGAACCTTATGAAAAGCGATGTAGGGTACGTTTCCGCTTGGACGGAAAACTCATCGAACAGCACAGCATTGCCTTGGAGGAATACCCCACCATTGTCAATAAAATAAAAATAAAGGCGGACCTGGACATTTCGGAAAAGCGATTGCCCCAGGACGGGCGTATAACCCTTCAAGCCGGGACGGACGAGTTCGATATCCGGGTATCTTCCCTACCCACCCTACATGGTGAAAAATTGGTGTTGCGTATCCTGAGCAAGGACGCCACCCTTATCGATTTGGACGGACTGGGATTCTCGGAAGATGAGCTTGTCCTATATCGCGAAGGCCTACGACGGCCCAGTGGTATTATCCTAATTTCCGGTCCCACGGGATCTGGAAAGACCACTACCCTCTACGCCACCTTAAAGGAACTCAATACGGCGGAAGAAAATATCCTGACCTTGGAAGATCCCATAGAATATACCTTGGAAGGAATCAACCAGGTTCAGTTGAAGGAAAGCATTGGACTGGATTTTGCCCGGACCTTAAAAACGTTTTTACGTCAGGATCCCAATATCATAATGATCGGGGAAATACGGGACGTGGACACGGCCAACATTGCCATACGTGCAGCACAGACGGGACATCTCGTATTATCGACCATACATACAAATTCCGCCTGGGGAACCATTTCCAGGCTTATCGATATGGGGGTACCCTCTTTTCTGATTGCCAGCACACTGAACAGTAGCATTGCCCAAAGGCTGGTGCGCAAACTGTGTCCCCACTGCAAGAGGGAAAACGTTTTGGAGCCGGGGGAACTGCCTCTTGGCCTGAACCTACCGCGAACCCTAAAAACCCATTTTAAGGCAGTAGGCTGCAATGCCTGCCACCATACCGGTTATTCGGGAAGAAAGGCTATTTATGAAATCCTTCCCATGACCAAGGCGCTTATGGGCGCCATAAAAAATAACCAGCTACACATTGATGATTATATAAAAGAACGAGGCATACGGACCTTGAGGACCAATGCCCTGCACCTCGTAGCGACCGGAGTTACCTCCATAGAAGAAGTGTATCCCTTATTGAGCGACACCTTATGAAGCCTATCATTTATATCCTATTGTTCTGTGCCATTTTTCAGGTTTCGGGCCAAGAAATGGATCACATACAAACCATAAAGAATAATTTAGAGGTCTTGGCCCTGGAGAATTCCGGTTTGGACGAAAACCTAAAACTGGATTTCAATGTTACCAATGTAACGTTATCCAATTTTTTGGTAGCCGTATCTAAAGTCCACAACCTCAATATTTCCCTTGCCCCTAACCTGAATAATGTTACGATCGTAAACAATTTCTCGGAAGTAAACGTGGCCGATTTGTTGGTTTTTTTATGCAAGGAGTACGGACTCACCATAGACTTTACCGGAAACATTCTTTCCATTAAACCCTATGAGCCGCCCCCAGTCGAAGTGAAGGAAAAGGAAATTGGGGTTTCCTATACTAATAGCGGAAATCTGATTTCACTCGATCTTAAGAACGACCCCTTGGGAAAAGTATTCCGGACCATTATGGATGTTTCCGGTAAAAACCTACTGTACGGTTCGGGCATGGAGAACAAACCGCTGAACCTGTATCTGAGTAAGGTTCCCTTTGACCTGGCCATGGAAAAATTGGCCGAAACCAATGGAATGACCCATACCCAATCCAAGGATGGATTTTATCTGTTCGATGCCTTTGCCGATGCGGCCGGAAACTCCGAATCTGGCCATCGGAGGCTTGGACGGGGCCAACGCCCCTACCAGATCCTGGACACGGTAAATCGCCTATTGGACGTGCACCTGATCAACACCCCCATAGCTTCCCTGATCTACGATCTGGGCCATGACCTGGACCTGGATATCTATACCGCCGGCCCCTTGGAAGAGGCAGGTAATGTAACCTTTACTGCCAGGGACATTTACTTCGATGACCTGTTGCGTCATATTTTCGAGAGCCAGGAAACCCATATCCCGGTCGCGCAAACACAAAATAGGCCCAATACCACCAATGCCAGACAGAATCGCCAAAATACGCCACCGCCTGCGGAGCCTTTGAACTTTACCTTTAAGAAAGAAGGAAATATTTACTTTTTTGGTACCGCGGACCAATTGAGCCTTAGAGAGGTGGAAATCGTTCAAATGATGTACCGCTCCGTGGAGCTTCTTGGCGATCCCACGCAGTCCAGCGGGTACCGCTCCTCGGGGAGGACCGCTTCCTCCAATATTAGTTTTTTTGGTACGGGTGGTGCACAAAACAATCCATCGGGATTAAATTCCGGAAACAACCTGAGGAACGTAAATACCCGATCTCGGAATTTTGATACCTATCAGGACGGTGCGGAGGCCATTGTAAGCATATTACCGGATGAATTGAAGGCGGACCTGGATATCCGGGTGGATTATGAACTGAACAGCTTTTTTGTCAGCGGTCCGGCCAGCAATATCGAACGCTTTAAGAAATTCATCAAGGAAATCGATCGGCCGGTTCCCGTGGTGCTCATTGAAGTAATGATCATAGAGGTACGGAAATCCGCCAATGTGGAAACTGGCATCAGTTGGGGCATCGGGGATGCCCCGGTTACCACCCAGGGAAAATTATTTCCCGAGACCGACGCTACCTTGGGAGCTCAAACGGTCAACAAAATCATTGGTGGTTTTGATGGTTTCGGTTCCTTTAATATCGGCCAGGTGGTACCCGAATTCTTTGCCAACATTAAGGCCATGGAGGAAAACGGCAATCTCAAGATCCGTTCTACCCCCAAGCTTTCGACCTTGAACGGACATCGGGCCCATTTGTCCATCGGGGAGACCACCTACTATGTGGTCACCAATCAAAATTTCTTTGGATCTCAGATTCCCACCACTTCGGAAGTACGGAATTACCACCCTATAGATGCGGAATTGGCCATCAGCATCAAGCCCCTGGTCTCCGGTAATGGACAAGTGACCTTGGACATTAACGTGATACAGTCGGATTTTAGCGGGGAACGTATTGAAGAGGATGCGCCTCCCGGGCTTACGTCTCGGGAGTTCAGCTCCATTGTGCGCATGCAGAACCAGGATCTGGCCATTTTGGGCGGATTGGAGGAAAAGCTAAAGAACGATGCCGGCAACGGTGTCCCCCTGTTGGCCCGGGTACCGGTCATCAAATGGCTTTTTAGTCAGCGTAGACGTGAGGATACCAAGCAAAAATTGACCATCCTGATCAAACCAACCGTAATTTATTGATGCTGCCCCACTGGATATCATATCTGACCGAAGGAACTGTCTATGCCGGCATGGAGATCCATGACACCGATGGCAAGGTATGCTATCATTATGTGGAGCTACACAAAAAAAAGGGCGAACTGCACTTGTCCAAAACCACGGAAGTATCGGATTTAGGGGAGTTCGCAAAATCCTTTAAAAATACCATCCCCCTATTTTGGGCCATTAACACCTCCAAAGTGCTCCTAAAAATGGTAAAATCGCCGGGGACGACTCAGCCCGAAGCCTTGGTACATGCTGCCTTCCCCAACTTGGATTTGAACAATTTTTACTATCAAATCATACAATGGGAAACCCATCCCATCGTTGCCATAGCCAAAAAAGAATATGTGGACGGCTTGATACGGGAATGGGAAGATTTGGGCATGGGGCCATTCAACTTATCCCTCGGTATCGGTTCCCTGGTCCATAGCCTTCCTTTTCTGGAAACCGATCAGGTTCAGACCTCGAATTTTGAATTGACACTTCGTGAAGGGTCTATTGGCGAAATGAAACCGATAACTCGGACGGAACACGAGGAATATACCATAAATGGATTGCGCTTGCCTGCACGGGGCCTGTTGTCCTTCTCCCAGATTTTGGGGGGCATTCAAAAAGATGCGGCCGATACCAATTTTGGAAATTCCATCAAACAATTTCAAAACAAGTTGAGCAACCGGAGGCTGTTTAACTTTGGCCTAAGAGCGGCCCTAGGCTTCTTTGTAGGAATTTTGCTAACCAATTTTTTGGTCTTTGACCATTATCGTACCGAAATAGGAAGATTACAGGCCGACTTGGAGACCAATACCGCACAAGAGGAACGAATGCTGGAGCTACAGGCCCTGGTACAAGGTAAAAAGGAACGGGTAGAAACCTTAAAGGCCGTTCCCAATTCCAAATCCACCCTGTATATGGATCAAATTGCCCATAGCCTACCCGATCCAATCGTCCTCGACCGGATGAACTATTGTCCGTTGGACAAGCCCGTTCGGGAGTCCAAGCCCATTCTACTCCAAGAAAATACACTACTTGTCTCCGGAATGTCGAAAGACGTGACTGCATTTTCCAAATGGTTGGAACAGCTGGAGCAGTGGAACTGGATTTCCAAGGTAGAGACCCTGGATTACGATTTCATCAGCAAGGACATTTCGAACTTCCTCATTAAAATTGAACTGCATGCGACTGGACAAGAGAAATAAGGCCTTAATCGCCGGATGCGTACTGTTGTCGATAATGGCCTATAAATTGGCCATCTCCAAAACTTGGCAGGCCAGGAGGGAATATAAGGATCTTAGGACCAAAAGTTTGGCCACGGGCAACCTTCCCCAACAGCTCGCACTTTTGAGTCAAAAAAAACAATATTACGATAGTGTAATGGCGCAAATGGATCTGGGGGACACCTCGGTCCAGAACAATCTATTGCGCGCGGTTAACGAGGAGGCCCAAAAGCGACAGGTAAAGGTGATGGACTTTGACCCACCCCATGTCCATGCCTCCGGGGAGCATGACCTTCTTACCCATTCCTTTGTGCTTAATGGCAACTATACCGATATTCTTCAGGTAGTGCACCATTTGGAAAGCAAGGGGAATTTTGGTGAGGTGGTCCATTTGGATTTTGAGAAAAAAAGGGACTACAGTAAAAGGAAACCCTTTTTGGAAGCTGTAGTTTTTGTGCAACATTTTGAATGATTCCGGGCCAACGGTCCAAAAGACCCTACTTATCCAAAACCGAAAGACCCATACGAATGGTCTTGAGCAGCTCGGCTTGATCGGGATTTGTCTTGGCGATTACCTTTAATCCACTGTACAAGGTATACAGATAGGCGGCAATACCCTCAATATCCTTGTTTCCGTCGATTTCCTTGGTTGCAACGCCTTGCTGCAAAAAATCTTGGAACAGGCCTTCGACTTTTTTCCGGTTTTCCGTCAATTTGGGTTCGATTCCCGGATGTCCCGGAACCAGTTCAGTGGTCGTATTGACGACAAAGCATCCTTTGAGGTCTACATCTTGAACGGATTCCTGTATGGAAAGTTCCAATAGCAAGTACAATCCCTGTTTTACAGATGATTGGGCCGCCAAAAAATCTTGCAAATAGTCGATATTATTTTGCCGATACTTTTGGAAGGCGCTATCAAATAGGGCCTGCTTTTCACCAAAGGTACTGTACAGACTGGCCCGATTGATTCCCAATTCATCTACCAGATCCTGTATGGATGTGGCGTGAAACCCTTTTTTCCAAAAGAGTTTCATCGCCTTGTCCAATACTTCTTCCTTATCAAATTGTTTTATCCGTGGCATATGTTGCTGCTATCGGTACCAAATTTAAGTATAAAATTGAATGCCTGGTTTAGGTTTGGGCAAACCCGCCATCTACGGGGATTTCGGCCCCAGTAATAAAACTGCTGTCGCTACTGGCCAGGAACAAGGCTGCCGGAGCGATTTCCTGCGCTGCCCCAAACCGGCCCAAGGTGACCATGGATGGGAAGTTGCTTGCCATCTGATTGATTTCATCCTGCGGTGCATTGTGCTTCCCGTAAATAGGGGTATCAATAGGGCCTGGGCTTATGGCATTTACCCGGATTCCCTTGGGACCATATTCTGCGGCCAAGGTTCGGGTAATGGAACGTAGGGCTGCCTTACTGGAAGCATAGGCGGTCATTGCTGGAAATCCCTTGACATTGACCACGGAAGTGTTGAAAATGATACTGGCGCCTTCATTAAAATAATCGTTTGCGGCCTGTACGGTAAATAAGGGTCCTTTTACGTTAATATTGTGGACTTCATCATAGATTTCCTCGGTCAGTTGGTCAATAGTCTCCAACCTAAAGATGCCCGCGTTCAAGAAGAGTACATCGATCTTACCAAAGGTGTCTACGGTCGTTTGTACCAATTCCTTGCTATCGTCCGCACTTGAGGCCTCGGCTTTTACCAATAAAAAGTCGCCCTCCAGTTCATTTTTTACAGCATCCAGTTTTTCCTGGCTCCTTCCTGTTAATACGACCTTGGCGCCTTCGCTTAAAAATAATTTTGCGCTTTCAAGGCCCATTCCGCTGGTGGCCCCGGTTACTATGGCCACTTTGTTTTCTAATTTTCCCATTGTTTTAATTGTTTATGATTACTAATTTTAGAACGTTCGTTCTGTTATGAATTAAAATTTTTTAGTCGACCAAGGACGCTTCTTGAATGATGGCCCTGGCATTGGTTAAGGTTTTTTCCGCATGAAACATCAATTGATCCGCGGGTATGAAGGTTATGTCGTTGATGCCGATAAAACTTAAAAAGTGTTGTACGTAATCGGAAGCGAAGTCAACGGCTCCCTTAAAGGCCGTACCTCCACTAGCTATAACCACATAGGTCTTTTTGTTCGTTAGAAGTCCCACCGGTCCTTTTTGGCTGTACTTGAAGGTTACACCGGCCCGGGCCACCAAATCGAAATAGGCCTTTACCGAGGCCGGTACGCTAAAATTGTAAATGGGAATACCCAAAATAAGGGTATCTGCCTGCTGCAATTCTTGGATGAGGGTGTCGGATTCCGTGAGGAGCTGTTTTTGTTCCCTTGTCAACTTTTGCGGGTCCGTGTAAAAGGCTTCCACCATCTCGCGACTTAGTAAGGAAACTCCTTCAGCAAGATCGCGGTGTACGATTGTATCTCCCTTGGAAGATAGAACGTCCGCCAGTTCATCCACCAATTTTCTACTGGTCGATTTATCCCGTTGTACACTGGAGTTTATTTTTAGTAGTTTCATAAGGTGATGTCTATTTATTTATTTTGGAACGTTTATTCCAATACAAATATCTAATAAAAGAACGTTCGTTCCAAAATAGGTTAACAAAACTTTAGCTTTTGGTCCCTTCGAGATCCCCCACCCATCTTCGCAGTTCCTTATCCAGCAGTTGGATAATGTATGTAAATTGTAGCGCTAAACGGATGGCGGGCCTATCTTTTATAAGCGTGAATTCCGTTTTTTGAAGTAATCCGAGAGGGTATCGTTCATCAAATATCCCTGCAGCCTTGGATTCCGAAACAACCATTAAGGGCATTGCCGGAGGCCACGGCTAGGATCTTTTTTAACGGGTAGTGCCATGAAATCCATCGGATTGTTCGCGGATGTTCGTTCCATCCACCGAAACGGGTCCGAACTTATGGTACAAAAGAAAAGGGGATGGACCCTACCATTCCCCTTTTCGCCATGAACACCAACACCAAGCTTATTTGCCCATTGCCTTCACCATTTGCTTCGAAAAATCATTGGAGGTGGTCCCCAAGGTCTCGGGATTATCGACCTCCGAGGTAATGATCGTTAACAATTGCTCGTTTTCCGGGAGGGTCAAATCGTAGACCAAGGTTTCCAAAATGTACTTTTTATTGGTCGAGGTAGTGGTCTCATAGGGAGCCCCGACTCCATAGATGGTTCCAAAACCCCTATAAAAACTTCGATAGTACCCTCTTCTGTGATGGTACACCGGAAAGGTATTAACGGTATATGAGGTACTGGAGGTCACTGTTTTAGTGTACTCCTCAATATCCCGGAGTACCGTTAGGACCACTACTTCATAGCCGTCTGTCACTAAGGAATTCCCCAGTTTTTTAAGTGCTGCCGCATCACTTTCCTCCACCGGCTTTAAATCGGGGTATTTTGCAAAACTCTCGGTAGCGTTGTAACCCTTGTTATTGAGTTCATCTACCAAGTCCTTCTCAAATCGTTCCCTAACCGACCTTTTTTCGGCACTACTGATCACCAAAACGTTTTTGTTCTTCACGTCTGTGGAATCGATATCCTTCCATGTGTCGGACACTTTAACTGTGGAACAACTAAAAAGAGTGATCCCAAGCATGACCATTCCTAAACCTGTTTTTAAATTTCCCATTACTTCGTGTATTTATAGTTATTAAATGAATAAAAATAGTTCCTCGTCCGTTTCAACATCTGGTGAGCGATGTCCTGGATCATGTTCCCGGATGGTCCTTTCTTGACCTGTATGGTCCATCCCCAGGATTTCCATTAAGTTGTTGATTGATTTCATCTTATTTTGATTTTGATTTCTGAACCAAAAGTACCTTGGAAGGAAGTGAAATTAGGGCGATAACTTACCCAACCGACCGAATAGGCCGGTGAAACGGACCTAGTCACAAGTGGGACATCGCGTGCCTGGAACAAGATGACCGGAACTCTTTTAGGAAAGTTCCCGGGGCTTGAACTCTCGATCCCCAACACCATATTCCCTAACATTCCACCCCTCCGGATGCCTGATTGGCGTTGGTTCCAATAGTGCTAGGACATAAAAAAAGGCTTCGTATGCATACAAAGCCTTTACTATACCGTAGCGGTAACTTCTTGTTACCAGCGATTTCGCCTTCTTTGTGAGTCCCATTCGTTGCGTTCATTGCGGTCGTCCCTGCGTTCCCGACGATCCTCGCGAACTTCCCGGACATCCTCCCCCATTTCGCGCTTGGTGGCCGCGATATCCTCTTGTAGACTGGTTTCAAATTCGGCCAGCAGCGCCTTGTTTGCCCGCATCTTTTCCATGTCGGGAGCTTCAAATCCAAAAGTATACTCCCGAAGTTCTTCCAAAATGGCGGCCTGACGTTCCGCACGATCGATCTGTTGTTGAAAATCACGAATATCGTCCCGCCTGTCCCTACGATCGTCACGCGCATTGGCCTTGTCCCGTGCCAGATCGCGCTCATCGTCCCGGCGGTCATATCTTGGTCGGTCCGAGTCGTCCCTATCCTTCCGGATTTCCCGTCGTTCAGAACGTACCTCCGCGGAACTCTGTGCGATTTCCTTGCGCGCCTTTTTTGCTTTTTCACCACTTTGGCCCACTTCACGGATCATATCCTTAACCATATCTGACTTGAGTTCATTGGACTTTTCCCGGTTTCTTGTCTCAAGAGCCGCGTTTAGGGCGGCCATTTTTATTTTAAATGCCTCAAATTCCTTGATATCCCTTTCCAGGTTCTTTTTTCCTTCCGCCAATTGCTGGGTGTTTTGGACGGCTTCCCTCGCGTTCTGGGCTTGTAGGGCCAAACAGGACAATACGGCAAAAATGGATACTGTAATCTTGATTTTCATGGTTTCTATTTTTTGTGTTATAAAGAATTACGTTGTTTTTCTAACACAAAAATAGTTAGGGCCAGGGCGGCCCCTAATGGGTTTTAAGGTGAAGCGACCATTTTGGGACGTGAAGCTTCCCAAGTGGGCAATGAATCTTTACCGCTTCGCAAATTGGGCCTCACCAATTTGACCATTTCTCAGAATAACGATAGGGACCAATTCCCCACTTTCGTATGCCTCCAGCTTTTGTTTGATAAGCGATCGGGAATTCTTGTTCTCGAATTTTATTCCGGCAACTTCCAAAATAATATCCCCACCCAACAACAATTCCGTTCCATTGATGTTTGCCGGGATATATCCGCCCCGAAGTCCCAACTTACCGGCGGACCCCTTGGAGGATAGGGCCACTACCAACAGACCGGTTTTTTGAGGTACGTTCAACACTTGGGCCAATTCAGGATTTAATAAGAGGGTTTCCATCCCTGTCCAAGGATTGTTGGCATCTTCCAAAAGGCTTTGGGCCCTATTGGAAGGTGCGGCGAAACCTATGCCTTCAAATCCACCGGAAGTTGTATAGATACTACTGGCAATGCCAATGACTTCTCCTTTCAAATTAAAGAGCGGTCCACCGGAATTCCCTGGATTTATCGCGGCGTCCGTTTGGAGGAAATCGATTTGCTCAAAATCATTGCTCAGTTTTTCCGGTATATAGCGCCCGCTTAAAATCCCACGGGTCAACGATTGCTTAAACCCGTGCGGGGCACCGATGACGAAGACGTCCTCTCCAATCTGCACCTTATCCGAGTCGCCCAATGTTGCCACTTTTTTATCTTTCAATTGAAATTCACCGGAAATTTTCAATACGGCCACATCGGCAAGCGGGTTAGAAGCCATCACTTCGGCTGGATAACGGTCCCCATCCAAAAATTCTACGGTAACCATCTCCGCCGATTGAATGACATGCGCCGCGGTCCAAATGAGCCCATCATCTTGTACCAGAACCCCGGAACCTTGGGTCGCTGCCATGGAGAGTTGAAAGGTTTCCCCCTCCCCTTCCGGGGCTACACCCTCCACATGGATAACCACTACTGCTGAACTGACCTGTTGATACAATTGGGCCAAGTTTTGGGATCGAACTTGATACCCCAATACCAGAAGAATTACCACGAAGGACTTTTTCATATGACTATTTTTTTGTTCATTTCATGGGATTCCCCTTATGGGGTTCCCGTAGTATTTGGATTTACCCTAGTCTTTCTCCTTTACCCTCGCTCGACCCCGGGCGGTCCCCAGAACCCGCACCTCCTACTTTAGGTGTTGACCCAAGACTTAAATTCGGTAGCCTTGGCCTTACTGATCACGATGCGTTCCTTGGCCGGGGGGTCGGTCTGCAAAATCAGCTTGCCATTAAAATAATACTTCAAATGGGCAATGGCCTCCTTTTGTACAATGTATTGCCTATTCACCCTTTTAAATTGTTCGGGATCCAATTCGGCCTCAATATCTTCCAACTTTTTTTCAATGGGATAGGGTCTATTGCCAAAGGTCACCGCCTTTACCACACCGGTATCAATGTAAAAAAAAGCAATATCCTCTGTTTTTACGGGCACCATTTCATCCTTGTGATGGACCAAATAGGTGCTCTTGTATGGTTTGCGTTGCGCCTGCATATAGTCAAGAATGGCATTGATTTGATGATCATCCACTGTTTTATCCATATCCGTACGTCTAAATTGGTCCAAGGCGGCTTCCAATTCCTCCTCAATTATGGGTTTCAACAAATAATCTATGCTATTCACCTTAAAGGCCTTAAGGGCATATTGATCATAGGCTGTGGTAAAAATAATGGGCGCGGTTATGGAAACCTGCTCAAAGATTTCGAAGGAAATACCGTCCGCCAGATGAATGTCCATAAACACCAATTGGGCTTCCGTTCCGGCGGAGAAATAGGCTATGGCAGAATCCACGGAATCCAAGACCCGCAGCACTTCCAAGTCGGGCTCTTGTTCCTGCAACAAAAAAATCAGGTTTTCGCTTGCCGCTATTTCATCTTCAACGATAACAACTTTCATACGTTTAAATTATAGGGAGTTCCACTAGAAATTGTCCTTCTTTTTGTTGAATGGCAATGGATTGTCCCGTTAATAATTGATAGCGTTTGTCCAGATTGGCCAGCCCTACACCATTACTTTGGACAAGTGATTTTCTAGGCTTTATCTTATTTTGGACCACCATTGAGTTCTCGGTGGAATGTACTTCGATTTCCAAGGGATGCTTCTCCGATATTTCATTGTGTTTTACCGCGTTTTCTACCAGTAATTGCAAGGCCAATGGGGGTAATTGTCGTCCATGGATCGATTCTTCCACGTTGATGTGCTCATTTATTCTGTCGCCATAGCGTACCTTGATTAGATCCAAATAGCTGTCCAAAAAACGTAATTCCTCCCGGACGGTGACCAAATCGTGTTCCCCGCTCTGTAGAATGTAGCGGTACAAAAAGGAAAGGTTTTTGACAAAGGAAGCCGCCTTTTTGTTGTCCCGCACCAAAGCGCTTAAGGAATTCAAGGAATTGAACAGGAAATGGGGATTGACCTGATTTTTTAAAGCGGAAAGCTCCTTTTGCAGATTTTGTTGGCGCAATTCGGCATTTTCCATCATTTTATCCTGCCGCGTCTTCTGCAATCGGATAATATGGGAAATAAAGATAAGGATCAGAGTCAAGACAAAAAAAATGGGCCCAATAAATCTGGCTCCATTGGCCCCACCATCCGTCTGGGTCAGCTGCGTATATACCAACCTAAAAACTTTTGTGGCCCCGAAAATTAAGACAACATTCAAAACATAAATAAGGCCCGTCCTATAGATTTTGGGTATGCGGGAGACGTACCCAGGCCCATTGGTGTTCAGCTCTAGGATCATCAGGGAAAAGACAAAAAATAATACCACTCTTAGGATCAAATCGAGCCAAGTGGCCCCGGAAAAATATGCTTCCCCAAAATCGACCACATCCAAATACTCAACAATCCGGGGAAGTACTACAAGGAAGGTAACCAGGAAGGCTACCTTGATCAAATGAAAGGTGCCAATTCGGGAATATGGAGGCATGGGCATGGATATTTGAATAAATATAGGCATAGTTTGCTAAGTTCAGAATGGACAAAAGCCTTTAATTGTCAGTTAAAGGCTTTGCGGTTTTGCGGGCAACTTCGGGAACCATTCCTTTTGTCCCGGAAGTTTCTTTAGAATACGATGTCCCCTTTCTCCATTTCCAAGTATTCAATTTGGTCCAAGGTCAACGTGATTTCCGTTTCCTGAGGAAAAAGTCGGTCCAAATCGATATGGAGTTCCGGATCGATGATTTCCTCATCCAAGTCCAATACGATTTCCTCCTCCACTTCCAGGTATTCGATCTCGTCCAAGGTCAATGTGATTTCCGCTTGCTCAGGGAACAGTCGTTCGAAATCGATATGGAGTTCCGGGTCGATGATTTCCTCATCCAAGTCCAGTACGATTTCCTCTTCCACTTCCAGGTATTCGATCTCATCCAAGGTCAATGTGATTTCCGCTTCCTCGGGAAAAAGTCGTTCGAAATCGATATGGAGTTCCGGGTCGAATATCGCCTCATCGAGATCCAATACCATTTCCTCCTCCATTTCCAGGTATTCGATTTGGTCCAATGAAAGATTCGTTGGCTGTCCCTGAGGAAATAATTTTTCGAAGTCTACTTCAAGTTCGGGGTCGATGGTCCCTCCCTCGCCATAGGCTTGGGCACTAAACTGGATTCCAGTGTCCACTTCCGATCCATGTCCTTCAAATTCCAGGGTCTTTCCACTGATCATTAGAACTCCCATAATGCTACCTGTAATAAAAATTGTGCTAAACGTTTTCATAATAGTTGATTTTATATGTTGCTATTGTTTTAATTTCTGGAACAAATCTAGTGCGGAAGCAGCGCGGAAATCCAGCATTTTAGTCCGAAGCGTCGAAATACTTAAATGAACTGACCGGAATGCCCGGTGAAACGTTTTTGTTGCGGAGCACCATCTTGAATGGCCATAGGGGCTTCTCGGTATGCGGTGTCCCATAGTGTCCATAACCAATGGAAAAAGACCCCGATATAGGGGCCAGTTTTTATTGAACCAGGTTATCCCCGGTAACGGGAAACCTGACGTATTAGTTTTGGTCCGTCCCGGATGTCTGCAAGATGGCTATCCGTTTCTGGGCGTTTTGGCCGTACCAAGATGTAGTGGAATCCTGGGCAACGGTTCGCTTGTAATAATCCACCGCAGTTGGCCTATCGCCCAGGGCCTCAAAGCTCTGTCCCAGATCATGTAAGGTTTGGAAGGAACCCGGATAGAGTTCCAGGTTCATTTTCAAAAGTGCTATAGAAGCGCTGTAATCCTTTGCATAATGGTAGGAATAGGCAAACATGAGCATTTCATACCAATGAAGGAACCTTCTTCCCGGAAATTCCCGAACCGTTTCCTCGAACACTCTTTTTCCTGCTTCCACACCGTTTTCTTGAACATACCGAAAAAAAGCGCCCTGGGTCATCGGTGACGGCACGCCCAATTTTTGATAATACCGGGCCGTCATGTCCGGCCAGACAGACCGAATGTTGTCAACGATATAGTCTAAAACACCCATGGCCTTTTCGCGTTTGTTCTGCCGGATCAATCTAGCGGCGAGGCCCAGCATTTCCTCATGCAAAATATAAGTGGTATGCAAGGAATCCAAAATCTCCTTCGGATAATGGGCCAAGGCGGTAGTTAGGTCTTCCTTTTCTATAATGGAAACAAAAGGCGTTGTAGTTTTATTGGTCAGTATGGTTCTTTGATTCCCCAAAGAATCGGTAACGGTTATGCTATTTCTGCCATTCTGCGTGGAATGGAAGGCCAGTTCGCCCCGTGGGGAAATACGGGCTTCCAAATCCCAATTGGGCGAATCCGATATCCTTTCCCAAGTTTTGGTCGGCACATGGACCCGATAGGTCTCGTACATGGGCTCATCGATATTGCTATACATATACACATAATTGCCGTCGTTGGACCAGATGGGGGCACCTTCATCGGACCAGGATTCCGTTAACCGTTCCAATTTTTTGGTCCGCAAATCATAAATCTCTATTTCCGGATTCCCCCACCTGCCGGTGGTAACCGCAAGTCGATTTCCATCGGGACTCACATTCGGATTGCCAACGCCCCAATCAAATTCAGTTATTCGGTGTTTCTCCTTTGTGGAAATATCGTAGGCATATATATCCGATCCTTGGGCATTGCTGACCTGGGCATACACCAATTTGCCGTCCCTGGAAAAATCGATATTGGTATGTAGGGTATCCCGTTCTCCTGAAAGTCTATAGGCATGGCTTCCATCCACATCCATGATGTACAGCGATCGAAACCCCGTTTCCCGATCGGAAAGAAAGGCCATCCGCTTACCATCCGGGGAACAGTCCGGGAAACCACTCCCATAACCTTCGCTTTCAAAGGTCAATCTTTTGGGGTCGGAACCGTCCTTGTTCATGACAAACAAATTTAAGGTGGGGTGATGGTTCCTTGTGCTCGAAAAGACCAACTGCCCACCATCGGCGGTCCATGTTGGGCCGAAATCAAAATATTCCGGGGTGGTATACTGCGGCCCAAGTATTTCTTCCTTTGATTTTCTTTCGCAGGATAAGGCCGCTAGTAGTAGGATCACACAGATTACTATATACTTCATGTACTATGTTTTTTAAGGACCGGTATGGATGCAGAATGGTTACTTTGTAAAAATGAGGGATCGTTAGTGAAATCCCTTAACAGGGTGATGTGCATTCGTATGGATGGATTCCAACGTACGTATTGTGCTGGGTTCAATGGGAATTAATCGCTAAACCCCAATGTTTCGCGGCTGACTACTCTTATCAAAACCTTTGACCACCCTTAAAAATTATAATAACCTTAACATGTAAAGCCGTATGAAATCCGCTAGATTTGTGTTGTTGTGAAGAAAGTCTTAAAACCAATAGGTGCCGTTTTATTTATCGGCTTGTTGCTGAGCAAGGCGTCCGCCTTCCATATTTACGAACATCATGAGGCTTCCGAATCACATGAAGATCCATGTGAACTCTGTTTTATCGCTGTTGATTCCCAACAAGCGGAAACGTTAACGACTTCCCAAAATAGTATAAAAGCGAAATTCAACCCACCTCAGGTACAAGGTAGGTGGGATATTCCTGTACTTCTCGTTCCTGACGATCGATCTCAAAAGGATCTGTATTCTAGGCCACCGCCGCCTATGTACTTTTGAACATTCCCTAGACAGGGCCCAGCCTTTTTGGCATGTCTTATAAAGAAATACTCCCCTACATTTAAAGGCCTATGGGTAATTTCGAATATCCGCCTCCGGATATTTGGCCACTAGGTATCCTTACATTCAACAAGTCCAACTGGTGGCAGCACATATGCCGTCCATCTTGCATTAAAAATTGCTTATGATAATTACGAACAATCTCACAAAGGAATACGGTGATCACAAGGCCTTGGATCAACTGAACCTCAATGTAAAAGAAGGTGAAATTTACTGCCTTCTTGGGGCCAATGGCGCCGGAAAGACCACTACGATCAACCTGTTATTGGGTTTTATCGCACCCACATCGGGTTCGGCCCTAATCCATCAGTTGAACGTGCATGAAAATTCCAGGGCCATAAAACGATTCCTGGCCTACATTCCCGAAAACCTCATGTTGTATCCCAGTCTTTCCGCCGTGGAAAACCTCGATTATTTTTCCGGAATCGCGGGAAAAAGTCTTTCACGAACCCAGCTAAAAGAATTTCTGAAGGATGCCGGACTACAATCGGAAGCCTTCGACAAACGCATTACAACCTTTTCCAAGGGAATGCGCCAGAAAGTAGGTATAGCCATTGCACTGGCCAAGGACGCCAAAGTATTGTTGTTGGACGAACCCACCTCTGGTCTTGATCCCAAGGCCAGTAATGAATTTGGCCTTTTACTGCAAAAATTGCGCACCAAGGGTGTAGCGACCTTAATGGCCACCCACGATCTTTTTCGCGCCAAGGAGGTCGCCACCCACATCGGAATCATGAAGGATGGCCAACTAAAACAACAGCTAAAGGCGGAGGAAATCACCCTACCAGAATTGGAACAAGCCTATCTCGATTCGATGCAATACAAAGAACTTGCGCCATGATTTTAAAAACCTTTATAAAAGAGACCATGGAACTGTTACGACAGGGTCGCATACGCTTTGCCTTTGTCATCGTAGTCCTATTATTGGGTGTGGCGTTTTGGATCAGTTCCAAACAGTATCAAAACGTTAATGCCCAGTATAATTTGGCAAAAACGGCGGAACGCGAGGTATGGGACAATCAGGGTGAAAAAAACCCGCACTCCGCGGCACATTATGGCACCTACGCCTTTAAGCCCAAGTACCCCTTGTCCCTGTTGGACCAGGGAGTGGATAAGTATGCCGGGACCTCCATTTACTTGGAAGCCCACAAACGCAACGAGGCCCAGTTCAGCGCAGCAACGGACCAGACCGGACTGGCCCGATTTGGAGATCTCACCCCGGATTTTATGCTATTGTTCATCATACCATTACTTATCGTTCTTTTGGGATACAATGGTTTTACCAAAGAGCGCGAAATGGGAACCCTTACGCTTTTGAAAAGTCAGGGTATATCCCCATGGAAATGGATGTTGGGCAAATGGGCAGCGCTATTCCTGCCCATTTTTGCGCTTACTTCCATCCTGTTTCTCCTGGCAGGGCTACTACTCAGTAACTTGGAGGACTTTGGAGTCTTTAATTGGGGGGCGTTGTTCGCTATGTTCGGAGTCTTTACGGTTTACAATATCATTTTTATCAATTTGGTACTGTTGATTTCGGCCGTTACAAAAAAATCCGGGATTTCCTTAGTGGTATCCCTATGCGTATGGATCGTTGCCTGCTTGGCCACACCCAAGGCGGCCAGTAACATAGCGGAGACCCAACATCCCTATCCGACCCGCCAGGAATTTGCGACAAACGTATTGAAGGATAAGAAAGCAGGACTGGATGGGCATAATCCTTGGAGCAAAGAAGCCAAATTATTGGAACAGGAAATCCTCAACGAATATGGTGTGGACAGTCTCCATCAGTTGCCTTTCAATTTTGATGCCTATCGCATGCAGAAGGGAGAGGAGCATGAGGCCGAGGTCTATTTTAAGCACTATAACCATCTTAGGGAACAATACACCTTACAAACGAGGGTTTACAAGAGCTTGGCCTTTATTTCCCCCTATCTTCCAACACGCTTTTTAAGTATGTCCATCGCCCATACGGATTATGGCACCCATTGGGATTTTGCCGATGCAGCGGAAGCCTATAGAATTGCCACACAAAAGTTCTTGAACGATGATTTTGCGGAAAATTCGGCATTTGGGGAATGGTCCTACAAAGCGGACGCCAGTACTTGGAAAAATCTCCCAAAATTCGAATACAGCCCCCCGGAATTGAGCACCATTCTTGCGGAGAATGGTTCCAACTTGGCCATTCTGGGCATTTGGCTTATTACCTCTTTTGGGCTTCTCCTATTTTTCACCAAAACGATTTGAACATGCTATCCTATAATTTTAAATACGAATTGAAACTGTTATTGCGAAGCAAATGGATACAACTCCTAAGCCTTATCCTTCTGTTACTTTTTGGTTTTTCCTCCTTCAATGGACTTCAAAGCGTTGCGAAGCGAAAAAAGGACATTGCGGCCGCCCGGCTAGAGGTACGACAGAATGACGAAATGATGCTAAAACTTATCGATTCGGTGGAACGGGGTATGGAGGTAAGCGCCTTGCCGTGGACCATCCCTACCAAACCCATGGCGGTTGGCAACTATTATCCTAGAGTTGCGGCAATGGTACCCGGCCCCATGGCATTTATAGCCATTGGTCAGGCGGATTTGTTTACCCATTATGTGAAGCCCAAGGCGTCCGGAAACGATTACGCGCTTAACTTTGCGGAGATGACCAGTCCGGTTCAACTGCTGTTCGGTAGTTTTGACCTGGCTTTTGTTATTGTCTACCTGTTGCCCTTGCTGATCATTGCTTTCTCCTATGATATCCTATCCTCCGAAAAGGAAAGCGGCTCTTTACGGTTATTGGCCTCCCAGCCCATTCGCATCCGGTATTGGGTACTACAAAAATTAGGGCTTCGATTCCTGTGGTTGACATTACTAGTAAGCTGTACCCTGATTATCGTATTTTTAATTCTAGGAATCGATCCTCTTGCCCGGGCGACTCCCTTATTGGGCTTGTTGGCCCTTACCCTATCCTATATGCTTTTTTGGTTTGCGCTTGCCTTTCTGGTCAATTTATGGGTAGGCGGTTCTTCCCGAAACGCCCTTGCACTTTTGGGTTTTTGGGTGGCCATCGTCCTTTTGGCACCCTCTGTACTGAACCAATTGGGCAATACCCTATACCCTATCCCATCCCGAACTTTGATGATCAGCGAAATGCGGAACCTCAAGGCCGAAGTTTCCAAAAAACAGGATGAGATATTGGATAATTTCCTCAGGGACCATCCAGAATATGCAATTAATGATACCACTGAATCCCGCGGGTTCTATCACCGCTACATGGCTTCCCAAAAACTGATAAGGGCAGAACTGTCCCCAGTGGTAGGGGCCTATGAGGAACAATTGCGCAAACAACAGGACTGGGTGTCCCAATTTAAATGGATCTCCCCGGCTATCCTCACCCAAGAATCGTTGAACCAAATAGCGGGTTCATCTACCCGCGATTATGAGAATTATAGAAAGCAGGTCGTTCAGTTCGCGGAGACCTGGCAGGAACATTTTATGCCCTATTTGTATAACAATCGCAGTTTTTCCGTGAAAGATCATGCCCTACTCCCAAAATTTGAATACGAAAGTCGCTCATTTAGATCATTTGCCGTGGTACCTGTGCTTCTAATCATCGCGATGGTTCTATTTGGATTAGGGTTCATACTATTTGGACAAACCCGAAAGGAAAGCTTAATGGGCACATGAGCAAGGGAAGGAACAGCTCGGTATTGAGCAACCTCCTAAGTTATCGGTCTTATGAAAAAAAGTAGAAGACAGTTTGTGTATGAGTCGATTGCGGGACTTACTGCAATGGCCTTTAGTCCCTATGGGTGGAGTCGGGAGGTTCTTGCTAGGCCCGGACATTCAGAAAGCAAACCTTGGTTGGAATTATCACGGATCGCTTACCTCCACAATGCATCGCAAATCAGTGCCATGGCCGATGGTAAGCCCGTGATGGCCGTTCTAAAAAATAATGCCTATGGGTTGGGGGACGTGCAGGTAGCCCGCATACTGGAACAATCCCCAGAAATTTCGGGTATAGCCGTGGTAAAGGATGAAAGGGCGCTGGCCATTAGGAACGGAGGTTGTACAAAGCAGCTATTATTAATGGGGGACTTTGAGAAGTCCCTGGGCCCCGAACTGGTTAAAAATGATATCGTCCTAAGCATTTTTTCGCAAGAATCGCTGCAAAAAGTGAGCAAACTGGTGGCCCATTTGACTGCTCCCGTAAAGGTCGCACTGTATATCGATACTGGACTGGGTCGCATGGGAATACCGTACCAGGAGGCAGTGCGATTGGGAGTGGAAACCGCCAAAAATGAAAAACTGGCCCTTGTCCAAACTTTCTCCACACTGACCACCCCAAAGGATTTTGCCAAAGAACAGATTCGCCGATTCGAACAAACGACAAAGAAGTTGGAAAAAAAAGGAATATCTCCAGGCTTAAAACACCTGGCTCCTTCGTATTCCCTTTTGGACTTGCCGGAATCCCATCAGGAAGCGGTAAGACCCGGAATTTTACTCCATGGCTCCTACCCAGGCACCGATATGCCGCAGGCCAAAAAGTATCCGCTAAAAGTCGCCTATCGCCTCAAGGCACCCGTTATCCGCTTGGAAAAATTGACAAAAGGAGATACCATTGGTTTTTCGAGATTTTATACCGTAGAACGGGACGAATGGATCGCTACCCTGCCCATAGGGTGGGCGGACGGTTATGATAGTGGTGCGGAGAATGGAGCACTGGTCTTATTGGGCGAACGACTTTATCCCGTTGTAAACGTAAATGCGAGCCATACCAATGTATCCCTGGGTAGCTACATGGAAGTACAGGTAGGCCAAATCGCCACGCTCATTGGACCGGAACGGCCAGAAATCACCCCAGAAGGTTTTGCCAAACGGGTAGGCGGACATAACTATCTACAGATTTATTATAAGGAGTCCCTTCCAAAAAAGATTTATGAGACGTTTTAACTTCCTCTTATTCTATTGTTTCACCCTGGGTGTTTGGGCCCAGGGCGAATATCTGGTTCTCAAGGATAGCACAAAAATCTATGTGGAGGTATCGGGTGAGGGTAAGACGGTATGGTTTGTCCCCGGCTGGACCATGACCCACCGTTTCTTTGAAAAACAACAGGCGCAGCTTTCAGCGGAATACAAGGTAGTTACCTACGATCCCAGGGGACAGGGAAGGTCCGACAAGACCACGGACAAAAACACCTATTACCACCACGCCGCCGACCTTCGGGAATTGATACTTCAAAAGGACATGAACGACCTTATTTTGGTGGGTTGGTCGAGTGGTTGCCTAACGCTATTCGAATATCTACGGGCCTTCGGCACAAAGCGGGTCCACAAAATGATATTTATTGACGAGCCGCCGAAATGGATAGGCCAGGTAGAGAAGGAATGGGTATACGGTACCTTCGAGGATTACCGAAGTAGTTTAAAGCGAATGCTCTCCCAGCCTTCGGAACCCAACGAAATTATAGACTGGATGCTGCAAAACCCCATAAACGATGATACCCGGACATGGATGCGCGAGGAGATATTGATGACCCCACCACATGTTGCGCTTAGTTTGTACATAGATGGGTTGGCTTCGGACTACAGCCCAGAGGTAGAAAAGCTCGATATTCCGGCCCTTTTTATGGTACGTCGGTCCTGGTATGATCGGGCCCGGACCTGGCTTAAAAGCACTGCACCTCATGCCCAAATAACTCCCATATCCAGCCATGCCGCATTCTGGGAACGGCCCCGGGAGTTCAACGCACGGTTAACGGAATTTATTCAATCAAAATAAGACTTCATGAGATTTTTTTTAATGACTTTATTGCTTCTTTGGGTAGCCAGGTCGCTTTCCCAGGAGGATCAAAACTTCCCACCACCGGAAACGGCGCCGACCATTGAGGCAATAAAGGCTAAAGGGAGAATCACCCTGGATGGGAAACTTGACGAAGCGGATTGGGACAGGGTAACACCCAATTCCGATTTTTTCAGGAGGGAACCCAGACAAGGTGGAAAAGTGAAATACAAGACCGAGGTCCGCTTTCTATACGACGATAAAAACCTTTATATTGGTGCGTTCTGTAAGGACTCGGTAGGAGTAAAAGGGATACGTATCCAAGATCTTCGCCGGGATTTCAGTTGGGGTTCCAATGATATTTTCGGGGTAGCGCTCGATCCCCAGAATTTAAAGCAATATGCCCAAGGTTTCCAGACCACGCCTTATGGAAATCAGCGTGACTTCCAAAATTTTAATGGCAATAACTTTGATACCGGATGGAATACCCTTTGGCGGGTAAGGACCAAAAGAACACAAGAGGGATATATGGTGGAGATGGAGATTCCTTTTAAATCCCTACGCTATAACCTTCCGGAAAATGGAAATAGCATAGAATTGGGCTTTACCTTGGTACGTTACGCGCGTAGGGATATTGAGGTATCCACCTATCCTGCCATACCCCAATCCTTTACCCCCTATCGGATGACCTATGCCGCCAAACTGGTGGGAATAGAGGCCCCTCCCCCATCTACCAATATTCGGGTAGAACCTTATGCCCTATATCAATACGACGAGAATAAGGCAGGCAACCAGCTTCTCGATAGATTAAACGAGCCCAAAGTGGGGGTGGATGCCAAATGGGCTATCAACCCCAAGACCGTGCTCGACCTTACCCTAAACACAGATTTTGCGCAGGCGGATGTGGACCGTGCCGTAAACAACCTGGAACGCTTTAATATCTTTTTCCCGGAAAGAAGGCAGTTTTTTTTGGAAAATTCCGGAATATGGGCCGGGGGACTGCAGCAATCCATTCGCCCCTTTTTTAGTAGAAGAATCGGTCTACAAGGTGAGTTCAATGCCATTCCCGCCCCGATCGATGTGGGCGCACGGTTTACGCAACGTACCGAAAAAAATGCCCTGGCCGGTCTCTTTGTTCGACAACGGGAAACGGAAAATTCCGCGGCTGCCAATTTTGGCGTAGTGCGCTATCTAAAGAATTTCGGGAGGGAGAACAATATTGGTGTTATGGTTACCCATAGATTGGATGACCGCTTTACCGAAATGGGATTGGAAAGCAACAACAATACCACCATTACCTTGGATGGTCAGATACGCCCTACCAGTCAGTGGGATGTCCAGTACCTTTTATCCAGCTCCATTGACGAAACTACGGGAAAAACAGGATATGCTGGAAGAATTTTTGTAGGTAACGATGCCAATAAATGGTACTACGGCTGGGTAACCGAATATACCGATGCCAACTACAACCCAAGGATGGGTTTCGTACGACAAAATGACGTCATCCGGCACAACCCAGGGGGCTATTATATTTGGAGGCCCAAAAAAATAGATTGGATCCGAAGATGGGACCCCGGAATTTTTGTAAACTACAATCACGACGCCACCGACCCAAGCAGTTTTCAACAGGCCAGTCTGTACATTTTTCCGGTATTTACCTGGTTTAAGGACGATAGTTTTTTGGAAATCTCCACTACCCCGACTTGGCAAAACATCAATTTTGATTTTGCCCCCTTAGGCCTCGAGATCGAACAGGACAATTATTTTTATACCCGATATTTGGTGCAGTACAATACCGATCTTTCCAAAAAATGGTCCGGTGACCTGGGTGTGGATTTCGGTGATTTTTACAATGGAACCCGAACGACCCTTAATGCCGGGGCCCGTTTCGCCCCATTGCCGCATACCACCTTGACCCTAAATTATGAATATAACGACATTAGAGATGTGGGCGTCCTGGAAGAAGATCTGGAAACCCATTTGTACACGGCCAATTTGCGTCTGGCCCTTAATCCCAGGGTACAATTGTCCACATTCTATCAGTACAACAGTTTTAACGAACAGGGACGCTGGAATGTCCGCTTTAGTTGGGAATATATGCCCTTGTCATTCATTTATTTGGTATTCAACGATACCCAAACGGACATTTTTGACCCGGTACAACAAAGTACCCAATTTATTAGTAAAATTACTTTTTTGAAACAGTTCTAGGCCGCAACCCAGGTCTTCATATCCTACTTTTTGCCTCTTTTAGGCAGCAAGGATAACTAGGGAGAGCTGGACCGATTGCAAAAAATTGATGCACACTTCCGCAGCTTAGTGTCAAATCATACGCATATTTTATCCTAAAAACAGTAAAATTGGTTATTTTTAAGGGAAATACGGGTTATGCGATTGGAATTGGAACAGCTTCATCTGGAGGATCGACAACAGTCCATTGACTTCAGAAATATTGAGAAGTGGCGGTTTAAGCCCTATTGGCATTTCCATCCTGAAATAGAACTGACCTTGATCCTAAAGGGCAAGGGCATACGGTATGTAGGAAACAGTATCCAACCTTTTAAGGCCGGGGATTTGGTCATGATCGGGGAGAATCTGCCCCACCATTGGGTCTCGGACAAAATCCTGGAAGAAATGGCCCATGCCCTGGTCATCCAGTTCAATCCTAAAATCTTTGAAAAAATTCACGCTTGCAAGCACTTCCTCCTTTTGTTCGAGAGGGCCAAACATGGTATTCAATTTCAATGTTCGGATCGATTACAACAGCTGTTTTCAAGTTTTGAAGATAGCTCAAGGGCCGGCCGTCTGGCATGTTTGATCAATATTTTGGATACATTGGTCACCTCTCCAGATCAAGAAGCCCTTTCTACCAAAACCTACACCTTATCGTTAAAGGAAAAGTATGGCTTTGCCAAATCCGAAAAAGTTACGGGCTATATTTTGGAAAATTTAAACCGTAAGTTGACTGTGGGCGAAGTTGCGGAAATAGCCCATTTAACCCCCCAATCCTTCTGCCGCTGGTTCAAAAAATCAACCGGACACTCCTTTGTAAATTTTGTGAGTATTTCACGAGTTGAGAATGCGTGTCAATTATTACTTACCTCGGATATGACCGTATCCACCGTTGCATTGGAATGCGGGTTCGAAAGTATTAGCCAGTTCAATCGGGTATTTAAAAAACATAAGGGCGTTACCGCGACCACATTCCGCAAATCCATTAAATAGATTTCCATTAATTGGATATCGGGCCAATAGCGGCCAAGTTTCATTGGGGCGCTTGCCTCGACTCAAATCGTTTTTGAATTCCTAAAATCAATTCGTTTCAACTGGCCTGGGCAACTTTCTATTTCGCCTAAAGGACGGCCGAAAACTATAGTTCTCTTCCTTGGTTAAGCTATTTTTTTCTAAAAATAAAGGTTCATTTCGCCCATTTTATAAAATGGAGCGAAAGAAAAAAACGGATACTTTACATTTTCCTCAAAATTCAAAGGCTACAATTCTGAAATAATGAAAATAGGGTTAAAAATGCGTAACAGTTGGTAAAACGCAGAAGTTTATAAGCCCACATAATTCCAACCTTGGTCAACTAATAATAATACAATTAATAACTACAGCTTTTCAATCAACTAACAACTAAAAACTGATTCTATGCGCTACATTCGAAAACTTGTTTTTCTGATACCGCTAGCCATTCCAATTGCCTTGTTTGGTCAAAACACGGTAACCGGCACAGTAACGGACAAAACATTTAACGAACCATTATTGGGGGCAAGTATTGTCGTCAAAGGAACAACCAACGGCACCACTACCGATTTTGACGGCAATTATTCCATCGAGGCGGAAAATGGTGAAATCCTCGTCTTTTCCTATATCGGGTACAAATCCCAGGAAATAGAGGTAACCACCAATGTCATCAATGTTATTTTGGAAGAAGATACCAATCAATTGGATGAAGTGGTGATCATTGGATACGGAACGACCACCAAGAAGGACGCCACCGGTTCGGTTATTGGCGTTACCGAGGAAGAACTTAACCAAGGGTTTATCGCTTCCCCACAAGACCTCATTGTAGGTAAGGCGGCGGGTGTGAACATCACTACGGCCGGTGGGGCACCTGGTGCCGGAAGCCAGATTCGAATTCGGGGGGGCTCCTCATTGGATGCCAGTAACGATCCCTTGATCATTGTGGACGGAGTCCCGTTGGATAACGGTGAGATTTCCGGTTCCAGGAACGTATTCGATTTTATCAATCCTTCGGATATTTCTTCCTTCACGATTTTAAAGGATGCCTCGGCCACCGCCATTTACGGTTCGCGGGCATCCAACGGGGTGATCATAATCACCACCAAAAAGGGAGTTACCGGTGAATTGAAGTTTACATTAAACTCTTCCGCTTCTATCAGTGCGGTCGGAAATACAGTGGATGTACTATCCGCGGATCAGTTCCGCACAGCGGTGGCACAGCGCTTTCCGGATCGAGTAAGTGATCTAGGAAACGCCAATACCAATTGGCAAGATCAAATATTTGAAAATGCTTTTGGTACCGATACCAATTTTAGTGTACGCGGAGGTGTTTTGGGAATTCCTTTCCGGGCATCTTTGGGACATACCGAACAGGATGGTATATTAAAGACCGAGGCCTTGCAAAGAACCACGGGTTCCTTTAGTCTTACTCCCAGGCTGTTCGATGATAAATTACGGGTTGAAATCAATGCCCGGGGTTCTTATATCGAAAACAATTTTGCCGATACCGGAGCCATTGGGAGTGCGTTGACCTTTGATCCCACCCAACCCGTTTTTGATAGCACCCTGCCCGGTGGCTTTTTTGATTACTACCAAACGGATGGTACGGCAACCACCAATACAGTGAACAACCCGTTGGCACTTTTGGAGCTACGCGACAACAGGGCCAGTTTAAGACGCTTTGTGGGCAATATGAAGTTGGATTATGAACTGCCCTTTTTCCCGGCAATTACCGCCACCTTGAATTTGGGGTTGGACCGTTCCAATTCGGAGGGTGTGGATATTCGACCCAGGACATTGGCCGCAGAGCTTATTAATTTGGGAACAACGGTGGATTATGGCTCGGATATCGAGAACAAGTTGCTCGATTTCTATGTAAAGTATTCCACGGAATTCGAGAAAATAAATTCCCGCTTCGATCTAACGGGCGGTTATTCCTATCAGAATTTCTATACGGACAAATTTACCAGCACGACCCGGGGCGATGGAATTGGCGGTACGGTCACTATCAATGACATCCTGGAGAATAACTTGCAGTCCTATTTCGGAAGGGCCAATTTTACCTTAAATGATAAATACTTGTTTACGTTTACCTTTCGTCGTGACGGTTCCTCCAGATTTGGCGGGGACAACCGATGGGGTAACTTTCCGGCCGCGGCTTTTGCCTGGAACGTCATAGATGAAAAATTTCTGGCGGATTCCGAGGTACTATCCAACTTGAAGCTCAGGTTGGGATGGGGTATTACCGGGCAACAGGATGTATTGCAAGGAAACGATACACAACCCTACTTGCCGCAATTCGCACCCAGCCAGAACGGGGCGGGAATACAAATTGGCCAAGATGCCAGTGGCAACCCGACCTTTGTGCAAACCCTTAGGGCACAACCCTTTGATGCCAATATCAAATGGGAAGAAACAACCACCTACAACGTAGGCGTGGATTTTGGATTTTTTGACAATAGGCTGAGCGGAGCCCTTGAGCTCTATTATCGGGAAACGGACGATTTGCTCAGCACGGTGAACGTTGCCGCGGGTAGTAACCTGACCAACAGGCTGCCCACCAATATCGGGAGCCTCACCAACCAAGGTGTAGAGTTCTTCTTGGATGCCGCCGTTTTCCAGAATGATGAATTTAGCTGGGATTTAGGATTTAACTATGCCTACAATATCAACGAAATCGATCGGCTGTTCCTTACGGGAAACACTTCAGGTATCGGAATCCCGGTTAGTGGAACACAACTTATTGGAATCGGTGGTGATGACGGAGCGCAATACAATATTGTTGGCGAGCCGACCAACAGTTATTTCGTGTTTGTCCAGGCGTACGATACCAACGGAAATCCAATCGAAGGCGTGGTATTGGACCTGAACGGGGACGGCCAAATTGATGATTTGGACAGGAGACCTTTTAAGCAAGCTGCACCACTGGTCAATCTTGGTCTTAATAGTAGGTTCAATTGGAAATCGTGGGACTTCAGCTTTTCCATGCGGGCCAGTATGGGGAACTACAATTACAATGGCGTAGAATTGTTGAATGGCAATTATAGGAACTTGACCGTTGGACAGGACTTGAGAAATGTTACCACCGATGTTTTACGGACCAACTTTGAACAAGATCGTAGCGAACTGACCTTTTCCGATTACTTTGTTCAGGATGCTTCCTTTGTTCGATTGGACAACATGAGTTTGGGATACACTTTTGAAAATCTATTTCAGAAGAATATACGGATGCGGGTCTTTGGTGCCATGCAAAATGTTTTTGTAATCACAAATTATGAGGGCTTGGATCCCGAAGTAATCGATGTGACCAACAATACTGCCGGTGTTGACAACAACATATTCCCTAGACCCTTTATTACACAATTTGGTATATCACTCGACTTTTAATCAACAGCTATGAAGACATTATTAAAAAAATACACGATTCTTTTTTGCATGTCTATTTCCCTAGTGGGTTTTCTAGGCTGTGCAGATGATTTGGATAACATAACAACGAACAATGTTAACTCAAGCAATGCTTTTGACGATCCGGACAGTTACTTGCAATTTTTGGCAAAATTGTATGCAGGACTAAGCATTACAGGGCAACAAGGACCTTCGGGACAGGGGGATTTGATCGGATTTGATGAAGGGGCCTCCCAGTACACCAGAAATTATTTTAATATGAACGAGTTTACCGCGGATGCGGTAAAATGGCGATTCAACGATTCCGGCTTTCGGGAATTGCATGAAAACACCTGGACGGCAGATAACGACGTCATCTCCGTGATGTACAACCGCATCATTTTCCAAGTAACCCAGGCCAATGAATTTATTAGGCAGACCTCGGATTTGGTGGACGATCCCGTAATTGGCGCTTATAACGCGGAAGCAAGATTTTTGAGGGCGCTGAGCTATTATCATGGTTTGGACCTTTTTGGAGGCAATATTCCATTTGTAACCGAGGAGGACCTACCCGGTGCGTTTTTACCGGAACAGACCAACGGTGCCGATCTGTTCGCCTACTTGGAATCGGAATTATTGGCCATAGCCGATCTTATGGTCGCACCCGGCCAAAATGATTATGGGCGTGCCGACCGGGGTGCGGCCTGGACATTGCTCGCCAAATTGTACTTAAACGCGGAGGCCTTCATAGGGGTAGATCGTTTTGCGGACTGTTTGGCGGTATGTCAGGATATTCTAGCGGCCGGCTATACCTTGGAGCAGGACTATATTAAGCTCTTTCGGGCGGATAACAACACCGCAAATGGGGTTATCTTCCCCGTTACGCATGATGGCATACAAACCCAATCGTTTGGATTGATGTTCGTTTTGGTCAATGGAACGGTAAATGCCGATGTGAATGCTGCCTTGGGCATACAGGGGAATACTGGCGGCTTTGGGGCCATGTCCAGCAAACAGACCTTTACGAGGCTGTACGAATTTGAAGGGGACGATCCCTTCCAGGACAGCCCGGATATCAGGGCCTCCTTCTTTTTCAAGGAGGGGCATAGTGTAGACATTCCCTCTCCACCCATTGGCAGTCCTTTTACCGAAGGATTTGCCTATACCAAATTCAGAAATGTGTTGGAGGATGGTTCCGGCGGGCAGGACAATACCTATCCCGACACGGATTATGCCATGTTCCGTTTGGCCGATGTGCACCTAATGTATGCCGAAGCGCATCTTAGGGGAGGTGGTGGTGATCTTGCCACGGCATTGGATTTGGTCAACCAAATTCGTAGAAGGGCCTATGGCGATACTTCCGGGGATGTTACCAGTATCGATCTACAATTTATTTTGGACGAACGGGGCCGGGAGTTTTCCTGGGAAGGCCACCGCAGGACGGACTTGGTCCGTTTTGGGCAGTACACTGGTTCATCCTATGTATGGGATTGGAAAGGTGGGGTGCAACAAGGTACTTCCATAGCGGATTTTAGACGAATATTCCCCCTACCCTCCGGTGATTTGGTGGCAAATCCAAATCTGGTCCAAAATCCTGGCTACTAACAAAAACTGAATAAACTAAAAAGAACTAATAATGAAAACGATTTTTAAAAACTTTTTATGGGTCATCTCCCTCACGGTCGTCCTATTTTCCTGTGAAGAAGATGATAATGTGAACTTCATCTTGCAAGAAGCTTCAGGAGACATCGAATTTACGAATACCTTTTCGGGCAACTATTTGCTTTCCAATGAAACCAGTTCCAATATCGCAGAGCGATTGGTATGGAACCCGGTCGATTTTGGTGCGCCTACGGTGGTGACCTATACCCTCGAGGGGTCGGCGGACAATACTTCCTTTGAAGAAATATCATCCACCACGGAAACCAATATTGCGGTCACCGTGGGCCGGTTGTTGGATTTTGCCGAGGAATTAGGATTGGACAATGATCCTGCTACCGATGATGGTCAAGGGAATCCCAACAACACGGGTACCGTTTATTTAAGGGTTAGCGCCAATGCGGGGGATGGATCCGCTTCCAATGCCCCGGGAACGGTATCGGCGGTGACCTCTCTGAACATCTCCATTATTGAACTTCAGGAGCAACCCACGGGTCCTGGGCTTGATCCGATAGTCGTTTCCGCCTTCGGACTGGTGGGCGATGTGATCAATAGCTTTGGCGGAGATGGACCGGATATCCCCATGTACACTCGAGGGGACGGTGTCCATTTTGTGGCCATTAACAATCCAGGGGCCGGGTCCCAGTTCAAGATCCGCGAGAACAACGATTGGGGACTGCCCTCCTTCGGGCCGGGGGAAAACCCGGGATCCATTTCCGAATCGGGACTGGACAACCTGATATTCCCCGATGGGGACATCTTGATCATCTCGGTCGACTTCAACAATTCCACCATATCCGTGGAAGAAGGGGATTCCTGGGGCGTTGTGGGCGATGTGATCAATAGCTTTGGCGGAGATGGACCGGACATCAGATTGACCGAAGATCCCGCACAGCCCGGACTGTGGTTCGCCTTGAGCATTGAACTGGAGACCGGTCAGACCAAGTTCAGGTTGAACAACGACTGGGGCAACAATTGGGGGCCGGACGGTACCGGAAGTCTTGTACAAGGCTCACTCGATAACTTCCAGGTCGATGCCGGAACCTATGATATCTCGCTGGATCTTCGTACAACAGGTTCCGAAACGGGAGGTTTTGAACAACAATAGTAGTTTAAATAGTTAGTTTAGGTTAGTTGGGGCCCCAAGGCAGTTGCCTTGGGGCTTTTTTTTTTGAATTGGTCCGCTCGAAAGGTGCAGCCCGATTAGCTAATGGATCTCATTTATTCGCTGAGAAAAGGTAAAAATTTCTTAATTTCTCCATATTAAGACAAAATGCATTCCTTTTTGGGCAACCTAAAACACATACTGTGGTCATTTTTATTGAGCTTGGCTTGCACTTCAAGTATGGCCCAGGTGACGTTCCGGATCCAATCTTTACCCAAAAACACGCCACAAGACGGGAAATTTTACTTGGCGGGTACCTTCAACAATTGGAACGCCTCGCATCCAGATCACCAATTCGACCTGAGATCAGATGGAAAGTATTATCTGGAAATCAAGAGCTTTAATCAAGATTGGAGTGGATTTCTGGTGACCCGGGGAAACTGGGAAACCGTGGAAATCGATTCGGAAGGACTTCCCTTGTTGACCAGGAAGTTATCCCACAGGAACTTAAAAAGGGATACTATCGATTTGGAAGTGGCCCAATGGGCTGATTCCGATCTTAAAGAACCCAAAAAGTTCGTTAAGGTAACCGTTGAAAATGTACCCAATACCACCCCGCCCGATGCACCGATTTATATAACGGGTAATTTCAATGGATGGGCTCCAGGCGATAAAAGGTATCGGATGAAGGAATTGGACAACGGAAGTTTTTCCATTGAAATTCCATTGTATTGGCCAAAGTTGGAATACAAATATTCCCGGGGAAATTGGCATACCATAGAAGGAAAAGCCTATGGTAGACCTAGATTCGACCGGCTTACCTATTTTGACCTGGACACCGATTCCACCCCTAAGGAAATGATGGATTCCATTACGCATTGGGAAGACCTTTCCTCCAGAAATTTCAACCCCTACACCTTGATCCTGATCTTGGCGGCGATACAGGGATTGATCTTGATCCTTATAATCAACTCTTATGAGAATAATAATAGAAGGGCCAACACCTATTTGAGTATCCTAATTGCTATTATCTCGTTCGCCCTACTATTTCGGGTAGTCATATACGATCGCGAGGTCTATCATTTTTTTCCCAGATTTTCCCTCTTACCGGATTTGGTCTACTTCCTCTATGCCCCATTATTTTTGTTGTACGTACGGAAACTACTGAACACCAACAGTGATAAAAGGTCACCGGTATGGTGGCATTTCGTTCCCTTTGGGTTACAGATGTTGTTCTACATCTTCTTTTTTCTGGAACCTCTACATGAATTCATTGTTAGAAGCCTATCCCAGATTTACGCGAGGCCGCTTTATATTTTCATCGGAGGATTGGCTTTGTTCTTCAACATATGGTACTGGGTCAAGATTAGAAAAATCATTTCAAAATATCTTAACAGTGTTGAGAATACATTTTCGGAAGATCAAAATGTCGTGTATCTAAAAAGTATTATGATGCTCAAGGGGGCCTGTTTGTCGTTCTGGGCGCTCACCTATTTTATTGGTGGAATTGGGTTCATCATCGGTTACAATCTAACACAGGTAACCATAATTTTGGTCGATATAACTTGGGTCGTCTTTTCCTTAACCGTATATCTTTTGGGTTATTTTGCCATAAAACAACCTGAGATCTTTAAGGTGGACGGTAATGAACCGGAAACACCCAAAATCAAATTAAATAGTGGGGAAATCGCCGCTTTGACCACCAAATTGCAGAACGCCATGGAAGAGGAAAAGCTCTTCTTGGATTCCTCCCTAACCCTTCCGGAACTTTCGGAAAAATTGGATTCCAGTTTACACGAGATATCCCGAGCGATAAATGAAGGTTTCCAAAAAAACTTTCGGGATTTCATCAACCATTATCGCGTTCAGGAGTTTATCAAAAGAGCTCAGGAAGATGGCGTAAAAACCCACACCTTCCTGGCACTTGCCATGGATGTTGGGTTTAATTCAAAATCTTCCTTCAACCGATCTTTCCGAAAAATGAAAGGAAAATCCCCCCGCGAATATTTTAAGCAATAATTCCACAGAGATAGGGTCAGATTATAAGTTGCAGCGAACGGATGTTGTTCAAATAATACCTTTCCCGGGAAAACCTTTACATTATGAAATACAAGTACGCGTGTTGGATAGGCCTATTGATGATCATGTTTTGTTTACACCTCAACGCACAAATCAACATAGAAAGGGTAGAACCGCCCAATTGGTGGGTAGACATGTACCATAATGAGGTAGAACTATTGATATATGGCGATCAAGTCGCGGATTTGGAAGTGGACCTGGACAGCTATGATCATGTATCACTTAAGGAGGTTAAGCGGTATAACAGTAAAAATTACCTTTTTTTAACCCTGGTCGTAGGAGATAAAGCCGCTCCTGGCGACCTGACATTTTCATTCAAAAATGGAAAGGGTGAGACGCTTAAAACAAGCTATTCGCTTCTTAAAAGGGAAGGCGATAAAAAAAACATCGACGGTTTTGATGCTTCCGATGCCATTTACTTGATCACTCCCGATCGTTTTGTAAATGGGGACCCGAAGAATGATCATATCCAAGGATTAAAGGAGCGGCCCGATCGCAAATTCAAGGGAGGAAGGCACGGGGGTGACATCAAAGGTATTATCCATAGCTTGGATTATATCGATAATTTGGGTTTTACCGCCGTCTGGGTTAATCCCGTGTTGGAAAATGATATGCCCGAATACAGTTATCATGGGTATTCCACCACGGATTTTTACAAAGTTGATCCCAGGTTTGGATCCAACGAGGAATTTAAGTTGTTATGCACCAAGGCCAAGGAAAAGAACCTGAAAATAATAATGGACATGATCGTTAACCATTGTGGTCTGGAACATTGGTGGATGAAGGATTTACCCTCTGAGGATTGGATCAATCAATGGCCGGAATACACAGGTACCAATCACAGGAAAACAGTGGTATTGGACCCCTATGCCTCCCAATTGGATTACAAGCAGTTTTTTGATGGTTGGTTCGTTCCCAGCATGCCGGATCTGAACCAACGTAATGCCTCCATGGCCAGATACCTGATTCAAAATACCCTTTGGTGGATCGAATACTCGGGCATTTCCGGCATTCGAATGGATACCTACCCCTACCCTGATATGCATTTCATGAGTGACTGGACCAAGGCTGTTATGACCGAATATCCAGAATTTAATATTGTAGGGGAAGAATGGGTAACCCGCCCCACCATTGTTTCCTATTGGCAAAAAGGGAAAGAAAACGTGAACGGGTACCGATCGTATTTGAAAAGTCTTATGGATTTCCCACTTCAAAACGCTCTGGTTACCTCATTGAACGCAGAGAAATCGTGGACCTCCTCATGGACCCATGTATACGAGGAATTGGGTCAGGACTATCTGTACCCCGACCCCAATGAATTGGTCGTATTTCCGGACAATCATGATATGAGTAGGGTATTCACCCAGGTAAACGAAGATGTCGATCTGTTAAAAATGGCCCTGGTCTATACCGCTACCATTCGGGGAATCCCACAAATCTATTATGGCACCGAAATTCTAATGAAAAATCCGGGAACTACCGATCATGGCGTTATACGTTCCGATTTTCCAGGCGGATGGAAGGGGGATAAAGTCAATGCATTTACAGGCCAAGGGTTAACGGATGACCAACGGGAGGTACAGGATTTCACCGGAAAACTGCTGAATTGGAGAAGGACCAATGAAACCGTACACCATGGTCAATTGATGCATTTTTCACCGCAAAACCAAAGGGATGTTTATGTATTCTGTCGTTTTGATGAGAATAATAAGGTATTGGTGGTCTTTAATAAGGAGGAGCAAGCAGTGGAAGAAGGTCTAAAGCAATATGAAGAATTATTGGGCACTTCCATTTCCGGTAAGGACATCTTATCCGGTACCACGTTCAAGGAGGTCTCCAAAATTAGCATTCCGGCCAAAACGGCCATGGTCATTGAGTTGGAATAATTCCGAAAATGAAATACATGAACATCACACGTTTACTATTCCTTCCCTTGCTCTTGGTTCTTTTGGGCTGCCAGGAGCAAAAGGAACCAAAACCCAGGGAACAAGAACTTTCCATAGACGATGGTTTTAAAAATCCTCCGGAATGGTCCAAGAACGTTGTTTGGTATGAACTGCCCGTTGAACGATTTAGAAATGGGGATACATCGAACGACCCGACCACCGAAAGCATTAGAGGTGCCTATCCCGGGTTTGTTCCCGAAGGATGGTCCGTAACACCATGGACACAGGACTGGTATAAGCCGGATACTTATTTCCAAAACTTTGAAGGCTCCACGGATTACTACGGCAATGCGGTGGAAAAGTTTGTGGACAAGGTTCAAATTCGCCGCTACGGTGGTGACTTACAAGGAGTCCTGGATAAAATGGATTATTTGGATTCCCTAGGGGTTACCGCCATTTATTTTCGCCCCTTGAACGATTCACCTTCCCTCCACAAATACGATGCAAGGAACTGGAGGCATATCGATGTACACTTTGGGCCGGACCCCGAGAAAGATAGACAAACCATGGCCCAAGAAGTTCCGGATGACCCAGCCACATGGGTATTAACGGAGGCGGATCGGCTGTTTTTGAAAGTATTGGATGCATTTCATCAAAAAGGTATTAAAGTCATTTTGGATTATTCCTGGAACCATACCGGCCAAACCTTCTGGGCCTGGCAGGATGTTGTGGAAAATCAAGAAAAATCGAAATACAAGGATTGGTATTGGATAGCGCATTTTGATGACCCCCATACCGTAGAAAACGAGTTTGAGTATCATGGATGGGCGGGTGTTAGAGATTTGCCGGAAATAAAGGAGACCCAAAAACAGGACCTCTCTAAAAGCCTTACCTCATTTGAGGGCGACCTTTACAGTCCGGCGGTCAAACAACATATTCTTAATGTGGCTGCCAAATGGTTAGATCCGAACGGGGATGGGGACACTTCGGATGGGGTGGATGGATATCGTTTGGATGTTGCGGCGGAGACACCGCTAGGATTTTGGAGGGATTTTCGAAAACATGTGCGGCAAATCAACCCGGACGCCTATCTCTTAGGGGAGATCTGGTGGGAGGAATGGCCGGACAAACTACTGGACCCCGAGCCCTTTTTAAGGGGAGATGTGTTCGATGCCGTGATGAACTACCGTTGGTATCGGGCCGTACGACATTTTTTTAATGAGTCCCCTACAACAATTTCACCCTCACAATTGGTCGATAGTTTAAACCTCTTCCGATCAAATATCAGCGAGGGCAATAATTACGCGATGATGAACTACACCGGGGGTTTTGATACTCCACGGGTACTCACCTCCTTGTTCAACAAGAACCAATACAAGTACTATTGCAAGGTCCTTGAAAATCCGGCATATAAAATTCACCAACCGGACATGGCCACCTATAGCACCCTAAGGCTTTTGCTACTTCAGCAATATACCTATGTTGGAGCCCCGCATATCTATGCCGGGGATGAAATGGGCATGTGGGGTGCGGATGATCCTTCCTCTAGAAAACCATTGATTTGGCCCGACTTTGATTTTGAGGATGAAACGACACATCCCACCAATCAGCTGCGGCCCAGGAATAAAGTAGTCTTTAACCAGGAGCTATTTCAATTTCATCAACGGTTGATACGGATGCGCCAAGAAAATCCCATTTTGATCCATGGTGATATCGAATTCATCACTGTAGGGAGTCCCACGGAATTATTGGCCTACCGACGTTTTGATTCCAATCAAGAAGTTATTGTCCTATTCAACCATACCGGGCAAACCGTTCAAGTAGAAGTTTCCCGGAACTTTGATGGGGAATACAAGAACCTCTTGGAACCAAAGAACATATCCTACCAGGGCAATAAGCTAATACTGGAAATTCCTCCACGATCGGCATACTTGGTAACATCGACCCAGCAAACAAAAATCTAAAACCAATGAATATTTTATTAGAAAAAAAAGAAGGTAAGGAATACCCTTTATTCAAGGGTCGGGACATGTTTTGGCCCTTTTTGATAATCACTATGGGCCTCATGCTTTTTGGATGTAAGGACCAGGCTCCGGCTCCACAAACGGCTCCAAAGGAAGCGCTACCGAACATTGTCCTTCTGGTGGGTGACGACCAAGGTTATCCCTATTTTGGCTTTATGGGTGCGGATTATGTAAAAACCCCGAATATGGATGCCCTGGCCAAGAGCGGAACCCTTTTTAAGAATGGTTATGTTCCTGATAATCATTGTCGTCCTTCATTACAAACTTTAATGACCGGCACGTTACCCATTGATTATAAGATTACTGCCGATTCCCTATTGACCGTAAAAAAACCCAATTTATCGGAAGAGGAGATCGCAGAATTCCAATTTCATGCAATGAAGCATTTCAACACCCTGCCTAGAATCCTGGCGAAGGAAGGATATCGCAGTTTTCAGGGCGGAAAATGGTGGGAATTCAATTATCAAAATGGGGGATTTGATGAGGGTATGACCCGAGGTTGGACCAAGGAAGATCAGAAGAAAAACGATTGGTTCCTAAAATTTATGGGCGGCGAGGGAACGGAACTGGCCCGGGCCACCATGCAGCCCGTATACGATTTTGTGGAAACCAATGGTGACAAACCCTTCTTCATCTGGTTTGCCCCGGAACTGCCGCACTATCCTTTTGATGCTCCTCAAAAGTATTATGACATCTACAAGGACAAGGAAATGACGGAGTCCGCCAAAAGATACTACGCCAACTGTACCTGGTTCGATGACGGAGTGGGAGAGCTTATGAAGTTCTTGAAGGAAAAAAACAAGTTTGACAATACCATTTTTGTTTATGTAAACGATAACGGTTGGGAGCAGGAGCCCTACCAAGAGTTTAGGAATGATTCCCTCAGATGGCATAATGGAGGGGATAAAGGCAAACTATCCTTATTTGATCAATCGTTTCGGACACCTATATTATTTTCCTGGAAGGATAGGATTCCGTCCGATGCCGAAAACAAAGCGTTGATCCATAGTGCGGATATCCCGGCCACCTTACTGGATTACATAGGGTTGGATGTCCCCGAGGATTACTTTGGCCAATCTTACAAAGACGTGCTATCCAACCCTGCTTCCCACAGTGGTAGGAATCGGCTTATTGGAAATATCACTCAAATGCGTTCCGAGGAGGATATGATGGGTAAAAAAATCGAGGGGTATTGGCTAAGGGACCAAAAGTGGTTTTTTAAATGGAACAAGACCACCGGTACCATAGGCCTGTTCGATATGGAAAACGATGTCCGAAATGACAATGACCTATCTGGGGAACACCCCGATCTAGTAACGGAATTCCAGCAAGCGATAGACAATTGGATCGCCAAAAGGGCCGGATAACGCTCCGGATTGCGTCTAAGTAAGACTTTCCGGTATGAAAAAAAGAAAACTAAGTTTTTGGGAGATATGGAATATGGGTTTTGGTTTTTTGGGCATTCAATTTGGTTTTGCCCTACAGACCGCCAACACCTCACGGATTTTCGAGACCCTGGGCGCGGATATCGAGGAAATACCGATTCTTTGGATCGCCGCCCCGGTAACCGGTCTAATTGTGCAGCCCATTGTCGGATATTTCAGTGATAGGACCTGGACGAGATTGGGAAGACGCCGGCCGTATTTTCTTTTTGGCGCCATTTTTGCCTCCTTGGCCCTATGCATCATGCCCAACTCCCCTTCCCTTTGGGTAGTGGCCGGGATGTTGTGGATCATGGATGCTTCCATCAATATATCTATGGAGCCCTTTCGGGCCTTTGTAGGGGAAAATCTTCCGGCGGACCAAAGAACGCTGGGTTTTTCCATGCAGAGTTTCTTTATTGGCATTGGTGCTGTGGTCGGTTCCGCGATGCCCTATGTTTTTACCAATTGGTTCCATATCAGCAATGCTGCACCTGAAGGAGTTATCCCCTTATCCGTAAAGTGGTCCTTTTATCTCGGGGCCTTCGTCTTTTTGGTAGCCGTTTTATGGACAGTCTTTAAATCCTCGGAATACAGTCCGGAAGAACTGGACGCCTTTGAAGCAAATAAATCGGTTCATGAAAGTGAAATTTCCCAAGAAGAAAACCGAGGGCGTATCTCCAAATTAATGCGTAACGGAATGGGCTTTGCCCTGGCAGGGGCATTGATCAGTTTGCTCTTATTTCAGCTACAATTAAAAAAGGAGCTCTTTATTATATCATTTGGTCTCTTGGTGGTAGGGATGTTGTTCATTTTGGCAGCACTTCGAAGAAAATCGAAGGGCAGAACCGGTTTCGTGATTATTATGACCGATTTACTATATATGCCCAAAACCATGAAACAATTGGCTTGGGTACAGTTCTTCTCGTGGTTCGGGTTGTTTTCTATGTTTATCTATACCACCCAAGCGGTGACCAGTCATATTTATGGTACTACGGATAGCAGCTCCCAAACTTACAATGATGGCGCAGATTGGGTCACTTTGCTTTTTGCGGTTTACAACGGCATAGCCGCCTTGGTAGCATTTCTATTGCCGGTAATGGCCAAGGCCACGAGCAGGAAATTAACTCATCTGGCGGCCTTGGTTCTAGGTGGTCTGGGATTGATTTCCATGTACTTCTTTAGGACACCGCACCAATTGATCATATCCATGATCGGCATTGGTTTTGCCTGGGCCAGTGTACTTTCCATGCCATATGCTATGCTAACAGGTTCCCTGCCAACAGGAAAAATGGGCTATTATATGGGGGTGTTCAATTTCTTCATCGTTATTCCCCAAATGGTGGCTTCCAGCGTCTTAGGGTTTCTCCTGGTTACCCTCTTTGATTCTCGGCCGATTTATGCTCTGGTGGTCGGAGGCTGTTCCATGATTATCGGAGGAATACTTACCCTGAGGGTAACTGATACAAACACCACATAAAAATATACGGATAAGGACTATGAAAACGAATGTAGCCTGTTTAAGGCATATAGGGATTGCTTTTTTTGTTTTTCACTTGAGTTTTATTCATGCCCAAGTGGATTTGCTCAAAATATCCCAAGGAAGTATCCAGAGACATGCCGATTTCCCCTCCCAATACGTAAGTCACAGAACGGTGGATGTTTGGCTTCCCAATGCATATGCCAAGGAAAAGTCATACAGCGTACTATATATGCATGACGGTCAACTTTTGTACGATAGTACTATTACTTGGAACAAACAGGAATGGGACGTAGATACAGCAATGCAGCGGCTCATAGACCGTTCCCTTGTCCGTGAAACCATAGTTGTAGGCATACACAACGTGAATAGTGAACGGCATAGCGATTATTTCCCACAGAAGCCGTTTGCCAGTCTTCCATCAAAAATCCAAGACTCCCTACTCCATTTGGGTCCTGGGGAACATGGGTTATTCGCAAAACCTGTACAATCGGATAATTATTTGAAGTTTATCGTTCAAGAGCTAATGCCGTTTATAAACGAGAATTATGCCACCCGAACTGGACCGGACCACACCTATATTGCCGGATCCAGTATGGGGGGGTTGATCTCTTGGTATGCCTTATGTGAGTATCCCAAAATATTTGGAGGGGCCGCATGCCTCTCCACCCATTGGCCCGGTATTTTTACCGTTGAAAACAATCCCATTCCGGATGCCTTTTTGAACTACTTGAATCATCACCTCCCCGACCCCCGGACCCATAAGGTCTATTTCGATTACGGTACAGAAACCCTGGATGCCCTCTACGAACCCTTTCAATTGAAGGCGGACGCAATTATGGAACAAAACGGGTATTCCGAACGGCATTGGAAAACGTTAAAATTTGAGGGTAAGGATCATTCCGAAAATGCTTGGGCCGAGCGATTGCACCTTCCCCTGCTATTCCTTTTGGGAAAGGAATGATCGATCTCTTCCCTCATACCGATAACGAGCGGTCCTGAATAATGGCAAGGCAACCCTTCATCAGGGAACTTTGCGGATTATATGACATTTAGATCAGGCACTTTCATAGTTGGGGTAAAATATGCTCATTATCGGACTAAATTCCGCACATATACTAGAATGGCTACGCTTAATTTTATATCGCGTATCGGGGATACCAACGGACTTTTTTCCCGACCGAAGGTCTGGGAAGCACTTTGAAATTGGATATCATATAATCGCATTGTTAAATGAAAAAAATAATCCTAATAGCATTACTTATGTGTCTTACAACGGCTTGCAAACAAGACCACGGTTCTCAGGGTGAGGACTTTCTTTCCAAGGTGAACAAAAACCGGATACGAATAGTTGACGATCGTGAAAAATTGGCATTTTTTGAGAACACCAGAACACCTATAACCCCAAAATTTGAAATGTTCCCCTCGGGTAGTGTTAGACCACAGGGATGGTTGGCCGATATGATGAAGCAAGATTTGGAAAAAGGGTTGGTTGGAGCTCTGGATGTACTATATCCAGGAATTAAGTCGGACGACCTTTATAGGACCATGAGAAGGGGGGGCTTGGACGATGTTCCCGAAATGGGCGATCTAGTACTTACAGGGGCAGCTTGGGAGAAGTCCATTATGTGGTGGAATGCCGAAACCATAGGCAATTGGTGGGATGGTTTCGTTCGCCATGCCTTTTTGGTGGATGATGAGGAATCCAAAAAACAGAGCAAAAAAATTGTGGAAAACCTATTGGCTTCCCAGGACGAGGATGGCTACATCGGTATTTACAAAGATAATCTACGATATCAACACGATGGGTCCAATGGTGAGCTTTGGGCCCAGACCACAGCCTTTAGGATGCTTTTGGCCTATTATGATTTTACCAAGGATGAGCGCGTTCTGGAGGCCGTTGAGCGGGCCATGGCACTTACCATGTCCCAGTACAACGATACGGCCAAAAACCCGTTTGAACTCAAAAATGCCTTCGGCGGTGCTACACACGGACTAATGCTGACCGATGTTTGCGAAACCCTATATCGTATTACGGGAAATATGGTATATCAAGATTATGCCACCTATCTTTACAAGGCCTTCTCCAGTTTTTCCGTAAACCGCTCCTTTGATGATATCCGATATCCCTATTTAACACAACGGGATTCCTTGTTTCAAGGACATGCGGTGCATGTTTATGAACATCTTAGAAGTCTATTGCAGGCCTATCATCATACGGGCTATCCCGAATTGGAGGAAGCCTACAACAATGCCATGTACAAATTGGACAAGTGTATTCTACCTAGTGGTGCGGGTCACGGCAGTGAGTGGATTTGGGGCGATTTGGCCGACCCTACCCAAACGGCGGCCGAATTTTGTTCACTACTTGAACTGCGGAATTTCTATGGCTCTGTCCTACAGAAATCCGGGGAAATACGGGTTGCCGATCAAGCAGAAGTGCTCACCTATAATGCTATCATGGGATTTAGAAATGAGGACGGAACGGCTATTACCTATTGTAAAACGGACAATTGTTATATACTTAATGGGAGATCGATTTCCCAGAAGGAAGAGGAAAAGCGTTTTAAATATTCGCCGACCCACTCTGAGCCTGCTGTTTGCTGTGCGCCCAACTATACCAGAAATTTTCCGTACTTCTTAGATCAAATGTGGATGAAAAAAGATACGGGAATAACAGCCGTGCTCTATGGTCCCTCGGAATTGTCCACTGAAATCAATGGCATACAGGTAACCATTGCCCAAAAAACTAATTATCCCATGTCGAACGAAATCGAGTTTTTGGTCAAGACCGACGAACCGGTGGAATTTGAACTCTCCTTTAGAAAACCGGAATGGTCCAAAAACATCGACTTTCATTCCGAACCGGAAGTACCCGAATTAACTGATGGATACTACACCCTTAAGAAATCATGGGTCACGGGGGATGTGGTTCGAATAGCTTTTCAAAATGAATTGGAAGTGAAGGAATTTCATAACGGCGAGATTTATTTCCAAAAAGGACCTTTAGTGTACGCCTTGGCCATACCGCATGAGGAGGAAACGATAAGAACGTATGAGGTGGAAGGTTTTAAGGACTACCATTGTATGCCCACAAATCAGGATTTCCATAAAATTGCCTACCCTGCCGCGTCTAAACTGGAATATAGTGAACGGGAGGTTTCCGGTGCAAGCTGGCTGAACTCCCATGTCATTGAAATAGCGATGATGAACGATACCAAAAAGGAAAAAATACAGCTAAGACCGATGGGGAGTACTATCCTTAGAAGAGTAACCTTTAACAAAACGAATTAATTCAATATCCGATGACAAAAAAGATACTACTCGAGGTTATTCTTTTGGCGGTTGTTTTTGCTTGCAATCCAAAGGAAAAGGGAACACTTCAGGAAAGGGAACAAATGGAAAAGCGGGCACAGGAACCCGTTAATTGGAACAACGAGATCATTTATCATGTATTTCAACGGAGCTTTTATGATTCCAATGGCGACCGCCATGGTGACTTTAACGGATTCGTGGAAAAACTGGACTATTTAAAAGAGCTAGGGGTTACCACCATTCTTTTTACCCCCTTGTACGAGTCCCGGTTCTATCATAATTATTTTCCCACGGATTACGAAAAAATAGATCCGGAGTTCGGCACCATGGACGACTATATCCATTTCGTAAAGGCGGTACATGGCAAAGGCATGAAATTCCTAATGGACATGGAGACACAATATGCGCAAAGTGGCCATAAATGGTTTGATCTGTCCTATAGGAACCCCAAGTCGGAATTCAGCGATTTTATAAAATATGCGGACAGCCTCAACCAGTTTCCGGAACAAATCTTTAGACCCTCCAAGTCGGAGTTGTACGATTTTATTGCTTGGCCAGGGCTTAAGAACAACATAGTCTATTTGGACCTTAACCATCCTCGAGTTAAAAATTGGATGGAGGAATTCTATGTGTTTTGGGTAGATCCCAACAAGGACGGGAATTTTGAAGATGGAGTCGACGGATTCCGAATCGATCATATTATGGATGATCTGGATTACAAGGAAATGTTCACTAATATGTACACCGATTTTTGGAGGCCCATATTTGAGGCCTGCAAGCAGGTAAATCCCAACATCTTTGTTTTGGGAGAGCAATCGGATTGGAACGAATATGGGGAAAAAATGGTACATGCCAGTGGGGCGGACGCGGCTTTTGGTTTTCCCCTGAGGTTTGCCATAGCGGGTGAGGAAGGTACCCATGATATGTACAAGCAACCCGAGAAGAATGGGGTTCAGATGAACTCCCAAAGGTTTCACCAAGTTACCGGGGAGAACCTCAAGCGTTTTGGTGACAGCACCTATGTTGTGAATTTTCTGGAGAACCATGATACCTCTAGATGGGCCACCACTGTAAACAGGAAAATGGGACAAATGAAAACCGCCGCCCTACTCTATTTATTGGCTCCAGGAGTTCCTTCCATTTATTATGGACAGGAATTGGGCCTCACCGGGATGCCCCACGAGTGGGAATCCGACGCCAACCATATCCCGGTCCGGGAGGCCTTCCCTTGGACGCCCGATCCGGATGAAAAAGGGAATGCCCTATTTTATAAGGATACCGGCGAATGGTGGGATACTTCATTTTGGAATGCGCCCGAAATTCAGGATTTAGCGCTCTCCCGTCAAAAAAATGACAGTCTTTCATTGTGGTCCCATTACAAAAAGGTGATAGCACTGAGAAACAATAACGCGGCTTTTAGGTCGGGGGATTATGAACCCCTGTTTGAAAACGAGAAAAGAGTTATTGCTTTTAAGAGGACCGATGAAGGCAGCTCCTTTATGGTCATCGCGAATACGGGCGATGAAGAGGTTGTGTTGGAGGATATCACGATGCTAAAAGAACATCAACCGATTTATGGTGCTTTCACCAACGAGGGGCAAAATAACCCATGGACATTGGGGCCCAATGCTTATGTGGTATTGAAGAAATCCAGGTAACGGATATGGCCGGTACCGCTCCAAGGAATATTGATTTCCATCTTAAAAGTTTACCATTCTTTACAATGGCATAAAGGCAGGTTTTCGGTATGACTTACCTCAAGGGCAATGTTAATTATAAAAATCCAAAAGGTCGCCCGAAAAATTTACATCTAGCCCACCGCTTTGGATACTACTCCGGAAAGGTTTTTACCATCTTGTGAATAAAGCGGTTTCCTTAGGCCGTCCATCCGGGCATATCCGATATGACCTTCTTGTTGGTATGATGTTAACCAGAGGTAAAACTCGGTTCGTTCTACCGTTTATATTCGATATGGTAACAGAGCAATAAGGTCCTATGCAAACCACGGGCTTCGCCTAATGGTCGTGCATTTGTTCCATCATTTCCCTCCATGGTTGCTTTGTGGGCAATTGCTATGAAGGGTATGACAAAGCTGTCGTTCCTCCGAAAACAATCAGGAGTAGTAGCGCCGCAACAAGGCCAATCACCGCCAGATTAAGAGAACCCTTGGTTAATTTAATAAATGCAACTGTGTTGCATTTAATGTTTTACACCTTATATTTGCAACCATGAATATGGAAGAAATACAGAGAAGGACCTATGAGCACCTATAAACTTTTTATTCCCATTTTGGTGATTGCTATACTTTTATCAGCTTGTGGAGATAAAAAAGAAACCAGTGAAGATTTACGGCAAGCCTTCGAACTCCACCTGGAGGCCATCAAAACACGTCAGCTAACAAAAGAAAAATTGGCCCGGCTTAAGGCCCATACGGATACCGTGTTTGTTAAGACTTACGGACAACATTTGGATTCTTTGGATCAATTGCTGGAGGCATGGGACGAAAATTTGATAGAAGTACCTGGTTTTGAAGAAGAACACGACCATGATCACCACGATCACGATCACGACCATGATCACCATCATCATCATAATGCACAACAAGATCTTACCCCAAAGCAGCACCTGGAAGTACAACGACATCTTCTGGAAGAAATAAAGGGAATTTCCAAAAAAATCGATGCTATACAATAATGGGTAATGTACCCAATGACAACTTGAGTGTCGTTATGATTGCCGTTGATCGGCAATGAAAGGATTACCAAGGTAGTACCATTGGGTCAAGTAAGAACATGCTGTTACGGTAAAAATAGATACTTATGGATATGAGTTCAAAAGTTAACCAAAAAGTCGTGGATCTAGAGGAGGGAATGGAGTTTACGCCACAGTTTGATAAACGTGGTGGCCTGCTACCCGTAGCGGTACAAGAAACGGACTCCGGACAACTTCTAATGTTAGCGTCCATTAACGAAGAGGCATTACATCAAACCATAGAAACCGGTCTGGCTACTTTTTGGAGCACCTCCCGCAACAAACTTTGGGTAAAGGGAGAAACCTCGGGGGATTTTTTGACCATAGACCATATTCTGGTGGATTGCGATCAAGATGCGTTTGTCTATCAGGTTACGCTGCAGGGCGACGGAGTTTGCCATACGTACGACCGGTCTGGCAAACATAGAAAAGCTTGCTTCTACAGGAATGTGGATATCAAAAACAACCAACTTAGATTCATAAAAAATTTGCAATAGCTATGAGAATAGATGAAAAATTGATTGAAAGCGATCAACATGAACTTAATGGGAACAACCATGTTATGACTTCCGTGGACACGCCGTTACGGGAGGATGCCTTTGATAAATCCGATGAGGAAAAAATGGCGAAAATTGAAAAGCTCTTTGGCGGCATCATGGAAGAATTGGGTTTGGATCTAACCGATGATAGCCTTAAGGGCACACCATACCGGGTTGCCAAAATGTATGTAAAAGAAATTTTTCAAGGACTAAATCCCAAAAATAAGCCTTCGCTTTCCGTTTTTAAAAATAAATATCAGTACAACAAAATGTTGGTGGAAAAGGATATCACGTTTTCCTCCGCCTGTGAACATCATTTTCTACCGATTAAGGGACGGGCACACGTGGGCTATATTTCCTCGGGTATGGTTATCGGTCTGTCCAAAATCAACCGGGTCGTGGAATACTACGCGAAGCGGCCCCAGGTACAAGAACGCATGACCTTGCAAGTCTTCAATGAACTCAAGGATGCACTTCAAACCGAGGATGTCATTGTAGTAATGGAAGCCGAGCACCTTTGCGTATCCACCCGTGGTGTAAATGACAAATCCAGCCGAACCACCACCTTGGAATACGGAGGCCGTTTTAACGACATAGACCTTCGGAACGAATTCTACCGGCTTATTTGAACGTTTGCGACATGAATAGGCAAAGTGCTATCCAATTATTGAAAAGTCGGAACAAACGCATCACCACCAAGCGTTTGGCCATACTGGAACTCTTTATGGACAACGCAAAACCTTTTGCCCTGTCCGAGATAGAAAGACAATTATCGGGTTCCATGGACCGTGCAACGATGTACCGTACCCTCCATACTTTCGAAGAAATGGACCTGATCGTAAAATTGATCGACCAACAAGGCACTTGTCTTTATATGTTAAACCATGAAAAACATAAGAAGTTGCGTATACATCCGCATTTGCACTGTAAGGAATGTAATAGCATAGTCTGTCTTCCCTGTCTTCCCGAAGATTATATGGAAGGACTCAAAGACTATGACATTGAAGCGATGTATTTCCTAATGCAGGGAAAGTGTCGTGAATGTTCCGATTGCCCTAAACTACAAGATACCAACAAAAAGCATCAGTACTTGTCCATATGAACGAAAGAACGATCCTAATAAAGAACTCGCTCTCGGGAAAAAAGGAAGCTTTTGTCCCTATTGTTAAAGGTAAGGTAGGGATGTACGTATGTGGCCCTACCGTTTACGGGGTACCGCATTTGGGACATGCACGATCGGCCATCACATTTGATATCGTATACCGATATTTTAAGTTCTTGGGCTACCAGGTCCGCTATGTCCGGAATATTACGGATGTAGGCCATCTGGAAGATGAAGTAAACGAACAAGGCGAGGATAAGATTGCAAAAAAAGCCCGTATCGAGCAGCTAGAACCCATGGAGGTGGCCCAGCATTATACCAATTTGTACCGAGCTATGATGGCCAAGCTCAATGTATTACCGCCCTCTATAGAGCCTACGGCTTCCGGACATATTGTTGAACAGATCGAAATGATCGAGCAGATCGTGGCCAACGGTTTTGCCTATGAAAGTGAGGGTTCGGTATATCTGGATGTTTTAAAATATGCGGAAAAGTACCCTTATGGACAGCTTTCCGGCCGATTATTGGAAGATCTATTGGCCGGAAGTCGCGCCCTTGAGGGGCAAGAGCAAAAGAAACACCCGGCCGATTTTGCACTATGGAAAAAAGCAGATGCGGGACACCTCATGCAATGGCCTTCTCCATGGGGAATGGGCTTCCCTGGATGGCATATAGAATGCTCGGCCATGAGTATCAAATATCTTGGGCTTCCATTCGATATTCATGGTGGAGGAATGGACCTTAAGTTCCCACATCATGAAGCGGAGATTGCCCAGAGCCATGCCGCCTTCGACTGTGCACCGGTCCATTATTGGATGCATAACAACATGGTTACACTCGATGGACAAAAAATGGCCAAATCCAAGGGCAACTTTATTTCCTTGGACCAAATGTTCAGTGGGGAGCACCCCTTGCTTGAAAAAGCGTATAGTCCCATGGATCTCCGCTTTGTCATATTACAGGCACATTATAGCAGTACCATTGATTTTTCAAATCAGGCGATGAAGTCCGCTGAAGTAGCTTGTGGGAAACTATTAAAAGGTTTGAAGCTTATGGATACATTGGAAGTAAGTACCTCTGAAAATGTAGATAAGGGGCTGTCCGCACAAATACTGCGCAATTGCGAACGTTGCTACAAAAGCATGGACGATGATTTTAATACGGCGGAAACCATTGCCGGTCTATTTGAGCTTTTGCGATTGGCCAACAAGCTTACCCAAAAAGAGAGCAGTATTCCGGCGGAGACCTTGAATATTCTAAAAGACACCTATCGGGGCTTCCTTACCGATGTATTGGGCCTTAGTGATGCCATTCCGACGAAATCCCAGGATGCACTGCTTCCCGAAGTGATGGATATTTTGATCGAAGTGAGGCAGCAGGCACGTACCCAAAAAGATTTTGCCTTATCCGATCATATTAGGGATCGATTGGCCGCAATCGGAATCAAGGTAAATGATGCGAAGGAAAGTGCTACCTACGAATCCACTTGAATTTAAGGGGATGGGATGGGTGATGTCATGGTATAAGATAAGGTTGTTGTGGTACTACCTTTTAGGCCGAAATACCTTCATAACAGCCTTGTTGGTTTCAAGGTAAGGCCCCCCTATTAAGTCAATGCAATAAGGGATTGCGGGAAATACGGCCTCCAGACATTCTCCTATGGATTTGGGCTTACCGGGCAAATTGACGATTAATGTATTTCCACGAATTCCAGCGGTTTGACGGGAAAGAATGGCCGTAGGCACATATTGTAAACTCACTTGTCGCATTTGCTCACCAAATCCGGGCAGTAGCTTTTCGCAGACGGAAATGGTGGCCTCTGGCGTAACGTCCCGTTTGGCCGGACCCGTACCACCGGTGGTTACTATGAAACAACAACCCAATTCATCGGCCATTCGAATCATTTCTCTTTCCAATAATTCTTGTTCATCGGGGATTACGGCATATTCGGACTCCCAAGGATGGGTTAGCCATAAGTTTAAAAGTCGTACCACTTCTTTTCCGGGCAAATCTTCATATTCACCGCGACTGGCTCGATCGGACACATTGATAATCCCAATTTTTATTTTGCTCACTTATCCTCCATTTTAGAATATAACAAGAGTACAACTATTGTAACTATTCTAAAAACATATCAGGCTTTACTTTAGGCTATGCAAGTGTTTATGGTAAACGCCAAACTTCCTTCAGCCAGGTCGGTTTCAGGCCATAGGCCCATTTCCCAGGCCGTTCGGAGGTAGGGATGCCAATCAATTGGCATCGATACTTAGCAAAATGCGTTGTCCGCCATTTTCATCAATACCAGGACTTCGATGCAGAATGGGGGTTGCCCCGGGATACAGTGCGCCCTTTAAAATGACCACGTCACCCGTACCGACCTGCTGCACCTGGCCTTCCTCTAGCAAGATATTTGGGTTGCTCTTTCCACTGAGGTAGGCCTCCCTGTCTACGGCATGGTCCGGTAGCCATAATGTACCGGGGCCATAATAGGTACAGAGCATTCTCAATACATTATGGTCGGCGTGAAACCTGGGGCACATGGTGGTTTCCACGGAAGCCCAAACTAACCGAAAAGTGGATGCGCCGCTAACACCTTCAAATATTTCCAGAAGATGTAATATATCTTCCTTTAAGGCCGTGCGCATGGAAATTTTTTCAGCAAAATAACGGTCAAGTAACAGGGCTATTCGCCCTAAATTGCCACTGGCCCGAAATTCGATGCATTTTTTGGAGACCTGGAGTAGTTCTTGGGTCAAAGATGCCATTCCACGTCGGTAGATGACGATATTTTTGTTGCTTAGATGAATCTTTCGCAATACGCCTACATCGTTGCCAATGGCGGCATTCTCTGGTAAAGTATCATTTGAAGTCATCGGACGGTACCCTCCGAATTGATCGCCATCTTCATTTTTTTGGTGTAGCGATGATTATAACCGTGGGCCACCACCAGAATAATGGAACCCAAATACATGAACCATATGCCGTGATGAAAATGAACCAATCCGGACAAAAGTCCTAGGGCAAATAAGCTCCAGGCTACCCATAGCACCTTTTTAATGCCGGAGTGGCGCGTATGTTTGGATGAGTACCAAACCGCAGCCAGACTCAAGATCAAAAAAAGATAATCCAGCAGGGCCCAAAAACCAGGGCCGTGATCGTGTACTCCTATAGTACTTTCCAACACCGGCCTTGCCACAAAGAACAAAGGGGTTATGGCGCAATGAACAGCGCAAAGACCACTAGCGGTTACTCCCAACAAGTCCGAATAACCTAGTTTTTCAATTTGTCCCAAACTTCGAATCATGAATTGTTCCCCTTTATGCGCAATGATGCTGCAAAAATAAGGAATATTTTGTTATTGCAACTGAGTTGCAATAAAATTTACGGTTCGGGAAGATCGGAAAATAGTTAAGTTTTAGGAAATGGTGGCTAGAACCATGGTTAGCCCTTTTAAAAAATGGATTTTGGTAGCATAAGACAGCAGGAAAGCAACAACGGCAGCTCGTACTCGAAGAACCCGGAAAATTAAACGAGCCATCCGAACCGGGTCCGTTCCTTGGACCAAAAGTACGCTCCCTTTAGCCAAAGTCGGGCTGTTTTCTATCTAATAATAAGGTGTTGTACCGACCTTACCTTTAGTTGCGCCCAAAACGGACAACTCACGCCAAAAAATTGTATTTTGTTGGGTGATTATAAGGTATAAGATTGGACCATGGGCCATCATGACTTTTTGGTAGACTACTTTTCCCAGTACATCGATTTAAGCGAGGAAGAAGCCGATATTATTCGTAATGAAGACATCATTCGGGAGTACCCCAAGGGCGATATTTTATTGCGGGAAGGGCAGGTGGCCAAATCCTGTTTTTTGGTACTCCAAGGTTGTGTAAAGCGGTACTACCTGGACGATGGCGAGGAACGTATTATGGAGTTTTATACAGAAAACGATCCCATTACGCCCGTAAGCTATTCCACCAAGGAACCTTCGGCCTATTATTTGTCCTGTGTGGAACCTTCTATCATTTCTACAGGGGACGAAGAACGCACCCATAGGTTTATGCAGCAATTTCCACGTTTTATTCCCGTATTTGTACAAATAGGAGATCGTCTGGCTGCCAAAAAGCAAGTGTCTATGGACCATTTCAAAAACTTGGAGCCCGAGGCAAGGTATCAAAAATTACTGGAAACCCGACCTGACCTTATTCATAGAGTACCTCAATATATGATTGCCAGTTATTTGGGCATCCAACCAGAAACCTTGAGCAGGATTCGAAAAAGAATCTGGTCGAATAAGGAAAATACATAGCCCACTTCCCCACCCAAATTCCCAACCCGCCCTAATTCCTCTTCATTTCTTGATCCAAGTCAATGAAAATTGATTTGATGCACCTCAAATTTGCCCCTCACAAAATCAATAAGAAATGAAAGCTACCACCGTACCAGCGAAATCCCTTCTATCTACCTTATGGGTATTTATCTTATTCAACATGATGCTCAGGGACCTGCATCAATTTTTACATCCCGGTTTTTTAGATGAACTAAGGGCGACCCACCTATCCGAGGAAGTTGTCCTTGTTTTTGGAATTGTCCTGGAGATTCCAATCTTGATGGTGATTCTATCCAAAGTTTTAAGGAATCGGCTTAATACTTGGGCCAATACAATTGCCGTTGGCCTTACATTTTTAGGAATCCTGTATACCCTAACTAGGGCCAATATGGACGATATCTTTTTTGCACTGGTCCAAATCTTGGCCCTAATTGCCATTCTTCGCATTGCGTTAAAACTACCCAAAGAGGATAGCAGACAGAAATTTGGGGAAGCCGATCGAAAAAAAGATGGTGCGCTACTTCCAAAATAATGATAACCTATGGGGTCTGAAAAAGGTACTTTTTTAAATCACCTAATCGAATAAAAATGCATTTATTTTTAACAGTTGTTTTATGCTGCTCCCGAATAGGGGACAATTCCATTACAACGGATTGGAACGCTCAATTGGCTATGGACCACTCCCTTTTAAAGTCCCGTTCGGAACAGATGGATTCGTATCCCATACCGGAGGAAGAATTTAAACAGCTTTTTCGGGAGGGTATTGAGGAATCCCTTATGTTTTACCTTTCCCCGGAACGACCCAAAGCCGCAGAAGTACATGACCTCATCGTAACCCAACTGGTGGATAATTCCGGGTTGCGGCACCCTTTGGAGCGGCCGGGAATTCAGACTACGACCAGAACAAGGGCGTTTGAAGCATTCGATCGATTTTCAGGTAGATGGCATGGGACTTGGAAAGCCCAAAGGGTCCATCATCTTTGGCTGCCTACTAGGAAGATCAAAATGGAAGTATGGGATGGCTATCAACTGATCGGATTCCAGACCTGTTTTACGGGAGACGGATTTGGATGGAATTATGTAGTCCAAAAAAACGATACCATCATCATCTTGGGATTTGTGTATCACGTAAACGACACAGGGCAGATCATTACCAAAAACCCGCATTATGCATTTCTTAATTCCAATAACCAACTGAGCTGGGTTTCGGACGATCATATTTATTACGAGTTTGTCCATAGCGGTTCCCATAGTACGGACCCAAGGTGTTATATTATTACAGGAGGTCCTTACCAAAAGTTTCAGGGCAAATTGACCCTTACTTCGGGATTCCAGACCATTTATTTCCCGGACCGTTTAGAGCCGTCGGCATTTACATCGTTGGAAATCGATAGACCGGTTACCACGGATATTTCCTTTCCAAAAAGGATTACAAAAGTATTTCGACAGTCAAAGCAGGTACAGCAATGGGACCTGGGAAATAGTGTGGCCAAATATGCGTTGCACTACTTAAAGCTTTTGACCAAGGCATCGGAATTCTTTCCATAAATCCCTTTAAAACGATAGCGTCCTTTAAGCCTAAGCAGTAATCCATGTGTTACTTCAATCCAAATGAAATATACCGTTGAAATTGTAATTGATTCCCCATTGGGAGAAGTAACGGAGTTCTTAAGTAATCCTCACCATCTGGCAAAAAGGATGAAAGGGTTACAGGGTTATCAGGTTTTACGTGGAATTTATGGACAAAAGGGTTCACGAACACGACTGATATTCAAAAGAGAAACCATTATGGAAACCTGTATGGAAAACAGGCTACCTTATCATTTCATTGGTGTATACGAATCCCCTTGGGTAAGAAATACGGTAAGGAACGAGTTTCTCAGCATTGATAGCTTTCAAACACGTTATAGGACCAGGCAAGAGTTTCGCTTTAAAGGCCTGTTGAACGTATTCCGATATTTTATTCCGAAGGCCATTTTTAGGCAACAATCGATGAAGTATTTGGTTAATTATAAATGGAATGTCGAAAATCAATTACCAGTTTTGAATAAACAATGGCGTCTCAAATTTTAAAGATGCATAAAAGTAATTTCTGACTTTTGAACGAATAGGGGTATCAAGAAAACAAAGGTCGTGGTGGAAAAGCGCTTTTTTGAGTAAGAAACAACCCTAAAAGATCCCTCTTTTACCCTAAAAACCCATGATTATTTGATTAGCCGCTTTGTGGAATCCCCATTAAGGAATACATGCTACATATTTCTCACCGCGCTCTCAATTGAAAATGACTGTATTCTGGAAAGGGGTGCTACACTTTTTCCGTAGTTTCGAAAAGTCGTTTTATTTTTCCCTTTTCCGATTGGGGAATTTCTTGTAACCATCTGTTGTACAAATCAAGAAAAATGATGGTCTCCCCAGAATTCTCCTTTACAAATTCCAATAGGATTTCATTGAATTTTTCTTTTCCGATAGCCTTCTGTAATTCATATAGGGCAATAGCTCCCTTATGAGGTTCTAGATAGTCGGCCCCATCGGAATAGATCAAAGGCTGCTCCTTGTTAGGCTCATTGGCCTGATGTAGCCCCACATAATCTTTCTTCTTTTCCAGGACCTGTTCCACGGCCTCCTTCCCCATTTCCTTCTCCAGTACTTGAAGACCCATAGCCTCAGGTAATGCCAAAGATAACATCTCCGCGCCTTGCACGTTGGCAAGGTCCATGTTTACTTGGACCCAATGCCTAGCCAATTGGGTAACCGCGGATTGAAAGACATAGCCTCTTTCCTTCATACCCGTAGTATCGGCATACCATCCTTCACGTTCAGATATGGCTATACTATTAGGGTATGAAAAAAAATCCCCTTGATAAAAAGGTATTTCGGACAAACGAACTTCCTGGTAAGGATAACCGTCAAATTCCTCATTCAAATATGCCACGCCTTTTTTGAGGGCTTTGCCATATAGATCCACATTAAACGGATGCTTGGGTGAAGCCCATATTAAAATCTCGGTATCTTCCTGACTATAAGTCCTTTCCTTGACCTCAGCACTTCCTAGCATCCAATTAAAGTATGCGGGTTTATCAATTTGGTAGGTCCTCGAGGCTCTTCCGTTCTTTTTGGAGGATGAGACCATTTTTCCGGGAGCAAAGGGCACTTGGGTATCTATGGTTGAAATGTGTATGGTGGCCGTCACCTTTTGGGCATCAGGCGCAAAGGGATTCTCTTGCAAAGCTTGTTTGTCTTCTATGGAAGGGTATCTGGAATCCCATTTGGGCAATCCATGTTCGGATCGTACCCGATTTTCATCCAATTCCCGCTCCGGGTCGTATCCGATTACGGGAAGGTATTCATGAATACCGCCAAAAGTGCCGTTGGCCATAAGGTCGGCCTGAGGCTCGCCACCGCTTTGAGAGAATCCTTTATAGTATTTTCTAAGCTCTATTTGCACCCAAATACTGTCATTAGGCTGCATGGTACGGGAAAGAGCAAAAGCGATCAGCTCCTGTGTGGAATCTTTCTTGACCACTTTTAGTTGTGTTTTGTCCTGAACAAGGGAAGTCAATTCAACCGCATGTTTTGTATTGAGGAACAAGGTATCAATTTGTTGATCGGATGGGTTGGTCAACAGAATGTCCGCCTTGTAATCCACTTTTCGCTCATTGGGGTAAATATCAAAGTTAAGGTCTAAATGGGTGTATTTGGGATGCGCTCTTTGAGCCAGATAGCCATATTCGTTTTCATAAATAGCAGCCCTTTTGTCCTGAACGGCACTCGGAATGAAATTTCCTTGCTTGTTGACGTTTTTGATAATAAAGGATTGTAAAACAAAAAACGCGACAAGGGAAACGCCGATAACAAGCTTACCGGTAAGATTGAGTTGCTTGCCCCTAAACGTAAGTTTGGTAAGCCAACTTTTGCCTGCCCCTCGATCCCACAAATAAATACCCAAAAGTATAAACGCAATAGCGGCCGAAGTCCACATTGATACATACCAGACCGCTGAAGTGTACCAAATACCGTATTCACTTATTTCGGAGTAATCTTCCAAGCCTGGAACCGCGGCATAGGCATAAATGGTCTGTTCGGCCAACCCCAATTCAAAGGCCATAATGACCATTAAAAAAGAACCTATACTCAAAATATGGGTTAAAAAACGGTGACCGGTAAGACCTGCCACAAAAAACACCACCGCAATCCAGAAAACATAAGTAAGCCAACCCCAATTATACCCCAACATATCATAGACAAACAGCTTCATTTCTATGAGATGGGCTCCACCCTGCAGTAACTGGACAATGACCCCAACCATCATAAAAGTGAATGCCAGAACGAATGCCATTCCCGCGAGTGCCAGAAATCGTGAGAATTGCGTTACCCAAATGGGAACGGGCAAGGCATCGGTGATAGAGTTGATTTTTACCACCCTATCCTTAAAAAATAATTCACCGGACCAGATAATGATAAGCATCATGATAAAAACGCCAAATGACAACCGGAACATGGTCATGGTAGATGTCAAAGGCATGGTCGGCCCAATATAAAAACTAGCGTTCCACATGAGGAATTGAAGGACCTCCATCAAAATAATAATCCCAATAATCAGTTTAAAGGAATTCGGCCGGGTAATATTCCGAAATTCCAATTGGGCCAACGACCAAAGCTTTTTCAAAAAATCTCCTGTGGTAAACGATAGATTTGGCCTTAAAGTTGTCTGAGGTTCTTCAACGGTTGTGGATATAGAATTGACATAGGTTTTTTTCTTGGAGCCGACTTTGTTTCCAAATGTTTTAAAACTAAACTTGAAATAGGATATCAAAAACGCGGTTAAAGCGATACCTATCCATAGCAATCGGTTTGTGAGCAGATAGCCCGCAAAAGGCAGGTAACCAAAATTGCGTTCTTCCAAGGACATTTGGCCGGTAACCCCATCCGTGGCGACATAGCCGAAGGGGTCGCCAATGGCCAAACCTGGGGTTATACCGGAACCTTCGGAAACCGTTTGCATTAGCAAAAAGACTATTACCGTAGCAAATACAGCAATGTAACCTGCGGCCAATTTACGTGTATAGACCATACCCAAGAAAAACAGGGAGGTCAACAGAAAAAGATTGGGTACGGTAAGAAAAAAGAACCCCTGAAGTATTTGGCCCCAAGGAATGGGACCGAAGCGATCCGCTTCCCCTATTCCGCCATAGGGTAGCAGAGCGATCCCGATCAAATAACCCAAAGCAAGCAACACATTGTACAAAAAAGAGGACAAAAAACGCCCTATATAAAACGATTTTTCATTAATCGGGAGTGCATACATCCATTGGCCCGTTCCATATTGCAAATCCTTATGCAAGGCCGTTCCGGTGACTATGGCCACAATTATGATCATAAGCATCCCGCATGCCGATAGATTCATATAACCAATGGCCGTAGCATTCATCAACAGTCCATCATTGGGGTAGAAATCAAAATAACCCTTGGTGTACCAAAACCCTTGAAAGATAAGCATCGCAAAAAAAAGCAGGGTCATCCAACTGGAAAGTCTTTTTTTTAACTCGTATGCTATTATCTTACCAATCATGTCGTTACTTTTTGATGGTCGAACAAAAGGTTGAAATAGGCATCTTCCAAATTAGGGGACTTTTTGTAAAAATCGCCATCCGGCATATCATCGGCTACAACGGTAACCATCATTTTTCCCAAATGAAAATGATTGGAAATAACCTTGTATTTTTCCTTGTGCTCCGCGTATTCGGCCTTGTCAATTTGTTTTTCCCAAACCTTACCGTTCAAAGAGGCCTCAATTTCAGAAGGGCTACCAGTCAATAAGACCTCTCCCTCACCAATTATGGCCATGTCATTACAAAGTGTGCTCACATCCTCCACGATGTGGGTGGATAAGATAACCACGGAATTTTCCCCCAATTCGGACAATAGGTTATAAAAGCGATTTCGCTCCATTGGATCCAGGCCAGCAGTCGGTTCGTCTACGATGATGAGTTGTGGATTGGCCAAAAGCGCTTGTGCTATACCAAAACGTTGTTTCATTCCTCCAGAATAGCCACTTAACTTTTTGTCTTTCACATCGTACAGATTTACTCTTTGAAGTAATGCTTCCACCTGATCCTTGCGCTCTCCTATTTGGGTAATCCCCTTCATGTCAGCAATATGGAGTAACAATTCTTTAGCACTTACATTGGGATACACTCCAAATTCTTGCGGTAGGTACCCCAATACCTTTCTTAATTCCTCGGGATTCCGTAAAACGTCGATATCCTTGAATTGGATCGTACCTCCATCCGGGTCTTGCAAAGTTGCAATGGTACGCATAAGGGTGGACTTTCCAGCACCGTTTTGCCCTAGCAGTCCGAACATACCTTTTCCAATTTTTAAGGTAACATTTTTCAATGCTTGTACGCCATTGGGATATGTTTTGGATAAATTTTCGATTTCAAGTTTCATAATGTTTTTTTTACAATTAGCCTGCCGAATAATGAGGTTTGAAAAAGTGGAATACCGTAATCACGAAGTATAATCCCAGGCTTGGTACCCAGCCTTGTTTATTAAACTGACTTATTACGGTTGTCAGTGATAACATAACGACAACACCCCTTATTTTAAAGCAATGTCCTATCATATCCATGTGCTATGTTTCCTAAGCAATACAGGTTGCCAGTCTCGGTATCTTCCAAATAATAGCAAGAGGTTCAGGGCCAGCATTGCACTGTCAAAAATTATAAAAGGGGCATATCGCGAAAAAAATACATGGGTCATTAACAAACATAATATCAATGGGACCAGCATAATGCTACCCAAAAGATAGGCGCGTTTGAATATCAAAAGCAGTCCGCATAACAATTGAAAAAAGCCAACAAAGTAAAGATAGCCGGCCTGTTCCATCAGTTCATAGAAAACAAAGAACGATTCATGCGCCGCTGCCGCGTCCGCACGGAAAAGGGAGGGGTCGTAAGGTAAAAATAGCTTTTCCACCCCCGCCCAAATAAACACTATGGCCAACAAGAATCGTATGATGTAAACCGTAGCCTTCACCTATCTAAAATTTGGCCGTTACCGTAGCACCATAAGTTTGTGGTAACCCATAAGAAGCAAAGATGCCAGAACCACTTACAGAATAACCATAGCTCAGGTAGGTGACATCCGCCAGGTTTTTTGCCCATAAGGCAAATTCAAGATTTTTGGATCCTACTACCAATCGGCTATTTAATAGTCCGTAAGCTTCTTGACTCGCGGTATTTTCGGGGTCGAAGAAAATTTCGGACTGAAATTGATAATCTACAACAAGGGAACCTTTCCAGTTTCTGCTCAAATTAGTGGTATAATTGGCCCCCAAGCTTCCACTCCATTCCGGGGAGACCACTTGCATATTCCCTTCATTGTTAATCTCTGTGCCCGTAAAACCAATGTAAGTGTAATCTGTAAACTCCGTATTGAGGTATCCTAGGTTTCCAGTTAGATTAAGGCCCTTAGCTACTATAAATTCTGTTTCCAGTTCTACACCATAGCTTCTGGAATTACCAATGTTCTCTCTGCCTATACTAAAAGTAGTAAGGTCTAAAACGTTGAAAAGTTGCTGGTCGGTGTAATTGATATAAAACAAGGTGGCATTGAGTTTCACCTTATTATTACATAAGGTGTTTTTGGTTCCCAGTTCGTAATTCCAGCTAAATTCGGGATCAAAGGTGGCCCTATTTTCATCGAGAACAAATTCGTTTACTCCACCGGGACGATAGCCTCTGGTTACATTGGCGAAAATGAGCGAATTTTCATTCGCCTGATAACCCAAACTAAATTTCGGCGAGATCGCACTAAACTCGGTTTCCTTATCAAATTGCGCAGGCACGGCCCCCAAAGGTGGGAAAATAAATTCCCGTCTGTTCTTTTCAAACCTATTATCGACCTCTAAGCTACTATCTTCAATTTCATAACGAAGACCTGCAGTTAAGGTAATTTTATCCGTGAGTTGATAAGAGGCCTGCCCAAATATGGATAAACCCTTCTGTTCTATTTCGTTATCTGTAAGCTGATCGTACGGATATTGTGCCGCCGCCTCCGGGGGAAGCATCGGGTTGAAAGCATTGTCCGCACCATTATTCGTTCTCCTTTCGCCTGTATTGGAAACCGAATAGAGGTACAGCCCTCCGATCCAATCCAACTTACTTTTGGTATTGGAACTGATCCTAATTTCTTGGCTAACCGTGGATAATTCGGTGTTATCGGAAACGACAGATTGGATATCTGCCGGTGAAAAATCAAAATCATCATCGCTCCGTTTTATACTGGTATATTGGTAAGCGGTAATGGCTTCTACCCTTATCTTATCATTGGTAAATCTAAGGTTGAATGCATTGTTCGAAATGTCGGTTATATATAGACCATTGGTATTTTGGGCCACTTGATAAGGGCTATTGTTCACCGTTTCGTCAATAACTTCCGCAGTTGCTCCGAACCCTCCAATAAAGGCATAAGCATCCACTTCCCTTCTTTCGTAGCCTGAATTGATTCTAAAAAGCCAATTGTCATTGGCGATATAGGTCAAATTGAGGTTACCCGTATAGGCTTCCCTTCCCAAGAGGTCCGTGTTGTTCAAAAATGTGTTTTCGATATAACCGTCCCTGGCCGTAACCCCACCATTGATTTTGGCAAATAGCTTGTCCTTAATAAGAGGAGCGCTGATTCCAGCCTGTAGTTCATTTTGATTCAGGTTTCCATAACCAGTGGTTACGTAGCCCTTGGTGTCGTTAGTAGGTTTTTTGCTTATAATGTTGATAACCCCCCCAATGGAATTTCTGCCGAATAATGTTCCTTGCGGCCCTTTTAAAATTTCGATACGTTCGATATCACCAAAGTAAGAGGGAAAAGAGGAAATATTAAAGAGGGGTACATCGTCCACATAAACCCCGACAACCGGTGTCGCATCAATCGTAGTAATACCTCTGGTGGAAACAAGAGGGAAAGAGCCGCCACCGTCATCATAAGTTCTAAAGTTGGATGTTATACGTCCAAGTTCGTTGATATTGCTAATTTGCAGGTCGGCCACTTCTTGTGCATTGGCCACAGAAACCGAGGCAGCGGTTTTTTGCACATTTTGTAACCTTCGATTGACGGCGGTTACTATAACTTCATTAAGTTGATCGGAAGTATTGGCCAACGTAAAATCCACACTAGTACCCTTACTAAGATCAATTTCCTTGGTGACGCTTCCGTAACCTAAATAGCTTACCTGGATAAAAACGTTTCGGGATTGAAGCCCATCAATGGAAAAGGATCCATCTTCATTGGAAAAGGTCCCTTTGGTGGTTTCCAAAATAACAACATTGGCCCCAACTATAGGATTTCCTTCACTATCTTGAACCGTTCCAGTAATTGAATTTTCCTGGGCTGTTAATGGTAAAAAAACCATTAGCAGAACCAAAAAGGTTATAATTTTGAAATTCATTGTTAGTTTGTTGATTTTGATTATTTAGATTAATTATAAATAATTATTTTTATCAAGTAAAAGTAGGTCGCACCTCATAAACATTAGCTACGCAAAACGGAATAAAACCTACGCAAAACGAAAATTGAATGGGCACGAAACTCTACTTGAAGGACCTTGAGGAAATTATATATGATTCCGGAGGTATTAAACACCATATAGACCATGCGGGAACCGGTGAGTTCAAATATATTTTCGACTATAAAAAATTCAGTGGATGGTATAAAGAAATAGTCCTGGAAAATTTTAGAATCAGTTATGGCAGTGGCTCTTTTTTGGAGAAGACGACTATTTTTTTTGAATCCGACGAGGAAACGGTCGAGATGCACTTTGCCATTAAGGGAAACTCCCACTCTTCCATAGAAAATTTCAAACGTAAATTCTCCATAGGGCAAAATTCGCATAACATATTTTATGGTAAGGATTTTCGGGGTTCGCTGGAATGGAATTCGAAGGAAATGTTTTTTTTGGAAGTAAATCTTAAGCCCAGTTTTTTTGAACAGTACCTTCCATCATCAGGACAATTTGAGGTATTTAAGAAGTTAATTCAAAACAAGCAAGCGGGGATCATCAGTCCACATAATCATCCCATTACCTCGGAAATGTTCCTGATAATCAATGCAATTATCAATTGTACCTTGAAACACGAATTTCGAAAATTGTTCTTGGAGTCCAAGGTGTTGGAGCTATTGCTGTTACAGTTAAATCAAATGCAGCAGTGCGAACTCTGTTTTGATCACGCGGATGCTTCCAAAAAAGTCATCGACAAAATGTACTTGGCCAGGGACATTGTTTTAAGGAAGTTAAATGATCCCATGAGTCTTACGGAATTGGCCAAAATGGTCAGCACCAATGAATATACGTTAAAGAAAGAATTTAAAAACGTTTTTGGAACCACTGTTTTTGGATATATCCGTACGACCAAAATGGAACGGGCCAAAAATCTGTTACTTCATGACAACCTATCGGTAAGTGAAATTTCCGAGATAGTGGGGTATAAAAATCCACAGCACTTTTCTACTGCCTTTAAGAAGCAATTCGGTGTTTCCCCAACCCAGCTAAACCACCACTAAATTTAAAAATCCACCATGGCCTGCATAAGTAGTTTTCGTATCATTAAAGAAGTTTTTACCGATTTTCTCAAGCAAAAAGGACACAGAAGAACACCGGAGCGCTATGCGATTTTGGAAGAGATCTATCACAGTGAGGAACATCTGGACGTGGATTCCCTGTATATTTTGATGAAAAACAAGAATTACCGAGTAAGTAGAGCCACCTTGTACAATACCATGGAACTTTTACTGGAATGCAATCTGGTTAGGAAACACCAATTTGGAGATAATGTGGCCAAATATGAGAAATCACTTTTTAAATCCAAACACGACCATATTATAATAACGGATACCGGAGAAGTCTTGGAGTTTTCGGACCCCCGAATCCAGGAGATCAAGAAAACCATTGAAGAAACCTTTCACGTAAAAGTTGAGGAACACTCTTTGTACTTTTATGGTGAAAGAAATCAACAGAGAGAAATACAGTAAAATATCTCACCACTTTTTTCAATAGAAGGGTTATTAAAGCACAAAAAGAATGAAGTGCTTTTCAATTCTTGTAATAAAGTAAGGGTAAAAATTAATAATTTTTGTAGCAAAGTAAGGGTAGGAAGGTATACAGTACCCACATTTGAACCTACGTCGTCCCAAATCTTACCATGACTTATGCGTGTGGTTCCCTTTCCTATCAGCAGAAAATTAGGGATAGAGTAGCCTTCTCCAAGGGAACGCAAAGGCCCTTCCGGGGAAGAATTCATTCCCGAAACAAGCATTATTGACTAAAATTTGTTGAATTTAAAGCGGTTCTAAAAAGGTGAAGGCCGCAGGTCATTCTCTCTTTTCCAGAAAAATGAATTTAGGTTTTTAAAATATTAAATAGTCCGATATTCAAAAACAAGTTCTCAACTCCTACTTTTTGAGATTTAAGAACCCCTATTTTTTCTAATTCTTGCAAATATTCAGCTGCGGTTTGACGCTTGGCAATACCTCTATCTACTAAAAACTTTACTTTACAATAAGGTTGTTCAAAAAGCAATTCTATCAATTCTTTGGAATAGACACGATTGGGCAACTTTTCCTTGGCAAAAAGAATAGTTTCTTCCATTAAAGTGTTGATGGCGTTTATTTTTTGTAAGGTATAGGCAGCGGTTTCCTCTACCCCTTTGAGCATAAACAAAACCCATGTTTCCCAATCTTGTTTTTCAGTTACCGCTTTGAGTTTCTTATAATACTGATTTTTGTTCTCAATAATGTATTTGCTTAAATATAAAATAGGGGCATCTAATAGACCCTTCTCAACTAAATATAGAATATTCAAAACTCGTCCTGTTCTACCGTTCCCATCAGGAAATGGGTGTATGGCCTCAAATTGGTAGTGCATAACGGCCAAGCGGATCAAATCATCAATACCATTTGTAGCATGAACAAAGTCCTCTAAATTTTTCAGTAGTTCCCGAATGATCGGCTCTCCTTCTGGTGGGGTATAGATGGTAGTTCTGTTACTGGTTATTTTGGTTCCCGTTGTCCTCCGTATTCCCGCATTGTTTTCCTTTATGGTCTGCACAATGGAGATAAAGGTGTTGGTGGACAAGGGACGTTTAGCAAGGTTGTTATAACCTTCCCAAAGAGCCTGTCTGTACCTCAATACCTCCTTGGTCTGTGCATCAGTGGTATTGGTATTCGCACTAAAGGCTTGATATAAATTGTCCTGTGTAGTGACGATGTTTTCAATCTCGGAACTGTCTTTCGCTTCCTGCAAGGTAATTGCATTGATAAGCATAGATTGGTTTGGAATCTCATCTGCCCTACCCTTTAACTCCGCCAATACTCGTGATGCAGAAATCGCTTGCTTTAACACCTTCTTGGTCTCTAACTCCACTTTTGGAGGCAGTAAGGGTAAATCGTTATAGGGTTTTTCTGGATGGTACATGGTATCGACATATGAACGCTACAATGTCGATGACATCGACATAATGCAAATATATGTCGAAATTTTCATATTTTATCGACACGTTTAAATTTAAGGACTTCCTACTTAAGGCATCCGTTTAGGTTAAAAACCTGGATTTCAGTGGTATTGGGTGTTACTTGAAAATTCCAAACTGCTAAACAGGTTATACTTTTTGCTCTCGTTTCAATTAGAAAATCTTTCAACAGGAGAACTGGATTCCCTCCTTATGGTCAGGAATCTAGAGATGAATCGTTGTAAATTAACACCAGATACCGTAACATTTTCGGTCATTTTTCGTTTGGGGCATCGCTCAAGATTCAATTGGCTGTCGCCGAAACGAAAAACTCCCGACTTCTACGAAGTCGGGAGTTTACTTGTCGGGATGACAGGATTTGAACCTGCGACCCCACGCCCCCCAGGCGTGTGCGCTACCGGGCTGCGCTACATCCCGATTTTTTTGGTCTGCACCAAAAAATCATAAAATTTCCAATGGTAAAGCACCACCTTCAAAAAAACAAAGCTGCTTTAAAATTGGATTGCAAAAATAGGAAAGTTGGGAACATTGGACCGCTTTTTTTCAAAAAATGTACGCTTTCCCTAATCCAAAGACTCCATCCATTCATACATCCTTTCGGTCCAGCCCCGTACGTGGCGGTTGTCCCTCGCCAACGAAAATCCATGTCCCCCGCTAGGATAAATATGCATGGTGGCCGAAACTCCCTGGTCATGAAGGGCCTGAAAAAACACCAAACTATTTTCCACCGGAACCCCGGGATCGTCCGTTGCATGGAACAAAAAGGCCGGAGGCGTTTCCTCGGTAACACGATCCGTGAGGGCAAAGAATTCGGTGATTTCTGGTCCAGACCCGTCCGTTTTGTCAGATTCCTTCTTGGGTTTCTGCCTATCCTTTCTCCGTACCGAAATAAAAGGATAGCCCAAAGCCATAAAGTCCGGTCGGGCACTTTGCGTGTCGATGGGGTCCAACGGCTCATACACTTTTTCGTCATAGTGCGTTCCCAAGGTAGCGACCAAATGCCCTCCGGCAGAAAAGCCGATAACCCCAATTTTATGGGCATCAATATTAAACTCTTCAGCTTTGCTCCGCACCATGCGTAGGGCCCTTTGTGCATCGATCAAGGGAACCAGATGGCTATCCGTTTGGGAAACGGTGGAAGGCAATCGATATTTAACTACAATGCCCGCAATGCCCTTCCCGTTCAGAAATCTGGCAATGTCCGTTCCCTCCCAATCATAGGCCAAAATATGGTAACCCCCTCCTGGAAATATCAATACGGCCTGGCCATTCGCATTTCGTTTGGCAGGAAGATACACTTCTATAGAAGGCTCCTGTACCTTTCCGATGCGCATGAGATCCTCTCCTTGTACCTGTTCTTCCTTTTCCTCGGAGGCCACATAATTGGGCATACGGCCCTCGGGCCATAGGGGAATGATTGTATCTTGTGCTTGGCCTATCACGCTCACTAAAAATAACAGGAACAGCGCCTTTGCTTTACTAAGTGCTAACATTGTTGTTCTTTTTTTTGATTCTATATTGGGTTATTCCAAACTTTCCATCCATTCAAAAAGTCGTTCCGTCCAGCCCCGTAAATGCTTATCCCCCCGGGCCAATGAAAATCCATGGCCTCCCTTGGGATAGACATGCAGGGTGGCGGCTACCCCATTGTCCTGCAAAGCTTGAAAAAATAGCAAGCTATTTTCCACGGGTACCCCGGCATCGTCCGTGGCGTGCACCAAAAAGGTAGTTGGGGTTTGGGAGGTCACCTGAAGTTCATTGGAAAAATGACGCTCCAATTCTGAATCCGGGTTTTCGCCCAATAGGGCGTTCTCGGACCCTTGGTGTTTGGTCGATTGCGTAAAGGTGATTACTGGATATACCAATGCCATAAAATCGGGTCGTGCACTGAGGGCATCCGCTTCGTCCAGTTCTTCATATACTTTCTCGTCAAAGTGGGTACCCAGGGTAGAAGCGGCATGGCCACCTGCAGAAAACCCCATAATTCCTATTTTTCCAGGATCTATATCAAGCTCCTTTGCTTTGCTCCGTACCAAACGTATGGCCCGTTGTGCATCGATAAGGGGAACATTGTGTTTTTCCTTGACCGATTTTGAGGTAGGTAGCCGATATTTTACAACAATACCTACGATACCCTTGCCATTCAGGAATTTGGCGATATCCGTACCCTCCCAATCATAGGCCAAAATGTGATAGCCTCCTCCGGGAAAAATAAGCATCGCCTGTCCCGTGGCATTTGCCTTGGCCGGCAAATACACCTCGATCGTGGGTTCCTGGACCTTGCTTATCCGTACAATATCCTTTTGGTCCCGTATTTCTTTCTCGTCCGTTTCCACACGATTGGGGATCCTATCCTTGGGCCATAAGGGAATAATGGTGTCTTGGGCATTAAGTGTCATAACGCACTGAATTAACAACAAAAATGGAATTGCAAAAAGTGTTTTCCTAAGCATAGTAGCGATATTAAATTCCCGGTATGGGATCATTGGGTAAAATCGGGTCTCCTTGCCAAAAAGGTTGGCCGTCCCTATATTCCAAAATTCTAAGGTAGTTGCCCACATGGGGAAGGGTATTGGTCTTCGGCAACCATTGCCTCAAGCTATCCACAACTGCCGCGTGTTGGGTATCCGAAATTACATTGTGCCATTCGTTGGGATCACTTTCTAACCGATAGAGTTCCTCGCTACCGTCCGCATAACGGATATAGCGCCAATCCCTGGTCCGTATCCCATGGTTGTTCCAATTATTGGTAGTAATGGCCGGCCAAGGTCTTTGTGCCTTCGTATCCTTGAGTTGGGGTAACAGGCTATGACCCTCCAAGTCCGATTTTGGGTCCAGACCACATAAATCATTTAACGTGGGGTATACATCCAGTAATTCTACCGGATCGGGATAGGTACCTCCCTTAACAATTCCAGGTCCCGAAAAAATCAAGGGGACACGGGTGGAGCGTTCCCATAGGGTATTCTTTCCCGTTATTTCCTTTTCGCCCAAGTGGTACCCGTGATCCGACCATAAAACGACGATGGTGTTCTTATCCTGACCGCTGTTTTCGAGGGCATCCAATACCCGTCCGACCTGACTGTCCACAAAGCTGATAGCCGCCAAATACGATTGGACCAGATTGTTGAGCTGTCCATTTTCCCGGGTCCATTTCAAGCGTGGCTCGGGTAAATCCCAATGGTTGTACCAGGAAGATCGGGGTGTATCTTCTCGATCGTTCTCCAAAATAGGGGGTAATATGAGACTATCCTGGGGATACAGATCATACCACTCCCCGGGGGAGTATAAGGGGACATGCGGCAGGAAAAACCCCACTGAAAGGAAAAAAGGAGCTTCCGGTTTTCGTTGCAATACCTCTACCGCCCAACTGGCCACCTCCCAATCCGAGGTTTCCTCTGCCTTCAGTGGAAATCGGCCCCAGTCCATCAACGGGTTATCACCCCCCGGAGTAGGTCCTATAATTTTGCTGGGTGGTCTGGTCTTGACCCGTGAACCCGGTCCCAGGCTATCAAACTCGGTATCGGTTTTCTGTCGGCCATAACCCCCGTGAAAAATCTTACCCCCGGAATAGGTGGTATACCCATTTTGGGAAAAATATTGGGGCAAGGTAATGGCATCCTTAAAGTCCGGTACGTACCTAATAGGCGGGGAAAGACCATAGACACCCGTGGTGGATGGTCGGTACCCGGTGAGAATACTGGTACGGGAAGGATTGCAAATGGGCGATTGGGTATGGGCATTGGTAAACAACACCCCTTTGGCCGCCAATTGATCCATATGGGGCGTTTTCACCTGGGGATGACCTTCCAGGCAGCCTATCCAATCGTTCAGATCGTCAATGGCAATAAAAAGCACGTTAGGTCTTTGTTCCGTAGCGGGTGGAGTGGAATTTGTCTTGGCGTCCTGACAAGCCGCCAGAAGCAAGATCAAAATGTAAAGAAAAAAAAGGTTAATTGGGTTGTTCTTCATGGCAAGGCCATTTAAAATTAGCGACTTTATCATTAGAGGCAGCGCCTAGGTTGTAGTGCCACCATTCCGTGCGGATCGACCAGAAGCCATGGCGCTCCATGGTTTCCTTTAATAATTTTCGATTGTCCAGGATATCCTTTGGCAAGTCGGTGTTGTCATGGTAGGCTCTTTTGCCAAAGAAGTCAAAATCCGTTCCCATATCCAATTCAACGCCTTCCAGGGTTTCTAAAGTAATGTCCACGGCACCGCCCTTATTATGGATCGACCCCTTTTTAGGGTCGGCCACATATTGTGGATTGGGAACAATCTTCCACATCATATACTGAACAAAATTAGGTCGATAACAATCAAAAAATTTAATTTTGACCCCCTGGGTCTTAAAATCGGCATTGGCCTCCAATAGTGCCCTTGCGGTCTTTGCGCGTACATAGCATTCCGCACAGTCGTATACCTTTTCCTTTAGAAAATTGTTGGAGGTAGCATAACGCAGGTCGTAAGCAAAACCATCGCTAAAATCGGCCAAACGAACAAAGGTAGTATCGGCAAGGCCTTCAAAACTTCGAAACGTCTTTTGGGCTTGGGAAGGTTCTGTAACCAGGCTGTCCGTCAAACGGATTTCCGCATCTTTGGATTTTTCGGTTGTCTTGTTTTGCGACGGCATTTCCTTACAGGCCAAGCTCCACAAAAGACAAAACAACACGAATATTAGGCACCTCATTTAAAGTAGAACAACTATAATTTGATCAAAATTATGCGAACCGGACTAGGTTCTGCAAGAATCCAGCTTTCATTTGCCAAGGGGGAAGATAGGGATATTTTTAAACATCGGACGGACAGATTCTATCATTTTTCTATTGAAATTTGTTGTCATTCCATTAGATATTTCGCACATTTTTGAGGAATTTTATCATCTAACTCGATTCAACCTAAACTGAGGAATATGCTAACTTTTCCGAAAGATTTTGTCTGGGGTTCCGCTACCTCCAGCCATCAGATAGAAGGAGGGGCTACCCAAGATGGTCGTGCCTGGAGCATTTGGGACGCCCATTCCCACATTCCCGGCCGTACCCAAAACGGCGAGACGGCGGACATTGCCTGTGACCATTATAACCGCTACCGGGAGGACGTGCAGCTTATGGCGAATATGGGGCTCAAGGCCTATCGATTTTCCATTTCCTGGAGCAGGATACAACCCGATGGCCAAGGGGATATCAATCCAAAGGGCATCGCTTTTTACAACAACCTCATCGATGAGTTGTTCAATCACAACATCACGCCTTGGGTAACCTTGTATCATTGGGACCTTCCCCTAGCGCTTCAGACCGAAAAAGATGGATGGCTCAATCCTGAAATTGCGGATTCCTTCGCCCAATATGCGGGCATATGTTTTCAATATTTTGGAGATCGGGTAAAAAATTGGATCACCTTGAACGAACCCTGGGTCGTGTCCATCTTGGGCTATGGGGAGGGGGTATTTGCACCGGGGCGTAAATCGAAAAGCGAACCGTATCAAGTGGCACATCAATTGTTACGTGCTCATGGAAAAGCCGTTCAACTGTACCGCACAAAATACCAGTCCGTTCAGAAGGGCCAAATTGGCATTACCAACAACTGCGATTGGCGCGAGCCTCTTACGGACAACCAAGCGGATAAAGACGCTGCGCAGCGTTCCCTGGAGTTTTTTCTGGGTTGGTTCGCCGACCCCATCTATTTTGGGGATTATCCCAAAGTGATGCGGGAACGTGTGGGGGACAGACTTCCAGAGTTTACCGAAGAGGATGTGTCTTTGATCAAAGGCTCCTCGGATTTTTTCGGATTAAACCATTATACCGGCCTGTATGCCGCCGATGTAGACCCCGATGCGGATGTGCAGAATGAGGTCTATGGCAATGGAGGCATTTTTGAAGATCAATATGTACAGCTTACCGCGGATCCCAAGTGGAAAATGACCACCATGAATTGGGCCATATTACCCTGGGGATGTCGCAAATTATTGGAATGGATCAGTGAACGCTATGGTAATCCGCCCTTATTTCTGACCGAGAATGGATGTGCGCTGGACGATACTTTGGAAAACGGGCAGGTGCTGGATACGGTACGGAAGGAATTTATTGAAGGGTATTTGGCCGCATGTCATAAAGCCATGGAAAACGGGGTGAACTTGAAGGGGTATTTTGTTTGGTCCTTTATGGACAATTTTGAGTGGGCCTTAGGTTACTCCAAACGCTTTGGCGTGCATTATGTGGACTACAACACCTTGGAACGCACCCCCAAGAATTCCGCCTTATGGTACAAGGAGGCCATAAAAAACAATGGATTTGAACTTTCCCTGAACGACATCACTATCTGATCATGCGAAAGACACCCGTGCTCTTCTACCTCATAAGTGTTCTAATGGTGTGGGGTTGCCGAAGGGAAGAAAAGAAGCCCGATGCCCAAGAAGAACTTAAAAGGCCAAACATAATCCTCTTTATTGCGGATGACCAAGGTTGGGGCGATCTGACCCATAGCGGGAACACCAACCTCAACACGCCCCATATCGATGCGTTGGCCCAAAACGGGGTCTCCTTTACCAACTTTTTTGTCCAACCGGTCTGCTCCCCTACCCGGGCGGAATTATTGACCGGACGGCACTTTCCCCGAACCGGGGTGTATTCCACATCGGCCGGAGGGGAGCGTATGGATCTGGATGAGACCACCTTGGCGGAAATCTTGAAAAAGGAAGGATATGCTACAGCGGCCTACGGTAAATGGCACAATGGGATGCAACCGCCGTACCACCCCAATTCACGGGGATTTGATGATTATTATGGATTTACCTCGGGACATTGGGGCAATTATTTTAGTCCGATGTTGGAACGAAACGGCGAACTGGTAACAGGTGAAGGCTTTTTGGTGGACGACTTGACCGACAAAGGGTTGGATTTTATCACGGAACATCAAGATGAATCCTTTTTTCTGTATTTGCCCTACAACACTCCTCATAGTCCCATGCAAGTACCCGAAACTTATTGGAAACGTTTTAAGGACCAAGACCTGGCCTTGACCTATCACGGTAAAGAACCCGAGCATATCAATTTTACCAAAGCGGCCCTGGCCATGGTGGAGAATATTGATCATAACGTAGGCCGAATCATCCAAAAACTACGGGAACTGGAATTGGAGAACGAAACGATAGTGATTTATATGACGGACAATGGGCCCAACGGTTTTCGATGGAACGGGGGTATGCGTGGCAAGAAGGGAAATGTGGACGAAGGCGGCGTGCGCAGTCCGTTTTTTGTGCAATGGAAGGATTCCCTACCCGCAGGTAAAAGGGTAAATGAGATTGCCGGTGCCATTGACATCCTACCTACGCTAGCGAGCCTCGCCAGGGTGGACGCAGAAACAAAACAGCCCTTGGACGGCAGGGACCTCTCGCCCTTGTTAAGATCGGAAAGCAAGGCATGGAGCCCTAGATTGCTGTATAACCATTGGAACGGAAAAACCAGTGTACGCTCCCAAAAATACCGATTGGACAACCAAAATCGGTTATACGATATGGAAAATGATCATGCCCAAACCAACGATATTGCCCAAACACAACCGGAAATGGTCGATTCGCTAATCCGGGCCAAAATGCGATGGCTGGAAGATGTTAATCCTAAAAAACCAGGGGACGCGGACCATCGGCCATTTACACTGGGCGATCCCAAAAGCCAATTTACGCAAATACCCGCTAGGGACGGCCGTGCCCATGGCCATGTGGAGCGTAGCAACAGATTTCCCAATAATACGTTCTTCACGAACTGGAAAAGCAAGAAGGATTCCATAACCTGGGATGTGGAAGTTATGGCCGATGGTGAATTTGAAGTTACTCTATATTATACCTGTGCCCCAGAAAATTTGGGGACCGTAGTTGAATTGGGATTGGGCGGAAACAAGGTTGTTACAAAGATCACTGAGGCCCATAACCCGCCCCTGACCGGGATGGAAAATGATCGCGTACCCCGAATGGAATCCTATGTAAAAGACTTTAAACCCCTACCATTGGGGCGTTTAAAACTCAAAAAAGGTACTGGAACCTTAACCATGAAAGCACTGGAAATTCCTGGTAAAGCGGTTATTGATGTTCGGCTTCTCATGTTCGAACGGATTATGGAGTAGCAAGAACGCCATTCCAGCCCAAAACCAGAGAATTAGGGTAGACCCACCAAAATAAGGGTTGTCCCCGACTAAAAAACCCGTAACCAACACTGTATTCCCTTGAAAGGATAACCGGCCAGATTTAGGGACGATGCTCTAGAAGTTCACTGTCCGCATATCCGATGCGTTCCGCCTTGGCCCCAAAGGAGCGGTTTTTGGGCAAGGGTTCCGTGTAAATGGTCCAGACAGAATCTTGAGGTCGCTTCCAAACAATGGTGGCATCCGTTTTTTTGGAAATCAGCCGGATACTATCGTTATGTTCTTCCAATTGTAAAGCGGGCAATTGCGGTTGTTCCCCATCAGGCAGCCATTGGGAAATAAGTTCTTTTTCGGGAAACCCGCCCAAATCATGGGTCTCCTTCATCCAATTATCCAGTACATTTCTTAGATGGACCAAGGTATCCTTCATCTCGGGCATCTGGGCCAAATTATTCATTTCAAACGGATCGTTTTGCAAATCATACAGTTCTTCCTCAGGTTTCGGGGTTTGGAGCCAAAGTGACTGTGCTTTGGATAATTTCCCTTCGGCGTATAATGTATTGAGTTCCTGCATGAGCGGCATCTGTTCCCTATAGGATACGGGAAGGGCGTGCGGCAATTCGGTGTTGAAGCTCCTGATGTACTTGTACCGCGAAGAACGTACGGCACGAAGTCTATCGTACAATTCGTCAAAACGGTCCGAGGAATGAAAGGTGTATCGGGGTTTGTCCTTCACTGCGTACCTCCCAAATTGTGCTACTCCTTGCATTACTCTTGGAGGCTCTATTCCAGCCAAGGACAGCACCGTGGGCGCAAAATCGATAAAACTGATCAGACGGGGGTCTACGGATCCCGCATTCTCATTTTCAGGAAACTTGATGATCAAGGGTACCTTGACACCGCTGTCGTACAGGGCTCGTTTGTGTCTGGGAAACGGTCCCCCGTGATCACCATAAAAGAAGATAATACTGTTTTCATAGAGCCCATCTTCCCTGAGGTCGGCAATAATTTCGCCAATCTGATCATCCAAGCGCTTCATATTACTGTAGTTTACAGCAATGTCGTGACGCACGACTTCGGTATCGGGAAAATAAGGGGGTAACCAAACCGATTCCGGGGCCACGTACAAGGTACTATCTCCCTGTTTCCAAATACCGGATTCATGACATACCCCAAAATTAAATACCGCGAAGAAGGGTTGCTCTCCTTGACGCTTTCGCCAATGCCTTTGATTGCTGCTCTCGTCCCAAGCCGCATCCGTTTTTTCAAAGTTATAGTCCTCCTTGGGCCCATTGGCAGTGTAGTATCCAATTTTTCGTAAATATTCGGTAAACATTTTTGTTCCCTCAGGTACTATGGGGGAATAACTTGGAAGTCCTAAGGTAGGCTCATTATTCTTCCCACGCCACGCAGCATGGGTACGCATATTGTGGGTCCCCAAGGTAGTGGGATACATTCCCGTAATGATGGAACTTCGGGCAGGTGCACAGACCGGAACCGGTGAAACGGCATGGGTAAAGGTAACCCCATCCAAGGCCAACTGCTCCAAATTGGGTAGCGAAATGGTACTGTCACCATACATGGCAAATCTTTCCGGGGACTGATCTTCGGCCACCAACCAAACAATATTGGGTAATTCCAGCTCAGTCTCCAGGGCGGTTTTATCCTCCCTTTCCTTGCAACCCCAGAAACAAAGAGCGAACAAAAAAAGAATCAAATAGTGTTTCATGCTTTGTTAAATTGATATTGGTTCAATCCAAAAGTTACGCGTTATTGAAAATCTGTTTTCATTGTTGGATATCCTAGGTTAACGGAACCACTTTTGAATCCAATTATGTTGTATTTGTATCACAAAATGACAATATAGTGTCGGTTTTAAGGACCTATAAATAGCACCTATCCCAATCATCCAGATAGGCGCCAATGGGCCTTCCAATGGTTGTTTAAGGCATCATAATACAGGGGTAATCGCTATCGATTGAGGAACGTTAGTTTGAAAACAGTGCCATAAGTCCCGGTACTAGTCGGGCAAACTTTCCAAATATTTCAAGCTTTGTGGAACCTGTTCCAGCACACGGGAGGCCTCATCCTCGATGAACATATAGGTTATGCCCATTTTTTTGGCTTCGGCGATGATTCCGGCTATGTCTAATTGGCCCTGGCCCAATACTACATTGGTCTCCACATCTTCGTGTCCGGTATTGTTTCCTTTAACACCATGTTCCATATCCTTAAGATGCATTAGGGTAAACTTCTTTGGATATCGCTTCATTAGTGCCAAGGGGTCTTCTCCGCCGTGTTTCGCCCAGTAAATATCCAATTCAAAGGTATAATCCGTTGCATTCTGGGCCATATAATCGAACAGCGTACCGTCCTTCCAGGGCCGGAATTCATAGCCATGGGGATGATAGGCCAAAGTGATTCCTTGTTCCTTGAGTTTTTTTCCTGCGTTGTTAAATACCTTGGAGGCATGCTCGGTTTCTTCCATACCCCATTTGTTATCCTCATGGGGAACCCAAGCACACATCACATATTGGACATCGAACGCTTTGGCATTGGCAATAACCTTCTCAACGTTATTCTCCAAATCATCAAAACCAGCACCTACGCATACCATTTCCAGATTGTTATCGGCAAGCATTTTCTGGTAATCTTCCATGGAATAACCGTAGGTTCCACCACCCTCAATTTTAGTGATCCCCCAACTCTTGATAATTGCCAAGGTTCCAGGAACATCTTCCTTAAATTGATTTCGAAGACTGTACAATTGTAGCCCTACCTCTTGGGCCAATGATGGAATAACAAAAGCGATTATTCCCACTAAAGTCAATACATGTTTCATTTTACCTATTTGTTTTAATTATGAATATCTTCCTTGATTTCCTCCTGTTGTTGGCTACCTGGGCACCCCTTGCCACAGACACTGCATGGCAAGCCCAAACCGCCTTTTTCCCTATTTATTCGCTAGGTCAACAGATTTCCTTCGTCGTCCCATTCCGCGATAACCGCGCGCTTGCTCTGGTCCACACATTTGGCGATCCATTCGGGGTCATAAGCCATACCATGCTTGTCCAGGACTTCCTGTGGAACCCCGTCCCAAACATTGGGTTGGTTGCCTTTATAGCCGAGGTCCGCGATACCCACCTTGGAGGTATAGTATCCCGTAACGACCAAATTCCGCATGAGTGCAAAAAATTGGATTTCCAAGGCCTGTTGGTCCAAAGGGGTCTCCGGGTCGTGATAGGCTATGGTATCCAAAATTTCTTTTTGCTGTTCCAAACTGGCGGATTTAAATTCCTTTTGGAACTCGGTATTGCTCTTATGGTCCAGCCACATAAGCCCGCCCAAAAGGGTGGTCTGCATTTCCGGCATATCTTTTCCAATAAATTCGATAAATTCCGGAACTTCTGCCTCTATGGGTCCACCGTGCGGCTCTTTGGGTGGAAGAATGACCGTACTGAGAACCGATATGGTTTCCATCTCGTGGGAATTGAACAATTGTTCCGCATTCAATTTGTCGATGCGCTCCAATTCCTCTGCGGTCCTACCAAAATATTGGGTATCCTCGGCAGCAGGAATTTCGGTATTGGGGCTATCCCCATCTGTCTTACAACCATGGAAAGCCAGGGCGGAGGCACCCGCACCAAGAATCATTGTTTGTATACTCTTTCTTCTGTCCATGACTTTAGATATTTTGTTGTTTCAATTGATCGATAATATAATCCGAAGCGCGCCAGGAAAGTGCCAAAATGGTCAAGGTACAATTCTTGTCCGCCTGGGAAACAAAGGGACCTGCATCGGTAATGAAGACGTTGTCCGCATCGTGCAATTGTTGAAATTTATTGGTAACCGAAGTTTTAGGGTCATCGCCCATACGGGTGGTCCCCACTTCGTGGATGATTCTTCCCGGGGGCAATAGACCATAATCTTGATCCTTCCCGGGCTTTTTGCCTAAAGGTTCACCACCCATATTATGGATCAACTCCTCAAAGGTATCCTGCATGTGCTTGGCCTGTTTTTTCTCAAAATCAGACCATTTGTAATTGAACTTTAGTACCGGGATACCGTATTTGTCCACAGTAGTCGGGTCAATTTCGCAATAGTTATCCTTACGTGCAATCCCTTCGCCCCGACCGCCAAATCCGATGACCGAGCCGTAGTATTTTTTGACCTCTTCCCTTAGGCTATCTCCATAGCCTCCTATGGGTAGACCAAAAAACTTATTGAATTCCCCTGAGTTGAACCCAAAACCATAATTGGGTTGGCCCATGCCGCCCCAAACCTCGATGTGATATCCTCTTGGAAAGTCCAATTTTGAATTATTGCCCCACCAAGGGGAATATACGTGCATGCCGCCTACGCCATCTTCGTTATAGCTGACATCCCGGTTCATAAGGCCCGGAATAAATCCCGCCGCGCTACTGCCCGTGGAATCATGAAGGTACTTGCCGACCAAATCACTACTATTTCCCAAACCATTGGGGTGTTGTTTGCTTTTACTATTGAGTAGTATCCTTGCCGAGCTACAAGCCGACGCCGCCAAAATGACCACTTTGCCCTTTAGCTTGTATTCTTTCCTGTCATCCTTACTAATATAGGAAACCCCAGTGGCCCGACCTTCTTCATCGGTAGTCACCTCCCGTACCACGGAATTGACAAACAATTTTACCTGTCCGCCATTCTTTTGTGCCGGGAATATGAGCACACTACCGGCCGAAAAATCGGCATAGACCGAACATGATCGGGAACATTGTCCACAATAGAAACATACGCCCCTATCGTTATTTATTCTTTTGGTAAGCATGGACATTCGGGAAGGGTAAACGGGAATTCCGCTTTTTTTGGCTCCCTGAATGTAGAAAAGCTCATGTAACCTAGGTTTTGGGGGGGGCAAGAAAAATCCGTCAGGGTCGTCTTCCAGACCTTCGTTGGTACCAAAGACTCCGATCAGTCGTTCTACTTTATCATAATAGGGTTTTACATCGGCATAGCCAATGGGCCAATCCTCTCCATGGCCATCCCTTGTCTTGCCCTTGAAGTCCTTTGGGCCAAATCGTAGGGATATTCGACCCCAATGATTTGTTCTACCTCCCAGCATATGGGACCGATACCAATCGAACTTGGTACCCGGCTCATGGGTATAGGGTTCTCCCTCAATCTCCCAGCCTCCGTAAGCCATGTCCCATTCGCCCATTACCCGATCGGTTCCCGCACCTCTTCGAGGGGATTCATAAGGCCATTTTAATTGGGTCATGGTCTTCGGGTCTGCAGGGTCGAAAAATGGACCCGCTTCTACAACGGCTACTTTTAGACCGGCATCCGCCAATCGATGGGTAGCCATTCCGCCCCCGGCCCCAGAGCCCACGATGATCACATCATATACTTCTGAAGATTCCTTAATTTGCGTCATTTAGTTGTGTAAGATTAGTTTTTATTAGTTTTTATTAGTTTTCGTGTGGTATAAGTTACATCTTTTATCCAAAGCGGTTAGCATGGTCACTGAATTGGCAAAACATTTAGACTTAAAAAAGTCTTGGGCTTATGGTTCGTAGTATTCATTGGATAATTTAAGGGGATTCACGGGTTAAAAATGTATCAAATCGCAAAAAAAGCATAACAAACAAACACATGCCATTGGTTTCAACCACAATGGTTCTCCATTTTGAAATTTTACCGTTACCTCTTTTTTCATTTTTCTTCCCATGTCCCACCATCGTTCACAATACCCGCTTGATTCCCGAAAAATCCTGTCGATAATGGGTAGGGGTCCTACCTTTGCTTTTCCGAAAGACCCTGTTGAAATTGGCAATGCTGTTAAATCCGCACATAAAGGCGATTTCCGAAATACTGAGATCTTTTTCGATCAACCAGCGACTGGCATAACCGATCCGTACATCGTTCAGGTATTCGACAAAGGTTTTACCCGTCCTTTTTTTAATAAACCGATTGAAGGAGACGTTGCTCATATTCAACAATTCGGAAACCTCGGACAAGGTTATTTTAGAGGAGTAATTTTCCTGGATATATTCGTAAAGCTGTTTGATCTTGTCACTGTTCTCAAAATTTTCCAAATGTATGGTCGAGGTGGACAGCAATCGTTGGTTGCGGGAGTTGGCCAGATCATATAAGATGGAAAGTAGTTCCAGGAAGTAATCGATGCCCCCTAATTTGGAAGCCTTGATTATTCTTGGAGCCATGGATTCCGTAGTTTCCCTGGAAAACAGTATACCATGCAGGGACCTATCGAACATATCCTTTATGGGCTTCATGATACTCCTTCGTAAAAAGGCCTCGTCAAAAAGATCTTCATGAAATTGGATGGTCACCTCGCGGATGTTTTTGGCGGTACATTGATGTTGTTCCCATCCGTGGTAAAGGCTCGATCCAATAAGCACGAGCTCTATATCGTCAATTTCTTCAATACTGTCCCCCACAATCCGTTGCACCCCTTTTCCTCCTGAAATAAAATTAAGTTCCATTTCCGGATGAAAGTGCACGGGAAAATCAAAAAAATCCTTGGTCCTGTCGAAAACCAAAAAGCTATCCAAGCTGGACAAAGGGGTTATCTCACGATGTATTTTCTTTAAAATTTCCACAATTCCTCAAACTATTTTGCCGTATTCTGTCATTGAAATGATAAAATCCTATCAATGCAATATTAACAATTTTTTTAGATTTGGAATGGCATTTTGATTAAAAAATGGGTTCAATATTGTCAATGTTATAAATACCAAGATTTTGTTAGTCGATGTTACAAATACCCGGATTTTGTTCGCTGTTTCTGAAAACGTTCTTTTTTTGTCTTTAGAAAAAAAGTGATTAAGAGATGCTACAAGGTATAGATATACTGATCATATTGGCCTATCTTTTGGCTACCGTCGTCATTGGCCTGGTACTTCGCAAAAAGGCACAAAGAAGTAAAGATGACTACCTTTTGGGGGGGAAATCGCTCCCCTGGTATATGCTGGGGTTGTCCAATGCTTCCGGAATGTTCGATATTTCGGGGACCATGTGGTTGGTGACCCTTACTTTCGTTTACGGCCTAAAGAGTATCTGGATTCCTTGGCTATGGCCTGTTTTCAATCAAGTTTTTTTAATGATATACCTCTCGGCCTGGCTGCGAAGATCCAACGTCACCACTGGGGCGGAATGGATATTCTTCCGTTTTGGCGAAGGAAGTGGCGGCAAAAGATCTCATACCGTAGTGGTCATTTTTGCCATTGTGAGTTGTCTCGGGTTTTTGGCCTATGGATTTATTGGATTGGGCAAGTTTGTGGAGATATTTATCCCTTGGGAACTCGTTAGTGCCTATCTACCCTTTGAGATTGCGCCAAAATTCGTTCCCCACTTCTACGGGACGGTGTTTACCTTGTTCGCCGTTTTTTACTCGGTATTGGGGGGTATGTCCGGCATTGTATGGACCGATCTTCTACAATTCACGATTATGACCATTTCTTCCGTGGCCATTGCGATAATCGCTTGGATGGCCATGGGAGAACATACCCTTACTGTACCTGAGGGCTGGATGAATCCCTTTTTTGGATGGCATTTGGATATGGATTGGACCGGTGTCATCTCGGAAGTGAACGATAAAATTGCCTCGGACGGATTCTCTTTGTTTACCATCTTTTTTATGTTGTGTCTTTTTAAGGGAATTTTATCCAGTATCGCAGGACCCGCCCCCAACTATGATATGCAAAAAATCCTTTCTACAAAATCGCCCAAGGAAGCGGCCAAGATGAGTGGTTTTGTTTCTTTGGCCCTAATGCCGACTCGATATCTCATGATCGGTGGATTTGCAATTTTGGGCATCCTTTTCTATGATCAATTAGATCTTGAACGCGCCGGTATGATCGATTTTGAGCAAATTTTGCCTTCTGCCATAAGCCAATTCGTCCCGGTGGGATTAATGGGATTGTTGTTGGCCGGTCTTCTGGCCGCTTTTATGAGCACCTTTGCCGGAACCCTTAATGCGGCCCAGGCCTATTTGGTGAACGATATCTATTTGCGTTACAAGCCAGAGGCGCAGCCTAATGAGGTTCGAAGAATGAATTATGCCAGTGGAGTCATTGTGGTCGTTGTGAGTATTGTCCTTGGTTTTTATGTAAAGGATGTGAACTCCATTACCCAGTGGATCGTCTCTGCTTTATGGGGCGGTTACATTGTATCCAATATACTAAAATGGCACTGGTGGCGATTTAATGGGGAGGGTTACTTCTGGGGAATGTTGTCCGGGCTCGTACCTGCTGTCCTTTTTCCCTTGGTGTTCCCGGACACCTTGGAACTCTATCTGTTCCCCTTGTTATTGGCCATTACCGCCCTTGGCTGTATTATAGGAACTTATACGGGAGCTCCTACGGAAGAGGCCAGACTTATCAATTTTTACACAAAAACGCGTCCCTGGGGCTTTTGGGGCCCCATCCATCGCAAAGTTTTGGCGGAAGATCCAAATTTCAAAAAAAATACACTTTTCAAAAAAGACATGTTCAACATTTTTGTGGGCATTATTGCCCAAACTTTATTGGTAATCATCCCCCTTTACCTGATCCTTAGAGAATATTTCCCATTACTGGTCTGTTTGGCCATTCTGACACTCTGTGGCGTTTTGCTCAAAAAACTGTGGTGGGACAAATTGGACCAACAACTTTAAAAACCCACAAGCATGAAGACTGTTGACAGTTCAAAAAAAATCAAGAACTATGAGGCATTGATGGAAGATTACAAGAATCTCATCAAAAGAAAGAACAGCCCGTTACTTGAAGGAAATGGAATTTATAAACGCTATCGCCACCCCATCATTACCGCTTCCCATACGCCTTTACACTGGCGCTATGATTTTAACGTACAGACCAATCCCAATGGATTGGAACGTATCGGTATTAATGCCGCATTTAATGCCGGGGCCATTAAATGGAAAGGTAAATACCTCTTGATCGTAAGGGTGGAAGGCAATGACCGTAAGTCCTTCTTTGCTTTTGCCGAGAGTTCCAACGGACTGGATAACTTTAAGTTTTGGGAGAAACCGTTTGTACTCCCCCAAAACAATAATCCGGACGTAAACGCCTACGATATGCGTTTGGTAAAACATGAGGACGGGTTTATCTATGGGATTTTCTGTACCGAACGTAAAGATCCCGAAGCCCTTGAAGCCGACACCTCGGCAGCCATTGCCAATGCAGGCATCATCCGATCGAAAGACCTTAAGAATTGGGAACGACTCCCAGATTTAATTTCCAATTCCAGGCAACAACGAAATGTAACCTTACATCCCGAGTTTGTAAATGGGAAATACGCTATATATACACGACCTCAGGACGGATTTATTGAAACGGGTTCCGGAGGGGGAATAGGTCTGGGATTTGTTGACGATATGGCCCACCCCCATGTCAAGGATGAAGTCATCATCAACAACAAGCAATATCACACCGTTTACGAATTAAAGAACGGCCAGGGCCCCTCCCCCATAAAGACCAAGGATGGATGGCTACATCTGGCCCACGGTGTTCGCAATACGGCGGCAGGACTCCGATATGTGCTATATATGTTCATGACAGACCTAAACGATATTACCCAGGTCATCTACCAACCGGGAGGATATTTCATGGCGCCCAACGAAGAGGAGATTTCCGGGGATGTGAGCAATGTACTATTTTGCAATGGTTGGATCGCTGATGATGATGGCAAAGTCTTTATTTATTATGCGTCCTCTGATACACGCACCCATGTGGCCACTTCGTCCGTAGATGTGCTGGTTGACTACTGCAAGCATACTCCCCAGGACAAATTAAGTACCAATGGCTCCGTTGAGAATATTATGGACTTGATCGAAAAGAACAAAGGATTGTATTGAACGGATTCCTTTATAAATCCTGAAGCTGCATTAATGCCTCCTCCACGGTCCTTACCGGAAGTTTACAGGTCGTATTCCGGCATACAAAAATATAGGTCTCGTTGGCTTGGTATCGATTCTTGAACAACGGAAGCCCGCTTTCGGATAGGCTACCGACCACCAAGGTATTGGCCAGGGCTTTTTGATGAAGTTGCTTTACCAAAGGAAGGGCATTATCCCCCACCACCGCTACCTCGTAATAAGGATACGTAGTATGAAGCAATAGGCCGTTCCATTTGGCATAGCTAGGCGCGCTTTGTTGAATGGAAGGCACCATTGCCGAAAGCATGGACTTTGATTGCTCCAAAAATTCGGTGTCGTATAACAGATGTCCCAGTTTGAATAGATTATGGGCCATAACCGCATTGGGCGAGGGTAACACTCCATCATCCGTTTTAATAATTCTCGATATAAGCTTGCTGTTTTTACTGTAGTAATACATCCCGGAGGCACGGTCCGAAAAGTCTTGCTGTACCATATTTACTAAGGTTCTGGCAAAATCCAAATAGTGGGTATCCAGGGTTGATCCGTACAGCTCAAGAGCGGCTTCGGAAAGAAACGCATAGTCCTCCAAAAAACCGGGAATGGGTCTACTTCCCGCTTTATAGGAGTGTAGCAACTCCCCTTTCCGATAACTATGTTCCGTAAGAAACGTAAACAGGTTTTCCGCCTTTTCTAAATGTTCTTTTTGACCGAAGGCCTTATAAGCTTGCACAAATCCGCTGATCAAAAGTGCATTCCAGGAGGTAAGTATCTTGTCATCCAGTTGGGGTCGAATCCTTTTTTCCTGGGCCCGTAACAGCTTGTCTTTCCAACGTTTTTTTGAGGAAACCAGTACATCCCGGGATACGTTGTTCTCCTTGGAAAAATCCACATCACTGATCAATTTGTGCAGTATATAGGTATTCCCGTCACGAACAGATTTCTCATTTACATTGTAGTATCGGGCAAACAACTCAAAATCGTCCTTTAGTATGGATTTGAGTTCCGTTGCTTCCCAAGTATAAAACTTTCCTTCTACGCCTTCGCTATCGGCATCGATTGCGGCATAATATCCCCCAGGTTCATGCCGCATCACATCGTCCAAAAAGGTTAAGGTCTCCAGGACAACATTACGGTATTCCGGTTCGCCGAAGACGATAAAGGCCTTTGAAAATAACCCTATGGCCTGTGCATTGTCATATAACATTTTTTCAAAGTGGGGTACCTTCCAGTGCTTATCCGTGCTATATCTAAAAAATCCGCCGCCTACTTGATCATAAATCCCACCCCGTATAATTTGGTCCAGGGTATGCTTTAGATGGGCCTTGGCGAATTCGTCCTGGGTCAAAAGGGCATAATCCATGAGAAAACCCAAATTCCCTGGAATGATGAACTTTTGTGAACCCTTATCCCCACCCCATTCCAGATCCCAAAAAGGCTTCCATCCTTCTACACTGCTCCTTAGGGCTTCCCGGGTCAATGGTTCATGACCTTTGGCCGGGGCTATCCGATTGACCGCCTGGATACCTTTTGCTATCTGTTCCGCATATTCCGTCGCCTTTTTCGGATCATTTTTGTACGCATCGTTAACCTTGGAAAGTACCTTTAACCAATGAGCCTTGGTGTGGTAGGTACTGCCATAAATCGGTTTTCCGTTCGGTAGGACGATGACGTTTAAGGGCCATCCCGAGTTACTCTGGATCAGTTGCACAAAAGTTTGGTAAATGTTGTCAATATCCGGTCGCTCTTCACGATCTACTTTAATGTTGATGAAATTTTCGTTCATCAGCCGAGCTACCTCTTCATCCTCGAATGTTTCCGCTTCCATTACATGGCACCAATGACATGAGGAATATCCAATACTGATCAGCACCAATTTATCTTCCTTTTTGGCCTCCTCCAGCGCTTCCTGGCTCCATGGACGCCAGTTGACCGGATTATGGGCGTGCTGTAACAGGTAAGGACTGGTTTCTTGGGCCAAGGCGTTGGTATGGGGATGTACTACTGTTTGTTGTTCCCGATTTTCCTTACAGGATGGAACTACAAGGAGGAGAAAAAAGATGCCGAACAAGCGCTGTCCCATATTCATTGACCCGCTTCAAGAAGTGAAATTCCGTTGTAACATACGATCCATAATTATGGATCTTCGTTGGTAAAACTGGAGGCCGGCAACCCTGCGGCATTGAATAAATTGGGTTCTGCCACATTAGTCCAAGCGAATCGGACCCGTGTAGGTGTTTTAACGTCCTTTGATGATAAAATTACCTTATCCGCCTTAATCACCGCCTTGGCCGGATAATATGGGCCATCGTCCCCCGCTATTTCAAAATGGGTGATTTTTTTGCCTTTTGAAAATAGCCCTTCGGCATGGTCAAAGCCAATTTCCAGTTTTTTCCCTTTTGGGGTCGCTTTGCGAAATAAAGGGCCATGGACCGTTCCTTCTAATTTTTTGTAATGTTCTTTTAGGGCAATATTTGCCAATCGCGCTCCGACATCCTGTTTATTGGGAGGATGAATGTCATCAATAGTGGCTATATCGCTGGTCATGGCCATACCGCTGTTGGGAATCAGCTCCAAGGCCCTTCTTTGCTGATCACGTACGAGCACCCCGACCTTTTCGGTCTCATATCCAAATGGGGCTATCTGTACATAATAAAACGGAAAATCGTAGCCCCAAGCATCTCTCCAGGAAGTTACCATATGGGTGAATAGTTGGGCATAGGTACTAGGGTTGGCAGAATTGGATTCTCCCTGATACCAGATGGTTCCCGCAATCTTGAAGGGGACTATAGGATGGACCATGGCATTGTACAAGGCACTGGGGTAACCCGGACTCCATTTGTTGTCCTTTACGGCCTCGGCGGCCACTTTTAGGTCCCTATTGTCTTCAAATACCGATTGCGGTGTCCAAACTTCGGCCGGGGTACCGCCCCAGGCATTATCGATCAATCCGACCGGAACGTCCAACGCTTCCTGTAGCTTCCGTGCAAAAAAATAGGCCACGGCACTAAAGTCCTTCATAGTATCCGGGGTACAGACTTCCCAATTCCCGGGAACCGTCTCCTGGGGAAAATGTGAGGTTCGTTTGGGAATGGTCAGCAATCGGATATTGGGGTGGTCGGCATTTTTTATTTCCGCTTCGCCATTATCGATGCCGGCACCGGTGGTAGCACTCCATTCCATATTGGACTGACCTGAGCACAGCCATACCTCCCCTATTAAAATGTCACGTAAGACGATCTCGTTCTCGGCTTTTACCCTAATCTCATAAGGGCCACCGGCTTCTGGAGTGGGCAGCATTAATTGCCATTTGGCATCCTTGCCCGTTTTGGTTTGGTACGCCTTGTTGTCCCATCCCGTAATGACCGTTACTTGCTCATGCCTTTCTCCCCAGCCCCAAAAGGTGACTTCCGCATTACGCTGCAAGACCATATGATCTGAAAAAATGGTAGGTAATACTACTTCGCCCCAGGCAAAATGAACACTTGAAAGAAAAATGAGTAGAACAGTAATTTGGGTTTTCATGATTGTTAGTTTTTGCATACCAGTTTCTAAATATACCCATTTACTCCTTACCCAAATTATTATATTTTCTAAAATGATTTCAATATCTTTAGTACCCACAGATAACCAAAACAATGACAACACAAGATCATCACATCAAAAGAAGACATTTTCTAAAAAGCACTACGGCCGCCATGGCGCTTTCCTCCTTAGGGGCGTATGGCTTCGACTTAACAAATACCGAAAAACCCTTACGTGTTGGTCTTATCGGAACGGGCTGGTATGGAAAGAGCGACCTTTTTCGTTTGATCCAAGTAGCTTCCGTTGAGGTCATTTCCTTATGTGACCCGGACAACCGCTTGCTTACCGAAGCAGCTGAATTGGTAAGCCAGCGTCAGAAATCGGGAAAGAAGCCCAAACTCTATACGGACTACAGGAAAATGTTGGCCGAAGGGAATCTGGAGCTAGTATTGGTAGGAAGTCCCGATCATTGGCATGCATTACATGGTATAGAGGCAATGAAGGCCGGTGCCCATGTATATCTACAAAAGCCTATAAGCGTGGATGTCATGGAGGGAGAGGCCCTGGTTGCCGCCGCAAAAAAATACAATCGGGTGGTGCAGATCGGCACCCAGCGTAAAAGCACCCCACATCTGATAGACGCGAAAAAACGAGTAGTTGAAGCCGGTTTGTTGGGTAAAATATCGCATGTGGAAATGTGCTGCTACTTTCATATGAGAGCCAACGGTAACCCTCCCGAAGAGGAAGTGCCGGATTATTTTGATTATGATATGTGGACCGGTCCGGCACCATTAAGGCCGTATGATGGTCTACCCCACAAAAGATGGTGGCGTACCTTTATGGAATATGGCAATGGGATCATGGGGGATATGTGTGTTCATATGCTGGACACGGTTCGATGGATGCTGGATCTGGGCTGGCCAAAAAAGATCAGTTCCACGGGTGGTATCTACGTGCAAACAGATGGAAAATCGAATATTGCCGATACCCAAAGCGCCGTATTCGAATACGACAACCTCAACTGTGTGTGGCAACACCGCTCTTGGGGCAGCCCCGCCGATCCGGAATATCCGTGGTCCTTTAAATTATTCGGCGACAAGGGTACCTTGGCCGGTAGTACGATGCAGGCCGATTTTGTACCTTATGGCGACGGGGAGCCTATCCATTTTGATGTACTGTACGAAAAGGAAAAATATCCGGAAGATGTTACCGAAAAGGATATTGAACTGAATGCGGCACCTGCCACACGCCTTCATATGATCGATTGGTTGGCCGCCATAGAACGGGGAACATTGCCCGTAGCGGATGTATTGAACGGACATATTTCCACGGCCAGTTGTATTTTGGCCAATATGTCCATGGCATTAAAAAGGCCCTTGGTCTACGATCCGGAAAAAAGAATTGTTGTGGATGATCCGGAAGCCACGGCCTTATTGCAAAGACCTTATCGTGGGGATTGGGTACATCCGCATCCTGATCAATTTTAAAATTGGTCCTTGTTTCGGGTTTTGATTATCCGGTTATCGTAAGTTTTGGATAAGGCGTGCTTCCTTATTGGACTGTTTTCCAATTCAGGACCCTTCCGTTTGTTTAGAGTTTTTCCAAGTGGGCCACAATACGGGTAAAGCAATCGTTCAAAAAGTTTTCTTTGTCGATATCCTTATAAAGGAAAACGTTCTTGTTCTCGAAATTATCTACCTTAACCTCGGTTACCCATTCTGGATGCACCATGGCTTCTATCAAGGCAATATCCCAAAGTATACGTACTTCCCTACCTCCATCGTCATGATCAAACCAATGTTGTACCAGATAGTCGCCCAAGGGGTGCTTGCCGGCCAGATGCTTTTTGGCATCGGAAAATTTGGATTGCATCTGATTCACCTCGCTTACCGGAAGAATATGCATTTCCACCTCTGACGACAATAGCAGCTCTATGGCCTGTGGGTCCATCATACAATTGAAATCGGTACGTTTGGATACCTTCTTCTCAAAATCATAGGTGGAGCCTAACCAATACAATTTTATTTTTGAACTAATAGTGGGGTCGATAAAAACCGCTGACGCTACATTGGTGAGTGCTCCCAAGGCTACAACGGTTAGTTTTTCCCCTTTTTTCTGGAGATGTGCTTCTTGGATCAAATTGTAGGTAGCTGCGGAATGCAAGGCCATATCTCCCCAATCGTACATCCTCCGATGGCCTCCGCGTAAGATTTTGGTGTTTTCCGGTTTTAGGTAGGCCGCCAACACCTGATTGATTCGGTGCCCGTCCTCCATACTCCGATCAGAAGACCATTGACTGGTCCGCCATTGGGTTGCGTTCAGTGCCAAAATTTCCCAAGTGGGTTCGGCAAAGGCCCGCACAATAGCATAGGGATCATCCACTTCATTAGCGGTATCCGCATCCAAAATAATTTTGAGTTTTTCCTGTGCCTGTACCGTAAACAGGGTCAGGCAGAAAAGGACTGCCAATGGTAATACATATGCCTTCATAATTGATTGAATTGAATTGGTGTTCTTGGGTAGCTAATATATAATACTTTAGGAAACTATTTTGTGCGGATCAAAAATTAAGATTTGATAGCTTTGCCATAAAAATTAGTAACTCAAATTATAACACGTATTCCCAATGAAAAAACTAGTACTAGTCGTGGCCCTGTTGCTCCAGGTTTCCTGCCAACAACAGGATTCGGAAAAAGCGGATATTCAGTCCATACGCCAACTTTTGAATACACAGGCGACCGCTTGGTCCAACAACGATATTGAGGGGTTTATGGAGGGTTATTATCAATCGGATTCGGTGGCTTATTTTGGAAGTGGTGGGGTCCGTTATGGCTATAAAACCATGTTGGAGGGATATAAGGAACGATATCCTACTGCGGCACATACCGGAAAACTGGAATTTACCATACATGATATTACCCGAATAAGCAAAGATGCCTACTGGGTAATGGGGGAATACCACTTGACCCGCACGGTCGGAAATGCCAACGGTACTTTTATGATCGTTCTTAAACGCATGAATGGTGTTTGGAAAATTATTGGTGATTCCTCTTGTTGACCGTCCGGTACCTTAGTGGAATTTTCTGTCGGGCCGAAAAGGCGAGATATTAAGTTCGAGAGGTCGGTCATCTATAAGTTGTTGCACCAATTTACCCGTTGCCGGTCCCAAACTCCAACCCATCATGGCATGGCCGGTAGCCATAAGAAGATTGGAAATATCCTTGGACCTGCCAATATAGGGTAGCCCATCGGGAGATACGGGTCGCAATCCTATTTGGGCAGCAGAGCGTTCCGCTTCCTTGATTTCCAGATCTGGATAAAATCGGCGTGCCCCATTGACTATAGCCGCTACCCGTTCCTTGCGCACCGCCTGATTAATACCCGAGAATTCCATGGTGCCCGCAAATCGTGTGAATCCACGCATCGGGGTAACGGCCATTTTGGCCTCCATCAGTATGGCGGGCAAGGTAATTCCAGTTTCCCGCGCCACATTGAGACTATAGCCCTTACCGGCCTGCAAGGGCAATTTTATCCCCAATTTTTTCGCCAGTATGCCTGTCCAGGAACCTGCCGCCATAACGATTTCATCCGGCTGATACGCGTTTTTCGATGTTTGTACCTCTTTGACCTTATTTCCTACTAATTTAAGGTCCCGTACGATTTCATCTGTCTTGAAAATCACCCCATTTTTTGATAGATGATGCACCATTTTGGGCATGAATTCGGTAGGGGTTGTATGTCCGTCGCATTCATAGTAAATTGCGCCCTTTGCGGCTATGGCCACATTGGGTTGGATCTTTTGAAGTCCGTCGATGTCCAATTCCGAAACGGCCAAGCCCAGTTCCTTGGCCTTTTGAACAACTGCGACCTCATGTTCATAAGCAGCCATGGTCTGATACAACATCAGTAGGCCGGTGTGTTCCAACTGAAAATTACCGAGGTCCCCAGAGGTTTTGATTTCTTGGAAAAGTTGCTTGCTTAAAAGATTGATATCCTTGATAATGGGAATCGCCTTTTCCACCTTGGTCCGGGTAGACGATCGGTGAAAATACCAGGACCATTTAAAAAAATCCAAATCCCATCTCGGTTTGATGTACAACGGACTGGAAGAATCCACCATCCATTTAAGTCCTTGCAACAAAACTCCTGGTGCCGCCAAGGGTATAATATGACTGGGTGTTAAATAGCCCGCATTAACGAAAGAGGCCCCGGAACGGATATTGGATTTATCGATTATGGTAACCTCATGCCCGGACTTGTTCAAATAATAGGCCGTACTCAGCCCAATAATTCCCCCACCTATGATCAAGACGCTTTTTCCCATATCAAATTACTTGAAATCCATAGGCATAGGGATCGGACTCGTCAATGGTTATGGTATTATGGCCGTAGATTCTGGCCCAACCTTTTACACTGGGCACTATCGCGGGTCTTCCCAAGAGGTCCGTTTCCTGTTCTATCCTTCCCTCAAATTTGGATCCGATAAAACTTTCGTGCACAAAAGGCTCCCCAAGGGACAGCTTCCCCTGGGTGAACCATTGGGCCATCCTTGCCGAGGTACCCGTACCACAGGGGGATCGATCAATGGCCTTATCGCCGTAAAATACGGCGTTACGTGCCGTGGCATTAGGGGAAAGGGTAGCTCCCGTCCACATAATATGGCTAACATCCCTGATTTGATCGTCTTCAGGATGAATAAACCGTCCGGCATACTTTAGGTTGATCTTTTCGCGGATTTCCTTGCTATATGTTATCAAATCGCTGGCCGAGAAATCCTGTAGGCCAGAAAATTGAGGTTGCGGGTCGAATATGGCATAAAAGTTACCACCATAGGCCACATCAAAACATAATTCTCCTAGGGCACTACTGGTAATGGACAGTTCGGAAGCCGCAAGATAGGATTTAACATTGGTCAGTTTTACCCATTCCACTTTATCATCCTCAAGATGGTACTTAATTTCGACCAGACCGGCCGGAGCTTCCATACGGATGCGCCCGGGAATCTTTGGCGTTATCAATTGCTCCTCGATCGCAATGGTAATACTTCCTATAGTTCCATGACCGCACATCGGGAGACAACCGCTGGTTTCTATAAAAAGAACGGCCAAATCATTATCCGGATCCTGAGGTGGATATAAAATACTGCCACTCATCATATCATGACCGCGCGGTTCGAACATCAGCCCTTTTCGTATCCAATCGTATTCCTTGATAAAGTGCTGTCGCTTTTCGGACATACTAGTTCCCTGTAGTTCGGGACCGCCACTCCTGACCAACCGGACCGGATTTCCACAAGTATGGGCATCTATGCAATCGAATCGATGTATGGCCATATGAAGGGGCTTAAAACGTTACGTCCCATAGGATAGGCTTGGATAAGCACTTTAATGGGCCTTTTTAATTAAATGTAGGTACCCCGTTAAATTTTCGAAGTGGTATACTTCCCGTTCACCAAACGCATGATACCTAAGGGATTGGTGTCCTTTAAGGCGTCCGGTAATGCTTTCTGAGGCCAGTTTTGATAGGCCACGGGCCTTACCCAACGTTTGATCGAAGATGTTCCTACCGCAGTAAATCGGCTATCCGTACTTGCTGGAAAAGGTCCACCATGCTGCATGGACGGGCACACTTCCACCCCAGTCGGTACCCCGTTAAAGATGATGCGCCCTACCCTATTCTTAAGGGCTTCTACGATGGATGCATAATTCTCGATCTCCTCTTCAACCCCCAAAATGGTGCCGGTCAACTGGCCTTCCAATTCATTGATAATACGCTCCAACTCGTCGGCATCCGCACATTCCACAATAATGGAAAATGGTCCAAAAACCTCTTGGTGCAATTTGGGATTGGCTATAAATTGAGCACCTTCAACTTTTAAGATGCGTTGTTTTCCATAATTAGGTGGAACATCCGCTTCAAAAGAGGCCACCACGGCTACTTGGGATTGGGAGGTAACCTCCTGTTTCCCCCTTTCAAATCCGCTATATATATTGGGATGTAGCATGCAGATCGGTTCCACTTTCTCAATTGCCCCACCCAGATTGGTAGCGAATTCGTCCAAAGCTTCTCCTTTAATACCCAAAAGCAATCCAGGATTGGTACAAAATTGTCCAGCTCCCAATGTAATGGAGCCCGCATAGTTTTGTGCCCATTCTTCCCCTTTTTCAGCCAATGCCCGCGGAAGCAAAACCACTGGGTTAATACTGCCCATCTCCGCAAAAACGGGAATCGGCTCCTTGCGATCATTGGCCAAACGATAGAGTGCGGTCCCACCGCGAATGCTTCCTGTGAACCCAACACCTTTAACCCCGGGATGCCCTACCAACTTTTGGCCTACTTCAATTCCACTGCTATTGAGATTGGAAAATAGCCCATCCGGCATCCCCGTCCGTTCTATGGCACGTAAAACGGCCGAAGCCACCATTTCACCAGTACCTGCGTGCATAGGATGGCTTTTTATGATTACCGGACAACCGGCGGCCAATGCGCTTGCGGTATCGCCTCCCGCAGTCGAGAAGGCAAATGGGAAATTACTGGACCCAAAAACTACGATCGGACCTAGGGGTACCAACAATTTTCTAAGATCCACTTTAGGTAACGGTTTTCGATCGGGCTGGGCCGTATCTATGGTCGCCTCTAGCCATGATCCGTCCTCCAAGAGTTGGGCAAAGGCCCTTAGCTGGCCCGTTGTACGCCCCCGTTCGCCCAGGGCACGACCCTCAGGAAGCCCTGATTCCTGCATGTAGATTTGTACCAGTTCATCACCCAAAGTCTCAATTTCCTCGGCAATTGTACGCAATAAATCGGCTTTTTGTTTTCCGGAAGCATTCCTATACACCTTAAACGCGGATTGGGCCTTGGTCACCGCCAAATTGATTTCCTCTTCGGTCGCTTCGTAAAAGGTCCATTGGGTGGGAATATTCAATTTGGGATCAAATGTGGAATAGGTCACCTCCCCCTTGGCCGAAAGCTCATTTCCTATATAATTTTTGCCAGTTATCATGAACGATTCTTTTGAAACAAGATTAATATAAATGCTATTTTACTGAATATCGAAGATAAAAAACAAACTCCAAAAGAAAGTATCTTCCTTGGAATTAATCAGGGCAGTCCTTAGTGAAAAATGGGTCCTCCCACAATTAGTGAAGCATTTTGGCCGACAATTCGTATTTCGGCAGTTCCGGACGGGTGCGCAGACCTTCATTGATTACCCCAAGGACACGATTCCGCTCCTGCCCTACCAATTGCAATCTAGGGAGTCTTACATATTCAGAACCTAAACCAGTGGCCACTTCGGCCAATTTAATGTTTTGTACCAGTTGTGGGCTAATATCCAACTCCAAAAGAGGCAGGAACCACCGATAGATTTTGGTGGCTTCCTGTATCCGGCCCGACTTGGCGAGTTCATATATGGCAACGGTTTCCCTAGGAAACGCACATACCAGACCGGCTACCCAACCGTCCGCTCCCAATACTAGGCTCTCCAATGCGAGGGGATCCACCCCGGTCAGAATCTTAAGACGATTGCCAAATTTATTACGTAACCTGCCAATATTAATGATATCCCGTGAGGATTCTTTTACGGCCTGTATGTTTTCCATTTCCAGTAATGAATCGAACATCTCTGGAGTGACTTCTATTTTGTAATCTACCGGGTTATTATAAATCATGATGGGCAAATTACTGTTCTGGGCAATGGCCTTGAAATAAGTGATTGTTTCGTGGTCGGTGGCCTTATATCGCATAGGCGGCAGTACCATAAGTGCATTTGCCCCATATTTTTCGGCATTTTGAGCGGCATGTAGGGCCATTTGGGTCGATTGCTCGGCTATGGTCATAACAACCGGTATCTGACGGGAAACTGTGAGAAGGGTTTCTTTTGTCAAAATCTCTTTTTCCTTGTCGGTCAATGTACTGGCTTCCCCCAGAGATCCGCCTAAAACAATACCATGTACCCCAGCCTCCTGTTGTGCCAGGATGTTCTTGTTGAACAACTCCATATCCAATCTGTCGTCCTTGGTAAATTTGGTGGTTATTGCGGGCATTACCCCCTCCCATTTTACTTCCATCATGCCAGTATTTAAGATTATGGTAAAGGCTTTTTATTTGAAAACCGAATTACGGAACAACCAAAGTTATTTGAGCTTGGTATACCAAACCAAGTACCAGTAAGATTCCTTGAAGCAAGATACGTAAAGAAACCGATTTGATAAGTGCCTTTGAGGTACGTTGGTCATGATGCCATCTCTTAAGGCTTTTGCTACAGAAACCTGGTTTAGGTCGAATTGAAGCCAATTTTCCTATCAATCATAGCAATTACGATCTGGATACCTGTCATCTTACTTGGTAACCAGTCTACAAATTAGCTCAAGAGATGACCTAGGCCTCCCTCTTTTATTAGGCCTGACTACAAATTTCATGAAATACGCAACATCATCAATTTATATTACAACATATGTAGGATTTATACTACTATGTGTTTTATATTCGTGTCGTCAAAATCAGGAATGTATCCGGGACATGCGCCCAGTCCTAAAAAATTGCCAGCCTAAAATCTTATGACCATGAAGAAATTTCTTTTTTACATTATTTCCCTGTTTATGATTCAGGGGATCTACTCGCAGGACATTTTGCTCCTATATGGAGGACAATCCTCTCAACTATCGAGTGCCCAAAGCTACGCCTCAGATCTCTTTGATACCGGGGTCTTTGATTCGGTCGATGCCGTCATCTGGGATGCTCCCAATAAATATGATATCAGCTTTTTGGAGTCCTACGATGCCATTATGGTGGTTACTAACGGGGGTTACAATGCTTCCCATGGTATGGGCGCCGCATTAACTACCTATGTGGACAATGGCGGTGGGGTAGGTATCTTTCTGTTCGCAAATGCCTCCATACAGATAGGCGGTGGTTGGAATTACCACGCCCTGGTTCCAGCCGGGCAGTCTTTGGGCCCCACCACCTTCGGCACCATAGATATTCCCGACCATCCCGCTTTAAACAATCCTTTTACCATAAATACGGCAACATGGAATGTAGGAAGCCTTTGGTCCTCCACATCGACCACACTAGCCCCGGAAGCCTATTCCATCGCCAAATTCTCAGATGGAAGACCTGCATTACAGGCCAGGGAAAATGTCGGTATAAACGGTATGGGAAGGGTTATCGACTTTGCAGTTTTCCCCGCGGCTGCTAGCGGTAGTAACAAAACACAGGGGTACCAGATGTTCGCCAATATCATGACCTGGCTCACTGGGGCCATACAATCCACGGGAGATACTTGCCTTCCTACCAACAGTCTTTCTTTTTCGTTGGCCGAAGATGGTGGCTCACCAGTAACAAGCTATAGTTGGGATTTTGGAGACGGTACCACATCAACGGAGGCAACTCCTACCAAAACCTATACGGCTGCCGGAGAATATGACGTAACCCTCAATGTAGTTCGACAGGACACCTCTTCCGATGTTTATAGCGACAAGGTCGTCATTTCTGGTGAACCTACCATAGCCGCGGCAGGTGAGGACCAATATCTGGTATCGGGCACCACAACCGCCCAAATTACAGGAAACGTTCCAACTATTGGAACCGGAGTATGGTCCCGAATTTCTGGACCCAATACTCCAACGGAATCAATTACCGATAATGTTTTGGACCTTTCAGGACTCGTTACCGGTGTATATGAGTACCAATGGGAAATTTCCAATGGTACATGCCCCACTTCAAACGATTTGGTACAAATCACCATAGCCGACAATTCCGCCCCTTCGGATATTTCACTTTCCTCCAATCAACTTGTTGAAAATAATGCGATTGGAGCCGTTATAGGCGATTTTTCCGTTACGGATTCGGACCTTGGGGATGCCCACATCTTGGAATTGGTGTCTGGCACTGGTGATGAGGACAATGGAAGCTTTTTAATAAGCGATCATACCCTCCAAGCCAACAATTCCTTTGATTTTGAAACCGACAATAACTTTTCCATTCGGATCCGGGCCACGGATCTTTTTGGAGCATCGGTAGAACATAACTTTCTAATAGAAATCTTGAATACGGATAATGAAGATACAGACGAAGATGGAATCTTGGATCTGGAGGACAACTGTAAGACCACGTCCAATCCCGATCAAACGGATACAGATGTAGATGGACAGGGAGATGCTTGTGATACGGATGATGATGAAGATGGCGTAGCAGACGGCTTGGATAACTGTGTTTTGTCTGCCAATGGAGATCAGTTGGATACGGATAGCGATGGTCAAGGCGACCTCTGCGATACCGACGATGATAACGACGGTACACCGGATGATGAAGATGACTTCCCCTTGGACGAAAACGAGGATACCGATACCGATGGTGACGGAACCGGGGACAATGCCGATACCGACGATGACAACGACGGAACACTTGATGAAGCCGATGATTTCCCCTTGGACGAAAATGAGGATACGGATACCGATGGGGACGGAACCGGAAACAACGCCGATAGCGACGATGACAACGACGGCACACCGGATAATGAGGATGACTTCCCCTTGGACGAAAACGAAGATACCGACACCGATGGTGACGGAACCGGGGACAACGCCGATACTGACGATGATAACGACGGAACTCCGGATAATGAGGATGTCTTCCCCTTGGACGAAAACGAGGATACCGACACCGATGGGGATGGAATCGGGGACAATGCCGATACTGACGATGATAACGACGGCACACCGGATAATCAGGATGACTTCCCCTTGGACGAAAACGAGGATACCGATACCGATGGTGACGGAACCGGGGACAATGCCGATACCGACGATGATAACGACGGAACACTTGATGAAGCCGATGATTTCCCCTTGGACGAAAACGAGGATACGGATACCGATGGGGACGGAACCGGAAACAACGCCGATACCGACGATGACGATGATGGTACACCTGACAACGAGGATGATTTCCCCCTAGATGCTACTCGGGACACGCTAATCGATGATGCAAACCCTAACCAAGGCGTTTCCGTTTCGGAGTCTTCCCTAGTACCTGCAGAGGCCATGACCCCAAACGGTGATGGTAGTAACGATGCCTGGATTATCCCCGGTATAGAGAACTACGCCAATAATAGTGTTAGGGTCTTTAATCGATGGGGAATCGAGGTCTTTGCAAAAAAAGGATATCGCAATGATTGGGAAGGCAATCATAACGGAAATAGAGAACGACTGCCGGCAGGTTCCTATTATTATATTATTGATCTGGGTGATGGCTCCCAACCCATGAACGGCTGGATATTCATCAATTATTAAAAACCAAAACCTACTAAAACCAAAAGTCCGAAGACATGAAAAGATACTTAATTTTATATATTTTCTTTGCCTTTTCTACCTTAACCACAAAGGCACAACAAGACCCTCTGTATACCTTTTATCGGTATAACATGAATTTGTTCAATCCGGCCTACGCAGGGTCGCACGAAGGTCCCGAGTTTGGGCTTGGCCTTCGAAGTCAATGGGCCGGGGTGGAAGGTGCGCCCCAAAGTCAAAGTGCCCTCTTTTCAGCGCCCCTTGGAAACAAGGTCGGCCTTGGTGTCAGTGTATTGAACGACAGGACATTTGTGGAGTCCCAGACCTGGGTAGGCATTGATTTCTCGTATGCCTTGAGATTAAATGATAAACAAATGCTCTATTTGGGCATTAAGGGCAGCGGAAACAGTTACAATGTAAATAGCAACGGACTGATTACCTACGGGGTGGGCCAGGATCTTAGCCTTTCTGGTATTGATTCCAGGTTTACTCCCAATGTGGGTATTGGGGCCTATTTAAAAGCCGACAAATATTTTATTTCCCTTTCGGCACCCAAACTTCTTAATGCGGACCGCCTGGAGGAACGCGATGGTAATGCCTATCTGGGGCAGGAAAGACTGCATGCTTATCTCATGGGGGGGTATGTGTTCAATTTAGGGGGAAATCTAGAACTTACCACATCAAGTATGCTTCGTTATGTGGACGCTTCCCCCATATCAATGGATCTTACGGCCATCCTGGATTTTGGACAACGGATCAATCTCGGTGCAGGCTATCGATTTGGAGAAAGCATTAGCGGTATGTTCCTCTTTAAAATCTCGAACCCCATAACCTTGGGCTATGCCTATGAGGCCGCCGTGCAAAACGAAATTTACAATATCTCGCCAAATAGCCATGAACTTTTTATGCGGTTCCAACTATAACAAAAGTTGTTTTATATTTTGGAATAATGTATCCCTTAGGGGCTATACTCCCCTTCCGATACCGATTGCAAATTATGGATCATAGAAATAACCCACGACAGGGGCTTCAGCTACTCTTTTAAATGGCTAACAACCAATCTTTAAGCGACGAGATTACATAAATCTTCGTCGATCGACATCACTTTTCATCCCCTTGTAGTTCACAGATATTAAAACTACATTTTAGTGCATTACATCGTCTTAGATATGCATTTAATCCGTTTTTAATCACTGAATATCAGTTATTTACATTTAAACGTGTCAATTTAGCGTTTAGTCGTTATTTGCGTTTTTCAACGGATTTTGTTTATCCATGGCCGTTTACTTTTTCGTCTTTTTCAGGTATATAGTTCTTTTGGGGCAGATTTTACCAAATCTTACAAATAAACATTAGAACCAATTACATCTGATAAGAAGTATGAGCCTATGGACAATCCCTTACTTTAATTTCTCGTAACACAAAAAGGTAAGACCTTCTCCTTTGGTTTCATAGTTTTCTTATCTGCCAAAAGCAATTTGAACTATGGTACAATCAAATTTAATTTACGGTCAAGAAAAATTGTCAATACAAAGCGTTTCTATCAAACTCGTTGTAGTGACTTTCTTTGTTATCGCATTTTTGGGCTTTAACTCCAAAACCTTGGCCCAAGGTATTTCCTCTGGTGCAACCTTCAACTGGTCCAACACCCAAAGCAATTACTCGGACCCCGCAAACCTGGAATCCGTGGATATCAACGGAACCATTTACAACACCTTTGTTGTTCCCTCTACCTATGAAATGACAAGAGTTGGTCCAGGGGGACATCAATACAACCATATTTGGAAAAATGGGACCAAGATCTTGGATGGTAGTAATAATCCCACTTGGGATGCCCTTGCCATAGAGGCATACCAATCCTTAAACTTGAACCACTATTTTGAATCGGACAGCAATGGAGATAACTTTTGCGAAGATTTCACCGCTGCAGCCACAACCGATGCACAGGTCCATACATTAACGTACAATCCGGGAATTCCTTCCAATCAAAACGGTATTCTGGCTGTTACCGAAAGGGGTGGTAATAACTGTCAATATTTAGAACTTTATGGTATCCCCGTAGGAGGTGGTGCCGAACAATTACTCGGAAAAACATTTGTAAGAACCAACAGCAATTTAAGAGGAATCCATCCGCAGACTCCTCCAGTTCCTGGTTCTGACTACTGGACAAGTGGACGAAATTATGACAATGGGCAAGTCATTGGAATCGGTCTCTTTACCTTATCAGATTTGGCTCCTGTTGGTTCTATCATTACCTCCATTAAATATTTTGCGGCGACTCAGGACAATGGGGACGGCAAATTTTTCTTAATGCAATCTTATGCGGTAGATGATACTTTTGATACGGAATACAGGGCCCAATTGGATGGGGATGTTTCTGCGAATGACAATGTACCCGCCAATTCCACTTATACCCTATTGTCGCAAACAGCACCTTTTAACGGAGACTTGACGGTGAACCCGGATGGTACATTCACCTATATTCCAGACCCTGATATAGCCGGGACTGATACATTTGAAATTCAAGTTTGCCTTCCGGCCCCGAATGAACTGGTCTGTAATTCATCTATGGTTACAGTAACGGTAAAGCCTGATAATTTACCAACGGCAAACAATGATGATTATACTGTTGATCAAGATGATAGCAATAGGATTCTAACGGTATTGGACAACGACGATTTTGGATTGGACGGTCCTCAGGTCAACAGCGCACTGGAAATTGCCGTGGGTGCCACAAACGGAAGTGCTTCCGTTAGTAACAATGGCACTTCCAGCAATCCTTTGGATGATTATCTGATTTATACCCCGAACCCCGGATTTTATGGAAATGATGAAATAACCTATAGGATTATTGATGCCAATGGAACAGAGGTTACCGCTTTAGCTAGAATTACCGTGGATAGGGCTCCGGTTGAGATAGCCATTGATGATGCCACCGCCTTGGAGGGTAATTCTATATCCTTTACCATATCTTCTTCTTATGATGTTCCAACCGATATTTTGATCAATTTGTCCTATACCGATATTACAACGGAGGCTGGTGATTATAACGGCGCCTCTACTATAACCTTTCCTGCAAACAGCAACAGCGTAACCGTTAATGTTTTGGCGGTAGACGATGATATCATCGAACCTTCGGAGGACTTTGAGATCCAAATAGCCACTTCGGCAGCTGTAATAATAACTGACGATAAGGGAATTGGATCGATCACCGACAACGACGCCGTGGCGGGAACGGGCATCTCCTTCCAGGACGACGACATCACCGTGGACGAGGCCGCCGGAACGGCAACGCTCAACGTGCTGCTCACCGGTAACGTCGCAGGGGGATTCACCCTGGACTTCGCCACCGCGGACGATTCCGCTAGCGCAGGGGACGACTACGCGGCAAGCGCCGGACAGCTCGCCTTCGCCGGGAACGACGGGGAACTCCAGCCCATT